>Ga0207639_10000002_pt1 | contig 903066 bp, 674 predicted proteins | sample KBSCornC32_FD_184299 | JGI IMG/M metagenome (GOLD analysis project Ga0207639, IMG submission 184299) | Corn rhizosphere microbial communities from Kellogg Biological Station, Michigan, USA - KBS Corn C3-2 (SPAdes) (version 2) | ecosystem: Host-associated > Plants > Roots > Rhizosphere > Soil ...
CAAAATCTCCGGCACCACCTGCCAGGAGAGCCCAAATTTGTCCTTCAGCCACCCGCACTGCTGGGCGGACGGATCGCCGCCGGCACCCAGCCGTTCCCAGTAGAAATCGATTTCCGCCTGCGTCTCGCAATAGATTTGGAAGGACACCGCCTCGCTGAGTTTGAAGATCGGCCCGCCGTTGAGCGCCGTGAAGGATTGGCCGTTCAACTCAAATTCTACCGTGAGCACCTTCCCAGCCGGCTGGCCGTGAACCTCCCGGCCCGAATCGACGTAATGGGAGATGAGCTTGATTTTGGAATCCGGGAAAATGGCGGTATAAAAGCGGGCGGCGTCCTCGGCTTGATCGTCGAACCAGAGGCAGGGTGTGATTTTGAATTTCATCGAGAGTTGGTGGTTTGTTCGAGGAATCGACGAACAGGTAGCTGGCGGGTGGACAATCGCTGCGGATTTTTTTGTGAGGCCGGCCAACAGATTGTTCCCTTGCTTGTGTCCCGTTTCCCCGGCATTTTTAAGTTAGTCGCCGTAACCGTTCTTGCGCCATGAATACTGAAGCGAAAGGCAAACCGATTCGCGAACTCCTCCAGAACATTACCCAGACCATGAATCATCCCTCCGACGAAGTGCGTGGCGTGGTGAACCCGAAACGCCTGAATCGGATTTGTTTTATCGCGTCGCTCGTGGCCCTGATTGCGGTCGCCAGCGTATTACTGGCGATGATCTGGCAGCTCATCGATTCCGGCCGCGGTCTGCAGTGCATCGGTTCCGTCGGCGTCGTCCTCTTCACCCTGCTCACCTTCCGTTCGTTGAACGGGGTGTTTGTGGATTAGATCGGTTTCAGAAAAGTCGGAGCCAATCTCCGCAGCCGGGAGGGTGCGGAGATTGGCTCCAATTTTTTTCGCAAACCGCTATAGCGAACTTACTTCCGCGCCTCCGCCACTGCCGCCCACAAGTCCTTCGCCGTGGCCCCAAAGAAATCGTTGTGCCCCGCTCCGGGAATGGTCTTGAGCGTGACGGTCTTCGGAAATTCCCGGGCGAGCGCCTGGCTCATGTCCACCGGGATCGCGGAGTCCGCGACTCCGTGCAGGATCCACGCGTGGCCGTGCGCGCGCTCGAGCGCGGCCAGTCCTTCGCGATTGTTGAACGGATGCTGGATCGGCAGCTGCCGCTGCGTGTGAAAGCGCCGCTGCGCCATCTCCTGCGTGCTCGTGAATGGCGCGCACAGCACCGCCACGCGCAGCTTGAATTCCTGCACGGCCAGCAGCGCCGCCGCCGCGCCGAGCGAATGGCCGAGCGCGCAGACCTTTTGCGGCAGCTGGTTCGCATCGAGATGCAGCGTACGCGCCGCCAGCAGCGTGGCGGCTTTGAGATTCGCGCGGATGCCATCCGGGCTCGGCTCCCCGGCGCAGGCTCCGTAGCCGGGGTAGTCGACGAGCAGGCAGGCGTCGTGTTGGAACACGTCGGCGCGGCACAGCGGCGCCATCTCCAGCGCGAGCGTGCCGTTGCCGGGGCACACGATCCACAGCTTTTCCGGTGCGCCGCCGGCGGCGGGCAGGATGAGCCACGCGGCCTGCGCGCCTTGCTCCGTCTTGTAGTTGAGCCGCTGTCCGCCCTTCGCCTGAAATCTCGAAATATCCGCCACGCCGTACGGGCGCGGATGATAGAGCACCAGCTTCTCCAGCCGCGTCACGAGGGCGTCGATGGCCGCATCGCCATCCGGATCGGCCGAGACGGGCCTGGCGGGATCCGCCGCGAGACCCGTGCCGGCCGAGAAAACAAGGGCGAGGGCGACGAGGCGTGGGGACATGCGAGCGAAGTCAGTTCTTCGCGCCAGCCGCCGGCGACGGCACGGGCGTGGCCGCGGCCGTTTTCGGCTTGGCCTCGGCGATGCGCAGCTGCGTGCAGAGCGTGTAGGGGATGCCGTCGATCTCGTACGCGCAGTCCACGTAAAAGCTCACCACGCCCGATTCCGGGCGCGACACCACCGCTTCCGTTTTCCCGTCCTTGAGCGGCAGATCGATGAAGTTCCAGCGGGCCTCGCGGAGGTCCTTGGTCGGGGCGGTGGCCGACCACAAATGAAAGGCCGTCGGCGCGGGATTGCCCGTCACCGTGAGCTTCACGCCGCCCTCCGCGGTCTCCTCATGTTTCCAGGTGATCTCGGGCATCGGCTTCCCGGTGAAGATGTGCCGGGTGAAAGCGGCGGTGGCGTTAAAGGCGCGCATCGGGTCGCCCTTTTTCCCATCCGCTCCCACGGTGGTCAGGCTGTGCCCGGCATTCGGCGTATAGCTGATCCATTTTTGCCCCGGCAGATCGTCCCAATAAATGTTCAGCGCGTCCGGCGCCCAGTAGCGGTCATTGTTCCCAAGCACGATGAGCTTGGGCATCGTGTACTTCGCGCGGTACGTATACGGATCCACCCAGCCCCAGAGCAGCTTCGCCTCCGGCGTATCCGGCATCGGCACGAGCTGGCGGGCGACATACGGTTTGATCTGCTCGCTCACCGCGCCAAAGCACTCCTGCTGCCGCTTCATTTGGCTGGGCATATTGAGGACATCGATGACCATCGGAGTGATCGCCACCACACGCGGGTCCGCCGCCGCCGTGAGCCACGTCGTCCAGCCCCGCTTGCTCGCGCCGCCGACCACAAATTTTTCCACCTTGGTGCCCCACTCCTTGGCGCTGAGCTCCTGGAGCGCATCCATGGCCTTCACGAGGCTTTTCACCATGGGGAAAAGGAGCGGCCACGCGTCGTCCTTGGTGGCCAAATAGCGCACAAACGTCTCGGCAATGAGGTCATCCTCCCGTTTGCCGTCAAAGAGCGGCTGGTTCGGAATGCCCAGCAGCAGGGCCACTGGCGCCTTCATCGAGTTCGCCATCATCGCGCCATAGGTTAGCCCCGTGGCCTTCCACTGGCCGCCATTGTTCAGGAGATACATCCGGTCCTTCACCGTGGCCGACTTCGGGAGGAACACCACGAGGTCATGCGTCCACAGGATGCCCTCCCATTCCTGCGAGGTGAGTTTGATTTGGAAAACCTGGCAGTCGGCAAATTCGGACTTCTCCGTCAGTGTCCAGCCGGACTTCGGCTCCGGGCGCGCGACATAGGAAAACAAATCCGCCCGGGCAATGCCCACGGCGGCAAGCAGAAGAAGTAGGAACCGCATGGCCGCAAACGATGCCCGCACCCGCGCCCTCTGCAATGGAAATCGGGACCGAACAAGGCCACTCCCAGAGTGGGCGAGGCGGCGCGTGAGGAACTCCCGGGCAGTGGTCGCTTTGTCCATAATCATGAGGTCGTTTTCCAAAAGGTTCTCCGGATAGACGTTGCGGCTGCCCAAAAGGCGACATTTTAGGGGCGATAAAATGATTCCGAACAAATGATAAGGCGTTCTGGAGGGGCGAGCGCGTCGCAAAAAAGGCTCTCGTTGTTGGAAGCGATACGGCATTTGTTGATGATCGGTATCTTAAGACCATCCAAGGCGCTTGCGCTTCGCGCCGGGCCATCCCTACCTGCGCTGCTCCCTCCGCTCGCTCTCCAAGGGGGGCGCTGTCCGTCGTTTCAACGCCAAACGCCTGACGGACCCGCTTCGCAGCCAAACTGATTTCGGACCTTTGGTCCTCAGCTGCGTCCCGCGAAAAGGGGCCTGATTTTCTGGAAATGATAGCGGGAGAAGGCGGTCAAAGCCCAGCGGGCGGCGCTCCCGCAAAAAATTTCCCCCAATTTTGAATACAGAGTTGCCGCCGGAAGTCTCACGGCGCAAAGCATCCGGATGATTTGGCAAACCCGCACCCGTACCTTCGATCTCGCCCGCCGGGGCGTGATCATGGGCGTGCTGAATGTGACGCCAGATTCCTTCAGTGATGGCGGGCAGTGGCTGGATGTGGATGCCGCGGTCGCCCACGGGGCCGAAATGGTGGAAGAGGGGGCTGAAATCCTCGATATTGGCGGCGAGAGCACCCGCCCCGGCGCCGAGCCCGTGCCCGAGGCCGAGGAACTCCGCCGGGTCCTGCCCGTCCTCCAGCGGCTCGCGGCCCTGCCCGGCCACGGGGAACGATTCGTCCTTTCCATCGACACCATGAAAGCCGTCGTCGCCCGGGCCGCGGTGGCCGCCGGGGCTTCGATTATCAATGACGTCGGCGGCGTGCGGGACGCAGAAATGTTGCTCGCCGCCAAAGAGACGGGCGCCGCGCTGGTGGTCATGCATATGCAGGGGAGTCCGCCAACGATGCAATTGGCCCCCCACTACGAGGACGTTGTCCGGGAAGTGGGGGATTTCCTTTGCGCCACCTTGACCCGGTGTGTAGAGTGCGGCGTGCCCGCTACGAAAATAGCCGTCGACCCGGGAATTGGGTTTGGCAAGACGGTCGAGCACAACCTCGCGTTGCTCCGCCGCCTGCCGGAGGTGTCGCCCCATGGTCCCCTCGTCTTGGGCGTGTCACGGAAAGGTTTTCTCGGAAAAGTAACGGGCACCACCGCGGTGGCTGACCGTTTTTGGCCGACCGTGGCCCTGACCAGCTATGGAAGAGAGCGCGGCGCGCGTATTTTCCGGGTGCACGACGTAAAATCCAACTGGGAGGCGCTTCGGATGACGGAAGCGATACTGGAGGAATGATTCTTGCAGTGGCTGCCGCTATGACGCTCGCCACCCTGGAGGAATTTGCTGCCGCGCATTGGAAAGATGCGGTGGAAATTCTCATCCTGGCGGTGGCTATCTATGGGGGGTATTTGGGCATCCGGGGCACTCGCGGGCTCCGGGTCGCCGGTGGCCTGGCGGTGGTGGTGCTCAGCCTCGCGCTGCTCTCCCAGCTCCTGGGGCTGGGGGTCATTTCCTGGGTCCTGCGCTATTTTTCCGCCGTGGTCATGCTGGCGCTGGTGGTCCTTTTTCAGCCGGAACTGCGCCGGATGCTCGTCCAACTGGGCTCGCACCGGCTCTTTGCCGAGCGGCAGACTGGCCGGGCGCTGGTCGGACAGCTCTCGGAGACCGCGTTCGAACTCTCAAATAAGCACCTCGGCGCTCTCATCGCCGTCGAGCGCGCCACGGACGTGCAGGCCCACATCGAGAGTGGCGTCGAAATCGATAGCAGCTTCTCACCGGAGCTGGTGGTCACCATTTTCCACCCGAAGACCCCGCTGCATGACGGCGGCTTGATTGTCCGCAATGAGCGCATCGCCAGCGCGGCCTGCATTTTCCCCGTCAGCCAGCGGCAGGATCTGGACCGGAACCTGGGGCTCCGCCACCGTGCGGCCATCGGCCTGACGGAGGAGAGTGATGCCGTGGTGATCGTGGTCAGTGAGGAAACCGGGGCCGTTTCGCTCTGCCAACGGGGGCGAATTGAACGAGAGTTCACGCCGGAGAGCTTGCGCGAACGCCTAAGCGAGCTACTTCTCGCTACTGACGATGAGGGAAATCTTCACCAACAATCTGACAGCAAAACTCGTCTCGCTGCTCCTGGCGATTCTGGTTTGGGCCGTCATCAAAAAGACACAGCTCGGGACGACCTCGCAGCCTAACGTAGTTTCGACCACCGGGGGGGCGAGCCATGGAAAATGAGCGCAAGATTTTCGGCACGGATGGCGTCCGGGGCGTTGCCAACCTGGAGCCTGTCACCGCGGAAACCGCGCTGAAGCTCGGTCGTGCCGCCGCGCACGTCTTCACCGCGGCCGGCGCCAAGACCCACCGCACCGACCGCCGCCCGGTCATTGTCATCGGCAAGGATACGCGCCTCTCCGGCTACATGCTGGAAAACGCGCTCGCCGCCGGCGTGATGTCGCTGGGCGTGGATGTCTTCCTGCTCGGGCCGCTGCCGACGCCGGGCGTGGCCTACCTCACCCGCACCCTGCGGGCGGATGCGGGCATCGTGCTCAGCGCCTCGCACAATCCGTATGAGGATAACGGCATCAAATTTTTCCGGCACGACGGTTACAAGCTCGACGACGACATCGAGCGCCGGATCGAGCATCTCGTCTTCAGCGGAGAGATCGAAAGCATCCGCCCCACCGCCGGCAAAATCGGCCAGGCGAAACGCGTGGATGATGCGCTCGGCCGTTACGTGGAGCATGCGAAAACCAGCTTCCCTAAAGGCCTGACGCTGGAAGGCGTGCATGTGGCCGTGGATGTGGCCAATGGCGCGGCCTACAAGAGCACACCGTGGATCCTGCGCGAGTTGGGAGCGACTTGCAGCGTGTTCCACGACCGCCCGGATGGCCGCAACATTAACGCGAACTGCGGCAGCACGTACCCGGAGGAAATCGTCAGGCTCGTGCAGCACACCGGCGCGCATGTGGGCATCAGCCACGACGGCGATGCCGACCGCGTGCAGCTCTGCGACGAGCGCGGCGAAGTGGTGGACGGTGACGAAATCCTCGCCATTACCGCGTGCGACGCGATCCGCCGTGGGGTACTGGCCAAGAACACGCTCGTCGCCACCGTGATGAGCAATTTCGGCCTGGATGAGACCCTCCGCGACAATGACGGCCGTGTCCTGCGCACGAAAGTGGGCGATCGCTACGTCATCGAGGCGATGATGAAGCAGGATCTCAATGTGGGCGGCGAGCAAAGCGGCCACATGATTTTCCGCGACTACTCCACCACCGGCGACGGCATCGTGGCGGCACTGCAGGTGCTGCGCATCATGGCCGAAACGGGCAAGCGCCTCAGCGAGCTGAAGCGCTGCTTGAAGAAATACCCGCAGGCCCAGCGCAACCTGAAGGTGCGCGAGAAGAAGCCCATCGACCAGCTGGCGGAAGTCCTCAAGCTCGTGCAGGTCGCCGAGGCCGAGCTCAACGGCGCCGGCCGCGTGCTCCTCCGCTACAGCGGCACCGAGCCCAAAATCCGCCTGCTCATCGAAGGCCGCGAAGACGAAGTCATCCGCCAGCATGCGGACCGCATCGCGGATGCGATCACCAGGGCGATTGGGGCGTAGAATGTAGCTGCAAGCGGAAGCTTGCGGGCTAACTGATCAGACCGCGACCTTCCGGTTGCCGCTCCATTCTGGCGAATTTGCCCGGCTCGCTGCACGATTTGGCTCTTTCACCGCGGGCGACGCGGCGGCATGTATCGGACTGCCCGCACGATGAGCTACCGCATCACTCTCGAGCAGACGACACATGTCTTTCCGGACCTGAAGACGCTGTTGGCCAAGGCCACGCCGCTGCGCTCCGGCGACCTGCTGGCCGGCCTCGCCGCCGCCAGCGCCGAGGAACGCGTCGCCGCGCAAATGTGTCTCGCGGAAGTCCCACTCTCGCGCTTTCTCGAGGAGTCGCTGATTCCGTATGACGAAGACGAAGTCACCCGCCTCATTTACGACCGGCACGATCGCACGGCCTTTGCGCTGATCGGCGGGCTGACGGTGGGCGAGTTTCGTGACTGGCTCTTGCGCTACGAAACGGATGGCCCCACGCTCGCCGCGCTCGCCCCAGGTCTCACGCCCGAGATGGTTGCCGCCGTGAGCAAGCTGATGCGCAACCAGGACCTCATTCTCGTGGCGAGCAAGGTCCGCGTGATCACCAAATTTCGCAATACGATCGGCCTGCCCGGCACCCTCGCGGTGCGCCTGCAGCCCAATCACCCCACCGACGACCCGGCCGGCATTGCGGCGTCCATTCTCGATGGCCTGATGTACGGGTGCGGCGATGCGGTCATCGGTATCAATCCCGCGACCGACAGCCCTGCCTCGTACGCGACGCTCGCGCGGCTGATGGCGCAGCTCATCGAGCAGTACGAAATTCCCGCGCAGTCGTGCGTCCTCGCGCACATCACCACCGCTCTCCCGTGCATGGCTGCGGGCGAGCCGGTGGATTTGGTCTTTCAATCCATCGCCGGCACGGAGGCGGCGAACCGGAGCTTTGGCGTGCATCTCGGTCTGCTCCGCGAGGCACATGAAGCGGCGCGGGCGCTGGGCCGCGGGACGCTCGGGCAAAACGTGATGTATTTTGAAACCGGCCAGGGCTCGTGCCTGTCGGCGGGCGCGCATCACGGGGTGGACCAGCAAACGCTGGAAGCGCGCGCGTATGCGGTGGCGCGGGAGTTTCAGCCGCTGCTGGTGAATACCGTCGTCGGCTTCATTGGCCCGGAGTATCTCTACGACGGAAAACAAATCCTGCGCGCGGGTCTGGAGGATCATTTTTGCGGCAAGCTGCTCGGGCTGCCGATGGGCTGCGACGTGTGCTACACGAACCACGCCGAGGCCGATCAGGACGACATGGACAACCTGCTCACGCTGCTCGGCGTGGCCGGCTGCAACTACATCATGGGCGTGCCCGGGGCGGACGACATCATGCTCAATTACCAATCGACGAGTTTTCACGACAGCCACTACCTGCGGCAGGTGCTGGGGCTGCGGCCGGCACCGGAGTTTGCGGCGTGGCTGGAGAAAATGGGCATCCTGCGCGATGGGCGGCGGCTGGAAGCGGCGACCGCGCAGCATCGGCTCGTGGCACCGCATTTGGCCGCGCTGCCGGGAGGAACGGGATGAGTGATCCGTGGAATCCATTGCGGAAGCTGACGGCGGCACGCATCGCGATCGGTCGCTGCGGCGGGAGCTTGCCCACGGGCGAAGTGTTGGATTTTCGGCTGGCGCACGCACGCGCGCGGGATGCGGTGCTCTCTCCGTTTGCGCCGGAAGCGCTGGCCGGAAAGTTGCGTGGGCTGGGGCCGGAGGTGGTCGTGGTGGAAAGCGCGGCTCGGGATCGGGCGGAGTTTTTGCAGCGCCCGGATGCGGGGCGACGGCTGGCGGAAGGCTCGCGAGTGGTGCTGGGGAAGATGGCGGCGGAGCCGGTGGATCTAACGGTCGTGGTGTCAGATGGGCTGTCGACGCTGGCGGTGATGACGCAGGCCGCGCCAGTGCTGCGCGAGTTGGTGCCGACTTTGCTGGCGAGTGGATGGAGGCTGGCGCCCATCGTGGTGGCACGGCATGGGCGCGTCGCGTTGCAAGACGAGGTGGGCGCGCTCTTTCGGGCCCGGCTGAGCTTGATGTTGCTGGGGGAGCGGCCGGGGCTCGGGAATGCGGATAGTCTCGGGGCGTACTTCACGTTCGCGCCGGGCACTGGGCGCACGGATGCGGACCGGAATTGTCTGTCGAATATTCGTGGTGGTGGGTTGGTGCCAGAGGAGGCCGCACGGAAACTGGCTTGGATGCTCGGGGAGGCGCGGCGGCGCGAGATCAGCGGAGTGGCGCTGAAGGACTCGGCGGGGCGGCCTGAGTTGGGATGACGGTTCCTGGGAGCGCCGCCGTCCCGGGCGGCTTCAAAAGATAATGCGAAGCGCCATTCTGAAGGCGTTCTCGCATGGGCGCTTCGCGCAATACTTTCCGAAGCCGCCCGGGACGGCGGCGCTCCCAGGACTCTCCCGAGACGGCGAACTGCCTTGGCTATTTGTTTTCCTCCTCCGCCAGCGCGCGCACGAACGGTTTGCCGATGCAGCCGGCGGGTTCGTTCATATGCAACGCCGCGCACAGCGTCGGCACAAAGTCCGTCATATTCACCTCCTCCGCGTAGCGGCCGGGCTTGAAGAGTGAGCCGTAGAGGAGCACCGGCACGTGCGTGTCGTAGGCGTACGGCGAGCCGTGCGTCGTCCCATTCACCACGCCCCACGGAATGATGAAGGGCTTGTAGACGAGCACGAGATCCCCGCTGCGCTCCGCGTTAAAGCCATTAATCACCCGCTGGCCGATGGCGCCCGGGGCGCGGCCATCGAGCAATTGCTCGCGCGTGTAGCAGGCCTGGAATTTGCCTGTGGAAAATGCCCAGTCGCGGATGAAGGATGAGAGGTCGGCGACGGAGATGTTTTTCTCCTTCAGGAAGTCGTAGTTGAAATACATCTGCCCATCGACGATGCGGCGCGCGAGCAACACGTTGGAGCTGCCGAATTTCGCGGTGAGCTTGGAAACGAGGTCGCCCATCAGCAGCACGTCGTTGGCGCGCTGGCCATCCATGCCTTCGAGCGCGGCATAATCGGGCGGCGGCATCACGCCATGGTCCGCCGTGAGCACGATGGCGACATTCGCGAGGCCGATCTTTTGGTCGACGTATTTAAAAAACTCGGCGAGCTGGCGGTCGAGGCGCAGCGTGATGTCCTGCACCTCTTGCGAGTACGGGCCGAAGCGGTGGCCGCAGGCGTCGATGGCGGAGAAGGAGACGGTCAGCAGATCCGGCCCCGATCCCTGGCCCTGGCCAAGCTTTTCGCCTTCGATGGCGGCCTGGGCGAATTCGGCGAGCACTTCGTTGGCGAAGGGCGAGGGGAAGAAGTAGTCAAACGTGTCGTGAGGCACCTCGGGCTGCTGGATGATGGGGGAGAGCGGAGCGTTGAGGTCAGTGACCGGATCGAGGACCTTGCTGCTGGAGGCGATCTTCTTCTCCACCTCCGGGGTGACGCGGATGATGTGGTGCGGAAAAACCGGCAGGGGCTCGCCCGGGAAAGCCGACTCACCGGGGAGATTGTCGGCGCGCTCGTAGGCGTCGGCGGCGAGGAGGCGGTCCCAATTTTGATCCAGGAAACTTGCGGGACGCTGGCGTTTGTTGAAGGCGCTCACCCATTCCGGCAGGGCGGGCATGTAGTAATTGCTGGTGACGAAGTTTCCGCTCTTCGACTCGAACCAATAGGCGCCCGCGGGCTTTTTGCCGGATGGCAGGACGGCGCCGCGGTCTTTCATCGAGATGCCCACGACCTTGGTGCGGAAGCGGAGGCGGAGCTCATCGGCGAAGTTGTTGCCGATGAAATTGCGGGGCGAGACTTTCCCGCCCACGCCGGTGACGCCCACGCCCGTGGCCGTGGGATCGCTCACGCAGTTGATCATCTTCTTCGTCTTTTTGTCGAACCAGTCATTGCCAATGATGCCGTGGCTGGCCGGTGTGGTGCCGCTGAAGGCGCTGGCGTGCCCGGGCGCCGTGGTGGTGGGCACGTAGTTGTAATGCGCCCCGGTGAGGAAGGCGCCGTGGTCGGTGAGCAGCTTGAATCCGCCTTCGACGAATTGGTCGTGAAAGCGCTCCAGGTAATCGTAGCGGAGTTGATCGACGAGGATGGCGATGATGAGCTTGGGCTGGGCCGGGGCCGCTGGTGGAGCGGCTGGGGCGGACAGCGAAAGCGCGAGGCTGAAGATGGCGGCGAGCGGGAGACGCATGGCTTGAGCGGAAAGGGCCGGAATTTGGAGAGGGGAGGTCCATTATGCAAACTTTGCGCGGAAACGAACTGAGGACGGCGGATATTGCGGATCGCTGATTGGACGGGGCTTGGGGAACCTGGTGCGTTTCCGAGTTTGCAGGAGGAACAAAATTTTTACCGTCACGGAGCGGCTCTCTTCCGATTTAAGAGCAAACACTGACACCTATGCTTCACTGGGCTCTTACATTTCTGGTTATCGCACTCATCGCCGCCGTTTTTGGCTTCGGAGGCATCGCGGGCACGGCCGTTGGCATCGCCAAAATTTTGTTCTTCGTCTTCATCATCCTTTGCTTGCTGACGTTCGCCATGGGCCGTCGCGCGCCGCGGGTGTAGGCGGCGGCGTCTACTGGTCGAGGGACGAGAAAGCGGAATGGCTTTTCCAGCCGTGGCGGGAAGATCGCCAGACGCTCGAGATTCTTTCGAGTTGCCGGTGCGCTAAAACGCCACGCTTAGAAAGCCGTTCCACTTTCCGGCCATCCGCTCCGCCGCCGCTTCTCTACACCAGCAGCATGCAGTCGCCGTAGCTGTAGAAGCGGTAGTTTTGCGCGACGGCTTCGGCGTAGGCGCGGAGAGTGAATTCCCGTCCGGCGAAGGCGCTGACGAGCATGAGCAGCGTGCTCTTGGGGAGGTGAAAGTTGGTCAGGAGGACGTCGACCGCGCGCGGCGTGTACGGGGGGTGGATGAAGATATCCGTGGAGCCGCTTCCGGCTGGGAGGGGGCGGCCAAGCGATTCGAGCACGCGCGCGGTCGTGGTGCCGATGGCCACGACGCGATCGGGGGCCTGCACGGCGTTGACCGCGGCGGCGGTGGCCTTGCTGACGGCGTAGCGCTCGCGGTGCATGCGGTGTTGGGAAAGGTCGTCCACCTGCACGGGGCGGAAGGTGCCGACGCCGACGTGGAGGGTGAGAAAGGTGTGGCGGATGCGGGCGAGGATCTCGGGGGTAAAGTGGAGTCCGGCGGTGGGCGCGGCGACGGCGCCGGGTTCGCGCGCGAAGACGGTCTGGTAGCGGTCGCGGTCACTCGTCTCGGAGCGGCGCTCGAAATACGGGGGCAGGGGGAGTTCGCCGTGGCGCTCGAGGTCGACGGGGGCGTCGAAAGTGATGACACGCTCGCCGTCGGGCTCGATGGCTTGGACGAGGCCGCGGACACCGCCGACGTGGACCTCGGCGCCGACGCGCATTTTGCGGCCGGGTTTGACGAGGCAGCGCCAGGTGGCAGGGGCGCTCTGCGTCGCGCCCAGGGAAGTTCCCTCGCCGGGCGGCGTCGCGAGCTGCTCCAAAAAGAGAAATTCAATTTTCCCGTCGTCGCTAAAAGTGCGCGCCGGGATGACGCGGGTATCGTTGAGGACGACGAGATCGTGCGGGGTGAGGAAGGTGGGGAAGTCGGCGAAGAGACGGTGCTCGATGGTCTGCGTCGCGCGGTGCAGGACCATCATGCGCGCCCCTTCGCGGCGCTCGGTGGGGTAGCGCGCGATGAGGGACTCGGGGAGGGAGTAGTCGTAATCGGCGGTGAGAAGACTCACGAGCGGCAGTATTCAGTATTCAGTGTTCCGTATTCAGTTTTCAGTGCCGGTATTCGGAAGGCCGACTGAATACTGAATACGGAACACTGAATACTGGAGCGACGTGCTATCCCTCGATCGTATTGATCTCCACCGGTTCGACCTTCACGCCTTGTTCCTCGAGCCAGGTGATGGCGGATTTGATGGTGTCTCGCTCGCCCTGGAGTTCGAGCGAAACGAGGCCCATTTCATCGTTCACGCTGGCCTGGCGGATGTTGAACGAAACCGGAAATTTTTTCGCGAGATCGCAGATCACCGGCTTGGTGACGAGCGGCGCGGGATACGTGAGCCAAAGGCGTTGGGTGTCCATGAGCGTGATGGTAGCGGTGGAGAGCGGCGAGGGGCGACGAAATTTGTGAAACGAAAAAAGGAGAAGAATGGAATAGGCGCTCAGGTCCACTCATCCGTGCCCATCTGCGTAATCCGTGGTTTTAAAAATTGACCACGGATTACGCGGATGGCGCGGATGCTCGAATGGATCCTTTAACGACCTTTTGGTGGACGAGGCGATGTGGTAGGGCTCTTCGCGTTGGAGGAGAGGCGAACGAAAGACGCCCGGTTAGGTGCGAGCTTTTTCCCTGCGTTCGTTGCCGCCCCCCCCGGCATTCAAGGTAGTAGAGGGCTATCGCACCCGGAAACTGGCGTATGCTTGGAAGGACCGTTGACGGCTTAGCCGCCGGCGAGAGCGGGCGTGATGCTGATTTCGTCGCGGTCGGTGACGGTCGTTTTGGTGCCGTCGAGAAAGCGGATGTCCTCGCCATTGACGTGAATGAGGAGGAAGCGGCGGACTTCGCCGGCTTCGTCGTAGAGGCGCTCCTTCATGCCCGGGAACGCCTTATCGAGGTTTTCGAGGACGTCGCTCACGGTGGCGCCGGCGGCGCTGACCTCGGCGAGGTCATTGGTGAGCTTGCGAAGCGGTGTTGGAATCAGGACGTTTGGCATGGGTCGAATTTGGAAGATGCGCAAGGGAGGGCAGGGGTGCAACCCAGTATTCAGCGGAAGGCATGCGGATAGGCCCCATGGGACCCATAGGTCCTATAAGACCTATGGCTGTTTGTGCGACAGCGCCCACTGAATACAGGATACTCGTGCTCGCGCCTATGCGTCATGCGCGAGGCACGCGGCCATGAAGCCTTTGAACAAAGGATGCGGTCCGTTGGGCTTGCTTTGGAATTCGGGGTGGTACTGGCAGGCCATGAACCATGGGTGGTCGCGGAGCTCGATGAGCTCGACGAGGTTGCCGTCGGGCGAGGTGCCGGAGATGACGAAGCCAGCTTCCTCCATGCGCTCGCGGTAGGTGTGATTGAATTCGTAGCGGTGGCGGTGGCGCTCGCGGATGGCATTATTGCCGTAGAGCTGGGCGGCCCTGGTGCTGTCCTTGAGCACGGTGGGCCAGGTGCCAAGGCGCATGTTCGCGCCTTTGCCGCGCACCTTCTTTTGCTCGGGGAGCAGGTCGATGACCGGGTCGGCGCACTTCGCGTTGAACTCGGTGCTGTTCGCGCCGGAGAGGCCGAGGACGTTGCGGGCAAACTCGATGGTGGCGATTTGCATGCCGAGGCAGAGGCCGAGGTACGGGAGCTTGTGCTCGCGCGCGTACTGGGCCGCGCGGATTTTGCCCTCGATGCCACGGCTGCCGAAGCCGCCAGGGACGAGCACGCCGGCCACGTCGTGGAGATAGGGCTCGGGATCGTTGTTTTCCAGGTCCTCGGCGTCGATCTCGAAAAGCTCGGCTTTGCAGTCCAGCGCGGCGGCGGCGTGGCAGATGGACTCGTAGACGCTCTTGTAGGCGTCCTTGTGGTCGAGATACTTGCCGACGATGGCGATGCGGACGCGCTTCTTCGGGTTGGTGATCCGCTTCACGAAGCGGGTCCAATCGCTCATCTCGGCGGCGGGCACCTGCAGGCCGAGGCGCTGGCAGACGATTTCATCCAGCTTCTCCTGCTGGAGCATGAGCGGCACCTGGTAGATGGTCTCGTCCACGTCGCGGCACTCCACCACGGCGCCGGCGGGCACGTTGCAAAAGACGGAGAGCTTGTGGCGGGTGTCCTCGCCGAGCGGGTGCTCGGTGCGGGCGATGAGGACATCCGGGTGCAGACCGATTTCGCGGAGCTTCGCGATGCTTTGCTGCGAGGGCTTGGTCTTCAACTCGCCGGCGGCCTTGATGTACGGCACGAGCGTGACGTGCATGATGATGGCGTTTTGCGTGCCGACTTCCTGGATGAACTGGCGGATGGCCTCGAGGAAGGGCAGGCCCTCGATGTCGCCCACGGTGCCGCCGATCTCGGTGATGAGCACGTCGCAGGGCTGCTCCTTGCTGAGCGCGTAGACGCGGCGTTTGATCTCATCGGTGACGTGCGGGATGACCTGTACGGTACGGCCGAGGTATTCGCCGCCGCGCTCGTTTTTCAACACCGTCTCGTAGACCTGGCCGGATGAGGAGCTGTTCGCGCGGCTGAGCACGCAATTGGTGAATCGTTCGTAGTGGCCGAGGTCGAGGTCGCACTCGGCGCCGTCATCCAGCACGTAGACTTCGCCGTGTTCGAAAGGGTTCATGGTGCCGGGGTCCACGTTCAAATAGGGATCCAGCTTTTGCAGGCCGACCTTGAGGCCACGGTGCTCGAGCAAGGTGCCGAGCGCGGCGGCGCAGAGGCCCTTGCCGAGGGAACTCACGACGCCACCAGTTACGAAGATGTATTTCATGTTGATCGGAAAAACGGAGTTTACTTCTTTTTCGCGGGTTTGCCCGCATTTCTTAACAAACTTTCCAGCAAGGGCGTGACCGCCTCGGCATCCGCGGGCGTATCGACGCCGACGCTGAGGTGCGGGACCTCGACGACGCGGATTTTCACGCCATTTTCGAGGGCGCGGAGCTGTTCCAGGGATTCCGCCTGCTCGAGCAGCGTCGGCTTCCACTTCACGAATTGAAACAGCACTTTGAGTGTATAACCGTAAATGCCCTGATGGCGGAAAAAGCGGAGGCCAGGCGTCTCGTTGCGCACATACGGGATGGGCGAGCGGGAAAAATACAGGGCGTCGCCTTTTCGGTCGGTGACGACCTTTACGGCGTTGGGATTGTGCACGTCATCACCCTCGGCGAAGGGGCTGGCGGAGGTGATCATCTCGATGTTTTTCGACGCGGCCATGGCCTTGGCGAGCTTGGTGACGGTGACGGGATCGACGAGCGGCTCGTCGCCCTGCACGTTGATGACGTGGGTGAAGCCTTTCAGCTTTTTGGCCACCTCGGCCACGCGGTCGGTGCCGCTGCGGCATTTCTCCGAGGTAAGCGCGACCTCGGCACCGAAGGCGAAGGCGGCCTCCGCGATGCGGACATCCTCGGTGGCGACGATGACTTGCTCGATCCCTTTCGCGCGGGCGCAACGCTCCCACACATGCTGGATCATGGGTTTCCCCGCGAGGGGGAAGAGTGGCTTGCCCGGAAAGCGGGTGGAAGCGAAACGAGCAGGAATAACAACGGCAATCTTAGCTGGCACCCGATTTTCCTAAGATGAAGGCGGCAGCTTCGGCAAGGTCTTTGGCAACGAAGTCGGCATGAGCCGTGGGAGCATCGGCGCCGATGCCGGTACGAACGAGGATGGAGCGGGTGCCGGCGGCGCGCCCGGCGAGGAGGTCGCTCTCGCGGTCGCCGACCATCCAGGAACGAGCGAGATCGAGGTCAAAATCGCGCGCCGCCTCCAGGAGCATGCCGGGGCCGGGCTTGCGGCGCTCGCTGGCGACATCGGGGTGATCGGGGCAGAAATAGGTGGCGTCGAAGAGTTCGGTGCCGAGCAACTCCAGGAAGCGGGTGTGGACAGCCTCGTAGTCGGCCTCGGTGAAGTAGCCGCGGCCGATCCCACTCTGGTTGGTGATGATGATGAGGCGGTAGCCGGCAGCTTTCAGCCCGGGCAGGGCGGTGATGGCGCCGGGGAGCAGCGAAACGAGCGCGGGATCTGAGACGTAGCCAGTGTCCTCCATGAGGGTACCGTCGCGGTCGAAGAAAACGGCGGGGGTGCTCATGGGATGCGGCGCTTCATATAGGACCTATGTGTCCCATGGGCGGTCGCCGGGCTAAGCCTCATTGCTGGCGGGTGGTGCGCTGGGTTCCAAAGTGGCTTCCGGCTGGGGTGTGGGTTTCGGCGACCAGCCGGGCGGCGCAAAGATGTAGCCGAGGCGCTCGCGCCAGTTGCGCGCGCGGTGTTTCACGTCGTGGGCCATGTCGCGAAACTCGTGGAGGACGATATTCACCGGGCCGCGATTGGGGATGGGCTTCGTGATGCCGTATTTCACCGGCTCGGCGGCATCTTCGGCGGCAAAGGTGCCGAAGATTTTGTCCCAGAAGATGAAGATCATGCCCATGTTCTTATCGAGGTAGCGGCCGTTGGAGGCATGATGCACGCGATGGTGCGAAGGGGTGACGAAGATATACTCCAGCCAGCCGAGGCGGATGTTCCATTCCGTGTGCACGAGCACGCCGTAGAGCTGGGTGGCGGCATACATGAACAGGATATCGAGCGGCTGGAAGCCGGCGAAGGCGAGCGGGAGGAAATAAAGCGTGCGGTAGAAAGGCTGGAAGACGGAGGAGCGGAAGCCGGTGGTGAAATTAAATTCCTCCGAGGAATGGTGGGTGATGTGGATGGCCCAGAAAAAGCGGCAGCGGTGGTCGATGTAATGCAGCGCCCAATAGGCAAAGTCCTCAAGGACCAGGAGGGCGACCCAGTAGAGCACGCCGCGCTCGAGGGTGAAAAAGCGGTGGGTGTACGCCCACGCCATGGCGATGAGGACGAGGCCGCGCAGGAGGATATCGAACGAGCCGTTAAGCGAGGCCATCCAGATATTAGTGAGCGTTTCGCGCCAAGTGTAGCGGCGCTTGCCCTCGCCGCGCACGGCCTGCCAGTTCGTCAGCACCACCTCCAGGATGATGAACAAGACGAGAATGGGCGTGGTAATGAAGAGCAGGAGCTTTTCGCGGGCGAATTCCATGTGCAGGCGTAAGCAGCGGAAAATGACGGAGACGGGGAAAACGGGCAAGTACCGGATGTGTTAGATGAGCGAAGGGATAAGCGAACGAAGCGGCGCAATCTTGGAGTGCGTGCGGGAAGCGACAGCGCCACGCCGCCTTTGGACGCTTTCAGTGGCCAGATTATCTTCAAAAGATCGTGAGCTTGGTCCGCGGGCTCCCGCCCGCAGCTACATTGCTTCGAATATCGCCTGTAGTTTGCATATCACTGGCGAGACGAAGTGCCCAAAGGCGGTGTCGCGCTGTCGCTTGCCACACGCATTGCCAGGCGCCTCCGCGCCCGCCCTGCGGGCTGCCTTCGGCAGGCTTTCTCACTCCGTTCGAATCCAAGATCGCGTCTCGCCATTTTGGGATCAACTCCCCTCGCTGGAGGCCCGGCAGTCCTTCCACGTCAGCTTAAAACGGGCGAGGTATTTGCGGAGGCGGTCGGCATCGTTGGTGACTTTGCGCTGGCCGCGGGAGATGCCGAAGAGGCGGCGGCCGGCGTCGCTGAGGGTGTCGGCGGTGCGGCAGGTGCGGATGACGCAGGCGAACTGCGCTTGGTCAAAGAGATCGAGCTCGGCGGCGCGCTTGGGGCCGAGGACTTCGCGGAGCAGGGCGTCGTCGGGATCGGTGGACGGGGCGGATTGCCACGAGGCGCGAAGGCGGGCGATCTCGGCGTCGAGCACGGCGCGGGTGATGCGGCCGCCGGGGGCGAGGGTGCTCATGCGGATCACGGCGGCATTCAGGTCGCGAAAGTTGGCGCTCCATTTCGCCTCGGGCGAGCGGGCGAACGCGAGGAAGGCGGTGCGCAGATCCTTGGCCAGGCCGATGCGGCGGCCGAGCCGCGCGCCGGCGGCGGAGAGCTCGTGGTCGAGATTCGGCTCGATGTCCTCGTTGCGCTGCGCGAGGCCGGGGAGCTGGAAGGTCCAGAGATTGATGCGCGCGAGCAGGTCCTCGCGGAAGCGGCCCGCGCGGACATCGGTCGCGAGGTCGCGATTGGTGCCGGCGATGAGCTGAAAGTCGCTTTCCACATCGTGGTCGGCGCCCACGGGGAGGAAGCGCTTTTCCTCCAGCGCGCGGAGGAGCATGGCTTGCTCGTCGGCGCCGAGTTCGCCGATTTCATCGAGAAAGAGCAGGCCCTCATGCGCGGAGCGGAGGAGGCCGGGGCGGTCGCGCTGCGCGCCGGTGAAAGAGCCGCGCACATGGCCGAAGAGCGTGCTGGCGGCGGTATCGCCGCGGAGCGTGGCGCAGTTCACCTCCACGAAAGCCCCGGTGAGCTGGTGGCGCTGCTTTTTCAATTCGAACACGCGGCGCGCGAGCGAGGATTTTCCGGCGCCGGTGGGGCCCATGAGCAGGATGGGCTCATGCGAGGCGACCGCGACCTGCTCGATTTCGTCGATCATGCGGTTGAAGGCGGCGTTGCGTGTGGCGATGCCGCTTTTCAAAAACGTGCGCGCCTCGCGTTGCTCCTCGGCAAAGCGCGCGGCGATGCGGTCGTAGCGGGAGAGATCGAGGTCGATGATGGAATAGCGGCCGGCGGAGTCGGGATCGCGGCCCATCGGTGGCGCTGTCTGGATGAGGCGCGCGGGGAGATGGCGCGACTCGGTGAGCAGGAAGAGGCAGATCTGCGCGACGTGCGTGCCGGTGGTGATGTGGACGAGGTAATCCTCGCGCGCGGGATCGAAGGGATAGGCGCGGACGAAATCGGCGAGGGCGGCGTAGACTTCCTCAAAGTCCCAGGGATCCACCAAGCTGACGACGTGGCGCTTCACCGTGGTTTCCGGGGAGACGCCCGCGATGTCGGCGGCGACGGTTTCGGCGGTGTTGGTCGCCTTGAGGTCGTGGAGCAGCTCCAGCCGATGCACGAGCAGGTCCTCATGCTGGCAGAGCGAGACCGTGGGGCGCCACTCCTCCCAACGGCGCGGGCCGATGCCGCGGTCGAGCTGGGTGCCGAGGAGGCCGAGGATGACGAGGCGCTTGGGCATTCGAGAAAGTATTCAGTGTTCAGTTTTCAGTATCCAGTGGTGGTGCCCGTTGCGGCGAGCAGTGCTAGCGGATAAGATAAGCACTAGCGAAACAGCGCGTAAAGTGAGGAGATTTTCTGCTTAGTCCAGCGGAGCACAGTGGGTGGAAAATTTTCTTTAAATGCTGATATTTAGCATCTTGTGTGTGCGAATCGCGGCGCGCTTCGGATGGTTGGCACGCGACGAGCAATAGGGTTTTGGCAGCACTGCGAAGAACGGTGCTTGCAACATGAACGCAACCGAAACCATCACGAAACTCCAGGCGGCTTTCCGGCGCTTTGATGAAAGCGCTGATCGATACGGGCTTTACGCGATCCACGAATTTCGCGGCCACGTGCAGCCGGATCCGGAGAACCGGGCGGACTGGATACTTGTCCTCCGGCCGGCGCTATCCGAGATGGATTTTGCTTCGTCGGGAGCCGATTTTTCGTCGGGGACGTTTGGGTTCAAAACGCCGGAAACACAATGGCTGGTCGTCCGCCTCGTCCGTTTGTCCAAGGTCATGGTGTACCAACACCGGAATACCTATTATCGGGTCGATCCGCGCCGGAAACACTCCACGCATTCGGCGAAGGCCCGCGTCCGGGACCAGTTCAGCACGCTCGCGCATTCAACTCGTAGCCATGACCGACTGCTCGTGCTGCTCGGATTTGCAGCCGAAGCCGAGCCTTTCAAGACCGAATTGACAGCTTTGCAGGAAGAATTTCCCGGCACGACCGCCCCGGCGAGCGCAGCGGTCGAGAGCTGGCAAGACCCTTATGGGCGCGGTTTTCAGACGCTTTGTGCGTGCTGGTACTGGGAACGCCAGGCGACGGCCTCGCACCGACCTTTTCTCCCTTAACACCGTTCATTTCTAAAACCAAAACCACCAACACCACCTACGACCATGGCAAATAAAAATCTGTTCCAGACGATTGCTGGCCTGCTCCTGCCGAAGGCCAAAGCGACGAACGAAGCGGGAGGCTCGGCCTACGCTTTCACGGCGAAGCATGCCCTCGCGCAGTACGCAGTGACCGGATGCTTGAATGCGACCTACTATGCGAGTGCGGAAGCGCAGCTCGAGAAGGTCATCGAGCTCGCCGGCGCGGTGGAGCCCGAGTTTATCGCCAAGACGGCGGTGTATTGCCGCACCCGCGGCTACATGAAGGACATGCCGGCGCTGCTGTGCGCGACGCTGGCGACGCTCGATACGCCGCTGCTGGCGCGCGTGTTTGACCGCGTGATCGACGACGGCAAGATGCTGCGCAACTTCGTGCAAATCGTGCGGAGTGGCGTGGCGGGCCGGAAGTCGCTCGGCTCGGCGCCGAAGCGCCTGGTGCGCGGTTGGTTTGAGCGGCGCGGGGACCACGAGGTCTTCCGGGCGTCGGTGGGCCAGAGCCCGTCGCTGGCGGATGTGATCAAGATGGTGCATCCGCGTCCGGCGACGAAGGAGCGCGAGGCGCTGTATGGCTGGCTGCTGGGCCGGCCGCACCAGGCCGAGGCGCTGCCGCCGCTGGTGCGCGAGTTCGAGGCGTTCAAGCGTGGCGACACGAAGGACGCGCCGGACGTGCCGTTCCAGATGCTGACCGCGCTGGAGCTGAGCGGCGCGGCGTGGCGCTCGATTGCGAGCAAGGCGCCGTGGCAGACCACGCGCATGAATTTGAACACGTTTGCCCGCCACGGCGTGTTCGGCGACCGCGCGATGATCCGCGAGATCGCCGACCGGCTGCGCGACCCGGCGAAAGTGCGCCGCGCCCGCTGCTTCCCGTATCAACTGCTGACAGCGTTCCAGTCGATGTCCCAGGACATCCCGGCCGTCGTGCGCGACGCGCTGCAGGATGCGATGGAGGTCGCGATTGAGAATGTGCCGTCGATTGAAGGCCGTGTGTTTGTGTGCCCGGACGTGTCCGGCTCCATGCAATCGCCGGTGACCGGTCATCGCACCGGCTCGACCACGGCGACGCGGTGCATCGATGTCGCGGCGCTCGTCGCCGCGGCGGTGGTGCGCAAGAACCGCGATGCGGAGGTCGTGGCCTTCAGCGACCACGTCGTGCCCTGCACGCTGAACCCGCGAGATAGCGTGATGACGAATGCGCGCAAGCTGGCCTCGCTGCCGAGCGGCGGAACCGATTGCTCGGCGCCGCTGCGCCACCTGAATGCCCGGCGCGAGCAGGGTGACCTGGTGGTGCTCGTCTCGGACAATATGTCCTGGATGAACAGCCACGGCGGCGGCCGCTCGACGGCGACGATGCAGGAGTGGGCGCAATTCCGGGCCCGCAACCCGCGCGCCCGTCTGGTGTGCCTCGACATCCAGCCCTACGCCTCCACGCAAGCCGCGGAGCGCGAGGACATCCTGAACGTCGGCGGCTTCTCCGACGTAGTCTTCGAAATCATCGCCAGCTTTGCGGCCGGCGAACTGAATCCGGCCCATTGGGTCGGGCTCATTGAAGCAATTGAATTGTAGAGCCAGGAGCCCGTCCGCGCACTGCGGCGCGGACGGGCCAAGGCTCCGAAAAAATTTCGCCGAATGCTGATGGGACTACATTTACCCAATGACCCGTCTCATCGATTCCTTGTCGGCGAAGCTCCCCGGGCTGCGGCCTGAGGAGGCCAACCTTGTTCTTTGAAAATCTTCCATGGTCACGGCGAATGCCGGAGGAACTACATTCGGGTCCGATGCCGCAAGGCGTGCAGGTGGAACTCCTGCCCTCGTGCAAACGAGGTGGTGAAAATCAGACACGTCGGAAGCCGCGCAAGCGGCGTTGTTTCTCCACTTTTGTCGCCGTGCACCTCTCTTTCTTTCGAGCGGCGGATGCCGGCTGGGAATACACTGAACCAGTGGGTTCGAATCCCACCCGCCCATCATCGCCTTAACCGGGGCGGAGTGGGCGAGAATTCTCGCCACTGTTTGCCGCTGCTTGAGGGAAGCCAATTGCGCGGCGGATGCTTTCCGGGACTACACTAACAAGACGACTGGAAAGGAACGGGTATTGCCATCGACCAAGGTGCCGGTGCCGATCCTTCCCTGCAGTATGTGCGTGAGCACGTCTGTGGCAAGTCAACCCCGTCTCGGGCCAAAACCTTGCCGCCGCGATTTCTCCCGGGCGGACTGGCGGCAACCGGTGCGTCCGGGAAAATTTTGAGGAGCGGCTGGAAGCAGCTTCTCCGAACGCCAATTTCGTGACGAATGCGGGCGGAAATACATTGTCGTGGGTTCGAATCCCATCTGCTCCACTTTTTGGGGCAGTAGCTCAGCCTGGTAGAGCCTGAATTTCGCCAATCCTTGTCGCCACGAATCCATCTTCGCCGAATGCGGATGGGACTACATTTTGGTTATGCACGTCTCATCGATTTCTTGTCGGCGATCCTCCCCCTTGTTCTTTGATTTTCATTTCCTGGGCGTGCCGAATGCCGGCGCGGACTACATGGCAAAGCGCCCGCGCGTGAGCGTGGGAGATTCCGGGTTCGAGTCCCGGTTCCGCTGCGGCGGAATGGCGAATCCTGTCTGGCCAATGGTTTGTCGGCACGCCGGTGAATTTTTGGAAAGCGGCTGGAAGCCGCTTCTCCGGCGGTTTTCGTGACGAATGCCGTGCGAAGCTACATGGTTAACGTTGGTCGTGGGTTCGAGTCCCACCTGCCCCACTTTTCGGGGCGGTAGCTCAGTTGGTAGAGCAGCGCACGTTTCGCAAAATTTTGTCGTCACGAATTCTCTCCCTTTGTTCTTTGATTTTCATTTCCTGGGCGTGCCGAATGCAGGCACGGACTACATGGTAGAGCGCCCGCGCGAAAGCGTGGGAGGTCCCGGATTCAAATTCCGGTTCCGCTTCGGCGGAATAGCTCAGCACAAAAACGTCTGGCCGATGGTTGTCGGCACGCCTTTCGATTTCCGGAAAGCAGCGGGAAGCCGCTGCTACGCCGGTGCGGTCTTCGTGACGAATGCCGTGCGGAACTACATTACTTCGATTGTTGCAGGTTCGAGTCCTGCCGGCCCGCCCGCAAGGCGCGGCGCCGTAGCTCAATTGGTAGAGCACCGAACCACATGTTTCGCCAAAAATTTGTCGTCACGAATCTGCGCCGGACAGCATAGGACCTATGGGACTGATAAGACTCATAGGTCCGATAGGCCGGCAACTTTAACCAACCCCTTTTGCGGCGAATGCCGATGGGACTACATCCTTATCACGGACGAAGACGTGGGTTCGAGTCCCACCTGCTCCATTCACCGGGGCAGTAGCTCAGCGGTAGAGCGCGTATTACGTCTCATCACTTTTGTCGCCGCAATCCCTTTTGAGTTTGGGCGCCTGCCGGCGCGACAGGCCGGCTCCGCTTTTGTATATCATCATTCCATGAACCCACATCCGGCTACGCAGATTTCCTTCGCAGACTTGTCCGCGGCGCTTCACGCCGAGGTCGCGGCGGGGAATTTGCAGGTCCAGGTGGGGACTGGCGAGCACGCGGGGCTGGAGATCTATAGTTACACGCGCCAGTGCTACTACGGGAAGCTCTGGAACCCGACGACGACCATCGCACGCGGGCTGGTGCTCGCGCCGGCGGAGCAGCGCCTCGTGGCGGTGCCCTTTCCGAAGTTTTTTAATTACGGAGAAACGGGTCCGCTCCGAACGATGCGGCCCTTTGAAGTGACGGCGAAAATGGACGGCTCGCTCGGCATCGCTTTCCACTGGCGCGGCGAGTGGCACGTCGCCACGAAAGGCCGGCTGGATAGTTCGCAGGCGCAGTGGGCCGAGGCCCGGCTGCGCGCGCTGAACACCGTGGCGCTGGATCCCGAAATTACGTGGCTGTTTGAAGCCATCTTCCGGGACCCGAACAGCGACACCGTGATTCGCTATGATTTTGAAAATTTGATCCTGCTGTCCGGCTTCAACCGCTGGACGGGCGAGGAGATCTCACCCTCGACCAGGGCGGCAACCGCCGCGGCGCTCGGGGTGCCGGTGGTGGAGATTCTTTCCGACGTCACCCTGGAAGCATTGATCGAGCAGGCGCGCGTGCTGGATGAGAAGCATGAAGGCTTCGTCGTGCGCTTTGGGAATGGGGAGCGCATCAAGATCAAGGGCGACCGCTACTGCGAAATCGCCCGGCTGATCCTGAATTTGGAGCCGCTGTCCGTGTGGGAAATGCTCTTGCAGCAACACGACCTGGCGGCGGCGCGGATCCGGCTGCCGGAGGAATTTCATCGCGACTTTGACCAGATGATTTGCCTGCTGCGTGCCGCCGAAACGGCCCTGATGCGGGAGCTGGAAGCGCTGGCCGCAAGCGTCGCGCATTTGAGCGACGCGGAGCTTGGCAAGCAGCAGCGCGAACTGCTGGCGCCGCATCGCACTGGGCGCTTCGTCTTCCAATGGCGCAAAGGCGATTTTTCGCGCCGTTTTACCGGAACGGGTGACGCGCTGCGCCGTTCTTTTTTCGAGCTCTTCCGGCCCACGGGGAACCGTTTGCCGGACTATGTTCCCTCCGACGTGGTGACCCGATTTTTGAATTCCGAGAGATAATTTTTATGAACACTGAACTGACCCCCAATGCGATCATCACCACCGGCGAAGCCATGGGCTTCCTGCCGGCGCGGGACTCGCGCGGAAAGCCGATCACGGTGATTGGGACGGATGCCATTCGCCAGGGCTTCGATGCGAAGTGTCTGGAGCAGGCGCTGAATTCGCGCGGAGCGCCGGGCGTGACCGAGCTCGTGCTGAACCCCGATGCGCACGCCGGCTACGGCGCGCCCGTGGGGTGCGTGCTGGTGTCGCCGACGCACGTGTATCCGGGTCCGGTGGGCGTGGATATCAAGTGCTCGATGAGCCTGCTCGCGCTGGATCTGCCGGCGGAGGCGGTGGCCGAAAAAACCACGCGTCGCGCGCTGATCAACGCAATCTGCGAACGTACGCCGACCGGCGCGGGCCGCGGCCAGCGCATGGCGAAGAAGTCGCGCGCGGTGTCGCCCGAACTCGGCCGCCAGCTGGCGGTGGAGGGTGCGTCGTGCGCGGTGTGCGCGGCGCTCGGGATTCCGCCGGAGTGGGCGGAGCGCTGCGAGGATTCCGCGCACGTGGGCCACGATGAAACGCGCGACGCCCTCGGCCTGCGCCTGGAGCGTTTGCTCTCGACCGGCGCCATGCCGAAGTTTGCGGATAAGATGACGCAGCTCGGAAGCTATGGCGGGGGAAACCATTTCGGGGAATGCGAGGCCGTGGAAATCGGCGACAACGATCGCGCGCGCCGCGCGGCGGAGGTTTTTGGCCTGCGCCACGGTGGGCTTGCGTTCCTGTCGCACTGTGGTTCGCGCGGCTTTGGGCACAATCTGGCGAGCGGACAGTTCAAGGCGCTCCAATCGTTTTTCGAAACGTGGGGTCTGCCGCTGCCGGGTGGTGACAAGGAGCTGGTGTATGCGCCACTCGGGACGCCCGAGGCGAATGCGTATCTCGACGACATGGCGCTCGGCGCGAACTTCGCGACGGCGAACCACCTCTTGATCAATGCGCTCGTGCTGGAGGCGTTCCAGGAGATTATCCCGGGAACGAAAGGCCAGCTTGTGTACTTCATCAGCCATAATATCGCGCGCCGCGAAATCGTGGACAACCGTCCCGCGTGGGTGCACCGCAAGGGCGCCACGCGTGCCTTTCCCGCGGGACATCACGCGCTGCACGGAACGCCGTACGCGGAGACGGGTCACCCGATCCTGCTGCCAGGAAATCCCACGGCGGGTTCGTGCGTGATGGTGGCGGAGCCGGGCGCGGCGAAGAGCTGCTACTCGGTGAACCACGGCGCGGGCCGCGCGAAGGGCCGCAAGGCCGCCATCCGCGAGCTCGATCAGAAGACGGTGGACGACGAGTTCACCGCGCACGACATCCTGACGAACTGCCGCTTTTACCCGAAGGACGAAGCGCCCGCCGCGTACAAGGACTTCAACGAAGTCCTGCGCAGCGTGGAGCGCGCCGGCCTGGCCACGGAAGTCGCCCGCCTGCGCGCGCGCTTCGTCATCAAGGACTCGGACGAGTCGCTGGGAGGTGCGGCGTGAAGCGAGGTGAAATGATCACCATCGACGGTTCGGCTGGCGAGGGCGGGGGACAAATCCTCCGCACCTCGCTGGCTTTGTCGCTGGTGACGAAGCAGCCGTTTCGCATCACAAATATCCGGGCGGGGCGGACAAAACCGGGGCTGTTGCGGCAGCATCTCACGGCGGTGAAAGCGGCGACGGAGATTGGCGAAGCAGTGTCAGACGGCGCGGAGATTGGCTCCACGGAACTGGTGTTTCGTCCGGAGCGGATCCGGGCGGGCGCATATCATTTTGCCGTAGGGACGGCGGGCAGCACCACGCTGGTGCTGCAGACCGTTTTGCCGGCGCTGATCCTGGCGGATGGCCCGTCGCGCGTGACGCTGGAAGGCGGGACGCACAATCCCTTTGCGCCGCCCTTCGACTTTCTCGCGCGGACCTTTCTGCCGCAGTTGGCGCGGTTTGGTCCCAGCATCGAAGCGACCTTGCATCGACCGGGGTTTTATCCGGCGGGCGGCGGTCGCATGGAATTGGCGATCACGCCCTGCGCGCGGTTGCAGGCGGTGGAGTTGCTGGAGCGCGGCGAGGACCGCGGCCGCCGGGCCACGGTGCATCTCGCCGGGTTGGGTGCGCCGCTGGCGGAACGCGCGTTTGTGCAGATCGAGAAGCGCATGGGCTGGGAGCGGTCGTTGTGTGAATTGGTGCAACACGGCGATGGCTGTGGGCCGGGAATGGTGATGACCGGGGAAGTGGCGTCCGAGCATCTCACGGAAGTCTTCACCGGCTTTGGCGAACGCGGCGTGCGCGTGGAGCAGGTGGCGGATGCGGTCATCGACCAAGTCCGGCATTACCTCGCGGAGACGGCGCCGGTGGGCGAGTATCTGGCCGATCAGCTGCTGCTGCCGCTGGCGCTGGCGGGGCGGGGGGCTTTCCGGACCACGGGGATTTCCCGGCACGCGCAGACGAATATGGAGGTGATCGAGAAGTTTTTGCCGGTGCGCTTTTCCGTGCAGAGCGGGCAGGGGAAGACGGTGCGGGTGGAGCATTGAGCGGCGGATGGGTAGTGTAGCTGCGACCGGGAGGTCGCAGATGTTCGAGGAGTGATCGTGCGAGTGTCTGCGACCTTCCGGTCGCAGCTCCATGCCTTCCCTGAACGCTCCCGGCACGTTTGTGTCTCACTTGGCCAAACAACTGCTGGAATGTGGGTTCCTTTCGGGCCATATTCTCTTTCTTCATGCATCTTCGACCTGCCGCCCTTGCGTTGCTGTTGGTTTGCGCCGGTTGCTCCAAGCAGGAGCCCGCGCAAACGGCGGTGCCGCCCACGCCTCCGCCGCCGGCGGATAAGCCGGTTGCGCCCAAGGCACAGGCAAAGGCCGCCCCGGCAGCTCCAGAGGTTGCCAAGGTCGCGGCTCAACCACCGGTGCCGACGCCCTCCGCCGCCGGGATGCGAGGCAGCCCTTCCACCAAACCGGTGCCCGCGCCGGTGGCGAAATCCGCAGTCATCGCCCGGCCCGAGCGACCGGTGGCGACGGACAATGTCGGCGTGGAGCGCATCGCGCTGTTGCCGGGCTCGCGGGTGAGTGCGCCCGCTTCCCGCCCGCCCGCGCCGCCGAAGGTCTCCGCTCCGTCTTTGGAAGTGCCGGATTCCCCGCCGACGCTCGCCGTGACGAAGGAAGAAGCCGCAGTCGTCCCCGAGACGGTGACCCCAGCGGTGCCGTCCACGCCGATCGTCGTTGGTGGGGCCGAGACGCATCCCGCGGAAGTTTCGGCGCAAAATGCCGCTGCTCCCTTGTTCGGCCTGCCTGCCCGTCGAGGAGGCAGTTCCGAGCCCGCGGAGCCAGCGCAGTCCGAACGGCCGGCGGACTTTGGTCCGGCGCCCACGGGCAAGAAGGCGCCGCAATCGCTCCCGGTTTTTGCGGTGTCGGATCCCTCAAAGTCCATCACCTCGCTGAATGAACTCATCGTCGATAGCATCCAGATGGTGCCGCCCGGCGGGCAGTACAAGGCGGACTCGGCGACCATCGATTTGCTGCGTAATGCCATTTCGATTTCCGACCACCGGCTTTCGGTGATTCCGGATTTGGCCCGCCCAAGCTTCTGCTCGGAGGCCACGTATTTGGTCTTTGTCATTTCCATGGAGCGCCTGCAACGGGCCAACCGATTGCAGCTTCCCGAGGCCGCGATGAACGCGCTGCTCGTCCGCCGCCAGCATGACGGCGAGGGCGTGTGGGGACGCTGGAATGCAAATGGACCTGGCACGGCGCGGCTCTTCCACGAGCTCGGGGCCGGACACAATTTCACGAACCCGCTCTCGGCCCAGCCGGGCGACTTTTTGAAGATTTGGTGGAATGATGAAATCGGCTGCCACGAGCGCGGGCATTCGGTGATTTTCCTCGGCATGGTGAAAAACGAGAACGGGGAGATTTCCGTGCGCTACTGGTCCTCCAACAAGCCCGGCGGCTTCGGCGAAGGCGTGGCGCCGATGAGCAAGGTGAAGCGGATGCTTTTCTCCCGCCTGGAAAATCCGCAGGTGCTGGTGAATGCACAGCGGTTGCCGGTGAGCGATAAATATCTCGCGGATATGCTCAAGCGCCCCAGCACGCAGGAAGAGATGATGCAGATGGTGGGGGCGGAGTAGCGGCGGGTGGGCCTCACTGGGAGCGGGGACGCCCTTGTCCCAGGCTTCGTTTGAGACGTCTGCCTTCAGAGCAGTTTAAGAAAAACGGCAGCCGCTCGGATCTTGCGCTCGACAGTGTAGCTGCGACCGGAAGGTCGCAGTCGGCGGCGACGACACTTCTGAAACTGCTGTAGCAACGAATTGCCGCAGGACGGTAATCGGAAGGCGAGCTAGTCCGACTTGGTTGCAGTTTGCGAACAGTCGTCGCCGTTTCCTGCGACCTCCCGCTCACAGCGACAGCGCGCTCCGTCACTTTCGCTGGATCGCACAGGGGGCTTCTCTTCCTAAACTAAGCCCGGGACGAGGGCGTCCCGGCTCCCAGTGAAGCACGCCTCTCGATACAACCTGCGGCCGAGGGGGATTTGCCGTCCCAAAAGCGAAACGCGGCCGGTGCCGGTGGCACGGGCCGCGTTTTCCTGTCCTGGGTGGAATGGTGCTCGCGAGAGGACTCGAACCTCCACGGGTTTCCCCATATGATCCTGAGTCATACGCGTCTGCCAATTCCGCCACGCGAGCAATTTCAGGGTCGGGCAGAAAAGCGGGGTTGGTGCCGACTGGCAAGGGGAATTCGTCGTGAAGGGCGGGAAAGTTTTGGGGAGCGCTATCAGGACCTATGGGACCCATAGGCCTCATGGGATCTATGAGGGAGGGGGGATCGAAAGCCCGCAACGATTTACACGGGCCCGGTACACACAACACCCCGGCTGGGTGGTGTGGACCAGCCGGGGCGTGGTATGGAGCGTGCGAACGGCTTGCGCCGTCGGGAGGGAATTAGAGCTTGCTCTCGTAGTCAACCAGCCGGGCGAGGGCTTCCAGGAAGTCCTTGAAAGCGCCCGCGGGCAGCATGACCGTGTCGCGGCGGCCACCGACGTCCTCGGTGATCTTCAGGAACCGTCCGCGCTGGTTCTCCTTCAGGTCCAGAAAAAACACCTTCCGATCAATGGTCACCTTTTCCGTGGCAATCGGTTCGGAGGGCATCCTGGGGCCTGCATTTGGGTCTCTCTGATCTCGCTGTTCTCTCTCTCTCATTGGTGTGTGTTTTTTCTCTCCCGCAGCCTCAGCCCGATCAGGGCGTGTCATTGGAAGCATCGATAATGCTAGCCAGATGCAGAAGCGAAGCAACTTCCAAGATATGGAAATTCTGCAACCTTATTTCGGTGGCAAATACGTGACAAATTTTCGGGGACCGCCCAGCCTAATTTGTCATTTAAAGTGAAGCATTTCTGCTGCTGCCGGCCCTATGGCGCCACCCACTTTTCCCACCCCGGCAGGGCGGTGATTTCCACCTTATCCGCCGGTTGCCGCTGCCAGCGGGCAACGACCTTCCATTGGGCCGCCACCTTGGCGCCTTCCTCCGGCCCCAGGATGCAGAGCGTGGTGGAAAGGCTGGCCGTGAAGCAATCGGGGCCCAGCACGGAGACGAGCGCGTGATCGGTGAGGGGTTGACCGGTGCGCATGTCGAGGATGTGCGAGTAGCGTTTGCCGGTGAGCTCCAGGCGCTGGAAAAAATCTCCGCTCGTGGCGATGCCGGCATGCGCCAGCTCCACCACCACGGCCGGCGGAGCGGCGGCGCCGCCCTCGGCGTCCAGCGGCACGACTTCGATGCGCCAGCCTTTGCGGCCCGGGGGTGGATCGCCCGCGGCCATGTCGCCGCTGCCGGCCACGAGCGCGATGGGGAAGCCTTTGTCGCGCAGCGTGCGCAGGGCGGCATCCACGGCATAACCCTTGGCGAGCGAGCCGAGGTCCAGCCGCATTTGCGGGGCGAGGAGCTCGGCGGTATGCTTGGCGGGATCCAGTTTCAGTTTTTTCCAGCCGCAGCGCTCGCGCATCTCCGCCACCAGCGCTGGGTCCGGCAGCTCGAATTTTTTTCGCGCCCGGCGCCACACGCTCGTGAGCGGGCCGCATGTCACGTCGAAGGCCCCGCCGGATTGCTCGGAAATCTGCTGGGCGCGTTCCAGCACGGTCCACAGCGGCTCGCTGAGGGGCACCTTCGCCCCCGAGCCCGAGGTGCGGGAGAGTTTCGAGAGCTCGCTGTCGTCCTCGTAGTCGCTAAAAATCGCATTCAGCTCCTCCACCTTTTGAAAGGCGGCATCCGCGGCGGCCTTGGCGACGTCGGCATTCGGCGCGTAGACGGAGACGCGGAACGGCACCCCCATCTCGGGTTTTTCAAAGACGAACTTCTGCAAGTCCTCCGCACGGGCGAACGCGGTGAAAAGCAGGAGCAGCAGGCAAAGGCGGTGCATAGAACGTCAGGTAAACGTGGCAGGTGCCGGCGAGGGAGACACGTGGAATTTCGTGGGCGTGATTGAAAGTCGTGTGTCCGCCGGGAGCTCACTCTCACTGGTTGTCTTGTTCCTGCTCTTGCTCTCGTTTTTTGTCCACGAAAGTCACGAAAAGCACGAAAACCTCTGCTTTTGTGTCGTTCGTGCTTTTCGTAGACAAAGAGAAAGAATCCCCGGCACCCCTCATTTCCAGTCTGCCCCGAATTTCGCGCCGCCGTGGCAAAGGATTGGACGAGCGGCTGATAATGTGATCGCTATTCTGATCTCTCACTCATGCGCTACATCGAACCACATGGCCACATGGTCTCCCGCACCACCGACGATTACCAGGCGATGGTTACCGCCGGGTGCCGGGCGGTGTGCGAGCCGGCGTTTTGGGCCGGGTTTGACCGCAGCGGGGTGCAGGGTTTTTACGACTATTTCTGCCAGCTTACCGATTATGAGCCGAAGCGCGCGGCCAAATTTGGCCTGCCGCATTATTCCTGGCTGTGCATCAACCCGAAGGAGAGCGAGGACATGGGCCTGGCGAAGGAAGTCATCGGCATCATCCCGGAATTTCTCGCGCGCCCCACAGTGCTCGGCATCGGCGAAATCGGGCTCAACAAAAACACGCGCAACGAGCTGAAGGTGCTGGAATGGCATGTGGATCTCGCCGCGCGGCACGACCAGCTCATTCTCGTGCACACACCGCACCTGGAGGATAAATTGAAAGGCACGCGCCTCATCCTCGACGTGCTGCGCGCGGATTCCCGCATCCGCCCCGAGCGCGTGATCATCGATCACGTGGAAGAGCACACCGTGGAGATGGTGCTGGAAACCGGCATGTGGGCCGGCATGACGCTTTATCCCGAGAGCAAGTGCACGCCCGCGCGCGCCATCGATATCCTCGAGTGCTATGGCAGCGAACGCATTTGGATGAACTCCGCCTGCGATTGGGGCGTGAGCGTCCCGCTCGCCGTTCCGCGCACGGCCGTGGAGATGCGCCGGCGCGGCTGGAGCCATGAAAAGATCGATGCCGTGGTGCACGGCAACCCGGTGAAGTTCATGTCGCAATCGCCGCGGTTCAAGGCGCCGTAGCAGCGGCATCCTGCCGCCTGGAGCAGTTGGCGGAAGTATTTTCCGCCCCGAGAGGCCGATGGATACTTCGTATACGTTTAAAGCGGTTTAAGTTGAGTTGTAGCCGCTCGAATCTGGCGAAGTGCGATGTAGCTGCGACCGGAAGGTCGCAGGGAGCGGCTACGGCTTTTCTTAAACGGCTCCAGCCGCGGACCCGTTCGCAAAAAGCGGGCGGAGGCCGCTGCTATGGCGCGGAAAAGTGCCGCTGCATATCGCGGACTTTCGCGAGGTACGTGCTCAGCAAAATCACGCTGAGGAAGGCGAAGACCAGCCCGAGCACACCTTCGGCAAAGACGTCGTAGAATCCGTGCAGGGTGGCCGGGACGGCGATGGCCACCACCCAGAGCCCGTAGCGCTTGCGCGGATTGAGCGCGGCGAAACCGATGAAATAGCCGGCGATGCCCGCCCAGACCGCATGGATAAAAGGCAGCGAGGTGAGGCGCGCCACGTTCATCAGATAGGCCGCATCCACACCGGCTTCGCGATTCACTCCCGTCTGGTAGCGCACGCCTTCATAGATGCCGAAGCCCAGCCCGGACATCATGCCGTAAAAGACCACGGTTTGCGGCGTAAGCGGATTTCCCGGGCGGCGCGCCCACCAAAAAAGAATGGCGGCTTTACACAGCTCTTCATGCACGCCGACGCCCACGACAAACCCAAAAAGGCGCGGCAAGAAGGAGGGCGATTTGGAGAGCGCGGCCAGGTAGCTCCACGGCGGGATCTGGTAGAGAAGAAGGAGCAGGGAAATCGAGACGATGGCCGTGAACGAAAAGCTGATGACGCAGGCGCGTGGCTCCACCTGGGGCGTCCGGAAGAGATAGTAAAAGAACATCGCCCACAGCACCGAGAAGTAGAGGGCGATGGCCCAGTACGCGAGCGACACATTTCCCGTGAAACCCAACGCGATGAAAAGCGTGGCGAGCGGTGCGAGGCCGACGCCCGCGAAATACATCAGCCGCTTGTCGTTCAGCCAGGCCAGCGAACGAATGGTTTTCCACGGAAAGAGCAGGCTGAGATCGAAAGACTTCAGATTTTGCACCGCCTGCACAAACGGGTTGCCGGCATTCGGGTCCTTCACTCCGGCGCGGGCCAGGAGCTTGGCCAGCGGGATACTGGCGGAGGGTGGAGAGCCTTCCTCGCGGGCGAGGTCGTGTGGCAGGAGGCTGCCCTGCGCCAGATACTTCTCAATCGCGGCCAGCGGGTAGGGACCAAAGTCCTGGTTGGATCGCTGAATGATGATTCTCATGGGCGACGGTGCGAGTGCGAGTGGTGGCAGAAAGAGGGCCGGGGCGTCAATTTGCCGCGGAATTTGCTTTTGGGCATGTGAGTGCCGAGAGCGATCGTAGAGGCTGTCCGGCCCTTGGTGGCGTGACGCTCTGCGTCGCACCTGGTTTATCGTAACTGCCAAAAATAATTTCCGGTTGCGGTCTCCGGCGCCACCTTCGGGGCGCTGAGCTCTTCTTCACGGAATCCGGGGGCTGAAGCCCCCGGCTAGGATCCGTCGGCCCTTCGGGCCGGAAATGACCTTTTGGCATCCGCTCTTACAGCGCTCATTTTTCATGAGGCGCGACGCGGAGCGTCACGCCACCGAGGGCGCCCCGAACATGCAGCCTCTAGAAAAGCTGTCGGCGTTGCGAGTAGGCCACTTTGCAGCCAAGCTGTCCAAAAAGAAACGACCGCGCAGTTTCCTGCGCGGTCGTTGAAAAGGAATCTAAGTGGGATTCGGTCTAGTAGCCTTCGCCGCCGCCGTAGTCGCCACCACGGCTGCCGCCGTAGTCGCCACCGCGACTGCCACCACCCTTGTAGCCGCCGCCGCCGCCCTTGTAGCCGCCGCCGCCGCCTTTGTAGCCGCCGCCGCCGCCTTTGTAGCCGCCGCCGCCGCCGCCGCCCTTGTAGCCGCCACCACCGCCGCCGCCGCCCTTGTAGCCGCCACCACCGCCGCCGCCGCCGCGGAATCCACCGCCGCCGCCGGGAGCGCGCTCTTCCTTCGGACGCGCGATGCTCACGCGCACCGGGCGACCGTCGATTTCTTTGCCGTCCATGCCTTTAACGGCCGCTTCGGCTTCATCCGGGCTGCCCATCGTCACGAAGGCGAATCCGCGCGACTTACCGGTAAATTTATCCATCATTACCGCCGCTTCGCTGACGGTGCCAAACGGGGCGAATGCATCTTGCAGAATGCCGTCCGTGGTGGTCCAGGAAAGGTTCCCGACGAAAAGTTTATTGCTCATTACTCTGACTGCCGATAGGTCGCTGACGCTTGCTGACTGTTTCCGACTATCGGATTTCGGGCATGCCCCGGACATCCCGGCTGCATGCCCACCAAGTCACTAAACGAACTCGCTGACTCAACACTGGCGATGCGGATGCTGATGGTAACGCCTCAGGAAAGCGAGCATTTTTTTTGTGTCATCCGGATGGCGGGGGCTGGCTGCAAGTGACTTGCGGAAAGAGGGGCCGAAACGGAGGGGCGCTTCGATAACCCACTCATCCCAAACTGCTTTCCCAGATCTCCGGAAAGATTTTGTCGGGATCCGTGCTCCATGCTGGAATTTTCATATTCCAGCAATCTCGCGCGCCCGGAGGCCCCGGCGCTACGGCGCTCCCTGAGCGGCGGCTGCTTTTACCTGTTGGAGCTGTGCTTTGTAATCCTCGAGTTCGCGATTGAATTGCGCCAGGGCGGTGGGGTCATTCGGGTTCAAAGCGGCCCGTTTCCGCTCCAATTCCATCTGCCACGCGCGCAGAGTTTCCGTGCGCGCGGCAACGGAGGGGGCCCGCGCCGCCGCGGGAGGCGGGGTGGTTTCTTCCCGCGTGTAACGGTTCGGGCGGCTGCCATTGCGGGCCTTTTCCGAGAAAATATATCCGAGGCGATCCCAGGGACCCATGTTCGCATTTCTCGGCGTGTCGACGAGGATAATCATGGTAATGAGCGCCGCGCACGTGGCGAGATACACGAAAAAGGGCGGCCGCGCTTTCGGTTCCACGATCACCAGGATGAACGATACGAACGGAATGAAGATGCAGCCGAGAAGCCACGGAAAGCTCCGCTGAAAAGCCACCACCAGCATCCAAATGCCGCAAATAAACATGATGACGAGCGCGAAGATGCACAGGCCAAAGGCCAGGCCGGGCGCGATGGCGAGCGTGATGGTCATGAAGCAGGGGAGAGGTAGAGAGGAAAGCTAATCGCGCAACCGGTTTCTATCGGTTTGCGATGGCAGAAGGACCCGGTGGACCCATGCCCGGAATCGGGATGGTTTAGTGTCCCGCCTTCGCCATCTCCTCTTTCACACTCTGCAACTCCGCGAGGTATTCGTTGAACTCTTTGTTAAAGGCCGCGTTGGCTGCCGGATCATTGATGTTCAGCGTGGCGCGCCGGTTTTGCAAATCCTGCTGCCAGGCCCGCACATGCGCCTGGCGCTCTTCCAGCGTGCGAGTGGCTTTCTGCGGTCTGAATTTGTTCTGAATCTCCTCGGTGAGATGTTTGAGTTTGTCTTGGTAGCTCGCGAATTCTTTGCCGTTGCGATCCAGTCCCACCGCGGAGAAGACGATCAGCCCGAAGCCGGCCAGGAGGAGCAACAGCGGCGGACGCGACCGCGGATCGACAATCGGCAAAATGATGCCGACGGGGATGAAGAGGAGAAAAATGCCAATGCCCCACAGAGCGCCGCGCTGAAACCCCGTCACCAGCATCCAGATCTGTGCAATGAAGAGCAGGACGCTGCCGCCGATGATATAATTGACGGCCGTGGAAGCCGAATGTGCCAAGATTGGGGACATGACAAATTCATAAATTTCGTGGTTCGTTGCTTCAACAGGAATCGCCGCGCGCACGGCAAATTTAACGTGGCGGCCGCCTCGTTCCGCGCGTGAACAGGAGGGCTCGGTTTACTCTTTCGCCTTTAAAGTTAGCGTCCCCAAATCAACGGTTGGCGGGGAGTCTGCTTGGATCTCGAAGGTGTGGGTGAGCCCATCATACCCATTTTTCGGCACGCCATCGATCCCGAGGAAAAGCACCTGCTGTTTTCCAGGCCAGGGATCGAGGCGCAGCTCGTATTTGCCATAGGGCAATCCATCCCAGCCATTATACTCGTTGTTGGGCGTCATCGGATAGGCTTCGCCGTTTCGGAACAAGCGCGCGCGGCCCAAGTGCATGACGGAGTCCGCCGCCTGAATTTTCACGCGGACGTTCCGCCCCGGCTCCAGCCGCACCAGCCGGATGGAGCCATTCTTCCCCAGGACCACGGGCTTGGATTGATAGCGCGCCGCGCCATCCGCCTGGACTTCGAAATGGTAGGTGCCCCGCTGGAGACGATTGAACGTGACGGAATCCTGCAGCGGCATGTTCAGGCGGTCTTGCTGCCGCCATGGGATTTCGAGGTTTCGCGTGAGGATGATGCGCGCCGGTTTGCTCAGCTGAAATTCGCTCGTGGGATCGATGTCCACTTCCAGCGAGGCGGTGGTCGCGGTCGCGGTGAATTCCTGGTCCACTTTTCCGTCCACCGGCACGGACACTTCCACCCACGGACCGGTCCACTCGTTGGTGGGCACCTCGTTCAATTCGCTGGTGATGGTGACTTTGCGGAGTTTGGTGAGATCGAGTTCCTGATCGAGCGGGACTTTCACCCAGCCGTCGGCATCGGTGCTCAGCGAGGTGGTGCGGAGATTCGTGGTGGCGCGCACGCGGGCGGAGGCGAGTGGCGCCTCGTCCACCATCACCCGTACGCGCAGCGGTGGCGGCGGGGTGGTGATTTCCGCGGATTCCTCCACCAGCTTGAGACCCACGAGCATCGCCCGCGCCTGCTGGGCAATGGGATAGGACGGATGGCGCATCAGCTTTCGGAGCGGGTCGGCCATCGTGGTTTGCAGCTCTTTGGGCAGCAGCCGGAGCGATTGCGTGAGCTCGGTCGGGGTTTTCTCCGGGGAAAGAAATTCTTTCAGCGTATTGAGCACTTCGTCGCGCACCTCGGGCGGAAGCGGTTCCATGCGGCCGGGCAGGCCGCGGGTAAAACGCGCGCGATCGATATTGGCGGGTATTTCTTCCGCACTCGATCGCAGTGCGGTGCGGATGAAGTCCATGGAGCGGACGACGTCCAATTTCGATTTGCGAATGACGGAGAGTCCCAGTTGCACGCCACGGGGGGAGCCGCGCGCGGCGAGGGCCTGCCAGGCGCTCATATCGTCCACCATGACCGTGACGCGCCGGGCGAGGGGGGCGGCGCCATCGGGCAGCATGCTCCCGGCGAACACTTCCTCCCAATCCAGCCCGGCGACGCCGAGCAGATCGCCAATGGTCTCGCGCAGGGCGCCCGGCTGGGGCGGGGCCCCCAGAAACTGGCGCCCCGAAACAAGGCGGAAGGCCGCGCCGAGACATTCCGGGGTGAGAGCGGGCTGCGTCGTCATCCAGAGCAGTCCCTGACTGGCGGGAAATTGGGTCGTCTCGCGTTGATTAAAGGCCACCGCTCCCTCGTTGCCGAGATGCAGGACCAGCGTGCGGATGAGCTCGGGCTTCGGCTCCGCGAGCACTTTCCGCAGCGTCTCTTCCGCTTTCGCCGGGGGCTGGGCATTCTCGGCGCGATTGGCGGCGGTGGCCCGGTCGAGCATCGCGTAGTAGGGATCCATGGCCTGGTGCCACGCCGTCCAGGCGCGGAGCAGCTCCGGATCTCGGGCGATGAACTCCGGCGCGGGAGTGGCCGGAGGAGGCAGCGTGAGCTTGGTCTTCTCGCTTTTGGCCTTGGCGACCTGCTGCCGCAGCCGCGCCTGCGTATAGGCGGCGAATTCATAGACCGCCGTGGAATTGTTTTGGAGCTCTGACTGGAGAAGGTGGTGCAGGAGGTCCAGCTCTCCCGGGGATGCAGCCCGGCAGGCGGCGGCGAAGATCCGCGTGGCCAGGTTGTGATCGGCGCCAAAGGCGGAGGTGTCGGGGAATCGTTTGAGCGCGGCGGCCACGGCGCCCGGCGTGGCTTTATCCAGCTCCGCGATCAGTTGTTCGAAATCGATCTTGTCCCAGTCCGGCGTGGTGGCGGCGGTCGTCTCGGCTTTGGGCGGATCGGCGGGCGGCGTCCCGGCTCCGCTCAGGGGCGTGAGCAGGAGCGCAAATGCCAGCGATATTCTTAAGAGGCGGCCCTTCATCGGCAGGGTGACTCATGCACGCACCCGGCCCCGCGCTCAAGTGCCAAGCGGGAAAAGCGGACGGCTCGTGTCCTAATTTCAGCGAAAGCCGTGAACTCGCGGTGGCGCGGCCGCGCCACCGTGAGGCCGATGGCTCCATGAAATTAAGACACGACAAGTGGGCGTGACACTCCGGCGCCGCCGTCTTAGCGTCCTTGCGATGCCGCCATCATCCCACGCCCTCAAACTCCGCCTGCGCATTGTGCGCGGGGAGGACGACGCTTTCGGCCCCGGCAAGGCACAGTTGCTCGAATCCTTGTTGCAGACCACCAGCCTGAATCGCACAGCGAGCGCGATGAAGATGTCGTACGTCAAGGCGCTCTCCCTCGTGCGCGCGATGAACGAGCATTTTCGTGAGCCGCTCGTGGAGCTGTCACGCGGTGGGCGCCAGGGCGGGGGCACACGCGTCACGGCCGCCGGCCAGGAAGTGCTGACGGAATACCACGCCCTTTGCAGCGCCAGCGAAGCGGCCGCCCAGCCGGGCTGGAAACGCCTGCGCAAGTTGGTCAAGGATTAGGCCGCGCGGTGGACCGGTTATGAATTCCCCGGCTCGGCTTCTCGGCGTTGTGCTCCTGGCCGCGGGTGCATCCCGGCGCATGGGCCAGCCGAAGCTGCTGCTGCCGTGGGCGGGTACGACCATTCTCGGGCACCTCGTGGCGCTGTGGCAGAGCCTCGCGGCGCAGGTGGCCGTGGTCGGTGCGAGCTGCGACGGGGCGATCGCGGCCGAATTGGATCGGCTGGCTTTTCCGACGGTGGGGCGCGTGTGGAATGAAGAGCCGCAGCGCGGGATGTTTAGCTCCGTGCAAATCGCGGCCCGATGGGCGGGCTGGCGGGCGGACATCACGCATTGGGTCGTGGTGCTCGGCGACCAACCGCTCATCCGGGTGGAGACATTGCGGGAGTTGGTCGCTTTTGTGGACAAGCATCCGGACCACATCTGCCAGCCGCGCCGTGGCGGACGGGGGCGGCATCCGGTGATTCTGCCGCCGTGGGCCTGGGCGGAGCTCGGCGGCTCGAAGGCCGAATCACTGCGCGATTTCCTTCACACTCACGCTGCCGAAATTCGTTTTCTCGATGTGAATGACGAAGGTGTGGAGATCGATCTCGATACGCCGGAGGATTACGCGAAGGCGCGGGCGTAGGCTCTTGGTGGCCCGAAGCTCCAGCTCCGGGCTTCACATACATCAGATAAGCCCGGAGCTGGAGCTTCGGGCCACCAAGAGCACGCCCTCCGCCTACCCCTTCAGCCCCTCGCGTGCCATGGGCAGGCCGGTCATTTGCAGACCGGTGGCGGCGTAGATGGCGTTGCCGACGGCGGGGGCGATGGCCACGATGGGCGTTTCGCCGGCGCCGGCGGAGGGGAGATCCTTTCGGTCGAGCAGGATGACTTCGATCTTGGGTGCGTCGGCGAAGCGGGCGACGCGGTATTTGGAAAAACGCGGGTTTTTGATTTTGCCGTCGGCGAAATCGATGGCCTCCCAGAGCGCGCCACCGAGCCCCATGACGCTCGCGCCCTCGACCTGGCTCTTGAGTTGGCCGGGATTCACGATGGCGCCGCACTCGAAGGCGACGACGTAGCGGAGCACTTGCACGGTGCCGGTGTTGCGGTCCGCGGCGACTTCCGCGCAGCCGGCGACGTATGAGCCTTTTTCCGTGCCGCAGGCGAGGCCGAAGCCGTGGCCGGGCTCGGGCTTCGCCTTTCCCCAGCCGAAGCCTTTCGCGGCCGCCTCGAGCACGGCGCGCAGGCGGGCGTCTTTCAAATTGCGCAGGCGGAATTCGAGCGGGTCGAGCTTCGCCGCGCGGGCGAGTTCGTCCATGTGCAGCTCGCGGGCGAAGACATTCGCGGTGGAGGCGAGGCCGCGGTAAGAGCCCTGCTTGAGCGGGGCTCCGCGTCCGCCGCGCGCCTCGGCGCGCTGTCCGGGGACGTCGTATGGGCTTCGCACGGCGGAGCCGCCGGAGTTGTAGTTGTATTGCTCCCAGCCCGTGAGCGTGCCGTCGGCCTTCACCGTCCCGGCAATGTCGATGACGCCCGCCGGCCGGAAGTACGCCCAGGTAAATTCCTCCTCGCGGGTGTGCACGAGCTTCACCGGCCTCCCGGCGGCCTTGGCGAGGCGCGCGGCCTCCGTCGCGGTGGCGACGGTGTGCTTGCCACCATAGCCGGCGCCGGTGTCGGGCATGATCACGCGCACCTTGTCTTCGCCGAGGCCGAAAGCCTGCATCAAATCACCGCGCACGCCGAAGGGACGCTGCGTGCCGGTCCAGACGGTGAGCGCGCCGTCCTTCCACTCGGCCACGGCCGCGCGCGGCTCCAGCGGGGCGTGCGCGATGTAGGCGATGTGGTAGGTGCGGTCGATCCGCTGCTGGCCTTCTACCGGCGGGGGGGCGGCGGGCGCGGGCGCATCGCCTTTCAGCAGTTTAAAAAGATCGGCACTCGAGGGGCCGGGCGGGATTTTCCATTCGGCTTGGATCGCGGCGATGGCTCGCTCCGCGGTGAGCACATCCGGCGCGGCCACGCCGAGCAGTCCCCCATCGCGCACCACGACCACGCCGGGCATCTTTTCGGCGGCGGAAGTGTCGGCGGAAACGAGCGTCGCATCATAGGCGGGCGGGCGCAGGATTTTGCCATGCAGCATGCCGGGCCGCGCGATGTCGGAAGTGTATTGGTGTTTGCCGGTGACGAAGTCGCGCCCATCTACTTTGAGCACGGGGGTGCCGGCGATTTTCCATTGGTCCGGCGGCGTGATCGCCGCGCCGCCTTCCACGGTTTTGACGAGCTTCTGGTCCTTGGTGAGCTGGGCGAAGGTCGCGGATTCCTTGGTGTCCGGGCGCGTCACTTTGCCATCGCCCATGGTGAGCGTGGCGCGGTCGACCTTGAAAAAAGCGGCGGCCAGATCGAGCAACGCCTCGCGCGCTGCGGCGCCGACGCGGTGCATTTGCTGGCCCATGTCCGGTGTGCTGCGGCTGCCGGCGGTGCCGCCATCGAAGGGCACCTGCCCGGTGTCGGCCATGACGAGATGGATGGAATCCATCGGCGCGCGCAGTTCTTCCGCCACGGCTTGCGTGAGCGAGGTGCGGATGTTTTGGCCCACCTCCACTTTGCCGGTGAAGACGGTGATTATCCCGTCCTCGCCGATGCGCAGCCAGGCGCTGAGTTCCGCGGGGCGGTTTCCGCCGCGTCCGCCTCCGCCACCACGACGGCGCCCGCCTTGGGGCGCCTGGGCCAGGGCGGCGTCGGCGAGCAGCAGGACGACCAGACCGCCGCCGATGGTCTTGAAAAACGAACGGCGCCCCACCTCGAAGCCATCGAAGCGATAGGGCGCGGCCTCGCGCAATTCGTAGCGCTCAAGCTCGGCGTCGACCTCCGGGATGAGTTCTCCGGCGGGCGTGTTCATCGCTGGGCCTCCCGCATGGTTTTGGCGGCGCTTTGGATGGCGCTGAGGATGCGGCCATAGACGCCGCAGCGGCAGAGATGGCCATTCATCGCGCGGATGATCTCCGCCTCGGTGGGGTTTCGGTTTTTCTCCAGCAGCGCCACGGCGGCAACGATCATGCCGCAGGTGCAATAGCCGCACTGGAGCGCGTCCGCCTGGAGAAAGGCTTCCTGCACGGGATGCAGGTGGCCGTCGTGCGCGAGGCTTTCGACGGTGGCGATTTTTGAGGCGCCCACCTCGCCGGCCGTGGTCCGGCAGGAGCGGATGGGCTCGCCATCGAGCAGCACGGTGCAGGCGCGGCACTGGCCCTCGCCGCAGCCGTATTTGCAGCCGGTGAGCGCGAGGTCATCGCGCAACACGCTGAGGAGCGTCCGCTCCGCATCCACGTCCACAGGGACGCTCCGGCCATTCACATGGAGTTCGGAAATCCGAGGCATAGTCTTGGGTGGAAGTTGAATGAAAGAATAACCCCGGAGGGTGTGGGGTGTTGTGGGGAATCGCGCCGATCTATGGTCTGACGCGGAGCGTCAGGCCTCAGATGGCAGGCCGCGGTGTTGGACCACCGAGGTTTACGCCTCGCGGCGTTTGCCAAAGTAGAAAAGAGCGAGGAGCAGGGCGAAGGCGGGAAACACGAGCCAGGCACTCCACTCCCAGCTCCCGCCGGCTACTTTTCCGGCTCGGCGATGACGCCCTTCTTCAAGAGCTTCTCGAGCTTGTGCGAGATGAGGCGGCAGTAGGGGTTTTTGTCCTTGTTCAGGTTGAAGTAATTCTGGTGGTAGCCCTCGGCGGCGTAGAACTCTTTCAGCGGCGAAATCTCGGTCACGATGGGGTCGCTGTATTCCTTCGCGGCGCGCTCCTTGGCGGCTTCGGCTTCCTTTTTCTGCTGCTCGTTGGCGTAAAAGATGACCGAGCGGTACTGCGGCCCGGCGTCATTGCCCTGGCGGTTCAGCGTCGTCGGATCGTGCGCGAGAAAGAAGACGTCGAGCACTTTCGACAGCGGCGCCTTGCTCGGGTCGAAATCGATCTTGATGCACTCGGCGTGGCCGGTGGTGTGGCTGCAGACTTCCTCGTAGGTCGGGTTCTTCACATGGCCGCCGGAGTAGCCGGAGACGACTTTGGTCACGCCGTCGAGGCGCTGAAAAATGGCCTCGGTGCACCAGAAACAACCACCGCCCACGACGATGGTTTCGGTTTTAGCGGGAGTGGCGGAAGCGGGTTCGTTTTTCACGGGAGTAGCGGCGGACAGGGTGAGGGTGGTGAGACCCAGCACGGTGGCCTTAAGAAAGGTGCGGAGGTTCATGCGCGAGATTCAGCTTTGATCATTCAGAGCAAAATGCACGCGGATTTATTCCGCAACGAAGCGGGTTGCCGGTCGTTTCGAATCCGTTTGAAAAGCGCCAGAAAGGCGCTGCTCCGCCACGAGTGGTTACGCTTTCCGGCGGCGGCGCAGCGTGGCGAGGCCGAGGCCGCCGAGCAGGAAGAGGCCGGCGCTGGCGGGCTCGGGCACGGTGACGAGCGCGATGTCGTTGCCGTCGCCGCCGAAGTAATTGAGTTGGTAGAATTGCGTGCCCGCTTTAAAAATCTGGCCGTTGGCCCCACCCAAAAACTCGCCGACAATGGGATCGTTGCCGTCATTGGTCAGGACCAGGAAGGTATCATTCTTCGCCGGAACGAAGCCGCCTTCCGGAGCCAGGACAAAGGTGGCGTTGGTGATGTTGACCGTCCCGGTGACATTCACCTGATCAAACAGGCCGGCGCCGGTGCCGGCGAAGCTGAACAAATAGGTGCCACCCGGATCAATGGTGAGGTTTTTGGTGTTGATCGTGCCCGTGGAATCAGCCGACCCGAAGACGTTGATATCACCGAAGGTGCCCGGGGCGAGGAGGCCGTTCACCCCGATTTCCACCGCGCCGAGGCTGGAGGTGGGGTCTTGTTTACCGTTCAGCATGGCGGAGTTGGTGACGGTGATCTTGCCCTGCGTGGCGCCGGTGAGGCTGCCAATGACGTCGAGCTTCACCCCGTCAGTCGCCGTAATCGGCAGGGAGAAGGAGTTGGTCGCACTGTTCAGGATGACGCGGCCGGTGCCGCCAAAGGCGATGCCCAGCGAGGTGGTCGCGACCGGGGTGCTGACGCCGCCGGTGGTGGCGATGACATCATTGAGGCCGCTCGTTAGATAGACGTTCGTATTAGCGGTCAGCCTTTGGGCGTAGGGGGTGACCGCGCTATTTTGAAAGATGGTGAGACCAGCCGTGGTCGTGATGGTGGTCGTGCCGCTGCTGGCCGAGCCGAAGATTTCGAAATCGTTGCCTTCCAGCGTGGCGCCCGTGGCGCCCTGGCCACCCAGGCTGATGGGGACATTGAAGCTCAGCAGGACGCCGCTGGAGTTGCGCACGGTGCCCACGTTGAGCTGGGCGATGCCCGTGCCGAGGCTGGAAGCGCTGTGAATGATGAGCACGCCACCATCGGTGGGGGTCGTGCCGGTGACGCCGAGGCGGATTTGCGAATAGAGGTTATTCGTGCCGACGATGTCCATCGTGCCGCTGCCCGTCTTGATGAGGGTGGAAGTGCTGCGCACGTTGCCGGTGATTTGCAGATCGGTGGCGGCTGAGCCGTCATTCACCACGATATTGTGCGTGCCGGCGGCGAAATCCACCGTGCCATTGATCACGGCGGTGCCGGTGGTGTTGTTCGTCGTGAGGCTGCCGGGGAGCGAGAGCGCATCCGACGAGGTCACCGTGGTCGCCTGCATGAACGTGAGGCCGCCCACGGAAGGAGTGGGGCCTGTGAGCATGAGGGCGCCCGCATTGGCGAGCACCAGCAAGCCGGTGGTGGCGGCACCGGAGACGGTGAGCGTGGAGCCGGAGGGAATATCGAGCGTGCCATTGCCGCTCACGGCGCGGTTGGAATTGAGCGTGGCCGAGCCGGTGACCTTCAGCGTGCCGCCGGCGAGGGCCAGAGCCGCGGCCGGATCGCCGAGGGCGGAATCGTTGGCGATTTGCACCGTGCCGGCGGAAACCTTGAGGGAGCCGGTGAACGTGTTGTTGCCGCCGAGAACCAGCGTGCCGGCGCCAATTTTTTCAAACCCGAGCGTGCCGGTCAGCCCGGCGTTGATGGTGGCGGTATCGCCGGCATTGACGACTTCGATCCGGTTGAGCGTCGCGCTGCTCAGATTGAGCGTGCCGGCGCCGGAAAGCACGTAGCCGCCGGTTTCAAAGCGCATGTTCCGATTGGCCTCGGCCCCCGCGCCAATGGTAATCGTGCCCGCGGTGCCCTTGAAAACGGCCGTTTGACCCGACGCGATCGCCGTCACGCCGCCGGTTCCGTCCGCGGCATCGTTCCACGTCACCGAGCTATTGGTCCACGTGCCCGAGCCGCCAAAACCGGCCGTGGCGCCGTTGCCGTCCCAATAACGGAGAACGGTCGGAACAAAGGTCGACCCATTGACCGTGAAGTTGTCGACGCGACTGGTGCCGCCGGCGTTTCCCGTGGGGCTGGTATCAATCAATCGGAAATAGAGCGTGGAGAGATTCCCAACCTCATTCACCCCCGTGAAATCCGCGGTCTTGGTGGCCTCGGGTTTAATCGAGGTGGAGGAAAAGGAGACGCTGGTGTCGATGGTGTAGTCCTTGTACGCCGTCCAGGTGTTGCCATCGACGCTGTAGGCCAGATTGAAGCTGGTGGGACCCGAACTGCTGCTGGCCACATCCCAGCTCAGTTGCAGATCGCCGTAGCCGACCGTGGAAAGTTTGAATTGGTAGTAGTCGTTGGTGGCCCAGTTGGTCGAACTGAGAGAGTTGCTGGTGGTGTCACCAGGGTTGGTTCCATTGCCCACCGGGGTCGTCCAGACGGTAGAGGCGGAAGCGTGGACACCGGTAACCTGCGCGCCCGCTGAATTAACGCCGATCGTCGTGGTGAAAGGCCCGATGGTGGCGGAGGCGGGGACCGCCGTCGGGATCGGATCGGGTTCAAACGTCCACTCCACCAGCAGGTCGCCCCGGCTGGAAACGGTAAGCAGGGGGATGGTGATGGCGGCAACGAGGATATTTCGGGCAGTGGCTGTCATAAGGTTAGGTTGGTGGTTAGGGTCGGCGGATGCATCCGGTGGGAAGCGGTACGCGAACTCGCCGGGCCTTGGTGGTTAGCGGGATAATCCCCGAAACCACGGCCCGGCGAAGTCACAATCTCGTAAACTTGGCGCTCCGCCTTACGGAACCTGGCGAATCGGGCGCACCGGGGTGCGGGAGGTTCGGCGGCGCAGAGCCGGCCAGATGGCCAGCCCCCCCAGGAGGAGAGCGGCGGTTCCGGGCTCGGGCACCACGGCGAGGACCAAGTCGTGACCATTGTCCGCGAGATTGAGGGAAGCGTTGAGACCGGCGACTGTGCCGGTAAGGCCGCTACCCAGCGAACCAGTAATGGGCGTACTCGTGTCAAAGAGAAGATAAGTTCCAGGACCGAATCCAGACTGGTTCAGAAACGAAAAGTCGCTGAAATCCAGGGTGCCAGCTCCGATGTTCAAGGTCCCGGATGAAAGAAGAACTTTATCACTAGCGGCGCCTAATTCAAAGGAAAAAGAAGGAAAGAAACTTCCTGCCGCCCCGCTGAGGTCGAGATCGCCGTTGAAAGTGAGGGTGCCGGTGCCGCCGTCGCCGGGTGCCAGCAGGCCGTTTTCCGTAATCAGTGTGCTGCCGGTGATGCTGCCGGTGCCGCCGAGCGTGGCGCCGGAAATGACGGTGACCTGGCCGGTGAGGGCCCCGTTCACCAGCGCGCTCTGGTTCACTCGCACGTCTGGAGCGGTTTAAGAAAACTGCAGCCAATCAAAACTTGCACCCGGGGGTGAAGCTGCGACCGGAAGGTCGTAGTGAGCAAACGCCAAAAGTTTGTTTTCGGCCCGAAGGGCCGATGGACAATTTAGCCCCCGGAATGAGAAGGATTGCGAACGCGCCGCGAAGTCGGCGCCGGAGACGTCCCGCCTTGATACGCGGGCGGCAGTGAAAGTTTGCCTTCGGCCCTTGCTTCCGAGATGGGCTGGAGCTTGTTGGAGGGTTTGAAGCGCGGGAAGAGATTTTTCGGTTTCCGGCGCCGACTTCGCGGCGCATTTCCGTTCGTCCGTGATCCGGGGGCTGAAGCCCCCGGCTATTGTCCGTTGGCCCTTCGGGCCGGAAACGACCTTCGGCAATTCGCTCCAAATTGAGTTCGCCGCATAACCCCACCTTTATCAGGCCCCACCCGGCCCATCCGTCGTCTCCGCCCGCTTCGTTCGTTCCCCGCCCGCCCAAAAAACAAACCACCGGGCAACGGTGGATGCACCATTGCCCGGTGGGTGAAAAGAAGAGCTTCTGGGAATTAAGCGCGGCGGTTGCGGCGGCGCAGGCCGAGAACCGCCAGACCACCGACGAGCGTGGCCAGCGTGGCGGGCTCGGGGATAGCGGTCGAAGATACCCGGAGGTTGTCGACCGTCAGCGTCGCGGCATTGCCCGCAGTTCCCTGCCGAAGAGCAACGGCGGAGATGGAAGTGGCATCGGTGCCGATCGTAGTCGCAGCAACATAGGCCGTGTCGCCACTGCCGTCCGTCGTCGTCGGGTTAATGAACAGCGCGCCCGTATCGTTGTTCGTGGCACCGGTCACAAAATCGTAGCGGGCCAGAATATGATAGGTCGTTCCAAAAGTCAGAGGGGTCGTACCGTAGGTCGGGGTGCCAGAGCCAGTTCCCAGAGCCATTAGGAATGCGCCGGATCCATTCGACTTGAAGAAAATGCGCTCGTTGAAATTGGATGTGCCACCATCGGAAAGGTGAATGGCGTAATCGCCGGCGGTCTGCGCCGCGGAGACCGTCACATCCGCATCAAGCCAGACGCTGCCACTGGTAAAGGCGACTTGGTTATCGAAAATGCGGCGGAGGTCCTGTCCACTCGTCGTGAGAGAAACAAAACCATTGGTGGCGGAATTCGAAACAGCGATGGCGTTGCTGGTGCCGCCGCTGGCAGTCAGCCAATTGTCCTGGCCCGGCGTTGTCAAATCCGTCCCGGGATTCAGAACTCCATCGGTATAGAGCGGGCTGTTAAAGTTGGCGGAAAAAACGGTGACGAGGGCGTTGGCTTTCGGGGCGAGGCCGAGCGACAGGGCGGCGGCCGTGGAGAAAAGGGTGAGAGATGTCAGGGACTTGCGTTTCATAGTGTCAGGGCGATAGGGCGGTTTTATGGATGCGGTTTTTGTTTTATGCGGCGACCGGGTGGAGGAAGCCGGGCAGGGTGAGTCGGTTGAGGTGGTAAGGTGGCCAAGTGACAGCGGTGTGTCGGACAGGAAAAGAGTTCGCTTTGTGTTCGGAATCTTTGAAATTTTTATTCGCCTTCCTCGCTCCGAAAGGAGCGCAAACCACCGCAGTTCGACCGAGCAAACTGCGCTGCACAAGTAGGGGGGCCAGGATGGAAAGGCTGGCCCGAAGCATAAGGGTGCATGAATGTGCCCAAAATCGAGGAGGAATGTCAATAGCGGGGATGGGGAGGTGATTAAATGTTAACCCAGCGGAGGGCGCGGGCGGCGGAGCGGTGCCCGGCGGTACAGCGGTACCGAACTGCCGACGCGCGCTCCTTTCTTTTCCATTTCCATTTCCTTTCCTTTCCCTTTCTTTCCTTTTCGTTGAAGCAGAGCTGGTAGCTCAGCTTAAAGCTCAGCTGGTAGCTCAGCTGGTAGCTCAGCTCGAATGTGCTTGAAGCAGTGCTTCAAGCACTTCCTCGGCGCCTTCTGGATGGTTCTTCCTGGAAAAGCGGCTTAGACTTGAGGCAAATTGCTGTTCCGCCATGCCAGACCCCTCGGCCATTGACCACTTGGTATTCGGGATCACGCTCACCGCGGCTTTGGTCGGCACGGTGGTCATGATGCTCCTCTCGTGGATGGGCGTGGTGAAGTTTGCCCATCGAGCGTCCCGGCGGGTGTTGGTGGGGCTGCTGATCGCGGAACTGGTGGTGGGTGGGGTGGGGTTTTCCAAAAAATGGATCGCGATTCGTCCGAGTGAGACGCAGCAGGCAATCGAGCAGCCGCTGAGGCAAAAAATCGAAGAACAAGCGAGGGAGGCGGCGACGACGCGCTCCCGGGTGGCCAAGCTCCAGGAGGAGGTGCGCAAAAAGGAGGAGGAGGTGGAATCGACGAAGGCGGAGGAGGAGGCGGATAGTGTGCGGAGGCTGCGGGAACTCATGGAAACACTGGAGGAGGCGCATGCGTCCGAGATGCGCGAAAAGCTGGGCCCGCTGAAAGAGACGATCATGAAACTCGTGAGGGAGAATCGGGAAATGGAGGCGGCGATTGCCGGGCTGCAAAAGGACAAGGCGGACCTGCAAGAGGCGTTGAAGGCGGAGCGGAAGGGGAATGATGAATGATAAAATGCCTTGGCTACGGTCCGGCAGTCCTCCGGGTTGGCCCAAACATGATTGCGGAAGGCTGATTTTGGGGGCGAGTGTCGGGCGATCCGTTCGGAGTTCCACCTTTAGGCGGCTGGCGCGTGCCTGCGCTTCCGCGCTTTCGAATGTCGGCGGCGCCTACACTCGGAAGCGCGCTTCTGGAAATTGCACGTTCGCCGCCTAAAGGCGGAACTCCGAACGGATCGCTCGGCGCACCGAGCCCTATTCGGTCCCATTCGTCTCATAAGAGCATGCGGCTGGGGGCAAGCGTCGGAGGCACTCGGAGTAAGAGGAAGGAGTAAGAGGTCCCGGCCTCAGGTTCTGCTTCCCCTGCGAGGCGGGAGCGGTAGAGTGCGCGGGCGATGTTTCGGCTGCAGATCCATCAATTGCTGTATGTGTATGGCGGGGTCACCCTGGTGGTGATCCTGTTTGCGGCGTGCATGCACAATTTCCGGAGGTCGGCGCGGGAGAAGGCGGCGCGGAAGGGGATGCTGAAGTGCCGGCTGTGCGCGTTTGAGTTCTCCGATCAGTCAGGGGCCGTGCTGCCGCGGTGCCCGAATTGCCAGGCGCTGACGGAGCGGCGGCGGCTGTCGCATTTGTAGGCGGGCATAGGGCCTATAGGTTCCATAGGACACATAGGTCCGATGGGAATGGAGCCCACTTGGAACGAATACTTTGCGTGTGGGCGGGGCCGTGGCTCGGGGGCTGCTCCGAACGGGCGGCACGCTCCGGGCCGGGGCCTGCGAACAGTGGTTTCATCTGTTCCGGGTGCCCGTTCGTTTGACACCCGGGGGGCGAATCCCTAGCATCAGCTCTCTTTCTCCAGGCATTATGTCCTCGAATCCACCAGCTACCAGCCAGTCGTTTGGCCGCACGTTTGTCGTCGCGGCGACGGTGCTGGGCGTCCTGGCGCTGGCGCAGCTGGGGGCGGTGACGGTGGCGCTGTTTACGAAGAAGGGGGGGCTGGCCGTGGTGCCGAGCGGGGAGGAGACGCCGAAGCCGGCGCCGTCGAAAATCGATGTGGGCAATTTGCCGGGGCCGGGGAGTGAAGGGTCGGGGGCATCGGGGGCGCCGAATGAAACTTTGAATGTCGAGGGCGACCCGATCGCCGATAACAAGCCGGTGCGTCCGCAACCCGCTCCGCCGGAGAGCCCGGTGGCGGTGCCGGAAAATCCGTCATCTTCCGGGTCGGCGCCGGCCACGGGGACCTCGGGCGTGCCGCTGATGCCGCCGCGGCCCACACCGGTGCCGATTGCGTCGCTGACGCCGAAGCAGAATCCGCGGTTTGCGGAGCTGATCGAGCAGGGGAAATTTTTGCGCGGGAACGGGGACACGGCGGGGGCGCTGCTGCGGTTCCGCGAGGCGGCGTTGCTGGAGCCGGCGAATGCGCTGCCGCTGGCGGAGAGCGCGTTTACCTTCGAAGAGATGAGCCTGCCGGACAAGGCGGCGGATCAGTGGCGGCAAATCCTGGCGATGGGCAAGAGCGCGGGCGTCTACTACTCCGCGGCACAGGGGAAACTTTCCGCGGCGATGTCGGAAATGACGCGCACCGCGGCGGCGAAGCAGCCGGCGGTGGCGACGATTCCGGAGGGCAAGACGCTGGCGGTGAGCCCGCCGAAGATGGAGGAAGACCACGACCCCGGAGTAAGCAAGCGCTTCACGCTGCATGTGCCGATTTTCGCGAAGGCGGGGCAGCAACTCAGCGTGCGCGACGTGAAGGTCTTCGTGCTCTTTTACGAGAAGGTCGGCGGCAAGGACATCGTGCGCACCACCGCCAACGTGAGCAACCAGTGGGAGAATCCGCCCATCGACTGGGCGGACGGCCAGGAGACGCTGGACGTGACGTATGAGCTCCCGAAGAACGATGACCGGAACGTGCCGCGTGAGTACTACGGCTACATCATTCGCGTGTATTACAACAACGAACTGCAAGATACGCAGGCGCAACCCCCGAACCTCAATCAACGCTTCCCCGCGGAGTACCAGCTTCCCGAAAACTAATGAGAATTCTGCTAGTCGATGATGATTCGAGCGTGCTCCAGGCGCTCATGGGCATCCTGAAATCCATCCCCGGTCACGATGTGCGCGTGGCGGCCAATTCCCAGAAGGCGCACGAGCATGCGCAGGCGATGGGCGGAGTGGATCTGCTGATTTCCGATGTGGTGATGGAGCCGACCGACGGCTTCACGATGCGGAGTGAGCTGCAGGGGCTGTATCCGAAGATGCAGACGGTCTTCATCAGCGGTTATGATTTGAGCGACTACAGCGAGCAGCTCAACGGGGCGTACGTCGTGACGAAGCCGGTGGACGCGGCGGTGATTCGCGGGATCGTGACGAACAGTATTTCGCAACTGGTGGCGGCGGCGACGGCGCATCATTCGTCGGTGACGAAGCCCAAGGCCGCGGCGCAACCGCAGGCGACGGCCCAGCCGCAGGCGGTGCCCCAGGCTCAACCCGTGGCGCAACCACAACGACAGGCGATCCAGGCGCAGTCGGTGGTTTACACGCAACAACTCTCGACACCAGGGGCGCCGCAAACGGGCATTCCGAGTGCGCCGCCGCGGTCTTCGCCCGTGGCCCAGCCGCAGGTGGCCCAGCCACAAGCCGTCGCTCAGCCGCAGGCCGTGGCGCAGCCGCAAGCAGTGGCGCAGCCGCAAGCAGTGGCCCAACCACAGGCCGTCGCGCAACCGCGTGCGGTGGCGCAGCCCCAAGCCGTCGCTCAAGCGGCGGCCCCCGGCATGCCCGCTGTGCAGGGAATGCCGCAGGCGCAAGCGATGCCGTCGTCGCAACCGCGGGCGGTGGCTTCGGCGCAACCCGCCGCGGTGCAGAGCGGAGCGCGCGCGGCGACGCCCGCCGCGACGCCCGCCGCCAGTAATGATCCGCTGGTGGGCGTGCAACTCGGCGACTACCGCGTGCAGCAGCTGCTCGGGCACGGGGTCTGGGGCTCTACGTATCTGGCCATCCAGTTGAGTGTGAACCGTCCGGTGGGCCTGAAGGTGCTCGATCTTTCCAGCGCGCAGGATGACTCGGCGCGGGCGCACTTCCTCGCCGACGCCCGCGCCAAAGCCGCGGTGCAGCATCCGTTCATCGTCTCGGTGTTCGAGGCCGATGAACGCAATGGGCTCGTCTTTTACACGCACGAATATCTCGATGGCGCGACGCTCGAGGATCTGGCGGAGCAGGGACAGACCTTTGACGAAAAGACCGCGCTGCACGTGCTGAAGGCCGTGGGCGAGGGCCTGAACTATTTGTGGAGCCACAATCTCGCGCACAGCCCCATCGATGCGAAGAGCATCCGCATGGGCCGCGACGGCCTGGCGCGGCTGGCGAACATGGCGACGAGCCGGCCGGATCCGAACATCACGCCGGAGTTTGAAGTCCAGACGATCGCGGCGGTGGTGTCGCAGCTGATCCCGACGGAGACGCAGTCGCCCGGGTTGCGCGCGCTGCTGGCGCGCATGGGCGGCGGGGCGAATCCGATCACGGCGTGGCCCATCGTGCTGCAGGCCGTCAAGGCGCTGGAGCCGAAGGTGGTGCCGGTGGAAGCGGCGAAGATCAAGGCGGCGGACCAGGCGGCGCAGCGCGCCATGGAGGCCGCGCGCGTGGCGCAAAAGCGCGCGCTGGTGATGCAACTGTGCACGCTCGGCGCGCTGGTGCTGGTCGTCGGCTTTTTCATTTGGAAATTCATGATTTCCAACAAGCGCAACCTCACGCAGCAGATCGCAATTCCCGCGGGGCAATACATCGTGGGGCCGCCGGGGGACCAAAAGACGATCGATCTCGGAGCGTTCGACATCGACAAATACGAGGTGTCCATCGGCGACTACGCGGAGTTCATCGAATTCTGCAAGGCGAGCCCGGAGAACGAGCACAAGTATGATCACGAGCGCGGGGCGCGCCACTTGTCGCATTCGAACGAAGACGTGCAGAAGCTCATTGGCCGCGCCAAGAACGGCAAGAATGTGTTTGAGAGCGACAACGATCCCGGTGTGGTGCTGGACTTGAACTGCCCGATGGTGGGTGTGACCTACTGGGACGCGTACGCCTACGCGCACTGGAAAGGCCGCGACCTGCCGACGGAGGAGGAATGGGAAGCAGCGGCGCGCGGCACGAAGGGCAACAAGTATCCGTGGGGCGACGAACTGGAGTTGAAGCGCTTCAATTCCAACGTGGGCTACGTGGCCGGGCAGCGCGGCCAAAAAGTGGATGACGGCTACAATTATTGGAGCGCGGTGGACGCGTTCCCGGGCGACGAGAGCCCGTTCAAGGTGATCGGCATGGCGGGGAATGTGGCGGAGTGGACCTATCGCAAGGAAGGCACCAAGGATGCGCCCGTGATCAAGGGCGGCTCCTTTGCCACGCCGCCGCTGGCGATGTACGACCGCATGACCACGCTCGCGGGTGAGGACTACTGGTTTGTCCTGCCGGCGGCGAAGCGTCCCAAGGGCAAGAGCGGCCCGAACGTCAGCGATCTCAGCTATACGGGCGATCCGGTGACGCCCAGCGCCAAGGCTCTTTACATCGGCTTCCGCACCGTGAAGCGCAAATAACTCATACCATGCCACGTCTCCTCCTCCTTCTTGTTCTTTCCCTGCTCGGGCTCGCCTCGGCGCAGGCACAAATTGAAGTCCGCGTTGAACTGCCGCGCCGCGCGTATCTGCGCGGCGAGTCGATCGACGCCACCGTGACCATTCGCAATCTCTCGGGCCACGTCGTCGACCTGACCGATGCGAATGGGCAGCGGTGGTTCGGCTTCGACGTCCTGCGGAACGGCGACACCCCCCTCGGGCCGTACAGCACGGACTACAAAAATGAGCCGGTGACCATCGAGTCGGGGCAATCCGTGAAGCGGACCGTGGACCTGCTGAAGCTGTATCCGCTGAACGAACTGGGCGCCTACAAGATCCAGGGGGCGATTTATTTTTCCGAGACAAAGAAGTTCTACACCTCGGACCCGATCAATCTCGACGTGACGGACGGCAAGGTGCTGTGGCGCCAGACGGCCGGGGTGCCGGATGGCAAGGAGGGCTCGGGCGACCTGCGCGAGTTTTCGCTGGTGCTATTCCAGAAGCCGCAGTCGCTGGAGCTTTACGCGCGGGTGGAGGACGAGACGACCAACAACGTGCTGGCGACGTATCCTATCGGCAAGATGATTGCCGGGACCACGCCGATGGCCGAGTTGAACGATGAGAACACGCTCTACATCCTGCACATGAGCGCGCCGTCGCAATACTCGCTGTCGAAAGTGGGCATCAATGGCGAATGGTTGGGCCAATCGCTGTGGGCCTCAGCCACCGGCCGCGCGACGGTGCGCCGCAGCAAGACGAGCAACGACATGGTCGTGGTGGGCGCACAGCGCATCCGCGAGGCCGCGACCGGCGGCCCGGTGGTGCCAAAGCTGAGCGATCGTCCGGTGAAATTGCCGAAGTAGGTGGAGGCCGCGTTCCGCCGCGGCGTGGGAAAGCAATCGCCGAAGGCGCTCTTTGCGAGGGGGCAAATAAACGGTAGCCATCCCCAATCTTGGCGCGGATGTAGCCGCCGCCGGGAGGCTGTGGAGGGGCTGCGACCTTGCCGGAAACCGCTTTCATGTCCCCGATCCCGCCTCAGCCAGTTCCAGAGGTGTCCGCGGCCTCCCGGCCACGGCTACAGCCACACATGAAATCGAGGCCGCGCTGCCGGAAGGGTGTTGAGCCCATGCTTTTGGTCCCATGATTTTGTCTCCCAAAAGAAGGGGCTACATTTCACACACAGAAACAAAATCATGGGGAACAAAATCATGCCAATACAGGTCCATCCCGCTTTCGGAGCTTTGATGGGAACCTGCGTTTGCACGGTGTGCGGTTGGATTGAGTCGTGAGCTTAAGTTCGTTTGGAAGACCTGGCCGGGCGGGGGAGGGCACCGCTTCTGAAGTAGACCACGTTCCCCTCGCATTGGGGCCGGTATCTGCTACGGGTGAGAACCATGAAACTCCGCCTGGCTGCGTGTGCGCTTCTTGCCCTGAATTTTTCGGCGTTGGCCGCGAATCCACCGGGCGGCGCGGCGACGACGGCCGACAAGGCCGGGCAGCCGGAGGGCGAGCGCCACGAGTACTGCCGCTACATCGGCGATGATCTGCGCGGGAAGCTGCAGACGTCCATCGTCACGATGAAGAATGCGGCGGGGATCACGGTGGAGCTGGTCGGCGCGATCCACATCGCGGATGAGGCGTACTACCAGCAGTTAAACGATCTTTTCAAAGGCTACGAGGTGCTGCTGTTCGAGCTGGTCGACGGCCAGAATCTCAAGGAGCAGCTCGAGTGGAAGGCGGAAAAAAAAGAGCGCCACAAAACGCCGAAGACCGCGCCGGTGCCGGCCGATGACGAGGTGCCGAAGAATCGTCCGCCGCGTCCGCATGCCAACGATGAGGACGGCGGTCTCAGCGGTCATCCCGGCATTACCAAGGAGAACGACGTGGCGTTTACGATCCTGCATGGAATGATGACGGGGATGGGAAGCTTTCTGCATCTCACCTACCAGACCGATGGCGTGGACTACGCGGCGAAGAATTTCGTGCACGCGGATGTGAGCATGGCGGAGTTTCAGCGGCTGCAGGTGGAGAAGGGCGAGTCGTGGCTGAAACTCTTCCAGAAATCGATCCAGGCCCAGCTGATGCATCCGCACGGCAAAGCGGATGAGCCGCGTCCGGCGCAGCTGCTGCTCGCGCTGCTGGGGGACAGCAGCGGGATCAAAATCTCCATGGCCCGCGTCCTGGGCGGGCTCGAATCGCAGGCCGAGGACATCGGGATGGGCGGCGACTCGGTGATCGTGGGTGAGCGCAATCGGGTGGCGCTGGAGGTGTTCGATCGCGAGGTGAAAGCGGGGCGCAAAAACCTCGGCATTTTCTACGGCGCCGCGCATCTCGACAACATGGAGAAGCGGCTGGAGTCCCGCGGGTACAAGCGCACGGGCGAGCGCTGGCTGACGGCCTGGGACATCAAGCCGCTGGCGGATCAGAAGAAGGAAGAAAAAAAGCCGTAGGGTCGGCTGGCAACCCATCGCCCGGCGGTGGGTCTTTGGCTGGAAAATCCCCACGCTTTCCATGAACCGCCGCTCTCTCACTTGGCTGGCCCTGGGTGGCTTGCTGCTTTCGATCGCCACGCACATCGCAGTGATTGCGGGCTACGACCTCCGGGAGAACTCGCCCGTGAGCTGGGCCGCATTCCTCGGCATTTTTGTCATCGTCTTTTCTCTCATCCGGATCGCTCGGAGAGAACCCGGCCGGAAGCCAGTCAAGGTGATCTGGTATAAAGCGTATCCGCGCTGGGTAACGAATGTCACCGCGGTGCTCAGCATTTATTTTTTGGTGAATTTCCTGGTGGCGGAGCAAATCGCCGGGCCGGGCGATCCAGCGCGGAGTGGGGATAAATTCGTGCTCACCAGCCATGGGCGGACGATCCGCGAAATCACCGCGGCCGAATACGCAGCCGTCCGGAGTTGGCAAACTCGCGGTCTGTCGGCGATCTGGATGCTGGTTTATTTTTGCTCGTTTTGCTTTTTGGTGGTGCAGCGAAAGGAGCCGGAATTGGTGGCGTGACGCTCTGCGTCGCGCCCAACGAAGGTACATGCCTGCGTGCGCTCTCTCCATTGGGAGCGGTTTAAATTGCTTTGGATCCGTTCGGATCTAGCGACGCGTGCTGTAGCTGCGACCGGAAGGTCGCAGAGAGCGGCTACGACTTTTTGCAAACCGTTCGAGCCGCGGAAGAGCCCGCCAAGACGCTTGGCTTCAATGATCATGAACCCCGTGCCCTACCTCGCTGCTCGCTCCACTCGCTTTCCAGGAGAAGTGCGCCGCTCTCTGTTCATCCCCAAACGCCCGACGTACCTGTTCAGCGGCTAAACATACACAGGCGTCGGGGCAATCGACAGGATGAACCGCCCCGACGCTGAGCGTCACGCCACCGGCGCCCACTCGAATAACCTACCGCTCCCCGCCGGCCGGTGGGCCGCCGAAGCGTGGGGGCGGGAAGGCCACGCCGAGGCCGTTGCGGAGTTCTTCTTCGCTGAGCGCGCCGTCGGTATTTTTGTCCCATTCGGTGAGCCAGCGGGTGGAGAGGGATTGGAATTCGGCGGCGCTGATTTGCTGGTTGTGGTCGGCATCAGCGGCTTTCAGGAGCGCGCCGCCCAGGAAATTTCCGGGGCCGAAATTTCCGCCGGGCCCGCCAGGGCGTCCACCACCGGGGCCACGACCGGGACCTCCGAATCCGCCGCCGAGGGCGACGCCTTCCGACTTGCCGGCGAGTTGCTCGGCGACGGAGGCGTGGCGGGCGCGGATGAAGTCTTTAATCGGTTTCGAGTTGCCCATGCGGAAGCCGCCGGGTCCGCCGGGCCCGCGGTCGGGGGAATCCGGCTCAGCGGAAGCTGGAGCGCCGGGGTTGGCCACGGCACGATCGAAGCGCGCGGCTTTGTCGGCGCCCTCCTCGACGACCGCCGGGCGGATGAGCGCGGCCAGTTGATCGATGCGCGCGTTCAGCTTTTCCGGCTGGAACAAATCCTTTTGGAATTCGGCGAGGTGGGCGAGATAGGCGTCGCGCACGGCGGGGACTTTCATCACGCGGTTGAGAAAGCGGTTATCGCCCCCCCACGCCTGGCGGATGCTGAGCTCCTCGGGCGAAGGCGTGAAGAAATTGCCGAAGGAGCGATCCAGATCCCACGGTGCGAACGTGAATTTATGCGTGTCCGGGTGCAGATAGACGATGAAGTTTTGTCCCATCATCAGGATGGAATCGGTGGAGCTCAGCCACACGGTTACGGCCATGAAGCGCGCGAATTCATCGACGTCGAGATAGCTGGGCAGCTGCTGCGCGAGCTCCTCGTCGCTGGCGCTGGTGATGAGTTTGCAAAAATCGAACACGCGCTTCGCTTGCTCCTCCGAGATGTCCGTTTTCGGGTCGTAGGCCTGCTGGTAGGCGTCCCAATCCGTGCCTTTATCGATGAAGAGTTCGCGCGTGACGGGCTTGAGGATGAGGCCCTTCTTCGTGCCGAATTGCGTCTTCGCCCAGTTGTTGTCCGGGTTTTCCACCGTGGTGTAGAGGCCGAGGTATTTGTGCTCGAACTGGCCCTCCACGCTGATGAACAGACGCGTGTAGGCCGAGTGCGGCGCGGGCACGCCGGCCTCGCGATAGAGCGCGTAGGCGAGGCTTTCATTCATCCACGCGGCGTCCGTGATGTTGCTGTGGAAGTTTAGTTTCGTTTGCCCCGCGAGCTTTTGGCCCTTGGTGAATTCGTTGAGCTCCACCTTGAAGGATTTCTTCTCGCTGTTCCGCGCGTCCATGTAGGTGCCGTTGCCTTTGTAGCGCACGGCGACGTTGGCAAATTTCTGGTCCTCCATTTCCAGGCCGGCGTGGACGTACTCAAAATCGATCCCCTGCATGCCGCTGAGGCCATTTCGTTTGCCCTCGCGCGCTTGCAGTCCGTTTCCGCCGCCGGGGCCCCCTGGACCACCAGGAGCGGGTGGCCCGCCGCCACCGGGACCGCCGAACGTGGGACGAAGATCTTTATTCATCCCGTCCCGCACGGCATCGGCGTCGAGCGAGCCGATGTGTTTGGCGTCCCACGCTTGAAACCAGCGGGTGAAGCCGGACTGAAATTCTTCGCGGGAAAGCTGGCCGTCCTTGTTGGCGTCGAATTGCTGGAGGAAGGCGCCGGCGAGCATGGGGCCGGGGCCGAATCCGCCGGGACCACCGGGTCCGCGGCCTGGACCACCGCGGCCGGCGGGCTCTTCGGGCTGGAGGGCTTTCCAATTGGCGGCGGTAAATTGCAGGTGCGCGTTGAGGAGGCGCGTCAAGCCGTAGATCTCGGGCGCCTTTTTTTCGGAGGCGTCCTTTTTCGATGGGGCGTTGTCCTTGGGGGGCTCGGTGGTGTCGCCGAGGCAGAGGGCGATGGAGCCACCGAGAATGGCCAGCGTGAATTTCATGGTCGCACAAACAACGATTTACACCAAAGGACGCAATCGATCTTACACGATGTTTACATTAATGCCCCCGGACGACCGGCATGGCCTCGTGCCGACCCTACGGTTTGTTACGCATCTTGGCCCTTGAAAGCATCGACAGCACGCGGCGCATGGAAGCATTCTCGCCTGTCCTGCTCGCCATGAAAACATCTCTCCTGAAACTGGTTGCGGTCGTCCTCAGTATGCTTTTGGGAAGTGGCGGGCTCCGGGCGCAAACGAATGTGCGGCCGGAGCCGAGTGGCAAACGGATTCTGTTTGTGGATGGCGATACCATCCGGCCAGACCCGAGCGGCAATCGACTGCTCTTTATTGATGGCGGAGATACCCTCCGCCCGAATCCGAGTGGCGAGCGGCTGCTCTTCGTCGATCATGATGGGGACATTCGCCATTCGCCGGGTGGGGTCCGGCTTGCTTGCTGGGATGGGGACACACTCCGCCGGACACCAGCCGGCCCCATTCTCCTGGTGGTGGATGGAGGTGATACGATCCGGCCCACCATGAATGGTCCGCGGATGTATTTCTTCGATGGCCCGAAGCTCTCGAAGATCCAGATCACGGCGGTGCTCTATCAACTCAAACCCGAGCTTTTCAAACTCTCGGCCGAAGAGATCGCCGCGAAGGAAAAGAAGATGGCCGAGAATGGCAAAGCGGAAGAGGCGCGTCTCGCCGCGGACCCATGGGTGGGGGACCACCAGATCGCCGGCCAGAATACGACGGCGACCACGAAGCGCACGGGCTCCATTGCGATCACCAAGCAGGGGGATTTTTACGCGATCACCTACAAGACCGGCGAGAACCCCGCGTGGAGCGGCATCGGCGCTCCCGTGACGCTGGTGCAGGGCGCGGATCCCGAGTTGTGGGCGGCGGTCGCACCAAGCGGCGCGGTCTCGCTCGGGACGTACGCCATCAACGGGGGAAATCTCACGGGCACGTGGATTCCAGTAAATGCCGATCATGATAAAGCGGTGCTGGGCTTTGAAAATCTCGCCGGGGCGCCGCAACTCGGCGGCGTGTACAAAATCACCGGCGGCAAGCTGCCGAATGGCGGGGCGGCCTATACGGGCGCGCTGAATATCGATCCGCTCCCCGCCACGTTTAGCGGTACGGCGAAGTGCTATCGGATTCGCTGGGCGACGGGCACCAGCGCAGTGGGTTTCGTGGTGAAGAATCATCTCACCGTGGCGGCGGGCTGGGGGGCGGATTGGGAGGTGCTCCGCTTCCGGCTCGATACCTCGGCCTTGCAGGTGGATTTGCTGAACAAGACCGGCGCCGAGGGCAGCTATACGATTTTCCGATAACGCCGGCGGGCGAGGAGCCCGGTCGCACCGAGGAGCAGGAGCGGGGACGAGAGCTCCGGCACCAGGGTGAAGGACACGGCGTTGGGATTGCTCGGGATGCCGTAGTGGTCGGCGTAGTTGACGACATAGGTGGCCCCCAGTTCGTAGAGGATGCCGGTGGTGGATGACGTGGGCAGGACGTTGGCGAAGGTGCCGGTGATCGCGGCGGGGCTTTGCAGCATGTAGAACGTCTGGCCCTGGTGGTAATTGAAGGCGCCGAGATCGGTGACGTGGACGTTGCCGGCGAGGGTGACGCTGCCGTCGCTCTGGATGAGATCGTAATTGTAGCCGGGCGTGGTGCGGCCGATTTCCAGATCCAGCGTAGAGCCCGACTGCATGGTGAGACCACCCACGAAAAAAATACCGAAATTATTCCCCGGCGAAAATTTGCCGCCGCTGGTGAGCGTGAGCCGGCCGCTGATCGAGCCCGAGCCTGCGACGAGGCCACTGGAACTGACGCTGCCGCTGATCCCTCCCTCCGTGACGAGGGAGGCGCCCGTCGCCACAGTGACATTGGGCATGATCCCGTCGCTGCCCACAATGCCATTGGTCCCGACGTTGAGCGTGCCGCCATTGACGTGGACGTCGCCCTGAAACGTATTGAGGCCGTTGATCGTCATGGCACCGGCGCCCAGTTTGGTGATCCCCACAGTGCCGTAGCCATCATAGGTGATGGGGCCGTTGACCACCAGGCTGCTCCCGGTGTTGACGGTGAAATTCACATTCGTCACGCCGAGTTGTGAGCGCAGGTCCACGCGGCCGGAAATGGTCGAAGGGTCCGGGCCATTCACGGTGACGGAGGTGTTGTTGCCAAAGGAGAACTTGCACAGCGAATTGACGGGGTCGTTCCCGCTGGCTGCGGTCATGGTCGCGCCGTTGAGCGTGTAGGCGACGCCCCAGCCTTGGTCGGCCGAGCCGGCCTGGCCGAGGTGATTGAGCGTGCCGTGGTCAATCGTCACGGTGTCGATCTTCGTGCCGGTGGAAAAGCCGAAGGCATTGCTCGCCAGCGCATTCACCGTGCCGCCGGAATTAATCGTGAGGGATCCGCGCAGAATGCCGATCCCGCCATTGGCCTGCCCGTTGCTGCCCAGCGTGAGGGTGCCGCCGGAAACGATGGTATTCGTGTAGGTATTCTGCGCGGAGAGATTCAGCGTACCGTTGCCGAGTTTGGTGAGGCTCACGGAAGCACTGGTCACCACTGCTGGGATATTGAGGGTAGCGCCGGTATTCACGGTGAAGTTGACGTTGGTCACGCCGAGGTCGCCGCGGAGATCCACGCGGCCGCTGATGGTCGAGGTGCCCGTGCCATTCACCGTCACCGACGTATTGTTGCCGAAGGCAAATTTGGAGAGGGTGGCGGCATCATTCACGCCGCCATTCGACACCATCGTGGCACTATCAAGCGTGTAGGCGACGCCCCATCCTTGGTCGCCCGAGCCGGCTTGGCCGGGACTGTTGAGGGTGCCGCCGGTGATGGTGACCGCATTGATTTTCGTCCCGTCCGCATAGCCGAAGGCATTGGAAGAGACGGCATTCACGGTGGCACCGGAATTAATCACGAGCGACCCGGACAGGATGCCGATGCTGTTGTTCGCGGTGCCGTCGCCGAGCGTCAGCGTGCCGCCATTCACCACCGTTTGGGCGTTGGTGCTGTGTCCGGTCAGCGTGAGATTATTCGGGCCGGTTTTGGTCACCGTGCCCGGGCCGCTCATATTGCCGCCGTAGGAAGAGTTGGCCGAGGGTTGGAAGATGACGGAGGTATTGTTGACCATCGTCCCGGCCGCGCCCAGCGAGCCGGTGACGGTGAGCGTGCCTTCGTTCACCGCGAGGGTGCCGGTGTTGGCGAGACTGCCGGAGACGGTGAGATTGCCTGCGCCTTTCTTTGTCACATTGCCGGTGCCGGTCAGCGCTCCGGAGTACGTGCCGGCCGTGTCCTGCTGGAAAAGGACGGTCGCGTTGTCGGTGATGTTTCCTTGCACGCTCGTCGCGTTGCCTTGCAGCGTGCCGCTGCTCACGGTGGTGCCGCCGGTGTAGGTATTCGCGCCGGTCAGCGTGACCACGCCGCTGCCCGTCTGCTGCACCGAGAGGCGGCCCGCCAGCGTGGCCTCCAGGGTGAAATTCTGGGAGCTATTAAAGACCACCTTGGCGGTGCCGGCGCCGCCGGTAATCGTGGCCGGCGTGCCGTCCGACAGCCGCTTCGCAATCAGGGCGGGAATGTAGGTATCGGTCGGCGAGCCGATGGTAAACGTGCCGGAGGAACCAGCATTGACGGCCATATTGATGACCGTTGTATTGAGATAGCCGGAGGTGGCGTTGGAGTCGGCCTTAAGGGTGAGGCTGCCGGTGCCGCTCTGGCCGATGATGATGGTGGCGGCCTCGATCCCGCCTTCCAAGGCGATGGTCCCTTGATCGCCCGCGTCGCGCCCCAGGATCACGGTGTTCGTGATCTCGTTGCCCTGGTAGATATGCAGACTGCCGCTACCGCCTGCGCCCACGTAGATGTTTTGGGCATATCCGAAATCGCCCCACAGTTGGGCGGTCCAGTTGGGAGCGTTCAGATAAGCGTCCTTGGTGGCGGTCGGCTCGCCGTTGGTCCAGTTGGCCGCGGAAAACCAATTCTGCCCCGGGGTGCCTTTGAAACTGGTGGAATCGGCCTGGGAGACGGTCGGCAGCAAAGCCGCGACGGTGGCGGCAAGAACTCCGAACGAAGCCCGAAACGAGATGGAGCGGCGGGCAGACGAAAAGATGGAAGCTGGCATGGTGCGGTGCAAAAAGACGGTGCCCTCACCGGTCCTGGGCTGGGACTAGGAAAAGGATCTCGTCCACCTGCGATTCGCAATTTTCCGCGAAAGGATTCCGAATTTTTAAAAAAAGTTGCAGAAGGCGGGCTGAAGGGCGACGGCCGGGCTTACTTTTGTCCACGAAAGACACGAAAGCTGAACCCGACGCAGGTGGAAGCCTCCAGCCGCTCGTGCCCTGACGTGGCGTGCAGCGGTGCGCCTCTTCGTAGCATGAAGGAATATCGTTATCTGAGAGCTAGCCAAGGCGCTGGGCTCCAGGACCACGACAGCCGTGCCCCGCTTGGATGCTCATGTTGCTCGCTCGCTTCCCAAGGAGGGCGCGCTGCCCGCGGTGCGATCACCAAACGCCTGACGGACCCATTTCGGAGCCAAACAGGTGCCATGTCTTCAACAGCGTTTCGCGCACAAGTGCCGTACAAGCTCCGATCAGGGAACCCGCTTGCATGGGAGTGTTCGTGCCTTTCGTGTTTTTCGTGGACGAAAAGAATCGATCAGCGGCTTTGCATCTTCTTCGCCGCTTCCCACGCCGCTTGTGTCTCCTCCACGCTGAGAGGAATCAACGCTCCGCCGGTAGTGACGCGGTGCGAGGAGTAGAGATGGCCGAGCGTTGCGAGATCCGCTGCCGGCCGATCGCCCGGCGCGAGGTTCCACTCCCGCTGCAGTCCTCGTTTATCCACGGTAAAAATGGCGGTGCCATCGGGCTTCCACCACGCGCGGCGGATGGAATCAGGATGCTGCATGGGCGGGCTGGCCAGCGTGCCGGTGGCCGTTTCCCACACCTGCAGCACGGTATTGGCCACGCTGAGGAGCAGCGTGCCATCGGGAGAAAAGGCGATCGTATCGATCTCCCGGGCGTGGCGCAGCAGCGGGCCGATTTGCTCTCCCGTTTTGGCATCCCAAAGATAGGCGCACTGGTTCCCCGCATAGCTCGCGATGCGGCGGCCATCGGGGCTAAAGATCGCCTGGAGCACCCGGGCTTGGTGGCGAAGTGGGGGGAAGAGATTCTGGCCGGAGGACGCGTCGCGGACGTGCAGGCAAAACAACGAGCGTCCTTCTACATCCAGAATGGGGCTGCCATGCTCGCTGTCGCGATGGAAGAGCGGCGCACCCGTATCATTTTTTTGTGCCTGGAGCCAATCCAGCGCCCGTTCGCGGAGCGACGTGAGCGTTTCCGAAACCGCACCACCACGTTCTTCGAGGTGCCACAAGCGAATGGCCGGCTCCTGGCTGGCCATGAGGATGCGCTGACCCTCGCCGTCGAGGAAGCAGGAGAGCGGGTCCGCGGCTTCCCACAACAGAGGCGTCAGCGCGCGGGTGCTTTGGAGGCTCCATAGCCGGCTGCTGCCATTCACTGCGCGGGTAAACACGCGCAAGCCTTCGCTGGAAAAAACCGCGTCGTTGCCGTGGGCGCCGAGCATGGCGGCGATGTAGATTTCGCCGTCGTTGCCGGCACTGATGACCAGGCCATCGCGCGTGGCTGTGGCGAGGAAGGGCTGGCCGCTCATCCAGCCGGCGGCCCGGAAATCGCCAGACACGGCCAGGGATGCGCTGCGCGTGCCACGCTCCACATCGAGAGACCACGGCACGGTGTGCCGGGTTTGCACGAGCACTTCGGGCGCGTCCGGTCTTTCCGCCAGGAAATGCGTTTCCTCGGGGCAGGGGATGGGAGCGCCGATGAGCGCGCCGGTTTCACCATCCCACACGCGCAGCTGGCGGTCCGCCGCCCACGTGACGATGCGGCGGTCGTCGGTGCAGAGATAAGCCCACTCCACGGCTGCGGGATGCGGGAGCATGGGGCCATCGTTGCCGGGCTTGGCCACGGAAAAACGCCATGCCGCTTGGCCCCGCCAGAGCGCGAGGTGCGGGTGACCATTGGCAAAAAGCGGCACTTCTTTGAGAAAAGACCCGCCACCGGCGAGCAGCTGCCGGCCTGTCATCGCATCCCACACGAGGAGTGCGCCGGATTTCGTCTCAACCACGATTCGGTTCAGAGCGGAGTGGAGCGCGGCGTGGGCGATCCATTCGCCATGCTCGATCGGCGGGATGAGCTCCCGGCCGCTGTGCAGATCCACCACGTGCAGGTCCTTGTACCCGCAGAGGATCATGCGCTGCCCGCCGGGTTCCACCTGGACGGACTCCAGCCACCGGGGGAACCACATTTGCTCCAGCTTCGGGGCGAGGCGCAGGATGGTCTCGAAGCGAATGCGGTTCACGCGGTCGCGGAGGGGATCGCCGGTCCCGATGTGGATCGCCTCGGCGAGCGAAGGGAGCGCGCGCAGGGAATCGCCGCTCTCCAGCGCGAGGATGGCCGCGGTGGTGTGCTGGTCGGCCCGCCGGTGCAGGCTCTCCGCCGCGGAGGCCTGCGCCGCGCCGCGGGCCGCGGCCACGCGCACCTGGGAAGCCACGATGACGCCCGCGGAAACAAAGACCGCGCCCGCGAGCGCAAGCCAGAGCGTGGTGAGCAGCGGATGCCGGCGCATCCATTTCATCACCCGTTCGGCCACGGAGGCGCGGCGGGCCTGGATGGGCTCGCCGGCCAGCCAGCGTTCCAGGTCCTCGGCCAGCCAGTGGGCGCTGCGGTAGCGGGCCTCCGGCTTTTTTGCGAGGCAGGTGAGGCAGATGGTCTCCAGGTCGCGCTCCACACCGGTGAGCCGGGGGGGCTCATCGTCGATCACCCGGCGCAGCACATCCATCGGCACCTCGCCGGCAAAGGGGGGGCGGCCGCTCAGCATTTCGTAGAGGATGGCGCCGAGCCCGTAGAGGTCGCTGGCGATGGTGAGTTCCTCACTCTTCCCGCCGGCCTGCTCGGGCGACATGTAGGAGGGCGTGCCCATGAGTGCGCCGGCAAGCGTCATGTCGCCGCGCGCGGTGACGAGCCGGGCGAGGCCGAAATCGGTGACCCTCGGTTCGCCGGTGCGATCGAAGAGCACATTTGCCGGCTTGAGATCCCGATGGAGGACGCCGCGGTCGTGCGCATGCTGCACGGCGCGGGCGAGCTTCACCGCCAGCTCCGCCGCCGCGCGCGGGGCAAAAGGCTCGCGAATCAGCCGCTGCGCGAGATTCCCTCCCTCCGCCAGCTCCATGCATAGAAAGTAGCGGCCGTCGGCCTCGCCCACCTCGTAGATGGAGACAATGTGCGGATGGCTGAGCTGCGCGGCCACCTCCGCCTCCTGCCGGAAACGCCGGGCCACCACCTCGCCGGGCAGCGCGCCCTCCAGGACAAATTTCAGCGCCACCTCGCGCTTCAGCCGGCGCTGGCGAGCCCGCCACACCACGCCCATGCCGCCGCGGGCGATTTCGGCGAGCAATTCATAATCGCCGACGCGGTCGGGCATGGCCGAGCGGGGCGCCTCGGAGGAATCTTCCGGACCGAGCGCATCCTCCAGCAGGCAGACGCCGCACAGGTCACTTGGCGCAAGCGCGCTGCCGCAGCGCGGGCAGACGGCCCTCGGTGGGGATGGTGGCGATGGCGGCGGACTGGATGATTTCAAAGGTCTACCGGGAACTACGCATTTTTTGCGAAAAGGATTCAGCTTTTCAGCGCGCGAATGAGTTCGCGCATCTCCGCCTCCACGTCGTCCTCGGAATCGATCGTCTCCCGCACTTCCTCGCGAATGAGCGTGCGCATGCGCTGGCGCAGCCGGTGGACGACTGACTTCAGCGCCGAGAGCGAAAGGCCGAGTCGCTCCGCGGCGGCGGCCAGCGGCAGTTCGCCGCGTTCGCCATCGAGGAAGGGGCGGAGCAGGGCGAAGCGGCCGGTATGGCCGTCGGCGTCGCACTCCTGCTCCAGCCGCGACGTTGCCCGCGCCAGCATCGCGCGCGCCCAGGCCCGATCGTATTCCTGCTCGGGGGTGCGGCCGCCGGGGATGGTGCCCAGGTCTTCCTCCCGCGAGGCGTCCAGCGGAATGATGGTGGTGCCGCCGCCGCGCTTGGCCGCGCCGCCCCGGCGCATTTGGTCCGTCCAGTGATGCTCCAGGCACCCGAGAATGAAGGAGCGGAACCGCCCGCGTGAGCCATCGGCGGTCGCCAGCATCTCGTCTTGAAGCGCCTGCGCAAAAAATCCCTGCACCAGATCCTCCGCATCCTCCGCTGGCAATCCCTTCGCCCGTGCCCACGCATAGAGCGGCTGCCAATAGCGTTCGCACAGCCACACCAAAGCCGCGTGGCCTTCCGGGGTCTGCCGCTGTCGCGCTGCCAGCACCATGCTCCACCGCGTCGCCTGAAACTGTCCGAAAACGTCTGACAGGGCTTTAGCGGGCTGTTGATTGACTGGGACGCTCATCAAAGGCGCTAATTGAATTACATTCGGGCAAGGAATGTAAATCCAGCATTGCCAAGGTACAGCGCGAAGTTGGCGGGACGGAGCAAGTGGGACGGGTTTCTCAACCCGTCGCGACCGAGCGAAGCGCGGTGGTGCGGAGCGAGATGGAGGTGGCTGTTCACCCGCCCACACTCATTTGCTCTCTCCCGGAGCGGTGAATGAATAATTTGGTTCAAAAGTCCTGAGCGATCCGGCCCGAAGGGCCGATGGCCACTAGCCAGGGGCTTCAGCCCCCGGAACACGGATGGACGGGAATGCGCCGCGAAGTCGGCGCCGGAGACAGAGCGATGGACGAAATGATTTCTGGAGGTCTCCAGCGCCGACTTCGCGGCGCATTGGGCTACCTCATAATCCGGGGGCTAAAGCCCCCGGGTAGTGGCCATCGACCCTTCGGGCCGAAACCCGGACGAATCCTTCCCCGAATTTCTCACTCGCTCTTCCCCAGATCGACAAACACGATGCACGAAGGATTTCCCACCGGCGTGTAGAGTCCGGTGAATCCAAGACCACCCGTCTTCGCATCCACGCGGAAAGTGGTGAGCACATCCGCCCGCTGATTGCAGCAATAGAGGAAGGTCGCCGTGGGATCGAACGTGAAGCTCCGCGGATAATTCCCTCGGGTCGGCTCTTCTCCCGCAAAGGTTAGCGTGCCATCCGTGCCGACGGCAAAAATCGCAATGCCATCATGCAGGCGATTCCCCGCATAGACAAAATGCCCATCGCGCGAGATGAGAATCTCCGAGGTGAAGTTGCTGCCCGCAAAGCCCGGCGGCAGGCTGGAAATGGTTTGCCGCGGAGCCAGCTTTCCGTTCGCCGCGTCGTAGTCAAACAGCACGATGTTCGAACCCTCCTCCTGCAGCGAGTAGTACCACTTTCCGTTGGGATGAAAGGCAAAGTGCCGCGGCCCATCGCCCGGCGGGAGCGACACGGTGTGCGGCTCATTCGGCGTCAGCACGCCCGTCTTCTCGTCAAATTTCCACACCCGGATTTGGTCCATGCCCAGCTCCGTGGAGAAAACGAATTTTTCCGCGGGATCCGTGGCGATCATGTGGGCGTGCGCGCCATCGTGCCCGCTGAAGGCAAAACTGCCGGGAGGCGCATTGGTGGCCTTGCGCGGTCCGATGGGACCTTCGTCTTTCTTCAAATCAGTGGCCGCGCCGAGCTGACCGCCGGGCTGGATGGGCAGCACGGCCACGGAGCCGCCGAAGTAGTTGGCGACGAAGAGAAATTTTCCCGACGGATGCAGGCTCGCAAAGGTCGGACCGGCTCCGCCGGAACTCACCGTATTCAGCAGGGTGAGCTGGCCGGTCTTGCGGTCGATGGCATACGCGCTCACCGAGCCGGAGACGCCGTCCGCTCCTTTGTCCGTTTCGTTGGTGGAATAAAGGCGCGTGCCCTGCGCATTCACCACGAGGCAACTCGGGCTCGTCGCCACCTCGATCGCTCCCGCGGGCGTGAGCGCGCCGGTCTGGCGGTCCACCTGGAAAATATGAATGCCCCGGCCATTGCCCGGCGGCAGATCCACCTGCGTCGGCTTCACATTGTGCAGCGGCGAACTAAACGTGCCCACATAGGCCATGAGCGCCCCCTTGGCGTCCTCGGCCTGGGCGAGCGGGAGTGCGCCGAAAGCGGAGAGGCCGGCCACGAGGGCCACAGTTCGGAAGGAGCGCCGCGGGGCGAAGGAGAGATTCATGCGGGGCGATGCTGCACGTTTCCGTCGTGCTGACGATTCGGAAAATCGCCGGCGGGCGAATTCGATTTTACACCTTCCTTTCAAAGACGTTCGATGTCTCGCGCCTCCTCCATCCAGACATGAAGCTCCTCTGCCTGTTCGCCCTGGCGGCGACTTCCACCCTCAGCCTCGCCGCCCCTGGGGTCGACGCCAACCGGCTCACGTACCAGGACGACGCGTCGCCCTACTGGCCCACGCCTGGGTCGCCGAAGCTCACCACGCCGCAATGGGTGGGGGAGCCCGGGGTGGACGCGGTGGTGATCCTCGCCATCGACGACTTGCGCGAGCCGGCCAGGCACGAGGCTTTTCTCCGCCCCATCCTCGATCGGCTCAAGCGCACCGGTGGCCGCGCGCCGGTGAGCATCATGACCAACAAAGTCTCGCCCGACGACCCGCAGTTGCAGGCCTGGCTGAAAGAGGGCGTCTCGCTGGAGGTGCACACGCTGGCGCATCCGTGCCCGATGCTCGGCAAGATGTCGCTCGCCGAGGCCACGCAGACGTACACCGGTTGCGTGGACCTGCTGGCGAGCATCCCGGGCAATACCCCAGTGGCTTTTCGCATGCCGTGCTGCGACTCGATGAACTCCGCGAGCCCGCGCTTCTTCTCGGAAATCTTTCCGCTCCCGAGCGAGAACGGGCGCACGCTGGCGATTGATTCCTCGGTGTTCACGCTTCCGCCCGGTGAGCGCTTCGCCAAATATTTCCCGGCGGAGTTGCACCCGCCGATGAAGCGCACGTTTGAGCACTATGCGGGCTTCATCGACGACTATCCGTTTCCCTATGTCGTCGGCGGCACGTGTTGGGAATTTCCGTGCATCGTCCCGAGCGATTGGGAGTCGTTCAATATCGCGGGCCTGGCGGCGCCGGCGCTGCTGGAGGACTGGAAAGCGGACCTTGACCGCATCGTGGAACAGCAGGGCGTTTTCACCGCAGTCTTCCATCCGTACGGTTGGAGCTCGCCGCAGCAGTGGGTGGAGTTCATCGACTACGCGCAGACGAAGTACGGCCAGCGGGTGAAGTTTTTGAACTTCAAGGAAGCGCTCGCACGGCTGGAAAAGAATGCGCTCGCCGGCCACACGCTGAATCGGGGCGTTGGCTTCGATAACAGCATCCGCCTGCTCGACGTCAATGGTGACGGCCGGATGGACGTGGTCATCGGCGAGCGGGACCAACCGGTGACGCGCGTGTGGGAGCCGAAAGAGCAGCGGTGGAGCGAGACGAAGACGCCCGCGAGGTTTGTGCTCTTTAGTGAACTCGGGGCCACTTCCACCCACGTGGCGTTTGGCGTGGTGCGGAAGACCGGTGAGACGACGATGATCAATACGCAGGGCGCGTGGACTTTTCGGGACGGTGCGTGGCAGCCGGAGCCGGCGCTGACCAAAGGGGTGCCGCCTGCGAGCAGGATTCTGCTGCGTGATTTCGATCACGACGGCGTGTGCGAGGCGCTCACGAAAGACGGCATCCTCGCCTGGAGCGAAAAGGACCAGCGGTGGCAGCCGGCGGAGTTTCAACTGCCGCCTGGATGTGCGCCGTTTGACGACAAAGGCCGCGACAACGGCCTGCGCTTTGCCGATCTCAATGGCGATGGTTTCGAGGACGTGCTGCAATCCAACGATGAGGGCTACGCCATCTATTTATGGGCGGGCACGGTGAAGGCGAATCTCGGCTGGAAGCGCGGCTGGCCGCATCTCGTCTGCCAGGGCTCGTCCGGGCCGAAGGCAAAGCTGCTGCCGTTTGTGCACGAGGGACGTGATCATGGAGCGTGGCTTCATCACGACTCCATCGTGTGGCAGAATGAAAACGTGGCGACGCTGGAAACGGAATCGGTGAGCCGCACCTTCAAAGAACTAATCGCCTTTGATGTGCCGCCGATGAAATCCCCGGAGGAGTCGCTCGCCGCGATGCGCCCACGGCCTGGATTTTCCGTGGAGCTCGTGGCGAGCGAGCCGCTCATTGAAAGTCCGGTGGCGTTTGAATGGGACGCACAGGGTCGGCTCTGGGTGGTGGAGATGCCGGATTATCCGCTCGGCATGGACGGCAAAGGGAAGCCCGGCGGGAAGGTAAAAATCCTCACCGATACCGATGGCGATGGTCGCTATGATCAGGCCACGACCTTTCTCGAAAATCTGCCGTTTCCCAATGGCTTGCTGCCGTGGCGCGATGGTGTGCTGATTTCCTCCGCGCCGAATATTTTGTTCGCGCGCGATACACACGGTGATGGCCGCGCGGAGGAGACCCGCGTGTTATTCGATGGATTCAAAGAGGGCAATCAGCAGCACCGGCTGAATGGTTTCGAGTGGGGGCTCGATGGCTGGCTTTACGGCGCGAATGGCGACAGCGGCGGCACGATCCTCGGCTTGAGCATCAGCGGACGCGACTACCGCTTCCACCCGGACACCGGCGAATTCGAGCCGGAGAGCGGCTCGACACAGTACGGTCGGCGGCGGGATGATTGGGGAAATTGGTTCGGCAACAACAACCCGACGTGGCTCTGGCACTACACGATTTCTGATGCGTACCTGCGGCGGAATCCGAAGCTCGCGGTGAAAACGACGAAGCAGATGCTGGCAAATTATCCGGACTCCACGCGCGTCTTTGCGGTGAGCGAGCTCCCGATTCGGTTCAACCAGCCGCAGTCCGCCGGGCATGTGACCAGTGGCTGCAGCCCGTGCTCCTATCGCGATGAGTTGTTCGGCCCGACCTTCGCCAACAGCGTGTTCGCCTGCGAGCCGGTGCACAATGTAGTGCATCGCGAAGTGCTCACTCCCGCGGGCGCGACCTTTACGAGCAAGCGGGCGGACGATGAGCAAGCCCGCGAATTTCTCGCCAGCACGGATCCGTGGTTTCGACCGGTGATGCTGAAGACGGGGCCGGATGGCGCGCTGTATGTCGCGGACTTCTATCGCTTCGTGTTGGAGCATCCCGAGTGGATCGCACCGGAAACGCAGAGTCGTTTGGATATCCGCGCCGGTGCAGACAAGGGGCGCATTTATCGCGTCGTCCCCACGGGAGCTAAACTGCGGCCGGTGCCCCATCTCGCGCAGTTGGACAACGCCACGCTAGCCGCCGCCATGGACAGCCCCAATGGCTGGCAGCGCGACACCGTGCAACGAGTGCTCACCGAGCGGCAGGCGAAGGATGCCGCGCCGGTGCTGAAAGAGCTGGCCACGAAGGCGCAGAATCCCAAGGTGCGACTGCAAGCGCTGGCGGCGCTCGCCACGCTCGGTGTGGCGGATGCCGAGTCCATCCAGGCCGGGCTCGCGGATGCGCATCCAGGGGTGCGCGTGCAGGCGCTGCGGGTCAGCGAAGCCGGCCCGCGTGAGGTGCTGCCCGCCGTGCTGGCGAAGCGGGATGATCCTGAGTTTGCCGTCCGCTATCAACTCGCGCTCACGCTCGGCGCCTTTCACGATGAACGCATCCCCGCGGCACTGGAGAAGCTCGCGGAGCGCGATGGCGGCGATGCGCTGATGCGGATCGCGATCCAGTCCTCGCTCGCGCCGGAAAGTCCGCTGTTTGCGAAATTGAATCGTCTCACGATGACTCCGGTGGACCCGATGATGAACGTGGTGCTGCCGAAACCTTCCAATAAAGAGCGGGCGAAGGTCGTGGCGGATTACGCCGCGGTGGCCGGGCTCCAAGGGGTGCCGCAGCGCGGGCATGAACTCTTCCAACAACAATGCGCGCTCTGCCACCGCTTGAAAGGCGATGGCCAGGAAGTCGGGCCAGACCTCGCGATGGTGGGCGACAAGCCGGTGGATTGGCTCCTCACCGCGATCTTCGATCCGAATGCGGCGATTGAAGACCGCTTCAAGGCGCAGACGGTGCGGCTGAAAGCCGGGGGCGAAGTGTCGGGCATTGTCTCCGCGGAGACGGCGAACAACATCGTGCTGAAACAGCCCGGAGGGACCGAGTTGCCAGTGCTGCGCAGTGAGATTGCCCGTCAACAGCCAAGCGGGCGTTCGCTCATGCCGGAAGGCCTGGAAGGAGTGCTCAAGCCACAGGACGTGGCGGACATCATCGCGTGGATTCGTGCGAAATAATCCCTTCACCATGCCGCTTCACCGCCACGCCATTTGTCTGCTCTGCTTGCTTTGTCTGCTATTGGTGCCGGTCGGCGGCTTGGCGCGGGCCGAGGAACAGTCGCTCACCTCAACCGCGATCATCCGTGCGCTGGATCGCTCCACCGCGGAGCGTCATCTGCCGGTGGAAGTCCGAGGCATTGTGACCTATGCCTATCCGCGGCCGAAACACGTCAGCTTCGTCGTAGAGCAGGCTGGGACGGGCATTTATGTGTCGGTGGGCGATGTCATCGCGCTGCCGGAGTTTGTCCCGCGCGACACGCTTCCCGTGGTGCACGTGGGCGATGAAGTGTTGCTTCGCGGGGTCACGGCGGCGGGCGGGTTTTCGCCGTGCATCCTGCCGCGGGAAATTCAGATCCTCGGCACGGCCACGCTGCCGCCACCGCATTCGTTCGTGCTTGGCGACGTGCTCTCGGGCGCGATGGATTGCAAGCGCGTGGAGGTCCGCGGCGTGGTGCATGGCGCCGAGGCGCGGCGTGCCATGCTGGAGCGTCTGCACCTGGAACTCGCCACGCCCGGCCAGCGCTTCGTGGTGAATCTCGTCACGCCCGGCGACTGGACGCCCGAACAGCTGGTCGGCGCCACCGTGCGCCTCCACGCGATCTGTTTCCCGTTTTTTAACCAGCGTGGCGAGCTGCTCGGCATCCGCCTGCAGGTGGCGCGGCCCGAGGACGTGGCTATCGAGAAGCCGGCGCCCAGCGATCCCTTTGCCGTGCCGCAGGTAGAGCTGACCCGGATGCAGCCCTTCTCGCCGGAAGGCTCCACGCTGGAGCGGCGCCGGCTCGCGGGCATCGTGACGCTCTGCCGGCCGGCCGAGTTTTTGTTTGTCGAGGTCGCTGGCCGCTCCGTGCGCGTGAATACGCGCTCGGCGGAACCTTTCGCGCCCGGGGATTGTGTGGAGGCCTCGGGCTTCATTCAAATTCGGGATACCTTTGCGGAATTGCAGGAGGCAGTCGTCCGAAAGATCGGTTCGGTGACGCCGCCGCCGCCCATCCCGGTCACACGCGAAGCGGTGCTGGCGGCGTCCGTCCACGAGACACCGGTGCTTGCGCGCGAGGACTACAACAACAAGCTGGTCACACTTGATGGCCGCTTTGAGCGGGCGGAGATCACGGAGAACGATGGGCGGCGGATCTTCTTTGTCTCGGGCGGGCAGGCGGTTTCGGCGACGCTCGATCGCGGCAGCGGCGCCGGGGCACTGGACGATTTACGGCCTGGCAGCCTCGTGAAAGTCACCGGCATCTGCGAGGTGCAGTTTTCGGCGATTCGCACCGCCTCCGGCTCCGCGTCGGATTTTCCCGTGCCGAGCGGGTTGTCACTCCTGCTGCGCTCGCCTGCCGATGTGCAGGTGGTGCGGGCGGCCGCGTGGTGGACGGCCGAGCGGCTGTGGTTGCTGTTGGGCGGCATCTCCGCCGTGCTGGCCGCGATGCTCGGCTGGAACTGGCTGTTGCGCCGACAAGTGGAGCGCCGCGGCGCGCAACTCGCCGAGGAGATGCGCGCCCGGAGCGAGGCGGCGGTGGAATTCAAAAGCACGCTGCGGGAGCGCGAGCGGCTGGCCGCCGATTTGCACGATACCCTGGAACAATCGCTGACGGGGCTCTCTTTCCAGCTGCAAACCGCCGAGGCATTGCAGATGGGGGCGCCGGACCGCAGCGCGCGTCACCTCGGGCTGGCCCGCCAGCTCTTGACGCGGAGCCGCGATGAGGTGCGGCGTTCCATCTGGAATCTGCGCTCGCAGTCGCTGGAGGGGCGCAGCTTGGCCGATGCGCTGCGGCTGATCGCCGCCTCACAGGCGGAGGGCCGGGCCGTCCGCATTCGCGTGGAAACGGAGGGCGCCCAGCGTCCGCTGCCGGATTCCATCGCCGGCAATCTCTTACTATTCGCACAGGAGACGCTGACCAATGCGCTCAAGCACGCGCAGGCGCGCGAGATCGCCATCCGCCTCGCCTTTACCGAGGAAGGCATCCGCCTCGCCATCGAGGACGATGGACTCGGCTTCGATTTGGAGCGCGCCGCCGGTCCAAAGGAGGGCCACTTCGGCTTGCAGGGCATGCGGGAGCGCATCAAACGCCTGGGCGGCACGCTGGAAATTCACACGGCCCCGCGCCAGGGCACGCGGCTATCCGCGCAGGTCCCAGCCCAGGTCATCGCCGCTTCTCTTGCGGTATGAGCCGCCGGCATATCGCTCGTACGGGTAATTGCCGGACGCGGCCAAATGGTTCTCAGTCCACGCCCATGCCTGCCCCATCCGCGATCCGCCTGATGCTGGTGGACGACCATTCCGTCGTCCGCATGGGCCTGGCTGCGGTGCTGGCACTGGAGAGCGATTTTGAAGTCGTCGCCGAGGCCGAGGACGGAGAGCAGGCGCTGGCCCGCTTTCGCAAGCACCGGCCCGATGTGACGCTGATGGACGCGCGCATGCCGGGTGGTGGCGGCATCGAGGCGCTGCGGGCCATCCGCGTGGAGTTCCCGGAGGCGCACATTGTGATGCTCACCACCTATGATTTGGAGGAAGTGGTCTTCGCCGCGCTCGAGGCCGGGGCGACGGGCTACCTGCTCAAATCCGTGGAGCGCGAGGAATTGGTCGCGGCCATCCGCTCCGCGGCGGGGGGCCAGCGCTGCATTCCCGCCTCGCTGGAGCGGCGCATGGCCGAGCGCGGGCACCACAAGCATCTCTCTCCGCGCGAGCTGGAGGTGCTCGGGCTCATGCGGCGCGGGCTTTCCAATCACGATATCAGCGTCGCGCTGGGAATCTCGGAGCACACGGCCAAGGCGCATGTGAAAGCCATCCTCGCGAAGATGGAGGCCGCCGACCGCGCGGAGGCCGTTGCCGCCGGCTTTGAGCGCGGCCTGCTGCAAATTGACGAGACGCAACCGTGACTGGCCGCTCCGTCCTAACTTTCTGCACACCACCACCGACTTTATGATCCGTCTCACCTCCCTCTTCCTGCTGGTATTTCTCATTGTGAGCGCCATGGCGCAGGACGCGGTGCCGCTCATTGATCCCGCGCGGGTGGGGGATTGGAAATTCAACAATGGGCAGGAATTTCCGGGAGCGACGGGATCGTTGGAGATCGATCCCGATGCGAAGCGGCAGGACCACGAGAGCTTGCGCTTGGTGGGCGATTTCACCAAGGGCGGGCAATACGTGGAGGCAGGCCGGAAGATCGACAAAGTGGACATCCGCGAGCTGGTGATGTGGGTGCGCAATCCGGACAGCGATCACCTCAGTCTGCGCATCAACGATGCGAGCGGGCAGACGCACCAAATCGCGATCAAGACGGAGCCGAGCGCCGAGTGGCAGCGGGTCACGTTGCCGCTGGAGCAATTCTTCGCGCATCGCGGCGAGGCGGAGGCGGTGCCGAATATCGCCAAGTATGAATCATGGGGCGGGGCAAAGGACGGAAAGTGGCATGGCCCGGCGACGGCGCTCTACATGCTGCTGGGCCGAGGCAAGGAGAAGAAGGTGCAGACGCTCTGGCTGAACGATATCGCGATTATCCCGCGCGCCGCGGAGGTGCCGGGGGAGGAAATCACCACGTCGCTGCGGCTCGATGAGATGGCGGAAGGGCAGCAGGACTGGGGTTTTAGCCGGGGGGAGGAAGTGAAGGGGGCTAAGGGCTCGCTGACGGCGGTGAAAGAAGCGGCGCCTGGCGGGGGCGAGTGGAGCCTGAAGCTGGCGGGCGATTTTACCGGCGGCGGCGCGTATGTGGCGGCAATCAAGGAACTGCAGGCGCTGGGAGCGAAGGACGTGACGGCGTTTCACATGCAGGTGAAGACGAGAAATGCGGAGGCGATCAGCGTGCAGTTGGTGGACGGGAGCGGGCAGACGCATCAGCGCAAGGGCATCAAGCTCACGGCGGACGGCCAATGGCATGAGCTCTCGCTCGAGCCGGCCAAGGTGGCGGGCGGCGAGCACTGGGGTGGGGCGAATGATGGGAAGTGGCATGGCCCGGCGCAGCGGTTCGTGCTAAACGTGAATACGGGCTCGGACCCGAAAGGAAAGCAGCCGGAGATTCTGCTGGGGAACATTCGCGCGGAGGCGAAGGTGTCAGTGTTCGCGCAGCCGCCGGCGTTCAAGGAAGGCTTCGAAGGCGCGGCGACGCTCGGCGCGGAGTGGACGACGGCGGGGACCGTGGCCATCGACACCAAGATGGCGGCGACGGGCAGCCACGCGCTGGAGCTGGCCCGGACGCTGGAGAAAGTGGAGCAGCCGTGCTCCGCTGTGGGGCCAGCCTTTCCGGTGGCGGCGGGGAAATGGGAAATCGGGCTCGCCTGCAAAGCGGACCTGAATTCGCCGGACAACTCCTACAATGCGGTGGTCGTGCTGGAGTGTCTGGACGGGGCGGGGAAGGTGCTGGAGAAATTCACCGTGGCAGATGTGTTTCGGCAGCGCGACTGGCAGTCGGTGAAACAGCGCCTTGAGCTGCCGAAAGGAGCGGCGAAAGCGCGCTTTGCCGTGCAGCTCAACAAGACCTACGGGCACTTTTGGGTGGATGATCTTTCTGCAGCGTGGCTGTCGCCGGCCGTGAAGAAAGACGACCGGATTATCCGTATCCTCTTTTCCACGGCGCAGCTCGGGAACCTGCTGTTTCCCAACGATCCGAAGGTGGTGTCGTTCACCGTGGAGACGCGAAAGCCGCTCCGCGACGAGCAGCGGGCGGTGACGTGCGTAGTCCGTGACTACTGGGGCGCGGAGCAGACGAAGCCGCTGGTGGTGCCGCTCGGGGCGCCGGAGAAAAAAGGTGACCGCTATGCCTACGCGGGTTCAGTGGACCTGGCCGGAGCCGGGCTGGAACTGGGGCGTTACTACGAGGTGCAGGTGTCCATTCCACAGGAAGGCGAGGAGCCGTTCCGGAACTACACTTCGCTGGCCATTTTGCCGGAGGCGAACACGAAGCGTTTCAAGCCGGAGGAAATTCCTTTCACGAGCCGCAACTGGGACAACCGGCTGCCGGACTTTGTGCGGCTGAGCGATCGGCTGGGCATCCGCATTTGCGGGGTGTGGGGCGGGTGGTCCGACAAGCCGCCATACAAGGCGGAGGCGCCGTCACTGGACCTCGTGCGCCAGCTGGGGATGGGCTGGCTGACGAACACCCCGGCCGCGACGATTGAGCGCGGGAAGAAAGACTACGACGAGACGGCGCTGCGGGAAGGTGTTCGTAATTTGATCCAGCAATTTGGGAAAGAGCGGCCGATGGTGATCAATCTCGGTAATGAGCCGCATGGCACCGGGCAGCGGGTGCTGGATAACGTGGCGGCCTACAAGGCGATCTATGAGGAGGTAAAGAAAACGGACCCGAGCATCCCGGTCGTGGCGACGTCGGTGGAGCCGAATGAGGAGTATTTCAAAGCAGGCTACGGAAAGTACTGCGACGCGTTTGATTTCCACATTTACGAGACGTCGGAGGATGTGCGGCGATCTATCGGAGAATACAAAGCGCTGATGAAAAAGTACGGCGTGGAAAAGCCGATTTGGTCTACGGAGCTGGGGCTGAACAGCCAGGGGATGACCCGGCAGGTGGTGGCGGTGGAACTCATTAAAAAGTTCAGCACGTTTTTCGCGGCAGGCGGCACGAATATGTCGTGGTTTTGCCTGCTGTATCCGGATCCGGAGGGGAAGGACCACGGGAGCTCGGGCGACTCGCACAATGTCTTCGATTGCCGCTACAACCGGTATGCACCGCGGTTGGATGCGGTGGCCTACTACCATGCGGTGAACGGCATCGGGGCGAAGAAGTTCATCGCGGAGAAGCAGTATGCGGGCGGAGTGCGGGCGTTCCTATTTCGGGATAAGGAAGGAGCAACCCTGCAGGTGCTATGGAAGGAGAAAGGGCGGCAGGATAGTTATATACCGCTGACGGGCGTAAAAGCCGTGGATGTCATCCGGATCGACGGAAGCCATCATGCCTTGGAAGCAGGTGGGCAGGGGGTGACGCTGAGCCTCACGGAAGATCCGCTGCTGCTGCAGTATCGCGGCGGGGCGGCGGCTTTGCCGGAGACGCTCGGCGCGCCCATGGCGGCACTGAGGGTGGTTCCGGCCTTTGTGACGCCGGGAAAGGAGACGCAGGTAGAGGTGTTGCTGGAAAAGATGGGGAGCGAGTTGGAACTGGTCGCGGCGCCGCTTTGGACGGTAAAAAAGGGCGCGGTGGTGTCAGCGCTGAAGCAGCAAGGAACAGCCACCTTCTCGGTGCTGATGCCGGCCGAGACGTCAGCGCGGGAGGCAGATTTTGAGGTGCTGCTCGGGCCGGGGAAGGAAAGGACCGGGATGCTGCTCTACCGGGTGCCGGTGAAGCGGTGACGCAAGTGGGGGGGACGGACCTTCGGAATACCGCGACGATGCCAGGGCCAAGCTGGAAGAATATTCGGAACTGGCGGCGGCGCGATGACGTTTGGAGTGGTAAGAATTAGGCCGCGTCAGCAAATTTTGATTGATGCCTTACGATCCAAACAACCCCGACTCGATTCGCCCCCAGAAATGGACGAGGCGCGACACATTCTATTTCGACAGAAACATCGCGCTGATGATGGGTTACTACGATGGGGCAGAGGAAGAGTGCGTGGGTATGAGGTGGATGGAAGCCGAAGGCCCTCAAGGTTATCCCGTCACGCGCGGCTATCCTCAGTGGATGGTCACGCCCAATAGGCTGGCTCTCTATATGCTGGAGGGCATCGAACGCGATTTTGACCGCGAAATGGCGAATGGAAATATTCGCAACGTTGAAGAATTCCGCCGAGCTTTAGCGGAAATGCGCCGCAGGGGGCAGTAAAGCGCTGCCCCTCGTCTGCCCTTCCGGGACTCATCCTCACAGCCTAGCCACCAAGGGCTATCTTCTACCGAGAATGCTCTAAGTAGGCATCGGCAGGCTCACGGGTGCGGAAATCCAGGAGTTGTAGCCGCCTGGTTTGGCGCCGGGCGGATGCGCGCCCACGGCCGGCCAGAGGAGTGCCTCCGGGAAGGCATAGGCCGTCGGGATCCCGACGCGCTCGTCGGTGGAAGCGCCGAACAGATTGGTCCAGGTCGCCGGGAGGGCAACCCACTCGGCCAGCAGGAAGAGAATGATGATCCGCTGGCAGATGGGGCCAAATTCTGGATCGTCCACTAATTGGCTCCGAATGGCCTCGACGCGCCCGCTGTCGAAGGGAAGGCCGGTGTGGACGGCGAACATGCGTTCGAGTCGCGGCTCGGTGACGGCGTCGGCGGTGGTGCGGTAGTAGGCCGGCACCTGGCCGGTTCCCCAAAGATCCAGTTCGTTGATGCCGCAGAGATCCTTCGACAGTCGGACGAAGGCCAGCAAGGTAGTAGCGGTGGGTTGCATGGGATGCGTCGAGTTGGTCGTTAGCATTCGAAAGTAGGCGCGGCGGTGAGGAACTCGCTGTCCTTGGGGAACGGATAGCGAATGAGCTTGGTGATGTCGTCGCGGAACTTGAACATGAAGCGATACGACTCCATCAGCAGCTTCGGCGAGCCGTTGAACGCCGCCTGCAGGTAGTTGAGAAACTCGCGGTAGTGGAGATTGAAGGCCGCGGCCGCCTCGCGGATTTCGGATTTTTCCGGGTAGTTCGCCAGCTTGGCGTTGGGCAGGAAGGGATACACTTCCTCCCAATGGACATGGAGCGCCGGGCCTTTCGGCTCGCCAAAGGCGTCGCTCTCCCATTGGCCGTCCGCATTTTGCCAGACGTCATAGCGCCGGCCCCGCTGAATCTGATCGAAGCGCGCGTAGTGGGACAGTTCACCCTCGTCATTGATGACGTGCCCGACGGCTCCTTCGCCCTGCTCCATGATTTCACTGATCGCCGCCGTGGCGGTGGCGAGGTCGTGCACCTTGATGATTTTTCCTCCGCCCGAGGTGAAAGCTTCCCGTCCCACCTGGCGCTCCGGCCTCCCCGTGAAAACGGCGGTGGCGCCGAGCTTTTGCACGAGGTGTTCAAAGCCGTCCCGGATTGCGGCGTAAAATTCGCCAATGCTCCAGTAGTGCAGCTCGACGGTGGCGCCGGCCGCGTTTTTGGCGTGAAAGGCGGGCAGCATGGATTTCGCTGCGCGCGCTTGGCGTTTGGGGGGAGCTTCCGTCAAATCGACGAATGCGAGTTTGGGCGCGGCGGACAGTCGGCGCAGGCTATGCGGAGCCTTCTCGGGTTTGGGCGCGGGGGCCGGCCGCTCGATTTGTTTGAACATCTCGATCGTGCCGGGCGAGAAGGGCCGGAGGCTCACCTCAAAATCGGTCTCACCGTTCGGCAGGAAAGTCGGATAATTTGGGACGAAGCCTTTCTCCGTCAGCTTCGGCTCGCCGTGCACGGCGTTGAGCAAGTTCGCCGCGAGCGTCATGTGGAGCATCTCCTCCACCACCACGGCGCGAATGAGATCGAACGCGGCTTGATTCGATTTATCAGCACTCGGTTTGATCGAATAGAGCGCGGTGAGATACGGGGGAATGGTCGCGTGCTCCAGCTGGATGGCGATCTGGAGATAGGAACGCAGATCGTCGAGGGATTCGATGGGATGGCTCATAGAAGCTAGGAAATTTGGGATTGGACGGGCGTCACGATGCTGGGAACGCCGGTGAGGTCGCGGAGCATTTCCTCGGCCGTCCGGTAACAGACGGCGGAAAGAGTGAGGGTCGTATTCGACGTGCCAATCGTGGGCATACTGCCTGCGCCGACGATGAAGAGATTCTGGTGTCCCCAGGCGCGCTGGTAGGAATCGACAACGGAGTTCGAGGCCGCGGTTCCCATGAGATGTGTGCCGGAGAGGTGGTTTCCGCCGCGAAGGGCGTAGCCCTGTCCCTGATAAAGCACGTAGCCGGGATCATTCGTCGGGTAGTTGGTGAAATCGTCTTTCTCCGGGATTCCCATTTGCTTGAAGAGCTCCTTGGAGAGCTTCCGGGCGTAGGCCGCCCCGGCCATGGTGTAGTCGGGGATGCGGTAGTGGACGACGGGCCGCATATTGCCGAGCGAGTCCAGGAAGCGTCCATCGACGGTCACCCGGTTGTTGGCCTCGGGCATCATCTCGATCATGAACGCCAGCAGGAGCTGGCGCGAGATGCGGACGGTGAGCTCGTCGCGCAGCGCGGTGCCGAATTTTTTCATGTCAAATACCGCCTGCATCGCGTCCGTGCCGGCACCGCCATTCGCCCAGCCGGTGCCGTCGTTGTGGATATCCACGGCGAACGCCGCCTGATGCTTGCGGAAGGAGCCGTTGCGGAGATTGCAGATGCCGGAGGTGACGACCGGGCCGCGGCCCACGCCGGCGTTTTCCGGCAGCCGCGCCCACGCGAGGAGGAACGGATGATCCATGAGGTTGCGCCCCACGAAATCGCTCACCATGCGGGTCTCGCCGCTGAGCGCGGTGGAGGCGAGGAGGAGCCGGGCATTTTCCACCGCATTGGCGCAGAGCGCGAAAATCTTTCCCCGCACGCAGATCGTCTGCTGCTCCGGGCTGTGGGGGCTGCTGTAGACTTTCACGCTGATGGCGTTCACGCGGCCATTGCTCGAGTCGAAATGGACCTGCGAGGCGACCGCCTGGACCAGGAGATCCACCTGGCCGGTCATGAGCGCATCGGCCAGCGTGCGCCGGCTGTCGTACTTCGCCTGCACGGGGCAGATGGGCACGCAGTTCGTGTTGCCCTGGCACCGCTGGCCTTTCTCCGATTGAAACAGCGAGACCGCGCCGACGGGCGTAAAGGGCTCGCCGGGATTTACGGGATTGCAGTTTTTGTATTTCTCGTTGGGTACGCCATTGCGCGCCTGCGGAAAGGTTTCCAGCGTGAGCGGGTAGTCTTTTCCATCGAGGTTCACCGACATGCCATGCATGCGCCTCCGGACCACCTCGTCGAGGTAGGTCGGTGGCATCTCATGCATCGGGTATTCGTAGCCGGCCGGGAATTCCACGCCGAGTTTCCGCTGCCCCGCGGTCTCTCCGGAAACGCCGAGTTCAAACTCCGCCTTGGCGTAGTAGGGCATCAACGTATCGAGGTCGATCGGCCAGTCTGCGCCCTGCCCGTACTTTTCCTTGAGCTTGAAATCATCGCGCAGCATCCGCGGGACCTTCGCCTCCCAGTGTTGCGTCGTGCCGCCGAGGATACGGCTGTAAACGCTGTCGCTCGAGTACGGGCCGTACTGCACCCAGTACCCGGCGTCCGTATTGGGCTCGCCGGGTTTTTCGATCGGCCGGATCTCCGGGCTGCGCGGCATGCGGGCATTGGGATTTTCCGGGTAGAGCCCGTTGTTGTCTTTGCTCAACGTCCCGTAGAAGGACTCCACCAATTTTTGGTAGCCCGCCTCGGACATGTCTTTGCCGACGGCTGCTTCGACAATGAGGATCCGGTAGGGGCCGGCTTTGGTGATCTCCTTGGCGAGAATGGAGGCGGTGATGCCGGAGCCAATGAAGACCAGATCGTAGTGCGTCTTCGCGGCCGTTTCGGCGTCCACGGTCCGGGTCAACAAAGAGCGATCGCGATGGTGATGATGCATAGAAGCGAGTGCGGGGTGAGGATTTCTATTCGGGCGGTTCGGCTGGTTTACGGCGTCAGCTGGACGCTGAAGTTGCCGCCGACCCATTGCTGGGCCGGGAGCCATTGGATGGCGAAGATCAGACGGCCGCCCGCCTGCGCGGCCTGGGTGGGCACGTCGACGTAGAAGACGCCCACGTTGGTCGCGGTCGCGGTGGTGTCGGTGAACGTGGCCCAGTTGTCCTTGGTCCAACGGAGCAGGAAGCTTCCGCCGAACGGGAGGCGGAGCGTTCGGCCCGCCTGGATCGAAGTGGGCTGGCGATCGAAATTCCAAACCTCGAGATTGCTCGGCTGATGCGGTACCAGGTAGCGGGCCGCCACGGGGGCCAGTTGGTCAAAGACCTTTCCATCGGCCACGGAGCGGACCAGCTTGATGTACTCCGCGTGCGCCCAAGCCAGCGGCATGGCGGAGCCGGTGGGGCCGCCCTGCTGGAGCGGCGGGAAGACCGTGTTGAGGTCCGGCAACTCCCACAGTTGCTCCGGCAGGAGCCCGCGCTGGCCGGCGAAATTTTCGAGCGCCTTCACATACGGCAAGGCATTCCCGCCCGCCGCCAATTCGTAGTGACCGCGCTCGCCGCCCAGCAGTGGCCACGGATGGCCGAGCCCCGTGCCGTCATAGGCGGCGCCATTCGCTTTCTGGCCGTAGCCGTCATTGTTATAGCGGTAGTAGGCCGGGCCGCCGGTCATGTCCTGGCGCAGGACGGCGTCGATGACTTTCACCGAGTTGGCGATGATCGGATCCTTGGCCGACCGGATGCCGTAGCGAACGAGCTCGAGGAACCCGCCATCGACCACGCTGTTCGCCGGCTGCGGCGTGGGATAGTCGTGATTGCCGATGGTGATCATCGCCGTGTCCGGGTTCTCCGGGAGGGACGGCTGCCCGCCGCCATTCTTCACATTCGTCGGCAGCATCCGGATGTAGTACTGCGAGATGCCGGGGACCAGGGTGCCCGTTTTGGTCACGCACCATTTCTCAAGATACGTTTCCAGGAAATCCGCGTGTGCTTCGAGAAATTGCGCCGTGGCCGGTTCGCCCCATTTGTTCCGGGCGAGGTCGGCCGCGCAAATCAGCGCGGCGATGTTGGAGGCGAGGGTGGAAGGGGAGTAGCCTTCATTTTCTTCCCAGCGTTCCTGCTGGGTCATCGGACCGTGCACGATGACGGCCCCAGCTGCACCCAGCACCATCTCTTTCGGATCGAAGCCTCCGAGCGCGTTGGCCTGGCTCAGGTGATAGGCGAGGATGATGGGGAACGCATATTCGTCGAGCTGATCGGCGTTGCGGAAGTAGCGGCCATCGATGAAGAAATTCTGCGGCAGGCGGCCATTCTGGAATTGCGCCTGCGAGAGAAACATCAGCGCCCGGAGCGGCAGATCAATCTCCCCGGCCGCGAGCAGCGCCGTGGCGCTCTGCGTCATGTCGCGCGGCCAGACGAGATGATAGCCCGCATCATCGTCGCCGGCGCGGAGGCCCCACGGAACGCTGAGCGAGGCGACCAGCGCGCCGCTGTGGGGCTCGTCCTCGTGCGTGAGGAGCACATTGCGGCTCAGCTGGAACAGCCGGCCGCCGTCGCCGGTGGCGGTTGCCGGCGGGACGAATCTCCCGGCGGCGGGACGGTTCTTCCACGCATTGATGTAGGCTTGGTAGTGCGCGTAGGGCGCGGCCGGATTATCAAACGGATACGCCAGCGCTTCGGTGACGTTGGTCAGCGCGGGGCCCTCGGGCAGCGCGCGATCGCTCGCCAGGGCCGCGCCCTCCATCTCACAGAATGCGAGGGCCAGAACGAACTCCGTCTTTCCGCCCAAATTCAATTCGCCGGTGAGCGCGATGTTGCTGTGCTCGGCGGCATCGAAGCTCCAGATCGGTAGCCGCCGATTCCCGATGACGTCGGTCCAGCCATCGTTCACGCCGACAAAGCCGCAGCTGGTCATCGCGAAGTCACAGTCCGCCCCGAGCGCCAGCCCATAGATGTCATTGAACGCGATGAGGCGGGTGCCCTGTTTGCTCTGCACGCTGTAGCCCGAATTGTTGTAGCCGCTGCGCGCGAGATGCGGCGCGAGCAGCGCATAGACACGGAGCTTTGGCAGGAGCGCGGGATCTCCGCTCAGTTTCACCCGCACCAGGAGCACCGGGCCGTCGGGCTCGGTGATGATATCCTGCACCAGTTGGTAATTTTGGCCGATCGCCTGGCTCGTGATTCGCACGGCCATGGCGCCGGGATCCGGATAGATGGTCTCGTGGGTGAAATCGCGCTGGAAGTCGTGGAAGAAGGTCGCTCCATCCGTGATCATCAACTGGAAGTCGCGGATCTGCGGTGTGTCGATATCGGGGAAAAATACTTCCGTAATGATGCCGCCCGCGACGGTGAACCAAACGGGACTGGCTCCCGAGGTTGAAGTGCCCACCGCATCCTTGTCGGCCCGCGCCCAGGATGGCGTGGCGGCCAGATGGCCGTTGGGTGCTTTATTGTTAAAAAGAGGTATGTCCATGGAACTAGTTTGTTTGAATCCCCCTCAGTGCTTGAGGCGGAAAATACGGGCGGATCGGGGCGCTAATGTTTTTTCCATTTCGCGTTGTCCGGGATCGCCTTGCTGGGCACGACGACCTGAATGATGGAAGGGAGGTTTTTGTTGTTTTGAGCGCCCAGGAGCGCCGCCTCGAGTTCTCGGTAGGTGGTTGCTTTCCAGGCCCGGCAACCGAAGACGTCCGCGAGCTTGGTGTACTCCCACGCGTGCAATTTGCATCCTTTGCGAAACGGCGCATCGGTCGAAAAAACCGAGGCATCGGCGAGCCACTGCTCGACCCCGTAGACCCCGTTATCGATGACCACGATAATCGGGTTGAGCCCAAAGCGCGTCTGCGTGGAGAGGCACTGGGCGGTCATTTGAAAGCCGCCGTCCCCCGTAAAGACCATCACCCGGTGGCAGTCTTCCTTGGCCAGGCTGAGGCCGGTGGCCGCGGGCCCGATATAGCCAATCGAGGAATAGGAGGGCTGCGCGATATACCCACGTGGCGCGCCGACCTTCAGCAGCAGGCTACCGAAATAATTCAAACTGGCGTCACTGCCGACAATCGTGTCGTCGGTAATGTATTTCGGGATGAAGTCGTAAAATCCCTGGTAGGTGATTTTGTCATCTAGCTTTCCGCCAAACACCCGCTCGGTGGCGGTTTGCGGGAGAGCTTCGGCTTTACGTGAGACGCCCGCTTCTCGCAGTCCGTCGATGAAGTGATCCAAGGAAACCTGGGCGCTGAAATACGTGCCCCATTTGACGGTGTCCCATGAGACAAAGGCGGTCTTGTCAAAATCGGGACGATGGTCTTCCGGCGTCCAGCCGAGCGTGTTGATGTCGGTCAGCCAAACGCCCAGGGCCAGGATGAAGTCTGAGTTGCTGGCCAAGTCCTGGACGGCGGGCGAGGACGCCTGGCCGTCAAACACTCCCGCAAACAGCGGATCATTTTCCGAGAGGACGGCCTTGCTCAGCAACTCAGTGACGTAGGGAATCTGCAGTTGCTCGATCAGCGCCTTAACCTTGTTGTGCAGGCCGAAGCGGTCGATTTCCACGCCGACCCAGAGCAGGGGGTTGGTCGCGCCTTCGAGGCTCGCCTTCACGCGATCGATGGAATTTGCGAGGCTCTGCTCATCGGACATCGTCCTCGCCGGCGCCAGTTTCCCCCGTGGAGGCGCGCACGGCAAATCGACCATGTCCTCCAGCAGCTCCATATAGACCGGGCGCTTTTCGCTGATGCACTTGGTCAACGCGAAGTCGATGAGGTTCGGCGCCAGATCGGGGTTATCGATGCGCACCGCCGCGGCGGTGATGTACTCAAACACCTGGAGATCGGTTTGGCGTCCGCTGATGAAATGGTGCGAGCTGTAGCCGGTCTGCTCGAAGGTGAGCGTCCGCTTGATGCTGGGAGTGCCGTTGATGAGCACCATCGGCACCCGCTCGACATAGGCGCCGGCGATGGGATTCACGGCACAGAGTGAGCCTGCGGAGTAAGTGACACAGAGCGCGCCAATGCCTCGGAGCCGCGCGTATCCGTCCGCCGCGTAGCCGGCGCATAGTTCACTGACCTCCTCGATGACCTTGATGTGGCTCGGCTCCACGTAGCGATCGACCCATTCGAGCGAGTAGTCCCCCATGATCGAAAACAAGTGCCCCAGACCGAGTTCATAGAGCCGATCCACCAAGTACTGCCCGACGGTATATTCCTTCTCCATAATGGGAATCTCGCTCTTCATTTCAGATTGGTTCCTGGGATGACCGTGGGTGCCATGGCCAATGCCGGTGCGTCGTCGTCAGTACTGGTTCGCACCGTCGAAGAGCCGCGGCAGATAGATGTCGAAGATGCCTGGGCAGAGACGCTCGGGGTACCGTTGCAGCAGGTATGCTTTGAAGTCGTCGTTGGTTAAGCCACTCTCCACGGCTTGTTTGGCCGCGCAGAGGTATTCCATATTTTTCGCCACCTCATTTTTGTCCGCCGGGAACCCGTGGCCGGGCAGGAACAGCTCGTCATCGGAGAGCAAGAGTTTCCGCAAAACCCGAATCCAGTTCTCGAAATCCTTGGTCAGGTAGAGGTGCGTGCCGCTGTAGAGCAGGTCTTGGGGAATGCCCACCTTGAGCTCCGGCAGCCGGATGGAGAGGAGGAAATCGATTTCCGTATCGAGGACCCGGCTGAACACATAGGTCACTCCGTCGATCGTCTCGGCTCCCGGTTGGACGGTATTTTGGGGGACGACGATGGTCTTCGGGGCGAGGTCGCCCATCTTGGCCAGATGGTCTTCCCGCGATTCCTCTCCATGGTCCCGAATGAAGTCTCTCGTTTCCGGCAGGGCGTAGATGGCCACGTCGCTGAAAGCGGTTCCCAATCCAAACCAGTGATCCGGGTGCCGGTGGGAAAGATACAGCCTCTCGATCGGCTTCCCCAGGCCGTCCGCATACTCCCGGAATTTCGTCGCATACGGAGCGAGGAATTGGCTGTCGATAAGCACGAGGGTGTTTTTGCCCTCAATGATGTGCGTGGCGTTCGCGAGGTTGTCGTCCGTAAAAGCGGCGACAAAGGTATGCACGCGGACATCGCCTATTTTTTTCGCGATGATGATGGGGTCGGGCAGCGGAGCGGACATAGGAAGATTAATGATGCAATGGACGGTTGAGGCGTCCCGGCCTTCGCCGGCGTAGGTCGACGGCGAATCCGTTCCGAAGGATGCGGCCGAAGCCGCGGTCCTTTTCGAAGCGATGGTCGATGAAACTTTAGGAAGCGGGAGGGTTTTGGTCCCCGCGCTGGTGCTGGTTAAGCAGCGGCCGGCTGCGCCGCGTGAGGAGCAAAGCGTTTGAGTTGATGCTTCAGTTCCTGCAGTCCGGTCTCGGCGACATAATAGGCACTGAGCCACTCCGGCCCCTCCGCGTCCTCGCCGGGCCGCCAGAAGCGTCGGCGCGTCATCCGCATCCCCGCGTCGAGCGGCGGAATCGCATTGAACACTTCGAACAAGTACGGCCCGTGGTACACGGGTTCGATTTCGCGCAGCATGAGATCCCACGGGATCCAACAGTCGGGGGCGATCGCCCCGCGATCCGGTGCGGAGATGTGGATATAGGTCAGCCGGTTTTGGTGCGCGGCCCGGGCGATGTTTTCTTTAAAGACGGCGGGCCCCTGGCTTTCCAAGAGCACTTGAGCCGTATCGACCGTCACGCCGCACGGACCCTTCTTCACGCCGTCGAGGAAGTTCAGCACGTCCGACACCATGTTCGGCGGCGGCGTCTCCCAGTTCTTCACCGGCTCGATGGCCAGCTTCACGTGCTTCTGCTGCGCGTAAACGGCCAGTTCCTCAATGATCGGCTGCGCCGCCTGATAGCGGGCCACCATCCAATCCTGGAGGGCGTCGCTCCATAGCGGTTCACCAAGGTCCGTCACCGGAAAGGCGCCGTAGGGATAGATGAACGGCCCGGACATGATGGAGCCCGGTCCGCCGAGCGCCAACGTGATGTCGACGCGCGATTTGAGGTACGAGAGCGCGCGGTCGCGTTGCTCTTTATACGGAGAGGTCGGATCGAAGAACGGCGTCGTGCCCACATTGGTCGCGAATTTCTTGTGCTTCATGCTGGCCTGATCGAAGGCCTGCTTCATCCGGACATAGCTATCGACCTCCTGCTGGAAGGTGGCGGCATCCTGCCTGGCATCTGCGGCCGCGCGCCGTGGGGCGATATGGAAATCAAAGCCGTCGTAGCCCATCTTGGCCAGGGCCACCATGTGCTTGATGAGCGTGTCGGTGTAGGCGGTGTCCTCCGGCCGCGCATCGGCCGTGAACATAAAGAAGCTGAAGTAGATCTCTCGTTGGGATGGGGTGCTCATGTTAGTAGCCGAGGGTTTTGCGGAGGTAGCCGCGCGCGATGCGGGCATACATCAGTGGGGTGGTCGCCTGCGTCGGGAGCTGTTCCGCTTCGATGACCATCCAGCCGCTATAGCCGACCCCTTTCAGGATCTCCATGATCGGGTCCAGATTCAGCTCGCCGTCCGGATCGCCGGGGACGGTGAAAATCCCGCTGAGGATCGCTTGGTAGAAGCTGTATTTCTCAGCGACGGCGACGGGCAGGACCTTTTTGCGGACGTTCTTCAAATGGACGTGCGTGATCCGGTGTTTGTATTTCTCGGTGAGATCCACGAGCTGCTTCTGGCTGGCGCCGCCATAGGCCAGATGCGCGGTATCCAGGCAGAAGCCCACGTAGTCCGGATTGGTGTGATCGAACAGCCGCTCGGTTTCCTTCACGGTCATCACGCACGTGCCGACATGCGGGTGATAGCTCAGCTGCATCCCTTGCTCTTTTGCGTACTGCCCCGCTTGATTGAGCAGGTCGGTGAGGAGAAACCATTGGGCCTCATTCAAAATGGGGCGGTCCGTCAGAACCGACTTGGTGCGCACTTGATTCACCGCATTGTACAGCTCCGCGACCACGACATCTTTCGCCCCGACGGTTTTCAGGAAAGCCACGCCCGTTTTGAAGTCGGCGAGCGCCGCCTCCGGAGCCATGCCGGTGGTGAAAGCTGTCCCCGCCCACGTGCTGGCGATCTTTAAGCCGCGGGAATTCAGGGCCGCAAGGAGCGACGGCACATGCGAGGGGTAGTTGTGCCCGGTGCTGCCGCCGACAAAGCCGGCTTCCTTGGTTTCATCGAGGATCTTTTGGTACGGAGTATCGTTGCCGATTTCCTGAAAGTCGTCATTGGTCCAGCCGGTGGGCTGAATCCCGAAGGTCATCCTTTTTTGGTCATTGCTCATGGTATCTCAGGTGCAGGGTGAAATTTCTGGCGCGTCGGAGGCGCGATCGATCAAACCACTCGAAAACGTGCGGGCCTACCTCCCGACGGGACGGACTGAGCGGACTCAGCGATGGCGTTGAGTCGACTGCGAGTCATGGCAATTGGGCTAGTTGCGGGCGACACGTCACTTCAAACACGGGAACAGACGCACACCACACTCCCGCGCTTGGAGAAATGGAACTGCGGCGAGGGTTACGGAACGGTTGGAAAATAGTCAATTGAAAATATCAATTTGTTAATCTTCTTCTAACTTGTTCCGGGCGTCATCGATCCGGAGAGGAAAGGGAGCGCGATCGTGGAGGTGTCGGTTGCATGGGGGGAAGCCTTTCAAATCCCAGGCGTCCAGGCGCCCTTCTCGCGGCGGCACCGGCTTTTGTGGCCCTGCCAAGTGTCCTGCGTCCGTGCGTTTAAGATGAAAGAAACGTTGCCTGTGCGAAAAAATAGGAAGTGGACCGGCATTTTTAGCCGGTCCACTGGTGACCTGTCTTATCGGGATGGTGCTGGGCACCCGGCGGCGTTTCAGCCCAGCCTCAGATAACCTGCTCGAACGCCGTCGACTTGATCAGCGATTTGCTCGCGCTGGTCAGGACATCCGTGCCCAGCCCGCCGTCCACCACCACTTTTCCGGTCGGCCCATAGGTCGGCGTGCCTCCGTTGTTGAACGCCTGGAAATTGACCTGGTCGTTGCCCGCTCCACCGAGGACGGCGATGTCGTAGTTGCCCGTCGAGCTCGCATTGTTGGCGATCATCGTTGCCAGGATGTCGTTGCCGAGCCCGCCATCGAGGCGCACCCGCAGTGTGCCGATGACCTCCAGGCCGTCCGTTTTGCTGAGATCGGCGGCGAGGATATCATTCCCCAATCCGCCCTGGAGATCGATGGCCAAATGGGCGTCGGGATCGAGGCGGATCGTGCCGCTGGCGCCCACGCCTTTCACGCTCAGGGTGTCATTGCCCGCGCCGCCCTTCACGAGGATCGAGGCCACCGAATGGTCGTCCACGCGGAAGACGTTGCCCGCATAGTCGAGGTTGCCCATGAAGACGTCATTGCCGGCGCCCAGATCGGCCTTGAAATTGAGCGCGGAGGCGATGACGCCATTGCCTACGTCGTCGTGCAGGTTGAGGGTGACCGTGTCTTTTTGGGCGCCGCCGAGGACGTCCGCATTCACCGTCGCATGGTCGCCGAAGCCGACTTCCTGGAAATCCATCGTGAGCGTGTTGATGCCAAGCCCCAGGTCGACCCCGACATCCACCGAGCTGCCGTCGTCGATGCGGTCGGCGTCGAATGCGACGGTATCGTTCCCGCGCCCGGCGGCGACGCTGACCGCCAACTCGCTCTTGCGCACTTCGTCAAAGTCCACGGTGATCGCGTCGGCGACGGCGCCGCCGGTGACGTCGAGGCTGAGGCGGGAGGCGTTGAACACGTCGTTATTGCCGGTGGAGAAGGAGAAGGTGTTGGTGCCCGGGCCGAGGTCGGCGGTAATCACGCGGGCGGAGGCGCTCAAGTTACCCGTGGTCTTGTAATCGAGCACGTCGTTGCCGGCGCCGAGCTTCACCTCGAGCGAGACGCTATCGCCGCTAAAAACGAAGTTGGTGGGAGCGAGGTCGCGCTTGCCGAGGGTGTCGCCATTGCCGTCGGCGTCGATGCTGATGGTCAGCGTGTTGGCGCCGTTGTCCTCGATGTGGACAATGTTTTTTCCCGCGTCGCCGGTGATGCGGACGTCGTCCGCCGCGCCGTCCCCGTCGAGGTCGAGCACGCTGAGGATGACCGCCGGCGCGATGCGGCTTTCCAGCCGCTCCGGCGTCGTCGTGTCTTCGCGGCGAAGCTTGCGGGCATGGTTCGGTTCTTGTTTCGCGATCCAAGAAAAGGCCTTCGAGATGGAACTGAGTAGGTTTTTCATAACGCCCCGAGATTTACCGCGCCCCGCGAAATCGGCCTATAGCACCTCAGCGCTACGCGGGTGCCGCCCCATGCTTTCCATTGGGCGGGGAAGCCGATCACCGCCGAGTTTCACGCTCTCTCCCATCCCTTGGTTTCAGCGCCGCCTCTTCAGAGGGGACCGCTCTCCAGCCGTCTGTGGGGTGACGCGACCGGGGCGGGCCCGTGAAATGCTATACCGATGACCGAACTGTGCTCCAAACGCGCTTCGTAACAGCGGCGGCGCACTGAGAGAAGGCGCACTTCCCTGCAAAATCCATGAACTCAAAACGGCCGCTGGAGACCTTCAGCCGCGCGCGGGATGCGGCCAACAGCCGGAAGTGGCAGGCGGTGGTGGTGGCGTCAGCGTTATATTTGGTCACGTCGCGCCCGGTGCGCGGGGAGGATCGGGCGGGGCTTGATTTTCTCTGGTACGCGGAGGAACGCGGGCGGATTGAAGTTTGGGGCCCGTCGTTTTTCGCCGAAAAGGAAATGACCCCGTGGCTGAATCTTCGCCTGGAGGGCGTGTATAATGCCGTGTCTGGAGCGACGCCGACCGGCGAGCCGGCGGGGCGTCGCACCACGGAGATTGAGGTGCGTGAGTCCTCCACAACGACGAGCACGGTTTCGAAGAAAGTGTTTCACACCGTCAGCGGTCCAAGTGGACCCCAACGGACGGTGGCGACGACGACGACGGCGCCGGTGAGCCATACGGTGACGACGGTCCGGAAAGAAACAATCCTTCTGGCGGATCACGAGCATTTGCCCACGCAGGAGATCAGCGATGAACGCGAGGGGGTGAATGCCTTGCTGTCGGCGAAGCTCGGGCCGGGCGTGCTGGGGCTGAATTTCGCCTACAGTACGGAACGGGATTACGAGTCGTCGGCGGTCGCGCTGAAGTGGACGCAGGAATTCAACAAAAAGAACACGGTGCTGGATGCCGGTATTGCCTACGCGCATGACGAGGCGGATTTATTCACGCGTCCCGGCTCGGCGGGAAAGGACACCGTGGATCTTCACCTCGGGCTGAGCCAGGTGCTGGACCGACAGACGGTGCTGGGTTTCAACGCCTCGCTCTCCACCGCGAACGGGTATCTGGATGATCAGTATAAGGTCGTCCTTCTCGGCGATGATGTGATCCCCGAAAGCCGGCCCTCCCACCGAAAACGCGGGACGCTCGGCGTGGACATCAAGCGCTACATCGAACCTCTCGGCGCGAGCGTCGAGGCTGGCTACCGTTTTGGCTCGGATACTTTCGGCATCACGTCACACACCGCGTCGGTCACGTGGCGGCAAAAACTCGGCGAGGCCTGGACGCTCTCCGTCGGTGGCAGGGCTTATTGGCAGAGCGCGGCGGATTTTTACGCCGTGTCGTTCACGGGCGATCCGGACCACTATTCATCCGACTACCGGCTTTCCTCGCTGCGCTCGTTTTCGGTGGAGACACGGGTGACGTGGAAGGTGCGGGAGAATCTGTCGTTGAGCGTCGGCTACGAACGCTACGAGATGCAGGGCCGCGATCACCTCACCAGCGCCGAGGCTTATCCGAAAGCCAATGTTTTTACCGCGGGAGGACAACTATGGTTTTAACTCCAACCGCCAGCATTCCGGCGAAACTGACCGGCACGGGTGATCGGTGGAGTGTGCAGTTCCGCGCCATGGGCACCAACTGCCGCGTGGATTTTGGAGCACCTTCGCGTGGGCGGGCGGCGGATTTCTCGCAACAGGCGGTGACGTGGGTGCAGGAGTTTGAGGCGAAATACACGCGCTTTCGCGACGACAGCATGGTGGCGGCAATCAACCGGGCCGCCGGCCTGGGCTGGGTTGAGACGGATGCCGACCTCGAACGCATGCTCGCGCTGTGCGGATGGTTCCACTGGCGCACGCAGGGCGTGTTTGATCCGACGATGCTGCCGCTGGCGCGCTTGTGGGATTATCACACGCCCGAACGCGCGTTGCCGTCCGACGCCGCCATCGCGGAGGCGCAGTCGCGGGTCGGCTGGAGCAAAGTGCAGCGCCGCCCGGGCGCAGTCTTTCTTTCCCAGCGCGGGATGGAATTGGACCTGGGCGGCATCGGAAAAGAATTTGCGGTGGATCAAGTCTGTGCCTTGGCTCAGCGCGTGGGCGTGCGTGATTATCTGGTGGATTTCGGCGGCGACGTGCGCGCGGCGGGCAGTCCGCCCGAGGGAGGGCCGTGGAGAATCGGGCTGGAAGATCCGGGCGCCCCGGACCGCTGCTGGGGCGGAGTCGCGCTGCACGATCACGCGGTCGCCACCTCGGGGAACTACCGGCGTTATTTGGAAAAAGCCGGGCAACGGTTTGGGCACATCCTCGACCCGCGCCAGGGCCGGCCGGCGGTGGGTGGTGGCGATGCGGCGTCCGTCGTCGCGCAGACCTGCGTGGAGGCCGGGATTTTTTCCACCGCGGCCATCATTCTTCCGCCGGCCGAGGCGCTCTCACTGCTCACGCAAACGGCCCACACCGCGGGAGCCATCTGGACCGGAAAGGTTCGCCACGAAACCCTGCATTTCCATCGCTATGCCCTCTAAACTTTCACTCTTCGCTGCCTTCGCCTGGCTCCTCGTCGGGTCTTCCCTTTTTGCCGGCGGTCCGAAAGTTGGTGAAGCGTTGCCCGCCATGGAGCGCTTCGATTTGGAGGGCAAAATCCCGGCCCTCAAAGGCAAAGTAGTCATCGTGGATTTCTGGGCTTCTTGGTGCGCGCCGTGTCGCCAGTCCTTTCCCGCCTTCGAGCGGCTCGTGCAGCATTTCGGCAGCGACAAACTGGTCGTCGTCGCGGTTTCGGTCGACGAATCCGCGGCCGACTTCAAACGCTATCTGGCCGCGCATCCAGCCTCCTTTGCCACGGTGCGCGACGCGAAGCATGCGTTTGCGGCCGCCGTGGAGCCACCGGGTATGCCCACCACGCTGGTCCTGGATCGAAAAGGAATCGTGCGTCTCGTGCATGTGGGCTTTCACGCCGACTCCTCCGAAACGGCCCTGCAAACCGCCATCAGCAAAATCCTTGATGACTCCGCTCACTAAAATCAACGCGCTCCGCGCCGCTTTCCTGGCCGCACTCGTCGCGCTGCTGCCGGGTTGCACCACGGTGCAGCCTTGGGAGCGCGGAATCCTCGCCGACCGCACCATGCGGCCGGATGCGGATCCCCTGGGCGAGGCCCAGAGCGAACACATTTATTTTTCCCGCGAAGCCCATGCGGGTGGCAAGGACGTCGGTGGTGGTGGCTGCGGCTGCAATTGACGCCCTGATCGTTTCGATCCACCAGGCCTTCAGAAAACGCGCTATCCGAATCGACCGCGAGCGTCGTCGCACGATTCGGCTCGTCGAGCGCTGAGAATGGGAATAACTTCCGAAACCTGTGAGGTTTGGGCCAATGTGGAAGGCGATCTGCTTGAAGCGGGGCTGCTTTTTTACTGATCAGAGTTTCTGCTTCGCCGGACGGTTCCCTGCCGCGAGGTGGGGCGACGACATTCACCACCCATCACCGCCACCGGTTACACGAGAGCCACTTTTTCATGATCCGATCCCAAATTTCCGCCGCGCTGATCCTTTCCGCTTTCCTGTCCTGTGCGCTCCCCGGCGGGGCTCAGACTCCTGCGGGATCAGAAGCACCGGGCGAAGCAACCCTCACCGTGGCGGACCAGGAACTGTTCGACGCCGGCATGCCAGCTCGCTGGCTGCTGCCGCCGGGGTGGACGCGCACCGCGGTGGGGGACGGTTACGGGCTGCGGGTTGCCGGGGCGCAGGCGGGCTTGAAGAGCGTGGCTCGACCAGGCGGCGTTTTCGGCGATGTGACTGTCGAGGGGCAATTCACCTTCACCGGTCCCGATGGCACGGCGCAACTTTTCGTGCGCGATAGTGTGGCGGGGGCGTACGTCGCGCAGCTCGATGCGGCGGGAGCGGTCACGCTGGAAAAGCGCGGTCCCGGCGGAACGGTTCTTTCCACATGGCGCGCGCTCGCCGAGCCGCCGGCGATGCCGGGTTGCGCGCGAACGCTGCAGCTTTCGGCGATGGAGGGCGCATTGCGGATGACGGTCGATGACATTGACGTGCTGACGGCGATCGATGCCGCTCCCTTGCCCCCGGGGGTGAACAAGATCGGCGCGATTTTTGCCACGGCTTCCGGGGCCTTGACCTTTGATAACTACTCCGTCTGGGTCCCCACCGACTTGATCCCGGCGGAGGAATCGCCGGCCGCGATGCCCCGGGCGGCCCGAGCCAAGCGAGATGTCACGCCGCCGGCCAATGATGATTTTGCGCACCGGAAATTCGCCGCCGGCACCCGGTATGCCGACGTGGGCGATAATACCGATGCCTCCACGGAGGCCGGCGAACCCGTGCCGTCCGCCGCCGCCGATGCCACCAAGACGGTCTGGTACGAATTCACGCCGCCGGCCAGCCAGCCGTATCTGCTCACCACTCTCGGCAGCAGCTTCGACACGGTTCTCACCGTCTATACGGGCACTTGGCCCGCGCTGACGGAGGCTGGCTCATCCGACAACGTGCCGAAGTCCCTGCAGGCCCAGCTCACGCTGTCTCTCGACTCGGCGCAGACCTATTATATCCAGGTGGGTGGCCGCCACGGTTCGGGCCTGTTTGAATTCCAGATCGCAAACCCTGCGGATTCGGCCGTTCCCAGCACGCCCACCATCAGTGGCAGCGCGCCGAGTGCTCCGTCTGCGCCGATCACGAACAACGGTTTCACGAACAATCGGGAGCCAGTCCTGGCCTGGGCGCCGAGGCCGGCCGTCACGCCTTTCGGCTATTTCGCCGAGATCTCGACCGACGCCACCTTTTCCTCGCTCACGGATTCCGCCCTCGTCGAGCATCCCACGCTTTTCTGGAGCCCCGGAATGCTGGCCGTCCCGCCGATTCCGAGCGGGCAGAAATACTACTGGCGCGTCGCCGCGCTCAATTTTCTGGGGCAGGCCAGCATGCCTTCCCCGGCCTACAGCTTCACCCTTGATACCCAGCCGCCCGCTGCACCGGTCCTGGTCGCTCCGGCCGTGGACGCCGTGGTTTCCACGTTCCGTCCGGCGTTGAAATGGCAGTCGGTCGCTGATGCTGCCGGTTACCGCGCCATCATTGCCACGGATTCCGCCGCATCCACTCCGTACGGCAATCAGCAGGTCGACGTCACGACCACCAGCTACACCCCGACGGTCGACATTCCGCAGGGCGAGTACTGGTTCGCGGTGGAGTCGCGAGACGCCGCCGGCAACTTGAGCGGCCATGGGGAGAACCGACGCTTTGTGATCAACCTCTCCCAAGCGCCAGCGAACGGCAGCACCGTGGTGGCGAAAGGGCCCGCCTACACCGCAGGCCTGGCACTCGCTTGGACCAAAGTTCCGGGTGCGACGTACACGCTCCAGATCGCCACGGACTCCAGCTTCACCACGACCACCGACTATCCGAATCTCACCGCGGCCACCTTCGCGCTGAAGAACCAGCCGGTCGGCACGTACTATTGGCGAGTGAACGTCAATGGTGGGAGCGTTCTGTCGGGCTCCCTCGCGAGCAGTTTCACCGTGACGCCCCCGCTGCCGGAAGCTCCGTTGATCCAGACGGCGGGAGCGATCTCCGGAGCATTGGCCGACAAGGCGATGACGAACAGCGTGACGCCATCCTTCGACTGGACCGTGCCCGCCAACTGGGTGACGCCGCCTCTCGGCCAGAGCATCGCGAGCTACGAGTTGCAGGTCGCCACGGACAGCAAGTTTGCCCAGGTTGTTCTCCAGAAAACCGGCCTGACGACCGACAGCTATGCCTGGGATGTCGCGGACCTCCCCTCCACGCCCGGCACGGTGTACTACTGGCGGGTGCGGGCCGTGACGAATCTCGGACTGTCCGGCGCCTACTCCAAGACCTTCACCTTCACGCTCGATACCGAGCTACCGCCGGCCCCCGTCATCACCTCCCCGGTCCTCATTTCGCCGTACTTTAAAGTGGTCACCGGCCAGCGGCCACTCATCAAATGGCAGCCCGTCCCCGGCGCCGTCCGCTATCGCGTCTTGATTTCCACAAACTTCAGCGGAACCACCACGGTGCTGAATACGTTCGTCAACGGCACGAGCTTCACTCCCCCCAATGATCTCGCCTTGGGGCAATATTGGCTCTTCGTCCACGCCCAGGATGCCGCGGGCAACATTCGCCCAGCCCCGTTCCCTGGGGCTGGGCTGGCGTTTAATGTCCACCTCGGCCAGACCCCGCTCGACCGCACCATTTTTGTCGCCAAAGCCCCCGCCAATTCGTTGGACGTCGTCTTTACCTGGGAACCGATGGCGGGCGCCACCACCTACGGGCTCGATGTCGCCGTGGACGGCGACACCAGCTTTACCGGCGACGTCCGGGGCGGTGAGTTCACCGGGACCACGCACACCCTGAATCTCCCCGCGACGAACCTCGGCACCGGTTGCTACTGGCGGGTTTACAAGGCCGGGACCACTCCGCCGGCCGGCTACTACACGGCCTTTGCCATCCTGGGTGCGCCGCCGGTTGGTCCCTCGATTACGACCGGTGGGCTGGTTCAGGATGATGTCATCGCCACACAGGCGCCCGTGGTCTTCGCCTGGACGATTACTTCCTCCCCCGCCGATTTCGCCGTCTACACTTACCAAGTGCAGGTGGCCACTGACAGCACGTTTACCCACTTGGTCCACCAGGGTCCTGGGAGCGCCTCCAACGCCACGACTTACACCCTGCCCACCACGCTTCCGCCGGGCACCTACTATTGGCGGGTCCGCTCGATGTACCAGCCCTCCGGCATCACTTCCCCCTATTCTGCGACCTACCGTTTCACGGTCGTCGAAGCGAGCGCCACGGTGCCGGCGCTGCTGCCCGCGCCCGCGGCCAATAGCGTCGTCTCGACCGGCTTCCCCAAGTTTCAATGGAAGCCCGTCCCTCAATCCGCCGGCTATCGCGCCCGTATCGCGAAGGATGCCATCGGGACCCCTTTGTCTCCCGGCAGCGATGTCGAGCTCACCAAAACCACCTTCACACCCACAACGGCTCTGACTCAGGGCGAATACTGGTTCTGTGTGGAATCGAAAGACCCGCAGGGAGATTGGAGCGGCTTCGGCGAAGTCCGCCGCTTCGTGGTCAATTACGCGCTATCCCCCAAAGACCAGGCCCCCGTCGTAACCAAGGGGGGCCCGGCCAGCGTCGTCCTCAAGTGGGCCAAGATACCGGGCCTGGTCTCCGCCAACTCCATCCGCGTCGAGGTCGATAACAATGCCGATTTTTCCAGCCCGTTCTTTCGTTCGCCGCTCCTCACTGGCCCGACCACGAGTTATACGGTCCCGAACGTGCCGATCGGCACCTTCTACTGGCGAGTCGTCGTGACCGGACACGCCGCCTGGCCGACGTCGCTGGCCTACCGTTTCACCGTCACGCCTCCGCTGCCCCTGGCGCCCGTGCTCGAAAAAGACGCGCCTCCGGCCCTGACCAACGACGCCACGCCTCACTTCGCTTGGAAGGCCCCCGCCAACTGGATCTCCCCAGCGCTCCACTATCAGTTGCAGGTCGCGAAGGATCCGAAGTTCACGCAGTTGGTCGACAGCACGGTCGAGGTCGGCGCGGATACCTTCTACGACTGGCCCACGGATCTCCAGCCCGGCACTGCTTACTACTGGCGCGTGCGGGGCGTAACCAATCTCGGCGTCCCCGGCGCCTTCTCCAAGATCGCCTCCTTCACCGTGGACCTCACCGCACCCACGCAGCCGGTCCCGAAAGCCCCCGCCGATGCGACCGTCTCGACTTCCTCGCGTCCCACCTTTTCGTGGACCGCCGGGACGAATGGCGCCGTCCTCTATCGCCTCGAGATCTCCAGCGATCCGCTCTTTGCCACGCCGCCCGTCTACACCGTGAGCACCCCCAAGCTCACACAGGCCCCCACTACCTCGCTCCCGCAAGGCGTCTATTATTGGAGAGTCCACGGTCTCGATAAAGCCGGCAACGGCGGCGACGTGTCCGTCCCTTCGCGCACCGTCACCATCGACTGCCGCACCGTCCCCGCCGAAGGTGGCATCATCGAGGCCCCGACGGGGGCCGGCGTGGCGGTGACCTTTAAATGGGTCGCGCCCACCGGTGTCCCCGCCGGAACAACCTACACCATCGAGATCGACATGGATCGGGACGGCGCCACGGACTTCACACTTCCGCCCGTCACGACTTTGACCACGACCTCCGCCGCGCTGCCTCCCGGCTATTATCAGTACCGCTTGGTCGCGAGCAACGGCGTCGGCACTACCGGATGGCGGGAATTCCGCATCGTGCCGCAGTAACGCGCTTCTAAAGCAGCTTGAGTAAAACTGTAGCCGATCAAAACTTGCGCTCGACAGTGTAGCTGCGACCGGAAGGTCGCAGGGAGCGGCTACGACTTTTCTGAAACCGCTCTAAAGATACGCCCCGCAGCTTTCCCGCACGACCAGCCGCGGCGCCACCAGCAACGTGCGAGCGGGGAGGGCGGCGTTGGTGAGGCGTTCGCGCAGGGCGCTGAAGGCGACGGTGGCGATGTCGCGGCAGGGCTGCTCCACGGTGGTGAGGGGGACGGTGAGCAGATTGGCAAACGGGACGTTGTCGAAGCCGACGAGGCGCACATCCCGCGGGACCTGGACACCGAGCCGGTTGAGGGATTGCAGGAGTTGCGCCGCGAGATGATCGCTCGTGCAGAGCAGCGCGTCGAAGGACTTCGATTGCATGATGGAACGCACGAACTTGATGTCCAGCGGATCGCCCGTCTGCACGAAGTTCTTCGCCGGGTTGAGACCGTGCGCCTGCATCGCGATGCGGGCGCCGGCGATACGGGCATCGACGGTGGAAGCCGTCAACGGACGCATGACGTAGCCGAGCCGCCGGGCGCCGAGCTTGATCAAATGTTCCGCGAGCGCATAGCCGCCGGCGAAGTTATCCACCCCCACGATGTCGTACTCGCTCCGGCGCGGAAAGGCGCCCAGGTCGCGGTCGAGCAATACCACCGGGATGCCGGCTTGCTTGAGCCGCTCGGCAATCTGGCGATTGGCTGCCTCGCGATCCGCACGATGCTCGAACGGGACAAAGAACGCACCAGCCACGCCCCGCTCCACAAAGCGCATCGAGAGCTCTTCGGCTTGCTCCACCGTGATCAAGGACTCTCCCGTGAGCGCGGGCCGGTTCTCTGACCAAAAAAGGAAATCGTGCACGCGGGCGAGGCTCGCCAGTTCGCCGCAGATCGCCTCGAAAATCTCCGTGTGCCGCAACGCCGGAATGATAATCCCCAGCTGCGGCAAGCCGGACGCCGCCGCGCCGGTGGCGGCGCTCGACGAGCGGACAAATGTGCCAGCGCCCTGCCGCCGCGTGATCATTCCCTGCTGCTCCAGCTCCCGCAGCGCCCGGCCGACCGTCGGGCGCGACGCTCCGAAGCGCTGCACCAGCTGGGTCTCGCTCGGCAAACGACCATCGGCGCCGTACTTCCCGGAGACGATTTCCGAGGCCAGTTGCTGGGAGATGAGGCGGTGCTTCGCGTGCGTGTTCATCGCGGGGGCGTTGTTAATAGCAGGCGCGGACTTGTAAAAACAACTTTGTGACAAGTGAGGCGCAATGAATTTGGCAACCAGGATGCGGTTCGCCACGGTCCGTCCGCGTTCGCGCTCCCTTCCTAAAGCACCGCCATGAATACCCTGCCTGTCTCGCCGTCTGCCGCCGCGGCGGAAACGACGAAAGTCACCGCCGCCCTGCTCGGCGCCACGCTGGTCGGCGCCCTTGGCGGCCTGCTCTTCGGCTTCGATACCGCCGTGATTTCCGGCTGCCAGGAGGACTTGGTAAAGCTCTTCACGCTCAGCAAGGGAGAGCAGGGATTCATGACGGCGTCGGCCATGATCGGGGCGACCATCGGTTCCCTCGCGGCGGCCAAGCCGGGCGATCGCTACGGCCGCCGGGACTCGCTGAAAGTGGTGGCCGCATTTTATCTGCTGTGCGCCATCGGGTGCGCTTTTGCGCAGTCGCTTCCCATGATTGTCGCGGCGCGCATTCTCGGTGGTCTCGCCGTGGGCGCCACCTCCGTCCTCGGGCCGATGTATCTCGCCGAGATCGCGCCCGCCTCGTGGCGCGGCCGGCTGGTCGCCTGCTTCCAGGTGAATATCGTGCTCGGCGTCTTGCTGGCCTACGGGACGAACTATTTCCTCGGCTCGCTCCATCTCGGGGCGAATGAGTGGCGATGGAAACTCGGGGTGCAGGCGATTCCAGCCTTCGCCTTTCTGGTGACGCTGTTTTTCATCCCGCGCAGCCCGCGCTGGCTGATGATGACGGGCCGCAAGGCGGAAGCCTCGGCCGTCCTGCGAAAAATCGGCGTCGCCGATGTGGAGGGCCAGCTCTCCGCCATCGACGCCTCCTTGCGCGAAGAAGGCGCGCGGGGGAATGCGCCGCTCTTCACCAAGGGCCACGGCCGGCTCGTCTTTCTCGCGATCGCGATCGCCATGTTCAATCAACTCGGCGGCATCAATGCCTTGTGGTATTACGCCGACCAAATCTTCGCGATGGCGGGCTTCGACAAAGCAGCCAGCGCGCGGCAGTCCGTGATTCTGGGCGCGGTGAATCTCGTCGCCACGCTCTTCGGCATGAGCGTCATCGATAAAGTGGGGCGCAAGCCGCTGCTGATCTGGGGAACGATTGGCGGAGGCGTGAGCCTCGGCCTGGTGACGTGGATCTTCAGCGCCAACGTCCACGCCGATCTGCTTGTTTGGCTGCTCGCGGGGATGGTCGTTTTTCACGCCTTTGGCCAGGGCGCGGTGATTTGGGTTTTCATCAGCGAGATTTTCCCCACCGCGATCCGCAGCAAGGGGCAGACGCTCGGCAGTTTCACCCATTGGTTTATGGCCATGGTCATCTCGTGGGTCTTTCCGCTGGTGGCCGGGCAATTGGGCCAGCCCGGCGCCGGCCTGCCGTTCGCCTTCTTTGCGGCGATGATGGTCGTGCAGCTCTTCGTGGTCGGCCTGTGCTTCCCGGAAACCAAGCAGGTGGCGCTGGAAGACATGAGCCGCCAAATGAAAAGCCACTGACGCCCCCATGAATCCTGCCGTCTCCGCCCGCATCGTGCCGGGTCATCAAGTTGCCTCCGGGCAAAATCAAAATCCGCGTTTTCCCGGCGGCACGCTGCGCATGCAGGCCCCGCACTTTCGGGCACTGGGCTTCGACCTCGGCGCGTACCACACCGGCACCATCAATGTGAGCATCGCCCCGTATGCCTATCGCGTGGTCAAAGCACCCACGACGTTTCGCAACGTGAAGTGGCACCCCACGGAGCCGGCGGAGGACTTTTCATTTTTCGATGTACGCGTGATCCCGCGCGGCGGCGCTCCGGTCGCTGGAAAAATTTACTACCCGCACCCCGAGACCAAGCCGGAGCACTTCCAGCGCCCCGATGTACTGGAACTGCTGCTGCCCTTCGTCGACGGCCTGAGCTATGGCCTGGAACTCATCCTGGAGATCCCCGCGGAACAAATGGTCCTCGAGTTATCGCCCGAAAATTCCGAACCAAAATCATGAAACCCATCTGCGCCTGCACCCTCGCGGCCCTCTCGCTATTTCCCCTTGCTTCCGCACGTGGCGACGATCTCATCATCGGTCGATTCTCCGCGGGCAGCTACGGCGATTGGAAAGCCACCGGCACCGCCTTTCAAAAAGGTCCGGCCTCCGGCGAAATGCTCCCGCAGCTTGAAATCGAAACCGTGGCCGGACTCGCGGTCGCCAGCAGTGAAATCGAGGGCGACGGCCCCAAGGGCACGCTCACTTCGCCGGAGTTCAAACTGGTGAAAAAGTACCTCTCCTTCCGCATTGGCGGAGGCAACTACGAGCACACCACCTGTCTCAATCTGCTCGTGAATGGCGAGGTGGTGCGCAGTGCCACCGGCTGGAAGAGCGATCATCTCATGCCCACGAGTTGGGACGTGAGCCGGTGGACGGGGCAGACCGCTCGCGTGGAAATCGTGGATCAAGCGAGCGGCGACTGGGGTCACATCAACGTCGCGGACATCATGCAGACCGACGCGCCCGAGCGGCTGCCCGTCGTCACCGAGCCGCTCTACCAGGAGGCCCTGCGCCCGCAGTTTCATTTCACGGCGCGGCAGTGGACGATGGATCGCCTCAATCCCGGCCAGCGCGAGGAGGGCTGGATCAACGACTTGAACGGGCTGATTTACTACGATGGCGAATACCATCTGTTCGCCCAGCGCTGGGCCAAATGCTGGCTCCATGCCGTGAGCAAAGACCTTGTGCACTGGACGGAATTGAAGCCCGCTTTTTGGGAAGAGGAACTCGGCAGCGGCGTGCAATCCGGCACGTGCGTCATTGATTACCAGAACACCTCCGGCCTCTCGCCGGACCCGAAAAACCCACCGATGGTCGCCTTTTGGTCCCGGTTCGACAACCGCTCCCAGTGCTTGTGCTACAGCCTCGACCACGGCCGCACGTGGAAGCGATATGAGAAAAATCCGCTGATGATTTCTCCCGAGCGCGATCCCAAGGTTTTCTGGTACGCGCCCGGCAACCACTGGGTGATGATGAAGTACGGCGAGGGCAAATACCACATCCTCACCTCGAAGAATCTGCTCGAGTGGAAAGACGAAAATCACCCCATTCCCGACAGCTTCGAGTGCCCCGACTTTTTTCAACTGCCCATCGACGGAAACCCGCAAAACAAAAAGTGGGTGCTCATTCAGGGCAACGGCAACTACTCGATTGGCACCTTCAACGGCACCGAGTTCAAGGAAGAGACGAAGCGCCACCCCTGCGACGTGGGGCCCAATTTCTACGCCACGCAAAGCTGGCACAATCTCGATACCGGCGACGGCCGGCGTATCCAAACCGCATGGATGCGCGGCGCGGATTTTGTGGATATGCCCTTCAGCCAAATGATCAGCTTTCCGTGCGAGTTGACCTTGCACACGACCCCCGATGGGCTTCGCGTCTTCCGCAAGCCTATCCAGGAAATCGCGAAGCTCTACCGCAGTGAGGAGCAATGGACCAATCGCACGCTCCACAAGGACCAGACCTTGCCCCTGGCCCCATCCGGCCAGCTCTTCCACATCACCGCCGAAGTCCAAATCCCCGAAAACGCCCGCCTCGTTTTCAATGTGCGCGGCGTTCCCGTCATCTTCACCTCCAAGACCGTGGCCTCCGGCCACGCTCCCGCCTCCGTGCAGGGGGAGATCAAAACGGTGGAGTTCCTCGTGGACCGGACCTCCATCGAAACCTTTGCGAACGACGGTGAAGTCTCCTCCACCCGCTACGTCCTCCCCAACGCCAGCGGCCTCTCGGTGAAAGCCGAAGGCGCCCCCGCCACCATCCGCAGCCTGATCGTGCACACGCTCAACTCGGCTTGGCCAGATAAGCTGGCGGACTGAAGCCAAGGGGGCAGGCTGGCGATGCCCTGAAGGCGCAAGTGCCGGATTGGAACCCAGCCTGGCATTGCGCACCATTGACGGGAGAATTTCACTCCACCGTCAGTCCTTTCGGGCGCCAGACGGGCCGCTTGCGTCTTTCATAAGTGATAGAACCCGTGGTTGTAGTGATGGTTTTACGTTTGTGGTCCCGGAAAAGGACACAGGGTTTGCAGGAGGCGTGATCTGCACTGATTCGCGCCAAGAGGCTTTAGATGCCAGACATCTTCCTCGGCAGGCTAGATTTGATCACGCCCTGAATGGGAGGCTAGGAGACTTCCTCTTGCACTTTGCTAGCGCAGAAGTTATCTTCGCATGCGTAGTTGTTCAGGGCTGTTCGCCATTCTGGCGAATTTTTGGTCGCTGCTATCGGGAGGCGGATGAGTGCGCATGCGACCTAAAGCCATGAGAAGTTCGTCGAACACCCAGAATATTGCCTTCATTGGCAATCACACGCCGCGTCGCTGCGGCATCGCCACTTTTACAGCAGATATCTGCGAGGCGGTGGCGTCCGAGTTTCCTTCCACCCACTGCATCGTTGGTGCGGTAAATGACCGACTGGAGGGTTACGATTACCCCGAGCGCGTGCGCTTTGAAATCGCTGAACAGGAACTCGAATCTTATCAACGGGCTGCGGAGTTTTTGAATATCAACAACGTGGAAGTCATTTCGGTACAGCACGAGTTTGGCATCTACGGAGGCCCAGCGGGGCGTCATTTGCTCACCTTTCTGGAAGAGGTGCAAAAGCCGGTGGTCACTACGCTGCACACGGTGCTGAGTGAGCCAAATGCCGAGCAGCGCATGGTGATGGAGCGCCTGAATGCACTCTCTAGCCGGTTTATTGTCATGGCCCAGCGTGGATGCTCCCTGCTGGAAAGCGTGTATGGCGTGGCTCGAGAGAAGATCGACGTCATCCCGCACGGGGTCATCGACATGCCGTTCATGGACTCCAATTTCTACAAAGACCTCTTTGGTGTGGAGGGAAAGACGGTCCTGCTAACCTTTGGGCTGCTCTCGCCAAACAAAGGAATCGAGCACGTGATCGAGGCCCTGCCATCGATCTTGAAGCAGCATCCAGACATCGTCTACATCGTGCTGGGGGCAACGCACCCACATCTGGTCGCCCGGGAAGGAGAGTCCTATCGCGAGAGGCTGAGGCAATTGGCCGTCACACTCGGCGTGAGCGGACAGGTCATCTTTCATGACCGCTTTGTGACGCTGGAAGAGCTGAAGGAGTTCATCGGCGCAGCGGACATCTACCTCACCCCCTATCTGAATGAGGCGCAGGTCACTTCGGGGACGCTCGCTTATACTTTCGGGGCGGGAAAGGCGATCATTTCCACCCCGTACTGGCACGCCCAGGAGTTGCTGGCGGGGGAGCGGGGGCTGCTGGTCCCGTTCCGGGATTCGGACGCCATCGCGAAAGGGGTGAACCATTATCTCTCGAACCCGACTCTCATGACTGCCATGCGGAAACGCGCGTGGAAATCCGGAAGGGATATGACCTGGCCCATGGTGGCACGCCGATATATGGAAAGCTTTGAGCGCGCGCGGGCCTCGCTCAGCCGGCCATCGGTGGAATTAGTGGCGGAGAGGAAAGTGGAAAATTCAGGCTACCCTGTGCCCGCGCTGAAGCTCGACCACTTGCTGAGGATGAGCGACCACACGGGCATCTTTCAGCACGCAATCTACACGGTGCCAAACTACCACGAGGGATACTGCACCGATGACAACGCCCGAGCATTCATCCTGACCGTCCTCCTTGAGGGGGATGCTGGTGCGCTGCCCGGGCTGGCTCCGCTCGCCAGCAGTTACCTGGCGTTTTTGTGGTATGCCTTTGATGCGAATACGTCGCGGTTCCGGAATTTTATGAATCACCATCGCGAGTGGATTGAGCGCGCTGGCTCGGAGGACAGCCATGCGCGGGCGCTCTGGGCCGTGGGCACCGCCCTCGGCCGTTCGCAGAATGAAGGGCATCGCAATCTCTGCGCGCTTCTCTTTCAGCGGGGACTGCCGCCGGTGACACGGTTCAGTTCCCCTCGCGCCTGGGCCTTTGCGCTCTTGGCGATTCACGAATATTTGCGCACATTCTCGGGAGACCGCACCGTGGCTCTGATGCGCGAGGCCTTGGCTGGACGGCTGGTGGCTTTGTTTCATGCGAATGCCACGCCCGACTGGCAGTGGTTTGAGCGCAGCGCCACGTATGACAATGCCAAGCTCTCTCACTCCCTCATCCTCAGCGGGCACTGGACGGGGCAAAAGGAGATGCTGGAGATTGGGCTGAAGTCCCTCCGCTGGCTGCTGAAAGCGCAGACGGCGGCCGCAGGACATTTCGCCCCGATTGGCTGCCATGGATTCTGGACAATGGGCGGGGAGAAAGCCCGCTTTGACCAGCAGCCGCTCGAGGCGCACGCCATGGTCTCGGCCTGTCTCGAGGCTTATGCCGCTACTCAGGATGCTTTCTGGCAAAGCGCTGCGCTCCGCTGCTTTGAATGGTTCCTTGGCCGTAACGACCTCGGCCTGCCGCTTTACGATGCGAAGACCGGCGGCTGCCGGGACGCCCTGTTACAGGATCATTTGAACCAAAATCAGGGCGCCGAATCCAGCCTCGCCTTTTACCTTGCCCGCACGGAACTGACGCAGGCGGACCGCGCTCACGCCTTGATCTCCCACCCATGTGCGGCCTGACCCTCTCGCCCACTGGCGTTGTCCTGCGGCCCAACAACGCTCGGGTTCTCATCCGCCCCTTTATCCCGGGAGACCCCGCGCGCGTGGTGAACATCATCGGCCGCGCCCTCGCCCTCACCGAGGCCGAGGTGGAGGAGCAACTGATTGCCGTGACCGATGAGTTCGGCAGCCGGCATCTCAATCTTCGCGCTTTCTGGCGGCATCACTACGAGCGCGTAAAAGCGTCTATCTTCAGCGGCCGCCCTATCTCCGAGGCCCGCCAACTCTACATCGGCGCTCTCTTTTCCGGCGAATACGCGCTGGAATCCGCCGCGCTTTTCAACCCGTCCATCGTGGCGCACCCGAATCAGTCCGGGCTCCAGGAGGGCGCGCTGCGCTTCATCCTCAGTCTCCGGGCCACCGGGGAGGGCCACATCTCATCCATTGAATTTCGGACGGGCACGATCTTCTCCGACCACAGCATCGTCATGGAGGAGCCCTCGCGCTTTGTCACCGCGCCCACGCTGAACCCAAATCCTACCTACCGAAGGAGGATCTTCGTGCACAAGCTGATGGAGATGGGCTTTGAAAACGAGTGGTCCGCAGAGGTCATGAAGATGCTTTCGCGCGACTTCACGCTCGCGGAACTCGAGACCGCCATGCGGCGCGCACTACCCTCCGGCCCGCTCCCTCGCGAGGCCCAGCGCACCTCGGAGTGCGTCCGGTGGCTGGCGGAGTCAAACTACGAAGTGCACTTTGAGCCATCGGTGGCCGTCTCCGAGCGCATCATCTTTCCCGTTTCTTCCAACGAGAGCAACGGTATGGAAGACGCTCGCTTCGTTCGCTTCGTAGAAGAGGATGGCAGCGTCATCTACTACGCTACTTACACCGCCTACAATGGCCGTGCCATCCTTCCTCAACTCCTCGAAACCACGGATTTTCTGAACTTTCGCGCCGTCACGCTCAATGGTCGCGCCGTGCAAAACAAAGGCATGGCCTTTTTCCCACGCCGCATCGGCGGGCACTACGCCATGATCTCCCGGCAGGACGACGAGAATCTTTATCTCATGTTTTCGGACAATGCGCATTTCTGGAGCGACCCTAGGCTCTTGCGCCGCCCGCGGCAGTCGTGGGAAGCGGTGAAGATCGGCAATTGTGGCTCGCCCATCGAAACCGAAGCAGGCTGGCTGGTGCTCACGCACGGTGTCGGCCCCATGCGGAAATACTGCATCGGCGCTTTGCTCCTCGACCGGGAAGACCCGTCCCGAGTCATCGGAGAACTCCGCGAGCCGCTCGTGCAAGCCGTCGGCGCTGAGCGGGAAGGCTATGTGCCGAATGTCGTCTATACCTGCGGCGCGATGGCTCACGCGGGACGATTGGTCCTCCCCTACGCCATCAGCGATACCATTTCCACAATCGTTACTATCGAACTGGACACACTACTCGCTGCATTGCTTCCCGGCTAGCCGGCTCGCGGAGGACTGCTACTTGTTTACGAACTCCCTTGGGTCTGGTTCTCTGGCAAACTTTTCTCGCTGGGCGGCAGTGGCTTCCTGAGCACGCGGACAACAAACTGTTTATCCTGGACGGTAACGGCAATTTCCGCGCTCAGCAGGTTCATTCGGAGAAGGTGTTCTACCAGCGCCAGCGCGGCGGCCTTTCCAGTTTCAAGTTCTGTGTCAATCCATGAATTGGTGGAAGGCATAAGTAAGTATCGCACCGAATCCCAATGCGTGTAGCGAAATAAACCGGGACGTAGGGTGACCGAAAACGGCCGGCTCGCGCGGGAACCTTGGATTTTCCAAGCCTTGAGAATGGTCGGGCTGGGGGGATTTGAACCCCCGGCCTCTTCGTCCCGAACGAAGCGCTCTACCAAGCTGAGCCACAGCCCGACATTATCTCAAAGGGAGGGAGAGAGAAGCAGCGACTGGTCAGTGGGTCAACAGAAAGCTTCGCACTTTCTTACTTACAGAGAGAGAGCTCGTCGTCCGCTCAGGTTCGCGACACCAGCCGATGGGCCCCGTTTCACCCCTGCGGGAAAAAATCGGGCCTCAGTCCTGCTTCTGCTCGTCGGCAAGATGACCAGCTTTACTTTGCGTTTTGACACTCCGGCGATGCGTTTTCTCTGGAAAGCGGTGTTGTTCCTGGCGGTTGTGTGCAGCTTTACGGGGTGCGAGACCGTCGGTGAGATGGTGACGACGAATCTCCCGCAGTCGCAGAAGGGGAGGGCGTCCATTGTGGTCAGCCTGCACCAGCAGCGGGCGTATCTCTACCGCGGGAATGCGGTCGTCTCGGAGGCGCGCATTTCCACGGGACGTGAAGGCTATGCCACGCCGGCCGGGGAGTTTCGGGTCATCCGCAAGGACGAGGATCACCGCTCGAGCATCTATGGCGCCTACGTGGATCGCGAGGATTACATCGTGAAAGCCAACGTGGATATCCGCAAGGATTCGCGCCCCGCCGGCACGCACTTTAAGGGCGCGTCGATGCCGTATTTCGTCGAGTTCCTCCCGGGCTTTGGCCTGCACGAGGGCGAGCGTCCAGGTTACCGGGCGTCGCATGGCTGCGTGCGGATGTCGCACTGGAAGGCGCGCCAGTTCTTCTACGCGAGTAAGATCGGCACGCGCGTCTCGGTTCGACGGTGAGGGCGGGGGAGTGACTTCCGGATGGCGTGCAGTGGAGGAACGAAGCACGATGGCGGACATGAACCTGCTCCAGACGTTTTGGGCCGTGGCGGCGATCAACGCAGCTGTGCTCACCGGATTTTGCGCGGATCCCGCGGCCACCACCGGGGATAAAGCACCCGCCAAACCGAAAGGTCCCACGATGGCCGACGTGCTGGCTGCCTCGAAGCCCGGCGATTGGCGCGCTCTCGATCCGGAGAATACGCTCTACATGGATCTCGCGAGTGGCCGTGTAGTTATCGAACTCGCCCCCACGTTCGCCCCGCAGCACGTCGCCAACGTCAAGGCGCTCGCACGGGAGAAATACTATGATGGCCTGGCGATCGTCCGCGTCCAGGACAACTACGTTGTCCAATGGGCGGATCCGGATTCGGAGAAGCCCGACCTCGCTCGCAAGGTTCAGCATGCGCACAAAAATCTGCCGGCGGAATTTGACCGTGCGCTGGATCCGCAGTTGCCGTTCACGCGTTTGCCCGACGCCGATACCTACGCGGACGAAGTCGGCTTTTCGGATGGCTTCCCCGTGGCGCGCGATCCGCGCAGCGGCAAGATGTGGCTGGTGCATCGCTACGGCATGGTCGGCGCCGGCCGCGACAATGCGCCGGACAGCGGCGGGGGGACGGAGCTGTATGCCGTGATCGGCCACGCTCCGCGTCAGCTGGACCGGAACGTCACTCTCCTTGGCCGCGTGGTGCAGGGCATCGAACTGCTTTCCGCGCTTCCCCGCGGCACGGGCGCCATGGGCTTCTACGAAAAAACCGCCGAGCGCGTGCCGATTAAAACGATCCGCGTCGCGGCCGACGTTCCGGAAGCCGAGCGCACGCCCCTCGAAGTCCTGCGCACCGACACGGAGACCTTCCGCCAATTGATCGACACCCGCCGCACGCGCCGCGAGGAATGGTTTCAATACTCCGTCGGCAAAATCGAAATCGGCAACGTCCCCACGCCGGTGAGGCCGGCGCGGAAATAGTTTCACGCGAGGACGCCGCGCCTCAGGCCCGTGCGGCGCGGGCGTTTCGTTTGCGCCGCCACGCGAAGAAGAGCATCACCAACAGGCCGGCGTGGATGGCGCAGAAAAGGGCGAAAGGACCGAAATCGGCAGACTTGGACGAGTCGCCCACGCGCTCCACTTGTTGCAGCCATTGCAGCGGCTGCCACGGTGCGCTCAGCGGCGAAAGGCTTGTGAGGTAGCGGGCGGTGTCGGCCCACGCGTTGCTGATGGAGATGAGCACGAGGCTCGTAAACAGCGGGACGAGCCCCGCGAGGAAGAGCGTCATCCAGGCCAGGCGGGAACTGAAGCCTTCGAACAGGAAATGAAAGATCGCTCCCAGCGCGAAGGCAATGCCGATGAACACGGCCCAGCCGGCCATCGGAAATCCGCCCAAGCCATAGGTTGGCGAGTCGGAGAGTCGCTGCATGAAGACCGCCCACGCCGCCCCGGTGATGATCGCGGCGAGCCAAACGAACGGAGCGGCGGTCGCGCCATCCGCGAGCCAGGGAATGTGGCGCTGTTCGAATTTCTTCTGTCGGCGAAAGGCGACCATCTGCGTGGATTCCTGGGGCGTGATGCAGGAAATGACCGGCAGCAGAATCATGAGGCTGATCAGCCCGTAGAGAACGGCCAGGACCCGAGCCTCGGCCGGGCCGGCCATGCGGCTGAAATCCCGCGCGAGGTTCGTGGCCACGCCAAACATGCCCATGAAGACCCGGCCGTGCTCCACCAGCGGGAGCACGTTGCCCAGCAGGATGATTTGCATCCAGAGCAGCCAGCCGACGGCGTAGCCTTTGCCGAGCAGATGCGCCTCTTCATCCCGCCAGCGCCGGACGAGCATGAGGATGAAGGTGACGATCAGCGATCCTTGCACGACGAGCGCGAACACGACGTGCGGAATCTGCAGGTGCCAAAACGGGACGTCGGCCACCGCCGCGACCCGCGGCCAGTCGGACCCCAGGCTGCGCACGGTGGGGATGAGATCGCCGAGATTTGCTCCCACCACGGGCCACACGGTGAGGTGCGAGAACATCGCGAACCCAAACTCCGCCAAGCGCGGTAAAACCACGTTGAGGATCAGCACGAGGCCGAGCGAGATCAGCCCGGCCCGCCAGCGCGATTTGATGATCAGCCCCGTGATCAGCGCCAGCAGATGGTAGAGGATGGCGCAGGAAAACAGGACGATGTACACGGAGCCCCAAGCCTTGAAGGGGATTTGCCCGACGATGATGGAAAAGGCGCTGAAGCACGCGGCGACGCCGAAGCCGACGTATTGTCGGATGGGCAGCCCAAACAAGTAGCCGAGCACCTTGGCCAGCGGCGAGAGCGGGGTGAGGCGCTGGTATTCGATCATCCCTTCCTCCGATTCGCGCAGGATGCCGCTGCCGATCGCGGCGGTGCCGAAAAACCCGAGGATGATGGCTTGGTAGATGAGCAGTGGGATGAACGCGGCGCGCGCGGCATCGGCCTCGCTATACCCGGCGCGATAGCGCAGCGGCAGGTAGGACATCGTGGCAATGAAGCCCGCGATGACCAGGGTGATGATGATAGTCGCCCCGAGGCGCACCGGGCGCATCTGCGACCGCTGGTAACGCCGGACGATGGGATTGCCGGGAAGGTTGAGAGCGGATGGAGGCGCGTTCATGAGCCGGGTTCCTGGGAAACTTTGAGCAGGATTTCCTCAAACGTGGCGTGCTTCTCCTCGTAGCGCCGCACGGCCACGCCCTGCTGCACCAGCCACGTCAGGAGCTGGGCCTGTTCCCGCTCGTCGCCGGCGAAATCAAAACGGAAGACGAGCTTTTCCCGCTGGAGGGAAGACACGCCCATCGTCTCCGCGAGCAGCTTCGAGGCGCTCTCCGCATCGGGTTCCGCGAGCACGGCGAGCTCAATCGCCCGCGCGCCGCCGCCAAACTTGCGGCGTACTTCCGACGTCGTGCCGGAGATGACGAGCTTCCCTTTCACCAGGATGCCCACGCTGGTGCACATCTCGGCGAGTTCGCTCAGGATGTGCGAGCTCGCGAGAATGGTGGCGCCGTCGCTGGCGAGCGTGCGCAGGGTCTGGCGGAGCGCAATGCGCGACATCGGGTCCATGCCACTCGCCGGTTCATCCAGCACGAGGACGCGCGGCCGGTGGAGCAAGGTCTTCGCGAGCACGAGCCGCTGCGTCATGCCGCGCGAGAGCGTGCGGCAGATCGTGTCGCGCTGATCGGTGAGTTGCACGGCGGCGAGGCATTCCTCCAGGCGCGTCCGGCGCGCCGCGGAGCGCAGCCCGTAGGCGGCGGCAAAGAGATCGAGAAATTCCCACACGCGCAGGTCCGACGGCGCCGGCGCCAGATCCGGCATGTAGCCGAGAATGTGGCGGACCGCCGCCGTCTTTTCAAAGAGGTCCAGCCCGCAGAAGGCCACCTCACCATAGGTCGGGCGCATCAGCGTGGCGAGCACGCGAAACGTGCTGGTCTTTCCCGCGCCATTGGGTCCCACGAGCCCGTAGATTTCGCCGGCGGGAATCTCGAGCGAGAGGTGATCCACCGCGACCAGATCGCCGTAGTCGACCCTCAACTCTTTAATCCGCAGGGCGGGCTCGGAAGGGCTACTCACGGGGAGCATGGTCTATGCGTTGGGAACGACCCATGGGGGAGCTTTTAGCAGCCGCCGGTCAGATGGCAATGAGCGGTCTTGCTGAAGATCGGGCTCCGCTGTTCGTTCTCGCTTTCGAGCAGGTTCTACCTCCGCCGCGCGCGCCGCAGGCACGCGAGCAGCCCAAAGCCGCCGAGCAACGCCAGCCCGGCGCCCGGCTCGGGTACCACCGCGATGGTGCCATCCACGGCAAGGTTGCTGGTTTTCCAGCTGAGCCCGCCGGCGAGGGTGGGCAGGCTGAGGCTCGCAAAATTGCCGGAGAACGTGGAGGCGTCGAAGAGATTGAACGTGTCGCCGTTGGCGAGGGGATCGCCCGTGGCCAGCACGGTGAGGCTGCCGCCGAGCGTGAGTTGCCCGGACACGTTGGCGAGGTCGGAGGTGAGGGAGAGGCCGGCCTTGTTGACATCGAAACTCGCGCTGCCGCCGAGGGTGAGATTGGCGTTGAAGTTGAGCTGGGCCACCGACGGCCCGGGCGCGAGTGTCCCGCCCGCGAGCACACTGGTTTCGCCGAGGTTGCCATTCACCCCGCTCAGCGTGCCGCCCGTCTGTACTGTGGTGGGGCTGGTCACGGTAGAGCCGTTCACCTGCAGGGTGCCCGCGGCCACGAACGTGTTGCCGGTGTAGATATTTACGCCGCCAAAAATCAGCGTGCCCGCGCCAACTTTCGTGATGCCAAACGAGCCGTTGTCGTGGTAAATGGCCGCATTCACGGTGAGCGAGTTGGCGTCCACGCCGATGGTAGAGTCCGCGTCGATCGCGAAGTTGGTGGTGAGAATATTGTCGCCGCTCACGCTGCGCAGGCCGCCTTTTCCAGCGGGACCGGCCCCGGCGAAATGGAAGTGCTCATCGAGCGTGATGCCGCCCTGCAGCTCCAGCGCCGCGCCATTGGCGATGAGCGTGTTGCTCGTGCCGTTGAAGCCGCCCGCGCCCAGGCCCGTGCTCGACGCCACGCGCAGCGCGCCGGCATTGATGATCGTCTGCCCGGAGTAGGTATTTGCGCCGGTGAGCAGCCACGTGCCGGGCCCGTTCTTCATCACCGAGGTGCGCCCGCCTGCCTCGCCGATGCCCATCGCAAACGTATTCAGCCCCGTGTTCGTGCCGGTGAGGGTGAGTGTGCGGCTGCCGGGATTCTCAAAGAAATTAATCGATGTCGCCGCCGTGAAACTCAGCGTCGCTGTGGCCGTCGTGCCCGAGGCATCGATCGTCGCGCCGCCCGGATTCCCGCCGCCGCCGTCCGCATTGATGCGGATTTGGCGGTTCGTGCTCTGCGCCGTGCTGCCTGTATATTGGAGCGTGCCGCCGCGGAAGAGCAGCCCCATGTCCTCTCCGCCCGTGTCGGCCACGCGATTGCCCAAGCTGCTCGGCGAGCCGTAATCCGCAAAAGTCGTCGCATTCACGGTACCGCCCGCGAAAATGGTCACGCCGTCATAGGTGTTCGCGCCGGAGAGCGTGAGCTTGCCGTTGCCGGTCTTCGTAATCCCCGCGGCCGCGCCGGAAATGACGCCGGCAAAGGTGCTGTCCGTGCTGCCATTCACGATGAGCCGGGAAAACGGTCCCATCGCCACGGAGGTTCCGGCCACGCCGTCGAGCCCCGCCACGGTTTGTTGGACATTCTCCAGTTGCACGGCGGCCGAGCCCGCGGTGAGGTTCAGTCGCGTGGTGGAGGGCAGAATGTTCGTCTGCTGCGGCGTGACCGCGAGGTTGTCCACGCCGCCGATCTTGTCGCCATTCGCGCCAAACGTGACATAGCGCGTGCCCATGGCAGAATTCAGCGCGTAACGGCCCAGGATGCTGCCGCCCTGCGTAATCACCACCGAGGCGCCATTGTTGCCAAAAGGGGTGCCGGTGCCGGTGGCGTCCGCGAGATAGAAGGCAAAGCTGTCGTTGCCGCTCGTGGAGGCGAGATCCCCAATGGCGCCGCCATTATTAAATACCTGCACGCCCGTATTCTGCCGGTAGAGAAACCCTAATTCCCCTCCGCCCACCACGGGGAAACCCTGGTTGGGCGCGCCCCGCAACGTGAAGCTGGTCCAACTCGTCGCGTCACCGCCCGTCACCCCCTTGAACATGTCGAAGCTAATCTTCAACGGCCCGGGCACATTGGTGGCGCTGAGCGGCATGTCCGCCAGCGTGGCGCTGCCGCCAAAGGCCACCAGCAGATAGTCGGCATTCGTCCCCGCCGGCTGCTGCACATTGGTCACACCATTGCCCACCTGCACTTCGCCGCCCACGCCGGTCCAGTTTTGCGTCGCCACCGTGCCGGTTTGGCGATTGGCGATGTTGAAGTTGAGCGCGTGATTATCCGGTGTGCCGGTTGTGGTAAAATTGTCCGTGATCAGCGGGGACCCTGAGCCCTCCAGGCGCAGCGTGCCATTGTTCACCGTCGTCAGCCCCGAGTAGGTGCTGGCATTGCGCAGGGTGAGGGTCGAGGCCGAGGATTTGGTCAGCGCGACGGTGCCCGTGCCGTCGGCGATCGCGCCGGCGAAATTGCCGCCACTCACCGCGAGCGCACTGGCGCCCGCGCCGTTGTTGATCACCGTGCCCGCGCCATTCAGCGCCGAGAGGCTCTGGCTCGTGCCATTCAAATCCAGGACAGCGTTTTTCGTGACCGTGGTCGCGCCCGTGTACGTATTTGCCGAGCCAAACCGCAGCGTGCCGCTGCCAACGGTCACCCCCTTGCTCCCGGAGACCACGCCGCTCAGCGTGAGCAGCCCTGCGCCTGTCTTGATGGCATCGCTCGCCAGCGTCACGGGCGTGGCGATGGTGTGCGCCCCCGCCAGCGTCGACAGCACGGAGACCCCGCCCACATCGGCCTGCAGCGTGAGCGCATTGCCGGTCACCGTCCACGCGTTCGTCCCGTTGAATTGCACGTGCCCCGTCGTCACCGGCACATCGAGGGTGAAGGTCGTGGGCGCGCCCGTCGCGCCGAAATTCGCGCTCGTCCCCGCGCCGAAGGGCGTGGCCCCGGTCCACGTCGCCGTGGTCGCGCTGTTGCCGCTCACCAGCGTACTATTAAAGACCTGCTCATTGCTCAGGCCGTAAATGTGCATCGTGTTCCCGGGAATGAAGGGCAGCAGATTCAGCGTGGTGGAGGCCCCCGTCGCCACGAACGTGTAGCGCAGCACCGACGCCTCCAGCGCGTCCTCATTATAAACGATGCTCGCCCCCTCGCTGCTCGTGATCGTCTGCGTGCGATTATCCGGCAGCGTCCACGCCTCGTTGTAAAACGTCGCCACATACGTTTGCCCCGCCGTGAGCCCGCTCAGCGTCACCGTCCCGGGATTCCCATTATATTGAAACGCATCGAACAAGCCCGCAATCGCCTGCCCGCCAAAGGTCGTCGTGTGATTCCCCCCGCCGCCGAATTGAGTCCCGATACCACTCAACGCCCAGTTCGTGCCCGAAGTCGCCCCTTGGCTGCCCACGAACGTGACGCCATTCACCACGACGTCCCCGCCGATCACATTCGCCATCGCCGTGTACGTTTTATTGGTGCCGACGCCCGACGTCGCATCGCTGGTAAAAGCGTCGCTCGAAAAGATGGCATCCGCCGCGTGGGCGGGACTAGAGAGAGTGAGGAGGGTCGCGGCGCTGCCGGTGAGGATCAGACGGAGCGTACGAGACGACGGGCGGGTGGAGTCCATGATGGTGAAACTGGGATAGGGTTAACAGGTTGGGGACGGTCCCACGCCTGCGAACCACTAAGCCCCCCCGATCCGCTTTTGCAAGTATTTCCTACGGAGGTAAATGGAGCTCGCACTTGTATTAAAACACGACAGTATACGAATCCTATCCTGTGCCGGGAGGAAAAATGAGGCATCCAAGCCCGGCTGGTTGCCCCTGACAAACCTCGCGGTGGACGTGCCGTTCTCTCATCTTTTAGAACAGTTTAAGTTGAGTTGATGCCGTTCAAAAACGGCGGAGCGCGATGGAGCTGCGACCGGAAGGTCGCAGGGGGCGGCTACCACTTTTCGCAAACCACTCGAAAGTGCGTGCGCAATGCGCAGATCTTGTAGGCGCTCCGTTGTCCGCTCTCCCAGTGGCCGCTTTCAAACATCCGCGCCCATCCGCGCCATCCGCGGTCCAGTTTGGGTTTATCTGAGCTATCTGAGCTATCAGCGTGATCTGCGGTAAATAGACTGTCCCTCCCTGTCTCTGTATCCTTTGTGCCCTCTGTGCGCTTTGTGGTTATCCGCTCCCATCCTTGGTTTCTCTTCCGCGGCTTCATGCCAGTTGCACCGTGGTTCGGTTCGCGATAGATCGCCGCCGGTATGCGCACCCACCCGCTCTTCGCATTCTTGGCTCTCGTGCTTGTCAGCATCCTGCCCGCTCTGGCGGCGGACCGCCCCATTCGGGCCGCGCTGTTTGACGACGCCGGCTCGGCGGGCAAAGGCGTGCCGTCGGTGGCCAAACAGCTTGGCTCCGCGCTGGGCATCGAAGTCACCAAGCTCAACGGCGCGGAGATTGCCGCAGGCCGCTTGCAGGATTTCGATGTGGTGATCTTTACCGGCGGCAGCGGCAGCGCGCAGGCGAAGACGATTGGCGAGCAGGGCCGAGCGGAAGTCCGGGAATTTGTCCGCCGTGGTGGCGGCTATGTGGGGATTTGCGCCGGTGCGTACCTGGCCTGCTCGGGGTTCGATTGGGGCGTCGGCGTGCTCGATGCGCGCACGGTTTCCAACAAATGGCAGCGTGGTGTCGGGGACGTGGAGATGGAGGTGACGCCCGAGGGCGAAAAAGTAATCGGCCTCCCATCCGCGAAGCGCGCGGTGCACTATGCGAATGGCCCCATCATCCAGCCCAACGAGCGCGCGGACATTCCGGACTACGAAGTGCTCGCGTGGTTCCGTACCGAGCTGGCCGAACACGGCTCGCCTATCGGCGCGATGGTGAATTCGCCCGCCATCGTCCGCGCCCCGTTTGGGCAGGGCCGCGTGTGGGTCTCGAGCCCGCACCCGGAGCAAACGGCGGGCATGGAAACGGTCGTGGTCGGCGCCGTGCGCTGGGTCGCTGCCGGCCGCGATGCCCACGCCCTCGGGAGCCCCGGCGCTGCGCCCAAGACCAGCCAAAGCCCTGCCAGCGGTGAGAGGGCTGGGGAGAAAATCACGAGCTCACCCACGACCGTCGAGGCGCGTCGCACGGGCGAAAGTTCCGGTCCGGCGATTCTCCTCGCCGCCGCGGAGCAACTCCTCCGCGACACCGCGCCCGAGGCGACGATCTACAAGCACAACGCGCCCGAGGTGCACTGGCGCGAAGGCGCGGAGGATGCCGCCTTTTGCCGCACCGATTGCAGCGGCCTCCTTCTCGCACTCATGGAGCACTGCTACCCGGGCACATACGATGCCGCCGTCTATCAGCGCTGGCTCGGTGCGCGCCGCCCCAATGCCGGCCGCTTCTACGAGGCCATCGCCGCTCAGCGCGGCTTCCGCCGCGTGCCGACGCTCGCCGGCGTGCAGCCCGGCGACATCATCGCCATCCAGTTTCCTCCGCACAGCAGCAACAGCGGCCACACCATGCTCGCGACCGAGCCGCCGCACCCGTCCGCCTCGCCCGTCGCTCCCGTCATCGAAGGCACCGCGCAATGGCAGCTCACCGTGCTCGACGCCTCCGCCGCCGGCCACGGCCCCGGCGACACGCGTTTCCTTGGCCCCGGCAAAATGCGCACCGGCCTCGGCAAAGGCATCCTCCGCCTCTACGTCAAACCCGACGGCACCCTCGCCGGCTACACCATGAGCCCCGACGCGAAGGCCTCCTTCTACCCCGTGGATGTGCGCCCCATCGCCATCGGGCGTTTCGAACCCACCTACCAGCCGTAGCGGGAGGCCTGACGGTTCCATTGCTGGGCGACCGTGTTGTCGAAGTTCATCAGGGATAGGGTGGAGATCCACGAGATACCCGTCTTGGACGATGCCGAACCCAAATCGGGTTGGAGCGAAACGAGATAACGTCAGCTTCTGGTTTGAGGTTCGATTTTACCCAATCACCTCGACGACTTTCCCCTCCTGATCCTTACGCAGTGCGATTGAGTCCTCGCGGGCTTCGCTCGTTGGCCGGAGTTGTTGATTGCCTGGCTTACTTCCCCATTTGACAATTGCCCCCACTTTAGGCCTGCTCCTTTACCGTCCTCTCTCATGCTGCGTACCTCCATCCATAAATGCTCCTTTCTGAGTGCCATCGCCCTCGCGATCGGCGCGATGGTTGCCCTTGCCGCATCGGTGCAGGCCGCGGTGCTCACGCTCGATAGCGTGGTGCGGGTCAGTTCGATTGTCAGCACCCCGGTCGATCTCACGGCCACGGGCGGCATGGATTGGGCGTATTGGGCACCGAATACTGGCACCGTCGTCGCCCCGCTCGTCGCGCCAACGAATGACAAGCTCGGTGGGACCGCCATTGGCAACCTCGACATCGTCGGCGGCACCGGCTTGCGCGGGTCCGCCACTTCCACCACGGACGAACGCTATAGCTTTACCGACGGCAGCGTCACCGCCTCCGGTACCAACCAAAGCCTCGCCGGACTCATCTTTAATGGCCTCACGGGCACCAGCGGCGTGGGCACCGGACTCAAACTCTCGATTACCGGGGACCCTGCGCAGGAGCGGCTCGTCACCCTGTACCTCGGCGGCTTTGCCTCGACCTCCAGTCTTAATATCTCGCTCAACGGCGTCGCCCTCCCCATTACCGACGCGAAAACTTTCCCCAATACCAGCCCGAAGCAGATCGACGTCTACACCCTCCGCTTCCAGCCCAATTCCGCCAGCGACCAACTACTCGTGCAATACACCGCCTCCGCGGTGAGCGACGTCACTAACGGCCACGTTGGTCTGCAAGCCGTCACCGTCGCCGCCGCTCCGGAGCCTGCCACCATGGCCCTCCTCTGCCTCGGCGGATGGGCAGTATGCCGCCGGCGCCGCCGCTAGAGACTGTCCGGCACTTGTTGGCGATGGCCGTCTGAAGGCCAGCCAAGGCGCGTGGCTTCCGGATCACGAAGGAAGGGCCCTACCTGCGCTGCTCGCTCCGCTCGCTCTGCAAAGAGGGCGCGCGGCCCGTTCTTTTAATCACCAAACGCCTGACGAGTGCGTTCTGCGGCCCAAAAGATCCAGGACCTTCGGTCCTCAAATGCGCTCTGCGCGAAAGTGCCGGACAGGCGCTAGACGAAGGTCCGGAAAGTGGGACGGCTTTGTCCGCCGCGGCTTTAGCGTATCGAGGGTGGAAGGACTTCAGGAAAATGAGAACCCTGCGGCCACGGCTTGAAAAGCCGTTCCACTTTCCAGCTACCCGGTTAGGGAATCTGTCCGCCGCCGACAAAAACCTACTCAAATGAGCAGGCTTGCTGGGGTGGAGATTTCTGATAGCGCTCAAGGCGTCCTGGTGTGAGCAGCATTCTTTGGTTTATGAATACCCGCCTGCATCTTCTCGTGGTTTCTTTGGTGGTGGCTTTTTCGGCGGCTCCAGTCGCTTGGGGGCAAACCGTTTCGTTGAACAGCGGCAGCCTCGGGGCGGCGGGCAATGCGACGAACTCGGCGAATGTGACGCTGAATATCGCGGGGCCGCTGGCTGCCCCGGGAGATTTTGCGGTGGGCTACGGGTTGGGGGCCCGCACGACGCTCGGCTACAATGCCGCGCTCAATCCAGCGGCCAATCAGCCATTCACGATCGAGTATTGGGCCAAGCCGTTTTCCATCACGGACGACGCGGTGGGACCGGCGCCGGTTTTTGACCGGGTGTCGTCGAGCCCCCGCTCGGGCTGGGTCTTTTTTCAGCGCAGCCCGACGACGGGATGGGATTTCCGGATGTATGACGGGAATGGCTCAAATGTGGGCTTTGAGCTCACCGGCGGGACGAATGCGCAAAACACCTGGAGCCACATCGTGGTGGTGTGGAATGGGGTGAGCCCGGTGATGTATGTCAACGGAGCGCTGGCGGATAATACGTCAACGGGCTCCGGGGTCTACAATGCGAGCACGGCGGCGACGCTTTCCCTGGGGAGCTACGATGATGGGTCGAATCCGTTCGATGGTGCCGTGGACGAGTTTGCGTTTTACCAAACGGCGCTGACGCCCGTCCAAATCCTGAACCACTACAACACGGCTTCCAGCACGACGCCGAATGCCTATCGGAATGTCGTCGTGGGCGATGGGGCGGTGGAGTATTTGCAGAATGTGCCGGAGCCATCGGTGGCCATGTTGCTGCTGGCGGGGGCTGCGGGAGGAATGTGGCGTGGGCGCGGGCGGCGGCGCATGTGAGGAACTGCGCCGGCGGAACGAGCCGAAGTCCGCACGTGAGGGCCGCCGTGGCGATCTTATGCCGCAGGACCCTTCAAAGCCGGACCGCCTCGCGTGGTTAACGTCCACGCATGAAGAAACTCGTCTCCCTTTTTTCCGTCTGTCTCGCGGCACTCTTGGTCTTTGCTCCGGCCCGCCTCCTCGCCGATGAGCCGCAAGTCATCCACCTCTGGGCCAATGGCGCGCCCGGCTTCGAATCCCGCAAAGATGAGCCGGAGAAGGTGAAAGGGGGCTCGGTTTCCAATGTGCACAATCCCAGCATCACGGTCTTCCCCGCGCCGAAGGACAAGGCGAATGGCGCGGCGGTGATCATCGTGCCGGGCGGTGGGCATCGGGTGCTCGGCTTTGGCGGCGAAGGCGTGGAGCCCGCGAAGCTGATGAACGATCTGGGCGTGACGGCGTTTGTGCTCAAGCACCGGCTGCCGCGCGAAGAAGGTTCGCCCTATTCGCTCGATATCCACCCGCGCCAGGACATCCAGCGCGCCATGCGCGTGATCCGCAGCCGCGCGACGGAGTGGAACCTGGACACGAAGCGCATCGGCGTGATGGGCTTTTCCGCCGGCGGCGAAACGGTGGCGATGCTCGTCTACAGCCCGACGGCGGGCGACGAGAAAGCCGCGGATCCCATCGATCGCATGAATTGCCGCGCGGATTTCCAAATCTCGATCTATCCCGGCCCGCTGGGCGTGCCCGCCGGCCCCGTGCCGGCCGATGCGCCGCCCGCCTTCCTCCTCGTGGCGAACGACGACCAGAGCCACGTGAAGCCGGTGCTGGACCAGATGGCCAAATACGAGGAAGCCAAGCGCCCGGTGGAAGTGCACCTGCTCGCGAAAGGCGGCCACGGCTTCGGCATGGGCACGCGCTCGAAGTTCGCGTCCGTCCGCGCCTGGCCCCAGCGCCTCACCGAGTGGCTCGCGGATAGCGGCATTTTGGAGAAGGCCGCGCAGTAGGGCGAGCGATCAGCGGTCAGCAGTCACTTCATGCGCTGGGCTGGGCTTTGGCCCAGGCATGGAGTTCTGCTTCCAATTGGCTGCGCTCATCATAATCCATGTGGGTGCGGGCAAAATCCGACAGGAGCTTGCGGATTTTGCCGAGACGTTCGCGGGTGGCATCCGCGGTCTCATTTGAGCACGGCGAGTAAAGACGGAGTATGGCGAGCAATGCTTGGTAGGCCAGGAGGAGATCACCACGGTCCTCGTGTGTGTGTTCCCACAAAAGCAGAATCTTGGCGATCTGCCGGGGGAGAGTGACGCCATCGGCGATTTCGATATCGGCGGATCCACCTCCGCGCAGCTTCGCCGCGAGCCGGCTCCAAAAGCCGCCCGACTTGCCGGCACCCCTCTTTTGAGGCGGCTCTGACAGCTGATAGAGGATGTGATCCGAGAAGCTTGCGCGCATTTTTCCGAGGCCAGGCGAGAGACCAAGGCTGAGCTCTCGCGGGGCGGCGGCCACGGCGCAGGCCGCCACCGCGACGTTGTCCATGCTGGGCTGATAAAGTTCCTGCGTGGCGACCTTCACCTTCTCCGCCTCGTCCCAAGCGAGGAAGGCGGCCGATTTGCAGAGCAGGTTGTGCGTTTTGGCGAGAGCGAGCGCGGCGGCATCCTCGCCAGCTGCTTCGAGCGTCGCGATCTTCTCGCGCGCCCAGAGGAGCCGCGGCGCATCGGAGGTGACCAGTGCGAGCGGCAGATGCCACGAAGCAGACTGGCCGTCGGCGCGGCGGCCGTGGATATCCACGGTGGTGCCCTCGCCCTCGCATTGCAGCACGAGGTCTATGGTTTGACCTCCGAAAAGGGCGGGTAGGGGTGTTTTGGCGGGCGTCCAGCCGCCGTCCACGCGCAAGTTGGTGACCACTGGACGGCGCAGGTGCTCGGCCAGGCCCGAGACGGTGGCGGCAATATCATCCTTCGGCGTTTGCAGCACGGAGGTGCCGCCATGCTGAGCGGCCAGCGCGCGGAGGAAGGCGTCGTTCACCGCGGTGTCGATGCCGAAGGTGAATACGGTGGTGTCCGGCGATTGCGCAAAGGCGCGTTGCACCGCGGCCTCGTTGCCGACTTGCCCATCGGTGATGAGGAGGATCACGCTGCGCCGATCCGCAGAGCAGGTGCGCAGCTTTCCCAGGACATGATTCGCGGCCGGAAGCAGCTCCGTGCCGCCACCCGTGCCGAGTTTCACCAGGGCCTGAAACGCCTGGTCATCGCGCACCTGCTGCGCCGGAAGCGGTTCCTCGGCGAAGTCCCGAAAGGTGGACTCAAAGAGTGTGATCCACACGCGGTCGCGGCGGCCAAGCAGGCGAACAAAAGCGGTGAGCGCCTCGCAGGTCTTTGTCCATTTCGCGCCGCTCATGGAGCCCGAGCGATCGACCAGGAAATAGAAGTCCTGCTCGAAGTCCTCGGCGACGGCGACCGCCTCCGGAGCGCGAAGCTGGACGAGGGCGTAGGTAGAGCCGCCATGCCGCGCGGCCCATGCCCGCGGGGTGAAGGTTTGTGTGGCGGGCGGCGCCCACGTGAGCACGAAGTCGCGGTCGGGCACCGCGCCGTGGTCGTCGAGTTGCACGCTCCAGTTGCCGCTGGCGAGTTTCGCGCGGGTGGGATGGGTCGGGGAGGCGAGGAGGTCTTCCGCGGCATCGGTCAGCGGCAGCGTCCCGGAGATGGCGCAGTAAGCGGCATCGGGATGCAACTGCTCGATGCGGGGTGGTGAAAGACGCGAAGCATCGGGGACCTGGTCCGTATCCTGGACCGTGCCCTTGCCTCGCGGCGAGCGGAGCAACGGCTGGCCAGGAATGTAGCGCACGCCCGGGCACACCGGGATGCGCAGGCGGCGCTGCTCGCCGGCCCCGCGCTCGATCGTCTGCAAGTAGGCAAAGCGGACCACCACGACGTCCTGTGGCTGCACGTTGCCAAGTTGGAGCGTGAAGAGATTGTCCCGCTCGCTCTCCACGAGCGCCGCGCGATGGCCCTTCGCCTTCTGCTCGGCGAAAATCTGCCGGGCCGCCATCTTCTCCTCCACGATCGCGCGAATGAGCCGGCCATTGATATCCACCTCGCAGCGGTATACGGCCGCGCCCGCAGGCAGCGGAAAGGAATAGGTGCAGTCGAGCGGCGCCGCGTTTTCCTGGAAATAGATCTGATCGATTTCCACGGAAGCGATGCCGGAGGTGATCTCGAAACGGCACTCCACGCCCTTGAGCGGGAGGCGGACTCTGGTGCTTTCCAGCCAGGCGATGAGGCCAAAGCCGGTGTGTTCGATGGTCGTTTTCATGGTGAATCTTGGGGCTCGCAAAAGGCGGGACCGCGGAGCGCGGCGAGCAGGGCGGCGCGCTGCGCGGACGTGAGCGCGGTGCCGCGGCGCGAGACAATGAGAAGGTCGTCGTCAAGCGGGGTCACGCGCCAGAGGGCATCGGCGTTTTCAAAAATGCTCGTCGGCGAGATGGCGCGGGCCTTTGCACTGGCGCGACCGCGCCGCTGGATCTCCCGCAGGTCCTCGACGCTCCGGCCATAAAGCAGCTCGCGAACGCGCCGGAGCGGCAGCCCTTCCGCCTGCAGGATGCGGATGGCGATGAGCTGCAGCAGGTGCTTTTCCCCGAAGCCGCCGTCAGGCGCATCGAGCAGGCCCGAGGTGCGGTAGAAGCGAACATTGCGTTCCGTGACCACCTCGCCCGCTTGGCCATTGGCGGGCGTGATGCGGTGCTCGTCGCACCAAGCATTCACGCGCTGGGCCAGCTCGCCGGCGGAGTAAATCTCGGACATGGGAGTAATTTGACAGTGTTACAGTGTTACTGTCAAACGCTATTTTGTCGTGCACGGGCGATGCTCGCGAGGGTGTGTCCTAAGAAGCGCCCCGACGGCGGCTTGCCCTGCGGACCACCTAACCTCTCACTGTTCCTTTCCAAATGACCCACCGTCGCCACCCCGTCCTCATGCTTTTGGTGATGGTCATCGCCGCGACCAGCGCGCTGGCGGCGGACTTGGAAGCATGGAAGTCGGCTGAAAAACACGCCGTGGCCCCGGACCCAAACCGCCATTCCATCCACGCGTATTTCAACACGTGCCCGGAGAGCCCGGATGGAAAATATGTCCTCTATTACACCTCGGCGACGCCCGAGGGAGAGCGGGGCGACCTCCGCGTCCTGGAGCGGGCGACTGGGAAAGAGACCATCCTCGCGAAGAACCTTGCGACCGAAGATGCTCATCGCGCGGCCTGCCAGCAATGGGCCGGCGGCGGACGATACGTCGTTTATCACAATCTGCAGGACGAGCACTGGAGCGTGCATGCGGTAGAGCTCGCCACGAAGCAGGACCGTGTGCTCGCGATGGATCGGCAAGTGGGGTTTGGCTCGCCGACCGGCAAATGGGTGGCCGCCTACGGCTGCCATTGGAATCCCGGGGCGCATCGCAATCTTGAACTGATCGACGTGGTCACCGGCGAAATCACCACGGCCGTGACGGCGGAGCAAACGGTGGCGGAATACGGCGATTGGCTGGAGAAGAAGCTGGGCTCGCGCGACCTGACGATCTTCTTCCCCATCGTGAGCCCGGACGAATCAAAAGTCTTCTTCAAACCGTGCATTCCTGGTGGAGGGACGAGCTTCCGCAGCATGTCGGTGAGCAAGCGGGACGGCAAAATCATCTACGATCTCGCGCACCATCGATTCATCCGATTGGTCGAGACGTGGGGCCATCCGTCGTGGTCACCGGATTCGAGCGGCGTCTTTGAAAAGAGCAATGTGCTCATGGACGTGGCGACCGGCGTGGAGAAACCGCGCTTTGCGCCCTCGTGCTTCTCCGATCATCCGACGATGTCGCCCGATGGCACCCTGTTCGTAACCGATGCCGACGTGTCCAAGCGGCCGTTCGGCAAGCCCGGCTTCTGGGCGATCGGCGTCGGATCGACCACGACGGACGCCTTTGTGGTGGTGGATCTTTTCGACAATACGCAGGGGGCGACGAGCTGGCGGCACAACCATCCGCACCCGTCCTTCAGCGCCGATGGCCAGCGCATCTACTACAACGTCAACGACGGCCGGTGGACCCGTTTGATGGTGGCGGAGGTGAAGTAACGGGGACGTGGATCTGGCCCAGGGAGAAAAGTTGCGTTGACAACTGTTGTATATGCAACGATTATGCCGCCGTGAACGAGACGCCGCCGAGCAAATTGGAAAAGCACCTGGGATACTGGCTGCGCTGTTTGTCCAATTTCGTGTCGCACACCTTTGCCGAACGATTGGAGAAGCTGGAGCTCTCGGTGGCGCAGTGGGTGGTGTTGCGGACGCTCTATGATGGGGAAGGGCGGACGCTCATCGAGGCGGCGCAGCAGGTGGGGGTGGATAAAAGCTCGCTCTCGCGGATGGTCGAGCGGTTGGGGCAAAAGGGGTGGCTAAGCCGGGGCGAAGGCGCGGATCGCCGCTCCCTGGAACTGAAGCTCACCGCGATGGGGCGCAAGCTCGTGCGGCAGGCGGCGAAAGCGGCGGATGAGAACGACGACGCCTTCTTTCACCCGCTGTCACCGCGGCAGCGCACGGAATTTCTCACGACCGTCCAGCGCTTGCTGACGGCGAATGGGTGGGACCTCGCGGCGCGCGGACGGGACCGCATGGAATAGCCCCACGGAAAGAATTTCGCACTATGGACACCAACATCGTTACCGAAACCGCCCGCCGGACCTTGGCCGGAACCATTTCCTTTCCCGAAGTCGTGAGCCGGTTGCTCGCGACGGGAGTGGAGTATTATCATGTGGATTACGTCGGGAGACGGAAAACGTTTTACGGTACGGATGGGGTGATGGTCGTGACGCCGATTGATTACGAGGGGTTGCCGCCCGTGGCGGCGGAATTTTCGGTGGAAGCGCTCAAAGCGGACATTCGGGATAGTCAGCGGAATGGCCAGCCGTACCGCGACTTCACCCGCCGGGCGATGGAGGCGGGAGTGCAGGGCTACGTTGCCTATCTGCGTGGGCAGCGCGTGACGTATTTTGGTCGGCAGGGCGATCAGCACACCGAGTGGTTTCCCGGCGCGGAGGCGGGGACGGCCGCGGACTGACGTGGGTGTGCGACCGAGCTGGCGAGGGCAGAGCGAGGCCGAAAGGAATGTTTTTCAGGGGGGCCAATCAGGCGCCGCGCTGGTGCTACGGGGTAAAGGTGCCGGATTTGTCGGGGTCGACCGGGGCGCCGTTGCCGGTGATGACGGTGGCGACGAGTTGGATGGCCGTGCCGGTACTGTTCCGCACACCGCCCCCTCGGGTGGCCGAGACGTTTCCAGTGATCTTGCTCGATTTGATGATCAAAGTCCCGTCGTTGATATAAACGCCACCGCCGTCGTCGGCCGAGAAGTTGTTCATGATGATGGAACTGGTGATGGTGCTGGCGCCGCTGGTGCCGAGGTAGAGCGCGCCGCCGGAATCATTCAAGGTCCGGTTGTTGATGAACTGCGAGCCCAGCACATTCACCACCCCGGAGCCATCGGCGTACAGGGCGGCGCCGCCGTTATGCGCGATGTTGCCGGTGAATTTGCTGAAGGAAATGTTGGTCGTGCCGCCGCTGAAGTTGCGCACGCCGCCAGCGTCATTGGCGGCGTAATTGCGCAGGAAAGTGGATTTCATCACATCGATGTTGACGACATCGCCGCCGCCATCGCCGGCTCCGATGCCCGCGCCATCATCGCCGGAAAAGTTTTCCGTGAACATGGAGGCGGCCACTTTGACGGTGGCGGTGTTGAACGCGGCAATGCCGCCGCCGATGTTCTGGGAGGCCGTGTTGCCGGTGAAAGTGCTGCCATTCACGGTGAGCGCGGCGGCTCCCTTCACGGCGATGCCGCCGCCCGCGTGGCTGGCCAGGTTATTGAGAAACTTGCTGGCGGTGACGGTGGTCGTGCCATCATCGGTGTTGCGGATGGCGCCGCCATCGGTGCCGGCGCTGTTTTGCTGAAAGAGGGACTTGCTCACCTCAATGGTCACTTTGTTCGCGCCCGTGCCTTCCGCTCCAATGGCGCCGCCATCCAGGCCGGCGCTGTTGGCGGTGAAAGTCGCGGCGCTGACCTTGATGGTGGTTCCAATAAAACCGGCGATGGCGCCGCCCACATTGTCACCCGCCTTGTTGCTGGTGAAGATGCCGCCTTGCACGGTGAGCTGCGCGTTCGAGGTCACCGCAATGGCGCCGCCGGAATCCCCGGCGGAATTGTTGGTGAAGGTGGAGCCCGTCACTTTGACCACCGCCGCGGCGGCGTTGACCAGGAGCCCACCGCCTTGGGCGGTGGCGTCGTTCGCGAAGTTGGACAGGACGCGGGTTTTGGCCAGGCTCAGGGAGGTGACGTTCTCCGCCCAGATCCCGGCGGCCCCGGTGGTGGCCGTGTTGTTGGCGACCGTCGTGCCGGTGACCGAGACGATCCCGTGATCGAGATAAATGCCGCCGCCCTTGGTCCCGGCCGTATTTCCCGTGAAGGTGCTCCCGATGACGGTGACTTTGCCGCCGGCGCGATTGTTATCGAGGCCGCCGCCGCCGAAGGTGGTGGTGGCGTGATTTCCGGTCACCGCCACGTTTTGCACCAGGATGTCCCCCGTTCCCGTGCCCGGAACAGCGAGATAAAAGCCGCCAGCGTACCCCGTGGAAGAGTTCCCACTGATGAGGCTGTTGGTGACTTTGATGCCGCCTTTCATGAAGCTATAAAGGCCGCCGCCGTTTTTGTCCGTGGAATTGCCGACGAAGGTCGAGTTGCTGATCGTCAGCTTGCCTCCCGTGGTATTGCCAAAGTCGCGGCAATAGAGGCCGCCACCGTTTCCGTCGGCGGTGTTATTGACGAGGTTCATGTTTTGCAACGTCAGGGCCTCTACGCTGCGAATGGCGCCGCCGCCGGTGCCGGTGGCGTTGCCATTGATCAGGCTCAGCCCGGAGATGCTGGCCGTCTTTAAAGTGGTGGTGCTGTCGTTGATTTCAAAAATCCGGGAGGCGTTCTGGGCATCGATGAAGAGCTTGCTGCTGCCGGGGCCTTTGATGGTGAGGTTTTCCGTGATCAACATCTGGCCGGTCGTGAGGGCGATGGTCCCCGCCAGGCCGGCCTTGAAGAGGATGGTGTCCGCTGCCGGGGTGGCATTCGCATCCAGGATCGCCTGCCGCAGCGAGCCGGCACCGTTGTCGGCGAGCGCAGTGACGAGGAAGGTCGCCGGAGCGATGCGAGATTCCAGGAGTTCGGGTGAGTACAAACCGCGGCGGAAACGACGTGTGGTGGCCATAGATGAACAGACTTCCACGTGGGTATGGGATTTGGAGAAGGGCAGCAATCCAAATGCAAACGGCGGAGGATCTTCCGGGAGGCGATCCATCTAGCACGCGAAGAAGGGGTGAGAAATGGCGAAGCTCTTCGCACTCCGTGGTGACCGCTTTCTTTCCAGGAGGTGTCCTAAAGACGCCGGCTCGTTCGTCGTGTTGTTGAACGAAAGAAAAAACAACCGCGAACCTGCACGCGCGGGTTTCGCCAACCACGAAAGAACTTTATGAGCACCACCACTATTTCAAAATCACCAAAGCTGGAGCGGGAACACGACGTCGTCTCGCCGGCCAAATGGCTCGCGGCCCGCCAGGAGCTGCTGAAAAAGGAAAAGGAATCCGTGCGGCTTAGCGATGAACTCGCCGAGGCGCGGCGCAAACTGCCGTGGGTCAAGGTGGAGAAAGACTACGTCTTCGACAGCCCCAACGGAAAGGTGGAGCTGGCGGATCTTTTTTCCGGGCGCAGCCAGCTCATGATTTATCATTTCATGTTCGGCCCCGATTGGCAGGAAGGGTGCCCGAGTTGCTCGTTTGTCTCGGATCATTTCGACGGCGCGCGGCCGCACCTCGCGGCCCGCGACGTGACGCTGGTGGCGGTGTCGCGTGCGCCGCTAGCCAAGCTCGAGGCGTTCAAAAAGCGAATGGGGTGGCAGTTTCCGTGGGTGTCGTCGCACGGCGGGGATTTCAACCGCGACTTCCACGTGTCCTTCACCGAGGCCGAAATGGCGGAGGGCAAAGTAAACTACAACTACACGCTGCAGGAATTTCCGAGCACCGAGGCGCCGGGGATCAGCGTGTTTTATAAAAACGCGGCGGGCGAAGTGTTTCACACCTACTCCACCTACGGGCGCGGAGTGGAGACGGTGATGAGCGCCTACCGCATCCTGGACCTGATGCCGAAAGGCCGCGACGAAGATCACCTGAGCTTCTCCATGGAATGGGTGCGGCATCATGACCGCTACGGCACGAATGAGTTTGCCGATGCGGACAGGCCGTATTGGCCGGAGACCGCCGAGCCTGAATCGGCGGGGGCGGGCTGTGGGTGTGGTGCGGAGAAGAAGAAGTAAGCAGTGGCGTACGCCGGAGCATTAGCGAGGAGAGAGCCAAGGCGGTGACGAAGCTGTCGGGGTGTATTTATAGGCAATCTATGCGTGAGGCGATGTAGCTGCGACCGGGAGGTCGCAGACGTCCGGACGGTGAGCGAGCCAGCGTCTGCAACCTCCCGGTCGCAGCTACGGCCATCGCCCCCCTCTCGCCACCGCGGCCATCGTGCTCCGAAGGTGACTTCGCTAGGCGTGTCTGCTCATAGTCGGGAGCAATCGCCTTCCCGCTCATGAAAAATGTGCTTACCCGTCTCGTCGTGTGTTGCCTTGCCGTGGTCTTGTTACTGCCGTGTTCCGGAGTGTCCGCGGCGGAGCCGCCGGCGAGTCCGGAGGTGACGGCGGCGCTGCAATCGTACTTCGATAGCTACAAGCTCGCTGGGGTAATCGGCATCATCGCCGACAAGACCGGCAAGGTGCACTACAAGAATCTGCTCGGCTATGCGGATGTGGAGGCGAAGAAACCAATCAGCGAGGATAACGTTTTTTGGATCGCGTCGATGTCGAAGATGTTCGCGGGGGCATCGATCATGATGCTGGTGGACGAAGGGAAGGTGAGCTTGGACGATCCGGTGTCGAAGTTCATCCCGCAGCTGAGCAAATGGATGGTCGCCGAGGAGAAAGATGCGGAGCACGTGCTGCTGAAGCCGCCGGGGCATCCAGTGACCATTCGGCACATCTTGAGCCACACGAGCGGGCTGGCCGGCCTGTCCGAATTGCAGCAGGCCACGGGAGCGGACAGCACGCCGCTGAAAGCCCGGGCGCTGCCCTCGGTAACCGGCCCGCTGCAATGGCCGCCGGGGAGCAAGTATCAGTATGGGAACCAGGGGATGAACATTGCGGCACGGATCGTGGAGATCGTGAGCGAGATGCCGTACGAGGAATTTTTGCAAAAGCGGTTCTTCGATCCGCTGGGGATGACCGAGACGACCTTCTGGCCGAGCGAAGCGCAGGTCGCGCGGCTGGCGGGGGCCTATGGGCCGAACAAAGCGAAGACCGGCTATGCCCGGGGCGACATCGGTTTTCTCACGAAGCCCTACAGCGATCGCGTGCATCGCTTTCCCGAGGCGGGTGGCGGCCTTTTTTCCACCACGCATGATATCTTCCGCTATGGCCTCCTGCTGGCAAATGATGGGGAACTGGATGGGAAACGGTATCTGTCCCACGCGGCGATGGACGAACTGCGCAGGGAGCAGACCGGCACGACGAAAGTGAACTACAGCCTCGGCTACCACCTGCGGAATGGAATGTTTGGGCACGATGGGGCGTACGGCACCGATTTGTCGGTCAACCCCGAGACGGGCCTGGTCGCTATCTTCATGGTGCAATGCACCAGCGGAGAACAGTGGTCGGCGCGTGACTTGTTTCTCAAGACCGCCACGCAGGTGTTTGGGAAGTGAGATGGTGTGGGTCGGCTGGCTCGACTCGGACCAGCGGCGCTGAGCGCCGCCCCTTTCTTTCACGCATGACGATCGATGAACCAACGGGTCGCATCACTCTGCCCGAGATGGGCGCAGTCATTTCGCCAACCCTGACGCGGACGGAGTTTCTCCAGACGCCGGCGTTCTCCGGCGCGTCGATCTCGGTGCGCCATGAACCGTGGTGCAGCTACGATGTTTCCGGCATCCCGCAGGCGGACACGGAGCTGTATCTCGTTTTCCGGTTCCATGGAGAACGGTTGGACACCCTCGATCTCAGCCACAGCGCGCCCCGCTTTGGCACTTCCTGGGCGGACTGGTCGGAGGAGCGCGAACTGGCCCGCAAAGCGTTCCACGAGCAATGGCTGGCGCGTGTTCTCCGCGTGCGGCCGGGCCGGTATCCGTGGGGGATGATTTCGTCCTGCTACGATCCGAAAGGCGGATGCAGTTCGATCCTCATTCGCTATACGTAAAGTGATCCCCGGTGCGGACCGGCAAAAAATGCGCGCCGGTGTCCCAAATCCCGCTTCCCATTCGTCGTAGCTGCGGCATCCATTCACCGCACATCATCCAGACCATGAGCAAAGTCCGCGTCCTTGTTGGCACCGCAAAAGGTGCGTTCATCCTCACGTCCGACGGCCAGCGCGCCGACTGGAAAATCGACGGGCCGCATTTCGCGGGCTGGGAAATGTATCACCTCAAGGGCTCGCCGGTGAATCCGGACCGCATTTACGCCTCGCAGACGAGCGGGTGGTTTGGGCAGGTGATCCAGCGGTCGGATGATGGCGGAAAGACGTGGGCCACGCCAGACGGGGCGGCGATTCCGACGCCGGAGGATGTTGGAAAGGGGCGGAGCAATCGTTTTCTCTACAAGGGAGAAGTGGGCACGCACCAATGGTATGATGGCTCGCAGCATCCGTGGGAGTTCAAGCGCGTGTGGCACCTGGAGCCATCGCTGACGGATGCGGACATCGTGTTTGCGGGCGTAGAGGATGCCGGGCTGTTTAAATCGACGGACGCGGGCGCGGCCTGGGAGGAACTCCCGGGTTTGCGAGCGGCGAAGGGATCGATCTGGCAGCCGGGCGCCGGCGGGATGTGCCTGCACACCATCATCCTTGATCCGCGCGAGGCGAAGCGGATGTATGTGGCGATTTCGGCGGCCGGCGCGTTCCGCACGGATGATGGCGGAGAATCCTGGAAGCCGATCAATCGCGGGCTGAAATCGAAGTGGGAATTGGCGGACCCGGACGCGGAGGTGGGACATTGCGTGCACCGGATTGCACTGCATCCCTCGCGGCCGGATACGCTCTTTATGCAGAAGCATTGGGACGTGATGCGGACGGACAATGCGGGCGACGAGTGGCGCGAGGTGAGCGGGAATTTGCCCACCGATTTCGGTTTCCCGATCGACGTGCATGCGCATGAGCCGGAGACGATTTACGTGGTGCCGATCACGAGTGATTCGCTGCACTATCCGCCGGAGGGCAAGCTGCGCGTGTATCGCAGCCGCACCGGCGGCGGCGATTGGGAGCCGCTCACCCGCGGGCTGCCGCAGGAGAATTGCTATGTCAACGTCTTGCGCGATGCGATGGCCGTGGATTCCATGGATGAGTGCGGCATCTATTTTGGGACAACCGGCGGGCAGGTGTATTGTTCCGCGGATAGCGGCGACACGTGGATGGCGATTGCCCGGGATTTGCCCAAGGTGCTGTCGGTGGAAGTGCAAACCTTGCGCTGAGACCATGGGCACGAATATCCGCGTCGTCCTGCCGTATCACCTGCGCAACCTGGCACGCGTCGAGGGAGAGGTGGTGCTGGACGTGGAAGCCACGCCGGCGACGATCGGCGCGGTGCTGGACGCGATCGAGCGGCGGTATCCGAATTTATCTGGGACGATCCGCGATCATGGGACGCTGAAGCGGCGGCCTTTCATCCGGTTTTTCGCGTGCAAGGAGGACTTGTCGAATGATCCGTCGGACACGGTGCTGCCTGAGGACGTCCTGGCGGGAAAGGAGCCGTTCATGATCGTGGGGGCGATGGCGGGAGGGTAGGGGGATTATGAATTGCTGATGGCTGATTGGAGGAACGGCGAATCATCGCATCCCGCCCGATTCCCCAGGCATGGGGTAGGATGAGCGGGAAAGGCCTCCTTGCCTGGCCATATAGGACCAAGGGGCGATATCCAGGGGAACGGCCGGGCGCAATAGATCTGCGGCAGACGAAGAAATCGTCTTCCACCACTATGCAAACATCCATCGTTTCCTTCCTCGCGCGCCACACCTCGAAAATGCTGCTGCTCGCCTTCACGAGCTGCTTGTTCCTGTCAGCCTGCTCCGGGCCGGAAGTCCGGCATGACCGCCGCGTGGATCGGCGTGTCGATCGCACCGACAACCGCGTCGATCGCCGTGGCGATCGCGTCGACAATCGCGTGGACCGCCAGAGCGATCGCGTCGACCGCACCCAGACTCGTTGGGAGAACCGCCAGGACCGCTGGTCGACCTACTAGTCCGGAGAGGGCGGCGAAACTGCGAGATCCGCCGGGGACTGCGGCAGCTCGTTGCCGCTCTGTGGCTGGCGCAGCTTGCTGCGTGCGGTGGGGAGCGGACCGAATTTTCGGGAGACTCCCCCGGTAGGTCGTGCGCACTCCGTCCAGGCGCCGCACGAATGCCACCTAATGATTGATCGGGCGCTTGGTTCTCCGTCACAATCTCTCATGCACCACACCCGCCGAACCTCGCTCCGTCTTTTCCTCCCGCTCATCGCCGTCAGCAGCCTCCTCGCCCACGCCGGGGCGGCGGAATACACGGAAAACCCCGGAACGGAAGGGGACGGCGAAATCACCGTGGGCCCCGATTATTCCACCGATAAGGATCTGACCGATCTGGGCAATCCGAAGGGGAAGTATTTCGAGTTCACGATGAAGCTGGCGGACAGCAAGATCTTCAAGGGCGACGACAAGACGCTGGAGCCGGACAAAAAGGCGGTGCGGACGGAGCGGAAGATTTTTGTCTACATCCCCGCAGCCTACAAGGACGGCACGCCCGCCCCGCTGCTCGTGATCCACGACGGCCCCGGGCCGATGAAATCCGTACGCAATGCGCTGGATAATCTCACCATCTCCAAAGACCCGAAGCGCAAGCTGCCGGCCTTCATCGCCATCGCCGTGGAGAATGGCGGCAACGACGGCAAGAACAGCGAGCGCGGGCTGGAGTACGACACGATGTCGGACCGCCTGGCTCGGTTCATCAATGACGAGGTCTTCCCCGCCGTGCTGGGAAATCCGCAAATCAAGGAAGCATACCCGCGCCTCACCTTTACCAAGAATCCATGGGGACATGCCGTCATTGGCTGCAGCTCGGGCGGCGCCGCCGCGCTGAGCATGGGCTGGTTTCGTCCCGATCTGTTCCGCCGCATCATCGCGTATTCCGGCACCTTCGTGGACCAGCAGGACGACGACGCCGCGGAGGAAGCGAAGTTCCCGCTCGGCGCGTGGGAGTATCACTCAGGCATGAAGCTCATCGAGTCCACGCCGCAGAAGCCGCTGCGTATCTTCACGCATTGCTCGGAGAATGATCTGCGCGCGAAGGACCCGGAGGACTCGCACCACAATTGGGTGATGGCCGGCCAGCGCACCTCGGCGGCTCTCACGGCCAAGGGTTACCACCATCGCTTCGTCTTCAGTAAATCGACAGGCCACTGCGACGGCCGCGTGTTCAACCTCACGCTGGCGGATACGCTGGTGTGGGTCTGGCGCGGCTACCACGAGTAGAGCATCTTAATTAAAGCTGTCGCTGCTCAGATCTTGATGGGGGCAGTGTGGCTGCGACCGGAAGGTCGCAGTTCGCGGCTTCGACATTTCTGAAACTGCCCTCGGTGGCTGGAGAGCCGGTCGCGATTTGGTTGTAAGAAAGGGAGGGGCGCGCACGTATTGGAGGGGAGAAATGCTTTTCCAGCCCTAATGGACGCCCGCGCTTTCGAGATGTTTGGCCTGCCCCACTGTACCGCGCTGGCGGTGACTGCGGTGGCCTCCTTTTTCATGGTGCGGCTCAACCGCGTCCCGGAAGTCCGGCCCGAACAAAAGCAGCGCGCCAACGTGATCTTGGGCATCATCCTCGTTACGGCGGTGCTGCTCGATCCGCCGCTCACGTGGCTGCGCTACCGCTCCGATCCGGAGATGGCGATGCGCTTCGTCGTGGGGACATCGCTCCCCTTTTACCTGTGCGATGTGGTGTCGCTGGTGCTGGCCTATGCACTCATCCGCCGGAAACAGCGCTGGGCGGAAATCGGATATCTGTGGGGATTGGCCGGCACCGTGCAGGGGCTCATTACGCCCACACTTTATTTCTCGTGGGACACCATTGAATACTACGTGTTCTTCGCCCAGCACGGCGGAGTCCCCGTGGCGGCGCTGACGCTCGCTTTTGGCACGGACCTGAAGCCCACGCGTGGCGCCTTTGGCCGCGCCGTCTTTTGGAGCTGGGTCTACATGGTCGTCGTTTACTGCATCAACTGCCTGCTCGGCGCCAACTATGGCTTCCTCAATGCGAAACCCGGCGTGAACACACTCTTCGACTACATGGGGCCATATCCATGGTACCTGCTCACGCTGCAGGCCATCGCCTTCACGCTCTATCTTCTCCTCCTCGTCCCCTTCCGCCGCGAAATGGGCCGCCCATCGCAGGAAGAGATTGAGGAAACGGTGTCGCCAATAATGTAGCTGCAGCCGGAAGGTCGCAGTGCGTGTTTGCGAGGTGCCTTCGAATGTGGGCATGCGATCACTGGGAGCCGCTTCTCACTCCGGAGCGCTGTCGTCATCGGTAGCGGCAGGCCGCGAGCGCGCCGCTTCCGAAAAAGCACGCCCATGCTCGATCCACCGGCTGTGTGCTTCCGAATCGGTGAGCGCCTCGAGCAAGCCGGCGCTGAGATGGTAGAGTTCCGTGTCATAGCCCGCCTCGCGAAAGGCGAAGGCGACGCCGTCATTGGCCACGCGCTGGCCGAGCCGCAGTTCCATATCCCAGCCATGCGGAGCGTTGATTTCCTCGGGATGCTCGAAGGCGTAGATGCAGGGCTTCACATCCATCGAGTGGACGATGCGGCACGTGGCGGGCCGGCCCGCGTAGGCGGTGCAGCGGCCGTCCGGTCCGAGCAGCGGGCAGGCATTGTTGAGGCGAAGTTGCTGCTCCACGCTGAGGCCGGCGAGCCGGGCGGCGTGGCGTTGCAGGCGCTCCAGGAGAGCGGTGAGTTCTTCCGGAGAGAAATTCTCCCGCACCCATGCAGCGAGGGCGAAGATGTCGTGCGCGCGCGTCTCTACTTTGAGATGGCAGCAGTAGGAGCAGCCGGCGCTGCATGCGGCGGCTGGGCGGCCCTCGGCCATGAGCGCGGCGAACAGCTGGTCCAGCCGCTGATGCGCTCGCCGGGCCGCGCGGTGAAAGTCCGCGGGCGCCGCGGCGTCGGCGAGGTCTTGCGCGGTGGCGTCGCGAAACGCTTCGGCGAGGGCGAGCAGATCTTCTTCAGTCATGAATGACGGCAGGCTACGCGAGGCTCGCCGCTCCTGCAAGGCATGCACCGTGGCAGCGGAGAATCATTGCCATCCTCGCTCTCCGCTGGTCATGTGCGCACCGCAGATCCCTTATGAAATCAGCATTGAATCCGTCGGGAGTGGTCAAGGTGAACTGGTTTATCCATGGCACGTGGATGGTCCTCTTTTCTGGCATCGTGGCTGGATGGGCACCGGCCGCGAGCGCCTTTACCGCCGCGGATGCGGATGCGCTCTTCGCCGCCCATGCCAAGGCGTTTTACCGCACGGAGAATGGACGTGCCTGGTTTCTGGAAACAACGGAGGGCGGCAAGGCTTCTTTTTGGATGCGCGCAGAGCAACTGGAGATGGTGCTTGATGCCTACGAGCGGACGAAGAGCCCGGAGCAGGCGGAGATGTTTGCCAAGCTCTTCCACGGCTTTTTGGCAGACCACGGTAAAACGTGGGAAAAGAATCCGTTCAATGATGACATCATGTGGATGGTGATCGCCTGCGTGCGCGGGCACCTGCTCACGGGCAAACCGGAGTATCTCAAGACGGCGAAGGAAAACTTCGATCTCTGCTACGCCCGCGCCGCCTCACCGGACCTCGGTGGCGGGCTGTGGTGGAAGACGGACAAGCGCTCGAAGAATGCGTGCGTGAACGGGCCGGGAGCAATTGCCGCCGCCCTGCTCGGCAAGGCCACTCAGGACGGGGCTTACACCGCGAAGGCGAAGGAGATCTTTCAGTGGGAGCGCGCCACATTGTTCGAGGCGACGAGTGGGCGGGTCTACGACAATATCCAAACCAACGGGCGCGTGGGCCGCTTTGCGCTGACCTACAATCAAGGCACCTTTGTCGGCGCGGCGAATCTGCTGGGCTTCACAGACGACGCGCGGCTGGCGGCGAGCTTTACGATGAATCGGCTGAGCCGGGACGGCTACCTGCCGCCCTCGGGCGAGAATGGCGATGGCGGCGGATTCAACGGGATCGCCGCCCGGTGGATTGCGCGCTTCGTGCAGGACCACGGCGAGCAGGCGACGTTTGGCCCGTGGCTGGAAAAGAATGCGGAAGCCGCGTGGCAGGCACGGCGCGCGTCGGATGGTCTCTCGTGGTGCCGCTGGCCGGAGCCGACAAATCCGGAAAAGCGGTATTCGTGGGGCTGCAGCAGCGCGGTGGTGCTCCTGCAGGTGGTGCGTCCGCCGGCTCCTGCGAAAGCGGAGCCCGCACCCGCCAAATGAAGAGTAGCGCGACGGCGCGAAAATCCTCAGCCTCCCGACCCGTTGAAAAACTCCTTCCGACTCCTCCTCCTGCTCCCGGCACTGACCATGGGCATCGTCAGCGCCGCGGAACCGCCGAATGCGGATGCCTATCGCAAGCATGCCCTGACGCATGAAGGCGATGTGGCCCGCGGCCAGAAGCTCTTCAACAACGAGCAGCGGTTGCTCTGCGCCAAGTGCCATTCCGTGGATGGCAGTGCGAGCAAGGCCGGGCCGGATCTCATGGCCGCCGGGGATGTCTTTGGGCGGCGGGATCTCGTCGACGCCATCCTGCAGCCGTCGGCCACCATTGCGCCGGGTTATGGCACCGTGATTGTGGAAACGAAGGCCGGCGCCGTGTTCCAGGGGACCTTGAAGCAATCGACGGACACCGGCCTGCAAATCATGGGGGTGGATGGGAAGTTGGTTTCCATTGCGGCTGGGGACGTCAAGGAGAAGACGGCGACTTCCGTCTCGCTCATGCCGGAGGGACAGCAGGCGGGATTGTCGCCACAGGAGTTCACGGACCTCATCGAATACCTCGCCACGCTGAAGCAACCGGAGACCGCTCTGGTGAGCAACCATGGGATGCCGGGAGAGATTCCAGCTCTGGCCAAGCCGATCGGCGTGCGCCCCCTCTTCGCATCGAACTTCACGTTTCCAAGAGGCAAGCAAGAGGTGGGACTGACGTCGTTTCGGCAGGTGCCGGGGGCTCCCGATACCTTCCTCGTGTTGCATCAAAAGGGGATGATTTGGAGTGTGAAGAAGACGGGAGACGCGCGAACCGTCTTTGCGGATCTCACCCGCGAAATCTTCAGCGACCGCGGGCCCAATGGGCTGCTCGACGTGGCGTTTCATCCGAAGTTTCGCGAGAACCGAAAATACTACCTTTTCTACCAGGTCTTCGAGGACAACACCGTGACTACGCACATCGTGGAGAAGGAGTTTGCACCGGATCGCGTGACTGATTCGGGCAAACCGGGACGGCTGATTTTAAAGATCGCGAGCGTGGCCGAGGATCACAGCGGTGGGTGCCTGCAATTTGGGGCGGATGGTTTTCTCTATCTCGTGATGGGTGATACGGGCCCGCACAACGACCCGAACGGCCATGCACAGAACCTGCAACTCCTGCTGGGGAAAATGCTGCGCATCGATGTGGATCACGAGGAAGCCGGGCGGCCCTACGCGATTCCGGCGGATAATCCGTTCCGCGGACACGCCGACGCGCGGCCCGAGATCTGGGCCTACGGCTTTCGTAATCCCTGGCGTTTCTGCTTCGATCGGGTAACCGGAGAATTGTGGCTGGCGGATGTGGGCCAGGACCGGGTGGAAGAAGTGGACCTCGTGCACCGCGGGGAAAACTACGGATGGAATGTTTACGAGGGCTACGAGCGATTTTCGAATCAATACCGAAAAGAGGGCCGCACCTTCGCCGCCCCGGTCTTTGCCTACCGGCGGAAATACGGGAATTCGATCACCGGCGGGTTCGTCTATCGTGGAAACAAGGAGTCCTCCTTTTACGGCACGTATATTTGCGGCGACTACAACTCGAAGCGGATTTTTGCCGTTCGGCAGGAAAACGGTTCGCTGAAGACGGCGCGGCAGATCGGGACGATTCCCCAGCGACTCGTCTCGTTTAGTGAGGATGAAGCCGGGAACATTTACGCGGTGGGGTACGAGGGGATGATTTATCAACTCGATTTCTCGGAGGGGCAGTTCGAGTGAGTTGGCAGACCAAATTGATGATCGCAACATGACCGTATGAAATATCTCCCTGCATTCTCGCTCCCGTGGCTGGCGGTCTTCGTTTTTCAGGCCGTGCTCTTTTCCGGATCCGTTCGGGCGGAGGATCTGAAGCGCGTCGAGCAGTCGGACTTCGGAAAGACCTCGGACGGCGCGGAGGTGAAATTGGTCACCCTGCGGAATGCGAAAGGGATGAGCGCGCAAATCATTACCTACGGAGCGATTATCAAGGAACTGCAGGCGCCGGATCGCGATGGGAAACTCGGCAACGTAGTGCTAACCACGGACACGCTGGACAAGTTTCAGCATGGCTTTGGCGGGGCGGCCGCAGTGATGGGCCGGGTGGTAAACCGCATCGCCGGCGCGCAGTTTGAGTTGGATGGAATGACCTACAAATTGCCAGCGAATGAGCGGACGCACACGATTCACGGCGGGCCGAAAGGCTTTGCCCAAGCGGTGTGGACCGTCGTGGACACGCCCTCGAAGGATCGTGAGTCCGCGGTCAAACTCAGCTATCTCAGCAAAGACGGAGAGCAGGGATTCCCGGGCAATTTGCAGACGTCGATCCTCTATGCGCTGACGGACGACAACGAATTGCGAATCGAATACGAGGCGACGACGGATAAGCCGACGATCCTGAATCTTTCCAACCACGCCTACTGGAATCTCGCGGGCGGTGGCCCCTGCCTCGACAACGTTCTGTGGATCCCGGCGGACAGCTATACGCCCACGGATGCGGAACTGATCCCCACCGGCGAAATTTTGCCGCTGAAGGGCACGCCGATGGATTTTCGCGAGCCGACCCGAGTGGGCGAACGGATGGGTCAACTGAACCCCAAGCTCGGCGGCTACGATCACAATTTCGTGTTGGGCGGGGGCGAGGAAATGAAAGTCGCGGCCCGGCTCACCGAGCCGAAGAGCGGGCGCGTCATGGAAGTGCGCACCACGCAGCCCGCGGTGCAGCTCTACACGGGAAATCATCTCGGCCACACAGCGGTGTGCCTGGAGACGCAGCATTATCCCGACGCGATCCATCACCCGAATTTTCCGTCCATCGTCCTCCGCCCGGGAGAGACGATGCACGAGGTTACTGTCTACGCCTTTTCTGCCAAGTAAGCTCCTCCATCGCCCGATAACCTTCATGAAAATCGCACCCGTCCTCCCCAGCTTGTTGACCGCGGCCCTGCTTTCCTTCGCCGCGAGCCGCGCGGTTGCCGCCAGTTTGCCTCGGAGCACGCCCGAAGCCCAAGGCCTCTCCTCGCAAAGCGTGCGCGAATTTGTCGAAGCGGTCGACAAGATCGATACCCTGCACAGTTTCATGGTCGTGCGGCATGGGCAGGTGATTGCCGAGGGTTGGTGGAAGCCGGAAGCGGCCGACAAACCGCATGTGCTGCACTCGCTGAGCAAGAGCTTCAACGCGACGGCGGTGGGACTGGCGATCGCCGACGGCAAATTTAGCCTGGAGGATCCCGTGTTGAAGTTCTTCCCCAGCGACGCGCCGGCGGAGCCATCGGAGAATCTCAAGGCCATGAAGGTGCGCGACCTGCTGACGATGTCTTGCGGGCACGACACCGAGCCCAAGGCCGTTGGCGGCGCGCCGACGGTGAAGCAATTCCTGGCGCAGCCGGTACCGCATGTGCCCGGCACCCATTTCCAATACAACACGATGGGCAGCTACACGCTCTCGGCCATCGTGACCAAGACCACCGGCCAGACCGCCCTGGAGTATTTGAAACCGAGATTGTTCGCGCCGCTGGGCATTGAGCACCCGGAGTGGGACAGCAGCCCGGAGGGAAATTCGCTCGGCGGCTACGGGCTGAAGTTGTGCACGGAGGACATCGCCAAATTTGGCCAGCTCTACCTGCAAAAAGGAAAGTGGAATGGGCAGCAACTCATCCCGGAGGCCTGGGTGGAGCAGGCGACGAGCAAGCAGGTGCCGAATGACCAGGAGTCGCACGCTAAGATCGGCATCGATTGGCAGCAAGGCTACGGCTTCCAATTCTGGCGCTGCACGCACAACGCATTTCGCGGGGACGGCGCGGCCGGACAGCTGTGCGTGGTGATTCCGGAGAAGGATGTGGTGGTGGCCATCACCGCCGATAGCGGCAATTTCCAAGGCGAGATGAATGCCATCTGGAATCAGCTATATCCGGCCTTCCAGGATCGGGCGTTGCCCGAGGATGCGGCGGCGCAGGGGAAAGTGAAGGAGGCCGTCGCGAAACTGGAGGCGCATCCCAAAAAGAAGTGAATGTCCAAGGCCCGCTGATGGAAAGCTTGTGCCGCTGGGGCGGCAAAATATTCTGCGCACGATGAAACTCCTACCCGTCCTCTCTGCTGCTCTACTCGCTACCACCCTCGCCATGCAGGCGGATGAAGCCAACTTGATCGCCGAGGGCGCCAAGGTGCAGGTACTGGGTGAAGGATACATCTTCACGGAGGGGCCAGCCACGGATCGCGAGGGGAATGTCTATTTCACAGACCAGCCAAATGATCGCATCGTGAAATACAGCGCGGCGGATGGAACGTTTTCCGATTGGCTGAAGCCCTCAGGCCGCAGCAACGGGACGTTCTTCGATACCACGGGCAACCTGCTCGCGTGTGCGGATGAGAAGAATGAACTCTGGTCGATTTCGCCCGACAAGAAAGTGACGGTGCTGGTCAGCGACTTTGGCGGCAAATTGCTGAATGGGCCGAACGATCTGTGGCTGCGGCCGGACGGAAATCTCTATTTCACCGATCCGCTCTACGCCCGCGACTATTGGAAGCGTGACAAGGCGATGCAGCAGCCGGGGCAGTACGTGTATTTCTTGGACATGAAGACGAAGAAGGCGACTCCCGTGGCGACCGACCTCAAGCAGCCGAACGGCATCGTGGGCACGCCGGATGGAAAAACGCTCTACGTGGCGGATATTGGCGCGGGGAAAACGTATTCGTACACCATCAAGCCCGACGGCACGCTGGAGAACAAAACGCTCTTTTGCGAAATGGGTTCGGACGGCATGACACTCGATTCCGAGGGGAATCTGTATCTTTCCGGCAAAGGCGTGACCGTCTTTGACAAAACGGGGAAGAAGCTCATGAACATCCCGATTCCCGAGCCGTGGACGGGGAATGTGAAGTTTGGCGGAAAAGACCGGCAGCTTCTCTTCATCACCGCGAGCAAGAAGGTCTACGGGGTGAAGATGCGCGTGAAGGGCGTCAACTAAGGCTCCGGAACGCTGCGAAAGGCGGAGCGTGGAAAGTGGGATGGGTTTCCAACCCGTCGTGGGGGCGCGGAGCGCATACGTCCTTGAGCTTGCCCAATATCCCGCGGTGACAGACCGCTACGGGCGCGTCACCTGCACGCGGAGAACGCGCGCCGGATGCTGCGGGTCAGAGGTGAGATACAGGTCCCGCACTTCCACGCTGCGCGTGGCGCCGCTGCCGGTCTCGGTGACGGTGGCGCCAGCCGTAACCACGACCGTCGCTGCGCCGGCAGCGCTCGCCGCGAGATCCGTCCAGGGGCCGGCGGGGGTGTCGGCGCCTTGCACGGTGAGCGTAATGTCGTTGTTGCCGACGACCCGGGTGAAGGTGATCGCAAGCCGCCCGCCGAGGACGCCGGTAAGCGGCAGGGGAGTTTGTGCGGAAGCGTTCGGATTGCCGCCGAAGGCGTATTCGACCCGGTTCACGAGGCCGTCTTTTTCCGCGTCGACCAGATCGCCCGTCACGGTGGGATGATTCAGGTCCGCCGGAAAATTCGTGGTTAGCCAAGCGTGCCATTGCGTAGCTGCGACGCGGGTGAGCACTACGTCATTGCCGGTGCCGCCGGTGTAGCTGATCTTCCACCACTGTCCGTCCTCGTAGAATTCAGAGTCCTGCGGCAGGCCGGCAAAGGTGCCGGAAACCGGTGCGGCGCTGGCGCTGTTGTCAATGATGCGAAAGGTGGAACCGACAGCGAGGCTCGGCGCCGCGATCAAATCCAGTGTCCCGGCGAGGGTGATGGAACTGGCGGCATTGGTGAGCTTGAGTTGGTCGTAGTCGGTCCCCGCCGTGGGACCATTGACCCGAACCCGGAAGGTGCCGCCAGCATTCACGGCCAGGCTGCCATTGGCGGTGCGGATGCCCGTGGCCGCGCCGAAGGCGAGCACGCCGGTGCCAGTCACGGTGACACTGCCATTCAGGGAGCCGCCGAGCTCGATGCGCCCGGCCTGGATCGTCGTGGTGCCCGTGTAGGTGTTCACGCCATTGAGACCGAGGGTGCCCGTGTTCACCTTCGTCAGCCCGCCGTTCGTGACGGGGACTTGGACCGAGATATCAGTGCCGGAGACCACATTCACCACGTCAAACGTCCGCGTGGCGCCACCCAGATCGATGAACCCGCTGCTTCCGTTGCCGCTGCCATTCGTAATGGTCGCTGCCGCGCTGGCCAGTCCGGTGTAAGTCACGTCGCCAGATACGAGCAGCTTCGCCGGCGTCGTGGCATCCGGCATGAGGTCGACCGTGTTGAACGTCAGCGCCCCGCCGGCGAGAGTGAAGGTCTGCGTCGCATCGACCTGCAGTGTATGCACGCTGAGGCTGCCGCTTCCACTGAGGGTCACCGGTCCGGAGAACTGTGCGGCGATGGACGTGGAATCAGCGCTCGGGACGTAGTTGAGCGTGAGGGAGCCGCCAGTGATATTCAGCGTCTCGCGCATGTAGAGCTTGCGGATGGTTTGTGTTCCTGAGGAAAGCGTGACCGTGAAGCTGGTGCTGGGGCTATCGAGCACCACCGTGTCGTTGCTGCCCGGCAGGCGCGGGGTGGGGAGCGTCTGCGTTCCATGGGGAGCAACCTGCCCGGTCCCGGTGACGGGGGCCACGGGCGTCTGGCCGCTATTCCAATTCGCGAGGGAGGTCCATTGGCCATTGCCATTGGTCACCCAGAGGGCTGGGACCAGGTAGTCTTTCACAAACTCCGTCCCGCCGTGAGCGACATCCATATCGATGCTTCCCGTGTAGCCGTTGAGGCCGGTGCCCGTTTTATACTGCCAAAATTTCCAGGGCTGCGGATTGGGGATCGTGGGATAGCTGGGATTCCAGACGCCGTAGACGTTTGGATAAGTGGGGAGCGACGGGGGGGGCTCCGTGGTGAGGGGATCGGCGGAGGAGGGGCGCGCGATAACCAAAATGGGCATCGAAGCCGGCACCGTGGAATTCACCTCGTCATTGGCGTAGCTGCTATTGGTGTAGACCATGGGGCGGAAGCCCGTCTGCTGGTAGATGCGATCCGAAAAAGCGACGGCAAAACTGGAGAGCGCGGCGGTGCTGCGCTGGGAATTGCCGTCCTCCAAGTCCAGCATCGGGAGCAGATAGCCGGGGCGCATCCATGCGCCGGCCATCTGGATCATGTGGTCGGCTTCGTCCGCGCCATTGTTGGCCACGGTCACCGTGGAGCCATCCGAATTGGGGGTCCCCACGATGATGTCCGCCCGCGTGCGATGATAAGAGCCGGCGAACAGACCGGCGGCGGTCGCGAGGTTAATATTTTGGACGAAGTACGGATCGTCGTAGCGCTGGGCGCCGGTGTAAAAGGAATTGTCGTTGGCCGGATAGCCACCGGCGCGATGGTCCTGGCCCGTGGTGCCGCCACGGCTCGAGCGAATGATGACGAAGTCGCGTCCGTCCCCGGAAACGCCGCCTACTTGCTGGTTCGTCGGGCGTTTGAGGGTGGTCCAATTATCCGAAGTGATATTTCCCTGCCAGGCCGCAATATCGAGACCCAGCAGCCGCTGTTGCGCTCGGGCGAAGGAGCTACCGGCCAGGAGTGCGAGGGCGGCCAGGGCCGTTCGAACATGCCGACGCCCATCCACGCCTGTCTTGGGCCAGACGGTGCAGATCTTCCGGGGTGGCGAGGGCCTCCGCATCGCCCGCCGTATAGCGATTCCGGTATACCGCACAAGGGAAAGCTGGTAACAGCATGAAGACAGCCCGAAGGTAAATGGCGGGGATGCTAGCTAACCTACACGGGGCCGGAGAGTTATGATGGTCCTCCACTTCGTCGCTAGAGCGCGCGCCAAAGATAGAGCACCGCATAGCTGCGCCACGGGCGCCAGCGCTGGGAAAGCTCCTCCGCACGCTTGGGAGTGACGCCGCCCAGCTGGTTGCGCACGGCAATGTCTTCCTTGGGAAAGGCGTCGGGCCAGCACAGGCCGCGCATCGCGATGTAGTGCGCCGTCCACGGGCCGATGCCGGGAATTTGCACGAGCTGCTCCATGGTCTGGTGTGGATCGGTGCCGGGCTCGAGCAGGAGTTTGCTCTCCGCGCACGCCTGCGCCAGCGCGCCGATGCTGCGAGCGCGAGCGCTGATGATGCCGAGTTGCGCGATATCGGAGACGGTGAGGGCGGCGACCTTTTTGGGGGAAGGAAACAGATGATTCAGCTCCGGGAAGGGCGTGGCGATTTTGTCGCCGAAAGCATCGACAAAGCGGCCGGCCAGCGTGGTGGCGGCTTTCACGGTGATCTGCTGGCCAAGGATGGCGCGCACCGCCATTTCGAAGCCATCAAAGGCGCCGGGCAGCCGCAGCCCGGGAAAGCGCATGACCCGCTCCCGCAGGATCGAATCATGGCCGAGCACGGTCCGGATTGCATCGGGCCGAGCGCCGAGATCGAAGAGATGTTCGAGCCGGTGCGTGATGGAGGCCTCCGCCGGCTTGAGCGGCGCGGAAAGCTCCACGCGCAGCGCGCTTTTTTCCGGGACGTGGCAAACCTTCAACCAGCCGCGGCGCGAGCCGAGCCGGACGGTGCGCAGGTAGGCATCGGTGGAGACCCACTCGGCGCCCTTCAGCACGCGGGCGCGGAGGAAATCAGTCAGGCCGGCCCAGTCATACGGAGGGCGGTACGGAAGTTCGAAAGTAACGGTTTCGGTCGGCACGTGGGGCGAGAGATCGAAGGTTATACGGTTAAATTACGCATTTAGATTCCGGAGGGGCGCGGCTGCTTTCGAAACTTGTACGCCCAATAGCTGCCGGCGGCGGCAAAGGCGATGGCGCTGGGCAGATACAGCGCCGAGTAACCCAAGGCGCGATATCCGCAGGCGCCGGCGATCCCACCGACCAGAAACCCGGTGATGATGAGGCCGCACAGCCGGATGCGCCGGCCATCGACCGGCAGTCCGCGGAGGGTGTGGCCGAGGAAGATGCCGAGATCGGTAAACATGCCGGAGACGTGGGTGGTCCGCACGACGGTGCCGCTGTAGGTGGTGGCCATCGCATTTTGCAGTCCGCAGGCGCAGGAGGCCGCGTACATGCCCCAAGCGCTGTCATGGTAAAAGAGCGGGACGGCCACGGTGAGCAGCACGGATTCGCAAAAGAGCGCAAAGCCGTATCGATGGCCCAGCTGCAGCGCCGTATCCTGAATGAGAAACCCGCTGAGGATGCAGCCCCCGAGAAACGCGCCCATACTGGCGAGGAAATGGAGGGTGCCGGCGCCGTTGAGGTCGGCGACTGAGGCCGCGAGCATGGAAGTCGTGCCGGTAAGGTGGGTCACTGCCTGGTGTTCAAAGCCGAGGAATCCGACCACGTTGACAAATCCGGCGATGAAGGCGAGGACCCAGGCGCCCCACCAGACCCAGCGCGGAAGTTTGGAAATCATGATGAGGACACTCCACTACCGGGACCGCCGGAATTTTCAATTCGTCCGTGAGGACCCACGCCCCCCAAGCTGTTACGAAACTGAGGGGACAATCGCAGACGCAGCGGGGAATGGACGCACGATTCCGCATAAATCCTGCTCTCGGAAACAGCGGTAGCGGGAAGTGGCGCGGCCATTTGGAGCCGAAGGCCGACGGTTGAAATGAAGCATTCCACCACTATGAACATCGAACCTCTCGAAGTCCGCATCGCCCCCGCCTCTCTCAATGGGCAAGTGCTCACGTATACCGACATCGACGGAGACCATGTGACGCTGACGATTTCCAAGGGCACGCTTACTCCCGGGCTCTTCACCTTCGATACGGGCAGCGTGAATGGAGACAATTCGGTGCCGCAGCAGCTCCGGGCGGTGAATCTGGCCGCGGCCACCGGGGTGGATAATGCGAATATTTTGATGAAAGTAGTCAAAGCGCCGGGCGGCGATGGACTGGCGGCCATCGGGATCATCAATGCCCTCGGCAAGAATCTCGGGACGATCACGATTCAGGGCGACCTGGGCGATTTGGAGGCCGGTACCGGTCCGGTGGGCAACCCGGCCGCCAAGGCGATCACCGTGCGCAGCGCCGGCGCGTATGGCCTCGTGACCCAGGGTGGCGGAGGCGATCTCGTGTGGAATATCCAGGGCGATGTGGCTTCGCTGAAGGTGACGGGCGATGTGAAGGACTCGCAGATCAACGTCTTCGGAAAACTAGGTCCGCTGACGATCGGCGGCTCCATCATTGGTGGAAGCGGGACGTTTTCCGGAGCGGTTGGCACCACGGGCGGCATCGGACCGGTGAAAGTAGGGCACGATATGCGCGGTGGCACCGGCTTTGGCAGCGGGCTCATTTCCACCGACATCAATCTTGTCAGCATCACGCTGGGCGGCTCGCTCATCGGCGGCGGCGGGCAGGAGAGCGGAGAGATCCGGAGCGTGGGGAATATAGGGTTGGTGAAAATTGCCGGAGATGTTCGCGGAGGGACGGGTCCTCTCTCCGGCAGAATCGACACCTTTGGCAATCTGGCCGGACTCATGCTCGGCGGGTCTTTTGTCGGCGGCAAAGGGGATCAGTCCTTCACCGCGAGCATGATTATTCACGAAGGGCAGATCTTCGCGGTGGGCAACATCGGACCGGTGAAGATCGCGCGCGATATGATTGGCGGGCCCGGCTTTGGCTCTGCGGAAATCCGGAGCCACGGCGCAACCGTGTCCGTCACCGTGGGCGGTTCGCTTTTCGGAGGGGATGGCATCGCCAGTGCGCAAATCGCCACGGAAGGAACTCTGGGCCCCGTCAAGATTGGCGGCAGCGTGGTGGGCGGAGCGGGAGCGTTTTCCGGCATCCTGCACGGGACCAACGTGATCACGAGCATCAAGGTCGGTGGCTCCTTTATCGGAGGGTCGGCCGGGATTGGCGGCTATGTGGAAGGCGATAGCGCGATCGGAAATATCACGATTGGCGGATCGATCGTGGGCTCCGGTCTTTCCAGCGGCTACATCATCGCGCTGGGGACCATGGGAGCCGTGAAGATCGGTGGTTCCATCCAGGGAGGCACGGGGAATTCGACCGGGTTCATCTCGGCCGCGGGCAGTATCGCGAGTCTCACGATTGGGGGCTCGCTGGCGGGAGGAACGGGCCCATCAACGACGGGAACCATCCTCAGCTCCGGCGACATCGGGGCGATCAAAATCGGCCGGGATTTAGTGGGCGGCAGCCTGGTGTCGGCAGCCTCAGCCGGCATGGATAGTAGTGGCTATATCCAAAGTACTGGGCGGATTAAAAGCATCACCATTGGGGGTTCCATCGTTTCTGGCATCGATCAAAGTGCGTCTTTCCAACTGACAGACAATGCGTCGATTCGCGCCGGCCAGGACATCGGTGCGCTGATGGTGAAGGGCAATTTGATTGGCAATACGACGACCAACGGATCGTCTCCCGTGGTGGTGAGCGCGCTGCACGTCGCAGTGCCCACGGCGACCAGTAACCTGGCCATCGGCAAAATTCAGATCGGCGGGCGAGTGGAGCAGGCGCAGATTTTTGCCGGATACACTACCACGCTCGCGCCCACGGATGGGACCGCGCAGATCGGCCCGGTGATGGTGGGCGGAGATTGGCTGGCCAGCATTCTTGTGGCCGGCGTGCGGGACGTGAACGCGGATGGTTTTGGCAATGGCGACGATGCCATCATCGGCGGTGGCGTAAGTATTGCCAAAATTGCGAGCATCACCATCAAGGGAACGGTGTCCGGCAGCACCGTCGCGGGGGACCGGTTCGGTTTCGTCTCGCACACCATCGGCTTGTTTAAGGCGCTGGGGTCAGCCGCCGTCCTCACGAGCGGACTCGATGTCGTCGGCTTTGCGCCGCTCACTGCCGATGTCTTTCTGCGAGAGGTTTAGAGCGGTTTAAGTTGAGTTGTAGCCGCTCGAAATGGCGGAGTTCGATGTAGCTGTGACCGGAAGGTCGCAGAGAGCGGCCACGACTTTTCGCAGTCTGCTCTAAACCGGTGGCGGTGTTGGAGTGGCAGAGCGAATGTCAGGCGCAGTGACCCTATCGGTTTTTTCCGCGAGTGAGGTCGCTGGAGGAACCGACGGAGGACGAGTTCCTCCAGCCACCCCAGCCCCTGCCGTGCGCACCGACAGCTCCGGGAGCTGGCCGATGGCACCGGCAAAGGCGAGGGCAATGCGCGAGAGCCGCCGTCTCATGGCTTCCGGAGGTAGTCGGAGATTTGCCGGTAGCCGCTTTCCGTCTGCCATTGGAAAGCGCGCCAGTCCTCCGGCTTGTGTGTCGCCGCCATGTTGAGCAACATCTGCCGTGCATTGGCGGCCACCGCGGGATTGCGCGAAGTGCGGGCAACGTGAATCAGCTCCGGCCACGCCGTTGGGCCGAGATCGGCGAGGTAGTCCACATCCAGGGCGGCGCCGGCTTCCCAGCGGGCCACGTTGTAGTGCGCCACGCCGCCGGCAACATCGGCAAACTGCAGGATGAAGAAGAGCACAAACGTGGCGACGACATTTTGCCCCAGCAGCCAGTTGAAGCTGCGCCGTCGTTGCACAAACCATGCGAGAAGCAGGAAGCCCGCAGCCACGAGGGCGCAGAAGCACGCCACATACACGCGCCGCTCCGTGAGCGAGGAAGCATCGGTGTAAAACATCAGGCGCCGGAGCACGCTCGCGAGGAGCACGAAATTTTGCAGCACCCAAAAATGGGCGAGTGCCTTCAGCCAGCCATTGCTGCCGGCGGGATCGCTTTGCTGGAACATGCCCGCGATGATCACCGCCGAGAGGATGACGGCAGCGATGAGGCTGTTGACCCCCGAATGAACAAACTCCGCTGCGTTGACGCCCGCGGGCGGCGCGCTTTTGTGCCAGAGAAACATCGCGTCGAGCGTGTTCACGAAGCAGAAGAGCACGTTCACGGCGAGCAGCGCCATGACGGTCTGCCACACGCCCAGCCGGGGATCCGCACGCGTGAAGCGAGGCACCGTCTTCGTCCACCAGCGCGGGGCCTCCGGGGCGCGGGTGCCGTGGAAGAGGCCGAGTGCCGCCGTGGCAAAGAGCCCCCAGAAGACCACGCGGAGCGGCGTAATGTTCAGATTGCTCCAAAAGTCGATCACCGCCTGGCTGGCGCGCTGGAGCAGGTCGCCAAAGACCGCGTGACCCGTGGCGAAGATGGAGCCGAAGACCGCCAGCAGCACCGCTGCCGGTAGGAGCATTTTGAAGGCGAAGACGGCCCGGCCGGTCAGATCCATGCTGTCGCGAACACTCGTGAGGACCTCGGTCGTTCGCGTGCTCAGTCCCAGCCAGCGCATCGGCGCCGAGAGCGATCCAAACAGGACTTCTGCCGTGCGGGCCCAGAGCCCGCGAAGCTGGGGTTGGAAAACCTCACCGGCCAGCGCGAGGGTCAGCGTGGACGCGGCCAGGATATTGGACAAGGAAGTGGCAATCGCCGACTGCACGCAGGTGGCGCCGAGCAGCGCGGCGAACAGCCACGAACGCCCCCCCGGCCGGCGCCGATGCCGGAGAAACAGCATGAACCCCAGCGCGGCGAAGAAAATGCCGACCGAGACGCCGAAATAGCCGTCCCAAAAAAGGAAATCAGTCAGCGCGGTGGTGATGGCAACCGGGATGAGAATCCCCGCGACTTCGCGGAGGCTGATGACGTCCACCGGAGTCGGTGCGGCTGCGGCGGGAGCAGTCTCTGGGTTCATCGCCGCACCTCCTTCCGCGGGGTGGGACGACAGCTTCTTCGGGGTGGTCGATGGGTGGCGTTGGTGTTGGTTTTCATAAGGTAGCTTTGTGTCACAAAGTAATTGGGCAAAAAGGGGTTACGCGGGATGGACGCGTGGCTCCGCTGGTCGCGGTAGGACGGAGAGCCGAGGTGCGCTGGCGGCGTCGTTTCATTCGGTTTTCCCCGCTTTGACGATGCTCTCCAGGACCGCCAGATATTCGGTAAAAGCCGCCCGTCCCTTCTGCGTGAGGCCATAGCTCGTCTGTGGGCGGTCGAGCACTTCCTTGATGATCGAAACATGGCCGGCGTCGTGCAGCGTGCGCAGATGCGTGATCAGGTTGCCGTCGCTCATTTTCAGTTCCGCCTTCAAATCCTGAAATGACCAACTCGGCCGCGTCGCGAGCAGCGTCATGATCCCGAGCCGCCCGCGCTCGTGAATGACTTTGTCGAGTTTGTCGAAATCGAACATGGCGCGCTAGATGGCGAAGCCCGCCGAGGCTTTGCGAGGCCAGGTGCAGGCCGCATAGATGAGGTGCAGCAGACCAAAGGTGAGGGCCATGGTGAGGTTCGAAAGCTGCGTGGGCGAGAGGGCCAGTGGCAGACCTCTTGTGTAACCAAAAAAGAACCCAATCGCCGCCGCGAGCCCCGCCGCAACAAAGCTCCAGCCCAGCCACACGAGCGAGCGCGGCGCAAAATGCTCCATGGCAAGCAGCGCGAGGCCATACGCGAGGCACCAGACGCCCGGCAGCCCGAGATAGATGGGTGCCGGACAAAAGCCGAGGGCACCAATGACGGTGAGCAGCGTCAGGACCCCGGCCACGAGGTGCGCCGGAATCAGCGCCCGGAGCGCCATCTTCATGCCCGCCGAAAAGAACGGATCGCCGCGGCGGTTGGCCTCACGATAGAGAAAATATGCATTGGCCGCGCCGGCGCTTGCCAGCACCAGGGCCCATGGGCCGAAAAACCACATCGGTCGATCCGCGAGGTCGTGGAGGGGGCCGGCGAGCAGCCCGCCGACGATCAGTGCTACCAACCCGCCCGTCAGCGCGGTGGGGGCGGAGATCGCCCGGTAGACCGTGGCCTTTTCCATGAGGGAGCGAATGATTCGGAGATGTTCCTCGGCTTCGGTGCGTTGCATGGCACTCGGGACTTTGTGGGGCAAAGTATCGCTTTGCAAGACAAAGTTGAGGCGATTCTACCCGAGAATGCCAGGAATCATTTCCGCGCCGCCGGCGATGCCCGTGAGCCGCTCGGGCCGGCCATTCTGCTCGAAAAACAGATCGTCGGCGCGCAGGCCGAGCGCCGCGAGGATGGTCGCGTGAAGGTCTTTGAAGGGGTGCGGTTCCTCCACGGCCATGAGGCCGATGGCATCCGTGGCGCCGATGCGCGTGCCCGGCTTCACGCCCCCGCCGGCCAGCCAGATGGTGAACCCGGCGGCGTTGTGCTGGCGGCCGCGGTCGCCCTGCATCATCGGTGTGCGGCCAAATTCGCTGGCGCAGATCACGAGCGTCTCGTCGAGGAGCCCGCGTTGTTTGAGATCCGCGAGCAACGCGGCGATGGGCTGGTCGGTTTGCCGGGCGAGCGGTGGATGATTCTTCGCGAGCTGCGCGTGCGCATCCCAGCCGTCCTTGTCGAACATGTTGTAGATTTGCACGAAGCGCACCCCACGCTCCACGAGTCGGCGCGCGAGCAGGCATTTGCGCCCAAATTTCCCCACCTGGGGATCGTTGTGGTCGAGCCCGTAGCTTTTGCGAAGGGGCGCGCTCTCCTGGTCGAGATTGCCCACCTCCAGCGCCGCGCTCTGCATGCGGTAGGCGAGTTCGTAGCTGGCGATGCGGGCCTCCAGTTCGCTCACGCCGGGATGGGCTTCGCGATGTTTGAGATTGAGGTCGCGGATCAGATCCAGCGAGGCGCGCTGTCCGCCGGCAAACTCCGCGGCTGGCAGCAAATCCAGCACCGGCGTGCCCTCGCTCCGCAGGCGCGTGCCTTGGAACGCCGCGGGGAGAAAGCCATTCGTGTAGTTCGACGCGCCGCCCAGTGGCCCGGCTTCAAAAAGCAGGACGTAGCCGGGCAGGTTTTGATTTTCCGTGCCGAGGCCGTACGTGATCCACGAACCGAGGCTGGCTTTGCCGGCGAGCGTCTCGCCCGTGTGAAGTTGGTAGGAGGCGGGCGCGTGGTTGTTGCTCTCCGCCTGCAGCGAATGGAGGAAGCACAGATCGTCGACCTGCTGCGCGAGCTGCGGATAGAGCTCGGAAATCCACCTCCCGCTCTGGCCATGCTGCGTGAAGGAAAACGGGCTCGCCATCAGCTCATCCTTGCAACCCTCGAACACATTCGCGTGCCGCGAATTTTTGAGGGCGGCGCGAATCGAGGCGGGCACGGGCTTTCCATTCAGCTTTTGCAGCTCGGGCTTGTAGTCGAAGGTGTCCACGCTCGAGGGTCCGCCGACCATGTAGAGAAAGATCACCGACTTGGCCTTCGCCGCGAAATGCGGGGCGCGCGGGAGAAAGGGATGGATGGGATCGATGGCCACCGCCGGGTTCGCGCCGCGGGCTTGCATCCGCAGCATCGCGCCGAGTGCCAGCGCTCCAAAGCCGCCGGTAACGGCGCCGAGAAAATCGCGGCGGGAGCAGTTCGGACGGGTGAACATGGCAGAAAGGATAATCTGGCAGAGCGGCCGGGCTTTGGCGAGGGGAAGAGAACCCCTTTGCCAACCGCCGTTGCGGGATAAATACTCCATGCCGATGCGTTCTCTCCCGTCCATCGTCTTGGCGCTCGTGGCGCTCTGCGTCCGCGGGGCGGAGCCGTCGGCGGAGGAACGCTTTCGCACGGACGTGTGGCCGCTGCTGGAGCGCTCATGCCTCCGCTGCCATGGCGCGGAAAAGCAGAAGAGCGGGCTGCGGCTCGATTCCCGGGAGGCGGCGTTGAAAGGCGGCGAGAGCGGCGCCGCCCTCGTGCCAGGCCAGCCGGAAGAGAGCCTGCTCCTGCGGCTCGTGCGGCACCTGGAAGAGGACCGTAAAATGCCGCCAAAAGAAAAGCTGAGCGAGGCCGAGGTCGCGAGTCTCGAGCGCTGGATCGCCGGAGGCGCACCGTGGCCGGCGCCGGCCCCCATCACGGCGAAGGTAATTTTGCCGGGCGAGAAGCTGGGAGATGCCTGGACGGATGCGCGGAATCCGATCGTGAAACTCTTCGCGGGCCAGCGGCTGGATTTGTGGTCGCTGAAGCCGATCGCCCATCCGCCTTCACCCGCGGTGGCGCAACCGGCGTTTGTCGTGCGCAATCCCATCGATGCCTTCATTCTCACTCGCCTCGATGCCGAACAGGTCGCGCCTGCGCCGGAGGCGGATGGCCGCACGCTTTGCCGGCGCCTCACGTTCGACCTCGTCGGGCTGCCGCCCACGCCGGAGGAAATGGAGACTTTTGTCAGCGCCTACGAGGCGCCCGGGGCGGATCGCGAGGCCGTTCTGTCGGCGAAGGTGGAGCAACTTCTTGGCAGTCCCCGCTATGGCGAGCACTGGGCGCGGCTGTGGCTGGATGTGGTGCGCTACAGCGACAGCAATGGTTTCGATTGGGATGAGTTTCGTCCGCAGGCCTGGCGCTTTCGCGACTACGTCATCCGCTCTTTCAATGCGGATAAACCCTTCTCGCGTTTTCTCCGCGAGCAACTCGCCGGAGACGAAATGGTGGATGGCGCGCCGCGCGATGCGCCCGAGCAGGATTGTTTGATCGCCACAACGTATCTGCGGCTTGGGCCGTACGACAACAGTGCCGCTCAATTTGGGGAAGGCCCACGGGTGCGCGCGGCGCTGATGAACGATCTCGTGGAGACCACCGGCTCGGCATGCCTGGGGCTCACCATGGTGTGTGCGCGCTGCCATAATCACAAATTCGATCCCATCTCGCAGGCCGACTACTACCGGCTGCGCGCTTTTTTTGAAGGTGTGAAACTCCGGGATGATCTGCCGCTCGATCTGGCGCCGGAGCAGGAAGCCATTCGCCAGCACAATGAAGGCATCGAGGCGCGGATGAAGGAGCGTCGCGGGGCACGCGATGCTGTTCTGGCCGGGGCCAAGGAACGGCTCCGTGCGGCGCGGGTGGCGAAGCTCATCGCCACGGACCGAGTGTTGCTGGAACTGCCGGCGATGCTCCGCGGTGCCGACGCGAAGAAGCGGATTCAGGCGCTCGAAAAAGAAGTCACCCCGCCGGATCCCGACATCAAGGCGGCGCTCACGCCCGAGGAAAAGAAACGCCATGGCGAGGCTGATGCCGAGGTGCAGGCACTCAAAAAGCAGCTGCGCCCGTTTACCACGGGTCTGCTCATGGCCGATGAAAATGCTGCGCCGCCGGTGACCTACGTCCTTTTCCAGGGCGACCTGGCGAAGACGCGCGAGGCCGTGCCGCCGGGCTTTCTCTCGGCATTGGATCCCAATGCCGCGCGCATTGAAAAGCCAGTGCGTCGGGATTCCTCGGGCCGCCGCACGGCGCTGGCGGATTGGCTCGTTTCCAACAGAAACCCACTCGTCGCGCGGGTGCTGGTGAACCGCATCTGGCAGGCGCACTTCGGCGAAGGACTCGTGGCCACGGCCAATGACTTCGGCCTGAACGGCGCGCGGCCGACGCACCCGGAGTTGCTTGATTGGCTCGCCGGCGAGTTCATGCGCGAGGGCTGGTCGCTCAAAAAGCTCCACCGCCTCATCGTCACGAGCAGCACGTATCGGCAGTCCGCGCCGCTGCCCGCCGTCGCTGGCCGGCATCTGTTTGCCGGCCAGGCTCCGCGGCGGCTCAGCGCCGAGGCCTTGCGCGATGCGACGCTCGCGGTGGCCGGAAAACTGCGCCTCACGTCCGGCGGCCCACCCATCTGGCCCGAGATCCCGGAGGAAGTGCTCAAGACGAATCCCGCCTTTCTCGACGACAACGCGGAGAAGACCAAAGGCTGGTATCCCACGCCCCATGATCAGTCCGCCGTGCGGAGCATTTACCTCGTGCAGAAACGGAATCTACGGGTGCCCATGCTGGAGACTTTTGATCAGCCGGACAATGCCCTGTCCTGCCCGCGCCGCAATGTCTCCACCGTGGCGCCGCAGGCGCTGACGCTCTTGAATGGTCCGCTCGCCACCGAGATGGCGACGGCCCTCGCGGAGCGGGTGCAGCGCGAGGCAGACCATGAGCCGAAGGCTCAAATCGAGCGGGCCTTTCGGATCGCCCTGCAGCGAGCGCCGGACCCGGACGAGCAAGCCAGGTGCACGCAGTTTCTCGCGCAGCACAGCCTGCCGGAACTCTGCCGGGCGCTGCTGAATCTCAACGAGTTTGCCTATATCGACTAGAGGCTGTGCGGCACTTTTGCACAGAGTGCATTCAATGACCGGGGGTCCGGTATCTGTTAGGCCGCAGAACGCGTCCGTCAGGCGGTTGGTGATTAAAATAGCGGGCAGCTCGCCTCCTTGGAGATCGAGCGAAGCGAGCAGCCCAGGTAGGGATGGCGCGCCGCCGCCGTCCCCAATTTCGCTCGGGGGTCGGACGACTTCCGCGGCTACTTCCCGCATTGGCAGCAGAAGAAAGCTGGCGCCTTGAGCGAGATCAGGGACGGCGGCGGCGCGCCATCACTACCTTTGCTGTTCGCTCCGCTCGCTTATAAAGTGGAGCCCTTCCTTCGGGATCCGGAGGCCAGGCGCCTTGGCTGGCCCCCAGCCTTCAGACAACGATCGCCAACAAGTGCCGTACTCCCTCTAGGCTCGCCGGGCGCGATCTTCTCGGGGAAGTAAAAGCGCACCGTGCGTCGCGGATGCGAAACCATTCGCCATGAAGACGATCGCCGAACTGATCCGCGCGTGCTTCCACGCCTACGAAACAAAAGACCGCGACGCGTTGGAGCCGTTGATTGCAGACGACTTTACCTTCACCAGCCCGCTCGACGATCACATCGACCGCGCCACGTATTTCCAGCGCTGCTGGCAAAACTGCGAACACATCGAACGCTTCGATTTGGAAAAGCTTTTCGTCCAGGGAAACGAGGCGTTTGTCCAGTATCAGCTTCATTCCAAAGGGCAGCCGCCCTTTCGCAATACCGAGGTTTTCACCTGCCGCGCCGGACAGCTCACCAGCGTGCACGTCTACTTCGGTGCTGAGGTTGGCGCCGCGAAGGGAGCAGAGGAGCAGATTCGTGCGGTCGTCGAGGACTGGGCGGAGGCTATCCGGAGCAGAGATATTCCCGGGGTGCTCCGGCATTTTGCCGATGGCTGCGTTCGTTTCTACCTCGCGCCACCCTTGCAGGCCGAACAGCCGCTACCGGAAAATCTGGAGAACTGGTTCGCCAGCTTCAGCGGGGAGATCGGCTATGAAGTGCGCGGCCTGAAAATCGCCACTGCCGGAGACCTGGCTTATGCGCATTCGCTGAATCATCTCACAGGCACGAGGGCCGACCGCGGCGAGCCGGTCGACGTGTGGTTCCGCGAGACGCTCTGTTTTCGGCATCCCAAGGATCGCTGGCTCATCACCCATGAACACGAGTCCGTGCCCTTCTATATGGACGGGTCGTTGCGGGCGGCCATTGATTTGAAGCCCGCTTGAGCGTGCCACGAGCGCACAGACTCTCTTCCAAAGATCTGAGGAGCCAGCGGGTCGAAATGCGACCATGACACTCGCCTTCCGTTTCGCCACCAGCCTGGTCACGTTCAGTCTCGCCGCCACCTTCTCCGCCTTCGCGGAGGAGCCGGCGCTCAAGCTCAAGGACCAGGACGTGTGGGTGATGGCCGGGGACAGCATCACCGCGCAGCGTCTGCATACGAACTATATCGAGGCGTACTACCGCACCCGCTATCCACAATTGCACCTGCATTTCCGCAATTCCGGCATCGGCGGCAACCGGACGGGGAATGTCCTCAAGCGGTTCGACTACGATGTAGCCGCATGGAAACCGACGATCGTGAGCGTCGAGCTCGGCATGAACGATGTGAATGGTCCGCTCGAGGCCTACGTGAATGGTGAGAAGGAATTGGTGGCGAGGATTCGTGCCTTGCCCGCGCAGCCGATTCTCATTTCGTCCAGCCCGGTGAATGACGGCAGCATGATGGGGGCATTCAAATCTGAGCGCTGCGAAAAGCTGCATCCCTTCACCGAGGCGCTCCAGAAAGTGGCGTCGGAGGAGAAGGTCACGTTTGTGGATCAGTTCCACGCGCTCATTGATCTATGGGGGGACAATCGCCGCAAAGGCGCGGAGGCGGCCGCGAAGCAGAATCCGCCCGCTACGCCACCACCGGCGCCCGAGCCGGGCAAACCCGCGCCGATTCCGCCCTCGCTCGTTTCGCTGGAGGGCGACGCCGTGCACACCGGTTCCGTGGGGCAGTACACGATGGCGGCGACGATCCTGAAAAGTTTGAAAGCGGATGGCGAAGTCAGCTCCGCAACGATTAGCGCCGACGGCAAGTTGACCGAGGCCAAGCGCTGCGCCATCACCGAGCTGAGTTCCAAGGACGGAAAGCTGAGCTTCACCCGTCTGGATGAAGCCGGGCCCTGGCCGATCCTGCCCCACGCGCGGACGGCGGTAAAAGTGCTGCCGGAAATGCTGGATCTCTCGCGCTATATGCTGCGGGTCACGGGGCTCGCGGATGGCGAATATCGCGTGAGCATCAACGGCAAGCCCGCGGCCAAAGTCACCGCCAAGGATCTGGCGGCCGGTTGGAACATGACCACGGTTTTCGACGGCGCGCTCGGCGAACGCTCCACGGCCATCCTGGGACTGATCGCGAAGCTCCAGGGCAACTTGAACAATGATTGGCGCGCGGCCAGCCAGGCCAAGGATGCCGACAAGCTCGCGGCCGCGCAGGCGGCCATCGATGCCTGTGAAACGGAACTGCAAAAGCTCGTGCAGCCGGTGCCGCTGCAGTTCACCATCGAGAAGTAGGCGCTACCGCACTTTCGTGAGCGTGAGCGTGTTTCGCGAGAACCACGCTTCGCCGGCGCCCGCGCAGAGTTCGGCCATGAAGATCACTTCGCCGCCGGGCGTGTCGAAATCGAAGCTCACCTGCTGCCAGCCGGCGGAGCCTTGCACCTCGCATTTGCCCTCGCGTGAGGCGCCACTAATCCGCAGGCCCGCGCCCGCGCCGGTCTTGCCAAACTTCGGCACCTCGCGTCCGCCGGCGGGCGTGCCGGAGACATTATTCGTCTTCACCTTCGCCTGAAATTTGTAGGAGCCTTTCGGCAGGATCAGACCGAGCTTCCACGCGCCCGGGCCTTTGCCGTCGGACGTGATATGGAAGGATTTCTGCCCATCGGAGGTCACTTCATCGAGCGTCCCGTTGCCGTCACCATGCCAGCCGCGCGGGGCCAGCGGGATGATGGTGCCGTTGGAATTGAGCGGCTGCGGGAACATTTTGCCAATCGCCTCAAGCCGATTCTTGAGCCGCTCGCGCATGTTGGTGATCTGCGCCGCGAAATCCTTGGCGGCCTGCGGGGTCACGTAGCGGCGCATCGCATCCTCCACCTTGCGGCCCTGGCGCTGCAGGCGGTTGTCCCACTCGCGCGAGTTCAGCACCTTGGCGTAGAGTTCGTCGGACGTTTTGCGGTAGAGCGTCTTCCACGCCGGATTGCCCAGCACCGCCTCACCCACGAGCGAGATGGGATCGCGCAGCACGGACCAATTCGTAAGGCCCCAAGTCTGGTCCATGCCGTGGGCAAAGAAATTGGCCTTCTTCGTCTTGGCGTCGAAATAGAGCCGGTAGTTGTTTTGGTTAAAATTGTAGCCGTCCCAGTGGCTCACGAATGTCTCCATGGCGAGGAAGCGCAGGAATTCCGGCACATCCAGTCGCTGTTCCAGCAGCTTCCAGCGCTTGGCCTGGTCCGGCTCTTTCACCGCTTCCACCAAACCTTTGATGTCGGAGGTATCTTTCGGGTCGCCTTCCTTTTGATCCATGGCGCCGTCGATGTCGTTGATGAAGTGGCCATCGTAGAGCGTGCCGTTGGGATCCTGGAAGAAGTAGGAGGCGAAGTCTTCGTTGAAGGTCTCCTTGAAAATATAGATGCCCATGTCGCGGCCCTGCCATTTCAGGACCACATGTGTGCAGCGCGAGGCGGGCACGAGCGCGGCGCGGCACATCTCGCCGCTGATGTATTCGTTCAGGAGGCTGGCATCCTGCGCGCCGTTGTTGAGATGAAATTTCTTCATCCCGTGGAAGCGCTCCACGCCCTTGAATTTGGACATGCTCACCGTGAGCCCTGGGCGCTGGTCCGGCGTTTGGAAGCTGCCCGCGGAGCCTTTCAGCTTCACGGCCACGTCCTTGAATACGGTCTTTTTTCCATCGGCGCCGGTCTCGGTGAAGGTCGCCTTGGCATACTCGCGATTCTGCTTTTGCAGCGCCTCCCATTCAGCGGGCTCGAAGGAGATCTCCACCCGCACCACGGGACCGGCGAAAAAGTCGTCCATGAGCTTCCGATCCTTGATCCGCTTTTGGGCCTTTGCGAGCGCCTTGGCCTCGGGCGTCTCCGGAGCTCCGGGCTTGGCGCCGGGCGTGCCGGGAGCGGGGGCGGGCTTCGTGCCCGGCGCACCGGGGGCGGCGGGCGCCTTGGGTATGCCGGCGGGAACGGTGGGCGTGGCCGTGCGGTTCGCGGGGGCTTGCGCGAAGACGAGGCTCGCACTCAAGAGCGAAACCGTAGCGAATTGCAGAAGCCGCTGCGGCACGAAAAGACGGCGAGGTGACAGCTGGAGGACGGGTTCGGACACGCGCGCAGAAAAGCACGTCCGCCGCCATTGGAAAGTCATTTGACGAAGGGCCTGGGTGAATCCGTTGTAGGATTTGCATGACCGTCGCACCCGAAATTGAGAAAGAACTCCGCGCGATTGCCTCCGCGCTCAGCGAAGAGGCGCGCACGCACCTCCGCGATCTCCCAGCGGAGCAGCTCATCACCCTGCACCGAACTCTCGATCTCGCCCTGCGGAATGGCTTCCGCACCAATAAATACCCGTCCCTCTTTTATCACTGCCACGAGCGGGAAACCGACGCGACCCGGAGCTTTGATTCCATGTCGCGTCGGGCGGTGTGGATGCTGTGGGAGCATCTGCAGAGAGAGGGCAAAGAGTGAGCGGTTTCTGGACTCCGAGCGGGCCTTAAGAACAGATGTAGCCGCAGCGGGGAGGCTGCGGAGAATGTCTCCAGACTGCCCGGTAGGCCGTGAAGTCCGGAATGAGGGGTCCGAAAGGCGGAGCGTGGAAAGTGAGACGGGTTTTTAGCGAGGCACGAGCCCAGCGCGAGAGCGCGTTTCCTACAAGTTACCATTGGCAACCCGTCGCGGGCACCGGCGGGAAGCGCATTCCCCACAAGTTACCATTCGGCGCAGCGAGGTGGTGCGGAACCCAAATGGCCTTGCCTCCACCCATCATTCTGCGCGTGACAGACGACTAGCCGCGCTATTTCCCAGCCTCGAGCGGTTCTTCGATGACGGGGTTTTTGAGCACGCCGATTTTTTCGATCTCGATCTCCACCGTCTCCCCGGCCTGCAGCCAGCGCTGCGGGGTGCGGGCCATGCCGACGCCGCTCGGCGTGCCGGTGATGATGACCGTGCCGGGAAGCAGGGTGGTGCTGGCGGAGAGAAACTCGATCAGCGTGGGGATGTCGAAAATCATGTCGGCCGTATTGGATTCCTGCAGCGTCTCGCCATTCACGCGGGTGGCGATTTTCAGGGCGTTGGGGTTGGGAATCTCGTCGGGCGTGACGAGCACCGGGCCGAGGGGCAGGAAGGTGTCGAACGTCTTGCCGCGGCACCACTGGCCGCCGCCGCCCTGCTTCTGCCAGTCGCGGGCGCTCACGTCATTGGCGCAGGTGTAGCCGAGGACATGCTCCAAGGCGCGTTCTTTGGAAACGTTGCGCGCCTGCTTGCCGATGACCACCGCGAGCTCACACTCGAAATCGACGGAATCGCTGCGCAGTTTGCGCGGAAGCTGGATGGGGCCGCCGGGACGCTGCACGGTGCCGGGCGATTTCATAAAAAGCACGGGAAATTCCGGGATCGCCGCTTTGGTTTCTTCCGCGTGTTTGCGGTAGTTGAGCCCGATGCAAAAAACGGCGCGGGGCTCGATCGGCGCGAGCAGGATGCCCTCCACGTGCACGCCCGTATCCGCGAGCGGTTCAAAAACGCCGCCGGTCACAATGGTGTAGCTGCCGTCGGGCTGCTGGCTGGCGAGAGTGGTGGTTCCGTCTTCGAGTTGGAGTCGGGCGATGCGCATGGAGATGGGTTAGGCGATGCGGGTATGCTGGGCAAGAATGGAGCTTGGAGCGGACGAATGCGGCGGATAAACGGAGAGCGAAATGACCCCGGACGAACTACTGGCTGAGGCGCTGGCGTCGAAACACCCCGGAACTGCAGTGCATGAGTTGGCGCAACAGTTGAAAAACGAGGGGATGAAGAAGGATGGGATGTATGAACTCTTTTTTGGGTTTTTGAACACGATCGACCAGGACGAGGACGAGATTCGGTGGGATGCTCTCGCGAATACCCTGGATCTGATTTGTGGATGGTGTAGCCCGGGACGTGCGCTCTTTCCGTGATGGCGGGAGCAGGGACTTTTTAGGCGAGGATTTGCCTTATGATGGAGCCGTGCACGTCCGTGAGGCGGTAATCGCGGCCACCGTGGCGATAGGTGAGACGGGTGTGGTCGAGCCCCAGCAGGTGGAGGACGGTGGCGTGGAGATCGTGGAAGTGCACACCGTCCTGCACGATGGTGTTGCCGTAGTCATCGGTCTCGCCGTACGCGAGGCCGCCCTTCACACCGCCGCCGGCCATCCAGCAGGAGAAGGCTTGGGCGTGGTGTTCGCGGCCCTTGGCATCCTTGCCGGTATTAAAGGGCGTGCGGCCAAACTCCGTGGCCCAGACGACGAGCGTGTCGTCGAGCATCCCGCGCTGCTTGAGATCGACGAGGAGCGCGGCGATGGGCTGGTCCACGTTTTTCGCGAGCGGCGCATGCTCGGCGATGTTGCTGTGCGCGTCCCAGTTATTGGAGGCGCCGGTATCGATGAGCTCCAGAAAGCGGACGCCCCGCTCAGCGAGGCGGCGGGCGACGAGGCATTGCCACGCAAAGCCTTTGGTGCTGCCCCGCTGCAGACCGTAGAGCGCATGGGTGGCGTCGGTTTCCTTCGCGAGATCGAAGGCCTCGGGCGCGGCCGCTTGCATGCCGAAAGCAGTCTCGAAAGAGCGGATGCGCGCGGCAAGTTGCGGGTCGCCGCCGCGCTGGGCGAGGTGGCGGCGATTGAGCTGCGCGGCGAGGCCGAGCTCGAGTTCCTGCAATTCCGGATCGGCCACGCGGCGGCGGATATTCGGCACCGGATCAGGCCCCGGCATCACATGCGTGCCTTGATGGCAGCCGGGCAAAAATTCCGAGGACCACAACTGCGCGCCGGAGTAGGGGAGCTGCGGGGCGATGACCATGAAGCTGGGCAGGTCGGCGTTTTCCGTGCCGAGGCCATAGCTCACCCACGAGCCCATGCTCGGGCGGGAAAACGAGACGGAGCCGGTGTGGATGCCCAGCGTCGCTTGGGCATGATCCGCATTATCGCTGTACATCGAGCGGATGACGCAGAGGTCGTCCGCGCGCTCGGCAATTTTGGGAAAGAGCTCGCTGATCCAAAGTCCGGATTGGCCGTGCTGCTTGAAGTCCCACGCCGGCCGCTTGAAATATTTGACCTCGCTGCGGTTATCACCGGCAAAGGCCTCCAGCATTTTCTTGGGAACCTGGAAGGGCTGGTTGTGATCCGTGAACAGGCGCGGCTTGTAATCGAACGAATCGACGTGCGAGACGCCGCCGGACATGTGGAGAAAGATGACGCGCTTGGCCCGAGCGGGATAGTGCGGGGCCTTGGGCGCGAGCGGATCGAGTGGCGCGGTCGTCTCAGCGTGGGCGCGGCCGGAGAGAAGCTCGGAAAGGATGCCGGGCAGGACGAGGGAACTGCCGAGAAGAGTGCGGATGGCAGAGCGGCGGTTCATACGGATTTTGGTCCACGAAAGGCGAAGGGCGATTTTGGAGTGCGGCGGCAAGCGACAGCGCGACACCGCTTTCGGATGGGGGCGCAGGTGGTGGGCCGGAGCAGGAGCGGCGAACATTCTCGCGGCATCGGTAATTTCAAGAGCGGTTCCCTTCCGCGATCCCAAAATCCCTCCCTGCATCCAAAGCGGTGTTGCGCTGTCGCTTGCCGCCGCACTCCAAGATCGCGCTGCGTCTTCATCGGATCAATCGAGATACAAAAATTCATTGGCGCTCAGGAGGACCCGGCAGAGGCTGGTCCACGCTTGGTCGCGCGGAAGATGTTTCGTGACGGTGAGGCGCAGCAGGTAATCGGTGGTGATGGTGATTTCCTCGGCGGACGGATGGCGGGCGTAGAGGGTGAGGAAAGCTTGGTCGAGACGCCGGGATTCGTCGGGCGCGAGCTGCGCCAGGCGGAGGGAGAGCCGCGCGGCGCGCTCGTGCATGAAGGGATCGTTCATGGCGAAGAGCGATTGCAGCGGCGTGGTGCTCACGGGGCGGACGGCGGTGCTGGCATTCGTATCGGCACCGTCGAAGAGGCCGAAGAACGGATGTTTCCGCAGGCGCTGCTGCATTTGGTAAACGGAGCGCTGCTTCGTGTCGTAGGTGGCGAAGAATTGTTTGTGCTGGGTAAAACCCCACGTGGGCACGGGCGGGAAGGGATGTTCGCCGCCCGGCGTGAAATCGAGATCGCCGCTCACGTAGAGGAGCGTATCGCGAATGCTCTCAGCATCGAGCCGCGTGCGCTCGGCGTGGGACCAGAGCACGTTGTTCGGATCCGCACCGGTGCCACCTTGCGTGGCGAGCTGCCACGTGTGCGAGGTGAGAATCAGACGATGCAGGGCTTTCACCGAGTAGCCGCTGCGCACGAAATAATCGGCGAGGAAATCAAGCAACGCGGGATTCGTCGGCGCCTGGCCGCGGGAGCCGAAGTCATTCGGCGTCGTCACGAGGCCGCGGCCGAAATGATACTCCCACACGCGATTGACGAATACGCGCGCGGTGAGCGGGTTTTTGGCGTCGGCAATCCACTGCGCGAGCGCGAGACGGCCGCTGGTGTGGTCGTCGGCCGGCAGCGTCTGGCCGCCGAGGACGAGCGGGAAGCCGCGCGGGATTTCGTCGCCGAGGCGGCTCGGATCCCCGCGCACTTGCAGATGGGCATTGGCGGCTTTGGCTTCGCTGACGGAATAGGCGGTGGGGTAAAGCGGCTGCTCGGCGAGTTCCTTGCGGCGGCGCTTCGCCTCGGTTTCGGTTTTCGCGGCGGCATCGAGGCGTGGTTTGCGCTCGGGCGTGGTGGGCTCTTTTTCCACCTGCGCCTTGGTCGCGGTGGTCGCTTTGATCGTGGCGTCGAGCGCGGCCAGTTGATCAGTGCGCATTTTCTCGCGACGCGTGGCTTCTTCGGGCGCGACGAGCGGGACCAGCTTGGCGGGGCGGCTCTGCCCTTCGCTGCCCGGATGCGGGAAGGTAGTGCTGCTGAGGATGCCGTAGAGCGCGTAGTAATCGCGCGTCAGGATGGGATCGAATTTGTGATCGTGGCAGCGCGCGCAGCTCAGCGTGAGCCCGAGGAAGGCCTGGCCGAGATTATCAATGGCGTCACCGATCGTCAGGTGCGGCTCGCCCGCGCCCCCAGCAAAATGGCGCGCTCCGGCGAGGTAACCAGTCGCGACGATATTCCGCTCGCGCTCTTCCTCGGACTTGGCCGGGAGCAGGTCGCCGGCGATTTGCTCGCGCACAAATTGATCGAAAGGCAGGTCGTCGTTGAAGGCCTGGACAACGTAGTTGCGGTATTTGTAGGCCTGCGGGATGGGGTAATCGGACGCATTGCCGCAAGTGTCGGCGTAGCGGACGACATCCAGCCAATGGCGGCCCCAGCGTTCGCCGTAGTGCGGGGAGGCGAGCAGGCGGGAGACCAAATTGCTGATTGCTGATTTCGGATTGCCGATTGATTCGCGGACGAACGTGTCCACCTCCTCGGGCGTTGGTGGGAGGCCGATGAGATCATACGTCAGGCGGCGGATCAGCGTGGAGGGCTCGGCATCGGGCGCGGGAGAAGCGCCCGCCTTTTCCATGGCGGCGAGAGTAAATCGATCGAGGTCATTGTGGATCCAGACAACGTCTTTCACCTCGGGCGGAGACGCGGCTTTCACCGTTTGGAAGGACCAGTGCTGGCGGGCTTTTTCGAGGTCGAGTTTCGGCGTCTGCTTCTTGGGAGCGCCGGAATCCGCAGGGGCTTCCCGCGGATCGGGGGCGCCGAGTTTCACCCACTCGATGAGGTCTTTCACCTCCTCGGGGTCGAGGGCGTGCTTGGGGGGCATCTGCAGATCCTTGTTCCAATAGCGGACCGCGGTAATGAGCAGGCTGTCGTCGGGCTTGCCGGGAACGATGACCTGGCCCGACTCTCCGCCGTGCATCCAGCCCGCCTTGGAGTCGAGACGGAGATCACCCTTTTGCTTATCAGGGCCGTGGCATTCGCCGCATTGGTCGACGAGGATGGGCCGGACGTGACCTTCGAAGAAAGCCATGGGATCCGGCGTCGGCGCGGCCGAAGCGGACAGAGCGCAGAGGGCAAAGAAGACGGTAGTGGCGCGGAGGACTCTCACGATGTGAAGGGACAAACCGGAGAGGAGGAAGGTCTTAGCTGCGAAGGAGCAAGGGAAGGGTTTTGGATTTCCGACGGCAAATGGGACGACAAATGGACGACACTTTCATCCGTTATTGACGCTGGGGCGTTACTCCTTATGAATTGTCGTTCCGTCTCTAGAACTTTTTTCGAACCAACAACCAAACACAGACAATGATCAAAATCGGTATTAACGGATTTGGCCGCATCGGGCGGCTGGTCTTTCGGGCAATTTGCGACCAGGGCCTGCTGGGCAAGGAAATCGACGTGGTCGCGGTGAATGACCTCGTGCCGGCGGACAATCTCGCTTACCTCGTGAAGTACGACAGCACGCAGGGCAAGGCGAAGGAGAATGTTTTCAGCAAGAAGTCTTCGCCCGAGGTGGCGGAAGACGACGTGCTCGTGGTCGACGGCCACGAGATCAAGTGCCTCGCCGTGAAGGAAGGCCCCGCCGCACTGCCGTGGAAGGCGCTGGGCGTGGATATCGTCATCGAGAGCACCGGTCTGTTCGTCGACGCGGAGAAGGCCAAGGGCCACATCACCGCGGGCGCGAAGAAGGTGATCATCAGCGCCCCGGGCAAGAATGAAGACATCACGGTGGTGATGGGCGTGAACCACGAGAAGTATGATGCGGCGAAGCACCACATCATCTCGAACGCCAGCTGCACGACGAACTGCCTCGCCCCGGTGGTGCACGTGCTGCTGAAGGAAGGCTTTGGCGTGGAAGAAGGTCTGATGACCACCGTTCACAGCTACACCGCCACGCAGAAGACCGTGGACGGCCCGAGCAAGAAGGACTGGAAGGGTGGCCGCAGCGCGGCGATCAACATCATCCCGAGCAGCACGGGCGCGGCGAAGGCCGTGGGCCTCGCCATTCCGGAAGTGAAGGGCAAGCTCACCGGCATGTCCTTCCGCGTGCCGACGCCGACGGTATCGGTGGTGGACCTCACCGTGAAGGTGGCGAAGGACACCAGCTACGAGGAAATCTGCGCCGCCATGAAGAAGGCGAGCGAGACCTACCTGAAGGGTATCCTCGCTTACACCACCGACGAAGTGGTGAGCAGCGACTTCATCCACGATTCCCACAGCTCCATCTTCGACGCGGGCTCGGGCATCGGCCTGAACAAGAACTTCTTCAAGCTCATCAGCTGGTACGACAACGAATGGGGCTACAGCAACCGCTGCGTGGACCTCGTGAAGTACATCGTGTCGAAGGGCCTGTAAGCAGCGCTCCAGCTTTTAGTTTAAAGCTCTGAAACGTCAGGGCCGTCGCACCACGCGGCGGCCCTGATTGTTTTTTGGCCGGAAGAAAAAGCGCGTTAATTTTCGGCGGGCAGAGGCCACGTGGCCCGGATCGTGCAAAGGTATTCCGCAACGCCTGACATCCGATGGGCCGTCCTGCGAGGCGGACACGGGTGTCGGGCGTTGCAGTTTTGCGCCGTGGACTGCGGCAGCTTGCTGCCGCTGTGCGGAGGGCGCAGCTTGCTGCGTGCGGGGGAGACGGCGTCCGAGTGGGAGTTTAAGGCGTATGCCCTGGAGGCGAGTATCGCCCACCGCCCCGCCGACTTATTCACCGCCGGGCTCGCAATCGCATTGCGGGCGCCATGGCAAGAGAAACATCGTGCGAAAGTCGTAGAAATAGTTTCGCGCGCGGCGTTGACGAGAAACGGAAAAAATTGACGGTGGTGGGCCGGATGAAGACTGAGATTTCCCGTTTCTGCGAAGTTTGCTCCCACAGCCTTGGAACCCTCCCGGCGTCACTCGATATTGCCATTGGTCACTTTGAAGCGGGGCGTCCGCAGTTGCCGGCGTCGCTGGCGGCGCTGAATGAAATCCGCGCGCGGCTGCGGTCGCTCACGGACAAGCTGAAGAGCCAGCAGGCGTATCTGCTCATCTTCGGCCCGCTAAAGAGCGGCAAGTCCACGCTGATGAATGCCGTGAGCGGCGCGTACGTGAGCGAGGTGACATCGCTGCCCGGCTATCCGTGTCTCGTGTTTGTGCGGCATGCGAACAAGCCGCGCTATTCCATCACGCGCTACAATGGCCGGGAATCGGCGTTCAGCGGGCCCGCGGCGCTGAATGAAGTGGTGGCGGAGGCGCACCACGCGCTCGCCCGGGAGATTCGCGTATCGGACGAAAAGGGCGAAGACTTTGATCCGCGCACCACCTTTGCGGAGGCCATCCGGCGCATCGATATCCAGCTGCCCGTGCCGGCGTTGGCGGAATCTTCCACGGTGCTCGTGGACACCCCCGGCCTCTATAGCCGGATGAATTTCGGCTACGACGTGCTGACGCGCGAGTTCCGCGACAGCGCGGCGTGCGCGGTCTTCGTAGTCAAGACGGACAACCTGTTCCTGGAGCAGGTGTTCATGGAATTCAACCAGCTGCTCGGGCTGTTCAGCCGCATTTTCATTGTGGTGAATGTGGACGCGGGCAAGCGCGACCTGCAGCCCGACGGTTCGCTTGGGCCGAGCGCGGAGAGTCAGAGCCCGGAGCGCGTGGTGGAGGCTTTCACCACGCTGTCCATGGGCGGTCCGCTGCGCGTGGCCTATCAAGCGGGACGCGTGCGGATTCACGCGGTCGATCTGCTCGGCGCGGCGTCGGCGTTTCTCTCCGGCAACGAAGAGGACGCGGGGAAGCATCGCGCGGCGTTCGATGCGTTCCAAAAGGATCTCACCGAGTACCTGAACAGCAGCGACTACACGAAGGAGTTCATTCGCGACAGCCTGAAGCAGGGCAAGACGCTGTGCAGCGAGGCGGTGGCGGTGCTGGACGACAAGGAATTTGAAGCGGTGCGGACGCACCAGCAGGGGCTCACGATGAAGCTGCGCGAGCTGGACCTGCGCATCGCGGCAGTGGAACGCCTGCAAAAGGCGGACTGGCCGGCGATGTTCAACCGTCTGCGCGAGGACAACACGCGCGGTGGCGATGACGCGGTGCGGGCGCGCGCGGCGCAGGCGCGCGAAGACATGCGCGGCGGGCTCAAGCGCTGGCTGGGCAATGGTGATAGCCTGGGCGCGCTGACGAACAAGCACTGGAATCCGGTGTTGGTGGAAGCAGGGAAATCGCTCTCAGATACCTCGCGCGAGCGCGTGCGTCGGCTGGGCGCGACGGAGAATGGCGGTCTCGCGGCTCCCGTGGTGGTGCAGGCGGATATGCAGACGGCGGGTTTTTCCGTGGCGGCGGCGAGCAAGCGCGTGCTGGCGGCACTGAATGCGGAGGACGACACGAAGCCGTATCAAGGCAAGCTGGACATGGAGATCGTGCCGGTCCGCAAAAAGTTTTGGGATTGGATCCTGTTCCGCAGCGTGTCGTCGGTCCGCCGGCGGATGTTTGGCGAGGACGGGAACAAGGAAGTGATGCCGGAGGAAAAATCGAAGCGGCTGCTGGAAGAGAGTCGTGCGGCGTTTGAGGCACACATCGAGGATTCCATCAAAGCGCGCTTCCCCGCGCTGCCGCAGAAATTTTCCGACTCACTGGCGGACAACTACGTGAAACGCATGGTGTCCGAGGTATCCGCGGAGCTGGTGGAGTTGCTCGATCAGCTGAAGCGCGAGCGCGCCGCGCGGCAGGCGCCGTTTGACGTGAACGCCGGGATCATCACCGCGGCGGCGGAGCTCTCCGAGCAGACGAATCGCGTCGCGACGGATCTCGAGTTGCTGGCCGATGCGGAGATGGCGCGGTTTGCGGAAGCGGCGAAAGCCGCCGAAGCGCCGGCCCCTGCTCCGGAAGAGTATTTGCCGCAGGTCGGGATGCTGCCGCTGCTGTAGCGAACGTTTATACGAAGAACTGACCGAATGGACGAGGTGCTAAAGAGCACGGATTTGCAACCCGTGATGGGGGATCGCGTGCCCGCAGAAGGGTTAATTCCTGTATCTGTTTAGACACAGATACTTCGTCAGGCGTGTGGCGATCGAACGGCGTCGCGCATCCCCCCTCTTGGCAGCAAAGGTAGGGATGGCGGCGGCGCCGTCCCTAATTTCGGACGGATTCCGCGGCTACTTGCCGCAGTGGGACTGAATCGCTCCCGTTTCGCTGACGAGTCGTGAAATTCGCCGGCGCTCTGAGCGAGACCAAGGACGGCGGCGGCGCGCCATCCCTACCCGCGCTGCTCGCTTCCCTCGCTTACCAAGAGCGGCACGCGCTCCGCAGTTCGAAACCACACGCCTGACGAGCCCGTTCAGGGGCTAAACAAGTACCAGGCGCATTTGGTGTGCGTGCCCATACCGATCGTCGTGAACTCGCCACCGCGCCGCAAGCTGCGCAGGCCATAACGGCAGCGAGCTGCCGCAGTCCACCGCCTACGGCCCGATTTGCACAGGCTCGCTCCAGTGCCCCCAGCGCCCGGTGGTATCCTGGTAGCGCGCGCGGACGCGGTAAATGTGGCCCGGGCTGACGAGCACGCCAGGGAGCGTGTGGGTCAGAGCCGTGGCCGGCAGCGGCTCACTCGTCCACAGTGGCTGGATTTCGTATTTCCAAGGAGTGCCGGCGGGCGTGCCGATTTCACCGACGCGCCATTGGATGGCCGCAAACGTGTTGGCGCCCTGGGGATCGGCGAAGGGGGAGGAGGTAAAGGTCATGCCGCCGGCCCGTTTGATCGTGGGACGCTCGGGGATGTCGTTGTCGCGGCACTCACTGAGCAGATGACCGTAGCCGTAGCCGACGGGGTTGCCGTCGTTGGGCGCGTAGTCTTTTCTCGGACGGCTATCGGTGCAAAAATCGACGATGTATTTGCAGAAGCCGGAGAAATTCGGCGGCGCGAGCGTGCGCCGGAAAGAGCCGCCCATCATCCCCTGCTCGGCAGGGTTGCGATAAAAGGCGCCTTTGTCGTTGGTTTGCGGCGCATAGTCCCAGCGGCACATGTCGAGCATGGCCCAGCTCCACTCGGGCGCGCCTTTGCCGGAGGATGGCTCGATGAGACGCGCGTACTCCGCGACGAGCTGGCCGATTTGTCCGCCGGTCGGCGACGGATCGCCGCCGAGGAGATCGAGCACTTCGCGCGCGCGGTTCTGGTATTCGAGCTTCAGCGCCGGCTGCTGGAGGCTGCTGGTTTGGTCGATGTAGCCGGGCTGGTGCGTGCGCGGGATGAACATCATGTCGAGATCCCACGGCACGGGCTCCCAGCCGAGCTTGGGCTCTTGATAAAAGATGTGGTTGGCGCCGGGGCGAAGGTCGACGTTCGAGACGAGGCGGTTGATCGCATGGAAGCTGTAGTAGCTCGCCATGTCCATGTGCGCGCGCCACCACGCGACAGCCTCGCCGCGCGGACCGTGCTGGAATTCGCCCCAAATGGCGTTTGGATCCTGGGTGAAGCCGCTGGGTTTGTGTTTCACGCCGTCCTCGGGCTTGAAGACGATGCCGTCGGGCAAATGATGGTTGTCGAGCCACGCACCGTCGGTGTCCTCGATGGCGTTGTAGAGGCCCCAGAGGTCGCCGTCGTACTGCGTTTTGCCCTGCTCCTCTGGCGTGGTGACCACGCGGAAGTGGATGGGTAGGCAGTCGCTTGCGGGCACGCCGGCGAGCTGGTAGGCGCGGAAAGAAATGGTTTCATCGAGCCCGGCCATGCCGCGGTTGATCTGCACCCACGGGCTGGCGCACGCATTCATGGCGAAAGAATTCCACGTGGACTTGTAGAGGCGCCCCCATTGGTCGCGCATGGGCACCTCGTGACCGGGTAGAAAATGGAAGCCCCATTTGTTTTTTCCCGTGTTGTAGGTGCTCGCGCTGCCGCGGTTGTTAAACTGCATGTGGTCGAACACGCGGCCTTCGTAGACAAACGTGCCCAGAAACTTGTGGTGGTTCGCGCCGCCGTCCCACTGGCTGTGCGAGACGTCCTGCCCATTCGCGACGAGCGTGAAGATGGGCAGCGTGCGTTGCAGATCGCTGCTGAAAGTAATGGGCGGAGTCTTGCCGGGCTGCGGGAAGCCGGTCCACGCGGGCGGGCCGCCCCACACAAAGTAGGCGAAGTTCGGCGCGGGATCGTCGGGATACGGAAGGCGGACGCGCGCGCCGTCATTGCCCTCGACGGTGATGCGGTAGCGGACGAGGCGCCGATTCTTCTGCTGCTCCGCGGGCAGGTCGGTCACCCAATCACCATTCTCGTAACGCATCGGGAAGTCCTGCCAGCGGCTCTCGTAATCGGGGTCGCTCTTGCGCACATACGCACCGGGCTCGACGAATTGCACATGGAGCGTGGCGGCGCGCACGGTGCCGCGCACGCTGGTGGCGGCGATGCGCACGAGTTCACCGGGCCGCGGCTGCAGGGGCGTATTTTTTACCGCCGTGACCACCGGCGGCATGATGGGCACGAACACGCTGTTTTTCGCGCCGGGCGTTGGGCGCTTGGAAAGCGTGCCGGCCGCGGCGGGATTCGCGCCGTCTTCGAGCGCGAGGTCGAAGGACAGATCGCTGCTGTCCCTTGCGGAGTTGAAAACCTGGGCGGCGATGACGTTGTCGCCCGGCGTGAGAAATTGCGCCGCGTTCGCGATGGTCGCATTTTCCCAATCGCCCGCCTCGTGGTCTTCGCCGAGCGAATCGAAATGCGGCTCACCGGCGGGGGCGTGGAAGCGCGCGGCCTCGCGGCTATTGATCCAGATGATGCAACCGTCGTCCACGCGCACGCGCAGCGTGAGGGCGGCCGGAACTTTCGCGACGTTCACGCGATGGCGCAGGAACAGCGTGGAGTAGTGCCCCTGCATGTCGTTGATGACCGTGGCGTCGTCATTGTCGCCGTAGCCAAAGCCCGCTTTGCCGGTCTGCCAGTCGGCACCCTCGCGAAATTCCTTCAGCCGCCAGGCCGCGAGAGGCTGCGACGCTTCGCTGGTGCCTTTGCGCCAGCGCCATTGGTTGCTGCCGGGTGGGAGCAGGGTGGGAGTGGCAGTCTTGGGCAACTCAACGGCGGGAAACCCCGAAGCGCGCCAGTGGCTGGCCTGAGAGCCATCGAGAAAAGGATTCAGCCGCTCCAGCGAGCTACCCGTGCCCGCACTGGCGCAGGGCCAGGGGAAACCGACGGCGTAGTGGATTTGCTCCACCACGCGGCCATCGCCGTTTTTGAGCGTGAGCGTTTCGCCGTCATTGCTGAGGCGGCCGGGCAGAGGACCGAGCGCTTTCACGCCAAACTCTTTTTCCAGCGCGGCCGGCTCTTCCGCCACCACGACAAAAGCGCCGGGCGCAAGGACGGTGTCCGGCGGAAACGTGAATTTATCGAGCGCCCAGCCGCCCATCTTCGCGGGCTGATCGCCGGTATTAAACAGCTCGATGAATTCCAGCGGCTTTTTGTCTTTGGGATCGAAATGGATCTCGTTGATGACCACGCGATCGGCCGCGCAGGCCGTAGCCGTGATGAGCAACGCCAGGATGCGAAACATGTGCGGTGGGGGATATCCGGTTTCGGGGCGGATGCTAGTGGGAAACGGGCGGGGCATGCAGTGACATTTAGACGAAGGACCTGGATGCGACTCCCGGCTGGCGTTGCCAGACCAGCTTCTCAAAGGCGGAACTCCGAACTCAGCGCCTGACGCTCGAGCCTGGCCACTGAATACTGAATAATCCAGGCCCGCAGCTTGGCTACGATCCAAACGCCTTCCGCAGCATCTCAATACTCTTCGGCACCGCGGTGTCGGCTTGCTCCTTGCCTTCCATTTCGAGGGAGACGTAGCCGCTGTAGTTGGCCTCCGCGAGGATGCTGGCGATGCGGTTGTAGTCGAGGTCGAGCGTGTACCAGACGCCGCCGCCATGGTAGGTCTTGGCCTGGACAAAGACCGCCTTGGGCGCGATCGCTTTGAATTTGTCGTACGGGTCCTCGAGGAAATTGCCGGTGTCCATCAGGGCGCCGATGTAGGGTGAATTGAATGCTCCCAGGATGCGCAGTAGGCCTTCGGGCGAGCGGGACAGGCCCCAATGATTTTCCAGCGCAAGGATGACGCCCAGCTGCTCGGCGCGCTTGAGGCATTTCCCCAAGCCGTCGATGGCCCAGTCGAACGCCTCGTCTTCCGTGCGGCCGGCGAGGGGCGGCTCGAGGCCACGCTTTTTCATGAACTCATCGAAGTCGGCGATGGTATTCCAGCGGCCGGCATTCACGCGGATGCACGGGGCGCCGAGGGCGTCAGCAATCTCGAGGCACTTGACGGTGTGATCCACCATGGCCTGCCGGGCCTTGGGGTCCGGGTTGACGAAATTTTGGTGCGTGCTGAGGCAGCAGATGGCCAGGCCATTGCGATAAGCCTGGCGCCTGAGCTTGTGGCAGTAGGCGCGGCCGGCCTCGTCGAACGGGGCCTTTTCCTCGATGTCCATTTGGCGATGGAGAATATCCACGCCCTCCACCCCGATCTCGGCGGCCCGGTCGATCACGCTTTCGATGGGGTACTTCTTCTCTTCGAAGTGCCAGTAGGAGTAGGTGGAAATGCCGAGCTTGATCCGGCGTTTGAATTTCGGCGCCTCGGCGGCAGCGGGCTGCTGGGCGAGGGCGTGGGCGGCGGCGAGACCACCTGCGGTTGCGAGGAAGGCGCGGCGATTCATTTGGGCGAACGATGCACGGGGAGACGGCGAATGCAAAGCTGGTTTGGAAGAATGTCGCCGCTGGTCCGAAGACCTAGGAGTTCGTCAGGCGTAAGATGATCGTCAAACGGCGGGACGGTGAACGTGGGACCGGCTTCCAACCGGTCGTGGGCGAACGCATCGAGGTGGTGCGGAGCGCACCTCCCTCTTAGATAACCATCTTTTCTCGGCTGACAGAGCGCTATAGCAGTTTAATAAAAGTCATAGCCGAATCCGCAGCCTCCCGGCTGCGGCTACAGACACGCAACGCATATCGAACGGCTACAACTCAACTTAAACTGCTCTGGTGTGGGGGGTGATTAATTCGCTTCTAAAGTCCTGCGCGCTCCGGCCCGGAGGGCCGATGGATACTAGCCGGGGGCTTTAGCCCCCGGATCACGGACGGGTGGGGATGCGCCGAGAAGTCGGCGCCGGAGAAGGGACGATGACCAAAATGATTTCCGGAAGTTTCCGGCGCCGACTTCGCGGCGCAGGTGGCTTCCGCTCGTTCCGGGGGCTGAAGCCCCCGGCTGGTGGCCGTCGGCCCTTCGGGCCGAAATACGCACACGCATTCTTCCACGAATTAATCACTCACCACACTAGCCGCCTTTGCCACAAGTCACCATTGGGAAGCCTGCGACTGATCGATGGAGAGCGCAAAAACAAAGTCAGCCCGCGACCTCCCGGTCGCAGCTCCATTATTTGGGCATGCGGGTGGCGATCGCGAGGAGCCGCGCCTTCTCTTCATCAGACCAATCGTACGCGGAGGCTTTGGCAATGCCGAGCACCCCGCGGAGTTCGCCGTTCACCAGCATGGGGACGGCGACGGAGCCTTCCATGCCGGTGGTCTTGGCCGCGGGGCGGGCGGCGCCGCTGGTGTCGGTCTGCAGATTGCAGAGCGAGACGGCTTCGCGGCGTTCCGCCGCGAGGCCGGCGATGCCTTTGCCGATGGGCACGGTGGCGACAATTTGCGTGATGTGCGGGGGAATGTTGTGGCTGGCGGCGAGGTGGAGCAGGCCATCAGCTGCGAGGAAATGGACCGTGCCGGCCTGGCTGCCAAATTCGGCGATCGTTTCGCGGAGCGTGGCGGCAGTGTCGCCGGCGGCAAGGGCGGCTTCGAGAGGTGTGCTCATGCGGGCGATGTACGATGAAGACCGGCGCTTGGCAACCGGGAGGACGCAGTTACGCGAGCGAAGAGTGACCCCCACAGAAGGCACAGAAAACACAAAGGACACAGAAGAGGAGCGGTACGGTCTGGTTGCCACAGATAGCGCAGCTGACTCAGATAACGCAGATGGGGCTGGAGTGATCCGTGCCCATCCGCGAAATGCGCGGTCCATTGTCCCTCATCGGCGCGATCTGAGTCATCAGCGGTATCTGTGGTAATTTAACCGTTCTTCATTCGATCTCTGTGTCCTTTGTGTCCTCTGTGCCCTTGGCGGTAACTCTGGGGACCTCAGGTTCCGGCTCCGCGGACCTGTGCTCTTTGTGGTTGGTAGCGATGGCGGCTTGGCAGTTTCCACTCGACAGCGTGCGGGTCTCGCTCGTCATTGAAGGGATATCCATGGTGCCCGATCGTCTGAAATCCATCCTTGAAGTGAAGCAGCGGGAAGTTGCGCGGTTGCTGCCGCGGGCGGAGCATTTGCGCGCGGCGGCACTGGAGCGTAATGAATTCCGCGGGTTTGCGGCGGCGCTGGAGCAGGGTCCCGGTGGGCTGGGGCTGATTGCGGAGGTGAAGAAAGCGAGCCCGAGCGCCGGGGTAATCGCGGCGGATTTCGATCCTGTGGCCATCGCGCGGGCGTACGAAGCGGCGGGGGCGCACTGCCTCAGCGTGCTGACGGATGAGCAGTTTTTCCAAGGGCACCTCGCTTACCTGGCCAAAATTCGGAAGGCGGTAGGGCTGCCCCTGCTGCGCAAGGATTTCACCATCCACGAGGCGCAGATTTGGGAGGCGAGCATCGCGGGGGCGGATGCGATCCTGCTTATCGTGGCGGCGCTGGAGCAGCCGCTGCTCGAAAAACTCTATGCGGAAGCGGAGATCTGCCAACTCGACGTGCTCGTGGAAGTGCACACCCGCGAGGAACTCGACCGGGCGCTCGACCTTGGGGCGAGGCTGATCGGGATCAACAACCGGAACCTGCATACGTTTACGGTGGATGTCGCCACCACCGAGGAACTCAGCGAAGAGGTACCTGAGGGGGTGCTTCTCGTTAGTGAGAGCGGACTCAAGACGCAGGCCGATTCCCAGCGGGTGTTTGCTGCCGGGTGCAATGCCATTCTGGTGGGGGAATCTTTGATGCGCGCGGGGCTGGAGGGAATCCCGGATCAGGTGGCGGCGCTGCTGAATGTTTCGCCAGGCGAGGACTCGGAATAGGACGATTCTTACGGTCGCGCCGGCATGGATTCCCAGCCCTCCCGGGCTAATCGGTATCCATTCGCGTTCATCTTTTGGCTACGGATCAACCGTTCGTGTGATGCATCTTCGCGGTGCATTCTCCTATCGCGCCCGATCGGTGGCCACTCCAGCGGCACGTTGCACTTCCATCACTCATTAGCTCCCCAACCAGCCAGGGGGAGTTTGGTTTTCCCACAAATATGCGCTCTCCGAACTGGGGTGAATAAGAAAAGCTACTTCGTTATTTTTCCGAAAGGAGACGAAGTTTCACACCCGGGCGGATGAGCCGCTTCGGGGCCGGGCTTGGTCCACGGAGCCCGTAGAGGGCTCGCGCTCCCAAGAGCCCTACAAGGAGCCCTTATCGCGTTGCTTCAGTTCCCACACGCGGAGGGCGGCCCGGATCAGGCGGAGGTTCCGTCCACTCCATGGGCTGCGCCGCGCACGGCGCTTGGGCGAGGTCTGGATGGTCTTCATACTCGGGGATGTTTCGCATCTCATCTCAGCATTGGGTGTTCCCAAGTGTCAGAAATTGGACACCGGTATGACTCCGCCCCAAGGTTCCTCTTTATTCCGTTACAAAGTGGGCACACTCTTTGCGTTGAAGCTTTAAACAATGTTCGATTTTCAGCCCAAGGCATGAGCACGAAACGCATCCTTCTCATTCACGACGATCGCCAGTTGGCGAACCTCTACCGGGAAAAACTGGAGGGCAGCGGTTTCGTCGTTGATAGCACCCGGAACCTCGAGCAGGTGCCAAAACTCATCGAAAACAAACGGCCTGATCTCCTCCTGATTGATGTCGTGCTGGGCTCCGGCAACGCGGTCGATTTCATCAAGACGCTGCGCTGCGATCCGGACACGCTGGAGATGCCGATTCTCGTCTTCCCCACCACGTTGATTCCGCTGGCCAGTGCGGCGACGGAAGCCGGCGCCACCAAGGTGATCTCGCGCGGCCTGCATCCGCTGGCCTCGGTCATCGACACCGTGAAGACGACCCTCGATCTCCCGGGCCTGGGCATTGCGGCGGATACGCCGCTCTTCAAGCCCGATGAAGCGTGGCTGCAGATGGTCGTCGAAGGTTCCTCGGAACACCTCAATTTCATGCGCCATTGCCTGCCGGGCTTGGTCACCGCTTCGCCCGACCTGAAGACGCTCCGGAATCTGTGGGCGCTGGTCCACGGTTTTTCCGAAAAGGCCGCGCTGCTCACCAATAAAGCGCTGGCGCTCGTCGCTAATGCGTTCGATTTACTGCTGTTCGATCTCAATGAGATGCCCGAGCAGGTGAATCAATCAGCGCTGCGCACGATCGGGCAGGCCATCGACTTTTTGCAGACGCTGAGCGCGCCGGAGTTTGCGAGCACCTACACGGATACCTCGGCTTCGCGTGTCCTCGTGGTGGATGATGAGGAGTCCGCGCGGCAATTCATCTCCGCCGCGATGAGCCTGACGAACCTCAAAAATGAATGGGCGGCGACCCCGACTGAGGCGCTGGAGAAGCTGAAGTCGCCCGGCATCGACATGATCTTCCTCGATGTGGGGCTGCCGGAAATGAACGGCTTTGAACTTTGCACGAAAATCCGCGGGATGGACGGGCACAAGAAGACGCCGGTGATTTTTCTCACCGGCATGGCGACGTTCCAAAACAAAGCGCAGGCGAGTCTCGCCGGCGGCAGCGACTTTGTGGGCAAGCCCTGCAATCTCTCCGAGTTGGCGCTGAAGGCGCTCATCTGGCTGTTCCGCGGAAAGCTGGGCCTGGTGTAAAATTCGGGATGGCGAATTGGGGAGGCGCGCCGTGGACTGCGGCAGCTCGCTGCCGCTGTGGTGGACGCAGCTTGCTGCGTCGTGGTGGGGAACGTCGTCTTTTTCCGAAGGACAGATGCTCCGCATCCGCATTGTCTCGCGCGGCGATCCTTGCTAGCACGCCGGCATGAAAATGCTGTCTGCTTTGCTGGCGAGTCTGGCGATGCTCCCGGTCTGCGCGGTCGCGGAATTGCAACCTGCAGGAAATGGCTCCGGCTTCTTTATCACGCCGGATGGCTATTTCATCACCAACCACCATGTGGTGGCCGGCTCGGATGGTCTGCAGGTGAAAGTGGGGGACAAGGCGTATCCGGCGCGCGTGGTGAAACTCGATCCGCAAAACGACGTCGCCGTGCTGAAGGTGGAGGGCAGCTTTCCCTGTCTGGCGCTGGGTTCCGATATGGAGACGCGGCCGGGGGACGATGTGTTCACCGTCGGTTTTCCCATGGCCAGCCTGATGGGCGAAGCGCCGAAGACGACCATCGGCATCGTGAGCGCCATCTCGGGAATTGAAGACGATCCGCGGACGTTCCAGATCAGCGTGCAGATTCAGCCGGGAAATTCCGGCGGGCCGCTGGCGTTGAAGAACACGGGCAATGTCATTGGCATCACCTCGGCCACGCTCAATGGCAGCAAGCTGCTGGAGCAGGGCCGGCCGCTGCCGCAAAACGTGAACTACGCGATGAAGGCCAGCTACATTCGCCCGCTGCTGGCCACCGTGCCCGGGCTGGTGGACAAGCTGCCGGCGGCGCACAAGGACGAACGGTCCTTCCGCGATATCCAGAAATCCACGGAGGAGGCGATCGGGCTCGTGGTGATTTACAAGGATGCGAATGCGCCGCAGCCGCAGCCGCAGCCGCAGCCCCAGGGCGATGCGAAGCCGCAGCCGGCGCAGGGCCCGTGGATGTTTGCCGATTCGAGCGAGCGCCGCCTTTCGCGCCAGGACCTCGCCGGACTGAACGCCGATCAACTCTGGGTGGCGCGGAATGAAATCTACGCGCGGCACGGCCTCCTGTTTTCCTCGGCCAAGGGGAAGGCTTTCGCCGCGGCGCTGGGCAACCTCTATCGGGGCACGGACGCCGATCAGGATCGCGTCTTCCGGCGCATGAATAAAGTGGAGCAGGACAACGTGGAACTGATCAAATCCCTGGAGCCCCGCCGGTGAGAGCGCCCACGGTATTCCAACTCGGGGCGATCTTGGTGCTGGCGCTGGCGCATCCGCTCTTCGCCGCGTCCAAGCCTGCTCCCTCCAGCGGGAAAAAGACGGCGAAGGACGCCGGAAAGTCGGCCTCAGCCAAAGGCGCGGAAGAGCCCAAGGACAAACCCGCGGAAGCGAAACCAGGAGCGGGAGACACGAAAAAGGAAGAATCCCCCGCGAGGGCTTCATCGACGAAAATAGTCGACGTGCAAGCCGCGGCGTCCGCGATGGAAGCCGGCTATGGCAGGCTGTTCGAGGGAGTGAAGACGGATGAGCAAAAGCGGACCGTGCTGCGATTTGCCGGCCACGACTTTTTGTACGACGACGGCAAAAAGAAGTCGGCCGATGAGCGCATCGACGAGCCGGACATGGAGGACATGTTCGAGCAGGTCTATCCGCTCACGAACCCGACCGAAAAGGTGGAGAAGGATTTTGATCCGGGGCGTGCACGGGTGGAGGAGTTTTTCAAACTCCTCTACGGCGCGACGGAAAAGGAGGTCTCGGCCAATCTCAAGACGGTCGATTTCTGCGGGACTAAAGTCCGCTTCAATGCGAAGTGCGGCGCCGCCGAGGCGCTGGCCGAGGTGGCGAAGGAACTGGATACGCTGATTGGAAAGCAGCCCAGCGTCAAAGTTTTCACCCAGGAGCTGGGCGGGACTTTCCAGTGGCGAACCATCGCCGGCACGAAGCGGCTGAGCAATCACAGCTTCGGCACCGCCATCGATCTCAATGTGAAGAAATCCGCCTACTGGCGGTGGTCCAGACCCGAGACCCTGGCCACGTTTTCGCGCAAAGACTGGCCCACCGAGCTCATCGAGATTTTCGAGCGCCACGGCTTCGTGTGGGGCGGCAAATGGTGGCACTACGATACCATGCATTTCGAATACCGCCCGGAGCTGCTGGCCTTTGCCAAAGCCACCGGCGGAATCAAAGCCTCTCCCCCGCCCAAAGATCCCGAACCCGTCAAACCCGAGCCGCCCAAAGAGCCAGCCCCCGCCGCCAAGCCGCCGCTGAAAGGCTCCGATTTGCTGCAGCCGCTGCAGGAGGCGAAGTAGGCCTGGCGTTTTCAGAAAATCTGTCGTCGCCCGCGATGCCCTGTACGTCTGTCGCCGTGGCCGGATTCGAGCGGAGCGAGAAAGCCCGCCGAAGGCGGCCCGGAGGGTGCGAGTGGAGGCGAGCAGCAACGCCGCGGAGAACGGCTCCGACATTTCTGAGACCGCTCTACAGGATATGACTCCCTGGTCGGAGCTTTCCAACAGCGCGGGGAAGTTGCAGCCTCGGACATGCTTCGCCCACGCAAAAAGTATACGGTCTATGATCTGCAACAGCTGAAGGGAAAACGTTGCCTGACGCACATCCACGTAAAGTCCCCGGAGGAAGCAGCCGCGGCCGAAGCGGCCGGGGTGGATTTGATGAGCTGTAGTTTTGATTCGCCGGAGTCGCAGGCGCGTCTGCCGCGGCTGGTGGCGGCGGCACCGCAGAGTTTTCTTTCGGCGGCGACACCGCATGGACTGGCATCTCCGGAGGAGGCGATTCGCGTGGCCTTTCGGGCGCTGGAAGCGGGCGCGAGCTCGGTGTATTGCTCGGCGAGTCCCTTCATCATCGAGGCGATGGCGCGGGAGCGCATCCCGGTGGTGGGGCATCTCGGCATGGTGCCGCGGCATGTGACGTGGACCGGCTACCGGGCAATTGGACGCACCGTGGAGGAAGCGCGGGAGCTATACCGGCGGATGAAGGAACTAGAGTCGGCCGGGGCGTACGCGGCCGAGCTGGAGGTGGTGCCGCACAATCTCGCGCAATGGCTCTGCTCGCAGACGAAGCTGATCCTGATGTCGCTGGGCTCCGGCCCGGGATGCGATACGCAGTTTCTTTTTTCCGACGATATTCTCGGCGATTACGACGAGCGTCCCCCGCGGCATGCGAAAGCGTACCGGAATTTTGCCGCCGAGTACCGCCGGCTCCAGGAAGAGCGGACAGCCGCGTTTCAAGAGTACATCGCAGACGTGCGCGAGGGCCGCTTCCCCGCGCGGGGGAATTTGGTGGAGATGGAGGCGGCGGTATTGGAGGAGGTGCGGAGAATGACGAATGAGCGAATTGCCGATCGCTGAACGCTGATTTTGGAGAAGACGAGGACCTATCCGGCCCTTCGGTCCTATCCGGCCTATGTGCCCGCCCTATTCGCCCGGCTTCGGCGCAGCGAAAGCCTCGGGATGTTCCTTCTGGAGGGCTTGCAGCCGTTCTGCTGTTTCCTTGGTCGGGAGATTGGCGCCAAGCTGCGACAGCACCGCACGATAGGAGGTCACCGCGTCGCGGTACTGGCCGGCGAGTTCCATGTTGCGGCCGACGAGATAGGATTTGATGGCCGCGAGGCGTTCGCCGGAAGAGGAGGTGTCGGTGACGCCGTAGCGGTTGGGCGTGGCGAGGACCCGCAGGATGTCGTAGGCGCGGAGCCAGTCGCCTTTTTGGCCGGCGAGGTCGGCGAGTTGCTCGGCGGCGGCGCGGGGCGCGAGGTCGGCGAGCGGGGGCTTCGAGAGCTCGGGAGCCTTGAAGCGATCCGTGAAGATCTGCCGCAGGGCGCGATCGCGGAGGTCGCGGAGTTCGGCCGCGAAGACCAGCGATTGGCCGCGCTCATAGCCTTGGACCTGGGCTGGGTTTTCGCCAAAAGCGACGGGGTCCGCCCACCACGCGGCGATTTGGCGGAGTTCCATCTGCAAGGTGATCCAGTTTTCCTGTCCGTCGGCATAGCGGCTATCGCGGGCAGCGGAAAGCGCCGTGAGGCCATCGGCCACGGCGAGCAGGTCTTCCGGTTTGGTCACTCCCTTGAGTTGCTCGCGGACTTTGTCACGCGCCACTTTGAGCCGGGCTTCGTTTTCGGCCACGAGCTTTTGTTGCTGCTCGCGGGCATCCTCCTCCGCCTTTTTCTGCTGGCGCTGCGACTCCTGCACCCGCGCCTTTTCCGTGCGGTCACGGGCAGCTCTTTGCGCCGCGGCACGCTGAGAGGAGAGCGAACTGAGGAAGGTGCGAAACTCGGGCGACATCGCAAAGGGTCCGTCGAGCACCGGATTCGGATTCGAGCGGTATTCGCTGCCGCTGTCGTCGCTCTCGCCGGCGATGAGCGCATTCAACTGAACGGCGCCGCGAAAGGCGGTGATCAATTGGATGCGGCTGTCGCTGCGAAGGCCCAGGCCGGAACTCATGCGGTTCGAGGGGTCGAACAGCAGGCGCTCGACTTCCTGCGCGCGGGTATCGAACTCGCCGATGAGGCGCTCGCACTCGGCGGCGGGTTTTTTCGCCAGGATCGCTTTTTCCACGGCGCGCTCAGCATCGATGGCGACGGTGCGGGGTACGGCGGAGAGGCGCTCGCGAAAGGAATTCCAGGCGGCATCGAAACTGAGCGGGATCCCGGCAAGCCGCAGATCCGAGCTTCCGTAGGAGGTGCCGTTCACGCGCTGAAGGGCGAGGGCCATGGCCGGGTAATCTTTTTTGGCGAGGGCCTCGAGCGCGGCATTCATAGCGGTGAGCACGCGCGCGACGGCGTCGGACTGGGACATGCTGAGGGGAGACCGGATGGGGCGGCTGGAGGTTTCCGGGAGTTGCTGCAGCGCGTTGGCGAGCTTCCGGGCGGTGTCGAGGTCGTCGGGTTTTTCCGCCGTGCGCGCGGCTTGCTCAATGGCCTCGCCCAGGGCGCGGCTGAGCTTTTCGCGCTCGCTGACGACCTCCTTTTCGATTTGGTCCATCGTGACGTGCAGGTCGTCCCAGGCAAGGTTGACGGGCTCCATCTCGGCGCTCGTGTCGAAGCGCGGCGGATAGTAGAGGCCCTCGATGGTGGGCAGGCCGGCTGCCACGGGTTTGAAGCGGGCGAGGACGTCGCGGTAGTAGGCCTCGGTGGACGTTTTCAGGATACCGGCCTTGGCGGCTTTCGCGATCGCGCTCTCCACATTGGTGCGGGCCTTGTCGGCCTTCTCGCGCAGGCGCGTGGTGAGCGCACCGCTTTCGGCCACGACGTCTTCGCCGGAGGCTTTGGGCTGCTGCGCGAACGCGAGCGGCGTCAGCGTGAAGGGTGCGAGGGCCAGGAACGAGGCCACGAGGGAAGCACGGAGTTTCATTGGGATAGGAAGGTGAAATGCCACGCTGCCCCCGGGACCGCAGCGTGGCAAGCGGGGCTGCGTGAATTTCCCGTGGTCGTTACCGGAAGAATACGGATTCATTCTGTCCGTTTCGCTACGAAAAGGGGGATTTTTCCAATTAGACGAGTGGACGGGGACGTCGATAGAATCGCGGCCGATGAAAACGGTTCTCTCTCTCGGTGCCTGGGTTTTGAGCGTGTTGGTTTTCAGCGGAGTGGCCAGGGCGGAGGATTGGCCCAAAGAGTTTGTCATCGCGGAGGACACGGAGTCCCCGAACAAGCAGTATGCGGTGCTCGTTCCCAGCTTTGAGAAGGGGGCGGATGGAGGCGACCGGACGAACTATCTGGTGGATCAGAAAGCGCATCGGCTGCTGGGGAAGATTCGCGGAGCGGAGCGTGTCGTGGGCGAGCCCCGTGGTGGGCTGGGGGCGTACTGGGCCGCGGATAGTTCCAAGGTGGTGCTGGAGTATACGTGGCAGCGGGAGGGGTTTCGCGAGGTGGTGCTGGTGGAGGTGCGGGATGGCGCGATCGCGCAAAAGGATCTGGGGACCTTGCTGCATGAAAAGCTGGATGGCGAGGTGGCCAGGCATCGCAAAGGCGGGAAGTGCGCGGCGGATCTGTTTTGCCGGTGGTCGCCGGACGGCAAACTACGCGTGCGGGCGCTGGGCGACTCGCAGGGAAAGCGGGAAACGGACGCGGTGTATGCGGCGCTGTTTCAGGGAACGTACGATGTAACGGCGCACAAGTGGACGGTGATGGATGTGCGGCCGGTGGGAGACGCCGATGAAGATGGGCTCTCGGCGCTGTATCGCAACGAAGACCATGCAAATGAGACCTATGAAAAGGAGGAGGACAAGGCCAAGGCGCGCGACGAGGAGATGAACGAGGTCTACCAAGCGCTGCGCGTCATTTTACCCGCGGCGAAGTTTGCCGAGGTAAAGAAGGAGCAGCTGGCGTGGCTCAAGAAACGCGATGCGGCGGGAACGGTGAAGGAGAAGATCGAGTTGCTGGAAGGCCGGATCAGAGAGCTGCGGGGTTTGGCGTGGTAGGCAGGGGGGAAGAGCTGGCGGCGCGCGTGAAGAGGTCGCGGAGCCATTCGTTGACGGAGGCGTCGATGACTAGGTGGACGCGGTCGGTGGGGCCCGGGTTGGAGACGCGATGCGGGTCGGAGAGGCGAAGATACCAGCACGTGCCGGCGGCGAGCGGGACGCGCTTTTGGTTGAGGTAAAATTCCACCGCGTCGTGGGTAAGGACCGGAAGGTGGAGGCGGACATGGCCACTTTCGAAATCGAGCTCAAGGTCGCTGTGTTCCTTGATATGGGAGTCGGGTGCGAGACGCATGAGCCGCGCGCAACGGAGCGGGCATTCGAATGTGGCGAGGACCTGCTGAAAATACGGGGTGCGGGCGAGGAGGGCCGTATCGACGAACTCGGTACAGGTGGGGTCGGCATAGATCATCCGAATGGGATGAGTCTCGCCTTGGCCGGCGCGGAGAGGCTTGGCGCTCCAATTACCCTCGTAGTTTTGGCGGACGAAGTGCTCAGTCCACGGAGCATCCTCGAGGGTGGCGAGGTCGCGGGCGAGGAGGGTGGAATTGAATTGGAAAGGGAGCTGGAGCCGATCGGGAAAAGGCATGGGGGGAAGTGTGTGCGAAAGTTTCTATCCACGAAAACCACGAAAGTCGCGCGGAGTCGAAGACCGTCCCCGAGAATCTGGGCAAGGAGCAAGACAGCCTGCTGCGGCAGTGTCGCGGGATGGCGGCTTCGAGTCGCCAGTTCCACTGACGTGACCACCCTGGGCGTGCATGACCGAGCGGTGGAAGGTGCGTTTTGAGCGGTGAAAATCGGTTCAGCGCTTGTAAGATGGGCGTTTTTGGATACGTAGGAACACCAATGTCCACAGCCCGATTTTCTTCGATTTTAACGTTTTGCGCCGCGGCGGCGCTGGCCTGGGGAGCAGAAGCTCCGAAGGGTGAAAAGGGAACCAAGCCCAAGGCGGAGGGCGCAAAGGCCGAGGGTGCGAAAGCTGAGAGGGAGGACCAATCCGGCGTGGTGGTGCCCAACAATCCCACCCCCGCGGTGGTCTCAGAGCCGGGAAAAGCGCCCGAGCCGCTGAAGGCCCCCGTGGCCGGGCAGGGCGCCGTGCCGAATGAGGAGCCGCCCGCCGCGCGGCCGATCCTGATGAACAAGCGCGAGATTACCGCGCAGCTCCAAATCTTCCTCGATCAGCAGCTTTTTTCGCCCGGGATGATTGATGGGAATTCGGGCCGGTTTTTGTCGATGGCGCTGAAGCGCTGGCAGAAGGCCCACGGTCTGCCGGAGACCGGGCAGATCGACGCCAACGTGCCGTACGACAAAATCTGGCCCGTGTATACGATGCATACGGTGGCGAAGAAGGACTACAAATATATCGGAGATCTGCCGGGGAAAACGAGCGAGCAGGCCACGAAGAAGTATCTGCCGTATTCCAGCTACCTCGAATTCGTGGCGGAGCGCTACCATTCGTCGCCTGAGTTTTTGCAGAAGCTCAATCCCGGGCTGAAATTTGACGGGCTCAAGGAAGGCGACCAGGTGCGCGTGCCAAACGTGGAGCCGTTCAAGCTTGAGGATATTCCGGACACGGGAAATCTGCCGGACGTGGAGGCGTACAAAACGCGGCGGATCGTGATCAACCGGCGCGATACGATTTTCGAACTCTATGACGGCGACAAGCTGATCGCGAGCATCCCGATCGCGCCGGGTTCGCCCGCGCACCCGACCCCGGTGGGGAACTGGCGGATCCTGGGCATTTCGACGATGCCGACGTTCCGCTGGGACGCCGGCGTGCTGGCGCGCGGCGTGCGCACGAGCAATTTCTACATGCTGCCGAGCGGGCCGAATAATCCGGTGGGTGTGGGTTGGATTGGGCTGAACAAGCCCGGCATCGGCATCCACGGGACGAACAACCCGTACAGCATCGGCACGTGGGCGAGCCACGGCTGCATGCGCTCCGGGAACTGGGACATCGCGCGCGTGAGCCGCATGTGCACCAAGGGAATGACGGTGGAGATCCAGTAAGGAAATTTAGGAAGTAAGATTTACGCGGCGCTGCTCTTGGTGGCCCGAAGCTCCAGCTCCGGACTGAAGCGGTTTAAGTTGAGTTGTAGCCGTTCGAAAATGACAAGGAGCGTTGTAGCTGCGACCGGAAGGTCGCAGAAAACGGCTGCGACATTTCGCAAACCGCTCTCGTTCTCTTCCGGCCCGAAGGGCCGACGGCCACTAGCCGGGGGCTTTGGCCCCCGGAACCAGAAGGTGGCGAATGCGCCGCGAAGTCGGCGCCGGAAACCGCCGTCGGTAATTATTTTTGGCGATCACTCCAAGCCCGGAGCGGGCGCTTCGGGCACCGAGAGCATTCGCTTGCGGTCGGAGGGAACGAACTTTAGAAAAAGCGCCGAATGTCTGATCTGAATTTTTTGCTGGAGAAGAATCGCGCGTGGGCGGCTGGCGTGAAGGAGCGCGATCCGGAATTTTTCTCGGAGCTCGCGAAGGTGCAGAATCCGGAGTTTCTCTGGATTGGCTGCTCGGATTCGCGGGTGCCGGCGAACCAAATCACGGGGCTGCTGCCCGGGGAAGTGTTTGTGCACCGCAACGTGGCCAACGTGGTCGTGCACTCGGACCTAAACTGTCTCTCGGCGATGCAGTTTGGTGTGGATGTGCTGAAGGTGCGGCACATCATGGTCGTGGGGCACTACGGCTGCGGCGGCGTGCTCGCGGCGCTGCATGGGCTGCGCTTTGGGTTGGTCGATAACTGGTTGCGGCATGTGCAGGATGTGCGGAGCAAGCACGCGGCGTTGCTGGAACTCTTTCCGGAGGATCAGCAGCATGACCGCCTCTGCGAGTTGAATGTCATCGAGCAGGTGCTGAACGTGTGCGAGACGACCGTGGTGCGTGACGCGTGGAAGAATGGGCAGGACCTGACCGTGCACGGATGGCTCTACAAGCTGCAGGACGGCATCATTCGAAACCTCAACGTGAGCACGTCGAATGAAAACGAATTCAGCCCGAACTATTGGGGCGCCTTGACGCGCATGCGGGCGATGGCGGAGCCGAAGGAAGAGGAGAAGTAGAGCAGGATTCAGTATTCAGTCGGCGCGTACGCTACGCTACACATTCGAGGACGCGCCTTGGTTCAGACGTTCTCGCGGCCTAGAGCTGAGAAAAACTGTAGCCGCTCGCGATGCGGTGGGCGCTTGTAGCCGTGGCCGGGAGGCCACGGAGAACGGCTACTACGTTTCTGAAACCGCTCTAAACGGAACTCTAAACGGATCCTCCGGCGCACGAACGCGCCCACTGAATACTGAATACTGAAAACCGAATACGGCCCTACAGCTTCTCCTTCTTCTCCCGCTTGGGCTGCTCGCGATACGGCTTCTTTTCCTTGTACAGCTCGAGCCGCTCTTTCATGCCCTTCACGTCATCGGGGCTGCTTTTTTCGGCGAGCGTGATGGCTTCCTGCTGCCACTTGGTCGCTTGGTCCCATTCGCCGGATTCGGCGTAGGCGGCGGCGAGCGTATCGAGCGTGGGGGCGTGTTTGTAGTCGGTCTGGTAGCAGGCCTTCTTGGCATACTCGACCGCCTTGTGCCCATCGCGCACGGAATCCTTGGGATTGGTGGCGAGGGTCCAGGCGTAGTCGTTGATGATGCCGGAGCGGTCGGGGGCGCGGCGCATGGCTTCCTCGAAATCCGTGAGCGCGAGCTCGGGCTCTTTCTCCACGAGGTACAGCTGGGCGCGGAAGAGGTATGTGGACGGGTTATTCGGGTCCAGGGTCATCGCCTGCTTGAAATCGGAGAGCGCCATCTCGCGTTTCCCTTGTTCGGAGTAGACGGAGCCGCGGAGCTGCCAGCCCATGGGGTTTTTCGGCTCGGCCTTGATGGCACTGTCGAAGTCCGCGAGGGCCTTGTCATCCTGATCTTTCGCCGCGTGGCAAATGCCGCGGTTGCAGAGCGTCTCGGCATCGCCGGGGTGGCGATTCAGGGCCTGCGTGTAATCATCGATGGCCTTTTCCCAATCGCGCTTCTGCTGGTGGACCATCCCGCGGAGCAGATACGGGCGCTCGTCGCTGGGCGTGATTTCGATGGCCTTGCTGAAATCGGCGATGGCTTCATCGAGCTTCTCCCTCGAGGCAAAGGAGAGGCCGCGGAAGACGTAGCCGGGCGCAAAGCCGGGGGCTTTATCGATGAGGTCCGAAAAAATCTTTCCCGCCTTCTCGTAGTCCTTCGCCTGGAGGGCGGCCTGGCCTTTGGTGAAGAGTTCGGAGGGATCGAGTTTGATTCCGGCCTGTCCTCCGATTTGGAGGCCCAGGACGGCGGCCACGACGAGCGCAAGACGTTTCATATTCGAAAGATAATGAGAGCCGATTTTTGGCAAGGAGCAAGCAGAGGGTTCGGGGATGGGACAGTATTCCGGAGACGGCGTTCAGTAATCAATGAGACGCCGGAGTCTTCATCCCGCAGTTGCCCGCGGCCTAGCCCTCGAACGCCTACGACCCGATCTCAAAGCCCGCGATGACGGGTGCTTGGTGGAAGACGTTGCCGTTGGGCATCAGACTGAGTGTGTCACCCGTGCCCGTGCCGCCGAAGAGCTTGAAGGTGGAAAAGGTTTCCACCCGCTGGGTGATCGTATTGGCGCCAAAGGTGGCGTGATCGTCTCCATCACCGAGGGTGACGGTCAAGGCCTTGATGAATTCGGTGCGCCCAGCGGTCCCCGCCGCCAGGTCGACGTTCAGGGGCGGAGGGGCGACGAATTGCCTACGGCGGGCTGGGCTATTTCTTCTCTGTCTTTTGCGCCGTTTGCAACGCCTTCAGCGTCTCCACCATCTTCTCGTAGTCTTTCCCCGGCCAGGAACTGGAGTCGATCACCCTCACGGTCACGCCTTTGGGAATCACCAGCGCGGCGGGGTCGATGGTCGCGGTGCCGAGATAGAGGCGCAGCGTAGGCGGGCAGGCTTGCGGTGGTTTTTCGAAGACTTGGGCGCCGAATTGCTTTTTCCCTTCGGCATTTGTTTTGAGGCGCCCGTACCACTCCAGCAGCACGCGCTCGTTGCCAACCATCAGGACCGCGCCCCACTCGCGTCCCTCGGCTTTGGGTTGCCAATCGCCGAGGCCGCGCGGACCGCGCCCGGGATCGAGCTCCACGAGGCGCTGCGGCCCTTCCACTTTGGCGAGCGCGTTGAGGAGTCGCTGCGCGTCCGCGGTGGTGCGGACAGCGAAGGCGTATTGCTCGAGGTCATTCGGGCACTCGCTAAACCACGAGCACCAGCCGACTTTGCGTGCGGGGTCCAGGAGCATTTCGTAAAGACCCTTGGCCCAGCCCGGCTTGGCTTGCTCGATGGGAGCATATTCGCCCACGAGCTGATCGGTGCCGGACATGGCGAGGACCGGCGTCGCGCTGGCGAAAAGCAGGAAAAGGAGGGGTTTCATGGATGGAAAATGAAAAGCCCACCCCGGACGACTTTGCGGGCGGGTGTGGGGTTAGGACAAAATCGGGCCGGGGTTTCTTAGAAAAAGATGTTTCGGTGGAAAGCGGCTGAACAGTGGAGAACGCTTATTTTTTTTGGACCTGACGCGAGTGTGGTGAGTGGCGAGAGCAGTTTTAGTAAAGCGATAGCCGATCAAAACTTGCGCTCGACAATGTGGCTGCGACCGGAGGCGAGCAGCAACGTCGCAGGGAGCGGCTACGAAATTTCTGAGACCGCTCTAACCGGGGCCTGAAGCCCTCGGTCGTCGGCCCTTCGGGCCGGAGCGCGGTGGACTTTCGGACCGAATTCATCACGCACCACACTAGCCAAGGGCCTTGGAATTCCAGGCTGGGTTCGTTTCGCACCGCGATTCCGTTTGCCAAGGCCCGCGCGTGGTTCCCAGAAAGGTTGTCTTTCTTACCACCGCAACCCTTCCCAGATTTGTTTCATCTCCGGAAAGGTATTGGCGAAAAAGAACAGGGAAACGGCGACATAACAAAACGTCACCCCGACCGCCAGCGCATGAATCCAAGGATTGTCGAGATAGGCCTTGAAACCATCCCGCCCCAGCCATTTTTTGAGAGCCAGGGTATAGTAGTGATTACCGATGACCCCCACCCCGTGGATGGCTCCGAAAAGAAAGTAATTCCACCCGACTCCATGCCAGGCGCCGATCAGCAGAAAGATGCCGAGTGTGGGAAGGGTCACGGCGTGATTCATTCCGGCCGGCCCGAGCCAGCGAGCGAGAAATTTCGCGGAGGGAGAGAAGACCACATCGCGCATGTATTCGGAGAGCGTGATGTGCCACCGGTTCCAAAAATTTTTGATATTTCGAGCGGCGAAGGGATTGTCGAAATTCTCCTTCACGGGAACGCCAACGAGCCCCGCGGCTCCGATGGCCATGTCGCAAAAGCCCGAGAAATTGCAGTAAAGATACAGGTAATACGAACCCACCGCGACGATCAGGTCGATCAGATGATGGTCGTGGCCATCGCGCAGCAGACTATCGTAGGTGAGAGGAAAGAGAAAGGACCCGAAGAGCTTGAATTTGATGAGGCCGACCATCAGGCGGAGGCCCGCCCGTCCTGCCGGCAGGGCGGGTGGAGGATTCGCAAAAGCCCGGCAATAGTTGCTATAGGGATTGATGGGGCCCACGGACATCGTGGGCACAAAAAAGCAGTATCCGAGATAGCGCCAAAACCCCGGCATCTCGACGACGCCATTGCGGATTTCCAGGACCAGGTAACTGCACCGAAACGCCAGATAGGATAAGCCCAAAAACAAGGACGCGAATTGGAAGTCGGGGTGCCGCTTGACCATATATCCGACCGGCCCGATGTGGACGAACCATGCGGGAGGGAGATAGCGCGCGGCGGCGAGGACGAGAATGGGAGCTAAAAAGACCAGCCACAGCTTGAACCCGGAATCGGCCCAGCCCAGGCGGAGATGGACATAGAGCCCCATGACGATCGCCAGATAGACGGGGAAGACGATCTGGAGACGAGGATCCGTGTAGAAAAAGCACAAGTAAATCCCGACGATGTTGAGCAGCGAAAACAGCACCTCCCGAAAAATCCCGCGGCAGGTCCACAGGCAAATGCGCGCGCCCATGATATAGGCCACCACAACCAAGGCTGGGAACCAATATCCCATGCCTCAAAAAGCCTGATAGACTGGCTGGCTATCGCTGAAGGTCGAAGGGGAGCAGGCCAGCATGACCAGCGCGAACGCAATCAACAAGACGACGGCGAGATAAAGTAAAGTCTCACCGATGGGTTGTTTCGTCATAAATCTTCAGCAAGGTAGGAGTCACACTTTCCGTGAAGTAGCGCTGGCCGTTCGCATTCAGGTGAATTTTCTCCACGTAAAGCTTGAGCATCTCGTCGTCGGTGAGACCACCGAATAGCGCCGTTCCGGGAATGCCTACGAGGGTGCTCGGGGCGTTCAGGATCTTCGACCAGTCGGCCTTGGCCATGACTCGCGGCGAGTTTGCCTCATCGCGAGTGGGGATGTGCAGCCAGACGAGTCTGGCGCCATGGGCTGCCGCCAGGTCGGCCGTCTTTTTGGCGAAATACAGTTGTTCACGAGAATAAGGCTCCGGGGAGAATTCGAAAGACGCTTTGGTTTCCTCCGAATAGATCAAGGCTGGCGCCGGAGCGTGGGCCGGCAAAACCTCCACAAAATCGGGATTGCCGGAATCCTCCAGGCGAGCGGCCATGGATCCGAAGCGCGTGGCGGAAGAAGGCGCGTGGTAGAAAATCTCCCTGGTGCCGAGTCGCTCGGCGCCTGGAATATCCGGGCGGACATATTCCAGCAACTGCCGGGACATTCCGCGCATGGCTTCCACGTAGTAGGCCGTCTTTTCGACCACGCTCAAGCCATCCAAATCCTGCCAGTTATCTCCGACCCGAAACCATCGACTGGCCCCGCCGTGCGGAAAAAAATGCGCAGATTCCTCCGCCACGACGACCACTTTCACTTTGCGGTGCTCCAACAAATCCTTCAAAAGAAAGTAGGTCAAATCCTGGCCGTCCCAAAGCCAGCTGAGCGTGAAGACCACGCTCTTTCGGCCCAGGAAATTGCTGAACTCCGTTTGCACATGTGGGGTGTCGATTCCAAACCACATCCGCGACGACCCAAGAAAGACCATGTCGACCTCGCTTTTCTCCTCGTAGATCTGGTGGTAGTGATAGGCAAAGGGACCGTAGAAATCCGGAGTCGCCGAGTAAACGGTGGCGCGCGGTGGCAGGCACTTCTTGGGGAAGAGCGCCGGGAGCAACAGAATGACGGATAAAGCGATAGCAAACGCCAGCGCCTGCCTTGAGGAGGAGAAAGCCGGTGCCATTTATCGCCTCTGCTGCCTGGATAAACGCTCTTCCAATAATGCTCGGGCACGCCGGCGTGCGCCAGCCAGGCGAAGATATGGGAAGAGAACGGCTGGCCGGATGTGGTTCATGGCTGGAGGCGGTACGTATTTGGAGATTGCTTCTGCGGGCAAGCCAAAACGATTTTCCGAAAGGGAAGATGAGCCTTGGCAACTTGCCGATGGGAAAGATCCGCAGCCATCCGGCTGCCGCTGCCACCACTCACGAGCGCCGGCGACGCTTGAACGTGAGCGCACCGCCGAGGGCAAGGAGGGCCGCGGTGGTGGGTTCGGGGACGGCCTTTTGCTGGGCAAACATCCAGCTGTAAAGCGTGCCGGAGCCATCGGTGCCGTAGGTGCCGGTGTAGTTGGTATCGTACGCTTCGGTGGCGCCATTGTAGATGGGGTCCCAAATCACGTGGCCCTGGCCGGCGAGTTCGGTGTAGCGCTCGAGGGTGCCGCCGCCGTTTTGAATGGCGGTGATGGTGCTGCGCGAGCCGCTCACCGGCACGGTGGGATCGGCGTCGCCGTGGAAGTCCCAAATCGGGATGTTTGTGTAGGTGTTCACGGCGCCGAGATTTCCGCCGCCGGACATCGGGGCGGCGGCGGCGAAGAGATCCGGGCGGCGCGCAATGGCGTCGTAGGTGCCGTAGCCGCCCATGGAGAGGCCGGTGATGTAGACGCGTGTGGGGTCCACGTTGTTTTGCGCGATGAATTGATCCACAAAATCCAGTGCGAGCTGGAGCGGCAGGTTAATGGCCGGGGCACTCAGCGTCGGGTTTGAGTAGCTGCCCGTGGGGTAGGAGATATTCGTCCACTGATTCGTCTGCCCGCCCGTGGGCGCCTGCGGGGCGAAGAGGTAGGCGGCGAAGCTGCCGTTTTGCGTAGTATCGAGGAGACCCTGGAAATGCGCGCTGACTTGCGCGGTGTTGTTGGTCCCGCGTTCGCCGTCGCCGTGGAGAAAAATCACGAGCGGGAATTTGCTGCCGAGGGCGTCGTAGCCATCGGGCTTGTAAAGGCGGTAGGGGATGGAATTGGCGCCTTCCGTGAAAGTGTTTCCCGTGCCGGCGGCGAGCGGATCGCGCGCGGAGGAGAGAGCGGTCGTGGCGAGCAGCAGCGCGAACGCGGCGAGCGCGCGAAAAGGATGCGGTTTCATGGTTTAGCGCTGCCTCCGTTTTTTGCCGAGGGTCACCGCTCCGAGGAGCAGGAGCGCCGCGCCGGTGGGCTCGGGTGCGGCCACCACGTTGGCGCCGGTGATGGCGATGGCCGAGCTGGTGGCGCCCGTCTGCCGGGTGAGGTCGAGATTGAAGTTTTGGTTGGCGGCGTCGGCGTTGATTTGGACGGTCCAGATTAGTTCATCGACGCTATCGCTGCCGAGATTGGCGCTCGCGCTTTTGGCATCGAGTTGGGTGGTATCGAGAAAACCGGTGAGCCGGTATTTTGTCAGGTCCCCGTTGGCGGCGGAGTAATAGGTCACCGTATAATCGCCTGGCGCCGGCGCCACGAAGTTGAGCCGGAAGCCGCGGCCCACGGTGGTGCTGCTTTCATTGGAGCCCTGGAAGCTCGTGCCGGAGATGCTCCCCGAGTCGCCGCCGGACCAGGAGAAGGTGTAACCGTCATTCGCGTACGTGCTGGGCGTGAACGTGGTGCCGAGCGTGCTGAAATTCAGCGCATTCGCGAGGTCCTTTTCCGCGAGCGAGAGATTGCTGCCCACAGGCTTGAGCCAATCCAGCGCGAGGCCCCCCGCAGTGAGATCGAAGGTGCCGAGGGTGCCCTGTGCGATGGTCGGATTATTGCGGTCCACCTGCTGGAGCGAGATGGAGAGCGAGGCGGCCGAGGTCGTGGAGGTGGCGATGGCGACGAGGGCAAGTCCGCAAGCCCTGCACACGAAGCGCGAGGCGGCGGACCACGATGGGAGTGGTGACGGGTTCATGGTGGTAGTGTTGGGCGGTGCGTGGAGGCGCGATGGTGGAGGAAGAATCGTAAAATGTGGATTTTCGCAACTAACCGATTGGAAAGTTTTGAAGACGACATCGGCGCTCATTGCCGGCGTGACTGTCGATAATTCTGCTGTTCAAAGGAACGCGATGCCCGGCCCGAAGGCTGGAAACCGCTTCCTTCCGCAAAATCCTCCATGCCCCAGATTCCGATCCAGCGACTTTGGTTCGCCAAAATTTGCCTCCTGGTTTTGCTCTGGGCCGCGACGATGGGTGAGCTTTGCCTCGGCAAGATGCCGGAGGTCCGCGATGATGATCGTTGGAAGCCTGTCGTGGAGATCTTGCTGGAGAAACCGCAATATGGATTTCGATCCGGCTGGGTGGCCCAAAATCAAATTCGGATCCCTATCGACACGATGCGATACCAACGCGCCTTGGCGCGATGGGAAGGGGAGTATCGATTTCTCAAGGATCGCTCTCCGGATTTTCTGGCCCAGATTTTGGAGATGGACGCCAAGCTCCGCGGTCAAATCGAAGCCAACGCGGCCTTGAAGGTTCCGGTTGGGGCAACCTGTGTCAGCCGCTCCCTGGGCCCGCTTCGCCCGGATGAAATTAAAAAGCAGGAAGAGGAAGTAGAGGAGAACTGGAGGCGGGGTATTTTCCACGATTGGCAAAGGTGCTTGGTGGATGGCCGGAAAATCCTGGCGAGAGCCTTTGTGGCGGTGGCCCGGGAGCGTTATCGTGGTGCGGAGGATCCCTACCAATCGTTGTTGGCCGATCTGGCGGCCAAGGGAATGGAACGATCCCAAGTCCGCCGATACTTCGCTGATTTACGCGCGATGCATTGCGACCTTCCTTTTGCGCAAAATTAAGACGGCCGTCGCGGGAAGCTCCGCTGGTTACGCCTCATCCCACTTCCAGCCGCACCGGTGGCATTCCTCCCGGCCGGAGACGAAGGAGCTGCCGCACTGCTTGCATTCGCGGCTCGGGTAGAGCGGGATGCTCTTGTCTTCCAGGATCGCGCTGCAGCTTGGGCAGCGAACGAGATTTGCCGTGTAGTCTACATGCTTGCCCAAAATAATCCGGCAGTTTGGGCACCGGCATGCATAAACCCAGAACCCCACGCCAACGGTCGCAATGACCGCGAAAATGTAGACCAGGATTACCGCCCGCCATTGCTCGTAACCCATCAGGCAAACCGCCCCCATGGCGGAAAGGAACAGCGGAATCATCCAGCGCGTCGCTCGAAAACCCCGCGTTCTCAACGCCCGAAACTCCGCGCTCACATCCGGCGGCGGCTGCTCTTTCATGGATGCCTGAACGATGGGGCACGGAGCAGCTATTTTCCAATCGAAATGCGCCCGCCGGGACTCCACCACCGCGCCGCCGAATTTTTCCTGCGAAAAAAGACGAAATTATTTTTGACACCCCATCCCCGGTTGCTACGTTGTCCGCCCGCTTTCTACATATAGAGCGTCGAATCCTCGCCTGAGACGGCTGCAATGAAGAGCCGATTTGGGGCGGGGGTTTATGTTCTAGTGAGGGAAGCGGAACCAAGTCGCAAGACTTGAGGTGAGGCCGAAAGGCCTTGTCTTCGTTCTTTTCTGGCAAAAGCCTCAGTAGCTCAGTTGGTAGAGCACGTCCTTGGTAAGGACGAGGTCACCGGTTCAATCCCGGTCTGAGGCTCCAGCCAGCGCGATGGTCTGCTCCGATTCAAGGAGCCAGTCGCGCCAAAAAAGAGCGGCCAGCAATTTAACTAAACCAACAACCAACAAAAACCACCTGACCCACCATGGCAAAGGAAGCATTCAAACGCGAAAAACCGCACGTGAACGTAGGCACGATCGGCCACGTCGATCACGGCAAGTCCACGACCACGGCTGCCATCGTGCACGTCCAATCTCTTAAAGGCCTCGCCACGGCGATTCCCTACGCGGAAATCACCAAGGGCGGCACCGTGCGTGACGAAACCAAGACCGTCACCATCGCCGTCTCGCACGTCGAGTACAGCACCGACAACCGCCATTACGCGCACGTCGACTGCCCCGGCCACGCCGACTACGTGAAGAACATGATCACCGGCGCCGCCCAGATGGACGGTGCGATCCTGGTGGTGTCCGCCGCGGACGGTCCGATGCCGCAGACCCGTGAGCACATCCTGCTCGCCCGTCAGGTGGGCGTGCCCGCCATCGTCGTCTTCCTGAACAAGGTCGACCTCGTGGAAGACGCCGAACTGCTCGAGCTCGTCGAGATGGAAATCCGCGACCTCCTCAGCAAATACGAATTCCCGGGTGACAAGACCCCGATCGTCAAGGGCGCGGCCAGCAAGGCCCTCGCCTGCGGCGACGCGAATCACCCCGATGCCCAGTGCGTCACCAACTTGATGAAGGCGATCGACGAATTCATCCCGCTCCCCGAGCGCCCGATCGACCAGCCCTTCCTCATGCCGATCGAAGACGTGTTCAACATTGAAGGTCGTGGCACCGTCGTCACCGGCCGTGTCGAACGTGGCATCCTCAAGAAGATGGACGAAGTGGAGATCATCGGTCTCCGCGACACCCAGAAGACCACCGTCACCGACATCGAAATGTTCCGCAAGCTCCTCGACGAGGCGCGCGCCGGTGAAAACGTGGGCGTTCTGCTCCGCGGCATCAAGAAGACCGACGTCGAGCGCGGTCAGGTCATCGCGAAGCCCGGCTCGGTGAAGCCGCACAAGAAGTTCAAGGCTGAAATCTACGTCCTCTCCAAGGACGAAGGTGGCCGCCACACGCCCTTCTTCAACAACTATCGCCCGCAGTTCTATTTCCGCACGACGGACGTGACCGGTTCGGTCACCCTGCCGAGCGGCGTGGAAATGGTCATGCCTGGCGACAACGTGAGCATCGAAGTCGAGCTCATCAGCCCCGTGGCCATGGAAAAGACCATGCGCTTCGCCGTCCGTGAGGGTGGCCGCACCGTCGGTGCCGGGCGCGTGACCGACATCGTTGCCTAAACGAAAATCTTGTCGATTTTGCGCGGGGCGGAGTGTAAACCTCTGCCCCGCGCTTTCGGCTAAAAGTTTCAGCTAAATACGGCGGTAACTCAATTGGTAGAGTAGCGGTCTCCAAAACCGCCTGTTGGGGGTTCGATTCCCTCCCGCCGTGCCACCCGAAAGCCCATGTTCAAGAAAATCTTCACCTTCTTCCGCGAGGTCAAAACCGAGCTGCAAAAGGCCACCTGGCCTTGGGATCCCAAGGAAAAAGGCATTGGCGCGAAGTACAAGGAACTCATCGATAGCACCGTGGTGGTGATTATCGCCATGCTCTTGCTCTCCGCCTTCGTCGCGATTTTCGATTTCGGCATCATGGGCATCAACCATCTCTTGTTTTAACGACACCCGGCCATGATGACCGAAGAACAGAAACGCAAACAGTGGTACGTGGTCCATGTCCTCTCCGGGCAGGAAAACAAAGTCCACGACAACATCCTCAAGCGCATCAAGACCGAGGAGATGGCCGACTACATTTTTGAGGTCGTCCTGCCCACCGAGCGCGTGAGCGAAGTGAAGCGCGGCAAGAAAACGGAGACGACCCGCAAATTTTACCCCGGCTACATTATCATGAATATGTGGCTGCTCGACGAGAACAAGCAACTCGTCGACCGGACCTGGTACTTCGTGAAGGAGACCAATGGCGTGCTCGGTTTTGCCGGCACGAAGGATCGCCCGGTGCCCATGCTCCAGAAAGAAGTGGACGGCATGCTCGCGCAGGTACGCGCCAGCGAAGAGAAAGCCCGCCCGAAGATCGAATTCACCGTGGGCGAACTCGTCAAGGTGTCCGATGGTCCCTTCCAAAGCCAGACCGGCGTGGTGCAGGAAATCGACCCCGAGCGCGGCAAGCTCGTCGTCGTCGTCAGCATCTTCGGCCGCGAAACCCCCGTCGACCTCGAATACTGGCAGGTCGAGCGCAACGTCTGATCCCTTTTTAATTTTACGCACTAACCCAACAACCGGGCGCACCGCCTCTCGCGCCCCGCAACTCACACAAGCAACATGGCAAAAGAAGTCGTAGGACAAATCAAACTTCAAATCCCGGCCGGTCAGGCCAACCCCGCTCCGCCGGTCGGCCCCGCGCTCGGTCAGCAGGGCGTGAACATCATGGCCTTCTGCAAAGAGTTCAACGCTCGCACGCAGAAACAAGCCGGCGACATCCTGCCGGTGGTCATCACGGTTTATAAGGACAAGACCTTCACCTTCATCACCAAGCAGCCGCCGGCCAGCTCGTTGATCAAGAAGGCGCTCAAGCTCGCCAGCGGCAGCAAGGAGCCCAACAAGGCCAAGGTCGGCAAGCTCAGCAAGAAACAACTCCTCGAGATCGCCAAGCAGAAGATGCCCGATCTCAATGCCCGCAACGAGGAAGCCGCGATGAAAGTCATCGCCGGCACCGCCCGCCAGATGGGCGTGGACGTGGAAGCCTAAACCGCCCGCGTTTCCGAACTTCCGGAAAACTCTCAAACAGCCGTGGATGCGCCCAGCGTCCACGGCTGTTGTTTTTGTCGCCGCGACCGCAAGCTCGCGGTCCAATCTCGGTAGGTGACGCTCCGCGTCGCGGCTAGCCTCTGTGGCCCGAAGCTCCAGCTCCGGGCATCGCGAATTCTGATTAGTACGACTTTTATGGCGAGAGGCGACGAATACTGGAAAGGCCGAAGGCCTTCGGTGGATGGCGCCCAGCGGATGTGCCGGGTTCTCCACAGGTTACCATTGGCCCGCCGCGCCATGAGAAAGCCCACGCCGCAGGCGCCAGTAAGTCTATCCCATCGGGATGATCGCGTAAAAAGGCGGAGCGTGGAAAGTGGGACGGGTTTTTAGCGAGGCACGAGCCCAGCGCGAGAGCGCGTTCCCCACAAGTTACCATTCGGCGTAGCGAGGTGGCGCGGAGCGAAAATGTCTTTCGGCTCACCTGCCGTGACAGTCTGCTTGAGCAGTTCAAAAGACGATAGCCGCTCGCAAAACCGTGGGCGCCTGTAGCCGCGGCCGGATTCGAGCGGAGCGAGAAAGCCCCCAAAAGGCGACCGGAGGGTGCGAGCGGAGGCGAGCAGCAACGCCGCGGACAACGGCTACCACCTTTCGGAAACCGCTATCGAGCGAATGCCGAAAGGAATTTCCGGCGCGTGGCCCAATCCCGAAGGGATTGCCTACATCAGCGAAGGGTTGGCGCGCAGCGCCTACCCTGGAAACCGCGCCCGACAGCGCCGAACCCTGAAGGGGTTCCATTCGGAACGCTCTCGCATCGGAAACGGCTTTCGGCCGTCGCTCTAACTCGTAGTGAGTATTAGAGCAGTTTAAGTTGAGTTGCAGCCGACCGAACCTGGCGAAACGCGATGTAGCTGCGACCGGAAGGTCGCAGTAAGCGGCTACAGCTTTTCCAAAACTGCTCTAATTTGTTCCAAAACTTCTCAGCGATCCGGCCCGAAGGGCCGGCGGCCACTAGCCGGGGGCTTCAGCCCCCGGTGCAAACGTGGAAGAAGTCGCGCCCCGAAGGCGGCGCCGGAAACCATCCGAAATTGACTTTGGCATGCGCTCTACACTTCAAAAACCAGCGCCTGCCCATTCTCAATCGAAAGCGTATTCATCTTCTCCAGCCCCCCCGTGTGGTGAAGGCTATGGAGAGCCCGCGTCCAGGCCCCATGGCCAAAGACGAGCACGCGCTGATAGTGCGCGTTCTGTTTCAGGAAGCGCCGAACGCGTTCCCCCAAAGCCACGATGGATTCGCCCAACGTAAGGGTCTGCGGAGCCTCAAACCACGCCGGGCCAATCGCCGCCAGCATCTCCGCCCGCATGGCGCCTTCGTACGCCCCGAAGTGCAGCTCATCGAGCAGGGCGTCAGGCACCGGCGCCGGAAAGCCAAAGAGCTCCGCCGTCTGCCGCGTGCGCACCATGCGGCTGCAATAAACAACGTCAAAAGGCCCCTCCGCCCCCACCGCCACCCGGGCCTGGGTCACGAGCGCCAGCGCCGCCGCATCGGGCGGGACGATGGGAATGTCCCGCTGGCCCTGCATGCGCGTCTCGATGTTCCACGTAGTCGGCAGGTGCCGGACGACGACCAGCTTCATGCCTTGGTGTTGAAGAACGTCTCGTAGCGCAGGCCCTGGCGCTGGGTCTCGAGCACCAGGAGGTCACGCGTGGCGATGTTGCCGAGGTTCACATTCGCGCCGAGGAGATTGACGAAAAACATCTGCGTTTTGTGTGTGGGCGCTTCGAAGATGGTGCGCTTCGGATCGACGGAGTGGAGGATGTCGGTGAGCAGGCCTTGGCGGATCTCGCCCGATTCGCGGTAAAGACCCGCGGTGGCCGAGTCGCGGCCCTCGACGATCACGTAGCTGGCGCCGGCATCCAGCGTGGCTTGCAATTCTTCAATCCACTGCGAAGGCGGCATGACGTTGCTCTTGGCGATTTCCTTGCTGCCAATCTCGGCCACGACTTTGAAATCGCCAGCGAGAGAGCGGATGAGTTTCACCCGGTCCTTGAGCGAAAATTCGATGGTGCCGTTGGAAATCTCGATCCAATCGACGCCGAAATTTTTCAGATACTTCACGTAGTCGCGCACCTTGCGCTGCTGCTGGAATTTCTCGAACAGCGTGCCGCCGAAGTACGGGATCACGTTGTGCTCGCGGTACAGCGTGACCTTCTCCGCGAGACGCGGTGTGAGATAGGCGGAGCCGATGCCGAATTTAGCGATGTCGAGATACTCGTGATACTCGGTGAGTAGCTCGCGAAGCTCGGCCACGGTGAGGCCGAGGTCGGTGATGGCGGTCAGGCCATATTTGCGCGGTTTGCGCGTGCGCCGGGGAAGCTCGAGTGGATTGGGATGGGTCATGGCAGTGGCGACGAGGGCTAGGCCAGTTTGGTGATCTTTCCAAGCAGGCGTCCACCCCATTCGCGCGCCATGCGGCCAAAATGCGTGATGCCCGGGGCGGGATCATCGGCGGCATAGAAGGCCTCGACGATGCGCTCATGGCCGGCGCGCAAATGGGCGAGCGGAGTACCGTCGCGGTGCTGGAGCGATCGCTCCAGATCGTGGGTCAGCGAGATCCAGAGCCAGCGTTGCTGTGGCAGCGCGGCCTGCGGCGGCAGCCGATGGCCGAGCGCCTCGCCAAACATGGCCCAGGGCAGATCGGCGCCGAGCTCGATCGGCAGACCAATCCAGGACCAGCTGCGGGGGTTGATCTCCATCAGTTTGTACTGGCCGTCACGAGCGTCGTATTTGAATTCGACCTGCGAAATGCCATGGAAGCCAATGGCGGCGAGGAGGCGCCGGCCATGCTCGGCGACTGCGGGCACCGGCAAACTTTCGCCCACGCGGCAAATGCCGAAACCGGGTGGCATTTGCCGTAGTTTGCGGCCTGTGAAGTAGCTCACGAGCTCGCCGCGTGCATTCATGGTGGAGCCGAGCGTGTAAAGCTGGTCATCGCCGCCGGGAATGATCTCCTGCACCACGAAGGGAACGTTCAGCGATTCGGCTTCGGCCACGCGGGACGAGGCTTCCTCCGCGGTGTTCAGCTTCATCCGGCGGAACCGCGCGAGGGAGTGGTCGCTGAGCGGCACCCGCGCCTTGAGAAACAAAGGGGCCACCGCCCGGCCGCTGGCCAGATCTTCCACGAGCCGCGCGTGATCGCCATTCGAGTAGGTGCGGGGGTAGGGAACGCCGATTTGCTCGGCGACGCGATACTGCGCGAGCTTGTCGAGCGACGTCTCCACGGTGGCACGGTCCGGGAGATAAAGTTCGAGTCCGTGGGACAGGGAATCGCGATGATCGGAGAGCAATTTCACCACGCGATCACTGGTGGAAAAGACCACCGTGCGAAGACCGCGCTCCCGCTGCCGGTCCGACAGCATGCGCACTTGGGCGAGAAAGCCGGCTTCATCGGATACTGGGTCGGGATACACGATGCGCTCCGTGACATAACGTGACCGAAACGTGAGGCTGTCCGGCTCCTGTCCCAGCGCAATGACCGGGATGCCGTGACGTCCCAGCGAACGCGTGACAGCCAGGGCGTTGTAAGACTCGGCGCAAAAGACCGCGGCGGCGGTATCGGATGGAAGCATGGAGAAGGGCCGGAGTGCTAGCGGCTCCGGGCACGCCCCCCAATAGGAAAATCTGTGCGGATGGCCAATTTGGGGTTACAATGCCGCGACGATGCTCAAGTCCCTTCTCCACTTCCTCGGCGTTCGCGCAGCGCGACCGTTCTATGGAGGAGTCGGTTCCATCCTCGCCTTGCATCGGGTCGCACCGGAGCCGCTGCGCAGCCGGCTCAAATCGAATCGGGCCCTGGAAATCACGCCGGAGGACCTGGATGGCATGATTAGTCTGCTGAAGCGCTGGGACTATGAATTCATCCCGATGGACGATGTGCCGCTCCGGCTGCGCACCGCCCGGCGCCGCTTTGTCGCCTTCACGCTCGATGACGGGTATCTCGATAATCTTGAGCATGCGCTGCCCGTCTTTCGGCAGCACGGGGTGCCGTTTTGCGTCTACGTGACCCGCTCCTTTGCCGAGCACGCGGAGAGCGTGTGGTGGTTTGCGCTGGAGCAGTTGATCTGCAGCCGGGAGCGGGTCGTCGTCCGGTCCAAGGGCCGGGAGGAGCAGCTCCCGCTCACCACCAACGAGGAACGCGAGCGGGCCTTTGACGTGCTGGCGAAATGGGTGCGGAGCTGCCAGTTCGACGAGCGGCGGGAGCTGCTGGGTGCAATGTTTGAGGGCTCGGACATCGACCCGATCACTCCGACGCGCAAGCTGATGATGAGTGCCGCGCACCTGCAGGAGATTTCCCGCGAGCCGCTGGTTTCCCTCGGCGCGCATGCGCTGCACCATTTGACTTCGAATATTTTGAACGAGTCGGCCCTGCGGGTGGAATTTGCCGCCTCCAAAAAATGGCTCCAGGCATTGATCGGCCAGCCGGTAAAGCATCTCGCCTATCCCTTTGGTGGTAAGAATTCCGTCGGGACGCGCGAGTTTGAAATGGCGCGCGAGTGTGGCTTCGTCACCGCGGTGACCACCCGCTTTGGCAATCTTTACCGGCAGCACGTGCGCCGGCTGCACCAGCTCCCACGACTCGAAATCAGCGGAAATTACCGCGTGATTCCGTTCACGGAGCGCGCGGTGAGCGGGCTGCTGCCGGCGCTGCGGAACCGGTGGCGGCGGATGGTGCAGGAGTAGGTGAGCATTGCGAAAATCGTCTGAGCCCTAGTGCCGTGCGCTAGTGTGGTGAGTGATTAATCGCTTCTAAAGTCCTGCGCGCTCCGGCCCGGAGGGCCGATGGATACTAGCCGGGGGCTTTAGCCCCCGGATCACGGACGGGTGGGGATGCGCCGCGAAGTCGGCGCCGGAGACGGGACGATGACCAAAATGATTTCCGGAAGTTTCCGGCGCCGACTTCGCGGCGCAGGTGGCTCCCGCTCGTTCCGGGGGCTGAAGCCCCCGGCTAGTGGCCGTCGGCCCTTCGGGCCGAAATACGCACACGCATTCTTCCACGAATTAATCACTCACCACACTAGTTCAAAAGATGCCCTGCCAGGCGGGACGTGGAAAGTGGGACGGGTTTTTAGCGAGGCACGAGCCCAGCGCGAGAGCTCGTTTCCCACAAGTTGCCATTCGGCGCAGCGAGGCGGCGCTGAGCGCAAACGTCCCTGCTTTTGCCCATCATTCCATGCGTGACAAGTTACCCTCGAAATACCGGATGATGTGGCTCGGCGATTGCCCGGCGGACCCGAAGAACGGAAAGCGCATCTGCTGTTGGAACTGGCGTTGGCGCTTCACGGGAAGGGCATTCTCTCGCTGGCGGAGGGGGCTGGAATGTCCGGCTTGAGCAGAACTGACTCTGGGTGGGAAGTGGGAGAACACGGAATTCCGCGGCATTACGGGGCTGGAGATCTCGCTGACGATACCGCTTATGCGGAGCGTCAGTGATACCTCGCCCGTTTGCCATCTGCCGACCGTGGTCGAGCAACCCCCGAGGCGAAACGCAACGACATAAATGGTCGAGGTGCGGAAAACAATTTTCCGTTTTCCCACTTGCGCGCGGGACGCACGTTTGCACGCTTCACGGGCTTTTCCACATGCTCGAACAACACGTCTTAAAGATTGCCTCGGAACTCTCCATTCAGCCCCGACAGGTCGCCGCGACGGCGGTGCTGCTGGAGGAGGGAGGCACCGTTCCCTTCATCGCGCGCTACCGCAAGGAACGGACTGGCGAACTGGATGAGGTGAAGATCACGAGCATCCGCGATCGGCTGGAGCAACTCGAGGAACTCGACAAGCGCCGCGAAAGCATCGTGGCGTCGCTCAACGAACGGAAGCTGATGACCGAGACGCTGTCGGCCAAGATTGCCGGCGCAGAGACGATGACGGCGCTGGAGGATATCTACGCGCCCTTCCGCCCGAAGAAACGGACCCGCGCGACGACGGCAAAAGAAAAAGGCTTGGAGCCTCTGGCCGAGCTGATCTGGGCGCAGGACCCAGGACTGGATGTGCAAGCCGCCGCCAAGGAATACGTGGGCCGCGAATGGCAGATCGACGACAAGGCCGGCAAATTTGAAAACGCCGCGGAAGCCCTCGCCGGAGCGCGCGACATCATCGCGGAACGCATCTCCGATGACGCAACGGCGCGCGCGCGCATGCGCACGCTCTATATGGAGAAAGGCACCATCCGCTCGAAGGTCCTCAGCGGAAAGGAAGAGGAGGGCGCGAAGTTCAAGGACTACTTCGAGTGGAGCGAGCCCGCGGCGACAGCGCCCTCGCATCGCGTGCTGGCCATGCGCCGCGGCGAAGCGGAAGGCATCCTCATGTGCCGCCTCACGCCCGATGAAACGGAGGCCATCTCCCTGCTCGAGTCCCTTTTCGTCAAAGGTAAATCGCCCGCCGCCCAGCAGGTGAGCGAGGCCGCGCAGGATTGCTACAAGCGCCTGCTCGGCTTTGCCATGGAGGGCGAAACGCGCATCGCCGTGAAGAAGCGCGCCGACGAGGAAGCCATCCGCGTCTTCGCGCAGAATGCGCGCGAGGTACTGCTCGCTGCGCCGCTCGGACAGAAGGCCGTGCTCGGCATCGACCCCGGCTTCCGCACCGGCTGCAAGATCGTGCTGCTCGACAAGCAGGGCAAGCTCATCGGCAACGACGTCATTTTCCCCGACCGCGAGACCGATCTCGCCACGCGCATGATCAAGACGGCCGTGCAGCGCTTCAACGTGGAAGCGATTGCCATCGGCAATGGCACCGCTTCACGCGAGACGGAAACGTTCATCCGCAGCCTCGGCCTGCCATCGAATATCCCGGTGGTGGTGGTGAATGAGAGCGGCGCGTCTATTTACTCCGCGAGCGAGGTCGCGCGCGAAGAATTCCCGAATCACGACATCACCGTGCGCGGCGCGGTGAGCATCGGGCGGCGGCTCATGGATCCGCTGGCCGAACTGGTGAAGCTCGACCCGAAGAGCATCGGCGTGGGGCAATACCAACACGACGTGGACCAAAGCGCGCTGAAGAAGCAGCTCGATGACGTGGTGGTCTCCTGCGTGAACAGCGTCGGCGTGGAGCTGAACACGGCGAGCAAGCATCTGCTCACCTATATCTCCGGCCTCAATTCGCGCGTCGCCGCCAACGTGGTGGCGCACCGCGACGAGCACGGCGCCTTCAAGTCGCGCAAGGAATTGCTGAAAGTCGCCGGCCTCGGCCCGAAGGCCTACGAGCAAGCGGCGGGCTTCCTGCGCCTGCGTGGCGGCGACCACCCGCTCGATGGCAGCGCGGTGCACCCCGAGCGCTACGAACTCGTGGAGCGCATGGCAGCCGACGTGGGCTGCACGGTGGCGGAGCTCGTGGCGGACTCCACGAAGCGCGCCAAGCTCGACCTTAAGAAGTACGTGACCGACGAAGTGGGCCTCCCAACGCTGACCGATATCGTGAAGGAACTCGCCAAGCCGGGCCGAGACCCGCGCGCGCAGTTCGAAGCGTTTAGCTTTGGCGACGTGCACACGATGAATGACCTGAAGCCCGGGCAGAAACTCCCCGGCATCGTGACGAACGTGACCGCCTTCGGCTGTTTCGTCGATGTCGGCGTGCATCAGGACGGCCTCGTGCACATCAGCCAGCTCTCGGACACGTTCGTCAAAAATCCGGCCGATGTCGTGAAGCCCGGCCAGAAGGTCCACGTGACCGTCGTGGAAGTGGACATCCCCCGGAAACGCATCGCCCTCTCGATGAAGAGCAACGCGACGGTCGAAGCGCAGCGCAAGCCCGGCGCCAAGCCCGAAGCCGGCAAGCGCGACCTCGCCAAACACACCGGCGGTGGTGGCGGAGGCGGCGGCCAGGGCGGCGGCGGCTTCGGCAACGTTGATTGGTTCACGATGGCGCAGCAGAAGAAAAAATAGCGGCGCATCCCCACTGGGAGCCGGGGCCCAGCGGCTCGGCCGCGTTCCTTGAAGCCTACCATTGGCCCTCGCCCCGAGCCTAGTAGACCGTCACAATTCAAAGAACGGATCCGAACTGCGGAGCGCGGAAAGTGGGACGGGTTTTTAGCGAGGCACGAGCGCAACCCGTCGTGGGCGAGCGCAGCGAGGCGGCGCGGAGCGCAAACGTCTTTTGGCTCACCTAACATTCCTGCCGTGACTGTCTGTTAGTTCGTAACCGCAGGCGGGAGCCTGCGGAGAAATCTCACGTATTTCGGAAGGCGTGCTGATTAGAGCGAATTAGGCAAGGCCGTAGCCACTCCGTGGTCCAGTGTGCGTCTGTAGGCCGTGGCCGGGAGGCCGCAGAGAGCGGCTACGATATTTCTTAAGCCGCCATAGGCGCGACGCAGAGCGCTCCGCCACCAAGATTCCATTTGCGCGTCCGCGATTCCTGATTATCAATGCAAGTAAGCACTTGCATCCATGAAATCGACCACCGTCACTACCGTGCCTGCCACCATCGTCCCGCCGGTGGCTTCCGCCCGGGAGCGGTTGCTGGCGGCGGCGGCGGAAGTGTTTGCGGACCAAGGCCTCATGGCCGCCACGACCCGCGGCATCGCCGAGGCTGCGGACGTCAATGAGGTCACCCTCTTCCGGCACTTCGGGAATAAGCAGAACCTCCTCACCGCGGTCATCGAGCAGGTCTTTGCCGCCGGGCCGGTGGAGCAGGAAGTATCCGTCCCGCTGCCGGAAGGAGCGGAAGGCCCGCTTTGGAAACTGATGTGGGATTACGCCCAATTTTATCGCGCGCGGCTGGGCCGAAACGTGCGGCTGATTCGAGTGCTCATCGGCGAAATCCAGCACTGCGACGAGAACGCCCGGCAGATCGTCCGGGGCGTCTTTTTGCCCCAGCGGCAGGAATTTTTGGAGCGCTTGGAGTCGGCCCAGAAACAAGGTTTTCTCCGGCCCACGGCCGATCCGGAGATGGTGGTCGATCAAATGTGCGGGATGATTTTGAGCAGCGTCTTGAAAAGTGACATGCCGATGAAGCGGCCCTACGCGGAAGCGCACTATTTGCAAGCGTGCGTGGACACGATGGTGCGCGCGTATCAACCGGATGCGAGCGAGGCCAGGCCCCGCGCCGGCAAAGGAGGGTCGCGGGCATGAGCGCCGTGGCCACGGCCCCCGCGTCGATGCTGTACGGCGCGGATGAATCACTTCTCTCTCCGGCCGCGGCGAATTTGCTGCGGCGGGGCCTGCTGAAATACATCATCGCCCTGGCCGCCTCCCTCGGAGCGATTCTCGAGGTGATCGACACGGTGATCACCAACGTCGCCCTGCCGGACATTCGCGGAAATCTGGGCGTGACACTCTCCGAGGCCGGCTGGGTCTCCACGGGGTACGCCTGCGCCAACGTGGTGATTATCCCGCTCTCCGCCTGGCTGGGAAATCGCTTCGGCAAAAAGAACTATTTCATCTTCTCGCTCATCGGTTTTACCGTGGCCTCGGTGCTCTGCGGGCTCTCGAACAGCCTGGGGATGCTCGTGTTTGCGCGCATCCTGCAAGGACTCGCGGGTGGCGGTCTGCTGGCGAAGGCGCAGTCGATCGTGTTCGAGGCGTTTACACCGTCCGAGCGCGGCGTGGCCTCCGCCATTTTCGGATTGGGCGTGATTGCGGGGCCGGCCATTGGCCCAGTGCTCGGCGGTTGGCTCACGGACACCCTCGGCTGGCGCTGGATCTTTTTCATCAACGTGCCGGCCGGTATTGCGGCCGTCGCGATGTGCTCGGTTTTTCTTCCAGCAGATCGAAAGGACGAGATGCACACCAGCAGAGCCGTGGATTGGTGGGGCATCGGGCTGCTTGCCGTGGGTCTCGGCTGCTTCCAAATCATGCTGGAGGAGGGGCAGCAGGACGATTGGTTTGGCTCGGAGTTCATCACGTGGATGGCCGTGCTCAGCGTGGTCGGGGTGGCGCTCTTCATCTGGCGGGAACTCACCGTGGAGCATCCGGCCGTGGACCTGCGTGTGCTGCGGCATCCCTCCATGATCGGTGGCAGCCTCTACTCGGCCATCCTCGGCATGGGCATCTACGGCATCATGTTTGCGGTGCCGGTGTTCGTGCAGGATTATCTGCATTTCACCGCGCTGCAGAGCGGGCAGCTGCTCGTGCCGGGTGCCATCGCCTCCGCCACGGCCATGGTGCTCTTCGGCAAAATCGCCAATCAATTTTCGCCCCGCATCCTCATCGCCATCGGCGCCCTCATGATGGCGGGGACTGGGATGCTGCTCATGGGCATGAACACCGACACCGGCGCCGGCGATTTCTTCTGGCCGCTCATCCTGCGTGGCTTCGGCAGCGTGTTGATCTTCATGCCGCTCAGCATCGCGACGCTCGGCCCTCTGCCCAAAAAGGAACTCGCGGCGGGTGCCGGATTTTACAGCCTCACGCGGCAACTCGGCAGCAGTATCGGCATCGCGCTCATCACCACCATGGTGTCGCGCAAGATTGCGTTTCATCGCGCCACCCTCGTGGAGCACGTGACCCCGTTTGATCCGGCGGCCGCGCAGCGCATCGATGGACTCACGGCCATGTTCGCCCATGGTCACGAGCCGACGGCCGCGGCTCACCGCCAGGCTCTCGGGGCCGTGGATGCCATCGTCAACGGCCAGGCCGCGCTGCTTTCGTATACCGATCTCTTCTTTTACGTTGTTGCCCTTTTCATCCTCTCGTTGCCGCTGCTCCTTTTGCTCGGCGGCCCGAGCCAAGCCAATGCCCAGGACGCCGCGGGGGCGGCGCACTGAGGCCACCGACTGAACGCCATGTCCAAGATTGAAACACCACCACCCGCACCGGCTGCGGAAAACACTTTGCCCAAGCCGCCAGCCCGCGAGCGCGTGGCCGCGCCGGAGGCTGCTCCCGCCCCGCGGCGAAGCCCCGTGCGCTGGATCATTGGCCTCCTCGTGCTGGGCGCGATCGCCTGGTGGGGCGTTGGATTCGTGAATCACCTGCTCCACTACGAAACGACGGACGACGCCTTTATTCGCACCCACGTACACCAGGTCAGCGCTCGCGTCTCCGGCACGATCAGTGAAGTGCTGGTGAAGGATCACGAAGCCGTCAAAGCCGGCCAGGTCCTGGCGCGGTTGGAGTCGACAGAATTCGCCATTGCGCTGGAGCGGGCGAAAGCCGCGCTGCTGCAATCGCAAGCGGAGGAGCGCGAGGCCGACGCGGCGATCAGCCATGCCAAGGCGCAGGCTCTCCAGGCGGTCGCCCAGGTGAAGCAGGCGGAAGCGCAAGTAACGCAATCCGGCGCGGAGCAGGAGACGGCGAGTATCAACTACGCCCGCAATCAAAACCTCTTTCAAAGCAATGCCCGCGCGGTGGCCAAGGCGGATGTGGATACCGCACGCGGCAATGCGGAGAGCATGCGCGCGGCCGTGGAGGGAGCCAGGGCGAGCGTGGACGCCGCCCGGGCGCAATCGCAGGCGGCGGAGGTCGCCGTGACGGCCGCGCAAGCAAAGCTGGAGGCTGCGAAAGCCAATGTGCAGGTGCGCCAGGCCGCCGTGCGCGATGCCGAGCGTGAGCTTTCCTATACGGAAATCAAGGCCCCCGTGGACGGGCATATTGGCAATAAGAGTGTAGAGCCGGGTGACCGTGTCCAGGTGGGTCAGATCCTGTTTGCCGACGTAGAGCCGCACGGCTGGATCGTGGCAAATTTCAAGGAGACCCAGCTTAAGAAGATGAACGTCGGCCAGGCGGTGGACGTTACCGTGGACGCGATTGAGGGGCGAACCTTTGCCGGGCACATCGAGAGCATCTCACCCGCCACCGGGGCCCAATTTGCCCTGCTGCCGCCGGACAACGCCGGCGGCAATTTCACCAAAGTCGTGCAGCGCGTCCCGGTGAAAGTCACGTTTGATGCCGAGTCCATCCGCGGCGTAGAGGACCGGCTGCAGGCGGGCCTTTCCGTGGTGGTAAACGTGCGCGTGAAATAGGCGCGCCGCATCATGTCGCTGCGACCGGCGGGTCGCGGGCACTCTTTTCAAGGCTGAGGAACCACTGAAGCCGCTCGTGATACTGCGTGTGTCTGTAGCCGCAGCCGGGAGGCTGCGGAGAGCGGTCACAACCTTTCTGAAACCGTTCTAAGGAGTATCCGCGCTCATCCGCGTAGTCCGCGGTTCAATTTTACCGCGGATAACGCGGATGGGCGCGGATATTGGATCAGCCTTCGGCCCCCCGGCCGCAGCAGCATGAAGCGCACACTTCTTCTGGTTCACCCGACAATCCGGCCGTGACGGTCTACTAGTTGAAAACTCGATCACCGATCTCCCTGGCGGTATGAGCAAAAGCAGCTCGAAGCCGCTTCTCCGCGCAGTCGCACTTGCCCCGCCTGCTATGCTCGGCGCATGAGCGATGCCGCTTCACCCCAGCCCCAGACGTTTCCCAGCACTTGCTGGAGCGCGGTGCTGGGGGCACAGCGCGGGGATACACGGGCGCAGGCTGCTCTCTCCACGCTGTGCCAGCGCTATTGGTATCCGTTGTACGCCTTCATTCGCCGGCAGGGCCATGGACCGGAGGACGCGCAGGATCTCGCCCAGGAATTCTTCGCGCGGCTCATCGAGAAAGATTGGCTGGATGGCCTCGCGCCGGAGCGCGGGCGCTTTCGTTCATGGCTGCTCGCCTCGATGCGCCACTTCCTCGCCAATGAATGGGACCGGCAGCGCGCGCAAAAGCGGGGCGGGGGAGCGCCCGTGATCTCGCTCGACGAAACAGACGCCGAGGGCCGCTACCTGCATGAACCGCCGGACCCCGTGGATGCCACGCAGTTGTTCGAGCGGCGCTGGGCGCTCACGTTGCTGGACGGCGTGCTGCAGCGACTCCGGGTGGACATGGAGGCCGAAGGGAAGGGCGCCCATTTTGATGCCCTCAAAGGCGCGCTTACGGGCAGCCCGCTGAATTTTGCCCAGGTGGCCGCGCGCCTCGGCCTCAGCGATGGCGCGGTCCGCGTGGCGGTGCATCGCCTCCGCGAGCGCTATCGGCGGGAGTTGCGCGCCGCCGTGGCCGAGACCGTGGAAAGTCCCGCCGAGGTGGAGGCGGAACTCCAAAATCTTTTTGCCGCACTTTCCGTGTAACAATGGCGGCGTTCTCCTTCTTCCATCGGTGAACCCATCATCGCCATGAGCACCGAAGCCACCTGTCCGCAATGCCACGCCCAGCTCCCGCCGGATGCGCCGGAGGGCCTTTGTCCACGCTGTCTCATTCGCTCCGTCGCCGGTCTTTCCGCGCCCCCGGCCGCGACCGAAGTGGATTTCCCGGATATCGGCAATCTCGCCGACGTCGCCCGGCGTCTGCCGCAATTTGAAATCATCGAGCTCCTCGGTCAGGGCGGCATGGGCGTGGTTTACAAGGCGCGACAGCCGGCGCTGGATCGGTTTGTCGCCCTGAAAATCCTGCCGCCGGGGGATGCGCTCACGCCGGATTTTCTCGAGCGCTTCCGCCGCGAGGCCCGCGCGCTCGCCAAACTCAGCCACCCCAACATCGTGATGGTCCACGATTTCGGCGAGCAGGGCGGGCTCTACTACTTCGTGATGGAATACGTGGATGGCGCAAATCTGCGCGCGCTGCTCCGCGACCGGAAACTCACGGCCGCCGAGGCGCTGGCGATTGTGCCGCGGGTTTGCGACGCCCTGGAATACGCGCACGAGGAGGGCGTCATCCATCGCGACATCAAGCCGGAGAACCTCCTCCTCGATAAAAAAGGACGCGTGAAGATCGCCGATTTCGGCCTCGCCAAGTTGCTACGCCGCGAGGCGCTCGATGTGACGCTCACGCTCTCCGGCGCCCAGCTCGGCACCCTGCGTTACATGGCGCCCGAGCAGATCGAAAAGCCGGAGTCCGTCGACCATCGCGCCGACATCTATTCACTCGGCGTGGTGATCTACGAGATGCTCACCGGCGAAGTGCCCATGGGCCGTTTCGCGCTGCCGAGCCAAAAGGCGCAGGTGGATGTGCGGCTGGATGACATCGTCCTCCGCTCCCTCGAGCGCGACGTGGAGCGCCGCTACCAGCACGCGAGCGAGGTGAAAACGGACGTGGAGAAAGTCACGCCACCCTCGGGGCCGCCGGCGCCTTCTCCCGCCCAGCCAGCCACGCCACCCGCTCCGCCGCGGGTCCCCACCTTCCCTCCGCCCGCCACCGGCACCACCTTGGATCTCGGCACCCTCCGGATGTTCCTGAGCTGCGGACTTTTCACGATCAGCTCCGCGATTTTCACGTTCCTTTGTGTCGCGGGTGTTTTGGTTTCCGTTGATTCGTTCGACGCGTTTTTCCGTCAGGATGCGGTCCGGGTCGCGTTGCTTTTGACGCAAGTGCTCGCGGTCCCGAGCGGCGTGATCATTATTCTCGGAGCCCGCAGCCTCGAGCGTGGCGAGTCGCGCCTCGCCCGGCTTGGCGCCATTCTTGGCACGATCCCGCTGACCCCCGCGTGGCTCTTCACGCTTCCCGTGAGCATCTATTTGCTCCGGGAGGGTGGTTCGCTGGACGGTGCGCGCGTGGTCCCACCGCCCGCCGTGCCACCGCGGCCCAAGCTGAGCCGGCTCGCCGTGTGGGGCGCTGTTTGGGGCGTATGCACGCCCCTTGCGCTGCCGGCCTGGGCGCTCTGCGTGCGAAAGTATTTCGAGTTTCCGGCAGAATGGGCGGCGCTCGGTAGCCATTTAACCGTCTTGGGCGTCGCGCTGTTTATCCTCGCTGCCACTGCGGGCGTCGGCTCCACGCTCCTCGGCGGGATCGCCATCGCCCAAATTAAGCACTCTCGCGGAATGCTCTACGGGCTCCGGCTCGCGGTCTGTGTCACGCTCGCACACCCGTTGGCCCTGCTGGGCAGCGGCGTGTATTATGCCGTGGCCTCACTCTACAAGGCCACGCGCGGTTCCTCCACGGTCATCGCGGCAAAGGATCCCTCCGCCTATTTGTTCTTTGCGCTGTCGGTTTGCTCTGCGCTCGTGGTGTGTTTCTTCGTCGGCCGCTCGATCTGGCGCCGGATCATCATCGCGCCAGTTCAAGCTCCTCAAGCTCCTCAAGCTCCTCCCCCTGCCCGCGCCTGGTCCCGGCTGGAAGTATGGTCCATTCGACTGACGATTCTGGTGCTGGCCCTCGTCGCTTTTAACGACTTCACCGATCTCGAAAAACACCGTGGACCCGCACAGCAGCCTTTGGCTGCTGCCATGATGCTGGCCGCACTTTGCACGATTGCCCTGATGGTGAGGCAGCAGTTTCGCCCGCCCGCCGCCGCGCACGTCGTCATTCCCGGCCTGATCTTTACTCTGCTCGCGGCCTGCACCTGCTCCCTGCCATGGTCCATGATCTGGGAGGACGTTGTGGGCTGGAGCCTGTGGCACGCTGTCGCGATGGGCGCCATGAATTTTCTCCTCGCCCTCGTCCTATTAACGACTGCTGGCGGAGGGCGGCACGTGTGGCGCGGGCTTGCGGTTTCACTGGCGGGCGCTGTTAGCCTGGTCTTGATTTGCCGGTGGAATCTCGTCCCACTTCAAACCATTGGCGACGGGTGGACCTATGTCGGTGACAAGCGGGTCTTTTCCGGGCCGAAGCTGGCGGCCGCCTTTTCCGTCCTCATGATCATCTCTGGCGCGTTGCAACTCCGCGCGGCACGCTCGCCGCGCCCATAAGGATCCACGCCTGGGCGTGGATCTCTGGGCCGGAGAATACATTGCATCCGCAATGCGGAGGCCAGTGCTTGTCGACAAAGTAGTCTCATTTTTCTGCCCAAAATAGGAAGCTTAACCATCCATTTTCCTCTGTAGAAACGCCCATTTGGCACGCTGGGTACTCGTGATGCTAAACCCTCTGCCAGCCCGATGGCTGGTTAGCCCACCAGCCGGAAGCTTCGAGAAACAATCATACCCCAATATCCCCACACCCGGTCTTGCAAGAGACCGGGTGTTTTTCTTGCCTCGATGTCGGGAACCATGAGGATGGCCCCATCGATGAAGCGTCCTCTCTCCATCTCCGTCCTCGCCTTCGTTTCGTTCACCGCCTTCGCGCTGGCTGACTCACCCGCCAAACCCGCGGCGCCCACGCGTGCGCCGTCCGCGCCCGACGTCGTCGAGCTTGCGCCACCCAACCCCGGCTTTCACTATCGCTATACGGTCGACGGCGGCGTGCCCGGCGCGAAGTCCGGCCCGTACCTTGCGCCCGTGACACTGCCCGCCGGCTACAAACTGCGCGCCGTGGCCGTGAGCGATGACCGCCAGCAGGTCGGCGAGGAACTGGCCGTGGATGGCCCCGTGCTGACCGGCGCCAAAACGCCGAGCAGCCTCGTGCCCTGCACGCAGGACCGCGATTTCCCCGTCTACGACTGGGCCAAGCGCCACGCCGCCGTGACGGCGCTGGCCAAGGAGCACAAAGCCACGCTCGTCTTCGTCGGCGACAGCATCACGCAGATGTGGGGCGGCGAGCCGCACGATCGCTCCCAGCCCGGCAAGGACGTGTGGGAAAAATATTACGGCCAGCGCAACGCCGCGAATCTCGGCTTCGGCTACGACTTCACCGAGAACACCCTCTGGCGCCTGCAGCACGGCGAACTCGACGGCGCCGCCGCCAAACTCGTCATCGTGAACATCGGCACGAACAACGCCGGCAAAAACACTGCGCCGGAAATCGTCGAAGGCGTCAAAGCCGTGCTCGCCGAAATCCGCCGCAGCCAGCCGAAAGCCGCCATCCTGCTCCTCGGCATCTACCCGCGCGGCCCCAAGCCCGACACCACCCGCGAGAAGCTCGCCGCCGTGAACCGGGACCTTGCCCAGCTCGACGGCCAGGACAACCTCACTTTCCTCGATGTCACCGCCAAGCTCCTCCAGCCCGACGGCAGCATCACCAAGGAAACGATGGGCGACTACCTGCACCCCACCGCGAAAGGCTACGAGATCATCTGCGAAGCCATCGAGCCCACGGTAAAAAAGCTCCTGGGGGAGTAGCCCATCCATCAGCGTTGCGCCAGGCCGGAGCGGTTTAGGTTGAGTGGTAGCCACTCAAAAATGGCGGAGCGCGGTGTAGCTGCGACCGGATTCGAGCGGAGCGAACCGTAGCGAAGCGGAGATGGCCGTAGGCAAAAAGCCCGCCGAAGGCGGCCCGGAGGGCGCGAGCGGAGGCGAGCAGCAACGTCGCAGGGAGCGGCTGCGAAATTTCTGGAACCGCTCTAGCCAGGCGTCCCACGCCCGGTAGAGCGAATGCCAAAAGTAATCTCCGGCGCGTGACCCAATCCCAGGGGATTGCCTACATCAGCAAAGGGTTGGCGCGCAGCGCCTACCCTGGAAATGGCGTCCGAACGGCGACGAACCCTGAAAGGGTTCCCTTCGGAACGCCTTCGAATCGGAAATGACTTTCGGCAGTTGCTCTAAACACGCGCTGGCCACCCGAACCCCGGATGGCTTCGCGAAGCGCCCCTTGGGGGGAACCACTCCCGCCTCCAATGACGCCCCACGTTTGGCGGTCCATACGGAGAGCTTGCCGAAAGCCCGCCGTTTGGGTTTCATGCACGCCATTCGTCCCCGCGTCCGCCTTTGCCACCAATGAAGTTCCCGCATCTCGCTTTGTTTGCCCTGCTCGGCCTCTGGTCGCTGGGCGGCCTGTCAGCGGAGGCGGCGCGCATTCGGCCTTCCGCCAAGGATATCGATGGGGACGGCATTCCCGACTTGGTGGACCCCGATGTCGACAACGACGGCATCCCCAATGGGCTCGACAGTAATGTGGACGGCGGGCGTGTCGCCACCGGCCCGTTGCGGGGGCGCTTTGTCGGCGATCATCTCAACAACGACGCCCCGCTGGAGCGGGATATCGATGGCGATGGACTGCTCGATGATTCCCTCGCGGAAAAGGACATCGATGGCGACGGACTCAACGACGACTCTGCGTTGGAGACCGATATCGACGGCGACGGCCGCGCCGACGATTCGTATTTCGAGCGGGACATTGATGGTGACGGCCGGCTCGACGATTCCATCCGGGAAGACGACATCGATGGCGACAGTCGCGACGACGACGATGCCGATGAAACCGACATCGACGGTGATGGCCTCTCCGATTCCAACCCGAACGAGGACGACATCGATGGCGACGGGCTTTTAAACACCAGCTCTCTCGAATTCGACGCGGATGGCGACGGTGTGCCGGATCGAGAGGACGGTGACGAAGATGGGGATGGGCTCTTCCCTGGGCCGGATCCAGATCGCCAAGCCGATGGGAAGCGGGATGTATTTTCCTACCAATTTGCCATTCCCGCGCGGGATTCAGCGGGCGCGGGGACGGTCGTAGCCGAATTCAGCCAGGAGAGTGCCTGGTTTCGGAGCGAAAGACTAAAGGTCCATATGACGGGAATGCCGGCGGGCCACTATGACGTGGTGCTCGGGAACACCCCGGTGGGCGCCATCGAGGTTCGCGAGTACACTGTTATCGGTTCGGGTGGAGATGGAGCCACCAGCCTTTCCGGAGGATGGCTTCCTCCGGACTGGTCTACGGGTGGCGATCACTTTGAAATCATCAGCGTTGGCGATCTGCCACCACCGGTAACCTATACCGAGGGCACTGAGCTTTTCTCCACCATTTCGGAGGAACTAGGCTCCAGTCATCCCGACGCTGCCTACCTGAGCTTCGACCCCGCCGGCCAATCGATTTCCATCCGGAAAGACGGCGTGGAAGTTTATGCCGCCCTGGCGCCGCAGCCCAACCCCAAGCAGTTCTCCGCCTTCGAGGGCGCTCCCACTCATGGCGTCGGCGCTGCGATCGGCCAATACACGGTGGTATCGGAAACCCACACCACGCTGTCGCTTCGCGTGGAGGCCGTGCCGCCGGGGGACTACGACGTATTTGTCAATGGAACGCGGCGCGGGTCCATTCGCGCCAATGTGGCTTTGTACGACAGCTCCGGGCTCAGCCCGTGGAAAAACGGCACGTTCCTCTTTTCGACGGACGCCGCCGATCTGCACACCGGCGACGCACTGCTCGATTTCTCTGCCGCCGGGGCCCAAATCGAAATCAGGCAGGGAGACGTCACCTATTTCACCGCGACGGTACCGTCGGCGTAGGACGCACCTCAGTTCCGAATGTACCAGGCGCCGTTAACCTGGACAAACTGGATGTTCTTTTTGTCCGCGATCTCTTCGGCGAGATCGTAGACGGCGGTCTTGCCGTCATCCTTCATCGTCGGCTTGGCGTCTTTGATGGACTTGAGCACGGCCAAAAGCTTGGTGGCCTTGTCGCCCGCAAACATGGCGACAAAGGCGTCTTCACCTTTGTCCGCAATGATCTTGGGATAAACTTCCGGCGGCACGTAAGTCTTGAGGAAGGTCTTATAATCCTTGGCCTCAAGCAGCTTGATGCCGTTGGCCACAGCGCTCTCCACGGTGGCGTTGAGTGGCGCTGCCGCGGCGGGAGCATCTGCGGCAAAGCTAAGGACGCAAGGCGCCAGCAACAGCGCGAAGGTGGTGGCGAGAATACGGGTGGCTTTCATAAAAAGTGCGGTGGCTGAAAAAAGTTAAGGACGCGGGTTGGAGCGGAACATTTCGGGGGTGATGAGGCAGCCGATGCTGCACACATTCACGTCGCCCCACATGTATTTGGAACTGCTCTTGAACGGCAGCAGGTAGGGCTTGCCAAAGTCACCCTCCACGTCTTTCGCGCCCTTCCTGTAGCCGGCGAAATCGGCAGCGGTGAAGTCCTTGAGCTCCGGGTCGGGCAGGACTTTGAAGAGTCGAGGGGTGAAGCTAATCATGGTCTTCCGGTCCGACGACATGAACAGCAGCATGAAACGGCCTTTGCCGAGCGTGTTCTTGAGTTTCACCACCACCCGGTCGCCCGCCTTGAGCTCGAGTTCCGCCGACTCGGATTCATTCAGCGGCGCGTGGTGAAACTGGGCGCCATTCACCAGGATGTTGGCCTCGTCATCGACCGACACGAAAAATTTACCCTTCAAGCCGGCGCCGGGTTTGGTCTGTGCCGGCAGCGGCAGGGCCAGGAAAGCGAGCAGGAAGCAAACAAGGTATTTCATGGAACAATGGAGAAGCGGGCGCCGGCGAGTATGAGGACGGAACTGATGGGGAGAAACAAGTGATGTCAAGCGCGCGGGGGACCTCATTTCAACAGGGCGCCGTGGAGCGGGGTGTGGCCATCGAAATCAGTCCCGTTAAACTCGGTGAACGTTGCATTCAGCGTGAGCGTCGCGGTGCGCCCGCTCACTTTGCTGGTGAGGGTAATCTTTCGCTGGCCGCTGATTTTGTAAGCGGAGGTGGAGTTCGAGAGTTTGGCTTCTCCGGATTTGGTGAAGGTGATGGTGTCCTTTCCCACTCCTTCCCAACTCCATTTGGCGCTCGTCAGGGCGGTGCGAAGTTGCGCTTCGGAATCGGTGGAAGAGCCAGCAGAAAGGGGGTCGAGCAGAGCCTTGATTTTAACTGCCGCGTCCAGATCGCCGGCCTGGGTGGCGCGCTTGAGGAGTTGCTCCAGGGAGGATTGGTAGCGGCGGTTGATCGGCTCGACGGCCGCAGCGGCGGCTTTGTCCCGCTGTTCGGTGAGCTGCTGGACCTCGCGGTCATAGGCGGATTCTGCGTGGAGGACCGGGGGGAGCAGGGCCAGGGCGAGCGTGAGGGCTGGGATGTGGTTCATCGGCGAGGGCGGTGGGGAACTGGCCATAGCGGAGGCGGGCAGGGGATCCCATGAAAAAAGGACCGCCCCGGCCTTGCGACCGGGGCGGCTTTACGAGGCAGACGCCGAAGCGAATCCTCAATCTGGAGATACGGACGCCGCGGACGCGGTGTCCCTACCAAAGTTACTTCTTTTTGCCCTTCTTGGCGGGCGCTTTCTTGGCGGCGGCCTTCTTGGCCGGGGCAGCCTTGGCGGCGGCGCGCTTTTCCTCGATCGCGGCCTGGGCGGCGGCGAGGCGCGCGACCGGCACGCGGAAGGGCGAGCAGCTCACGTAGTTCAGGCCCACGCGGTGGAAGAACTTCACGCTCTCCGGGTCGCCACCGTGCTCGCCGCAAATGCCGAGCTTGATGTCGGGGCGCGTGCTGCGGCCTTTCTCGACCGCGGTCTTCACGAGCTGGCCCACGCCTGTCTGGTCGAGGCTGGCGAACGGGTTCTTCTTGAAGATTTCGTTCTCCGTGTAGGCGTTGAGGAAGTTGCCCATGTCGTCGCGGCTGATGCCGAGCGCGGTCTGCGTGAGGTCGTTCGTGCCGAAGCTGAAGAACTCCGCGGTGTTCGCGATTTCGTCGGCGGTCAGCGCGCCGCGCGGCACTTCAATCATCGTGCCGACGCTGTAGGCGAGCTTCACCTTCTTTTCCTTCTGCACCTCGGCGGCGACGCGGTGGACGATGGCCACCTGCAGGTCGAGCTCCTTCTTGAAGCCGACGAGCGGGATCATCACTTCCGGCTTCACCTTGATGCCCGACTTCTGCACCTCGGCCGCGGCCTCAAAGATGGCGCGCGCCTGGGTCTCGGTGATCTCGGGATACGCGATGCCGAGACGGCAGCCGCGGTGACCGAGCATCGGGTTGAATTCATGCAGCGCATGCACGCGCTTGGCCACCTTCTCGGCGCTCACGCCCAGCTTGGCCGCGAGTTCGGCCTGCGCCTTCTCGTCGTGCGGGACGAATTCGTGGAGCGGCGGGTCGAGCAGGCGGATGGTCGCCGGGAAGCCCTTGAGCGCCTTGAAAATGCCCACGAAGTCTTCCTTCTGGTAGGGCAGGATCTTGGCGAGCGCCTTCTTCCGGCCCTCGACGGTCTCGGCGAGGATCATTTCGCGGACGGCGTCGATGCGGTCGCCCTCGAAGAACATGTGCTCGGTGCGGGTCAGGCCGATGCCCGTCGCGCCGAAGGCCATGGCCTGCTGCGTCTGCTCCGGGTTATCCGCGTTCGTGCGCACGCCGAGGCGGGTCGCCTGCGAGCACCACTTCATCAGCTGCTGGAAGCCCTGGAACTTCTCCGACTTCTGCGCGGCCTTGTCGCCGTTCAGCACGCCGGTGACGATGAGGGACGGGCCCGTCTTCACCTGGCCGCCGTAGATCGTGCCGGCGGTGCCGTCGATCGAGAGGAAGTCTTCGCCTTCCTTGAACGTCTGGCCGTCGATGGTCACGGTCTTCTTGTCGTAATCGATTTGCACCGCGGAAGCGCCGCAGATGCAGACCTTGCCCATCTGGCGGGCCACGAGCGCCGCGTGCGAGGACACGCCGCCCTTCGCCGTCAGGATGCCCTCGGCGGCGATCATGCCGCGGAGATCTTCCGGCGAGGTTTCGTTGCGGACGAGCAGGACTTTTTCACCCTTCTCGGCGGCGGCCGCGGCGCGGTCGGCGTTCAGGTAGATCTTGCCGGAGGCGGCACCCGGGCCGGCGGGGAGACCGCTGGCGAGGGCCTTGGCCTTCTTGATTTCGGCGAGGTCGAAGTCGGGCGCCAGGAGCTGCTCCAGCTGGTCGGCCGGGTTGCGCAGGATGGCGGTTTCCCAGTCGATGAGCTTCTCCTTCACCATGTCCATGGAGAACTTCAGCGCGGCGGCGGCGGTGCGCTTGCCGTTGCGGGTCTGCAGCATGAACAGCTTGCCGTCCTGGATCGTGAATTCCACGTCCTGCACGTCCTTGAAGTGCTTCTCGAGCGTCGCGCGGACCTTCAGCAGCTCCGCATAGCTCTTCGGCATCTGCTTCTTCAGGTCGGCCACGGGCTCGGGCGTGCGCACGCCGGCCACCACGTCTTCGCCCTGGGCGTTGATGAGGAATTCACCGTAAAATTCATTCGCGCCGTTCGCCGGGTTGCGGGTGAACGCCACGCCGGAGCCGGAGGTCTCGCCCGTGTTGCCAAAGACCATCGCCTGCACGTTCACGGCCGTGCCCCATTCGGCGGGGATGCCGTACTTGCGGCGATACACGATCGCGCGGTCATTCATCCACGAGCCAAACACCGCGCCCGCAGCGCCGCGGAGCTGGTCCCACGGATCGTTCGGGAACGATTTGCCCGTGCGGTCCTTCACCAGCTTCTTAAAGCGCTTCACCAGCTCCTGCTGGTCGGCGGCGGTCAGTTCGCTGTCCACGATGTCCTTGTGATAGGTCTCGTGCTTGAACTCGTGGATCACCACTTCAAACGGCTCATGGTCCTCGCCCTCGCGCTTCTGCACGCCGAGCACCACGTCGCCATACATCTGGATGAACCGGCGGTAGCAGTCCCACGCAAAGCGCTCATTCTTCGTCGCCTTCACCAGCGCGAGCACGCTCTCGTCGTTCAGGCCGAGATTGAGAATGGTGTCCATCATGCCCGGCATGGAATCCCGCGCGCCCGAGCGCACGGCCACGAGGAGCGGCATCCCGTCCTTGGCGCCAAACTTGGTGCCCATGATCTTCTCCATGTTCTTCACGCCCGCTTCCATCTGGCCCTGCAACTCGACGGGATACGTCTTTTTGTGCGCGTAGAAATACGTGCAGACTTCCGTGGTCACGGTGAACCCCGGAGGCACGGGCAGGCCGATGCGCGTCATCTCCGCGAGGTTCGCGCCCTTGCCGCCGAGCAGCGGCTTCATCGAGCCGTCGCCGTCCGCCTTGCCGGCGCCCCAGGTGTAAACGTACTTAGTGGATTTGCCCGAAGTCGTTTTCTTCGGAGCGGTCTTTGCTTTTGCCATGATCAGTTACTTTGTAGATGTGGGAGTTTGAAAAAAAGGAGCGCGCTGTATGGCAGGAGTTTTGCCGGGTTCAAGGAGTTTCCTCTTTCCCGACAGGGAAAGGGGGCTTTGGGAATTGCTGATTGCTGAGGGCGGATGGCTGATTTGTCCGCGTGCCGAGCGCAGCGAGCACCTCGAAGACCTCGGAGGGGTCGCCAGATCGGAGGGCCAAAGGCCCGGAAATAAGCCAGCCCGGGGCAAGCGAGGGACGAGCGCCGCCCTGGGTTTCCGAAATGAGAACGATCCAAGCCCTGAAGGGGCGCGACAAAGAGTTACCCCCAAGTCGCTGAGTCGAGATGGCCGTTTCTTATTCCGCCCCTTTGGGGCTGGGCCGCTTTTCATTCGTTGACCCAGGGCGTTGCCCTGGGCTGGCTTATGTTGGGCCTTTGGCCCAGTTGCCTGCCGCGATTTCCATGCGACCGCCGGGCGTGGGGTTTGAGCGTTTGACAGGATTGGAGGGGCCGAAGAAAACATAGGGACGGAAGAGGGGGCTGATTACGGGTTGATTTCGGAGGGTAGAGGAGACCCGGCGGAGCGGCGGGCTCGGGCGAGGAGCTGGGCGAGTTGGTCGGATTCGGGAGTAGGGGCGGGGGAGGCGGCATCGGGGCGGTCGTAGCCTCCGAGTTTGGCGTCGAGGACGGTGGCGCGGAGTTTGTCGGGAAATCTGAGGTGGAGACCGCCTTTTGCTGATTTGCGCACGTTCCAAAGATCGGAGTCGTCGGGGACGAGCGCGGCGTGGGCGCGGACGACACGGGCGTAGTAGTTGCGGAGTTCGACGTAGCTGAGGAAATCGGCGTGGGGCTGGGCCTCGGCTTGGTCGCGCAGGGCAGCGAGCTCGGCCTGAATGTGGGGCTTGCGCTTGAGGCGGGCGCCGTTGCTGCGGGCGGTGTTGTCGTTGGCGTCCGGGAAAGCGTGGCGGTAGGCGTCGGCGGCGGTGGCGCCGGTGAGGAGACGGTTGACGAATTTGCGGTGGCGGAGGGTGAGTTGCATGGGTGCAGAGCGGCGATGACCGCTTTGGATGATTTTCCGAACTGGAGGCGCAGGCCTCGCTCTTCCGAACCTTTGGAAGAGCGTGGGGAGTATGGCAGGGATGGGGGGGGGAGGGAAGCTGGAAATCGTGCGTTCGAGGAGGTTCCTAAACCTGTCCCTTGTCACCGGGAGTGCCACGGGCGCCCCTGTTATCGACAACTCTCCTCTGCTGAACGTGGATGGTCGGAATTCCGCCTAGACGTTGGAGGAGTGTTTTGCTCGCGGTCCAACGGAAGGAAGCGGCGCTTGAACCGCAAGTTCCTGTGTGGGAGGACCAATCAAAGCGGTGGCGAATTGTACTTCGATCACCACGGCTGGATCTACAACCAGTATTTCAAGGAATGGTGTGGCATAATGCGCGGCGATGCTCCGAAAAGTGACGGATACACGGCCAAATCTGGAATCAATGACCGCAATACCTGACTTGGCATTTGCCTGCAGCGGGTCGCACACCGCAGTTTGAGACACGGGCATGTCCGCGCTGGGAGTCTACTCCTAGTTAACCATCGAGTGAATGCGCACTGCATTCTCCCGCAAGAAAAAGGCTGACCGAGTTACCGGTCAGCCTTTGATTCGTCGGCACATGAAGTTTATACTAGCCCCTTCCGAGTGTCCCCTCGCCGTGGCAACGAGGGCAATCCACCCTCCCGCTGCCATTGCAGGGATAGCACAGGGCACCATTTTTCAGGTAGCCACTGCCTCGACATTTCTTGCATTGTACTCGGCCACTTCCGGAGAAGAAGTCGAATAGACCTGAACACCGTGGACACATGCGTCTGCTCATAGTAGTAGTAGTTTTATTGTGAAGCCGTTTAACATTTAACGGTAACCACAGCCTATTCTACATCCACATATTCGCCAGAAGACAAAATCAGTCCATTATCGGTGGAATTCAGCAATATTCTACCGAAAATCGGCTAAGGCTATTCCGAGACGTGGTCGCGGTCTCTCAGATAATGCAAGACCGGCCGAGGGCGAATCAGTATCAGGCGCGCAGTCATCACAAGCCGCATCTTTCGTGCCTGGTAAGTAGGAACTACCAAACTCTTGGAACCAGAGTTTGCGGGTGGCCTCAAAGGAGGCGCGATGTTGTTCCGCATCCTTCTCGCTCACCAATCCTGAATAAGGGAAGTGATGTAGAAAAAAACCAAAGATCTTTTCACAATCAGCGGCATATTTGGCCGTATCGAGGATATGTGCATGCCAGAACGAGTCAATGTCACCGGCGGGAACTATGCGAACGCCAGGATTCTTTCCAATTAATATTAAGAAACGCTTATAAGAAATCTCCGCATGATCAAGACGTTCTAAAGTCCAGACGGTGGGATTATCATGGTGCAATTTGAATTTTATCGGTTCAAGATCGAGGCTCGATATGCGGTATTCGATTCCATCAACTTGACGTGCGAGAGATTGCATATAGATGGTGGTGTTAAGACTCACGGCAAATTTACCCTTAATATGCCGCCTCCGCACCCAAAATCTCAACGCACGATGAATAAAAGTAAACCGGCGGATGGGAGTTTACAAAATACTCCAGCAGACCCGCCCAAGGGCCACGTTGCATTTGACCTCATCAAACGCAAATTGAAACAGAGCGACCCACGACGAGGTAGACGTGATCTTGATGGTGCTCAAGGCGCTTGGGATCGACTCGCTCAGTTAAAAGGCCCTGATCGCGAGGACTGGAGTAACAAGGATTTAAAAGACGTGGTTGAAGAGGCAAATACCTTATCGGGGGTTCTCTTCTTCTCGCTCGCTACTCTTCGTGCTGAAATCTCGCCGCTCAAAGCAACTGCATCCGATGCCCGACAAGCTTGCCTAGATTATTTAGATCAACCTATTCATACAGCAAAGCAGAGTCATGACACCGTTGCATACTGCAAAGCGCTCGAAGCGAAAGCTCGATTCCATGAGTGCGAAGAGGATTGGGCGTCTTTGACACCAGTTTTGGCAAAACTTTGGAAAGAGCAGCGTGACAACTTTCGAGAGCCCGTCGAGGCAGTGAGAACCGGGTGCCGGTGGGTCTACTCACTAATTCGACAGGAGCAAATTTTAGAGGCGGCATCAGCCCAAAAGCAGGTGGAAATGCTCGTAAGAGAGGCCCTGCCACGGAAGCGGGTCCTTCGAACGGTTCTCGATGTGTATCTTAATAAAGCGCTCTTGTATCAGTCTAGAAGACAGAATGAAACGACGGCGGATGTTCGACTTAGATGTAGAAATGCCGAAAGGATTTTGCGAAAGTGTCGGATTCTCCTTCGGGAAGTTCAACTCAGTACTGATGAGCAATGGTATGGTCCCCTGCAGGCGGCCATTTCGGTGAGGCTTGGCGTCGCTCTCAAGAATCAAGGAAAGCTCAAAGAGGCATATGAAGAGTTGCTGTCTGGTCTTACTAAAAGAGTAGAACTTGGTACGCGGAGCGGGCTTGGACGGGGATTGCCCCACTTGGCACAAGTGTATTTTGGGAAAGCCCGAAGTGCTTTTAACCAAGGGGGAGCTGACGAAGGGAAGCGTCTATTAAAGTGCGCTAGTTGGCTGTATGCTGTTGCAAATCAGTGTCTGGCAATAAAAGGCAAGAAGCGCAGTCGTGCATCTGCATTGGTTGCTCGTGCGCGGGTATTCAAATGCCTTCACGAACTTTCTGGTGAAGATGGTTACGAACAGAGGGAAGAGTTGCGAAGGATATCCTCGGACCCTTCGGATTTTTTTGAAGAGGAAGCGAGACAGCTTGTTTCCGGGTTGAGTGAGCTTATCGATCTTGAGGGCGTCAATAAAAACCAATGGGTATATATTAGAATTGCAAACGCCTTGCTGGATGAGGCCGCAAAAGTTGCGAGAGACGCCCACTGTGTGGACATCTTAGAACAGATAGTTACACTAAGAAGCGAGATGAACACACAAGGATAATTCATTCCTCTTTTTTCAGCCTCGCCGGCGTTGGCAGAAGGAATGCAATAGACTTCACCCTCGTGAAAGCCCGCCATCTTGGTAAGCTTGGTGGTGTAACGCCGGGCTATATATATCAGGGTTATCTGCACCAAAAAAAAATCACATCGGCAGTGTCCACTGGCTCCTGGCGGATCTGGAGAGCGTGAGGGCGAAGAGTGGGACCAGCGAAGCCGATTTGGCGGCGGCTTTGCGGGAAGGTCCGGGGAGGAGCCTACGGCGTTGTCGACCCGCCGGTTTGGATTGGCGGTTTTCCGGCACGTCGCGCTCGAAGCGCGGAAGAATCAATTGCCGCTGATGTTGTCATTTTAAGGTGGGTGGATGGCCACGGATGCAGTTCTCGACTTGCCCAGTCAGCGGTGAACGAAGAGACTCTGCGCCATGAGCTGGGATATCAGCGTGCAAGATCTTCCGCCGGGAGCTAAGAGCATTGACGACATTCCCGATAATTTTAAACCGTCGCCACTTGGGGCGCGGAGCGATGTCATTGCGCGGATTCGGGAGACTCTGCCGGAGATTGATTTTGCCGATCCGACTTGGGGCATGCTCAATCGGCCGGGATTTTCAATTGAGTTTAACATGGGAGCATCGGAAGTGTGCGATGGTTTTATGTTGCACGTTCGCGGTGGGGGGGCGGCGGTAGCCACCATCGGACGAGTCCTCGATCATCTGAAACTCCGGGGCATCGATTGCCAGAGTGGCGAGTTCTTTGCGCCCGACGCAGCGGCAACGAGTTTCAATGAATGGCAGTCGTTTCGGGATCAGGTAATCTCTTCGGAGAAGCCCGGCGAGACGTAGGTTTAAGTCGCTCGAATCCGGAGGCCCGCCGATCATTCCCGCCCCAATGGATGCTGGCGCATGATGGGTGACCCAGGGCTTGCGGCCTGGGCTGGTATGAGTCGGACATTTGGTCCTCGGAGAATGGATGCTGGCGCATGGTGAGGGATTCAGGGCTTGCCCCCTTGAGCTGGGATGAGTCGGACTTTTGGTCCTCGGAAGCGTGGTGGACATCGGGAGCGCTTCCGGTCCGGCGCGCATGCGGCGGGGGGCTCGGCGACTGTCTGGCGGAGGATGTGCGATCTACACCCGTTTTCCCCTTTCTCTCCTAACGCCGAATAAAGGTGCGCGTCGCGAATGACAGGCCAGACTCCGGAGCCACTCCGATCCGCCACTCATTCCGGCCTCCCCTTTTGGAAAAGATCGTGCATCCTCCGCGTATCCACCTCACTCCCGTGAAGCCCACGCCCCTTTTCCTCCTCACCCTTGCCGCGCTGCTCACGGCGCATGCCTTGGCCGCCGAGCCGAAGGCGGCCGAGTCCACTGCGCGTTCCGCGGCGGTGGAGGACGAGCGCCGGGGGGATTGGCCGGGTGCGGGGTACCATTGGGAGCAGGCGGCGCAGGCGGCGGAGTTGGCGGATGAGGCGGACCGCGCGATCGTCCACGCCGGGCACGCGCTGGCGGCCTGGCAAAAAGTCCCGGGCGCACTGGGCCGGGACCGCCAGACTTTTGCCCTCGGGTTGATGAGCAAACTCGAAATCCAGGAAGGCCGGCTCACCAGCGGGCGCCAGCACAATCTCGACGCGCTCGCCCTCATCACGGCGCGTCTCCGCGAGACGAGCGGCTGGGAGGCCAAGCCCGGCGCGGCGCCGCCTCGCGGGGCGCCCGCGGAGTTGCTGGAAGCCTGGGCGCGCGGCCAGCGCGACACCGCCAACTGGCTCGACGCGCAGGGCAAAACCGTCGCCGCCGTCGAGTTGCTCACCGCCACGGAGCAATCCCTGCGCGCGGCCCATCCGGATGGCCGGCCGCTCGGCTATTACCATCGCAAGGTGATCTCGACCCGCGCGTTTCTGCTGAACTTTCTCGGTTACCAGGAGCGAGCCATCGCCGACTTCCAAATGCTCGCCGAGACCGGCGACCCCGCGCAGGCCAGCATGGAATGGCCGCAGCGGGAAAATCTCGCGTATTTCAGTGCGCAATTTTACGGCCCGAAGCCGGAATACCTGGACGCGGTGCGCGCCCTCTTCCGCGAACGCGAGGCCGCCGGCCGGGCGGATCGGGAAGCGCGGCGCATGCTGGCCAAGATGGCGTACGCCTACGGCGAGACCGGCGCGAATATCGAGGACCTCCGCGGCGTCGTCGCCGAGGCGCGCGCCTCCGGGGCGCACCTGGAGGCGCTCTACGCCCAGCGCGATCTGGCGGTCATCAGCTCCCAGCGCGGCCGGCAAGCGGGGGTGGAAAAGGCGCTGCTCGAAGCGCTGGCGGGCGTGCGCCAACGCGGGCAGAAACGCGGCGAGCCCACGCTCTACCGCGAGTACGCCCATTTCCTCACGCGCGCCAACCGCCTCGCGGAAGCCCTGCCCATGCTGCTCGAGGCCGTGCGCATGACCCGCGCCTTTGGCTGGACCCTGCACCTCCCGCAGTTGCTGAACGACGTCGCCGATCTGCAGGCGCAACTCGGCGATGAAGCCGGCGTGCTCCGCACCCTCGCGGAACTCGACGCGCTGCTGGCCGGCGGCCAACTGGTGCCGGCCCGCGAGTTTCTCGCGCGCTGCGCCCGCGCCCGCGTTCTCCTGCTGCTCGGGCGCACGGCGGAGGCGGAGGCCGAGATCGCCCGGGCGAAGGCGCTGGCCGATCGCGCCGGGCTGAATGACTACCAGCGCTTCGCCCTCCAGTGGACCAAAAACGTGAAACCGATGGGCGCGGGAACAGCCGCGGCCACGGTCGCCTCGGCGAGCCAGCCGGAAAGGGCGGGCCTGCTCGATTTGGAGCCCGTGGCCGTCATCGCCACGGCGCCGCCCGGCGAGCAAGCCCTCGCTCGCTTCCGCCTTTCCAATACCACGGCCCAGGCGGCGGAGGGCCGGCTGACGGTCCAGGGCGTGGGCGTTGCCGCGCACCTCGACGCGGCTTCCGGCATCATCGTGGTCACGGCCGGCCAGCCGGAGGGCGCGGATTCCGCTACCCTCCCGCTCGCCGTCGGCCCCGGCAATCAGGTCATCATCGAAGCCGAGGCCACCGTCGCCGCGAAGAGCGCGGGTCTGCGCCTCGTGTGGGACGGTGCGGGCCACACGCTGGCCGCGACCTCCCATTTCCAGCCGGAGACGGCCCCCAAGGGCGCGGGAACCGACGAGGCCGATCTGCCCGGCGCCACCGTCGACAACACCTCGCTCGCGTTTGCCAATCCGTTTTACGCCGTGCATCTCCATCATCCGTTCCGCATCGAGCGCGATGGCGCGGCCCACAGTTTTCGTGTGCACCCTTCGCAGCGCTGCCGCGTGGAGGTGCTCGATGCGCGCACCGGCGCGGTGCTGGCGATCGATGCCGATGGAGACGGCGCTTTCACGAGCCAGGGCGATAGTCTCGCGCTTGACGCCGATGCGGACGGCGCCCCCGATTTTCCCGCTGACCCCGCCACGGGCGCGGGCGAAATTGAAATCCTGATTTATCCGCTCCCCGGCCAGCCCCCCGCCGCGCGCGACACCCGGATCGTTCTCGAAGCCAAAACGCCCACCGGCTGGCAAGCCCTTGCCCACGACACCCTCAAGCCCCCGCGCCCCGCGAAGTAGAAACACGCCGGGGCCACCCGAGCGCCACAGTCATCGAGGCTTCTCCGCAGCTGAACCTGGATGGTCCGGATTCCGCCAGGACCGTGGACGAGGTACTCCAGGTACAGGAGTCAGCGACTTAGTTTGTCGTCTTTGGCAAGTAGATTGGCGTGATCCGCTAGTGACGGAAAACTTTCCCCGGCCTACTCTGGAAGCCATGATCGCGACCAAAGCCCCCTTGTTCTTCCGAGTCTGCCGAACACTGACCCTCACTCTCGCCGTCACGGCGATCGCGCACACTGCTCGCTGCGGCGATTGGCCTCAATGGCAGGGGCCCGAGCGGACGGCGCACTCTCCGGAGACCGGTTTGCTGAAGGAATGGCCAAAGGATGGTCCGCCGCTGGCGTGGAAGACCAAAGGGCTCGGCGGTGGTGACAGCACGCCCTCGGTGGCGGCCGGGCGCATCTATGGGATGAGCAATCGGGGGAGTGATGAGTTCGTGTGGGGGCTGTCGGAGAAGGACGGGAAGGAAATCTGGGCGGTCCGCATCGCCCCGGCGCGCGCGCAGAACTGGCCGCAATCCAAGGAAGGACCCAGTGCAACCCCGACGGTGGACGGGGACCGCCTGTATGTGATGGGGCTGGCGGGGAATGTGGCCTGCCTGCAGGCGGCGGACGGTAAATTGGTCTGGCAACGCAACCTGATGAAAGACTTTGGCGGGCGGAGCCCGATGTGGAGTTTTCGCGAATCGCCGTTGATCGACGGCGACAAGGTGATTTGCACGCCGGGCGGGGCGGAGACGTCGATCGTCGCGCTGAACAAGCTCAATGGGGAGACGATTTGGAAAGGCTTTGTGCCGGAGCGGGCCGGGGGTGGCGGCGCGGGACCAGGCCGCGGCTTTGGTGGGGGCGGCCCGGGCGTGATGCAAACGGATGCGCTGCTCATGGCGCTCGACAAAGATCGGAACAAGGAGATTTCCGCGGACGAAATCGCGGCGGCCCCGGCGGCGCTGAGCGCCCTGGACAAGAATCAGGACGGGAAGATTTCGGAGGACGAGGTGAGTCCCCCGCGCCCGGACGGCGGGCCGGGAAATGGCGGGCGTCCACGCCGGGGATTCAGCATCATGCGTCTGATGAAGGCTCACTCCGCGCTGGATGCCGACGAGAATGGCACGATCGACGAAGCCGAGATTAAGAACGCGGCTGCCGCGCTGCAGAAGCTGGATGAAAATGGGGACGGGAAATTGACGGAGGAAGAGGCCGGCATGAAAAGCATGGGGCCGCAGAACACGGGCGCCGCCTACGCGTCAGCCATCGCCATCGACTTCGGCGGCCAGCGCCAATATGTGCAGTTTCTGGCGTCGACGGTCGCGGGATTTGCCGCGAGCGACGGCAAGCTGCTCTGGCGGTATGACAAGCCCGCCAACGGGATGCGGATCAATATTTCCACGCCCATCTATCAAGACGGGGCCGTGTTCGCGGCTTCAGCGTACGGCGCGGGCGGGGGCCTGGCGCGCTTGACCAAAAACGACAAGGGGGAATTCACCGCGGAAGAAGTGTGGTTTTCGAAATCGATGGAGAATCATCACGGCGGGGTGATTCTGCACGACGGCGCGCTCTATGGCGCGAATGGCGGCAATGGCGGCGGGTATCTGGCCTGTCTCGACTTTAACACGGGGGAGGTGCTGTGGAACGAACGGGATGCGGGGAAGCGCCGCGTGACGAAAGGCTCCGTCGCCTTCGCCGATGACCGAATTTACTATCGGACCGAGGACGGGCCCGTGGTCCTCATCGAACCCAGCCGCAAAGAATACCTGGAGCGCGGGAGATTCACGCAGCCCGACCGGACGGACAAACCGGCCTGGGCGCACCCGGTGATCGCGAACGGCAAGCTCTACATCCGGGATCAGGACACGCTGTTTTGCTACGACGTCAAAGCGAAGTAAGAGCCCCGCTGCTTGGGGCCAGGGTGGAAGGAAAATCCTTCGCTCCTGCCTTTGGCGAACAGTACTTTCAGACCTGACAGAAATGACGGATCGCTTTCGCATCACCATCGGTTGGGCCCAGCGGTTCGCGGCGGAGAAGATCGATGTGCCGACCTTGCTTCGACGCGCGGGATTGCCCGCCGGTCTTTTCCAGCAGGAGAAAATCTACATCACGACGGCCGAACTCTTCGCGCTGTGGCGGGGCGTCGCCGCGCTAAGTCCAGAGCCCGGCTTTGGGCTGAAGCTGGGCACGGAATTGCGATTCGAGCGCAGCCACCCGGTGGCCATCGCTGGTATTTGCAGCCGGTCCTTTGGCGATGCCTTGCAACGGCTGGCTCGCTACAAACAACTGACGTGCCCGGAGGAAATTCGCGTGCAGAGGAAAGGACAGGAAACCGCAGTGGAAATCTCCTTCCTCGAAGCTCGGGAAACGCAACCTGACATCATGGTCGATTTGGGGCTGTCGTGGATTTTGAATGTCGGCCGACGGGGCTCCGATGGCGCGATTGTACCGCTGCGGTTGGAACTGACCCGGCCCGCCAAGCATCGCGAAATGCTGGAAAACCATTTTGGTTGCCGGGTGCGTTTCAAGGCGGACCGCGACGCACTGATTTTTCGGACCGGTGATCTCGACCGGCCCTTTGTGACCTATAACGAAGAACTGGTGGAGGTACTCGGGAGGCATTTGGACTCCGAACTAAAAGAACAGGGGACGAATGACAGTGTCGGCGACCAGGTGAAGCAGACGCTGAGGCAATTGTTGGCCGGGCGGCGGCCCACGTTGCAGGACGTCGCGCAAGAGCTCGGCTTGGGTGCACGGACCCTGCAACGCAGGTTGACCGGCGCTGGCATTACTTTCCAACAGGTCGTCGAAGAGACGCGCCGCGAACTGGCCCGTCATTACCTGAAGCAAGGCACCATCGAGCTGAACGAGGCGGCGTTCCTACTCGGTTTTGAAGACGCTAACTCATTCTTTCGTGCGTTTCACGCCTGGGAGGGAACCTCGCCTGGAGAATGGCGGACACGCATGCAAAAAGAGTGACCCGGGCACGAGCGGCCCGCGCACGAGGCCTCACTCCACCTCTCGTCCAGCCGAGCACTGCTAAAATCAAAACCATCTATGCAAACAGTCACGTTGAACAATGGAGTCGAGATGCCGATTCTGGGCTTCGGTGTTTTCCAAATGTCGGACTTGGCAGAGTGTGAACGGAGCGTGTTGGACGCCCTGAGCGTCGGCTACCGCCTCATTGATACCGCGGCCTCGTATGGCAATGAGGAGGCGGTTGGCAATGCCATCAAGCGCAGTGGCGTCGCTCGCGAAGACCTCTTCATTACCACGAAGTTGTGGGTGTCAGGCACGGGCTATGAACGGACAAAGAAGGCCTTCGAGCGCTCTCTGCAAAAGCTGCAGTTGGAGTACCTCGATCTCTACCTCATTCACCAGCCCTACGGCGACGTTTATGGCTCCTGGCGGGCGATGGAGGAGTTATACCGCGAGCGCCGGATCCGAGCGATCGGCGTGAGTAACTTTCATCCTGACCGGGTGATGGATCTTATTTTGCACAACGAGGTGCCGCCAGCGGTCGATCAGATCGAGACGCATCCGTTTCACCAGCAGGTCGAGACGCAGCAATTCCTCCAAGCCAACAAGGTCCAAATCGAATCGTGGGGGCCGTTTGCCGAGGGCAAGAACCACATCTTCCAGAACGAACTGCTGCGGGCTATCGCCGCGAAATACGATAAAAGTGTGGCCCAGGTGATCCTTCGCTGGCTCATCCAGCGGGGAGTGGTCGCGATTCCGAAGTCCGTGCGAAAGGAGCGAATGGCGGAAAACTACGCGATTTTCGACTTCGCACTTAGTCCCGAGGACGTGACGGCGATTACCTCATTAGATATGAAGCAGAGTGCGTTCTTCGATCACCGCGATCCGGAGATGGTAAAGTGGATCAGCACCGTCACGCGCAACACCTGAGCCTGTGGGCTTGATCGAGAATCAAGCCCGACCATGCGTGCCATCATTCTGGTTCCGTGGATCTTCCTCGGCGCTGGCGTCGGCCTCTGTGGCGGCAAAACGCATGATTTACAGGCGTTTTACACTTGCCTGACATCTGGCCCGCCAAGGGCCTTATGCTCTGGAATGCTCGCAGTAATTCGACCATCAAACCTCTCCTTATGAACTCCAGACGCACCTTTCTCCTCAGCCTGCCTCTCGCCGCCGCGGGTACCGCGAGCGCCACCGTCATCGAGGCTTCTCCGCAGTTCCCTCTGGATGGGCCGGATTCCGCCAAGACGGTGGAAGAGCTGAAGAAAGACGTCCTGTTTGCGACCTACTGGAAGGAAGCGACGTTTGAGAAGCGCAAGTTCGTGTTTGGCGTGACAAGCCAGGGCGATGGGGAATCCTACATCGATCTCCACGGCTGGATCTACAACCAGCATTTCAAGGAATGGCGGCGCATCCTGAAAGTCAAAACCCGGAACCTCGGCAACTCCAAGCTGCTCGTGGATGAAGCGAAGGGCGTCCTGTCGCTGCTCGGCGCGGCCAATAACGATCTCGACAAGGCGGAAGTGTTTCGCTTCGACCTGCGGGCGACGAGTGATGATGCGGGGTATGTGAAATAGGTGAAGCTTGGGGCATGGAAATTGGAAAACTCCGCCGCCGCGGCGATGGATTGCGGCGTGTCCTCGCCCCGTGCTATGACATCGGAGCTTTATGGAGTTGTCTCCCTATTACCTCGGTTTGGCGCTGGCGTGCATCGTCGTCAGCATTGGGCTGCAGAATCGGACCGTGTGGATGTGGTATCTCGGGTGGGTCATTCTGTACCTCATCGCGGGCTATCTCGGGGCCATCTACTTCCCGGCGTTCTTTTACGCGAAGAACCCGGGAGAGGAGAGTTTCGCCTGGCTCTACCTGCTCGGCGGACTCCTGCTGTGGCTGCCCGCCGTGGTGTGGTGGGCAAATCATCGCCACCTATTCGGACGTCGTGGCAAGCGGCCGGCGTCGCGCGGCACGGGCGAGCCGGCTCCGAAATCGCCGGACGCCTGACGTGGGCGGAGGCCGATGGGCGCTCAGCCCCTGGCTTCGCCGATCCCGTCCTCATCGGTCGCGGTGATGAGGAACATCTGGTAGGGCTTTTGTTGCAGGAGGGAGAGAGAGAAGCCGTCGTGCGCGGTGGTGCAGCTGGTGACGCCGGCGGCTTTCAAATGCTGGAAGGTGGCGGTGAGCCAGGCCTCCGCGGCGGCGGGGTCGCCGAGGATGACCGAAACGAAACTGCGCAGGCAGCGGAGGCTGAAGACGTCGAACTCATCGCTGCCGTCCACGTAGGATAGTTGGAGGGCGGCGCACTGGACGAAATCGGCATTGAATTGGGCGAGGAGCAGATCGATGCCCACGCCGTGCATGCCTCCGCAGGCGCGGAGCCGGCCGCCGGCCTCGCGTTTGTTCAATGGCAGGAGTCCATGAAAGGCCTCCCGGAAGCTGCAGAGAGACATGGTGCTCATGGGCGAAGGTGGCTGGCTGGTGGCGGGGTGGGCCGCTTTTAGGGGCGCTCGCCTTTTTCCAGGGCGCGGACGCGCTGGATGAGTTCGGGGACCTGGCGGGCGGCGGCGATTTGGCGGCGGACTTCGGGGGCGGGGGCGGCGGGAAAGCCGAGATACTGGCCGGAGCGGGGCGGGAGGTCCTTGGTGACGCCGCTGCGGGCGCCGATGACGCATTGCGAGCCGACGGAGACGTGGCCGGTGATGCCGCTCTGCGCGGCGATGGTGACGTAGTCGCCGATGCGGGCGCTGCCGGCGATGCCGACGCCGGCGACGAGGATGCAGTGTTTGCCGATGACGACGTTGTGGGCGATTTGCACCTGGTTATCGATCTTGGTGCCGGCGCCAATCCACGTGCGGCCGAAGCGGGCGCGGTCGATGGTGGTGTTGGCGCCGATTTCGACGTCGTCGTCGATTTGGACGATGCCGAGCTGCGGGATTTTGCGGTGGCGGCCGTCGACGAATTCAAAGCCGAAGCCATCCGCGCCGATGACGGCGCCGGCGTGGATGAGGACGTTGCGACCGATCTCGCAATTTTCCAAAACGGTCACGTTCGGAAAGAGGCGGGTGCCGGAGCCGATGCGGACGCCGTGGCCGATGTAGCAGCCGGGGCCGATTTCCACGTAGTCGCCCAGCACCGCGCCGGATTCGACGACGGCATTGGCGCCGACGGAAATGCGGGAGTGATCGGCGTGAACGCCGTCCTCGACCATGGCGGTGGGATGCACGCCGGTGCGCATGGGCACGGAGGGCGCGCTGTAGCGCTGCACGAGCTGCTGAAACACGGCGGAGGGATTGGCGACGAGGAGGCCCTCGACGCCGGGGGGGATGGCGGCCCAGCCGAGGGGCAGGAGGACGAAGGAAGCCTGCGTCTCGGCGAGCTGGCGGCGGTGGCGGGGGCTGGCGAGGAAGGTGAGGTCGCCGGCACGGGCATCGCGCAGCGAGGCAAAGCCGGTGATGGTGCGGGCGGCGAGGGTCGCGGACAGCGGGGCGGGCAGCCAGGGCGCGAGCTCGGCGACGGCGAAATTAATGCGAGGGCGGGGATGCTCCATGATGGTGGCGGCGTGGCGCAGAAGCGAAAACCGCCACCGGGCGGACCCGGTGGCGGTTTTGATAAATCCCGTTTAGTAGCGGCGCTGGAATGGGCGGCCGCCTCCGCCGCCCGAGGGGCGGTTCCGATTTCCGCCACCACCGCCGGCTTCGCGAGGCTTGGCCTCGTTGACGGTGAGGGAGCGACCCTGGAAGTCGGCGCCGTTGAAGCGGCGAATGGCTTCCTGCGCTTCTTCCGGCGTGGACATCGTGATGAAGGCAAAGCCGCGGGACTGGCCAGTGGCCCGGTCTTGCATGAGGGTGGCGTCCGTGACCGTGCCCGCCTGGGCGAAGTGGTCCTGCAGATCGATTTCGAGGGTATCGAAAGAGAGATTTCCCACGTAGAGTTTGCTATTCATGCTGTCTTTTTCTGCATTTGCGAAGCTCGAGAGGCTGTTTCCGTGAGTCGGATTTCAAATCGCCACAGCTTGATTCGCGGATCTCCGCGCAAAAAAAATACCACTAGCAATCTACCAAAGTCCCAAAAGGGCTGCGAATATGCAGGGGCCAGTGGAGCAGTCTGAGACCGGAAGGCAAGCGGTTTCCGGGAAAATGACCGGGATCGAATCCACGCGAACGGGTAGCGGTTACTCGGGTGCGCCGATAAACTCCTGGGCAGCAGCGCTATTCCACGGCGATGACTTCGATCGGCGTCCCGTCCGGCAGGGCGTCGAAGAGAAAGCGCCCGTTTTCGGCCGGCGCCGGCGCGGTAGTTTTGGCGCCTTGGGTGACGGTGATGTTTTTCCAGCCGCGCGCATTGGGGAGGATGACGGTGAGGGGAAGGGTGTAGAATTTGGGGTCGGCGGCGCAGGTGAGGGTGAGGCGGACTTTTTTCGCGTCGGCGCTGACGACAGTGAGTTTCGCGGTGCTGCGCTCGGTCTCGTATTGGTGCTCGGAGATGTGGTCGGTGACCCAGAGTTTGCCGGCGTCGCGGCGCTCTTTGAGGCCGTCGAGCAGGGGGAAGAAGACGTTCTGCTTGAGCGCCCAGAAATCCTGGTAGCCCCAGTCGGGTTTGAGGCGTTCGACGCCGTGGATGACGAGGTATTCCATGCCGCCGGCGGCGATGGCTTGATCGGCGAGGGCAAGCATCTGCGCGGTGGTCTGGAGATGGTAGACGGCGCCGTGGCCGGTGAAGGGCGGGCGGGAGATGAGGTGGTGCTTTTGGAGCAGCTCGGCGAGTTGGGGCTCGGTGATGTTCCAGTCGTGCTCGCCCACGCCGGGCTGGGCGTAGGAGACGAGGCGGTCCTCCAGACCGGCGGGGATTTTGCGGATGAGGCGGGCGGCCTCGCCGATTTCCCAATCGGCGTTGGCGAGGTCCTTCACGCCTTTGTGGGTCATGGTGTGGTCGCCGTAGACCTGGCCGGATTTCCACAGTTTCTGTTCCCATTCGGCGGCGAATTTCAGGTACTCACCCTTGCCGGGGCAGATGTAGAAAGTGGCGATGAGGCCGCGTTTTTCCAGCTCGGGGCCGGCGACCTGGAAATGGCTGGGCCAGCTGTCGTCGAACATGAGGAGGAAGGCGGCGGTGCGGTCGTCCTTCCAGCGGGCGATGGTGGGGGCGGGGGCGTCCGCGGCCTGAGCGGCGATGGGCAGGAGTGTGGCGAAAACGCGGCAAAGGGCGACGGTGCGAAATGGCAACATGGCGTGCGGAATATGGGGGAGGAAGTGGAAAGGCAATGGGGGAGCGGGGTGGATAAGCGGTACCGCGAGTAGCGAATGCCGTGGCGCGGATGCTCCGTTCGGCGGCATCGATCAGCCCGCAAGCTTCCGCTTGCAGCCACGTGGCATGTTTCAAAACGATGGCGGATGCGCGAAAGTTTAGAGGGCTTGACGATGTCGTCTTTTGCGGCGCACTCTTGATGAGTATGAACCCCACCCGCCTTATCCCCGTCCTCACCCTTGCGGCTGGTCTTTTGACCTCGCACGCCTCCGCCAGCATCATCGCCAGCGACACCTTTAACTACACGGCCGGTTCCCTCGGCACCGCCAATGGCGGGACGGGTTGGACCAGCAGTTGGGCCGGTGGCTCGACGAACGTGACTTCGCCGGGGCTGACCCTCGGCGGTGTCGGCGTGGGCGACAACAAGCTCACGACGAACAACGACAACAACGGTGCCTTCCGCAGTCTGGCGCCGCAGGGCACCGATGGGACGACGGTATGGCTCGGCTATCTCACGTCCAACACGGGTGCGCCGGTGTCCGCCGGATATTCCGGGCTCTCGCTTTTCCAGGACGGCACGGAGAATGTCTTCACGGGCAAACGTTCTGTCCAAACGGTGTGGGGCGTGGAACGCAGCGGTGGATCGAGCGGCGATAGCACGGTCTCGGCCGATACGGCCACGCACTACCTCGTCTACAAGATCGAATTTGGCGCCGGCACGACGGCGGGGAATGAGAAGATCACCATGTGGATTGATCCGACTCCCGGGCTGGCCAGTCCCAACAATTCCGCGGTGGCGACGCTCACCGATGTGACCAATTTTACGTTTAACCGGATTCGCCTCCAGAGCGGCAACGGCTCGTCGTTCAATGCCGACGAGGTGCGGATCGGCACGACCTTTGCGGATGTGCCGGAGCCGGCGGCGATCGTTTCGCTGGCCGTGGGAGCCGCGGCGCTGCTCGTGCGGCGGCGCCGGAAGAGCTGAGCGCGGCGGCGTCTTGGAAACGCGGGCGAGTGAGAGGATTGCCAGCGCTCGATCCATTTCCTACGCTCCCGCGGATGCGCGAGGCACCTCCAGCGACGTTTAATTTTACCCGCGATGTCGTGGAGCGGTGGGCGGCGCTGCGTCCGCGCGAGCTGGCATTGTGGTGCGTGGATGAGGAGGGAGGCGAGCGGCGCTTTACCTTTGCGGAACTGGCGGACCTCGCGCGGCGGGCGGCGCATTTCTTTCACCAGGCGGGCGTGCGGCGCGGGGACTGCGTGCTCGTGATGCTCCCGCGGGTGCCGATGTGGTGGATGGGGATGCTGGGGCTCATCCGGCTGGGGGCGGTGCCCATTCCGGCGACGACGCTGCTGACGCCGAAGGACATTGCGTACCGGGTGGCGGCGGCGGGCGTAGCGGCGATCCTCACGGATGCGGCCGGCGCTGGAAAAGCGGGCGATTTCCGAGGCACGCTGCTCGTGGCGGAGGAAGTGGAGGGCGCGCTGGCGAAGGCGTCGGCGCACTTTGAGCCGGAACCGACGCGCGGCGATGAACCGGGCATCCTGTATTTTACGAGCGGCACGACGGGGCCGCCGAAGATGGTGCTGCACACCCAGGAGAGCTATGGGCTCGGGCATCGCATGACGGGTGAGCAGTGGCTCGGCTGCGGGCCGGGGGACATCCACTGGAACCTTGCGGACAACGGTTGGGCCAAGGCCGCGTGGTCGAGCCTGTTTGGGCCGTGGCACACGGGCGCGTGTATTTTCACGGTGGATGCGAGGGGAAAGTTCGACGCGGCCACGGCGCTGCGGGTGCTCGCGCGGTATCCGATTACCACGTGGTGCGCGCCGCCGACGGCGCTGCGGCTCATCGTGCGCGAGGACCTGGCGGCGTATCGTTTTGCGCGGCTGCGGCATTGTGTCAGCGCGGGCGAGCCGCTGAATCCCGAGGTGATTGAGACATGGCGGCGGGCGACGGGGTTGACGATCTACGAGGGTTATGGGCAGAGCGAGACGGTGGTGCTCATCGCCAATTGCCTCGCGCGGGGCGACGTGGTGGTGCCCGGCTCGATGGGCTGGCCGACGCCCGGCTACGAGGTGGCGCTGCTCGATGAGGAGTTGCAGGAATTGCCCGCGGGAGTGGAAGGCGAGGTGGCCGTGCGGGTGGCGCCCCGGCGGCCGCTGGGGCTCTTCCGCGAATACTGGCGGAACCCGGAGGAGAATGCAGTGCGGTTTCGCGGGGACTGGTATCTCACCGGCGACCGCGCGACGCGCGATGCGGAGGGGCGTTACTGGTTCGTGGGGCGCGACGATGATGTGATCAAAAGCGCGGGGTATCGGATCGGGCCGTTCGAGGTGGAGAGCGCGCTCATTGAGCACGCGGCGGTGCTCGAAGCGGCGGCCGTCGCCAAGCCGGACGAAATGCGCGGGGCGATTGTGAAAGCGTTCATCGTGCTCCGCCAGGGAATCACCCCGTGCGCCGCGCTGGCGGCGGAATTGCAGGACCACTGCAAGGGCGTGACCGCGCCGTACAAGTATCCGCGGGAGATCGAGTTTGTCACGGAGCTGCCGAAGACGATCAGTGGGAAGATCCGACGGGTGGAGCTGAGGTTGCGGGGGTAGGGAAGGATTCACCGAGCAAACGTCCACGATATGGGGTGAGTGTGGCCGGGGGCTTGAAGTTGGCGTGCGAGAAGAATGGAACCGGGTCTGTCACAACTGGCTGGGAACGGCGAAATAAAGAGTATGCTGAAGACCGTCCATCTTTGCCCTACCATGTGCCCGCCAGTATTGCCGCCTTGCGGTAGGAGAGCGGCGCGAATTCTTTTTGCTTCTGTCCTTGGCCTCTGTGCCCTCGCCGGCCTCGTGCAAGCGGGGCAAGGGCTGGAGACGCCGAGCCTGGTCGTGACCATCGCGACGGATGTCGTGGATCCCGCGGATCACCAGACGAGCTTGCGGGAGGCGCTGGCGTATGCGGGGACGCTGAATGGGCCGCAGACGATCACGTTTGCCCCGGCGCTCACGGCCAGCGGGCCGGCGTTGATTTCGCTCGGGCAGGCGGGCAACAGTACCTACGGCCCGTCGGCGCTGGGCGTAAGCTCGGAGGTAACGATCCAGGGGCCGGAGGGCGCGAATGGCATCATCCTCACGCGCGACACGGTGGGGGCGCCGGGGCGGCTGCGGCTGTTTTGCGTGGAGTCGGTGGGCAAGCTGACGCTGCGGAATGTGACGCTCTCCAATGGCTATGCGCAGGGTGGAAATGGCTTTCATAATGGCGGCGGCGCGCTCGGCGCGGGCGGCGCGATCGTGAATGCGGGCACGCTCAATCTCTTCAATTGCCTCTTCACGGGAAACCTCGCGCAGGGCGGCAATGGGGGGATGGGCGGCATTTCGGATTTGCCCGGCTATAGCAATGCCGAGGTGGGCGGTGGGGGTGGCATGGGCGGCGATGCGCCGACGGATGGATCGGGCGGGCCCCCGGTGGGCGGCGCGTGGAATTACGGTGCGACCGGCGCGGCGGGTGGTTTTGGCGGTGGCGGCGGCGCCGCGGCCAATTACGCCGGTGGTCCCGGTGGCTTTGGTGGCGGTGGCGGTGGCGGGGCCATTTATGGCTATGGCGGTGCCGGCGGGTTCGGCGGCGGTGGTGGTGGGGTAACCCTCAATTCACAGGACGCCCCCAATCGGGGCGGCTATGGCGGCGATGTCGGCGCGCGAGGCTATGGCGGCGCGGGCGGCGGCATGGGCGGCGCGGTATTTAACGACGGAGGCACGCTCACGGTAGTGAATTGCACTTTCTACGGCAATGTGGCGCAACGCGGGCTCAAAAAGAGCGGCCTGAACAACAACGCCGGGGGGTTAGGCGGCGCGATTTGCAGCCGCAACGGCTCCACCACGCTGCTGCACACCACCATCTCAGGCAACACCGCGGCGGAGGGAGGGCGTGGCGTGCTCATCGTACAGGAGTTCCAGCAGACCGCGATGGTGCAGATCGACAACTCCATCCTGGGCGAGACGAGTAACAGCGACGCGGGAGATTTCCGCTTCGACCGCATCTACAACGGCACGTTTGGCTATGTGGATAATCCGACCAGCGGCGCGGGAAAGGGGAACGTGATCCGCAGCGCGGTCAACTTTGGCGGCGCATATACGAGCGCCAATCCGCTGCTCGGCACGCTGGCGAATAACGGCGGGCCCACGAAATCGCTAACGCTGCTCGAGGACAGCCCGGCCTTTAATGCCGGCAGCAATACCGAGACGAACAATGCGGGGCTCACCACGGATCAGCGCGGCACTGGCTACCCGCGGAAGCGCGGCGAATTCGTGGATGCCGGCGCGCTGGAGGTGAATGCGCTGCCGAAGATCAACGTGCCCGATCCCGGCGACTTCACCGAGGCGACGTCGAGCGCGGGCGCGGTGGTGAATTTCAGTGTATCGGCCACGGACCTTGAGGATGGAGTGATTTCCGCGACGGCGAATCCGCCGAGCGGCAGCACGTTTGTCCTCGGCGACACCCCGGTCACCGTGATGGCCACGGATTCCAATGGGGCGACGGCGCAAAAGATGTTCGTCGTCACCGTCAAGGACACCAAGGCGCCGACGTTCTCGCCGTCGCCGGGGGAGCGGGGTGTGCGGTATTGTTTCCCCGGCGCGCTGCCGGATTTCACCGGCACGGTCTCCGCGAGCGACATGGTGAGCGCGGTCACGGTGACCCAGGACCCCGCGCCCGGCACGGATGCGGAGACGGCTTTTCCAGCCCTGAACGGCACCATCACGCTCACCGCGGAGGACGCCGCGGGAAACAAGAAGACGCTGGATCTCGCGCTGGAGATTCGCTCCGCCGAGGCCCAGCACACCGTGGCGATTGCTTCCGGTGAGCAGGCGCCCGGCCACGGCACGGCGCCGGGCCTGCCGAACAATGCGGTCATCACGAGCTTTGGCACGCCCGCCACGGATGAGGACGGCGAACTGGCCTTTCTCGCGAAGTGGTCGAGCGGGCCGAGGGTAAGGGGCAGCGGACTGTTTTTGAATTCCTTCTGCCTCGGTCTCGTGGGCGGGGCTGTGCCGAATATCGCCGGCGCGAAGTTCGTCAGCTTTACCGATCCCGTGGTCGATGGCGGGCAGGTGGCCGTCATCGCCACGCTCGCCGGCACGCCGAAACCGCCGGCCGCCGTGGTGCTGTCGAACGCCCCCGGCGACGCCACGCTGAATGTCATCGCCCGCGCGGGCGACGTGGCGCCGGCCGCGGATGGCTCGCAGCCCACGGGTGGGGCGAAGTTCAAGACGTTCAAGGCCGTGACGGTGCATGAGGGGCATCTCGCGATCTTTGCGCAACTCACCGGGGGAACCGGCCTGGAAAAAGCGGGGCCGAATTCCGACCTCGGCCTGTGGATCCAGGAAAGCGGTGGCGCGCTGCGCCTCGTGCTCCGCGAGGGCGGCAAGGTGGCGACCGGCGACACGCGGCTCATCAAAACGCTCACCAGCTTCACCGTAGGGAATGGTTCGCCAGGCCAGGGGCGTGGCTGGCTCTCGGCCTACGGGAGTCCCGCCGTGCTGGCGCTCGTGACTTATACGGATAAATCGCAGGAAGTCGTTACTGCCGGAACCGCCGGGGTCACTCGTTTCTCGCGCACCAGCCTCGCCGGCGTGGGCGGGCCGGCCATCCAGGATGCCACCTTTGCGAGCTACAGCGTCCCCACGGTGAACGACAATGGCACCGCGGCCTTCCTCGCCTCGCTCACGCCGGGCAAAGGCGGGGCAACCGCGGCGGATGCGCGCGGCATTTTCCTGATCGACTCCGATGCGCAATTCACGCCGCTGGCCCGGGTGGGCCATTCCGCCGGAATTTCCGGCGCGCCCGGCGTGAAGTTCAGTGGGTTGAAGGATCCGGTCCTGGGCAGCGATGACGGCCTCGCCTTCGCGGCGACGCTTACTGGTGGCGGGATCAAGGGGCTGGCCACCAGCACGCTCTGGTGGCAGCCGCCTTTTGGAGATCCAGACATCGTGGCACAAGGCGGGCAGCGGCCAGGGCCCGATCTGCCGGAGTTCGCGCAGTGGAAATCCTTCACCTCGCTGGCCATCGCTGGCGGTCGCGGCCCCATCTTCGCCGCCACCATGGTGCCCGGCAAAGGCGGGGTGAAAGCGGCTGATGCGAGCGGGGTGTGGGCGACGGATTTCAACAGAGACCCGCGCCTGCTCTTCCGCGCGGGGGTAACGCAGGTGGACGGCAAGACCGTGCAGTCCTTCACCCTGCTCAAGGCGACGGTGGGCAATCTCGGCGTGACCCGTAGCTTCAACAACCAAACGGAGGTGGTCTGGCTCGCGAAGTTTACGGACAAATCCACGGCCGTCGTGCGGACGGTCGTGCCGTGAGGCGGTGCGGGTGACGGTGTCGCAGTTCCGGCTGGTCAGCGTTCCGCGGGGTGGCTAAACCCGCGGTCCCGACCCCATCCCAAATGCCAAACCCACGAGTGCCCGTGTTGTCCCTCATGGCCGCCCTGGCGAGGGGGGCGGCGACAACTCAACTTAAACCGCGCTAAACGATGGCTACTTCTTCTCGCTGACGACAAGGCCGGCCAGATCGACCGTGCCGGCGTCCGCTTTCGTGAACATCACGAAGCCGTCTTTGTCCTCGGTGAACGAGAACTCGAACGTGAAGGGCTTCCACTCCTTGTCGGCGGTGAGATCCTGCTCGGCGTAGAATTCATACGGCTCGCCGGGCTGGCGGATGCCGACCTTGATGCCTGATCCTTCCGCGCTGCGAATCCAGCCGGTGACGGTGTATTTGGCGCCTTTCTTGAATTTTGGGATGGTCCACGTGGTGAGCTGCAGTTGGCCTTCCTCCACTTTCTCCACTTTGATGCGCACGGCGGCGACGCCTTCCTTCGGGCCATCGGTGAGCTTCGCGTAAGTCGCGCTGACCGCGGCCCACTCGGAGTTGTCCACCCAGTCCTTGGGGAGCCAGCCTTTGGTCTGGTTGTTGTCCTTGGCCTTGATGGTGAAATCCGCGCCGGTGGAACCAAAAGCAGGCAGCAGGCTTTCATCGGCGGCGGACGCGGTGAGAGCGGTGAAGGCCAGAGCGACGGCAACGGCAGTGAGGAGAGAGGGTTTGACGGTCATGCGGGGGATGCTGGCAGTCGCGGTGGGACATTCCAAGGTACGATTTGATGACGGTGGGCGGGGCGCGATTTTTGAGCGATTGCCGAAAGCAATTTTCGGAGGTCTCCGGCGCCACTTTCGGGGCGCGGCTTCTTCTGCGCCCGATCCGGGGGCTAAAGCCCCGTTCCTGTTTACCCACAGAAGAGGCAGCCAGGGTGTCCTTGGGTAATTGGTCGATGTGCCATCCAGCCGCGCGGCGCTCTTTTATTCCGCCCTTTCAGGGCTTGGGCGATGTTCAATTCGTTTACCCAGGGCGTTGCCCTGGGCTGGCTTATGCTGGGCCGTTGGCCCGCAAGGCAGCGCTCCGGGCGCATTCGCGGCCGATCCGGCGTGGCGCTCAACAGATAACAAGCCCCGGTAGTGTTTGTCGGCCCTTCGGGCGGGAAATGATTTTTGGCAATGTCTCCAGCTGCGCGGAGTCGGACGGTCATTTGTGGATTTGCGCTCCCATCGTCCTTCGGCGAAGACGCTTTGCCATGACGCTGGAGAAGCTCATCGACCGCGCGAATGCGCATTCGGAATCCCGAGGGAACTTTCAATTTCCCCGGCCGACGTCTGCCAGTATCAAGCGGATCAGCGAGCATTTCCGGATGATGCTACCGCATGTATTTTTAGAGTTGGTGCGCTGCTGGCGGGGCAGCGGTTCGTGGTTTGCGAGCCTCGGCAATGACTATGAAAATCCGCAGCACATCATTCGGATGAACAGCTACTGGCGCACGAGGCGCCGGACGCGGCGGCTGCCGTCACATCTCGTCATTTTCAACCTCGGCTTTGACGAAGACTGCGATTGCTTCGACTTGGAAGCATACGATCGCGCCACGGGAGAGTATCCCATTCGGTATTGGACGCCGGGGTGCGCGGCGGAGCCGATCCAGCCGACCTTTCTCGACTACGCGAATCGGCTCATCACGTCCTGGCAGCCATGAGGATGGTGCCCGTTGAGAGCGCTGCCCCCGGCGAGGTCATCGCCTTCGGCACGTATCCGCAGACGGCCGCGGGCACGGACCGCACGCCGATTCCGTGGGTGGTGCTGGGAAATTCCAGCCGCGAGCTGCTGGTTTTGAGCAAGGATATCTTGGACTGCCGGCGCTATCATCGGGAGTTCGTCGCGACCTCCTGGCGGGACTGTGATTTGCGACGGTGGCTACACGAGGAGTTCTATCACGCGGCATTCACCGATGCCGAAAAGGCGGTGATCCAAACGAGTCATAACTCGGATCATGGCGAGGGGAGCCCCGATACGGAGGACAAGGTGTTTTTGTTGAGTGAGGCCGAGGTGAATCGCGTGACGGAAAAACTCGGGAAGGATTTCCGGCGGGCGCGGGGGACGGAATTTGCGAAAAGGAAGACGGCCGATGGCTGCCGCTTGTACGTCATGGATAAGAACGTCGCGGCGGACTATATCGTCGAAGGTGGCAAACGGTACGGCTGCTCGTGGTGGTGGCTCCGCGACCAAGGACGGCTCAAGGACCAAGGGACTGACCCCACGCGGGCTGTATTCATTGGCACGCGTGCGAGCATTCGCCACTACGCGCGCGTGGATCTGGCTGGCGATGGGGTGCGTCCGGCGCTAAGGATTCGGACCCGATAAACAACGGAACCACCAAACGCCCGAGTTTATGAACTAACATCACTCCATCCACCCCATGAACATCCTCCAACTCATTGCCTGTATGACCACCCTCCTGACGACGACGACGCTGGCCGCGCCGGGCGAGCGGATCGACGTCAGAGACCTCAAGAACAAAGTCTCGCTCACGCTGGGCACCAAAGGGACCATCCAAGGCAAACAGGAGGGCGATACGCTCAGCGCGCCCACGCTCGCCAAGGAGGCCGAGGCGAAGCAACCGGGCATCGCTGTCGAATTCAAGAAGGAGGCGGAGTTTTTGGCGCTGAAGCTTACGAACGGCCTTCCCAAGGCGCTCCGCTATCGAGCTGCCATTCGGATCAAAGGCCGTAAGGACTATGTGGAGACGAGCCTGATTTTGCCTGTGATGCCGGGCATCTTCAGCTATGAGACGTGGCAGGATCCCATCGAGGAACTGGTGCTCTTCGACTTCAAGCTGACGGATGAAAAGCAGTAGGGCGAGGACAGGCGTTTGGCCCCGAGCCGGGCTGGTGAAAATCAAATGAGCGCGACATCCACCGCAAAAATCAATCGAACCGCAGATCGAGTGGCGCTCGTGGTGGTCATCATCCTGGGTGCGCTGGCCGCGTGGTTTTTCATCACCAAAGATCAGAATGCGCGGGTGGTGGTGGTGCATTCTTGGGACGGAAGCCCGCTCGCGGGGGTGACGGTCTCGGTGGTGAACATGCAATTCGAGAATCAATTAACGACGGATCACGCGGGCCGAGTGCAGCTGGCGGACGGGCGGCGCTTTGAGCGCGGGGTGCTTGTTTCCATCAAGATCCTGGACGGGGAGAAATGCTTGTTCGATGGACTGGTGACGGTACCGAGCTTTGAGCCCTTGGAGGTGACGGCCAAGCGGCGGTAGAGGATCGTGCGCGCTAACGATGAAAATCAGATCGATGCTCGATGCTTTGTTTCCCGAGGCGGTGGCCGAGCAAGCCCTCGTGGAATTCCTGGACGAGGCGGGATGGCGGCTGGAGTTTGACGACGTAGGGATTCTCTCCGTTCCGCAGGATCCGCCGCCTAAATTGATCAGCAGGGCATTTATCGCCGCTCATGCTCCGGATGTTTTGCTGGGGGATCATTTTGAGGCCGTGTTTGCCCTGGCTCCGGAATGGGTGGGAGAGAACGTGCGCGGGCGGGCGGGCTACTTGCGGCTCTATTTCGATGCGGAGGGGAGATTTGTCACCGAAGATCGCTCCCTGAGGCCTTAGCTTCGGATTCAGACGTTCCTCGGGCGGTGAATTCATGAAAGGGAAAGGAGAGGGGATGTCGTATGAGAGGAAAGGGAAAGGGCGCCACACCAGATATGAATTCCACGATCTCGCTGCCGAAACGTATTACGGTGGTCACCGGCCTATGGCTGCTCGCCAGTGTGGTCTGTGCGGTGTTTGCCGAGCTCTCGCTCGAAGGCGGGGAGAACGAGTGGCGGGTGCGCGGGCGGATCTTGTCTCTCGCGCCTGATTTCACGGCGCAGGCCGTGGCTTCGCTGCTCGTGAAGGGCCACTATGAGACCTGGCAGCAGAGGGAGGAATATCAGGCTGTGATTTGGTGGGGCTTCATGGTGGTGTTTGCGGTGCATGCGATGATCGCGCTCACGCGTCGGAGCCGGCGGCAATTCCTTGCGCTGTCTGTCGTGCAGGTGGTTTTGCTCGCCGCGACCGTGGCTTGTGTGCTCTATAGGTTCCACGATTTAGCTGTGCATGACTGATGTCGCCTCCCACCGAGCACACAATTCCGACTGGAGCGAACGGGAGCAGATTCTTTTGAGGGAACTGAGCGCGGCTGAGAAATCAGGCGATCGCTTGGGCCTGGAGGTGGGAGTGTATAGGCTGGCGCTTTTTTATTCGAGCTGGGAGCGGTTTGAAGCTGCCGTGCCCTACTGGCGCCGGGGAGCGGAGTTGACGGTCCGAAGCACCGCGCCGGATGCGAGGGAATTTGCGACCTATCTGTATAACATGGCGAGGCTGTGTTTGATTCCCGGCGGACTCCGGGAAGAAGCGCGCACGGTGCTGTGCCAGGCGCGGGAGATTTTCGGACTTCACTTTCGGAGCGAGGCGCAGGTCCTGCGTGACGTTGAGGAATTACTCGAACAGATCGCAAAAGGACACTGACAAGGCCCGGTGTTGTTTGAGAGTGGAAGGAGCACGAACATCATCATGGCGAATTTGAAGGGTAGGCGGACTGAGGCGCCGAGGATCGGCTTTTAAGAAAATTCCGTCGTCTGGCCAAGGGCGATGCGGTAAGAGCGGGACATGGCGTCGCGCATCAGCCGGATCATTCTTTTTGTGGCGGATATTTCCAAGGTGGCGGCGTTTTATCAGCGGCACTTTGGGCTCGAACCGATGGGGGGCGAGGAAGAGGGCTGGCTCGAGTTGCGCGCCGAGGGATGCAATCTGGCTTTGCACCGGGGCCAGCGGCCGAAGGGAACACGGGCGTATTCTCCGGCGAAGATTGTGTTTGCCGTGCGGGACGTGCCGACTGAGGTCGCGCGGCTCACGGAGGCGGGACTCAAGTTTGGAAAGCTGTTCGAGTGGAAGGGATTTGCGTTTGCGGATACCAAGGATCCGGAGGGAAATCCGGTGCAGATTTCGAGTCGGGGCGAACCGGAGTCGGCGAAGCTTTCCTCCTTTTCCGAAGGAAAACGTGGAGCTAAAAGCGAGAGCGTGAAAACGAAACCCTCCGGCAAACTCAAAGATGGCGCGTCGTGCAAAGTCATTGGCGGCACGCATGCGGGAAAATCCGGCGTCGTGCAGGATATCAACACCAGCAAGACGGGGCATGTGACGATCACGGTGCTCCAGGCCAATGGCGAGCGGTTCAAGACGCTGGCGAAGAACGTGGATCTGTAGCGAGGGACGGTATCGCGAGCTTGAGGGATGCTCCGGCTTTCGTAAAGGCTACGGCATGGAAGCGCAGCAAGCTGAGTTCCCGTTTGTGAATTTCACGGTGTCCCGAGAGTATCTCGACAGCAATGGGCTGTATAATCCGCGGGACGGTGGGCCGCCGGTCGAAGGGGCGTTTCAGGTGAACGTCTACGGCAACCGCGAGCACTATTTGCGGCTGGGGGAATTCTTCCGCAAGTTTGCCGAACTCGACACCTCCGACGACGGGGACCACCACGAGCATTTGGAAGGGATTCTGAGCGCTCGTGGCAACGTGCGGCTCCATGTCATCCTGCGGAAGGACGACGTGGGCGACAGTGGTTGGTGGGATATTTACGCGCCCGGAGCAGGCCCGAAACAGGCGTAGTGGTGGGAGCGTAAATTATTGCTGCACGAGGTGGAACCGGCTGGAAGAGTCGGCGCACTTATTATGTCGGAAGAACGAGTTTCATCGAAGGAACACTATCGCCGTTTTGTAGAGCAGGTGCGCGAGACGGGGGAGGTGTGGGGCCTCCGCGGAGGCGAGGAGGAATGGGCGTACTGTGACTCCAATGAGTTTGAGGACACCGAGGTGCTCCTTTTTTGGTCGGACCGTGCGGAGGCGGCGCGGCATGCGCAGGGCGAGTGGAGTGGGCACCGGCCGACCGTGATCTCCCTCGATAAGTTCATCGATCAGTGGTTGAGCGGCATGGATGAAGATGGGGCGCTCGTGGGGGCGAATTGGGATGCGGATCTCCACGGGCTGGAGATGGAGCCGCGGGATTTGGCGGCGGACCTCCTGGACGACGAGACGGACTGAGTCGGCACGGTCCTCAAGACCGGGGCCGGGTGAGGCGGGTGGTAAGAAGTTGGCAGTAAGAATGCTTCTTTCGATGGTGAAATGCATTCGCCATCAAAATGTCATCAGAACGCCGTTGGACAGGGTTCCAGTTCTGTAGGGAGACTGGTCGCCATGCGCATCGCCTTGGTGTTGTTCCTCCTGGGAGTTGGAGCGGGTCGTCTCCCGGCGACGGATGTCTTGAGCTATCACAACGACCTGCAGAGCACGGGAGTGAATGCGACGGAGGTGCAGATCACCCCGGCCAATCTCACCGTGAGCAATTTTGCGAAGCGGTTTACCACGACCGTGGATGGGCAAGTGTATGCCCAGCCGCTGTGCAAGACCGGGGTGGCCGTGGTGGGCGGGCCCAATGCGGGGACGCATGATCTGGTCTTCGTGGCGACGCAGCACGACAGCCTGTACGCCATCGATGCGAATAGCGGGGCGATTATCTGGCAGACCTCGTTTTTGGCGACGGGGCTCGCGGGGGCGACGAGCATTACCACGATGCCGAGCGGGGATACGGGGAGCAGCGACATCACGCCGGAGATTGGGATCACGAGCACGCCGGTGATCGATCCGGCGACGAACCTGCTCTACCTCACGGCGAAGACGAAGCAGATCGTGAGTGGCGTCACAGCCAGCCCGCACTACGTCCACACGCTCTACAAAATCGACATCACGAATGGCAACGCGACGCCGAATGCGAACATCGCGGGCACCCTGGTGATCGCCGACACGGTGAACGTGAATGGCGCGAATACGTATACGCATCGGACGAACGCGAATGCACTGGCGGTGCAGGATCCCTTTTCCGTGGGCACGGGCTACAGCAGCGAGGCGGTGAGCCTCGGCGGGCAGAGCCGGGTGTATTTCAATGCGCAGCGGCAGATGAACCGGCCGGGGCTCATCATTTACAATGGGAACGTCTACATCGCCTTTGCCTCGCACGGCGACAATGGGCCCTATCATGGGTGGCTGCTGAGCTATGACAAAACGACGCTGGCCCTCACGGGCGTGCTGAATACCACGCCGAATGGCGGGCTGGGCGGCATCTGGCAGGCGGGGGGCATTCCGGCGATGGATGCAGGCGGCAATTTCTATTTCGAGACGGGGAATGGCAGTTTCACGAGTTCCACAGCCGTGGGAACGTTTCCCACCAACGGGAATTACGGCGACTGCTTCATCAAGGTGAGCCTCGATGCGACGACCACTCCCGCGAGCCAGAACAAGAATGGCTGGGGACTGAAGGTGGCGGACTATTTTTCGCCGTTCAATAATGCGAGCCTCGACAGCGCGGACCGCGACCTGGGCTCTGGCGGGCCGCTGGTGCTGCCGGATTCCGCGGGGAGCGCCACGTTTCCGCATGTGCTCATCGGCTCGGGCAAGGAGGGAAAAATTTACCTCATCAACCGGGACAACATGGGGAAATACGACAGCACCACGGACCATGTGATCCAGACGGAGGGCTACAGTACCGGTACGCCGCACATGGGCATCAATGGTTCGCTCGACACACCGGCATTTTTTAACGGCACGCTCTACTACGTGGGCGGTTACGGTGATGTGGGGAAGACGTTCAACATCGCGAACGCGGCCTTTTCGACGTCGGTCGTAAAAGAGACCCCGGATAGTTTTGCCTTTCCGGGCTCCACGCCGAGCATCTCGGCCAACGGGATCACCAATGGCGTGGTGTGGACGCTGGACCGTGGGTCGGGCCAGCTCCGCGCGTATGCGGCGAATGATTTTAGCAATCGGCTGTGGACGAGCGCCCAGGCGCCGAATGGGCGCGACACGCTGGGTTCGGTCGTGAAGTTTGCCGTGCCCACCGTGGCGAATGGGCGCGTCTTCGTCGGCACCAGCAATGCGCTGGTGGCCTATGGTCCGCCCCAGCCGCCGACGGCGCCGCCGGCCGCGCCCACGGCGCTGAATGCGACGCCGTTCTCGGGCATCCAGATTGATCTCACATGGGTGGATAATGCGAACAATGAGGACGGCTTCAAGATCGAGCAGTCGTCCGACAATTCGACGTTCACGGAGATCGCCACGGTGGGCGTGAATGCCACGACGTACTCGGTCACCGGGTTGCAGGTTTCCACCCCGTATTACTTCCGCGTGCGCGCGTTCAATAGTTTTAACACACAGAGCTATTCCGCGTATTCCAATACGGCGAGCGCGGTGACCAGCAGCACCACGCCGACACTCGATTTCTCCAATGGTTTCGCGAGCGCCGGATCGTTGTTCAACCTGGTCGGCGGTTCGACGATCAATGGCACGCGCCTGCGCATCACCGATGGCGGCGGCAATGAGGCGCGCGCCGCGTGGACGAAGAACGCGCAGAGCATCGCGAAATTTACCACGCAGTTTACTTTCCAGATCACGGCGGGGACGGGCTTTGCCGATGGTTTTACCTTCTGCGTGCAGAATGCGGGCAACACCGCCGTGGGCGCGAATGGGGGCGGACTGGGATATCAGAATATCGCGACCAGCGTGGCGCTGAAGTTCGACGTTTACAACAACGTCAGCACCACCGGCCTGTACGTCAATGGCGCGGCCCCGAATGACAATGCGCCCGCCGCCATTGATATGGCGGCGTCCGGCATCGATTTGCACAGCAACCACGTCTTTAGCGTCGCGCTGACGTATGATGGCACCACGCTGACCCAGCGGGTGAGCGACACGGTGAACGGCTCCATTTTCACCCAGAATTATACGGTTAACATTCCGACGACGATTGGCTCCTCCACGGCTTTCCTGGGCTTTACCGGGGGAACGGGCGGACAGACAACGACGCAGGACATCCTCACGTGGTCCTACTCGGTGACGCCGACGAATCCGCCGGCGGCGCCGTCGGGGCTGACGGTCACGCCAGCGTCGGGGACGCAGATGAACCTTTCCTGGACGGACAATGCTACGAATGAGGGCGGCTTTAAAATCGAGCGGAAGACGGGCAGCGGCGGCACCTATGCGCAGGTGGGCGTGACCGGCGCGAACCTCACGACGTTTAGCGACAGCGCACTCTCCGGGGGGCTCGACTATTACTACCGGGTGCGGGCCACCAATGCGGCGGGCGATTCCGCGTATTCGGCGGAGGCGCATGCGCTGACGCCAGTGCCGCCGGCCACACCGGTCAATACGGTCGTCACGCTGGTGACTTCGACGCAGGTGAATCTTTCGTGGACGGATCTGGCGGACAACGAAACGGGTTACAAGGTGCTGCGGAAATCGGGGCTCGCGAGCACCTTCTCCGAGATCGCGTCGCTGCCGCCGAATTCCACGAGCTACAACAATACGGGACTGAGCCCGGGCGTGACGTACGATTATCATGTGCAGGCCTATAATCTGGCAGGCTACTCCGATTTTACCGGCACCACGGTGCAGACGCTGCCGACGGCGTCGTTGACGGTGACGGATGCCACGGCGCAGGAGGGCACGGGTAATACGGCGACGTTCACGGTGACGCGCGCGGGAGAAACCGAGGGACCGCTCGATGTGATCTACACGGTGGCGGGAACGGCGGCGCTCGGCACGCGCTACACGCTGGCGCCCGGCAGCCCGGTGACGATTCCGGATGGCGCGGACTCGGTGGCGATTGTGGCGACGCCGAAAAACGATGCGGCGTTGCTCGGAACACAAAGCATCACGCTGCAACTTGGCGCGAGCAGTGCCTATGATCCGGGCGCCAGCACCAGCGCGGCTGCTTCGCTCCTGGATTCCCCGGTGAACGATTGGAAGATTGCCGAGTTTGGGAGCGTGGGGAATGCGCAGGCGCCGGCGGCGGCGGACGCAGCCACGCCGGCGGGGGATGGTCTCAGCAATCTGGAAAAATACGCGCTCGGGTTGCATCCGCTCACGGCTTATCCCAGCGGGGCGGCAGCGCTGCCGGCGGTGGTGCTCGATTCGGCGCTCGGGTTTCGGCTAACGCTCCGCTTCACGCGTCCACGGCCGGCCCCGGTGGGCGTGAGCTATTTTATCGAATCGACCGGCAGCCTGACGCTCGGTCCCTGGACGCCGCTGACGCTGGAGAGCGGTTTCCCGCACGACAATGGCGACGGGACGGAGACGCTCAAGGCGGACGACACGGAGACCACCGGGACGGCAGGAGAGCGGTTTATGCGGCTGCGGATTACGCGTCCTTAGAGCGAAGGCCAAAAGCAATTTCCGAAGCGGTTTCCGGCGCCGACTTCGCGGCGCATTTCACTCTCTTTCGTTCCGGGGGCTGAAGCTTCCGGCTAGTGTCCGTCGACCCTTCGGGCCGGAAGCTACTTTTAGCATTGGTCCTGGACGGCAGCTTAATCTGCGCTTGCGGTTGGGGCGGGAGCTGCGTTTTTCAGCGGGGATGAAACCGACACCACGTTCCGCTGAATTGTTTGCCGCCGCCCGCCGGGTGATCCCGGGAGGGGTGAATTCGCCGGTGCGGGCGTTTCGTGGCGTGGGCGGGGAGCCGTTTTTTGTGGAGCATGCGAAGGGCGCGCATATTTGGGATGTGGATGGGCGGGAGTTGATCGACTTCGTCGGGACGTGGGGGCCGGCGATTCTCGGGCATGCGCCGCGGCCGGTGCTGGAGGCGATTGCGGGCGTGATGACGCGCGGGGTGAGCTATGGCATTCCGCATCCGGGCGAAGTGGAGATGGCCGAGACGATTTGCCGGATGGTGCCGTCGATCGAAAAGGTGCGGATGGTGAACAGCGGGACGGAGGCCACGATGTCGTGCATCCGGCTGGCGCGCGGGTTCACGGGGCGCGGGAAGATTGTGAAGTTTACGGGGTGCTATCATGGGCACGTGGACTCTCTGCTCGTGAAGGCGGGCAGCGGCGCGCTGACGCATGGGAATCCGGACAGCGCGGGCGTGCCGGCGGAGTTTGCGGCGCTGACGATCACGGTGCCCTATAATGATCCGGAGGCGTTGCGCGCGGTGTTTGCGGCGAATGGGCGGGAGATTGCGGCGGTGATCGTGGAATCGGTGCCGGCGAATGCGGGGTTGTATCTGCCGGAGCCGGGCTTTTACGAGCTGCTGTGGAAGCTGTGCGCGGAGCACGAAGCGCTGGTGATTTTCGACGAAGTGATGACGGGCTTCCGGCTGGCGCGCGGGGGGTACCAGGAGATCATCGGGATGCGTCCGGATCTCACGGCGCTCGGGAAGGTGATTGGCGGCGGGCTGCCGGTGGGGGCATTTGGCGGCCGGCGCGAGATCATGGATCAGCTTTCGCCGGATGGCCCGGTGTACCAGGCGGGAACGCTAAGCGGGAATCCACTGGCGCTCGCGGCAGGGCTGGCGCAGCTCCGTGAGCTGGAGCGGCTGGATGGCTGGGCGAAGCTGGAGGAACTCGGCGCGGCTTTTGAGGATCGGATGCGCGCGGGGCTGAAGAAAGCGGGACGCGACTATAATTTCCGGCGCATCGGCTCGATGTTTTGCACGTACTTTACGAACCGGCCGGTGCGGAATTTGGACGAGGCGATGCACTCGGATAAGGCGGCGTTCGCGCGGTTCTTCCATGGGTGCCTGGAGCGCGGGGTGTACTTTGCGCCGTCGCAGTTTGAAGCAGGGTTCCTCTCGCTGGCGCATACGCAGGGGGATTTGGATAAGGTGGCGGAGGTGGCGGTGGAGGTGCTGGGGAAGATTTAGGGCTAACGCCCAAAGTAATTCCGGCTGGCTTCCAGCGCGCCTTCGGGGCGCGGCCTTCTCTGCTCATGATCCGGGGGCTAAAGCCCCCGGCAAGTGTCCGTCGGCCCTTCGGGCCGGGAATGACTTCGGCAATAATGTAGCTGCGAGCGGGAGCTCGCGGGCTGATTCAAGCGACGACCAAAAGTAATTTTCGATTCGGTTTCCGGCGCCGACTTCGCGGCGCATTTCCGTTCGTTCGTGATCCGGGGGCTGAAGCCCCCGGCTAGTATCCATCGGCCCTTCGGGCCGGAAGAGACTCTTGGTAATCGCTCTAAGCAGTCTGATTACGGCGATCAAAATTGATCAGCCCGCGAGCTTCCGCTCGCAGCTACATTAACTATCCGACGACTTTGGCTTTGCCGGCGGTGTGTTGCAGGATGTCGGCGAGGATGACTTCGAGGGCTTTTTCCTGATGCTTGTCGAAGTCGAGGGTGAATTTGCCGGGCTGGCCTTCGAGGGTGTAGCGGATGTAGGCGAGGCCGTATTCCTTCCACTTGCGTTGGTCGACTTCGGTGATGGCGGCGTAGGGGATTTTGGTGCCGTTGGGGGCGGTGACGCCGTCGGCATCGCTGCTCACGAAGGTCTTCATGCCGCGGAGCCAGAAGACGAGGGACCACGTGCCGATGGCGGCGAAGGCGCAGCCCCAGATGATTTGCTCGCGGTACTTGCCCGGGCCTTTGAACTCGGTGGGTGGGTTGGTGCTCCAGCCTTTTTCCTGGCAGAGGACAGCCCATTGTTCGGGCGTCTTGCCTTTGAAGGCCTCGAAGCGCTCGTCGTTGCGCGGGTAGGCGACGAGGCCGTCGTATAGAAAGAGGAACGTGAAAACGAGGGTGAGGATGGGGAAAGCTCCCATCTTTTGTTTCCAGCGTTTATTGACGCGCGCGGTGGCCGGCATGGGTGGGAGTTCGCCGAGCGAAAGGCGCGGTGGCGAGTGAAAATTTGGAGTGTGGTGGGAGGCGACAGCGCCACACCACCTTTTGGCAGCAACCTAAATTTGAGGTGGCTGTGAGTGGTCGTTGGGGGCCGAAGCCTTTCTATTTTTAAAAGTGCGTGAGGTAGTGCATGCGTCCAAAGGCGGTGTGGCGCTGTCGCTTCCCACCGCACTCCAGGATCGCGCTTCTTATTTCGAGAGCGCTTTGGCGGCGGCTTCCTGGAAGGCGCGGCGGACTTCGCTGGCGTCGCTGTTGGGGAAGTTGGAGCGCTGGACCATGAGGACGTAGGCGACGCCTTTCACGGGGTCGACCCACGCTTGGGTGCCCCAGGCGCCGCCGTGGCCGAAGGTGCCGGGCGAGAGCATGGAGGGGACGCCTTCATGCGGGGTCTTGAGGATGCAGACGCCGATGCCCCAGCCGTAGTTGGTGCCGTGCTGGCCGAAGGTCGCGTTTTGGAAAAAGCCGGTCGGGAGGTCGCCGGTCTGCGGGGTGGAGAGGAACTTCATCGCCTCGGCGCTGAGGAATTGGTGGCCATTGACCGTGCCGCCGTTGAGGAGCATCTGGCAGAAGCGGGCGTAGTCGGGCGCGGTGGAGTAGAGGCCGCCATTGCCTTGCGGGGGCTTGTCGCGCGGGCCGAACTCGGGGCGCGGTGGGACGGCGTCGAGTCCGCCCTCCTTGTTGCGCGCGTAGGCGGTGACCATTTGCGCGCGCTGCTCGGCGGTGGGGTAGAAGGTGGTGTTCTTCATGCCGAGCGGGTCGAAGATGCGCTCCTGGCAAAATTGGTCGAAGCTCTTGCCGCTGACGATTTCCACCACGCGGGCGGCGGCGTTGATGCCGCTCTGCGTGTATTGCCATTTGGCGCCGGGCTCATACTGCATCGGCGCGGCGAGCCAGATGGGGACGAGGTCGGCGAGCGTCTTCACGTCGCGCAGGCTGGGGCCGCTGGCTTCGCCGAGGCCGGAGGTGTGCGTCATGCACTGGGCGATGGTGAGGTTCGCGGGTTTGCCCGAGGGCGTTTTGAGATTGGCGAACTCGGGGATGTATTTCGCGACGGGGTCGCTGACCTTCAGTTTGCCTTCGTCCTGGAGCATCAGCACGGCGGTGCCGGTGACGGGCTTGGTCATCGAGGCGATCCAGAAGATCGTGTCCGGCTTCATCGGGCGCTTGGCGGCGATGTCGGCGAGGCCGGTGCATTCGAGGTGCAGGATTTTGTCCTTGGCGATGACCTCCGTCACGGCGCCGGAGATTTCGTTTTTGGCGACCATGTCCTGCATCGCGGCGCCGACGCCGGGGAGGGTGGGGTCTTCGGCGCGGGCGAATGGAGCGGCGAGAACGAGGGCGGCAATGAAGTGGTGGAGACGCATGGCGTAATGGGTCGTGAATAAGGCAGAGAAACGAGGCTCTTTGTGTGCAGCCTAGGCGCCTGGTTGCGGCACTTCGAGTTGGCGGCAAATGGCGCGAGCGGTGAATTCTTTGATTTCTCGATGCCGCGGAACGCTCGTCGTTTTTCTGGTGGCTGGATTCCACCAAATGGAGTGTTTGCTTCCTTCTCGATACAGCTCGCAGCCGTGGCTGCGTAGATGCCGTTCAAGATCCGCGAGTTTCACAGAGCTGCGAGTTCCATGGTTTCCCGTCGACTTTCTGCCGGCTGCTGCTGGCGAGCAATTTCGCGGTTGCACTCCAGGATCATCCGCAAGGCGTCCGCCAAATTCTCGCGAGCTTCCTCAATGGTTTCGCCTTCGGAAATCGCACCGGGAATTTCTTCCACGAGCGCGGTAAATCCACCCTCGGGTGCTGGAACGAAGACGGCGGTGAGTTTCATAGTTGGAAGGTAACACAGGCGGGTTCTCCTCCGCAATCGCGGTCGGGAGGCTTACTTCTTCGGAATTTCGTTCAGCGTGTAGTAGGCGACTTTGTGGAGGAGGGGGAGGCCTTCGGCGGATTTGACGCCGTCGGAGTGGAGTTCGTGGATGTCGCCTTGGGTGAGGGGGGTGATGGTGAGGCGGACGGATTTTTTGTCGGCGCTCACGGTGGCGGCGGTGATTTTGGGGATGAGGTCGTCGACTTCGGAGCCGCCGTATTCCTCGCGGTAGGCGTAGGTGAACTCGCGCATCGAATAGCTCTTCACGTCGCCGGCGGTGGCGGGGTCGACGGGCTGGGTGAAAGTGAGCTCGAAGCCGTCGGGCTTGGCGTGCATCTCGTGGATTTCGAAGGGGACTTTGCCGGTCCAGTCCACGCGCTCGAAGCAGTAGGGCTTGCCGCCGCGGGCGCCCCAGCCGCGGTCCGAGCCGCCGACGAAGAGTTGGCCTTTTTCCGTCATGCGGCCGCCGATGAGGCCGGATTTGAAATTGAGCATGAAGGGGAAGACGGCGCCCTGCTTGATACCGTTCACTTCCTCCACGAACACGCGCGAGACGTTGCTGTGGCTTTGGTCGCCGATGAAGAGCTGCTTTTGGAAGGGGCCGAATTTGCCGCCGCTCAGGTCGCAGGCGATGAAGGAGGACGAGTTGCCGATTTTGCCGTGCACCATGTAGACGACGGGCGGGACGAGTTCCTTGATGCGCTTGCGCTCGGCAACCATGCGATCGGGATCGGGGCCGCCGGTCTTTTTGTGGTTGCCCTGGAAGGCCTCGGGAATCGGGTCGACGGGGCGGGGGCCCATGTTGGGCGCTTTGTCATACCAGATGTTGCCGGCGGGGTGACCCTGGAAGGTGCCGGGGATCATGTGCTGGAGCGTACAAGCCCCGTGCCAGGGGCCCTGGTTGTCGGTCATGTAGACTTCGCCGTCGGCGTCGAAGCCGATGCCGCCGGGCGAGCGCACGCCGCTGCACGTGGGAATCATCGTGCCATCGGGCTTGATGCGGAGGGCCCAGCCGCGGAAGGGCGCGCCGCTGGAGAAAGAGCCGGTGAGGCAGAGGGTGACCCAGAAGTTGCCGTCTTTATCCGGGCGCGAACCGAAGGCGTATTCGTGGTAGTCGCCGCTCACCCCCCATTTGTCGCACACCGTTTCGAAGACGTCGGCGCGGCCGTCGCCATCGGTGTCCTTGAGCCGTTCGAGCTCGTAGCGGCTGGTGGCGTAGAGCCAGCCGTCCTTGTAGCCGAGGCCGAGGAACTCGTGCTGGCCGCTGGCGAAGCGCACATACTTCACGTTTTCCGGTGCGCTGTCGGCATCGGAGACGATCCAGATTTCGCCGCGGCGCGTGCCGAGGGCGAGCTTGTTGTTGGGCAGCACCTCGATGGAGCCGACTTCCATCGCCGTCTCCTGCGGGGTGGTGAAGGTGGTGATGGCGTAGTAGTCGGATTCCTTCGGGTCGCCGCCGGCGGCGTGGAGCAGGGGCGTGACCGCAAGGGTGGCGCAGAGAATGGATGGGAATTTCATCGGGAAGGGTGGCGCTGTTTTTTAAACAGGATTTACAGGATTACGGGATTAAACAGGATTTTGGAAATATGGCAGGGTGAGTGTATATTTCGGTTTCCGTTTTAGTGGGTGTGGCCGGCGTGCGTGGCGGGCCAGGTGTAGGTGATTTTGATTTGCGGGCGGGCGGGGACGAGAAGGCGAGTGCCGCCGGCGATGGCGGCGCCGTCCACGGCGACTTGAAAGTGGTTGTCGTAGTTCACGCCGTTGATGCCGAATTTACCGCCATCCACCGCGAAGCTGCTGCCGGTGGGATCGATCTTTCCGCCCGAGGCGACGAGGAAAGTGCCGCCCGACGGAATGGCGCCGCTGAGGTTCAGCGTGCGGACGATTTTTCCGTCGGCGCCCATCGCGCTGCCCTCGGTGTCGAAGCGCTCGGTCACGTCCACGCCGTTCCACGTATAGTGGAAGGTGGGGATGCGCTTGGTATCGAGCACGAAGCCTTTCCATTGCAGGCCTTCGGGGCGCTCGCCCTGTTTGGCTTTGGGCCATTCGTCGGTAGGGGACTTGAGAACGGCGAGCGCGGGGGCGACGTCGGCGTAGATGCGGAGCACGTCGAAGCCGAGCGGGGGCTGGGAGCCGCCGCCGCGGTCGGTCCAGTGGCGGGCGGCGTCGATAAAGGCGCCGTGCCACAGGTAGACGAGGTTCATGTTCTCGGCGTTGTAGGCGAGGTTGAAGCCGCCGGGGTAACCGACGCCGAGGCTGCGCATGCCGGCGCCGGAAATGTAGTTGCGGTAGATGACGGGCTCATTCGTGACCACGAGCGGCATGCCGGTGCCGGTGTCTTTTTTCACCTTCGGCGCAGCGCCGGTTTGGGCGCTCGGGTGCACCCATTTGGAAAGCGGCGTGAGGCCGAAGTCGCCGCCGCTCCACGCGCAGTAGACCTCGGCTTCGCCAGCGGCCTGGAAGTACTCGAGCTTGAAGTCGTGATCGCCGGCTTTGAGCTTTGCCTTGCCCTCGTGGATCTCGGAGGAGGGATGGATGCCGTCAGCCTCCGTGATTTGCTTGCCGTCGACGCTCAGGCGCACGCCGTCATCGCCGGCGATGGAGAAGGTGTAGTCGCCGTCCTTCGGGGCCTTGAGCTTGCCGGTGTAGACCACGCCGAACTGGTTGCGGTAGTCGTCGAGCTTCAGCTCCACGAGGCCATCGGGCAGCTCGCCTTCGCGGAAGGGTTTGAGCGTGGCGAAATTCGGCAGCTTTTTCCAGTCGCCGAGATACAGGGCGAAGTGGAGATCCGAGAGCTTCGGGCCGGGGGCGTAGATGCGCAGGTTGCCGCGCATGGTGGCGGCGTGGCCGGGGAAGGAGCAGACGAAAGGATACACGCCTGCTTTATCCGGCGCCTTGAAGGTGATCTCATCCTTTTCCTTCGGATTCAGCAGCTTCGAATGGACGAACATGCGCGGGTCGTCGGGGAGCCAGTTGCGCTTGAGGGCTTCCTCCGCTTTTTCCATCTGCTTGTTGCAGACTTCCACCACGTCGGTGCCGGCCTGGAAGAGGCAGAAGTTGTGCGGCATGTCGTCGGTGTTTTCGAAGATGAGCTTCACGTCGGCGCCGGGCGGGACGACGAGTTCGGACTGGTCGTAGCGCATCTGCGCCTGAAGGGTCTTGAGGTGGAGCACCTGTGGGTCGGCAGCGAGGACGGTCGCGGCGGCGAGCAACGGGGTGGCGAGGGTGAGGAAGCGAATCATGCGGAAAGAGGTCGTTTGGTGGTGGAAAGTGGGCGTGTAGATGGAGGTGGGCCGGAGGCCTTTACAAGGCTGGCGTGAGCAACAATCCCGGTGGGGGGAGATTCAAAGTGGGAAAATTGGGAGGGAGGGCTGCTTGGGAAGGAAGGTGGCAAAGGCGTTAGAAATACCTAGGTCGTGCACCCTAGGCAGGTGCTGTAAGCGCGCATTGCGTTTGCACTGTTTGGGCGACAAAACGGGACGATTTCGCGCAGTTTTTGGCGAGCTTGGCATGCTTTAATTGCAAATGCAATAAAAGATGCAAGATGCTGATATTGAGTCGATTAGATGCCATTAGAGAACCTAAAATTAAGGCAGGAAATCATGAGTGGCAGAGGGACTGCTAAGGTCCGGCTTCGTTGTGCAAAACCTCGAAACCCAAATCGTAAAAGACAGCATCTGCCTGGGGGGCCTCGTCCCCTCCCAGCTTGGCAGGATGGTCAGCGGGGCCGCCGGATTCCCTACCGGCGGCCAAGCAGGCCGGTCGATTGCGATGGCCACCCAGCCTGGGTCCATCCCTAAGGAGGTTTGCAGGGCATGAACCATGGAAAACCGGTTCCCGCCCCCCAACGCTTCACTCGATACGGCTCAGAAGAGCTGGAAACCCATCTCCACTCCGCCTGCGAGCGGGTGGCCAACGGAGTACTCGGGATCGTCCCCCCTGCGTACTTCGACGGGCTGCTCCTCGCAGGCGGATTTGGATGCGGGGAAGGTGGAGTGATTGCCAGCCCGGCTGGAGAAAAGGCCGGGGGGGCGTTTGAGTTTTTGATCCTGGCCCAGGAGGGCACGGAAATGGAAGTCGCGGACCTGGCTCCGCGGTTTGAGGAATTGGGCCGGGAGTTTCACGCGGCCACGGGAGCGCGCGGCATCTTTCGCGTGAGCACGCGGGAGCGGATTGCGCGGGCGGAGACCACGCCCTTTCTGCATGATTTGGCGCACGCGCATCGGATCCTGATCGGGACGCCGCATCTTTCCACTGGCTGGGGGCACCACCGGGAGGCGGAGTCGATTCCGCTGCACCAGGTGACGCATCTGCTTTTCCAGCGCTTTTCGGGGCTGCTCTTTGCGAGCCAGCGATTGCATCGCGCGGAGCTCACGGAAGACGACGCGGATCAGGTGCATCGGAAGCTGGCGCGGGTGGAACTCGCGCTGGGTGATGCGGTGCTGGCCGCGCACGGGCAGTACCACTGGAGCAGCGTGGAGCGGCACCAGCGGCTGGGAAGTTTGCAGACGCCGGAGCCGATTCCGAATCTCTCGCTGATTTACGAAATGCACGCGTGGGGAATGGCGCACGGCTTTCGCCCGACGCGGGCGCAGGGCACGCGCGAAAGCCTGCAGCGGCGGCTGACGACGCTGGTGAGCGTGGCGCGCGACCTGTGGTTGTGGCTGGAAGGCCGGCGGCTCGGGCAGAAATTCCGCACGGCCGAAGGCTATGCCGGGAGCACGGTGAACAAATGCCCAGATGTGCCGGCGTGGAGGTCGGCGCTGATGGCCTGCCGGTTTTTGGGCGGGCTGCCGTCGTCGGTGCGGCGGCGGCTGGCGCATCCGCGGCAGCGGCTGTTGCACGCACTGGCGCTGATTTTGTGGGAGCCGGCGGTATTTAATACGCCGCGGCTGCGCGAGCGGCTGTCGCGGGAATTGCGGCATCCAGCGCGGACGTTTGCGGAGGCCTCGGGGGCGTACGCCGAGCTGTGGAAGAAGTGCGATGATGCGGTGGCGCAGGTGCTGACGGTGTGCTGTAACTGAGCAGGGGGGCAGGAGTCAGAGGTCAGAGGTCAGGAGTCAGGGATGAGGCCTATGGGACATAGGGCCTATGGGATGTGGATTCCGCGCGGGGAAGGTAGTGGATAAGGGGTCGACACCGTAGGTTGGTTAGGCATCATCGCCCCATGAGAATGGCCACGCTCGTGCTGATGTTTGTGCTGGGGGCAGGCGATGTAATTTCGGCGCCCAAGGCACCGCCAAAACCCAAACCTCCGACACCGACGGCTCCGCAGGGGGAGTTTGCGGGCGGGACGAAGGAACAGGATCTGAGCAAACCGCCGGAAGAGAAGGCGAAGGCGTTCACGGTGGTGGCGGCGGAATTGGCAGGGAATGGGTTTGTGTGCGTGGAAAAGGATGGGAGCCGCATCAAACACACCTTTGATGCGAATACCGTGGTGCTGCAGGGCGCGAAGCCGGCGAAAACGAGCGACATTCTCGCGGGGGATACGGTGACGGGGACGCGGAAATGGGTGAGTGATACGGAATACACGGTGGTGCGGATTACGCGGTTCGTGCACAAGCCGGCGCCGAAGCCGGGGAAGTAAGTGAGCAGGGGGGAGGCGATCTTGGAGTGCGCGTGGCAAGCGACAGCGCGACACCGCCTTTGGAGGCGTTGAAAAGGAGCGAGGTCCGCGGGACGGTGCGATAAGAGGCGCGGAGATTTGCCAATGCATTCGCCATCGCCAAGGACGGGGTGAGTCTGGCACGTCTTCGTCTCCATGAGGCCAGTCTTCAGCTTCCCCGAACTTTTAGAAACACGCATCGCGCCGGCATTGCTGCTGCTACCGGTAAATTCGCTGGCCATCCCGCATGACCACGGAGCGCAGGGGACGGGAGCGGCGGGCTCCGTGCTGTTGGGGGCGGGGGATTCGCTGGCGCTCGATGCGAATGGCGATGGGCATTTTGGGCCGGGCGATGTGAAGCTGGCCACGGTTTCCGCGGGGCGCGCGCTGTTTTTCCTCACGGACCGTAATACGAGCGGCGGCTGGGATGCCGATGAAATCACGGGCGTGGCCGTCGGCAATGGGATCAAGACCACCATCTTCACGGATGTGGCGGGCAGCATCACCACGTCGCTGGATGCCCAGGGGAACCACAGCAACGTGGTGCAGTATGCGGCGATCGCGAGCCTCACGGTGAAGGGACACGTCCTGGGGGATCTTCTCGCGGGGGCGGGCGTGCAGCAGGCGAGCTTGGGCAATGGAGAGGGGCTGGCGGTGGCATCGATCTACGTGGGCACGAGTGCGGATGGCGTGATCGAAGTGCTGGGGCCGACGCCGCAGACCTTTCATTTTGAAAAGCCCGCGGGAAAGGCGGGCGCCTCGGTGAGCAATGTCATCATCCAGGGCACGGTGAATAGCATTCAGGCGGGCGATGGGAGCGATGGGGATGGTTCGTTTCGCGGTGGACCCGGCCTGCCAGGCGGTAATATCCAGCACGTGACGGTGACGGCCACGGAGGACAACGATCTCTTCTTCGCGGCAGGCGATGCGGGAAAGGGCAGCGGCGCTTTTGGCGGCGGGCGGGGCGGATCGCTTCGGGGAATCGTGCTGCGGATCGCGGGCAACTCGGCGCCCTTCCTTTTGGCGGGGGCGGGTGGAAATGCGGACCTCGGCCGGGGCGGCGATGGTGGAGCGGTGGACAAGGTCGCCTTCACCGCGGGCGGATTGAATGGGGAACTCCTGCAATTGCAGGGCGGGGCCGGCGGCAATTCCAATCAAGGGCGCGCCGGGGCGGGCGGTAGTGTGCGGATGTTTCAGTTAGCGGTGGGGAGTGGGACCGGGGCCGTGAACATCCTACCCGGGGACGGCGGTGTCGGCTTTACCGGTGGAGGCGCCGGCGGCAGTGCGGCGGGCATTTTGATCGATGTCGCCGGCCTGACGCGGGCGGACGTGACCGTTTTCGCCGGCCGGGGCGGCGATACGGATTCCGGCCCGGGCGGCACTGGCGGCAGCATTAACGCGGTTACTTTAGGGGGCGAACTGCGAGACCTGGCGTTCATTGCCGGGGCCGGTGGTTTTTCCGGTTTTGGTTCGGGGGGCAACGGCGGGGCGGTGGCCAACATCGCTCTCCTGACGGGTGGGACGCTTGGAGAGGTCTTTGTGAGCGGTGGAATTGGCGGTTCCGTGGGTGGAGGCGGGGTACGTCCGGGCGGACGCGGAGGCGCCGGGGGAGGCGTCCGCGGCGTGGATCTCGAAGTCGGCGGCGACATCGGCGATGTGACGCTGCTGGCCGGTAATGGCGGCGATGGCGAGGCGGCGGGTGGCGCGGGCGGCAGCATCGGCACGCAGACGGTCCGGTGCTGGAATATCGGCGAGGTGACGGTGCTGGGCGGAGGAGGCGGCACGTCCAATGGCAGCACGGCGGCCTTTGCGCCTGCCGGCGGCAGCGTGACGCAAGGCCTCTGGGTGGTGGACGGAGACGTGCTCGGGGATGTCGATGTGCATGGCGGCGATGCGGGCATCTTTTCCGACGGGCCGGCTTCACGCTCCGGCAATGGGGGTTCCCTGACGGATTTCATCTTTCACGCCGAGGGCGGGGCGAAGTCACTCTCATTTACCGCGGGCGCGGCGACGGCGGCGGTGCATCCGGGAGATGGTGGTTCCATTAAACATTTTGCGATGGATCTAGGGGGGAGCGCCACGGCGGTACAGGTCCTGGCGGGGCCGGGCGGAACACAGAGCGTGAATTTCGGGTTGCTGTTCCCAGGGGTGGGCGGCGACGGGGGGGCGCTGGTGGATGCGCTGGTGCATGTGGCCGGGACGGTCTCGGGAGAGGTACTGATCGCTGCGGGCTCCGGCGGGGGGGCTGGTTCGGCCGGCGGGAATGGCGGGGCGATCTTTGGCTTGGTGGCGGTGGTCGGCAGCACGTCCAGCCTCCTCGTGGCCGCGGGTGATGCCGGTGGCGGGGCCAGCGGCGGGCTGGGCGGAATGGTGGATTTGGCGATTATCCATGCGGACGCCGCTGAGTCTTTCAGCTTGGTCGGCGGACGGGGCGGGGATTCCGACAAGGGACGAGGTGGTGACGGCGGCGGAATTTTTGGAGCCGAGGTCTCGCTCGGCATTGCCGCCGGCGAGGTCCACGCGGGGGATGGTGGCAGTGCGAATTTCCTCAGCGGCGGTGATGGTGGCTCCATCGCGGGCAGTCGCTTTGCCTTCGATGAAAACGCCGTCTTTATCCAAGCCGGCGCCGGGGGCCCCGGTGGCTTCCGTGGCCGCACCGGGCGGGATGGCGTGTTTTATTTTGTTTAGTCTAACCGCGCGACCGGCCGGAGGGTCATCCTTCCGCCGCACCTTTTTCCTTCCATGAAATCCGTTCTGTTCCTTCTGGCCTCCACCGTTTGCGCTCTCGCCCAACAACCGGTCGGCGATGGCGTGGCCGATGATACCGCGGCCCTGCAAAAGCTCATCGATACCTCGGCGAGCGTGCATTTGCCGAAAGGGACCTACCGGCTCACGCAGCCGCTGGTGGTCGATTTGCAGAAGACGGGTTTGGCTTCGTTCGCGGGCGATGGCACGGCGCGCCTCGTGATGGCGGGTGAGGGGCCGGCGATTCATTTTGTTGGCACACACGAGGGCAGCGCGGATCCGAAGACGTTCAAGCCAGAGGTGTGGGAGCGCCAGCGGATGCCGGTGGTGGAGGGCATCGAGATTGTCGGGGCGAATGCGGCGGCGGATGGCATCGAGGCAACGGGTACCATGCAACTCACGCTGCGCGGGGTGGAGGTGCGGGAGTGCCGGCATGCCGTGCACCTCACGAAGCGGAACCGCAACATCATCGTCGACGGCTGCCACTTTTACCACAACTCGGGCATCGGCGTGTTTTACGATCACGTCGATCTGCACCAGTCGAACATCGTGGGCAGCCACATCAGCTACAATGGCGGCGGCGGGGTGGTGTCCATCGGCGGCTATGTGCGCAATGTGCAAATCGGCACGTGCGACATCGAGGCGAACCACGCGGCAGGCGGACCGCCCTCGGCCAATGTGCTGCTGGATTCCACGGGTGGCTCCATCGGCGAAGTGGCCATCACCGGCTGCACGCTGCAGCACACAAACAAGGCGCCGAATTCGGCGAACATCCGCATCCTCGGCGCGGGGACGGATCCCGGGCTCGAGCGCAAGGGCCAGGACACCGCGACGCGGGAGGGGAACGTGACGATCACGGGAAACATTTTCAGCGACATCCAGGTGAACATTGAGATTCAGCAGGCGCGGGGGATCACGATTTCGGGCAACACGTTTTGGGAAGGCTTCCAGCACGACTTGATCGTGACGAACAGCAGCCACGTGGTGATCAGCGGGAACAACTTCGATCGCAATCCGCGCTACCTCATCAACGGATTCCAGGGCGCGGAGAAAAACGGCGTCGTGCTGCGAGACTGCGAGGACTGCAGCTTTAGCGACAACATTGTTTCCGGCGTGCTAAAAAAACGCGCGGCGGTGGACATTGAGTCGTGCCGCCGGCTGCGGGTGACCAACAACAGCATCCTCGATAGCGACGGAGCAGGGCTGCGGCTGGAGAAAGTATCGGCGAGTAATATCACGGGGAACCTGCTGCGCGATGATCGCGCGCCGGAGGTGCGGAGCAAGGAGCCCTCGCTGCTGGCGATCGATTCGCTCAAAAATCTGTTTGAGCAGAATCAGATGAGCCAGACGTCGAAGGCGCCGTAGAGGGGAACGACGAGAGGTCAGCGTTCGCGTTCGGACCGGGTAGAAAATCCGAGCCGGACTGAAGCCCTACGAAGTTAGGGTGATTGCCAAAAGTGACTTCCCACTTGCGGTTTCCGGCGCCGACTTCGCGGCGCATTTGGCCGTCGCTTGATCCGGGGGCTGAAGCCCCCGGCTATTGGCCGTCGGCCCTTCGGGCCGGGAGAGACGCTTGGTGAGTGCTCTGGAGCGGTTCCGGAAATTTCGTAGCCGCTTTCCGCGGCCTCCCGGCCACGGCTACAGGCACGCACCGCATCGCGAGCAGCTACAGTTTTTCTGAAACTGCTCCATCGTCCTGCGGTGCGGGCTTAAAAGTGGTTTGGCCCGGCTGCATGACAAAGGCGCTTGATGGCAAAGCGCTTAGAAAGAGGCGCGGGGTGGGAACTTTCACGAAGTTCACGTGACGGATATTTGCAATGTAGATACGGTGTGAATACCACCTGTTCACCGATTGAACCTGGTCTATAAGCCCAGGCTTTTTGCGGGTGAATGCCACACAAACACTCATCTCTTACCTCCGATGCGCCTGCCCCCTCTCTTCCATTACATCTGCGGCATCATTTTGTTATGTTGGACGGGCTCCGCTCCGGCGGAAAACCCTCGTTTGGTGAAGGACATCAACACCGCGGTTTCTCAATTCGGATATGCTCGTCAATTTGTCCAAGCGGGGGACCGTTTCTATTTCTCGTTTGCGGACGCCACGCACGGCCAGGAACTGTGGGTGAGTGATGGCACGGAGAATGGAACCCACATGATCCAGGATACGGCCCCCGGATCCATTTCGGGGTGCGGCGAGATTCTGGCCACTTTGGGTAACACGATCCTTTTTTCCGGCGGCACACCGGAAACCGGAAGCGAGCTTTGGCGCAGCGACGGCACGCCGAGCGGCACCGTGCTGGTGAAGGATATCTATCCCGGTGCGACTGGGAGCAACATTTCGTCCGAGAGCCCGTACCCCGTCTTCGGCGGATCCATGTACTTTGTGGCCGACGATGGCGTGCACGGCCGCCAGCTGTGGAAGAGTGACGGCACAGAAGCGGGGACGCACCGGATCGCCGCGAGCCCTGTATTTGATTATCCGCCGCACTTTGTCGTCGCTGGTGACACGCTTTATTTCAAGACGGCGTACAAAACGCAGGCTAATCGCCTGTGGCGGACCGATGGTACGGAAGCCGGCACCGTGCTGGTAAAGGATACCTTACCGAGTGGGGCTGGGCTGGCCGGTTCCGCGCCCCTGATCGCTGTGGGGAACACCATTTACTTTCAAGCCGATGGCAGTGGCACGGGCGTGGAGCTTTGGAAATCAGATGGGACGGGACCAGGGACGGTGCTCGTGAAGGATATTCGGCCCGGCGCAGCCGGGAGCATGCCCTGCCCAGTCCTGGCCAAGGATGGGCTGCTTTATTTCACTGCCGACGATGGGGTGCATGGCAATGAAATCTGGACGACCGACGGCACGGAGGCCGGAACGAAGCTGCTGAAAGACCTCCGGCCCGGGACGGATTCCAGCTACGTAGGCTCGATGGCCGAGCTGGGTGGGATGGTGTACTTCGCGGCGTATGCGACGCCGAACACAGTCCGGCTGTGGCAGACCGATGGAACCACGGACGGGACCGTTCCGGCCCTGCCGGGAAGTGTTTCCACTGGATACACAAGCGCGATGAGGAAACTGGGCGATCGGATCTATTTTGAAGTCGACACGGAATACAAGCACTTCGCCCTGCGGGCGTTTGATGGAACGACCATCACTAATCTGCGCGAGTCGACGAATGGTTTTCAGAGCGATTTCATTTTTTTCGGCGGCGGGATTTATTTTGGGGAAACAGAGCCCAATCACGGAACGAAGCTGATGCGCGCCCACGCGGATTTGAGCGCCCCAGTGGAGGTGAAGAATTTGCTGGGCGGCACGGCGAGGGGGCCATTCGGCGAGATCCGAACGCTGGGCGGGAAGGCGATTTTTCTCGCGCAGGATGCCCAGGGCACCGGGCTGTGGAGCAGTGATGGAACGGAGGCGGGGACCGGGCCGTTGCAGCGGCTCTCGCCGTACTGGGATCATGGCGTGACGTTCTTCTCCCAGGCTGGCTCGCAGCTTTTCTTTCCCGCCGCTCCGGTCGATGCGGTGAACCATATCCAGCTTTGGAAGACTGACGGGACAGCCGCCGGGACCTCCATCGTCAAGGATGTGAATCCGGGGCTGAATATGGCGGCGCTCGGAAACACGATCTATTTTCGAGGCTATGTGTCCGGCAGTGGCTACGGCTTTTGGAAAAGCGATGGGACGGAAGCGGGCACGGTGCTGGTAAAATCAGTGGTGCCGTCCTCGATCGTCGCAGCGGGTGGCCGCATCTATTTTGGGGTCTATTCCGCGGTTTCCGGAAACTCGCAGTTGTGGCAAAGCGACGGGACGACGGCGGGGACCGTGCCGATTGAGGATGGCTCCGGCGCAATCGACGTGGGCGCTGCGGAAGGAGTGGTTTATTTTACGAAGAATGGCGAACCGGGCCGGACCGAACTCCGGCGAACAACGGGTGGTGTGGGGCAATCTGAATGGGTGGCAACGTTTCCCACGGGCGTCTATTTTCACCCGGTCGTCAGTTCAGGGGCGGCGTTCTACTTTGAGGCGGCGGCAGAGGATTCCAGCACGCAGCTTTTCTGCGCGCAAAACGGGGTACCGGGGGTGGTGCAACTGACCTCCTCTCACGCGGAGGATAATTTCTTTTACGCCAGCAATTCGATCGCGCTGGGCAATGGGCGAGTGATGTTTGCTTCGTCCGACGAACACGGCCAGGAGCTCTGGCTCAGCGATGGCACGATGGCGGGGACGCATCTGGTCCGAGACATTTGTCCCGGCGCACTGAGCAGCAGCCCGGAAGAATTCGCGCTGGTGAATGGGAAGGTTTATTTCAGCGCCTATCATCCGGCGACCGGGGCGGAGTTGTGGGTGAGTGATGGCACGGCGGAGGGGACCACGCTGGTCGCGGATCTCACGGGTGACTCCGGCTCCAGCAGCCCGCAGAATTTGCGTGGGGTGGGGGATCAGCTCTTCTTTACCGCGACGACGGAGGCGTATGGGGAGGAACTGTACGTGTATGACACTTCGAGGGGCGGTGGACATTTGCCGCCCGTCGTGACGCTCGCCGGGGCTAACCCGCTCACGGTGGAGGCGGCGGCCGCGTATACGGATCCCGGGGCGAGTGCGGTGGACAATCGGCAGCAGGCGATCCCGCCGGTGATGATCCGCAACACCGTGGAATCGGCGATGCCGGGCAGCTATGCGGTGACGTGGACGGCGGTCGATGGGCTGGGCTTTTCCAACAGCGCGACGCGCGTGGTGCAGGTGGTGGATACGACGGCGCCGGTGATGGCTCCGCTGGCTGCGGTGACCGTGCAGGCGACGAGCGCCGCGGGAGCGACGGTGAACTATCCTCCGGCGCAGGCGACGGATGTGGTGGGCGTGGAGACGATCACCTACTCGCAGGAGACGGGCACGATCTTTCCCATGGGCCGGACCACGGTGACGGTGACGGCCACGGATGCAGCGGGGAACGTGGCGACGGGGAGCTTTGCGGTGATCGTGCTGCCGGCGGGACTGGATCGGCGGGGGCCGGTGGTGACGTTGACGTCGCCCACGGCGCGCAAGGTGAGTGCGGGGTTTGCGATCGCCGGCACCGTGCAGGACGATGAAGCGCTGGCCTCGCTGACGGTGCAATTGAATGGTGCGCCGCTGCCGCTGGATGCACCGCTGCCGGGAAATACGAATGCCGCGATCCCGTGGAGCGTGAGCGGCGGACAGCCGGAAAATGGGCTGAATACGATCGAGGTGGTGGCGGTGGATTTTGCGGGCTTCACCACGCGCGTGGTGCGCACCGTGGAATACGTGAACGAGCGGCCCGGGCTGGCGGGCAGCTACGCGGTGCTCTTGCGCCCGACCGGAGCGGGAAGGCTTGGAATTGCGGAGGTCGATACGAATGGACTGCTGCAAGTGACGGTGACGTCCGGTGGGGCGTTTACGGGGCGGATGATGCTGGCGGGCTCCAGCACTGGCTTGGTGGGCCTGATCGACAATGCGGGGGTGGCGCATTTCAAACCAACGGGGGCCACGGAACTGCTACTGGTGAAGCGGACGGCGCGAGGCTTTGTGCCGGGCTACCTCTCGTTTTCGTTGAATGAAACGACGGGCGTCACGGCGACGCTGGCGTCGCCGGCGTATGGCGACCCGCCAGTGGCGGCGGGCCAGGGCGTGAAAACTATTTTCGGTCCGCTCCATTCCGTGCCGGCGGAACTGCTGAATCTGCCGACGACCGGGACGGCGACGCGCGGGCTGTATGCCTTGGTTTTTCCGAGCAAGGCGCAAACACCATCGCGGCCGGCGGCCACGTATCCGCAGGGAGCGGGAGGTGTTTCGCTGCGGTTGGCGAAGACGGGGGACATCACGCTGATGGGCAATCTCGCGGATGGCTCGGTCTTCAACGCCGCGGGCAAGCTGCGCGCGGATGGGACGGCGGCCTTCTTTGCGCCGCTCTACGGGCAGACGGGTTTCGCGGGTGGCGAACTGACGTTTGCCGATGACGCGGATACCGATGTGAAGGGAAGCGATTGGCAATGGTTCCGTCCGGGGATGGATCGTGCGCCGCAATATCACTTCGGGTGGTCGCGCGTGACATTTGATCCCAAGGGGACGAAGTACTCGGGTGTGGATTCGGTGAGCTTTGGGCAGGGATCTGCCGGTCAGGCCCACCTGACTTTTGCCGAGGGACAGCTTTCCGCGGACGTGGTGAAAGCGGTGCGCGTCGATCCGGGCACGGGCATGGCGCGCAAGGAAACGGGCGATCGGACCTTCACTTTCAATTTCGTGTCCGCGACTGGTTTTTACGGCGGCGCTTTTGTCCACGAGGATGGCTGCTGGGCGAGTTATCGCGGCATTCTTCTCCACAAGGGTGCGAATCAAGGAGGGTTTGGATATTTCGTGGAATCTCCGGCCATCTCGGGCGGGCAAGCGGGCGGAGCCAGCCTCCGACCCTAGGGCGAGCCATCCGCCGCAATTGTTACATGTCCGGTATTCCGGAGGCATCGCCTTTGCTTAAGGAATTGTTTCAGCCCGATCATTTTCAGCCCAATGGCTCGTGTCCTGATTGCACTTTCCCTGTCCCTGTCCCTTGGTGCCGCTGCCCTGGCACAAGTGCCCGATACATTGCACGCGACGCTGGCGCCACCGGTGGGACGGCAATTGGGTGGGAAGCTGGGGGCCAGCGTGGCGATCAGCGGGGCCTACACGTTCACGGCCGTGCCGGGCGAAGTGAACAGCCAGCAAGGCGGTGGGGTGGTGAAAGTATTGGACTCCGTGACAGGCGCACTCCGGTTCGTGCTGCGGGAGCCGACGCCGACTCTCTCCAGCAGTGCGTTCGGCCCTGCTCTGGCCGTCTCCGGGACACGGGTGGCGGTGGCCGCTTATCGCTACTCGAACAGCGTCGTCGACCCAGGGCGGGTTTTCATTTTTGATCTCGCGAGTGCCACGCCGACGGTTCCGGTGCTCTCGCTGACCAAGCCGGGGGCGCAGACCGATTCTCTCTTTGGCGGAGCGCTGGCGTTTGAGGGGAATCGCCTCGTCGTGGGGGCTCCGCTGGAAGACACCGGAGCCAAGGACGCGGGGGCGGCCTATGTCTTTGACCTCGGGAGCGCGACGCCGACGGTGCCCGTGGCGACGATGCAGAATCCCGTTCCCGCCGACTCGGACAAATTTGGGACCGCGGTGGCGATCTCGGGCAACCGGGTCATCATTGGCGCGCCGCTCAAGGATATGAAGGCCACGGATGCGGGGTGCGCTTACGTGTACGACCTGGGCAGCGGCACGCCGGGCACGCCGGTGGTGACCTTGATGAAGCCTATCCCAGCCGACGGGGATCAATTCGGTGGAGCGGTGGCGATTTCCGGGACGCTGGCGGCAGTGGGTGTCCCGGAGGACGATCTGACCGGGACGGATACGGGCAGCGTGCATGTTTTTGATCTCACCGGGACGCCGGATGAGCCGGTGGCGACGCTGAGTATCGGGGGCCAGGACAATGGCGCTGGACTGGGAGCGGCATTAGCCTTTGAAGGGACGCGATTGCTGGTGGGCGGAACAAGTACCGGAGCGGCGTGGTTCTATGATTTTACGGCCGGCATTTCGCAAACGCCGGCGCTGGTGCTGAACAATCCGCGGCCGGGCAAGTCTTTCGATTTTGGCTCGGCCGTCGCGCTCTCGGGGAATCGGGTGGTGCTCGGTGCGCCCTCGGACGAATTTGTGTTCGGCGTCGCGGACGGCTGGTATCTGACCATTCTTGGAGCCGGTAAGGCGTTTGGCTACGATCTGGGTTCGGCGACACCGACGACGCCCACGGTGACTTTCGATGCGCCGGGGCCGGCGGTGAGCCAATTTTTTGGGACGACGATGGCTCTGTCGGGGACGCTGCTGGCGATGAGTTCGCCGTGCTACGGCAACCTGCCGGGCTTTGAGCATAGTTCCGGCAGTGTGAATGTATACGACCTGGCCGCGGGCGTGATCTATCTCGGGCAGAGCGCCGGCACGCCGGCGGACGCGGATTTTTCCGCGGCGACGACGACGGTGCTGGTCGACGATGCGACAACGCTGAAGGTGCGGGATAATGTGCCCGTGTCCGTGGGGGGCAGCCGGTTTCTGCGTGCGAAGGTGACGGCGGCTCCATAAAGGTCCACGGGGTGTTGTCAGCGAACGCCGCAGGGGGGAGTTTTGGCAGCATACTGTGTAACAGCAATGCCACTTGAACGTGGGCGTGTGCTCGGAGAGTCTCGGTATGCGGACTGCTCCCCTGGGCAGCGCCGCGTGATTTGTCGCCTGCGATGTGCCGTCTCCATCGCAAGGGGATCCTCCGCCCCCCGGTCCTCGTTCCGTTACCCAACTACTACACCATATCCCTGCAGAGGGACGGCACATCCGGTTTCCCGTTGGCCTGGTGCCGTTCGTCGCGGGGTCCTGCATGAAAACTCTTGTTTCCCTGGCGGTCGCGCTGGGGCTGACGGCGGTGCCGTTCGCCTACGCGCAATACCCGACGACGCTCAAGCAATCGGCTTTTTCTCCGGCTGGTCCCGGCACCGCCGATGGTTTTGGATCCTGCACCGCGATTTCCGGCACCCGCATGGTGGTGGGCGCGCCCTTTGATGATACCGGCGCGCCCGATGCGGGCACGATCTACGTGTATGATCTCGCCGGTCCGGTGCCGGCGGTGCCGATCGCGATCCTGCATGATCCTTTGCCGGCGGACGGGGACTATTTTGGTTTTTCCGTGGGGCTTTCCGGATCGCTGCTCGTGGTGGGGGCCATGGCGAGCGATGCGGATGGAGCGGATGCCGGGATCGCGTATGTGTATGATCTCGATGGGCCGGCGCCCACGGTGCCGGTGGTGACGCTGCATCCGCCGAGTGCGGTGCCGGGTGAGCAGTTCGGCTTTGCGACCGCTATCTCAGGATGGCGCGTGGTGGTGGGAGCGCCGTACGCGGGGGCGGGGAATGAAGGCGTGGCCTATGCATATGATCTCTCCAGTGCCACGCCGGCCGTGCCGGTGGCGACACTCACCCATGCGGGGGCGGCAAGCGGGGATCAGTTTGGCGATGCCCTCGCGTTGTCCGGAACGCGGGTGCTGGTCGGAGCGCCGTTTTGCGATGTGGGAGCGCTGAATGCCGGGGCGGCTTACGTGTACGATCTGGGCGGCGCTCAGCCGGGCACGCCGTACCTGGCGCTGTCGAATCCGAGTCCGTCGGCCGGGGATGCGTTTGGATACGCGGTCGCGCTGGCGGGGCAGCGGGCGGTGGTGGGAGCTCCGCTGAAGTCTTTGCAGGCGTCTCATCCCGGGGCGGCTTTTGCTTATCAGCTGAACGGCGGATCGCCCACGACGCCCACGGCGATGCTGCGGCCGCTGGATCCGGCGGAGGGGGACAACTTTGGTGCGGCGGTGGCGCTGTCGGGAGCGACGGCGCTGGTAGGTGCGCCGAATCGGGATGTCGGAGCGGCGGATGCGGGGGCGGCGTACTCGTTTGATTTGGCGGGGGCAAATCCGGGGAGCCCCCTGGCGATGCTGACGAATACGCATCCCGTTCACGGGGAGCTTTTCGGCACCGCTGTGGCGCTGGATGGTTTCACGGCGGCGATCGGGGCACTGTCCGATAGCTCTGATCCGAGTGGGGTGGGGGCCGCTTATGGGATGGGGCCGGCGTCGAATGACACGGATGGAGATGGGCTGCTCGACCTGTGGGAATACGCGCACTTCGGGACGCTGGCCGGACATACCGCGGGGAGTGATGCCGATGGCGATGGGGTGCCGGAATTGCTGGAGTTGGCTTTTAACCGGAATCCGTTGGTGCCGGACGTTTCGCCGACGCCGGCGACCGTCGTGGAGGGTGGGTATCTTACCCTCACGATTCCGAAACGCGCGGGGGTGACATATCTCGGGCAGAGCGCAGCCTCGCCGATGGACGCCGCGTTTTCGGCGGGGACGACGACGGTGTTGATCGACAATGCGACGACGCTGAAGTTTCGGGACAATGCGCCGGTGGCGAATGGGGGCAGCCGGTTTTTGCGGGTGAAGGTGACGGCGGCGCCGTAGATGTTCGTGCGGCCGGCAGAAGGGCGAGCCTGCCGTAATTTCAATGCGCTTTCCTTTCCGCCCGCCGCCTTCGCCCTTGCCTCCAAAGCGGTGTGGCGCTGTCGCTTCCCACCGCAGTCCAAAGCCTCGCGGCACGTTTGAGAGCGGCGTTCGAGGGAGCGTCGCAGTGGCTCGCCTGCGACGTTGATGCTCGCTTCCGCTCGCCCCCTGCGGGCTGCCTACGGCGGGCTTTTTGCCTACGGCCTCTCCGCTTCGCTACGGTTCGCTCCGCTCGAATCCGGTCGCAGCTACATGGCCTGATTTTAGATCAGGCCATTCGTCAGGCGTTGCCAGGCGGCGCGCATGAGGCGGTAGCCGAAGTGGCCTTGGGGCTCGATGAGGAGTTCGCTGCCGGACCATTGGCGGGAGAGGGACTCGATATCCGCGGCGCGAGCGATGTGGTCGTAGGCACCGGCGGCGAAGAGCACGCGGCGGTGGTCGCAGAGCGGCGCGCCGTGGTTGGGGGCGATGAGGCGGTAGTGCTGGGCGAGTTCTCCGGGCGTGACGCCGGCGCTGGTCAGGCCGCGGCGAACGGATTTCCCCGCGGGGCTTTCCCAAATGGCGTGATGCACATTCACGATGGGCTCGATGAGCGCGACGAAGCGGAAGTCGGCCTCGACGGAGGCGAGCAGGCTGCCGATCCAGCCGCCGTAGCTGCAGGCCCACAGGCCGAATTCGCGGCAGCCGTGGGCGCGCAGCCAGCCCATCAATTGCCGGCACTCGGCCACGCCGGCGCGCAGGCCCTGCGAGGTGCGGACGGCGTCCGCGGTGATGGCGAGTTCGCCGGTCCAGTGTTTGGGCGGCGTGCGCGAGTAGTGGTAGGGCAGGTGGACGAAGACGGCGTTCCAGCCGCGATCATTAAACATACGCGCCCACTCGCGGTAGCCGCGATCGCTGGCGGACATGAGGGCGTGGAGCATGAGCACCGTGGGAGCGCTCCAGCCCTGGGCGCACGGGAAGAGCAGGGCGCGGCATTGCTGGTTCTCGGCGTGCGCGGAGGCGTGCGGAGATTCCCAGGTGAGCGCCTCGCCGCCGTTTTTTCCCTGCATCGTGGGCGCGTGGAAATAATCGTGGCGCGAGGTCTGCGCATGCTTGCCGGCGTAGCGGGACCAGGAAGCGCGGAAGCCTGCGTCGAGCCGGTGGCGGCGCTGGCGCCATTCCATCAGCGCGCACATCGCGTAGTCGCTCATCGTGGCGAGGAAGCGTCTCACTGGCCGGCCATCCTTTCGCGCGGGGGCATGGGCAGGTCGGCTTGCTGGAGGGAGAAGGCGGTCATCATGTCGCGGCAAAGCGCGCGCATGGCCTCAGCGAGGCGAGCTTCCAACGCGGTGCGGGCTTCTTTCCCACTGCCCTCGGGGGGCAGCGGTTCGCCGAAACCGATCCAAACTTTCGCGCGGCGAAAGGGCAGGTAGCTGCGCTTGGCATACAAGCGGTCGCTGCCGAGAATCACACAAGGCAGCAGCGGAGCACCGGATATTTGGGCGAGCGCACCAGGGCCGGGGATCATCGCCGCGCCGCCGAGGATGCTTGCGGCGCCATCGCGGATGCCGCCTTCCGGAAAAATGCCGACCATGCGTCCGCGGGCGAGGCGATCCAGTGCGGTGCGGACGGAACTGCGATCGGCTTTGCTCCGATCCACGGGAAAGGTGTCGACCGCACGCAGCCAGCCGCCGACGAAGCGATTTGAAAAGAGGCCGGCGGTGGCCATCCAATCGACCTTGCGGCCGAGGCGCGCGGCGATGAGCGGCGGGTCGAAATGCGAGATGTGGTTGCAGGCGAGGAGGCAACCGCCATGGAGACGCGCCCGTTCTCCGCGCCACACGCGGACGCGGACAAACGGCGCCAGCAAGGCGCGCAAAAACCAGACAGTGAGCTTGTAACCGAGCCAACGCACGCCGTGCGGCTAGCGGGTTGTGTTCCTCTCGCCAACTCCGAAAGTGGCCCCGAGCTTGCTCTTCTCTGGGAAACCGGGCAGGGTTCCACTCACCCATCCCCTTTTTGTGTCCCTAATCCTCAATGCTCATCCCGCAGACTGAAATCATCATCAATTTGGATGGTGCCGAACTGGCACGCGTGGTCGTGGAGCCGGGCGTCTATTTGATCGGCACGCATCCGGTGGCTGACATCATCGCGCAGGCGGAGGGCGTGGCGCTCTATCACGCACACCTCACAGTGACGCCGGATGAGATGCGCATCCAGGATCTCGGCAGCGAAAGCGGGACGTACGTCTCGGGTGTGCTGGCGACGGAGGCGCTGCGGATTTGGCCGAATCAAAAAGTGCTCATCGGCCCCGCGGTCCTGGAGGCGAGAAGGGTCCGCACCTCGGCGATCGATCAATCGCTGCCGGCACCCGCCGTCGCGGCGCGGAAAATTTTGCCGGAGGAATTTTTGCGGGGGCGCAAATATGAGATCGCCGGCACGGTGGGGCAGGGGGGCATGGGCGCGGTGTTGCGCGCGCACGAAGCGACGACGCATCGCACGGTGGCGATGAAGGTGATGCTGGCGAATATCTCGGAAGCGGACGTGGTGCGGTTCATTTCGGAGGCACAGATCACCAGCCAGCTGGAACACCCGAACATCGTGCCGGTGCATGAGCTCGGGGTGGATGAGCACGATCAGGTTTTCTACACGATGAAGCTCGTGCAGGGCGTGAACCTGCGCGAGATCCTGGACAAGCTGAAGGCGGGCGATGCGGACACGTGCGCCCAGTACCCGCTGCGGCGTCTCCTCGTGGTGCTGCTGCGGGTGTGCGATGCGATCGCGTTTGCGCATTCGAAAGGCGTGATTCATCGCGACCTCAAACCGGATAACGTGATGATCGGCGACTTCGGCGAAGTGCTGGTGATGGACTGGGGATTGGCGAAGGTGCTGGGAACGCCGGAGGTCCCCTATGAGCCGGCGGCCGCGGCCATGGAGAAAGTGGTGTCGTCGGCCCGCAGCGCGCAGGGCGATTCGTTTACGCATGTGGGCGCCTTTGTGGGGACGCCGCACTACATGTCGCCCGAGCAGGCGCGCGGAGAGACGGAGACGCTGGATGCGCGGGCGGACGTGTGGGCGCTCGGCGCCATTCTCCGCCAAATCCTTTCGCTGGCGGCGCCGGTGGAGGGGGAGGACGCGGACGAGATCATGGCAAAGGTGCGCGCGGGCCAGCTGGTGACGATTCCCAAGGAGGCGCCGCATTGCCCCGGCGGGTGGGTGCCGGAGGCGCTCACGGCGGTAGCGGAGAAGGCGCAGTCGGTCGACCGGGAAAAGCGCTACGCCACGGCGGCGGAGTTTCGAGAGGAGATCGATGCCTACCTTGGCGGCTATGCCACGCAGGCCGAGCGGGCGGGCGCTTTCCGCCAACTGTGGCTGCTCATGAATCGGCATCGGGCGGTGTCGGCATCGCTCCTGGTGCTGCTGGTGGTGTGCGTGGTCTTTGTGGTGCGGCTCGTGGCCAGTGAGCGGCGGGCCAATGTCAGTGCGGATCTCGCGCGGACGAACCAGCAGCGCGCGGAGGAGAAAGAGCAGCTGGCGCATGCCGCCGAAGCAAGGGCGCTGGCGGATCGTAAGATAGCGCGCGAGCAGTTTGCCCGTTCACAGCGGGCGCTGGCGGATGCGGCGTTCCGGGAATCCGACAGCACGGCCATGCTGGCGGCCCTGGATGCGGTGCCGGAGGATTTGCGGGATTCGGAGTGGCGCTATCTCCGGTCGCGCGCGGATAATTCCCAGGCGCGCGTGGAGAATGAGAATGGCAATTGGTACGTGGGGGCGGCGGCGGATCCCGTACATCCGGGCGTGTTTGCGGTCGTGGCGATCGGGGGAGAGCTCGTCATGGTCGAAGGATCCACGGGAAAAAGGCTGCGCAGCTTTCCGCTCACCCCGCGGCAGAAGCACGGGAACTGGCATCGAGGCGTTGATTTCTCGCCGGATGGCGAGCGGATTGCCGTCGGGTCGATGGGCGACGGGGGCGTGGCCATTTATCGGGTGAAGGATGGCGAGTGCCTGGCGCAGTGGGAGGGCGAGGGGGTGGACAAGGTGCAGTTCAACGAAACGGGAGATCGGCTGTTTACGGTGGACGACCAGCGCGGGTTGGTGGTGCACGATGCGGCCACGGGAGAGGTGCGGGGGGAATGCAAACCGTGTTTTCGCGGCGCGTACGCGGGCGGAGGAAAAGCGATCGTTTCGGACGGCGAACTGTTGCGCGTGGTGGACCCGGTGTCGCACCAGGTGGAGCGCGAGCTTTATCGGGGCCGGGCCTGGATTACCTCGGTGTCAATGCCGCTCGGCGCGAAGAACGTCTATTTTGCGACACGCGATGGCATGATTCGCGGCCTGAATTTTGCGGATGGCACCGTGATGTTTGAAGGGCGGCTGGCGGACCGCAATGCGTGGATCACCGCGGTGTCGGCTGGCCGCTACGTGATCGCCGGGACCGGCGCCGGGGATCAGTTTCGCGAGATGCGGATGTGGGACACGGAGACGGGATATCAGCTGCCGCCTTTGCTCGGCGGCGTGAGTGCCGTCGAGGGTCTCGCCATTCATCCGGCCACGGGGGATGTCATCGTCAATGGGGTGGATACGCGCACGTGGAATGTGGGGACGCGCCCGCCGCAATGGACGTTCGACGGCGCGGGTCAATCGGGAGTTTTCTGGGGAGAGGAATTTATTCCGGGGACTTCCCCGGTGCGCCTCGAAGCGGACGGACAATTTAAGGAGCCGCCGTATCGGTGGCATACCCGGACGCAGAATGCCCTGGTGGCCACCGCGGCGGGCAAGGTGGCGGCGGTGGCGCGGCTGCGAGGACCCGGGCCGCGCAGTGCGGATATTTTCGTGGTCCGCCGGACGGGCCAAGGTGTCGAGATCGCGCAGACCTTTTCTTACGAGTATGACGTCCGCGCGCTCCGCTTGAGTCCGGATGGCGAGCGGCTGGCCGTATATAACTACTACTCTAGTCTCATCGCATGGGACACGAAGACGGGGCAAAAGCTGCCGGCCTGTGACTTGAAAGGCATTCACGTGATTCAAGATTTGCGCTGGGTGGGGACGGAACGCCTGGCCGCGGTCGTTTCCATCAAGCCGCGAGGCTCCCCCGGGTGGGAGGAGCGGGTGGTGCTGTGGGATGTCCAAACAGGCCGGCAAATGGCGAGCGTGCACAGCGACACGCCGATGGATTGCCTCGCCGTTTCGCCCGACGGCAAACTCCTGGCGGAGGCGGGGCAGGATAAGTATGTGCGCCTGCGCGATGCGGAGACGCTGGCGGTGAAGGACACGTTTCGCGCGCATGATGGTCCGGTGACCGCCCTGGCCTTTCATCCGTCCAAGCCCCTGCTGGCGACGGCCTCCGCGGATCGCACGGTGCGCCTCTGGAATCTCGCGAATCGCACCATGGAGGAGGAAATCCGTTCGCCCGGAAAAGAGCCGAGGGCTTTGAATTTTAATACCACGGGAAATCTGCTGGCCTGCTGCGATGTGACGCCGAGCGGTTTCGTGTGGGACCTGCGGATCGCCCAGCCCGAGGCGCAGGTACAGGCCCGTCGCGCCGTGGAGGCGCGGCGGCAAAAGGAGATCGCGGACTCCACCGCGCGCAGGGGGCTGTGGGCGGAAGCGCGCGCGGCGTATGAAGCCTTGGTGCGGCTCGATCCCGAAACGAGCATGCGCTGGTTCCAGCTTTCCCCCGTGCTGGTGCAGCTCGGCGACCATGAGGCCTATCGCCAGCACTGCCATGCCATGCTGGAGCGCTATGGCGACACGGACGAAGTAATGGTTATGGAGCGGACCGCGAAGGCCTGCCTCATCGAGCCGATTGATGAGGCGGACCGTCAGCGCGCACTGCGCCTGGCGGAGACGGCGGTGGTGAAGGGGGCGAACCATCCATCACTCGTGTACTTTCAATTTGCGAAGGGTCTGGGGCAGTACCGCAGCGGAGCGTTCGACGCGGCGGCGGAGACGCTGCAAGCTTTCGGGGAGCGCCCGGCGACCGGAGATCTGGATCTCCATGCACGAGCGGTGCTGGCGATGGCGAACTATCGCGCGGGACGGACAGAGGAAGCGCGGACGATTCTCAAGGTGGCGCAGGAAGCGGCCTCGACGGTGCTGCCCGCGGAGGGGACGGACCAGACGGGGGCGTGGCATGATTACTTGACCGCACGGCTGCTCCTGCGTGAGGCGGCGGCGACGCTGGAGGAGAAGTAGGGCGAGGGAATGAGCTTTGGATTCTCATTCTGCGGGGAGCTTTTCACTGGGCGCCCAGGCTCCCAGTGAGCAGCCGCGTTACTTTCCGTCCGTGGCGGTGGGAGCGGTTGTCTCGTCTTTCGCTTCGCCGGCGGTGACGGCGATTTTCAGATCGGCGAAGCCGATTTCGATCACGGTATCGGCGGTGCCCGTCAGCGATTTGAGCGTGGTGTGGGTTTTCGGATCCTTGCTCACGACGGCGGGAGATCCGCGGAGGAAGAATTTTTTTTGCGCAAAGTCGGCCTCGATGCGATCGGCGTGGGCGTCGACATCCCATGGGCCGCGGAACATGTCGGGGCCGTGCTTGAGCGTGGGGTGGCCGGTGGAGATGAGGAGTTTGGTGCGCTGGCCTTCCATCTCCGCGTGGTCGTGTTTTTCCGCGGTGAGATTCCACTGGCCGGCAACCCGGAGCGTTTTGCGGGGAACGCGCGGGGGCGTAGATGGCGAATGGTCGGCAGGCGTTGGTTTTTCCGGTGGGGAGACGGGAGCGGAATCCTCGGCAACGGCGCTGGTCGTGAGCGCGAGCGGGAGAGCGATTTTCAGAAAGCGGATTCCGCGGTGGGACATGCGGGAAGAGTAAGCGGGGAGAGGGGAGATGGAAACGGATTTGGTGACGCGCTTTTGAGCGCGGCGTAAGATGAGAGCAAGAGCGCTGGAGCCGGTCTGGCACTTTTGTGGTGACGGTTGCGGAGGACCAAAGGTCCGATTCATATCAGCCCAGGGCGCAAGTCCTGGGATCCATATTCCAAATGTCCGACGAGCCCTGCAGGGGCGACGCATCGGCGCTTTCGGACCCTTGAATGAATCGCCCCTACAGGGCTCAGGCGATCTGGATGATCAATCCCAGGACTGACGCCCTGGGCTGATATGAGTCGGACCTTCGGCCCTCAAAAGCCGCAGCGATAAAAGTGCCGTCCAGGCACTACGCCGCGGGCCGTGGGTTGCGGTAGGCGGTGGGGCTCATGCCGAACCAGCGTTTAAAGGCGCGCGCGAAGACGAGGGCGCTGTCGTAGCCGACTTGCGGGGCGACGACTTCCAGCTTGTCGCCGGCCGTTTCGAGCAGGCGTTGCGCGCGCTGCATGCGCATGGCCGTGAGGTGCTGCATGGGGCTGCGGCCGAGTTCGCGCAGGCAGAGGCGGCGGAGATGCTCGGCGCTCAGATGGGCGCGGCGCGCGAGGGCGGGGAGGGTCCACGGTTCGGCGAGCGAGGCTTCCACTTCCTCCCACAAGCGCCAGAGCCGCTCCTGCCCATGCCATGGACGCGCCATGCGCGTGGTGAGGCCGTGGAGCAGGCTCACCCAATGATGCACGAGTGGCGCGGAACGCTGGCCCTCCCATTCCGCGCGAAGGCCAGCGATGACGCGGGCGAGCTCGGTGGCGCCCTCGGCAGCGCGGAGGGGAGAGCCCGCGCCGACCAGCGGCTTCATGGCGGCTGGCTCTTCGTAGCGAACCCACGCAAAATTCCACACCGCACCGGGCAGGGCGAAGAAGGCGTTGGGCACCCGCGGCGGCGCCATGCAGAGGGCGCCGCCGGCGATGCGCTGCCAGCGGCCATCGAGCAGGATACGGCCAGCGCCGCTGATGCTGGCGAGAAAGAAGCTGCCGGCTGGTTGCAGGCGCACCCGGCGGTACGGCGCGCGCGCCTCCTCGAGCCCCACGCGGGCCATGCGACAGGTGACGAGCTCCGGGCAATCCGCCGCCTCGAGGATCCAGTGGCGGGTGCGCGGACCGTCGATGGTGGTTTCGGTGAGATGTAGTTGGCGGATTTCGGGCATCGGCCGGTGAAAGCGACTGCGAGGAGGAGGCAGGCCGAGAGTGGCGGTGAGGGCAAGACAAAGGTGAGGCCTCCCGGCTTCCAGTCAGCGCGCTGAATATTTTCGGGTTCGTCTCGTCCACCATCCATGCTCCGCCCACTTTTCACCCTCGCCGTCGTTTTGATGGCGATCGGCCACGCCGTGGCCGCGGATTTTGCCACGGAAATGATGGAGGCCACTTTCAGGGTGGGGGATGGTTCAGCAGCGACCTGTTTTCTGGTGCGCCGGGCGGCTCCCGATGGGGCGCTGTATCTGGTGACCGTGGCCCACGCGCTCGACGACAACGCGGCCGATGCCATCACTCTCGTCCTCCGAGAAGCTAAACCGGATGGCACCTACACCCGCCGGGATTATTCCCTCGCGCTGCGCCGCGACGGCCGACCCCGGTGGGTGCGGCATCCGAAACAGGACGTCGCCGTGCTGAAGATTACCGAGCCGTTGCCGGTGCCGATCGCCGGGTTGCCCATTTCCGCCCTAGCCAATCCCGAACAGCTCCAGGCGGCGGGCGTGCATCTCTGCAGTCCCTTGTTTGTGCTGGGCTACCCGATGGGATTGGAGGCCGATGTCTCCGGGCTTCCGGTGGCGCGCAGCGGAATTTTCGCCAGCCCTCCACTCCTGCCCGCCACGACCCACCCGACGTTCCTGGCCGACTACACGGCCTCTGGTGGAGATAGCGGCGGGCCGGTCTTCATGGAGGGGAGCGAGCAGCACCCTCTGCTGGCGGGCCTGATCGTCGAACAACATTATTTTGTCGATGAAGTGAAAGCCGCCGACGGGGCACATCGCATGCGCACGCCTCTGGGTGTCGTCAACGTCCTGCATGCGCCCTACATTCGTGAGACCATCGAGATGGCTGCCCGTCAGGAGGCACCACCTTCCAAATAGAGGATGCCAGCGCATTCTGAATACCGTGTGAGAACAGCAACGACGGGAAGGCGATCCGGTTGATAGAACGGTGCCGGCTGAATTTCCGATCCCCTGTTCGCGCGGAGAGCGCATCTTTTTTTGGGTGATCAGCGTAGTCGGAGTGGCGGAGACGGTGAAGGAATTTTGCGGGGCCTTTCTGGGGTTCCTCGCTCCGCTCGGGGTGGAGCTGATCTTGCAGAAAGAAGAGACACCGGTGGGTCAAGGCATCTCGCGCCGTTTCCACGCCTGCATCATTTTCGTCCGGCCCGAGGCGCTGGCGGTGGCCACAGCGAATTCTACTCCCGCGCAAAATGCTTGGCGTGAGTACCGAAAGTAATTTTCGGATGGTCTCCGGCGCTGACTTCGCGGCGCAGGTAGCCCTCGCTTGATCCGGGGCCTGAAGGCCCCGGCTAGTATCCGTCGGCCCTTCGGGCCGGAAGCGAGGTTTGCCGGTGATGATTTTCGACCACCGCTCTCAAGTGTAGCATTTCGACAGTCACGGACGAAGAATGAGCGTCTGCGACGTGTGCTTTCGCATGCCGCGGCGGAGCCAATGGAAACTCTTGGCGAACGCGGCATGGCCGCTGGGCGCCATCCACCGAAGGGCTTCGCCCTTCCACGCTGCGTCTCCTTTCACCATCCAAAGCGGAGGGGGGGGCCCGGAGCCGGAGCTTCGAGCCACCGAGAGCTGCCGCCCAAAAACACAACCACCCCGCGACCCTTTCGGATCGCGGGGTGGAGTGAAAGTTGGGAGTGGGAGGGCGCCACGCTCTCTTCCCCCTGTGCTGGTCTTAGGCGCTCCACCCGAAGGTAGGCGACCAGCTCCCCGACGCTGTTGACCACGGCAAGCGGTCTTCTTCGGTCTCGCAGCAGGACCGGCTGGTGGCTTTCGCACGCCAGCGTGATTGAGTGAGGCCTCTTAGCCCGGTTCGGCAGGCACCCGCCGGTGCCCGACACGCCAGACTGGGTAGTGACACGCCTGCAAAGGCGATTTCGCGTCACCACCGATTACCACAGGGTCGGCCGCGGCTGTTGGCCGCGCGTTGGCCCCGCGCTACGGGTCTGACCTCTTATCTCTCAAGTTGCGTTGTGTTTGCAGTCGGACGACGCCGTTTTGAAGCGCCGTTCGGTTTTTAAAAGGTTGTCCTCACTTTGCCAGGTGAGGTGCCTTCCCGTCTGCCGCCGCCCCTTACGTTTCCCCATTGCGAACGGGGATCTTGTGGCGAGGTTGTCTCGCGCAGGCGATGGCAGCCGTGTTGGTTCGCGGTAGCAACTAAGACCTTAACGGTCACCGCGTTTCCACCGGCAGTCGAAACGTCCGCCGGTTTCTCACTCAGCCAGCCCGATGGCTTTCGCCACCGTGAAGCGGTTTCGCGCCGCCGGCTGCAAGACTCCAAATGTCGCAGGTATCAGCCCGGTGCGACCCAGGCTGTTGGAGTCCGTGAATTTTTGCCCTGGCACCCGCTATGGCCGCCTCTCACGCCGAATGGCGTTACAACGGTCACCTGACAGGTGTGGACAGGGAGCCGGGCGCACCAACTGCACCCGACTATTCTCCGGTTGCCCGGAGGTATCTCGGAGTGATTCGCAAAGCATTTTGCAAGGTTCTGCGGGAGTCACTCTCGTTCTTTCAAAGAACTGGGCGGAGAATGAAGGATGGTTCCAAAAACGTCAATAGGAAAAATGCGTAAATCGCACAAAATAAAGCACTTGTGAATATCCGGTGGATAACTATGCGCGGGTATTGAATTTGAAGGACTTACGGTGGGAATAGTTATTCACCAGCGTGAACAAATGGGGGAAAACGGGGAGCGCGCCGAAAATTTTTGATCAGAAAACCGGCCATATTTTTCGCGGATCGCGGCGATTTTGGATGTATTCAATCATGCTTCCGAAAAGCCTTTTTGCGGCTCTCTCGTCCGTTTGGCTGACCAGTTGGCCGGTAAGCGAAGCTTGACGGAGAGCGTGTTACCCCTTTATTGCGCCCCGCCCAAAATTAAGGACGAATGAAAAGTCTCGGTCTCGCTACTGCACTCCTCGCGTTGGTTGTCGGCTTCACTGGCTGCGCCAACAATGATCCGCGCCTGAGCACGGACACGGTTTATCTCGGTGGCCGCCGTGAATCGAGCGGGCAGCCGAAGGAAAAGCGGATGAATTTCGACAACGTTTCCTACTGGGATGGCGACGGGGTCTCTGGACCGGCGCGGGTGCGCATCAGTCTGGGCGAGCAGCGCGCCTATTTTTACAAGGGGGAGCAACTGGTGGGGATCTCGATCCTGTCCACGGGACGTGAGGGGCACGATTCGCCCACGGGGAGCTTCCACATTATTCAAAAAGATCGCGATCACGTATCGTCGATCTACGGCGATTACATCGATGCCAAGACGCACGAGATTGTGATGAAGGAAATCGATCGCAGCAAAGACAAGATGCCGAAGGGGTGCATGTATGATGGCGCGCGGATGCCGTTCTTCATGCGCATCGTCGGCGGGGTGGGCATGCACGAAGGTTTTCTGCCGGGGTATCCGGCGTCGCATGGCTGCATCCGGATGCCGGGTTTCATGGCGGAAGCTTTCTTCCGGAATGTGGACGTGGGCACGCCGGTGACGATCACGCCGTAAGGCGCGGCGCGGACACCCAACATGCGCTCCCGGGCCGGCGTGTTCGAGAAGCGTGAGCTTGCCGCGATTTGGTGACTGGGATAGGAAGGAGCGTGATGAAATCATCGGTGGCTCTTCTCTTCCTCACTCTCTCCGCGGCGATTGCCTTGGCGGCGCAGGCTCCGGAAATTGCTCCGTTGGCCGCGAAGTATCAGGCTGAGACCACGGCGGTGGAGACGGATCGCAGTGCCGTGGTCGCGCGCGCGGCGCGGATCTATTTGCAAGCGTTGGACGATGCGGAAAAGACGGCGACGGCGAAAGGGGAGGTCAAGGTCATTACGGCCATTACGACCGAGCGCGACGCCGTCAAAGCCGCGACGCCGCGGAACTCGCCCCCGCCGGATTTTCCGAAGGAATTGCTGCCAGTGCAGAAGACCTATCTGGCCAACGTGGCGAAGGCCGAGGCGGAGGCCACGCCCCGCCGGCAGCGGGCCGTGGCGGATTACCTGCGGGCTTTGTCGGCGCTGCAATCGCGCTCGGCGGGAAACGCGGCGCTCGTGGCGGAGATTGCCGCGGAAAAGGAGTCGCTCATCCGGGGAATCCCGGTGGATGCGCTGGAGATTACCAAAAAACTGGTCGGGAGCACTTGGGATTGGGCGGCCAAGGAGACGGTGGTGTTTCAGGAGCGGGGCAAAGGCCGTTGGAGCCTGGGCAACAAGGAGTTTACCTGGAAGGTGACGGATGGCGCGGCGCGAAAGATCGAAGGCGTCAATGGCAAGGGGCATCCCTTTCAACTGGTGCTCGAGCCGTCCATGGAGGCGGGGATGCTGGAGGAGGCGGGCGGGCATACGCGGCGGATTGAAATGCGGCCGCCCGGCAAAAAGTAGGAATCCCCGGCCCCCCTCGGCAGCGTGTTGAACGCGATCCGGGCTTTCGTGTCTGAATCCGGCAGCCATGAGCTGGGAAAGCCTGCCCACGACCCTTGCCCGAGCCGGCGCCCGTCCGCGGAGCCGGTGGCGCGAGTTCCTTTATTTTGGGTTGCTGGAGGCACGGGCATGCGTGTTTGCGGGGGCCTTCTTCGGGGTGCTGCTCATTTCCAAGTATGTCCATCTGCCGGGCGTGGCGCGGTCGGATTTCATCCTCCTCGCGGCCCTCATTTTGCAGGCGGCGCTGCTCCTGGGAAAGGTGGAGACACTGGCGGAGGCCGCGGTGCTGGCGGTGTTTCATGCGCTGGGGCTGTGTCTGGAGCTGTTCAAAACACAGCCCAGCATCAATGCGTGGAGTTATCCGGAGCTCGGCCATTTCTATATCGGGACGGTGCCGCTCTACAGCGGCTTTATGTACGCGGCGGTGGCCAGCTACATGTGCCAGGCCTGGCGGGTGCTGCAGCTGCGCTTTACGCACTATCCTCCGCGCTGGCTGGCGCTGCCGCTCGCGCTGGCGATTTACGCGAATTTCTTCACGCATCACTGGCTGCCGGATGGGCGCTGGTTCCTGGCGGCGGCGGTCTTGGTGGTCTTCAGCCGGGCGCGCGTGCATTTTACGGTTTTCCGGGAGCACTCCATGCCGCTGGCGCTGGGCTATCTGCTGGTGGGATTTTTTGTGTGGGTGGCGGAAAATATTTCCACCTTTCTGGGCGCGTGGGTGTATCCGCACCAAAAGGATGGCTGGGCCGTGGTCTCGACGAGCAAGATCAGCTCCTGGGCGCTGCTCGTGATTCTTTCGGCGGTCATCGTGGCGGAGTTGAAGCACTACCGGGAGGGCGACGCGGTGGTCGAGGGGCGGTAGTTGCTTGCTTTGAAAAGGCGTCCTTTTAAGCTGCGCGCCCCATGAAGATCGTCCTCTCCCTTGCGCTGCTTTTCTCCTTGGTGGTGATCGCTCCGGCGCAACAGACACCGGAGGCGGAAATCGCGGCCACCGTGGATGGCTTCAAACAGGCTTATGCCCGGCAGGATGCGGCGGAAGCAAAGGCTGCGGCGCCGGCCAAGACGGCCTACTTGCTGGAACTGACGAAGCTCCGGGACGAGGCGAAAACGAAAGGAAATCTCGATGCCTTGATGGATGCGGAGACGGCGTTGAAGGCCGCGCAGGATGACCAACCGGCGGCTCCGCCCAAAGTCCTGGGCGCCGCGCTGGTGCGCGCGCGCGCCAATTACGACAAAGCAGCGGAGGCGGCGATTCGGAACTATGCGTCCGGGCGGCCCCGCATCGACGCGGACTTCGACCGGGCCATGGCGGCGCTGGAGCAAAAGTTTACGCGAGCGGGGAATCTCGTGGCGGCCACCAAGGTGCGGGAGGTGAAGGCGTCGCTCGGGTTGGGCTCGGGGGAGAACATTCTCTCAACCATGAAAGGAAAGATGGATAAGCGGAATTTGAATGTCATGTTGCCCGCCGGCGAGGCCATCACCTCGGAGAAATCCTATACGCCGCCGGTGGAGATCACCTACATCTTCCAGACGGATGGGCAAATTCGCTTTGGCTACGCCGCCGATGAGATCATTTTTAACTGGGAGCTCAACGGGAGCGAACTGCGGATTGGGGGTGGGCCGGCCGGGGGGCAGCACCGCAAGGGAGAGGGGGCCATTCCCAAGAATGCCTGGGTCACGGTGAAGCAAACGGTCCTGGCCAATGGGATGGCTGTGTCGGTGAATGGAGAAAACCGGGCGCAGTGGGCGGGGGACTTTCGCCGGATCAATTCGCCCGTCAAAATCTGGGGCCCTGGATCGAAGCTCACCTTGAAGCAGGTCAGCGTGCGCAAAATCGACTCCGGGCATTGAGCGGGATGGGCGCCGCCGGGGGCGGAAAACTTCAGCGTAGGGCTTGCCGTTTCGCCACGAGATCGCCACGCTCCGCCCCCCATGTCGCAGGAATATAAAGTGAAACTCGAAGTGTTTGAGGGGCCGCTCGATCTGCTGCTCTACCTCATCAAACGCGACGAGATTGATATCTACGACATCCCGATCGAGCACATCACCAAGCAGTACCTGCAGTTCGTGGAGCTCTTCAAAATGCTCGACCTCGATATCGCGGGCGAGTTCGTGGTGATGGCCGCCAATCTGATTTATATCAAGAGCCGGGCGCTGCTGCCGGTGAGCGTACAACCGCCAGAGGAGGAAGCCGAGGAGGAGGACCCGCGCTGGGAACTCGTGCGGCAGCTCCTGGAATACAAGAAATTCAAGGAAGCGGCGGCGCATCTCGGGCAGCGCGAGGCCGAGCGCCAGGGCGTCTTCCCACGGGTGCAGCCCCTGGTGGAGGAAGCGCCCGAGCGGCCGCTGGGCGACGTCTCCGTTTTTGACCTCATCAACGCCTTCAACAAGATCCTCAAGCGCCTGGACAACAAGCGCGAGAATCTGGCGGAAATTTTTGAGGAAAATTTCTCCGTCGCCGACAAGATTGACCTCATCTTGAAAATGACCTCGACCGGCGTGGGGCTGCGTTTTACCGAGCTATTCAGCACGGCGGCGTCGCGCGGCGAAATCGTGGTCACCTTTCTTGCTCTCCTGGAACTCGTCCGCCTCAAGCAATTGCGCTGCGCACAATCGGAGCCGTTCGCGGAGATTGAAGTCGTGCGCGCGTGAGCACACCGGGAGCCGCCACCACCATGCTGACGCTGAAACAAGTCATCGAAGCCCTGGTCTTTGCCTCGCCAAAGCCGCTGACGCTGGAGGAGATCCGCAAGGCTCTCCGCGGTGCGGCGGCCGAGACCGAGGACCTGAACATCATCGCCATGGGCGAAGCCACGGAGGAGCAAATCGCCTCCGAGCTGAACCTCCTGCGCGCCGAGTATGAGCAGACGGGGCGCACGTTCCAGATCGTCGAGCAGGTGAATGGCTACGCCATGGCGACCGTTCCGGCGGCGGTGGATTGGGTGCGGCAGCTGTATCCCGAGAGCCGGCCCACGCGGCTGAGCGGACCTGCGCTGGAGACGCTGGCGATCATCGCCTACCGGCAGCCGGTGACGCGGGCGGACATCGAGGCCGTGCGCGGGGTGGCCGTGGATGGCGTGATGCAGGTGCTGCTCGACCGCGCGCTGGTGAAGATCGCGGGCCGGGCGGAATTGCCGGGGCGCCCGCTACTTTACGAAACAACCGAGTATTTTCTGCAGCATTTCGGCATCAAGGACGTGGTGGAGTTGCCGAACTCGGACGAGCTGCGGCGCGTGACTTTGCCCAAAGCCGAATATCCCGAGGAAGGCGCGGAGAAGACCGAAAAGCCGCCGAAGGAAAAGGGCGGGCGCAAGAAGAAGGCAGCCGCCGAAGGCTCGCCTGCCGACGGTGCCGCACCTGCGGAGGCCGCGGCGGAAGGAGCGGCCGCGGCCGAAACTGCGGCACCCGCCGAAGCGGGCGCGGAGGCCTCTGCGCCGGCCAGCGAAGGACAAGCCACCGAAGCCGCGGTGCCGGAACCTCCGGTAGCGGAACCTCCGGTAGCGGAACCTCAGGCTGCAGAAAACACCGAGCCCGCCCCGGCAGCGGATCCCACGAGCGATGCGGCGGTGTCCGAGCCGGAACAGCCGGCGGGGGAGTGAATATGATCCGACCGCAAGCTTCCGCTTGCAGCTACATTCTTGCCGCCTAGGCTCGCCACCCTGTCTCCAACATGGATCTCTCCGAAGTTCGTCAGAAAATTGATGCGGTGGATGCGCAAATCATCCGCCTGCTGAATGATCGCGCCGATTTGGTGCACGCGGTCGGGGAAATCAAAAAGGCCGCCGGGCAGCCCATCTATGCGCCGGAGCGCGAAGAGCAGGTGCTGCGTGGGCTGGCGGGCAAGGCGCGCGAGCTCAATAGCCGCCTGCCAGAATCGAGCATCCGGGCCATTTACCGCGAGATCATGAGCGCGGCGCTGGCGCTGGAGAAGCCGCTCACGATTGCCTATTTCGGCCCCTACGCCACGAACACCCACCAGGCGGCGCGGAGCAAATTCGGCACGAGCGTGGACTACGCGGCGTGCACGACGATTGCGGACGTCTTCGATGCCGTGGCGCGTTCGCGCGCGGACTATGGCGTGGTGCCGATCGAAAACAGCACCGAGGGCGCGGTGAATCACACGCTCGACGTTTTCATGGAGAGTGACCTGCGCATCTGCGCGCAGATCCTCATGCGGATTGAGAACCATCTGGCCTCGCGGTTTCCGAAGGCGGAGATCAAAAAGCTCTACAGTCATCCGCAGGTCTTCGGGCAATGCCGCCAATGGCTGCAGCGCACGATGCCGAATGCGGAACTGATCGAAGTGGGCAGCACGCCGCGCGCGGCGGAATTGGCTTCGCTCGAGCCATCGTCCGGCGCGCTCGTCGGCCGCATGGCGGCGGAAGAATTTCGTCTCGGGTTGATTGAGCCGAGCGTGCAGGACAATCCGAACAACACCACGCGCTTCCTCGTCATTTCGCCCACCACGGCCAAGCCGACGGGGGATGACCGGACGTCGCTCATGTTCTGCATCCGCGACGAGCCCGGCGCGCTGTTCAAGGCGATCGAGCCGTTCAACCGGCTGAAGCTCTCGATGAGCAAAATCGAAAGCCGCCCGAGCAAGCGCAAGGCGTGGGAGTATTTCTTCTTCGTGGATGTCGACGGCCATGCCGACGAAGAGCCGCTGCGCCAGGCTATCCTGGAGCTGGAGAAGCACTGCTCCTTTGTGAAGATCCTCGGGACGTACCCGAAGAGCGCGAGCGCGTAGCGGGTCATTGGCGATAGGACAGTGGACCGTGGCAGCTTGCTCCGGGCCTCACCCGTAGTCTGGCGGTATTTTTCAGGGGAGCGGGATCGAGTGGAAGCGCCGTGGCCGGGACCGCCGACGTCCTCAGTCGGCCTCTTCAAGTGCGAAGTGCCAAGCAAGATGTAGCGCCATCTCAGGTCACGAAATGTATCGCTCTGTTTACGATGCCTCTCCATCCGCGCCCATCCGCGGTTGAAAAGGACCGCGGATAGCGCGGATGGGCGCGGATATGTTGAACTCGAACTCCGCATGCGGCTCGGCGTCGAGATGCCCCTCCATTTGGCTGGGCGCTTCGCGCCTGAAGAAGCCGACTGAGGACGTCGGCGGTCCCGGCAAGGGCGCTCCCGCTTGGTCGCGCGCCTCCAGAGAATGCGGTTCAGATTGGTGGGTAAGGCTGAGCAAGCTGCCGCTGTCCACGGTGCTCCCCGCCGAAAGTCTGGCCTCTTGACGCCGCCACTTTGGCGTCTCACGCTTTGCGGCCATGAAGACCTCGCGGCTTGGTTTGGCGAGTGTGCTGGCGGCGCTTTTGGCGCTGGGGGCTTGGTACATGTGGCGGGAGACGAATGTGGAGCGGCCGGGGAAACACCGGGATGCAGCAGGGGATACGCGCCAGAGCGGGGATGTTTCACCGGAGCGCGGGGAGGTGGCGGAGCAGCGCAGCAGTTTGCCGGTGGCTCGGAATGCGGGGACGCAGACAGCATCACCGAAGGGCGCGGATTTTTTGACGCGACGGCAGCAGATGGAATTGAGCGGATACCAAGCGGCGAGCGGCAGCGGGACGGAGGCGCGGGCGGCGCTGGCGCGCATGGGAGCGAGCCCAGAGCGGCTGTCGTTTTTGCGCGGGATGTTCACGCGTTTTGGCGAGACGCATTCACCGGAGCTCGTGGGTGTCTTCAAGGATCTCACCAAGCCAGGAGAGCGGCAGGTGGCGCTCCTCACGCTGGTGGAGTTGTGGAGCCCGGAGACGCTGTCGCTGGGACCGCATCCGGCGCAACTCGCGGAGTATGGGCCAGAGGGGCAGTATCTGGTGGGGATGCCGGATAATCCACTGCTGCTCTCGCTGGCGCGTACCCTCCCGGAGACGAAGCAGCGTGATGCGGTGCTGGCCGAATTGGGCGCACGGGAAGTGTCGCGTGACCCGGCGCATGCGTTGACGTATGGCGAGGGATTGAAGGGCGACGCCCTGGCGGCGTTTCAACGGAAGGTGGTGACGCGCTGGGGCGCACTGGACGGGGCGGCCGCGTGGACGTGGGTGCAGCAGCAGGCGGACCCGGCGGTGCGCGAGTCGCTGGAGGTGGCGGTGCTCACGGGGATGGAGCCTTCGCTCGCGGCTCAAAAGCTGGGGCAGGCCACGGATGGCGCGCGGACGCAGAGCTTGCAGTCGTTGGGGGCGCGGTGGGGCGAGAGCGATACGCAGTCGGCCTTGGATTGGGCCAATAAGCTCGGCAATGCCGAGGAGAAGGAACTGGCGTTGCAGTCGATTCGCAGCGTGGCGCCCGTGGGCATCGGGGCAGCGTTGACGGTCGGACCGGCGGGCTATCCGGTAATTCGGGAAGTCATTCCCGGTGGGAGTGCCAGCGGGGTGCCGCAATTGGCGGAGGGCGCGAGCATCGCGTCCGTGCGGGATGCGCAAGGCAATGTGGTGGACCTCAAAGGCAAGGCGCTCGAGGACGCCATAGGGCTGATTCGCGGGATGCCGGGGACGGCGCTCACCATGGAGATCATTCCGCCCGGCGGGACGGCGGCGAATCGCCAGGTGGTCGTCCTGACGCGGCGGCAGATTATGTTTAAGCGCTGAGGGTCAGCCCGCTATCTACTCAAATACACGCCGAGGATTTTGCCATCACGGTCACGGATTTCGGCCCACGGCGAGCCGCCGCCTTTCACCGTGGAGACGATCGAAGTACTCACTGCCCAGACGCCATCGTGACACGTGGCCCGATAGGGGCGGTATTTCGCCACGAGATCGGGAAATTGCGCGGTCATGGCTGTTTCGGCCTTCGTCAGCACGTCGGCTTCCTTCATGTGAGGAGCAGGTGCGGCGAGCGGTGGTTTGGCGCTGGCGAGCGCCACGATGCCGAGGAGCGGGAGAAGAAATGACTTCACAAGAATCGGCGTCTGGTGGAAGCGCCTTTAATTTACGTACGCCGCCTCGTTCGAGAGCAGCAGCACTTGCGTGAAGGTCTCCCACGGGTTCAGGCCGCGGCGGGCGACGCGGAGGCCGTCGTTTTTGATGGCGGCCATGCCGTTGTTGCCGCCGCGGGCGCCGCGGACTTTGCCCTGGTAGACGAAGCTGTTGGCCTCGACGTCGTCGGTCTCGCTTTTGACGAAGGCGAGGGCGAGCTTGTATTCATCGGGGGTGGGCGCGCGTTGGAAGACGATGTGGTAAAGGGCGGAGACGCGGCCACGGTCATCGGCGGCGCGGAGATACTCGGGGCGGTTCACGATGCGGCGAACGACGTCGACGGTCATCGGGCTGTTCATCAGGAAGAGCGCCTGCTGCGGCACCACGGTGCTGGTGCGGCGGCTGTTCGCCATGTCGGGCTTCGAGAAATCGAAGGCCGCCATGAGCTCGGGCAGATTGCCGCGATCCACGTAACCATAGACGGAGCGGCGGAAGCTGTACGGCTCGTCGGTGAGGTTCACCGGCTTGCCGCCGAGGCTCTTATCGAGCTGGCCGCTGAAGGTGAGGAGCGAGTCGCGCACACTCTCGAAGTCGAGGCGGCGGACATTCGCGCGCCAGAGCATCTTGTTATACGGATCGCGATCGGTGTAGTCGGAGCCCACGGGGATGTGGCTGCTTTCCTGGTAGGCGCGGGAGAGAAGGATCACGCGGTGCAGTTTCTTCACGCTCCAGTTGGTCTCCATGAAATAGGAGGCGAGCCAGTCGAGCAACTCGGGGTGCGTGGGCTTCTCGCTCATCGTGCCGAGGTCATCGGGCGTGGGGATGAAGCCTTCGCCGAAGTGGTGCATCCAAATGCGGTTCACGGCCACGCGGGCGGTGAGCGGGTTATTTTTGTCGGCGATGCACTTGGCGAGTTCGAGGCGGCCGCTGCCCTGGGTGAAGGGCTTCGCCTTGCCGCCGGGCGAGAGGATATCGAGGAAGCGGCGCGGAACGAGGTCGCCCTTGCTGTTGGCCTCACCGCGGATAAAGACGGGAGAGTCTTTCGGCTGGGCCTCGGCGACGATCATCGCGTGCGCGGGCGCTCCGGGATGCGTGAGCATCATGTCGTTGTAGCGCGTGAGCACGCCTTGCAACGGGCCTTGCAGCTTGTTCGGCAGTTTGTCGACGATGGCGCGGTAATCGTAGTAGGAGAGATTGCCGCCGGGCTGCACTTGCATCGGCACCTGCATCAGATCGCCGAGCGCGTCATCCACGCCAGGGATGGAGCTGCCGCTGGTCATCGCCATCTGGTCCATCCACACCGAGGATTTCGGCGCGGCGGCGGCGAAGACTTTGTCGTAGAGCGCCCACACGTCCTTGATGCTCTTGAGGCTCTCGGGTTTCACGCCGCGGAAGACCTCGGAGACCACGGAGTTCACCTTGGTCTTGGAGCGACCCATCGCGCCTTTCTGGATTTCCACGAGGAGCGGGGGCATCTTGGCCGCCCAATCCTTGCTCGAGATTTCCGCGAGGCGGGCCAGGGGGCCAAAGACAGCGTCTTCGCGCTTGTTGGCGCGGCGCTCGAGGAGGCGCGCGGTATCGTCATCCAAGCCATTCGCGCGGATGAAGGCGAAGTAGGGCGAAGGTGTGCGGTTCATGGGCCGGGCTGCCTTGGCCTTGGGATCCTTCGGATCCGGCTTGGCATCCATCTTGGCGTCATCGGGCGAGACCGGGACTTCCTTCGATTGTGTGAGCGCTTCGAGATACTGCGGGGCCTTGAGGCGGAACCCTTGGTTAATCTTCCGGATCTGCGTGTAGTACGTGTCGCGGATGTCCTTCATCATCACCGCTTCCTTCTGCGAGAAATCGAGGAGCTGGTCGCGCGGCGGGAGCTCGCCGATCTGCGGCTTGTTGCGCGGCTCGGAGATGGAGGAGAAGATCCCGTGCAGGGCGTAGTAGTCCTTCTGCGAGATGGGATCGAACATGTGGTCGTGGCAGCGGGCGCAGGCCACCGTCATGGCGAGGAAGCCTTTGCTCAGCGTGTCGATGCGCTCGTTGATCTGGTCGTTCCCGTTGCCGAAGCGCTCGCCCACGGTGATGAAGCCCAGCGCGGCGAGGTTCTCGCCGTTGCGGCCCTGCTGCTCTTTCGGCAGGAGATCCGCGGCGAGTTGGTTCACGATGAACTGGTCGTACGGCATGTCCTGATTGAACGCGTTGATCACCCAGTCGCGATAGGTCCAGGCGTTCGCCAGCTTGTAGTCGAGGCCGTTGGCGTTCGAGCCGGCGGTGTCGCTATAGCGCGCGGTATCGAGCCAGTGGCGGCCCCAGCGCTCGCCATACTGCGGCATGGCGAGGAGGCGGTCCACCACCTTGGCCCACGCATCGCGCGAGTTGTCGGCGAGGAAGGCGTCGACCTCGGCGGGTGACGGCGGGATGCCGAGGAGATCGTAATACGCGCGGCGGATGAGCGTTTCCTTGGGCGCATCCGGCGCCGGCAGCATGTTTTCCGCCTCCAGCTTTTGGAGGACGAAGCAATCGACCGGCGTGCGGCACCATTGCTGGTTTTTGTTCACCGGAATCTCGGGCTTCTTCACCGGTTGATAGGCCCAGTGCGCGCGGGCTTTGTCGGTCAGGCCGGTCAGCTTGGACTTCACGGCCGAAGCGTTCGAAGAGACGGGCGCGCCGTCCTTCACCCACTCGGTGAGAATGGCCACCTGCTCGGGCTTCAGCTTGTCGCCCTTCGGGGGCATTTGGAGATCGGCGTCCTTGTACGAGACGGCGGTGAGAAGCAGGGATTTGGCGGTGTCGCCCGGGACGACTGCGGGGCCGGTGTCGCCGCCCTTGAGCATGGCCTCGCGGGTATCGAGCGTGAGGCCGCCTTTGTCCTTCTGCTCCTGGGCGCTGTGGCAGCGGAAGCAATTCTCGGCGAGGATGGGGAGGACCTTGTTGAGGTAGAGTTCCTGTTGTTCCTTGGTCGGCTCGTCGGCGACGACCGAGAGCGGGGCGATCAAGGTAGCGAGGATCACGGGGCGGATGTTCATGGTGAGTATGGGATAGATTACCCGGTTTGGAGGCGAGGAGTAGAAGCATTTTTTGGGCTGAAGGGGGGTGTTTGCGAACCTAACAGATTGTCCATAAAGGGAGGAAAAGCCCCCCTTTGGATGGCACCATGCGGGAGCAGCCGATTTCCTGCGTGGCGTCTGGCGATCTGGCGGCTACGCTCGCGCCATGCCGCCCCTTCGTTGCGCCGCTGCTATAGTCCTCGCCTGTGCCTCGACCGCATGGGCGGGTGACGGGGCGGTAAAGACTGGTGAGAGCGAGTTGCTTACCCGCTTCTTTTTCATCGCCCCCAGCCTTTGCTGCGGCGACGAGCCGGTGGCGAAGGTGTCGGAGCCGTTTCCGCTCTATGGCTTGGATGGTCCGCCCGATAAACGGGAGGAAGGGGCGGTCAATTTTCTGGCGAGCATGGGTGTGAAATTTCCGCCGGGGGCCAATGCGGTGCACTTCAAAAACGTGGCACTGCTGGGGGTGGTCAATACAGCTGAGAATCTGCGGAGCGTGGCGAAAGTGCTGGATGTCTCTGCTCTGCCCGTGACCGCTGCTGGCTTTCGCGTGGAGGTTCGCGTGGTCGAATATTCCGCTGATAAGGAGGAACAATTGGAAGCGGAATCGACTTTTGCCGCTCTCGAGCAGAAACTCCGCCTCCGGACGATTTGCGCGGCAGGCGGCAAATCAAAGAATAACGAATGGTTGGATGCATGCAACCTGGAGATCCCCTCGCACACGGTAGAGCCGAAAGAAGACGCGGATGAGTGGCCGTCTTCCCCCAATGGGGAAGCGTGCGATTTGGTTTTTGTGGCACATGCCCGAGACGCCCAAACAGCGACTCTCCATTTGGGAGTGCGTTATGCCTCTCCCGCCAAAGACGGCGCGGGGCCGGTGCGGGAGGATCTCACGAAACAAGCGGACTTCACACTCGGCCGCATCGTCAGGATCAAGACATTCACGGTGACGCCCACTGGACAGCCGGTACGGCATCTGGCGATCCTGGCGCGGTGCACCCGGGTCGATGGATGGCCGGACGCGGAGGTGGGTCTCGGCGAGTCGACAGCGGTGGGAGGGGAGCAGCCTTCGGCGAAATGAAAAGTCTCACGGCCATGTTCCTCATCCTCTGCACGCTGTCGCTGGCGCTGCCGGCCGGCGAGCCCGCAGCTCCGCCCGGGCAAGGCGCGACGGAGGCCATCGTCACCCGCTATTTCCATTTCGACCCCACGCTCGCCCAGGTGTTTCCGGCGATCCAAGATGGACTCGAAAATGAGCGCCGCCTGCGAACCTGCAATGCCCAGCCTTTTCTGGAAACGTGCGGATTTTCTTTTCCGCCGGGGGCCAGCGCCGTCTATTATGCCGACGCGCATCTGCTCGCGGTGACCGACACGCTCCGGGTAATCGCGAGCATCAAGGATCGGTTCGCGCCGCTCGACGCCTTTGTGTTGGAGCGGACGGCGCGGGTGGAAGTCCGGTTGGTGGAATATCCGCCGGAGGCCGAAGAACAGCTCGAAGGAGCGCAAACATTTGCGGACCTGGAGAAGCGGGTGCACCTCACCACGGTGGCCTCCGCCACGCTCACGACGGGCGCGGACGATTCCGCGCTGAGCGACACAGCGCCGCCCAAAAACGGCCAGGAAGCCGAGTGGCCGCAGGTGCCCGTGGCGGAGCGCTTCCGCGTAGGGGTATCCATCGGCTCTTTTTGGATTCGGGAGGATCGCATCGACAGTTTCCAACTCAACGCACGTTACACGGCGCCGGCCACCGAGACGCAGCCGGCGCTGGCGGAGCGATTTGCCACGACGATCGCCACCAGCGAAGGACGGATGGAATTGCTGCGAACCTTTACGCGCACGGCACCGGGTGGAACCCTGCGCTGGTATGGTTTTCTCGCACGGTGTGTGGTGCTCGATGCGCATGGACGCTCCAATGCGGAGCGGTTGGCGGCGTTGCGGGCTCTGGCCAAGACCGGCGAACGGAAATAGAAAACCAACCATGTCCACCGCTCACATCACGACCCTGCGGGCCGATCTTTCCCGCCCCGAGCATCAGTCCGCCATCCTGACGCTGCTCGACGCTTATTCCCAAGACCCCATGGGCGATGGCCATCCTCTCTCCGACTTTGCCCGGCGGGAAGTTATCCCCGGCCTCCAGCGGCACCCGACCACGCTCGTCTTCCTTGCCTACCAGAATGCCGAGCCCGTTGGCCTCGCTATTTGCTTTCTCGGCTTCTCCACGTTCGCGGCACGTCCGCTGGTGAATATTCACGATTACTTTGTCCGCCCCGGCCTTCGCGGCGTCGGGATCGGGCGCCAGCTTATGGCCGCCATCGAAGTCCGTGCCCGGGAGCTTGGCTGCTGCAAGCTCACTCTCGAAGTACAGGAAAACAACCACCGCGCCCGGCGCCTCTACGAAGCCGCGGGTTTTGCGCAAATGCTCTATGTGCCGGAGGCTGGTGGTTCGCTGAATATGGCGAAGCCGTTGTAGAGAAAAGCGGGAGAGGAGTTCAGGAGGAGCGTCAAACGCGACATCGCCTTTGGCGACGAACGAGCGTCAGATGCGGATTCGGAGCGGTCTTTGAAATTCTGTAACCGTTCTCCGCGGCCTCCCGGCCACGGCTACAGACGCTCAAAGTCTTGCGAACAGTTTATGATGCTCGAAGATCTCCAAAGGCGGTGTGGCGCTGTCGGTTGATGGGCGCCGCCGCGCCCGCCCTGCGGGCTGCCTTCGGCAGTCTTTCTCGTTCCACTCGAATCCCACCGTTGCTCCAAGTGGCGTCCCGCAGTTCGGGGCGACAAGGCCTTGTTACGCCGGCACGGCAATGCGCCGCACTTTCTCGACCGCGGCGGGGATGAGGTCGAGGGCGCGGGCGACGTCTTGCTTCGTGTTGAAGCGGCCGAAGGAAAAGCGGAGGCTGGAGCGGGCGCGGGTGTCGTCGAAGCCCATGGCGCGGAGCACATGCGAGGGCTCGTGCTGGCCGGTGGTGCAGGCACTGCCGGCGGAGCAACACAGGCCGTGCTGGTCGAGGACCATGAGCATGGCTTCGCTCTCCACGCCCTGGAAGGCGAGGCTCGTGGTGTTCGGCAGGCGGTGCTCGCGGTCGCCGTTCACGACGACATCGGGCACGCGGTCGAGGATGCCGTTTTCGAATTCATCGCGGAGGGCGCGGACCTCGATGGACTCGTGGTCGATGTGCTGCGCGGCGAGTTCGCAGGCTTTGCCGAGGGCGACGATGCTGGCGACGTTTTCCGTGCCGGCGCGGCGCTTGTTCTCCTGGCTTCCGCCGGTGAGGTAGGGGAAGAATTTGGTGCGGCGGTTGAGGTAGAGCGCGCCGACGCCCTTGGGCGCATGCAGCTTGTGGCCGCTGAGCGACAGGAAGGTGACCGGCAGCTTTTTCAAATCGACCGGGACTTTGCCAATGGTCTGGACGGCGTCGGTATGGAAGACGGCGCCTTTATCGCGGACGATGCCGGCGACTTCCTCCAGTGGGAACATGACGCCGGTCTCGTTGTTCGCCCACATGATGGAAACGATGGCGGTTTCGTCGGTGACGGCGCGCTCGAGTTCCTGGAGATCGATCTGGCCATCGCTATCGACGCCGAGCCAGGTGACGGAGTGTCCGCGGCGCGCGAGGAGTTCGCACGTCTTGAGTGTGGCGCTGTGCTCCACGCGGGTGGTGACGATGTGCTGGCGGTCGCGATCCATCTGCAGGGCGGAATGGATGGCGGTATTCGTGCTCTCCGTGCCGCAGCTCGTGAACAGGATTTCGCCGGGTTCGCAACCGACCAAGCCGGCCACGCGCTCGCGGGCGAGCGTGAGGGCGTCATTGACCAATTTGCCGAAGCGGTAGCCGGACGACGGGTTGCCGTAGTTTTCCGAAAGAAACGGCATCATTTCCCCGAGCACGGCGGGATCGACCTGGGTCGTCGCGTTGTTGTCGAGGTATAGGATGTCGCGGTTGTTCGTCATTTTGGTGAACGGGTACGGTAGCAGGTGTGGAGAGGGGTGCAAGCGAGTGGTATGCCGGGATGGGACCTATCGGGCCCATAGGTTCTATGAGGAGCGCCGAATGGTCGATTGCTGGTTGGGGTTTGGCTTGATCTGGCTGGGGAATCCGGGGAAAGAGGGGCGTCTTTTCACTCCAACCAAATCTCTCCAAGAACATGAAAACGATCCTCCGTTTTGGCTTTGTTGCATTGTGCGCGCTGGCTCCGATGAGTGTACCTCTCCATGCGGATGAGCCGCTCACCGGGGCGCAGCTTCGGGCGAAGAACACGCAGTGCGTGAACAATGCGCAGCAACTGGCGATGGGCGTCGTGCAATATTCCAATGAGCACGAGAGCTACCCGGCATCGCTCGATCTGGTGAAGGATTTGGTGGGCGGGTCTCTGGATAAGTTTGTGTGCCCGTTTGATCCCAAGGGGGCGGGGCTAGGATACGAGTTTCTCCTCGCGGGAAAGGATCCGAAGAAAATCGAGAATCCGGGAACGACGGAGATGATCCGGGCGAAATTCCCGTCGCCGGATGGTAAGCGGACCGTCGCCTATGCCGACGGGCATGTGGAGCGGAAGTAGGGCTCCAACACTCAACATCCAACACGGAATGTCGGACACGCAATAAGGCGGCGTGCGGACGGCGGTGGAAGTTGAGAGGGTCCGAGGATCCGGCTGGCTGCCAGAAATCCATCCGCGACCTCCCGGTCGCGGCTACATTGAGGCTGCTGAGCGGGGGGGCGATGCTTAGAGATCTGCGGTGACCGCCGAAGGCGGGGTTTGCGGGCCGGATTTGGCGACGGGGAAGGCCCACTTGTGATAGACGATGAACTTCAGCCAGCCGAAGCAGGCTTGGGTGGCAATGATGTCGAGATCGAGCTCCTGGCCGGCGACGCTCGCGTGGAGGTGGGCGTTGAAAGTTTTGAAGAGAGAGAGAAGTCCGGAGGACATCGCCCAGAGGATGAGGACGGCGGTGAGATACCGGGTGAAGGCGTCGCGCTTCCGGGCATCGGTGCGGAAACCGATGAAATAGTTCCACAGGAAGAAAAAGACGGTGCTGACGCCCATGCTGCAGGCGGAGATGGCGACGAGATTCATCTCCGGGTAGTGTTGCCGAAGGAACTTAAACGGGGTCGAAATGAGGAGGTAATTGACGACGGCACCGACGAGGAACCAGACCACGCGGGTCATGAGCGTTTTGCGGGCTTTGGTGGTGTCGGGCTGTGCATCCATTGAAAACGGAATATGCCATCAGAGGGAGGGGATGGGCAAGGGTGGGGTTTTGGTGCGTAGAAGCGGTTTCCATCCGCGCCTGTTCCGGTGAGCGTGAACGGAGCCATGGAGCTGCGACCGGGAGGTTGCAGACGTTCGCACCCTCGCCATTCAGGCGTCTGCGACTTCCGGTCGCAGCTACGCGTTTCCTTTCGAGAGGCTTAAAACAGATGCCCGGCCGCTTGCGGGTGCGGGCGGGCCTAAAAATGCGGCTGGAAGCCGCTTCTACGGTGGGCGTTGATTTCTCAAGCGCGGGTGGGGTAGGCTAGGCGTATCTTGTCCGTGCCCAATGCGACCACCACCGACCCTCAACGCCGCCGTGTAGCGGTGACGGCTGTCGGGATCGTGAGTCCGCTGGGCGTGGGGATGGCGGAGACCGAGCGGGCGCTGCGGGCGGGGAGCGACGGTGTCACCGCGGTGACGGCGTTTGACACGACGAAGTGCCGCTCGAAGACGGCGGGGCAGGTGGGGGAGTTGCCGATTGGGGGCGACCGCAAAGTGCGGCGGCTGCATCGCTCCGGGCACATGATGACGGTGGCGGCGCGCGAGCTGTGGGCGGGAGATCCGAAGTTTACGCCGGAGCTGCTCGTGATTGGGACGACGAGCGGAGGGATGTCGTTTGGGGAGAGCTATCATCGGTCGCAGATTGCGAAGAAGGAGTCGCGGCATCGGGCGCGGTGGCTGGCGAACTACTCGCCGCAAAAGCCGATTCTCGATGCGATGGAGGCGTGCGGGATTTCGGCGCCGGTGCAGATTATCGCGAATGCGTGCGCCTCGGGGACGAATGCGGTGGGGCATGCGTTCCGGCTGGTGCGCGCGGGGGCGGCGCGGGCGATTTTGTGCGGGGGGTATGATGCGATTTGCGAGATGGTGTTTTGCGGGTTCGATTCGCTGCAGGCGTCGACGGCGGACAAGGTGCGGCCGTTTGACCGGGAGCGGAGCGGGCTGGTGCTGGGCGAAGGCGCCGGGCTGCTGGCGCTGGAGGACTGGGAATCGGCGCAGCGGCGCGGGGCGCCGATCGTGGCGGAGATCACGGGCTACGGCATCTCGACGGACAATCATCACCTCACGCAGCCGCATCCGAGCGGGATCGGGCCGGAACTGGCGATGCGGCGGGCGCTGGAGGATGCGAGCATTTCCGCGGAGGCGGTGGATTACATCAATGCGCACGGGACGGCGACGGTCTTCAACGATGCGAGCGAGGGGGCGGCGATTGCGCGAATGTTTGGCGCGCGTGTGCCGGTGAGCTCGACGAAGAGTATGATGGGGCATGCGCTCGGCGGGGCGGGGGCGATCGAGGCGGTGTTTTGCGTGAGCGCACTGCGGGGACAATTTTTGCCGCCGAATATCAATTTCCGCGAGCGCGACCCGGCTTGGGACATCGATGTGGTGGCGAATGGGGCGCGCGAGGCACGGGTGCGGTGCGTGGTGTCGAACTCGTTTGGGTTTGGGGGGACGAATGCGAGCGTGGTGATCGGGGAGGGGACGCGATGAAGGGGGGCGGTGGAAAGAGTGAGTGCAGCGCGCTTTGGTTTTTAAACACGGGTTGGAACCCCGTGCCGCTTTTCAGGCCCGGTTTGCGCAGGGCTGCTGGAGATGAAAGGAGGGGGCGATGAGTGTTTATATTGCTGGGATGGGAGCGATGACGCCGTGGGGGGCGGACTTGGGAGAATTGCATCGGCGGCTTGTGGCTGGAGAGAGGGTGGAACCGGGCGAGGTGGTGAACCCAGAGACGGGCCGGAAGCATCCGGGGATTTTGATGCCGGCCGTGTTGACGGCGCAGTTGGGAAGGGAGCCGCGGCTGCGGCGGTCGAGTCCGGTAAGCTTGCTCGCCGCGTCGGCGGGGCTGGCGGCGCTGGCGGATTCCGGGTTGGTGCTCGATGCGGAGAAGAAGGCGCGGACGGCGATTGTGTTTGGGGTCTCGAGCGGCGGGGTGCAGTACACGCGGCGCTTTTACGAGCAGGTGGTGAAACAGGGGGCGAATGCGGCGAGTCCGATGCTTTTTCCGGAGACGGTCTACAATGCGCCGGCGAGCCACCTGGCGGCGATGCTGGGGATCGATGGGGCGACGTACACGCTGGTGGGCGATGGGACGGTGGGCCTGCAGGCGCTACAATTTGGCGCACAGCTACTGGAAACGGGCGATGCGGACCACGTGCTGGTGGTGGCCTCGGAGGAACTGGACTGGATCCTGATCGAAGCGCATGCCGTGTGGGGGCTGACGAGCCCCGGGGCCGTGCTGGCGGAGGGAGCGGCCGCGGTGGTGCTGGCACGCGAAGGGGTGGTGCGGGTGGACGTGCCAGCGGGAAGGAGCTTTTTGGCGAAACGAGAGGCAGCGAAAGCGATGGTGGCGGCGCTCCGAGATTTGCCGGGAGGGGAAGTGGATTGGATCGTGGATGGGTGCAACGGGACTTGGGTGGATGGAGTGATCCGGGATGCGGTGCGGGAGGTTTTCCCGGGGACGGTGTCGGGAATTTCGCCACGGGTTTTGCTGGGGGAGGCCGTGGGCGCGAGTGCGCTATTGCAGGTGGTGCTGGGGGCGTGGGCGGTGCGCGGTGGAGATGCGAAAAGGGCACTCATTGCGGCGCTGGGGTGGAACCAGCAGGCAGCGGGGGCCGTAGTGAGGCTGTAGTACCGGCAAATTGGCGAGGCGCGCCGTGGACTGCGGCAGCTTGCTGCCGCTGTGTGGAGGGCGCAGCTTGCTGTGTGGGGAGGGAAACGCTTTCGAAGTCGAACAGCGATCCCACCGCGACGCAGCAAGCTGCGTCCACCACAGCGGCAGCAAGCCGCCGCAGTCCACGGCGCGTCCTCCGATTCGCGTGCGGGATTCAGTTTGCCCGCGAGCTTCCGCTCGCAGCTACATGAATGAGTTGGCGCCGAGCCTTACGGCAAGGGCTTGACCTCGATCTTGCGGTAGTGGACTTCGCTGCCGGGGTCGTGGCCCTGGATGGCGAAGGTACCGTGGTCGACTTTGCGGCCGGGGAAATTTTTCGGCGGGGTGTAGGGCTCGGCGGGCTCGGTGAAGTCGCTGATGACCTTGCCGTCGACCTTGGTGACGATGTGCTTGCCTTCCACCTTGATCTCCATGGTGAACCATTTGTCGTCATCGGCGACATGGTCGAAGTTATCCTTGATGCCGTAGACGCCGGCGGTGCGCTTGGGGTCGGTGTGGGAGTTGTTGACCTGGATTTCGTAGCCTTTGGCGGGCCAGCCGTCCTTCTGGAATTCGGTGTGGAAATAGACGCCGGAGTTCGCGCCCTTCTTGGTCATAATCTCGGCGCGCAGCTCGAAATTTTTGAAGTCGGCATTGTTCACCGGGCCGACGTAAAACATATGGCAGCGGTCGCCCTTCACCACGATTTCGCCGTCCTTCACGCTGAAGGTCTCGGGTTTTTCGTTGGGCTTCCAGCCGTCGAGGTTCTTGCCGTTAAAGAGAGGTTGCCAGCCGTCATCCGCGGCCATGGCCAGGGTGGTGACGGTCAGGAGTGAGAGGATGACTTTCATAAGGGGCGGGGAGGCTGGCAGGAACAGGCTGGGCGTCAAGCGCATGGATTTTTCGGGGCGATTTTGACGGTTCCGGGGCGGTTGCACTCTTGGGCACGTGGGGTTTGGATAGGTCGCGGGAGGATTCCTCCTGATTGACTCCCTGGCAAACAGTGGGCAAATCCCGCTTTACAGAACGGGGCTCATCTCTATTCTCCGCCGCCCTTTACGCCCTTACCACCTTGTACATTTCCGTATGGCATTGATGTTTGCTTCGCTGGTTGATCTTGGAATTCCCATCGCCCTTGTTTGCGGCGTCGTGGGCCTGCTGTTTGCGGGGTTGTTGATCAAGTCGCTGCTCTCCATTTCCCCGGGCACGGACAAGATGCAGTTTATCGCCAATGCGATTGAGCAGGGGGCGAAGGCGTATCTGCGCCGGCAGCTCACGAGCATCTCGATCATCGGGCTCGTGATTGCGGCGCTGCTCTTTTGGAAGAAGGACGTGCCGACGGCGGTGGGTTTTGTGATGGGCGCGGTGTGCTCGCTGCTGGCGGGCTTCATCGGCATGCGTGTCGCGGTGAAGGCCAATGTGCGCACCGCGGAGGGCGCGCGCACGAGCCCGAAGAAGGCGCTGCAAGCGGCCTTTAGCGGCGGCGCCGTGACGGGGTTGCTGGTGGTGGGCTTGGCGCTGCTCTCGACGGGCGGCTTTTACTTGTTGGTGAACAAGATCGCGCCGGGCAAGGAACTCGGCTCGCTCGTGGGCGTAGCGCTGGGGGCATCACTCATCTCGGTTTTTGCCCGTCTCGGCGGCGGCATTTACACGAAGGCGGCGGATGTGGGCGCGGACCTCGTGGGCAAGGTGGAGCAGAATTTGGATGAAGATGATCCGCGGAATCCGGCGACGATCGCCGACAACGTGGGCGACAACGTGGGTGACTGCGCCGGCATGGCGGCGGACGTGTTTGAGACGTACGCGGTGTCGCTGATTGGCGCGGTGCTCGTGGGCGGCCTTACGGCCGCGGCGGGCGCGACGGCGGCCGCGATCGCGTATCCGTTCCTGATTGGCGGCGCGAGCATCATCGCGAGCATCATCGGTGTGCTCTATGTGAACGCGATCGGCGGCAAGGCGGACAAGGCGCTGATGGGTGGCGTGCTTGTGGCGGCGGTGATTTCCGCGGCGGCCTACTACCCGATTACCCAGCAGGTTTTCCCGGCTGGCCTCGTGATGAAAGACGGGACGACGGTGAGCGTGAGCAATTTGTTCATTGCCGCGATTATCGGCCTGGTGATGACGGGCGTGGCGGTGCTGATTACGAATTACTACACCTCCACGGAGTACGGGCCGGTGCGGAAGATTGCGAAGGCCAGCGAGACGGGGCACGCAACGAACATCATCGCGGGCATCGCCATCGGGCAGTATGCCACGGCACTGCCAGTGTTGTTCATCAGCGCGGCGATTTGGACGAGCTTTGCGTGCGCGGGGCTCTACGGCATCGCGATTGCGGTGATGTCGATGCTCGCCATGGCGGGCATCATCATCTCGCTCGATGCATTTGGCCCGATCACGGACAATGCCGGCGGCATCGCGGTGATGAGCGGCCTGCCGAAGGAAGTGCGCGCGACGACGGACGAACTCGATGCGGTGGGCAACACGATGAAAGCCGTGACCAAAGGCTACGCGATCGCGAGCGCCGGTCTCGCGGCGGTGGTGCTCTTTGGCAGCTACTTTGTGGACCTGCGGGATCACCTGCTGAAGACACTATCCGTGGCAAAGGTGAACGAGATGCTCGCCTTTTCGCTGAATGATCCGAAAGTCATCATCGGCCTCTTTATCGGCGGTCTGCTGCCGTATCTCTTCAGCGCGTTCAGCATGAGCGCGGTGGGCCGCGCCGCGGGCGCGGTGGTGACGGAAGTGCGCCGCCAGCTGGCAGCGAAACCGGGCATTCTGACGGGACAGGACACGCCGGAATACGGCGCGTGCGTGGACATTGTGACCAAGGCGGCGCTGAAGGAGATGATTATCCCGGCGCTCCTGCCGATCGTCATCGTGATTGCCGTGGCAGCCATTCCCGCGCTGGGCATGGTGGTGCTGGGCGGCGTGCTCGTCGGCAGCATCGTCACCGGCCTGTTCATGGGCATCTCCATGACGAGCAGCGGCGGCGCGTGGGACAACGCGAAGAAATACATCGAGGAAGGCCACCACGGCGGCAAAGGCAGTGAGACGCACAAGGCGGCCGTGACCGGCGACACCGTGGGCGACCCATACAAGGACACGAGCGGCCCGGCGATCAACCCGATGATCAAGGTGGTCAACATCCTGGCGATTCTGATCATTCCGATTTTCTTCTAGGCGGGGATGAAAACACCGGACCAAGAGTTGGAGGAATTAGTCGCCACTCATGGAATTCCGGAGGCGCCAAAGGAAGTGCCGGGGTGGCGTCGGCCATTTTTCGCGAAGCACAGAATTCGGTTGGCGTAGCCTGAAGGGTATCACGGGTTGGCTCAAGGACCGTGACAAGTGGATGTTTGGACCGGCGTTTGTGCTCCCGGATGGAGTGGGGACTGCCACGGGAGCCGCGCTTTGAACTTCTCGACTGATTCGCGGGAGTGCGGTAGTCGCGAGGCATGAACCCTCGCCCCTCGTTGTTGCTGTTCGTGCTTGGCCTGCTGGGAATGGTGGCGCTGCGTGCCAATCCGCTGCCCGACGTGCTCCAGGTGCCCGCGTATATGGCGTCGGAGGACCTGACGATGAGCATCGGCTCGGCGGAGTCGGAGATTCATGGGCGATTCAATTTTCACCCTGCGGAAGTTGGGTGGCCCAAGTGGACGACGACCATTTCCCTGCCGGTGCTGGTGCCAGTGGAGGAGCGTGGCCAGGAAGTGGTCCTGGCGCATCGCTGGAAACTCGCGCGGAAGGCGCAGCGGGAGGAGGTGCAGAAAACGTTGTTTGAGGTCGCGCAGCCGAACGTCACGATTCGCGGAAAACGTGTCCCCGCGGGAAAAATCGACGCCCGTTTGATTTTGCCGAGCCAGCGCCGGAGCGGAGTGGCGAAGCTTTTGCTGGGGGGCGATGACCGATATGCCTGCGCGGCCATCGATGCGCGGTTCGCGGTCATCGAGTTTACGTTTGAAGCGGAGTTGGGAGAGGATGGCCGAGGGATCCCTTTCGAAGTCCAGTACCGCCAATTGCACGCTGAGACCAAGGACGGTTCCCGCGAAGCTCGCTATGTGCCCTTTTTTGTCAATCTGCCCAAGGGCGTGCTCCCTGAGACGAATCCTCATTATCGCCTGCACTTCGTGGCACGTGCAGGCGTGCAGTTGACTCTGCTTTCCAAAACCCCGCTGCTTCCGCACAAGGGGCCTGGCTATCTCATTGGGCCGCGCGACCACGAGGCGGTCATCTTCCGTGTCGGGCCACCACGCCGCTGAATTTTCCATTCCCATGCAACCACATCCTCTTCGCACCACCGTCATCGGCAGCTATCCGTTTCCCGCCTGGCTGGAGCAGGCGTGCCAGCATCTCGACGCTTTCGGGAAGGACGACCTGGCCGAGATGCAGGACGATGCGGTGACGTGTGCGCTGCACGACCAAATCGGCGCCGGGCTCGATGTGGTGACGGATGGCGAACAGACGCGGCTGGATTTTAATCTTTCGTTTTACGGGCACCTGGACGGCATCGCGCTGGAGAGTGCGTCGCCGCGCCGCTGGGGGCCACCAGCGCATGACCAGCGCGGCAAGCACTTGGTGACCGGCGAATTGAAGGCCTCGCATGGGCTCGGGGTGGTGGAGGAATTTCTGCGCCTGGAGCGCATCTACTCCGCCAGCGGGGTGCATGTTTCGGGGCATCGGCCGGTGCTGAAGGCGAGCGTGCCGGGGCCGTACACGATGAGTGGGCGGCTGTTGCCGAATGCGGATTATCCGGACCGCTGGGCGCTCACGGAGGCGTTGTTGCCCATTGTGCGCGGCGAACTGGAGGCGCTGATTTCCATCGGGTGTGTGGAGATCACCGTCGATGAACCGAGCATGAGCTGCTACGCGCACAAGGAAGATCCGGCGCGGTTTGTGGACATCTTCAATCGCACCGTGGAGCCCGTTGTTGGCAAGTGCCGGCTGAGCACGCACCTGTGCTTCGGCAACTACAAGGCGCGTGCCGTGGGGCTGCGGCGGTACGCGCCCATGTTCCCGGCCTTCCTCGATTTCACGCTCGATGAAATTCACGTGGAAATGGCGAGCCGCGAGTTTGCGGAGATTGCGATCATCGGCGAGATCGCGAAGCGGCGCGACGTGGCCGTGGGCATCGTGGATGTGAAGAGTTACTATATCGAAACGGCGGACGACATCGCGCAACGCGTGCGGCTGTGCCTGGAGCACGCGCCGGCGGACCGGCTGTCTTTCGCGCCCGATTGCGGTCTCTCGCAGACGGCGCGCTGGGCTGCGCGGCAGAAGCTCACGAACATGGTGGCAGGGGTGCAGTTGGTGCGGAAGGAATTGGGGGTATAGCGATGAGCGGACGGCGCACGAATTTGCGGGGTGTGATCTTGGAGTGCGGTGTGGCGCTCCGGTTGACGGGCGCCGCCGCGCCCGCCCTTCGGGCTGCCTTCGGCAGTCTTTCTCGCTCCGCTCGAATCGCACCGCACTTCAAGATCGTCGCACGCCATGATTGAGCCGCTTTTGAAAGACGCCGCTTTTCTCGCCGATCTCGCTCATCCTGCGGGAGACGAAGACGAACTCGCCATTTGGTGGCTGGGCCAGAGCGGCTTTCTCGTGCGCCACGCCGGCAGCCAGTTGTTGCTGGATCCTTATCTTTCCGATTCGCTGACCAACAAGTATGCGGCGACCGACAAGCCGCACGTGCGCATGACAGAGCGCGTCATCGCGCCGGAGGCGCTGCGGGAGCTCGCGGTGGTGACGTGCTCGCACAACCACACGGACCATCTGGATGCCGCCACGCTCGGGCCGATTTTTCAAAATAACCCGCAGGCGCAATTTGTGATTCCGGAGGCAAACCGCCGGTTTGTCGCAGAGCGCCTCGGGTGCGAGGAGGCGTGGCCGATTGGGCTGGATGATGGGCAGGTCACCACGGTGGCGGGGTGGACGTTTACGGGCATCGCGGCGGCGCACAATGAATTGCAGACGGACTCGGCGGGGCGGCATCATTTTCTCGGTTACGTCATTCGGCGCGGGCCGTGGGCGCTGTACCATAGCGGGGACACGCTGCTGCATCCGGGGCTGGCAGACACGCTCGTGGAGCATGCGGTGGACGTGGCGTTTTTGCCGATCAATGGGAACAAGCCGGAGCGGCGGGTGGCGGGGAATCTGGATGGGCGCGAAGCCGCGCAGTTAGCCTTCGACATCGGGGCGCGCATGGTGATTCCGCACCATTTCGAGATGTTCGAGTTTAACACCGCGGACCCGCGGGAACTCTTCATCCCGGAATGCGACCGGCTGGGGCAGCCGTATCGAATCTTGCGTGCAGGCGAGAGTTTGCGTCTGACTCTTTCCGCTCTATAGTCAAACTACCCTATGAACAAAATCCGCGTCGCCGGCATTAACTTCGATCACTTTCACATGGGGGACCTTCTGCGGATGGTCCACGAGCATCCGGAGGCCGAGTTGGTGGGGATTTGCGATGAGCAGCCGAAGCGCATGGAGGGGGCGCGAAACAATTTCAGCATCCCGGCCGACCGCATCTTTACGGACGTGGCGGCGTGCATGGAGAAGGCGAAGCCGGACATGGTGATCCTTTGTCCGGCCGCGGCACGGCATGGCGAGTATGTAAAGAAAGTCGCGCCGTACGGTGTGCATATCCTGGTGGAGAAGCCCTTCGCGGCGTCGCTGGCGGAGGCGGATGCGATGATCGCCGCCATGCCCGCGGGCAAACTGCTGGCGATTAACTGGCCGCTCCGCTGGGACCGGGCCGCCGCGACGGCGAAGCGGATGATCGACGATGGGACGATCGGCAGCGTGATTGAGTTTCACCACTACGGCGGCAACCGCGGTCCGCTCTACCATGGTGCGGACAAGGTGGAGAAGGCGCCCACGGCGGCGGAGAAGGCGGCGAGTTGGTTTTACCGGAAGAGCGAGGGTGGCGGGTCGCTGTTGGATTATCTGGGCTACGGCTCGACGCTCGGCACGTGGTACATGGGCGGGCGAAAGCCGATTGAGGTGACGGCGGTGGTGGACATCCCAACGGGGCTGGAGGTGGACGAGCACAGCGTGGTGGTAGCGCGGTATGAGACCGGCCTTTCGAAAATGGAGACGCGCTGGGGGACGTTTACAGATCCGTGGAATCATCAGCCCCAGCCGAAGTGCGGGTTTGTGATTGTGGGGACGGAGGGGACGATCAGTTGCTCCGACTACGCACCCACGGTGCGGCTGCAGACGCGGCACAAGCTGGAACGGACCAAGGTGTATTGCGACATGATGAAGCCGCCGGAACACGATCCGATCGGGTACTTCATCCATTGCATTACCACGGGGACACCGCTGGAGGGGCCGCTGTCGCCGGCCATTTCGCGCATTGGGCAGCAGATTGTGGATACGGCGGTGCTGAGCGCGAAGGAGAAGCGGACGGTGGCGTTGCTGGGGTAGACGATCCCGCTGTTTTCGCATCGCTCTGTCGGGGAGGGGCTTGGATGAGGATGAAGTGACCGCAGCCTTCCGGCTGCAGCTACATTGGTAGTCATTCCTTGCAATCCCTCTAGGAATAGTAGACAATTCGGAACTATGTCTCTGCAGACGACCGAGATTTCGCCCGATGAGGTGAAACAGCTGGCGGCGGATTTTGATTCCGCGCCGCTCTTGGAAACGCTTGCCTGGATGTGGAAGCGCTTTGGGACCCGGGCGGGGATTGGGACGAGCTTTCAGGGAGCCGGCTTGGTGATGATTGACCATGCGTTGAAGGCGGGTTTCCGCTTCCCGATTTTCACCCTGGATACCGGGCTGCTCTTTCCCGAGACGTACGAGACGAAGGCGCGGCTGGAGCAGTACTGGGGCGTGGAGATCGAGGCGGTTAAGCCGGACGTCACGGTGGAACAGCAGGCGGTGGATTTTGGTCCGGAGCTGTGGAAGAAGGCGCCGGATGCGTGCTGCACCATCCGCAAGGTCGAGCCGCTGAAGAAAAAATTTAACGAGCTGGCCGTGTGGATTACCGGGTTGCGGCGGCAGCAGAGCGAGGGGCGCGAGAAGACGAGGGTGTTTGAGCTCTACCACTTCGACGTGCTGCGGGATCAGTACATTTTGAAAGCAAACCCGATGGTGGGTTGGAAGCGGGAGGCGGTGTGGGATTACATCCGGCAGCACGGGATTCCGTACAATCCGCTGCAGGATCGCGGATACCGGAGCATCGGCTGCTGGCCCTGCACGCGTGCGACGGCGGAGGGCGAGAATGAACGCGCGGGCCGGTGGACGGGATTTGATAAGAGTGAGTGTGGAATTCACACGTTTCTCGGCGAGAGCATTTGAGGATCGGCGGATGCCTCCGCCGTTTTGCATGGAGGTGGAATCCGCGGGCGCGGAAAAAATATGCCAACCGCGCCGGACCCGCTAAATGTCGAACCGGACCTCATCGTTCCACTGCCACCAAGATGGGAATCATCCTTCGCCACGAAAAAGATCGCACGTCATGCAATTCCATTGACGTGCCGGCGACGCGTGCGAAAAGCGCGCCCGACCAATGAAATGCGGTTGGCGTTTTGTTTCACTCACTTTGGCAGCCTTGATGGGGTGGTGCGGGTTGAGTTTTGGGGAGTTGGAGGCAGCCTCGTATAGCAGCGGGAAAAGGAGCTTTTCCTCGTCGAGCCGGAGTTCGTCGAGCGGCCGGAGTTCCTCCTCGTCGTCGCGGAGCAGCAGCAGTTCGGCGTTTAAATCGCGGACGCCGAGCTTCAGTTCGGGCAGCAGCAGCGGGTCTTCCACGCCGCGGTCTTCGTCTTCCTCGAGTTCGTGGTCGTCGTCGTTCGATAGCAGCGCGGCGGCGGCGAAAAGGAGTGCCGGAAGCAGTTATTCGGGGAATACCTCCTCGGGAAGTGGCTATTCCGGACACAGCTATTCATCCCAGGGTGGGACCACCTATGGGAGTTCGGGCAGCGCGGGCAGCGGGGCGCCGTCTTCCTATGTGCCTTCCTCCGTGTCGCCCTTTGCCGGGACGCCGCGCTGGCAGAGTATTTTTGGGCGGTATACGAGCCGGCCGATGACGAACTACCACGATCGGTTCAATAGCGTCTTTTGGTGGTGGCTGCTCGACCAACCGCGCTCCACGCGCGCGCGGTGGGTTTATCACCACCGGGACGCCATGGATCCCATGCGCTACCAGGCCATGATGAGTGCGGATCCGGACTTGAGCACGGAAGTGACCGGTCTTTCGGGACAGACGGTGGACCCAAACTACGCCCCGGCGGGGCTCGACAAGGAAATGATGTATCGCCCGGATGTCATTTACCAGGCGCCGGACTATCAAGATCCGCGCTACGCGGACGAGCCGCCGTCGACGGGAGCGGGGATGTTTTGGTTTTGGTTCTGGCTGTTCAGCGGCTCGGCGTTTTTAATTTGGCTTGTCTTCATCAAGCGTTGGCCCGTGTCGCGGCCGGGCCCCTATCCACTCCACTACCAATAATCTATGCATCTGCCTGAACACTTCCCTGCGGATCTCGTGGCCACGCTGGCCTTTGGAATCCTCGCCATCCTGCTCGTGATTGCCGGATATCGCCTGTTTGACTGGGTCACGCCGAAACTGGATTTCGACGCCGAAATTCAAAAGGGCAACAAGGCGATGGCGATCGTGGTGGCGGCCTTCATCTTTGGCCTCTGCTACGTGGTGGCGAATGTGGTGGGCGCGGTGATCGGGGGCTGACGATGGCGCAGGATCCGCGAGGGCAGACCCTCTGGGAAATGTTTTTGGACTGGATGCGGGGCAGGCCGCGGGACGATGAAGAGTCCTTTGCCGCCGAGCCGCCGCGGGAGATGGTTCAGCCTCCACCCATGCCGAACCCGCTGGAATGGCAGGTCGGGCAGACGGTGCAACTTGCGCCGCAGAATGGAGAGGCGTTTGCGCGGCCGGTGACGGTGCGCGGGATGCGGCAGATTGTCCGGCGGATTGGAAATCAGACCTTTTCGTTCGTGGACTATCGCCTCCAGCCGCCGGGGCGGGACGAGTTGCGGCTGCGGTGCGTGGCGGACAACGGGGGAGAGAGCCGGCTGCTCATCGAGTGCGTGGATGAATTTGCGGCGGCCCCGGAGTTTTTCAATGTGGTGGATGATGAGACCGGTGTTTTTGAAATCACGAATGATGAGACGGGCGAGGTGGATCGGTTTGAGCGCATCCACGGGTTGCGTGGGCCATATCACGCGATGGCGCGGGAGAACGAGGAGTTGACGCCGGTGGACTATTGGGACTGGGTGCGCCAGGCACCGGATGGCTCGGAGGAGTTTGTGTTTGTGGAGTTTTGGAAGCAGCGGGACCGCGTGGAGATTTGGCGGGGATGGCGGCTCATTGACTGAGCGCCGGGTTTCCATCCGACTGAAGAAGGGCGAATTGGCTTGGTCTGTGACGCGGCTCGTGCGAGAAGGGAGCAGCTCCCATGGATGGAATCCCCTCAACCCAGTCACCTTCCCGGCAACCATCATATTCCCGTCGCGGTTTTTTGGAGCATTCGACAGCGGGAATGCTCGGGCTGCTCGCTGCATGCGCGGGGTTGGGTGGGTGCGTGCAGCGGAAGGATCCGCCTTCGCCGGCGCTGGTGGCAAGGAAGCGCGGGGCCTGGATCGATGGGCACGCGCATATCTTCAATGCGGAGGACCTCGATACCTACGGGTACGTCGAGCATGGCGAGGGGGACAATGCCACGCGGAAGGTCGCGTTCACGGTGTTTGCGCCGCTGATCAAGACGCTGTGCATGACCACGCGCTACATCGCGCCGGATATCGAGCGGGAAAACTGGCTGCTGGACAAGATGCTGGATCTGCGGGCGGCGCGGCGGGCGCGGCAGAAAAGGCAGGGCCTGGCGCCCGCCAGCAAAGGACCGGCGCTGGCCCGGGAGCTGTTGCAGGATTTGCATACGGCGGATGCGGCGAAGCAGGAAGAGGTGGCGCGGGCGAAGAAGGCGTTTGACGACGATTTGCAGCGGTGCCTGCGCGGTAATGGGATCGGCGATGGTGACAAGAAAGCGCATCCGGTGCGCGAGCTGATGGCGCGGATCGCCCGAGGGATAAAGCCGTCGTTCTTCACCTGCCTCGCGAACTACCGCATCTATAATGCGCTGCGGCTGATTGAAAATTATCCGGAGATGGATGCCTTCGTCGTGGCTTCGCTCGACACGGATTCCTGGTATCAATTTGGGGGTCCGAAAACGAAGCCGGGCGAGCGGATGATGCGGCAGGCGCAGGTGATGGCGAAGATCGCGGTGCTCACGGAGGGGCAGGTGATTCCGCGCACCGGGTTTTGTCCGCTGCGGCAGATGCTTTCCGGCTATGCCAAGCCCACGGCGAAGGCGCCGGTGAGTCCGCTGGAGGTGTTGCGCTGCTCGGTGCATCATTTCGGGGCCATCGGGGCGAAGCTGTATCCGGTGCTGGGTTACCGCCCGCTGGGCAACCGCTTCATGACGAACCGGGAGCTGGCGGATTTGCCGATGCGGAAGATTCGGGAAGCGCTGCGCGACCAGGGGGAACTGGCGGCGGCCGCGGCCACGCTGAAGGATGACGAGCACACCATTGGGGAGGGGCTGGATGTGGCGTTGCGCGGGCTCTATCAGCTCTGCCTGGAGGACGATATTTCAGTGATGGCGCACACGAACCGCAGCTGGGGACCAGCGCCGTTCATGAATCGGATTGCGCCCAACTGGTGGCAGCAAGTGGCGGAGGAGTTTCCCCGCGCGCGGGTAAATCTCGCGCATTTTGGCGGATTCACGAAGGGGCGGGACGCTTATGGCGACATGGGGCAGACCGCGCCGAAGGGGCGCACGGGCTGGCCGGATGAAATTTGCCAACTGCTCTTCCGTCCCGAGTATCCGCACTTCCACGCGGATATCGCGTGCATCACGCCGACCGAGAAAATCAGCACGGATTTGATGGGCATTCTGGGCGACTATGCGCTGGCGAGCCGGCGGCTGATGTATGGATCGGACTGGCATGAAGTGCTGTTCCCCGATGGAGCGCCCAAGTACCTTGGTGGGTGGACGGAAATGTTTGCCCGTCATCCCGAACTCGGGCGGCATACCAATGATTTCTTCGGGGGGAACGCGGTGCGCTTTCACAGCCTGCATGGCGGCAAGACGCGGACGCGGCTGGATGCCTTCTACCAGGCGCATGATGTGAATCCGGTGTGGCGGCGGAAAGTGGAGGGGGAGCGAGTGGTGGAGTGAGGGGCCCCATCCCGACCTTTGCTCCGCGCTCTGCGACCTTCCGGTCGCAGCTACATGCGCCCTGCCAGATTTGAGCGGCGACCACTCAATCTAGATCGCACTACTCCCAGCGGGAATTGCGCGAGCCGGTATAGGCGAGGAAGAGGCCGAGGACGACGTGGGCGGTCAGGACCCACACGCAGAGAAGGCCGCCGGCGGGCTCGGTTTGCGTGACGCTTTTCACGGCGTCGTAGTAGTGGGTGTTTTCCATGGAGCGGATGAAGCCGCTCCAGCTCCAATAGCTGGCGATGAAAATTTGCGTGAAGCCGGCGATGGCCTTCGGCAGCGCGAGGACGGCGCCGCTGAGGGGCAGCTGGAAGCCGACGAGGTAGATGCTGAGGAGCGAGGATTGCTCGGGCGTCTTCACCCACGCGGAGATACCGAGGCAGATGGAAGTGAGGGCGGCATTGATCAGGATGAGGCTAAATACCTGCTCGACGAAGCTGCCCTGGAAGCCGACGATCCAATTTACAAACACGGCCATCCAGATGCTCTGGGCGAGGACGAGAACGCCAAGGAAGACGACCTTGCTGGCGACGTAGGCGACGGGACTGAGCCCGGCGAATTTTTCCTTCTCGAAGAGCAGACGCTCGGCGGCGATTTCGCGCGCGGAGTTGTTCGAGCCCATGAGCGCCAGCAGGATCACCTGGAACATGATGAGCCCGCTGACGAGCGTGCCGACGGAGGCGATCTGTTTCAGCGCGCGGGCTTCCTGCTGAGCCTGGCTGAAGAGCGTGCCGATGCCGCTGCTGGAGAGGCTCTGCACTTGCGGCAGGCCGTCGAACGCGAACACGACCACGAGGAAGGGGAAACCGAAGAGGAGCGCAGCGTGGAGGAGGAGTTGGCCGCGGTCGCGGAGGAAAAGTTTCCAGCGCCGGGCGACGAGCACGCCGAATTGCGTGAAAAAGCCGGGCAGGACGGAAGGAGTTTCGGCCGTGGCGAGCGGCGCGGTCCTTTTCTTCTCAGGTTCCGGCTTCCGCTCGGCTTGGTGTTTGCCCTCTACGATGGCGCGCAGGCGCTCGAGCTCGGCTTGCTCGTCGAGCGGCTCCTCGGCTTTCGCGGGCTCGGTCTTCGCCTCGGATTTTCCCGGCGCGGGTTCGGTGGGCGCGGGCGCGGCGGGCTTTTCGGGGGCGGCGGGCAGGTTGCTTTGCTGGTAGTAGGTGGCACGGTACTTTTGCCACGAGCGGTGCCACTCCTCGGCCTTGCGCTCGGTGAGGCGCGGATAGAGATCCTCGGGGCGCTCGATGCCAAAGTAGTGGGTGATGAAATCCGGCGCGCCGTGATAGACGAGGCGGCCCTGGTAAAGGACGATGATGCTGTCGTACTCCCGCACGTGCTGGAGGCTGTGCGTCACGGAAAGCACGATGCGGCGGTCGCTGCCGGCGAGTTCGTGCATGAGCTTTACGATCTCGTCCTCGCTCTTTGGGTCGAGGCCACTGGTTACTTCGTCGCAGAGCAGCAGGTGGGGGGAACTCACCATCTCCATGGCCATGGCGAGGCGCCGCTTTTGTCCGCCGGAGAGGAGCGAGACACGGCGGTCGGCGATGTCGCGCAGGCCGGTGGCCTTGAGCACTTTTTCGATCGCCGCATCCGGGTCCTCCGGAACGGCGACGCGGAGGCGGAGGGCGCCCTCCACGGATTCCTCCACCGTGAGCAGGTCGTGCGCGATGCTAAACTGCGGGACGTAGCCGATCTCGTGCGGCGCCATGTCGCCCTGCTCGGCGAGGTCGCGCCCTTCCCAGTGCACGCCGCCGCCTGTGTGCTCGCGGATGCCGGCGATCGCTTTGAGCAGCGTGCTCTTGCCGCAGCCCGAGGGGCCGATGATGGCGGCGAAATGTCCACGCGGCAGGCGCAGGGAGATTTCATTGAGGAGGGTTTGGGCGGAGTCGCCCTGGCCAATGGTGAGAGTGAGGTCGGTGAGTTCGAGCACGGGAGGCGGCGGAGTATTCAGTGTTCAGTAATCAGTATTCAGTGGTCGCTGTTTGGGACGAATGACGAATGACGAATGGCTGATGGTGTGACGTGGGAGCGGTGTGTTTAAGGCGGAAAGAGCGGGAATGGCAAAGGGGGAAGGGGTGAATAATGGGTTTGTTTTTGGCCGGAAAACGAGTGAGCCGGGTCGGGCGACCCGGCTCACGTGGTAGAAATGTCGAAGCTTTCTCTGCGACCTTCCGGTCGCAGCTACATCTCAACTGCGCTTAGTTCTCCACGCCGCCGCCGGGGTGGGTGATGATCATCCCTTCGGGGCCGGGGACACCGATGCGGACGATAGCGACGGTGTTGTCGGTGAACGTCACCAAGGCCACGATCTGCGCGAAGCTATTGTAGGAGTGGGTCACGCCGGGGCTGCCGGACACGGCCTTGAGCACCTTGAAGAGCTTCACGGTTTTGCCCAGCAGGCTGCCGTTTTCGCGCAGGAGTTCCTGGAGCGTGCCGAAGCCATCGAGGCCGTAGAGGGCAAAGTCCTCGACGCTGGTCACGCCGCCGGGGCCGGCGGAGCCGCGCGGGCCAGTCTGCAGCGAAGCGGTGAAGATGGGGCCGCCGCTGCCGCCGGGAAGGGCGAGGCTGCTGAAGGTTTTCCACTTCGCACCCATGGGCGCAGCCGGGGGCTGGCCGCCTTCACGGGCGATGAGCGTCAGCTCGCCGCCGCCCTGCTGCCACCAGATGCCGTCATTGTCGGCGGTGGTCACGCCGCCGTTTTTAGTGGAGGCGAGGAAGGCCACGCCGCTATCGAAGGGTGAGTTCACCGGATCCTTGAAGGCCGAGAAGACGGCGTCCCGCCCGATGCCCGGGGCAGGGTCGCCGGTGCGCGCGAGCGGTTCCCATTGGCTGCCGAAGCCGGTGCCGAGGAAGATACCCTTGGCGTTGGCGCCCTTGATGCCACCAACGTTCGGTTTGAGCGTGGCGAGCATGGACAGATGGAACTGCGCGAGGTCCGACGACGGCAGGTCCATGCGGGCCCACACGGCGTCGGGCAGCAGGGAGCTGTTGATGTTGTCGCCGCTGAAGGCGAGGCCGAAGAAGTCATCCGGATAGCCGCTCACGATGGCCTGGTTGCCCGCGGTGGAGCCGGCCTGGAAGAGCACGCCGTTGCCGAGGGTCTGGCCGCGCCCGTGCCCCGGACTGCCGGAGAGACCCTTGAGAATCACGAACGATTTCACGGCTTCGGTGGGGCCAAATTCGAAGTCGCCTTCTCGGACCACTTTGGTCACGACCGACTCGCCGGAGGGCAGCCACCACGCGCCGGTATCACTGGTGGCGGTGACGGCCGGGGTGCCGCTGCCGCGCAGGAGCGAGGCCGTGAAGACAATGCCGGACTCGCTGCCGGGATTGATGGCGCCCGCCACGCCGCCGTGGGGGAGGCTGCTTTGGATGGACACCGCGGAGAAGCCTTTGAACACGGCGCCGTCGGACTCCGGCGCGGTGTCGCCTTCGCGGGCGAGCACTTCCAGGGCTCCGTCACGTCCATTGGTCACCACCACGGTGTCGTTCGTGCTGGACACGCCCAAGCCGCCGATGGAAGCGATGAACGCCACGTGGCCGAGGTCATCGAGCACGGGATCCTTGAAGCTCTTGAAGATGAACGCGCCGGGGTAGGGGACGGGGTCGCCGGCTTTCACGATGAGCTGATCATCCACGAAAATGCCCGCGCCGCTCTGGGCCTTCAGCACCACGGGGGTTTTGAAGGCGGGCGCTTTCCATTTGCCGAGGTAGGCCACCTGGCCTGCGTTGTTCACGGACGGCACCCCAAAGCCGGACCACGTGGCACCCTGCTGGATGGCGGGATTTTCGCCCGCATGCGGCACGGCGTCGCCCTTGGTGGCCACGGCGCCATAGGTGGGGATGGCGGGGAGGCCTTCGCCGGTGAGCGTGATGTCGATGATGCCCTCATCCGCGTCATTGCTCTGCACGTGGAGCGTGGCCTGGCGGATGCCGACGCCGGTGGGGGCAAAGGTCACGGCGAACGTGGTGCTGCCGTTGGTAGCCGGCACGTCAAACACGGTGGCGGAGGTGTCCACGGTGAAGTCGCCGGTGCCATCGGGGATGCTGATGTCGGCGATGTGGAGCGGATCGGGGCCGGTATTATTGATGGTGAAGACCTTGGTTTCCCCCTCGGTGCCGGCCGTCTGGGAGGTGAAGGACGCCGAGGCGCCGGTGGCGATGGCGTGGCCCGCGGGCTGTTCGAGAGCGATTTCCGGGCTGATCACCGGGGAGGCCGATTCGGCGCTGGCTTCGGGGTGATCGGTCTCGCCGGTGGTAAACCAGAACTGCGAGACGGTGGGGAGGCCCTCAGCGAGCAGCGCCACGCGATAGGTGCCCGCTTGCTGAATGCCAAAATGGAACCGCACCGCGATGCTTGCGCCCGGCGCCAGCGGCGTGGCTGCGGAGACGTCGTTCACGGAGAAGGTGGAGTTCCAGCCGCCGCCATTGAGCTGCGAGGGCGGTTGCTCCAGTGAGGTGCCGCTCACGGGCACGCTGCCGCCCGCGGTGACGACGGGGCCGCTCATCGAGGAGATGGGCCGCAGATCAGAAATGCCGCTCGGGGCCGGGAAGGTGGTGAGCTTCACGATCCGGAAGCGCAGCCGGGTGAGCGTCTCGCTGCTCTGATTCGTGAAGGTGCGGACCACTTCCAAAGACCCGAAGGTGGAGTTGTGGGCTGGGTCCGACGTGAAATCGCGCACGCGGTTGGGCGCATCGGCGAGGGTGAGCGTGGGATCCACCAGGCCCATGCCCAGGTTGGTCGGAGCATGGTAGGCCGCGACGGGGCTGCTCTGGCCTTTGGGTCCGGGCGAACCCAGCCGCTGGCCGGCGCCGGCGCTGGTGCCGTTGGTGTCCACGAACACGAAGTCGATCGCGTTGTCGTTCGAGTCGTGCGGCTCGCCATCGGTGAGATCGATCGTCGGGTCATTGATGGCCGGCGTGCCGTGCAGGTGCGTGCGGTAAAACGCGCAGTCGATGCTGAAGGGAATAAGGGGCGGGTAGCCGGCACCCTCTTTGTAGAGCGGATTGCCCTCACTGGTGGAGCCGACGGAGTCGATCCGATGGCCAAAATCGAGCGAGGTGCTGGAGGAAAAGAGCGCAATACCCGCGTTATCCGGGATATCGAGGGTCCAGGTCGCGTCGGGCGTGGTGGGGCCGTTGCCGCCGGGATAATTGGTCAGCGAATACCCGACGGAATTGGCGCCGAGGAAATGGCCGTGGGGCGGGATGATGGTGCCATTCGGAATCACGAAGCGCACCGCGCCGTCCGAAGCCGCCACCGCCCAGCCGGCCGAGCCGTCCCCGGCCTGGACGAACAGCGGCGACGAGGACGGATTGTAGATCTCGATGTATTCGTTTTGCGCGCCATTGGGATTGGGCCCGCGCAGGCGGAATTCACTGATGAGCGCCGGCGCCGGCGGGGCGGGAAACAAGGCCAGGGCGGGCAACGTTGCGGCGAAGCCGAGCAACGACGAAGCGACGACGGTGCGTCGCAAGGACGATGGGGACAGGAGCATGGAGATGATTATTGTTTAGGGTTGTGCAGACGAAAAGACGGGAAGCTTTTACGGACACGGATGACGGGGATGCAATCTCAGATTGGCGGATGGAGCCGACAGCATCCGGATAGGCGACCGATGAGGACCGGTGGTCTGCCCCCGGCTCCAAAATTGCTCACAATAGATGGCCTTATTATGGACACTTTAAGTGCCGCTACTCGACGGCCGGCGCGTTGTCGGGCAGGGTGATGCCGACGATGGCAGTAGAGCGGTCGTCGAAGGTGACGAGGAGGACGACCCGGTGCTGCGGGTTGAAGGCGCGAGAGGAGCCGGCGCTGCCGGAGGCGGCTTTGAGGACGCTGAAGGTCTTCACGGTTTTGCCGTTGAGGGGCTGGCCTTCGCGGACGAGTTCGGTGACGGCGCCGGTGTCGTAGTCGGTGCAGTAGAGGCCGAAGTCGTTGGCGCCGGTGATGCCGCCGGGGCCGGCGGTGCCTTGCGCGCCTTTTTGCAGGAAGGCGGTGAAGAGCGGGCCGGTTTCGCCGCCGGCGAGGGCCACGGAGGAGAAGCTCTTCCACTTGGCGCCGGGCGAACCGGGGGCGGGAGCGTCGTCGCCTTCGCGGGCGATGAGCGTGAGCGGGGCGAAGTCAGGCTGGAACCACAGGCCGTCATTGTTGGCGGTGGTGGCGCCGCCACCTTTCACGGTGCCGACAAAGGCGACGTCGGCGCAATCGGGGGCGTTGAGCGGGTCCTTGAACGCATTGAAGATAGCGCCGTCGATGCCGGGGGCGGTGTCGCCGGTGCGGGCGATGGGCTCCCAATCCGCGCCGCCATCGGCGCTGTGGAAAATGCCCTTGGCCTGCGCGCTGGGCACGCCATCGCGGCCGGTGATGAGCGAGCCGAGCAGCGTCACGTTTTGGCCGGTCTCATCCACCGAAGGCAGCGAGAGCTTGGCCCAACGGGCAATCGGGACGCTGGTGCTCCCGAGCGAGAAGTCGGTCAGCACGCTGGTGAGCGAAGCGCCGGACAGCAGAAAGACGCCCTGGGCGCGATTGGCGGCGGTGGCAAAGAGGGCGAAGGAATCGCCGTTCACGAACCCACGGCCAAAGCCCTGGCTGCCGCCGACGGGCTTGAGCAGGGTGAACGTTTTCACGGCATCGATGCCCGGGAGGGCGGAGTTGGTGTCGCCTTCCTGCACGACCTTCAACACGCCGGCGCCGCCCTGCGGGAGCCACCAGGCGCCGGTATCGCTGATGGTGCTGATGGCGGGGCTGCCCGAGCCCACCACGAGCGAGGCGGTGAAGAGCACGCCGGCCTGGCTGGGCGGGATGACCGGGGCGCGCTCGCCGTGGCCCGCGGGGGTGCTGGGCGTGGATTTGATGGCGACGTTGCTGAACGCCTTGAAGGTCGCGCCGCCGGTCTGCGGGGCGGGGCCGCCCTCGCGGGCGAGCACCTCCCAATTGCCGGTGCGCGCATTGCTCACGACCACGGTGTCGGCATTGCTGGTGATGATGTCGGCCGGCGTGGCGCCTTTGATCGAGGCGATGAAGGCGAGATGGCCCGCATCATCGATGACGGGATCCTTGAAGCTCTTGAACACGGCGGTGGGCATGCCGGGGACGGGTTCACCCACGGCGACGACGAGGTCGTCATTCACGAAAATGCCGGTGCCGCTTTGCGCTTTCAGGACGACGGGCGTTTTCTGCGCGGGCGCTTTCCATTTGCCGACATAGGCGATGGCGCCTTGCGCATTCACCGCCGGAGTGCCGAAGCCGTTCCACGTGGCGCCGGCTTGGATGCGCGGGTCGCCGTCGGGCCCGGAGTTGGGCACCGCGCCATCCTTCGCGTAGAGCGTGGCGAAGGCGGGGCCCGTGGGAGCGGGAAGGATGGTGACGGTCACGGGCCCGGCGACGGTGCTATTGCCGAGGGCGTCGGTGGCGATCATCATGAACTGATCGCTGCCGGCGGGAAAGTTGTTGAACGTCGCGGAGGGATCGGTGCTGGGCGGGGTGAGCGGGATGACGCCGCCGAAAAGGAAGGGCACGCCGAAGACGTAGGTGATCGGGCCGTGGGGATCGGTCCAGCCGCTGGCATTCAAGATCACCGGGGAGCCGTCCGTCACCACGGGCGTGGAGGTGGTAAAGGTGCCGCCGACCGGGCCGGTGCCGTCCACGACGACGACTTGCTCGGCGGTATCGACGGAGTTGCCGGCGCTATCGCTCACGCGGCCGATGAGATGATGCACGCCCTCGCCCAGGAGGAAGGTGGGCGCGGCATTGGCACTGGGCGACACGACGACGGTGACGCCCTCATACACGGCATAGCTCAGGGGCAGGGAGGCATCGGTCCAATTCGCAAACGTCGCGGTGAGCGGATCCGTCGGCTTCGCGAGGCCGGGGCTGAGCGTGAAGGTGCCGCCCGCCGGGGCGGTGAGATCGGCTGCGCCGAGGACGAAGGCGGTGCCGCGATCGATACCGTAGACATCGTCTTTGAGATAGGCGCCGACGACCGCGGTGTCGCCTTCGATGGCCAGCGCATAGCCGAAGAAATCGCCCGGGAGCGGCGAGGGATCGCGGAGAGTGATCTGCGGGGTCTGGCTGGGATTCAGCAGGTCGTAGCCATAGACGGTGCCCTCGCTGGTGCCGGCGCCGAAGTTATCCGCGGGGGCGCTGACGAGCAGATTGGTGCCGGAGAGCGCGACGCTATAGCCGAAGGATTCCGGAATCGGCGGCGCGGCCGCGGGCTCAGGATTGTTGAACGCGAAGACGGGCGCAGCGGGGCTGTTGAGGTCGTAGTAATAGACAGTGCCGGACGCGGTGCCGCCCACGAGATTGCCGGGTGCACCGATGATGAGGCGATCGCCGGAGAGTGCGACGGAGTTGCCAAAATTGCCGAAGCCGACCGCCGCCGGATTGGTGAAGGTCACCGGGGTGGTGCTGGGTAGATTGTAGACGTAGGCGGTGCCGGCATCGGGAGCGCCGTTATCGTCGAACGGCGTGCCCACGGCCACGCGGGTGCCGTCGATGGCGACCGCGGTGCCGAAGGCCTCCGAAGCGACGGGCGTCGGATTGTTCAGGACGGTGACGGAGGCCGCCGGGTTGGGGGCACTCAAATCGTAGACGTAGGCGCTGCCGGCATCGGTGGCGCCGGTGTCGTCGCCAGGTGCCCCGACGATGAGATGAGTGCCGGAGATTGCGAGGGCGGAGCCGAATTTTTCATTGGAGCCGAGGTGCGGGTCGGAGAGCACCGTGACTGGTGTGCCGGGCGAGGGGCTGCCGAGATTGAAGACGTAGACCGAACCGTTGCTGGACAGTTCATCGGGCGACCCGACCACGATCGTTTGATTCGCGATGGCGACGGAGGTGCCGAAGTGTGCGTTCGCCTCCGGCGTGGGTTTGGCAAGAATAGCAATTGGCGTGAGAGGAGTCGGGCTCGTGCGGTCGAAAACGAAAACCTGTCCTGCGCCGACGGCCCCGGTATTGTCGGCTGGCGAACCAACGACAAAGAGCGAGCCCGATGTGGCGACCACGGTCCCGAAATGATCCTGCGAAGCTGGCTCAGAGCTGTGAAGCGCCTGCACCGGATTGGTGGGCGTGGCTCCGCCGAGGTCGTAGAGATAGGTGCTGCCGTTGTGGATGGACGAGCCGTAAGTATTATCCCGGGGCATGGTCACCGCGACGCGCGTACCCGAAACGGCCACTGCCATGCCAAACTGGGCCGCAACGATGGCTTGCGGGCTGTTCAGCGTCTGCACGGGGGTAGCGGGCGAACCACCGGCGAGATCGAACACGTAGGCCGCGCCGGCCCCACTGGCCGTCGCATCAGCACCCCTCGCCCCGACGACCAGGCGGTCGCCATCCAGCGCGAGGGAAACGCCGAAAAGATCGCTGGCTGCCGTAGCGGGCGCGGCCGGGTTTTGGATGGTGGTGACCAGCGTGGAACTGGTATTCTGATAAACATACACGGTCCCGGAGTTGGCCACCCCGGCATCGCCGTTGGTCGCCCCGATGACGACATGACTCCCGGAAAGACTAACAGCGTCGCCGAAACTGTCGCTGGCATGCGGCGTGGGGTTGTCGTACGAGACAATGGGGGAGGTGGAGCCGGTGACATCAAACAGGAAGGCGCGGCCGGCTGCCACGGCGGAAACCTGATCGCGAGGCGCCCCGACGAGCAGCTGGTTACCGGAGAAAGACAGAGACTTTCCAAAATTGCCGCTGACGGCGCTGGCGGGATTGCCGATGGATTTTACTGGGACGGAGGGCGTGCCGCTGGCGAGGTCGAAAACGTAGACACGCCCCGCATTAGTGCCGCCTGAACTATTGTTCAGCGCACCGACCGCGATCCGCGTGCCGGAAATGGCCACGGCGCAGCCGAACAGATCGTTAACCCCCGAGGGATTGGTAATGGTCAGTTTGGGCACGCTGGGCGTGGGGCCGGCGAGATCATAGATGTAGACCGCGCCCATGGTGCTGCCGCCCACCACCTGGCCCTGGGCACCGACGACAAGTGTGGAGCCGTTGACCGCTACTGAGATGCCGAAGAAGGCGTTCAAATGCGGGTCGGGATTCACGATTTCGCGCAACAGCGCCCCCGTGGTGGAATCATAGATTTTCACGACACCGGAATCGAGCGCGCTGGTGTCCGAAAAGGGTGAGCCGACCACGGTCAGATTGCCGGACAGCGCGACGGCGTTGCCCTCGCGCTTCTCCGACTGCGGAGAGGTACCGGGATCCGGGATCGTCAGCTTCACTGCATTGGGAAGCTGCGCCCAGGCCGGCACGATGGGCAGGCAGGCGAGGGCAATGGACGACAAGAGGATGCGGGAGCGCGTGGTGGCTTTCATAAAGTTTGGCGAATTGGGTATGGGCGCCTGACGAGACTGACGGTGCGTGGGAATGAGCAGGACGTCCGATGGTCGGGGACCGTAGCACCGGTATAGCGAAGAGGTGTCTCCGCGGACAATTGGGGGAACTACGCATATTCTTGAACGCTAAGTCGTTAATCCCAATAAATAATTCGGCGCCGAGAGACGCTCTCGTGTGCCTGAAGATCTGTCCGGCGCAACAAAGCACCGGCACGAGAGGCACCAGAACGTTACTTGGAGCGGGTAATCCCCCGTTGGCGATTTTCGATTCTTTGCTATATCGGCAGACGCTGTTCCCCGGCGGAATTCTGTTTCATGGTTTCTCCACGTCTATTTCTATCCTTGTTTGGCGCCGTGTTCGCTTGTCTGGCGATGTCCCTGGGGGCGGCGGTGCCGACGACGCTGTACCGCAACATCCCGGCGCCGGCCCTCGATTATGTGGGGGGATCGATGCTGGGGACGAGCGTGGCGACGAATGGCAGCATCAACGTGGTGGGCGCGCCGAAGGATCAGACGCCGCGGACGGAGTCGGGCGTGGTGAAAATTTTTGACGCGGCAACCGGCGCATTGCTGCAAGTGTGGCAAAATCCCAGCCCGGATGACGGAGATCACTTCGGCGCGGCCGTGGCCATCTCCGGGAATCTGGTGGTGGTGGGCGCGCCGCTGGATGGGAGTACGGAGTATCGAGCCGGGCGGGCCTACGTCTTCGACCTCAACAGCGCCACGCCCACCGTGCCCGTGCTCACGCTGGAAAATCCTGCGCCGGCGATGTCCCGTGGTTATGCCAAGTTTGGCGGTTCCGTGGCCATTTCGGGGAATCGGGTGCTCATTGGGGCGCCGGAGGATCGGCAGGTGGAATTGGGCAGTGGAAAGGCCTATCTTTTTGATTTGCTCGCGGCGAATCCAGCCTTGCCGGCCATCACGTTCGAAAACCCCACGCCGAATAATGGCGACGCTTTTGGAACGGCCGTGGCCGTCTCCGGCACACGCGTGATCATCGGTGCGCCCTTCGATGACAATGGCGGGCAGAACTGCGGGGCTGCCTACTATTACAATGTGGCGAATGCGTCGCCGGAGGTGCCGGTGCGGCGTCTCGAGTGCATGGAGAATTTCGATTTCGGCCAATTTGGCGGCTCGGCGAGCATCGATGGCCACACGGCGGTGGTCGGGTTGCCAAACGGTGCCCAGGCGCATGTCTTCAATCTAGATAGCGGCAGTCCGTTTGCCACGGTCATTCTGCCAGATCCCGTGGGAGGGAATAATGGTAAATTCAGCACCGCGGTTTCTATTTCCGGCCAGCGGGTGTTGGTGGGCGCACCGACGGCCGACGTGGCGGGAAATATAGCGGGCGTCGTGTATGCGTATGATCTCCAGGCGGCGGATCCCACCGTGCCTTTTGCGAGCATTCCGAATCCCGGGGCCAATTTTTCAGGCAGCTTCGGTTTCGCGGCTGTCCTTTCCGGAAACAAGGCGATCATCGGCGACCCGGAGGCGTTCTTGCCCGACGGAACCATCGGCGTAGGCGAGGCGGGTGTCGCCTATGTTTACGACGTGGCGCCCCATGCTCCAGCGGCTCCGCCGGTGACGCTCGATACGCCAGCGGTGATGGTCAAAGATCCGACCCCGGTTTCCAGTCAAAATTTTGGCGTGGTGGCTATCTCCGGCACGCGGGTGGTGGTCGGTGATCTGTCCGGGGCCTTGGCCCCGGAATATTCCGGCCGGGCCTATGTTTACGATACCGCGAGCGAACATTCCGACATTCCCGTGGTGGTGCTGGAAAATCCGACGCCCGAGAAAAGCGATGGGTTTGGCGTGGCCGTGGCGATGCGTGGTTCGATCGTGGCGGTGGGCGCACCGAACGACAAGGCCAACGGGGTCCAGACGGGTAGTGTGTACGTCTACGATGTGGCGGGGGAGAACCCGGCGGTACCGATGCTGACGCTGCATAATCCGTCCGGCTTCGAAGCGGCGGGCTTTGGCGAGAGCATCGCCATTTCCGGTTCGCGGATCGTGGTCGGGACGCCGGGAAATAGCGACGGCGCCAACCACGGCAGCGTTTACATTTATGATCTTACGGCCGCGGCGCCAGCCACGCCGGTGGTGACCCTGCGTACCCCAGCCGTCGGCGGCTCGATGTTTGGTCGATCCGTGGCGATCGATGGCGCGCGGGTGATCGCGGGGATGCCATATGCCACGCAGGGAGGGACAGTCGGAGCGGGATGCGCCTTTGCCTACGATCTGGCGAGCGCCACGCCGACCACGCCGCTCCTGCTCACCAACCCTGCACCCAAGCAGGACGGACGATTGGGCAGCGCGGTAGCGGTTTCCGGAAACCGGGTGGTGGTGGGGGAACTCAGCTTTGACTTTGCGGATTCCGGCCACGCCTACGTGTATGCTCTCGCGGGTGCCAATCCCGGCACCGCGGTGACGGCATTGTCTCATCCCAACCCGGGAGTGAACTCCCACTTCGGCGCGGAGTTGGCGCTCTCTGGCTCCCGACTGCTGGCCGGCTGCAGCGGTGGCGGCGTGCAGGAGGCCTACTTCTTCGATCTCGATGCGGCCGATCCGACGGTGCCCATCGGGACGCTTGCCAATCCCAATGCGGATTCCGGGGATGGGTTCGGCGTCTCGATCGCGCTCGATCGGGGTCTGGCCGTGGCCGCCTGTCCTCACGGCAATGGATACCATTTTGGCCGCTCCAGCGTCTTGGTGTTCAGCGCGGCTCCCGGCACACCGCCATCCATGGCGCTGACCGGCGCGGCGCCGCTGACCTTCGAAGCGTCTCTGATTTATTGGGATCCCGGCGCGAGTGCCCTCGATCGGCACAACCAGCCCCTGACGCCGAATATCACAGCGAACACGGTCCTGGCCCATGTTCCCGGGACCTATGAAGTCACGTGGACGGCGACTGACGCCGAAAACGTGAGTGGCTCAATCACGCGCACGGTGCAAGTGGTGGATACGACGGCGCCCGTGGTTTCACCGCCGGCGAACGTCGCGCAATTGAATAACGACGGCTTGGGCGCCATCGTGCATTATCCGGCGGCTACGGCCACCGATGTGGTGGGCGTGGCCAGCATCTCCTATTCGCAAGAGAGCGATACGAAATTTCCGATTGGCGTGACGACGGTCACAGTATCCGCGCAGGATGCGGCTGGAAACGTAGGGACGGCCACGTTCACCGTCTCAGTGTTGCCGGGGGGGCTCGACAAAAAAGCGCCATCGGTCGCGATTTGGAATCCCACCGCCCACGCTGTCGGAGCGGACTTTGCGTTGAACGGAGTCGTGAAGGATGACGTGGTGCTGAAATCCTTCACGGTCAAATTGAATGGAGTGCCGATCGCGCTGGATGCGCCCCTCGCGTTTTTTGCGAAGATGGAGGTGCCCTGGAGCGTGAGCCATGTTCGGCCGGAGAACGGCCCCAACCTCATCGAGGTGGAAGCGATCGATCTGGCGGGGCACACGGTGCGCGCGCGAAAGACCGTGACATTTACCAATCAGCGTCCGGCGCTGAGCGGTGTTTTCCGGGCGCTCTTGCGTCCCTCCAGCGGGGCGACGAATGACCAGGTGGGCGTCGTCACCGTTTCGGTGACTAAAACCGGCAGCTTCACCGGCAAGTTTACGATGCATGGGAAGAACGTCCGCTTCTCCGGCCTGCTGGATAATGACGGCCACGCCCATTTTAAACCAAATGGCCAGGAAAGCCTGCCCATTCCCGGAGCCTCACGCCAGGCCGCGCCCGCAGGATATCTCGCTTTCGCAGTCGTCGATTCCACTGGCTTGCACGCCAGCTTTTCCACGGAGCCGGGCGGGACCGCACTCACGGAAGGCGGAAGCCAGCCCAGCCGCTTCAACGCCAACGCTGCGGTAGCCTTGGGTTTGCTGAACACGCCGGGGGCCCATCCGACCAAGGGTGTTTTCAATCTGGCCTTCCAACGCGCCGTTGTTTTTCCGGGCGGCGTGGACTATCCGTATGGTTACAGTTGCGCCTCGATTTTGCTCACCAAAACGGGGCATGTCGTCCTGGCGGGCAACCTCGCAGATGGGACCAAATTTTCCACCTTCGCCGAGCTGCGTAGCGATCGCTCCGTCTCGATTTTCGTCCCGCTCTATCACGGCGAAGGCTCGATTGGCGGGGAACTGTCCTTTATTGGTTCCGCGGATACGGATGTGAGCGGCAGCGACTGGCTATGGTTTCGCCCGGCTCATCCAGGCAGTCTAACTTTCTCCTCGGGTTGGGCTCCTCTGACTTTGGAAGCTTTCGGCACGGCCTATGTTCAACCGGCCGCGATCGACTACGGCCAAATGTTCACGGAACCCGTGCGCGCCAATACCATCATCACGTTGAGCTACGGCGGCCTGCCAGTATCCATCTATAAGTACGTCCGCGTGGATCCGATCACGGCTGCGGTCCGAAAGATCACGCCTGCCTCGGATGGGGCTTACTCTTTCCAACTCACGCCGGGAACGGGTATCTATTCTGGCACGTTTCTGCATCCCAATGGTTCTATCGCAAAGTACCGCGGAGTGCTGCTTACCAAGGGAATCTACCAGGGTGGCTTTGGTTATTTCCTCCAAAGCCTTCCTCCCGGCCTGACCCAGGGTGGAGCGGCGACGTTTCGAAGTGCTTTTTAGAGAGCGTCGGCGTTTCTCTTCGCCAAAATCGCGGTTATGACTCACTCGCGGTGGAGGCGGGGGCGTGGCTGGGGCTCAAGTTGGCCGCTTTGCGCAGGGCGCTTTGGCGTTTGAAGAAGCGGCGACGGCGGTCTTCGATGAAGGCGGGGTCGTAGATTTGCCTGGCGAGCTGGCGGAAGCCTTGTTCCAAGGCGGTGACGCTCATTTTTTCCGGGACGTAGTTCACGTCGAAGAGGGTGCAGCTTTCCCAGGCCTCGGGATCGAGGAGCCGGCCGGTGGTGCACAGGCGATCGTAGAGCGGGGCGTTGGGGAAGGCGGTCATCACGGTGATTTGCACTTCGTATAAACCGGAGGCGCGCACGAAATCGAAGACAGCGTCGAAGCTGGTTTCATCCTGGCCATCGAGGCCAAGAACAAAGCAGCCGTTCACGGTGATGCCGGCATCCTGGATGGTCTCGATGGCGCGCAGATAGTGCTCGCGCTGCTTCAGCTTCCAGTTCGCCTTGTGCTCGAGTCCGTCGAGGCCCGAGGCGGTGGGGCTTTCCAGGCCGATGAGGATTTGCGCGCAGCCGGCGTCTTTCATCATGGCGAGCAACTCGGGATCGCGGGCGATGCTGATGTCGGTCTCCGTGAACCAGCGCAGGCCTTCCGGCAGCAGCGCGCGCACGAGTTCGCGGCCGCGGGCTTTGTCGGCAAAAGTGTTGTCGTCGGCGAACTCGATGAACGGATGCGGCCAGAGCGCCTTGATGCGGTGGATTTCGTCGAGGACCCGCGGCACGGGCTTGGCCTTGAAGCGCGGATTGAGCCGGATGGATGCGCCGCAGAAATCGCAGTTGTACGGGCAGCCGCGCTGGGTCTGGACGGTGAGGCGATTGTATTGCGACACGTCGAGCAACTCGAAGCGAGGCATCGGCGAGTGCGCGAAATCGAAGTTGAGCGGGCGGGCATCGTAACGCTGCTGCAGGCGATTCGCCTGGAGATCGGCGATCATGGTGGGCCACAGCGATTCGCCTTCGCCGAGCAGGACACTGTCGGCGTGCTGGAGCGCTTCCTCCGGGCGGGCGGTGACGTGCAGGCCGCCCATGAGGACGAGGACGCCGGCGGCGCGGTAGCGATCGGCGAGGTGGTAGGCCTCCTTGATTTGCGCGGTGAAACTGGAGATCGCCACGGCGTCGAAATCGCCGGGCAAGTTCGCCAGGGAGCGCGGCTCGGGGACATCGAGATACGTGACTTCGACCTCGGGAGGCGTGAGGCCGGCGAGCGTGAGCAGGCCCAGGCTCGGCAGCGAGGCGATGACTTTGCTGCGCTCGACGAAGCCGGGCAGCGTGAGGCCCATGGCGAGGAGTTCTTCGTTGCGGCAGCGCACGCCGCTCATCGCGAGCAGTCCCAGTTTCATCGGCTAAAGAGAACGGTGAGGATGCCGCCGAGCACGGAGCCGACGGGGATGAAGAACAGATGCCGGAACGGCTTCCGCCACGCGCTGAGGAAACAGACCGAGGGCATCGTGGCGGCCCCGGTGAGGAAGCATCCCAGCGCGACATGATTCCACGGCGCGGTCAGCGGCAGGACGGCTTGCGTGAAGGCGAAGCAGAAGTTCACGAAGGCCAGGCCAAAAAAGGAAATGTGCCCGAGGCGGGTGAGTCGCCGGCGATAGCTCGCGTATCCGCCCATCCACTCCTCGCGGTGGAAGAACAGGCCGATGAGCGCGCCGGAGATCACGCCGAGGAGCATGCCCAGCCAGCCGGCTTTGATCGTAGTGAGGACGACGGGATCGGAGGTCATGGATGGGTGGTGGAGAAAACGTGGGTCACGTTGCTGCCGCCGAAGCCGCTGCTGTTGTTGAGCGCCACGCGAGGATTCTGGGTGATGGTTTCGCGGGGGAGGTGGAGCCGGGCGCTGTCTTCATCCGGCTCAACGAGGTGCGCCTGGCCGGGGATGAAACCTTCATCGACCGCGATCACGCAGAACGCGGCCTCCATCAGGCCGGCGAGCGAGAGGGCGTGGCCGGTGAGAGCCTTGGTGCTGCTGATCGGCACGCGGTGCGGGCTGAAGACCTCGCTGAGCGCCCGGGCTTCGGCGCGATCGCCGGCGAGCGTGGAAGTCGCATGGGCGTTGACATAGCCGACGTCAGCGGGCGTGAGCCGCGCGTCGCGCAGGGCGAGGCGCATGGCGTCGGCGAGCCCGCGGCCCTCTGGATGCGGCATCGCCACGTGATGCCCGTCGCAGGCCTGACCCCAGCCGAGCATGCGCGCGAGTGGATGGGCTCCGCGGGCGGTGGCGCTCGATTCTGTTTCCAGCACCATCGCGACCGCGCCGCCGGTGGGCACGAAGCCATCGCGACCGCGATCGAAAGGGCACGAGGCCAGCGTGGGCTCGGAGGCCGTGCTCAGCGCGCCCATGCCGGCAAAGGGCAGGGCGCTCTCGGCGTTCAGGTCCTCGGCCGCCACCACGATCATCCGCTGCTGCCGGCCGAGCCGAATTTCATCGAAGGCAAAACCCAAAGCATGACTCCCCGACGAGCAGGCCGACACAAACCCGCAACTCGCGCCGCGGATGCCGAGCAACGCGGCGAGGTGAAAATTCAACGTGCCGCTGACGGAACTGATGACGCCATGCGGATGGGGGCGGCGCCATCCGCTGGTCTCCAGCTTGAGCAGATGCTGATGGAGCAGGCGCGGCGATCCGCCGGAGGCGCAGTAGAGTCCGGTCGCGCCATCGCTGGTGAGTTTCGGCGTGAGCCGCGCCTCGGCCAGCGCCTGCTGCAGAGCCGCGAGCGCATACACGCCGTGCGGCGGCATGGCGCGCACTACTCCCGGATCGATGGAAAATTCCGACGGCCAGGACCATGCGGCCGGATTGGCTGGGCCCACTTCAAATCCGGGTAGCAGGCCGGCGAGTTTTGCCGGCACCTCCAGACCGGGCACCGGGGTCCATGGCGCCAAGCCGTGCCGCAGCATGCGGAGCGACTCGGTCACCACCGACCGCGCGTGGCCGAGGCAGGTGACGAAGCCCAGCCCAGAGATGACCACCGATGCGTTCACCGCGCTTCGAGCTTCGCTTTTAAGAAGGCTTTCAAATCGCCGACGGTGGTGACGCCAAACACCTCGCGCGTTTCAATCGAAAGCTGGAACAAGTCGCCCAGCAAAAACGCCATCTCGGTGAGCGCGAGCGAATCGAGCCCTACATCCTGCACGAGCCGCAGCTCATCCGCGAGGACGGCGGGTGGACGCGGCGCGCTACGGGGCAAATGATAGGCGATGATGCCCGGGAGCATCGCGATAAAATCCTCAAACGCGCCGCTCTCGCGATAGCGTAAGGCCGCGTCGACACAGGACGGCTCGTAGCCCAGCAACTCGTCCGCGATTTGGGTTGGGGACTTCGAGGTAAACTCGGTGGAGACAGGCATGGGATACCTTAATCCCGGAAAGGTTCCATAGTTGTATTCGATAAAACCAATGGGTTCCTGAAGGGAAATCAATGTTCGGTGGAGAGATCGCGGAGAGCATAAAGGTGGGAAGGCGGGGCCTTTTACCACAGAGGACGCAGATATCTCAGATAGCGCAGACGAGGGGAACTGTGTGGACTGCGGAGGAATTTTCATTTTTAGCGCGCGGCTCGAAGGGGGACGAAAAGACACGGATAGCGGGCGCGCCATTTTTGAGGGTAGAGTGAGATGGAAGGATAGGCGAAAGGATGACGGACGGACTCGAAACACCACTCGACGGCGGTGGGTTTTGAAGACACTCTCGGGCCAAGAAGGTGCATCCCGGGCGTCGGGATGGTGAATCACTCTAGTCATTCAACCACGAGAAGTTATGACCCTTTCACGCATTCGCAGAAAATCCGTCGGCGCGTTTTTCATCCTGGCCAGTTCGGCCGCACTACTTGTCCCGGCCCGGGCGGCAATCGACACCTCCACGTGGGCCAGTGCCACATCGGGCAGTTGGAACGTGGATGCGAACTGGACGAACGTGCCCGTGGGGGGCGGTTTTCCGAATAATGGCAATGGCGGGGTGGCCACCTATGATGCGGTGATCAGCGCGACGGGCGCCGCGTATACGGTGACGCTGAGCACGAATGTGACGGTGGAGGATCTGACGATCAGCTCGGCCAATGCGACCCTGAACCAGACCGCGGGCATTTTTACCGCGACGAATGCGATCGCGCTGAACGCGGGTATTTATCAGCTCAGCGGAGGGACCATCAGCAACACGGTGATCAACCTGAGCGGGACGGGCAGTCTGGTGATGGGGGCGAGCAACAGCAATCTGCTCACGGGGGTGACGGTGAACGGTGATCTGACGCTGAACACCACCAGCGCACGGACGAAGATTGAAGGCGGGACGACCTTCACCACGGCGCATCTGGCGGCGAACGTCGCGGAGTTGGGCTTTGCGCCGGGTTCGACGATGTCCGGCGTGATCCAATTGGAAGGCGGGGCCGGGAATCGGTTTGTGTCGATGAATAGCTCGGCGGGCGCGCTGACGATTGGCGCGGCGGGGGTGATTCGGACACAGACGGGATTTACGGGCGACGGCGTCATCGGTGGCGGCAACAACTATGGCGGAGCGATGGCGCTGACGAACCAGGGCTTGATCAGCAGCCAGATTACTGGGCGGACGATCTCCATCGTTTCGGCAAGCCTGGCCAACACAGGGACGCTTTCGGCGAGCAGCGGAGGCATCCTGACCATCAGCCCCACGGCGGCGTGGAGCAATGGAGGAACGATCAGCGTGAACAATGCGACGGTGAATTTGGGGGGCACCTTCAACGCGACGGGCGGCATTGGCACGTGGAGCAACACGGGCGGCATTGTGAACATCAACGGGACGATTAATAATACGGGTAACACGCTCACGCTGAACACGGCGACGGGCTCCTGGACGCTGAACGGCGGGACGCTGAGTGGGGGCGCGCTGGCGTTTGCCAACGGGCAGGCGCTGTTCGTCAACTCCGTGAGCAGCAACTTGATCACCGGCGTGACGGTGAATGGTGACCTGACGCTGAACGTGACCAGCGCGCGGACGAAGATTGAGGGCGGGACGACGTTCACCACGGCGCATCTGGCGGCGAACGTGGCCGAACTGGGCTTTGCGCCAGGCTCGACCTTGACTGGAACAGTGCTGCTGGAGGGCGGGGCCGGAAATCGCTTCGTGTCGCCCAACGGCACGGCGGGGGCATTCACGATTGGTGCGACGGGGGTGATCCGCACGGAGACGGGTTTCACCGGGGATGGGGTGATTGGTTCGGGCAATAATTTTGGCGGGACGATGACGCTAACGAACCAAGGGCTGATCAGCAGCCAGGTGAGTGGGCGCACGATTACCATCACAGCGTCGAGCTTGGCGAATACGGGGACGCTGTCAGCGAGCAATGGGGGCATCTTGACGATCGCTCCCACGAACCCGTGGACCAATGGAGGGACGATTAGCGTGAACAGCTCCACGGTGAATTTGAATTCCACCTTCAACGCCACTGGCGGCATCGGCACGTGGAACAACACCGGGACCAGCACGGTGAATATCAACGGAACGATCAACAATGCCGGGAACACGCTGACGCTGAATACGGCGACAGGCTCATGGACGATGAATGGTGGGACGCTGAGCGGTGGCGCGCTGGCCTTTGCCAATGGCCAGGCGCTGTTTTTTAACTCCGCGAGCGGCAACTTGCTCACGGGGGTGACGGTGAATGGCGACCTGACGCTGAATGTGGGCAGCGCGCGGACGAAAATCGAGGGAGGGACGACGTTTACGACCGCGCATCTCGCGGCAAGCGCATCGGAGTTGGGCTTTGCGCCGGGCTCGACGCTCAACGGCACCATTCTTTTTGAGGGCCTCGGCGGGACTCGTTATGTGGCGCTGAACGGGACGCCGGGAGCCCTGACCATTGGCGCGACGGGGGTGATTCGCACCGAAACCGGACTTACGTCGGGCGATGGGCTCATTGGCACGGGCAATAACTACGGAAGCGCGGCGATGGCCCTGACAAACCAGGGATTGATCAGCAGCCAGATCAGCGGGCGGACAATCACGATCAATGCCGCAAGCCTCACAAACACGGGGACGCTATCGGCGAGCAATGGGGGTATCCTGACGATTGCGCCGGTGAATCCGTGGACCAATGGCGGGACGATCAGTGTGAACAATGCGACGGTGAATCTGAATTCCACCTATAACATCACCGGGGGCATCGGTACGTGGAGCAACACCGGGGCGAGCACGGTGAATATCAATGGAACGATCAACAATGCCGGGAACACGCTGACGCTAAATACGGCGACGGGCTCGTGGACGATGAATGGCGGGACGCTGAGTGGCGGCACGCTGGCCTTTGCCAATGGGCAGACGCTGCTCATTGCTTCCGCGAGTCCCAATTTGATCACCGGGGTGACGGTGAATGGCGACCTGACGCTGAACGTGGGCAGTGCGCGGACGAAGATTGAGGGAGGCACGACGTTCACGACCGCGCATCTGATGGTGAGCGCCACGGAACTGGGCTTTGCGCCGGGCTCGACGCTCGGCGGCACCATCCTCTTTGAAGGTGGGGGCGGAAGTCGCTATGTGGCGCTCAACGGCTCGACGGGGACTTTCACCATCGGGGCGACGGGGGTGATCCGGACCGAGACGGGTCTCACGGGCGACGGGGTCATTGGCACCGGCAACAACTACGGCGGGACGATGACGCTGACGAACCAAGGGCTGATCAGCAGCCCGGTGGCCGGGCGGACGATCACGATCACGGCGTCGACGCTCAACAACTCCGGAACATTGGCCGCGAGCAACAGCGGCATTTTGACGATCGCCCCGACGAATCCCTGGACCAATGCGGGGACGATCACGGTGAATAATGCGACGGTGAATTTAAACTCCACGTTTGATGTCACGGGCGGGATCGGCACGTGGAGCAATACGAGTGGCACGGTAAATATCAATGGGACGATCAACAATGCCGGGAGCACGCTGACGCTGAATACGGCGACGGGCTCCTGGACGATGAATGGCGGGACGCTGAGCGGCGGGACGCTGGCCTTTGCCAATGGGCAGACGCTGCTTATCGCCGCAGCGGGTAGCAACTTGATCACCGGAGTAACGGTGAATGGCGACTTGACGCTGAATACCACCTCCGCCCGCACCAAAATCGCCGGCGGAACCTTTGCCACCGCGCACCTTGCGGCGAACGCCTCGGAGTTGGGCTTTGCGCCGAGTTCGACGCTCAGCGGGACCATTCTCTTTGAGGGTGGGGCCGGCGCGCGCTATGTGTCGATGAACGGGACCCCTGGCACCTTCACTGTTGGCGCGGCTGGCGTAATTCGCACGGAGACGGGACTTACGGGCGATGGCGTCATCGGTAACGGCAATAACTATGGTGGGGCGATGACGCTGGCGAACCAGGGGCTGATCAGCAGCCAGGTGACTGGGCGGACGATTACGCTCTCGCCGACGGCGTTGAGCAATGCGGGCACGCTCTCCGCGAGCAATGGCGGGATCGTGACCATCAACCCCACCAATCCGTGGACTAATGCGGGGACGATCGTCGTGAACGCCGCGACCGTGAATTTGAACTCCACGTTCGATGCCACGGGCGGGATTGGCACTTGGAGCAACACGGGTGGGACGGTGAATATCAACGGGGTGATCAATAACCTGGGCAGCACGCTGCTGCTCAATGCGGCCACCGGCTCATGGACCCTGAATGGCGGCTCCATCAGCGGCGGCACGCTGGCCTTTGCCGCCGGCCAGTTGTTGCTCATCGCGGCGAGCAACAGCAACCTGCTCACCGCGGTGACGGTGAACGGCGACCTGACGTTCAACACGACTGCCGCGCGAACGAAGATCGGGGGCGGGACGACGTTCACCACGGCGCATCTGGCGGCGAATGCGGCGGAGGTGGGTTTTGCGCCGGGCTCGACGCTCAGCGGAACCATTCTTTTTGAGGGCGGCAGTGGCTCACGCTATGTGTCGATGAACGGGACGGCGGGGGCTTTCACGGTCGGCGCGAGCGGAGTTATCCGGACGGAGACGGGGACGACCAGCGACGGCGTCGTAGGTGGCGGCAACAACTACGTCGGTGCCATGGCGCTGACGAACCAAGGTCTGATCAGCAGCCAGATCAGCAACCGCACGATTACCATTAACCCGGTGACCTTCAGCAATGCCGGCAATCTTTCGGCCAGCAATGGCGGGTTTCTCACCATCAATCCGACGAATCCGTGGACGAATGCCGGGACGATCACCGTGAACGGCTCGACGGTGAATTTGAGCTCCACGTTTGACGCGACCGGGGGAATTGGGACGTGGAGCAATACGGCGGGGACGGTGAATATCAACGGGACGATCAACAACGCCGGGAATACGCTGACGCTCAACAATGCCACCGGATCCTGGACGCTCAATGGCGGCACGGTGGGCGGCGGAACAGTGGCGACGGTTAATGGCCAAGCGCTGATCATCGCGGCCAGCGGCGCGAATCTGCTCACGGGCGTGACGGTGAATGGCGACCTGGCGTTTAGCACTGCCGCCGCACGGACCAAGGTGGACACGGGCACGACGTTTACCACGGCGCATCTGGCGGCGAATGCGGCGGAGATTGGCTTTGCTCCCGGCTCAGCGCTGACTGGAACGATTCTCTTTGAGGGGCCAACTGGTCAGCGCTTTGTATCGATGAATAACACGGCCGGCACGTTCACCGTCGGCCCGACGGGCGTGATCCGAACCCAGACGGGACTCACCGGGGACGGAAATATCGGCAGCGGCAACAATTTCACCGGGGCGATGACGCTGGCCAATCAAGGGCTGATCAGCAGCCAGGTGAGCGGGCGGACGATCACGATCAACACCGCGAGCTTTACCAATAGCGGCACGGTGGAGACGCAGAATGGTGGCCTGCTCAACATTCCGCGCGGCTATACGCAGACGGCGGGCACCACCCGGCTGGGGGGCGGCTCGCTCGTCGCGCAGACTGCGTTGGTGAACGATACGCTGTTACTCACCGCGGGCTCGCTGGAGGGGCGCGGAACGGTTGTGGCGCAGGTTTCGGCCAGCGGGGTGATCGATCCCACCACCGGCACCGGCGGCTTGGTGATCAATGGCGACCTCACCATCGGCACGAATGCCGAGCTGCGCTTCTCGCTGGCGGGACCGACACCGGCCACGGAGTACGATTTTCTGAGCGAGGCCGGCACCGTGCCGCTGGTTCTCGACGGCACCCTGAAGGTGCAATTCGCCAACAGCTTCCAGAACACGATCACGGGAGCGCAGACGTTTACGATCCTGACTTCGAATCAGCCGCTCACGGGTGCGTTTGACAACGCGGCCAGTGGGGTGCGCCTCGGGACCGCGGACGGCTTGGGCAGCTTCCTCGTGTCCTATGGCGTGGGCAGTCCTTTCAGCCCGCAGAGCGTGGTGCTCAGCGACTTCATTCCGGTGCCGGAGCCGTCAGCTTTCGCGTGTGTGGTGCTCGGCCTCGGCGCGCTGAGCTGGCGTCGGCGGCGGACAGGCTCGGCTTACGCTTCGCGGCGCGGTTTGGCGAAGCGAAGGTAGGGATGGCGCGCCGTCGCCGTCCCCATTTTCGCTCGGGGGTCGGACGAGTTCCGTGGCTACTTACCGCATGGATAGCAGACCGCTCCGATTCGCTGACGGGTAGTGAAATTCGTTGGCGCCGTGAGCGAGATCAGGGACGGCGACGGCGCGCCATCCCTATCTTTGCGGCTCGCTCCGTGCCCATATCGTTCGGCTGCAGTTCTTCCTAAAAACCGCTTATTTTGCGAGAGAGGCGCAGATGATTTCCTCGTCGTTGCGGGCGTAGACACAGCGGTTGGCGAAGGCGGGGTGAGACCACACGACGAGGCGGCCGGGATCGCGGTTGATCGGATCCAGGAGATGCGTGCGGCTGATTTCCTCGTATCCTTTGGGCGTGAGATGCGCGATGATGAGGTCGCCGTTTTCGTTGAAGAGGAAGAAGCGGTCGGCATTTTTGACGAGGAAGGCGTTGCCCCAGCGGACGGGTTTGCCGGTGGTGGCGGCAAAGGTTTCCCAGACGCGCTCACCGGTGTCGGCTTTCAGGCAGCGGAGCTGGCCGTAGCTGCAAGTGCCGTAAATATAGCCGTCCTCGAGGAAGGGCGTGGACATCACAGAGTGGAGGGCGTCGGTCTCCTTTTCGCTGGGCTTTTTGCTTTGCCAGATCTTGGTGGCGACGGGTTCCTTGGGATCCAGGCGCATCATCACGGAGCCGTTGTAAAACGAAGTGACGAAGAGGAGGTTGCCGAGTTGGCGCGGGGTGGGGATGGTCATGCCGGCATTGGCCTTGCCGGGTTCGGACCAAAAGACTTTGCCGGTTTCGGGATCGAGGGAATTGAGGGCCTGCGGGTGCCAGAGGATGAGCTGGCGGCGGCCGCCGGCTTCGATAATCGTAGGCGGTGCGTAGCCGGGCTCGGTGGCGCTGAGCGCGCGCCAAAGTTCTTTGCCGGTGTCTTTGTCAAACGCGACGGCCACGCTGCCTTCGCCGCCGACGAGACAGATGAGCTTTTGTCCGTCGACGAGCGGGTGCCCGGCGAAGCCCCACATGGGCGTCTTGATGGTGAAGTCTTTTTTGAAATCGCGCGCCCAGATTTCTTTGCCGGTCGCGGCGTCGAGGCAGCAGAGATTCCCCTCGGCGCCGAGGGCATAGACTTTACCGCCGCTCACCGTGGGCGTGGTGCGCGGGCCGGCGGCGTAGCTCACGGTGTAGGGGCAATCGTATTCATGGGCCCACAGGATTTTGCCGTCGGCTTCGTTGAGGCAGAGCACGCGCTCGGTGCCGGGGATTTCGCCGCGCGAGAAAGCGTTGGCGGGATTCTTCGCGTCCTTGGCGAGTTGCCGATCAAGCAGGTAGACGCGGCCCTCCGCAACGGCGGGGCCGGAGTAGCCGCCGCCAATGGGCGTGCGCCAGCGGATCTTCGGGCCTTCCGCGGGAAATTTTTCGACGATACCGGTCTCGCGCCACACGGAGTCGCGCTGGGCGCCGAGCCATTGGGGCCAGTCGTCGGCGCGGGCGACCGTCGTGGCGAGGCAGAGAGCGAGGGCAAGGCGGAGGTGCATGGCAGGATTTAAGATTTAGGAATTAAGATTTAAGATTGGGTGATGCCCTGGCCGCGTCGATAGACAAACCATCCACCTGCTGCCCACGGCATTGCTTCCGCACGCGCAAGAGATTCGGTGCTGGTGGCGACGGCGTCTTCCGGATCGCAAGCCTGGACAGATTTCTCCAACAGAGTGCGGTACAGCCCAGCCACCGCTGGAGCGAGAGGAACAGATTGCGGCGGGAGGGTCAGAACGGAGGCATTTTTTACGAAGGGCGAGTAGACGCCGCAGGTGATATGAAATGAAGCCGGTGATTCGTCGTTGCCATTCCACACGCCGAGACTGAAACCTAGCTCTTCGATGGGGCTTCCGTCGGTATCACGGTTATTCGTTTTGAGTCGTTGCGCGATGTGATCGGCGGACAATGGCAGCGGCACGGAGGCAGCCTTCCGGCTGCGGGCGTTCAAGTACCAATGCCCAAACAAAACGTGATCTGAGATCGACTGAAGAAACTGTGCGACGCGTAAAGCGCATTCTGCGCGGGTTTCACGCCTGGCGGACCAATAGGCGCCGATGAATGGAGATTCGATGTTTGCGTCCGTGGGCACAGGATTACTTCAACAAATTCTCCCGCAGGAACTGGACAGTGCTGAGGAACAGGAGATCGGCATTCTTCTTCTTTTGGAAGCCGTGGCCTTCGTCGGCGGCTTCCATGTACCAGACTTTGCCGCCGGCGGCGCGGACGGCGGCGGCCATTTGGCGGGCCTCCGTCACCGGGACGCGGGGATCGTTTTTGCCCTGGACGATGAAGAGCGGATTTTTGATTTCGGCGGCGTGGGCGGTGGGGGCGATCTGGGCGAGGAACTCAGCCATCTTGGGATCGCGCTCGTCGCCGTATTCCACGCGGCGGAGATCGCGACGATAGTCCTGCGTGTTTTTGAGGAAGGTGAGGAAGTTGGAGATGCCGACGATGTCGATGCCGCAGCGGAGAGAGGCGGCGTGGTGGATCATGCAGGCGAGGGACATGTAGCCGCCATAGCTGCCGCCGATGACGGCGAAGCGATCGGCGTCGAGCGCGGGATCCTTTTTCAGCGCGTCGATGAAGGAGCCGATGTCCTTTACGCTATCCTCTCGCTTGAAGCCGTTGTCGAGGGCGAGGAACGTTTTGCCATAGCCTTCGCTGCCGCGAACATTCGGGTAGAAAATGGCGATGCCGAGTTCGGCGGTGAGGTAGTTCCAGCGGCCGGTGAAGATGGGCTGGGACTGGCCTTCGGGGCCGCCGTGGATGTTGATCAAGCAGGGGCGCTTGCCGGGAAACTTTTTAGCGTCGGGCCGGTAGAGAAAGCCGCTCATCTTCGTGCCGTCGAAGGAATGGATACGCACGAGTTCGGGCGTGGCGAAGTTTTCCGGATCGAGGCCGCCGGTTTCGCTCTCGGTCCAGCGGATGAGTTTGCCGGTGGGGAGGTCGAGGCTCCACGCGTCGGTGGGCGATTGCGGGCGATTGAGCGAGAAGCCGAGTTCGTCGTTGCCTTTCCATTTCACCGGGCCGAGGACGCCGAGCGGGAGCTTCGGCGTGGCGTTCACTTTGCCGGTGGCGGCGTCGAGGATGCGCAGGACGCTGGCGCCGTCTTCATTGGAGACGATCGCGATTTGCTTCGCATCCGGCGAGAGCGCGATGTCCTCGATGTCCCACGGGATGTCGCTGGTGAGCTGGGTTTCCTGCTTCGTCGCGAGGTCGAGGCGGATGAGGTGCTGGAACTCGCTGCCGTGATCGGTGAGCGCGTAGATCGCTTTGTCGCCGGGCGCGAAGGTGGCTTCGCCCCAGCGGATCTTTTCGTCGCCCTTGGGCGTGAGCAGTTCGGTTTTGCCGGTCGCGAGGTCGAGCAGGTGGAGATAGCTTTCGTTGGCGCTGACGAATTCGCCGAGCAGCAGGCGCGCGTGGTCGTGCGACCACGAGAGGACCTCCCAGCCGCCCCCTTTCACCTGCAGGACTTCGCGGTCCTTGGTGGGATCGAAGGGATCGATGATGTGGATGTCGTTGTCGGTTCCGTTGCGGCGCGTGGTGGAGTAGGCGAGCTGCTTGCCGTCGCGCGACCAGCGGGGGGCGGTATTGCGCGATTTGCCGTCGGTGAGGAGCGTGCTGCGACCATCGGCGAAATCGTAGCGGTAGAGCTGGAAAAATTCGGAGCCGCCGGTGTCCTGGCCATAGACGAAGCACTGGCCGAGCTTGGGCTGGAGGTGGACGCCATTCACCGGCTCAGCGCCGAAGGTGAGTTGGTGGCGGTCGGCGCCGGGGAAGGCGACGAGATGGACCTGCAGTGTATCCGCGAAGCGGGTGGTGATGAGCATTTGCCGCTCGCCCGGGAGCCAGCCGGCGAAGGACGCGGTGCGAAATTCGAGATAGCGGCCGGCGTCGGCGCGGAGTTCGGCGGGAAGGGGAGAGATGTTTTCGACCGTAAGGTTATCGGGCCAGCCGTCGGCGGCGAAAACGGTGGAAGAGAGGGCGAGAGCGGTGAGGAGCGAGATGGAACGCATTTAGGTGGAAGATGGTGAGGCGGTGGCGGCGGCTGCTTTTTGCCTTTTGAAGTGCACTGCGAGCATCACGGTAATGAAAGCCCACATGATCGCGAGCTGGCCAAGGAAGCCAAGCGGCCATTGGGGAGTCGAGTAGGAAGGCTGGGTGGCTGAGTAACGGATCGGGAAGGTCGAGCCAATGGGCCAGGGGCCGGTGCCGCTGGGACGGCCTTGCGCGGAGTAGGTCTGGCCGTTGACCTGATACTGGTAGTAAATCGCACTCCGCGCTCCGCCGCCGGTCACGGTCGCGGTGGTGTCGGCGGGGTGGATGGCGACCTGCAGATCGTTCCAGCCGTGCGTGACCATCACGAAGACCAGCGTGAATACGTAGAACAAGAGGAAGAACCGGCGAGGGGGAACGCGCGTGGGAGTGGACTGAGCCATGGCTATGCTATTAGCACGGCCACGGCTTGTGCCCTCAACTTGCGGGTCCGATCCCGGCGGTCGACGAAGAAGCAGAGGAAGACGATGCCCCAGATGATGCCAAAGGGAATGAACGGATTTGGTGGAGGGAGTAGACACGAGTGGGAGGGATTCCAGGTGGAGTAGTGGACGTCCACCATCTCGTCGACTTTCAGCATGAGATCGGTCGGAATGACGTGAGCCGTGCGGGAATACTTTTTCCCGTTCACGGTGAACTCGTACTGGAAATCGAAGGTGCCTTCGGGGTTGGCGATGACGCAGCCCGGGACGCTGGCTTGATGGCAGAAGATATCGAAGTCCTCCCAAGCGCCGTGGGTGAAGGCCTCGATGGTGAGAAAGGTGGCGAAGGCGGTGATGGCCCCCAGGAGGATGGCGCTTCTCCACGGGGAGTAGCCTGAAGAGTAGCTTGGAGTGGGCGGGGCGGGGCGGGCGGAACGCAGGTGCAGAACGACGAGGAAAAGGATCCAAAATCCGGCCACGAGAAGAACGCCGATGAAGGCGCCGCTGTCGGAGGTGGGCTTTTGACCGGCCGCGGCCTCTACGGGCGGCAAACTCGTGCCACTTGTTAGGCCCGTGCCGGTGCGGGGGCTGAACTCCGAGAGCAAGAGCATGAGCAAGACAAAGACGAAGAGAGGTTATTTCGTCATCAGGGCTTCGATGCCTTTGGCGGAATCTTCTTCGAGTTGGTGGATGGACCAGCGGGTGGTGAACGAGATGCCTTCCTTGAGGGGGTGGAGAGAGGAGAGGAGTTCGAGTTCGATGTATTCGCCGTCGTTGAGGGCGTTGTGGTGGTAGTATTCGGCGGTGAGACCAGCGGCGGGGGCGCCGTCCGGATACTGCACGTTTTTCACGAAGTCTGTCTGGAGAAGGAAGACCTCCTTGCCGCGGCGGGCGGCGAGCGCGCAGGTGGTGGCGGGAGTGCCGAGCTTGAAGGCTTTGCCGGGAGCGGGAGCGATCTCGAGGAGCGTGGGCGAAAGGGGCTGGAAGACGCCGAGGGGGCGGGTGCCGCCGAGCCAGAAAAAGCCGTCCTTGTAGGGGCTGTCGGGCGTCATGGGGACATACGCTTTTGTGGGAACGCATTGGGTGATGACCCAGGCGCAGACGGGCGTGGAGTTGCCCTCGACGGGGGTGATGCGGTGCTGGATAACGAACTCGCCGGTGGGGGAAAAGGAGTATTCGCGGATCACGCGAGCGCCGCCATAGGCGGGCCAGGGCGCGCTCGTGACGAGCAGATGTCCCTCCTCATTCACCACCGCATCGCAGGGGGTGGAGTCCATCGCTGGAGGTGGCCACATTTGGCCGATGGTGAAGGCCCACATCGGGTGAGGGCCGGGATAGGTTTTGTCCCCGCCCCAGCGAAAGTAGGGGACCTCGGCGTCGGCCTGTCCGCCCCAAAGCCAATTCGCGCCACCGACGCGGGCATAGTGGATGACGCGTCCGCCCCAAGCCGGGACAACGATGGCTTCCGTTTTGCGGTCGGTGAGACGCCAGACTTCGATGCCTTTGTAGGTAATTTTTTCGGGATCGATGGCCAGCGCCGTGGCGGAGAAGAGGAGAAGAAAAAGGAGGCGCATCGGATTTGAGATTTAAGGTTTAGGGTTCAAGAATTGGGCCGGGGTGTCGGAAGGAATTTTTATGGGGAAACGGAGGAAGTGCCAGTGCCTCCGGCACCGCACTTAAGGCCTTCGGCAGGATGAGTCGAGAGGTTCGGCGGATCTTTTGGAGGGGATCGTGAAAAGGTGGGAGGTTGATAAAGATTTCAAGGCGGAGGGATGGCTGGCTTGCGGCGGGAGGGTGGGGTTTTCCGGGGTGCACAAAATTGAGCCTTGCTTGTCTCACGGAATTTTCAGAGACAAAGGAAACCCAAATTTACCTGTAATCCTCACACCCTGTCACGCATTCGTCGCCCGGAATGTGCCCTCAGGACAGGAGTGCCACCATACCGCCCTAATCCTCGTCTCATGCCGATGAAAGCCTCGAAAGCCATCCACCCCGTACGTCTCGCCAAGCGGAAGCTGGAAAAGACGTTACTCCCTGCGAAAGACTCGAAGATTGAATGCCTGGAGGGGCGCATTGCGCCAGCGACGTTGTACGTCGATAATTTCTCCGATCTGGCTTCGCATATTACGACAGATAACGGAGCCCCAGGACTGGATGCGGGCGACATCGTGACGTGGGATCCCGGAGCGGCGAGCCATCACGGCGGCGCGGTGGCGGGACTCACCTTTGGGGTGAACGTGTTTTCGACGATCACGGATGCACTGAGCGCGGCGGCGGCCACGGGCGATACGATCCGGGTGGGCCCGGGTGTCTTTACGGAGAGCTTTAATGTGACCAAGCAGGTGACGCTGCTGGGCAACCAGACGGGGTATGACGCGGTCACGCGGGCGCCGCTGGTGGGCACCGCGGACGAGACGATTTTGCACGGCGCGCTGAGTGGCTCGCTGCACAATACCCAGGTGACGGTCAGCACGAATGATGTCGTGCTGGACGGCTTCCTGGTGGAGGGGCAGACGAATGGGAATGTGTTTGGCTCGGCGATCTATGAAGCGCCCGGGACGCACGGGACGCAGGTCACGAACAACATCATCCAGGACAACATCACCGGCGTTTACATTTCGAACAACAGCACCACGGACCAGGGCGTGGTGTCGCACAACCTGTTCCGAAACAACACCCAGCCAGGGCCGGCGAGCGGGCAGGATATTTACGCCGACCAATTTACGGCGGGTTCCGTGCAGCACGTGCTCATCGCGAACAATACCTTCACGAATTCGAGCTATGTGGAGGATGCGTGGGCGATTGGCATTTCGAACACGGGTGGGACGGCGTTTCAGGATCTGGTGATCCAGAACAACACGATCAGCAATCACGGGCGCGGGATGTACTTTTACAACACCGACACCGTGACGATCTCGGGCAACGATATCGGCGGGGCGGGGCGGTATGGAGTGGGCATTTTTGGGCTCAACGGGACGCCGGCGAATGCGAACTTCACGATCACGGGGAACACCATCCATGACAGCTATCGCGGGATCTATATCTCGGATGACACCAGCGCGTCGGCGGTGACGAGTGTGCCGTCGATGACGGGCAACACGTTTACCAATACCACCATCCCGGCGGACCTGGAACTCTACGGCTCCCAGATCATTGGAGCGGTTGATTTCGGTACGGCGGACGTGACGATCATTGGCGACGCGATCGACTTTGTGGGTGGGGCTGGATCGGTGACAGGCACGGGCAAGATCACCCTCGTCCCGCTGACGGCCAACGCGTCCATCGGCCTGAATGGCGGGACGGGCACGCTACAACTCGATCACGCCGATCTGCTCGCGCTGGGCAGCAGCTTCTCGCAGATCATCGTGGGCACGGCGGGGCAGGCGCACACGATTTCGATCGACACCGATAATACGGTCACGCTGACAGTTCCGCTGACGCTCAATGCCGATGGCGTGGGTGGTTCGATCCATATCGGTGACAGCAATACGGGGAATGGCATTACGGCATTGAAGGTCTCGGGTGGGTTGACGATCCATGGGTCCGGCTCCACGACAGTGCTGGCGACCGACATCGTGACCGTGGGGACGCCGATTTTGATCGCGGACAGCGTGCAGTTGATTGGCACGAATATCACGCTCGACACCACGGGCGCCGGGCTGGCGCCGACGGGGGCGGGCATCACCATTACGGGGGCGATCGACGCGGATGCCGCGGTGAACACGCGCAACCTGACGTTGCAAGCGGGCACGGCCGGAACCTCGACGGTGGGCGGGGCGATTGGCGGCACGGCACACCTGGATAATCTGACGGTGACGGGGCTCGGACTCTCGACGGCCTCAACGCTGGCCATCGACGGGAACCTGGCGATTACCCTGACGTCGGCGCTGACGCAATCCGCCGCCTGGACGGTGGTCGGGACGACCACGCTGAGCACGGGCGCGGCGAACGACCTCACGCTCAACAATGCGGGCAATGATTTCAGCTCGGTGGGCATCACGAGCAGCAAGAATGCGCTGCTGAAAGATGTGAATGCGCTCACACTGAATGCTTCCACGACCTCCGGCAACCTGGGGGTGACGGCTGGCGGGATCCTCACGGTGGGTGGAGCCATCAGCACCACCGCGTTGTCGGGCTCCGTTTCCGGCACGACAGGGGGCATTACGCTGACTGCGGGTGGAGACATCAATTTGAATGCGGCGCTGACCACTGGCGCCGCGCCTGGCGGATCCGGGTTCACGACGACCAGCGGGTCGATTTCGCTCACCAGCACCGGCGGCGCGGTGATCGGCAATGCGTCCGGCCGGTTGGTCACGGGTGATGCGTCCGGCACGAGTGGCTTTGCGGGCAATGCCCATACGACCAGCGGTTCCATCACGGTGACGGCGGCGGGTGAAATCCGTCTGGCGGCGGTGGACGCCCTGCAGACCGGTTTGGCCACCACGGACGACGCGACGGATTCGTCGCAGACGGGAGACGTCACGCTTTCCGCCACGAAGGTCAGCTCAAACGGAACCAATGGGGCCGTGGATGTGCATCCGGGGGCCTTCCTGACCGGCGGCACGGGCGCGCGCGGGGCGCTGCGCGTGACGACGACCGGGGGAGCGGGAGATGCGGGCGGCGCGTTCTTTACGAGCGGTGAAATTTTGGTGCTCGGCACCTCGAACGTCACGGGAAATTACGCTGTCTCGGTGAGCACGGCCCTCACGCAGAATGGGGCGCTGACGATCGGCGGAGCGGCGACATTCACGGCCGGCGCCGCGAACAACATCACGCTGAGCACGGCGGGCAACGACTTCAACAGCGTGAGCATCGTGAGCGGCAACAATGTATCGCTGACGGACGCGAATGCGCTGATCCTGGCGGCATCGACGGTGAGCGGGACGCTGGGCGTGACGACGGGCGGAGCCCTCACGCAGAGCGGCGTGCTGAGCGTGACGGGCGCGGCGACCTTCGCGGCGGGAGCGGCGAATGACATCACCCTGACGACCGCGGGGAACGACTTCAGCAGCGTGACCATCACGAGCGGGAAGAACGTGAGTCTGGTGGATGCCAATGCCCTCACGCTCAATGCTTCGACCGTGTCGGGCAATCTCAGCACGAATTCCACGAGCTTGACCGTGGGCGGGGCGGTCTCGGTGACGGGCGATGCGACCCTGACGATGGACACCTTGACGATGAGCGCGGTCCTGACGGCCGGCGCCGCCAAGACGGCCAAGCTCCTGCCGCGCACGGCGGGGCTCGGCATCACCGTCGGTGGCACCGTCGGCGGCACCCTGAGCCTCACCGATGCGACGCTGGACAATGTGGTCGCCGGCACGGTGCAAGTGGGCGACGCCACCGTGGGCGCGATCAATGTGGCGGGAGCCATTACGCAGGTGAGCAATCTTTCCCTCGTAACGGGCGCCGGGGTCTCCGGCTCGGGCGCGGTGGGGCTGGCGGCGGGCAAGAACCTGAGCATTTCGGCGAACGGGGCAATCAACCTGACGGGCGCGGTGACCGTGCCCGGGACGACAACCTTGTCGGCTGGGGCGGCGAACAACATCACCCTGACCAATACCGGCAACGATTTCAATTCGGTGGCGATCACCACCGGCAACAACGTATCGATCGTCGACGCGAATGCGGTGACGCTGGCGGCTTCCACGGTGAGTGGGACGCTGGGCGTAACGGCCAATAGCCTCACGGTGAGTGGCGCGCTCGGCGTGACCGGAGCGGTGACCTTTAATGCGGACGCGATGACCATTGGCGCCGGCGTGACTTCGGCGGGCACAGTGACCCTGGCGCCGCGGACCGGGGGCGTAGCGATTAATGTGGGCGGCGCCGACTCGGCGGGCGTCCTGGGCCTGACCGCCGCGGAGCTTGGGTTTATCAGTGCGGCGGGTGGGCTGCTCATCGGCAGCGCCTCCGCGGGCAACGTCACCGTCAGCGCGCCCGTCGATCTCACCGTTGGGCCGGTGGCCACCAAACTGGTGCTGACCACGGGCGCGGCCATCGTGGACGGCAACGCCACGGGGACCGACCTGAAGGTAAATCAGCTCGTCCTCAATGCGCCGACGGGCGTGGGGACCTCGGGCGACCCGCTCGAGACGGCGGTCGTCTCGCTCGATTTCAACAATGCGACTTCGGGCGGCGTATATGTCGCCAACAGCGGCGCGCTCACCCTCACGGATCTGGATGGAACGGCCGCCACGGCGGTGGGGGGCGCGATTTCCGCCAGCAGCCCGGTGACGATCAACTCCTCGATGACCTTTACCGCGGCCACGACGATCACGGCGGGGAACAGCGCGTCGACCGGCGACACCATCACCATCAGCAGCGGCGCGGTGATCACGCTCTCGGGCGCGGCAGCCTTTGCGCTCACGCTGAATGCGGGCGACGATATCGTCTTCAGCACCGGCAGCATCACGTCCACCGGGGCGGGGGTGAAGACGGTGAACCTCAATGCGGATCTGGAAGGCGCGCTGGATGCGGATCGCGGCAGCGTGACGCAGACGGGCACCAGCACGAGCGTGACCGCCGGGGTGCTGAATATCTCGGCGCCCGAAGCGATTGGCAGCTCGGGCACACCGTTCCGCTTCTCGGCGACCACGCTGAGCACCAATACGTCAGGACTCACTGGTAACCAATTCCTCTTCGCGACCACGGCGACGAGCGTCTCGAACCTCAATGCCGGCAGCGGCGCGGCGACGCCGGCCTCGGGCACGATCAATCTGGTCAGCGGCACCTTCAACCTCATCGCGGGCGATGCGATTGCGGATACCAGCGCGGTGGTGGTGGCCAACCCGTCGGTGCTCAATCTCAACAACGACAACGAAACGATCGGCTCACTGGCCGGCGACGGCACGGTGGATTTGGGTCAGGCTGTGTCTTATACCTTTGGCGGCAATAGCGACGACGGTCAGCGCCTGCGGATCGACTTGAACCGCGATGGCATCCTGAACTCGCTCGATGACGTCATCCTCGACGACGCGCAGCACGGGCCGCAGGACAAGTATTCCAGCACGGTTTCGCTCGGCTCGGGCAACTACCTGTTTGAGTATATGTATTATGAGCGCGGTGGTGGGGACGAAGGCGAGGCCTTCTATGCACCGGGCACGTTCAGCAGCTTCAATTCGAACTTCCGGCTCATCGGCGACTCCAGCCAGGGCATTTCCATCGTCGGCTCGATCACGGCCAACACGTACAAGAGTGGCACGTTGAATAGCATCGCGCAGGCGGACGCGATCCGGCTCCCGGGCAATCTCATTGGCAGTGCCACGGTTGCGAGGGTGAACTTCCTCGGCAGTGGCGGCGGCGGAAATTTCGGCAGCGATATCACGCCTCCGGGCATCTCGGGCAACGTGGACGACTATGCGGTCTACGCCACCGGGACCTTGACGTCCTCGGGCGGCGCCCCCGGGACCTTGACGGTGGGCGGCAACAACGCTTCGACGAGCTTTACGGGCACGATCGGCACGGGCGACTCGGGCGGTCTGGTGAAGACAGGCACGGGCACGATGACCCTCACCAATTCCAACAGCTATACCGGTACCACCGACGTGAACGCCGGGACGCTGAGCGTCACGGGCACCCTCGCTACCGGCGGCGGAGTCGTGACCGTGAATAGCGGGGGCACCCTGGTGGGGACCGGCACCGTGGCGCGCAACGTGAGCGTGGCCAGCGGCGGTACGCTCGCGCCCGGTATCTCCGGCCCCGGCGTGCTGAATACGAACAACCTGACGCTCGTTGCGGGCGCCACCTTTGCGGTGGACGTGAATGGCGCGACGGTGGGCACGCAGTATGATCAGGCCAATGTCACCGGCACCGTGAACCTCACCGGCGCCACGCTGACGGCCACCGGCACGATTACCTCGGTCCCCGGGCAGCAAATCGTCCTGATCAACAATGACGGCACGGACGCGGTGACCGGCACCTTCAACGGCCTGCCCGAAGGCTCGACGGTCACGATCAATGGGGTGAACTTCATGCTCACCTACGCGGGTGGCACCGGCAACGACGTCGTGCTCGTCGACAGCGCGACGACCGCAGTGCAACTGAGCGGCGGCAACCTCACGGTGACAGATACGCTGGGCGGCAGTACCGACGACAACCTGACGATTGCCAAGAATGGCACGTTCATCCGCATCTCCGACCCAACGAACAACCTTTTTGCGGGGCCGGGTACGACGCAGATCGACCTCCACACCGTGGATGTGCCGATTGCCTCGATCACGGGCAACACGACCTTCAACACGCTGGGCGGCAACGACACGGTGACGGTCAACTTCGCGGGAGGGAATCCGATTCCCAGCGGCGGCCTGTTCTATAATGGCGGCACGCAGACCGCGAGCGACAAGCTGGTGGTGACGGGTGGGACGACCACGACCGTGACGCACAACTTTACCAACGCCAATGACGGGAACATCGTCCTGGCGGGGGCGCTGGCGGGCACCATCAACTACACGGGACTGGAGCCGATCACCGACAACCTCAGTGCGACGGACCGGATCTTCAACTTCAACGGTGGCACCGAGAGCATCACGCTGGTGGACGACGTCGGCGCGACGATGACGATTGATTCGAGCCTGAGTGAATCGGTGACGTTCGCCGATCCGACCAACTCCCTCACGATCAACGCCGGAACCGGCGACGACACCGTGGCCATCACCTCGATGGACGCGGCGTATCACGGCATCCTGACGTTTGACGGCGGGGCGAACAATGACAGCCTCACGCTGGGCGCGGGCCTGCCGAGCCTCTCGACCCTGACCATCACCACCGAAAGCATCGCGGCGCTGCCGGGTCTGACGATTGGCGCGGGCGGATTCAGTCTGACGTCCACGAGCAGCGACATCACGCAAACGGGCGCGATCAGTGTGAGCGGCGCGACCATCCTCAATGTGGGTGCGACGCATGACATCACGCTGGCGACGGCGGGGGATGACTTCAGCAGCGTGAGCATCGTCACGGGCAAGAATGTGTCGCTGACGGACGCGAACGCGCTGATTTTGGCGGCGTCGACGGTGAGCGGCACGCTGGGCGTGACGACGAGCGGCGCGATTACGCAGAGCGGTGTGTTGAGTATCACGGGCGCGGCGACCTTCGCGGCGGGAGCGGGCAATGACATTACGCTGGCGACGGCGGGGAATGACTTCAGCTCGGTGGGGATTACCACGGGCAAGAACGTGTCACTGACAGACGCGAACGCGCTGATTTTGGCGGCGTCGACGGTGAGTGGCACGCTGGGCGTGACGACGAGCGGAACGATTACGCAGAGCGGAGCGTTGGTCGTGACGGGCGCGGCGACCTTTGCCGCCGGCGCGGGCAACGACATCACCCTGACGACGGCGGGGAATGACTTCAGCTCGGTGGGGATCACCACGGGTAAAAACGTGTCGCTGACGGACGCGAACGCGCTGATTTTGGCGGCGTCGACGGTGAGTGGCACGCTGGGCGTGACGACGAACGGAGCGATCACGCAGAGCGGCGTGCTGAGCGTGACGGGCGCGGCGACCTTCGCGGCGGGAGCGGCGAATGACATCACCCTGACGAACGCGAGCAATGACTTCAACTCGGTGGGAATCACCACGGGCAAGAACGTGTCGTTGGTGGACGCGAATGCGCTGATTCTGGCGGCGTCGACGGTGAGCGGGACGTTCGGCGTGACGACGAGCGGAACGATTACGCAGAGCGGAGCGTTGGTCGTGACGGGTGCGGCGACCTTTGCGGCGGGAGCGGCGAACGACATCACCCTGACGAACGCGAGCAACGACTTCAGCTCGGTGGGGATCACCACGGGCAAGAATGTGTCGCTGACGGACGCGAATGCGCTGATTTTGGCGGCGTCGACGGTGAGCGGCACGCTGGGGGTGACGACGAACGGAGCTCTCACGCAGAGCGGCGTGCTGAGCGTGACGGGCGCGGCGACCTTCGCGGCGGGAGCGGCGAATGACATCACCCTGACGAACGCGAGCAATGACTTCAGCTCGGTGGGAATCACCACGGGCAAGAACGTGTCGTTGGTGGACGCGAATGCGCTGATTCTGGCGGCGTCGACGGTGAGCGGGACGTTCGGCGTGACGACGAGTGGAACGATTACGCAGAGCGGAGCGCTGGTCGTGACGGGTGCGGCGACGTTTGCGGCGGGAGCGGGCAATGACATCACGTTGACGACGGCGGGGAATGACTTCAGTTCGGTGGGAATCACCACGGGCAAGAACGTGTCGCTGGTGGACGCGAATGCGCTGATTCTGGCGGCGTCGACGGTAAGCGGGACGCTAGGCGTGACGACGAACGGAGCGATCACGCAGAGCGGGGCCTTGGTGGTGACCGGCGCGACGACGCTGGCGGCGGGAGCGGCGAACGACATCACGCTGACGAATCCGGGCAACAACTTCAGCAGCGTGGGGATCACCACGGGCAAGAATGTGTCGTTGGTGGACAGCAATGCGATCGTCCTCGCGGCGTCGACGGTGAGCGGGACGCTCGGCGTGACGACGAGCGGTGCGCTCACGCAGAGCGGCGCGCTGAGCGTCACGGGCGCGGCGACCTTCGCGGCAGGCGCGGCGAACGACATCACGCTGAACAACGCGGGCAACGATTTCAGCAGCGTGGGCATCACCACCGGCAACAATGTGTTGCTGGTGGATGTGAACGCGCTGGTGCTGGCCACCTCGGTGGTAAGCGGAACGCTGGGCGTGACCACCAACGGTGCGATTACCCAGACGGGTCCGATTACGGTCGCGAGCACGTCGTCCTTCGCCTCGGGGGCGAATAACGCGATTGCGCTTTCGGATCCGGCGAATGACTTCGTCGGGGCGGTGAGCGTGACGAACAGCGGCACGGGCGCGGTTTCGGTGCGCGACACCAATGCGCTGGTGATTGGCACGTTCAGCGTGGGCACCAGCACGCTCACCCTGACGGCGGGCAACGGCATCACGCAGACGGGAACCATTACTCAAGCGGCCGGCGCGGGCGCGGTGACGCTGAGCGGCAATGCGGGAGCGATCAACCTCGGCCTCGCGAACAACTTCACCGGCGCGGTCACGGCTTCGACGACCGGGGCGGCGGCGGCGATTACAATGGCGGACACTGCGGGCGGCCTCAATGCCGTGAGCATCACCACGACGGACGGCGCCATCACGCTGACGGCGAATAACGGCACGCTCGCCGCGGGGACGGTCACGGCCGGCAATGGCGGGCTCATCACCCTCACGACCACCGGTGGCAGCGGGGCCATCACCGTCGACAACGTGGCGACGACCGGCAACGTCAACATTACAGCGGTGGGCACGGTGAATGAGCCGTCGGCCGACGCCGGGGTGGACATCGCGGCCAACGTGCTGACGATCAATGCGGGAGCGTCCATTGGCAGCTCCAGCTCGATTGAGATCAACGCGACCAGCCTGACGGCCAGTTCGACGGGCACCGGCGGCCAAATCACCGTGAACGACACCGCCGGCGGCCTGGTGGTCACCAGCGCCACCACGACGGACGGCGACATTACGATTGTCGCGACGGGTGGCGATCTGACGGCCATCTTGATCAATGCGGTGACGGCGGGCGCCACGGCGCGCAACATCCAGCTCACGACCATCACCAGCGGCAACGTGCTGGTGAACAGCGTCACCGCGGCTGGGCACACGATCAATATCAGTTCGGCCGGCGCCATTGAGGAGAGCGGCGCCGACGCCGGGGCGGACTTGGTGGCGGATACGATTTCGATGAATGCGGCCACCGGCATCGGTTCGGCGGCGCAAATAGAAGTCGACGTCAACACCGTGACCGCCTCCATCGTCTCGGCGGTCGGGGCGATTAATCTCTCCGACGTCGCGGGCGGCATGACGGTGACCTCGGCCACCACGACCAACGGCGCGATCACGCTGAACGCGGTTGGGGGCGACCTCACGCTGGCCACCGTGTCCGCGGGCACGGGCGGGCTCATCACGCTCTCCACCACCACCTCGGGCAACATCCTCCTGGGCAATGTCAGCACCACGGGTAACGCATCCGTCACCTCGGCGGGCGCGGTGTCGGAGAATGGCTCGGACGCCGGCGCGGACATCAGCGCCAACAACCTCACCATCTCGGCGGTCAACGCGATTGGCTTGGGCGGCACGATCGAGATCGACGCCACCACGCTGACGGCCAGCACCTCGGCGGCGAACGCCGGGATCGACCTGGCCGATGTGGCGGGCGGTCTTACCGTGACCAGTGCCGTCACCTCCACCAGCGGCGCCATCACGCTGTCCGCCGCGGGTGGTAACCTGGTGCTCACGACGGTGAATTCCAGCGGCACGGGCGCCGCCGGCAACGTCACCGCGACGACGACCGGCAGCGGCAACATCGTGGTCGATAACGTGTTTGCGGTGAGCGACACCCTGACCCTCACCGCCGCGGGCTCCATTTTGGAAGCCGGCGCGGGCGATGCGGGAGCGGATTTGAATGCGGGGATTCTCATCCTCAGTGCGGGCACGGGTATTGGCTCGACCTCGGGCGCCGGGGCGATTGAAACCGCCATCAACAACAGCCTCTCGGGCACCACGGCCACGGGCGGCGTGAATCTGGCCAATACCGGCGTGCTGACGATCACCGGCCTGACCGTGACGACCAGCGGCGACATCAACCTCACCAACGCGGGTGCGCTCACGACCAGCGGCGTGGTCTCCACGGCCAGCGGTAAAATCACCATGAGCGCGGCCAGTCCGATCACGGTGGGCGCGAACATGACCGCGACGGGCGATATCCTGCTCACGGCCGGCGAAATCAGCGACGCGCCGACGTGGGCCGACGACTTCACGCTCAATGGCGGTGCGACGATCCAGTCCACGGCGGGGAACATTACGCTGCGGGCCGGCGACGACATCCACCTGGCCGCGGGCACCACGGTGAATGCCTTTGGCAGCGTCACGCTGCAGGCCGGTTTTGGGGATCTCGACGGTGCGGGTTCGCTGGATCTTCAGGGCACGGTGATTAGCGGCGGGGCGTTGAATTTCTCCGCTCCCGGCGACATTGTCGTGGGCTTCCTGAACGCACCGGGCCAGATTGTGACGCTGACCGCGGACAGCGACAATAATGGCACCGGCGGCATCTATCGCGACGGAGTCGCGGCGACCAACGTCATCGCGGGCACGCTGATTGCGAGCGCTTCGACGCGCATCGCAGCCGGGCCGGACGCCGGCGCATATGGCATTCATCTGGTGACGCAGGTTTCCAACCTCGCTGCGACCGTAGCCAATGGGGCGGGAGACATCAGCATCGCGAATTCCGGTGGCGCCCTCTCGGTCACCAGCGCCACCACCAGCAACGGCAACATTACGCTCTCCAACGCCGGCGGGACCCTGACGGTGCCAACGGTGACCGCGGGAGGTACCGCCGACATTTCGATCACCACGACCGGCGCGGGCAGCAACGTGCTGGTCGGCGCGCTGAGCGCGTCGGGCGACACGATTACCGTGAATTCGTCGGGGGCGATCGTGGACAACAACGGGGCGGCGAACAACTTTGCGGCGCTGAATCTCTCGCTGACCGGGGTGAGTGGCATCGGTGCGGCGGACCCGCTGGAATCGACCGTGACGAATCTCGTCGCGACGAATACCACGGGTGACATCAAGCTCAAGAACACCGGCGCGCTGACCATCAACGGCGCCAACGTCACGGGGGCGAGCGGTGCGATCACCATCGATGCGGCTAGCCCGATCGTAATCGCCGCGAATGAATCGGCGCCGGGCGCCATCAGCCACACCGCGGGCGAGATCAGCGACAGCCCCACGTTTGCCGACGACCTCACGCTGAATGCGGGCATCTCCATCACCTCGACGGGCGCCAGCGTCACGCTGCTGGCGGGCGATGATATCCTCACCGGTGCGGGTTCAACGATCAGTGCGGCTACGACGGTGACGATTACCGCGGCCTCGGGCGATCTCGACAACCACGGCGCGATTGCGCTGGGAGGAACGATTACGAGCGGCACGGGCGCGACCTTGAGTGCCCGCGACGCCATCGCCCTGGGGGGCAACGTGTCGGCCACGAGCGGGACGATCAGCGTCACCTCCACGGTCGGCAGCATTACCCATAGCGCGGGCACGCTGGCGGCGCCCACTGTTTCGCTTTCGGCGTCGGCGGGCAGCATCGGCGCGGTCGGCGCGGAGGTCCTCACCACCACCGGGACCCTGACCACCGCGAGCAGCGGCGACCAGTTCGTCACGGAAAGCGATGGTGCGAATGTCTCGGGCTCCAGCACGGCGGGCAGCATTCATTTCACCACCACGACCGGTGACTGGACCATTGTCGCGCCCGGGATCACGGCGGCGGTGGATGTGTTTATGACGGCCACCACCGGCGCCATTCTGGACAACGGCGCGGCGGGAAATACGACCATCGATATCACGGCCAACCACGTCACGCTCCAGGCGAGCACAGGCATCGGCCAGGTCGGCGGGAACCTCGACTTGGACGTCAGCACAGTGACGAGCGCCATCTCGAACACGGGCGGCGTGCGCCTTGACCTGCAGGATTCCAACAACTCAGGGGTGACCGTCACGCTGGTCACCGCGACGACTTCGGGCAGCGTCAATTTGACGGGTAGCCTGGGTTCGGCAGTGCGCCATATCGGAGCGGTCACGGCCACGAGCGGCAACCTCAGCGTCAGCGCCGCAGCGGGCGATATTGACCTGACCGGCAACCACACGGCCAGCGGCACGATTACCGAGACCGCAACCGCGGGGAACATTACGCACGCGGCCGGCACGCTCACGGCTCCGACGGTCACGCTGTCGGCCTCGGGTGCCATCGGCGCGACGGGAGCGGACGTGCTCACGAGCACTAATTCCCTCACCACCACGAGCAGCGGCGATCAGCACCTCACCGAGGCGAACGGGCTCACGGCCATCAACCTCACCGCCGGGGCGAGCGACGTCTACCTGACGCTCACGGCCGGAGCGATTGCGGACACCGACGGTGCGGTCGACGTGGTGGCGCACGGCCTCGTGGCATTGGCGCAGGGCGCGATTGGCACACTGGCCAATCCCATCCAGACCACCATCGCCAACCTCGAGGCGAACTCGCAGACGGGGGGCGTCTTCCTCAACGAAACCGACGCCCTGACGATTGGTGGGATTTCCATCCAGACGGGCGTGTATGCCGGCGGCGCGAATATCGCCATCAGCAGTGGCGCGCTGACCATCGCCGAGGATATCAACACCACCTTCAACGTGGCGCTGAACAGCACGGGGACCATCACGGAAACCACCGGCGCGGTGAAGAACGCCGCGCTCCTCACGACGGATTCCGTGGGTGGCCAGACGCTGAACGGCGCCAACACGGTGGCTTCGTTTGACGCGGACAACCTCACGTCGGGCGACATCAGTCTGCAGAACGCGATCGGCAACCTGACCATCGTGAAGATTGCCAACCTCGTGGGCGCCGCAACGGTAACCAACGCGGGCAGCATGCAACTGGGCGACAGCTCGAATCAGAATATCAATGTTTCCGGCATCGCCACGATTACCGCGGCCGCCGGAGGCGCGATGACGGATGGCAACGGTGCCACGAATAACATCACCGCCCTGGCTGCTGTCCTCAGCGCCAGCGCGGGCATCGGCACGACGGCCAATCCGATCGAAACCAATATCAACAACCTCGAGGCCGCGGGCGGCACGGGCGGCGTGTTCATCACCGAGGCGGATGCCCTCTTCATCGGTGGCGTCACCGCGATGAACGGGGTGTCGGCAACGGCGGGCAACATCGAAATCGACAGCGGCAACCTGAGCATCACCGAGCAGATCAGCACCCCGGCGACGGTCGACTTGGACGTAACCGGGACCGTCGCCGAGTTTGGCTCGGGCTTCGTGAACGCGAATCTGTTCGACGTTCATTCCGCCGGTGGAGAGACCCTGAACGGCCCGAACACCGTGCACGCTTTCACCGCGGTGAATACGGGCGCCGGCACGGGCATCTCGCTGCAGAACACCGCCAATAACTTCAACATCCAGGCGGTAACGAACCAAACGGGCGGCAATATCTTCATCAATAACGACGGGACCGACGCCACCATCTCGGGGGTGATTAAGAGCGGCACCCCGATGCTGGGCGGCGACATCTTCGTCCAGACCGATGGCCAGCTCACCGTGAATGCCACGGTGGACAGCTCGGGCGGCAGCGGTGGCACGCTCACGCTGGGCGGTCTGCTGCTCCTGAACGCCTCGCCGATCGTGGGGGCCGGAGACATCACGCTGCAAGGCGGTGACGGACCGCTGACGATCAACGCCCCGATTAGCGTCGCGAGCCCGCTGGTGCTGCAATCGACGGAGGACGTCAACATCCTCGCGAAGGTGGAGACGACCACGCTCACCGCGGACATCACCGTGCTGGCCGACCTGGACAATAACGGCACCGGCGGCGTGCTCATCAGCGACAATGTCTACATCGGTTCGCTGAAGGCGGGTCGCAACCTGGACATCCGCGGTTCGGAATATCAGGGCAGTTTCGATGCCGGCCTGGCGAACCTGGACAACGGGGTGATCATCGATGACAACGGCTCGAACCCGCGCGTCGAGGCGGTTGGCAACGTGTTCATGAAGATCAACAACGGGGCTCCGGCCACCGCGCAAATCTGGCTGGGCGGCCTGGTGCGGAGCAACACGAGCGGTGACGTGCAGTTCGACAGCGCCATCCTGGTGACCTCGGACAACGCCAAGGCCCTCACGCATGGTGCGGGCGACGTGATCTTCTTCTCCACGATCGACAGCGGAACGGGCGGGCCCTTCAACCTGCGCGCCGCGACTGATGTGGGCGTGGTGCTCTTCAACGGCGAAGTGGGCGGAGTGGCGCCGATGGACGACGTGACGGTGGAGACGGCTTCCGACGTGATCGTGAATGCGGCGCTCACCGCGGGCAGCTTCAGCGTGGGCAACGCGAGCGGCACGGTGGAGATCCACGGGGACCTCACCACCATGGACAGCGGGCTGAACCTGAGCATCAACGCGGTGTCGTTGGTGACCACGGCGGCCATCGACATGACGGGTGGCACCGGCAACGGGCTGTTGCAGGTCAACAATATCGACCTCGGCGGGGACGTTTCCGGCGACGGCGTGCTGACGATTCAGCCGCGCGACACGGCGCGGAGCATCGGCGTGAATGCCGCGGGCGACCTGAACCTCGACAACACCGAGATCGATCACCTGCAGAACGGCTTCCAGCAGATCCTCATCGGCCGCGCGGACGGCAGCGGGCTCATCACGGTGGGGGCGCGGATTGCGCCGGACTTCTGGCACGACCCGGTGGTCTTCCGCTCGCAGGCGGTGGGCGGCCAGATCCAGCTCACGGGCCAGATCTACGCCGATGACGACGGTGGCTTCACTTTCCTCGCTCCGACGACGATCGTGAATACGCCGGGCCTGCCGAGCATCTCCGCGGGCACGGGCGACGTGAACTTTGGTTCGCTCACCTACGCCACGGCGGTCACGCTGCTGTCGAACCTCGACATTGAGACGATCGGCGGCGACGTGCTGCAAGTCGGCACGGTCAACGGCCACTTCGCGCTGACCATCGACGCAGGCACCGGTGCGGTGAACCTGAACGGCGGCCTCACCGCGACGCCGACCGGCACGAGCATCGGCGGCATCACGGCGCTTGATTCCATCTCCATCTCGGGCGGCGCGATTACGCTGCGGCCCAATGTGCAGACGGAAGGCGACCAGACCTACACCGGCACCACCATCCAAATCTTCAGCGGCGCCTACACCGCCACGAATGCGGGCAGCATCGCGTTCAACGGTGCGATGACGCTGAGCAACTCGGTGGGGGTCTTCACGCATGGTGGCGACATCGACTTTAACGGCACGATGGACAACGTGGCCGATCCGAGCACGCCGGCGGGCAAGGGCGCGCTGACCGCGAATGCGCAGACCGGCGCCATTACCTTCACCGGCAATGTCGGCACGGGTGAGGCGCTGAAGAGCGTCGACATCAACGGCGCCTCGCTCCTGACGGTGAACGATGACTTCTCGGTCTTCGGTTCCTTCAAGGTGAAGGCAGACGAAGTGGATCTGCTGGGCGGCATCAACAGCGTGCATGTGGACGGCGGAGTGGAATTCCACCCGGCTTCGTCCAACGTGCAGATCGAAATCGGTGGCAGCGAGACGGCCACGCCGAACTCGCTGAGCCTCTCCGATGATGACATCGCGGCGCTCGCGGATGGCGCGACTTCCATCATCATCAGCCAGACGGCGGCCGGCCGGCCGATTACGGTCGTCGGCCCGGTGACCTTCCATGACCCGACGAGCATCTTCACCAATGCGAAGACGGGCGGCAATGTGACGGTGGATGGCGACATCACCGCGGACACGGCCGACGGCGGGGTGACACTGAAGGGCCTCAACGTCTTCCTGAATGCGGATATCACCACCCTCGGCGGCGGCTCCATCGATATCTCGAATGGCGTGATTGCCGGGGCTACGATCCTCGATACCTCCGCGGGCGACGGCAACGTGACGCTGCGCGACAAGTTCCTCGCCATCGGCACCGGCCACGACCTGACGATCAGTACGGGCGCGGGCGACATCAACATTCTCACCCGCCTCGGCTCGGTGACGGGTGTGCTGGGTGACGTCACGCTGACCTCTTCGGGTGATACCGTCATCAAGACGGGCGGCTACATGGATTCGCTTACGGTCGACGGTGGCGGCACCACGTTCCTCGGGGGACGGGTGCAGACCGGCGGTGTGGACGGCCAGGATTACGTCGATGCCGTGATTCTCACGAGCGGCGTTTCGCTGGTGAGCACGCATGCGGCGGGCGTCATTCACTTTGAAGACACCGTGAACAGCGATGCCGGCAAGCTGCGGAACCTCGCGATTACCAACCATGCGGCCCTCGCGGGCACCGAGGTGGTCACGTTCGACGCGGGCTCGGACATCGGCCTCGCGCTGCCGCTCGGCGGCAGCCGCCTGGGCACGTTGAACGTCCAGACGCGCGGCGACGCGACGTTCGGCGGCGACATCAATGCGGTGTCGGTGACGGTGAAAGCGGGCAACTTCGCCATCCAGAACGTGACCGCGCTGAAGAACCTGTTGCTGAATGGCGACGGCGACTTCAACGGGGTGCTGACGGCAGACAAACTGACCATCCGCAGCACGGGCGACATCGACAACGGTGGCACCGCGTGGGTGGCGACGACCTCAGCGACGCTCTACAGCCTCGCCGGCGACATCACCGTCACCGGGGCCAACGCCTTTGGCACACTGGCGCTGACCGGCCACGATGCCACGGTGGAGCAAGCCGGGAACCTGAACCTCGGCGCGGTGAGCCTGAAGGGCACGCTCGACGTGACGACCACGGCGGGCGGCAACCTGACCCAACTCGCCACCCAGCGTGTGCTGGCGGCGAAGCTGGAAGGCAGCATTGCGGGCAGTATCTCGCTCGGCCATGTGCGGAATACCTTCACGCAGATTGGCGACGCCACCGTGGGTCTCACCGCGGGCGGGCCGATCGAAATCTGGAGCGCACGGCCGCGGGCGACTATCCTGGACGGCACCATCTCGACCGCCGCGGGCGACATCACGCTGGTGGCGGATCCGAATGGCAAGGTCGGCTACTTCCAGGTGGGACCGGACCTCGCGCTCGATCCGGCCGGTCGGTGGGTGGTCTTCAGCAGCTACGGAATGGTACCGGCTTACAACATCGACCTCGAAGCCAGTCTCAGTCCGGATACGGTGATCGAGAACCAGAACCACCCGTATGTGGGAGTGCTGCCCGGTGGCAACCTGCTCATCTACAAGGTGCGCGTGGGCCGGCAGTAAGTGCGGCCAACCGCATCAGGAATTCCGCTGCGGAGCGAGGTTTTCAGCCTCGCTCCGCGAGCGGGGTGCGTTCGGGGTTGAATGAAGGGCGAGTCCCGGCTTGGTTCGGCCATGGCTGAATCTTCTATGTCCGCAATTCCTTCACCAGATCCCGTGGCGCTCGCGCTGGCTGAGGACGTCGGGAGCGGGGATGTGACGTGCGCCTTCTTTGTCGATGCCGACCGGCGCGGGCAGGCGCGGATCTTTGCCAAGCAGGCCTGCGTGCTGGCCGGGGTGGAGGAGGCGGCGCGCACCTTCCGGCTGGTGGATGGCGCGACCACCGTGCGCACGCTGCGCGCGAATGGCGACGTGCTGGCGGTGGGGGATACCATTCTGGAGGCGGCCGGGCTCGTGCGCTCTCTGCTCACGGCGGAGCGAACGGCGCTCAATTTCATCCAGCGCCTGAGCGGCGTGGCCACGCTCACGCGGCAGTATGTGGAGGCGGTGAAGCCGCATCGCGCCCGCATCCTGGATACGCGCAAGACGACGCCCGGCCTGCGCTTGCTGGAGAAAGCGGCGGTGGCCGCGGGTGGAGGGAGCCATTACCGGATCGGGCTGTATGACATGGCGATGGTGAAGGAGAATCACTATGCGGCCGACCCGAGCCTGCCGGCGCTCCGCGCGGCCATCGCGCGGTTTCATACCGCGCGGCCGGGGATGCAGCTGGAGATCGAAGCGCAATCGCTGCAACAGGTGCGGGACTTTCTCGGGCTCGAGGGCGTGGATGTCATCATGCTCGATAACCTCTCCGTCGCCGAGATGACCGAGGCGGTGCGACTGCGGGCGGAACTGAATCCGCAAGTGACGTTTGAGGCGAGTGGCGGAATTACGCTGGCGACGATTAAAGACATTGCGGCCACCGGGGTGGATTTTATCAGCGTAGGGGCGCTCACACACTCGGCGCCGGCGGTGGATTTCTCGTTGGATCTGGTCCAGGGGATGTAGCGAGAAAAGCGACGGAAGATCCCGGGGGCCATCCAGTTAAGCTTCCTTTTGATGTTTCCAAAAATCGCCCTGCCGAGACGCTTTGCTTTCGCGCGGCGCGTGCTACCGTGGGGGCTCATGAAGCTGGTGCTTACCCTTCTTTCCGCCCTGTCGCTGTTCCTGCCGGTGCTCCGCGCGGATGATGACGACGCTCCTCCAAAACCGGATGGCGAAGACAAGGATTCGCCCTATGAGCAGATTCAGGCGCTGGCCCGGGCGATGCAGATCATCCGCCAGGACTATGTGGACGAGAAGAAGGTGAGCTATGAAGCGCTGACCCGCGCGGCGCTCAAGGGCATGCTCCAGAGTCTGGACCCGCATTCCCAGTACATGGAGCCGACGAATTTTGAGGACATGAAGGAGGACACGGAGAGCCGCTTTGGCGGGCTGGGGATCCATGTCACGGAGCGCAATGGCGACTTGATTGTGGTGTCGCCCATGGAGGATTCGCCGGCCTTCCGCGCGGGGATTCTGCCGGGGGATCAGATCATCAAGATCAACAATGAGAGCGCGGAGAAGATCGATCTACCGGCGCTCACGGAACGGTTGCGCGGCCCGGCGGGCACCAAGCTGACGCTCACGATTTTGCGGCCGGGGACGCGGGAGATTAAGGATTTCGAACTCACCCGCGAGATCATCAAAATTTGGAGTGTGAAGGATGTGCGGATCCTGCCGGCGGATATCACGGGCGAAGCGAAGGTGGGCTATGCGCGCATCACGCAATTCAATGCGCCGACGGCGGATGAGCTGGCGAGGAAACTCGACGAGATGGAGAAAGCCGGGATGCAGGCGCTGGTGCTGGATCTGCGGTTTAATCCGGGCGGCCTGATCAATTCCGCAGTGGATGTAGCGGGGATGTTCCTGCCGCAGGGGACGGTGGTGTGCACCACGGAGGGGCGGGTGACTTCGCAGAGCCGGAAATACATCGCCAATGCGGCGCTGCGGCGGCGGTCCAATTATCCCATCGCGGTGCTGGTGAATTTTGGCAGTGCGAGCGGCAGCGAACTCGTGGCCGGAGCGCTCAAGGACACGAATCGCGCGATTCTCGTGGGCGAGACGACCTTTGGCAAAGGCAGCGTGCAGAGCATCATGCCGATGCCCGATGGCTCCGCGCTGCGGCTGACGACGGCGAAGTACTACACGCCGAGCCACCAGCTCATCCACGAGCATGGCGTGGCGCCAACGATTCGCGCGACCATGACGACCGATCAGGAGCGGCAGCTCATCATGTCGCGGCGCGAGGATCTCACGCCGGAGCAGAAGCAGAAGGAGCTGACGAATTTCCGCGACGTGCAGTTGGACCGCGCGGTGGATGCGCTGAAGGGGATCCTGGTGTACGCGCTGAAGACGGGACGGTAGAACATTGGGGGAGCGCTCTTGGAATGCGGCGGTCTTTCTCGCTCCGCGAGAATCCCACCAAGATCGTATCTTGCGGATTTGGAGCGAATACCAAAAGTCGTTCCCGGCCCGAAGGGCCGATGGATACTAGCCGGGGCTTTAGCCCCCGGAATAGGGAGGAGTGTGAATGCGCCGCGAAGTCGGCGCCGGAAACCTCCCGCATTCATGTACGGGCAGCAGTGAAAACTGCCTTCGGCTATCGCTTCCGAGGTGGTCTGGAACTTGATGAAAGGGCTGAAGTGGATGACGGGATTTCTCAGTTTCCGGCGCCGACTTCGCGGCGCATTTCGCGGCCTTCTGGTCCGGGGGCTGAAGCCCCCGGCTAGTATCCGTCGGCCCTTCAGGCCGGAAATTACTTTCGGCAATCGTTCTATGCGTCGCGATGAACGGTGGTGGGGGAGAAGGCGGGGAGGCACACGGCGATGTATTCGGCGCCGTCGGGGCCGGGGGTGCTGTAGCGGACCCATTCGCCGCCTGGGGTGATGATGGCCTGGCCGGCGGCGACGCGATGCGTGCCAGCGCGGGTTTCCACCTGCAACTCGCCTTTGAGCACCACGGTGTATTCATCGAATTCGGGGGTTTGCCCGGGCTCCACCCAACCGGAGGGGCTGGTCATGCGGGCGACGCTCACGGCGTCGGTGCCGGAGTTCACGCGGCCGATGAATTCCTCGATCTTCTTGGGCGGATGGCCGGCGGCTTGGATGATGGTGGGTGCGGTGATGTGGTGTGCCATGGCGGAAACACTCAACGTTCAACGCTCAACATCCAACACTGAATATGGCACCACGCGCGCGCCACGATTGGGCAGCGTCAAGTCGTTCTCCCCTCATCACGCGCGCGCTACGCAATCAGCCGCAGGATCGCGCCCTTATCCGCCTTGGCCGTCGTGATGCCGGAGATGTGCTTGCTCGCGACGTCGGGGTCCTTGAGTCCGTGGCCGGTGACGGTGCAGACGATGCGGGAGCCTTCGCGGATGCCGGCGAGTTTTCCAGCGGCGGTCCATTTCATGAGGCCGGCGATGCTGGCGGCGCTGGCGGGTTCCACGAAGATGCCTTCGTGGGCGGCCAGCCACGCTTGGGCGGCGAGGATTTCTTCGTCGGTCACGATGTCCACGGCGCCGCCGCTGTCTTTCATCGCGGCGGTGGCCTTGTCCCAGCTCGCGGGGTTGCCGATGCGGATCGCGGTGGCGATGGTCTCCGGTTTTTCGACGACCTTGTTGTAATAGATGGGCGCGGAGCCGGCGGCTTGGAAGCCGAGCATGCGCGGGCGGGTGCGCGAGCGGCCGGCGGCGTGAAATTCTTCGTAGCCCATCCAGTAGGCAGAGATGTTGCCGGCGTTGCCCACGGGGATGACGTGGTAATCGGGCGCATCGCCGAGCACCTCGATGATCTCAAACGCGGCGGTCTTCTGGCCCTGCAGGCGGTAGGGATTGATGGAATTGACGATAGCGATGGGCTCGGTCTCGCCGATTTCGCGGACGAGGCGTAGGGCGTCGTCGAAGTTCCCCTCGATGGCCACCACCTTGCTGCCGTACATGAAAGCCTGGGCAAGCTTGCCGAGCGCAATTTTGCCGGCGGGGAGAAGCACGATGCTCTTGATGCCGGCGCGCGCGGCGTAGGCAGCGGCGGCGGCGCTGGTGTTGCCGGTGCTGGCGCAAATCACGGCGCGGGCGCCTTCTTCACACGCTTTGCTGATCGCCATGGTCATGCCGCGATCCTTGAACGAGCCGGTGGGATTGAGCCCCTCGTATTTGATGAACACTTCACAGCCGTGGCCCACGCGCTCGCTGAGGCGCGGAGAATGGATGAGCGGCGTGCTGCCCTCATTCAGGGAAATGACAGGAGTAGCCGGGCCCACGGGCAGATACTGCCGCCAGCGGGCGATGACTCCTCGATCGTGCAAAGACTGCGAACTCATGACGGAAAGAGCCGGTGACTATCGGCGGAGAGCGGTGGGGCGGCAAGCGGGAAGCTTGGCCGATTCCGATCTTACCACCCGCTGCGGACGCGGTTGCGGATTTGCCACCAGACGATGCCGCCGAAAAGGAGCAGCAGACCGGTGACGAGCACGGTCTGCATGGAGACCCAGGGCTCCTCGGGCGGAGTGAAAAATTGCGCGGTCAGCACCGGACCGCCGTTGCCAACGATCCGCAGGGTGTAGAGCTGATTTCCTTCGAGTCCCTTCACCTCCGCCGTGTGTTTGTCGGCTTCGTCGGCAAAGCGAACGGTCGAGACCGGGGTCCAGGAAAAATTCAGGCCGCCTCCGGCTTTCGTGGAGGCACGGCGCTCCAGCACGGAAAATGGCGGGCCGGGCTTCATGGCGACGGGCCATTCAAGAACCACGCTATGTGCGGTGGCGTCGCGTGTAAATTTGCCGGGCATCGCCGGCGCCTCGGCCACCGGGACGGACACGAGGAGATCCAATTTGGGTGTCTTGGGCGCGGACCGGGAAGCAGCGGGGTTGGCCGGTTTCGGGGCGTTGGGGACGGTGGCGTTGGGCGCGGCCGGCGAAACCGGTGCGGGAGTGACGGCCGGCGGGGGCGCGTCCACCGCGACGGTAAAAGGAAGGGCTTCTTCATGCCCGCCGGCTTGAACGACCAGCGTGGCCGAGTGGCTGCCAGGCGTGGGCGTGCGCCAGCGGACGGGAATTTTGGCCGTGCCCATGGGCGGGACTTCCAGGCCGGCCGCAATGAGCTCGAAGGGCGCGTCGACGCGGACGGCGGCCATGGCGGTAGTGCCGCCGGAATTTTCCACGGTGACCGTCGCCTCGGTGGGCGCACCGGCTGCCACTTTTCCAAAATCGAGCGTGGTGCTGGAGAACTTCAATTTCGCCGGGAACGCATCGCCATGCACCGGCACCTCCGCGCTCCACGTATCGCTCTCAAGGCGAAGCTTTTCATTGATGGCGGTCGGATTATCCGCGCTCGCGAAGATGGGAATTTCCCGGGCCTCCGAGGGGCCCACGGTGATGCTTGCGTCGACGAGCAGGCGCGCGCTGGCGGTGACTTTGACGACCTTGGGTTGGCCCGTGCGGTTCTCCACGCGGAATTTTCCCGAGCGCGTGGAGTTGCCCGTGGGGGCTGACATTTCCACCGTGGCGGGGGTGAGTTCCAGGGTGCTTTTGGCCACGCCTTGCAGCGCCACGGTGCGGCGGGGCGTGGGGCCGAAAGTAGCGGTTCCCTGGAAGTCGCCCGCCTTTTCCGGCGCAAAAACGATCCGGAAATCGGCGCTGCGTCCGGCGCCGAGGGCATAGTGTGTGCCGCCGTCGATGCGCCAGGGATCGGTCACGGCCAGATCGCCTTCCGCCGTGCCGCCGCCGCGGTTGGTGAGGGTGATGGTGGAACTGCTCTTTTGTCCGGCGATGACTTCCGAAAAAGTGAGTTGTTCCTCGGTGATGAGCCGCGGTGGGAGCACCGGCGCGATGGCGATGGTGATGGAAACCTGCCCGGGCGCCGACACGCCGTCATTGGTCCGGACGGCGTATAAAAAGCGATCCTCGCCAGCCTCGGCGCCGGCGGTGTATTGGATCGTCGCGGTATTGACGCCGGTGGATTGGATCTTCGAGAGCTTGCCCCGTTTCGGCTGGCTGCGAATAAGGAAGTCCAATTGCTCGCCGCGCACGCCGTGGATCGCCAGGGGCACCTGGACGGATTCGCCCGGCTGCAGCGTCACGGAGCGTGCGACCACCGGCGGCGGGGCGGGAGCAAGCTCCGGTTCATTGCGCTTACGCTCAGCCCGGACGGGCTGCGGGGAAAGCAGCGCGAGCGAGGTGGCCAAGAGGAGGAGATATTTCAAAAGTCGAATCACGGACGGAGCGGGACAAACATAGGCGGGGAGCCGGAAAGAATGCAACCGGAGCGGAGATGACGGATGCGTGCTTTTCGAGCCGCGGAGGACGGCTACAGTAGGCGTATGGAATGGCAACAGGGCGACTATTTAGTGACCGACGAAAATGAGCGGGTGGACCTGCCGGCAGTGTGCGGCCTGCTGTCAGGAACCTATTGGGCATCCCAGCGGGCCCCGGAGGCGATTGTCCGGAGCGTGCGTCATTCCTTCTGCTTCAGCCTGTTTCATCAAGGGAAGCAGGTAGGATTGATGCGGGTGATCACGGATTTCACCACCATGGGATATTTGTGCGATGTGGTGATTGCGGAGGAGCATCGGGCGCGCGGATTGGGGAAATGGATGCTGGAGATTATTTTGCAGCATCCGTCGCTGAAGGGGTGCCGCCTCGATTTGTTCACGGCGGATGCGCAGGAGTTTTACCGGAGTTTCGGGTTCGGGCCGCATCGGTTTACTTCGATGGTGCGGTATCCGGCGGAGGACACGGGTGGGTCTGGGCCGTAGAGGGAAGTATTCAGTGTTCAGTATCCAGTATTCAGTGGGAGGCGCTTCGATGGGGAGGCGCGCTGGAGAATGGGAGCGCCCACGACTGAATACTGGAAGCTGAACACTGAAAACTGGGCCTTCGCATTTTTCCTTTCCCCTTTTCGCCCGGTGCTCTAGCGAAGGAGGCGTGCTGTCTGTCGTCATCCCGCTCTACAACGAGGAGGAAAATATTGCGCCCTTGCAGGAAGAACTCGCTGCGGCCCTGGCCGGGCGGGAGTATGAATTGGTGTTGGTGGACGATTGTTCCACGGACAAAACGCTGGAGCGCATCCAGCGCGGGCCGGGTGTCCGCGTGATTGAATTTGAAAAGAATGCCGGCCAAAGCGCGGCGATGTTTGTGGGAATCAATGCGGCCCAGGGCGACATCACGGTGCTGCTCGACGGCGACCGGCAGAATGACCCGGCGGATATCCCGCGCATGCTCGCCAGGGTGGAGGAAGGCTATGATCTCGTATGCGGCTGGCGGGTAAAGCGGCAGGACAACTGGAGCAAGCGCATCTCCAGCAAGATCGCCAATTTCGTCCGGAGCCGGTTCACGCGCGACCATATTCATGATACGGGTTGCTCGTTGAAGGTCATGCGCACGGTGTGCCGGGAGTCTCTCTTCCTGTTCAAGGGAATGCACCGCTTCATCCCGGCGCTGGTCAAAGGCATGGGATATAAAATCACGGAAATGCCCACGAACCATCGGCCGCGCGTGGCCGGGGTGAGCAAGTATGGCTTTGGCAGCCGGGCCTGGAAGGCGACGTGCGATATGTTTGCCGTGCGCTGGTTTCTTTCGCGGCAGCTCAAGGTGCGGGTGAAACGCGAATCGTAAGGTGCCATGCCACCGCCAGGACTTCGCTACCACGCTTTCGTCAGTCACGCCGCTGCCGATGATCACGAGCGGGGCCGGGAGTGGGCGGAATGGCTGAGTGAATCGCTCGAGGATTTTGAAGTGCCGGCCGCCCTGGCGGGGCGGCCCACGCCGGCGGGGCCCGTGCCAAGGAGCCTGGCGCCCGTTTTTTGCGAGTCGCGACCGCTGGGCAGCGAGGGGCAATTGGACCCGGTGATTTGTGAGGCGCTGGAGCAAAGCCGCATGCTGGTGGTGGTGTGCTCGCCGCGCGCGGCACATTCGCCCGAGGTCACGGAGGAGGTCCGCTTTTTCAAAACGCTGGGGCGCGAACGAGTGCTGGCGCTGATTGTCGCCGGCGAGCCGGGCGTCACGGATAATCCTGGTGGCCGGGGAGGGGAGGAATGCCTGCCCGAGACGCTCCGCTATGATGTGCGGCGCGACGGCAACATCGATCGCGAGTGGCGGGTGCATCCCGTCTCGGCGGATGTGCGCCTGGGCGATGGCCGGGAGAGCTTCACCTCGGCCGCCGCGCTGCGAGAGGCTTTGATTAAAGAAGGCAAGTCCCCGCGCGAGGCGCAGGCCCGCGCGGCGGAACATGAGAAAACGCTGGAAACCGCCAAATTGAAAATCGTCGCCGGCGTCCTGGGGGTGCCGTTGCCGGATCTCATGCGGCGCATGGGGCCGGCGGCGCGTGAATCGTCGGGGCGTCCCGCGGGACCGCCGCGCCGTGGCGATGGCCCACAGGACGTGGAGTGGCGGGAGCATCCCGGGGCGCGCCCGGGATCACCGCCGCCACCGCGGCGCGGGTCGGCTTTTGGCTTCGTGATGTTTCTGCTCTTCCTGGCGCTGGCTGGTGGCGGAGGCTGGTACGTGTGGAAGGCGCAAGAGGCCAAAGAGCAAGCCGAGGAGGCCAAGCGCCGGGCCGAGAGTGTCCTGGCGTGGATGCACCGTGATTTGAGCGAGAAGCTCACGCTGACCAACAATCTCCCGCTGTTGGCGGAGGCCAATGATCGGCTCATGAGTTACTTTCAGTTTGCATCGACCCGGGGAGGGGAGGCCATTGCGCTGCCGGCCCTGGCCGATACGGCGGCGGTCGCGGCGGAGATTGCACTGGCGCGGGCTTCCGTCGTCCCGGCGGTGGATTATGCCCGGCAGGCGATTCAGCTCCGGGAAAAGGCGATGGCGGCGCGCTCCTCGGCGGATGAACTCGAGGTGCGGCTGCTCGATGATTATGGCCGGCTCACACGCGCCCTGGATCGCGCGGGACGGAAAAACGATGCGCTGGCGCAGGCCGAGGCTACGCGGAAGAAGATTCTCGAGGTGCTCCAGCGGCGGGGCGAGGACACGGCGGTGCTCCGCATTTCCGCGCTGGCGGATTACGAGCGCGGCGAGTTGCTGCTGGGCAGCGCGCGGGTGGCGGAGGCGCAGCAGAGCTTTGAGACGGGCCTGGCGATGGCGCAGCGTCTGCTCGCGGCGGAGCCGGCGAATATTCGCTACCAGCTGGATTCGGCTGAAGGGCTGGAAAAGTTGGGCGACGTGCAGCAACGTAAAAACGAGGCGGCCGGGGCGCTGGTGCAATACCGGAGCGCGCAAAAAATTCTGGAGCCGCTCGCCATGGCCAATCCGGAGCTCATGGATGCGCAGAGTGCGCTGGCGGGCCTGCGGACGCGGATCGGCGGCGTCTTGATTATTCAGCGGAACTTTGAGGAAGCGACGGAGGAATTTCGCAAGGTGGCGCAACTCCAGGAGGCGTTTGCGGCCAAGCAACCGGGGAACATCGATGCGCAAATTGAGTTTGCCAATGCGTTGCGCCGCGAGGCGGAAAGCTTGCTGCAGACGGATGCGGCGAATCGGCTGGAAGCCATCACGCTTCTCCAGAGTGCCAGCGATCACGTGGCCAAGCGCATCCCGGATCAGACCAATCCGCGCGTGATGGCGCTGCGCACCGAGATTGAGCGGGTGAAGCAGGAAGCGATGAAGATGAAGTAGACACTTGTTTTTTGGGGGCGTCCACCGGATGGAGCGCGGTGGCTGGGGGCGTGGACGTTCTTTTGGCATGCGAACACCAGAGGCTACAGTACCTTCTATTACGTCCTTTAGGGCGGTATCTGGTTAGAACCAAACTGACCTTAGGCTGGCCGGTTGTGCCCATGAACCCGATGAGGCGTTTGTGGAGGGGATGTCTGAAAACGGCTCTCTTTTCCGGGGACTGCTTTGAGGAACTTACAACTGTGTTCATAGGTAACCGCGGAACGGGTCCGTCAGGCGTTTTGATGACGGAACAAAGAAACGGCGTGCTCGGCTCGCTATGGAAAGAGGGCACGCGCTCTGTCGTCCAAAGATCGAGCGCCCTGGTTGGATCTCCAGTGGCTCTAAACGTGAACCAATGTCTTCCCCCCCCGAAAAAACAGAAACCCGGCCATTGCTGACCGGGCTCCATGCTGTTTGGGAATTGGTTAAGAAAGCGAAACGCTTACTTCTGCTTGTCTTCGATGTACTTCACGACATCGCCGACGGTCTGCAGCTTCTCGGCATCTTCGTCGGGGACTTCCACGCTAAATTCTTCTTCAAAAGCCATCACGAGCTCGACGGTGTCGAGGGAGTCGGCGCCAAGGTCCTCGATGAAGGACGCGTTCTCGGTGACTTGCTCAGGATTCACGCCGAGCTGCTCGACGATGATGTCCTTAACTTTCTCTGCGATGGATTTTTCAGACATGGCTAAAAGGTTGGTTTTTTGCGAATGGGCGGGTGCTTTAGGTGCGGCACCCAAGGAACGCAACACGGAATTGCGTTTTTTTTCCGGTGTCAAAGACAAATGGCAGGAGAGTGGAAGGAAAGCCGGGGGGGCGGTTCCAAACGGTAGCACGGGGCGAGCTCACCGAAATGGCAGAAAGGTGTGACGCGAATTCCACTGCGCGGCGATTGCCATTTGCCGCGGGCACGCCTACACCGGGAGTTGCATGAGTGACTCGCCCGTGGAGCTTGACCTGAAATTTTTGCCCGATTGGCTGAAAGAAAGCCCGTCGAAGAATCGTTACGCCGCCTACGAAGGCGAGACGGCTGATCCGCGCCGGCGGGATGATTTTGGCCGGGGCGACCGCCGTGGCCCTCGTCCCGGTGGACCCGGGGGGGGCCAGCGCCGAGGCCCAGGAGGCCCGGGGGGACCCGGTGGCCCTCGTCCCGGTGGCGGGGGACCGCGGCCCGGAGGTGGGCAACGTTTTGATCAACGCCGCGATCCGCGGGGACCGGGAGGTCCTCGTCCTGGCGGACCCGGTGGACCGGGCGGAGGCCCGCGCCGTGATGACCGTGGTCCGCGCCCTGATTACCGCGACCAGAACCGTGAGCAGCGTCCGCCGCAAGAACCGCGCAAGCAAGTGGTGCGCGTGGACCTCGTGCCGGAGCCGCATGCCGCCGCCGGCATCTCCAAGCAGATCAAGGCCAGCGCCCGCGCGTGTGGCGTCTTCCGTGTGGCCAAGATGTTTCTCGATCGGCCCGAGCGCTATCTCGTGCGCATCAGCGCGCTGGACCCGAATGCCGTGCTCTTCCAAGCGGGCACCGGGCCGGTGTCGTTTGAGCGCGGGGATGTGGAGCGCGGCGCCTTCCGCGCGTTGCGCGATGACTACTACGTGACCGAGACGACCCAAGGGGAAGCGCCGAAGGGCAACTACGTTTCGGTGGCACGCGATCGCTTCAGCGGCGCCCTGCTCGGGCCCTCGAGCCACCACAACTACCAGGCCGCGCTGCGCAAGCTTTACGAGGAACGCTACAGCCGCCGCCTCGAATGGCAGGCTTTCCTGCGGAACATCGAAAACGTGAGCGATCCAGCCGCGATCGAACAATGGAAGCAGCAGGCGAGCAGCGTGACCGTGATTAAGACGAAGGCCGCCGAGGGCGAAGAACCGGTCGTTTTCAAGACCGAGTACGATGCGGAGCAGCATTTCCGCACGACCTATCTGCCCTCGATCATCAAGTCGGGCCGCACGCTCGAAGTGCCTGGCCCGGTGGCCGGAGTGATGCTCGATCGCAACATCGCCTTTGCCGTGCGCGACACGGTGGAGCGTGAGCGCCGCGTGCCACTCGGCATCGTGAATGGTCTGCGCCCGTATTTCAGCGAGGCGGGCCTGCATCTCTTCAAATGGAAGCGGAAGATCCTGTTTGCTTCCGCCATTCGCCCACAGCGGCATCCGGCGGATACGAACTTCAGCGATGGCATGAGCGCGATGCTCACGACCATCGGCGAACAGCCCGGCATCAAGCGCCCGCAACTCGCGAACCGTTTGCTGGTCGGCTTGGCGGCGGATTCGCCGGAAGCAGCTGCGCGCAAGGAATCGCTGGCCAGCGACCTGCACTACCTCATCCACATCGGCTACGTCGTGGAATTCCAAAATGGCTGCCTTGAGTTGCCGCCTGCGAAAAAGGATGCGCATCACGATCATCCCGCGGAGGAACATAAGATCGACGTAGCGGCGGAGATGGAAGGCGAAGCCGAGCACCCGGAGCACCAGGCGGAAGCGAAAGCGACGCCGCCGGCGCAAAAGCCGGAAGAAGCAGGCCATGCGGCCTCGGTGGCTCTGACGGATGACTACCAGTTGCTGCCGCTCGCCGTCACCCTGCTGCTCTAGGTTTTGCCGAAGCTCCCTCGACGAAGAACCGGCAAAGTGTGGAACCACAGCTCCGTGTGCGCATGCGCCAGTTAGTCATCGGCGACATTCACGGCTGCCTCACCGCACTGAAGCGATTGGATGAGGCGGTGCACTTTGGGGCCGACGATCTCGTTGTCACGCTGGGCGACTATGTTGATCGCGGTCCGGACTCTCGGGGAGTGATCGAGTTCCTCATCGCCCTCCGCGCGCGCTGTCGCCTCGTCACGTTGCGGGGAAATCATGAAATCATGATGCTGCGGGCGAAGGAGGACCCCTCGGTTCTGGATGATTGGCTGGCCTGTGGCGGGAATCGCACGCTGGATTCCTACGGCTCCAAATTCGTCAAAGCCGTGCTCGCGAAGCACTGGCAATTTCTGGAGGAAACGCTGCCCTATTACGAAACAGAGCGGGACTTCTTCGTTCACGCGAATGCTTATCCGGATTGTCCGCTATCGGAGCAGCCGGACTACATGCTGTATTGGGAAGGCTTTGGTGAACCCACGCTGCATCAATCGGGCAAGCGCATGATTTGCGGCCACAGCTCCCAAAAATCAGGTCATCCGCTGAGTGTCGGCCATGCCGTCTGCATCGATACTTGGGTATATGGCTTCACCGGATGGCTGACCTGCCTGGATGCAGGAACCGGGCGCTACTGGCAGGCCAATCAAAGTGGCGAGCTGAGAAGCGATACGCTGATGCTGGTGGAATGAGTTAGGGGGATGGCGCTGGAAAAGTGTGGCCGTCGTGTCGTTGCGGTTGATGTTTCCGGCTTTTCCGCGCGCGTAGCGCTCTGTTCCTCAACTTTCCGTGATTCCCAATTGACGCCACCATTCCTTGTGTTAGAGCGGAGCAACTCCGTGACCCCGCTACCAAATCATGTATTGCTCCAAATGTGGCAGTCTTGAGGACAAGGTGATTGATTCACGGCTTTCGAAAGACGGCCGGAGCATCCGCCGACGCAGGGAGTGTCTTCAATGCGGCCAACGGTTTACGACCTACGAGGAAGTGGAACGGGCCGAGTTGCGGGTGGCGAAGCGCGATGGCCGAAGCGAACCTTTTAACAAGGAGAAGCTGCTCAACGGGATGATTAAGGCCTGCGAGAAACGTCCGGTGGGCGTCGATCAACTCGAGGCCGTGGCGGATGAGATTATCGCCAATGTGGAAATGGAGTTTCGTCGCGAAGTGCCCAGCCATGTCATCGGCGCGAAGGTGATGGCGGCCCTGCACGAACTGGATGAAGTCGCCTACGTTCGCTACGCGAGCGTGTACCGTCACTTTCAGGACATCGGGGAATTCATCCACGAGATTCAGAAACTTGGGAAGCTGCCTCGAAAAGGCGGTCCGCAACAGGAGTTGTTTAAATGATCGCCTTTCGGAATCACATCCCGCCGATCGTGCTCGCTAATGGCCGGGTGATTGCCTTCGACCACGAATGGCTGGTGCGGGCGCTGAACGTGGCGGCGCAGCGGGCGGGCTACGTGAAGTGGTGGCTGGCGCCGCATGTGGCGGAGAGCGTGAACGCCTGGATGGAAGGGCTGCACGATGTGTCGGTGATGCCCGTGGCGCAATTCACCCGGGCCGTGCGGGCGGCGTTGCAGGTGATTGGCTATGCGGAGGTGGGGGAGCGTTTCGAGGCCTCTTCGCCCTTCGCCCGGATTTCGCTGGTCGAGGTCGCGCAAGGCGCGGGCGACGGCTATGAGCTGGCTTTTTTCGGCGCGCTGAAGGCGCGGCTGCGCGAGGTGCTCGAAATGGGGGGCAGCTATTGCGAGCTGGTGGGGCTGGAGCCTTGCGTGAAGCTGCTCAGCAAACGCCGGAGCTGGTGCCGGCAGTGCGATGCGCTCCGGAGCGAGATTGTGCTCTTTGCACGGGAACAAACGGGCCGGGCCTGCCAAAGCGATGGCGGCGCGCGGGAGCTGTTCCTGCACGTGGCCTAGCGCCCTCGGGCGATTAAATATTTAGTCATGACCATCTTTGAAAAGATCGCCGCTGGCGAAATACCCACGACGTTTGTGTACGAGGCGCCGGATTTTGTGGCGTTTCGGGACATTAATCCCCAGGCGCCGGTGCACGTGCTGATCATTCCGCGCAAATGCATAGCGCGGATCGGCCTGGCGGGGAAAGAGCATGCCGATTTGCTGGGCCGCATGCTGCTGGCCGCTCCGGAAATCGCTGCCAAAGTGGGCGTGGCCGAGAGCGGATACCGGCTCGTCATCAATAATGGACGGGACGCCGGCGAAAGTGTGCCGCATTTGCATATTCATCTTTTAGGGGGACGGAATTTGCTATGGCCGCCGGGATGAACACGCCAACGGATTCAACACCCTGCGCTTCGCCAACTTCTGCGGAGCGGAGTGGTTTAATGTCCCGAGGCGACAATCCCTCCCGCCGAACTTTCCAGAACAACTTTTCACGAACCGGCCACGATCCCTTTCAGAATTTCCATATTGTGAAAAACTTCGGCCTTCAGATTTCCTGATGGTTGTTCCCAAGTTATTCACAGGTTTCAATTATGTAATTCACGCTTCCAGCGCTCGCGTTTTCCAGTGGATTGTCTTATCCAAAAATAAGCGTAATGCCTGAATCCCTATACCATTGGCTGCCTATCCTCGCTGTCCTCGCCGTTTTTTTTGAACGGATGCGAGAGGTTTTTGCCCGCCGGGAAACGATTCCCGGGCGCAAACAGGAGAGCCTCACGTTCAATTTATTCATGGTGTGCGGGCTGCTCATGGTGGGCGGCGGGATCGCGGAGTACATCTGGCGCGGACTTTCGCTGTGGTGGCCGATTTTCATTCCCGGGGTGATTCTTTCGGTCGCGTCGTTTGTGGTGCGGCGCTCGGCGATCCGCGCGCTGGGGCGCTTCTGGAGTCTGCATGTGGAAATGCGGGAAGGGCACGAGTTCGTGACAAGCGGGCCCTTCGCCTACGCCCGGCATCCCGTTTATTTTTCGATGATTCTTGAGACCACCGGGCTGGCCCTGCTCCTGGGGTCTTGGATCACCCTTGGCGTGGTTCTCCTGATCTTTATTCCCACCCTGATCGCGCGCGTGCGGATCGAAGAAAAGGCGTTGGTGGAAAAATTCGGAGCGGCCTATCGCGATTACATGCAAGCGACACCGGCCATCATGCCGGGGTTGGGCGGGAGGAGGCACGCATGAACTATCGGCGGGCCGAGCGACGCGTGGCGATTACGGGACTCGGAGTGGTGGCGCCGAATGGCAGCACCCTTCCGGTTTTTTGGGATTCCATCGTCAACGCACGCAGCGCGGCCGGCCGGCTCACCCGGTTTGCTCCGGGGGACGCTCCCTCCAAAATCGCCTGCGAAGTGCGGGACTTCGTGGCGACCCGCTACATGGAGGCGAAGGTGGCGCGGCGTCTGGATTTGGAATTGCAGTATGCCATCGCCGCCGCACGCCTGGCGGTGGATGACGCGCGTCTGAACATCGCCTCCGTGTCGCCGGATCGGGTCGGCGTCGTGGAAGGAACGACGGTGAGCAACAATGAAACGGCGGCGCGCTCGGACGAGGCTTGGCGCCGCCGGGGCTATCGCGCGATCAGTTTGTTTGCGATGATCAACGGCTACACCGGCGGCGGCAGCGGCGAGATTGCCATTGAGCTCGGGGTGAAAGGCCACGCCATCACGATGAGCAGCGGCAGCGCCAGCGGGAATGACGTGATGGGCTATGCGCTCGGAATGATCGAGAACGACGACGCCGACATCATGATCGCCGGCGGAGCGGAGGCGCCCATCCTGCCCCAGATTTGGGGGACGTTCTGCCAGGGGAAAGTGATGACGCGGCATGAGGGCGAGCCGCAAACCGCGATGCGGCCTTTTGACATCGCACGCAACGGGTTCGTGCTCGGAGAAGGCGCGGGCTTTGTGGTGATGGAGGAGCTCAGCCACGCGCTGGCGCGCGGGGCGCGCATTTATGCGGAGGTAGCCGGCCATGGCCGCGCATGCGAAGCCTATCATCCCGTGGCACCGGAACCGAGCGGCATCGGCGTCATTCAGGCTGCCACCCGGGCGATGGCGCGCGGGCGCATCGACGTGAGCGAAGTCGACTATATCAACGCGCACGGCACGGCGACCGAGGCGAATGACGTGGTGGAAACGCGGGCCATTCAGACTCTCTTCGGCAATCTCGCCGGGCGTATCGGCATTAGCTCCACCAAGCCCATCACCGGCCATCTGATGGCCGCCGCCGGTGCGGTCGAGACCGTGGTCACGGCGCTCTCGCTGCATCAGCAAATCATTCCCCCGACAGCCAATCTCCGGGTGCCCGACCCGGAGTGCAACCTCGACTACGTCCCTAAGGTGGCGCGGCCTTATCCGATTCGGGTGGCACTTAATCTGAGCAGTGGCTTCGGCGGCAAAAATGCCTGCCTGGCGCTGCGGCGATGGAACGGCCCCACCCCATGAAATTTTTCGCCAACGTTCCGCTCATCGGTGCCATGTTCAATTTCGCCCTGGCGCTTTTCGTCCTGGGCAGCGACCGCCGGTCCCGGCTGAACCAAGTCTTTTTCGCGTGGGCGCTTTCCATCACGATTTGGAATTTCGGGACGTACGCGCTCTTCCGCGCGACGAGTGAGGCGGAGGCCTATTCCTGGGCGAAGTTCATGCAATTCGGCGTGATCTTCATTCCGGTGACGATGCTCCACTTGTGTCTGCTGCTGACGGGGACGAAGATGGGGAAGTGGCTCTGGGGGCTGTACGCTTTCCACTTTGGCCTCGTCGGGCTGAACGTGGCCAATAAGTTCATTTCCGGCGTCCATGATGCGCATTTCGCCTGGTACTCTGTCGCCGGCATCGGCTTTTGGATTTACACGGTCGCTTTCGCGCAGTCGTTTGCCTCCATTATTCTGCTCTGGCGCCGGCGCTCGGAACTGCCGCCCCGGCAACGGCGGAGGTTTAACGGCATCCTCACGGCGCAGGCCATGCTGGTGCTGCTGGGTTCCAACGACATTCTGCCCATCCTCGGGATTCATCACTATCCCTTCACGGATATCACCATCGTGCCGTACGGCAGTCTCGCGGCGGTGGCCTATGGGGTGATGGTCGCGTACTCAGTATTTCAGTATCAACTGCTGGACGTGCATCTGGCGCTGGGCCGCTCCGCTGCCTACGTCGTGCGGTTTATCTTCATGGGGTTGATCGCGGTGGTGCTTGAGCTCTGCGTCGCGACCTTTGCGCCCAAGGATTCGGTGACCACGTTCAGTCTGATCAGCACGATCGTGGTGATCGTCGTGGCCTCGCTGTTTGCTTCGTTCCTTTTTCCGAAATTGCTGGGAAGCGCGTCGGAAGATTTGGAGCGCCGGCTGCTCGGTGATCATTTCGAATACCAGGATCAGATCCGCGCCTTTACCGATCAGGCTCGCTGGCAGACGGAAATGCCCGCGCTGCTGCAGGAGTTGCATATGTTGCTGGTCAATACGCTCCGCGTGCGGGCCTACTGGATTATCCTGCTCGATGAAACCAACCGGGCCTTCACGCTGACGCGGGCGCATCCGGATCAACCCCAACGGCAGTTGCCGGATCTGAGTAGTGGTTCGCCGCTGTTTCAATTCTTTGCCGAGCGGAAGCAGGGTTATCTCCCGCTGAACCCGGGCTATGAATACGGCGGCGATGCGAGCAAGGAAGCGCAGGCGCGGGATCAATTGCGGGAATTTGTCGGCGAGCATGCCTTCCCGTTGATCGTCGATGAGCAGCCGCTGGGTGTGCTGGTGCTGGGTGAGAAGACGACCGCGGAGCCATTCACCCGGACGGACATTCAGCTGCTGGTTTCGCTCGCGGAAAACCTGGCGCTGGCGGTGAACCAAATTTCGCTCAAGAATCGGCTGCTGCTGAATCAGGAGCTGGATCTGCTCGGCCGGATGTCGCGCGGCATGGCGCACGATCTCAATAACCTCATCACGCCGGTGTGGACGCTGCTCCAGCTCATTGGCGAAGGAGAGTCGCCGGAGGAACTGCGGAGTGAGCTCGTGCCCGTGGCGATCAAGAATATCCACACGATGCGGTCCTATATCAAAGAGGCCCTGTTCTTTTCCGAGAATCTGCGGCCGGACTTTCAATTGGGCCGCCTGGATGCGTTGGTGGCACTCGTGGTGGACTTGGCCTGCCAGAACAAACGCAAGGGCAAGAGCGTGCATTATACGGTCGAATCGGATGGGGAAGTGCTCGTCGAGATGGATCAGATCCTCATCCAGCGCCTCCTGACCAATGTGATCGCCAACAGCATCGACGCCTCGCCGGAGGGCGGGTCGATTCGCGTGCAGATCATCCGGTTGATCAAGACGGATGCCGCGCGGGACTGGCTGCGGGTGCGCGTGACCGACTATGGCAGCGGCATCCGGCCCGAGCATCTCGACCGCGTCTTCCAGCCCTATTTCACCACCAAGAAAACCGGCGAAGAAGAGCGCGGTTTCGGCCTGGGCCTGGCCATCTGCCGCAAGATTGCCAGCCTGCATGGGGGTAGCCTGAGTGTGGTGAGCGAACTGGGGAAGGGGACGACGGTGAACCTCGACCTCCCCAACCGGCAAAAGCCGCTGAAGCCTTCTACGACGATCCTGCCCACCGTGGCGCCCGAACGGGAACCCAGCAGGACCTGACGACATGCGAACGCTCCTCGTAATTACACGCCAGCAACCGTTCGCCGCCGCCATTGAGGCCGTGCTCGACGTTTCCTTGTACCGGGTGATCGGCAAGGAGGATGCGGTCAGCGCCGGAGCGCTGCTCGCGCGTGGGGCCGTGGATGTCATCGTGCTCGACCTCGAAAACGCCGGCGGCATGGCCATCCGCGCGATTGAGGAAGTGCGGGCGCTGGCGACGAATGTGCCGCTGCTCGTGTACGCCGGCGCCGGCGAGCGAGCCTGGGAGGAGGAGGCCTACCTGATCGGCGTGGGTCACATCCTGGAGAAGCCGGTGCGCGGCAAGCTGCTGCAGAACCTGCTCGACCGGACGCTGCTGGATTCCAGCGAACCGCTGGCGGCGATCGTGCCGGCGCCGATGACCCCGACGGTCATGCCGCTTCCGCAATCGCGCGGGCTGGAAACGCTCCGCCGATTTTCTTCGCTGCTGGTGCACAGCCTCAATGCGCCGGAGCTGTTGCGTGACGCGCTGCAGCAACTGCGCGAGGCGCTCGGGGTAAACCGCGCGGCCGTCTTTCTCCGCAAGCCGAGCGCGCTGAATACGGACGGGATCCCATCGTCGGACGACCACTGGTTGCGGCCAGCCTACACGATTGGCCATGAGCCAGGACTCATCCAGGAATTTCCGCTGAGCCTGGCCAACGGCATCGGGCGCTATCTTTACCGGCACGCGCGCATCCTGCGGGCAGACCATCCGGAAGCGCGGGCGAACCGCGAGATCAACAAGGAGTTCGCCACGTTGGGCGGGGCGATCGCGCTGCCGATTCACGACCGCGAGATGCTCATCGGTGTCCTGGTCATCGACGAGCGCATCACCGGTGGCGGCTTCGGCGACGAGGAGCTGGCGCAATTGTTCCACTGGCTCGAAGAACTGGGGGTGGCGCTGCGCAATTGCTGGCGGCACGAGCAGCTCGCGGCGACGCATGGGCTGGTCGACGACATTCTCGCTGGGCTGGGCAGCGGGTGTATAGTCATTGGTTCGAATTGCGGGGTGCTGCACGCGAATACCGCGGCGCTTCGCCTGCTTTCGCCCGGCCGGCATGGCCATGCGTCGCGGCTCGATTTTGCGGACATCCCGCAAAAGATCGGCAGCATGATTTTCCAAGTGCTGCAAAATGGGCGGCCGATCCCTTCGTTCAAATGGCTCCCGCCGGATCTGCCGGGCATCTCGGTGCGGGTAAGCATCCAGCCCTTCAGCGTGGGCAAGCCGGGCAAACCGAATGCGGCGCTGCTGGTGCTGGATGACATCACCGAGCATGAGCGCGCGGCCCAGCTCGAGATGGAAGCCAGCAAGCTGCGGCTGGTGCGCGCGATGGCGTGGCATCTTGCGCATGAAATTGGCAATGCCGTGACCCCCATCTCGACGATGCAGCAATTGCTCGAGCTGCAGGGCGACGATGCCGATATCCGCCGTGAGATGACCGATGTGCTCGGCAGCAGTGTGCGCCGCATCACGCGCCTCACCCAGCAGATGAATTTCCTGAGCCGCGATTGGGACGGCAAGGATGGAGAGACGGTGCGCCTCAGCGATATCATCGAGAGCGCCTACGCGGACGCGAACAGCTTTTATCCGGGCAAGAAAAAGACGGGCCTGATACTCGACCGGGAGCATATCCCGTGGGTGGTGACGGGGGATACCAAGGCGCTGCGCCATGCGTTTTCCGAACTCATTCTCAACGCGCTACAGGCGAACCCGGAGAACCCGACAGTGACCGTGCGTGTGGCGGAGTCGCTGACCGGCGGGAAGCCGAGGCTCTCCGTGGACGTGCAGGATGCCGGCCCCGGTTTCCCGGAGGAAGTGGCGCAGAAAATTGGGGAGCCGTTCCAGAGCACGCGCAGCGTGGGGCTGGGGCTGGGGCTCACGGTGTCGCGCAAGATCATTGAGAACCATCACGGGAACATTGAAATCCCGCGGAGCGCGCATGCGCCGGGGATCATCCGGGTGACGCTGCCGATTGAGGAGATCCAGAATAACTAGAGATCTCCGATATTCTCCGGCGCCACCTTCGGGGCGCAACTTCTTCGGCTTTTGATCCGGGGGCTGACCCCCCGGCTAGTATCCGTCGGCCCTTCGGGCCGGAGACTACTTCTCGGCGGAACCGAGATAGGCGGGCTGCTCGCGGTAGATCTTTGGGCCTTCGCCGTCGGGGGGGTCCGAGGGAGTCACGGTGAACGTGATCACTTTGCCAGCGCGGGAGACTTTGACGGCGAGGGGCTTTTCCGCCGTGACGTAAAAGGCGGCGTTGAAGACGTCGTCGGGAGATGCGATCTTCCACTGGCCGACTTGCAGGAGCACGTCGCCCGCGCGGAGTCCGCCTTTGGCGCCGGGGCCATCGCTCCGCAGAGCGCGGAGGCGAGCGGTGCTGCCGCGCTCGGGGGCGTCGGTGACGCGGACGTCAGCGCCGAGCCAGCCGGGGCGCACGCGGCCAAAGAGTTTGTAGTCGCGCAGAACTTTTTTGACGGCGTCGACGGGCAGGGCGAAGAGGCCGCTGCCGCCGTCGAGCGAGCTGATGAGCACGCCGACGACTTCGCCGTCGAGGTTGAGCAGGGGGGCGCCGCCTTCGCCGCGCTGGATGGCGGCGTTCACGCGCAGATGGCGGGTGGCAAAGTAGCGGCCCTGGAAACCGGAATTAAAGCCGGCGACCACGCCGAAGCTGGGTGAGAGCGGGAGCTCCAGCGGATAGCCGAGGGCGAGCACCGGGGTGCCCACTTCCAGGCCGGCGGCGCTGCCGAGCTTGAGGAAGGGCAGCGGCTCATCCGTCTCGATTTTCAAAATGGCGATGCCGCTTTTGCTGTCGCAGACGAGGCGCTTCGCGATGTGCTTGTCCTCGCCGATCGTCACGATCAATTCGTCGGAAGCGGTGCCGAGCACGCAGCTGGTGACAATGGTTCCCTCGTTGTCGAGCAGGAAGCCCGTGCCGGCGAGGCGACCGTGTTCGTCGTCAGCTTCGACCCGACAGATGGCGCCGCCCGCTTCGTCCGTGACCGCGCGGATGTTTTTGGTGATGGCGTCGCCGAGAGAGGGTTTGGCCTCGAGGGCGGCAGCTGGCTTTACGGGCTCCGGCGCGGCAGCTTTTTCGTCGTCGGCCTTAATGATTCCGGACGTGAAGAGGCTGAGGAACGCGGCGAAATTGAGAGCGAACGGGCGAACGACGTCCGCGACCCTCCGGTCGCGGCTACGAAGAGCGGGCACGCTAGAAGCGAATCGGCGCGGGCTCATAGCTGGCCGGGAGGGCTTCATTCACGAAACGGACTCCTCCATCTTTTACCGGCTGCAGTTTTTTGGGGGCAGGGGTATTGGCAACGGAACCAACAACCAAAGATTTTCCGGCGGCGGGCTGGCCAGCGAAGATTGGCTCTTGCGCAGGCTTGTTGGGCAAGGCGAGGCGGATGGAGACGAGGCCCACGAGCAGGACGACCGCCATGGCGCCGGCATAGTTCCAGTCCATCGTGCCGAAGAAACCACGAAGACGGTCGACGAAGAGGCGCCACGCGGGGCGACGGAGCAGATCCTCGCGCTGGCGGCGGTGGATATTCTGCAGCAAATCATCGAAATACCCTGGCGGCGGCTGCTCGTGGCGCTTGAGGCGGAGCAGGGCCTGCAGTTGTTCTTCGTTGAGTTGTCTTTCTTCCATGGCAAAACGATCGGTTTAACTGGCGGGGATGGGCGCGAACTCGGAGAGCCACGCCTGGAGTTGCTTGTGGGCGTAAAAAAGACGCGAACGGACGGTTCCTTCGCTGATTCCAAGGATTTTGGCAATATCCGCGTGCGGCATGCCCTGGATATCAAACATGGTGACGACCGCGCGGTGCTCGGGGGTGAGCTTCATCATGGCCTCGTTCAGGCGCTTTTGGAGTTCGCCGAGATCGGTCTCGCGTACCGGGGTGCTGGTGGTCTGGAGTTCCACGAACTCCTTGTCGTTGGCGATGCCGTTGTCGACGTCGTCGAGCGACATGGTCCAGCGCCGGCCGCGCTTTTTCAGAAAATTGAGCGTAGTGTTCGCGGCGATGGAATGGACCCAGGTGTAGAACTGGGACTTGCCGCGGAAGCCGCCGATGCACCGATACGACTTCGCCCAGATGTCCTGAAGCAAGTCATTGGTGTCGTCGTGGTTGGACGTCATATTATACACCAGCGCGTAGAGGCGCGGGCTGTACTTCACGATGAGGGCATCGAAAGCAGCGGCGTCGCCCTGTTGGGAGCGGGCGACCAGTTCCTCGTCCTCGCGGCGGCTTTGCTCCTGTTCAGCCGCGCGAGCCCCTTGGGCGCCGGTGGCGGCACCCCCGGGAATGGCGGTGGACATAAAGGGTGGCACGAGAGAGGTATCGGAAAAGATGGCTACAGCTGCGCTCATTTTAGGCGATCTTCCTCTGAATTCAACCATTCGCCGTGGCGCGCCGAGAAGGGGGTGGGGCGGGCGGTGCGGCGATTCTTTGTGGAACGGAGGGGGGCTGGGACAAGTTGTCGCTCTGGCACGAACTTGGCCGCCAGAAAGGCGGCGAGTAAGGCGAGAGCAAGTGTGGCGAGCATAACGTTGTTGAAATCAGACCGAGCAAGGTCGGGGGTGTTCAAAGAAAACGACTGTGGATTATGGGGAAAGATCCGGGATTGGAGGGATATCAGAAGTTAGGAGAGGTCTACTCGTCGACGGAACCGCAGGAACCGTGCTGCGATTGGGCGGTCATGGGGTGGTCAAAATGGTCGGACTCGTCTTCGTCGAGGCGCGGGTCGAGGCAACGGAAATCCTTTTCCAAGGCGATGGTCAAATTGTGGCCGCCGGTGATGGATTGCTCGCCGTAGAGGCCCACCTGATCGCTGGCCGCCCACTGCTCGACCAAGCTTTTGAGCGCGTGGAGGACGACGGCATAGGGATGGATGGATGCGGACAGGGGTTGATGGCTTTCGCCGAGGACAACGGAGAAAGTGAAAGTTGCGTGGCCGAAGTCCGTTTGGCTTTCGAGGTTGCCATTTGCGGCGAGGCGAAGGACCTCGGTGCGTGTCAGACGGGCGCGAAGAGAGTTGCCTTTGAGGCGGAGTTTCATGGATCGCCGAGCGATATATCAGAAGTGATATAGCGCAAGAGCGACGTGCGTTCCGCGGAGGGCGTGAGGCGGATGGCGGTGCGCATCAATACCGGAAGGTGACGACTTCGGCTTGGGCATCGGTGGTGGTGAGGAGGAGGGCGAGGGTTCGGTCAGTCCCGGCGATGCGGGAGGTAGCGTTGCCATTGCCAGCGGAGGTGGGGCGCGAGATGGTCTTCACGATGTGGGGCCGGCCGTCGCTGAGGATGACGGAGTCGCCGAGAAGGACGACTTTCGCAAGGGTGCTTCCGTCCCAAGCCCAGATGCCGCTGCCTTTGGCGGTGCCGTCGGAAATGGTGGCGGCGAAGTAGAGGACGCCGGGTTGGAGGTTGAGCCAAGTGAAGGTTTTGAAGAGCTGCCCGGCAGCGGTGCCGGGGGCGGCGTCGCCTTCGCGGGCGACGAGGTGGAGCGAGCCACGGAGGTCGCTCCACAGGCCGGCGTCATTGGTGGCGAGGGCGCCGCCGGTGCCTTTCTTGAGCAGTCCGTTGAAGGCGATTTCGCCGGCTTCGTTCAGGACGGGATCGCCGAAGCTGGCCCATGTCGAAGCGGTGCCGGGGGCGGGGTCGCCGGTCTTGGCGAGAGCGGTGGTGGCCACGGTGCGACGGCCGATGATGGTTTGCGAGACTTTGCCCGCCTTGATGCCGGCGCGGAAGGCGAGGACGCCGTGGCCATTCGTCGCGGGAGCGGCGATGCTGCGATAGGTGGAGCCGGGAACCGCGGGGCAGGGGACATCCTTGGCGATCGCCTCAGGGGCTGGCGTGACCGTGAGCGTGGCGGTGAGCCCAAAGGCAGGATACGGTGCGACGGCGGTGAGGGAGGCCGCGTAGTCGGCACCGCCGATGAAAATGGAGTAGTCGCCGGCGGGCAGGGTGAAGAATTCGGAAACCTGGCCATCGGCGAGGCCGTCGCTGTGGATGCCAGGAGCCGTGCCGTAGTTTGCGGCGGTGCCGTCGGCGGCGTGACCAATGTAGGTGAGGCTGCTGAGGCTGGCGGGGATGGCGATACCGCTCTCCGGAACACCGGGAGCGTGGAAAGTATCGTCGTTGCCGATCTTCCAATCGCCGAGAGCGAAGAAGGCGCCTTCCTTGGGTTGCGGGCCGCCGAGACTGTTGAGATACGTGGAGGTGATGGCGGTGGCATCATGATCCGCCGCGGCGGGGGCGATGTGGCAGAGGCCGCGGTAGAGGGAGAAGGCGGGGTATGGCAGAGCGGGGGCGGGGCCGACGGTGGCGCCATTTACGTGCAGCGTGACGACGGAGGTGCGGGTGAGGGTGAAACGAAAAGCGCGCGTGCGGTGGCTGTCGCCGAAGTCGGCATCGGTCGCGTCGGCCCAGCCGAAGTTGCCGGAGAGATTGGAGATGGAGATGGCGACGGGAGCATCGGTGCCATCGCCGGCGAAGACGCCGAAATCGCGTCCGGTGTAGGTGACGTGAGCGTGGGCGGCGCTGGTCAGGAACGCGGCGGCGATCGCGAAGAAGAGAGTGTGGATGGATGGATTCATAGGTCTCGGAAAAGTGGTTTTTGATTCAGTAGTTTGAGTGTAGAGAAATGGAGGCAGGGATGACGTCAGGGTGTGGCCCAGAGGTAGCGGAGGCGGTAAAAGCCTCGGCCGGTGGGCGGGGTGGCGTCCGTGAACGAGACGGTGTCGGCCGTGGTGCCGAGGATGGTGCCGATGGTCTGCCAATTGGGCGAGGAGAGGGAGTCGGTGCGCTCCACGGCGAAGCTGATGCCGGTCTGCGTGAGGTCGCCGTTCCAGTGGCCCATTTGGCTCGGCCACGTGAGGACATAGCCGGTGCCGGCGATCATTTTGCCCGTGGGCTGAAAGCGGGGGCCGGCGGAGAAATGGTAGACGTAGACCTGGCTCGGCGTATGCCAGGCGCCGCCTCCGGGACCGGTGGTGCTGAGGTCCACGATGCGCATGCCGAGGTAGTATTCTCCGGGCTGATCCGCGGTCCACGAGCGGCCGTGGATGTGGCCGAAAGGATCTTCCGTGGCGTCGTCGAAGCCCTCGCTGAGGAGGAAGCGAAAGTTGCCGGTAGGCTGGTTGGTGGTGAAGGAAGTGGAAGGGGTATCGTGGGAGGCGGACCAGTTTTCTTCCCAAAAACCGAAGTGTGCGCCGGCAGGGCCAGTGACGCTCACGATTTCCATCCAGAGGTACGCGCCGGTGTGGGCGTGGCCGGCGGTGTTGGCGTCGAACTGGCCGTCGGAGATCGCGGTGAAGGAAAACGCGTCCGCGGGGAAGAGCGTGCGCGGGCGCTCATCGAGCATGTAGTAGCCGCCACAGCGTTGCGTGGGGCGCTGGCCGACAGGGCGGGCGAGGAGATGATATGTTTTGGAGGTGCCGGATTCACCGACGAATTGGAGCGGTTCACCCGCGTCGGGTTGGTGGTTGCCATTGGTGTCGACGACGCCGGCGCCATAGTGGGCGTGGCTTTGCGCGAAGGCGGTGACCGTGGCGGCGAGGCAGGTGAGAGGGGTGAGACAGGCGGTAGGTGTGTTCATAAATTAAATCAGCGAGAGGCGGAGGTTTCGGGGGCGGTGGGATCGACGAAGGGGTTGCCGGGTGCGGTGAGGAACTGCTGCACGCGGGACCAGGCGATGGCTTCGACGTGGCCGTCGGCGAACAGGTAGTTGGCGGCGCCATCGTGGCGCTGGGCGGCGACCTGGCCGGAGAATTCCTCCGGCGGAAGATGCGCGCCGTAGTAGTCGGAGAAATGGAAGTGATCGCTGTTCAGGTAGGCGGGAGAGGCCTCGCCGAAGAGCATGGTGCGGGCGGGAGTCTGGAGGCGCGGAAGCTTTGAAAAATCGAGATCCGGAGCGCCGGTGGGATTCGGCGTGAGAAAGTCGTTGAGGACGTACGAGTAGACGCGGGTGGCGTGTTCATCGCACGGGCAGCGGAAGCAGAGTGTGCCGGCGGCGTAAGGCTGGAGGGTGATGGACCAGGAAGCGCCGCCACTTCGCCGCTGATGCGTCGTGACGGGAAGAGTCATCTCGTTTTCACCGGCGTAGCGCAGGGAGGCGGCGCCGATTTGGCGGAGGAAGTTGGCGCATTTGCCGCCGCGGCCCTGGGCAATGGTGCGCTGGATGGACGGGAAGATGAGCGCCGCCAGGATCGCGATGACGGCGATGACGACGAGGAGCTCGATGAGCGTGAAGCCGCGCGGGCGGCCGAAGGATCGGAACATGGAAATGGTGTCAGGTGATGCCGTGCCGACAAGGCACATGGATGGTGGAAGAGAGGCGCGCGGGAGCGCGGCAGGACTCAGCCAGGGGCGAGCCAGGGCCGAGGGCGAATGGAGGCGCGTCGGAGCGGCGATGAAGGATCGGCGCAGTGTTCCAGCAGAGGCCGGAAGGATGGATTCAGGCGAGGTCCGCGAGGCGTGGAATCACGCGGGGACGAAGCCGGAAGTGACGCGCGCCGCTAGGCGGTGAGGGGTGGCGGGACGGGCGGCTCTTCGCAACGCGATACTCCGATCGGTGCGGGGTCGGGCCAGGAAAGGGTGGCGGTCAGCAGGGGGGCGGGGAGGCGAAAGGGGGAGGTGGCAATGGCCTTGAGGCTGCCAAGTTCAAACTTGGCTTGCGGGAGAGCGGGCTCCTCTTGCTGCTCTTCCGATTGGGCGTGCGAGATGGCCTGGCAGAGCGAGCAAGGGTGCGCGCCGTCGAACGTGGAGCCAACGGCGACGGCGACGGAACTTTTTTGGACGCGGCTGTAGAGCATGCCCGTCCAGGCAACGGTCTGCAGCAAGGCCCAGTGGGCGCCGCTGAGATGCAGCAGGCAGATGGCGAGCAAAACTTGATGCAGGAAGCGTCGCACGGTGGTGCGCGTGGTTACAGGGCGGCGGCGCGAAGGGGCAAGGAGTTTCGTGATGGATGGTGTTGGGGGAGCAATTGAGGGGCGGGAGAGCGTTATACCAAATTTGATATAACTGACTCTTCTGGACAAAGTTAGCGCAGCAGATATGCGAATATGCGCACTTAGGAAACCAGGCCTCTGTCGGGTGAATGGGGTGCATGGTGTTCTCCAACAATTCTTTTCTCTATGAGCGCTGATTCCACTTCCCGTCGTGATTTTTTGAAGCTGGCCGGATTGACGGCGGTGGGCCTGCCGGCGGTGGCGCGCGGTGGGCAGGATGGGACGTATCCGTCGACGGGCGATGCGACGACGCACTACTTCGATTTCACCAAGCAGAGCGGGGCGTTGCAGCCGGACAAGGTGGTCGATTCGGCATGCCAGTTTTGCAATTCGAACTGCCGGCTCAAGGTGCACATCAAGGACGGGCGAATCATCGATATCCTCGGTGAGCCAGCCGATCCGGTGCAGGCGGGCGGGGTGTGCGTGAAGGCTGAGATGATGGGGCAACTCGTCTACAATCGCTTCCGGCTCACGAAGCCGATGAAGCGGGTGGGGGGCGACAAAGGTTCGCCGGATTCCAAGTTCGAAGCGTGCACGTGGGACGAGGCGCTGGACATCATCGCGAAGAAATTCCTCGCGCTGCGCGACGCGGGTGATGCGAAGGCGATCGCCAACAAAACGAGCGGGCGACTGCAGCGCGGGACGGGCAGCATCATCGGGCGCTTCTTTACGTTGTTGGGCTCGCCGAATGACACGGACGTGGGCCCGGTGTGCAATGACGCGGGCGGCAATGCGCTCGGCGCGACGTTTGGGATGGGCAACTTTACCAACGGCTATGGGAAGGACGAAAACACGGGGAAGGAGGACCTGGGCAGCGCGAAGTTTTTTCTCTTCCTCGGGACGAACCAGGCGGAGACACATCCGGTGACGTTCTCGTATCTGCTGCGCGAGCGCGCGAAGACGAAGGCAAAGCTGGTGGTGATCGATCCGCGGCTGACGCCGACGGGCGCGCAAGCGGATGAATGGCTGGCGCCGAAACCGCACACGGACCTGGCGCTCGCGCTGGGCATGCTGCAGCACGTGATCGTGAAGGGGCTGTACGATAAAACATTTGTGGCAAAATGGGTGCTGGGCTTTGACGAGCTGAAGAAGCATCTGGCCGACAACGGCTATACGCCGGAATGGGCGGAAACAGTGACCGGCGTGCCGGCGGCGAAACTCAAGGCGGTGGCGGAGGGCTATGCGAGGGCGAAGCCGGCGGCGATCTTCTGCAATGCGGGGATTTCACATCAACTCGGCGCGTTCGACACGTATCGCGCGCTCGCGTTTCTCGCGGCGATCACGGGCAACGTGGGCGTGAATGGCGGTGGCTGTAACTTCATGCATAACACGTGGCCGGGTGGGCTGAACCTGCCGCCGGTGGTGGGCGAGACGCCGAAGAAGGATGGATCGCTCCCGGTGGGGCCGGATTGGTTTGCCGAGAGCATTTTGGCAAAGAGACCGTATCAGCTGAAGGCGATTGTGACCGAGGGCAATCCGCTGATCGGCTCGGCCAACTCAAAGAAGGTGCAGGAGGCATTCAAGGCGCTGGAGTTTTACGTGTTCACGGGGCTCTTCCTGGAGGAGGCGGCGCTGTATGCGGACATCATCCTGCCCGTGGCGAGCGGGCTGGAGATGGACGGCGTGTACATGCGGCGCGATGACCGGAGCATTCGCTGGCAGCACGCCGCGGTGCCACGCGTGGGCGAGTGCAAGACGGACATCGAGATCTGGATCGACCTCGCCGCGGCGATGGCGAAGAACGACAAAAAGAATCCGCCGGAATACTGGACGGGGAATCTCAACGCGGAGTGGAAGGACTATGGCAAGCTGTGGGCGGAATTCGTCGCGCGCACGCCGGGCGTGGGTGGTATGACCCAGGCCCGCATGGAAAAGCGCGCGGAGCCGCTGCGCTGGCCCTGCCCGGATGACAAGAGCCCGGGCATCAGCACGCTCTATCTCGACCACAAATCGTGGTACGCAGCGGCCGAGGCGCTGGACCCGAAGAACAAGGGTAAGCGCTTCCTGACGCCGAGCGGGAAGGTGGAGATCTTCACCAAGGAGCTGGATGAAAAGCTGGCGGGTGCGGGACACCATGCGCTGCCGAGCTTTTACACGCATCCGGAGGTGACGGGGCAGAATCCGAGCATCGAGTACGCGCAGGAGTTGGTGCCGAATCCCGTGAATCCGGGCAGCGTGACGCCGAAGGTGAAACTCGGTGGGTTGAGCGACGGCAAGGTGCACGCGGAGTTTCCGCTCATGGGCATGTGCGGCCGTGCGAGCGTGGTGCACTTTGCCGGGGTCACGCAGTGGACGTATCTCGGGAAGCAGATGAACGGGGTGCGGTTGGTGCAGATTCATCCAAAGGCCGCCGCAGCGGCGGGGATCCAGCATGGAGACAAGATCACGGTCGAGAGTCCGCGCGGGGCGATCACCGGCACGGCGGCGCTGTGGGAGGGGATCCGGGAGGACACCATTTTTGTGCCGAACAGCTTCGGCCCGGCGCAGGCGATGGGCGATGAGTTCGGTGTGCCGCGGTATGAGACGGCGAACACGCTGCTGGATGACCGCTTCTTCGACAACCTCTCCGGGCAGCAGGCCTACAAGTGCTTTGCGTGCCGGGTGAAGAAGGCGTAGGGCGGCTGGCGGAATCTCTGCGCTACTCCGTGGTGAGGAGTTTGTCGTCGGCGGGGTCGACTTCGATGCGAACGTCTTTGTATTCGTCGAAGAGGCCGGGGTTGTGCATTTGCCAAGCGATGGGACCAGGGCGGCCAGCGGTGGGGTCAGCGAAGGAAAGGACCTCGAACGCCTTGGTGCCAGGAGGCTGGGCCACGGCCATGCGGGCGGTCCCGGCCTTGGCGTCGACGAGGAGCTCGACTTGCGACCATTGGCTGGGATCGAATTTGGGATGCGGGTGGCGGGTGAAGAGCTCTTTCCCGTTGTTATTCTTCCCGGGCCGGTAGTCCCATGAGCCGCCATTCGGGGGCTGGAGCTGGATGCCGCCGAGGGCATCGAGCGCCGTGCCGCCGGCCGGCGGGGTGCAGAAGATGAGGACACAAGCCTGATGGTCTGGCTTCCCCGAAACATGTCGCATCGTGAAGACGAGGCGGAAACGGGTGTAGTCCTTTTGCGTGTAAAGTACGCCGCGACCAGCGCCGAGGCTGGCCATGGCGCCATCTTTCACGGCCCAAACGGTGGAGAGATCCGGAGCCGTGGGGCCTTTGACGCTCGCAGCCCAGCCGTCGAGGGTCTTGCCGTCGAAGATCGGGGCGAGGCGGGAGATTTTCTCGACGGTGCCGGGGGAGAGCGGCGCGGAAGGGGGAGCAGGTTGGGAGGCATCTTCCGCGAAGGCGGGAAGAGCGAGAGCGAGGAGAGAAAAAAGGCGGAGGGTGGTGTTCATTGGCGGCAATAAAGCGGTAAATTCTGGCAAAGTGCTTAACCACGAAAAGGTGCCGAGTTTGGCAGGAGTTTGGAGCGCCCGATGAGTATGAAGTTGCGGAGACGGGCCGGGATCGGTAGATTTCGGAGGTTAAATTGTATGAGCTATATTATGGTTGATGTGGAGTCGGATGGGCCGATTCCGGGTGACTATTCGATGATTTGTTTTGGCGCGGTCGTCGTGGAAAAGGGAGCGCTGACGAAGACGTTTTACGGGCGGTTGCGGCCAATCTCGGAGCGATGGATTCCGGAAGCGCTGGCGGTGAGCGGGTTTACCCGTGAGCAGGTGATGGCGTTTCCCGAAGCGAAAGTGGAGATGGAGCGGTTTCGCGCGTGGGTGGCCGAGCACACGGAGGGGCGGGCGCTCTTTATCGCGGACAACAACGGCTTCGACTGGCAGTTCATCAACTGGTATTTCCATCATTTCCTCGGAGCGAACCCGTTTGGGCATTCGTCGATGAATCTTGGATCGCTCTACAAAGGGGCGGTGCGAGATACGTTCCAAACGTTCAAGCATCTGCGAAAGACGCGGCACACGCATCATCCGGTGGATGATGCGGTCGGAAACGCGGAGGCGCTGGTCGCGATGGTGGAGGAACTGAAGATTAAGATTCGGCTGTAAGGCGGTCGAAGAGTCGACGCTATTTCAGGATCTCGATGCCGTTGGGCAGAAGGGCGGTGAAATTGCCTTTGGCGCCGGTGAGATAGATTTTTACGCTGCTGCCTTCCTTGGGGATGGTGTACTGGCCGCCAGGGCCGGTCCAGCCACGAGGGCGCTCCTTGGATTTCCAGGTCTTGGCGACGACTTTTTGGCCGACCGAGAGGCCGTCCCCTTTGAGGACCTTGGTGATGGAGATCTCAAGGGTGTATTCGGAATTGACGAAGCCCGCGTCCAATTTTTTATCGGCAGTCTGAATGTGGAGAATTTTTCCGGTCACGACGACCGAGGCGTCCTCCAGGAGTTCGGCGGCGGGGAGAGGCGGGACTTCGGCGTGAACCAACGGAGCGAGGAGGACGGCGAGAGCGAGAAAGCGAACGAGGTAGAAAGCGAAACGCATCATGAGTGGTTGAAAACGAGGGTAAAGACGCCGTCGATCACGATTTTGGCGGGAGGAGCAGAACCGTCATAAACGACGGGATCGGGGGTGATGCCTTCGAGGCGGAGGTGGGCGCGATCGGGGAAGCGCTCGACGACCGTAACCACGACCTCATGCACTGGAGCATGTTCATAATAGTAAAAATTGGTGAGTTCTTCGCCAGAGATCGGATCGATCCCGTGCGAGAGAGAGTAGGCTTTCCCGGTGAGCAGGGCGATCCGCGGGAGATTTTGGAAGGGGGAGCGTGAATTCGGCCCAAGCCCGGCGGCGACGCAAACCGGTTTCGGGACAGCGTTCCGGAATGGGCGGGGCGGTCTCGATGCGAAAGGTGGTGGCGAACCGGCCATCTCCGCTGGGGTGGAACGTGACGGTGGCTGAGGCGAGGTCGAATCGCTCCTCACCTTGATGGGCGTGCAGTATTAAGGTTCCGAGAGACACGAAGAATCAGTTGGTGGACCGACCTTGGAAGAACGATGCCGTGGATTCGAGGGAATTCGCAGATATAGGAATTGCATGGGCGTCACGGGGCGCAAGGATGGCGGCATGTTTGATCTGACCAACCAAGTAGCGCTGGTAACGGGGGCGAGCCGCGGGGTGGGCCGTGGGGTGGCATTGGGGCTGGCGCACGCGGGAGCGCGGGTGATTGCGACGGGGCGGAGTGTCGGGGATTTGGGTGAGGGAATTACGTCGCTGCGCTGTGATCACACGGACGATGCGGCGGTAGCGGAGGTCTTCCGGCAGATCGATGAAATGGCGGGGCGGCTGGATATTTTGGTGAACGTGGCGTGGGGTGGATACGAGCGCATGGTGGAGGACGGGAAGTTTACGTGGGTAACGCCGTTCTGGGAGCAACCGCTCTGGCGCTGGGATGCCATGATCACGGCCGGGGTGCGCGCGGCGTATGTGGCGAGCCAGCATGCGGCGCGGCGGATGGTGGCCGCCAAGCGCGGGCTCATCGTGCACGTTTCATCGTGGGCGGCGCAGAAGTTTGCGGGGAATGTCGTCTACGGCGTCGCCAAGGCGGCGACGGATAAGTTGGCGGCAGACATGGCTCCCGGGCTGAAGCCGCACGGCGTATCGGTGGTGTCGCTCTATCCGGGCCTGGTGCGGACCGAGGCGGTGCTCTCGGCGGGCGTGTTTGATTTGAGCAACTCGGAGAGCCCGGAATTTATCGGGCGCGCGGTGGCGGCCCTGGCGGCGGACCCGGACGTGGCGAAGCGCAACGGCGCGGTGCTCGTGGCGGCGGCACTTGCGCAGGAATACGGCTTTACGGATATCGATGGGAAACAGCCGCGGGCGTTGGGGCTGGGGGATTTTTAGGCCCTCTAAGAACCGGCGGCGGCAGGAAGTTCGTAGGAGCGGAAGAGATAGCTGACGTAGCCGAAGAGTTCGCGGGGGCAGGAGTAGAGGTCGCGCCATTCGAAGTAGTCGGCATGGGCGGTGTGAACCTGGTCCAGGCCGAACCGCTGAAGAGCGAGGCGGGCGCGAGGGAGGTGGAAATATTGGGAGATGACGAGAACGCTGTGGGCGTTCTGCTGGCGGGCGATCTGGGCGGTGCTGAGCGCGCTGGCGAAGGTGGTGGTGCCGGCGGAATCGAGGAGGACGTTTTCGCGCGGGACGCCGTGCGCGACGAGGTAGTCGCGCATGACGGCGGCTTCGTCGAAGCCTTCGACCCCAGTGCCGCCGCTGACGATGACTTTGGGGAAGTAGCCAGCCTGGTACAGCTGGATGGTTTTATCGAGACGCGCGCGGAGGCGGAGGGAGGGCGTGCCGTCTGGCTCTACTTTGGAGCCAAGGACGAGCGCGAGGTCGGTATGCGCGGGATCATCGCGGAGACCGGCGAAGACGAGGACGAGCGTGGCGAGAAAGAGAAGAGCGGCGAGCGTGATGGCAGCGAGGAGGAAGCGGCGGATGATGGAGCGTTTCGGCATGGAGCGACCGGGGAAGATACGCGGGAACGGTGCCAAATCTGACGGGAATTTGCCGGAAGCGGTGCTTTGGATTCTCCTTTCGCAGCGCTGGAGCGGTTCCAGAAATGTCGTCGCCGCTCTCCGCAGCCCCCGGCTGCGCCTACTGACGCACACCGCATCGCGAACGGCCATGGCTCTTCCTCGCCCGCTCTAAGGTTTCCGTTCGCGATCGCGGGCGAGGCGGGTGCGGAGAATTTTACGAACGAGCGTGGCGGGGAGCGGTTTGTCCGGCGGGAAACGGATGGTGCCTTTGCTGGTGTCGTAGGCTTTCAATTCCTCCTGCAAAAGATCGGTGATGCCGCCCGGATAAAGAGCGCAGTGTTTCTTGGCGGCGCCGTAGGCGACGAAGTATTTGCCATGCAGGCGGAAGGCGGGGAGTTGGTAACTGATGCATTCCTCGGCTTCGGGGTAGGCGGCCTGGATGGTGCAGCGGAGTTTTTCCAGCGTCGCGCGCATCTCGGGCGGCACGGCGGCGAGGTATTCGTCGTGCGTGGTCGGCTTGGCGGGCATCAGTGGTGAGGGATCTGGAGGAGGGTGAGATCCATGCAGCTAGCGGAACCGGGAGACGATGGGATCCATCGTGGCCTCGATGGGGATGCCGAGAAATCCACGGGTGACGTGACCTCCTACGAGAGCCGTGAGGCCGCGCATTTCCTTGTCTTCGATCAGGCGAAAGGCCCGATTCGGAATGACGAAGCGCAGCAAAGGGCCGACGGTTTCTGAGTTGATGGTCGCGGTGGAGTAGCGTTGGTTTCCGAACCGGATTTGCTCAGATTCGATCACCTTGCCGCGCCAGTAGCCAGTGCTGTGGCCGACGGGGAGAAGGTTGATCGCGCCGAGTGCGAGCGGGAGCGTGAGGGCGAAGAGAAGGAGAAGGCAGGCATGCGTGCCGAGCAGCCGAGAGAACGAGCGTGGCTCGCGGCGCGCGACGATGGTGTGAACGATCCAGCCGGTCGAGAACGCGGCGATGGGAAGAAGCAAACGGGTGAAGACGAACCAAAAGGCCATTAGGTACCGATTTTGCGAGAAGTAGGTAAGGCCGATGCACAACCATGCGAAGAGCCCGCTGATGACCAGGATGGACCAAAGGTTTTTACTCGTGGCATGCCGGGAGATGGCCGTCGAAACGGAAATCCGCTGCACGAGTCCCCGGGCCAGCCAGCCGATGGAAATGCCGACGAGGGGAAGCAGCAAATAGCGGGTCGCGAATTCGAACACGGAAACCAGCGCGGTGATGAGCAGGGAGCCGGCGTCGGGGAAAAAGCGATCGTGCGTGAGGTAGGCGATGGCGCCGAGGCACCAGCCCGCGAAAATGAGGAAGAGAAGGAGGGCGGCGAGCTTTGGCAGGAGACGGAGGTTTTTCCGCGACCGGGCCTTTGGGATTGGAGCCCACACCGCGGAGATGGGCGGGCGGTTGTGGCTCTCCAGCCGGACGACTGACTTCACTGAGAACGGAGGGCGTACAGGCATACGCGGAAGCTTGAGGGGAACCAGGGCGATGGTCAATCGCTTCGCGGGTGGCGCGTTTCAGGCTTGGCGTGATTTGGGAGGCTGGGCGTGCGCGGAGAGAATTAGCGGCGAGAAAGGGCGCAGCGGCGCGGGGACGGGCGCGCCATCATCGGGTGAGCTAGGCGGAGCGGAGTCGTCTGGCGGTGGGCGCCGGGAATGGGCGGCCCGCCAGAAAAGCAGGCAGATGCAGACAGCGGACCAGGCGAGAAGGCCGATGACAAAGAAGAGAATGCACCAGGACCAAGCCTCCGCGGTGGAAATACTGTAGAAAGCGCCAAGAGCCGCGAATCCGCCGAGCGCGATGAGAAGGACGAACTTCAAAGCAATACGGCCGAGGTGCACGAGGCGTTGGATCAGGCCCGACCATGGGACGCCGCGTGTGAACGCAAAGAGGGAGCGATTGGAGTTCATGGTGCCGGGGAAGAATTTAGCCGCAGCGCCGACGGGTGGCAACGGATGAGCAGGACGAGGCGCGTGAAATTCGTGTGAGCAATGGGCGCGGATGGGAAGGACTACGGCTGCCGAAGATGAGCGAGCAACTCCGCAATGATGGGATGGGGAATCGGCTCCCCAAGTCCGCTGGGAGTGAAGGTGATGGAGCGCCCGAACGGAGTCTCACCGCGAAAATGAAGGGTCACCGTGCGGTCCGAGCGGCCCATCCGATGGGCCGTCCATTCCGTGGCACTCGCGATCTCGGCTCGGGGAATGGGGACGATGCGGCGGAAGACGGAAACGTACAGGGTATGGTCATCCATCTGGACCGTTTTTCTGGAGGTGACAGTCAGGAAGAAGAGGATGCCAACGGCGAAAAACGCGAAGAGCCGCCAATCGGCAGTGCCGAGGCCAAGGATCGCCATGATGGTGAAATAGAGGAGGAGGATTGCAAACTGGGCCACGAAGAAGAGGGTGAGCATCTTGAACGCGGAAATTCCGCGGGAAGAGATGGTGCGTTTCACGGATCGATGGGCCGGGGAAATGCCGGGCGAGCCCATGCGCTGAGTGTAGTGAAGGTGCCGATGGGCGCAAGGAGTGGCGGGGGCAGGGCCGTCAGGGAAAGCGGAGGACAAGAGTCGGGGCGCATGAGGACGGCGCGAAGCTGCGTATGCGCCTTGCAGAGCGAACGCTTATTGAAAGATCAGCCCGCGAGCTTCCGCTCGCAGCTACATTAAAGAGCGCAGCTACATCATTTCCAGCAGGAGCGGAGGGTGGCAAAGATGGCGGAGGTGAGGAGGAGGGCGGCGAGGGTGCAGACCATGGTGGCGCCGGAGGGAAAGTCGCCAAAGAAGCTGGCGAGGAGGCCGGCGGCGCCGCCAAGGAGGGAGACCACGCAGCCGGCGACGAAGCGCCACTGCATTCTTCGGGCGAGGAGGATGCCGGAGACCGCGGGCACGATGAGGTAGCTGAAGACGAGCAGTACGCCGGCGATGCGGACGAAGCTCGTGACGACAAGCCCGAAGAGCGCGTAGAACAAAAAATCCCATAGGCGCACGCGGACGCCCTGCTGCCGGGCTTCCTCGCGCGTGAAGGACACGGCGAGGAAACGGCGGCGGAAGACGAAGTGCACGATCCCCACGAAGGCGAAGAGGCCGGCGGCGCGCCAAATCTCGGCGGGGGTGACGAGCAGGATATTGCCCACGAGCATATTCTTAATTTCCTCATCACCCTCCGCGGCGCGGCTGAGCAGCAGCACGGCTACGGCGGCGGCGACGACGTAGGTAATGCCGATGATGGCCTCCTGCGGGACTTCGCTGGTGCGGCGGTGGGTGAAGGAAAAGATCGCCGCGCCGACGAGCGTGAAGCCGAGAGCGATCGCGAGCGTGGCCGGGCTCTCGAGATCCAGGTGCAGGAGCCCGCCGACGCAGATGCCGAGCGAGGCCATTTGCGCCATGGCGATATCGATGAAGATGATGCCGCGCTGCACCACGTGGAGGCCGAGGTAGACGAGGAGCGGCGGCAGGAGGAGCGAGGCCACGAAGGGCCAGAACATGATTTCCCACATGGTAGCTTACTCTTTGAGGGCGGCGGCGACGCGGGCGACGACGGCGTCGAGTTGCGCGACGTAGGTGTCGGTGTTTGGCAGAGCGCCTGGGAAGTGCGCGACATCGACAACGTGCGCGCCGGTGGAGGCGGCGACTTTTTCCGCTACCTTTCGGTTGTGGAAGGGCTCCACGAGGATGACTTTCGCATGCGCGGCTTTCATCTGCGTAATGACTTCCGCGAGGTGCGAGGGCGACGGCGGGATGCCGGGCTTGGGCTCGAGGAAGATTTCGCTCACGAGGCCAAAGCGATGGGCGAAGTACGGCCAGGAATCGTGAAAGGCCACGATGGCCTGGCCTTTGTAGGGCAGCAGGGCGCGGCCCCATTCCTGCAACTTGGCGTCGATGGCCTGCTCGAATTTCGTGTAGTTGGCGCGGTAGGCGACGGCGTTGGCGGGATCGACGGCGGCGTAAGCCTCGGCGATGTGCTGGGCGACGGCCTTCGCGATGATGGGGTCGATCATGAAATGGGGATTGCCCATGGCGTGGACATCGCCGGCGGCGCGGGTGAGCGTGGCGGGCACGTTCATGAGGCGCAGACCCTGTGAGGCGACGACGCGGCCGGGTTGGCCGGTTTCGATTTTTGCGTTGCGCGCGTTTTGCAGAAGCGGCGGGAGCCAGCCCATTTCCAGCTCGGCCCCGCCCTCGATGAGGACATCGGCGCTGCGCAGCTTGACGATGAAGCTGGGCCGGGCATCGACGAAGTGGGGGTCCTCGGTGGGCTTGGCGAGAACGGTGACGTCGACTTTGTCGCCGCCGATTTCCCGGGCGACGGCGCCGTAGTCGGGGAGGGTGGCGACGACGTTGAGTTTGGCGTGGGCGGGGACCAAGAAGGCCGCGAGGGCGAATAGAATGTAGAATGTGGTTTTCATTGGATGTGAGTCATGGGTGTTGAGGTTGAGAGGTGTGTGAAGGTGCGGGCTGGAGATTGGGCGGCGCTGCGCGCGCTTGGCTTTGGACTCCCGAGCGGAGTCGGGAGCCACGATCTGGCCGCCTCGCTCCGCTTGCCCGCCACGGGTTGCAAACGCGTTCCACTTTCTGGCGCCACGTGTGGAGGAAGAATGCGAATTAAATTCGGAAACCTGATCCTGTTTCGGTATATCATTTTAGAATTTGTGGGCGCCGTGGGCGCCGATGGTGAATTCGAACTGGAGGAAGACGGAGTCGACGTCGCGGGCGTCGAGGAAGTGGGAGGCTTCCAGCCAGTCGTGGTTGTATTGGAGGCGGAGCTTGGAGAACTCCGAGGGATACCACGTGAGATCCGCGGAGGCGCGCCAGCGGGACTGGCGATCCGGATCGTCGGTAAAGGGGGAGTCGTCCATGTGCAGGTAATCGCCGCGCACGCCAACGGCCCAGCCTTTGGCGAAGCCCCATTGGACCTGGGAGTAGGCGCCCCAGTCGTTGAGCGTCTCACGGTCGGGGAAGGAGTCATCGAGGCCGCGCCCGGCCTCGACGTGGCGCCACAGGGCTTCCGTTTGCCATTTCACATAGGGGTAGCCGCCTTCCGCGTTGGACGGCTTCCATTTGTAGAAAGCGTCGGCGGCGTAGATTTGCGTGTGGCTGTCGGTGGCCGTGTCGTTTGGGCCGAAGGCCGCGGAGGCTCCGAGGACGAGCGTGCGCGTGCTGCTGAGATCGAACGATGTCTCGAAGCGCGGGACGAGAAGAAGATCCTGCGCACCGCGGAGCTGGCGGTCGATGGGCTCGCGGTCAAAGAGCGTGCCGTCTTCGCCGAGATTGCGGAAGGACGCGGCCCTGCCGCCCTCGCCGTTTTGCACCGCGAGCATGAGCTGCGAATACCAGGGCGTGGGGAGCACCCAGGAGACTTGCGCGCCGACACCGCGGAGGCCGTCGGGCCCGAGCAGGCGGCCTTCGACGAGCGGGGCATCGACGAAATCCCACGTGTGCGGATGGGTGGCATTCATGCGGCCCAGCGGGGCGAAGAATTGGCCCGCTTTGATCTGCAGGCCCCAGGGGAGGCCGGTGGTTTGCGCGAAGGCTTCCTCCACTTCGACTTCGGTCTCGTTTTGGTTATCGAGCTTGAAAACGATGTTGGCGAAGGCCTCGAAGTACGGATCGACGGCGCCATCGAAAGCGAGCTCGAGGTTGCGCGCGTTGAAGCCGCGATGCTGCGGGTCGTGGTCGCCGACTTCGAGGCGATCGAGGTCGCGCGCGGAGGACCAGGCGCCGGTGATGAGGGCGTCGAACGACACATTCAGGTAGCTGCGACCGCCGCCGGCCAGGGTGATGGGCGTGGGGCCGAGCGAGGGCAGCGAGACGACGGAGGAGTCGGTTGTGGGGATGAGGTTGCCCGCTGGCGTGGTGGCTGGTTTGGCGGTGGGGGCGGGCAGCATGCCGGGCGCGACGGAGTCGTCCGTGGTCGGGAAGAGCGGCGAGGCGGGCGGTGGTGGCGGGGTGACCTGCGCGGTGGCCGGGAGGGTTGGCGGAGCGCCGGCGGCGGGCGCAGGAAGGGCAGGCGCGGGGCTTGCCGTTGCTTTTTGCAGCGTGGCGATGAGCGCTTCTTGATCGGCGAGCTGCTTTTTGAGCGTGTCGATTTCCTGCTGATGCTGCGTCTGCATGTCGCGAAGGGCGGTTTGCAGCGCGGTGAGTTGTTCCTGGACGGAAGGGTTTTGCCCGAGGCTGCGTGCTTGAAGGCAGGCGGTTGCCGCGAGCAGAAGGATCTGCTTTTTCAAAATAGGTAGATGGTAAGTGATGGATGGACACGAGGGCGCTCCGCCGACATGGCGGGGCGCGGGAATGCGGGTGGCGCGGGAGGTCAGGGCGCGAGCCGGAGGGGCTCGGCGATAGGCTTCTCCGGTTTAGTTTTTGGAGAGCCCGAGTAAGAAATTACTCGTGGCGCGGCCTGACGGCGCGCCGGGGCCTCTCAGCACTTCGAAGCGGTGGAATGAATCGCCCCTGCAGGGCTCGGTCCAATTTGCATAGGGATCCCAAAGCTGACGCCTTGGGCTGGTATGAAACGGGCCTTTGGCCCTCAGAAGCAGACCACGAAGAAATGCCGGACAGGCTCTAGGCCGCTGGGGGACCGTGTTCCAGGACTTGCTGGGTGAGGAAAAGCTGCTGGACCCAAACGGGGCGCGGGACCAAGCGCGTGATGACCACCATCGCCACGGCCATGAGGAGCACGGTGACGGTGGGGGCGTCGCAGGTGCCGGAGGCGAAGAGCGTGACGGCGCACTCGTGGCCTTCGTGTCCGGCGTCGTGGTGCACCGCTTCGTGCAGACCAGGCAAACTCGCCATCGCCACGATGGCGAGGACGTGCAGCAGCAGCGCGACGACAATCGCGCGGCGGTAGCGAAGTTGGAAACGACGCAGAAGATTCACAACGCGGCGAGGATTAGCGTGGCGGAAAGATTCGCGCAAGCAGATGATCCAAATCCGCGCATTTCGTCATCGAAGAGCTGCGGCCCCGCAGCCGTGGGGCCATCAATATTCGCGCGAGAAACATTTCTCGATCCACGCGGAGAGCTCATCACGGGAGGGATCCCGGCGATTGACGGAACCATCGTCTTCCCGGGTCAGAAACCGTGTTCGCAGTTCGGCCATTTCCGAGGAGGTGGCGACCGGTTTGAGCCCGAGACTCTGGGGCTCAAAAAGACCCGTGCCCGAAATGCCGCTGAGGGAATATTCGATCTTTCGATGAAAGCAGGTGTCGTTGATTTGCGCGGTCATGCCGGGATAAGATGGTGAGACGGATAAGGACTGCGAACAAGAGCCGGGACCCGCTCGGTCTAGGTGGAAAGCTTGCGGACCAGCAGGGCCACCAACACGCCGATGATGATGAGGCCCATGAGCATGGCTCCGACTTCCGAAATGGCGACGTGGGACTTGGATTTCTTCCAGTGCTGGTGGGTTTCGCGCCGGTAACTCGGCGAAAACAGGTAGTAGAAAAATCGCAGGCCTTGGAGGAAGAGGTAGATGATTTGCATGTGGGGAGCACTGGCGGCTGGGCGGTCGCTTTTCGGATTAGGATGGAATCAGTAATTTGAAAACGTCGCGATGGACGATGTGCAGGCGGCGGCGGGGGTCGCGGGGATCGGTGACGGTGCTAAAGCGCGGCTGTCTGATGTGAATATCGGGAAGCCGGAGGGAGATTTTCTTCAATCTCTCGCCGAGATCTTTCGTGTCTTCGGGCATGGGGGCGTTGAGTTGATAAACTTCAAAATGATCCGGGTAGTCGTCGATGGTATGATCGAAGTCGCACTCGAAATAGTAGATGTCGGAGTCTTTGTACAGAAGAAACGTGCGGGGCACATCCCAGTAAACAAAATGGTAGAGAGCGAACCATTCGGGCAGGGTATGAAGTTGCAAGGGGAGTGGCATTGGAAGGGATGAAGTACATTGAGCTTTAAGCGAATGGGGGAGAGAGGCAACCGATGAACGGAGCGCGACACAGAGCGCCACGCCACCAAAGGGCGCTTTCCCGAAACCCCGCGCTTGCGCGGAGGGGGTGGTGTGCGTTGAGTGGTGGGATCATGCCATTCCATCTTGATAGCCGGATGAAGCCGCGGGGAGACCAGGAGCAGGCGATTGCCAAGCTGACGAAATCGCTGGAGGCGGGGAATCGGCATCAGACGTTGCTGGGGGTGACGGGCAGCGGGAAAACCTTCACGGCGGCGAACGTGATCAAGAATCTGGACCGGCCGACGCTGGTGATTTCGCACAACAAGACACTGGCCGCGCAGCTCTACAGCGAGTTTCGGAGTTTTTTCCCGGACAATGCGGTGGAGTATTTTGTGAGCTACTTCGATTACTACCAGCCGGAGGCATACATCCCGCGGACGGATACGTACATCGAAAAGGATTCGTCGATTAACGACGAAATCGAGCGTCTGCGGCTGTCCACGGCGGGGGCGCTGCTCTCGCGGCGCGATGTGCTGGTGGTGGCAAGCGTGTCGTGCATCTACGGCCTGGCCTCGCCGCAGGATTTTTTGGAGATGCTGCTCACGCTGAAAGTGGGACAAGTGGTGACGCGCGACGTTGTGCTCACAAAGCTGGTGGACATGCTCTATGAGCGGAATGACATCGCGTTTGATCGCGGGCGTTTTCGCGTGCGTGGCGATGTGGTGGAGGTGCATCCGGCGAGCGAGGATGAGACCGCGGTCCGCATCGAATTTTTCGGCGATGAAATCGAGCGCATCACGAGGATTGACCCGCTCACCGGCCATGCGCGTGAGCAGCTCACGCACGTGGCGATTTTCCCGGCGAAGCAATTCGTCACCCCGGCGGACCGGTTGCGCGTGGCGATGAATGGCATCAAGCAAGAGATGCTGGATCGCGTGGTGTTTTTTGAAAAGCACGGGAAGCTGCTGGAGGCGCAGCGCATCAAGATGCGCACGGAGTATGATCTGGAGATGATGCAGGAGATGGGCTTTTGCCAGGGCATCGAGAACTACTCGCGGCACTTGAGTGGGCGCCCACCGGGCTCGCGTCCGTACACGCTGATGGACTTCTTCCCGCGGGACTTCCTGCTGGTGATCGATGAGTCGCATGCCACCGTCCCGCAAGTGGGCGGCATGTACGAGGGCGACCGCTCGCGGAAGACGACGCTGGTGGACTATGGCTTCCGCCTGCCGAGCGCGCTCGACAACCGCCCGCTGAAATTCCCGGAGTTCATGGAGATGGCGGGGCAGACGATTTACGTGAGTGCCACTCCGGGGGAATTTGAGATCCGCAATAGCGTGGTCGGGAACACGGGATACGTGCCGTTTACCAAGACGCAGATGGGCACCGAGGTGGCGGTGCCGTCGGCGGTGGCGGGGGAAAATCCGGCGCAGACGGAGGAGCGCGCGGCGGCGCCCGAGCCAGCGAAGAAGCGCACGTATGTGCTGAAGGAAGAGCCGGAGTTTGGCGAGCGGCCGAAGACGGTCGTGCGACCGAGCGGGAGCGCCGAGGCGGTGGAGAACTTTGACGTCCACACGCCCGGGCGCGCGTTGGTGGTGGAACAAATCATCCGCCCCACGGGGCTGCTCGATCCGAAGATCACCATCCGGCCGCTGAAGGCGCAGATCGATGAGTGCATCGAGCTCTGCCGGCAACGCGTGGAGCGCCAGGAGCGGGTGCTCATCACCACGCTCACGAAGCGCACGGCGGAGGACCTGAGCGATTATTTGAAGGATGTGGGGCTGAAGGTGCGCTACCTGCACAGCGACATCGACACCATCGAGCGCGTGGAAATCCTGCGGGCGCTGCGCAATGCGGAGTTCGACATCCTCGTCGGCATCAACCTGCTGCGGGAAGGGCTCGACCTCCCCGAAGTCTCGTTAGTCTGCATCCTCGATGCGGACAAAGAAGGGTATCTGCGCTCGCAAACATCGCTGATCCAAACCGCTGGCCGCGCAGCGCGGCACGTGAATGGCGAGGTGTATCTGTTTGCCGACAGCGTGACGCGCTCGATGCAAGCGCTGCTCGACGTGACGGAATACCGGCGCGCGCGGCAGATGGAGTATAATGAGAAGCACGGCATCACGCCGCAGAGCGTGAAGCGCGCGGTGCAGGAAAGCCTGCACACGATTTTGAAGGGACGCGAAGTGGAGGCGAGCGTGGTGAAGGAGCAGGGCGGCTTCAGCCTCAGCGAGACGCTGCGCGAACTCGAAGAGGAGATGATGGCCGCGGCGAGCAATCTCGAGTACGAAAAGGCGGCGCTGCTGCGCGATCAGATCGCAGAGCTCAAGGCCGGGACCGGTGTGGCGAAAATCGAGCCCCGGCAGAAGCCCGTGAAGTATGGGAAGCCGGCGCGGAGAAAGCGGTAAGGCTTGGTGAGGAGGATAACAGTGGCTCGCCGCCCCTGATGACGGGGGATTGAGCGGCGTTGCCATCGGGATGGAGGCGGACTCGCCAGCCGAGGCGCTTACACCGCGCAACATTACAGTCTATCAATTTTCGCATTATTTAATTGTCGTTAGATTCGTCCCGGAACATGGTGCACTCCGAGGTCGACTTCCGTCGTCTGCCGTCAACTCGTTCACCCGTTCGAATTCTATGAACACTCATCGGCGTGCCGGCGTTTCCCCTCGTTCCAATTGTCGCATTGGGATGTCGTTTCGACGACAAAACCATGCCAAACCACTTCTTCCTCTCGCCTTGGCCGCAGCCTGCGTCCTGGCTCCTGTAGCTCAAGCAGATAATATCTTCGCCCCGACCAATCCAATTTTGGGCGGCGCCGTCTCAAGTGGATTCTTTACCGTCGGAACCGTCGGGACGGCCGGCAATACGAACAATTGGCCGGGAGCGGAGACGCCCAATTTGGCCATCGATGGAACCGTCAGCAAATACCTGAATTTTGCAAAGCTGAACACGGGCTTCCTGGTGAATCCCGCCTTCAATGCCGGCACGGGCTCCGTGGTGACGAGCCTGCAGATTTGGACCGCGAATGATGCGCAAGAGCGGGACCCGGCATCCTACATCATCTACGGCACCAACACCGCCTTGGATTTCACCGGAGCCACCACGAGTTTCAATATGACGGGTTTCACCCAGGTGGCGTCTGGGTCGCTCTCCCTCCCCGCGGGCCGCAACACGGCCAATCCTCTCGACGCGACCAAATCGGTCACGGTCAACTTTGCGAATACTCTAGCCTACAAAGAGTATCTGATCATTTTCCCGACGGTCTTCAATGCGGGGACGGCCAACAGCATGCAAGTGGGTGAGGTCCAGCTCTTCGGCACGGCGCCAGTGGCGAGTCTGACCTGGACGGGAGCCAACGCGACCAACCCCAGCTTTTGGGATGTGACGACGACGCCCAACTGGTCGATTTCCGGCAGTCCGGCGACCTTCGCGAATGGCAGTACCGTCCTGTTTGACGATACGGCGACCGGAACGACCGATATTACGGTAAAGGCCTCGGTGGCGCCGGCTTCGATGACGTTCCAGAATGCGGCGAAAAATTATACCTTCAGCGGGAGCACGGTGACGAGCGCCGGCGCGCTGGTGTTTGCCGGCACGGGCATGGTCACCCTGAATAACCAGAATAACTTTACCGCGGGCACGGTGGTCAATTCCGGCACGGTGAAATTGGATACGCTGGGTTCATTGGGACTGAATCCACTGTCGATCAACAATGGCAATGCCGGTTCAGCCACGGCGGTGACCGTGAATTTTGTGGGAGCGCAGAGCATCGGCTCCCTCTCGGGAACGGTGGGAACGGCGAGCAGCGGGACCAATTCGGCCACGCTGAATCTCGGCGGATTGCTCACGGTGGTGCAGACCCAGAATACGACGTTTGCCGGGAACATCACGGGCAGCGGTGGGACGGTGGGCCTGACCAAGAACGGGAATGGTACGCTCACGCTTTCGGGCATCAATACGTATGCCGGGCCCACGATTGTGAATGGGGGCACGCTGGCCACCGCCACGCCAAATGATCTGGCTCAGGGAGCCCTGCCGGCGCTGCAACCGGTGACGGTGAATAGCGGGGCCACGCTATTTTTCAGCGCGGATGATGGACTGGGCTATCACGAGGGACGCGCGGGCCTCCTCACGGTGAATAGCGGCACGGTGTCCAGCGCGGCCAATACCCACTCGACGCTGCCCGCGGTGCAACTGAATGCGGCGACGCTGACGGCGCAGGGGCAGGGCAATGTTTCCGCAGGCTCGGCGGTGAACTACATCCTCGACGGCAACGTGACCACGACGGCGGCGTCCACGGCCTCCACCATCAGCGTGCCGGCGATTCGACTGCGGAATGACCCGCTGAATACGGGCACCGGCAGCGCGGTGGTATTTAATGTGCCGAGAGGGACGGCGCCGGTGGACCTGGTGGTGAACGCTTCGATTCAGGATACCGGTGCGGGGCTGACGAAATCCGGCAACGGGATTATGTCGCTGGAGACGGCCAGCACCTACGTCGGGGCCACGACGATCAACGCAGGCACGGTGATCGTGAAGGACTCCGCCGCCTTTGGATCGAGCGAGGTGACGATCAATGGCGGGACGATCCAGTTTGCTTCGCAGAGCGTCAGCGGGTTTGCCGGATTTGCCAAAAACAATGGGGCTACCGTGGACGCGGCCAACGCCGTGGCCACGCTGACCGACAATGGCGGGAGCGAAGCGCGGACGGTGTTTTCGCCGGTGAAGATCTCCGCGGGGGATGGCTTCGCGGCGAACTTTACCTATACCGCGGGTGGGAGTCTGGGGGCAGATGGCGTGGCCTTTGTGGTGCAAGGAGTGGGCCCGAATGCGGTGGGCGGGGCCGGCGGCGCGCTGGGCTACGGCGGCATCGGGAGCAGTGCGGCCCTGCAGCTGAACATCTACAACCCCAATACGCCCGGAACGGCGTATAACACCGGCGGCAATGTGACCTCGCCCTTTATCAGCAGCAATCCCGTCGCGCTGGGGAGCGGGCATCCGATCGCGGTGAACGTGGTCTACGATGCGACGGCCCATACGCTGACCGAAACGCTGACGGACCAAACCACGCTGGCGGTGTATACGAATACGTTTACGGGCGTGGATATCGGCGCAGCCGTGGGGAACTCGTCCGGCTATGTGGGCTTTACGGGCGGCACCGGCGGCTTGGTGGCGACGCAGACGATCAGTGGCTTCACGTACGCCTCCGGTGGCAGTGTGGCGATGACCAATAGTTTGGTGGTTCCCGCGGCCGCCACGGTGGGATGGGATGTTTTGCCGACAGCGTTGAATACCTCGGGCAAGGTGAAGTTGCAGGGGCAGTTGACGATTAATGCGGGGTCAACGATCAATATCACGGGCGGGAGCACGGCGACCAATCTCGACTATTCCATCACCGAAACGAACATCACTACGCTCACGGGAGACGCCACCGTCAACGTGGCCAATAATGGCACGGGCACGGGGAACTTCACGCTGGGTGATCTGTTCGATCTTGGGACGAATGCCGCGGTCACCAAAACTGGCGCCGGAACGCTGACGTATGCCGGCAACACCAACTACACGGGCAACACCAGGGTGAACGCCGGAAAACTGGTGATCAACGGCACGCTCACGGGCTCGGTGACCACGGTGAATAGCGGCGGCACGCTGGGGGGAACGGGCACGGCGGACGTCGTGACCGTGGCCACCGGCGGCACACTGGCGCCGGGGAATGGTATTGGCACCCTCTCCACGGGGGCGCTCACCTTCCAGGTGGGCAGCAATTTCTCGATCGAGGCAGGGACCTCCTCGGCGGACAAAGTGGTGATTCCATTGGGCAACGCCACGCTGATGGGGGCGACGAATCTGGTCGTCACGCTCACGGCCGATCCCACGGACAACCAGACCTTCACGATTGTGGATGGCAGCGCCCCGCTCAGCTTGGGGGCGGCGCGGTTCAGCTTTAACGGGACGCCGCTTAATCAAGGGGATACCTTCGTGGTGAACTCCAACGGGTTTATCCAGGGCTTCAGCATCAGTTACTCGGCAGACTCCGGAAATGACGTCACCCTGACGACGCTGACGGTGCCGGAGCCGGGGACGGCGGCGGTGTTGCTTGCGGGGTTGGGATGCCTGCTGGGGCGGAGGAAAAGGCGCGGCGTGTAGCTGAACCCAACGAACAACGATTGCATGGCATGGGGCTTGCCCGTAGCAGTGTGGGTATGCGCCCAGCCCTGCTCGTTCTCCTGTTCTCCGTATCCGCCGCCATGGCCCAACCGCCGACGGCGGGAGCGCTCAGTGTGGTACCGATGGAAAAGCTCAGTGAGCGCCCCAATACGGCGCTGAGCCAGCAGGCGATGATGGTGAAGAAGGACTGGCAGCACGCGGAGACGGAGCATTTCATTTACCATTTTTCCGATGAGCCCACGGCGGCCGCGGTCTCGGTGGAGGCCGAGTTTTCCTATCGAGTCATCGCCGGGGAGCTGGGCCGCGACACAGCGAAGTGGGAGCGGAAGTGCCACGTGTTTTTGTTCAGCAACGAAGGGGAGTGGAAAATGTTTCAGGCGGTGGGCTCGCTGGATCGCTGGAGCGGCGGCATCCACTCGCAGGGAGCACTGTTCCTTTACCGCAGCCCGGGCTGGATGGCGCGTGAGCAGACGCTGCCGCATGAGATTTCGCATCTGGTGTTCGAGCGCTTTGTCGGGTCCGGCGTGCCGTTGTGGCTGAACGAGGGCTTTGCCGATTACGCCGCGACGCGGTGCCAGGCGGCATTTTACCGGGCGCGTGGGTACGCGGCCAAGCCGCGGGCGCAGTCGGTGCCGGAGGCGCTGTATCTGCCGGTGGCGAAGCTCATCGATACCGCGATGTATCCGTCGGACGAGGCGAAGGTGGGTGCGTTTTACGATGAGAGCGAGAAGCTGGTGCGATTTCTCGCCGGCGTGGATAAAAAGGCCTTTGTCGGCTTTCTCGATGCGATGGGGAAGGGGGCGAAGTTTGAATCGGCGCTGTCGGGAAATTTCGGTTCGCGCTTCACGAGTCTTGACGCGTTGGACCGGGAGTTTAAGCCGTATGCGACTTCGCAAATGCACCCGAACTGATGCCTAAAGCCGCTCCCATCCATGCCGTGCTCGGCACCGACGACGTCGAGGTGAAACGCCTCGCGAAGGAGCTGGCGGCGACGCTGGCGGGGCCGGGCGAATTTGGCACGGAGATCATTGATGGGCAGGTGGAAGACAGCGGGCAGGCGGCGAACCGGGTAAACCAGGCGATCGAGGCGCTGAATACGTTCGGCTTTTTTGGCGGAGAAAAACTGGTGTGGCTGAAGAATGTGAATTTCCTCGCGGACGATCGCACGGGGGCGGCGCAGGCTACGGTGGAGGCGGTGGAGCGCCTGGGAGATTTGCTGAACAAGGGCCTGCCGGACGGGACGCGCTTTTTGCTCAGCGCGGGCGCGGTGGACAAGCGGCGCAGCTTTTTCAAAACGCTCGGCAAGGTGGCCGAGGTGGAGGTGCACGACAAACTGGATAACACCAAGCAGGGCTGGGAGGAGCTGGCCGCCCCGCTCGTGACCGACCGGGCGCGCGCGCGCGGGCTGACGCTCGAGGAGGAAGCGCTGGAGCTGTTCACCATGTTTACCGGCGGCGACCGCCGGAGCATCGAGAACGAGCTGGATAAGCTGGATCTGTATCTCGGCCGTGAGCGGCGCGAGGTCACGGGGGACGATGTGCGGCTGAATACGCCGTCGTCGAAGGCGGGTATCATTTTCGAGATTGGCAATGCCATCGCGGCGCGCGAGCTGCAGCGGGCGCTGGAACTGCTGAAGACGCTGCTGTTTCAGGGCGAGAGCGAAGTGGGCATCCTGCTGGCCACGATCATCCCCACGGTGAGGAACCTGTTGCTGGCCAAGGATCTGATGGTGCGGCACAAGTTGACCCGGCCGGCGCAGCCTTTCTTTTTTGGCAGATCGCTGGAGCGTCTGCCGGCCGAGGCCATCGCGCATTTGCCGCGGACGAAGGAAGGGAAGCTGAATGCTTTTCAGCTCGGGCTCGGGGCGCAGCATGCGCATCGGTACGAGCTGGCGGAATTGCAGGAGGCGTTGAAGGCGTGCCTGGAAACGAATGTGGCGCTGGTCTCGGCGCCCACGGACCCCGAGGTGCTGTTGAGCCAGCTCCTGGTGCGCATCATCGCCAAGTAAGCACGGGCCAAACCAGGGGTCGGGAAACCATCTTTACGCCACCCTTGCATGTCCCAGCCTGCATCACGTATTCGAATGCACGCGCATGCCTTTTTCCATCGACCTACATTGCCACTCCTGGTTTTCCGGCGACGGCGTCAGCAGCCCGGAAGCCCTGGTAAAGGCGGCTAGGGCGCGGGGGTTGCAAGGCTTTGCGATTACGGATCACAATACGTGTGATGCTTACCACTACTACGTGGACCACGGTTTTGCCCGGCGTGATGGGCAGCCGGTGGACGGCTTTCTCATCCTTCCCGGCGTGGAGGTGTCCACGGCCGACGGGCATCTACTGTGTCTCGGCGCGGTGCTGCCTAATGTGCAACGGATGAAGGGGGAGCCAGCCGCGGATGTGGCGCGCGCCATTCGGGAGGCTGGCGGGTTGGCGGTGCCGGCGCATCCGTATGATCGTTTTCGCGCGGGGATTCGGGAAAAAGTGTTGGAGACGCTGGACGTCGATGCCATCGAGGTGTTCAACGCTGCGATCTCGCTCGCCAAATATAATGCGATGGCGCTGGCCTATGCGCAGCGGCGGAATCTGCCGATGATCGCCGCGAGCGATGCGCATCACGAGACGGCCATCGGCGCGAGCCACATCGTGGTGGAGACGGATGATTTCAGTGTGCGCGGCGTGCTGGAGGCGATCCGCAAAGGAGCGAAACGACACGAGATGCAGCTGAGCTTCCGGGACAAGCTGCGCAAGACGCTGAATAACTGGTTCCGCCTGCGGGCGAAGCGGACGTACCAGCCGAAGGGGTAGGGCGGGAAGTATTCAGTATTCAGTGTCCAGCATTCGGTGGGCGCTGTTCGAAGTTCGGTTTTCTGGTGGCAAGGCTCACTCTGGCCGTCGCGCAAGGAAGGAGGAATTCCAAGCGGAACGCGCGAACTTTCAAGCACCACTGCTGAATACTTTTCTGGCGGTTTCGCCCGAGCCGCTCGCCCCCTGATTTTCCCTACCAAAACCCCCATTCCGCGCTTATCCCTTCACCATGCCACTCGTCCCTCACCACGAACTCGTGACTACCCGCCGCGATTTTCTCACCCGTGCCGGTGGGGGCTTTGGCGCCCTGGCGCTCGCGTCGCTCTTGCAGGGCAGCTCGCTGGGGGCGGAACTTTCGGCCACCGGAGGGGCGGCGGCTGCGGCAAATTCGCTTGCTCCGCGGATGCCGCACTTTGCGCCGAAGGCGAAGAGCGTGATCTTCCTCTTCATGGAGGGCGGGCCCTCGCACATCGATACGTTCGATCCCAAGCCCAAGCTCAATGAGCTCGCCGGGCAGCGTATCCCGGACAGCTTTGGCAAGGTGATCACGGCCATGGGCGAGTTCAAATCACCCCTGCTCGCGAGCAAACGGCAGTGGAAGCAACATGGGCAAAGTGGGCTTTGGATTTCGGACTGGCTACCACACGTGGCGGAGTGCGCGGATGATCTGGCGGTGGTTCGCTCCTGCGTAGCGGATGGCATTAATCACTCCACCGGTGTGTGCCAGATGAATACCGGCAGCATCCTCGCCGGCCGGCCCTCGCTGGGATCGTGGGTGACATACGGTCTCGGCACGGAGAATCAAAACATGCCGGCCTTTGTGGTGATGCAGGATAATCCGGCCAGCGTGGTGAATGGTCCGCGCAACTGGGGCAGCGGGTTTATGCCGGCGGTATATCAGGGCACGCGTAGTGAGAGCGGCTCGGAGCCGATTCAATTTCTCAACATTCCGGATTCGCTTACGGATGGGCAGCAGCGGGCGAAGCTCGATTTTCTCAGGCAGCTCAACACAGACCACGCCGCCACGCGGCTGAACAGCGAGCTCGATGCCCGCATCGCCTCCTACGAGCTCGCCTTCCGCATGCAGGCGGAGGCGCCGGATGCGGTGGATATCAGCAAAGAGACCGACGACACCCGCCGGCTCTACGGCATGGAGCAAAAGGAGAGCGCGAAATTTGGCAGCATGTGCTTGCTCGCGCGCCGGCTCGTGGAGCGCGGTGTGCGCTTTGTGCAGCTCTACAGCGGTGCGGGCAGCAAGTGGGACGCGCATGCGAAGATTGAGGAAAACCACAGCAAGCTCTTCCGCGAAACGGATCAGCCGATCGCCGGGCTGCTGCGCGATCTGAAACAGCGCGGGCTGCTCGATTCGACGCTCGTGGTGTGGGGCGGCGAGTTTGGCCGCACGCCGATGAGCGAGAAAGGCGACGGCCGCGACCACAACCCAACGGGCTTTACCATGTGGATGGCCGGTGGCGGCGTGAAGGGCGGCCAGACGATTGGGGCCACGGACGAACTCGGCCTGCGCGCGGTGCAGGATCGCCTGCACGTGCACGATCTGCACGCGACGATCCTCTATCTGCTCGGCATCGAGAATCTGAAGCTCACCTACCGCTACAAGGGCCGCCCGGAGAACCCGACGCTGAACGAGGGCGAGGCGTATCGCAAGATCGCGGGCTAAGCGGACAACGGGGCGCGCGGCAAGGCCCTCCAAGATCGCGCCCTCCAATTTATTTGTGCAGATTCCGGTTTACTGGCGATTATCCTCCCATGCGTCTCGCGTTCCTTTTCCTTTCCGTCCTGCTCGCAGCTGCTTCCGCGGCGGACAAGCCGAACTTCATCATTTTCCTCATCGACGATCTCGGCGCGACGGACGTCGGTTGCTACGGCTCCAAGTATTACGAGACGCCGCAAGTGGATCGCCTCGCCGCGGAGGGGCTTCGCTTTCGCTATGGCTACAGCGCCTGCACGGTATGCTCTCCATCGCGGGCCGCGATGATTACGGGTCAATGGCCGGCGCGCCTGCACCTCACCGATTGGATCGCCGGGCACGAGCGCCCGTTTGCCAAGCTGGCCATCCCCGATTGGCAGAAGCGCCTGCCGCTCACGGAGCGCACCATCGCGCAGGCGCTGCACGAGCAAGGCTACACCACGGCGGCCATTGGCAAGTGGCACCTTTCGCCCGACGGCCCCGCGGCGCATGGCTTTGACGTGGCCATCGCCGACAATCACAAAGGCCAGCCGGATTCTTATCTCTCGCCGTATAAAAATCCAAATCTGCCGGATGGACCGAAAGGCGAGGAACTCACGGGCCGGCTCACCGACGAGGCCATCGGCTTCATCGAGAAGAATAAGGAAAAGCCGTTCTTCCTCTACCTCGCGCATTTCGCGGTGCACACGCCGCTCGGCGGAAAACCGGAGTCCATCGCGCATTTTGCCGAGCGCGCCAAGACGGTGACCCCGCAAGGAAAGCCGGCCTATGGCGCGATGATTGCGGCGGTGGATGACAGCGTCGGCCGCATCCGCGCTCGGCTCGCGGACCTGAAGCTCGCCGACAACACCGTGATCATTTTCACGGGTGACAATGGCGGTCTCGAACTGGGCAAAGTGACCGACAATCTCGGCATGCGGGCCGGGAAGGGGAGTGCATACGAGGGTGGTGTGCGCGTTCCGTTCATCGTCTACTGGCCGGGCGTAACGAAGGCTGGGACGGTTTCCGACGTGCCCGTGATTACCAACGATATTCCCGCCACGCTGGCGGACATCGCCGGAGCCAAGTTGTCGGGCGATGGCCTCTCCCTCTCGCCGCTCCTGCACGGTGGTCCCAGCGAGCCGCGTGCGCTCTACTGGCACTATCCGCACTATCATCCGGGCGGCGCCACGCCCTATTCCGCGATTCGCGAGGGCGATTGGCGGCTGGTGCGCTTCTACGAGGATGGGCGGGAGGAGTTGTATAATCTGGTGAAGGATCCCGAGGAAAAATCCGACCTCGCCGGCGCCGAGCCCGATCGGCGTGCCGTCCTCGCCAAGAAGCTGGATGCATGGCTGGCGGAGACGAAGGCGCAGCTGCCGACGCCGAATCCGAAAGCGGATCCGGCCAAGGACAAGGGCGGAGGGAAGGAGTAGGCGGGGCGCGATCTTGGAATGCGGTGGCAAGCGACAGCGCGCCGCCGCCTTTTGCACGGTTCGCCATTCCGTGCGGGTCCTCTTCCGTAGAGGGCACAATTTTGAGTGGTGAAATTCTCGGAATGACGATCACGTCCAAAGGCGGTATCGCGCTGTCGCTTGCCACCGCACTCCAAAATCGCGTTGCGCAATTCTACACCGCGGTTCCACTCCACTTCAGCTTTTGCCGCAGCACGTCGAAATAGGATACGCCCGGGAGTGACGCGAGTTGCAGGCGGAAGGGCGCTTTGGTGATGCGGATGATTTCGTCGTCCTGCACCTGCTGCGCGTTCTGCCCATCGATGGTGAGGTAGGTGCCGCCGGAGCGGACGGGCCTGATCTCGATGGGGCTGTCGTCGGAAACCACGACCGCGCGATTCGTCAGCACGTGCGGGCAGATGGGGTTGACGATAAAAATCCCGCTGTCCGGGGCGACGATGGGGCCGCCGGCGCTGAGGCTGTAGGCGGTGCTGCCGGTGGGCGTGGAGACAATGAGGCCGTCCGCATTGTACTCGGTGAGCTGGTTCTGGCCGATCTTCACCGCGAGCCGCATGAGCCGGGAGAGCTCGCCGCGGCTGGCCACGGCGTCGTTGAGCGCGATGCGGCGCATCACCACGTGGTCGCCACGGAGAATTTCCACTTGGAGCAGGGTGCGCTCGCTGAGCGTGTACTCGCGGGAGAGGATGGCGGAGATGGTGCGCTCCTGCTCGGCCGCGGCGATGGTGGTGAGAAAACCCAGGCTACCCAGATTGATCCCGAAGAGGGGGCGCAGTTTTGCCTCCAGCGCGTGGAGCACCTGCAGAATGGTGCCGTCGCCGCCGAGCACGATGAGCAGCTCGCACACCTCGGCGAGCTCCGGTTCATTGAGCCCACCCTCGATGCCGATGAGCCGGCTCGAGCGGTGATCGAGGTGGAGCTGGATGTGGTGCCCGGCGAAGCCCTGCAGCAGGTTTTGCACGATGGCGCGCGCCCGCGTTTTGGAATCGTTCGCGATGAGTCCGATATGACGGGTATGGCTCATGAGCGGAAAGCTGGAGCAGATGTGGTGTTTTGGAAAGGGGGGAACGGACTCGCGAGCAATAGTCTACGCCCCGGCGCGCAGACACGCGAGGAATTCCTTGTTGCCCTCGCCGCCGAGGATGGGTGATTCGATACAGCCTACCCACTGCAGGCGCTCGCCGTTGGCCGCGGGCAGCATCTTTTCGACAAACTCCCGGATGCGCTCCACCGCGGCCGTGTGCAGCGCCGGGTCCTTGACGACGCCACCGCGTCCCACTTCTTGGCGCTTGAGCTCGAATTGCGGCTTGATGAGCACCACCATGGCACCGCCCGGCACGAGCAACTCCCGGGCGGGCGGGAGAATGAGCGTAAGCGAGATGAAGGAGACATCGGTGACAATCAGCGCGATGGGATCGGTGATATCCTCGCGCGTGAGATGCCGGGCATTCAGTTTTTCCCGCACCTCCACGCGAGCATCCGAGCGGATGCGCCAGTCGAGTTGGCTGTGGCCTACATCGATGGCCCAGACCTTCGCTGCGCCGTGCTGCAGCAGGCAATCCGTGAACCCGCCTGTGCTCGCGCCGATGTCGAGACAGGTGAGACCGGCCGGTGAGATTTCAAAATGCTTCAGCGCTCCTTCCAGCTTGTGCCCACCGCGGCCCACGTAGCGGTCCTGCGCGGCGATGGAGATCTCCGCATCCTCCGGAGTATTGGCGCCCGCCTTATCCGCCACGCGTCCCGCGACACGTACTTGACCCGCCATGATGGCGCGCTGGGCCTTCTCCCGGCTCTCAAAGAGGCCGCGGGCGACGAGCAGTTGGTCGAGGCGGGTGCGCATGGAATTGGAATATGGCCGGTAATCCCGGGGCTCCAACCTTTTGTGCTCTTGGCCTCAGGTTTCGAACGCGTTGTTTAGTGATTAAACAAGAACTCACGCGAGCTGAGCAGCGCCCACAGCGCGTCCTCCATCGCGGGGCGCAAGTCCGTGCCGGCATCCCGGAGCGTTTCGGCGACTACGCGGCGTTCCTTCTCGGTTGGCAGGCGCGAGAGTGTGGCGAGGCACATTTCCTCGAACCATTTGGCGGGATCCGTTTTCGCCTCGATGGCCTGGCCGACCACGCTTTTCGGATCACGGAGCTTGGCGTTCAGCGTGTCGCCATTGCTGATGTGCAGCGCCTGCGCCACGCTGGGTTCGGCGGAGCGTTCGCACTCGCAGGTGAGGTCGCGGAGCGGGCGGCCGAAGGCGCGGGTGAAATAGCTATCGGTATTCGGGTCCGGCAATTGCAGGGCGCGCCAGCCGGCGGGGAAGGGATCTTGTTTATCGCCGGCATCGAAAGGATTGCGCGTTTTGAAAATCGTGGGCACGCCGGTGGCTTGGGCGACGGCGTCGTGCAGCACCTCGGCCATGAGGCGGCGCGGATAGTAGTGCGAGTAAAAGCGCGTGTCCGCCTTGTTGCCCGGCAGCGCGCCGCTGGAGCGCTGATACGTCTCGCTTTGCAGGATCTCACGCATCAGCGCGCGCAGATCGTAGTGGTGCTCCACCAGCCAACTTGCCGCGGCGGAGAAGAGCTTCTCATTGCTCGCGGGATTCGTCTCGCGAATGTCGTCCACCGCTTCCACCAGCCCCACGCCAAAAAAATTCGCCCACACCCGATTCGTGATCGCACGGGCAAAATACGGGTTCTCCTTCCCCGTGAGCCAGCGCGCCAGCGCCTCCCGGCGATCCGTCCCGGAATCATCGATCGGCGCGCTCACGCCGAGCGGGCGCGGAGGCTGCGGCTTGCCGCGCAGCGGTTGCACGAGATCGCCGCTGTCGCCCGCAAAAACCACCTTCTCCCCCTCCGCCCCGCCGTTTTTCATCCGCACGCGGGCGAAGAGATTCGCGTAGGCGAAGTAGTCGTCATTCGTCCACTTTTCCATTGGGTGGTTGTGGCACTTTGCGCAATTCGTCGAGATGCCGAGGAAGGTGACTGACGTCTTTTCCGAGAGGTCGCGCGGATCGGGCGTGATCACAAAATAATTCGCCGCGCCGTTCTCCAGCGTGCTGCCCTGCGCCGTGAGCAGCCTGCGCGCAAATTCATCCCATGGCGTATCCGTCGCCACCTGGTCACGGATCCATTTGTAATAGGCCCACATGGCGGGGAGGGGGAGTTTGCGCTTCGTCACCAGCAGCAGATCGCTCCACTTGTAGGTCCAGTAGTCGACAAACTCCGGCCGCTGCAGCAGCGCCTCGATGAGCCGGTCGCGTTTGTCCGGCGTGGTGTCCGCGAGAAAAGCGCGCGTCTCCGCCACGGTGGGCAGCACGCCGATCGTATCCAAAAATACGCGGCGGATGTACTCGCCATCCGTGCAGCGCGGCGAGGGCGGCAGATTCAGCTCGCGCAGTTTCGCCAGCACGAGTTGGTCGATCCAATTGCGCTGCGACGCCTGCGCATACACGGATTCCTCCACCGTGTTGGGAAACGGCACGCTCGCCGTGCCAAAGGCCACTTTTTGCAGATACCACACCGAGACGGCGCTCTCGCCGCTGCCGATCGTCGTGGCCAGCCCATGGTCGTCCACCGTCAGCACGCTTTGGTTGGTCGAAGTAAATTTCGCGCGTCGCGTCACGTCCTGCACTGAGCCATCGGAAAAATGGGCCTTCACCGAAAACTGTTCCTTCGCGCCCGCCTGCATCTGGATCCAGGGCGGCTCCACGGAGATTTTCGTCACGCGCACATCGCCGGCCTGGGGCCCAGGTGCGCCATCGGCAATCCAATCCGCCAGCGTGCGCCACTCCGGCGAGTCCACCTTGAAACGCTCGCCGCCCTTGTGCGGAACGGCGCTGGTGGCCTTCAGCAAAATGAGCGACTTCCCCGGCTCGGCGAGATTCACCCGCCGGCCGAATGCGCCCCGCGTCAGCGTCAGGTAGTCGCCCTCATTGTCGTATCCGCGCAGCGAAAGCTTGAAGCCTCCCTGCCCAGCCGCCGCGCCATGGCAGGCACCCGCGGAACAGCCGGCCTTCGTCAGGATGGGTTGCACATCATTGCGAAAGGAGACCGCGCCCTCGGAGGGCAGGCGCAACAGCAGGAAAAGCAGAAGAAAAGGGAGGCGCATCGACGGAGAAACAACGAATAACCACCTCCCGGCTTAGGGCAAGAGTGGTGCGGTTTCGACTTGTGAGGCCCGAGGCGAAGTGGTTCAGGTTTTCCGCGATCATTCGCTTCACCCCAGCCTCCCTATGAAATCAGCGCGTTGTCTCTTCCTTTCGTTCGTGGCCACGGCGGCCTCGGCCCTGGCCCAGCGAGGAGCCCCCGCACTGCCAGCCACGCTGCTCGACAAACCTTTTCACGTGGGGGACGACACGAACAAAGAGATGGCCAGCCCAAAGCCGAATGGGCCGAAATTCACCGGAAAATTCGCGCTCCCCGACAATGTGAAGGTGGGCCTGACGACGGTGGTTTACGTTAACATTCGGGTGGGTGGATTGATCCCTGCAGCCGACAAGCACTACGACAAGGAGTTTAAAAAGGGCCAGATGCTCACCAAGCTTTTCGTCAACGGCATGGAGGTGGCCGTTTTAAACAAGCTGATGCATGGCGCGGATGCCGTCTCCAACGTCCAAAAACTCCAGGTGAAGGTGGAATCATCCTTCCTCCGGGCTGGGGTCAATGAACTGGAAATCCGGCCTGGGGCGACGGCGAATAATGCCGATGACTTCGAACTGCATGAAGTCACGGTGAGTGCTACTCCGCAATAGGCACACGGATCCTCACTCCAGGAATCGGCGAGCTGCCGCCCAGCCGACGTATACTCCCAAGATACTCCCCACACCGCTGAGGACGATGGCCCAGCCATCGCCAAATTGCTCTCCGAGCCACCAGCCAAGGGCGCCAAAGACGTTTACGCCGATGAAAATGAAGAGCTTCACAGGAGGGGATTACAGCAGGCGAAGCGCCAGCCGTCCTTTACAAAAAGTGCCATTCCTTGGCTCGGTTCGACATTGCATCTGCAACGCCGCATTGCAGCTGTGCAATGTTAGGCGGCGCGCCCGGAAATTTCGTCCCGACTCTGCGCGGCCTCGAGAAGGAGCGACTGCCAGCCGGTATTGATGGTCCGCGGCGGAGCTTCGTTTTCGTGAACCTCGGATACCCGGCCACCCTTCCAGCTCACGATTTCCTCGAAAGCTTCGTAGCCGATGTTTGTTTCGCCGGTGGAAGTCTTCACCGTGGAGTGAATGACCTCGCCGCGCTCGAAATATACCCGGCCGCTGCCGAGGTTGTTCGAAAATTCCAGGACGCCCGTGCTCGTGCTAATGCACTTGAGCTGAATGATGTCCATCGGCGTCAGGCCGCTCAGGGTCGCGCGGAAGTTCGGCGAATCCGAGTGGGCCTCATTCCAGCCCAGGAGCTTCTTCACCGCGGCGACCAGTTTGTCGCGCTGAATGGGTTTGGACAGGACCTGCACGATGCCGAGTTGTTCGGCCCGCCCGCGATTCTCGTCGCTGGGGCTCGCGGTCACGATGATGGCCGTGGCTTGGGGATGCAGCATGGCCGCCTCGCACAGAAAATCGATGCCATCGCCATCCGGGAGGCCGATATCCACGATGAACAGGTCAATCGGCTTATCGATAATGACTTCGCGTCCCTGGGCGATCGTGCCGGCCGTAAAAAGAGTATAGGGCTTGGGGAGGGAACTCAGCGCATTCCGCACAAAAAATTGGACGGTGCTGATGTCTTCGAGAAGGAGAATATTTGCAGGTTGTTCGCTCATCGGCGTGTGTTAGTTGCGAAAGCAGCCACCGGGCCAAGTGCGGCCAGGTGGATAAAAAAGTTTGAGAAAATTTACGGGGCTCAAAAGCAATTTCCCGCCATTTGCCGCAAGGTTAATGCCAACTTTGCGAAAGATAAGATAGGTTTCCTCGAAATCGCGACGAGCCAAGCATCCCACGGGTTGAACCTGGCTTGCTGCGCCCCACCGTCCCTGGGAGGTGTCACGACGTAAGTAGCTGGTGGCGAAAGGTCCGGGAATCCAGGCCGCGTTTCGCTTAATGCTCCGCACCTTCGGTGCTCGGCATGGAATCCATGAGCAGCGCCTGCCAGCTGGAGTGGATGCTCCGCTCCACCACGGGCGGCTGGGGAACTTCCCGAATGGTGCCGGTCCGCCAGCTGATAATCGACTTAAATGCCTCCAGGCCGGTGTGATGCTCCCCGACGCACTGGCATTCCGCATGGATAATTTCGCCCTCCTCGAACCAAACGAGCCCGAAGCGATCCTCATTGCTGAATTCAATGACCCCTGTGGCATGGCGCAGGCACTTCAGCTGGATGATGTCTGCCGGCGACAGACCGCCCAGCGTGCCCTCGAAACCAATCGGCTCCGCGCCGGCGGAGGCGCTTTGCGGCAGCAGGGCCGTCACGGCATCCAGCAACGCTTTCCGTTGCAGGGGTTTTGGTAGAAAATTTAGCACGCCGATGGCCTTGGCCCGGTCCCGATAGGCGTCGCTGGGAGTACCGGTGATAATCAGGGCCCGGGCGGCTGGATGCACCGCCGACATGGCGCAGAGGAAATCGATCCCATCGCCGTCGGGCAGGCCGATATCCACGATGAAGAGGTCGATTTCGTGCTGGTCGGCGAGTTGGGCGGCATCTTCCACCCGCTTGGCAACCAACAGTTCAAAGGGAAACTCCAGCGAACGGAGCACGTCCCGAACGTAGTTCTGGACCGTGCGTGTGTCTTCGAGGAGCAGGATGTTTGGGTTTTCCGCGGGCATGACGGTATTTGGGTTTCTCCTACGCTGCCTGGCTGGCTGGACCAGCCAGGAAACGCTCCAGAGAGGTTAACAAATCGAAGACGGCGCGCAACAATTCAGCAGATTGCGCGGGAAAATTGTCTGGTTGCTTGGCGCGGCCGCTGTCTTCCAGCTGTTTCGCCGCATCCACGGCGGCGGGCGCATGAAAAACGCCGACCACGCCTTTGATCGCATGGGCCGCGCGGCGGACGCCGTCGCAATTCTTTGCCGCCACGGCGGTGGAAAGCTGGGTCATCAGCTCCGGTAGATCTTCATCCCGGCTGTCCTGCAGGAGCTGGGAGAGCACTTCGCGGCGCCCATTGACGCTGGCCAGGAGTTCCGCCACATCGAACGGGAACTGCGTGGCCGCGGCGGTTTTGATCCCGGAAGGTGACGGCGGCGGCGGCAGCTTTTGCGTATGAGCAATAGGCCGCAGCCCGGGCACGGCGCTTTCGATGCAGGCGAGTAATTCGTGCTCGCGCGCGGGTTTGCCAAGATAGCCGTCCATTCCGGCCGCGATGCACTCTTCGCGCACTCCTTTCAGCACATTCGCGGTCAGGGCAATGATCGGCACGTGTTCATTGTTCCCTTCGCGCTGGCGGATGGTGGCTGTGGCGGCGATGCCGTCCATGTGGGGCATCTGCAGATCCATGAAGACGACATCGAAGCGCTGCTGCGCAAACTTTTCCACCGCCTGCAGGCCATCGTCGGCGGTGACCACGATGTGACCCCAGCTCTCCAGGTGCGTGCGGACGATGCGTTGGTTGGTGGCGTTGTCTTCGGCCACCAGCACGCGCAATTGCCGGCCATGCGGAAACTCGGTTTCCGAGATGGGGACTGCGGCGGAGGGGGCCTCCACCTCCAGCTTGGGCTCCAGCGCCGTCTCCATCGTATTCAGCAGCTTCCGAATCCGGATGGGCTTGGAAATCTCCGCGACCGCGACGGATTGGGCCGAGTCTGCCCGGCGCGCGGCCGAATGCAGGAGAATGAGCCGCGTTTCTGCTTCGAGCTGAAACTCGGGCAGGCGTCGCGCCAGTTCCATGCCGCCGCTGCCGGGGTTCAGCGTATCCGCGATCACGAAATCAAAGGCCTCGTTGCTGCGCCGGCTGGTCTCGATGTGCAGCAGTGCCGTGTTCACGTTGGCCACGGTCTCCACCGTCATCCCCACCGCACCGAGGGCGCTGGCGAGGAGCGAGGCGCTCTTTTCATGCGCCTCCAGCACGAGCGCGCGGCGGCCGGAAAGGGCATTGGTCTCCTGTTTCGGGAAGGTCGCCCCAACCCCAAAGCGGGCGCGGAATTGAAATTCACTGCCGCCGCCCGGATGACTTTGCACAGAAATCCAGCCGTCCATCAGCTGCACGAGCTGTTTGCAAATGGCCAGACCCAGGCCCGTGCCGCCAAAGCGGCGCGTGGTGGAGTTATCGGCTTGCGAGAACGCGTCGAAAATGGCGTCGCGCTTCTCCGCCGGAATGCCGCAGCCCGTGTCGCTCACCGTAAAGCGCAGGAGCGTCTCCACTTCGTTGATTTGAGAAATCTCCACCCGCACGATCACTTCGCCATTGGACGTAAAGCGCAGCGCATTGCTGACGAGATTCAGCACCACCTGCCGCAGGCGGTAGGGATCGCCCACGAGCGCGTCCGGCACCTCGGGCCGGACATCCACCAGTAGCTCGACCCCTTTGGTATGGTAGCGCTCCGCATACGTGGCGACGGCGGATTCGAGCGTTTCGCGGAGACTGAAATCGATAACTTCCAGCTCCAGCTTGCCGGCTTCGATTTTCGAGAAATCCAGAATGTCGTTCAGCAGCTCCAGCAGGCATTGCGCGGAGGAGTTCACCGTCTCCAGGAAGTCGCGCTGCGAGCTATTGAGCGAGGTCTTCAGCGTGAGTTCCGTCATGCCGATGATCCCATTCACCGGGGTGCGGATCTCATGGCTCATCACCGCGAGGAAGTCGCGCTTGGCCAGGTTGGCCGCGCCGGCTTGCTCGGCAAGCTGGCGCACCTTGGTGTTCGCCGCTTCGAGTTCCATGTTCGTTTGCGCCAGCCGCTCATTGCTCAGCACCAGCGCCACGTTGCCTTGAATCAGCTTCTGCCGGTCGAGCTTCGCGTCTTCGATCATTTGCTGGAGCGCTCCCGCCAGTGAGCAGATCTCGTCGCCTTTGTCGGTAATCTCCAGCACCGAGCCATCCTCGCGGTTGCTCAGGGCGCGGACGATCCCGCCGAGGCGGTTCAGCGAGCCCGAGATATCCAGCAAAATCTGGCGGCCGATGAGCAGTGTCACCAGCAAGCCGAGCGTTTGAACGACCACGGTGGCGCAGACCAAGGAGGTGATGACGCCTTTCTCCACGCCGCTCGGGTCAGATGGGCGCAGGCGGTACAGCAGAGTGAGGGTGGGGAGGAGTCCCGCCGCGACGCAAAGCAGGCCGCACAGCCGCAGTTTCTGCAAAACTTTCAGGTCCCGGACGGCGCGCAGGAGAAAGGGGCGAGTGCCCGGGACAGGCGCATCGGCGGGCTTCGCCATGTCGGCTGAAGACCGCTTCGAATCGGTGGGCTTTGGGTAAGTGATCGATTCCAAGGTGCTCGAGTTCTCGCTCTCGCGAGGAAGCAAGCCGCGCGCCTCACTACCTACCGAAATGTAATAAAATGCAACAGTCTGGGGGAGAGGGGAATGAAAGGGTAAAGGTTGCTTTCCAGGTAACGTCTCCTGTCGAAAGCCCGGCTCGGAGCGGGGGGCGAGGCAAGACTGGAAATCAGTGCAGGGTCTGCCGCTCGGCTTCCGTCAACGCCCGGCTCCCGTCCCGCCAGCGGTCGGCGGCGGTGGGATTGTTCGAATGCCATTTGCTCCACGCGTTGCCGAGCAGCGCCGGGTTCTTTCCGGAGACAGACCGGGCCCACGCCAGCGCGGCATCCGCATCCGTGTCGAAAAGTCCGTAGGTGAGCCCCACGGCGGCGCCGGATTTTCCTTCGCCCGGTGGCAGAGCCGTGGCAAAGGCGGCGGCTGCTTTCGGATCTTTCTGCGACCACCAAAAACTGAATTCCCGCAGCGCATTCACCTGCGGCGGCGAACCGCCTGGCTGTGCGGCCGCCCAGCGCAAGGCACCCGAAGGGTCGTGCTGCATCCAGATTTTGCCCACGGCGTACATCACGCTCGGCAGCTCTGCTTCCGGCAGGCGCGCGGCGAAGGTCGCGGCGGCGAGCGGGTCCTTTTCCACCCAGGGCTTGAGGACGTATTCGTTTTGGAAAAACTCTCCATGCTCGTGACTCGCGAGCTCGTTCTGGAAGGCGGGATCGGCCAGCAGCCATTCCGCGGCCTGCTCAGGCTCCGTCTGCAGCCATTGCCAGGCGAGGTGCTTTGGGTAGCGCTCGCGCCGGAGATCCTCGGGCATCGTCTTCAGCAGATCGATGGCCGCGGTCGGGTTTGCTTCAAACATCACGTCGCCCAGTTTGCCCAGCAACTCCGCGCGCGCGGCCGGAGTGGGCGCGCCCTCCGCGAGGCTGCGGGCCGCGGCAAAATCCTGCCGCGCCAGCATCGGTAGCCGCTTGAGCGCCATCTCCTGGCGCGCGCGCGGCGACAGCCCATCGAGAAACCTTTTGGCTTCCGCCGGATCCTTTTGCAGCAGCGCCTCGTAGATCATCCCGGTGAAGTCGCCGCCATTGTTCACGATCACGGAGCCGCTCACCTCCCTGGCCGCGCCGGTGAGGTCCTCGCGCAGCCAGCGCTGAAAGGCCGGCTTGGTCTCGCCGCCCCATCCGCCCAGCCCATCTTCCCGCATGGTCACGCTTTTCCAAAATGCGTCACGGCCCGAGATCTTCGGCGGCTCCAGCCGCTCGGCATAGCGCTTCAATCCCTGCAGGGCGGCATCCGCCGGCTCCTGGTCCTCGCTGGAGAGCGCCGCTTTGGCCTTCGCGGCCTCATCCAGATGCTCCGTGGCCCAGACCGTGAAAATGGAATAGATCGCCCCGCTGCGCACCGGCCCTGCCAGCATCTGCGCATAGTGCAGGGCCTCCGCCGGCGCGAATGACGCCCAGATCGAGAAGAGCTGCCGCAGAGACCCGTTCTCATCCATCGGCCGCTCTTTCAGATCCGCGAACGCGCGTGGAAATTCGGTGGGCTCCATGGACTGAAAATAGCGCGCTGCCGCCGCCAGCCGATGCAGTTGGCTGGAATAGGCGCCCGTCGCCGAAAGAGCCGTAAAATCATACGCATGCCTGGCTCCCCCCGGCGCCGCCGCTTCGCCCGGAGAAGCATCCCGCCGTGTTCCCGCATCTTTGGATTCATGAGCCTCCGCGGTCGATGGCGATTCCGCCGAAGGCACCTTCGGACGCAGCAGGGTCGGAATCGCAAAGCCAAGGGCGAGCGTGGAAACAGGCAGCAACCAGCGGGCGTTCATTGGGAATTTTTCTGTTGCGCGCGTTCGTTCAGGCGCTGCTTGGCCTCGGGTGTGAGCGCCTCATCGCGGCTGAGATAATTAGCCAGCGCCTCCGCCGGCATGCCGTCATTCAGCGCCTCGCCCAGCCAACGCTCCACCGTCGCGGAAAGCGCCGCCGGCTCCAGCACTCGCCTGGCGATTTTCACGCCGCCGGCGCCTTTGCGAAACGCTGCGCGCGCCACCTGCACCACGGCGTCTCGATTGCTGTCGGTATTCGGCAACTGGTTTGCCCATGCGATCGCCGAAGGCAGCCCGCGCGCCATCATCTGCGAGGCCATCGTTTGCGTCAGGCTCTGGCGCCGCGGCCCTTCCGGCAGGGTGTTCAGCCACGCCTGTGCCCCGGCAAAATCCTGTTTGATCCAATGTTCCAGGCTGCTGCTCCAAAACCAGTCCAGCTGATTTGCCGGCACCTGCTTCGCCAGTTCCTCCAACCCCGCCACGCCTTTCTCCGCGCGCACGCGCTCCGCCATGCTGCCGTAGATCGCGCCCGCCGCATCCATCTGATCCGCGTACTTCGGCAGCAGTTGCATCGCCAGCTCCGGCTGGCGCAAAGCGAGCGTCTGCAGCACGTGCTCGAGCAATTCGCGCCGCTCGGCCGATTCCTTGAAGCCCGCCACCCAATCGAGCGCCGCCTGCGGATCGCGCACCGACCACTGGAAGACCGCGGATTTCATCGTCTCGCGACTCGCCGCGGTGAGCGGTTGGTCCGCCAGCATCTCCAGCGCCGCCTTCGGATCCTTGGTCACCATCGCCTCCGTGTAAGTCTTGAGCGTCGCAGCGGCCAGTTCCTGATCCTTCAGGCCCCGCATCCATTGAAATGCCGCGTTCGCATCCTTCTTCGACCACGCCGCGGCGACCGCGCCCACGGCATCCATGCGATCCTGCTCGCGGGCGAGCGCCAGCGCCGCGACGCCGGCGGCCGCCGGATCCCGCTCCGCCCATTCCGCGAAAATCTTGGCGTAAGTATCGGTGTGATACGTTGGTTGCTCCGGAGCCGTGAGCAACGCCTTCAGCGCGCGCTCGGGCGATGAGCCTTTGGCCGCGTCCCGGAAAGCCAGGCTGCCGAGCGTCCGAAAAGCGGACTTCTGCCGCCCCGGCGGCAGCATTTCAAACCAGTGGAGAAACCCCTCCGGGTCGCGCTTCACCCACGGGTCCACGATCGAGAACGCCGCGATCCGCCGCTGATCTTCCGGCACCGTCTCCAGCCAGGCCTCGGCACCCTCCGGGTCCACCTCCGCCCAATACCCGAGGAACAACTGGGCCTGCGGATCCCCCGCCGCGAACGCCGCGCGTGCCGCCGCGCCCACCTCGCGCGGGGAGAGTTTTTCCAGCTCCGCGAAAATCGTCGCGGCCGCGGTGGCTGGCGCCTTCTCCCGCATCATGCGCTCACTGGCACGTTGGTACGCCGACAACCCCACCGTTTCAAATTGCGCCGACCCATTGCCGCCGGCCGAAGCTGCCGTCGAGCCCTGCTTCGCTTGGACCAAGCTGGGATTTTGCGCATCGGCTGGCCCCGCCGTTCTTGGCGCCGTCCAGACCGAAAGCGCCCATCCCACTCCAAACGTCACGACGGCCGAGATGAAATATGGGGACCACTTTGTCATCGGCGCAAACGCATGCCGAGTCCCCGCCGCCATGTCAATCGACGCACCAGCAAAACTCCGTCCTTCGCGCATGCGTAGGAGCGGCTGGAGGCCTCCTCTCTTCAAGGATAAGCACTCAACTGCGACGACTCGAAAAGTCATCGCACGCCAGAGCCTGGTGTGGCGGAAGCTGTCGCCCGGCGGAATTTACTTCTTCGCCGGCGGCACCGTCACCGGCGGCGTCACGGCTTCCACCGGCTTGGCGGGAGCAGTGGGAGCCGCCTCAGGCTTCTCGTTTTGAGCGCCTTCCTGCGCCTTGCGCAGTTGCTCCAGGATCTCCGGCGGGATCTGTCCACCCCCCGGGGGCGCTGGCGGTGGGGGCGGCAGCTTGATCTCGATCTTCGCCTTCGCCTTCAGGTCGGCCATCAGCTCGCTCACGGCCTTCTGGCGCTGTTCGCGGGTGAGGAAGTCCGTGATGTCCTTCTTCACTTCCGCAAAAGCCTGCTTGGAGGCGTCCTTGTGGTCGGTGGCCTTGATGATGTGGTAGCCGAACTTCGAGCGCACCGGGGCCTTGGTCACTTCACCGGGCTTGAGCTTGAAGGCGGCATCGGAAAATTCCGGGACCATCTGCTGGCGGGAGAAGAAATCCAGATCGCCGCCGCGCTCCTTGCCACCGGGTTCCTCGGTGAGTTCCGCGGCGAGCTTGGCAAAGTCTTCCTTTTGCGCGCGGTCCGCGGCGGTTTGCGCTTTCTTCTCCACTTCCACCACCTTGTCCGGGGTGGCATCGGGTGTGAGCATGAAAAGAATGTGGCTGGCGCGCACCAATTCCGGCGACTCGAAATCGTGGGCGTTGGCGTCGTAGAATTTCTTCGCCTCCGCTTCCGTGGGCTCCGTGATCTTGCCCTTGGTTTGCTCCTCGAACCACTTGCGCTGGGTCAGGCCCAGGCGGATATCCTTCTTTAGATCGTCGAGCGTCTTCCCGTTCTCCTTCAGCTTGGCCACCACCCCAGCATCGTCGAGCTTGTTGCCCTCTTTAATCTTCGCGATCTCTCCGTTCACATCGGCGTCCGAGACGGTAATGCCTGCCGTGGCCTTCGTGATCAGCTTCTCCATCACCAGATTGTCCAGGATCTGCCGCGTCGCTTCGTCGCGCTGTCCTTCCGGCAGGGCACCCGGCGGCATGCCCTGGGCGGCCATGGCTTCGCCGATCTCTTTGTTCACTTCGCCGCGCTTGATTTCCGCGCCGTCCACGATGGCGAGCACCTCGTTGTCGTCCGCCTTCGCGACCGGCTTGGCCGCGGATTTGGCGTCCGTGGCCGCGGGAACTACGGCCTTCGCCGGGGCCTCAGCGGCCGGGGTGGCCGGCTTCGCGGCCGCGGGCGCTGCCCCCTTCTTCTTGGGCGCGGTGTCCGCGCCAAAAACGACGGCGGCGGCGGCCAGGGCCAAGGCTACGGCAAACGGACGAGAGTGGATCAATTTCATGAGAAAGGGGCGGAAGCTGGCACGCCCCCTCCAGCCTTGCGAGGGGAATTTTGATCTTAATTTAAGGAGGCCGAAATAGGCATGGCACCTATTGCATCGGCATCGTGAGCTCTACTTTTTGCTCCCCGCGGAGGACCGTTACCGGGACCTTTTCCCCGACCTGATGCTCCTGCAGCAGGTGCGCAATTAACTCGCCTTCGCTCATCCGATGACTCAGCCCCGCGCACCCCACGAGCACGTCGTCCTTTTGAAAGCCCGCATTCTTTGCCGCGGCGTGCTTCCCATACTGTCCGACTGATTTGACGGTGAGAGCCATGCTGTTGGCGTCCAGCGACCGGCTTTTGCGCGCGACGTCGTCCAGGTCCTCGACCACCAGTCCGCCCAGTGCCATGCCCCGCATGGGCCACGTCCCCACCCGGTGGGAGATATCCCCCTTTTTCCGCCAATCCTCCGGCAATTCCAGCTTCGCCTGCGCGGCCAGATTTCCCCGGTGATAGCCGATGAGGAGCGGCATCATCCCGGGAAAGCGGTGCAGCGCCCAGCTGACGTCCGCAATGGAGATGACAGGTTGCCCGGCGACCTGAGTAAGGTCATCGCCCATCTTGAGCCCCGCCTTTTCCGCGGGCGACCCTGGGGCGATGGACGCGATCCGAGCCGAAAAATCCGGCGAGAGCGTGAGCCCGATCGTCTCCGGCGCGGGGAAGGGGAAGATCCATTCCGTGGGGATGGGCTGCTTCTTTTCCCGATACGTCAGCCGCATCGCATCGCCGATCTGGTGGCAGTGCACGCAGCTCGGCACCACCTTTCCATTCCAATCCAGGTCGGCTTTGTATTTGGCGCTCAAGGTGGGAATTTGCACCGGCGTCTTGAATGGAAAGGGCTGGCCCTGCTTGCCGTTGAGCTGGGCTTTATTGGCTGGATATCCCTTATGCAGCGCGAGCGCGCCTTCCAGGGCCCGCTGCAAGCCCGACGTCGCCTTGTCGCCCGCATCCGCTTGATGCGCCCAGGAGCCGTAGCGGCCGTAGAGCGTCCCGTCCGCATTAAAAAAGAAGGCCGAGAAGGAGAGGTCGTAGTCGAATTGGTAGCGCGCCAGATCGAGGGTGTTCGCATTGATCACCCGCACGCAGATAAATTGGTCAAGGAGCGGCGCCACCTCCGAACGCTCCATCAGCAATTGGGCGTCGATGCCTGCGCACGCCAGGCAGGGCACGCAGCGGAGGACCACCAGCACCGGTTTGCCGGTCCGCTGGGCCTCCGCGAAGGCCTTTTCCGGGTCGTTGTAGTTCCAGCGCGGATCGTTCTCCAGGTTGGCCTTGTCCAGCCGGACGGCTCCCTCGCGATCTTTGACCGCCTCGGAAAAGGCTGAAGTGGCCAGGGCCAGCAGACAGAGGGAGGTGGAGAGCATCCGAGAGAAGAGCATGCGCCCATGCTCCGCAGCTCACCCCGTGTACGCAACGTTATTCCCCTGTGGAGGCTGCTTGGGAGACGGGAGGAAAGCGGTCTGGTGGCGAGCGCCGAAAATGACCCTCGAAAAAAATTCGCCCGATTTGTCCACATTGGCGTCTGTCGAACGTCGCTGCTTTGAACACGCGGCCTGCCCGCACCTGATACCATGAACCAAAAATCCGCTACGTCCATCGTGCCCTACACGCCCAAAAGGGCTGGAAACTTCGATTCCTTGCCCCATGGATGCGGGGTCCTGTACTTCGACGTTTCAGGTCCCAGCTTGGGCATTGTCACTTCCATCATCCGCGCCAAACCCATGAATCACCAGCCCAGTCCCGCCGGCGGCACGGTCGTCAAAGGCCGGTAGCGCCGCTGTTTCAAGTCACCCTGCCACTGCAACCATCAGCCAATCCACGCCATGCTCTATCCCATTCTCATCGGCCTCGGGGCCGTCATCGTTCTCTTTCTCATCGTCGTCGCGCTGCGTCCGTCGGATTTCCGCGTTTCGCGCTCCGCCATTGTTGACGCGCCGCCATCCGCCGTCTTCCCGCACATCAATGACCTCCACCAATGGGAGGCTTGGTCTCCGTGGGAGAAGCTCGACCCCGGCATGAAGCGGACCTTCGGCGGCATGCCCCAGGGCGTCGGAGCCACCTACACGTGGAATGGGAACAACAAGGTGGGGGAGGGGACCAACACCATCGTGGAAAGCCGGCCGAATGAGCTCGTCGGGATGAAACTCGAATTCCGCCGCCCCTTCGCCGGCACCAATGCTGTCCAATTCACCCTTACTCCCCACCAGGGCGAACAGACAGTCGTCACCTGGACGATGACCGGTAAATTTAACTTCCTCTGCAAGGCCGTCGGCATGTTCATGGACATGGACAAAATGTGCGGCAGCCAATTTGAGACCGGCCTTCGCCAGTTGAACACCGTTGTCACCGCCCCGGCAAACGCCTGACACCGCGTAGCGCTTTCCTTCCCTGGAACCCTCAGTATCAAAACCAACAAACGACAACTATGAGCATCATCTCGAACGCACCCATCCAGCCCTACCTCATCTTCGAAGGCCGTTGCCAGGAGGCCCTGGATTTTTACCAAAAGGCGCTCGGCGCCAAAATCGGCATGGTCATGCGTTTCAAGGATAGCCCGGAGCCGCCCTCGGGTGACTGCGGCGGCGGCAATCCCAACGCCATCATGCACTCCAGCTTCCAGATCGGCGAATCCACCATCATGGCGTCCGATGGCCGCTGCCAGAGCGCGGCGAAGTTCGAAGGCTTCAGCCTCTCCTACACCGTGAAGAGCGAGGCCGAGGCCGCGGAAAAATACAACGCCCTGCTCGAGGGCGGCCAGGTCATCATGCCGCTGACGAAGACCTTTTTCTCTCCGAGCTTCGGCATGCTCACCGACAAATTCGGCGTGAGCTGGATGATCTACATGGCTGGTGCGCAGCACTAGCGCTGGGTTTCTCGCCTGTCTTTCAAGGCTCTCCGTGCCTCGCGCGCGGAGAGCCTTCGTTTTTGGAGGGGCATCCTCCGCTGTGAAGACAATGTGGCTGCGACCGGAAGGTCGCAGAGAGCGGCTACGACGTTTCGCAAACTGCCCTAATTCTTGGGGCTGCGCCCCAAGCTGGTATGAGTCGCACCTTCGGTGCTCCTGGGCTGGGTTGCGGAAAGTGCGTACCTATGAATCGATTTTCTCCCTTGCCCGATTCCAAAAATTCCCTCGCAATCTCCATTTGCACAATCACGCGCGCCATGTAGCGTCCGCGCCCTTTTTCAACCGCGATGGAACTACCAAAACCGGGACAACGATGGGTCAGCGATACGGAGGCCGAGCTCGGGCTCGGCATCATCCTCAAGGCCGAGTACGGCCGCGTGGAGGTCTATTTTCCAGCCGCCAAGGAGCGGCGCCAGTACGCCATTGAGTCCGCCCCGCTGCGCCGCGTGCGCTTTCAAGCCGGCGACAAAATCAAGACGCATGAAGGCGTGGAACTCGTCGCCACGACCGTGGAGGAACGGAATGGCATGCTCGTTTACCACACCGATTCCCGCGAGGTGCCGGAGGCCGAGCTCTCGGACACGATCAGCTTCAGCAAGCCCGAGGAGCGTCTCTTCGCCGGGCAGGTGGACGATCTGCAGACGTTCGACCTCCGCGCCGAGGCGCTCCATCGCCGCAGCCGCCACCGCCAGTCGCCCGCGCGTGGCTTCGCGGGTGGTCGCGTGGATCTCATCCCGCACCAGCTTTCGATCGCGGGCGATGTCGCCTCACGTCTCGTCCCGCGCGTGTTGCTCGCGGATGAAGTGGGTCTCGGCAAGACGATCGAGGCCGGCCTGATTCTCCATCGCCTTCACCTCACCGGCCGCGCCGAGCGCATTCTCATCCTCGTGCCCGAGCCGCTCATTCACCAATGGTTCGTCGAGCTGTTGCGCCGCTTCAATCTGCTCTTCAGTCTCTTCGACGAAGAGCGTTGCGTGTCCATCGAGGCGAATGAACCGGGCGCGAATCCCTTCCTCGATAGCCAGATCGTGATCTGCAGCACCGCCTTTCTCGCGGGCAGCGACGCGCGCGCCGCGCAGGCCCGTCAAGCCGGCTGGGACTTGCTCGTGGTCGACGAGGCGCATCACCTCGAATGGGCACCCGAGCAACCGAGTGCCGAGTACCGCATGGTGGAAGCGCTGGCCCGCCAGACGCCCGGCTTGCTCCTGCTCACCGCGACGCCGCAGCAACTCGGCCCGGAAGGCCACTTCGCCCGCCTACGCCTGCTCGACCCGGATCGCTACGCTTCGCTGGAAGCTTTCCTCGCGGAGTCGGACCACTACGAGCATGTCGCCAGCGCCATCGACCGCCTCATCGGCGGGCAGCCGCTGAGCAAGGACGACCAGAAATTGTTCGGCCACAAATCCGCCCGCATCCGCCGCCACTGCGAGGAACTCGCCGGCGGAAAGGAGGAAGCGCGCACGCGTCTCGTTTCCGAGTTGCTCGATGAATTCGGCACCGGCCGCGTGATGTTCCGCAACACCCGCGCCGCGCTCTCCGGCTTCCCCGAGCGCCAGGCCCATCTGGCGCCGCTCGGCGCCAAGGCCAAGGCCGACGCCGACAGCATCGACGCCCGCGTAAAGTGGCTCGTCACGCTGCTGAAGGAACTCGGCACGGCCAAGGTCCTGCTCATCTGCCGCACGCGCGAGCTGGTGGAAGACATCGCCGCCCGCCTGCAGCGCGAGATCAACGTGGCCGCCGCCATTTTCCACGAAGGACTCACGCTCCTCCAGCGCGACCGGAATGCCGCCTACTTCGCCGAGGAGGAAGGCGCGCGCATCCTGCTCTGCTCGGAGATCGGCAGCGAAGGCCGCAACTTCCAATTTGCGCACCATCTCGTGTTGTTCGATCTGCCGGAAAACCCGGAGCTGCTGGAGCAGCGCATCGGCCGCCTCGACCGCATCGGCCAGACCGCGACTATCGAAATCCACGTGCCGTACGTTCCCGGCACTGAATCCGAAGTGCTCGCCCGCTGGTACCACGAGGGGCTCAACGCTTTTGAAAAGAACGTGCACGGGGCTTCCGAGATTGTCCGCACGCTCGCGAAGGACTTTGCCGCGCTCCGGGAGAAGGTCACCGCCGCCAAGCTCACCAAATTCCTCACCAAGACGCGCGACCTCCGCGGTAAGGTGGCGAAGAAACTCGAGCGGGGTCACGACCGCCTGCTGGAGCTGAATTCCTGCAAGCCCGAGCGCGCCGCCGAACTCGCTCGCCACATCAGCGCGCTCGATGCCGACGCGAGCTTCGAGACCTTTATGGTCCGGCTCTTCGATCACTTCGGCGTCCACGTGGAGGAGCTTTCGCCCCGCGCGTATTTCCTGCGCCCGGGCCATCTGCGCACCGACGCCTTCCCCGCGCTCCGCGAGGAAGGCCTCTCCGTCACGTTTGAGCGCGCCCGCGCTCTCAGCCGCGAAGACCTCGGCTTCATCAGCCCCGACCACCCGCTCGTCCGCGGTTCGCTGGATCTGCTGCTCGGCTCCGAGTCCGGCAACTCTGCGTTTGGCGTCTGGAAAACGCCCGGCACCGAGGCCATCCTGCTGGAGGTCTACTACGTCGTGGAATGCGTCGCACCCGCCGCGTTGCATGCGGATCGCTTCCTGCCTGCCACGCCGGTTCGCGTGGTGGTGGACCATGCCCTCGTCGATCATTCGTCCGATGCGGCCGTCTCCTCCGCGAAACTGGAGAAGGGCGACATCGTCCGCCTGCTCGATCGGGGCGTGGTGAAAAAGAAGCTCATCCCCGCGATGCTCACCGCCACGCAAAAGCTGGCGACCACTTCCATGCAGCAACTGGTGGAAGCTGCCACCGCCGCGATGAACTCCCAGCTGCAGGACGAGATCGAGCGCCTCGAGGATCTCCGCGAGCTGAACGACCACGTTCGCCCCGAGGAAATCGCCGCCGCGCGACAGCATCAATCCGACCTCGCTACGGCTCTCGCCACCGCTCGCCTCCGCCTCGACGCCCTGCGCCTGATCTTTCGCATCCCGTAGGGCATTGGGCTGACTTGCTCTTTGCGAGCAGCACCGTGGACTGCGGCAGCTTGCTGCGTGCATTGGGGCAGATCTCTCGAAGTGGGAAGCGTCTCCTCGCCACGACGCAGCAAGCTGCGTTCACCACACAGCCGCTGCAAGCTGCCGCACTCCACGGCGCGCCTCGCCGTTCGCCTACACCCAATCACCTTGGCACCGACGATTGTTGTTCAGACACTCTCCGGACGCCATGAGCCTGACCACCAATCTCACGTTGGAAGAAATCGGCCGAATTCGGGGCAGGGCCGCCATGCTGCGCGGTCTGGAGCGGCAGTTCTACCTGGCCGGGGTTCGCGATGGCATTGCCGTGGCCACGGAGACCGATGAGAAGCAGGATGGCACCCTGGCCGGCGGTGCTGAATTGCACGCCTTTTACGATTTTCTCGACTTGGAAAGCGTTCCGACTCCGACCGCGCTCATGGGTGGCAGCGGCGGAATTCACTGACGAGGCTTCCACCCCGTCACATCAACCGCGGCGGAATCGAAAATTCCAGCCGCCCGCCGTCCTGCGCAAACTCGAAAATCTCGATGCTGCTCAGCGAGCATTTCCGGATGTGCAGCCCATCGCTTTTGGCCCCGATGAGGTGGGCCGCGAAATGGCTGAAGTCCGGTTCATGGCCGACCACCATCACCGACTTGTATTCCGCAAATTTTTCCAGCTCGTGCAGCATGTCCTCGGGACGCGCGCCGCAGGCCAGCCAGCGCACGATTTTCATCTCCACGCGCAGGTGTTCCGAGACGATTTTCGCCGTCTGATGCGCCCGCCGAATCGGGCTCGTCAGGATCAACTCCGGCTGGACGTCGTGTGCTTCACAAAAACGCGCTGTCCGCTGCGATTGCGAGATGCCCTTGTCGGACAAATGGCGGTCGTCGTCGTGAGCCGCGACCGTGTCGGCGTCCGCGTGACGAAGAAGATAAAGCTGCATGGATGGAGGGTACGAAAAAAGATGAAGCTAGGTGCGAGGGGCAATGCAGGCAGGCTCTGTGCCAGTTTCCAGACAAAGGCCACCTGGGCCCGGGGCCCTGGATGCTACATCACCAAGCCTCCATCCACCGTGAGCACCTGCCCGGTGATATATTTTGCCTCATGGCTCGCGAGAAAGGCCACCGCCGACGCGATGTCTTCCGGTTCGCCAAAACGCTTCACGGGAATTTCCTCCACCACATCGTCCTTAATCTCCTGCGAGAGCACGTCCGTCATGTCCGTGGTGATGAACCCCGGCGCGACCGCATTCGACGTAATGCCGCGGGTGGCCAGCTCGCGCGCCACCACTTTGGTGAACGCGATCAGCCCCGCCTTGCTCGCAGCATAGTTCGCCTGCCCGGCATTGCCCATCAGGCCCGCCACGCTGGCGATATTGATGATGCGTCCGCTGCGCTGCTTCATCATCGACCGCGCTACGCCTTGGTAAAAATTAAACGCCCCGCGCAGGTTCGTCGCCAGCACCAGGTCCCAGTCCTCCACGCTCATGCGCATGGACAGCCCGTCGCGCGTCACGCCGGCATTGTTCACCAGTACGTCCACCCGCGTAAAATCCGCGAGGACCTTGGTGCAAAGCGTCTGTACGGCGGCGTGATCGGCGGCATCCACCGCATAGGCCTGCGCCAGTCCAGCGTGCTTGGCATTGATCTCGTCCGCTACCTGGGCGCTGTTCTTTTCCGTGCGCGAGACCACCGCCACGCGCGCCCCCTCGGCCGCCAGCCGCAAGGCAATCGCCCGCCCGATCCCGCGTCCCGCTCCAGTGACAATGGCAACTTGATTGGCAAATCTCATGCCCATGTTTTGGGAGGGAAGGGGAGAGTATGTCCAGTGCGATGTGTGGCCCGGAGGAGGTGCCTGAAAGGGGGGGAGTATTCCGTATTCGGAGACCGTCCGCGGAAGCGGACACAAAATAGGCCCGATAGGACACATAAGTCCTATGGGACGCCTGCGAAATCTCGCCCCCTCAAATATCAAACGCCAGTGACCCGCCCGTGGCCGGGGCCAGCTTCACCATGTCCTCAATCGAGCGGCTATCCAGGATCTCGCCCAGTTCTTTCCGGATTCCCGTCATCATCTTCCGGAGCGGGCACGTCCGCGGATCCGGGCAGGTGCAGGGCTGGGCCGGTTTGTCCCCGGCGCAGGCCACCGGCGCGAGCGGGCCGTCAAAATGGGCGATCACATCGCCAATCCGGATCTCCTCCGGCAACCGCACCAGGGTGTAGCCACCGCGCACCCCGCGCTTGCTCGAAAGAATACCCGCATGCCGCAGCGTCAGCAAAATCTGCTCGAGAAATTTCAGCGGGATGCGCTCCTGGTCAGAGAGTTCCTGGATGGACCACGACTTCGTCCGGTGCCGTGCAATCGCCGTCAGCGCACGCAGCGCATACTCTGCCTTTTTCGAGATGCGCATTAGAGTCGTCCGACCGGTGACCCCGGCTTCTCCTGCTCGTCGAGCATCTTAATGCCCGGATTCGTATCTTCGTCGTAGATTTTGGCTCGCGATTTCGGCGGCTTGTTCCCATGCGCGCACGCGCCGACCACCATAGCGGTCACTGCGATCAGGAGGTAACGAAAAGTATTCACGGCCAGGCATCCTAGTCGGATTGCGTCACTTGCCAAGCGGGGACCTCTCGATGATTTCCAGAGGGATTCCCAGCCGCTCACTGCCCGCCGAATAACAAGTCAAAAACCCCATTCGCTGCCTTTTTCGCCGCGTTCTTCCCGGTCTGTAGAACCGTCCCCGCCGCTTCGGTCGCCGTATCCTGCACGGTTTCCACCACCGCCTCACCCGCGGCCACCACGAGCCGCGACGACAAATCCTCGCGCGGCGCCGAAGTCGTCCCGGCCAGCCGCACCGGCGCCCACAAGAAGCCCTCACGCTGCTCGGTAAACACCTTTTCCTGCGCGCCGGGAATCCACCGCAGCGCCCCCGGGCTCAGGCCGAGCGAGAGCGTCCCGTCGAGTTGGTCGTCCTTCACCGTAAAATTACCCTTCACCCGCAGATACTGGTTATCCAGCACCATATTGGTTACCTTCACCGTGCGCGCGCCGCGGTCGTATTCGAAGTCTCCCGTCAGCCGATCCAGCGAGAGATGCCGGATGCCGTCCGTCTTTGTGTACTCGGCGATTTTTTGCAGCACTGGCAGCGCCTCCAGCACGCCTTGCTTCAGCGAAACTTTGCCGGTCAGCACCAGCCGGTCTCCGCCCCCTCGGCCGATCGGTAACTTCAGCCGGGCTTCCCCGTTGATCTTCCCGTGCAACCGCGCCCGCCAGTCCGGCGGCAGTACCTCGGCGGCGTCCACGTCCGTCACCTCCAGTTGCAGGTCTGCCAGGGTCTTGGGATTGAATTCCCCCGTGGCCTGCACGTCTCCTCCGCCAATGCGCGCCTTCGCGTCCTGGATAAAGAGCACCTTCTCCGCTTCCTTATAGACCCCCCGGGCACTCGTGAGCTGAAAGGGCGGGATCGAAATCGGTACCCGCAGTTCACCGCCATCGCCCTCCAGCTTCCAGCCGCCTTCCACCTCGGTCGCCCGCACCGCCACGCCGGTCATCCCGCCGCCCCCATCCCACTTCATGCGCAGCTCCCCCACGCGTGCTTTCGGGACGTCCACCTTCCGCGGCTCGGTTGAGGGCGGCGGCAGGTTCAATTCCAGCCGGCTGTCGGTGCTCACGTCCACCTCGATGCGCTGGACCTCCACGTTGTCCAACACGGCTTTCCGCTCGCCCAAGATCAGTTTGATGAGCGAGGGCAGGCGATAGTCCCCACGGATATTCTCCGCCGTCAACTTGGCAAAGCCTGCCTCTTGCGTCCCCTGCGCCTCAAAGCGCTCCGTGTAAAATTGGCTATCCTCCAGCTGCGGTCGCGCCAGTTCCACCTTCGCCCGCAGCGCCCGGCCCGACTCCTCCTCCACCTTTTCCCGAAACTCCGCGCTGCGCAGATACCGCCCCACCCACGCCTGCGCGCCCAGCAGTCCCACCACCACCAGCACCACGAGCCCTCCGCCAACCCAGGCGACGACTTTCCAGGCGGAACTCTTTTTCTTGGCGATACGATGCATGAACAGGGACTTCCTCAACAGATGGCAGAGGTTCCCCCGGAAAGCCAGAGGTAAGCGGAAAACCCTCGTCCGAGTAGAAAGCGCCACGAGGTGCGCCCTTTGTCTCCGGGCGCCGGTCGCCTTTTGTCTCGTTGCGGACTGCGGTTGGACTCTTTATCTTACAGCCCATGCAGTACCCCGTCGTTCTCATCGAAAGCGAGGAAGGCTTCGCCATCACGTGTCCCGCGTTACCGGGCTGCCATTCGCAAGGGGCCACGCGTGAAGAAGCCTTGGCCAATATCCGGGAGGCGATTTCGCTTTGGCAGGAGGTGGCAGAGGAGGACGCTGCACGGGCTTTGACGGCTGAGGGCGCCCGCTTCACACGTGAACTTGTATCCGTGTAAGCGCGATGCCGAAGATTCCCGGCATTAGCCAGCGCGACGTGGTGCGCGTTTTTGAAAAACTTGGATTCTGGATCGCTCGACAGAGTGGCCACATCGTCATGAGCGACGGAAAGGTCCGGCTGGTGATTCCCAGGAATAATCCGATCAACGCGATTACCATGGGGAGTATCGCCAAGGACGCGGGCCTGACGCCGGAGCAGTTTCGGACGCTGCTTTGAACACGGGCGTGAAGTTGTTCCCGCGCAAAATCTCTTCCCGTCCCGCCGCCTCGTATTGCACAAGCGCCGCGTGAATCGTCTTACAGCCCTGCTCATCGCCATCGTCCTTTGGGCGGGCATCTTTCTGCCGGGGCTGGGTTCCACCGAGCTCCGCGGCGAGGAGCCGCGCCGCACCATGCCCGCCGTCACCATGGCGGCGGGCGGCGATTGGATCGTCCCGTACGTTGGCGGCGAGCCCTTCCTCCGCAAGCCTCCGCTCGTCCAATGGTGCATTGCGTGTTCCCTGAAAATCTTCGGCCACAGCGCGTGGGCGGCGCGGCTTCCCAGCGTGCTGAGCATCCTCGCGCTCGCGATCGTGATGATCCTCGGCACGCGCCGCTGGCTCATCACCGAGCAATCCCTCCTCGCGGCCATCATCATGATGACGCAGACCGCCATTGTCGACAAAGGCCGCCTCGGTGAATTGGAGGCCATTTACACCGCGCTCAGCGGCATCGCCATTGTGCTCTGGATGAGTTGGTGGGTGCAGGGCCGATCACCGTGGCTGGTCTGGACTGTGCCCTTCGTCTTCCACGGCCTGGCGCTGCTCGCGAAGGCCCCGCTGCACCTCCTCTTTTTCTACGCCATCGTCGCCGGAGCTCATGTTGCGTCCGGCGATTGGAGGCGCATCTGGCTGAAAAATTCGCCCACCAACTGGCGCATTGGCTTCGGCTGGCTCCTCGTCGTGGTGGGCATCGGCTGGTGGTTTTTTAAGCGCGAGCCGGAATCCCTGCATCTTTGGTCGCTCGCCGTTTTCGGCGCCGGCGCTGTCATTCTTCCTGCCTGCAGCCGCCCGCACCTCACTGGCGTCACGCTCATGGTCCTTATCTTCGCGGCGTGGGCGGAGCCGTACTATCACCGTGTGGACCCCGTCGCCCTGGCGGAGACGCTCAAGCACCAGGCCATCGACCGCTTCACTGGTTCCGATTCCGGCTTCCGCACCTGGCTCCTGAATCTCCCCAACGGCCTCGCCGATCATCTCCCCTGGGTGCTCTTCGCCCCCTTCCTCTGGACCCGCGTTGCCGGCGCCGGCTGGCACGATCGCGAATCAGCCCTGTTCCGCGGCGGACGCTGGGCCGTGGCCCTCTCCTTCTTTGTGCTGCTGCTCATTCCCGGCGTGCTCCCGCGCTACGTGCTGCCGCTCACAGCGCCCTTCAGCCTTTTCCTCGCCCAAGTGCTCTGGCGCTGCCCGCGCCGCGTCCGCCGCTGGTGGCGCGCCACGCTGCTCGTGCTCACCATCGTGATGCTCATGGGCTCTCTCGCCGCGCCTTTCGTCATTGGGGCCGCCATCAGCCGGGGCGCCGTGGCGCTGAACCCGCTGGTGGCAGTCGCCCTCAGTCTGCCCTTCTTTATCGCCGCCCTGGCCCTTCTCTCCTTACGCCGGCGTCTGCGCGAAACTCTCCGCCTCACTATTTGGACAGGCGTGGTCGCCGCGATGGGCCTCACACTGTACGCTCTCGCCGCTGTTCCCTGGCTTCGGTTGAGCGAGAAAGGGCGTCCTTTCGCGGCCGCCATCGATGCCCATTTAAAGGGAGCAACCGTCGTGGCCTATAATGTGGGTGATTTTCCGCCACTGCTGGGGGTCTTATTTCACATGGAATCCCCCTATGTTTACGCCCCCACAGAGAAAGAAGCGCCCTCCACGCCTTCCTATTTCCTTGTCCGCGAGGAAGATCGTAAAAAATTCGAAGCCAAATTTCGTCCGTTGGACGAATCGCTCGTTCCTCCTCTTCTTTCTCGGGATGGCAAGAAAGTAGCTATGCTGTTACAAGCAGTCCGTCGCAGGGAGTCCCCAACTCCGCCCCCGTCTCAGTAGAAACCATTAAGGAAACTTGCTCTATGCCTCTAAAGAAGTTGCGCACCCTAACCCAAACCCCTATCTGACCGGGGCAGTTCGCCGATGATCGTCCAGCACAACCCGCCTCTTCATCTCACGTACTGCCTCAATATCCACCCAGGCGAAACCTGGGCCGAGCAGCTTGTTGCCATTCAGGAGAAGGCTTCGCTCGTCGGGAAATTTGTGGCGCATGAGAATTGGTTCGGACTCGGTCTCCGTCTTGGAGCCCAGGCCGTGGATGACCTCGCCAACGATCCTCCCGGCCGCGCCGCCGCGCTGGAGATGTTTGCCGAGCACAAGCTCTACCCGTTTTCAGTCAATGCCTTCCCCTATGGCCGCTTTCACGATGGCCCGGTGAAGGAGCATGTCTACGCGCCCGACTGGCGCATGACCGAGCGCCGCAACTACACGTTCGACGTGTGTGATATCCTCTCGGAGTGGCTCCCGCAGGGCGTCGATGGCTCGATCAGCACCGTGCCCTGCTCGTTCAAGGGCTGGATCACCGATCACCGCGCCGTGCATGCCATGGCTGAAAATCTGGCCGCCGTGGCCGCCTACCTCGCGGCGGTGTACGACGACACCGGCAAGGACATCCACCTCGGCCTCGAGCCCGAGCCGTCCTGCTATCTCGAGACCACCGACGAGACCGTCACCTTTTTCAAAGAGATCCTGTGGACCTCCGGCGTGGAGGAAGTGCAGCGCATCCGCAACTGCGGCCGCGAAGAAGCCGAGACGATCATCCGCCGCCACATCGGCGTGTGCTTCGATACCTGCCACGTCGCCCTGCAGTTCGAGGACCCGCTCGAAGCCCTCCGCACCTACCGCCGCGAAGGCATCCGCATTTCCAAAGTGCAACTCAGCGCCGCGCTGGCCTGCCCGGCCGTGCCGGACGCTTGGGAAAATCTGCAATCTTTCGCCGAGGGCACGTACCTCCACCAAGTGAAAGCCCGCGGGGCCGACGGCATCATCCGTTCCTGGACGGATCTCCCGCTCGCCCTCGCCGACGTCGAAGGCCGCCAGGGCCTTGAGGATGCCCGCATCCATTTCCACGTCCCGCTCTTCTTCAAGGAATACGGCCTGCTCAGCAGTACCGCGGCGCTCATCACCCCCGACTTTTTCGAGGAACTCCGCACCGGCGCCACGAGCCACGTCGAAATCGAGACCTACACCTTCGACGTCCTGCCCGCCGCCGTCCACCCCGGCGACGTCGTCCGCAGCATCGCCCGCGAATTCCAGTGGGTGATGGAGCACTTGTAAAATCTCACTTTTCGTAGGGCAGGGGAGCGGCCGTCAGCATCCGAACCATAAAGCCGAAGGCCCTCGGACTGCGGTGATTATTCGCCGCTTTCGGTTCGAGCTTCCAAGGCGCGATCGACCACAAAGCGGTGAAGAATCACCGCACTCCGAAAGCGCTCCGCGCGTCAGTTTCTTGAGCCCCTTCTACCTCGGCCGCACCAGCATCTCTTCGACCACCACGCGCGCCGGCAGATTGATGCACAGCATCACGCAATCCGCGATGTCCTCGGGCCGCATCATCTTCTCTCGCGCCGTGGCATCCGGCACCACCGGGCGCTTCGACAGCAGCGGCGTATCGATATCCCCCGGGAACAACGCACAGGCCCGCACCCCGCGCCCGCGTTCCTCTGCATTGATGCTCTGCGTCAGCCCCGCGAGGCCAAACTTCGACATCACGTACGCCGGGCCTGCCTTGGGCGACGCCTGCTTTCCGGCATCCGAGACGACGTTCACGATCGTCCCGCTCCCGCGCGCGCGCATTCCGGGCAGGAACGCCTGCACGCAATAGTACGCGCCGTTCAAATTCGCATCCATCATCGCGCGATAATCCTCCAGGCACAGTACCTCCAGCGCGCGCTTCGGCGCATTCGTCCCGGCGGAATTAACCAGCACTTCCACGCTGCCAAACTCCGCGAGCACGCGCTTGCCCATCGTCTCCACCGCGCACGCGTCGCCGATATCGCAGACGCAGCGGAGCATGAGATAGCCGAGATTCCCGGCCTTCTGCACCGTTTCCGTCAGCGCGTCCTCGCGTCGGCCCACCAGCGCCACGCGCCAGCCTTCTTTCACCAAAGCCAGCGCCGTTGCCTGGCCCACGCCGCTGCCGGCGCCCGTTACCACTGCGTTCTTCATGCTCATGAGAATTACTTGGTCGGCGAGTAGTCGGTGGCCTGCATGAAGACGGATTTCACGCCGTCCGGAAGGACCGTGAGCGAGCCGCCGCCTTCCTTTTCGCTCGCCGCCTTCGCCGCCACCCAATCCGGGTCCGCGCGGAACGCCGCCCAGGAGGCCTTCGCCGCCTCGGCGTCTTTGTGCGTGATGATGTACATCAGCGTATTTTCCGCGCCCGCCTGCCCGGGCAGCATCGTCCAATACGACAAATTGGTGATCCCGTGCTTCTCAAAGAGCGAGCACGTGTGGTCACGAAACCGCGCCAGCAGCCGGTCCAAATTATTCGGCGTCGTCGTATACGTGCGCAGTTCAAACACCCGCGGCCCTGCAGACGCCGGCTTGATCGCGGGCGAAAAATCAGTGGCCTGCCAGAATGTCGATTCCACTTTGGTGACCAGCTTGCCATTCGCCTCGCTCGCCTTCTGCGCGGCCTGCCATTCCGGATCCGCGCCAAATTCTTTCCACGCCTTCGCTCGCGCTTCCTTGCTCGGGCACGCCGTGACGTAGATCAGTTTGTTGTCCGGATTCTCAATCGGCGTCCAATACCCGATGTTCGTGATCCCGTGCTTCTCGAAGAGTGCGCACGTGTGCTCGCGGAACCGCTTGTTCAGGTCATCCAGCTTCCCCGGTGCCGCGTAGTACACGCGCAGTTCAAAGCAACGCGTATCCTTTTCGGCAGCAATAGCGGGCATAAAGGAGAGGGTGAGAAGAGCAGCAGAGGCGAGGAAGGTTCGGCGGTTCACGGTAGTGACGTGGTGAACCCCCAGACGCTTCCCATCTAAGCCAAAACTGCAAACCAATTCTCGAGCGTCCGAGCAAGGCATTGCCCATCAATGTGGCTCCCGACTCCGTTCGGGAGGTTCAAGGCAAAGCGCGAAGCGCCATCTAAAGGATGCCCCAAATTCAAAAGCGCGATCTCGAACAGCGGCGCCGTCAGTTTGGCGTTCCGCCTTTAGGCGGCAGCAGTGCACGTATCGCAAGCGCGCCCACATGTGTGAGCGCCGTTCCTGTTTTCGGATTGTCTCCAGCGCCGCCTTCGGGGCGCGACCTCCACCGTGTATGATCCGGGGGCTGAAGCCCCGGCTATTGGCCGTCGGCCTTTCGGGCCGAATTCCCTGACCGCTGGCCCTCTGGACTCCTGACCCGCTGGCGCTCGCGTCTACCCCACCTTCCCCGCCTTCCGCCACCGATACAGCGTCGAGACATTGATCCCCAACTGCGCCGAGACCCACGAGTAGTTGTCATGGCTCTCCTCGAGGAGCTTTCGCGCGAGTTCCATCTTCTGCTTCGAGTTTGGCAAAAAGCCCGCCGCTCCCACGGTGGGCATCCCCGGGACCGCCGCCACCGGCGCCACAGAATTGGCTGCCGCCGCTGGAGCCGCCGCGGGGGCGGGCACCGGAGTTTCGGCCGGCTTGTCCCACCACTGCGCGCGCAGCACGGGGCCATCAAACAGGATCACCATCTTGTCGATCGCGCTCTTCAACTCGCGCGCGTTGCCCGGCCACGAGTACGTCTGAAACTTCGCAATCAGCTCCGGCTCGATGCGGTCATAGTGCTTTCCAAATCGCTCGCACGACTGCGCCAGGAACGCCCGCGCAAACGTTGGGATATCGTCCAGCCGCTGGCGGAGCGGGGGAATGCGCAGCGTGATTTCCGAGAGCCGGTAAAATAGATCGCTCCGGAACGAGCCCCTCCCAATCTCCTCTTCCAGATACTTGTTTGTCGCCGAGATCACCCGGACGTCCACGCTGTATTCCTTCATTGCGCCGACGCGCCGGGCCTTCCGCGTTTCCAAAAACCGCAGCAGCTTCGGCTGGAGCGCGATGTCCATTTCGCCGATCTCATCGAGGAAGAGCGAGCCACCTTCCGCCTGCTCCACCAACCCCGGCTTGTCCTTCGTGGAGCCCGTGTAGGAGCCCCTCTCCGCGCCAAACAGTTCCGACTCCAGCAAGTCCTTCGGGATCGCCGCACAGTTCACCGGGATGAAAGGCCCGCCGCCGCCGGACTCATGCAGCGCCTGCGCCACGCGCTCCTTGCCCGCGCCGCTCTCTGCCATCAGCAGCACCGTGGCCTTCGTCGGGCCCAGCCGCTCTACCGCGTTTCGCAGTGACTTCATCGCCGCCGAGTCGCCCAGCAAAATCCCATTCGTGTCCGTCGAGGCCGAGCCATACAGCTGCAGCCACAGCTTCTGCGACTGCTCCGCCTTATCGAGCACTTCGTCCCAGCGGTCATCGTCATCCGTAAGACACAGCACGTCATGCGCGCCGTCGCGCGTCGCATTTACGATCCGTTCCGTATTCGGCTTCGCCGCCACCGCGATGAACAGGCGGTTCGCGGCCCAAATCCGCGAGCGCAGCTGCGGCCACTCGCTCCGCGAGAGAAAGGGCATCGGCACAATCATCACCTCGTCGGCTGTCCCCGTGTCGAGCAGCGGCACTTCCTGCGCCGCCTCAAACACCTGAAACTTAATCCCCAATTCACGGAACCGTTCCGTGATGGAGCCATCGATATCGCCGGGACAGAGTAGAATCATAAAATCGAAAAAGTGGGCTGTCGCACACTCATGCATTGCAGATGCAATGCCAGATCGAAGGAAAATTTCATCATCCTCCACTTCGGGGCGTTGGGACGCGGTGTGAGCGTGGAACTCTTCCTCTTTGTCTTGCTCCTGCTCTTGCTCTCGGAACGAGTCCCCTCGCTGCATCCGGACGTTCCCCGTTACCGACGTGGGCGTCGAACCACCTGCACCACACACGTCCAAATCAAGCTGCCCAGAACGAACAGAAAAATGGGGCTCAGGTAGACGTAGACCACAGGATTCCAGTCCCCGCGGATTTCGAGCACCCACAGCGCCGCTACGACACCGGTGGTGATCCAGTACGCAATCCATCCCCGCGTTGGTTTCGGGACGATCTTTCCCCGGGAGATGAAGCGTGTTCGCCCATCCACATTGCACAGTCCCAAGTAAGCCGCGTACATGCATTCCTTTCTTTTACCGCAGGGACAGGTCTCCGGCGTCGGGACCGCCTTGCTCGCTACCCACTGCATCCCGCGCCCAATCAAAATCGCCGCCAGCGCCACCAGGCCAATGCCTGCAAAGCCAATGGCCATGTACTTAAACATCTCCGCTGCGGGACTCATAGCCGAATGATGCCTGCCCGTTCCTCAATCAGCAATCAGAACTCAGCAATACGCCCCTCTCACTTCCAAATGCCAAAATGCCGCAGCGCCTCCACCACGCCCGCGCTCGCCGCGCCCTCGGCTAGATACCCTCCCGCCGTGCGCACCGCGAGTTTCACTTCTTCGCAGGAATTTCCGGGGCAGGCCACGTAGTGGGCAAAACGCCGGTCCAGCATCGGGAGGTCGTTGTGATGATCGCCCACGGCAAAAACCTCCTCCGCGGCGAAGCCGAGGTGCCGGTTGATTTCCGCCAACGCGGTCCCCTTGCTGTAGTCCTGGTGGCAAAAGCGCACATAGATCGTGTTGCGCTGAAAATTAAAGAGCGGCAGCCCCTCGCGCAGCTTTCCGAGGAAGACGCAAATCTGATCCATTTCCTCAATCGTGCACGTCACCGCGCCGATAAACCGGCCTTGATCGTAAATGGGTGAGGCCCCGGGAACTCGCTCGAGAAACGCCAGCACCTCCGCCAGAAGCGGACCCGCCAGGCGGAAGAGTTCGTCGAGATGCGCCGCCCCGCGCACGTTCCAATCTCCGAGCGGCTCCCAGCCGCCATTGCGGGTGCGCCGGTAAATGTCGCGCTCCTCCACAATCACGAAGTCCGGTTCTACTGGAAATCGAAACTCACGCCTCAGCCCGTCCTCGATGTGCTGGAGCGTCCGGCCCGTGTTGACGGCCCACTGGACGCCCGCCTCGCGCAGTTCCTGCAAAGCGCGAAAGAGTTCCGGCACGATCGGCGGTTTCGCCTCGTGATTCACGAGCGTCCCATCGAAATCAGTGCTGAGCAATCGTACGGCCGGTAGTGTGTGCATGGACCAGAAACCGCCAGCATCCCGCCCCACCCCCACCATGGCAAGCGTTTCGCCGCGCCAATCGGCGGAAACGCTACTCCCGCGGTTCTCACCCCCCCAAAGTTTTTTGATATTCCGCGCCCCACTTCGTGGTTTAGGATGCCTCCCATGAAAAGCGCTTACGAACTCGCCATGGAGCGCCTGCAAAAGCAGGCCCCGGCTGCCCAGATTACTGCCAAGCAAAAAGCTCGGCTTGGCGAACTCGACGATCTCTACAAAGCCAAGCGCGCCGAGCGCGAAGTCTTTCTCCAAGGTGAGATCGCCAAGGCCCAGGCTCGCGGCGACGGCGAGGCCTTGGAACAACTCCAAAAGCAACTCAGCCACGATCTGCGCCGCCTCGACGACGAGCTCGAGTCCAAAAAGGACAAAGTCCGCAACGAAAAGTAGAATCGCCATGAGTGCAGCGCTCCAGCCCATGTGGCTCCCGACTCCGTTCGGGAGTGCAAAGCAAGGTGCGCAGCGCCTCTTCTCCGCGATTCGTTTTCTCTTCGCCGCCTGCCTGCTCGCGTTCTTCGCCTTCACTCTCGCGCCCGCGCCCGCACGTGCCGACCTCACGGGCATCCCGCAGGAAGTCGCGCCCGGCGTCTTCCTGCTCTTCTCCGAATTCGGCGTGTGGAAGGAGAGCGACGACCAGACCACCTTCACCCCCACCACCGTCGTGGAGATGAAGGACAACATTAGCTTCGGCTGGCGCTTCCGCGTTGAGACGGACAAAGATCAGGTTAAAATGCGCGTCGCCATTACGCTCCCCGTGCCGCCCAAAATCTGGGGCCACCTCGGCGAGGTCGTGGAAAAAGATGTCTCCAGCGACGGCGCCATGAAGATCTCTGCCGACCGCCGGACCGCCACCGAGGAAGGCGATTACCCCGTGGTCGACGGCTGGATCACCAACACGTGGAGCTTCGCCGAAGGCGACCCCGTCGGCGACCACCTCGTCCGCATCTACATCAACGAAAAACTCGTCCGCGTTTTCCGTTTCAAAGTCATCCCCGCGAAAAAGTGAGGGCAGGGGAGGGGCGCGGAGGAAAGTATTCAGTGTTCAGTCCTCAGTGGTCCTGAGCGAGTGTCGGGCGATCCGTGCGGAGTTTCGCCTTTAGGCGGTTGGAACCCTCGTTCCGCCGGCGTGTGAAAAATGGGAGCGCCCCGCCGGGAGCGCCGACGTCCTCAGTCCGCTTTGCCGATGCGCGAAGCGCCAAACCTAATAGCCGCGCCATTGCAGCGCCAATTTCTAGCACTCTGCTGATCCTCCACCCAAACCCCCTACCTCAAAGACCATCCCCACAAGCCGATTCTCCCTCCCGATGCCCATTCACCGCCCACCCCTTGCGAAGGTCCTATTCGCCCTCCTCAAGATGTTCCTCACGCTGAGCATCACCATGAGCGTCGCCTTCGTCTTTCGCGTGCGCCTTGTGCCACTCCTGAATTATCCCCTCTACGACGCCGGCTTCGATCCGTCCAACATTCTCCGTGTCGATGGTCCCATTGAATCCATCAAAACCACCCTCACTCTTTCCTTTTACGTGGGCCTCATGCTGGCTCTCCCTCTCTTCCTCTATTTTCTAGCGCAACTCTTCCTCCCCGTCCTCACCCGTCGGCCGCAAAACATCCTCACCGCCAGCGTGGCCATCGGGTTCCTCTTTTTTCTCGGCGGCGTCGTGCTCGGTTTTCTCTACCTCGTTCCGGCCACGCTCCGTTGGCTCTTTGCAGATCCGTTATCCATGTATGTGATGACGGGGTGGCCAGTCCGCTATTACTACAGCCTCGTTCTTTACCTCTGTTTCGGTACCGGCTTGGTGTGCGAGATGCCTGTGCTCCTCATCACCGCCGGCCCTCTGGAGCTGGCTACTTCTCGCTCCCTCCGAAGTAACCGCCTCTACGGTTATTCCGCCTCTCTCATTCTTGGCAGCGTCTTCTGCCCCACCTCCGATGTCGTGATGCTCTTCCTCTTCGCCGCCCCCATCGCGCTGCTCTTCGAGGCCAGCATCTGGCTCCTTTTCTACATCGAACGGCGTTAACCGCGCCGAGCACACCCATCCGTAATTGTCTGAATCCTGAGCGCTGATCCCTGTCCCGCTGGCGCTCCGCGCCACCTGCGCCACCCCGCCCGGGGTCACTGTGCCAAAAAAAACTTGCTGCGACGCGATGTCGCACCTTGCGCGCTACAAAAAAGCTCGCCAATGTGGTGCATACCCTCTGTGGCACAGCTTCAGCCCACGCGACGTGCGGGGAAGTGCGGCTGGGCACGGGGGTTGCATAGGAAATAATGATGAACAACTTCACGCCACGCGCGCAGCAAGTGCTGGCACTCGCCAGGAAGGAAGCAGACCGCTTCAACCACAACTATGTAGGCACCGAGCACCTCCTCCTCGGGCTCATCAAGCTCGGCCAGGGAGTCGCCGTCAATGTCCTCCAGAAGATGGGGCTCGACCTTGAGACGGTCCGCATGGAAGTGGAAAAGCAGGTCGGCAGCGGTCCTGAGCAAAAGATGGTTGGCAATATCCCCTACACCCCACGCGTGAAGAAAGTCCTCGCGCTCGCGGGCAAGGAAGCCAAAGCCCTCAATCACTCCTACGTCGGCACCGAGCACATCCTGCTCGGCCTGCTGCGCGAAGGGGAAGGCGTCGCCGCCCGGGTCCTGAAGAACCTGGAGATCGACATCGAGCGAACCCGCAACGAGATTTTGAAGGAACTGGACCCGAACTTTGCTCCGCCGGAAGGCCAGGAGGAAGGTCCGCAGGAAGCCGGTGGCCCCACCCCTGGTGGTGGCTCGAAGAAGGACGGCAAAACGCCCGCCCTCCGCGCCTTTGGTCGCGACCTCACGGAACTCGCCAAGAAGGGCGAGATGGACCCCGTCATCGGCCGGGCCGGGGAAATCGAGCGCGTCATCCAGATTCTCTGCCGCCGCACCAAGAACAATCCAGTGCTCATCGGTGAGGCTGGCGTCGGCAAGACCGCCATCGTCGAAGGACTCGCGCAGGAAATCGCCGCCGGCAACGTGCCCGATCTCCTCCGCGAAAAGAAAGTCATCACCCTCGACCTTGCCCTCATGGTCGCCGGCACCAAGTATCGCGGCCAGTTCGAAGAGCGCATCAAGGCCGTGATGGACGAGATTCGCCGCAACAAGAACGTCATTCTGTTCATCGACGAGCTCCACACCATCGTCGGCGCGGGCTCAGCCGAAGGCGCCATGGACGCCAGCAACATCATCAAGCCGGCGCTCAGCCGCGGTGAGCTGCAGTGCGTAGGCGCGACGACGCTCAACGAATACCGCAAGTACATTGAAAAGGACGCCGCCCTCGAGCGCCGCTTCCAGCAAGTGAAAGTGGAAGCCCCGAGCGTGGAAGATACCGTGCTCATCCTCAAGGGCATCCGCCACAAGTACGAGACGCACCACAAGGCGCGCATCACCGACGAAGCCGTGCAGGCCGCTGCCGAGCTGAGCGACCGCTACATCACCGGCCGTTTCCTGCCCGACAAGGCGATCGACCTCATGGACGAAGCCGGCGCCCGCGCCCGCATCGGCTCCATGACCCGCCCGCCGGACATCAAGGACGTCGAAAAGGAAATCGAAGGCATCAAGGCGCAGAAGGAAGCCGCCATCAAGGCGCAGGACTTCGAGAAAGCCGCCGCGCTCCGCGACACGGAGAAAAACGCCAAGGACCGCAAGGACCAGATCCTCAAAGACTGGGAAAAGAAGCGCGAAGAAAAAGAAGTCGTCGTCACCGACGAAGACATGCGCATCGTCATCAGCAAGTGGACCGGCGTGCCGCTGCACCGCATGGAGCAGGCCGATGCCGAGAAGCTGCTGAAGATGGACAGCGAACTCCGCGGCAAAGTGATTGGCCAGGATATCGCCGTTTCCGCCATTGCCAAGGCACTGCGCCGCTCGCGCGCGGATCTTAAGGATCCGCGCCGGCCCATCGGCTCCTTCATCTTCCTCGGTCCCACGGGCGTTGGTAAGACGTTCCTGGCGCAGACGCTGGCGGAATACATGTTCGGCGATCGTGATGCGTTGATTCAAATCGACATGTCGGAGTACCGCGAAGAGCACACCATCTCCCGCCTCATCGGCTCGCCTCCAGGCTATGTCGGTCACGAGGAAGGTGGCCAGCTTTCCGAGCAGGTCCGCCGCCGGCCGTATTCGGTGGTACTCTTCGACGAAATCGAAAAAGCGCATCCGAACGTGCTCCACATCCTCCTGCAAGTGCTGGAAGAAGGTAAGCTCACGGATTCCATGGGCCGGAAGATCGACTTCCGCAACACCATCATCATCCTCACGAGCAACATCGGCGCAGAGCAGCTCAAGAAGAGCACGCTCGGCTTCGGCGGAGCTAAGGAAGATGCCAGCTACGATGCCATGAGAGGCAAGGTGCTGGGTGAAGCCAAGCGCGTTCTCAAGCCTGAGTTCATCAACCGCTTCGACGACCTCATCGTCTTCCACCAACTGGTTAAAGCCGACCTCGAGAAAATCGTGGATCTGGAAGTGGCCAAGCTTGTGGACCGCGTGAAGCAGAAGAACATCCAGCTCGTGCTCGACACCAAGGCGCGCGACTTCCTCATCGAGAAAGGCTACGACCCCGCCTACGGCGCGCGTCCGATGCGCCGCGCGGTCGAGAAGTACCTCGAAGACCCGCTCGCCGAGGAACTCCTCAAGGGCACCGTCAAAGCCGGCTCCGTGGCTTACGTTACGGCGACCAAGGATGCTCTCGTGTTCCATGAACCCGAGGACAATTCCTCCGGCGGCGGCAGCAAAGAGCCCGAGCCCGCGACGGTGAAGTAAGCCACTCAGGCCGTTTCCATAATTCGCATCTCATTCAACGGGAGGCTGGTGAAAACCAGCCTCCCGTTTTTTTGGGCGGGGAAGGTCCTTTCCGAGTGGAAGCGCCAAACCCAATGCCGCGGCATGTCAGCGCGCGAGATTTCGCCTTGTCTTGCACTACCTTCTCCACGCCCGTCCGGGCGATCCGCAGCTGTGAGTAACCGGTGAAAAACTTAGCAAAAACGCGCGAAAGTTTCTTGCATCCTAAGTATAGCAGCCATAACTTCGCCTCAGTAAAAGATTCCTCCTCCTCGAGGGCGGGCCAGCATTCCCCTCCGAAAGCTGGCCCGCCCTCTCTTTTTCTCTCGAAAGCTTCCAGGTGGATTCAGAAGGCGAATGTGATGTAGACGCGACCGGGAGTGGTCTCAGCGGCCTCTCAAACGGAAGAAAGCGCCTCCCGTGGTACACGGGTTCGAATCCCGTACGCACTGCGATACAACCACTTCCCCCTACGCACACGATATCCCCGCACGCAACCGCCGCACCGTCTTGTGGATATCACATCTCCCCTAGCTCCACTCTCTCCCATTGGTAATTTTTCGGCAATGTTCCGGCAACACAGGCATGCCACCTTTCTTATGTTTCAACTGGCGGCGAGGAACCCGAATCATCGTGCAGGGTGAACCCGGGGTTCCTTCGGCCTGGACAACCGATGCAGAGCATCCTCGCCGCCAGTTGATCATTTCCCCTTTTCTCGGGATTTTTCCGCGGACGTCGCCGGGCGAGTCCGCCCAGTTTGCGCCCCGCCTAGTTCGGGCTTATGGATGTTAAGCGGCTTCGTCGCCGCGGCTCGCAGGCGGTTTCGGAGAAGTCATAGAGCGATTGTCAAAAGTCATTTCGGGTTGGACGAGCGCGCCCAGGGAACCCTTTCAGGGTTCACCGCCGCTTGGATCTTGTTTCCAGGGTAGGCGCGACGCGCCAACCGTTGCCGACACCCTCCGGTGTCGCCCCGCGGGCTGCCTGCGGCAGGCGATGTCGCTCCGCTCCATTCGCTGATTTAGGTAATCCCTTCGGGATTGGACAGCGTGCCGGAAGATACTTTTGGCAACTACTCTAACCGCCAATAGCAACGTCGCAGGGAAAGACTACGCCTTCTCGCAAATTCGTGCTGAACCAGAGCCGCGCGCTTATTTTCGATTGCTGCTCTGTATAATCCCCACACGACATCTCTTCCTCACCTCCGGACCCTGCCTCTTCCCATGGCCCCAGTTTTCTCCCTCCCGTGTGCAATGATGTGCAAAACCTTCCGCCGCGTCGCGCGCTCCGCTTTCACCCACTAAAAACACCCGCCAATATCCGATTCTGACAAACCTGTTCACGTCCCTCTAAATGATTTATCATCTTAAATGTCGGATCGAAAACGCCACCGAGCTCGTTTAAGTTCATGGTGATCTTGGAGCGTAAGATTTTAAATATCAGTAGTTTAAAATTTAAAACTTCCTGATAAATCGCGATACGATTTAAATCATTTCGCTCCCTGAAACCCCAAAACTCCCATGGGGTTTCCTAAGTATTTCGTCATGCGTTCATTGCGACAATTCTGTTAAAGTTCTCTTGCTTCCTAATGGCAACCTGCGAGAGTCGCCTCAGACCAAGCTTTGGAAGATTCCTCCTAGCCCAGGACACCAAAACGCGGCCCGCAGCGCGCCCAGTGCTGCGGGCCGCGTTACTTTTATACCCATCCCTCGGTGGCCCGAGGCCCAGACCCGGGTATTATTTGTAAGAATCGGCCCAGCCCTGTGGGACGTTTCTTCGGACGTTTCTTCCCGTGCACGCATGTGCACCCGCACAAATCCTCACAGCAAATCCTTCTCGGGGAGTTGATCCCCTCATGAAGCCCTTCCTCCACGCCCTCTTTCTTCTGGCAATTATAGCCATCACCGCGATCGCCGATCCACTTTCCCTCCCACTCCGCCGCCGCACGGATGCCGGTGAGGCAAAGGACGAAAGCAAAACCTGGGACCCCGCCAAAACTGCGCTCATCATCTGCGACATGTGGGACACCCACACCTGCCCCAACGCCGCCAAGCGGGTAGGGGAGATGGCTCCGCGCGTTGACGCTGTCGCCAAGGCCCTCCGGGCGCAGGGTGCGCTCATCATCCATTGCCCCAGCGACACCATGAAATTCTACGAAGGCACCGCTGGCCGCAAACTCGCGCAGCAGGCCCCGGTCGTGGAGCCCAAAGTCCCCCTCCAGCGCTGGTGCAAACTCGATCTCACCAAGGAAGCTCCGCTTCCCATCGATGATTCCGATGGCGGTTGCGATTGCCCCACCACGTGGAAAAAAGGCGACCCCTATCCCTGGAGCCGCCAGCACGCGGCCATTGAAATCAAAGACGGCGACGCCATTACCGAAAGCGCCGAGGCCTACTACCTCCTGCGTCAGCGCGGCATCGAGCACGTGCTCATTTGTGGCGTGCACTTGAACATGTGCGTCCTCGGCCGTCCCTTCGGCATCCGCCAGCTCGTCGCTCAAGGCCTCGACGTCGTCCTCCTCCGCGACCTCACCGACACCATGTACAATCCCGCCCAGCGCCCCCAAGTGCCTCACTTTGAAGGCACCCGCCTCATGGTCGAACACGTCGAAAAACACTGGTGCCCCACCACGACCAGCGCCGCCATCTTAGGCGGTCAACCTTTTGCTTTCCAAGGCGCCCAATAATTTCGCCCATGATTCGGCAAACGATCGCCCTTCTCCTCGTCGGCCTCGCTTTCGCACTTTGCGCGGCGCGTGCGGAAGAAGTCATCCTATCCTCGTTGATTGATGTCGAAGCGGGCGAGGAAGTGCAGTGGGTCGTCGAGGCGAATGATTTTGAAAGGGAACCGGCCTGGGATGGCATATCCCCACTCCCCATCAGCATTGAAACGGTGGTCCAAAAGGCTCGCGATGCCTTGGTCCAAAGTCATCCCAAGCAGGAAATCATCTTTCGCAGTGTCGCGATCCGGCCGCCCGTCAAGAATGCCGAAAAGTGGCCGTCCCGTTTTGCCTTCGTCGTCGAGTTTGATCTGGGAAAGGGAGGCCAGCGCCTGAGCACCGTGGTTTCAATGACGGGCCGGATCGTCGAGCCGAAGCGACAGCCTCTTTTGGAGACCAAATAGTTTCGCCCGAACGGCAGGCCGGGGGGGGGCGGCAGCCAAGCAATTCGTCATTCGTCATTTCCCAAGATTCTGTCCTCCACCGAATCACTCCGTCACGCCACCCATGAACCACCGCACTTTGCCGCTGTTGCTGCTCGCCTTCGCCATCGCCGCCCACGCCGCCGACTGGCCCCAGTTCCGCGGCCCGACTGGCCTCAACTATACCGAGGAGAAAAATCTCCCTCTTAAATGGGATCCCAAGACCGGCGAAAACATCCGCTGGAAAGCGCCACTCCCCAAGACCGATAACGCGTTCTCCTCGCCCATCGTTGTCGGTGACCGCGTGCTCGTTACCTGCGCCCAAAATGACCCGCTCACCCAGCGCGTCCTTTGCTTCGCCAAAGCAGACGGTAAACCTCTCTGGGAAACCATCATCCCGCCCGGCCCCTGGATTTTAAAGGATCTCCGCGGGGGATACGGCGCGCCCACACCGTGCAGTGATGGCCGGCATGTCTACGTGCTTTTCGGCTCCGCCGCCCTCGCCGCTCTCGATCTTGACGGCAAAATTCTCTGGCAAAAACCGCTCCCCAAATTCGACTTCGACGTCGCTCTCGGCACCAGCCCGATCTTGTATCAAGACACGCTTATCCTCGATTGCGACCAGACCAAGAAAGCGTCCAGCATCATCGCCTTCGATAAGGCTACCGGCGACATTCGCTGGGAAGCGAAGCGCCCCGAGACCGATTTTGCTCACTGCACGCCCGTCATCGTCCAGGTCGCCGGCCAGCCGCAAATGCTCGTCGCCGCCACGAAGGCGCTGCAGGGGCTCGATCCGGCCTCCGGCAAAATCCTGTGGTGGTGCGCCGCGCCGGGCGATTCCGCCTCGCCCGCTTACGATGGCAAACTTGTCTATTCCGATAGCGGCCGCGGCGGCAAAGGCGTCTGCGTGGATCCCACCGGCATGGGCGACGTCAGCGCCACCCACGTGAAGTGGACCTACCCGCAAATCCCCGAGGGCCTCGCCTCGCCCATCATGGCGCAGGGCCTCGTCTGGCGCGTCCACGGCCCCGAGATCGTCAAAGCCTTCCGCCTCGAGGACGGCAAACTCGCCTTTTCCGAGCGCCTCAAAGGCGTGTCCAGCTACGCCAGCCCCATCGCTACGCCCGATGGCCGGATTTATTTCGCCAGCGCCGGCCACACCTACGTGGTGAAAGCCTCCGCCGAGGGAAAACTCGAAGTCCTCGCCGACAGCGACCTCGGCGAAGAAAGCCGCGCCAGCGCCGCCATCAGCGACGGCTGCCTCTTCCTCCGGGGTAACAAAACTCTTTACTGCATCGGCGCAAAATAAACCTGGAATGAGTGGCCGAGCCTAGTGAGGCGAGTTTTTTTCCATAAGCACGGCAGCGGCGCTCCCGTTCGTTGCCGCTCCTCTGGAAACAGCCGCTGGCTGCCTAAAGGCGGAACTCCGAACGGATCGCTCGGCGCTCGAAAAGCCCAATCGGCGATCAGTGATGGGCGATCAGCGATTCGTCATTCCTGCTCGTCTTTTTAGCCCTCATCATGCGAGCTTCGCATTACACGCCCGAATGAGTTCCTCGGCACAAATCACCTCGCTCCTCGCCAATCGGGATCTGGACCGTCTTGCCCGCCTGCGCCTGAACGCCTCGCGCCGTTTCACCAATCGTGCCCGGGGTGAGCACCTCGCCGCCAAGGGCGGCACCAGCACGGAGTTTTGTGACTTCCGCGACTACTCTCCCGGTGACGACGTCCGCTTCGTCGATTGGAATATTTTCGCCCGCATCAACCGCCCCTACCTCAAGCAATTCCACATGGAGGAAGAGATGCACGTCGCCCTGTTGGTCGATGCCTCCACCTCGATGTCCTTCGACGGCAAGTTTGCGCTCGCCCGCCAGCTCGCCGCCGCGTTTGGCGTGCTCGGCCTGCGCGGCTCGGAGAAGGTGAGCGCCGGTGTTCTCGGCGGCCCCGCCCGCACCCTGCGCCCCACCAGCGGACGCGCGGGGCAGGGGAAGCTGTTCGGGTTTTTGGAGGGCATCCAGCCCGGCGGCGATATCCCCGTCGATGCCGCGATCGAGCAGTTCCTCCGCCAGCACCGCGGCCGCGGCGTCGCCATCGTGCTCTCGGATTTCCTCACCACCGGGGATCTGCGTCGTGCCTTTAATCTTCTCAATAGCGCCGGCCTCGAAATCTTCGCGCTCCAAATCCTGAGCCCCGCCGAGCTCAACCCTGAGATCTCCGGCGACTTCCGCTTGGTTGACAGCGAGACCGGCTCCACCCTCGATATCTCCAACGCTGGCGATCTTCTTGCCCTCTACCACGAATACCGCGCCGCCCTCGAAGCCCAGCTCACGGGCCTCTGCTCCCGGCGCGACGGACGCTTCCTCGCCACCACGTCCGCCGAGCCCTTCGAGCGCCTCTTCTTCGAAACTCTCCGGCGAAAGGGGTGGGTGGTATGACCTTCACCGCTCTCAGCTCCGCCGTCCTGTTTGCCCTGCTGGTGCCGCTGATTATCTTCTATTTTTTGAAGCTGAAGCGTCCGCGGCAGACCATTCCGTCCCTCGTGTTGTGGCGGCAGGTCCTGAGCGATCAGCGGGTGAATTCCCCCTTCCAGCGGTTCAAGCGGAACATCCTGCTCCTCCTGCAAATCCTGCTGCTCTGCCTGCTCGTGCTCGCCGCCATGCAGCCGTTGCTCCGGCGCGAGGCCGGCAATGCCGCGCGGCTCCCGGTGCTCGTCGATGTCTCCGCCAGCATGGGCGCGCTGGATAAGGAGGGAGGCCACTCCCGGCTCGATGAAGCCAAGGCCCATCTCCGCGAGCGCATCGCCAGCATGCCGCCTGGCCAGGAAATCTGCCTCATCGCCTTCGGTAAATCCGCGCGCAAGCTCACCCCCTTTACCGATAACCGCCGCGAGCTGCTCGACGCCGTCGCCTCGCTCGAAGTGGAGGACGTCCCCGGCGATTTGGATGAAGGCCTCCGTCTCGCCCAAGCCCTCGGCCGCACGGCTCCGTTCGAGCGCGTGCTGGTGCTCACCGATGGCAATCTTCCTGGAAAAACCACCTTCGAGCTACCTTACCAGCTCAGCCTGCAAAAACTCCCACCGGCCGGACCCAATGCCGGCATCACCGCCTGCAACGCGCGGCGTAATGCCGCGGGCGATTGGGACCTTTTCGTGCAGCTCATTTGCACCGACCCCGCGCCCTCCAACACCGCCACGGTCACGCTGACCGCCGGCGGGCAGGAAATCGGCCAGGAGCAAGTCAACCTTCTCGCCGGCGGCGCGCCCCGACTCGTCTTCCGCGTGAGCGCCGCGGGCGGTGGTGGGCAAATGGTGCACGTGGCGCTGAAGCCCGCGGGCTTCGATTCCCTCGCCGCGGACAACGACGCCTGGCTCGCGCTCCCGGCGCAGCGCCCACTCGATGTGTACGCTCCGGAATCGATGGCCGCCTTCCGCCACGCGCTCGCCAGCATCGACGGCCTCCGCGTTTTCCCGAGCAAAGACGAGCCCTCGCCCAGCAGCTACGACCTCGCCGTCGGCGACTCCAAGGGCCTGCCGCTCGCCAAAGTCTCCTGCACCACTGGCGACATGCCCGAGGAACTGCGCTCCTTGCTCACGGTGAATAAGGACGTAACGCAAAACATCCGCGCCATTGATTGGCGCCGCGACTCGCCCCTGCTGCAGCACGTCAGCTTTGATGAGGTGATCTTTTTGGAAGACCCGGTCCTCGCCGCGGGCAAGGACCTGAATGCTCTGCGCGTCCTCGGCTGGGAAAGCCTCGTCGACGGCCCGCACGGCCCGCTCATGGTCACGCGCCTGGACGAAGCGAGCGCCCGCGTGCACTTCCTCTTCAATCCGGATCAAAGCACACTGCCCTTCCGCGTCGCCTTCCCCATCTTCGCCGCCAATCTCGCCAATCACGCCCTGCGTCTCGCCGGCCTGGCCGAGGCGACCGGCATTCCCACCGGCGTCCTTCCGCCCCAGCCCGCGGAGGCCAATGCCACGGTCAGCATCCGCGGCCCGGGCAATTTTTCGCGCGACGAAAAAGCAAATGAGCGCGGCGTCGTCACTGGCCTCCCTGCCGCCCGCGCCGGCGAATACACGCTCACGTCTGGCCACACCACCACCACGCTCGGCGCCAGCCTCCTGAGCATGACCGAGACCGCCCTCGGCACGGTCGATGAGGTTGGTTTCGGAGACCGCATCTCCGTGAAAACCGATTCCACCGCGCCCAAAGCCGATCGCTCCCTCTGGTGGACGCTGGCCGCCTTGGGTTATGTAGTCTTACTGCTCGAATGGTGGTGGTTCCAGCGGCGGCCGTTTTAGAACGAATGCCGGAAGGCATTCCCGGCCGCGACAGCGATTCCGGAAATGTCGTCGCCGAGAACTGCGACCTCTACCGCCCGCGCATCGCTTGCTCCACCAGGATCGCCGCCAGCCGCTGCGTCGCAGCGTCCAGTGCGGTGATGGCCTTCTTGAGCGGTGGCGCGGCCCCGGAGGCCAGCGCCACCTGCACCGCTTCCGTGCAACGGAGGATCTCCGCCCGCTCGTCCTCGGTGAGTTCGGTGCGCGCACGTTCCAGGCCGGTGCGCACGGCTGGCAGCATCTCCTCCGCCTTCATTCGAGCTTCGGTAAAGGCCCGCTCATTCATGTCTTCAAAGGCATGCTCAAGCGAGTCCGCGAGCATCTTCTCCACCGCTTCATCAGAGACATCCACGGCGCTCTGCATTTCCACCCGCTGCTCCTCCCCCGTGGTCGTGTCGCGCGCGAGCACTTGCAGGATGCCATTGGCATCGATCTCAAACTGCACGCCCACCCGCGCCTGCCCCTTGCCGGCGGATTGGAAGGGAATGGCAAACTGCCCGAGCTCCCAGTTGTCCTTGGCCAGTTCTCGCTCGCCCTGCAGGACCCGGATCAGCATCTCGCGCTGCCCCGCCACCGCATTCGTGAATAGTTCTCCGCGCTTCACCGGAATGGTCGTGTTCCGCGGGATGATCACATTCATCAGCCCGCCAAACGTCTCGATACCCAGCGAGAGCGGCGTTACGTCGAGCAGCACGATGTTCTGGACGGCACCACTCAGGATGCCCCCCTGGATCGTCGCGCCCACCGCCACCGCCTCATCCGGATTTTGTGAAGTATTGGGCTCCCGGCCGAATACCTCCGCGACGAGCTGCCGCACGAGCGGCATCCGCGTCTGCCCGCCGACCAAAATCACATCGTCCAGCGCCGATGCGGCGAGGCCCGAGTCTGCCAGCGCCCGCAGGCAGTGCGCCCGCGTCCGCTCCACAATCGGCCGGGCGAGTGCTTCCAACGCCGTCCGCATTAGCTTGGTCGAAAGGCTCCGCCCCTCCTCGAGGAAGGGCAACTCGATGGCTGCCGTCTCTTCCGCGGAGAGCCGATGCTTGGCCGTAATTGCCGCTTCGCGCAGCCGCGCCGCGGTGATGGGCGTCAGCGCAATTCCATGCTCTTCCGCCAAATGCGCCACGATGGCCGCATCGATATCATCTCCACCCAACCGTGTGTTGCCGTTGGTGGCGAGCACGTGAAAGACGCCCTGGCTCAGCTCCAGGATGGAAATGTCGAACGTGCCGCCGCCGAGATCGAACACCGCAATTTTCGCGCGGTCCTTCAGCCGATCGAGCCCATACGCCAGCGCTGCCGCCGTGGGTTCGTTGACGATGCGCTCGACCGTGAGGCCCGCCAGCTCACCGGCGCGCTTGGTGGCATTGCGCTGCGCGTCGTTGAAGTACGCTGGCACGGTGATGACCGCTCTCGCGATCTCGGTGCCGAGCGCGCGCTCCGCATCCGCCTTCAGCTTTCGCAGTACCACGGCGGAGACTTCCTCCGGCGCCTGCACCCGATCCCGAGCGACGAGGCGTACCGGGTCTCCGGCTTTCCCCGCGAGCCGGTAGCTCACATCGCCCGCTTCCTCGCCTACCCGCCGCCCGATAAAGCGCTTGGCCGAGTAGATGGTATGCGCCGGTTCCGCGGCCCGCATCCGCGCCGCCGGGGCGCCGGCGAAGGGCTCTCCTTCCGCCGGATAGTGGACCACCGACGGAGTCAGGCGCTCGCCGGCCGCGTCCGCGATGAGCACGGGAAAGCCCGCCTCCATTGCGCCGATGAGAGAATTTGTAGTGCCAAGGTCGATGCCGACGATCATGCGCCGAATGAGCCGGGGATGGGCCGCCGGGGGAAGCGCGAAGTGCAGCCCGGCCTGCCAAGGATAACGCCGGGGGCAAAATTCCTCTTTCCAATGGGGGGCGGAACTCCTTCAACTACAGGCTGAACGATGGACTTTTTGTTGCGACACGTGTTCCGCATGGGACTGCTCGACCGCTATGTGCTGCGGAGTTTCGTGGAGACCTTCCTCATTTGTTTCATGGCCTTTCTCGGCATTCTGCTGATTTTTGACCTGAACGACAACCTGACGGACTTCCTCAGCTCGAAGGTGAAGTGGACCCTCATCGGCACCTATTATCTGCACCAGCTCCCGCACTTTGTGCTGCTCTCCATGCCCATCGGCGTGCTGCTGGCCATGCTCTACTGCCTGAGCAAGATGTCCCGGGCCAACGAGATCATCTCCATGCTCACCGCCGGCCGCAGCGTGGTGCGGGTGCTCCTGCCGCTCTTCGGTTGCGGAATCGCGGCCAGCGCCATTTGCCTGTGGCTGAACTACGATGCCGCCCCGCGCGCCGCTGCCCTGCAAAAGCAGGACATGGAGCGCATCACCAAGGGTGACAAAAAGGCGGACTCGATGCTCATCACCGAGAGCCTGCTCGCCAAGGACCGGCTCACCAATCGTATCTGGTTCATCCGCGAAGTGCGCAAGCGCAGCGGCAAGGCCGTGACCGAGCAAGTGGGCGACCGCGAGATTCGCGCCGTGTTCGAGGGGCCCACGATGATCCAGCAGGAGGGAGGCAACGCGATTATTTCCTCCGATCCCTACAAAGTCACGGTGGAGAAAGAGCGGGTGCTTTTGGACACCGAAGTTCTGGCGAAGATTTCCCCGAAGACGAAGAAGCTGGAAGTAACGATGGCCGGCGGCCAGCTCACGATCACCGCGGACGGTGTGGTGAAAGGAAAGAAGACGTTTGGTGCCGGCTCGGACCCCGTGCTGGTGGACGTGAACATCACCCAGCTCGACGACAAGACCGGCGCCCCCACGCATCGCTGGCAGTCGCAGCGCGCCGTTTACACCGCGAGCCAGAAAAAGTGGCAGCTTCACCTCGGGCGCCGGCTCGACTACGACGAGGCCGGCCAAATCGTCGGGGACATTGAAGACTGGTCCCAGGAGCCGCCGGACAGCTCCCGCGCCCTGCGCAGCAAAAACGACTGGCGCGAGACGCCCTACCGTCTCATGAGCACCACGTTCAACCCGGACCAGATGAGCGTGCCGCAACTCCGGGAATATGTGGAGAGCAACTCGGACTTCTCGCAGGTCGAACTGGCGAAGTACTTCACGAATCTCCATCACCGCTGGGCGCTGCCGCTTTCCTGTCTCGCCGTGGTGCTCATTTCCGCGCCGCTGGGCATCATCTACTCTCGCCGTGCGGTGCTGGCCTCGGTGGCGGCGAGCATTTTCATCTTCTTTATCTATATTTTCCTGAACTTCCTCATGCTCGCGCTGGGCAAGGGCGCCTACGTGCCGCCGTGGGTGGCCGCCTGGCTGCCGGATATGCTGCTGGGGGTGGTGGGCTCCTACCTGCTGTGGCTGCGCTCGACGAACCGTGAACTGCCTTCGCTTTTTTCCTAGATGAACCAAGAGTGGACGATTCAAAGCCGGTCGCACACCTGCGCCGTGTCGGGGCAGCCTTTTGCCGAAGGCGAGTATTTCTATACACTGCTGTTCACGGAGGGATCCGGATTCCGCCGCGAGGATCTCAGCGAGGAATCCTTCAAGGCGCGCAACGACAACGTGCAGCCCTTTTCCTACTGGCGCGCCAAATACGTGCCGCCGCCACCGCCCCAGCAGGAGGCCGTGAGCAAGCAGACCGCCGAAGACCTGCTGCGGCAATACATGCTCGAGTCCACGCCCGAGCACGCCAACGCCCGCTACATCCTCGCGCTCATGCTGGAGCGCAAGCGCCTGCTGAAGGAAGTGGAAGTGAAGCGCAGCGACGACGGGTCGCTCACCCGCATCTACGAGCACACCAAGAGCGGCGAGGTGTTCGTGATTCCGGATCCGGAGCTCCGCCTCGATCAGGTAGCCGAGGTGCAGGCGCAGGTGGCTGGCTACCTTGGCGGACCGCCGCCCGGCGCGCCGCAGCCGGCGGCACCGGCGCCAGCCTCTCCCGAGGCTGCTCCCGAACCCGCGGCTGAGCCTGCTCCGGTGACCGATGAGGGCCCGGTGAGCGGGGCGTCGTAAAAGTTTTCGAGACGCGATCTTGGAGTGCGGTGGGAAGCGATAGCGCCACACCGCCTTTGGGCGCTGGCGTCTCTATAGACGACATCGTCTCACGCAAAGACGCCAAGCCGCTGGGAGGCAGATGACGTTCGCCAGCAGAGCTGTCTTTTTGTCTCTTGGCGCCTTTGCGGGAGGCTCATTTTACCGAGCTTCACGTTGCCAAAGGCGGTGTCGCGCTGTCGCTTCCCACCGCTCCAAGATCGCGCCCCTCAAAGCGGAAGCTACTTCAGCTCCAGCACTGCTGGATCCACGTCGACTTTGGACCCGCCCTCCGCAATCGGCAGCCCCACCGACCACCGGATCGCATTCACCGCGAGCCGCCGATATTCCGGCCGCTTCCAGTTTTCGTGGAAGTGAAAGCCCACATAGCCAAAGGCGCGCCCGCCCTCCGGCCGCTGCCAGGCCCAGCACACGGTCTCATTGTTGTCGTCCACGCGGGCACTGAGGAGCGGCGTAAAGCCGGGCGTGTCCTTTGGCTGCAAATCGAGGTGATAGTAAAACTCATCGTTGATGCGCAGGTCCGGCACACCCGCGAGCACTGGATGCTCCGGCGCGAGGCGATGCACATCCGTCTCGAGCACTTTGTATTTCCGCTGCGGCCCGCCGCGCGTGCCGCCGAGCAGGGCGAGTTGGCCGGGGATGTACTGGCCATCCTGCGAGCCGATGCTCCAGTGCAGCGCCACCAGCCCGCCCTGGCGCGCGAGCAGGCGCTTGAAAGCATCAAAGCGCGCCGGGTCCGTCTGCATCCAGCGCGAGCCCTGGCTGACCATGAGTACCACGCCGTCCGCTTTGTCGATCAGCCCCGGCCCCTCCGGCCATGGCTCGTCGGCCTTCACCACCGTGGTCTTGAGGTCCGTGGACGGCGCCAGCAGCGCCTCCAGCACGTGCACGCCCGCCATGAATTCATGCGTCTTCGGCGGGTGCCCATCGGGGCTTTGCCCAATCAGCAGGATGCGCTTCGGTTCATCCGCAAAGCCGATGGATGCGAAGCAAAAAAGGGCGAGGAGGAGAAAGCGAGGGCGCATGCTGGAGAGAGGACACCGGGGCCGAGTGGAGGGGAAGAGAAAAGGAGGCGCGAGAAAGTGGAACGGCTTTTCAAGCCGTGGCGGTGTGGCCTCCCCGAGTCATTTCAGGCTCTTGTCCCTCAGGCCCGGGAAGGGCCACGGCTTGAAAAGCCGTTCCACTTTCTTGCGCTTCGCCAAAGGAAGAAGTGCTCCCACGGCGCCAAAGAAGTGTTTTTCTCGCTTGCTTCGGAAGCCGAGCTGTATTACCTCCCCGCCTCCCTTTTACCAGGGGTTGGTAGCTCAATGGTAGAGCAGCGCCCTTTTAAGGCGTTGGTTGCGGGTTCGAGTCCCGCCCAACCCACTTGGTGAAAGCCCCCAGTGGTCAGAGTGGTTCGACTTCCACGCGCTGGCCTTCGCTCACGATGGGGAAGCGTCGGCGATAGGCCCGGCGGGCGGCGGAGGCGGTGGTGGCGTGAATAGTCACCGGCAAACCGATGGGCTTCGCGGCGACCCGATACGGATGACGCACAATGCTATATCGATTCATAACCTATAATCGATACGTCTGGGCCGGCCGACGGTATGTCGGAAGAAATGCCGTTTGCAGGCATCCGGAAGAGGCGGTTCATCCGATCCCGAATCTGTGCCTCGTATCCGCTCCATCGCTCTGGCCCTCGTTGGCTTGGTCTCCTGGTGCGTGGGCGGTTGTTCCTCCAATCTGGCTTTCCAGCGCTCCCCTGCGGGAACGGTGGGTGCAAGATTGGAAAGTGCGGGCGCAAACTACCAGGCGACGGAAGCTATCCCGCAGTCGCAGACCAATCCGCCCAACGAAGCCACGCGCTACCGGTAAACGATAAGGAGCGCCCAAAGCCGCCGCTGATACGTCCGCTTTCCCGTGCTCCGCGATTCTTTTGGTGCACCGTCGGAAGACTGACGCCCGATCTGAAAAATCGGACATCGAATCGGCCGATGGTGTCTTTTTTTTCCGGAGAAATGAGGGAAGCGAAACGGCGCGAAAGATCTCGCCGCTTGCGCGCGCGAGGGGAGAGGGACATAGGACGCACATGATGCATCGCACTCCTTTTCTTTCCGTGGCGCTGGCTGCAGCCTTCGTCCTTTCAGCAAATGCGGATGATTCCGTCGCCCGCATCGCCGCGTGGAATGTGGCGAGCGGGCGCAGCAATACGGGCGGCACGCCCATCCCGGCGGAGCGCATCGCGCGCCTCGGCAAGGTGATCGCGGAGAAAGTGAAGCCCGACGTGATGGTGCTGGAGGAAGTGTGGCCGGCGGACGCGGCGAAGGACATCGCGGCGGAGTCGACGAAGGACGGCTTCCCGCTGGAGGCGGTGCAGATTCCGGTGGAAGGCGCGGGCGTGGTGCAACTGGTCTCGATGATCAAGCGGCCGGGCGTGGAGGTGAGCGACGTCGAATTGATCCCCGGCTCGGAGGATCTGCTGGAAGGCGATCAGCCGGAGGAAAAATCGAGCCGTAAGGCGGTGCTCGGCAAGGTGAAGGTGGGGAAATTCGATTTCTACCTCATCGGCGTGCACTTGAAATCCAAGCTGGTAGTGAAAGGCGTGGAGCAGACCCCGCTGCAAATGCGCGACCGGCAGCTCAAGAATATCGCCACACGCATCGACACGCTGTTGAAAGGGCCGGAGAAGGATCTCCTGATGATCGGCGACTATAACATGACGCCGAAGGGCGAGGAGCCCGCCGGCGAGCAGGATGACGACCAAAATTTCCACACGCTGAATGCCTCCGGCCAGCTCCGCTTTCTCTCCAGTGAGGTGAAAGGCGCGACGCACATGGGCTACTATCGAGGCGAAGTGCACCGCAGCAAACTCGACGGCTACGCGATCGCGAAGGGCACCGAGAAAGAATACCGGAAGGATAGCTTCCACATTCTGGATTACACGGCACTTGGTGTGCAGGAGGAACAATTTACCGACAAGCGTCGCGCGGACTTTTTGTCGGACCATTATCCGATCGTGGCGGAGTTTAACACCACGGAGGATGATGATTGAGGGGCTCGGCGCGCATTGATTCCGACGAAAGGAATTTTGGTGTGCGCGCGTATCTGAGGGACGAATGTTCGTTCAACGCCTCATCAAATCAGGGCGGACCTGCGTCCTCCTGCTCGTGTCCCTCTTTTTTACCAGGTCCATCTTCGCGGCGGAGCCGGAACCTCCGCTGATGGAGGATTGGAAGAAAGACCCGGTGCGACTGTATCCGAAGGCTGTCGAGGCGCTCGAGGCACAACTGAGCCGCGTGTATGATGCGGCCTTGGCCGATGCGGTTCAACAGGAGCATCCAGAGGATGCAGAAGCGCAGCGGCGAACGCTCGCCGAGGCCCAGAGAGCCTGGCGTGTGTGGGAAAAGGCCGACGCGGCCTTTGGCGCGATGGAGGCGGCGGGGAGTGAAACGGTGGACGGGATTAATCTGCAGGTGGCGCAGCGGCACCTCTACCAATTGCGCCTTCGCATTTATCAACTCGGGACATCCTATTTTGCCGGCTGGGAGGCAATGCCGACCGTGGCGGACGATCCGTCGGAAAAGCCGGGGCCGGTCACCGAGAGAAACTGGAGGGAACTTGCGCAGTGCGCGCCCAAATTGGACCTCCCCAAAATTATCGATTTTTTCGACGGCAAACTGGAACGCATCTCTCGAGGCCGTCGCGCCCGATTGCCATCGGAAGCGCGTCCGGCTTTCGATGCGGCCCAGGCGGCCTGGAAAGCCTTCCATGAAATCGATGGGACCTATGGCGCTTTGACCGTTCTCGGCGGCAGCGGGCAGGCGGTCTTTGCGATGAATCGGCACATCGATCAGCTGCGTCTGCGCATCTATCAACTCGCGACGCCGTTTGACGAGGGGTGGAAGGAAGTGCCCGAGGTGAGGCTGCCGGAGAAGGCGGCGGCATTGCCTTCGCCGGAGTCAGGCAAGTAAACGTTGAGCTTTGCCGTGGAGGTATCCGCTCGCGGCCGTTACTCTGCATCGGGGATTGCTGGAGCATTACAATGAGCGGTGATGGAGAATTTTATCTATGCCTTTTCGGGCATGTAGGTTTTCGTCTCACAACTGTAACATATGAGATTGAGCCTCATTTTCGGACTTTTTACTGCCACTGCTACGCTCGTTCCTGCCCAAGCGGAAGAGCCCAAACTGGTGGTCGCCATCTTGGTGGACCAAATGCGGTACGACTACCTGGAGCGCTTTCACAAGGTGTTCGGCGAGGGCGGATTCAAGCTTTTGACGGACCAAGGGGCGTTCATGACGTTTGCCCGCTACAATTACTGCCCGACGATTACCGCGCCGGGGCATGCGAGCGCCTTCAGCGGGTCGCCGCCCGCCATGCACGGGATCATCGGCAACGACTGGTTCGATAAGCGGACGAAGAAGATGATGTATTGCGTGGGCGATTCGACCGTCACGGGCGTCGGCACCGCGGGCAGCGCGGGCAAGATGTCGCCGCGAAATTTCACCGGCTCGAATTTTGCCGACATGCTCCGGCTGCACTACCAGACGAAGGTGGTTGGAATTTCGATGAAGGATCGGGGAGCGATTTTGCCCTCCGGCAAAAAGCCGACGGGGGCATTTTGGTTCGAGGCCTCGAGCGGAAATTTCGTCACGAGCAGCTACTACATGAAAGAGCTCCCCACCTGGGTGAAGGCGTTTAATGACCGCAAGCTGGCGGACGGCTATTTGGGCCAGACGTGGGATCGCCTGTTGGATGAGGCGAAGTACGAGCGTCCGGACAACCTGCCCGGCGAGGGCAATCTCTCGGGGGAGAAAGCGCCGACGTTCCCGCACCTCGTCGTGCGGCCCAAGCCCCAACCTCCCGCGGCGGTGTCAACGACGGAACCGGATGCGGATCCTGGCACCACCAAAGTCGCGCCATCCGCCGCCGCCTCCGCGCCGAAAGTTTCCGCAGCCGTGGTGGCTCCGCCGAAGATCACCTATGACAACATTTTGCCGACGCCCTACAGCAATCAATTGCTCGCGGAGTTTGCGCGTGCGGCGATCGAAGGCGAGCACCTCGGCGCCGGCGCAGGGCCCGATCTACTCACCGTTTCTTTTTCGGCGGTGGATGCGTGCGGGCATAAATTTGGCCCTTACTCGCAGGAGGTGGAGGACGTCACGCTGCGGCTCGACCGTGAACTCGCGGGACTATTCTCCTATTTGGACAAGCAGATCGGTCTGGCCAATGTGGTCATTCTGCTCACGGGGGATCATGCCGTGATGCCCACGCCGGAGTTTGCCGCGCAGGAAGGTCTCGACGGACAGCGTGCGGATGAAGTGGCGCTGCTCGGCGATTTGCAGGCCAAGCTGAGCGAACGTTTCGGTACCGCGAACGTCCTGCTGGCAAAACGGATTTTCGACGGGAACATCTATTTCAACCACGACGCGCTGCGGGAGAAAAACATCCCGGCATCGGACGTGGCGTCTTTCATCCGCGAATGGGCGCTCTCCACCGGCCGTTATCAGGCGGCCTATTCGCGCGAGCAATTGCTCGATGGCCGCGCGCCGGGGCTGATCGGAGAGCGGGTGTTCAACGGCTATAACGCCGAGCGTAGCGGTGACGTGGTGCTCGTCTACAAGCCATACACCATCAATTGGGGTGGCAAGAACGGCACCACGCATGGCTCTCCCTATTCCTATGACACGCATATCCCGGTGCTCTTGTACGGAGCGCCGTTCAAGGCGGGGCGGTATCCGGATGAATTCTACATCACGGACATGGTGCCTACGCTCTGCGCGGCGCTGCACATGGATCAACCGGCGGCGAGCATTGGAAAACCATTCGTGAAGGTTCTGGCCGCGCCGTAGGACAAGCGCGAAGCGGGGCAGGGAAATCGGCCTCGCGTTGACGCGCGCGCTCGCTGGCCCTATGCCGGTGGCGATGCGATTTCTTTTCTCTCTACTTTGTGCGCCAGCGCTCGTCCTCGGGGCGGAGAGCAAGTTGCCCGGCGTCGCGGTGACCTACTCCGCCGGCGGGCACACGGATGCGACCTCCGCGCGCATGGTGGCGCTGTATGTTCCGAAAGGGGCCGCGGCTTCGCCGTTTATTCCAGCGGGTTCGTTCTCGGCGGTGTTCAAGGGGGACATCGATTCGCCACTGCGCGCGGAGTACACGTTTGCCGTGCAAATCCGCGGGCAGGTGAAAGTTTCCATCAACGGCACACCGTTGCTCGATGCGGCGGGCGCCGCCGGGTTGCAGTATGCGGACAAGGCGGTGCAATTGAACAAGGGCGCCAATTCGGTGGTGGTGGAATATTTCAGCGACGGCGAGCAGGACGCGCAGCTGCAGCTGGACTGGTGGAACAAGGATTTCACGCGGGAGCCCGTGCCGCCGATGGCCTGGACGCATGGCGTGGAAGGCGACGGCGCGACGGTCCGCGAAGGCCGGATGCTTTTTGCCACGCGGCATTGCGCGGCCTGCCACGACGCCGGCGCCGCCATTCCGGCGGACGGCAGCGGGATGATGGAACTCGGCATGACCGCGCCGGATTTGATCGAGGCCGGGGCGCGGTTGCGTCCGGACTGGATTGCCGCCTGGGTGCAGGATCCGAAGGCGCTGCGGGCCAAGGCGACGATGCCGAAGCTGCCGGTCACGAAGGAACAGGCCGGAGACATCGCGGCGTATCTCGCCTCACTGGGCAAGCCCGCGGACTATAAAATCGACGCGGAGAAAGCTGCTGCCGGCGGCGGACATTTCGGCAAGCTTGGTTGCGTGGCCTGCCACACGGCGCCGGATTTTGCGGGCAAGGATGAGTATGCGCGCATCAACCTCGGGCACCTGAAAGCGAAATTTCAGCCGGCCGCGCTGGAGCAGTTTTTGAAGATGCCCACGATGCACAGCGCGTGGAGCCGCATGCCGAATTTCCGGCTCACCGACGCCGAGGCGGCGGAACTCACCGCTTATCTCCTCACCACGGCAAAGGGGGAATTTCCCGCGACGAAAGGCGACGTGGTGAAAGGCAAGGCCGCCTTTGCTTCGGCTGGTTGCGCCAGCTGCCATGCGGGCGCGGAGGGCACGCCCACCAAAGGTGCGGCGCTGGCGGCGGTGCAAAGGAGCGCGGGTGGCTGTCTCGCGGAGGCGGCCGGCAAAGCGCCGAATTTCGGTTTCACCGCGCCGCAGCGCGCAGCGCTCACCGCGTTTTTGAAAACGGATCTGCTGTCGCTGAAGCAGGACACGTTTGCTGATTTCGCCACGCGTCAGATCAAGAACATGAATTGCACCGGCTGCCATCCGATGGACGGCCAGCAGAGCACTTTCCAATCGGTGGACGAGGAAATGTCCGCACTGATCGCCGCTGCCCCGCAGCCGGAGACGGCGCCGGAGGGTCCGCCCATCCCGCCGAATGCGGTTCCCGCGCTCACGTGGTTCGGCGAAAAATTGCAGAATGGCTGGATGGGCATGTTCATCGCCGGTGCTGCGCCCTACAAGCCGCGTCCGTGGCTCGCCTCGCGCATGCCGGGCTTCGGCGCGCCGGGCATGGGTATCGCGAATGGCCTCGCGCAACAGCACGGCTTCCCGCAGCAGGACCCACCGCTGGCCGCGCCGGACAAGACGCTGGCCGGCATCGGAGCCAAGCTCATCACCGCGGATGAAGGCTTCAACTGCGTGCAGTGCCACGGCGTGAAAGACCAGCCGCCGACCGCCGTGTTCGAAGCTCCCGGCATCAACCTCGGCTATGCCAAGGACCGCCTGCGCCGCGCGTATTTCAACCGCTGGATGCTCGCGCCGCTGCGCATCGACCCGGAGACGAAGATGCCGAAGTTTAGCGAAGACGGCCTGACCACGCAGAAGAGTGACGTCCTCGGCGGCAAAGCGCCGGAGCAGTTTGGGGCCATCTGGGAGTATCTGCACACGCTGTAGGGGGAGCGTTCGAGCGTGCCGCCAGCTTTGGAGTGCTGTGGCTTGACACAGCTTTCGGAGTGGAGCGTCGGGATGGAGAAGCGGTCTCCGGGTGGAGGCCCGCGATGGTCAATGCTGGCGCGGTGCATTGAAGGACGATACGAATGCGGTATGTCCTCCCCGGAAGTTCGTTGGCCTCACGCGCCAGAGCATCGGCTCGCAGCACATGGGACCTATTTTGTTACCAGCGGAACGTATTTAAAAGCCCACTATTTTCGCGGAAGGGAGCGATTGCAGTTACTCCATGATTGTCTCCTGAATACCGCGGACAAATATGGATGGATCCTCGAAGCCTGGGCCGTGTTTTCGAATCACTTTCATTTCGTAGCCGGATCACCGCCGAAAACTGAGGATGCAGGTTCGCTGACAATGTTTATGTCGGAGCTTCACACTCTTACTGCCATAACGGTGAATCGTCTCGATGGAACCTCGAGTAGGAAGGTGGGGCATAATTATTGGGAGACTTCCCTTACGTTTGAGAAGAGCTATTTTGTGCGGCTCAACTATGTGCATCAAAATCCTGTGAAGCACAGATTGGTGGCGGTGGCCGAACAATATCCCTGGTGCTCAGCAGCTTGGTTCCAAGAGCAGGCGAGTGCGGGCAAGTGAAGGCGATTTACGCTTTTACAACGGACAGGGGGCAGGGGCCGGACGAATTCGAGCCGGAGAGGAATGGTGAAACGCCGGAACGGTCTCCCATCCCTGCGCTCCACTCCAAAAGCTGCGTCAAGCCGCAGCACTCCAAAGGCTAGCGCCACCTTCGGAAGCGCTTTCTCTATTTACCGCCGCACCAGCGACCGCCCGGTCATCTCCTTTGGCTGCGGGACGCCCAGCAGCGCGAGGAGCGTGGGGGCGACGTCGGCGAGGATGCCGCTGTCCAGCTTCACGCCGGCGTGTTCTTTCGCCACGTAGAGGAAGTGCACGAGATTGGTCGTGTGCGCGGTGTTGGGCGATCCGTCGGGATTGCGCATCAGCTCGCAGTTGCCGTGGTCGGCGGTGATGAGGAGCTGCCCGCCGAGTTCCAGCGTCTTTTCCACGATGAGCTGCACGCCGAAATCAATCGTCTCCACGGCGTGGATGCCCGCCTCGACGACGCCGGTGTGGCCGACCATGTCGGGGTTGGCGAAGTTCATGATCACCAGATCGTATTCCTCGAGCCGTCGGCGCACTTCGAAGGTGAGATCCGGCGCGCTCATTTGCGGCTTCTTGTCGTAGGTGGGCACTTCCTTCGGGCTGATCGCGAGGTAGCGATCTTCGCCGGGGTAGGGGGGCTCGAGGCCGCCGTTGAAGAAGAAAGTCACGTGCGGATACTTTTCTGTCTCCGCGGCGCGAAGCTGCTTGAGGCCGGCCTTGCTCACCACTTCGCCGAGGATGTTGGCGAGGCTCTGCGGACCAAAGACGACGGCGCAGTGGTAGGTCTTGTCGTAGCTCGTGAAGGTCACGTAGTGGACCTTCGGCACGACCTCGCGCTCGAAGCCGCTGAAGCCCGGCTGCAGGAAGGCCTCGCTGAGCTGGCGGGCGCGGTCGCTGCGGAAGTTGAACCACAGCACCACGTCGTTGTCGCGGATGCGCTGTTCATTGGCGTGCGAGAAAATGATGGGCTGCAGGAACTCGTCGCCGCGCGGCTCAGACTTGTAGGCGGCCTCGATGGCGGCGCTGGGCGTTTCCTTCGAGACCGGGCCGCGGCCGAGCACGATGGCGTCCCAAGCGAGCTTGTTGCGGTCCCAGCGCTTGTCGCGATCCATCGCGAAATAGCGGCCAATCACTGTGGCGATTTGGGCGCCGGTGCCTTCGATGCCTTTCTGCACCGTGTCGAGATAGCTGGCGCCGCTGGTGGGCGAGGTGTCGCGGCCATCGGTGATCGCATGGATGAGAATTTCCTTCACGCCCGCCTTCGCTGCCGCGTGGCAGAGCGCGATGAGATGATCCTGGTGCGAGTGCACGCCGCCATCGCTCACGAGGCCGAGCAGGTGGAGGCGGGTGCCCTTGGCTTTCGCAAAAGTTTCGACCAGCACCGGATTCGTGGCGAACTCGCCGTCGGCGATCGCTTTGTTAATGCGCGTGAGATCCTGGTAGACGATGCGGCCGGCGCCGAGGTTGAGGTGGCCCACTTCGCTGTTGCCCATCTGGCCTTCCGGCAGGCCCACATCCATGCCGCTCGCGGAGAGCCGGCTCTGGGGATAGGTCGCGTAGAGGTGATCGTGAAAGGGAGTGCGCGCGAGGAGCGTCGCGTCGCCGTTTTCCACCGCATGCTCGCGCCCGCCGGGATTCACGCCCCAGCCATCTCGGATGATCAATACAACAGGTTTCTTCGCCATGGAGCTGGGCAAGAAAGCAGAGCCCGGCGGGAGGGCAAGCGCGCAGCGAAATTCTTCGGGCGTTTCGAGATCATTTCGCCGGGGAGATGAGATAGAGGATGTGGATAGTCTGCGTCACCTTCACCGGACGCAGCACATATTTGGCGGCGTCGACGCCCGCGGGGGCCGCGCCACTCAAGGGATAGGAACGGGAATTTTCCTCATCGAGCATTTCGCGTGAGATCGCGGGAATGGTGGAGGGAGAAATGGCGTACACGCCGTCGACCTTCATCCCCGCCGCCTTTGCCAGGAGATCGGCCCGGCGGCGGGCATCGTCCACGGCCTTTTGCCACACCTCATCGCTCAGCTTTTTTTCCGTGGAGAGCCCTTCGCTGATACGGTCGAAGCGCTCCACTTTTAGTTCCAGCAGATCAGTCACCAGCTTGGGGAAAGTTTTAAGGTCGCGGACCTTCACTTCGAATGGCCGGCTGACACGATAGCCGAGGAGCTTCGGCGGACGCTGCCCAGAGTCACCCTCGGTGTCCAGACCAGGGATAATGGGCCCGCCCGCGCGATCGTATTCCGTGTCGGAAAAAAGATCGCTCGCGACGATATCGCTTTCGGGAACACCGGTGGCCTTGAGCAAGGCGAACACCTGATTGGCCTGGGCCTGCACGCGTTTGTTCGCTTCCGCTTGTTCCGGCTGCAGGGCGGAGAGTCTGAAGCGTAGAAGGACGAGGTCCGCGGGCTGACTCACTTCGGCCTCTCCCTGCACATAAAGATACGGCTGATTGGGGAGACCATCCGCGCCGAGGAGCACGCCGGCCAGGAAAAGAAAGGTGAGGAGGAGCTTCATGGGCTGATTTCAGCAGGGGCGACAGCCGGGGCAAGCTCCAAGGCCCGCCGAGATCCTCTGTTCATCTTGGTTTCCGGACGTTCAGCGATGTGGAATTGACTTTCTGCGGAGCGGGGCTGATTCCTGCTAGCAAGACATGGCCCAGAAGATCCTCGTCATTGACGATTCACCCGCGGCAGCGCGGCTGACCGAGAGCATGATCGCGCAGCATTTTCCCGGCTGCGACGTGCTCACGGCGTCGCGCGGCGCGGATGGATTTGAGCGCATCACGCTGGCCGGTCCTGACCTCGTCCTCCTGAACGACACCCTGCCCGATATGGACGCGGAGGGCGTGCTGGCGCGGCTGACGGCTGATCCACATGCCGCCCATACGCCGGTGGTGCTGATGGTGGAACCCAGCAAGGCCGCCGACTTGAATGGCCACCACGCCAATCTCGCCCGCGTGCTGCCCAAGCCCGTCTCGCCGGAGGCGCTGCTGGAGGCGGTTTCTTCGGTTCTCGGTTCCAAGCCCAATGCCCGTCGCGTTCTGCCGGCGCGGGGCGGCGTGGTCTTCAGCGGCCACACGGGGTTCATCCCGCTGCGGCAGGCCCTGGCCATGGCGCAGAGCGACCGCCTCACCGGCGTGCTGCGTTTCCAACTCGGCCGGCACCCGATTGAGCTGTGGATGAATGGTGGCCGCTTCCTGTTCGCCACCACGCGCAATTTTCATTTGTACTGCGGCGGCTCGCCCGCGATTCTCTCCGCGACGAATCTCGGGATGATCGTGGAAGGCCAGGTGAACCAGCAGGTCACCGGCTGCCCGCTCTTTCTTTATCTCGCCGCGCGCAACGGCTTCCCGCACGAAGACGTTGCCCATATCACACGCGATCACGGGCAGCGGCTCTTCAGTCACCTCTTTACCGCGGGCCGGGTCACGTTCGAGTTCGAGGAAATGGGCGAGTTGCCGGATTACGTGCGCAATTTCCCGGGCGTTGCGGAGGATGCGGACAACTGGATTCTCGGAGCGCTGCGCCACGTGAAGGTGGAGCAGATGCCGCCCACCCAGCGACCGGATCCGAATGGCTCGCCCGCTTACACTCGCAAAGGCTACGAGCTGGTGCCGAAGCTGCGGCTCAACGAAGTGGAAGCCCGGTTCGCCGGCGCCATCAATGGCACGGATCCGCTGCAGGCTCTCGCCGGAAAATTGGGCATCCCGCTCGGCGACGCACTGCTCATCGTGTTCCGCTTCCAGTCACTGGACATTATCGACTTTTGGAATGCCGGCGTGCTGAGTTTGGCCGGGGCCTCTTAGCCATGGGCGGGATGGCGTCTCGCCGTGAGCGTGCGCGCCCTTCAGGTTTTAATTAGCTGTTCTTACTCCACGGGGATGAAGTAACGAGGCATTGTCACACAATCGCCTCAAAATACTTCTAGCTCTGATGTGACGCATGGTTTACTTTGTGCATACAAAGGCCGTGTTATGCTCCCTCTCCGCAGAACATCCTACGCGCGTTGTTTCGTCTCGGGCTTTTCGTTGATTGAGGTCACCTTGGCCATCGCGGTGGTGGGCACCGTCGTCGTGACCATCATGGCGATGCTCCCCACCGGCATGAGCCGGTTCCAGGCAGCGATGGATACCACCATCAGCTCCCAGATCGCCCAGCGGATTATCACCGACGCGGAGCAGGCTGAATTCGACAAGCTCACCGCCAAGACGGAAGGCGCGAACCCGGATTTCTACATCCTCCCCGCCCGGTATTTCGATGGGGACGGGACCGAGATCGTTCCCAAGTCGGGTAACGCGCCCTCCACCACGGAGGCGGCCCGGGTGGTTTACGTTGTGCGGGTGCGGGGTTCGTTTCCAGGTCCTTCCGATCCGTCTGCCTCAGGTCCGAATTTCACCTCCCTTCCGGCGGATGGGGTCCGCTACCGCTTGCGCGCCAGTTCCATTCTTACGGTCCAGGTGGCGCAAAATCCGAGCCTTCGCGACTTGCCGGTGGGGACGGACTTGTTGTGGCCCAAATCGTCCGCGCCCATGAATATTTTCACCGCCGTCATCACCCGCAGCAGTTTCTCGCGCACCAAATCGCTATGAAAACGATATTCCGTCCGCTGTCCGGGGGCGCGCTCAGGGGATTCACGCTCGTCGAGATGCTCGTTTCCGCCACCATTACGGTGCTGATTGCCGGCATCCTGTTTGCTGTCTTGTCGCAGACGAGCCGGGTGGTGGGGCGCACGGCCGGCAAAGTGGAGGAGTTCCGTGAAGCCCGGAATGCTTTTGACGCCGTGACCGCGCGTCTCGCACAGGCCACGCTGAACACCTACATCGACTACGACAGCAGCACCAGCCCCACCAAATATCTGCGGCGGTCAGAGCTCCGCTTTATCAGCGGTCCGGCCATTCAGGTGTTGGGGGCGAACCCGGCGGGCAAAGCGCGGAGCACGGATGCCGTCTTTTTCCAGGCGCCCATCGGCCTCACTGGCTCGCTGGCCCGGTATGCCAGCTTCGAAAATCTCCTCTGCACGTGCGGCTACTACCTCGAAGTTGCCACCGATCAGACGGCGCGGCCCAAGTTCATGACCGAGGACATGGTGCCCCTGCGCTACCGGCCGCGGCTCATGGAGTTTTCGCAGCCCACGGAAATGAATGGGCTTTATTATCGGACTAATGGCGCCCAGAGCAGGACCTACAATGGGAAGGATTGGTACACCACCTTCGTTCCACTCAGTAATGCGCCGGTCCATCAATTGGCGGAAAACATCGTCGCCTTCATTGTCACACCCCGGCTTGCTCCGGCGGACGAGGTCGATCTGAAAGGGGGAGCGGCGGCGGCGCTCGATCCGGACACGTCCCCGCTGGCACCGCTCTACCTATATGATTCCGCTCCCCAGCCCATCCCGCCCGATACCCGGTACAAGAATGGCCGGACCAACCCGACCAACCAGCTCCCGCCCATGCTGCAAGTGACGCTGGTCGCGGTGGACGAGCCCGGCGCCAAGAAACTTGGCTACGACAAAAGCAACCTCGATCCGCTGGGCCTCGATCTAAAGTTCAAAAATACCACCAATTTCAGCAAGGATTTGCTCCGCACGGGCTCCACGGACTCTGTGGAAAACAAGCTCATCGCCGCGCGAGTCAACTACCGCATCTTCACCACCAACGTGATCATTCGCGGGGCGAAGTGGAGTCGCGAGCAAACCAATTAACCCTCCCATTCATGAAGAATTTCCGTCTCTTCCGCACCCGGGGTATCGCGCTCGTCATTGTGCTGTCGCTGGTTGTGTTGCTCTCCGCCTTGATCGTGGGCTTTTTTAGCAGCGTCCAGAATGAGTCGGTGAGCAGTGCGGCCTACAAGGGAAGCGTGACGACCAAGCAACTCGTGAGCACCGCGAACAGCCTGGCCATGGGGCAGATTGCGGATGCCACGCACAGTTTCAAGGATCCCGCCACGCCGCTGGTATCACCGACGTCCCGTCTGCTCTGGGCGTCGCAGCCGGGCATGATTCGGACGTGGGATGCCACCGGCAAAGGCTGGAAGATTTTTAAACTCTACTCCGCGCGCAACATGGTGGCGGACTTCGATGCGAATAACCACTACTCCGTCCAAGCCGCCCTGGCCAACGAAGTGCCGAATGATTGGCCGGTGCAAACCGCCCTGTTTGTCGATCTGAACCAGCCGGTTGTCGTGCCGGACGATAGCGGTGGCATCGAGCGCACGGGGGAGAAGCAGCGGTACCGGGCCAGCTATCCGATTTTGGATCCGCTGGCGATGATCCCGATCGGCCTCAATGGGGCGCCGCCTTTCGGGGTGGACGGCTTTTCGCTGAAGGATGTGCCGGGTTACCCCGCTCCTGGCCCGATAGTGCTCAAAGACGACAAACTGGATCCCACCTTGCAAGTTCCCGGCAAAACCTCCAATCCCGCCCCGATGCCGGTGCGGTGGATTTACGTGCTGCAGGACGGCACGCTCACCGTGCCCACGGGCATGCGCGATGATGGGACCACCGCCACGTGGGATACCGCCTCGGAAAATCTCACGCCGTCCCGAACCAACCCCATCGTCGGTCGCATTGCCTTTTGGACGGATGACGAATCATGCAAGCTGAACGTCAATACTTCCTCGGAGCCCACGCCCTGGGACACGCCGCGCGGGGTCACCATCCAGGATCTGAAGTACGGGCAGTTCCAGCCGTCGAACAAGGAATACCAGCGCTACCCCGGCCATCCTTTTACCACGGCGCTCAGCCCCGTGTTGTTCCCGGGGTACCCGCTGCAGTCGCTCGATAAAGAGCGGCTCTACATGCTCATCCCGCGGGTTCCCACCGGCGGCACGGTGTCCGCCACCCAGTCTGGCGTTGGCGTGACCATGGATGAAGATCGGCTGTTTGCGACGGTGGATGAATTCCTGTTTCGCCCGCCGTCCGCCTTGGGCTTGCCGCGCCCCGAAGTGACTACGATTGCTCCGCTGGTGGACATGAAGCGGCTGCGGCGCGCGCGCTTCTTTTTGACGGCCAACAGCCGCGCGCCGGAACTAAACATGTATGGCCAGCCGCGTGTTTCCCTGTGGCCGGTGTGGGGGAATACCAACCCGAAAACTGCTTTCGATTCGCTGGCCGCTTTTTGTTCCAGCACGGGCTCCCTCACGCCCATCAACACGGTGAAGCAGTATTATTTCCAGCGGACGGACTGCAACAGCCCGCACACGGACTACGACAACATTCAGCGCAACCAGCAGCTCTACAAATATCTCCAGCGCCTTACCTCCACCCCCGTTCCGGGGTATGGCGGGACGTTTGAGCAGAAATGGGGCGACGACCGCGATCAGATCCTCACGGAGATCTTCGATTACATCCGGTGCGTGAACATTCACGACACCCAGGCGGGCTCCATGCCGTATACGCCCGCGGGGAGCGGCACCACGGGGGCTGGACAGGTCGCCCCGATCATCATTGGCGGCACGAAGGGCTTTGGCCGCTTCCATACCATCGAGCAGTTCGGCTTCCATTTCATCTGCAGCCAGCAGGAGGACAAAGGAGTGCTCTCCACGGCTACGCCCGGTTTCAAGCTCGGCCCCAATGAGCGGATGATCGAAGCCGCCTTTCTCTTCGAGCCCTTCAGCCCTAGCCTCGGCTGGTTCTGGCTCAAGGAGAACATGTATTTTGATGTCTCGTTTACATCGAGCTTCTCGGTGGATGGGCAGGACTTGAAGATGCGCTCCGGCGGTCGGGCGCTGAGCAACACCATCGGCAGTGGCTGGCACAACAATGGGCGCGAGCGCGGCGGCACCGGCGGTCTGCGCGGTCCCGTGCAAGCCTTTGGTGGCAGCGGCTATCAGTATGTGAGTACGGCCAATCCACGCGTGAAAGTGGGCGTATCCGGAAAGACCACGATGAGTTTTTCCGGCGGGACCATCCTCGTGAAAGTCTACGCCGGCAACTCGCCCAATGGCGCGAATCTCGTCCAGACCTTTACGGTGAATTTTCCCGCGTGCGATTTGCCTCTCCCGGATTTGTGCACCACCGGGACGGATGCCTATCGCGGCACCTCGGCCACGGATGCGCCGTACTGGTGGACCTTCGCCAGCCGCTACTCCACGGCGGGCGATACGCCACACGCGCCGGGACTCGAATACGCCAATCCGGCCCGTCGCTTCGCGGACGAGCCCGAGGGTAAGTCCGGTTTCAAAAAGGGCGGCCTCTTCCGGCGCGAGGACGTTGTGCGCAGCATCGTGCCGCCTCACGGGGATCTCCGGTTTATCGCGGCCAAATCCACCGTCAGTTCCGGCGATTTCGGCCCCGTAGTGGATGGCGGCATCTGGAGTTCGCCGTACCGCTTCGCCCATATCTTTTCCAATTCCTCGGGCACGCATTTCCTCTTCGGCTTTTGCAATGAGCCCGGCGCCAGTCCGGTCACCGCCTTCCCCAACGACATCCCGCCGGGAGGCGTCAATTCGCAGCTCATTTCCTCGCCCAACATCGCCTATCACTATGCGCGCATGCCGCAAATCCGTCCGGGCGCGGGCGCAAAATACAACCTATGGAACGATTTTGACAACGGCAGCGCGCAGTGGCCGGACGGCGCCTACATCAACAAGCCCGATGAGGGCAATCAGAGCCAGACGAATGGTGTCGGCGGGAGTCCCTACACCTATTTTGCGTGGAACTTTACCGAGCCCACGGAAACCTACTTCTCGCCCAATCGCCTGGTGCCGTCCGCCGGCATGCTCGGTTCCCTGCCGACGGGCGTGAAACGGAATCGGCCCTGGGAGACGCTGCTCTTCCGCCCGGAAACCCGGCTGGCCAATGGGGCCCTCCATCCCGGGGGAGATCCCGCCAAGGGACCGAAGGATCATCTGCTGATGGATTTGTTTTGGATGCCGTTCTGCGAGCCCTATGCGATCAGCGAGCCCTTCTCCACGGCGGGAAAAATCAACCTCAACTACGAGATCGCTCCGTTCAGCTACATCACGCGCTCCACCGGCTGGTATGGCGCCTTCAAATCCGAAGAGCCGCTGCTCATTCCAAATGCCGCGAGCAAGGTCCTCAAACTCTGGGACCACGAGACGAACGATAATCCGAACATGCCGGACTCCTCGCTCGATACCGACAAACAGGTGGCCGCGGATTGGGGCAAACTGGCGCGCGGCCAGGCTCCTTTTGACAAGCTCCGCCGGCCTATCGACATGGTGGAGACGCTCAAGCAGGCGGACCAGCGTTTTGCGACCGGCGAGATCTTTCGCTCGGCCACCGAGGTTTGCGAGCTGCACCTCGTGCGCCAGGGCGAGAAGCTCACGGACTACCAAAAGCCGACCTTCATGGACGACTACTTGATGACGGGCGACAATACGCGCGAGCGCCCCTATACCAATCTCTATGCCAAGCTCACCACCCGCTCGAATACCTTCACCGTCCACTCACGCGTGCAGGTTCTGCGTGGAGGCGGCACGCGGGATGAGGACTTCAAAGTCTACCACGAAGACCCCAATCGCATCGTCTCCGAGAATCGCGGCTCCTCGATCGTCGAGCGCTACATTGATCCGGCGGATCCCAATCTTCCCGACTTCGCCAATTCCCAGTCGACCACTCTGTCCGCCGATGAAGCGTTCCATTTCCGCGTCGTCGCCACGAAGAGGTTCCTGCCCGAGCCTTCCAAGCTGGAGATCGCCAAGTAGTGTCGCGAGTGAGCGGTTCGCTTCAGCGATCCGCTCCGGAGGGCCGGTGGTTGTTTAGCCTTTGAAGCGCCTTGGTTTGCTCTTCAGCGGCTAAACAGAATTTCTTACCCACCACCGTAGCAAGATTCCGAAAATCAGAACGCGACTGGCGGTTGGGACGCCAGTCGCGTGAGAAGATATTCGGCCGGCTTCCACGCGGCGCGGATTGGGACGAGCTCCGTGCCGCGGGAAATTCGGTGGCCGGCGCGTTACGCCGCTTTACGCTCCGCCGGCGGCATCGGCGTCGGCGTCACGGGCGGCTCAGTATCGCTGACGCTCTGCCAGGTCATCATCACCTGCATGATGCTTTGGAAGAGACCGAGTTCGCCGGCATTCTTCTGATCGCCGCCGAGCATCACGACGCGCTCGGGCACCAGCGGTTGCTCGCTATGGGCGAGCTGCTGCGCCACGAGGTTCAGCGCGTAGAGGCGCGGGTCCGTGAAGGCTTCCACCTTCTGGCGGCTCACGCCGGCCTCGGCCTGGCCGATCTGGGCGATCTTCGCCGCTTCACCCTGGCCGAGCAGTTCACTGGCGCGAGCCGAGCCCTCGGCGAGCGCCACCTCGCGTTTGGCGAGGCGCTCCGCTTCGGCGAGCTGGGCCGCACCGCGGTTGCTCGCGATTTCGATCTCCACCCGAGTTTCGGTGAGATGCGTCTGACGCTCGGCGATGGCCCGGGCGTGGTTCAGTTCTTTCAGCTGGGTCGCAGCTTCCTCCTGTTTCGCGAAGGTTTCTTTTTGTTCCTCCGCGAGGCGGCGCTGGCGCAGCTGGTCAAACAACCGGTCGATGGGATCTTCCGCCCCCGGTTTCACGAGGCTGGATTCAGGCCGGCCGATGAGGACCGCGACGCAGTTGATATCGAACTCCTGGAAGCGGCGGCCGAGTTCCTCGGTCGCGCGGCGCTGGATTTCCTCGCGGCGCGTGAGCAGATCGAGCATGCACGAAGCCTGCGCGACGTCGCGGAAATACGCGGTGAGGATGGGGTCCAGCGTTTGTGTGATGAGGCGGCTGACGTCGCCGAAGCGCTGAACCACGCGCGGAGCCTTCTCGTAGTCGATGTGCAGCACGAGCGACAGCGGGAGCAGCGGTTCATAGCCGTCGGCCGTGATGAGCGGGATGCTTGTAAGATGCTCGTCATAGCGGTGCGCCTCCACCTGGCCGCTAATCCAGCGCAGGACGAAGTTGACCGTGGGCACGAGCTCCACTTTGAGCGCGTACGGGTTCAGCGCGTATTTGCCGGGCGCGAGCGCGTCGCGCCACACACCACGGCGGCCGGCCTCCACCTGCTCGCCGTAGCGGAACTGCGCGCCGGTCACGTCGTCGCCCGCAGCGCCGTAGTAGCTGATGACGACGCCGACATAGCCAATCGGGATGAGCGTCTTCGGCTGCAGCTCCACCGTGGCGAACCAGCGGTTGAGGAAGTAGGTGCCGTCCGTGAGCACCTGCAGCTGCTTGCCGCGGCGGCCGCCCTGCGCGAGGAAGGCCTCGGGATCCTGGAAGTAGCTGTGGCCGTTGTCGGTCGTGCCGCCTTCCGTGCGTCCGCCGACTTGCGGCGCGATGAATTCACCCGGCTCGAGTTGCGGGCCGTCCTGGATGGTCACGATGCCGATGAGGTCATGCGGCATGAGCGTGGACGCGTCCACGGCGCCCAGCTCCTGTTCATGGTGCTGCGCGGAACCGATGACCACCGGGACGAAGCCATGGTTAAGCGCCAGTTCGTTTTGCCACGTGACGCACTGCCGGTTTTCGCCGACGGAGTTCGGCCCGCTGTGCACGTTGTTTTCCGTGATGACCACGAACAGCGCCGTGTTGATGGCATACACGCCTTCACGCAGGATGGCGCGCTGACGGCCGCGCTGGCCGCCATTTTTCAGGAATTCGCGCGCATCCTGGTAGCCGTGGCTGTCCACCACGCGACCCAGCGTTTGCGACGGGCCGAGCGGCTCGCCATCGCGCGCATAGAGGTAGCCGATGCGGCCTTCCGCCACGGTGACGAGCGGCACCTTGTGGATGCGGTACATCCAGCAGGGATAGCCGAAGTGCAGGCCACCGCGCAGCACGCGCGCCTGGAAGCCCGCCTCGCCATTCATGGCGATGATGCGGCCTTCGCCCAGCGAACCGCCGCTGGACCAGAGTTTTTCAATGATGCCGACGCGGCGGTGGGACACGAAACGAACGCCGATGAGGGCGAGGATGAACGCGGCGGCGATGACGGTGCCGGCCACGATGAGGACGATGGAGATGAGGGTTTCGAAACCCATATTGGTATTTGGTTAGAACGCGCGGGCAATCTGCGGGGCGGCCCGCGCGCGATGGTAGCCCGTCCACGGGCAGCCGCGATCACGGCACGCCGAAGCGCGCCGGGAAATACCAGCTGTCGTGTTTGCGCAACCCCACCCGCGCGCATTCCGGCGCGCGGGCACAGCTCCGCAAAGAGACGGAGAGCATGGAGCGTCACCGACGCTCCCGGATGGGCGGCAAACCGCGCACGACTGCGCGGCTGTTTGGGCGCCGTATCCATCGAGAACCGGACATTCTACTGCCCCTCAGAGTTTGCCTACGGAGTTAGCTGTCGGACTTGAGCCACTGAGTGCTCCCGGCGCCGCAAGCGCCGTTCGCCCCGAGCCGATGCCTGCTTGCGCAGGCGCCGGCGAGATTGGGTCCCCCGTTGCCACGGCCACCAAGGCCGCAACATTCGGCTGACAAAGAACTGCCGGAATTTAGGTCAGGATATTGGAGGAAGTCAAGCTAACCGCGGCTTTCCATGTGTCGGACAGGTTAAAAATGGCCGGCTTCCTGCTGTGGATTACGCGTGCCTCCCCGGGCATAAAAGAAGCTTATCCCTATCCTCATATAAGATGAAGATGCTGCGTGCCTTACTGCTCATCCCCTTGCTCGGCCTCGCCGGCTGCGACTCCAATAGCCGGCCCCAGTGGGAAGTGACCGTCCAAAATCAGTGCAAAACGCCCTGCTCCTTTGCAATCACGCTGGGCGCCGACGGTGCTTCCTCCGCGAAGGTCGACAGCCTGCCGGCCGGTAAACCAACCGTTCTCATTGCTGGCGATCTGGACACCGTGGTGCACACGGTGAAGACGACGTTCGAGAAGGATGACGTCGAAGAACTGCAGCCCGATTTGCGCCTTCCCGTCGGCAAGCGCTGTGCGATCAGCGTCAACGATCAGGGCAACGTGGAAGTGCGCGTGGAAGACAAATGAGCCTCGGCCACGCTCGGTCCGCGCGCGGAGGCGCTATTTCCGCTTCGCGATTTCCTTGTCGAGAATGGCGAGATACTTCGCCGGATTGGCGTTGAATTTCTTCACGCAGGATTTGCAGCAAAGCCGGATGAGCCGGCCTTTGTAGGTGATGTCCACGGGGTCGTCGCCCAGTTCATCGCCGGTGACGATGCAGGTCTTCAACGGGAATGCGGCCGCGGCGGCGCGCGGGGTGAGCGTGGCCGCCAGGGCGGTCATCAGCAATAAGCACAGATACGATTTCATAAGAGTATTTGGCGGCAAAAGACTGGCCGCGATCATCGAACCGCGGCCAGCCGGATTTACCACACAAGCTGGGTCAGTTGGCGCCTTTCAGGAATTCGGCGATCAGGCGGGCGTCGCTGCCCGTGAGGTTTCCGCGCACGCGCATGTGCTGCACGATGACGTCCCACTGGGCGTCGCTGTAGGCTTTGGCCGGCCGTTGGTTGTGGCAGCGCGTGCAGTTTTGCGCCCAGAGTTTCGCGGCGTCGGGGCCTTCCTCGCTGCTTTTGCCGTCTCCGCGAGGCGCCGCTGGGCCAGCCAGGGCCAGGCTGAGGTGCCACGCCGCCAGCAATGCGAGGAACAAGGAAAGACGAAGAATGGATGAGCGTTTCATGGTGATTAGAATCCGGTGGAGATTTGCAGCAGGATGGCGTCGGCATTGGGCTCGCCGTTGTTGCGCTGGTCGATTTCGTAGGCCGCTTTCACCACCGTGGCGGGAGCCAGCCAGTAGTCGATGCCGAGCGTCAGTCGCCGTTCGTCAAAGCTGCCCGGCGCAGCGTTGGGGGCATTCGACATGTCTCCGCGCACAACGAATTCGAGCTTGTTCATCCAATCGTTGTCCCACTGTTTGCCCCGGTAACTCACTTGCACGTAGCCGCCATTCCGGTGGTTGGAGAAATTGATGGGGCCCACGCCCAGCGAGCTGTCTTCGTCGTAGACAAAGTCGCCGGTGTTGCTCCACGAATACTGCCCGAGGAGGGTGAAACGGCCCTTCGCCGCGTCGAGGTGCGTGGACAGATCCACACTTTGCAGCAGCGAATGCGTCGAGCGGGTGCCGTCGCCGCGCACTCGTGCGTACTGGGCGCCATAGCCGACTTCAAAATTCGAGCAGGGCATGAATCCAATCCGCCCGCCGTAAGCCTTGCCGTCGGACTGCGACTCGAAGTTGTCAAAATCGAGCATGCCGAGCGCCTCCGGGTCATCGGTAATGAGCCGCGGCGCATTCGAGACATACGCTTGGAAATTGAGATGGGTGCTGCCGATGGGATAGACGCCGCGCAACTGGACGCCGACATTGGACTCCGGCAGGAAGCCGTCGTAGAGGCCGAGCGGATTATCCGGCAGCTTGCGAATCCACGTGGGCGCATAGCGCTCCACGTAGTTGTTCATCGGGTTGAGAAACTTGCCCGCGACCAGCGTCAGGTTGTCATTCAACATCCAATCCAATTGGGCAAATTCGAGGTTGGTCGTCGTCTCGTTGCCCTCGAGCTCCAACTCGATTTCTCCTTCGAAGAGCAGATGGTCGTTGATGCGGAAAAGGAACATCGGCTCAAACGCGGCGCTGAAATTCGAGGACGCATTGCGCGCCGACGTAAACGTCGTCTCCGCATTTCCGACGACGGTAAACTTGCTCTCACCCTGCCGCAATCCGTCCACGGTCTCGGAGAGTTCGGTCAGGCTGCGCTGCAAGGAACCATGAGGCGCTTCGGATGTCGAAGCGGCAGAGTTTGCGGCTGGGGATTTGGCGGCGCGAAGGGATTTCACCTCCTGGCGGAGTTCCTTGAGTTCCTTTTTCATCTCCAGGAATTCCTTGCGGCTGATTTCATCATCGGCCGCCGCCAGGGACGGGACCAGAGCAAGAAGGGGCAGGATGCCGGTGCTCAGAATACCGAGGCGCCGGCCCGTAACGGGGTTTGTGCAGGTCATAAGACGGCGGCACCGTGCCAGAGGCCGTTAACGCGACCATGACCCTTGATTATCGTTTTTGTTAATCAGCCCTCGGACGCCACGGGAAAGATCAGGTGAAAGGTCGTTCCCTGCCCGGAGGCGCTGTGCAGTCTGACCTCGCCGCGATGGAGGTTCATGACCGATTTCACCATCGCGAGGCCCAGACCGAAGCCGCCATCCGCTCCGCCACGGGCCGGATCCACGCGGAAGAAGCGATCGAACAGACGGGCGTGAAATTCTGCCGGAATGCCGGGACCGGTGTCGGCGATGGAGACGGCAAATACCTCCCCTTGAATTTCCATGCGCACCTCCACCCGACCACCGCGCGGCGTGTGGCGCAGTGCGTTGGAGACGAGATTGGATACCGCCAGCCGCAACAGTACTTCGTCTGCCTCGATCATCCCGCTACCCTCGCAGATCAACGCAATCTCGCGGTCTTCGGCGAGCGCGGAGAAAAAGTCGCACACCTCCCGGATGACGACGCCCGCGGCGCATGGACGCTTGTCGAGCACCGCATCGGCATTCTCGGCGCGGGCAATGAACAACAGGCTTTCCACCATTTGGCGCAGCCGTTCAAATTGCTCGAGGTTTCCTTCCAGCGCCGCTTGATATTCCGGCGCAGTCCGAGTTTTCGAAAGGACCAGGCTCGTGGCCCCCATCAAGTTGTTGAGCGGGGTGCGAAACTCGTGCGCTACGTCCGCGGAAAATTGGGCGAGCCGATCAAAGGAGGCCCGCAGCCGGGCGAGCATTTCGTCGAACTCGGTGGCGAGGTCCGCCAGTTCCGCCGGCCATTGGGCGGCATCGAGGGCGCCATGCATCTCATGCGCGGTCACGTCCTTCACCCGGGCGGTGATGTGGCGCAGCGGTTTCAGCCCGCGATGCGTGATGAACAAGCCCAGTAGCGCCGTGACGAACGTGCCGCCGCCGACCATCCAGTACAGCCGTTCGCGATATTCCGAGAGCCATTCGTCCACATGCGCGGCGTCGAGGGCGATTTGAAATCGCCAGGGCTTCAAATCACCGGGGCGCGCCACCACGGCGGAGCCGAGCAGGGCGAGGGGCTCCTGCGGTCCGCTCCAGTAGGCCACGCTGGTCATCTCGACGCCGATTTTCACCGGAGTGGGGAAATCCGCGGTGAGGGGAGCCACCCGCTCCATGCCCGGAGTTTCCACAATCACCTGGCCGTTTTCATCCAGCAGGCGGCCATAGTATTTTTCCAAATCGCGTACCCCGGCTGCAGCGAGGACGAATTGGCGCGCCTCTTCCAGCGAACCTTTCCCGACCAACTCCCGGAGCTGCTCCACTTGGTCCGAGAGCAATTCCGTGTCCTCGACCACGAAGCCCTGTTTCAAGCCACGGTAAAGGAAAAGCGCGGAGACCGTCAAAATGATCGCGGCGGCCAGCGTGTAACCGGCGACAATGCGGATCGTCAGGGCGAGGGAGCGGGTCTTAGTTGCCATCGCGCAGTTCCATTATATAGCCGAGCCCGCGCAGGGTATGGATAAGCTTGCGGGTGAACGGTTCGTCCACCTTGCGGCGCAGGCGGCCCATGGCCACGTCCACGGCATTGGAATCGCTGGAGAAATTCATGTCCCACACTTGCTCCGCAATGGTGGTGCGGGAGAGCACTTCGCCCTGGCGGCGGGCGAGCAGGCAGAGCAGCTGAAATTCCTTGGCGGTGAGTTCGAGGGATCGGTTGCCGCGTCGCGCTTTCATTCGGGGGACGTCCAGTTCCAGATCACCGATGCAGATGGTTTCGGACTGGCGGGCCGGGCTGCGACGCAGCAGCGTGCGGACGCGCGCGAGAAACTCGGCCCAGGCAAATGGTTTGACCAGATAATCGTCCGCGCCAAGCTCGAGTCCCTTGACCCGGTCCGACACGGCATCCCGCGCGGTGAGAAAGAGCACGGGCGTATGGCGGCCCCGGGCGCGGAGTCGCTGGAGCACCTGCCACCCGTCGAAAATCGGGAGCATTACATCGAGGACGATGAGATCGTAGTCGTGTTCCGTGGCGAGGTAGAGACCTTCCTCGCCGTCCGCCGCGGCGTCGGTGACAAATCCGCTCTCGCGCAGGCCCTTTACCAGAAATTCGCGACCGCGGCGGTCGTCCTCAACGGCCAGGATGCGCATACACAAATCGGGCAAACGGCCGCGGCTTTGCGGCGGCGAGGTTTTCCAAGCGGCAGACGGGATGTAACGTGAGCGGTGCAGGCACGGCGGACGGGAAGGACAAGGACTGACGGGACTTTAGACGGATTTCACCAAACTACCTTCCGCGGATAGCAATTTCCCGCACATTTCTTGGCATCTTGTTCATCTGGTGGCGGCGGCCAGGGAGGAGGAGTTTCACGATCATTTCTGGCGCGGAAACGGGCAAGCTGCGTAAAGAACAAGGGTGCATTCCAGCAATAGCGTCATCATGCAGGCTCCGCGAGAGCGGATCTTTGAGACGGTCAGCGACCTCGCTCGCTGGCCGGAGCGCCTGCCGCACTACCGGTATGTCCGCTTTCTCGCGCCGGAAAACGGGCGCGACATCGTGGCCATGAGTGCGCGCCGCGGGCGCCTCCCGGTCTCCTGGGTTTCCGCCTATCGCGCCGATCGCGAAACGATGGAGCTCCACTTCGAGCACCTGCGCAAATGGACAAAAGGCATGGTTGTCACGTGGACGCTCACGCCCATGGCGGAGGGCACCCGCGTCGAGATCGTGCACACCATGAAGTTTCGCATCCCGTGGCTGGCGTGGCTCGCTGAGCCGATCATCACCGGCTTCATTGAAGCGATCGCGAACAAGACCCTCGCTGTTTTCAAACAACGCATCGAATCGGAGGTCGTGGCCTAATGAGAAAGCGAGTCGTGATTACGGGCCTCGGCCCCATCGCCGCCTGCGGCGTCGGCAGAGATGCCTTCTGGCAAAACATTCGCGCCGGGCGCAGCGGGATTGGACGCGCCACGCTTGTCGATGCTTCGCAGTTTCGCGCGCAATGCGCGGGCGAGGTGCGTGACTGGGATCCCGCGCCTTTCTTCCCGCCACATCGGCTGAAGCGGCTGGATCGCTATGCGCAGTTCTCCGTCGGCAGCGCCCTGCTCGCCTTGCAGGATGCCGGCCTTTCGTGGAACCGTGAGGAACCGCAGGCTCGCAGCGGCGTGAGTTTCGGCACCGCGCTTGGCGGAATTTCGAATGCCGAGGAGGAGCATGCGCGCTTTTTGAAAAAAGGTCCGCGCGGGGTGAGCCCCACGCTCGCCCTGCAAGTTTTCGGCGGCAGCGCGCATAGCAACATCGCCATCGAGTGCGGCTTTCGTGGGCCGGGCACGACGAATTCCAATTCCTGTGCGAGCGGGGTGGTCTCGGTGGGCGAGGCGATGCGCTATATCCGCGATGGCTGGGCCGATGTGATGGTCGCCGGCGGCGCGGAGGCGCCGCTCTCGGCACTGAGCTTTGGCGCGTTTGATTTCATCAAGACGATGTCGCGCTGGCAGGGCGAGCCCGCCGCGCGGGCCTGCCGGCCTTTCGACTTGGAGCGCGATGGCTTTGTGATGGGCGAGGGGGGATGCTCCGTGATCGTGGAAGAGTACGAGCATGCCGTGAAGCGCGGCGCGCACATCTACTGCGAGGTCCTTGGCTACGCGCTGAACAACGAAGCCTTCCACATGACCAGCCCGCTGCCCTCGGGCGACAGCGTGGTCGAGTGCATGCGCCACGCGCTCGCCGATGCCGAGGTCGCGCCGGAGCAGATTGGCTACATCAATTGCCACGCGAGCAGCACACAACTGAACGACGCCAATGAGGTGATGTGCATCAAGCGCATCTTCGCCAATCCGCCGCCCATCAGCGGCACCAAGCCTTTCACCGCGCATCCGCTCGGCGCGACCGGCGCCATGGAAACCGCCATTTGCGCGCTCGCGCTGCAAGACCAGTGGCTCCCGCCGACGCTCCATCACGTGACGCCGGACCCCGCCTGCGATGTGGACATCGTGCCCAACGTCGGCCGCGAAGCCCCGCTGCGCTATGTGATGAACAACGCCTTCGGCTTTGGTGGCATCAACGCGACGCTGGTACTGGGGGAAGCTGCCCTAACGGGACGAATTGCGGGACGGTGAACGTGGGACCAGTTTCCACCCCCTCCCGTTGGGGCGTCTCGCTACGCCATGATCGCCTTCACCACGCTGCCCTCCGTATCGGTGAGGCGGAAATCACGGCCGGCATAGCGGAAGGTAAGCTTCTCATGGTCCAGTCCCAGCAACGCGAGGATCGTGGCGTGCAGATCGTGGATCTGCACTTTGTTCTCTACGGCTTCGTAGCCGTAGTCATCCGTCGCCCCGTAGCTTAGACCGCCCTTCACCCCGCCGCCGGCCATCCAGAGCGTGAAGGCCTTGTTGTTGTGGTCGCGTCCGTCGCCGCCCTGCGCATGCGGTGTGCGGCCGAATTCGCCGCTCCACACCACCAGCGTGTCCTTCAGCAGGCCGCGCTGTTTGAGATCGGTGAGCAGGCCCGTGATCGGCTGATCCACCGCGCGCGCATTGTTTTCCAGCGCGGTCGAGAGATTAAAATGGTGGTCCCAGTTCCCATGGCAGATCTCCACGAAGCGCACGCCGGATTCGATGAATTTGCGGGCGAGCAGACATTTTCGGCCCATGTCATCGGTCGCATTGCTGCCGATGCCGTAAAGCTTTTTCGTGGCGTCCGTTTCCTTGGTGATATCCATCACCGCCGGCATCTGGCTCTGCATCTTGAAGGCCAGTTCATAGCTCTCGATCACGCCCTCGATGTCCGGATTGTATTTGTCGCGCTTCAGCGATTCGCGGTTGAGCGTCTGGATGAGCTCCAGTTCGGCCCGCTGCGCCGCCGGGGCGAGCGTGCCCTCGATGTTGCGCACCTGCGCATTGGCCACGCTGCGGTTGTCCGCGCCAATTTTCGTCGCCTGGTAAATAGCCGGGAGAAACGCGCTGCCATAGTTCTGCGCGCCACCAAAGCCCTGCGCTGGGGTGATTGTCACGAAGCCCGGCAGATTTTCATTCATCGTCCCCAGTCCGTAGAGCGTCCAGGCGCCGAGCGAGGGTCGCACAAATTGCGAGGTGCCCGTGTGCAGATTCACAAAGGCCTGTGGGTGCGCGGGCAGGTTCGTCTGCATGGAGCGCACGAGGCACATTTCGTCGGCCATCGTGGAGAGCTGCGGAAACAGATCCGAGATGTAGAGTCCGCTCTTTCCGCGCTGCTGAAATTTCCACTTGGAGCCGAGCAGCTTGGTGCCCGGGCGTTTGCCCGGCTTGTCGGTGTCCGCCGTCAGCTTCGGCTTGTAGTCAAAAGTGTCCACATGCGACGGCCCGCCGCGCATGCACAGAAAGATCACCCGCTTGGCGCGGGGCGCAAAATGCGGGGCCTTGGGGGCGAGGGGATTCCCCTCGGCCGCGGCCAGTGCCTTGTTGGCCGCGAGGCCGGAAAAAGCGAGCCAGCCAAACCCACAGGCGAGCGTGGAGAGCACGTCGCGCCGGGTGACCAGTGGGGTAATGTGACCGCAGGTGTTTGGGTTCATGATACGTTGTAGGTGTCAGACGCCGCGGGCCCAGCAGCCGTTACATCCTCCACAAGAAACCGCGATGGGGCAGGGGAGTTGCAAGGCGAACGTCTCCGGCTGTTATTTATCTCGCGCATGCCTCGGGGTGCATGTAATGAAATGGCAACGTTTTGTTCCAACCCTCTCCCTCGAACCGATGAAAACCGTCTTCATGGCTGGTCTCGCGCTCGCCTCTGCGTGCGCCCTCAGCCAGGCCGCCGATGCCCCCATTCCCGACAAGCCTCTCCATCAATTCCTGCACGTGGACGCGGCCGCCAACGTGAGCCTCGCCTACAAGTGGGTTGATGTTTGCGAGGAGGCCACTGCCCGGGAGGTGGATCTCCGCGGCGCCCGCCCGACGATCCTCTCCCGCACCATGGCGATGTGGGCCACCGCCGCCTACGATGCCTGGGCTGCCTATGACGAGAAAGCCGTCGGCTCCCGGCTCGGCGGGAATCTCCGCCGCCCGGTCGCCGAGCGCACCCAGGCGAATAAGGAAAAGGCCATCAGCCATGCTTCCTACCGGGTGCTTGTTTTCGTTTACCCCGAGGCGAAGGAATACCTCGCGGGCGAAATGAAAAAGCTGGGCTTCGATCCGGCGAACGAATCGCTCGACCCCGCCACGCCCGAGGGCATCGGCCACCTCGCCGCCAATGCCGTCATCGAATACCGCAAACACGATGGTGCCAATCAACTCGGCGACGAAGTCGGAGGCGACGGCAAACCGTATTCGGACTACACCTACTACCGCCCGGTCAATCCGCCCGACAAAATCCTGGACCCCGATCGCTGGCAGCCCATCACGTTTACCAAACCCGATGGCACGAAGTTCACCCCCGGTTTCCTCACACCGCATTGGTACCGCGTAAAACCGTTCCTGCTCGAAAGCGGCGCGCAATTCCGCCCCGGCCCGCCGCCCACCACCAAGACCGATCCGGAGAAGCTCCGCCAGGACGCCGATCAGGTGCTCGCCTACAACAAGAACCTTACGAACCAGCAAAAGGCCGTTGTCGAATTCATGCGCGACGGCCCGCGCTCCACGGGCCAGAGCGGCCACTGGCTCCGCTTTGCCCAGGACGTCTCGCGGCGTGATAAGCAGAGCCTCGATCAGGATATCAAACTCTACTTCGCCGTGGCGAATGTCGCGTTCGACGCCTTCATCTCGTGCTGGGAAACGAAGCGTTTCTACGATTCCTCGCGTCCGTGGACGCTCATTCACTATTTCTACAAAGGGCAGAAGATCATCTGCTGGGCTGGCGTGGACGGCGGCACCTGCGAAAAGTTCGGCGAGGAATGGTGCCCTTATTCGCCGCAGACTTTCATCACGCCGCCTTTTCCCGGCTACACCAGCGGCCACGCCACGGTCAGCGGCGCCTGCGCCAAGACGATCGAACTCTTCACCGGCTCGGATAAATTCGGCTTTGCTGAACGTCGCCGCCACTGTGAGCTCACCGAGAAAGTCGCGGGCGACATGATGGTCCTCGATCTCCCGACGTGGAGCGGCACGGCCGAGATGGCCGCGCTTTCCCGCGCTCTTGGCGGTTACCATATCCCCACCGACAACAACGTCGGCCTCGAAGTTGGCCGTAAAATCGCCACCTGGAGCTGGCCCAAATACCAGGACTACTTCAACGGCACGGCCAAGGTGCGCGATTAATGTAGCTGCGGCCGGATTCGAGCAGAGCGAGAAAGACTGCTGAAGGCAGCCCGAAGGGTGCGAGCGGAGGCGAGCATCAACGTCGCGGGATGATCTTATTTGGCTACTTCGGCGCCGCCGGCACCGTCTTCCACAACTGCCGGATCCGCTCTGCATCATGCGCCGCGAGTTTTCCTGCCGGGCTCTCCGGCGCCTTTGCCGCCAGCGCCTCGTACCGCGGCCCCACGGTCTCCAGTGTCGTCACCTTCATATCCTGCGTCTCGCGCAGATTGATCGCTTCCAGTTCCGCCAGCTGCGCAGCTTCCGCCGCCACCGCTGGCTCCCGCTGCAGCTCAGCGATTTTTGCCCCCACGCCTTTGGCGAACTCCTCCCCGAGGCTCCGCGAGTACGGCAGATTCGCCAAACGCCGCAGCTCGGACCACCGCGCCACCGCGTCCCGCAGCGCCCCGATGCGCACCACCTCCGCGTCCGCCCACGCTCTCGCCTCGTCATGCGTTTGCGCCCCACGGGCGATCAGCGCCAGCCATTGCCGCAGGCCCGTCGCTCCGCCTTCCGGCAGCGCATGCCCCGTTGCCGGCCAGACGTCGAAGGTCACTCGCGCTCCCAGCGCGGCAAACTCCCGCGTCGCCCGCAGCGAGGGCGGATAATTCCCGTCCAGTCGCCCGTCGCCGACGTAGATGTAGACCGGCCGCGCAAACTTCTTCGGCGGCTCGTGGTGATGCTCAAACCATCCGCCGCCCATGATGCATCCGCCCGCCAGCCACGGCGTGTGGCAGAGCAGCAGGCTCGACATCCATCCGCCCTTGCTAAAACCCGCGACGAACACGCGCCCCGGATCCAGTCCCACCTCGCGCCCCAGTTCATCCCGCAACTCCGCCAGCGCCTTCTGCTCCAGCTGCAGCGATTCCGGCGTGTAGGAAAAAGCCCCGCCATCCCGCGGCGGCACGCCCACGATGATGAAGTCTCGCCCACCCGTATGCCGGCGCATCATATCGATGTCCGTCTTCCCGCCCGTCCACGTGTAGAAAAAGATAGCCGGCCACTTGCGCCCCGCCGCCCAATCCTCCGGCAGATACACCCGCGCCGGCGCTTTCAGGCTCGGCGTTTGCAGCGGTTGCTCCGCGCCCGCTTTCCAATCAGCCGCCATCGTCAGCGATGGCAGGAGGAGAAGCAGAAGCAGCAAGCGCATGCCCGAGCGTGGCAGAGCTTGGCCGCGTTCCAAGCCGGTAGTTGCTCTGTGGCCTGACGCTCTGCGTCGAGGCAAAGTCTCTCCTGTCTTCGAATCGCCACTCGCATCGTCCCGTTCCTCTGCTACAGGAGCCCTGTGCTGAAGACCTGGTTACCCGTTTCCCATGTTTGTTGTCTCGCCCTGGCGGTGGCGTGCGCCCTGGCGCCTTGGCCTCGCGCCATCGCCGCCGATTGGCTCGGCCACGGTGGTGACCCCCAGCATACCGCCATTTCAGAAGTCGCCACGCAGCCTTTCAGCACCATCCGTTGGTCCACCACGGTGGATGAAGGCTCTCCCAGCGAGCCCATTTACATCCATTACGGAGCGCCCTCCATTACCAGCCAGAACACCGTGCTCGTTCCCATTCGCACCACGGGCGGCGGTTACCGCCTGGAGGCGCGCAGCGGCGCCACGGGCTCGCTGCTCTGGTCGCGCTCGACTGATTTCGTCACCGCGCCCGCCAACGGCGGCTGGGAGCCCACCTTCTCGCCCACCATCACCCCCGCCGGCGCTCTCTATTATCAAGGCGTGGGCGGCACCATTTATCGGGTGGATAATCCCAACACGAACAACCCCGCCGCCACCGCCATCAATTTCCTGCCCGATTACGCCGCGAACAAAGCGGCCTACGACGCCTCCGTGTTTATCAGCACGCCGCTTACCTCGGACGCCGCGGGCAACGTCTACTTCGGTTACCAAGCGACCGCCTCGGCGCCGGGTGGACTGCAAAGCGGCATCGTGCGGATCGCGCCCAGCGGCGCCACGACCTTCTCCTCCGTCAATGTCGCCTCTGGCGTCGCCAATGCGTCCGGCTTTCGTCTGGCCACGAACAGTGCCCCGGCCCTGTCGAACGATGGCACCAAGCTCTACATCGCCATCAATGACAGCGTGGCCTATGGCGGCACCGATTACCTCGCCGCCATCGACACCGCCACGCTGGCGCCGGTGAATCACGTCACGCTCGCCGGGACCATCCACGATGCCGGCACCGCCTCGCCGACCGTCGGCCCGGATGGCCATGTTTATTTCGGCACGCTGCCCGGCCAGCATTTCCGCGGACAGCTCGAGCAATTTTCCGGCGACCTTTCGCAGCGGCTCACCAGCGGCTCCTTCGGCTGGGATGAAACGGTCTCGCTCGTCCCCGCCTCGATGGTCCCTTCGTACCACGGTAGCTCCGCTTATCTCCTGTTTTCCAAATACAACGACTACAAGGAAGCCGGCGGCACGGGCATCAACAAGCTCGCCATCCTGGACCCGAACGACACGCAGCCGAATCCTCTTGGTGGCGGTCTCATGATGAAAGAAATCCTGACCATCGCCGGCGTCACGCCCGACCCGAGCCCGAACCAACCGGATGCCGTCACCGAGTGGTGCATCAATACCGCCGCCGTGGATCCCGCCACGCATTCCATCGTCGCCAACAGCGAAGACGGAACGCTCTACCGCTGGGATCTGTGGACCAACACGTTCACCGAGCACATCGTCCTTCAGTCCGACGGCGCGCTCGAAGCCTACACCCCCACCGCCGTTGGCCCCGATGGCACGACCTACGCCATCAACCGATCGGTCCTCTTCGCCGTCGGTACCCCCGAGCCCGGCTCCATTCTGCTACTTGCCACCGGCGCCGCCCTGCTCGCCACCCGCGCCCGGCGCCGGCGGAGCTGACAAAATATTCTCCAAGCCCTCCTGCGCGCGACGGATGAGTTCCCGGTTGGCGGCATCCTGGCGTTTGCGGATGGCCTCCACGTCGCCGACGGGGCGTCCGGTTTGATCCAAAATTTGCATGGCCATGGTCAGGGCCCGGTGGCGGACTTTGCCCGCGGGAGCGTCTCCCGGAACGGCGTTGAGCCAAAGAACCATGTCGTGCTCGTTTTGCAGGGAGCTATTCGTGCTGACCTTCACGATGGCATCGGGCTCGCCATTGGACTGGGCGAAGCGGGCCTGATAGGAAATTTGGAAATCCAGGGTTTCGCCGTCCGGACCGATGTTGGGCTCGATTTCGAGAACGCTGCCGCGGGAGCCTGAGAAGATCCCGGGCTCCGGTTCTTCGGCGGTGGCCTCGGGAGCTTTCGGGTCAGCGGCTTTGTCAGGACTGGCGGGCGCTGGGGCCGGAGGCGCCGGCTTTCGCGGGAGTGCGCTGAGGTTTTCGCCGACGGTGCGATTGCCGGATTTGGTGATCAAGGTGTGGGCGTCGAGCAGTTTCAAAGACGGGCCAGCCAGCGCGCGCAACTCCGCCAGGGTGTGGGGGTATTTGGCGGGCTCAAGCAACCCGTCGGCTTCAAAGATCCACAAGTCTGCCGTGGCGCGGATTTCTTTGGTGGGTACGTCTTCCAAGCACGGGCATGCCATGATGGCTTCCGCGAGATGGATATCTGCGGGCGAAGCCGTGATGACGACGAAGGTGCTCCGATCCAAATAGATCGCGGACATACCGGGCTTGCGCTGCAATCCCTCCGTTTCCAGCCAGCCCAATACGTCGTACCGCCGCTGTCCGTCGAGGGTCGGCGGGAGGAGGACTAATTTTGGCACGCGCTTTTCTTCCTTTCCGGGTGGGGAGAGCTCCGTCTGGTCCGAATGATCCGCGAAAATTCCGCGGTGGATCCGGATAACGCAGGTAGTGAGCTTGTCCGCATCTCCGGCGAGTGTGAAGGGGGCAATGAGGAGCGTGAGGACCAATAAAATGGGGAGGCGGCGGCGCATGCCGGGAGAATGGGAACGGGAAAATAGGGAGGCAAGGAATGGGAGATGAATTGAGTGGTATCTTCCGGGTGGCGATTCGTCTGTGGGTCCGCGTCCCTGGCTTCGCACGGCTCATTTCTCCGCTTGCGTGCGCCCGGCGGAGTGAAAGACTTCCCGGGCATGAACACCACGCCTCCTTCTTCCCGGTGCCCCGATTGTGATGTGCCGCGCATCCAAGTCATTCACGAATCGCTCGAGTCCCTCGATCGCCGCGGTTTTTTGAAAAAGACGGCCGCCGCGGCCGCCGCGCTCACGCTGGCGCCATGGGCCCGCGCGGGCGAGTCGCCCAAGAGCGAGACGCTGGTGCAGCAGCTCTATAAATCGCTCTCGGAGGAGCAGCGGAAGGCGGTGTGTTTCGCCTTTGACGATCGCAAGCGGACGCTCGTGGACAACAACTGGCAGATTGTCGACCAAACCGTGAGCGGCTTTTTCAATAAGGACCAGCAAGCGCTCATCCTCGATATCTTCAAGGGCCTGCACTCGCCCGAATACGCGGAGAAAGTGGTGGAGCAAGTGGCCCACGACAGCGGGAAGGATGGCTTCGGCAAATCCAGCGTGGCGCTCTTTGGCGAGCCGGGCAGTGGGAAGTTCGAGTTTGTGCTGACCGGACGGCACTGCACGCGCCGCTGCGATGGCGACAGCGTGGAGGGCGTCGCCTTCGGCGGGCCGATCTTCTACGGTCACGCTGCTGAATCTTTCAACGAAACCGCGGAGCATCCCGGCAACGTTTATTGGTACCAGGCCAAACGCGCCAATGAGGTGTTCAAGATGCTCGACGGCAAGCAGCGCGAGCAGGCGCTCTTGGACCGCGGCCGCGAGGAGACCTCCGAGTTGACGGTGAAGCTTAGCGGAAAAAAGGAAGGCCTCGAGGGCCTGCGCGTCGGTGACATGAGCAAGGACCAGCAGGGCGGCGTCCGCGCCGTGCTACGCGATCTGCTCGCGCCTTTCCGCAAGGAGGACGCCGATGAAGCGATGAGGTTCATCGAGGCCTCCGGTTTCGACGACCTCCACATGGCCTTTTTCAAAGCCGGCGACATCGGCAAGGATGGTGTGTGGGACGTCTGGCAAATCGAAGGTCCGGACATGGTCTGGTACTTCCGCGGCTCGCCCCATGTGCATGTGTGGGTGAACATCCGCGCGAAGGCCGCATAGGCAAACTGGCGTGGCGCACCGTGGACTGCGGCAGCTTGCTGCCGCTGTGTGGAAGGCGCAGCTGGCTGCGTGGGGCTGGAGAGCCTTTCGAAGTTCGATAGCCCATCCCCTCCGCGATGCCGCAAGCTGCATCCACCCACAGCAGCAGCGAACTGCCGCACTCCACGGCGTGCTGCGCCCGTGCGCCTGCGAAACTACACCCAGCGCAATTCCTCGACGGGGGAGGGGACGTAGCCGTGCTTGGCGAGCAACTCCCGATAAAGTGCGACGGCTTTGCGACCGTCCTCCCCGATATCAAACTGGATATGGCTCGTGAGGTATTTCCGCCGGAAGGCCGGCGTGGCGAGCTTGTCTTCCGTGATGATCGCCTCAATTTGTCGCAACCCCACCGCCTTCAGTTCCCGCAGTTCGTCGGCCACCTCCGCCACCCGCGGCACGTCCGCGCGCAGCGCCCACACGGCAAAGACAAACGGCAGCCCCGTGCACCGCTTCCACTCTTCGCCCAGATCAAGAATGTTCCAGCCCACCGCGGCCGCGGAGTGCCGAAATTCAATCGCCTGGTTGCCGATGAGCAACTGCGCCTCGCCCGTCTGGCCGTAGACCGGATGCAGACTATGATATTCCGCCAGCAGCACCCGCAGCAGGTGCGCGGAGGTGAGCGAGGCCGGATCCAACGCCACGCTGTGCAGCCCGCTCAGCGCGCCTTTATACGCGAGGAAGACGCTGAAGACTGGCCCGTCGCTCGCCACCGCCGCGCCGTTCACCAGCCAGTAGTGCGGATCGCGGAGCGCCTCGAATACCGGCACCAGCGCCGCGTCGAGTTCTCCCGCCGCCAGCTTGCGCGCGAGAATCGCCGGATGATCGAAGAGCACCGACCCGTCGTAGGGCCGGATGAGAGGGCGGGAGTTGAGATACTTGACGCAGCCGAGGCGAATGCCTCGCAGGGCGGGCCAGGTCGGCGCGGGGAGCGGGCCGGCCGAAGGAGTGGCCGGAGTTACGCGCAGGCTTTCTGGGGCGCTCGATCGGGATGTTGCCATGTGTTTTCGATACGACGATACCACGTGTCACGCTGCATCGGCTCGCGGCCGGCCTCGCGAATGGCCTTGGTAAGGGCCTCGATGGACTGCTGCGTCGGGGTGGTCGCGCCGGCCATGTGGAAAATCTTCTCGTCGATAATCGTCCCGTGCACGTCGTCCACGCCATAATTCATGGCGAGCGAGGCCAGCGGCAGACCCAGGCTCACCCAATAGGCGGTGATGTGCGGGAAATTATCGAGGTAGATGCGCGACACGGCGAGGTTCTTCAGTTCCTCAAAGGCCGTGGCGTGCGGGATGTGCTTGAGCTCCGGGCGCGCGCCTTCGGTTTCAAAGGCGAACGGAATGAAGCCGGTAAACCCCTTCGTTTCGTCCTGCAGCCCGCGCAGCCGGCTCAGGTGGGCCACGCGCTGCTCGTAGGTCTCAATGTGCCCAAAGAGCATCGTCGCCGTGCTGTGCATGCCCATGCGGTGCCACGTGCGGTGCACCTCGAGCCACTCGTCGGCGGTTTCCTTTCCGCGGCAAATCTGGTCACGCACCGTTTGATCAAAAATCTCCGCGCCCCCTCCCGTGATCGCGCACAGCCCGGCGTCCTTCAAGATGGTGAGCGTCTCCTCGATGCTCTTTTTGAAAACCCGGTGCGCGAGGTGCCGCACTTCCACCGCGGTAAACGCCTTGATGAAGAGCGTCGGCGAGAGCGCCCGCAGCCGGTTGACCAGTTCCACATACCACTCCGGCTTCAGCGAGGGATGCAGACCGCCCACCATGTGCACCTCCGTTACGCCAATCTCCAGCCCCCGCTGCACGCGCGCCACGATGTCATCGATGCTCAGTTCGAATGCATGCGCCTCCGTCTTCCGCGCCCCGAAGGCGCAAAACTGGCAGCGCAGGATGCAGTGGTTCGAGTAGTTGACGTAGAGATTGTGGATATAGGTGCCGATGTTCCCGTTCTTCCGTTCCCGGACGATGTTGGCGATCATCCCCAGAGCGTTCAGGTCATTGCTCTGGTAGAGCGAGAGGGCCTCGGCGTCCGAAATTCGCTCCTCGGCCAGCACCTTGCGATAGATGGGTTGAAGGTCCGCTGGAATGAGTTTTTCGGCGATCATAGCTGGCTTGTGAAATATTTCACAAAGTCCGGAGAGCGTCCAATGCTTTCACGATTTCGGCCGAATGACACGGCAAATCTCCGCCCCCAACTTCGCTCGGATCGTTGCGCAGAAGCGGCTTCCAGCCGCTTGCCTTCTAGAACCTTACAAATAGGACAGGGAGGAATTTGCCCGTCCCCATCCGCTCCAGTCTTCTCTCCACCTCCTCCTTTCGGCGGATTCCCAGGATCTCGGGGGAGGAATAAAAAGCCCAAGTTGTCGTCACCAACGCCACGTCCAAACCACATCATCCACACCATGAAATCCAGCCTCCTCCGCCTCCTCTGCGTGCTCCTCTGCACGGCTTTCACCGCCATCGCCGCCGACGCCCCGCCCGCCAACCTCGACAAGATGGTCCAAAACGCCATGAAGGCGTTCAACGCCGGCGATGCCAAAGCCTTCTTCGCCGACTACTCCAAGTCCTCCTCTGCCATCGCCACCCCGGAGATCTACAAGGCCATGTACGAGGATATGTACAAAGCCAAGGTCGGCAAATTCGTGTCGATGACCTTTGTGCCCGCCGAGTCTTCGATCAACGATGACGCCCCGCTTCTCATCTACGCTGGCAAGTTCGAAAAAGGCACCGGCAAGATCGCCGTCAACTTCATCAAGGAAGACGCCGGCTTAAAAATCATCCAAGTGATGATCCAGCCTGACTAAACTCCGGGCCAAAACACCCCACCTTCTCACTGCCGCGACGCTCTCGAGCCCGCGGCAGTTTTATTTTTGGAGGGCGCCACTTGGAGCGCTTCCTCACTCTACCTTCGCCAAATCCACAAACTCCTTCACCTGCATTTCGTAACCACTCCCATCCATGGGCGGCTCGCTCAGGATAATCATCAGCTGGCTCTTTGCCAAAAACGCGGGGTCCCCTGAAAATGTCACCGAGACACTGTCCGGCGTGGGATGCACGACCATTACAGGCACGAGCACCTCATATTTCTTCCCGTCCCACACCTGCAGTTCCGCCCGGTTGAAACTCTTTAGCTCCCCCTGCATTTTGAATTCCACCGTCACCGCAATGCCGGCCATCCCGTTTTTGTGCGCCTTGACCGTCAGTCCCCACTCCTTTGCCTTTTCCTTGGTAAGGATGCCAATATCCATCAGAGCCAGGGACGGCTCGGCGACCGCCACGAGGAGACCGAGAGCGAGGAAGAGTCGCAAAAGTTGCTGGAGAGTTTTCATGGAGACAGTTTCCGACTTTCTACCAGCCGGTTGTCAGAGCCCTCTGGGAGAATTGTAAATCATTTGTCCCCATTGAGTATCTCGTCCGCTCTGAGAAAAATGATAAATGCGTACGAATCAATCAGCCTTTCGGAAACAAATTGCCCGTGCGCGTGTTTTCTGGCGCAACTATTTTTGCCCCGCATGCACGAATGAACGAACCGCCGAGCTTTCAGGCTGACGCCTCCGGAGACGATCCGGACCGCGACCTGCTCCTCATGCAGCGCATCAAGGGCGGTGATATGGAGGCTTTCCGCGAACTGGTGGAAACCCACCAGCAGCGCGTGCTGGGCACCATCGGGCGCATGCTCGGCGACGACACCGAGGCCGAGGATCTCGCCCAGCAAGTTTTTGTGCGCGTCTGGAAAAGTGCCGGGCGCTGGGAGCCCTCCGCCAAATTTACCACGTGGCTCTACACCATCGTGCGCAACCTCGTCTTCAACGAGTCGCGCCGCCGCTCCCGCCGCCCCGCGCGTTCGCTGGACGAGATGCAGGACGACGAAGAGCATCCCCGCCAGTTCCAGGACCCCGGCACCAAGGCGCCGGATACCAACATGCTCGATACGGAAATGCAGGATGCCATCGAGCGCGCCATCCAGGAACTGCCGGAAACCCAGCGCATGGCCGTGGTCATGCGCCGCTATCAGGACGTGAGCTACGAGGAAATCGCCGAGGTCCTCAATCTCACCGTTTCCGCCGTGAAAAGCGTCCTCTTCCGCGCCCGCACCGAGCTCCGCGAAAAGCTGAAGCAATACCTCGGTGAAGACGTGGACTGAGTTGTCGACCGCCGCACGCCTCGGCGCGGACTGAAGTATTCAGTATTCAGTGGCCTTTAAGGCGTCGGAAGATCCGTTCGAAGTTCTGTGTCGCCACTGCAGGGCGGCCGGGGTGACCTCTCCACCGGCCCGCTCCCGAACAACCACGCGGCCCACTGAACACTGAATACTGCTTCCACGCTTGGCTTCCCCGCGCCCATCCGCTATCCCCCTCCGCGTGCGCACGATCATCGCCCTCTTGATACTCCTGTCCACCGGCTTGCTGCACGCGGCCGATAAGTACACGGGCTGGCAAAGCTGCGCCACGTCCGGCTGCCACGGCGGCGCCGGCTTTCGCAACCAAATCACCCTCATTCCCAGCCAGCAGGGGACCGGACTCGAAAAATCCAAGGACATCCACAAAGGCCGCGCCCAAGCTTTTGGCGGCGGCGCTGATCCCGCTGCGTTTCACGGCCTCTCGCCTGAGATGATCAAGGACCTCACCTCCGGCGAAACGCTGAAGCGCTACGACGCCATCGCCGCCCAGGTCGGCATCAAGGACTACCGCACCAGCGCGCAGTGCAACGTCTGCCACGCGCCGATGAAAACGGTCGACGCCAAGCTGCTCAACTACAAGCACCCGAGCGGCGACGTCACCTGCGAGACCTGCCACGGCCCCGCCGAGCGCTGGCTCCTCTTCCACACCCGCGACGACGCCACCATCGAGCAAAAAATCTCCCTCGGCATGCGCGACCTGCGCACCACCTACCTGCGCGCGAATAATTGCGTCGGCTGCCACGCGAACCTCCCCATCGCCCTGCAAAAATCGCAGCACCCCGAGCTCCGCTTTGAGCTCGCGCAGCAGATGAACAATCTGCCTCCGCACTGGCAAGGCGACAACGATCCCGCCGCCAACTGGCTCACCGGCCAGGCCGTGCTCCTCCGCGAACTCTGCTGGCTCGCGGAAAAAGGTGGCGCCCCGCCCGAGCTGAACGACCGCATCCATGCCCTCCACTGGCTCCTCCGCGAGACCGACCTCGGCGCCAAAACGCTGCCCGACGATTCCGGGAACGTCCCGCCCGCCACCCTCCGCGCCGCCGCCGACAAGCTCGCTAAGAAGGCCAGCGACCTTGAGTGGGATACTGACCAATCGCGCGCCTTCCTCGATAAATGCGTCGGCCTCCTCAAAGGCCTCGCCGCCGGCAAGCCCGAACTCCAATACCGCCGCGCCCAAGTCCTCTCCCGCGCTTTCGTCGCCCTCTCCCTCGCCGTCGATCCCAAGTCCACGCAGGACAAAAAGTCCGACTTCAAGTTCATCGACGACCGTCTCAAGGGTCAGGAGAAAGATTTCCACCTCGACGTGATCATCGACTCCGTCACCAAGCTCCGCGCCGGTTTCGCCGCGAAGTAGTTGCCCCCTAATGTGGCTCCCCACTCCGTTCGGGAGTTCAAATTAAAGCGCGCAGCGCCCATCGAGGAGTGCCAACGGCGCGATTCATACCGGCTTGGGGCGAAGCCCCAAGAATTCGGTTTATCGATGCCGAGAGGGCTGAAGGCCCGATTCAACGACCATGGATTTGCTTCAGATGAAGGCCCATCGGGATGAATCGGGCTTTCAGCCCTCGGTTGATCTTTTTGGCATATTCTTGGGGCTCGCGCCCCAAGCTGGTATGAATCGGGCCTTTGGCCCTCGATGAGCATTCGATCGGCCTCACATCCGTCCTCCAAATTTCCAAATCACCCCCGTAGGCTCCTCCTCCGCATGCCACCCACCCAACGCCTCTCCACCCTCCACGCCCTCATCACCGGCGCCGGCAGCGGCATCGGCCGCGCCATCGCCGAGCGCTTCGCCGCCGAGGGCGCCATCGTCCATCTTTTGGAAATCAACCCCGAGGCCGCCACTGCGGCCGCCGAAGCCATCCGCGCAGCCGGCGGCACGGCCCACATCCTCGCCGCCGATGTCGCCGATACCGCCTCCATGCAGGCCGCCTTCGATTCCCTCCCGCGCCTCGACATCCTCGTGAACAACGCCGGCATCGCCCACGTCGGCAACGCCCTCACCACCACCCCCGCCGACCTCGATCGCCTCTACGCCGTGAATGTTCGTGGCGTCTACCACGGTCTCCATTTCGGCCTGCCCAAGCTTCTCGCGACCGGCGGTGGCGCGATTCTCAATCTCTGCTCCGTCGCCGCCAAAATCGGCATTTCCGACCGCTTCGCCTACTCCATGACGAAAGGCGCCGTCCTCAGCATGACCCTCAGCGTCGCCCGCGATTTCGTCACCCAGGGCATCCGCTGCAATTGCCTCTGCCCCGGCCGCGTCCACACCCCCTTCGTCGATGGCTTCCTCGCCAAAAATTACCCCGGCCAGGAAGCCGAGATGTTTGCCAAACTCGCCGCCTGGCAGCCTCTCGGCCGCATGGGCCGCCCCGACGAAATCGCCGCTCTCGCCGCCTTCCTTTGTAGCCCCGAATCCGCCTTCGTCACCGGCGCCGCCTACGACATCGACGGCGGCGTCACCTCATTGCGGTAACAAGCCGACGCCGCACCATGTTTACCCTCGGTCGCCAGAGAGAAAAAGAGCACGCCGCGCGGTATGTGCGCACCGAAGCCGACCAACTGGTGGTGGAACGGGTGGTGGATGCAGCCCACGACCTGATGGAGGGCATCGCTTCCGCAGAGGTGGTTGCGGTTGTTTTCACCGAGGCGTTTATCACCGGAGGCGGAGGTGCTTGGGAGCAGACGGGCGCTTGGTTACGCAAACTGGCAGGTGTCCATCCGCTCCTTGACCAGGTTTGGATGCAGCTGGCGCCTCACAAGGCGGTGCGAATTCGGTTTAGAGTCGCTGCGTTCCTCAATGACATGCCCGACGCTGTTCGCCTACAGTTGGCGGCGACGTTTTTAGGGGACTCAAGCGCCAAGGTGCGCGCCAAGACGGCCGGGGAAATTTCGATGCGGCCCACTCCGGAATTGCAGCCCCTCTTGCAGAATCGCCTCAATCAGGAGAAGGATACCGAGGTGATTAATGCTCTCCAGCAGGCCCTCGCCGCTTACTCCACAGGTTCCGCCTGATTGGCGTCCCCGGCTTGGGAGCCCCTTACACCGCTACCTTCTCGCGCTTCGGCGCCGGCACCAGCACGCTCGCCATCCCGGCGGCGGTTGCGGCCTGCACGCCGGTCTGCGTATCTTCAAACACGAGGCATTTCTCGGGGATGACCCCAAGTCGCCGGGCCGCTTCCAGGAACGGATCCGGATGTGGCTTTCCGCGCAGGTAGTCCTCACTGCACACGATCGTGTTGAAAAGATTGCAAATCCCCAAGGCCTTCAGGGTGTTATGCACCACGCGCCGATGCCCCCCGCTCGCCACGGCCAGCGGCTTCCGCCCATGCCATTCGCGCGCCAGCGCCACCACCGGCTCAATCGCCGCGATTTCCACGCTCAGCTCCAGGAAAAGCTGTTCCTTGCGCGCCACCGTCTCGGCCACCGGGATCTGGTAGCCGTGCCGTTCATTCAAAATTTCCACTATGCGCGCCGTCGGAACTCCGCCGAGCTCATAAAACATCGCCTCTGGGAAATCGGCGGCAGTTTTGCCCAGCGCGATCTGCCAAGCCCTGAAGTGCGTGGGCATGGTGTCAGCCAAAGTCCCATCGCAATCAAAGATGAAGGCAGCAAAATCGCCGGGTGGCAGTTCGAGGGAGAACGACGGATTGGTAATTCGGTCGCTCACTGGACGCGGAAGGTGCATCGATTTCTAAAAAAGGCCAGTTCTTCTTTACAAATCCGGGTCATTTTTTGACCGACTCGCACCAAAATCGACATCCCCGCCCATCTCCAGAGCCAGTTTTCAGCCCACATCGCCCCCATCCAAGCCCATGCACCTTTTTGAGTATTCAGTATTCAGTTTTCCGTATTCAGTCCCGCCGCGGGCCCGCCGGGCGATTCGCTCGGGTTTGGAATTCGTCCCGTCTTTGCGGGCAGCCAGACTCGAGCTATCCATCACAAGGTGAAAACTCCCGCATGCCGACCGCACCGCGGACGGAATACTGAACACTGAATACTGAACACTAGCCCATGTGCGGCATCTCCGGCCTTCTCTACCACGACCCCGCCCGCCCCGCCGACCGCACGGTGCTGGCGGCGATGAATGCCGCCATCATCCACCGCGGACCCGATAGCGATGGCTTTCACTGTGACGGCCCGCTCGGCATCGCGATGCGCCGCCTCGCCATCATCGATCGCGCCGGGGGGGACCAACCGCTGAGCAATGAGGACGGCCGCATCTGGATCGTCTTCAACGGCGAAATTTACAACCACGAAGGCCTCCGGCGGGAACTCGTAGACCGCGGACACACCTTCCGCACGCATAGCGACACCGAGTGCATCGTCCACGCCTACGAGCAGTGGGGCGATCACTGCGTGCGCCATTTGCGCGGCATGTTTGCCTTCGCCATTTGGGATTCCGCCCGCCGCCGCCTCGTCCTCGCTCGGGACCGCGTGGGCAAAAAGCCGCTTTACTACGCCGAGCACGATGGCGCCCTGCTCTTCGGCTCCGAGCTGAAGACGCTCCTGCGCTACCCTGGCTTCCCGCGCGAGATCGAGCCCGCCGCGCTCCACCACTATCTCACCCTCCAATATGTCCCTGATCCGCTGACGGCTTTTCGCGCGGCGAAAAAGTTGCTGCCCGGCCATGTGCTTGTCTGCGAGGGCGGCAAGGTCACCACCAAGCCGTACTGGGACCTCGACTTCCGGCAAAAGGAGGACACTTCCGATCCCACCGCTCTTCGCGCCAAAGTGCGGGCGAAGATTGAGGAGAGCGTCCGCATCCGCCTCATGAGCGAGGTGCCGCTCGGCGCGCACCTCAGTGGCGGCGTGGATTCCGCGGTCGTCGTCGCCCTCATGGCCCAGGCCAGCAGTCAGCCGGTGAAGACGTTCTCCATCGGCTTCGAGGAAGCCGCCTTCAACGAAACCGATCAGGCCCGTACCATCGCGGAAAAATTCGACACCGAGCATCACGAGTTCATCGTCCGCCCTGACGCCCTCGAAGTGCTGGAGCCGCTCGTGGAGCACTTCGACGAGCCCTTTGCCGACGCCGCGTCCATCCCGCTCTGGTACTTGAGCAAGCTCACTCGCCAGCACGTCACCGTGGCGCTGAATGGCGATGGCGGTGACGAGGCCTTTGCCGGCTACCAACGCTACTTCGCCGACGGCATGGCCGATCTCTACCGCTACGTTCCCCGCTTTCTCCGCGCCAGCTTCGATGCGCTGCTCCGCCCCTTCGGCGGCACTAGCAGCAAGCCCGTGGAAAAGAGCCCGCTCGCCGCACTGCGCAAACTGGGCCACGCCGCCACGCACACCTCCGGCTCCAGCGTGGTGCGGTGGGGGAGCTACTTCCACGAGGGGGAGAAAGCTCGGCTCTACACGCCGGAATTCAAAGCCCGCCTCGGCAACGCCGAGCCCAGCCACGCCGCGATGGAGCGCACCTTCGCCGCCGCACTCGCCACCAACCGCCTCGAGCGCACGCTCTACACGGACCTCCACCATTACCTCCCCGGCGCCCTGCTCGTGAAGGCCGACCGCATGACCATGGCCCACTCGCTGGAGGCCCGTTCGCCTTTCCTCGATCACGAACTCCTTGAGCTCGCCGCCCGTCTCCCGCCAAAATGGAAAGTCCGCGGCACCACCACGAAATGGATCCTGCGCGATCTCTTCCGCGATCTCCTGCCCGAAAAGACTGCCTCCCGCGGCAAACTCGGCTTCAGCGTCCCCCTCGCCAAATGGTTCGCCGGTCCGCAGCTCGCCGCCGTGAAAGACATCCTGCTCGCCCCCGCCGCTCGCATTCACAGCATCCTGCGCCCTCTGGCCCTCACCCAGCTCGTCGAGGAAAACCGCACCCACCGCGCCGACCACGGCAAAAAACTCTGGGCCCTGCTCTGTCTGGAAACGTGGCTGCGCAACGTCGCCCGAGCGTGAGAAGCCCCGGGAAATAGCGAGCGGCGATCTTGGTGCGGTGGCAAGCGGCCGCGACAGCGCCTTTTGACGCGATCGCATCGAAAGCAATAGAACGAGCTACCGGTGCGCGAACGTACCGGAAAAATTCAAGTTCGCAGCGTATCGAAAGAGCCTCAAGGCGGTGTCGCGTTGTGTCGCTTGCCACCGCCCTCCAAGATCGCGCTGCTTAATTCTTTACGTGCACGACGGAAACTCCGGCCCGCGCCAGGAGGCATACGGCTCCTGCGCCGACACATCCACCACCCCGGGCTCATCCGCTTTTGCCGGCGAGAGAATCGCCAGAAATACCAACCGTTCGTTAAAAGGATTATATGTCCCGTGCGGCTCGCCCATGGGGATGAAGGCCATTTCGCCCGGACCCAGGATCCGGTGCTCTTTCCCGACCCACTGCTCCGCCCGCCCCGAGATGATGTAGATGAGCTCCTCGCGCGTCGGATGCGTGTGGAACGGGTGGCATCGTCCCGGCTCCATATTCGCTCGCACCATGAGGAGTTGCTCGTTGCTGACGATGTCTCCACGGCACAGCCATTCCTCCAGCGTCCAAGGCGAGGCGAAGTCGACTTTTTCCGCGGCGGTCACGAAACGGCGTGGGTTGCTCATGGCATCATTTGTGTGGGAGACCCGCACGAGCCGTAAAGGTCAATTCGCATATCAAAAGTCCACCTGCCCCATCGGTAATCGAGCATTTGGAAGAATCGAAACTTAGTTCCCCCGCACGTCCGCATCAATCTGCGGTTCCAGCGCGATCTCTTCCGCCGTGGGCGTGAGCTCTTTCACCGGCCCCACCGAGTCCCGCGTGAGCTGTGGCCAGCGGCGCGCCAGAATGAAACCCGCCGTGAGTGCATACCCCACCGCGCTTACCACGATGGCCGTGCGCATCCCCAGCCAGCCGTCCAGCGCGGCAATCACGATGCCGGAAAACGGAATCACCGCGACGAAGCTCATCGAAGCCACCGCCGAGACGCGCCCGCGGAGCGCATCCGGCGCCCGCTCCTGCACGATCTGGTTGCCGATGCCGAAGAGGAAATTGAGCCCGAGGGTCAGCAGCGAAAACGCCACCGCGGCCGTGGGAAAATTCGTGGCCGCCGCCAGCGCCAGCATCGCCAGCACGCTGAGGGCCGCACCCAGGCGAATGCAGAGCAGCCGTTTCGCCGGCGGAATCGCCAGCAACGAAAACGACGCGAATACCGCCCCAACACCCGTGAGCGACATGAGCCAGCCGATGCCCATCGGATCCAGGTGCAGCGTCCGTCGTGCGTAGAAGGTGAGCAAAATGACCACCAGCGGCGAACATAAGAGCGCGCTGGCTGCCATGATGAGCACCATGCGGAAGGTCGGTCGATCCGAGCGCACATGGCGCCAGCCATCGATAAACCCGGAGCGGCGCGCTTTCGCTTCCTCGGCCGACACTTTTGGCGCCGGCGGGATCATCAGCAGAATGATAATCGGGCCGAGAAAGCTCAGCGCATTGGCGAAGAAAGCCGACTGTGTTCCCAGGGTCGCGACCATGATGCCCGCCAGGGCTGGGCCAATGACCCGCGCGGTGTGGAAGACGGAGCGATCCAGCGCCACGGCCGCGCCCAGCTTTTCCCGCGGCACAAGCTGGGGCAGCAGCGCGGAGTAGGCCGGACCTTCAAACGCGTGCGTGATGCCAAACATCACCGAGATGATCGCCAGTTGCCACAGCGCCCACACGTGAAAATACACCAGCCCGCCGATGAGGGCCGAAAGCAGCGCCTGGATACTGACCACGCAAATGAGAATGCGCCGCCGATCGCCGCGGTCCGCCACGGTCCCGCCCCAAGGGTTGAAGAGGGGAATGACCATCATCAGCGCGAAGCTGATGAGCGCCTGCTCCAGCGAGGTCTTGGCCTGCTCCTCCACGAGGAACTGCTGCGCCTGCGTCTGCATCCACGAGCCCACCATGGAGATGAGCTCCGCCACCATGAACCGCGCATACATCCCATGCCGCAACACGCTCAGCGAGGAGCGAAGAGTCGTGTGCGTTTCATTGGCCATGCGGAACCGACCTTGGTAGCAGAGCCATCTTGTCCGCGCAAGGAGCGGCCAAGAAACATTCAGAGTTCAGCCTATTTTCCCTCGGCCAGCGTCAGCCGGAGCGTGGGCGGCGCGAGCTCTGGGTGCCGGTTCCCCGCAAACCCATGCACCGCCGAGCCGTTCCCCGGTTCGCTCGTCTCCCGCACGACCACCAGCGTCGCCTTGCGATTCACATCGCGATTCAAAAATTCCGCCAGCTCCGGTCCGCCCATCGACCGCGCCCCGCTTACCACCCCGCGCGGCAGCGTAAACGTTCCCAGCTTCACCGTGCGGGAAGTATCTACCGAGCCGGCATCCGCCACAAAGGCCGGGGCATTCTCCCAGGTCAAAGTCTCCGCACTCCACGCATCCTGCGCATCGTCGGTCACTCCGTAGATCGCAAAGGTGCAATCGCCGGTCAGCGAGGCGTAGCCGAAGCCCGTCGACGCAAAGTTGAGTGTCAGCGAGGCGTCCGCGACTTTCCGGTCGCGCAGCGGCGCCAGATCAAAGCGCAAGTACGCCCGCCGTAGATACGATGTGGTCGGCGCATTTTTTACCAGCAAGAGGGTGTCCGAAAAATGGATCTTGGTCCCCGGCGAAACCGTGTAGCCCGCATCGCCCGTGCCCGAAGCCGTGGTGAGCGACATCACCGGCTTTCGCTCCTCGCCACGGGTGAACGCATAGCGATCCGGCTCGCCTTCGCCTTTGCTGCCGGAGGCCAGTTTGTCCGCCGTGATGGCCGCCGACTCCTTGGTGGTCAGCCGCATCGTCTGCCCGCTGCGCCCGTGCTGTAGCTCCACTTCGCCTTGCAGGACCTGCACCTGAGCCTGCCCGGTCGCATCGGAGCTGATCCCAAAATCTGTCCCGTGATCGATGAGCCGCGCATTGGCGGTCGCCACCACAAAGCCATGCGCCGGCACCGGCACATGCGCCACGAGCGCCCCGCTGTGGAGATAGCAGGCATTCGTGCCCGTGAGTTCCAGTTCCGCCGGGCCTTCCAGCGACACCTCGGCGCCACTGCGAAAGACGACGCGCGCGATGCCTTCGGCTAATCGCAACCGCCCTGCGCCCAGCGAGGACCCAGGCTCCGTGGGCAGCGTGCTGCTTTCCCAGCGAGCGCCTTTGGTTTCCGCGAGCGTCGCAAAAGGCACCGGCCGCAGCGTCCACCACAGCACCGCCACCAACATCAGCGCCGCCGCGATTTGCAGCGGCATCCGCCACGCGGCCCACGTCCGGCGCGGCTGGGCTGAGGCCGGCGCCACGTCCGGCAGCACGCGCAGCGCCTCGGCGAGCGGCACGTCTTTGAGCTGCGCCGCGCTTTGTTTGAGCGTGGCGTGGAGGTGCAGTCGCTCCACGTAGAGGTGGCGCAGAGCGGCATCGCCCAGCACCAGTGCCTCCAGTCGCTCGCGATCGACCGCGGTGAAACCGCCATCGAGCAGCCGATCGCATAGTTCCAGCAACTCGGCCTTTGGATCGGGCGAATCAGGCGGGTTCATTGGAATTCCGGCTCAGGGTTTTGGAAACGCAGTCATGCAGCACCTGCCGCACGCGGCTCAGTAAACGGTAGAGCGCGCCGACGGTCCGGCCCAAGCGCGCCGCCATGGCGTCCAGTTCCAGTTCTTCGTGATAGCGGAGGTGCAGGACATCGCGGTGATCCTCGGGCAGCTTGGCGATGCAGCCTTGCAGGGCCTTCTCCCGCGAGTCGAGATGGTCGGCACTTTGCTCCACCTCGCCCGCCACGGTCTCAAGAAACTCCTCACTGAAATCCAGCCGGTCGCGGTGCTTGCGCTTCCGAAAGGCGAGCACCTGGTGGAAGGCAATCTTGCGCATCCAGGCGCCAAAGTTGGTCCCGAGCTCAAACTTCGAAAAATTGCGCCACATCACCACTTTGGTCTCCTGCAGGATGTCGGCCGCGTCTTGCGCATGCGGCACCATGGTCATCACATAGGCGCCCAGCAACCGTTCGTGGCGGGCGAGCAAAAAGACGAATTCTTCGGCGCGATCGGGCGGTGACATAAAAAGGACTCCCAAAGATAAGTCCATTGACGGCCTTTTTTGGACACACGATTTTTTGTCCAACTTTCCGCCAGCCGGGACTGATCCCGGTGATACTGCATGCGTCCCACCCTGCCAGCCCTCATCCTGTTCGCCCTCGGACTCCCGGTCTTCGCCGAGGAGGGGCTCGATTTTTTTGAGAAGAAGGTGCGTCCGCTGCTGGCCGAGCGGTGCCTGGAATGCCACAGCCCCGAGAAGAAAGTGAAAGGCGGCCTGCGGCTCGACACGAAGGACGGCTGGGTCCACGGCGGCGACACCGGTCCCGCCATTGTCCCCGGCGACGTGGAGAAGAGCCTGCTCATCGAGGCCATCCGCTACGGCAACCAGGACCTGCAGATGCCCCCGAAGCGCAAGCTCGCCCCCGAGGAAGTCGCCACGTTGGAGCAATGGGTCAAGCTCGGCGCCCCCGACCCGCGTGCTGGCGGCGGCACCACGGTAAAAAAACAGACCGGTCTGACGCTCGAAGAGGGCCGCAAATTTTGGTGCTACGTGCCGGTGACGAAGGCCGCTATTCCCACGGTGAAAAATACCGCATGGACCCACGGCGATGTGGACCGCTTCATCCTCGCGCAAGCGGAGGCAGCTCATGTTACACCCGCGCCCGACGCCGGTCCCGAAGCGCTCGCCCGTCGGTTGTATTACACCCTCTCGGGGCTGCCGCCTTCGCCCGAGGAACTGGACGCGTTCGTCCGCGACTCAAGCAGCAATCAGCAGTCCGCCATCAGCAATCTCGTCGACCGCCTGCTCGCCAGTCCCCGTTTCGGCGAAGCCTGGGGCCGGCATTGGCTGGACGTGGCGCGTTTTGCGGAATCCAGCGGCGGCGGCCGCACCTTGCTGTTCAAAGACGCGTGGCGCTACCGCGACTACGTCATCGAGTCGTTTAATGCCGACGTGCCCTTCGACCGCTTCGTGCGTGAGCAACTCTCGGGCGATTTGCTGGAATCCCCGACGCCCGCCGATCGTCGGCGCAATTTGTGCGCCACCGCCTTTCTCGCGCTCGGCCCGACCAACTACGAGGAACAGGACAAGCAGCAGCTCCGCTTTGATGTCATTGACGAGCAGCTCGAAACGATGGGCCGCGCTTTCCTTGGTCAGACCATCGGCTGCGCCCGCTGCCACGATCACAAATTCGACCCCATCCCGCAGCGCGACTATTACGCACTGGCCGGCATCTTTGCGAGCACGCGGACGCTCTACAACTACACCGATAACGTCGCCCGCTGGATCGTGGCGCCGCTGCCGGGGGAGGGACAGGAGGAGGAAGCGTTGAAGGTTTTCGAGACCAAGGTGGCGGCGCTGGAGAAGCAACTGGAGGTCGTCCGAAAAGATCTGGCGGAAGCATCCAAGGCCATTGCGCAGGCGACTGCCTCGCCAGGAAAACCCGTATCGGCGCAGGAGCTGCCGGGCATCGTCATCGATGACGCCGATGCCAAAATCGTCGGCCCCTGGAAGCAGTCGACCCATGTGCGCAGTTTCATCGGCGCGGGCTACCTCACCGACGACAACACGGGTAAAGGCGAGAAGACGGTCACTTTCACCCCGACCATCCCGCAGGCCGGGCGGTACGACGTGCGCCTCGCCTACACGCACCTGGACAATCGGGCGAACAATGTCCGCGTCACCATCCTGCATGCCGATGGCGAGGACAACGTGTTCGTGGACGAGACGCTGCCGCCGCCCATCGATGGGCGCTTCGTCTCGCTCGGACGTTTTCGCTTTGAGAAAGACGGCGCTGGCTACGTGCTCGTCAGCACGGAAGGGACGAAAGGCTATGTCACGGTGGACGCCATCCAACTGCTGCCAGAATCCGCGGTAACGGCGGCGGACAAGGACGACGATAAACCCGTGGATACAGCGCCAGCGAAGGGTGACCCGGCCAAAGACACCGCTGCGCGCCGGGTGAAGCAGCTCGATGCCGAGCTGAAGAAGCTCAAGAAAAATGGTCCTGCCCGCGCGCTGGCCATGTCCGTTCAAGACGACGACAAGCCCGCCGACACGCAGGTGCGGATCCGCGGTGTGGAAAAGCAGCGGGGCGACAGCGTGCCCCGGGGATTTTTGCAAGTGGCGTTGTCCGCGCCGCCCCAGCTTCCCGCCAAAGAGAGCGGCCGGCGCGAGCTCGCGGAATGGATCGCCAGCCCACAAAATCCGCTCACGGCGCGGGTCTATGTGAACCGCGTGTGGGCATGGCTCTTCGGTGCCGGCCTCGTGCCTACGGTCGACAATTTTGGGACCACGGGCGAGAAGCCCACGCACCCCGAGTTGCTCGACTACCTCGCCGCGCGCTTTGTCGCCGAGGGCTGGAGCACCAAGCAACTCGTGCGGGAACTCGTGCTTTCTCACACGTGGCAGCTGGCCGCGGCGGCACCCACCTCCACCGATCCGGACAATCGGCTGTGGATGCACGCCAATCGCCGCCGGCTCGACGCCGATCAGCTTCGCGACACCCTGCTCGCCGTGGCCGGACAACTGCGGCTCGATTACCTCGGCCCCAACATCACGGGGGCAGGGGACATTGATGCGAACAACTTCTCGGCTCAGAATATCGAGTACGGCTACGTCTACAACGACACACGTCGCAGCGTGTATACGCCGGCCTTTCGCAATAAGCGGCTAGAGCTGTTTGAGGTGTTCGATTTCGGCGATATCAATCAGCCCACGGGCCAGCGGGCCTCCAGCACCGTGGCGCCACAGGCCTTGTATTTGTTGAATCATCCCTTCGTCGCCGAGCAGGCGCGCTTTGCCGCCGAGCGTACGCTCACCCTGCCCGGCACCGACGCCGAGCGCATCGCCGCCGCCTTCCGCAAAACACTGGGGCGCGCGCCCACGCCGGGCGAACTGGCCAGGTGCGAGCGCTATCTCGCCGCCACCACTGAACCGCCGCTGGAGACCTGGACCGAGCTCCAGCAGACACTCTTCGCCTGCCTCGATTTCCGTTACCTTCCATGATTCCGAACAGCCCGCACCCAGCATCGAACACTGAACATTCAATGTCGCATCCATCCGTCGGTTGCGTATTGGAAGTTGAGTGTTCGATCCTGGGTGGGGGCTGTCACCACCGCTAGCCCACCATGACACCGTTTCTCCAATCACGCCGCCAGGCTCTCCAATCGCTCTCCTGCGGATTTGGCGCGCTTGCGCTCTCGGCGCTCGCGGCGCAGCCGTCGAGCGCTTCCGCCGCCGCGCTCGCCACGAATCCGCTCGCGCCGAAGCCGCCGCATTTTCAGCCGCGCGCGAAACGGATCATTTTCCTCTTCATGTCCGGCGGCGTGAGCCACGTGGATTCCTTCGACTACAAGCCGCGCCTCATTGAGGAGGACGGGAAGATGCTCGATTTTGCGGATCTGCGCTCGCTGGCCAAGACGGGCAAAAGCCCGCAGCAACGCGTCTTCAAGCCGCTCTGGAACTTTGCCCAGCACGGCCAGTGCGGGCTCTGGGCCTCGGACCTTTTTCCCGAGATGACCAAGCATGCGGACGACCTCACGCTCATCCGCTCCATGCACACGGAGGGCATCGCGCACGGCCCGGCCACGCTTTTCCTCCACACCGGCACCACCTCGTTCATCCGCCCGTCGATGGGCTCGTGGGTGACCTATGGTCTCGGCACCGAAAACGAAAACCTGCCCGGCTTCATCTCGCTGAGCCCTGCGCTCGGCAACGGTGGCCCGCGCAACTATAGCAATGCGTTCCTGCCGGCGGTGTACCAAGGCACGGCGATTGGCCGCGCGGGCATCCCGGCGAAGGAATCGGCCATCCGGAATTTGAAACCGCTGCGTTCGATGGAGGATGCGAAGCGGCAATTTGGCCTGCTGCGCGAATTGAACGACGAACAGCTCAAAACAAAGCCCGGCGAGAGTGAGATGGATGCGGTCATCAACAGTTACGAACTTGCCTGGCGCATGCAGAGCGCGGCGCCGCAGGTCTTCGACATCGCCCACGAAACTCCCGAGACGCTGGCTCTCTACGGCATCGGGCAGGACAAGACGGATAACTTCGGCCGGCAATGCCTTACCGCGCGTCGGCTGTGCGAAGCCGGCGTCCGCTTCGTGCAGGTGAACTACGCGGACAACTCCAACAACCCCGCATGGGACCAGCACTCGAATTTGAAGAAGCACGGCGAGCACGCGCAGGCGGTGGATAAGCCGATCGCCGGTTTGCTTGCCGATCTCAAACAGCGTGGTCTGCTCAACGACACCATCGTGTGGTGGGGCGGAGAGTTTGGCCGGACGCCGTATGCGGAAAAGAACGGCACCGGGCGCGATCACAATCCGGCGGGCTTTAGCGTGTGGCTCGCCGGTGGTGGATTTAAACCCGGACTCGCGTACGGGGAGACGGATGAATTTGGGCATCACGCCGCGGTGGATAAAGTCCATATGCACGACCTGCACGCCACCCTGCTCCACGCGCTGGGGCTCGACCACGAGAAGCTGACCTATCGCTATGCCGGGCGGGACTTCCGGCTTACGGATGTGTATGGGCGCGTGGTGAAGGAGCTGTTGGTGTAGCTGCAGTCGGATTCGAGCGGACGCGAGCATCAACGATGCGGGCACTCTTTCCCAGAGCCGCGCAAACTGTGGGGAACGCACGTAAAAACAACCCGCGAGCTGCCGCTCGCAGCTACATTACTTCACCCGTTTCCGCAGGGTGATGCGTTTGATCCGCGCGTCGTCTTGCGGGCTCCAGGTCATCACCTCGGGGTCGTCCTTGAAGGCGTTGTGCACGATGCGGCGCTGGTAGCTGTTCATCGGCTCGAGCTGGTAGGGGCGGCCGGTTTTCCGCACGATGTCCCCGAGTTGCTTCACGTGATGCAGGAGGTTATCGTCCTTCATCTCGCGCCAGTGCTCGACGTCCACCACCACCCGCGGGGCGTCGGGTTCCTTCGTCTGGATCATGCGGTTGAGGAGCAGTTGGATGTCCTCCAGCATTTCTCCGCGGCGGCCGAGCAACTTTTCCTTCTCGGGCGAGTAGATTTGCAGGGTGTGTCCGGTCGGGCCCTCGTACTCTTTGATCTCGAAGGAAAAGTCGAGGTGGCCGAGCATTTCGTCGAGCAACTCCTTCGGGTTGGCGTTCATAACGCCTACTTCACCATGGCGGGCTGGCGTTGTGAAGCCTCTTTCGCACGGTTCACGAAGAGCTGCACGATGGAGATGATGTTCTGCACCGCCCAGTAGAGCGCGAGCGCGCTGGCGAAGTTGTAGCACATGATGATGAAGATGATCGGCATGAACATCATCATTTTGCGCTGGGCCGGGTCGCCACCCTGCGGGGCGAGCTTCATCTGCGCGATCATCGTCACCGCCATGAGCAAGGGCAGGGGATTGATCGGCAGGCCAAAAATGTGGCCGACCGTGTCCGGCGCGGAGAGATCCGACACCCACCAGAAGCCCTGGTGGCGCAGTTCCACGGCTTTGCCGAGCATGTTGTAGAAGCCCATGAAAATCGGGATCTGGATCAGGATGGGCCAGCAGCCGCTCAGTGGGTTCACGCCGGCTTTCTTGAACAGCTTGCCCATCTCCGCCTGATACTTCTGCGGCTCGCTCTTGTAGCGCTCCTGCAGCTCCTTCATCTGCGGGCTCAGCGCGGCCATCTTCTTCATGCTGCGATTCGCTTTGCCCTGCAGCGGCCACAGAATGGCCTTGAGGATGATGGTGAGGAGCACAATGGAGAGGGCGTAGTGATGAACGATGTTGTAGAGGCCGTTCATCGAGTTCAGCAGCAGCCGGCTCACCGGGCCGGTGGGGATGCCGAGAAAGGTGCCGTAGTTGAGAATGGTGTCCTCGCTATGATCGAGCAGGCGCAGGCGGCGGTACTCACGCGGGCCGGCGTAGATCTGGAAGCTGCGCTTGGCGATACTGTCGCCGGCGCCGGCTTTGCCCAGCACCACCTTGGGCAGCGCCATCGCCGCGGTCAGTTGGTGCAGTGTCTTGCCCGTGTTGATCGTATGTCCCGCGGCCAGCCAGTTTTCGTTGCTGATGTCGGTGCGATGGGACCAGGCCGCCGTCCCGAGGAGACGCACTTGATCGCTTTCCGGTTGGTCGCTCGCGCCGGGCACCGTGAGGATGGTGCAGAAATACTGGCTCGTGACGCCGACCCAGCGGGTGAGCTCGGTGCTCTCCTGGTAAAAGTCACGCTTGGGGTCTTTGAAGATGAGGCCGCCGCCTTGGTACCAATCCACCAGCTTGGTCTGGTGCGCGCCATTGTGATACCAGTCGAAGCTCTGGTACTGGCTTTGGTCATTGATCGTCGTCGGAGACGAACTGCCGACATTGAGGTAATACACCGGATCCACCGGCACGGTGCCGAGGTTCTCATACGTGACCTCCAGACCCACGAGATACTCACCCTTCAATTGATCCCGGCGCTCCGCATAGGCGGGGGCGAGGGTAAATTTCTTGGTGATCTTGATCTTCCAGCTCGCCGCGCCGACTTCGCGGGAATCGATCCGCTCAAAGCTGACCGTGCGCGCGTCCTGGTTGGGGGGAAGCATCGTCCAGCGCGTATTTTGCGAGTTCAGATCCGGGCCGCCACGTGCGGGGTCCACATCGGGAGTGCTCAGCGCGCCGATGGGCGCATCGCCGAATTCGTTCAGCCGCACATAGGTATGCGGGCCCTTGTTGTCCTTGTTGAGGAAGTGCTCCTTCAGCGTCACGGTCGAGATGCCGCCGCCGTCCTCGGTGAAAACGTATTCCACCGTTCCGGATTGGTTGGTCATCGTCACCGTCTTCGCCGGCTCCTGGGGCTTCGCCTCAGACACCTTGGCGGTGTTGTTCCCCGTGACCGTATTCAGCGCGGGCGATTCCACGTCCACCCCGGCGACCTTGGCTTCCGCGGGGAATTTGGCCTTCGCCGCGTCGAGCGCCTTTTGCACGGCCTCCCGGGCTTTGGCGGAATCCGTGTCGGGCTTGAAGCGGACCGTCAGCTTGAGCTGGCCATCGGCGGAAATGTTCGGGGAATTGGAATCGTAGTTTTCCAGCTTGGTGAGTTCGGATTCCAGCGGGGCCACGAGGCCGCTCTTCACCGCTTCCACATTGGCGCCGGGCAATTGCGCGCTCACGACCACGTTCACCGGGAGCGATTTGATGCGTTCGCTTTCCTTCCGTTCCTCCTCGGCCTTCACTTCCGCGTCGGCTTTCTGTTTCGCGGCCACCTGCTCCAGGTATTCCTTGCGCTGCGCATTCTGCCGGGGCACGGCCACCAGCAAGTGGTAGGTCAGCGCGAGGCCAAACGTGATGACGATGATGAGGACGCCTTTTCGATCCATAAAAACTCAGTGCGACAAATTTTGGCGTTCCAGGGAGGTGGGGGTGGACTTTTTGGGAGGGACGGGGTCGTAGCCGGCTTCACACCAAGGGCCGCAGCGGCAGATGCGCCTCACGCCCAGGCTGACGCCGCGGAGAAAACCATGCGTTTCCACGGCTTCTTGAAAATAGGCGGAGCAGGTCGGCTCAAACCGGCAGCCGGCGCCGGGGCCGGCCAGCCAGTGCAGCAGGGGGGAAAGCGTCCATTTGTAGAGACGAATGAAAAACCGGACGAGGAATTTCATGGTAGGCTTCCGGGAACGGTGGGTTAAGACTGCCGGAGGATGCCGCCGCGACGGGCGAGCTGGGTCCATTCTTCGCGGAGCGCCTCGAAGGGGAGGCGGGCGGCGAGCGACTTGGCGACGATCACCAGCCACAGGCCCTCGCGCAGATCCGGCCGCGCATGGCGGACGATCTCGCGGAGCCGGCGGCGGACCCGGTTGCGCACCACAGCGGTGCCGACGCGACGTGAGGTCACGATGCCCGTCCGGGTAGCGCCGTCGCCGGCCTCCAGCACGCCCAGCAGCATCGCGCGTCCGTGGACCGGGCGCCCCTTTTCCCTCACGCGGGTAAACTCCGCAGTGGAAGCGAGGCGCGCCGCCTTGGGAAAACGCAGACGCGGCTCCCGGGATGCGGGAGCCGCGTCGTCGCGAGCTGGTGGCTGCGCGCTCAGGCCAGGGTGTGGCGAGCGAAATGCACCTCAACACCCTTCGGCAGCAGGCGCTTGCGGCCACGCTGGCGGCGGCGCGAGAGCGTGGCGCGACCATTCTTGGTCGCCATACGGGCGCGGAAGCCGAACTGGCGCTTGCGGGTGCGCTTGGAAGCTTGGTAAGTACGTTTAGGCATGGCTGTTTAAAAAAGGGCGCGTAGCATATGGACTGGCTTGGAGATGTCAACGGTCGGAATGCGGAATTTATAGCACGCCGTTTTACCGTGGCAGCGAGCACCCGTTTCCGAGTTTTACTATCCGGTTCGTTCGGTTTAAAAATCGAATTCTCAAAGAAACGTTCTCCATCGCTTATTTGTTCCTCCCATGCGCTTTCCGTTTCGCATTCACTTGTTCCTGCTCGCCCTGGCGAGCGTAGCCCAAGCTGCCGAGCCTGATTGGGCCTATATCGATAACGGCAAACTCCGGCTCGGAGTCCGCAAGGATGCCGGGGCCTGTATCGGCTATCTGGCCGGCCCGGACGGGAAGAACGTCCTGAACAGCTTCGACCATGGGCGGTTTGTGCAGCAGAGCTACTATGGGGAGACCGACGGGTCGAAGTGGGGCGAGAATCCGTGGCGGTATAATCCGGTGCAGGGCGGGGATTGGAAGGGGCACCCGGCGACGCTGCTGGATTTCAAACTCGAAAAGACCGAGCTCTATGCGAAGACGAAGCCCCGGCATTGGGCGAATGGAGCGGATTTGCCGGAGGTGGTGATGGAAGAATGGGCGGCGCTGCAGGACGATGTGCTGCACGTGCGCTTCCGGATGACCTATAGCGGGACGACGGCGCACCCCGCCACGCACCAGGAGATCCCAGCTATTTTTGTGGAGCCGCGCTACGACACGCTGCTGCTGAATAATGGAAAGGAGCTGCGACGCTGGAAGCCGGGCTGGCCGAATGAATACACCAAGCTCCCGGAGCACTGGGGCGCGTGGCTGGATGCGGAGGGAAAGGGGCTCGGCTTTTTTATCCCGGTGGCGAATGAGGCGACGTGTTATCGCTTTGGCGATGGGAAGGGGCCGTCGGCTTGCAGCTACCTCGCACCGCTGACCACCTTTGCCCTTACCCCAGGCAAGGTGTTTGAATACGAGGCGTGGTTCACGCTGGGGACGGAGGAGGCGATTCGGGCGCGGATTGCGCAGCTCAAAAAAGACGTGGAGAGCGCGAAGGCCAAGTAATTGCCGGCTGGGGGATTGGCCGTCATAGCTCGTCCTCTCCATGAAATTTCCCTTCCTCCGCCTGCTGGTCGTTTTTGTGGTGCTCGTCCGCGCAGTCCACGCGGCTCCGGCTCCGCCGAATATCGTGCTGATTATTTCCGATGATCAGGCGTGGAACGACTATGGGTTCATGGGGCATCCGCAGATCAAGACGCCGCATCTGGATCGGCTCGCGGCGCAGAGCCTCATGTTTACGCGAGGGTATGTGCCGGCGTCACTGTGCTGCCCGAGCCTGGCCTCCGTCATCACGGGGAAGTATCCCCACCAACATGGTGTGACTTCGAATGATCCGCCGAACCCGCAGAACTTGAAGCCGGCGGAGTTCAACGTGAGCGACGATTTCAAGCAGGGGCGCGAAGTCTACAATCGCTACATGGACGCACAGAAGACGCTGCCCCGGCTGCTGGTGGAGCACGGTTATGCGGCGCTACAAACGGGCAAATGGTGGCAGGGCGAATACACGCGCGGGGGCTTCACGCAGGGCATGACGAAAGGCGGGCGCCACGGCGACCAGGGGCTGGATATCGGCCGCAAGACGATGCAGCCGATTTACGATTTCATCCGCGACACGCGCGCCGCGCAGAAACCGTTCTTCGTGTGGTACGCGCCGATGATGCCGCATGATCCGCACAACCCGCCGGCCCGCCTGCTCCAGAAATACAAGGCCGTGGCGCCAACGGAACACGTGGCGCGCTACTGGGGGATGATTGAGTGGTTCGACGAGACGGTTGGCGATTTGCTCGACTACCTCGACCGTGAGGGACTGGCGGAAAATACGATCATCGTGTTCCTCGCGGATAATGGGTGGATTCAGGATCCGGGCGCGGAGAAATTCGCGGAGCGCTCCAAGCAGAGCCAGTACGATGGCGGGCTGCGGACGCCGATTATGTTCCGGTGGCCGGGGAAGATTGCTCCACGCCGGAGCGAGACGGTGATGAGTTCGCTCGATATCCTGCCGACGCTGCTGACGGCGTGCGGCATTCAGGTACCGGCGGGATTGCCGGGGCTGAATTTGCTCGATGAAACGGCCGTGACCGCGCGCAAATCGATCCTGGGCGAGTGTTTCACACACAACTCCAAAGACCTGGAAAAGCCGGAGGCGAGCCTGCGCTGGCGCTATATCATCCGGGATGATTGGAAGCTCATTGTGCCCCATGCGCCGAATGAGACGGGCGACGCGGAGCTGTACGATCTGAAAACGGATCCGGGAGAGCAGAAGAACCGGGCCGGGGAGGAGAAAGAGCGCGTGGCCTCGATGAAGGCCGAGCTGGATGCGTGGTGGAACCCGTAGGGGAGCGGGGACGAGCTACCGCTTTTGCGGCTTCTTATCTTCGTGGTAAAGCAGGAACTCGGAAATGTGGTGATGCTTGTTCCAGCGAGCATACGCCTCGGCGCGGACGTGACAGGGGCCCCCATAAATGTTGGGATTCGCCCCGTGGGCGATCAGCAGCCGCACGAGGTCAAAATCTCCGTGCTTTGCCGCGATACACAGGGGAGTAGGCCACAAATCGTAGGATTCGTGGACATCGGGGTCGGCGCCTGAGTCGAGAAGCTGCCGCGCAATTTCATAAGCTCCCTGCTTGCAAGCGTACATCAAGGGCGTCCAGTGCCTTTCGTCCTGACCATTCACGGACTCTCCAGACAGGATCAAATCGAAGACCTCACAAAGGTCTTCAGTCTTCACCGCGGAGATCAGCGGTGGCTCGGGCGTGGAATGGGAATCCGCCATATATGCGTTCGACAACCTAGATGTCGGGAGCCCGTAAATCAATTCCGCGCCACCCACTGCTCGTAGGTGCGAGCGATGCGGGTGCGGAGGGCGGCGGCGAGCATGTGCTTGATTTGCCACCAGATGCGGGGGTGGGCGATGTCCACGGGATGGATGGCGACGCGGAGGAGATTCGAGCGCTCGAGCCGGCTGAAGAGGTAGGCGTTCCACGCGAGGCTGACGACGCGGCGCCAGGCCGCGCGCACGCTCCAGCAGAGGCTCTGGCTGTGCTCCACGCGCTGGTGCCGGAGGTCCCAAACGCCGCGGAGGCGCGTGGTGTAGGCGAGGCCCAAATCGCGGAGCGCTTGCTCGCCCTCTGCACTGAGGAGCCAGGCTGGGGCGATGAAGCCGGTGGGACGCAAACCCGCTTTGGAAAACTCTTCGCGGGAGCGGGAGACAAGCTCGCGCGCGGCGTCGCGGGTAATGTCGAAAAACTCGCCTTCGCCGGCGGTATAGCTGCGGGTGATGACTTTTTCCCGCAGCGTCTCGCCGGTGCGCGCGGCGCGCTGATGGTAGTAGCCGTGCATCACCGCCTCGGCGCCGTCGCTCACACGCGCACGGAGCCAGGCGCAAAAAGGTTCATTGGCCAGGAAGTGGCCGCGGTGATGGTGGTCCGGGATGACGAGCAACGAGAGGGCGCGTAGATCCATCGCGGCCAATTCCTCCAGGATGCGACTGCTGGCTTCCCAGGTGTGCGGCGAGACGTCGTGGAGCGAAACGACCAGCGAGCGCCGGCTTTTCCCTGGGTTTTCCGGCGATGCCGCACTCGGTTCCATGGAGCAACGCTACGCGGAAAAGCTGGCCAGCACTTCGTCAAGCGTCGCGATGGCGGTGCCGGCCTTGGCGACGACGATGCCGCTGGCGTGGTTGGCGATTTCCGCGGCCTCGATGGGCGTGGCGCCCCCGGCGAGGGCGGCGGTGAGCACGGCGATGGCGGTGTCGCCGGCGCCGCTGACATCGATGACTTCCTGCGCACGCGTGGGGATGTGGTAGGGCTCGCGGCCGGGGTCGAAGAGGATCATGCCCTGCTCGCTGAGCGTGACGAGCAAGTGGTCGCAGCGCCATTTTTCCAGCAGGATGTTGCCCACTTCGAGCAGCGCGCGATCTTCCAGTGGCGGGTCGACGGGGTCGGACACCGGCCGGCCGGCGGCACGAAAGGCCTCCCCGCGATTGGGCGTGATGCACGTGACATTGCGCCATTGGATGGGGTTGGAAGGCTTCGGGTCCACCGTGACGATCTTGCCCTGTTTACGGGCAGCGCTGATGATGGCGTCCACGAGTTCCTGGTCGAGCAGGCCTTTATCGTAGTCTTCCAGGATGATCGCATCGAGCGACGGGAGCAACGCCTCGAAGCGTGCGAGGGCATCGGCGCGCTGCTTGGGGGAAAAACCGGAGCGTCGCTCATAATCCACGCGGACCACCTGCTGGCCGCGGGCGACCACGCGCGTTTTGCGGATGGTCATGTATTCGGCGTCGGTTACCAGTTGATCGAGGTGCACTCCGCGGGCGGAAAGCAGGCCGCGCAGCGTCTCGGCATCCGCCCCGGAACCGATGAGGCTGAGCAGGTGGACGTGGTCGACAAACTCGCGCAGGTTGCGCGCGACATTGGCGGCGCCGCCGGCATTGAACGTCTCTTTCACCACCTCCACCACCGGCACGGGCGCCTCCGGCGAAATGCGGCTCACCCGGCCCCAAATGAATTGGTCGAGCATCACCTCGCCGAGGACGAGGATGCGCTTGTTGGGATTCAGGAGTTCCGAAACGCGGCTGCGAATCATGGCGTGGTCGGTAATGGATTGGGGCGGCGGTTGTCGAGGATTGGGAAAGGATTCGGCGTTCGCTGCGGCGCCCATAGGTCCTATGTGACCTGTTGGTCTTATGGGTCCCATCCATGAGCGCGGCTGCTGAATACTGGGTCAGGGAAAACCCGGAGGTCTGCTACACACTCTCCCTGGCGTAAAATGACCGAGGTTCCACCTTACCTGCGGTTGACGGATGCGGGATCCTTTTCTACCATCGCCCCGCTCGTGATGCATCCACTTGAATTTTCCGAAGCAGTTGAACATTTGACCGTCCAGGACCCGCGCTACCATCGCGATGCCTATTACTTCATCCGGGAAGCGCTGGACCAGGCCGTGAAGCTGCGGAAGCGCCAGGTGGGTGAGGCGGGGCATGTCACCGGCCAGCAGATTTGCGAGGGCGCCAAACAAGTGGCGCTGAAGGCGTATGGGCCCATGGTGGCCACGGTGCTCGATTTCTGGGGCATCAAGCGCACGGAAGATTTTGGGGAAATCGTTTGGAACCTGATCGACCTCGGGGTCTTCGGCAAAACGGAGACCGACTCGCGCAAGGATTTCGAAAACGTGTATTCCTTCCAGGAAGCCTTCGTGGAGCCGTATCTCCCGGGGAAGGGCGCGCCGTCTGTTGCTTCGACCCGCTCCTCTTCGGCCGAGCGCGTCCAGCCGTGACCCACAGTTTCCCCCCGCCTGAGGTGCCCTCGTCGAATGTTGGAACGGCGATCGGTGCGGTCGTCGTCCTCGCCTCGGGGTTCTACATTCTTTGGTGCATGGGTGTTTTTCAGAGGTTCTTTTTCCAGCAAACCCCCAAACGGCCAAAGCCGGTTCGCGAACGGCCGCTGGAGGAAAGTCCGCCGTTGACCGACTGACGTATCTCTTTTCCATGTCTCACAGTCTTGCCCTGCCACCCGCCGCCGCGCGCGTTTTTACTTTGCCCAATGGGCTCGAAATCCTCGTGCGCGAGGATCATTCGGCGCCGGTGGCCAGCGTGCAGGCGTGGGTAAAGACGGGCAGCATTCACGAGGGCGCATGGCTGGGGGCGGGGCTTTCGCATCTGCTGGAACACATGCTGTTCAAAGGCACGCCGACGCGCGGGCCCCAGGATTTTGCGCGCTCGGTGCAGGACTATGGCGGCTACATCAACGCCTACACCTCATTCGACCGCACGGTGTACTGGATCGATGTGCCGGCCACGGGCGTGGCGGCATCGCTGGACCTGCTCGCGGATGCGCTCATGAATTCCACGCTGCCGGTGGACGAGTTTGAAAAGGAGCGCGAGGTCATCCGGCGGGAGTTTGCCATGGGCTTCGACGACCCGGATAGCGTGGCGGGCAAACAGCTTTTCCACACGGCCTACGCGGCGCATCCGCTGCGGCACCCGATCATTGGGCACCTCGATGTGTTTAACGCGCTGACGCGCGAGGACCTCACCGCCTACTACCGCGCCCGCTACGCACCGAATAACATTTTCTTTGTCGTGGTGGGCGATGTGGATGCCGACGCCGTGCACGGCCAGATTGAATCGGTTTTCGCCGCCCATGCCCGCCGGGCGCTGCCGGATGTGCTTATCCCGCGCGAGCCCGCGCAGCTCGGGCGCCGCGAGACGCACACAGAGTTTGAGACCGAGCTGACGCGCCTCGGCCTGGCTTGGCATGTGCCAGAAATCACGCATCCGGATCTGCCGGCACTGGATCTCCTCGCCACGGTGCTGGGCGGGGGACGCAGCGCGCGCCTGTATCGCCGTCTGCGGGAAGATCTCGCTCTCGTGCACGGCGTGGATGCCTGGTGCTACACGCCGGCGAGTGCCGGCCTGTTCGGCGTGGATGCGATGCTCGATCCAGACAAGCGCGAGCCGGTGGAGCGCGAGGTGCTGGCGATGATCGAGGAGGTGAAGACTTCCGGCGCCACGCCGTCGGAGCTCGACAAGGCGCGGCGGCAATTCCTGGCTCACCAGATTGGCGCGCTCACCACGATGCGCGGGCAGGCGGGTGACGTGGGTTCCAACTGGCTCTACGCGCGCAGTCTCAACTTTACGCACGACTACCTGGAGGCTGCGCAACGCGTGACGCCGGAGGATTTGCGCCGCGTGGCGAATGAATATTTTACCCCGGGGAATCTCACCGTTTCCTCGCTGAACCCGCGCGGCTCGCTGCAAAAATCGGCGGCCGCCGAGCAGGCGAACAAGGAGGGCGATATCGAGCTGATCACCCTCTCCAATGGGCTGCGGCTGCTCGTGCGCGAGGATCACCGGCTGCCGCTTGTCTCCATCGCCGCGACCTTTAAAGGCGGGCTGCTTTCCGAGACGCCGGAGAAGAATGGCCTCTCGCGCCTGCTTTCGCGGACGATGCTCAAGGGGACGCAGAGCCGCACGGCGGAGCAGTTGGCGGATGAGATCGAATCCGTGGGCGGCGCGATTGGGTGCGATAGCGGGAACAATAGCCTGAGCGTAACGGCGCGCGTGCTGGCACCGAACTTGGACCTCGGGATCAGCATCGTGGCGGATGTGCTGCTGCACGCCACGTTTCCGGAAAAGGCCATCGCGCGGGAGAAGAGCGTGCAACTGGCTTCGATCAAATCGGACGAAGAGGAACTCACCAGCGTGGCCCGCAATCTTTTGCGCGCGCGGCTTTTTGGCGGGCACCCGCTGGCGCTGCGTTCGCTGGGCACGCCGGAGACGGTGAAAGCGATCACGGGAGGGGATCTCGCGGCGGCGCGCGACCGGATCGTGTGCGGGCGGAATGGCGTCATGGCGGTTTTCGGCGCGGTGCAGGCGGAAGAAGTGCGGATGCTGGTGGAGCGCGCGCTGGCCGCGTTGCCGGTGGGCGAACCTGCGCTGACCGATGTGCCCGCAGTGGTCTCACCGGCCGCGGCGGATGAAGTGACGGAATTCAAGCCCAAGGCGCAGGCGGTGATCATGACCGGTTTTCCGGGTGCCGATTTCTTTTCACCCGACCGCGCGGCGCTGGACCTCGTCGACGAGGCGTGCAGCGATCTGGGGTCGCGGCTGTTCAATCGCATTCGCGAGCAGATGGGCCTCGCCTATTTTGTGGGCAGCAGCAACCTCATGAGCCTCGCGCGGGGCGCGTTCACTTTCTATCTCGGGACAGATCCCGCCAAGGTCAGCGAAGTGCGCGCGGCCCTCATGGATGAGATTCGCAAGCTGGTCGAAGAAGGCCTCCATGAGGATGAGCTGGCCCGCGCGAAGGCCAAGCTGCTGGGCGCCCAGGAGATCCGGAACCAGAGCAATGATGCGCTGGCCTTCTCTTGTGCGCTTGATGAGCTCTACGGGCTGGGGGCGACGCATTATCGCTCGCTGCGGAGCCGGGTGGAAGCGGTGACGGTGGAGCAAGTGAAGGAGGTCTGCCGACGGTATTTTTCGCAGGCGTCGATTACGGCTATCGTTCGACCAGAGTAAGCTCCATCTTCGGCTCCAGAGGACGGCTCTCTCTATGAAACCGCCTTTCATATATGAGAAATTCTTATAATTTCTGAGTCAGGAGCGAAAAACTTCATCGGAGCGCCTTCGTTTTTCTTCCCGGCTGCATGGCAATTTGGTAACCAATTTGGAAAACCCGTCCTTGCTGGCACCGTTTTTGCGATGATGTTATTAACATCAGCAGCCCAAACAATGGATCCGAACGAGCCAATCTTGACTCGTGCCGAACTCCAGGAACTTCACACGAAGTACCGGGAGATGAAGCACGGCATAAACAATACCTTCGCGGTGATCATGGCCTTGAGCGAACTCGGCCAGCGTAACCCGAGTCACCTCGAGAAACTGGCCAAGTCCGTTCTCGAGCGCAGCCCCGACGTCGTCCAGCAACTCACCGTCTTCGGCGACCTTCTCGGCTCCAAGCTCAAGAACGCCGGCCAATCCGCCGTCGTGCGCCCCATGTCGGGAGTCTTCACGAAGGAATAATGTAGCTGCGACTGGAAGGTCGCGGGCTGATCTTACAAAAGCCCGGACGGCATTTTGCCAGTTCCGCTGACTCGCGGACGCACGTCTTATGTCGCCGCTCGTTCGGGCGGACGAGAAAAAGGAGACGTCGCGTCATTCGCGTTTGCATGTCCGTTGCACGCCCGTCGTTTGGCGTGCCTGGGCGATGCATCGCTCTTTTCCGGTCGTCGGAAAAATCTCTCACTTTCCCTAAAATAGCAGTTGTCAAAAGGACTTCGGTCCCTAAAGTCCGCCGCCCCAAAATATGCCAAGAGCCATCGCACGTCGAAAGACCAAAAAGTCCGCTTCCAAGCGGTTCAAAGTGACCGGCACGGGCAAGATCCTTCGTCGCAAGCCGGGGTTGCGCCATCTCGCGTCGAGCAAGAGCTCGAAGCGGAAGCGCCGCCTGGGTAAAGTCGGCCAGGTCCACGAGACCATGGTTGACCGCATCAAGGAATGCTTGCCCTTCGCCTAGCCCCGAAAGGGACCGCGAAGGTCACACGATTCAGGGGCCTGCCTCCCGCTGAGGGGAGGCGCATCGGCGCCGAGGCCAGCCCGAATCATCACTAAACAAAACGAACAGGCCGCCGAAAGAAAACGATAACACACCATGCCTCGAGCTACTAACGCACCCGCTTCGCGCGAGCGCCGGAAACGCTTGGTCCAAAAAGCCAAGGGCTTCCGCGGCCGCCGCAGCAAACTCTTCCGCTACGCGAAGAACGCCATCATGAAAGCCCAATACTGGGCCTATCGCGACCGCAAGACGCGGAAGCGCATGTTCGCCAAACTCTGGAACCAGCGCATCAACGCCGGCGCCCGCTCCCAAGGTCTCACCTACAGCCGCTTCATGGAAGGGCTGAAGGACGCCGGGATCGCGCTCGACCGCAAGGTGCTCGCCGAACTCGCCATGCAGGACGAGGCGGCGTTCCAGGTCCTCGTCGAGAAAGCCAAAGCCGTGCTCGCCACCAAAAAGGGCGCCACGCTGAAGGCTGCCAAGGCCGCCTAGTAAAAGCAGCCAAACCTTTAACCAAAAGCCCCGGATGCCGCTGAGGTATCCGGGGCTTTTTCTTTTTCCCGAAATAGTAGGCTTCGGTCACTCGTATGAGAGGGCATCCATGAAAGCGCATCCGGCACGATTCCCCATTGCCCGCCACCCTCTCGGCGTGTGAGATGATGGCTGCGCGCGCACCTTTCTCAATCCCATGAAAATCTCCGCCCTGCTCGCCTTCCTGTCCCTGCCGGTGCTGGGGTTTGCTGAAACGCCGGAGAAGCTGCTGGAGCAATTGCGAGAGGAAGTGCGGATGGAATTGCGCGCTTCGCTCGATAAGGAAAACGACGCCAACAACGAGCGGCTCGTGCGGCTGGAGGGGATTTTGATCGAGGAAATCCCGGATCACGATGTTACCTCCGGCAAACTGAATCGCACCTTGGGCGGTCTATTGAAGCTCCGCACCTTTACCAAATCCAAGAAGGCCGAGGAACTGGTGGGCGAATTGATCGTGCCGGTGCGGAAGGCGATGGTGCAGGAGCAGGAGAGGTTGGTGGAAGTCTATGAACCCACGCTGCACCGGGCCTTGGTGAGCGGCCTCAAGTCCGATAAGGAGGAAGAACTGGATGCCGCGCTCGCCGCAGTGCAGGCGCTGAAGAAGAAGCTGGCCGAATTCACGGATGCGGATGGGAACCAGCTCGAACTGGTCGATTCCGATTTGGCCGATACCGTGATGACGGCGCTGCGCGGGTGGCAGAACGGAGTCATCGGACTGACCTCCAAGCCACCGGAGTTTTGGACGGCCGTGGATGCGCTCAAGGAAATGGAGGCCAACTATGAGGAGGGGCTCATGGACGTGGTGCCACGCTCCGAGTTTCGTTCCTTGTTGCGGGGCTGCCGCGAGCGCTGGAAATTGGAAGCCTTTGAGCGGGAGCGCGAGGCGCGGGTCGCCGCGGAAACGCGCAAGATTCTCCAGGGCGTGCGGAAGTTTGACGGCCTCGCGGGGGCGCTCGAGAGTCTGCGCACGGTGGACGTGCGGCCCGGGGGCGATGTGGTGGGGGAATTTACGGAGACGCAGCGCGTGATGCATGTGCTGGAGGAAATAAAGCAGGATTTCTCGGGGCTGGAGTCGGGCTTCACCACCGTGGTGCCCGAGCGGCCGCAAATCTTGGCGAAGCCAGCTCCTTCGCCGGCGCGGATCGTCGTGCATACCGAAGGGCCGGAGGGGGGGGCGGACAGCGAGGTTTCGAATACCGTGTCGACGGAAGTGCTCAGCGAGCTCCAGGGGCTCTATGAACGGCTGGTGCTCACCTCGCTTCCCAAGTGCCTGGCCACCGACGAGCAGCCGGCAGCGGGGGAAGGGGTGGCCGCTTATCTGCAAGGCCATGCCATGCGCGCGGTGCGCGAAAGAAACTGGAGCCGGCTCGGGCGGGTGTTGGACACGGCGGAGCAGGTGCACGGGGCCGGAATCTTTTCACCACGGGATACCACCGCGCTTCGGTACCTGCTGGCCGCCGCGAATCAGGAGCGCGCTCGCCGGCATGCCTCGGCCGTGGCTTCGTATCTGGTCGCGCTGCGCTCTGGCTCCCAAGCCGTCCCCGCGGAGTGGATCGGCGATCAACTGGCGGCGATTGAAAAAGAGCACGCTCAGGAATTTGAAGCCGGCCAGCATCTGGCGCCCGAACCGCTGCCGCCCGCCCGCCCACCGGGCTACCCGGAAGTTCCCGTGGCGCCCGGCAACGACGATTCGGGCGTCGACGTTCTCTCCGCGCCGAAGAACCGGCCGCTACCTCGATGACGGAGCTGCGAACGGAAGCTCGCGGTCTTGGTGGCGTGACGCTCTGCGTCGCGCCCAGCCAAATAGATGGGGACGACCCGCACGCTGGGACGGTTTAAGTTGACTCGTAGCCGTTCGAAAATGGCGAAGTGCGGTGTAGCTGCGACCGGAAGGTCGCAGAGAGAGGTGACGACTTTCACAAACCGCTCCACCCAGGCGCGACGCAGAACGTCACGCCACCAAGGGGTGACCGCGTCGTAGCTTACTTCTTCGCCTTCGGGTCAAGGTTGAAGAAATCGTAGGGCTTTCCGCTCGGGGCCGGGGCGGGAGCAGGCGTCGGCGTAGCTGCGTCCGCAGGGGCCGCGGCTGGTGTGGGAACCGGCTCTGCTACGGGCGTGGCGGGGGGGGGAGATACGGCAGGAGGCATGGGGGTTGGGGGAGTCGCCGGAGTCGCCGGAGGCATGGGAACGGCGGGTGCCGCGGGTGAGGGAGCTGTTCCCGGCGTTCCAGGTATAGGCGGGAAGTTGCCCGGTGTCTTGCTGGGCGGCACGACGGCGATGGGCCTCCCGTTCGTCGGCGGAATCACTGGCTCCGCCACGGGCCGATCCATGCTCGTCGCTTGTTCCGCGAGCGCGGCAAACCCTGGGCCGCTGGTGGCGCGGATGGTCTCCTTTCCATTGTGCGTGATCACCACTTCGTAGTCCAACTTGTCCTTGTAGTTGTAGGACTCTGAACGGTAGCCGCTGGTCAGGGCGGAACCGAATGTGAGTTCGGTGCTGGCCGCGGAACGAAGCGGCTTCAGCGCTTCCTTGCCGGAATACTTGAGCGAGCCGCCCTCGTAGGACTTTCGCACCACGATGGTCCAGCGCACCTCCCCCGCGGGAAAGTCACGGATGGAGTTGTTCTTCACCGTCAAAGCCAAGCCCTGCGTCTTCTCCTGGCGGGTGGTGTAAAGCGTATGCGTATCGTTGCGGTCCAGGGTCTTCTTGGAAACCGTGACGAGCAGCCCGTTCTTTTCCTCCGCGTGGGCCGGCAGGCCCGTGATGGCCAGGGCGAAGGTGGCAAGCACTCGAAGCGTGAATTTCGTGCGCATAGGACTCCTGCTAGCGTGTGGTGGCTGGGAGATCAATTTCGCAGGGTGGCTGGTCTTTGGCGAAAAGAAAGCGTGCAATTTTGGGCTCGCGGTTGTCACGCCGTGCGATTTCTTCCCAAAAACGAACCGATGAAAACCATGTGCCTGCGTGAGGATCACCGAGCTCTCGTGGAGTGGGAGGTGCCGGTGCCGTCACCCCGCGGCGGGGAAGTGCTGGTGCGCGTGCACGCGGCCGGCGTGACGCCGACCGAGATGCAGTGGTATCCGACCACGCACACCAATACGGGGGAGCCGCGGCGAAATGCGGTGCCAGGGCATGAGTTTTCCGGGGTGGTGCAAGCGCTGGGTGAGGGCGTAACCGGTTTCCGGGTGGGGGAGGAAGTCTATGGCTTCAACGATTGGTTCAGCGATGGCGGGACCGCGGACTACTGCCTCACGCAGCCCGCGATGATTGCCCCCAAGCCGAAGAGCTTGAGCCATATCGAGGCGGCCAGCATTCCCATCGGCGCGCTCACGGCCAGGCAGGGGCTGCACACGCAGGCCCGCCTGCAAGCGGGAGAACGGGTGCTCATCCATGGTGGGGCCGGCGCGGTGGGGGTCTTTGCCGTCCAAATGGCGAAGCAGACCGGCGCGCACATCGTCACCACCGCTTCCGCGCGGAATCGCGAGTTTTTGCGCGAGCTTGGCGCGGAAATGGTCATCGACTACCACTCCGAGCGCTTTGAGGATCGAGCGGGAGAGTTTGACGTGGTCTTTGACGGCGTCGGCGGAGAGACGCTCCGCCGTTCGTGGGCGGTGCTGAAACCCGGTGGTCGCATGGTGACCATCGCCGCCGACGGCGAAAGCACCCTCGACGAGCGGGAAAAGGCAGCGTTCTTCATCGTGGAGGTGAGCCAGGAGCAGTTGCGAGAGATCGCCGCGCAGATCGACCAAGGCGCGCTCCAGACGTTTGTGGATGCCGTCGTGCCGCTCCACGAGGCTTCCGCGGCTTACTTTGGAAAAATCCCGCAGCGGAATGGATACGGGAAGACGGTGATCGCGGTGATTGGGTAAATCCACGCGCGGCTTTCTATTTTTTCCCGCTGGCGAAACCGCGCCGCTTCGCCAAACGTTACCGGTTCCATGCGTACTGTAGCCCGTGTCTTCGCCTACCTGCGCCGCTATCCAGGAATGGCGGGCGGCATGCTGGCGTGTGCGATTCTTTCCACCTTGATGGTCACCGTGTTTCCGAAGGTGACGCAACTGGTGGTCGACGATATTCGGCAGGGGAGAGGTGATCGCTTATGGTGGCTGGTGGGCGCTGCCGCGGTCGCGTTCTTCGCGCGCGATGCGTTCAATGCGCTGCGCATCATCATCAACAATACCTTCGAGCAGCAGGTGATTTTTGATCTGCGCAGTGATCTGTATTCGCACATTCAGCGGCTGCCCCTGAAGTGGTTCGATGATCGCGCCACAGGCGACATCATGACGCGCTTGCTCGAGGATGTAACCTCCGTGGAACGCATGCTCATTGACGGCATCGAGCAAGGGGTCATCGCTCTCCTGCAAATCCTCGTCGTCGGGACGATGCTCTTTTTCTACCATGCGAAGCTCACGCTGCTGGCGCTGATTCCCGTGCCTTTCCTCGTCGCCGGTGCGCTCAGCTACACGCTCACCGCGCCACGCCGCTACCGCGCGCAGCGCAAGGCGTCGTCGGCGATGAATGCGTTGCTGCATGACAACCTGGCAGGCATCCGGCAGATCAAAACGTTCACCCGCGAGACGGAGGAACACACGCGGTTCAATAGCGTGAGTAACCGACTGCGCGAGGCGTCGCTGCAAATCATGAAGGTGTGGGCGCTCTATCAGCCCTCGATGAATTTCTTTGCCGCCATCGGGTCGGTGCTGGTGCTCGGTTTTGGCGGGCAGGAAGTGATTGCTGACCAAATGGGTTTCGGGGAATTCACCGCGTTCCTGCTGCTGGTCGGATTCCTCTATGAGCCCATCGGCAAGCTGCATTCGCTCAATCAGCTCATCCAGAGCGGACGCGCCGCGGGCGAGCGCGTGTTTGAAATTCTTGATGAGCTCCCGGAGAAGGACGAGGCCGAGCCGGAGAGCGCGGTGCAGGTGAAGGGCGACGTGCAGTTTGAAGACGTGTCCTTTTCCTATTCCGGCGATGTCGCCACGTTGCGTCACATCTCGCTGCACGCGCGCGTGGGCGAGACGGTGGCGCTCGTCGGCCCAACGGGCGCCGGCAAAAGCACGCTCGTGAATCTCATCACGCGCTTTTACGAATACGACGACGGGGAGATTCGCCTCGACGGCACGCCGATCGTGGAGCTCCCGCGGGCGGCGCTGCGGTCCGCCGTGGGCATGGTCACGCAGGAGAGCTTTTTGTTTAACGGCACCGTGCGTGACAACCTGCGGTTGGGCCGCCCACACGCCACCGATGAAGAAATGTGGCAGGCCCTCACAGATGCCAATGCGCGCGGCTTCGTGGAGCGTCTCTCGGACAAGCTCGATACCATCGTGGGCGAGCGTGGCGTAAAACTGAGCGTGGGCGAAAAGCAGCGCGTGAGCATCGCGCGGGCGCTGCTGAAAGATCCGCCGGTGCTGATTCTCGACGAAGCCACCTCCAGCGTGGACACGGAAACGGAGCGACTCATCCAGCAAGCGCTCGACCGACTGATGGAACGGCGCACGTGCTTTGTGATCGCCCACCGGCTGAGCACCGTGCGCCATGCAGATCAGATTCTCGTGCTGGAGCGCGGGCGTATTGTGGAGCGCGGGCGGCATGAAGACCTGCTCGAGCTCGGGGGCGTGTACGCGCGGCTGTGCGCGGGGAGTTTTCTCGAGGAGCCTGCGCCTGCTCTGGTGCGTTTGTAGCCGCAGCCGGGAGGCTGCGGATGGCGGCGGCGAGGGGCATTAAACCGCTTTAAAAGGAAATCGGCAGAAGCAAAAAAAAGAGGCGGCCTTGGTTGTCCAAGGCCGCCTCGAATTTGAAGGGCGCCCGCGACCTTCCGGTCGCGGCTCCATTAATTAGTAGCGGTAGTGCTCCGGCTTGTAGGGGCCGTTCGGGTTCACGCCGAGATACTCGGCCTGCTTCTTCGAGAGCTTGGTCAGCTTCACGCCGATTTTTTCCAGGTGCAGGCGGGCGACTTCCTCGTCGAGATGCTTCGGCAGGCGATAGACGTCGGCGCCGTAGAGGTCCTTGTTCTTCCAGAGGTCGATCTGCGCGAGCGTCTGGTTGGTGAAGCTGTTGCTCATCACGAAGGACGGATGGCCCGTGGCGCAGCCGAGGTTCACCAAGCGGCCTTCGGCCAGCATGTAAATGGTGCGGCCATTGGGCAGCGTGTAGGCGTCGTATTGCGGCTTCACGTTGATCCGCTTCACACCCTTGAGCGTGTTGAGGCGCTCGACTTGGATCTCGTTGTCGAAGTGGCCGATGTTGCAGACGATTGCCTGGTCCTTCATCTTGACCATGTGCTCGAGCGTGATCACGTCGCAGTTGCCGGTGGTGGTCACGTAGATGTCGCCGGTGCCGAGCGTGTCTTCCACGGTCGTCACTTCAAAGCCTTCCATGGCGGCCTGCAGCGCGTTGATGGGATCGATTTCCGTTACCACCACGCGGGCGCCGAAGCCGCGGAGCGAATGCGCCGAGCCCTTGCCCACGTCGCCGTAGCCGCACACAACCGCGACCTTGCCCGCGATCATCACGTCGGTCGCGCGCTTGAGACCGTCGCTCAGCGATTCGCGGCAGCCGTAGAGGTTGTCGAACTTCGACTTCGTCACGCTGTCGTTCACGTTGATGGCCGGCACGAGCAGCTTGCCCGCTTCCTTCATCTGGTAGAGGCGGTGCACGCCCGTGGTCGTCTCCTCGGAGACGCCTTTCCACGCTTCCACGACTTTCGTCCAATAGCCGGGACGCTCCTTGGCGACGCGCTTGAGGAGGTTCTTAATCACCTGTTCTTCGTGCGAACCGCTGGGGCTATTCACCCACTTGCTGCCCTGCTCCAGTTCGTAGCCTTTGTGGATGAGCAGCGTTACGTCGCCGCCGTCGTCCACCACGAGTTCCGGGCCGAGTTCGCCGGGGAAGGTCACCGCGTCCAGCGTGCAGTCCCAGTATTCCTCGAGGCTCTCGCCCTTCCACGCGAAGACCGGCGTGCCGCTGGCGGCGATGGCGCTGGCGGCGTGATCCTGCGTGGAGAAAATGTTGCAGCTCGCCCAGCGCACGTTCGCGCCGAGATCCTTCAGCGTCTCGATGAGCACCGCGGTCTGGATGGTCATGTGCAGCGAGCCCGTCACGCGCACGCCCTTGAGCGGCTTTTCCTTCGCGTACTTGCGGCGGACCGACATGAGGCCCGGCATTTCGTGCTCGGCGATATTGATTTCCTTGCGGCCCCAGTCCGCCAGCGTGATGTCACGCACCTTGTAGTCGGTCAGCTTGCCATTCGCCACGGGAGCGCCGTTTTTGGCGGCGGCGTTGCCTTTGGATTTGGCGGCCTTTGGGCGCGCGGGTGTGAGTTTGACTTTAGCCATTGTGGAGATGTGTAGCGTGTTGGTTTGGTGGAGAAAAACGGCCCGCACCAAAGCGCGAACCCCTTTCCCCTGAAAAAGTGAGGGGCGGATGAATACTCACCCGGCGGATTTCGGCAACGGGAAAGATGAGGACCGCTCTCGACAAAGCATGACGCACAAAAGCGCCAGGCGGCGGTGGTCGTCGCGGACGAGGCGCCCGCGCCCGCAGTTCATGCCAAAATCATTTAACTAATGTTTTCTATTTCCAGCGGATTTCTCTTCCTTCCGTTACGAAGTGGCGGCTAAAAAGGGGGAATGCTCGACTTTATGCAAAAGGGCGGGCCACTCATGTGGCCGATTCTGTTTTGCAGCGTCCTTGCCAGTGCTGTGTTTCTGGAGCGGGTGCTTTACTTTCACCGTATCCAGATGCGGGTGGGGGAATTTATGCGTGGACTGTCCAACCTGATCCGCGGGCGCCGTTATGCGGAGGCCCAGATGGAGGCCGCGGCCACCAGTGGCCCCGTGCAGCGGGTGGTGCATGCGGCGATTATCCATCATAATGCGCCTCGGGAGGAACTGCGGCAAATCACCCAGGAGGCCGGGCAGCTGGAGGTGCCCAAGCTCGAGCGTCGGCTGGCCATGCTCGCCAGCCTCGCCTTCATCGCGCCCATGCTGGGACTGGTCGGCACGGTGGCCGGCCTGATCGAAGCTTTTCAAAATCTGGCAGCCGCCGGTGGGCTCACCAGCTCGGCGGAGATCGCCAACGGGATTTACCAGGCGCTGGTCACGACCGCGGCTGGTCTGGTGGTCTGCCTGCCTTGTGCGCTGGCCTACGCTTACCTCGTCGCCCGGGTGAAGCGCGTCATGCACGACATGGAGCGCGCGGGTATTGAAATCGTGCACCTGCTCGCCGAAAGCCGGCAGCAGCCGGACATCATCGAGTTTTCGCCCGCGGCCGGGACGGCGGTGGGCGCCCATCGGTCCCCGCAGTGAAACTCGAGCGCACGTTTCGGTTTCCGATGCCGGCTTTTGCCGTGCTGCCGATGCTGAATGTGCTCTTCCTCGTGCTCGTGTTTTTCACGCTCGGCACGCGGTTCATTCTGCAGCCGGGCGTGCAGGTGACGTTGCCTGCCACGGTGTTTGCGCTCGGGCCGCAGCAGCGCAATGTGCCCATCGTTTCCCTCACCGCCGCGCCGGTGCCGACCATTTATTTCCGGGAGCAAAAGGTCTCGACCGAGGAATTCCTCACGCAGCTGGATGAAAACAAGAGCGCCGACCGCCGGATCATCTTCAAGGCGGATCGGAACAGCCCGGTGGGGTTGATGTATCAGCTCATGAATGAAGCACTGCGCCGCGGCTACCAAGTGATGCTCGCGGGCGAGTTGGTTGCGCCATGAATACCTTCCACTGGCCGAAGGCGGAGGGCAGCTCATGGGTGCTGGCGGGGTTCATTTTCATCTCTCTCTTTTTGCACAGCGCTGCGTTTTTTTTGTTCCACGCAACGGTGCCCATTCGCCCGCCGGCGCCGAAGACGGCGCTGCCGGTGCAACTGATCACGCGGCTGGGGCCGGATGGAACGCCTTCGGAGGAGAATGCCGCGCTGCTGGAATGGATTGCCGCCGCGGACCCCGCGCTGGTGGCCCGGGTGCCGGATGCGCAGCCGCCCAATCTGCTGAAGATCACCTATACGCCGTCCTTTAAGGAAATGCGGACCGCGCCGCTGGGCGTGCCGGAAGCGCCGCAGATGGTGCAGTTTCCCTCCGCGCGCGACCCGCTGGCGCTGATCATGGATAAAGGGCCGTCCGTCGCCCCGGCGGCGGCGGCATTGGTGACCCAGCCGACGCGCCTCCAATTTTCCGCGACGCTGGCCGCCCGCGCGCCGAAGGTGAATTATTCCCCCGCCGTGCGTGCGCCGAAGGCCGTGGAGCCGACGAGCGTCCTGGTCGGCGTGAATGCCGAGGGCGACGTGCAATTCGCCTATCCGCAGCAGCCCTCCAGCGGCTTCCCCGCGCTCGACTCGGATGCCCTCGCCTGTACCCGGGAACTGCATTTCGCCACCGCCCCGAATGCCCCGGTGGCGTGGGGCTTCATCACGTTCGTGTGGGGCGATGATGCGGCGATGGCGGGGGACAAGTAGCGCGACTATTTTCGGTGGATGTCGCGCTCCTCGCGGCATGCGAAAGCAGACGCCGAAGGCGCAACTGTAAAGACCGTGCAAATAAAAATGGATGCTGCGCACCTATATTTGCTCATGCCGCGCGGAGCCAATGGTAACTTTTGTCGAACGCGGCAGCCGCCGGGCAGCATCCACCGAAGGTCTCACAAAAGTGTAAAGCAAAAGTAAATGAGTGAGCCGACTCGGGGTTGAGCTGGTTAAGACGGCATGATGAAGACTTCCGCACCTCAGCTTCTTTTCGCCGGCGTCCTGGCTTTGTCCGTCGCGGCAGCGTGGGCTCATCCTGGGCACGAAGGCCCGGATCCCGGTCCGCCGCCCGGTGGTGCCGGTGAAGCCGCTCAGAATGCGGTGAGCATTACGACAGAGGGAGAGAATCGCGTGATCCGCTCGAATGGCTGGCCGGATCACACTCCCGGCGCCTTCCCGCGCAAAGGAAACCCGAACACGCTTTCCCCGCAGAGCTACACATTTCGTGTCCCGCTCCATCCACAAGTCGCGCCGGTGCCCTCGCGCATGCGCGGTTGGTGGGGCGTGGCGCTGAATGGCGTTCCTTTCGAACCTGGCACGGCGGAGACTTGGAATAATGATCCGCGCTCCGGTTGGCGCTATGAAGCCGGCACCGGCTTTCTCGATCTCGGGCTCGATGAAAACCATGCCCATGTGCAGCCCACCGGCGCCTACCATTACCACGGTTTGCCGACGGGTCTCATCGAGCGCCTCGGGGGTGACGGAAAGAAGATGCTGCTCATCGGCTGGGCTGCGGATGGCTTTCCTATTTATACGAACTGGGCGCCGACGGATCCCAAGGACGCGAAGAGCGCCCTCAAAAAAATGAAGCCGAGCTATCGGGTGAAACAGGGCCCGCGTCCGCCCCAAGCCGGCGGTCCCGGCGGGAACTACGATGGGCGTTTCACCGAGGATTTCGAATACGCCGCCGGCAGCGGCGATCTGGACGAATTCAATGGCCGCACCGGTGTGACCCCGGAGTTTCCGGAGGGGACCTACTACTACTGCGTGACCGACGCATTTCCTTTCGTCTCCCGCCTTTGGCGCGGCACCCCCGATGAAAGTTTTTCGAAAGAGCGCCTCCTCGGCGGCGGCCCACCCGGCGCCGGCGGCCGCGGCTTTCCGCCGGACCGGCCAGGGAATGGCCGGCCTTTTCTCGGTCCGATTTTTGGAGCCCTCGACACCAACCATGATCAAGTCCTCGACGCCGATGAGATCGCCCACGCCGCCGACGCCCTCCGCAAGCTTGATCAAAACGGAGATGGCAAGCTGACGCCGGAAGAACTTCGCCCCGGCCTCCCGCCGGGACCGCGTCCGCCGCAGCAATAAAAAAACCCGCTCGCCCCGGCGGTGCGGGACGAGCGGGTGCGATGATTGATTAAGCGACCGGCGTGAGCTTACTTCGCGGCCGTCTTCGCTTCCACGCGCTTCAGCGTGGTCGAGTGCTCCGGCACTTCCTGGCCGTTCACGAGCGCCTTGCACGACGTGGTGATCGTGTTCGCGTCGTCAAAGCGCACCGTAATGCCGTGCATGTGCGTTTCCTTTTTCGTGTCGATGGTGCAGCAGGCGCCGTCGAAATCGAAGGTGATCGATTTATCGTCCGACTTGCCCACCTTCATCGCCGGGCGGTTGCCCATCATGCAGTAGTGAGTCATCGCCAGTTTGCCGCCGTCGTCGTAATACATGGACACCATTTCATTGGGCGTGCCCATGAAGCAGCGCTCTTCGAGCACGCTGCCGGCCGCGATGAGGCGGTATTGGCTGGTGAAGTCGATCGGGCCCTGGCCGATGTCGACTTTTCCGGACCAAGTGCCAACGAGGCTCTTCATGCGTTCGAATTCAGCCGAGTGCTTGATGACCGGCGGCGTGGGCGGCGTGGCGGGTTCCGCGGCATTGAGCCAGAGGGCGGAGCCGAGGAGCAGAGCTGCACAGAGGGATTGGAGTTTCGTGTTCATGGTTTGTGATGTGGTTAGTGGTTCGAGTGAAGTTCGACTTTCATACCCACGACGAACGGGGTGGCGCGTCTAGGACACTGGGACGAAATATTTTTTGGGCGAGCCTAACTTTTGTGATTTTTCAGAGGCAAATGGGGGCTCGAATGGTTGCCAGCCGGGGCACAGATCGGTATGCGGAGGAGGATGAATCTGCGAATTCTTTCCCTGGCGGTCCTTTTTCTTGGTGCAGTCCCGGCGTGGGCCCTTTCGGATGCCGAACTGGAGGCCATTGGCCGCCGCGTCTGGAAAAATGAATGTGCCGGCACGGTGGAGGGGTTGACCTCCTGGAATGACGGCGAAGCCTTTGCCTCTCTCGGCATCGGGCATTTCATTTGGTATCCCAAAGGCCCGAAGGGGCCGTACGAAGAAAGCTTTCCGCCCCTGCTCAAATTCCTGGAGGCGAATGGCCAGAAGCTGCCCGCGTGGCTCTCGTCCTCCGCTCCTTGTCCGTGGAATTCGCGCCAGGAATTCCACGCCGATGCTGGCTCGGAGCGCATGAAGGAACTGCGTGCCCTGCTCGCGAAGACGGTCCCGCTCCAAAGCAAATTCCTCGCACACCGCATGGAAGCTGCCCTGCCCAAATTGCTGGCCGAGGCGCCTGCGAGCAAGCGCGAGCACGTGAAGGCGCAATTTGAAAAACTCGCCGCTACGAGCAAGGGAACATTTGCGCTGATTGACTATGTAAATTTCAAAGGGGAGGGGACCAATCCCGCCGAGCGCTACAAAGGCGAAGGCTGGGGGATGCTGCAGGTGCTCGAAGGCATGGACGCCGATGCCAAATCCCCCGCCGGGGAATTCGGAAACTCCGCCGCCCGCGTCCTCGCCCGCCGCGTAAAGAACGCCCAGCCGAAGGACGAGTCTCGCTGGCTGAAAGGCTGGACGAACCGGGTGCAGGCTTATGGAGAGTGAGCAGGATGAACGACCGGAAAAAGTTCTGCCTTCATTCCGGATTGGAAGCGCGAAGAACTTCGCTGTCGAAAAGAGCGCTTTTGCAAAACCTGTTTGCGGGTCGGACTTGGGAGCAAGTGAAGCAGCGAGCGCGGGCGAGGCGTGATTCTGGAGCCGTTTGAGCGTCTCAGACCAATGTAGCTGCGACCGGAAGGTCGCAGTGGGCGGTAAACACTGCGGAGGAGTCCACTCCGCCCTGCGACCTTCCGGTCGCCGCTACAGAAGCATTCCAGAATAAAGTGTTACGTTCTTGAGGCTGGCCATGTTTAAGCTACGTCATTACCAAACAGCCATCTATGGCCACATCCAGAGTCGTTCGCTTCCTGGTGGGCCGGTCTCGTGAAGGCCGGGGAATTACCGTCTTCGCTAACTTCTCTCCCACGAAAGAGCCACCGCCCGGCATCACCTTCGTGCTGGGAGGTGTGCATGGCGACGAGCCGGCCAGCCATGCGTTGGTGGAGGAGTTTGCCCACGCGTTGCCCACGGAGCCGAAAGCGCCGGGGCTAATTCTCGCGCTGCCGCTGCTCAACCCCGATGGCCTCCGCGTCTCCACGCGCTACAATGCCACCGGCGTGGATTTGAACCGCAACTGCGAAACCGCCTGGCGCAAGGACAGCGAGGAGCCGCCGGGGCCATACCCGTGGTCCGAGCCGGAGAGCCAGGCGCTGCACGATGTGATCCTCACGTTTCGCCCCGCGAAAATCGTGACGCTGCATTGGGCGCTCGCGGAGTTGGATGCGGACGGCGCCCATTCCCGCCCCCTCATGGAGGCGATGTGGAACTGCCTTTCTCCGGCGGAACGTGCGCCGTATCGCCAGACGGTGTCCGCGGCGCCGACCTTGCCCGGATCGCTCGGCTCTTGGTGCGGCCACGCGCTGCACTATTCGGACGGCTCCCGGCCCGCCATGGTCACGCTGGAACTTCCCGCTGAGCCGGAACTACCGCGCCCCGCCGAACTGCCGCCGAATCATTTCGCCAAGGCGGTTGCTCGCTGGGAAAACGATTCGGCGGAGTATCTGAATCTGGTGCGCCCGGCGGTGATGAAGATGCTGCTCGCCGCGTGCGCGTGCCCGGCGTAAGCGTGAGCGCATGAGCACGCATTTTGTTGAAGTCAGCACGGTCTACGAGGGCCAACTCCGCTGTCGCGCCACGCATGGCCCGAGCGGCAACACGCTCGTGACCGACGCCCCCGTGGACAACCACGGCAAAGGCGAATCCTTTTCGCCCACGGATCTCGTAGCCACCGCCCTCGGCGCCTGCATGTCCACGGTGATGGGCATTTTCGCCGAGCGCCACGCCATCGATTTGCGCGGCATGCGCATCACCGTGCGGAAGGAGATGACGCAGGTGCCCGTGCGCCGCATCGCGCGGCTCACCACGGAGATTCACATGCCGCTGCCGGAGACGCACGAGCACCGCGCCACGCTGGAGCGCACCGCGATGACCTGCCCCGTGCACGCCAGCCTGCATCCCGACGTGGAAAAGCCGGTAACCTTTGTGTGGCAGGCCCCGGCCTAAGGAAGCCCAGGACGGAATCCCGCTGCGCATGGCCCATCGTTTCACCGAGCTCCGCCAGGCCCATCCCACCTTCGTTTACGAACGCGCGGATGTCCGCGAAACCGAGGAAGGGCTGCATCTCGAATTTGGCTTTCGCATGGGCGAAGTGCGATTCGCGCCCACGCACTTCATTCCCAAGCCGTCCACCGGTTGGGCCGTTGTGCCGGCGGGCCCGCTCGTGCGCCGGCTCGTGTTCTCCATCGGCATGGTGGAGCTCATCAGCTACTGGAAAGCGGCGTGCCCGCCCCGGGTGCAAATCGAGGCCGGCAGCCTTAGCCCCGCGGAAATCACGTGGTGGCGAAAACTCTACTACCTCGGCCTCGGCGAGTTTTTTTTCACGAATGGGATCACCGTCTCGGAAGAGGAGTTCATGCAACTGGAAGCGCCGGTTGGCGCTCCGCCCGAGCCGCTCCGCATCACTCGTCCTCCGCAGGAACCCGCGACGCTGATCCCGATCGGTGGTGGCAAGGATTCGGTGGTGTCCATGGAGCTTCTGGCCGGCCAGCATGCGCGCAACCATCTGCTGTTCATTAATGCTTCCGTCGCGGGCTTGAAGTGTGCCGCGACGGCCGGCTACGGCTCGGAGCAGATCACGCGCACGAAGCGCACGATTCATCCCGAGTTGCTCGCGCTCAATGCGAAGGGCTATCTCAATGGTCATACGCCTTTCTCGGCGATGCTCGCGTTTGTCTCCGTGCTCGTCGCCGCCCTGCAGGGCAGTTCGCGCATCGCGCTCTCAAATGAGAGCAGTGCCAACGAGAGCACCGTCCCGGGACTGCCGGTGAATCATCAGTATTCCAAGACTTTTGAGTTCGAGAGCGATTTCCAGCGCCACGTTCGTTCGTGGATTACGCCGGACATCCATTATTTCAGCCTGCTGCGCCCGCTCAATGAGCTGCAAATCACCGGTCTGCTCTGCCGCCGCCCGCGGTATCTTGGCGACTTCCGGAGCTGCAACGTTGGCTCCAAACAAGGTATCTGGTGCGGCGCATGCGCCAAGTGCGTGTTTGTGGCCGCCATGCTTTCGCCGTTCGTGGAGCCGGAAAAAATTACGCACATCTTCGGCCAAAACCCGCTCGACAAGATGGAACTGCTGCCGCTGCTCGAGCAATTGACCGGCCTCGCGGAAACCAAGCCTTTCGAGTGCGTGGGCACTGTGGACGAAGTGCGGGCTGCGCTCGTTCTCTCCATGCACCGGGTGGAGCAGGGGAGGGTGCCGGGGCTGATTCACCATATGCTCACGCAGGAGAGTGCCCTGATGCCGCGGGAGAGCGTCGCCCGTGCGTTCCTGCAGAGCTGGAATGCGGAACACGCGGTGCCCGAGGATTTGCTCCCCGCGCTGCGGCGGGAACTCGCGGAGTTGCGCGCATGAAAATCGCCGATCTCGCCGGCAAACGCATCGGCATCTGGGGCGCGGGGAAGGAAGGCCTGGCCATGGTCCGATTGCTCCACGAGCGCCTGCCCGGGCAGCACCTCGATATTCTGGCGGAGGATCCCGCCAGTCTCGCCGCAATCGATCTCCAAGGACTCGCGGGAGCAGACGTCGATCGGCATGCTGGCCCGGTCACCCTGGAGCGCCTTCGCCATTTTGATGTGGTCGTGAAGTCACCGGGCGTCAGCGCCTACCGTGAGGACATCCTGGCCGCCAAAGCGGCGGGCGTCGTCTTCACTTCCGGTACCAACATTTGGTTCGCTGAGAATCCCTCGGCGCGGACCATCTGCATCACTGGCTCCAAAGGGAAAAGCACCACCAGCAGCGTCATCGCGCATCTGCTCTCCGCCGCCGGGTATCAGACGGTGGCCGCCGGGAATATCGGCGTGCCGCTGGTGGACCTGCTTTTGCATCCGCGTCCGGTGGAGGCGCACGTCATCGAGCTCTCCAGCTACCAATTGCAGGACTTCGCCGGCACACCCGAGGTGAGCGTGCTGCTGAACCTCTTTCCCGAGCATCTCGACTGGCACCACGGCGAGGCCAACTACTTCCGCGACAAATGCCGCATTCTGCAACTGGACCGCGCCGGTGGCCCCGTGGCCGTGCTCAACCGGACGGATCCCAATACGCAGCTGCACGTCCCGCCGCTTGCCCGTGCCCGCTATTTCAATGATCCCGCCGGCTACTATCTGCGCGAGGGCGATATCTACCGCGGGACGGAACGCCTGGTGGGCGGCACCGGTGTTCCGCTGCTTGGTGAGCACAACGTGGTGAATGTTTGTGCCGCGCTCACCGCCGTCGAAGCCTTTGGCGGCGAAGCCGCCGTCCGCCGCGCGCTCCCGGGGCTTGCCGGCTTCCATCCGCTGCCGCATCGCCTCACGCCGGTGGGCGAGCGCGACGGCGTGCTCTACGTGGACGACAGCATCGCCACCATTCCGCAGGCCGCCGCCGCTGCGGTGCGTGCGATTGGCCGGCGCCCGGTCACGATTTTGGTCGGCGGATACGATCGTGGCATCGATCAGACCGAGTTTGCCCGCCTGCTCCTCGCCGCCGCCCCGCACGCCATCATCGCCATGCCCGATACCGGCCGCGCTCTCTTCCGCTTGCTGAGTGAAATTCCCGCCGAGAATTTGCGTCCGCAGCTTCGTTTCGTCAACGACCTCAGCGAAGCTTTGCAAAGCGCCAGGGAGCTCACTCCGCACGGCGGCGTCGTGCTCCTCTCTCCCGGTGCGCCCAGCTACAACGCCTTCAAAAACTTCGAGGAGCGCGGCTTCATCTTCGGCGAACTCGCCGGCTTCACCGACTACCGCTCGCGAAGAGTGTAGCTGCAACCGGAAGGTTGCGGGCGGGAATCACCCAAAGTCCGTTCCTCGTCCGCGGTCACTATTCCAATGCTCCATCGTCTCATGGCTCTGCTTTTCGCTTTCGCTGCATTTGCTCGCGGCGAAGACACCGTGAGCTTTCGTCGCGACATCGCGCCGCTCTTGCAGCGCCGCTGCGCCACCTGCCACAGCGAGGAAAACCCGAAGGGTGGCTACCGGCTCGATACGGTGAAGCTCCTCCGTGACCCGGGCGACTCCGGCGATGCTCCACTCGTCCCGGGCAAGCCGCGCGAATCCCACCTCCTCCAGCTCCTCGTGACCGACGACAAGGACGACCGCATGCCGCAAAAGGCCGATGCTCTTCCGCCGGAGGAAATCGCGCTGATCGAAAAATGGATCGCCGCCGGTGCGGTCAGCGATGCCGATCACGACAACCAAACCCTCGCCGAACTCGCCCGCCAGCGCCACTTGCGTCCGGCTCCGCCGCGCTACCCGCGCCCGCTGCCGGTCACCGCCCTCGCCTTTGATGCCACCGCCAGCCGTCTCGCGACCAGCGGTTATCACGAGGTGCTCGTGTGGGACACCGCCAGCGGTACGCTGCTGCGCCGCGTGGGTGGCTTGCCCGAGCGCATCTCAACTCTCGCCTGGCACGGGGAGGCGCTGGCCGTGGCCGGCGGCACTCCCGGCCAGTGGGGAACCGTCGCGCTGATCGATACGTCGTCGGACTACCGCGTCACGCTGCTCTGCGACCTTTCCGAGATGGCCCTGAGCGTCGCCTTCAACCCCAAGGGCACCGTGCTCGTCGCCGGCTGTGGCGACCGCACGCTCCGCATCTTTCGCACGCTGGATGGCGCTCAGCGCAAGATTCTGCGCTATCATGCCGACTGGATCCAAAGCGTGGATTTTTCGCCCAGCGGCAAACAGCTCGTGACCGCCAGTCGCGACCGGACCGCGCGCGTGATTGAGACCAAAAACTGGGAGCTCGAAGCCACCTATGACGAACACGACACTCCGCTGCTCTGCGCCGCCTTTCTGCCCGATGGCAATCGCGTGGTCTCAATTGCGCGGGGCGGGGTAGCGCACGTCTGGCAGTTCGAAAGCGCGCAGCGGCGTGGCGAATTGAACGATCTCGGTGGCGAAGTACGCCAGCTCGCCACCGGCTCCTTCGGCCTCGCGGCTGGCTGTGTCGATGGCACGGTGCGGCTCTATCAAGAGGGCACTCGTACGCCCTGGCTGGAGTTGCCCGGCCACCACAGTGCGATCCTCTCGATTGCGGCTGACGCCGACGGGGAATTTCTCGCCAGTGGCAGTGCGGATGGGGAAGTCATCGTGTGGTCGGCGCATTGCTGGGCACCGGTGGTGCGGTTCAGTGCGATGCCCTAGAGGCTGTCCGGCACTTGTTGCGAAGGCTGTCTGAAAGCTAGCCAAGGCGCTTGGCCTTCGGACCACGAAGGAAGGGCCTCACTTGATAAGCGAGCGGAGCGAGCAGCGCAGGTAGGGATGGCGCGTTGCCCGCTATTGATCACCAAACGCCTGACGGACGCGTTCAGCGGCTAAAAAGATACAGGACCTTCGGTCCTCAAATGCGCTCTGCGCAAAAGTACCGGACAGGCTCTAAGAACGGTGCCCCACCGCACGCAGCAAGCTGCGCCCGCAACACAGCGGCAGCAAGCTGCCGCAGTCCACGGCATCGCCCGCCTGACGCAGGCTTGATTACTTCCCCAGCTCTTCAATCGCGATATCCTTGAACCACACCTGCGCCTTCGCGCCGCCGTGGATCTGGATCGCGATCAGTCCGTCCTGCTTGGCGATTTCCGGATCGGTTTCCGTATAATCCACCGTCTGCACGCCATTCAGCCAAATCTGCACGCGGGCGCCTTCACAGCGGATTTTGTATTCGTTCCAGTCGCCCTTTTTCAGCACCGGAGCGACCTTGGTCATATCGGATTTGGCGATGACTTTCTTCCGGCGCGACTCGTCGTAGAGGCAACCCCACCACTCTGGTTCGCCGATGTCCGCCTGGTAACCGCTCATTTCATTCGCCGGGTTGTCGATGCGCACGCTGCGGAACTGAACACCGGAATTTACGAAGCCTTCCGTTCCGGTGAGTTTGAACTTCAGCGTCAGCTCAAAATCGCGATAGCGCTTCTTCGTTGCGAGGAACTCATTGCGCGGCACCGTCTGTTCCAGTGAGCCGCCGACAAAGCAGCCGTCCTCGACGCGCCAGGTCTTCGTCGTGTCGCCTTCCCAGCCATCAAAGGTTTTGCCGTCAAAGATGGTGACGGGTGCCGCGGTGGCGAAGGCGGACAGGGCGAGAAGCAGCAGGGCGGGAGTTTTCATGGCGTTTCAAGTGAAAGAAAGCCCTTACCCGAAGCAAGCTTAGTTCGGATCGCCCGCGGCGCGAAAACTGATTACTCGCGCAGCAGCTATTGCGTACTTCCCTCGGCCAGATTCCGGGTGCTCAGCGCGCACCAGTCTTCCTCGCTGGGGTCCGGGCGCGGTTCGCGATTTGCGGTGGCGCATGCTTCTTCCACTTCGGTGCGCGCCTTGTCGCGCCAGGCGCGTAAGTCGGCCTCGGTGCTCCAGCCCTGTTCCAGGATTTGCTCTTTCGCCACCTGGATGCAGTCGCGCCCGATCGGGGAGCTCTGCAGGTCATGATTGACGTAGCTGAAATCATCGTGCTCGCCGTGACCGACGAGGCGGAGCAGATCCGCCACGATCATCTGCGGGCCTTGGCCGGCGCGGGCACGGGCCACGGCTTCGTGCACCACCTCCACGCAGGCGCGCGGATCGGTGCCATCGATCTTGTGGCCCATCACGCCATAGCCCGCCGCGCGCTGGATGAGATCCTCGCAGGCATACTGCCGCGTGGTGCGTGTGGAGTAGGCATACTGATTGTTGGCCACCACCACCACGAGTGGCAGCTTTTCCACCGCAGCCACGTTCAGGCCTTCATGAAAGCTGCCCGTCGACGTCGCGCCGTCGCCCACGCAGGTTGCGCCGACCACATCCGTTTCGCCGCGGGTGCGCCGGGCAAACAAGCCGCCGGTGACCGTGGCCACCAGCGTGCCGAGATGCGAAATCATCGCGTAGTAGCCGTTCTGCGGCTGCCCACGGTGAATGTTACCATCGCGTCCACGCATCGGCCCCTGCCGGGACCCGAGGTAGGTCCGCGCGGCGTCGAGCACCGATTCCCCGAAAGCCAGCCGTCCTGCCATGTCTCGGATGAGCGGCGCGTAGATATCCCCCTTGCGCAGGGCCATGCCCAGCGCGGCGCTCAGGGCTTCCTGCCCTTTGCCGAGAAACACGCCGCCGGTGATGAAGCCACCGCGATAAAGGCTGGCAAGCTTCTCCTCCAGCGTCCGCCCGAGCAGCATCCAGCCGTAGCAGCGGAGATAAAGGTCCTGTATGGATTCGATCCGCGCATCTGCACGCGGGGCTGTGGTGACCATGGTTGCCAAGGGTAGGTGGCGGTTCTCAGAACTGCAAGTGTGGCGTGCGGGCCTGACGGACGGGGAATCTAAATTGCCGGTCATCTGACGGTAAACCGCCCATCGCCATCCGTATCGAGCCAGACGGGATTGGTCAGCCCGATGGCCCGGCCGGTCCATTGCCGGGACTTGGGCTGGTAGGGGCGTGTCATGGCCCAAAACGGAGCGGTGACGGCCGGGCCAGTCGCCAAGACGACCAGATGAGTGTCGCGCGCGGGGCGGGGGAGGGTCCACTCCGCGGTGAATTTCTCACCGGCTTTCTGGCCTTCGGCAGCGGGGATGTCCGCCTGCTGGATCACTTTTCCATTGGCGAGGAGTTCCACTTTGCTGGCGGTGACCCACGCAGGGCCAAGCACCCGGACGCGCACGTGGATCTGCTCCGGCAGGCCGGTGGCGAGGTCGCCGATGCCAAAGCGATCTTCCACGGTGATTTGCGGCAAAAGGCCCATGCTCACCACGGCGCGGCCAGCGAGCAGATTCGTGCAGGCTTCGTCCACCGGGATACGGCCCGGCGTCCCGTCCTGAACTGCGAGATACGTGCGGCTTTGGCCGACGATGAAGCGGCTGACGTCATGCGAATCGCTCGCGCCCACGGCCACGATGCGCTTCCCGCGATTCAGCAGAGCGAGCCAATCGTTGATGGCGAGGCGGTAGTCCGTCTGCTGGGCGCCGGAGTTCAGCACTTCGAGCGCGTCGAAGGTAAAATCCGGGCCACGCTTGTTTTCGCCGGTGGCGGCGTCGAAGTTTTCCGGCGCGAAGGGAATGAATTTGCTGTGGAGACTGCGCGGGTGGTTGAGAATAATCACACGGGAGCCGGGCAGCGCGCGCATGGACTGCATCAGTGCCGGCCAGTCGGTCACGTTGGCATCGGGCGGAACCGCCTCGGGCGCCACCGGAAAGACGTTGAAATGCCCCGCAGGAGTGGTGACTTCGTTGCCGGTGACGGGCGTGAACCACGCGCTCACGCCCATGCGCCGGGCCGCCTCGGTGTAGTCGGCATGGCGATTGTGCTCGGTCGCGATGGGCAATTCGATGCCCTCGCCGACGATGGTCAACATGCGCTCCTCGAGCGTGCTGTCCCCGTGACCGCTGAGCGTCAGCGTGTGGATGTGGGTGTCGCAGGCGACCCAGCCCGGGGTGGGCACTTCGCGCCTGAGCTGAAGGACGAGCTCGCGCGTGTCTCCCGCGTGCGCTTCAAATGTTTCGGAAGCGACACTGTATTCAAACCCGCGCGAGGCATACACGGTATATTTGCCGGCGCGCAGCCCCAGGCGCGCCGCCCCGTTTCCGGTGTAGGCCACGCCGGGGCGGACGGCGAGGTTCTGCCCGGGCGCGGCGACGAGGGGCGTCAGCGTTCCGTGCTCATCCACAATGGTCAGGCGCGCCGGCAGTCCGGTGTGGGCTGAATTTTTCACGCGGACGTTCAGGTGCACTTCGCCCACCGCTTCGGTCACGGGCCGCGGATCGATCGTGATTTCGCGCAGCACGATGTCGTCGCCTTCGCCGATGGGCGGGATCACGGAGAGGACATTCTCTCCCTCCCGGAGCAAGCCGGCGGGCAGGGCAACGGCGTGCACGAGATCGGCCTCCATGAGGAACAGCTTCCCCAGCCGGCGACCATTGAGTTCGAGGGGCCACTCCAGTTTCACATCGTCCTGCCGGAGAAAGAGCGTGGCCTCCGCGGCGTTGGCGTGCGCGGAAAACTTCAGATCCAGCCGTCCGCCGCGCGCCGGGTCTTTTTCAAACCACTCCCACTCCGGCTCATCCGGCGTGCCCAGGTGAATAGGCCTGGCATTGACGACGATCGCGTCCTGGGCCGGAGCGTCGCCGGCGATGAGGAGGCAGGGGAGAACGAGCGATGAGAGCAGGCGGGAAGGCACGTAGATGGAACCTCCCGACGCCCCAAGCGTTGGGGACAATAGGCTGCGGAGACGCCCCAGCTTACGCCAGGCACGCGTCGAGTGCGGTGAGCAACTCGCGCATCGTCGCCGGGGTCTCGTCGCCCATGTTGGAGAGGCGGAAGGTCTTGCCCTTCAGCTTGCCGTAGCCGCCGTCGATGATGAAGCCCTTGTCCTTCGCCTTCTTGGCGAGCTCGGCGATGTCGACGTTCTTGTTGTTCGCGATGCAGGTGAGCGATTTCGAGCGGAAGCCCTCGGGCGCGAAGAACTCGAAGCCGTGCTGTTTCACCCACGCGTGGACGAGGGCGTTGTTCTCCTCGTGGCGGGCGTGGCGGGCGGCGACGCCCTCAGTGAAGATATCGTCGAGCTTCGATTCGAGCGCGTAGATGTGCGAGATGCTCGGCGTGCTCGGCGTCATGTCCTCGGCCTGGTTTTTGGCAAATTCGACGAAATCGAAATAGTAACCGCGGCCCTTCACTTGCGCGGCGCGGTCCATGGCCTTCTTGCTCGCGCTGAAAATCGCGAGGCCCGGCGGCAGCGCCAGCGCCTTTTGCGAGCCGGTGAGCAGGACGTCGATGCCCAGTTCGTCCATCGGAATCGGCACTACGCTGAACGAGGACACGGTGTCCACGATCAGCAGCGTTTCGGGGAAATCCTTCATCACGGCGCAGATCTCCTTCAGGTCGCTCATCACGCCCGTGGAGGTTTCGTTGTGAATGAGCGTCACGGCATCAAAGCCGCCCGCGCTCAGTGCCTCACGGAGTTGCTCCCCGCGGATGGGCTGGCCCCATTCCACTTGCAGGGCGACCGCATCCTTGCCGCACTTTTTCGAGACATCGAGCCACTTGTCGGAAAACGCGCCGCACATGCAGTTCAGCACTTTGCCACTGCCCACGAGATTGCGGATGCTGCCCTCCATCACGCCCCACGCGCTCGAGGTGCTCAGAAATACCGGCTGCGTCGTGCCAAAGAGTTCCTTCAGCCGGGGCTGGATGCCGCCGTAGAGCTTTTTGAAGTCGCCGGAACGATGGCCAATCATCGGACGGCAGAGGGCACGGAATGTTTTTTCGGAGACTTGGACGGGACCAGGAATAAAGAGCTTTGGCATGTGGATAGTTCGGATTGGCATTCCGAGGGGGCGGCGGACATACGGCGATCCCGCCCCTCTGTAAAGCGAAGGATTCTGAAAGGAGATTGAAGCGCGGGAACACTGGGAGCCGGGACGTCCCCGTCCCGAGCTGCGTTTTAGGGAATGAACTCCGAGTAGGCGCGGCGTGCGTCGATGAGTTAGACCGCAGCCTTCCGGCTGCAGCTACCTTAGAACGTATGCACGCACAGCCCGCTCCGCAGCTTGGGCTCAAACCACGTGCTTTTCGGCGGCATGATTTGGCCGGCATCCGCGATATCCATGAGCTGTCCCACGGTGGTCGGATACATGGAGAAAGCGACCTTGGCGGCGCCGGAGTCGACGAGTTTCACCAACTCCGCCGTGCCGCGGATGCCGCCGATGAAATCGATGCGCTTGCTCGTGCGCGGGTCGTCGATGCCGAGGATCGGCTTGAGCAGCAGGCGCTGCAGACCTTCCACGTCCAGGCGCGAGGCCGGGTCCGCATTCGCGGCCGGCGTCCACGTGAGCTGATGCCACTGGCCGTCGAGATACATGCGGATGTCGCCGGGCTTCGATGGGGTGGGAGAGTTGGCCGGCGCGAGGGTGAAGGACTTCGCCACCTCCGCCAGAAACTCTGCGCTCGTGCGCCCATTCAGATCTTTCACCGCCCGGTTGTAGGGCAGGATTTGCAGCTGGCTCTCGGGGAAGAGCACGCACAGGAACCAATCCGAGTCCGGCGTCGATTGCCCCTTGGCCCGCAGCTCCAGCGCCACGCGGGCGGCGCTCGCCGTGCGGTGATGCCCGTCCGCCACGTACGCCGTCGGCAACGCGGCAAATTCGCCCACCAGCTTCGCCAGGGTGGCGGGGTCCGTGAGCCGCCACACCGTGTGGCGGATGCCGTCCGGCGCGGTGAAATCGTACGTCGGCGCGCCGGCCGTGGTCGCGTTGGCCACGGCATCGATGCCGGCGCGGTCGCGATACGTCAGGAACACCGGCCCAGTGTTGGCGCGCAGTGTGCCGATGAGCCGCGTGCGGTCATTCTCCTTATCCTGCCGCGTCAGCTCGTGCTTCTTGATGATGTCTTGCGCCGCGGCATTCTTCTCCCGCTCGTGCACGTAGTCGTCCACGTGGCACACGGCCGCGAGCCCCGTCTGCACATGCTGGCCCATCTGCTGCCGGTAAAAATACACCGCCGGCACGGACTCGCGACGCAGCGCGCCATTCGCCTGCAGTTTTTCAAAATTGGTCTTCGCCTGCGCATACACCGCGTCGCTGTAGGGATCCGTCCCGGCGGGCAGTTCCAACTCCGCGCGGTCCACGCGCAGCAGCGTGTTCGGCTTGCCTTCGGCGAGCACGCGGGCCTCCTCCGTGTTGAGCACGTCATAGGGCACGCAGGCGATGTCGGCCACTTGCGCGGGATCGGGCACGAGCCCTTGGAAAGCACGGATACGAAGCATAAGGGCGCGGGAGGTAACGGCCCCGCGCGCCGCTTGGCAAAGTGAAAATCAACGGGATCGTTCTAACGCGTGCCATCGTTCCTGGGTTGCTCCGGTGCGTGAAAATCCGTTTCGCCCTCCTGCTCTTCTTCGTTGCTTTGTTCGGCATCCCGCCGCTGCCGGCGGATGATCCACCGCCCGGCAAGTTCACGATGACCGTCCTGAACATCCCGGACGTGAATCGCGGCGCGGGACTTGCCATCATCATGCAGACGCCGTCTGGCAAGGTGTGGCTCTACGACACGGGGAATGGCTATCCGTCGGAAACTGGCTGGGAAGGCGACTCAAATACCGGACGAGATTTGATAGTCCCGTTTTTGAAAGAGCACGGCTTCAGCGCCATCGATGGCCTCTTCATCAGCCACGCGCACTACGACCACTTTGGTGGCCTCATCTGGCTCAAGGATCACTTTCCCATCAAGCGGTTCATCGATTCCGGCTTCGAATTCACCGGTGAAGCCAACGCCAACTTCACCACGGAACTGCGTTACTACTCGCGAATCCGCGCCGAGTTTCAGCAACGCGGCGTCTACACGGCGGCGCATGCGGGCGATCGGGTCGTCATGGATGACGCCTTGCAGGTCGAGGTGCTCGCGCCGCCGAAGGAATTCTTTGCGAATCCCCCGGACGCCGTGCGCACCGCCAACGATCCGCCAGCGCACTACCTGGTGAACGCCAACTCCCTCGGTCTGCGCATTCAATACGGCTCGGTGGTTTTTTACCTGCCGGGCGACATCCAGTCCGAGGATATCGATAAAAGTCTCCTGCGCTTTGTCGACCCCGCCAAGCTGCGCTGCAACATCCTTATCGCGCCCGGCCACGGCCTGCACGGCACCAAGGCCTTTGCCGAAGCCACTCGTCCGGAAGTCTCCATCGCCAGCGTATTTCCGCGCTATGCCCGGGGCTTGAAAAGCACTGCGGAGTTCCGGGCCGTCGGCGCCCGCACGTACATCACCGGCTTAAACGGCCAAATCCAGATCGTCTCCGACGGCAAAACCTACACCGTCACTGCCGAGCATCCCGACGCCAAGTAGACGTCTGGGGCGGAACGGGATTTTTTCTGGATGCGGCCGGAGCGAAAAGAAAAGAAAGATGCTGCTCATGACCAAGCCACTCATTCTCATTCTCTGTACCGGAAATTCCTGCCGCTCGCACTTGGCGGAGGGCATCCTGCGTGCCGCCGCGGAGGGCGTGGTGGAGGTTGCGAGCGCCGGCTCGAAGCCCGCGGGCTACGTGCATCCGCTGGCGGTGCAAGTGATGCGGGAGATTGGCATCGACATCTCCGGCCATCATTCGAAACACCTCAACGAATTCCTGACGCAAGACGTGGAGACGGTCATCACCGTGTGCGGCAATGCGGACCAGGTGTGCCCCACTTTTCCTGGACAGGTGAACCGGTATCATTGGGGTTTCGATGATCCCGCCCGTGCCGCCGGCACCGAGGAGGAGCAACTCGCGGTCTTCCGCCGTGTGCGCGATGAGATCCGGCGGGTTTTTGAGGCCTATGCGGCCGGCCGGCGAGATGGGCGAAAGTAGAGCCTGCTGAGACGATGAGCGCCGAGCTCTGGCGAGTGGAGGGGCGCTCGTTTGGAGTTCTTCCCGGTTTTTCATAGGCGGCGCCGACGGAGCTTGTGGTTCACAAAGGCGCTTTCGCCTTTGTGTTCTTTGCGCCCTCGGTGTTCTTGGTGGTATCTCTTCCAGGCTCCGTGGTCTGGGAAATGCCACCATCGCCTCAAAAATAAGCGATTTGTCAGCGCAACTATGACTCAAAAACCGGTGCCTGCTCTTGCCAGCGGCCGGAGTTTTAGCGAGAATATCCCTAATAAGATTTCCCCGCAGCGTGAACACGCGCCCGCCATTCCAGAACCACCCCCTTGGGACACAGGCTTTTAGCTTGGTGGAGACGTTGCTGGCCATGGCCGTGCTGGCGGTGGTGCTCGTGGGGTTGATCGGCATGATTCCAAGCGGCACGCAGACCTTTCAGCGGGCGATGGATACGTCGCTCTCCGCGCAAATTGCCCAGCGTCTTTTGCAGGACGCGCAGGAATCGGAGTTCGATGCGCTCATCGATAAGGGCTCCCTCCCGGCGGATCCCGAGGGCAAGAGCTCCTGCCCGCAATATTTCACTTTTCGCGCCCCCAAAGTGAATGCCCCCGGCTGGCGCTATTACGACGCCCAGGGAAATGAAATCGTGCCGAAAGGGGAGAAGGGCATCTCCAATGCCGAGCTTCAGGCGGCCGTTTATCATGTCACCATGCGCATCATGCCGCGCGCGGTGCTGCCATCGCTTAATGAGAGCGGCAGCCAGGTCGCCCAGCTCACGGTGCAGGTCGCGCGCAATCCTGGTAACCTGCCACTCGAATTTTGTGCCGGCGGGGCGTCGGACCCCGATGCCCCCGAACGCAACCTTCTCCGCCCCGGGAAGGTGCCCATTTTCACCTACGCCGCCCTCGTCGGCAAAAATCACGGTCGATGAAATTCCGTCCTTCCATCGCTGGGTTCACCTTTGGAGAGTTACTCGTCTCCAGCAGCGTGCTCATCCTCATCCTCACCGCCCTGGTGGGCGTGACCAACCAGACCCAGCGGCTGGTGCAAAGCACCTCCAATAAAGTCGAGCAGTTCCAGGATGCCCGTGTGGGCTTCGAGTCCATGACTCGCCGACTCGCCCAAGCGACGCTCAACACCTACTGGGACTACGCCTACCGCACCGAATACCAGACGATCGGCGGCAAACCCGTCGCCGTCAAAATCCCGGATCGCTACCTGCGTTCCGCGGACCTCCGCTTCCGCTCCGGCCCCATGTCGGAGCTTACCGGCGGCAAAGGCCTCGGCGGCGTCGCCCAGCCCACGCACGGCATCTTTTTCCAGGCGCCGAATGGCTACGTGGCCGATCCCGATCATCTTGGCTCGCTCGACCAATTGATGAACTCCTGGGGCTACTTTTTGGAATATGGCTCTGACGAGTCGCTCATGCCCGCCTGCCTCAAGGGCCGCATCGAAGGCCGCAAGCGCTGCCGCTTGATGGAATATATGGAGCCCGCCGAGCAACTGAAGGTCTACCTCTACCCGGGCCTGCGCTCGAATCTGTGGTTCGCTCCTGCCATCACGCAGGCGAAGCGCTCCGTGCGCCCGCTCGCGGAAAACATCGTGGCCCTCATCCTCCAGCCCCGCCTCGACCGCGCCGCCGAGGACGCCCGCCGCACGGCCGGCAAGTCCGTTATCCTTGCCCCGAACTATCGCTATGACTCGACGCAATCCTCCCAGGACGCCGAATTGAACACGAAGAACCAGCTCCCGCCTGTGGTGCAAGTAACCATGGTGGCGGTGGACGAAGCTTCCGCCAAAAAGCTCGCGTCCAGCACCACCTCGCCCACCACCGGCGGCCTCGAATACGGCGAGCTCTTCCGCCGTCCGGAGCAATACACCGATGACCTTGCGTCATTCGAAAAACAGCTCGCCCTGACCCAGCGTGCCGCCTACCGCGTGTTCACGACCAACGTGAACATTCGCGGCGCAAAATGGAGTGTTTCGCAGCAGAATTAATCATGCCTCCCAGACAGGCCCACTACCCAAAAAATCGCGCTTCGGCGTTGATTGTCGTCGTCGCGTTTCTCGCGCTGTTGACGGCCATCCTCGTGGCGTTTTTTGGCAAAGTGAGCACCGACCTCGCCGACTCGCGCGCCTATGCGGAGGGGGTGACGGTGCGGCAATTGGCTGATTCCGCGGTGGGCGTGGTCATGGGCCAGATTCGGGACGCCACCACCACCGCCAACGGCGCCTGGGCCTCGCAGCCCGGCATGATTCGCGTCTACCGCACCTCGCCCACCATGGCCGGTCCGGAGGCGAGCGCGTTCTACAAACTCTATTCCTCTTACGATCTCACTGTCTCCGGCTCCGAGATCGCCAATTTCGACATTGGAAATTACCAGGCTTCCTCCGGCATGCCCGAAGTGCCGTTGGGCAAGGGTGGCTGGCGCGAGCAGCCCGCGTTTTTCACCGACCTCAACCAATACGTGGAGGTCCCGGCGCTCGACGGCCGCGGCCCCAACATCAAGCGCTACCCAATTTTCGATCCCACCGCCGCGGGCCTGCACGAGCCCGGGGTGAAGGACCCGAAGCAATTTGAGCGTCGTTGGCAGATCGAGGGCCTCGAGATCGAGCTGCCGAAAGATCTGCGCGACCAGCGCAACGAAGCGCCCATGCCCGTCCGCTGGATTTACGTTCTCCGCGACGGCACCCTCACCGCCCCCGCGCCGCTGGCCGGCCCGGCGACGAATGATTCCGGCAGCATCGCCCAGTGGACCACCCTGCCCGGCGGCAAAGGCGGAAAAGTGGGCATCCCGAGCAAGACGAATCCCATCGTCGGCCGCATCGCTTTTTGGGCCGATGACGATACCTCCAAGGTCAACGTCAACACCGCCGGCGGTTTTGTCCCGAACAAGGACGAGGACACCAACACCGCCGCCGCCATGGATTTCGCCGGCTCCTTTTGGGACACCCCGCGCATCCAGACAAAGTTCGACCGCGGCACGCACGATCCCACCGGCCAGCTCGTCACGGGCGGCCTCGCCAATTCCCAGCCAGGCCAGAACGAATTCCAGCGCTACCCCGGCCACCCCAGCACCACGTCGCTCGGGCTCGTGTTTAAAGATCTCATCCCCGCCAATACCGGTTTCACTTCCGAAAAACTTTACGGCTGGCTCCCGCGCCTCATGCCGGGCGGCTCTCTCGGTGGCACCTATCGTCTCGACACCGCGACAAATTTTGAAATGCCGATCAAGTCGTCCAATGAGCCGGACCCCGACGGCCACACCTACCACCTCTTCAGTTCGGTGGACGAGATGCTCTATTCGTCCATCAACGGTGAGCGCAATCTCGCCAGCGCTTCGCTCGGCCTCCCCCCCGCTTCCATCAGCCCCGAGATTATCGACAAAGCGCGCTTCGTCCTCACCGCCCACAGCCGTGCGCCCGAGCTGAATCTCTTCGGCCGCCCGCGCGTCACCATCTGGCCCGTGTGGAACGAGCCCGCGAATACGGACCCGAGCCAGTCGCGCAACAATCCCACCGACTACCTCATCCGCTTCTGCTCCACCGTCGGCGGCCATGAGTTCCTCTTCGCCCGCGAGCAGCCCTACAGCACCAGCTACGATTTCAATATCGCGCGCAACCGGCAGGTCTTCGACTTCCTCCGCGAGGAAACTTCGAAGACGAAAGGTAAAATCCCCGGCTTCGGCGGCAGCTTCGAGGATAAGTATGCGAACGCTTCCGGCGGGCGCGACCAGCTCCTGACCGAAATTTTCGACTACATCCGCACGGTCAATCTCAAGGACACCACGCGCTTCCGCGACATCGCCGCCGACGGTACCACCACCGCACAGCAGCAGGCGGACAAAGAGCGCTTCATGTATGCGCCGCGCGGGCAGGTTGCGCCCACGCGGGCCACAGTCGATGGCAGGCAGGTCAGCGGCTTTGGCCGCTACCCGACCATCAGCGAAGCCGCGCTCATTTTCTATTTCGCCGGCGCCGATGTGCGGGACATCAAGACCGGCAAGGAAGAGAAAATCTACGATGGCGGCCTGCTGGATTCTCCGGGCTATCTCACCACGCACCAGATTCTCGCCACCTACGTGCGCTCCTTCCTGGCATTTGAAACCTTCGATCCCATGCAGGGCTACGCGCCGGTCCAGCAACTCGACCGCACCAATGAGGACTTCGAGCACAATGTGACTTTCGATAGCGGCTTTGCCATTTCCACGAAATCCGCCACTGGCACCAACGCCCTTGGTTTCAAGAATGGCTCGAATCGCGTAAAGCGGTCCTCCGGCCAGACGTGGGGCGGTCGCAATTTTGCCGGCACCGAGGGCTTTCTCCACACGATGACCGACAAGGCCGTGACGATGACGGCGGCCAGCGCGGATCCCACCAAGCCCGGTGTCTGTAACTATGCCTTCTACACGCCGAGCCCCGGCATCCGCATTCCGTATGGCGACAAGACCTTCGCTTTCGGCGGCGGAAAAATGACGCTCTCGATCACGCTGAACAATCAGCTCCTGCAAAAGATCAAATTGGACTTCCCGGCCTCCGGCGCGTGGCCCGTGCCCACCTGGCAGGTGTGGAAGGACCAGGGCGGTTTCGATAAAACGGTGACCAACGCCAATCCCAAGTGCCGCCGCGAGTGGTCCACGTCTTTTGAGCGCCGCCTCGCCTGGCTCTCCGCCACCAACGGCGACCACAGCTACGCGCCGTGGGAGACGGCCAATGGCGGCGACGGCCTCTACTACACCAATCGCTGGCGCAACATTATCCAGCCCGGCGATACCGTGCGCGCCCTCGTGCCCGGCGCGCCGAATAATCCCAGCCTCTCCGATCCGCGCGTCGTCGCGCTGCTGCCCGAGCCAGGTTCCAATTTCCTGCCGCATCCGGACTACGCCGGCTCCAATCCGCGCGCCACCACGCTGCGCCGCGCCGATGGCGCCTATTATCTCAGCGGGGCCGATGCCGCGGACGATCGCGTTTCGCCGAAGCCCACCTCCACCGTGATGAACGGCTCGTTGATCGATCTCCCGCCCGGCAAAAACTATGGCGGCAATACCGGACCCGATCTCCCGCCGGGCATGATCGCCCGCCGCGCGGATCTCAAGCCGGCCGACTTCGATACCGGCATCGGCAATTTCCCCGATGGCGCCTTTGCCGGCAAGGCCGACGAGGGCAACGTGGTCTGGCGCTACTTCGATAACAACACGCAGAAATGGGTCTTCGTGGAGCCGTACTTCAGCACCCACGCCTACGACCCGCCGATGGATACCTACTTCTCGCCGAACCGGCAGATTCCCAGTGCGGTCATGTTCGGCTCGCTCACCGCGCGCCGCAGCGGTTGGGAGACGCTGCTCTTCTGCCCGAATCCCGCCGGTGACAGCCATCCCGGCGCTCGCAGCCCGCGCGACCATCTGCTGCTCGATCTCTTCACCATGCCCGTGGTGGAGCCCTACGCCATCAGCGAGCCCTTCAGCACCGCCGGCAAAGTGAACCTCAATTATCAGATGGCGCCCTTCGGCTACATCAAGCGCAGCACCGCCCTCCGCGCCGCGCTGCATTCGCTCCGCGTCACCGCCATTCCGCAGACTGTGGTCGACCGTTACAAGTCCAAGGACAACCCGGAGAACTTCCGGTACCTCGTCGATCGCGACCAAACGCTGCGTGCTTTCGACGATTTCTTCGCGGCCTATAAAAGCGACCACAACACGGGCTTCTTCAAATCTGCCACCGAGATTTGCGACCGCTTTTTCTATCCGAAAGGCAACACTCACGCGGGGGCTGTCACCTATGACGGCCGCAACGAAGTTGCCATCCGCAATTTCTGGAACGCGAGCCGCCTCACCGGCGACAACGTGCGCGAAAAACCCTACGCCGATCTGTATCCGCGCATCACCACCAAGTCGAACACCTACACCGTCCACTACCGCGTGCAGACGCTGCGCCGCCAGCCCTACAACGGCCCCGCGGAAGGCGAGGACGCCTACTACCACCAGTGGGATGAAAAGCGCGACGCCATCATGAGCGAGTTCCGCGGCAGCACGACCATTGAACGCTACATCGACCCTGTCGACGAGCGCTTCAAGCAGACCTACGTCAAGGGCGACCGCATCGACGTCGACAAAGAGTCCCTCGAAGACGCCTACCGCTTCCGCGTCATCTACAACAAGCGCTTCTCCCCCTGGTAACCCTCGAATAGGCGGAGCGCCAGACAGTGGAACGGCTTTTCAAGCCGTGGCCCCCTCCGTAGCTCAGCGCGTGAAATAGTGTGGAAATGTGCCGCCACGGCTGGAAAAGCCGTTCCACTTTCTCACGCTTCACCAAGGAGAATACGCTCGCTCAGCAGGGTCACGCTTCGCTGACCAGATCAAGGCTTGCTCCTGCGACCTGTTCTCGCCCTTACCGCAATGGCTCCGTCGCCGCGCTCAAGATCTCAATCTGATTGATCGTCTTGAAGTGCTCCCGGTCATCAAATTGCCACAGCAGCTTCTTGTCCGGCGACAGCGCAAACACCTGCGGCTGTTTCCCGATGAACCCGTGCCCGAGATAATTGCAAAACACCGTGTTCCCATCCGGCAGCCGCTGGCATCCCGCCATCAGCCGGAGCGGATTCCCCGGCACATCGTTCTCATTTAACTCCCACACCACCTTGCGATCCGCATCGAGCTCCACCGCCTTGTGCCCGTCGCCACACGTTACGATGAGATGCCCATTCGGCAGCGGCACCACTTCATGCGGATCGCCCGGCACCTTCGTCTCGCGCAGCACTTTCCCGTCGCCATCCAGTTCCACCACTTTGCCCTCGCCCTTGAAGCACACGAGATAGTGCCCATCCTTCGTCTTCCGGGTCCCGCGATACTGGTTGTGCATCTTGACCTCCGGTGACGTCGTCAGCTTGATCTCCTTCGCGATTTTCCCCTCGCGATCCACCTCGATGATCCGGCTCGTCCCGCCTTCCACGATCATTACTTTCCCGTCTGCCAGCGGCTGGCAGGCATGCACTTCGCAATTCGTCGCCGGCGCCTTGTATTCCCATACCACCTCTTTTTTCGGCGTCACCTCGGCCGCCCCATTCACGTAGCAGAACAGAAAATTCCCATTCGCGAGCTGCCAGCAATCCTGCGGATTCTTGCAGGCATACTCCCACTCAATTGCCCCGCTCGCCGAGACCACGCACACCTTCCCGCCATTGTAATCGCAGCAGAGGAAGCGAGGGATCGCATCCGCGTGGGCCGAGGAAAGCGCCGCGGAGATTCCGAACAGCGCGCTAAGTAGGAGAGACTTGATCATGACGGGTGGAATGTAGAGCCGCTGCCCTTATCGCGTCTGTCGGAGCAAGCCAAGGCCGTAGAAGAGGGATTGCAGCCGCTCACCAAGCTCCCCTTTTCCAAAAATCAGCCCTCACCAATCGTTTCGTGTACCAATTAGTATCAATCCCACTTGGCTCCCCGCGCAATTTCCGATAAACCCCTGTTCATGGAAGGTCCTCTCAGCTTTCACCCCGCTCCAGGGGCTTGGATTCAAAGCGATCGCTCAGGTGGGCAGCCGGGCAGGGGAGCCAAGCCCTTCCGGGGATTTTCTACCCACCGTTCGAGGCATCCGCGCCCTCGCCGCCCTGCGGAACATCTGTCGGTCCCTTTCCGTTCGTAAATCCCTGCCATGGCTACCAGCATCCTCATCGTTGAAGACGAAGCGATCACCGCGCTCGACTTAAAACACCAGATCACCGCCCTCGGCTATCAGATCGCTGGCATCGCCGACACCGCCGAAGAGGCCGTGAAACAAGCCAAGGAACGCAAACCCAATTTGGTGCTCATGGATATTCGGCTCGCCGGCGAACTCGATGGCATCGTCGCCGCCAGCGCCATCCGGGGCCACGATGATGTCCCCATCATCTTCCTCACCGCGCACTCGGATCAAACCACGCTCGAGCGCGCGCTCGCCGCGTCCCCCTTTGGCTACGTGCTCAAGCCCTTCCAGACGCGCGAACTCAAAGTCACCATCGAGGTCGCGCTCTACAAGCACGCTCGCGAAAAGGAATACCGCGATCTCGTCAGCGAGCTCAACTCCGCTCTCGCTCGTGTAAAAACACTCACCGGCCTCCTCTCCATCTGCTCCGGCTGCAAGCGCATCCACGATGAAACTGGCCACTGGTGCGACATCGAGGAATACATCCGCGCCCACACCGACGCCGGCTTCTCCCACGGCATCTGCCCCGAGTGCATGCGGCGCATCTACCCCGAATTCGCCAAGCGTTGATCTTGGTCGCTGCGACCGGAAGGTCGCGGAAGAGACGCCAGCATGCAGGGGAGTTTTCCCATGCAGGAGGACCGACCGCCGGCCCCTCCCAATGGATGTTCCACGTTCAGCGTTGGATGTTCGATGTTCCCTGCTGCCCCCTCCGGTCCGCTCCCGCCAGCGCCGTTGCCCCGAGCGCACCCACGCATGCCAGCACTATCCACCCCAGCAGCGCCAGGATGTGCAGCGACCCCAGCCACGGGAAGGTAATCGGCGAAATCGCCACCAGGGCCAGCACGATAGTCGCCATGAAATAAAGCAGGCTTCCCACCGCCAGCGTCCCGCGCATCAGCGTCCCGCCTTGCTCCCCCACCGGACTCGGACGAAACGCAAACGCCACATAGAGTGCGAACAGGCCAAACCCCAGCCCGCTAATGCTCAGCCAGAATTTGTCCGTCTGGCTCTCCTTCGGCACCAGCAGCAAAATGATGCCCGCGATGGCGCCGGCGATGGCAAGGAACAGAATCGTCCAAATCATTTTCATGGCCCCTTCATCTTTACGCCCGATTTCCCCTTGGCAACCGCAAATGACAATTTTTGCCGACGGCGGAACTTTTAAAATCGCGCCAATAAAATGTGTCAGATTTAGACAAATCCGCCGTCCTCATGCGTCTTACACGCAGTATGCGCCCGGACCTCGGTGACATTTACGATACGCACGCCCCGGCGGTCTTTGCGTATTTGCTGAATGCCACCCGCAACTACGCCGACGCGAGCGACATCCTGCAGGAAGTTTTCATGAAAGTCGCCGCGCAGCCCCAACTGCTCGAAGGCGTCGCGCGTCCCCGGTCGTGGCTCATTCGATCCGCTCACTTCCTGGCGATGGATGGCCACCGAAAGCGCAAACGCGAGAGCCTGGCCACGACCGAGGCAAGCGCGGAGGTGGAGCTGTTCATGCGGGAAGACGACGCCGACGGCGAGGCCTTCAATGCCGCCCTGACGGACGCCCTGGTGCACGTCCCCGCGGAACAGCGCGCCGTCGTACATCTCAAAATCTGGGAGGAAATGACCTTCAGCGAAATTGCGGAGGCCCTCGGCATTTCCGCCAACACCGCGGCCAGCCGCTACCGCTACGCGCTCGAAAAACTGGAGACGCTGCTGCGTCCCTTGCACGACCAATCCTATGAATGACTTTGAAGACAAACTCCGGTCGCGGAAGTTCCAGCCGCCGCCCGGCCACATTCGCCGAGCCGTGCTCTCCGGAAAACGGGCTTCAACCAGTTCGTGGAAAGAGTGGCTCTGGCCCTCGCCGCTGGCCTGGGGCGCGCTGACGGCGATCCTGATCGCGGCGTTCATTTTCAATGCCCAATTGTCCGCCCCACGGGTGCCCGCGGCCGCCGCCCGGGCTATTCAAACGGAGCCCCCGCAACCAGGGCTGTATGCCTTGTTCCAAGGACATCAGACCCCGCCCTGGTCGGACGAGAATTTGGAAAATCCACGATAACCGCCCCGCGCCATGTTCCGCTTCTTCCGCCGTTTTCTCACCCGCCGGTTCTGGATTCGCTGCGCGTTTGTGGCGCTCGCGTTGCTCACCTTGCTTGTGGTCATTTACTGCGAGGAAAAGTGGCGCGGGCAGCAGGCCTGGAATGCCTACGCGGCGGCCGCCGAAAGTCGCGGGACCAAACTGTGGCCGGAAAATTTCCTGCTCCCGGAGGTAGCGGATGCCGATAACTACGCCGCGCTGCCCTGTATCCGGGAGGTCGAGGCGGCCCAGCTGGAAAAGCGCGAGGCGCACCCGGGCCTGCCCACGATGACCGACGCGAACCGCCTCTCGGCGATGCGGGATGACGTTCTCGGGACGCCATTGCCGCTGAAAGAAGCGCGCGACTTCTTCGTGACCAATCGCGAAATTCCAACTCCCAGTGCGGACCCGGCGCAGGACCTCCTGGACCTCTTCGCCCGGAAGGCCCCTGCCTTGCAGCAATTCCGCGAGGCCAGTGCGCGCCGGCAGACTAGGTTTGCGCGTTTTTGGGGGGGCGGAGTGGACCTAAATCGGGTGATGGCCACGTTCCTTTTGAACTCCGCGCGGCTCTTTCGTCTTTCCGCCTGCGCCCGTCTCACGAAAGGTGATGTGGACGGGGCGGCCAGCGAGATTCGTCATCTCGCCCGGCTTTGTGCCGCGGTGCGCTCGGAGCCGGGACTGCTGTCGGGGATGATGGGGACGTGGGTCGCAGAGATTCTTGCGTGTGCGATCTCGGATGGCGTAGCTACCGGTCAATGGACCGAGGAGCAATTGCAGGAATTCACGGAGACCCTGCGTGCGGTGAACTCGCTTGCGGACATTCGCTTCGCAATTAGTTCCGAACGCGCCTTTATCAATCTAGAGTTCGAGCGGATTGCCCAGCACGGTTACGTCTGCCCGATTCCGGGGATAAAAGAGCCGTGGCTCACCAAGGTTAGCATGCCTTTTTATCCCTCCGGCTGGGCGCGGCAAAATATGGTGAAGACCAACGAGTATCTCGATTTTCGTCTGCAGCAGTTAACCCCCGCGCAAGACGGGCCGCCGCGCCCCCTCTCTCTTGCGGCCGGGCAGGATTGGGAAGGGAGGAATCTCCGCGATCCGATGGGTTGGCGGGTGTATTGGGGCTTCACCCACAGCATGGTTTATCTCCTGAGAGGTATCGACATGGGTTGGACGTATAGTCACTCGTACCTTGCCCGGGCCCAATTGGCCTGTGCGCTGGAGCGGTATGTTCGGCGGCTCGGCCACTATCCGGAGTCGCTCGACCTGCTCGTCCCAGATTTCCTGCCCGATGTTCCCGAATCCCTGGTGGATACCCTCAAAATTTCCTACCGGCGGGTGTCGGAAAAGGAGTACGTGCTTTGGGAAGATTATGCCAGCGTCCCGGCTCCTGCGGGGCCGCAGGTCAGCGAGGAAGCGCTGAAAAGCGCGGACTGGGTCTGGCGCAGCCCCAAAAGATAGCGCGCTGGTCATTGGTGCGCGATCGGGAGGGCGGTGAACGTGGGACCGGTTTCCAACCGGTCAGGGAGGGAGCGTTGGCGCGGAGCTGAAGTCGTCATCGACAATGCCGCGTCCCCCCCCACCTGCGTCCACACCGCCCCGACCGGTTGGAAACCGGTCCCACGTTCACCGCTGCGCCCTTTCGTGACTTTCGTGCTTTTCGCGGACCAAAAACCTCCCCCTCCCATTTTCCAGTTTGGCTTCCGCCCCGCCCCACGCCAGCCTCCGCCAAACTCATGCCTATCTCCCGACGTCAGCTCCTCGCCGGAGCCACCGGCCTAGCCGCGCTCCACGCGCTCCGCGACACCGCCGCTGCCGAGACCGCGGAAGCCACTGCGCCCGCAACGCCGGCGCCCGCCGCCGCCCATCCCGAGGACAAAACGCTCCCGCCCGTCCCGCTCGATGAACCCATCGACGGCCCCGTCTATCTCAAGTGCGGCCCCATGATCGGCCACACCACCCAGGACCGCGCGCTCCTCTGGGCCAAGGCAAGCAACGCCGCCAAGCTCACCGTCCGCATCAGCACCGATGCCGGCCTCGCCAATGCCCGCATCGTCCAGGGTCCCGCGCTCACCGCCGACACCGCCTTCGCCGGCACCGTGGAAATCACGGATCTCCAGCCCGCCACGCGCTACTACTATTCGGTACTGCTCGACGGTGAGCCGGTCTCGCCGCGCCCGTATCCATCCTTCCATACCACGGTTGCCCCCGGCACCCCGGGCAAGATGCGCTTCGCCTTTGTCTCCTGCGTGGGCGATCGCGATTACCACGCCGCCGCGGCCTGGGGCGAACTCGCCGCGCGCCGCAACATCGATCTGCTGCTCATGCTCGGCGACAACCACTACGCCAATTCCACCGACCTCCAAAAGCAGCGCGCCTACTACCTCATGCACCGCTCCGTGGGCGGTTTCCAGGCGCTCACCGCGCAGGTCCCGTGCTACGCCGTGTGGGACGACCACGACTTCGGCCACAACGACTCCGACACCACTGAGCCGAATAAGGAAACCTCTCTCCGCGCGTTCAAGGAATGGTGGGCGAATCCCTCCTACGGTGAGGAAAACGTCCCCGGCGTGTATTTTAAATTCTCCCGCGGCGACGTCGATTTCTTCATGCTCGACGTGCGCTACCACCGCTCGCCCGACAAGGCGGAGAAGAACGACCAAAAAACCATGCTCGGCGACGCCCAGTTTGCCTGGCTTAAGCGCGAGCTCAAGGCCAGCAAGGCGAAGCTGAAGTTCATCGCCAGCGGCAGCGTGTTCGACAGCAAGGGCAGCCTCGATTCCTGGGCGCTTTACCCGCATGCCCGCCGCGCGCTGCTCGATTTCCTGCGCGAGGAAGTGGGCGACGGCGTCATCCTCATCAGCGGCGATCGCCACTTTTCCGCCGGGTACCAGGTGGAGGGCCGCTTCATTGAAATCACCAGCGGCCCGATGGGCAGCTCGAATGCCACCGCCACCGTGACCGACGAGCTGTGGCTCTCCTGCAGCACCGGCCGCATGTGGAGCATTTTTGAAGTCGACACCACCAAGCCCGAGCCCGCTGTCGCCTATGAACTTTGGATGGCCGGCCAGGGCCGCCTCGAGCGCCGCGAACTCACGTGGGAGCAGGTGAATGGCCGCGCCAAAATCCCACCGTCGCCCGCGCTGCCCCGCGTGCCGGCGCTGAAAAAACCCGCGCCGACGTCGTCTGCGCCTGCCCAGCCTTCGTGAGCGGTACCACCCATCGCTGGCTCGCCCGACTGTGGCTCCTCGGGCTTCTCGTCCTCGCTTTTTGGGCTCGCAGCTACAACCAGGCCGAGATCTTCCACGAGGACGGACGCATCTACTTCATCGAGGGCGATTGCTACTCGCGCATGGAACGTGCCCGCATGGTCACGGAAGGCCAGTGGGTCATCCGCCACCACGATTTTGAAAACTGGCCGCAAGGCACTACTCCGCACACCACTGCGCCGATGGACTGGCTCATCGTGGGCATCAAACTCGGTTGCGATGCCGTCTTCGCCGTCGTCGATCATTCGCATCAAAGCGCCATGCACGACGAGACACTCGACCTCGCCGGCGCGCTCGTCTCGCCCATCCTCGGCCTGCTCACGTGCGTGTGGCTGTGGTGGTGGGCCGGTTGGATGCGCCTGCGCTACCGCGGCGCCATGGTCTTCTTTTTTGCCGTCAGCACCATCCTCGTGCACGGCACACTGCTTGGACGGCCCGACCACCAATCGCTCCTCGTCTTTCTCATCGCCATCGCCGTTGCCGCGGAGTTGGCTCTCGCGGACTTCCGCATGTCCGCGAAGCTGGCGCGCCGCTGGGCGCTTGTGGCCGGCCTCGCGTGGGGCGTGGCGCTGTGGACCTCGCTCTATGAGCCCGCCGTCTTTTTTGCCGGCGCCGTCGGCTGGCATCTGCTCACGAATCGTGCCGCGCTCACCGCTCGCGCCACGCGCGTCCGCTGGATCGCCCTCGGCGCGGTGCTGCTCGCCGCCGTGCTTATCGATGGCTTCCGCCTTTCGCTGCCCGACGAGACGCTCCGTCACTACTTCACCCCTTGGAGCAAAACTATCGGCGAGCTGAAGCAGCTGGATCTCTCCGGCGGCCTCGTCTGGAAATGGCTCGGCCTTTTTTGGATCACCGCCCCCGGCTTGCTGTGGCTTGCCGGCCGCAGCGACCCGCGCGCCCGCGGCTTGCTCCCGCTCCTCGCCGCCATGCTCGCGCTCACCATGTGGCAGCTGCGATGGGGCTACTTCGTCGCGCTCGCCATCACCATTTCCATCCCATGGCAGCTGGCCGCCATCCGCCAGGCGTGGCTCGGCTGGCTTGCCGCCATCGCGGCCATGGTTCCGCTGCTCTGGGGTTGGTCCGATTTGCTCCGGCCCGACGACCAGAAAGCCGCCAAGAAAGCCGAGGAATACGTCGCGCAGGAGGAATACCGCCGCGTTGCGGAGCTCATGCGCGGCTCCGAGCGCAAACCCTTCCTTGCCCCTTGGTGGGTGTCGCCGCAGATCGCTTATTGGTCCGGCCAGCCCGGCGTCGCCGGCACAAGCCACCAAAGCCTCGCCGGCATCGTCGACACTGCCCGCTTTTTCCTCGCGCCAACCCCCGAGGATGCCGCGCCCATCCTCAAGGCGCGCGGCGTCCGCTGGATCGTGATGGACGACGCCCCTTTTCCCAACACCGACCCGCGCCAGTACCCCGCCCTCAACAACGCGGCCCGCATTCTCAGTGTCGAAAAAATGCCTTCCGAACCCATCGGCTGGCTCCTCTCCGAAAGCGGCCGCTTCGCCCCTCCCTACCTTCATTTCATCACCCCCGAGGAGCGCGGCCTCGTCTTTGGCGTTGCCCACAAAGTCAACGGAGCCCTCGTTCACGAGCGCACCACCTTCCACCTTTCCCAGCTCCTCAAGCTCTACGAAGTGCTGCCGGATAAGTTGTAGCTGGGAGAAGGCCGCGGCCTTTTTCAGAGGACCTATGCGACCGATAGGATTCATAGGTCCCATGAGACCTCCCACTCCACCCTTGCCCGTCCTCACCATTTCCATTCCCTTCCCCCGCGATGGACTACGACCTCATCATCATCGGCGGCGGGAGTGCCGGCTACGCTTCCGCCCGCACCGCTGCCTCGCTCGGACTCAAAGCCGCCGTCGTCGATGGCGCCGAGGAACTGGGCGGTCTCTGCATCCTCCGCGGCTGCATGCCCAGCAAAACGCTGCTCACCTCCGCAGAGCGTTTTCATACGATCCGCCGCGCCGATGAATTCGGTCTGCGCGCGAGCAGCCTCGAGGTCCACGGCAATGAAATCATCGCCCGCAAACGCCGGCTCATCGCCGAGTTTGCCGACTACCGCCAAAAGCAGCTTGCCAGCGGCAAGTTCACCCTCGTCCGCGGCACCGCCCGATTCGCCGACGCCCACACCATCGCCATCACCCTGCGCGACGGTGGCTCGCAAACTCTCACGGCACGCACCTTCATTATCGCCACCGGTTCCGTCATCAGCGCGCCCCCCCTGGATTCCCTGCGGGAAGTCGGCTGCTGGACGAGCGACGACGTTCTCGACAGCGAGCACATTCCCGCCTCCGTCATCCTTCTCGGCGGCGGCGCCATCGCCGTGGAACTCGCCACGTATTATGCCGGCCTGGGCCGCAAAGTGACGCTCATCCAGCGCAGTGAGCGTCTCTTGAAGGGCACCGACGCCGATATCACCGACTGCCTCGCTGCGTCCCTCCGCGCTCGCGGCATTGAGCTCTACACCGGCACCAAGCTTCTCGGCGCCTCGCGCACTGCCGCCGAAAAGTCCGTCGAGTTTGAGCAGGGTGACCGTAAAATTACCGTGGAGGCCGAGCAGATCGTCAACTGCCTCGGCCGCTCGCCCGCTACCAAAGGCCTCGATTTGGAAAAAGCCGGCATACAGCTCGAGCGCGGCGAGCTGGCCGTGCGCCCCACGCAGCAGACCTCTCAGCCCCACATCTTTGCCGCGGGCGATATCGCCGGCCCGTATGAGATCGTCCACATCGCTATCCAGCAGGGAGAGATCGCCGCGCGCAACGCTGCCAAGATCGTCGCCGGCGGCTCGCCCGAGCTGGAGGAAACCGATTATCGCCTGAAGCTCTACGTCGTCTTTTCCGATCCCGGCGTCGCCGCCTGCGGCGCCAGCGAGCACGAGTTGAAGGAAGCTGGCACCCCGTACCGCACCGCCAGCTACCCTTTCAACGATCACGGCAAATCCATGACGATGGGGGAGACGGACGGCTTCGTAAAACTCATCACCGGCGAAAACGGCGAGATCCTCGGCGGCGCCGTCATCGGCCCCCAAGCCTCTGAACTCATTCACGAAATCGTCGTCGCCATGCGCTTCCGCGCCACCGCGGCCCAGCTCGCCGCCATTCCCCACTACCACCCCACGCTCAGCGAAATCTGGACCTATCCCGCCGAAGACCTCGCGTGACGCGTCGCAGAGAAGCGGCGTCCTGCCGCTTTTGAAATGCTATAGCGGTTTAATTTGAGTTGCAGCGGCTCAGCGTGCTGGGCGCGGATGTAGCCGTAGCCGGCAGGCTGCGGATTGGGCCACGATTTTTCGCAAACCGCTATAAAACTCGAAGCGCGCAAATGCGGCATCTGCTTCCTCACCAAAGATTGCCACCCACTCGCCCATTCTCTTTCCTGCCCTCATGACTCCTGAATCCCGCCTCGCCTCGCTCAATGTCACGCTCCCGCCTGCGCCCAAGCCGGTCGCCGTCTACCGCCCCGTGGTGGTCGTGGATCGCCTCGCGTACGTTTCCGGTCACGGTCCGCTGCGCGCCGATAAGTCCCTCATTACCGGCGTCGTGGGCAAGGACCTCGACCTGACGGGCGGTCACGCTGCGGCGCGCCAGGTGGGCCTCGCCATCCTCGCGACGCTGCGCGAGCACTTTGGCAGCCTCGACCGCGTTCAGCGCGTGGTGAAGGTGCTCGGCATGGTCAACAGCGCCCCCGATTTCTACGATCATCCCAAGGTCATCAATGGGTGCTCCGAGTTGTTCGCCGAAGTATGGGGTCCGGAGCACGGCATTGGGGCCCGCAGCGCCGTGGGGATGGGCCCGCTCCCGGGTAATATAGCCGTCGAAATCGAGGCGATTTTTGAGCTCGCGTAAACTTTGAGCGGCGAATGATTGCAACCGGGGAAAATTCTTTCGGTTGAATTCCTGAAGAAAACAATTGCCGGAGGGGTGCGCCCCTGCTTTTCTCCGCGCTCCAAATTTAAAACCGACCACCTACGAATGGGATCCATTAAGAAGCGCCGCAAATCGAAGATCAATCGGCACAAACGCAAGAAGCGGATGAAACTCAACCGCCACAAGAAGCGTTTGCGCTACAAGAGCTAGGCGCTAGGATCTGCGCCATGAAACCGGTTCGCTTGGCCGCAGTGAGTCACTGGCGGCGAGGCGTGTGGGTCATGGCCATTTGCGTGGCCGCCCCGCTCCTCGCTGCACCGAAAAAGACAAAGGAACCACCGTCGGCGAGACCGCCGGCGTCGGAACCTTCGCTCAGACCGGCCAAGCCAGCGTTTCCCGCGAATGTGGAGCAAAAGCCCACCATCGCGGCCAAGGACGACGACCTGTACGAGGGCCCCGCGCCCACGCGCCCCAAGGCTCCGTCCACTCCCGCTGCGGGGGAAAGCAAAGCGCCAGTCGCTAATTCGCCTGGCCCCAAGTTTGCCGATGCCTGGCCTTCCGAATACCGGAAGCCGGAGGGCGATCTGCTCCTGGCGCAAAACGCCGACGCTCGCGCCCAGGCGATGGCCGAGTTCGTGCGAGGGAAGAATGCCGACGCCCGTGGCGACGCCGATCTAGCGCTGGAAGCTTGGAAGCACGCCAGTGCGCTCGACCCGGAGAATTCGGACCTCGCCGTCAAAGTCGCCTTCGAGCTGGCCAAACGAAATGAGCCCGGTGAGGCCATTCGCGTGTTAAAGGATAGCATCGCGGCCTCGCCCAAGGAGCCGCGCACGCAGATCTATCTCGCGCAGATCTACGCGCGCCATCTCAACAAAATCGACCTCGCCCTGGCCGCGGTCCAAAAGGCCATCGATGTCGCGCCCGAGGAATTTCAGGCATGGGCGGCCGCCTATGACCTGCTCCAGCAGGCGGGCGAAAAAAAGAAGGCTTCGGAGTTGATGGATCGCGCGATCAAGAGTCCCGCGAAGAATCCGGAGTTCTGGCTCCGGCTCGGCAACCACCAGCTCAAGCTCGCCAAAAACAACGGCAAGCCCAGCGATGAACAACTCCGGCAAATGGAAGCCTGCTTCGCCCGGGCGAGTGAGCTGAAGCCGGAGAGCGCTTCCATCCTCACGCAAACCGGCGACTTCTTCCTCGATACCGAGCAGCCCAAAAAGGCGCTGCCGTACTATGAGAAGGCGACGAAGCTCAACCAGCAGCCGACGGACGACGCCACCCGGCATCTGCCCGAGAAGTTTGCCGATCTTCTCATCGAGGAAGGGCGGGCCAGTGAGGCGCTGCCGATCCTCGAGAAGCTCGCCAATGATACGCAGCAGGCGATGCGGAGCGATCTCTACAACCGGCTTGGCGAGCTCTATGAGAAAGCCGGACAGGTGGATAAAGCCGTGGAGCATTTCCGCCAGACGCTGGTGCTCGATACGAATGTGCCGACCAACCACTACCGGTTGGCTCAGGTGCAACTCCGGGCGAAGCGCTACGACGACGCGATCGCCACCCTGCTCGCGACGCGCAAGGACTTTCCCAACGAACCGGACGTTGTTGAGTTTCTGGGCCAGGCCTACTACCTCGCCAAGCGTTTCGACGAAGCGCTCGCGACCTACGACGCCGCCGCCGCCGAGATGAAAGGCCGCAACGAAAGCCGTCTCAACCCGCGCTTCATTGAGTCCTGGGCCAGTGCCGCCGAGCGTGCTGGGAAGTTCGAGCGGGCCGTCGAGTTGTTCAAAAAGAGCATGGCCGATTTCCCGGAGGATCCTGGGGCCTTCAACGACCTCGGCTATCTTTGGGTCGATCGGGGGATGAACCTCGACGAAGCGGGCGGCCTCATTCGCAAGGCCCTCGAGGGCGCCCCTGACAATCCGTCCTTTCTGGACTCCCTGGGCTGGTACTATTTTAAGACCGGTAAATTCGAAGACGCGAAACGCGAACTCCTGAACGCCCTGTCCAAGATGACCGCCGACGAGCCCACCACGCTTGAGCACCTCGGCGATACCTACGAGAAGCTCGATAATCTCAAGGAAGCCATCCAGTCCTGGGAAAAAGCCCTCAAAGCCGACCCCGGTCCTGACGACCCCGAGAAAGTAAAAGCCAAAGTCGACGCCGCGAGAAAGAAGCTCGGCACCACGTAAGGTAGCTGCGAGCGGAAGCTCGCATGGTGATCTGAAAGCAATTCAGAGCGGTTTCAGAAATGGCGTGGCTTCTCTTCGCGACCTCCCGGTTGCGGCTACAGACGCACATTGCTTCACCAGCAGTCTTGGAACGCTGAGCAAGGCCGCGTCTGGATGGAAGGCAGGATGCAGCTGCGACCGGGAGGTCACAGAGCGCGCGCTCAAATCCTCACCTCACATCTTCCCCAAAATCGCCTCAATCTGATCAAACTCCACCGGCTTGGTGAGATGATGGGTGAAGCCCGCCTCCATGGCGCGCTGATGGTCCTGGTCCTGCCCATAGCCCGTGAGCGCAATCATCAAAATCGGCAGCGGCGGCATGACCGATCGAATCGCTCGCGCGACGCCGTAGCCATCGAGTTCCCCGGGCAGCCCGATATCGCAGAGCAGCACTTCCGCGTGGTGCGCCTGCACCAGCGAGATGCCCTCCGTCCCATGCCCCGCGGTGGAGACCTGATGCCCGCGCCGCCGCAGCAGGTGGGCCAGCGTGTTCGCCGCATCCGCATTGTCCTCGATAATCACAATGCGCCGTCCTCTGGCCGGCTGGGCCGCCGGGGTGGTATCCACGTTGGGCCGCAGCTCAGTGAGCGGCAGTTCCACCGTCATGGTCGCACCGCGCCCCAAGCCGGGGCTCTCGGCACACACGGAGCCACCGTGGAGTTCTACGAGGCCGCGCACCAGCGCCAGTCCCAAGCCCAAGCCGCCGCGGCTGCGTGCGAGGCTGTTGTCGGCTTGATTGAAAGGCTGAAAGAGCCGCTCGATCGTCGCCGGTTCCATGCCCATGCCGGTATCGCGAATGGTCAGCCGCGCGTGGCCGTCTTGCTGCTCCAGCTTCACCTGGACCTGTCCATCGGACTCGGAAAACTTTGCGGCATTCTGGAGCAGATTGGAAATGATCTGGCAGATGCGCGTCGGGTCGCCCTCGATCCACAGCGGGGCGGATGGAATCTCCATGTTCAAGCTGAGCCCCGACGCATGGATCGAAACACGGTAGTCCGCCACCGCCGTCTGCACGAGTGCAACGAGGTCCACCGGTTCCTTGCGCAGCAGCACCTTGCCCCGCGAGATGCGCGCGACGTCAAGCAGGTCATCCACGATCCGCGTGAGATGCCGGATCTGGCGCCGAATCATGTCCCGCAATTCCCCGCACTCCGCGGGCGTCGTGTCGGGGAGTTCGAGGATGTCGAGCGCGGTCTTGACGGGCGCCAGCGGATTCCGCAGCTCGTGGCCGAGCATGGCGAGGAATTCGTCCTTCCGCTCCGCTGCCTCGCGCAAGGCTCCCTCGGCGCGCACGAGATCATCGATGTCTGTCGAAGTGCCAAACCAGCGCACGATATTGCCTGTCTCATCGCGAATCGGCAGCGCCCGGCCGAGATGCCAGCGATAGCGCCCCGTCTTGCGATCGAGCCACCGGTAGCGGATTTCATAGGGCCGTCCGGACCGCACCGCCTGGTACCAGGACTCGACCGTATATTGCAGGTCTTCTGGATGTAGGATGGGCTTCCAGCTTTCGTCACCGCCTTGCCCCTCCGGAAAGCCGGTAAAATCATACCAGCGCCGGTTGTAGTAGTCCGTGTAGCCGTCCGGCCGGGTGGCCCAGACGATTTGCGGCATGGAGTCCGCCAGTTGGCGGAACTGTTGTTCACTCGCCGTGAGCGCGCGCGAACTCCGCCGCAGGCCTTCCACCATGCGTGCGTTGTCGAGGGCTACCGCCGCCTGCGCCGCGATGCCGACCGCCAGCGCCTCCGCATGGGCATCGAAGACGCCGGGTTTTTCGTGCCCGAAGAACAGCCCGCCAATCACTTCGCCGGTCCCCGAAATGACGGGCACGGCGAGATAGGAAACCACCGGTAAATGGCCTTCGGGCATGCCGCGGTGCGGGGCGTTTTTGCCGTAGCGCGGATCCTTGGTGATGTCGTCCGACCGGACGGGGCCATGCCCGCGGAAGGTCGGCTCAAATACCGCCGTATTGCGCGGCATGGGAAACTTTTCAAACGCCGATCGCGGTACGCCCGAGATGGTGTAGAGCGTGTAGATTTCGCCCTCGTCGTTGAGGGCATTGTAAAAGAACGCGCCGAATTTGGCGCGCGTGACCGCGGTGGCTACGTCGGTGATCTTTTGCAGGAGGGGCTCCAGGTTCAGGTCGGCGGCAAAGGCGTTGCCGATTTCATGCAGCTTCCGGTTTTCCTCCAGAGTCGACCGGAGCGCTGCCTCGGTGGTCTTGAGCTCCGTGACGTTGATGAAGTGAATGATCACCCCGTCGTTGGCGCCATCGGCGGTGTGGTAGCGATTGATCCGCCCGAGGAACCAGCGGCCGCCATCGGCTTTTTGGATCTCCACCGTCATCGGTGCTTCGCCGCGATTGACCCGCTCCACCTGCTCCAGCAAGGGCTGGAGGTCGAACTTCGCCGTGATGTCGAGCAGCGACCGGCCGAGATCCGTTTCGATGAGATTGAACCACTCCGTCGCCGTCGGGGTGAATCGCTTGATGCGCAATTGCCGGTCCAGAAACAGCGTGGCGATGGGTGTGGAGGTAAAGAGATTCTGGAGATCCGAGTTCGCGCGATCCAGCTCCTCCACCTTTTTGGAGAGCTCTACGTTGACCGTCTCCAGCTCTTCATTGAGTGACTGCAGCTCTTCCTTGGAGGTCTGCAGCGATTCATTGGCTGACTGGTATTCCTCGTTGATCGAAATGAGCTCTTCGTTGGAGGACTTGAGTTCTTCGTTCGAATTCTCGAGCTCCTCGATGGCTCCCTGCAGGCTCTCCTTGGTGTTGCGCAGTTCGCGTTCGAGGTGTTGCACGGCCTCGCTGTCCACGGAGCCGGCGGGCGGAGGAGCGGGGGAGGGGGTATCCTTGGTGCGCGGCGCGCCTTCCTCGCGGAAGATGACGACGAAGCGCTCGACCGGGCTTTCCGTGTCCTTGATCGGACGGACCACCAGCGCCAGGCGCTGCACCTCCCCGTGCGATTCTACTTCCAAGTGTTCCCGAAGCGCTTCGCGCCCTTCCTGGCGCGCTTCCGTCAGTGCCGCGCGCAGGGGCGCCCGGAGATTATCCCGCACGATATCGAAAATGTTGTAGCTGGGGGAACCCACAGGTGGCTCGAGATACCGCGAGGTGCGCCGGACGAAGTGGAGTACCTCGCCATTGACATCGATGAGCACACTGGGCGGCGCATACCAATCGAGCACCGTGCGCTCATGCAGTTCCTTTGCATCGCGTTCCCGCGCCAGGCGCAGCTTCACGCTGGAGTCCGAGACGATCCGGTTGGAGCGCCCGCCATCCACGCGCGGCAGCCGCACGGCGCGGGTGGCGTTGGTGGGATTGGCTTGGAAAATCCGGAGCCGCTGGTCGATCACCCGGAACGATTCCGCATGCGAGCCGAGGCTTTCCGCCGAGCCGAGAAGCAAGTAGCCGCCGGCCTTCAGCGCGTAATGAAAAAGAGGGATGACCCGCTGCTGGAGGTTCGAATCAAAATAAATGAGCAGGTTCCGGCACGACACCAAATCCATGCGCGAGAAGGGCGGATCCGTGATGACGTTGTGCGAGGAGAAGATGCACATCTCCCGGATGTCCTTTAAAATTTGGTAGCCGCCGTGGTGTGGCTGGAAGTAGCGCGCCAGCCGGTCGACCGAGACTTGGTCGACCGTTTCCTGGCCATAGATGCCGAGCCGAGCCGCATCGAGCGCTTCGTCGTCGATATCCGTGGCGAAGATTTTCACCGGAATCTCCACGTTGTTGCGGACCATGTGCTCCCGCAGGAGGATGGCGATGGAGTAGGCCTCCTGCCCGGTGGCGCACCCGGGCACCCAGACGCGAATGGTGCCGGTGGAAGCGGTTTGCGAAAAGAGCTTGGGAATGACCCGCCGCGTCAGGGAATCGAAGGCCTCGCGGTCCCGGAAAAATTCGGTGACGCTGATGAGCAGGTCCTTGAATAATTGTTCGATCTCCTGCGGGTCCTTGTTCAGCAGATCCAGATAAGCGGCCGCGGGTGCCAGTCGCTGCATCTGCATGCGGCGCTGGATGCGGCGCACCATGGTGGACTGCTTGTAACGGCTGAAATCGTGTCCCAGCCGCTCCGTGAGCAGGGTGCAAATATTGGGCAGGCTGCCGATGATGTCGGTATGGACCGCTTCCAGCCCGAGGCTCTCCATGGATTCGGTGCGGTACGCCAGCACTTCGGCCAGGCGGGCGCCCATGTCTTCCACGGGAAGCATCTGGTCCACCACTCCGGTGGCGATTGCGGCCCGTGGCATGGAATCGTAGCGGCAGGTCTCCGGCTTTTGGACCATGGTGAGGCCGCCATGCCGCTTCACTGCCTGCAAGCCCACCGCGCCGTCGGCCCCCGCGCCGGAAAGAAGAATGCCGACCGCATTCTCACCCTGATCCTCGGCCAGCGAGCGGAGGAAGGTATCGATGGGGGCGCGCTGCTGGGAGATGTCCCGCGGCATCTCCGGGCGCAGGATGGAGTGCCGCACGGTGAGCAGGGAATTCGGTGCAATCACATGGATGTGGTTGACCTTGAGCGGGCACGCTTCCGTGACCGAGGTGACCGGCAGCCGCGTGGAGGAGGCGAGCAGCTCTGTCATCAAACTGGGATGATCCGGCGAGAGGTGCTGGATGAGCACAAACGCCATCCCGCAATCGGCCGGGACTTGGGCGAAGAAACTTTTAAACGCCTCCAACCCGCCCGCCGAGGCCCCGATGCCTACGACGGGAAAGGGAGCTCGATGCTCCGTTTGCCCATTGGCTGTTTGCGGCCGCGGAACGTTCATCGCCGAGGAAAGAAAGACGGGCGGCGAAGCGCGGGTGGGAAGGGAGTGGAATGGCAGTGCAGAGTTTGGATGGGCATGACGGTGTCGTGCCGGTCACGACTTCGGCGCAATCATATCGCGAGGGCCTTGAGGTCCGCGCGTATGTATTGACAGCTAAAGGCATTGTCTTCGTTTACGGGAAAAATCCGCTCGAAGACAAGGGCAGAGCTGACCTACGCCGCGGCGTCCCTCCTCGCGCCGCTTAGGCGTTGAAGTTAAAGAGCCGCGTTGGATCCTTCGTGCCACCGATATTCTCTCCGCTATAGACATGGACGCCGCCTCCGCCACCGCCTTGGCGAGCGATAACGTCGGCAATCCCATCACCATTCACGTCGCTCACCGCGACACGGATGCCCTTCGTGGAATCGCCAAAGGGCGAGAACGAGGCGATCACGTCGCCGGTCTTTCCATCGTAGATTTTGAGCTGCCCGCCGCCCTTGCCTTCGCCGACGACAATATCGGCAATGCCGTCGCCGTTGAAGTCCGCCGAGGCAATGGAAGCACTCCCGGCGTCCGTGTTGCCGGAGATTTTCATCTCCGCCTGGCCGCCGATGGCGAGGCGCATGCCGGTGGTGCCATCGAAAGCACGTACCCGGTGATCCTTGGTGGAAGTGATGATGTCCGCGACGCCGTCTCCATTCACATCTCCGAGGGTGACGCGGAGCTTCGAATCGAGGTCGTCGTCTCCGTACGGTTTGAACTTCATTTTGAGCGCGCCCGTCTCTCGGTCGTACACCTTGATCACGTTCCCATCCGCGAGCGCCATGATGTCATGGAATGCGCTGCTGGAGCCGCCGTCGCCACTGGAATTGCCGCCGGTGCTGACGTTGGAGCCACCACCCGGCACGGTTACCGACAGACTCGAGACGTTGTTCACAAGGTTGGGATCCGTCCCGTTCTGCGCGTCATCCGCGATTTCGACTTTGTTGAGCGGATGGCTGCCCGGCGCCGCATTGCTCGCGGCGCGCGCCTGGAAGGTGACGGTGACGCTCTGGCCGGTGCCCAGATTGCCGATGTCGTAGTGGTAGGTGCCGTTGGAATTTTGCGTCCAGCCGGCTGAGCTGCCGCCCGACACAAAGGTAAATCCGGCGGGCAGCGTTTCTGTCAGGAACGCACCGGTGGCCGCCTGGCTGCCCACGTTGGCATAGGTGATCGAGTAAGTGATCAAGCCGCCGCGCGAGACGGTCATCGAGGAAGCCGTCTGCGAGACACCAAGATTCGGAGCGGCATTCACGGTCACGTCGGTCGCGTTGGCAGTGTTGTTGAGATTATCCGAGTCCGACTCCGTCGCATCGCTGCTGACTTTCGCGGTGTCCTGGAGCTTGTCGATTCCTGCCGCCACGGGACCGTCGACGTTCACGGCAAAGACCGCCGTGCTGCTGGTGCCGCCCCCGGCGAGGGAGGCGACGGTGAGATGATACGTGTCCGTGGTTCCGGCGACGAGCGTCCAGCCCGTCGTGCTCGCGCCCGCATTGAAGGTGGTGCCGGCCGGCAGTTTCTCCTCGAGCACGACATTGCTGGCGGTCTGGTTTCCCGCATTGGAGTAGGTGAGCGTGTAGTTCACTTGGCCGAAGGGATTCACCGTGGTCACACTGGGGCTCACCGCCACGACGAGATCCACCTTGGCCGTGAGCGGATTCACGGCCGTGGCCGAGTTGTCCGCCACGTTGGCGTCCGCGCCGCTGGTGCCGTCATCGCCAATGGTGGCGGTGTTGGTGATGTTCGTCAGGCCGGCCGGGGCGCTGGCGGCCACGGCGAGGATGAGGGTGGCCGTGCCGTTATCGCCCGGCGCGAGGGTGCCGATGTTGTAGGTCAGCGTACCATTGGTCAGCGTCCAGCCCGGATTGGCGGTCGCGTTAAAGGTTGTGCCGCTGGGCAGCACGTCCGAAATTTTCACCCCGTTGGAGATTTGGTTCCCCGCGTTTCCCCAGCTGAATTGGTAGGTGATCGAGGAGGTCGGCGTGACCGCCGCGCCGTCGTTGGTCTTGGTGAGATGCAGATCCGCCGCCGCATTGAGGCTCACCGTGGCCGTGGAGGCATTGTCGGCTGGGGTGTAGTCGAGCCCGTGCGAGCCGTCATCCGCGATGCTCGCGGTGTTGGTGATGTTTTCAAATCCCGCCGCGGCCGTGCTCGCCACGCCGAGAATGAGGGTGGCCGAGCCGTTGCCGCCGGCGTCCACATTGCCGAGCGTGTAGGTGAGCGTGTTACCCACCTGGATCCAGCCGGGGTTGTCGGCGGACGAGAACGTGGTGCCCGCCGGGAGCGAGTCGGTGAGGGTGACGCCCGAAGCTCCAAGGTCGCCCGCGTTGGTATAGTCGAAATGATACGTGATCGTGCCGCCGGGCGTCACCGTGTTGCTCACAGAGGTCTTGTGCAGTGTGAGGTCCACGGCGCTGATGATGAAGTCCGAGTCCGTGTCGGTATTATTCGTCAGGTCGGGATCGGTGCCGTTGGTGCCGTCATCCACGATGGTCGCTGTATTGGCTATGCTGTTCGTGCCCTGCGGCAGCTCTGAATTCACCTTCAGCACGAGCGTCACCGTCCCCGTCGCTCCACCCGCAACGGTTCCCACCGTGTAGGTCAGATGCCCAGCGCCGTCGTCCACCCAGCCGGGGTTCGCGGCGGCATCAAAGCTCATGCCGGCGGGCACCACATCGGAAATATTCACCCCCGTTGCGCCTTGGTTGCCGGTGTTTGAATACGTGAGGGTGTAGTGCACGTCCTGGCCCGCATGAATCGCCGTGTGGCCATCATCCTTGCTGATGCCGACATTCGGCGTCGCCACCAAATCCAGCGTTACGGTGCTGCTGTTGTTCTCCGGGGTGGGATCGGCGCCCGCGGTACCGTTGTCGGCAATGGTCGCCGTGGTGGAGAAATGCTCCACCCCCGCGTCCACCTTGGCCGCCACGCCGAGTTTCAGCGTGGCCGTCCCGGTGCCCGCGGCGAGCACGTTGCCGACGATGAACTTCAGCGTCGTGCCGTCGAGCGTCCAGCCCGTGTTCTGCGTGGGGTCAAAGGTTGCGTAGCCGGGCAGCGTCTCCGTGATGGTTACGCCCACCGCATCCTGATTGCCGGTGTTGTGGTAGGTGTAATTGAAAGTGAGCGCGTCGCCTGGCGCGGAGCTGCTGGCCGTCGTGGTCTGCGTCAGATCCAGATCCGGCGCGGCGCTCAGATCCAGCGTCAGCGTCTTCGTATTGTTGGCCGTGTTCGGATCGGTGCCATTGTTGCCGTCGTCGGCGATGTCCGCGGTATTGGAGATTTGCTCCAGGCCATTGGCCGCCACGTCCTTGACCTTTACGGCAAAGATCCGCGAGCCCGTGCCGCCGCCGCCCGCCAGCGCGCCAATCGAGAGCGTGTAGATGCCCGAGCCCGCCGTGGTCTCGGTCCAACCTGCGGAACTCGCCGTGGAATCAAACGTGGTGCCGGCCGGCAGATGCTCGGTGAGCTTTACCCCGGTGGCATTCTGGTCGCCGATATTGCTGAAATCGATGCTGTAGGTGATGGAACTGCCCGTGGTGATGGGGCCATCGCCCTGACGGGTCTTGGTCACCTGCAAATCCGGCGCCGCATTCAGCGCGGTCGTGTCGGAGGCCTGGGCATCCGCGGTGTTCGAGCCCTCGTGGAAAATCCCCACGGGATTCATGATCTCCGCGAGCCCGGCTGGCGCCACCGCGACCGTGTGCAGCACGAGGGTGGCATGGTTGGCCGCGTTGCCGGCCAGGTCGCCGACGCTAAACTGCAGCAAACTGCCGGTCAGCGTCCATCCCGGGTTCTCCGCCGCATCAAACGTGGTGCCCGCGGGCAGCGTGTCCTTCAGCACCACGCCGTTCACCGTCGCGGTGCCGGAATTCGAGTAATCGATCGTGTAGGTCAGCGTGCCATTCGTGCCGACCGACGTCTGCCCGTCATGGATGCCCAGCAGCAGGGCCGGGGCGATGCGCGATTCGAGCGGCTCGATGCGGCTGGATTCGACATCCCGGCGGCGGAGGCGGCGGGCGGGGGTAGCAACGGCGTTGTATTTCGTCGTGGTGTGGTCGATGGGCATAAGAAAATCTACGTCTGCTCAGATGACGCGTCAGGCCGCCAAAGTCTTGGCCCCATCCGCGATTTTGCAGGCGAATCTCCCGTGTTTCAGAGAACCTGCAAGCTCCGCAATACGAAATTCTTATGAAATCGCCATGTTTAAGCGGGGCGAAGTAATCCATCCTCCGTAGGCGGACGCTCCGACGTGGCGAGATGCCGGAAAGTAGAACGGCTTTTCAAGCCGTGGCTTTTAACACGTCGGGAAGGGGAGAGGGCTTAAAGCTCTCGGCCTCCAAGGCCGCGGCTTGAAAAGCCGTTCCACCTTCCGGTCCTCCGACTTAGGCCAGTTCCACTTTCCCTCGTCTCCTCAAAAAGAAAACGCGCGGGAGATGGACTCCCGCGCGTTTTGTAAAAGGATGCGTCGCTCGTGAAGAACGGACGTTTCCTCTTCGTGCTGCTCGCGCAGCGCGAAGAACTACTTGATCTCGACCTTGGCGCCGGCCGCTTCCAGCTTCTTCTTGATGTCGTCGGCTTCGGCCTTCGTGGCGCCTTCCTTGACCGTCTTCGGGGCGCCTTCGACGAGGGCCTTGGCTTCGGCGAGGCCGAGGCCAGGAACCGCCGCGCGGACTTCCTTGATGACGTTGATCTTGTTGGCGCCCGCGTCCTTGAGGACGATGTCGAAGGCGGTCTTCTCTTCGGCCGGAGCGGCGGCGGCGCCACCACCCGCGGCGGGAGCGGCGACGGCGGCCACAGGAGCCGCGGCGCTCACGCCCCACTTGGTTTCGAGTTGCTTCACGAGGTCAGCGACTTCCAGAACGGTAAGTCCGCTGAGTTGTTCAACGATGGTGTTGATATCAGCCATGTCAGTGTTTTTTGCGGTATCGTCGCCGCCCGAGGCTTCGGGCGAATTAAGGCCGGCTGCCACCGTCCCGACAAGGAACCATATGTTTGTGTTGTGTTTTCCTCACGCCACCAACCACATGGTTCGCGCCGTGTCCCACCGAATGGCAGCGATGGAAAAAGGACGGGAAGCCTATTACTTCTGGGGCCGGCGTCAAGGCTCTCTTTTCGGTTTTCGTGGCGGTGGAACCACCAACATAGGACCTAGGCGACCTATAGGACCCATGGGTCCCATGGGTCCCATGGGTCCTATCCCGAAGACACAAAAACACCCAATGGCACCAGCGGCACCATTGGGTGTTGAGAGTTAAACGTTCAGCGTCTTGCGCTTACTCGCCCACTTGGTAGCGGACGAAGCGGCGGACTTCCACCGTGTCACCGAGGGCCTTGGCGGTCTCCTCGACGAGAGCGGTGATGCTCTGGTCCGGATTCTTCACGAAGGCCTGCTCGAGGAGGCAGGAGTTGGCGTAGAAGTTCTTCGCCATCATGCCGTCGACGATCTTCTCGACGACCTGGGCCGGCTTGTCCTTCGGTGCTTTTTCCATCATGATGGCGCGCTCGCGGGCGGCGAGGTCGGCCGGGATTTCATTGCGGTTCAGCGTGATCGGCTTGGCGGCTGCGATGTGCAGCGTGATGTCGCGCACGAGCTGCTTGAACTGATCCTTCTCCGTGGTCTCCGCCTTGCCGGCGCCCACTTCGAGGAGCACGCCAATCTTGCCACCGAGGTGGATGTAGGCGGCTACGACGCCAACGCCGCTCACTTCGATGCGGGCATGGCGGCGGATCTTGATGTTCTCGCCAATCTTCGTCACGGCTTCGACGCGAGCGGACTCGAGGTCCACGTTCGGGTTCTCGGCCAGCTTCTTAGCCCAGTCGGCCGTAAGAGCCTGGAAGCTCTCGTTCTTGGCGACGAAATCGGTTTCGCAGTTGATCTCGACAAGGAGGCCGACCTTCGAGCCCGGCAGGATCGCCTGGGCAATGAGGCCTTCGTTCGCGGCGCGGTCCGCCTTCTTCGCGGCCCCCGCGGCGCCCTGGGCGCGCAGGAGGTCAATAGCGGCTTCCATCTCGCCGTTCGTGGAAACGAGGGCTTCGCGGCATTTCAGCAGGCCGGCTCCGGTTTTCTCACGGAGGGCGGCGACGAGTTTGGCATCAATCGGTGTGCTCATAACGGTGGTGTTGGTTGATTGGGTATTTAAAAAAGAGATGTCTGATCGGTGTCTGGCGGGAAAAAAACAGGAGACGAGAGCACGCGGCCCTCGTCTCCTGATGAAAGAAACTTTTTCGGTTGCCGCTTACTCCGAGACGGCGGCCAGGTCGGCCTCGGCCTTCTTCGCGCCGGCGGAGCTGTTGCTCACGATGGCGTCCACGATCTTCTGCAGGATCGTGCGGATCGCCCGGATGGCGTCGTCATTGCCCGCGATGGGGTAATCGATCACGTCCGGATCGGCGTTCGTATCGACAATGGCCACCACCGGGATGCCCAAGCGGCGGGCCTCCGCGACGGCGTTCGCCTCACGCGGGGTGTCGATGATCACCAGCGCCTCGGGCAGGCGATCCATATTGCGGATGCCCTCGAGGTTGCGGAGGAGCTTGGCGCCCTCGCGCTTGATGGCGGAAATCTCCTGCTTGCCCATCTTCGAATACTCGGGCGAGGTTTCCATGTTTTCGATCCAGTTCAAGCGGGCGATGCTCTGGCGAATCGTCTTGAGATTCGTGAGCGTACCACCCAGCCAGCGCTGGTTCACATAGTATTGGCCGCAAGCCGTCGCGGCTTCCTTGATGGCTTCCTGCGCCTGCTTCTTGCAGCCGACGAAGAGCACTTTGCCATTCTTGCTGGCGACATTGGCGAGGAATTCGCACGCGTTGTGCAATTGCTTCACCGTCTCACCCAGATTGATGATATAAATCTGGTTCTTCTTCTCGAAGATAAAGGGCTTCATCTTAGGGTTCCAGCGCTTCGTCTGGTGACCAAAGTGGACGCCCGCTTCGAGCAGTTCTTGCATCAATTCTGTGGACATGAAAATGAAATAGTTTTCCGAAAAAGGGCGCGCAACGTGCCTGACTTGGTTCTTCTTGGCAAGAGAGAGTTTTAAAAATCTTTTACCTCTCCTCCAAGAGGTAAAATACAGATGCCCAGTGCCGTGTCCATCCTTTGGTTCCTTTAGGTTACGGGGTAATCTGGATGCGGTAAAACCAGTTGGCCCCGGTCGCGCCAGAATCGGTGAAGGTCAGCACCGTCGGCGTCCCGTCTGGTTGGGTGAATCCTCCTTGCGCGGCCCCGATATCCAGCCATCCGCCCCCGGTCAACGCATTGGTGCGCTGCAGTTTATAAGAGTGGCCCGTGTAGGATTGGATGGTGATGGTAAAGGTGGAGCCGGACTTTCCGTAGCCATTGGTCTTCACCGCGCTGGAATCAATCACCACGCCATTATTCACCAAGTTGGCGGGCAGGCCCCCGGTGCCGGTCATCAGATCCAGGACGCCGTTATTGACGAAGCTGCCCGTCGCGTTGAGGTCCGCGCCCCCGGTGAAACGCATTGTGCCATCGTTGACCACGTCGCCCGTGAGGCTGACGGCGCCGCTTCCGCAGGTGATAGTGCCGGAATTATGCAGGTCGCCGCGGATGGTGCCGTTTCCCGAAACCGTCGCGCCCGGGGCAATATTAAGAGCATCCGTGGTGAGCGAGCCGCCGGCCAGCACCAGCGCCGCGCCCGCGGCCACATTGGTCGCCGCGCCGCAGCTCGTGGAGCCGCTGATTTTCAACGTGCCTTGTTCCACCGTCGTCCCACCATTCCAAGCGCACGTTCCGCTCAACTTCCAGGTGCCCGCGCCGGTTTTAACGAAGCTCGTGGTGCTGGCCGCGTTTTGCTCGCCGACGCTTCCCGCAAAGACGACCTCCGCGCCGGCCGGCGTCTTGCCCCCGATACGGTAAGTGAAATTGCGCCCGCCCGTGGGACCGCCCAGCAGGGCTGAAAGCGGACCGCCCGAGAGCTCGCCAATCTCAATCGTCGTGCCTGCGCCTTGGGCGAGGATTCCCTCATAGCGCGCTCCCACGCGGTCGGCGAGATTCACCGTCGCGAGCGGAAAGCCGGGAAATCCATAGTCCGTGGCCATACGGAAGTCACCGCCATCGGCATCGGTGGTGACGTTGATCGTGCCGGTGAAAGCCGACCAATCCACATAGAGATCGGTGCGAATCCACGGGACGCGAAAGTTGAACGTGCCGCCGCCGGTGAGCGTGCCGTACAAGTCATGCCGCGAATCGGCGTTGAGCGTGCCGGTCTGCCCCGCGGGCACGATCAGATTCATAGTCGAGCTGCTGTATCCACTCGTGTTGTCGGACATCGTGATCGTGCCGCCGTTGAGTGTGATGAGGCCGGTGCCCAGCGCGCCGGCATTCGCATTGTCATTGGCGAAAGTGATGGTCGCGCCGGGGCCGATGGTCGTGCTGGCCGGCGTGTTCCGGCCCGTGAGGATGAGCGCGCCCGCGCCATTCTTCACCAAGGCTCCCCCGGTGATCGCCGCCACCGTTTGGTCGGGACCGCCAACGGTGTAAGCGCGGGTCGCATTATTAAAGGTGATCGCTCGCGGCGCGAGCGCGGTGGGGATGGTGATCGTATTCACGGTGCTCGTGTCGTCGAAGACCACGGCATCATTCGGGTAAAAAGTATTCGGGGTTGCGCCGCTCCAGTTGTTGGCCGTGGTGGTGTCCCAATTCGCGCTCGCGACGCCGGTCCAGGTGAGGGTGGCGGGATTGCCGGTGACGATGAGCTGCACGTACCCGCCCGCAGTCCCGCTGCTGGTGCGATTAAGCGCCAAGGTCTGCCGCGAGCCGCTCGGAACATTCGTCACCAGGTTCATCGCCATGCCGCTCCCGATGCCGAGCGGAATGCCCGCGGCGCAATCGATCAGCTTGTAGCTGCCTGCGCCTAGCGAACCTTCGGCGAGGTTTACTTGAAACGTATTCGTTCCCGCCAGATAGCCGCTGCCGCCGGTGATGGCGATCTTGTCGTTGGCGCCGTTCGGGGAACTGCTCAGATCGAAAGAGAGCGTCGCACTCGTAGCCGAAAATCCACCCGCCGTCGTGAACGCGCCGCGCGCGGCCGGTCCGCCGCCGGGTGCCATCATCGCGCCGGATTGCAGGGTAATGCCGCCGCCCGTGGCGCTGCCGATTTGCCCCGGCCCCGCCAGCATCGCGCCGCTCGCCACGGTCGTCGTCGTGTCGCCGAGGGAGCCATTCACGACGAGCGTGCCGGCGCTCACGGTCGTGGCGCCGGTATACGTATTCACGCCGCCGAGCGTCAGCGCGCCGGCTCCCAATTTGGTCAGCGCGGCATTGCCCGTGATTGTCCCGGCAAAGCTCGTGTCTGTTCCCGCGCTGCCAATCCCGTAGGTCACCAAGCCCGCGGAGCCGCCCGCCAGATTCGCGTTCGCACTCGTGCCTGAGAGCGCCGCGATATTGAGCGTGTTGCCAAACGAATTGGTCTGCGGTTGCAGGCTCACCCGGCCGCCCAGGTCCACGTTTGCGCCGTCCAACCCGTTGAACGATCCGCCCACGTACAACAGTCGCACGCCCGCGCTGCTTGTGCCGCTGCTGGTAAAATTGAGCTGCCCTGTAAAAGCCGCGGTCGTCCCGGCCAGATCAAAACGAGCCACCGTCGTCTGCACGTTGCAGTTCAGCGTGCCCGCGCCGGTGAGTGCCCCGCCGAGCACCAGGCGATTGCCGGTGTTGAACGTGGCCGTATTGCCCGCGGGAATATCGAGGCCCGTCCCCAGCCCGATGCTGTTGCCCGTGGGATACGCATTGGTCAGCACCGTGCCCCCCCTCATCGAGATTGGGCCGCCCGCGAGGCTACCCGGACTCACGATGGCGAGCATCCCTTCCTCCAGCGAGGTGCCACCCGTATAGGTCTCCGCGTGCGAGAGCGTAAGCGTCCCACTGCCCCGTTTCGTCAGCGTGCCCGTGCTGTTAATGCTCCCCGTGCCGCCGAGATTGTAGTTGCCCGCCGCTTCCACTTCGACGGTCGCCGGAGCCAGTGCCCCGGTCACGCTCACATTGGACTGCGTAATTCCACTTTGATCGAATGCCACGCGATCTCCGTCCGAATACATCACGGTCGACCCATTCGCCGGGCGTAACCAGTTCGTCGCCGTGGTCGTGTCCCAGGCATTCCCCGCCGCCTTCCAAACGAGATCGCGCGGCAAGCCGGTGTTGGTCACTACGATGGCAAACGTCTGCGTCCACGTGCTCCCCTGCGCATCGGTCACCGTAAAATCAAACCGCCCGCGGCCGGTGTAGTTGAGCGTCGGCGTAAAGGTCGCCGTCGCATTGTCCGTCCCGCTCAGTGCCACGGTGCCCCCTGCCAGGTTGGCCACGGTAAAGGTCGGCGATGAGGCGAAGCCGCTCGTAAACTTCCGCAGATCCACCGCCAGCGAAGTGGGCGAGCCGGTGACGTTCTTCGCCACGGTGCCGTGCGGAATCGCGAGATACTGGAGATACTCCTCCAGTCGCGTGTAGCCCGCCGGCGTATTGGCGGGGAAAAAAGTGGTGCCGGTCAAAATGCCGCCGCTGCTGGCCAGGGCGGTGGTGTGGTCATCCGTGGCTGCGTTCCAGCCCAGCGCCGTCTCGTAGTAATCCGGCATCCCATCCTTGTCCGTGTCCACCGGCGCCGCCGTGCCGGCGAGTATGCCAAAGCCGCTGGCGCTCGCGCCCGTGCTGCTCTCGCGGGTCACATGGAAGTGCGCCTGGCTCGTGAGCTTTCCGATGAGGATAGTGTCCACCTCATCGCGCACCGGGCCAGCGTAGCCCGCGTCCAGTCGGAGCGCGCCCGCGCTGGAGACCACCTTTTTGTACGCGGTAAGCGCATTGTCCGTCGCCACCCCCGCCGCCGAACCCGCAATGGCCGACCCCGCCTGCGTGTAGGACGATCCTTCCACGATGCCGTAGCCTTTGTCCGTGCCGTTCAGCACGCCGTCGCCATTGTTGTCCATCAAGTTGCCGCTCAGAAACACGGTGAAGTTTGGCGTGCCATTCGTGGAAAGGGACGCCTTCTCCAGCGCCTTGCTGCGGATGTTGCCTGGCGGGCAGACGAAGTAGTTGTTGATTACGTTGGCCTTCCAGTTCTGGACCGAAGTGGAGTCGCCCATGATGAACCCGATGTCCCAGTCGAAGGTTACGTTGTTGACCCATTCGAGCAGTCCGCCCGGGCGTGCCTTGGGGTTTCGCGTGTGGTTGTGCGCCCACAGGTTGTGATGGGCCGTGGCGTGATTTTGATCCCAGAGCCCACCGCAGGAGTGGCTCTCCAGCCCCCACGCATTCAGCGAGTATTGCAGCGTCACATTCTCCGGCGGACTGCTGAAGCTGGACATGTTTTCGTCCGTGCTGAACTCCATGGAGACGTGGTCGAGGATGGCGTTGAGGCAGCCGCTATCGAGGTCCACACAGTCGCCGCCCGAGCCATAGTAGCCCTGCCGGAAGCGCACATGACGGATCACGATGTCATCGCCCGAGATGCGAAAGAAGTTGTTGTAAAAACCAATGCCATCGCCCGGCGCCGTTTGGCCCGCGATGGTCACCTTGGAGCTCGTCAGCCGTGTCCCATTCGAACCGCTGGGGAAGCGGATGTAGCCGCTCACGTCGAATACGATGGTCCGCCCCGCGCTCGGCACCGTTCCAATCGCATCCCCAAACGAGCCCGGCCCGGAGGCATTGAGATTCGTCACGTGATATACGTCTCCATTCCGTCCGCCCACGGCGGACGCGCCATAGCCCTCCGCCCCGGGGAACGCCGGGATGGCCGCGTGCACATCCTCCCCGGTGAAACTACAGATACCCACCAGCGGCAGCAGGAGAGGGAAGCAACGCGGAAAGACGGATCGACGCATCTTAAAGTAAGGGTTCAGGAAAAAAGGGCTGGTTGCGGTCTTATCGGCAAAACGGCCCAGGGCTTAGCAGCCCGGGACGCAGATTTTTCGCGGACCCCGGCTGCCGTCTTTTTTCCTGCCCGATCTTTTGCTAAGTTTGCCCATCCCGCACCGATAACGCGTACATGCCATCCGATCCGCTGCCCGATCACGTGGCCCACGTTCAGGGGCTTTTTGTTCAGCACATCCCAGCGCTGCGGGGCTTTGTGCTGTCGCTTGTGAACAATTTCGGCCTCGTGGACGACGTGGTGCAGGAGACCTTCATCACCGTCACCAAAAAGGCTTTCGACTTTGAGCGCGGCACGAATTTTCGCGCCTGGGCCTGGACCATTGCCCGCTTCAAGGCGCTGCAACTCATCGAGAAGCAGGGCACTGCGAATGAGCAGTTCGCGCCGGAAGTCATCGAGGCGCTCTGCGCGCATCCCGCGGCGCAGAATTGGCCGCAGGAGGAGATGCTGGAGAAGCTCACGGATTGCATCGGTGAACTCGCGCCCCGGGCGCGCCAGGCGATCGAGCTGCGCTATCTGCAAGCCTTTCGCCCGCCGGAGGTCGCGCGGGTCATGAACTGGACGGTGGATGCCGTCCACGTGGTGCTGGCCCGTGCCCGCGTCGTGTTGCGCGAGTGCGTCACGGGGCGAACCGCGGCAGAGTCCGCGTAAGGGGGAATTCTTGACGATGTCCATGGAACCAAACCGACTGGAAACGTTGCTCAACCACTACTTTGACCATGCGCTCGGCGCTGGGGAAAAGCAGGAGCTGGAGAGCACGCTGCTGGCTTCCGCCGAGGCGCGTGAAGTTTTTTGGGAGATGTCGCGGTGGCATGGCGCCATTCGCCAGTGGGGTGAGGAAGAGGGAGGCCGCCGCGAGGCCGTCCAGGCCCGAACGACCGTATCGCCGGCGCCCCCCCTGCGCGTTTTTCCCTCGCCCTCGCGCCAAGGCCCGGCCCCGGGCGCGCGCGGAAAATCTTTTCGTCGCCCCTCGAACCCTTCCAAAGCGTGGTGGCCCCTGGCTGTCGCGGCTTCGGTGGTGCTTGGATTGTTCGCCTGGATGCTCTGGCCCCCTGCGAAGAGCATCGAAAAAGCAAAGGAGTTCGCCGTTCTCCGGCACGCCGCCACGGTCGTCTGGGCCGACGAAACATCGGCCCCCAAGCAAGGTGCCGCGCTGCGTGGTGGCACGTTGAAGCTGAAGTCCGGCGCGCTGCAGCTTGATTTCGCGCGAGGCGCCCGCGTGGTCCTCGAAGGCCCCGCGGAATTTGAACTCCTATCGCCCAACTCCGGTGCCCTCCGCTCCGGCAAACTGTTCGCGACCGTACCCACGCCGGCCCATGGGTTCACCGTGCAGACGCCCACGTTTTCCGCTGTCGACCACGGGACGCAATTCGGGTGCATCGTCCCGGTCGGTGCCCCGCCGGAACTGCATGTCTTCCAAGGCGCGGTCGGTCTCGAAACCACGGCGAATGAAAAACGGGAGTTGCACGAGCGCCAGGCCGTCCGGCTCGCCGGCACGCAAGTGGAGGAGATCCCGTCCAACCTCACGGTCTTCCTCACGGAGGAAAGGCTCGTCCCATTGGAAGATGCCGCCGCGCTGGCCCGGCTCAAGGCCTGGCGTCAAACCAGTCGCGCTTTCAGCCAGCATCCGGGCATGCTCGTGCACTTCGATTTTGAAGGCGACCATCACGATGGCACGCTGATCAACCGGGCGCCTGGCGCCGCGCCGGAAACCAATGGCGCCATCCTCGGAGCTGAGTGGGCGGAAGGCCGCTGGCCAGGGAAGGGGGCGCTGAAGTTTGGCGGCGGCGACCGCGTGCGGCTGTTGCTGCCGGGCGAATATACGGCGATGACTTTCGTCGCCTTCCTCCGCCCAGCGAGCCTGCCGCACTACGAAAATACGTTGCTGGGCTCGGATCCCGCGGAGCGGCTCGGCGAAACGCACTGGTATGTCTCCAGCGACGGCACGCTCGGCTGGAGCGTGCGCGTGGCTCCGCGCGGTCGCGCCAATCAAACGCTGCGCCTCCCCTCCGCGCCCGTGGTGTCGGCGGAGACCCTCGATTCATGGATGATGGTGGCCACGGTTTTCGATGGCACCACGGTCACCCACTATTGGAATGGCAAACCCGTGGGCCGCACCCCCGCGAACCTTCCGGCTCTGATGCAACTCGGCTCTTTTGAGGTCGGCAACTGGAACTCCACGCCTCCGCCCGATCGCCCGCCCCGCCTGACGCTTGGCGGCTTCGTTGGTTCCATCGATGAACTGGCGATCCTCTCCGTTCCGCTCACCGTCGAGGAGATCCAGCGCCTCTACGACCAAGGCCGCCCCAGCCGCTAGAGCGGGCGCCAGTCGTGGCGCTTCCGCGAATCCTGTCCCGCTTACCGGAAGAGGAAGTAGACGCTCTGGGCATCGAAATAGATGAAGTATTTCGGGCTGATCGTGATGATGGTTTCCGGATTCTCCCCGTCGCTCAGGAATTTGTTGCCCTTGATTTCCCACGTTCCCGTGGTTCCTCCGTCCGTCATCGTCCAGTGGCCGTTGGCCTTGTAGGTGTACTCGTGCCGGGGCGACGTCCAATGGCCGACGATATTTTTCCGTAAGGCCGCGGCATCGACATTCTTGGGGGCCGCGAGAGTGCGGAATTCCGCGAGCACGCGCTTTTGTTCAGCTTCGCTCAAGCCCGGCGGTTTGCCCGCGAGGTGGGGCTTAATCATCTTGTCCGCCCATTCTTTGCCCAGCACCTCCGCCCGCGCGAGACGGGCCTGCTCCTTGGCATCGACCGGCTGGGCGGCCGCCGCTTTCTTTTCGGTAGCAGCGCTGGCCGACAGGGAAGTGCACGCCAGGCTAGTGACGGTCAGAACGGCGAGAGAGGACAGGCGAGATGAGGTGAGCATCATATTAATCGGCGTGTTCTACGTAATATTACGTTGATGGGAAGGCAATCTTACAATGGCTCCACGGTCGCCCGCGCGCCGATGCCCGTCAGATCGCGCACCAATTGGTGCGCTTCCGCTGTCCCGGCTTCCTTGATCAAGATGGGCGCCGACTCCACGAGGTGCTTCGCCTCCGCGAGCCCGAGCCCCGTTGCCTCCCGCACGATCTTGATCGCCATGATCTTGTTGGGCCCCAGCATCTGCAGGATCACCCGGTGCCGCCCCTGCGCGTATTCCTCGCGCCACTCCGTCTGGGGGACGTCGGTGGAAGCCGAACCGGCGTCGATCTTCGCGCCCAGCTCCAGCAGCGCATTCCGCAGCCGCGCGGCGTGAGCGGGGGAGAGCGCTGTCACCACCGATGGCACGTGGTCCACGAGGTGCTTGGCCTCCGCGAGCCCGAGTCCCGTCGCCTCGCGCAGATTTTTGATCACCATGATGATGCTGCTCCCCGGGTCGAGCAGGGTAAAAGAAATGGGTTCCTCCATCACCGGAGCCGTCACCGCCCCGGCCATGGGAGCAGAGGCTGGACGCGCCGTCGTCGCCTCCATTTCCCGTCTCCGCGGTGGCACGGGCGGTGCCGGAGTTTTGCGCGTCACCACCGGTTTGGCGAGCATGCGCACCACGGAAAACAGGGCGGCTCCAATCACCATTCCGCAAATAATGGCCGTTGGTGTATTCATGGCTGGCGTTTGTTTAGCGAGTCGCCGCCATTGGATTCAGCGCGACAAATTCCTGGGCGCACCGAGCGGAGCGAAATTCATACAACACGCCCCGTTCGTGTGGAGTAATCGTGAAAGCCGGTGGCGACTTAAATTCCCAAATCACGGGGAGGGCCACCACGGCGACGCAGGCGATGCCGGCGACAAACGAATTGATGCTCTTGGGAATTCCCCACGACGTTCCCTTAATCGCGAGCAGGATCGCCACGGCCGCGCCGCCGAGTCCGCTCGCATAGGTCAGAAACGTCTTCCAGGCATGCCGTCGCTCCAGCGCCCGCGCGCACTTCGGGCAGCAGGGCACCTCCACGTGCACACGGGTCATGGTCGCGGTCGCACCGCTGCCGCCGCTGGCCACGTCCACCGCATCCCACGCCCAGCCCACCGTGGAGCGCAAGCCCAGGACGGCAATCTTGGCCAAGTGTCCGGGATGCTCCAATTCGCATCCGACGCAGCGATCCGGAAAGTTGGGCCGCTGGTTGCCTTTCAATGCGACGTCGTGCGTGGCCATGGCAGAAACGGGTGTCGATTTATTTGGCGATCGGCTCTGCCGTGGCGTGGGCCCCGTTGGCTTCCAAATCCTTGACGATCCGCTTGGCTGCCATCTCGTCGGTTTCGATGACGGCCACCGGCGTCGATTCCACCATCTTTTTGCATTCCGCGAGCCCGAGCCCGGTGACGTCTTTTACCACTTTGATGACCGAGATTTTCTTCTCCCCGGTCTCCTCCAGCATTACGCGGTGGGTTGCTTTGGGCAAGGTCGTGCCTTCGGGCAGGGGAGGGGCGATGGCGACCGTTGCACCGACTTGCTGGAGGTTCCGGCGAATCTTCATGGCATCGCTGGCGGTCGTCTCGGTGATCAAGGCCGGCACCGTATTGACCAGCTTCCTCGCGTCGGCCAGGCCAAGACTTGGAACTGCATCGCGGATGACCTTGATCACAGCGATCTCGTTTTCGCCCACGGTCTGCAGCGTCACTTTGTGCATGGTCGGGGCGTTTCGCTCCGCTCGCGCCGCGGGCTTTTCTTCCGCCCGGAGACAGGGGAGGCACCATAAGATGCTGAATACGAGGGCGAGGAACCGGTGATTCATGCGGGCGGAATATCGAAGGACGCGCGCGAGGGCGAGGACCGAAATGGAGATATTCTCGGACGGACGTGTCGCCGCGCCGCTACGGCTTTTCGCCCATAAACTCGAGCCACCCAAATCGCTCCGGCGTATGGAAAGTATTGGTGAGCGCCGGACTGAACGCCAGCCCCGCTCCGCTCGCGGTATCGTGGCGGAACAAATTGATCCGCCAGCGGGAGCCGAACGCCGGCGCCATCTCCGCGACCGCCTTCATCGGAATACGCACCTCGGCGCGCCACACATGCGCTGGCTCATCCACGCTGGTGGCCATCTCGGTCTTGCCGTCGAAGCCAAAATCCTTCTTCGGCAAATCCACGGCGAGGTCCAGATGGTCTCCATTCGGCGCCCACTCGTATTCGGTGTATTTCTGCACGCGCGATCCGGAGGAAATGAAGGCTTCCACCACATCGCGGTCCCATAGGCCGATGCGCTCTTCTTTCAGCGCCGGGCTGAAAACTTCGATCTTCGTGTACGGGCATTCGTAGGCGAGATACAAATAGTCCGCGCTCCACAAGGCCCGCACCTTCGTGCTCAGCGCCGGTGCGGCGGAGGCGTCGCCGGAATTGTATTCCAGCCGCACGGGCTTGGCATTCGCCCATTCCGGCGCATCCAGTTTTCCATTCGGCTGGAAATCGCGCGGCGTGTGAGCCGCCTGCATCACCGGCAGGGGCAGTGATCGCGCCAGCAGCCGCTGTGCATTGTCGAAATAGATCTGCCGCAGTACCGCGGGTGGCAGGTGGATCGACGAGATTTTCCAATCTCCTTGAATCGGCGTCATGTGTTCCCAGTCGCGATCCGCCGTCTCCAGCCAGCGCCAGCACTTCTCGTAAAAGACCACCGCGTCGTCATCCGTCGGATTATCCGCGTCGCCACCCGAGCCGAGGATGAGTTTGTCGTACACCATGAAGTCCGTGGCGAAAAAGATGCGCCGCGCGTGTTTTTGAAAGAATCGGTTCAGCTTCTCTGGGTCCTGCCGGCCGAGCTCCGGGATGCGCGCCGCGAGGTCCGCCATCATGTTTGGATGCGCGTCCAGTTGACGGTCCACCCAGTCCACGTCTTCCGGATTATTTGCGAAGTGCACGCAGACAAACGTGGTCTTCGGATGCCGCGCGATGACGCGCTCCAGCGCCGCCAGCAGTTCCTCGTGCGGGGGATATTTTGCCGAATCCCCAAACCACCACGACTTGTGATCCTTCAGTTCCTTCCACCGCTCATTCGTCTCATCGTACGGACGCCAAAAGGCCACCGGGTCCGCCACGTGGATGGACACCGGCATTCCCAACGCGCCGCATTTGTCCCACACCGCATCCAGCTTTGGGTCGTCGATGCGCAGCAGCTTCTTGTCCTTGTCGCGGAGAAACAGCCCGAGTCGCTTGTATTCCTTCAGCCCCGCCGCGCCGAGCCGATATCCTTCCTCCACTTGCTGCGCCGCCCGGGCGGAAAAATCCGGATCATCCCATCCGCTGTAGTCGAGGTTCATGTAGTGCACGAAGCGCCCCGGAAACTTCGCGTCCGCCAACGCCTTCACTCGCTCAAATTCCGACGGTGCATCACCCTTCCGCGTCACCGTCCCGCCGCTCAAATTCACGCCGATCCCGATGCCCGCGCGATCCATGATGCCCACGGCGCGCTTCATCGTCCCCACCGAGCCACCGAGGTGCATATGCAGATCGATGGTCCGAGGTTCCGCGCGCCATTCCGTCGGCCCGCCCTCTCCCTGCGCGCCGAAATTCAGCGCGGAAGCCAGCGCCACGAAAAGGAGAGAACATACTTTCATGAGGGCTGCACTTTCGCTGATGCAGCGCCGCGCTGCCAAGCTTCCATCCATGGGTAAACGAGTCGCCGCCCTATGCCAGCGCTTCAAACGTCTCCAGCAGCGGCGTCAGGTTGATGGCCGCATTCGCTGACGTCTTCAGCCCCGCTCCCAGCGTGCTCGCCGTGGACGCCACCTCCACCCGGATACCCCGGCGGCGCAATTGTATCGCCAAATGCGCAAAGTCTGTGTCGCCGGTCACCAGCACCACCACGTCCGGCCGCATCTCCGCGGAGAGTTCCACCGCATCGATCGCCATCATTACATCCACGTTCGCCTTGTAGTGCTCCGCGTCCACGGGCGAGCCATCTTTTGCCACCACGAGGAAACCGTGCAGCCGCAGCCAGTGCAGGAATTTATTCTTCTTGTCCCGTTCCGCCTGCCACTCCGGCATTGCCGGCGGCAGCCCGGCATACACCACCATCTCGATCAGTTCGCGCTCGTCTACCAGATGGTCGCGCAGTTGCTCCCAATCCAGCTTGCGATTCGCGGCCTTCGCGGAACTCGTGATGTTCGATTCATCGACAAAAATCAGCACGCGCCGGGTGCGTGCCGGACTGGCGGTCGGGCGTTTCATAGAGCCGCGACCATGCCCCTTCGCCCGGAAAAAGAGCGATGCAATTCGCCAAAACCTCTTCCCTCTCTGGGGCGCCTCACGCCTTCTTCAACACCCGCACCAGCGCGATGAGCAGGATCGCCCCCACCGTGGCCACGATCAATGCTCCAATCCGCCCGCCCGCGCCAATGCCGAGCCATCCCAGCACGTGCCCGCCGACAAAGGCCCCGATGATGCCGAGGATCAGATCGCCGACGAGGCCGTAGCCGCCGCCTTTCATGAGTTGGCCGGCCAGCCAGCCAGCGGCAATTCCAATGAGAATGAAGTAGAGCAGATCCATAACGGAGAGGGTATTTGGTTGCCGAATGCGCTGTAGACTCCCGCTCTCCCAAGTTCGGACGCACTGGGGGAAGCCCTGGGAGTGTGAGATCGTCCCACCGCGACGCAATCCGTAAATAAGCCCCGTCCACGTCTGTCAGCTTGGAGGACCGGGGAGGGGGGCTGTGCGAAACTCTCCTCCACACTTGCCACCGGGGTGGTGGAAACGTAGAAACTCGGGGTTCTATGTCAGACGAAACGAAACAACTGCGCGTGGGGCTGCCGTCGGGAAGCTTGCAGGAGCCGACGCTGTCGCTCCTCGCGAAGGCCGGGTTCCGCATTTCCGTGTCCAGCCGGAGCTACAAGCCCACGGTGGACGATCCGGAACTCGTCGTGCGCCTGCTGCGGGCGCAGGAGATTTCGCGCTACGTCGAACATGGCTTTTTGGACTGCGGCCTCACGGGCAAGGATTGGATCGAAAACAACGGCAGCGATGTCGTCCGCCTCGGTGAATTCATGTTTTCCAAGACGAGCGCCCAGCCCACGCGCTGGGTCCTCGCCGTGCCGGAAAATTCGCCTATCCTCTCCGTGAAAGATCTCGAGGGTAAAGTGATTGCCACCGAGGCCGTGGAGATGACCCGCCGTTTCCTCGCCCGCCACGGCGTGACGGCGGACGTCGAGTTTTCGTGGGGCGCCACCGAGGTGAAAGTCCCCGATCTCGTGGACGCCATCGTCGATGTCACCGAGACCGGCTCCTCGCTCCGCGCGAACAAGCTCCGGATCGTCGACACGCTCATGGAAAGCGTGCCCCAATTCATCGCGAACAAGGCTGCCTATGCCGATACGTGGAAGCGCCAAAAGCTGGAGAAATTAATCCTCCTGATGCAGGGCGCTCTCGATGCGCGCGACAAAGTCGGCCTGAAAATGAACCTGCGTGAGGACAAGGTCCCGGGCGTGCACAAGATCCTTCCGTCCATGCGCGGCCTCACCATCGCGAAGCTGACGACGGAGGGCTGGGTGGCCATCGAAACCATCGTCGACGAAAAAGTCGTCCGGGAGATCATTCCACAACTAAAAGAGCTTGGCGCGGAGGGTATCATCGAGTATCCACTAAATAAGGTGGTCCACTAACCTTAACCGATGAAACAGTCCCCGCTGGTCGCCGTCTCCATTTGTGTGTTGTCCCTCGCCGGCTGTGCGTCAAAAGATGTCTCGGTAAAAGTCCCGGGCAAACTGGCGCAACCCGCCGCGGAATACGTTGCCGCCCGTGGCAAGCCGGAGTCGTGGCGCGCGCCCGTTTCCGTCGACAACATGGACGGCATGAGCGAGGAGCTCTACTCCGACCTGCGGAAGAATTTCATCGAGCCCCTGCAAAGCGGACCGTACCGCTACACCATCGAATCGATCCGCCTCGCGGCTGTCCCCGGCTTGGTCAACGAGTGGACCATGCTGATGTCCCTCGACGACGGGGCCGCCATTCGCGTGGACAATTTTTCGCAGTGGGATGAGCGCACGCAATCCTACTTCCACGACGGCTACCGCCGCACCCTCACCGGTCTCGCCAAGGTCCAGCGCAAGGACGAGGCTCTCAATCGCTACGTGACCAAAGTCACCAAGCCCCTCAAGCCCACCCAAGCCGAGATCCGGATGGCCAAGCTCGAAGCCATCGCCGAGGGCGACGACAGCGAGTAGGGCCGGGGAGAGGCCAGGCATGGACTGGACGTTGTGCGAGCGTCGAAGGATCCGTTCGGAGTCCCGCCTGTCGGCGCCCGGTGCGAGCGATTCACAGGCGTGCATTCGAAGGTGAGCGCCGCTAGTGGGAATACAGGGGCCACCCCCTCATCTTGAATTGTGGAAGGGCCTTACCAAGCTGCGCGCCGGGAGTGGTCTTCGCTCCGTAACGGTAATTCGAATTGACAGGGCCGCCACCCCCCGGCCAGAGTCACTGCAAATGGCTGAGCGTATGAACCTCGCGGCAAGCTTCACAGGGAGACATTTGGTCAGGGACAGCGTCAGCTGCCCTGTTTAATCCTCCAGTTTCACACCTCTTACCTCCCCCCTTTTTTGACCCGTTCCTCGTCATTGAATTTCATGTCATCAAATCTTCATGGCTATGAGGGAACGCCATCGGCGAGGGGCACGGTGAGCTCTTATCGAGAACGGGCGAAAGCCATATTGCCCCAGGGCATTTTCGATTATATCGATGGCGCGGCCGGCGACGAAATAACGGCCTGCAAGAATCGGCGCTCGTTCGATGAGATTACCCTCAGGCCTTTTTGTCTCCGGGATGTTTCCAAAACCGAGACGAGTGGTCTGCTCAACGGAGTCCAGGTGCCCGCTCCGATTATCATTGGCCCGACGGCGTTCCACCAATTGGTAAACCCAAGCGGAGAGGTGGCCCCTGCGAAAGCGGCCAGGGCATGCGGCCTGCCAATGACCGTCAGCATGATGTCGAGCCTTTCGCTCGAGGAGATCGCGCGGCAATCCGGCCATGACCAGCTTTGGCTGCAGTGTTATATTTTTAAGGACCGAAAACTAACCGAAGACTTGATTAAGAGAGCGGAACGGGCGGGCTTCAAAGCGCTGGTCTTGACGGTTGGGATGCCCATCCACGGCCAGCGGTTTCGCGATATCGAAAATCAATTCAAGCTTCCCTCGGATTGTTCGACCGGAAATTTCGAGACCGGGGCGAATGGGAAGAAAATCTTTGAAATCACCGCCGAGCTGTTGGACCCATCCCTGACGTGGCGCGATGTGGAGTGGCTGCAATCGCTCACGCCGCTCCCGATTTTCATTAAGGGCGTGCTCAATCCTCTCGATGCGAAGCGCGCCTCCGAGATGAATCTGGCCGGCGTCGTCGTCTCCAATCACGGGGGGCGTCAACTCGACACGACAGAGGCCACCATTTCAGTGCTGCCCGATATCGTGGCGAGTGTGCGTTCGGAGATGACGGTCCTGCTGGATAGCGGAGTTTCCAAGGGGGCGGATATTTTCAAAGCCCTGGCGCTGGGGGCGCATGGCGTCCTGCTCGGCCGGCCCATCCTGTGGGCGCTCACCGTGGATGGAGAAAAAGGCGTCCAGTCGCTCCTGCAGGGCTTGAGGGAAGACTTGGAGGCCGTCATGAAATTGACGGGCTGCCGCACCATCGCGGAAATCAAACAGTTTGCCCGGGAGCTTTGCTCGCTGCCTACGTAACATGAATTCCGTTATGCGCGAGGAAGGAGAGGGATTCGTTGAGGGCTACTATAAAGTGGGTTTGAGCCACGTCCGGGAGGCCGTGATCAGCGAGCACTTTATGCACAAGGTGAACCAGAGTGAGGGGCTGGCGATGCTGAGCGCCGATTCCTTCTCGGGGAAAGCACTGTGCATTAGTCCGGCGGAGTTGGGCGAGACGTTGCTTCCGCTCCTCAAGGAAACCTCGGTTCGGTTTGCCATCCAGCGGGCGGAAGCTGCCAGGGGTCGCGCCGGCAAGAATTTCCAACTTTTCAACCTTGGCAACGCACGGGAGATCTCGCCGGCTGATGTTCTCGCGGAGGTGATGTACGACCGGCAGTTTTCGAGGGCCACCAACGAAACGGTTTCGCGAGCGGCTTTGGCCAAGAAGGTGGCGATACTCATGGAACTTCGGGAACCGATTCAGATGGTCATTCCCGCATTGCCTTACAAATGCAGCACGCCCTTGAAATGCCGGGGCCGGGATCCGGATTTCTCAGAAGTCGGGTTCTTGCTGTTTCTCTTCGAAATCGCGAAGACCGTCGACCTTATCTACCGGAGTGCGGTCCCGGACTGTAAGCAGTGCATGGCCTATTTTACCGTGATTTCGGATGGGCGGCGCTTCAATGACTTCCTCTTTGAGCCAGAGGAGCATATCTTCCGCTATCAAAAGAGTCTGGCGGAGTGGATCTCCGTTTTGTCCATCGCGGATTACGTTCGGATCGAAGACTACAAGGAAGTCTTGGAGGCTCGCTTGCCGGCGGATTTGTTCGCCAGAAAGGCGGCCATCCGAAAGGACGTCTATCGCGAATACGAGGCCCTCATGGGTCCCCTTTTGGATGTGGATGACATGGAATCCTCTCTCTTTCGGGCCATCGAGCAGGAGCCGGATCCGGAGACGTTCTATGCGGAAGGAAGATTTGTTCCGTTGTTCAAATCTCTCCTCTATACCATTCAGAATGACACCCTGGCGCACTATGCCACCCGCTGCGGGGCGAGTCTGGAGGAGAGTTATGCGCAGCTCACGAAACATATTTTCACTCCCTTTGCCGAATTGACGGAGAGTGATTCCCTGAGCATCGAGGCGTTTTTCTCCACTCCCGAAGCGCGTGTGGAGGTTCCCGAGGAAAAGATTTTCGAGTACCTTCGGAGGAGCATGCTGGCCCAGACTTGGGACGCCACGATTCACTATTTGGCGGAGATTCGCAGCGACCGCGATTTGGAGGTCGATCCCATCTCAACCTGTTTTCCAAAAGCCATTCGCTGGACGATTCACGCGAAGCCTGGACAATTCGCCATTCAGTCAAATCCTGCGTGTGGAATCCAAGCGCAGCCGTGGCATGGCGCCGCTGTCTTCAAGGAGGCAAGCAGCGGGGGAATTAAGCTCTGCGCGCTTCCTTCCGTCATGGCCGAAGGCATGGGTTCCGTTCCCATTTTGGCTGGCGAGCGAAAGGTGGGCGGCTCGAACGAGGCGCAACCCATGTTCTACATTCATCCCTCGGTCGCGTGCGAGAGACTCGATGATTTCTACTCCAAGCTGGCGGCGAAATTTACCAGAAAGAGAAGGTAGAGTGATTCAAGTGAGTGGTGGCCGTTCGAGTCTTGGTGAGGCGCGATAGAGCGTCGACCGGATCCGAGTGGAACGAACCGTAGCGAAGCGGAACCGGAGCGCAGCGGAGATCGCCGCAGGCAAATGGCCGAAGGCAAAAAACCTGCCGTAGAACCACCCACAGGGTGGTGAGCGGAGCGAACCGCCATGTCGCCGAGCGCGGCTATGGCTTGTCGCGAACAGATCTGGCCACGCCGCGAAAGAGGCGTCTCTTCAAAACCGGTGATGGAATGTTGGCTCTGGCCGACGTTAGAGCGGTTTCAGAAATGTCGTAGCCGTTCTCCGCGGCCTCCCGGCCACGGCTACAGACGCCCACAGCATCGTGAGTGGCTACAGTTCTTCTTGAATAGCTCCAGCCGTGCCAGATCTCACCTGCTCACGCGCTGGGCTCGAGCTTCATAAACCGTCGGAGCTTCCCTGAAGGAGGGTACTCCAGCTTTGGCACCTCTTCGATGGTGAGGACAGGGTTGGAAAGCCCCACGCCCACGAGATTCCTCGAGATCGCTTGGATTAAGCCGGGCTTGTCCACCGGCCCAATGGCGACGATTTTGATATTGGCGCCGGTGGGGGTCTGCCAAACTTGATATTCCTGCACATTTCGTTCGTGCAGCAGCGGGGTCACAAAAACCAAGTGGTGAACGAACAGCCCGTCTGGGTAGGTAAAGTCGAACTCCGGGCGGCCCGGTGGTTCTTCAATGAGCTGAAAATGGCAGCCGCACGGGCACTCTTTATCCAAAAAGACTAATTGGTCCGGCGACTCATAGCGGATGAGGGGCAGCGTGTAGTTCACCAAGTTGGTCACATAAACCTTCGCCGGCACCACGCCGGAAGCCACGCGTCGGTCGTTTTTGTCCACCGGTTCGACGATGCAAATGTCGTCGTTCAGATGCATTTCTTTGCTTTCGGCGTGGCAGTTTCGCGCATAGATGCCTTCCGAAGAAACCAAGGCATTGTACAGGTGTGCCTTGGGCCAGGTTTCCTTGATCAGCTCGCGAATGGGGGGGTAGAGCGGCTCGGCGGTGGAGTAGACGATCAAGGGATCGATGGTTAGTTTGCCCCGGGCGGCCTCCAAACAAAGTTTGTGGATCGTGCTGGGCAGCCCCGTGAGGACGTGGATGGGTTGCGCATTGAGCCGGGCGCAAAGCTCGTCCACCGGCAGCGTCATCGGCACGTAGATATTTTCCACGACGTCGTTCCGGTAGGTCTTCGCCGAGGAATACATACCGTAGACGGGATTAGTGATTACCACCTGGGCGACCGAGATGTTGCTTCTCGGAAAAGGAATGGGCTGGAAGTCCTCGCCCAGCCATGGAAAGCGCCGGTTCGTGGCGCTGCGCATGACCCATCCCGGCCGATCATAAATATAGACGCCCCGCCGTCCGCTGCTCCCGCTCGTCGACAGGACGTGATAGCGATCCCGGAAATAAAGGACCTCCGGGTCCATCCTCATCTTGGCCGTGTGCGCCTCGACCAGATCCAGCGTCAGCGCGGGGTCGGTGACGACCTTGTCCCAGTTCGCCATCAAGGTGGCCTTGTTCAGCGTGGGGATCTGCTCGAGGTTTCCCTCCGTCACTTGATCAATATCCAGATGGGCCAGCTGCTCCCGATACCACGGGGAGTTTTGCTTGGCGAAGTGCAGCAGTGTCCGGAGGCTCCGGGTGCGGTGCTCTCTGGTCTCCTCCTTCGAGGCGTAGAGCCGGGCGCGCCCTTTTTTAATCTCGGCATCGATTTCCGCGCTTTCTGCTTCAATGAGCGTTGTATTCATCGCTTTTAAAAAATCAGACGTTGGCGACCAATGGCACTGCTTCCTCCGCGCCATTCCTTTGCAGGAAGACCGCAAAATTTACCGCCGGCGGCTTGGGGATGGTCACCGCAATTTCGCGAAACCCCGGGAACTTTTGATAGGTGGAATCCTTCCCACTAAATATATTCCCCAGGCAATCCGGCTTCGGCAAGGGCGGCGCGAAGCGGTAGGAAACGCTGGCGCCCGGATTCAGGACTTTTGCCAGATGGGCGAAGATCTCCTGCTTCGGCCGCGCATCCAGCCCCACAATATGGTGTTCGATGTTTTGTTCGAGCGGTAACCGGAAATGATCTCCCAGGATGAGCTCGATTTTTTTGCTCAGGCCGAGTCCGTCGATAAGCCGCCGCGAGCATTGGTAGCAACGCGGGTCGATTTCGATGCCCACACTTTCAATCCCGAATTCCTGATACAGGAGAACCAGTGAAATGGGCAGTGGCCCGCTCCCCACAAACACAATCTTATCGCCGGCCTGCAAATTGGCGCCCGCCACTTCACTCCTTGTCGTCTGCTGGTAAGCCTCATAGTGGATGAAGTCCTTCATCTCCTCCAGGGGCGCCGAACTCCGGAGGAGCCGCTCCGTGAATTCCATCTCATAGCGCAGGCCGGCCATCCAGAAGAGGTTCTCGATCCGGGCCATGGTTTGTGGAAACGCCTGACTGGGGATCTGATCCTCCCGGTTGCTCACGCCCACTCTCGCATAACCCAAGCCCCGCAGGATCGAGAGGGGTTTGAAGTACTTTTCGACGGGGCCGTAAAGCAAATCGTCATCCGTGAGGTCACGAATCGCGTAAAAGGCTTCGCGGATGAGTTCACGAATATAATCGGGAGTTAAGGCTACCATAAAAATCGCAGGGGATCAGTGCCGCGGTGCGGCGGTTTTATCATTGGGACCAGCGGAGATCACGGATAGTTCCAGGATATGCCGTCCGGTGGTGGTGGGAATGAATTGCTGGACCGCAAAGCCGGCCCGCGCTGCCAGATCGATATACTGTCCGCGCGTGCGATCGGCGCCATCCACCAGGACCAGGAAGTTCAAATCAATCCACTTCACCACGCTCTCTTCATTCCCCTCGGGAATCAGATATTCCACGATGAGCAGGCGCTTCCGAGCCGGATCTCCGCTCGCGCACATCGCCTCCCTCACCTTGGCGAGAATCTGCAGCACTTTGTCCTCCGGCCAATTGTGGACAACGTTCTTGAGGGTGTAGACGTCGCCATGATCGGGAATCTTTTTAAAGAAATCCCCCGGAATTCGCGTCAATCGGTCGGCATACTCCGCGGGCAGCTCGCCGAGTTGAGCAAAGACCTCCGGGAGATCGAACATCGTGCCGTGGAGCTTCGGATTGGCTTGGAGCGCCGCGGTCATAAAAGTCCCGTGGCCACATCCGACGTCGATGAGGTGTTGGAACGGAGAGAAATCGAAGGCCCCGGCGATGGCCTCGTCCTCGGTCACGGAAAGATTCGTCATGGCCCGCTGAAAGACCCCCAGCTTTTCAGGTTTATCGGCCAGGTACTCCAAAGAACCGTTGGGCACCGTGGGGGAATATCCGTCGCACGAACCCGACTTCAAGATCTCCACCAAATGCCCCCAAGGTTGATAGCGATAGTCCGCCCCATTCAGGCGTGCCGCGTCCCGCTGCGACAGGGGATGCTCACTTCCGAGCAGCTTTCCGAAAGGCGTCAGAAAGAACTTGCCGGAATCGGTGTCGATGCGCACGAACCCGATTTGTCCGCAGCAACGGAGAAACCGGATTAAAGCATCGCCGTTGGTGCCGGTGGCCTGGGCCAACTCGGCCACGGATTTGGACGAATCACCGAGGACATCCGCCAAGCCCAGTTCAGCAAAAGCATAGGTCACGCATGTCTGCCAGTTCCCGTAGATGAGGCGGCGCAGTTCACGGACCATTTCGGCATCGGAGCGATTCATAGATTGGCAGCGGTCAAGTGTTGGCCACCGGGGAGGTGGGTTTCGAGAAACTTGAGAATTCTGGAGGCCATGATCGCGACGTGCGGTTCCGTCATCATGGTGACGTGGTTTCCCGGGACATGGATCACCTCGACCGGTCGCCGGGAGAGCCTTTGCCATCCCAAATCCGGAGTCCGCTCCAAGGGTGCGCCCATCGCCGCCGCCAGCCTCGGATCGACCGGAAGAGGTGCTTCAGCCCGGATGACGATGATTTGGCCTTCGTAAGGCTCCGGTGCATAGTCCGAGGTGATGCGATTGTGATGGAGCATCAGCCCAAGATAACCTTCAAATTCAGGCAGGGACGTATCTTCCGGGGTAAGTTTATGGTTCTTGAAGCGAATCAGGAATTCCAGCGCACGCTCGGACGGGGTCTTGTTTTCCAGCAGAGGGCCGTCCAATCCGAGATCCTGGCCAATCAATTGCGAAACCTTGGCCCCAAAAGAAATCAATCGCGACACCTCCGCCGGCTCGTCGACCGCAGCCGTCATCGACTCCCGCGGGGCCAGCTGATCCAGGACGAACACCGGGGGCAGAAGGCCCCGCTTCTCGTGATCGAGCCGGGCCATTTCGAATGCCACCAAGGCGCCCATGGACCATCCACCGAAAATGGGAACGCCGGCGGGCTTGGTTTCAAGCACCGCTTCCAAATAGGTCTGCGCCATTTCCCGAATGGAAGGCCCCTCCAGCTCCTCCGAGTTTCGCGTCCCGCCCGGGATGGCTTGGAGACCGTAAAAGGGGTGCTCGCGGCCCAGGCTCCTGGCGAACTCATAATAGCAGAGCACATGGCCGCCGGCTGGGTGCACGAAAAACAACGGAGCGCCCTCTCCGTGGCGTTGAATGGATACGACGGGGGAGGCGAAGGACACGGGCATCTCCGAACGAAGGAACGCCGAGATTTGGTGGATGGTGCCAAATTCAAACAAACTGGCCAGCGGCAGGCGCACCTGGAAAGTCTTGTCCATTTTGGACATCAACTGCACCGCCAGGAGAGAGTGGCCTCCCAGTTCAAAAAAGTTGTCGTGGATGCCGATGCCGGTCGTGCCAAGAAGCTCCTCCCACATCTGGATGAGCTGGATTTCCAGAGCATCGCGGGGAGCTTCGGCGGGGCGAATTTCTCGGAAGCTGTCCGGTGCCGGCAGGGCTTGGTAGTTGATCTTTCCGTGGGGCGATCGGGGGATTTCGTCGAGCACGACGTAGGTGGAAGGAATGGCATGCCCCGGCAGCCACCGGGCGAGTTCCGTCTTGATCCGATCCAAGTCCGGTTTGCGGCCGGTCTTTGATTTGAGATAGGCCACGATCGATTGGCGTGGTTCGTCCGGGGACGGCGGCCGCACCACCGCCTGATCGATTCCGGGTTGCCGGAGGAGCGCCGCTTCGATCTCGCCAAGTTCAACGCGAAAACCGCGGATCTTGAACTGCCGGTCGGTTCGGCCAAGGAAGACCAGGTTTCCGTCCGGCAATCTTTTCCCTTTGTCACCGGTTCGGTAAAGCCGGCCACCATTCTCCGAAAATGGATTGGGCACAAAACGGTCCGCGGTCAGTTGGTCTTTTTGCCAATACCCGCGAGTGACGTTCGCGCCCCCCACATAAATCTCGCCCATCAAGCCGTCCGGCACCAGTTGCCCGGCGGGGTCCAACAGATAGACCTCCGTGCCCGGCAAGGGCGCGCCAATGGGCAGGACGTTCCGTCCTCCATTCGCCGAATACGCCGGGCCCACTTCGTAGGTCAGGACGCCCACCGTGGTTTCCGTGGGCCCATAATGATTCAAAATCCTACTTTCCGGACGCAGGCTCCGAATGGTTTCGAGCAAATCCGGCGGGCAGGATTCCCCGCCGAGAATGAGCAGGTTTCGCGGAATGAGATTTCGCGGTTCGCTCACTTCGAGCAACGATTTCAAATGGGACGGGACAATCTTGAAACAGTCGGCCGGATAGGCGGCAAAATATCGGCTCAATCCCACGGGGTCAGTGGCCAATTCCCGCGGAATCACGTCGACACAGCCGCCAAAGGCCAGAGCCGGAAAGATCATGGTATTGCCCAGATCCGCCGCGAGGGAAGAGGCCGTGGCGCAACGGGGCGCGGGCGGAAGTTTCATGACACTCCAGACGCCGCGGCAATAGTTCACCAATTGACGATGCTCCACGCACACTCCTTTGGGCGCCCCGGTCGTTCCCGAGGTATAAATAAGATAGGCGAGGTGCCTCGGTTGCAGAGCGCTCGTGGGATTGGTCTCGCTGGCGCCCGCGATTTCAGCGTCGTCCAGGAAAAGGGCGTCGATGCCCATCGCGGCGATCTCATCTTCGAACAATCGATCCGCCACCACCAGCGTCGCGCCCGCGTCACTGAGCATGGCCTGGCGGCGCTCCCTCGGAAAAGTCGGATCCAGGGGAAGGTAGGCGGCGCCGGCTTTCAGGATGCCGAGCAAAGCCACGATGGAGCGGGGAGACCTCTCCACCAGGAGTCCCACTCGCGCTTCGAGGCCGACGCCTCTCGCCTGGAGGGCATGCGCGACCTGATTGGCTTGGCAGTTCAATTCAGCGAAGGTCAAAACGGAGTCTCGATGCTGGACGGCCGCGCGCTTCGGATTCCGACGGACCTGTTCTTCGAAACACTCGATAAAAGTTCTTTCCGGCTCGAGTTCCGGGTGCGCGGAGGTCCGGGCGCGGGCGAGCAGGCCAGCTCGCTCGGAATCAGAAATGAAGTCGAGCCGGTTCAATGGGGTCTGCGGAGCGGCGATGGCCTTCTCCAGCAGCATTTTGAAGTGCGTCAGAAACCGGCGGGCGGTGCCTTGCTCGAAGATGTCGGCATTGTAGGTCAGGGTGAAGGAGACGCCGTCATCGCCCTCTTCAATCCAAAGGTTCAGATCAAACTTGGCGGACTGGTAGTCCACCTTGAAACGTTTCATCGCCGGAGGCACCGTCTGCTGAGCCAGTAGGACCTGATAGAAAGGATGGATGCTCAGCGTCCGCGGCGGATTCAGTTCCTCGATCAACCGCTCGAAGGGGAGTTGCTGGTGATTCAGTGCCTCTTGCACCACCTTTTTCACCTGCTCCAAAAACTCGAGAAAAGGCATTTCGCCATGCAACTGGGTCCGCAGCGGCAAAGTGTTCGTAAACAGCCCGATGACTTTCTGAAAGTCCCGTTTGTTGCGATTGGCCACGGGCATCCCCACGATCAGGTCCGTCTGGCCTGAATAGCGAAAGAGGAGCGTTTTGAAGGCCGTCAGCAGGACTTGGTACAGCGTGGCGCCTTGTTCCCGGCAAAAACGGTTCAGTTCCGACTGCAGCGCCGCCGGGAGATCCATTTCCTCCATCGCGCCCGCATAGCTCATGACGAGGGGGCGTGGCCGATCCAACGGCAGGGCCAGCGGCTCGGAAACATCCCGGAGCTGTGTTTTCCAGTAGTCCAGGCTCTGCCGGTATCCCTGGCTTTGCATCCACTCCGTCTCCCAGCGGACAAAATCCACGTACTGAAATCCCGGCTCGGGCAGGGCTGCGCGCTGCCCCCGGGAGAGGGCGGCGCCGATCGCCACCAGTTCCTCCGCAAAAATCATGTTCGACCAGCCATCGGAGACCAAATGGTGGGGCGTGAAGAGGAAGAGGTACTCGTCCTCGGTGAGGCGCACCATCGCGCAAAAAAGCAGCGGCCCGTGGACGAGGTCGAACCGGCGCCGGCCAATAGCCACGGCAATCCGTTGCGCTTCCGGTTCGCGATCTCCGGCGGGTAACTCCCGCAAATCATGGAACTCCACGCGAATGCCTGAGGCTTGGTGGATGATTTGCACCGGGGCGCCATCGACGTTCTCGAAGGTCGTCCGCAAAATGGGATGCCGCCGCGCCAGTTCTGCCAGCGCTGCTTCCAGGCGTGCGGGATCCTGCGGTTCCGAGGTCTGGATGCGGATGGAAAGCGGGTTGTTGTAGACCCCGCTGTCCGGGGCGAGCTGGCACAAGAACCAGACACGCTTTTGCGCACTGGAAAGGGGGTAGGGCGTGCCCAGTTCCAAGGCCATCGCGACCGGCGTGGTCGCCCCCTTCTTTCCCCCCATTTTCGCGACCAAGGCCCGGATCTTGTCGGGGGGGAGGGAGGCCAGCCGGGATTTCAGATCGGGATTCATCTCAGCGATGGCGTCACTCGCAGGTGATGACGATCTTTCCCACGTGTTTGGCGCGCGAGATGTAGTTGAGAGCTTCACCGATGCGGGCGATCGGAAAATTGGTGTGCGGGACCGGCCGGAAGTGCTCCTGGCGCAGGTGTTCGGCGATTTCCTTCATCAGCGCTTTCATCCGGGGCAGGTCCATGACGAACAGGCCCAGATCGATCGAGGTAAAGCTCAACCCGTTTTTGAATGGTCCGAGCGAGAGCGGGGCTCCGGCCGCGATGTCCTTCTTGTCGACTTGGATGAAACGGCCAAAGGAACGCAAAATTTCGAGCCCCTTGGTCACGGCTTCCCCGGACAGGGTATTCAAAATTACATCGACTCCCTGCCCCTGCGTGAGGTCCCGGATTTGTTGGGCAAAATCCGTCGAGCGCGAATCCATGGGGTGTTCGATGCCCATGGAGCGCAACAGGTCCCGCTTTTCGTCCGAGCCTGCGGTCGCATAAATCTCCGCGCCGAGCCACCGGGCAATTTGGATCGAAGCCATGCCCACCCCCCCGGTGGCCGAATGAATCAGAACCCGCTCGCCGGGCTGCAACCGAGCCACATGATGCAGCCCGTAGTACGCCGTGGCGAAAACCGTGGGAACTCCGGAAGCGTCCGCAAACGTGAGGTTCTTTGATTTCGGGACCGCCTGTTCGACCATGATATTCAGGGTGGTGGCGAAGTGGCAGTTCTCCCGGATGCGATCCGGCAGGACGTGTCCCGCCGAGAGCCCGAAGAACTCATCGCCCGGTTTGAACTCGTCCACGCCTTCGCCGCAGGCGAGCACTTCGCCGGCGCAGTCCGAACCCATGATGGATGGGACGCCCGGCGTGGCCGGATACATGCCCATCGCAATCATTAGATCGCGGAAGTTCAAGCTGTAGCTGCGCACGCGCACCTGTAGCTGGCCGGGGCCCGGCGGTTCCAGTTCCATGGGGCGGAAACCGATGCTCTCAAAATTGCCCGGCGTGCCCGCGACGCAATAAACAGGATTCCCCGCTTTCAGTGACGCTGCGGGATCGAGTGTCGTTCGCGCGGGCGGTGGCGCCGCGGGCTTCTTGTGGCCGACTAGTTTGCTGATGAGTTGAGCCCGCTTTTCGGGCGAAAGGTCGGAAATGCGCTGGATTGGATTCGCCATGACGATCAGTCCTCCAGCGCCGTGATCAACTCATCGAGAGTGTCTTCATTCGTCATGCCCACGAGAAGCTCCAGCACCGTGGCGGCCAGAGTTCGGATGGTGGAATTTCCGGTAAAGGACTCCATCGGGAGTTCCCCCTGGAAGGCTTCGGAGATATTGGCCACGGTCTGCACGGCCAGCAGGGAATTGCCGCCCAATTCGGTGAAGCGGTCGTTGACCCCAATCTGGGAGATGCCTAAGACGCCCTGCCAGATCTCGGCGATGGCTGATTCAATTTCATTCTCGGGGGCCACGTAAGGAGTGGAAAGCGCCGGGCGGGGATGCGCCGGCTTGACCAAGGCTTTGTCTTCGCGGTGGGCCGCTCTCCGCTCGATCTTCTTCTTCACATTTTCGAACTCTTCATCCAGCAGCACATACATATCGCGAGTGCTGATGATGACTTGGGGAAGGGAAAGCGCCGTCATCACGCGGCTGAAGGCATCCTTTCCTTCATCTGGAAGAATGTAGTCCGGGCGGATCGCTCGCTTCTTGGTCGAGAGGACCGAGGGCGTTTCCACGGCGTCACCATCCGCCTCCCCCGTCTCTTCCCCGGCGACCAACGCGGCCATATTCTTCAGCCCGTAGCGCTCTACTTCGAGGCAGATTTTTCCGTTCGCATCAAAGAGCGTCACATCGAAGAGCAGGGTATCATCTCCCGGTTTAAATTCCTGCGCGAGCCGGATGTGGCTGAAGAGCGAAGTCGAGCGCACCGGAGCATGCAGTTTAATTCGGCGGTAGCTGAAGGGCAGATACTGCCCTTTGTCGACATCGCGAACCGGAGCGACGAACGCCATGTCCAGCAACGCCGGATGAAAGCGATACAGCTCCAGGTCGCCGGCGTATTCGCCGGGCAATTCCAAGGTGGCAAACCATTCTCCCCGGCCACCCGTGAGCCGCGTGTTCGATTTCCAACGCTGGCTCCATTGAACCTTGGAGCCCGAGCTTTCAGACGTCAGTTGGTCAATCAGCTCCGAGTGATTGAGCACGCGGGGAAACCGCGTGGCCCATTCGCCGGTATCGACGGGAACGGCAGCTTCGGGAGCGGCCAGGCGCACGGTCCCGAGGAAATGCTCCTGCCAGGGATCGGTCTCCGGATGGAACTGGGCCAACTGGCTTTTGAAGGAAAGGCGATACGACTTTTCGCCGGCCTCGGCAAATAAGCGGACACGCTTGGCCTGCCCCTTCGGAAACATCAAGGGCGCCAGAAAATAGAGATTCTCCAGGACCGGCAATTGGGCGGCATTTTGAATTTCGGCAAATTGATAGCACAACTCGAAGAAGGAAGTGCCGACCAGCGTCGGGACGCCCGCAATCACGTGTTCCTTGATCGCCCAATCGGCTTCGGGATCCAGCAGCACGTCGTAAATTTCCTCCGCGCCGTTCTTGCTGACCAATTGCAGACATGGCGCAGCCTGCCGCCGGCTCAGCTTCTGCAGCCCGAGCGTCTTTTCCACGACACTCTCCTCCCAGCGCGCCGCCATGCCGACTTCGTTCCAGCCCGCCCAATTCAGCGAGACAAACCGGCCCGGGTGGGTCTGGTTCCGGTACTGGGCAAAGGCATCCATGAAGGAGTTGCCGGAGCAGTAGTCGACCCGGCCGATTTCCCCCAGATAGGAGGTCACGGACGAGAAGAGCGCGATGAAGTCCACGGCTTCATCTTTGAAGAGTCGGTCGAGCACCAGCGTGCCCGTCACTTTCGCCGAGAAGACGGCGTCGGCCATTTCCCGCGTTTTGAGTGAGATGATGCCACCGCCGGCAATTCCGGCGGCATGGATTACGCCGTCAATCCGGCCAAAGGCGCGGCGCACGGATTTGACCACGGCCTCCATCGCAGGCAAATCCGCGCTATCCGCCGGAGCCAAGGTCACGGTGGCTCCCAGTTCTTCCAGTTTGAGCACCGCGGTGATTTTCTCGCTGGTCGGATCCTCGGGCGGGTGAGTTGCCAGCCACTGGTCCCACTCGACCCGATCCGGCATATTCGAGCGGTAGTTCAAGATCAGCGTCGCCTTTACCGATTCGGCAATCTGGCGCGCAAAGAGCAAACCCAGCGCCCCCAAACCGCCCGTGATGAGGTAGACGCCGCCCTCTTTCAGCGCCGGGGCCAACCCTTTTTCCGCAGGGTCAAGGTAGAGTTGCTCAAAGGTCTCCGTCCAACGGTGTCCATGGCGATAGGCCACCACGGTTTCGACGGAGGGCAACTGGGCTTCCTCGATCAGCTGCATCGCTACTTTTCCGCGTTCCGCATCCGAATCGGGCAGGATGAGATCCGCAAAGCGCGATTGAATGATTTGAAACTCCTTGGCGATGACCCGGCAGGGCCCGAGAGCCAGCGCTTTCTCTGGCCGGCGGATGCGCTCGCCGGTGACGTCAAACAAGCCATTGGCGCCGATCACGATTCTCAAATCGTTCAGGACGTTCTGATTAATGAAAGCCTGCTGGACGTACAAGGTGCTGAGGAAGCTCAGAGCCTGGCGCCGTTCCACTTGGTCCAGGCTGGGCGCTTCATCGTCCTCGTCGATATTCCATAAATGAATGACGCGGCGCGGACGAAGGCCGGAGGCCTTGAGGTCAGCGATCAAGGATTCGTAATCCTCCTTGGCCGCGGGGCGGATGGCGTATTCCGTCACACTCTTTCGGAAATAGGCCTCACCCGGCTCGACTTGGACCACCGTGGCGCCGAGTTCGCCCAGTTTCTGAATAACCGCTTCCCCCATTTTGAAGCGATCCTTGAACACAACCCAGACGCTGTCCGAAACTTGTTTCGACGCCGAGTCCTTGGCCACGTTCATCTGGCGCACCAGCGATGGTTCCAACGTGCGCTTCCACGCTGGCAGATAAAACCAGTCACCGAGATCGGGCTTCTTCTTTTTCTGCACCGGCTTCGTCCCCGCATGGTTTTGGGAGAAATCCAACGCAAACGTCTGCCGATCGAAGGGGTAACCCGGGAGGGCGACCCGGCGCCGGCTGCGCCCGCCATAGAGCTTGAGCCAGTCGATGGGTTTGCCCGCCGCCCAGAGGCGGCCGACTGCGCCCATTACTTCCTCGCCGTCATTCGTTTTTTCCGCCTCGGTCCGCATGGAGCCGACCGCGATGTGGGGCGCACTTGCCTCGAGGTGAGCTTTGAACGAGGACTCGAGGGAGTGCCCGGGGCCCGACTCCAGCAGCACCCAGCGATTTTCATCCTTCAGGATGGTCTCCGTGGCGTCGGTGAAGCGGACGGCCCGGCGCACGTGCTGCACCCAGTAGTCGGGATTCGTCGCTTCGGCCTTCGTCAGCCATTGGCCGGTGACCGTCGAGGCCACGCGAATCGTCGGCTCATGCAGCTTGACCGACTGGAAGAACTTGGCGAAGGCCGGCAGAGCGGGCTCCATCATCGCCGAGTGGAAGGCATGGGAAGTGGCGAGCCGCTTGTGAAAGATATTCTTCGCCTTGAGGGTTTTTTCCAGGGCGGCGATTTCCGGGGTTGGGCCGGCGATCACCGTCAGCTTGGGGCTGTTGACCGCCGCGACTTCCAGCGAATCGGGGAGATAACGGAGAACCTCCGCCTCGGGCGCGAGGATGGCCAGCATGGAGCCTCCCGGGAGATCCTGGATAAGCTTTCCACGTGTCGCGACGGCCCGAAGGGCGTCTTCGAGCGAGAAAACTCCGGCCAGGCAGGCGGCCACATACTCACCGACGCTATGGCCAACCATGGCATCCGGTTTGAGTTCCCACGACATCCAGAGCTTGGCCATCGCATAGCTGGTCACAAACAAAGCCGGCTGGGTGATGTAGGTCTGGTTCAGTTTCTCTGCCGCCGCTTCCCGGGCATCGATCGGGGCGAACAGGATGTCGCGCAGATCGAGACCGATGACGGTTTGCAGGATCCTACAGCAACGGTCCACGCTCTCCCGATAGACCTCATAGGATTGGTAAAGACCGTGCCCCATGGTGAGGTACTGGTTTCCCTGGCCGGGGAAGGCGAAGAGCAACAGTCCTTCATCGCTTTGGCTTACGGTATCCGCCACGCCCGCTCCGGGGCCGCCGCTGAGACGGGCGAGCAAGCTCTCGCGGTTGGTAAAGGCAATGCTGCGGCGATGAGCAAACGCCTTGCGGCCCATCTGGCAGGTAAAGGCGACATCGTGAACCTCCAACTCCGGAGCCGTCTCCAGGCGCTGGCGAAGGTTGGATCCCATTTTGTCCAAGGCCTCGCTCGTTCGGGCGGAGAGGAGGAGAACATTATGTGCTGGAGCCGGCTCCGGCTGGGAGCTGACCTCTTGCGGCGGTTCTTCCAGAATCAGACACGCATTCGTCCCGCCCACGCCAAAAGAATTCAACAATCCACGCAGCGGCACCCCATTGCGCGGGAGATCGAGCAAGCCGGTGTTCACGAAAAAGGGACTCTCCTCAAAAGAGATTTGAGGATTTGCGGACTTGTAGTGGAGCGAGGCCGGGAGCTTCCCACTCTTTAAGGACCAGGCGCATTTGATGAGGCCAGCGATCCCGGAAGCGACATCGGTGTGGCCGATATTCCCTTTCACGGAGCCGAGCGCACAAAATTGTTTGTCGCTCGTGTAGTTGCGAAAAGCCTTCGTTAGTGAATTCACCTCGATGGGATCGCCCAGCGCGGTGGCGGTGCCATGCGCTTCCACAAAGGCGATGGTCCGCGGATCGACCCCGGCGGATTCGAGGGCCTCAATGGCCACCTCGACCTGGCCATGCACACTGGGCGCGGTATAGCCAATTTTGTTGCTGCCGTCATTATTCACGGCGCCACCCCGGATGACGGCATAAATATGGTCCCGGTCGCGCAGGGCATCTTCCAGGCGCTTGAGTAAGACCACGCCCACGCCTCGACTAAAGACGGTCCCGTTGGCTCGGGAATCGAAGGGGCGGCATTTTCCGTCCTTCGATTCCATCCCCCCTTCCTGGAAGAGATAGCCCTTTTTCTCTGGAATCTCGATGGTGGCTCCGCCGGCCAGGACCATGTCACACTTAAAATCCAGGAGGTCATTCATCCCCAGAACGGTGGCGACGAGCGACGTGGAACAGGCGCTTTGCACATTCACACTGGGGCCGCGCAGGTTCAGTTTATAGGAGACGCGCGTCGTGAGGTAATCCTTGTCATTCCCGATGACGACCGAGGCGCCGCTGGCGTATTTCGCAATTTCCGGATGGTTATCCACCCGGCCCAAGTGCCAGTTGGTGCCGACTCCACCATAGACGCCGATTCTGGCGTCGGTCTTGCCCGGGTCATAACCGGCATCTTCCAAGGCATGCCAGGCGCACTGGAGAAAATGCCGTTGCTGAGGATCGAGCACCTCGGCATCCCGTGGTGTGAAACCAAAGAAAGCGGCATCGAATTCGGCCGCTCCGCCAATCACGCCCCGGGATTTTACATACTGCGGAGAGTGGAGAATCTCCGGAGCGACTCCAGCCTCGAGCAATTCCTCATCGCTGAACGTGCTAATGGAGTTCACCCCATTCTTGAGGTTTTCCCAAAATTCCTTGGTGTCCGCCGCGCCCGGCATCCGACACGCCATCCCGATGATCGCAATCGAGTTCTTCTTAATATTTTGGTCCATGGTGTTGATTTTGAAGGGGGGCTCCTCGCTACGACCGCCGTCTGGTCCGCTCCTGGCGCATCTGGGCGCGCTTGGCCATGTCGGCCGAAACTTGATTGCTGCTCGTGCTGCCGCTGCTTAAGTGCGCGGCCAGACTCCGGATGGTGGAATGCTGAAAAAGGTCGATATTCGAGACCTTCAGCTTCATCTGATCGTCGATCATGGCCTGCAGCCTGACCATCAGCAGCGAGTGGCCGCCGACGTCGAAAAAGTTGTCGTCCAAACCGAATTTGGAAGTGGCCAGGAGCTCCTCCCAGATGCCCGCCAGAGTGCGCTCGAGGTTGTTCCCGTAGTTGCGTTCCAGTTCCAGATCGAGCCCTTTGCGATAGGAGGGCCGGGGCAAAGCTTTAAGGTCGATCTTGTTATTCGGCAGCAGGGGAATGGAGTCCAATTCCACGAAGTGCGCCGGCACCATGTAGTCTGGAATTTGCTGTTTTAAGTAAGCGCGAAGTTCGCCCTCACTCGGTCCGGAACTCTCTCGATACAACAGATACGCCACCAGGCGGCGATCATCCAGGTGGTCTTCCCGAACGATGACCACGGCGTGCTTGATTTGCGGGTGCCGGATCAGGTTGTGCTCAATTTCTCCCAGCTCGATGCGGTAGCCCCGGACTTTCACCTGTGCATCCGCCCGGCCCAAAAACTCGATGGCCCCGTCAGCCCGGTAGCGCGCTAGGTCGCCCGTTTTGAATAGCTTGGCGTCTTTTCCATCCACGGATCGGGGATTGTTCACAAACCGCTCCGCCGTGGCCTCTGGCTTGTTTTTATAGCCCAGGGCGAGGGCCACTTCGCCGCCGATGTAGATTTCGCCAGTCATCCCGATGGGCGTGGGCTTCATGCGGTCGTCGAACAGGAACAGCTTCGAGTTGTGCATCGGGCGGCCAATCGGCACCAGCCGCCGGCGATCGTGGCGCTGGCACTCCCAATGCCCAACGTAAATCGAAGCTTCGGTCGGACCGTAGAGATTGTGCAACTCTCCGGCAAACGAGTCGAAGACCTGGTTTTGCAGCCCGGAAGAAAGCGCTTCCCCGCCCGAGAAGATGCGGCGGAGCGAGCGGCAGGAAGAAAGCATCCCGGAATCGGCAAAGGCTTTCAACGCCGAGGGCACAAATTGCACCTGGGTCACACCGTGATGGCAGATCAGCTCGGTCAGGGTCTCGGCTCCCTGCAAAGTCTCCCGCCTCCCCAAGACCAACTGCGCCCCGGAAATCAAGGGAAGGAAGATTTCCCAAACCGAGATATCGAAATTAATGGATGTCTTGTTCAGGACTTTGTCGTCCGCCGCCAGCGAGAAGCGGTGCTTCATCCAGAGCACATAATTGCACGCGCCACGGTGGGGAACCATCACCCCCTTGGGCTTCCCGGTGGAACCCGAGGTATACATCAGGTAAACGAGATGCCCCGGATCGACGTCGTTCGCCGGATTTTCGCTCGATTCGGAGGCCAACTGCCCGGATTCCAAATCGATCCAGATAAAGTCCGCCTCGTAGCGCAGGTTCGCTTCGCGCAGCGATTCCTGGGACACAATCAAGTTCACGCCGGATTCCTTGATGATGTAGGCAATCCGATCCATGGGATAGTACGGATCGAGCGGGAGGTACGTCCCTCCGGATTTCATGATCGCCAAAATGGTCACGATGAGGTCCGGAGACATCTCCATGCTTACGCCGACGGGCTGTTGTGCCGTCACCCCGCGGGCGATTAGATAATGCGCCAGTTGATTGGCTCTGCGATTGAGCTCGGCATAGGAAACCTCCTGGTCTTCGAAGGCGATGGCGATGCGGTCCGGAGTTTGCACGGCCTGCTCTTCCACCAGGCGATGGAGACACCGCTCTCTGGCGTTTTCAAAGGCGGTTTGGTTCCAGTCCTCCAGGATGAGGCGGCTTTCGTCCGCCGAGGTTAATTCATAATCTCCCAGCTTCTTGTCCGGTTCCTCCAGCACCGCGTGGAGCAGGCTGGCATACTGCTGGAGAAACCGGCGCATGGTGTCCGGCGCGAAAAGGTCCGTATTGTAAGTCAGCCGCAATTCGCAGCCTTCGCCGGGTGGCTGCTGATGGACGTCGAGCGTGAAATCGTACTTGGCGCTGACATTGCCGTCCTCGACGACCCTCATTTTCAAGTGGTCGTCCACCGAACCGCTGAAAAGCGATTCGTGGAGTGCGAACATGACTTGAAAAAGCGGCGTCCGGCTGAGGCTGCGCTCGGGTTTGGACACCTCCAGGATGCTCTCAAACGGCACTGCTTGATGCTGGAACGCCCGCAGGCTGGCATCCCGGACCTGACTCAGCAGTTGCTGGAAGGAGTGGCCGCGATCCAGCCGCGTCCGCAAAACGATGAGATTGGTAAAAAATCCAAGGAGCGCATGGGCGTCCGGGTGCAGACGATTGGCCACCGGACAGCCCACCAGGATTTCATCCTGATTGGAGTAGCGATGAAGCAAATAGGCGAAGGCGGCGAACATCGTCATGAACGGCGTCGCTCCCAATTTTCGGCTCACCGAGAAGAGTTGCTCCGACTCCTCGGCCGACAGGAAAAGGCTCTCGCGGGCGCCCCGGAATGATTGCAACGCGGGGCGGACGAAATCCGTAGGGAAACTCAGGTTCGCGTTGCTGCCCTGAAGTTCCTCCCGCCAAAAAGCCGCTCCCTTTTCTTTTTCCACGTCGCTCAACGAGTTTTCGAACCACGCCAGGTAGTCGAGATATTGCGGGATACCCCGTGGCGGTTCGTGGGCGCTCTTGGTCCGGAGAGCACGATAGCGATCCACGAATTCTTCGGAAAATACTGAGATGGACGATCCATCGAAAATCGCGTGATGAACGGTCATCAACAGTTCCGCGCGATTTTCGGGACAACGAAGGAGCGTGAAACGATAGAGGGGCCCGTGATCGAGGGAAAACTTCCACTCACTTTCCGTTTGCTTCAATCGCGCCGTTTCGCGGGCGAGCGCTTCGGGAGTGAGGGCGGTGAAATCGATGTTCTCGATTCGGGGTTCCGCCTGGCCGGCTTCGATCTTCAAGACCGGTTCGCTGTTCTCCGTCTGGATCACGGATCGCAGAATCGCGTGGCGGCCAATCATTTCGCCCAGAGCGGTGGCCAGGGCCGCCTCATCAAGCTCCCCCTCGAAACGAAGCGAAAACTGGATGTTGTAGGCGGTGACTTCCGGGATCCGCTGGGTCAGGAGCCAAAGACTCCGTTGGTTGGCGCCACAACGCCCGGACGAGGCAAATGACGGTTCCAGCGGTCGGAGATGGCCGGGATGCACTTCGCTCTCTTTTCCGGTCAAAATTTTAGCCAGACGCGAAGGCGTCGGGTGCTGGAAAAAATCCTGATAGCTGATTTGGCTTTTCAGCACTTCGGCGATTTTTGAAATCGCGGAGGCCACCTTCAATGAGTTGCCGCCCAAATCGAAAAAGTCGTCGTCCGCCCCGATACCCTCGACGGCGAGAATTTCTTCCCAGATGCGGACGAGTTGCTTTTCTCGAACGGTGCGCGGCGCCGCGATGGCATACCCGAGATTCGGGCGCTCCCGCCCGGGCGCAGGCAGCTTGGGACGGTCGACCTTACCATTGGCGAGCACGGGAATCGAATCCAGGACCACGATGCGCTCGGGAATCATGTAATCCGGGAGACTGGCGCCGAGAAATTGGCGCAATTCCGCCACCGAGGCGTAGCGCGCGCCATGAAACATAACCCATGCGACCAATCGTTTCGACAATTCCCGGTCCGTCTTTTGGGCGACGACGGCTTGCCGCACTGCCGGATGCCGGAGGAGCGTTTCTTCGATCTCGCCACATTCGATGCGGAAACCGCGAATCTTCACTTGGGAATCCCGGCGCCCCGCAAACAGCAATTCACCTTTCGAATTCAGTTTGGCCATGTCCCCGGTCTTGAACAGCCTTTCCGGGCAACTCGCATCGAACGGGTTGGATTGAAAACGCGTCTCCGTTAGCTCCGGCCGATTCACGTACCCTTCGGCCACCCCTGGTCCACAGATGCAAACCTCCCCTTCTTCGCCGGGGGGCACCTCCCGCATCTCCTCATCCACCAAGTAAATTCGGCTTCCCTGAATCGCCTTACCCAAGGTCACAGGCTGGCCGGGCCGGAGCGCCCCGGCGGTGCCATTGGCCGTTGCCTCGGTGGGACCATAAAGGTTCCAGATCGGCAGCTCTGGCCAGGTCTTCCAGGAGTTTTCCAGTAAGGCGGCCGGGATGGCCTCGCCTGACAGAAAAACACATTTCGGACCTGGAATGGTCTGGGATGCTTGAGCCAGGGACGCGGCGAACGTGACCAATTCGTTCCAAAGAGTGGGAACGCAATAGATTCCAAATTCAGGATGCTCGGCATACCACGCCAGCAGGCGGCCGGGCTGCCGAACCAAATCACGGGGGAAAACGTGCAACGTCCGACCGAGCAGCAGGGGAGTGTAAAGTTGCGTCACTCCTGCCGCAAAGCACATCGAGGCGGTGAGCGGTAGATCGGTCTCGCCGGCTTGTGCTCTCAGATGCTCGCGATGCCACGTCAGATAGTAGGAAAGACTACGATGGGAAATCGCCACACCTTTGGGAATTCCGGTGGAGCCGGACGTATAAAGAATATAGGCGATTTGCCCCGCCTCCACCGATACCCCCGGATTTTCCATTAAGGGTTCCTGGATTTCCGGAAAAACGAGACCTTCGCCCGGCGCGCTCGGTGCCACTCCGCACCCCAGCATTTCCATCAAAGTCTCCTGGTCGAGGACCAGCGAGACCTCGGCGTCATTCAAGATGCGTTCGATACGCTGTTTCGGATAGGACGGGTCCACTGGCACATAAGTGCCTCCCGCTTTTAGGGTTCCGAGAATAGCTAGCGGTGTTGCAATGCCCGGATCCAGGCAGATGGCCACCCGCGACCCAGGGACGATCCCCCGCTTCATGAGATGCCAAGCCAACCGATTGGCCCAATGATTCAACTCTCTATAGTGGAGCAGGCTGGAACCATGCTGGACGGCAATCGCATTCGGATTGTTGCGTGCAGCCAGTTCAAACTCCATCTGCACCGGGGGCCACGAAAGGTTATGCACGGTAGTTCTTCGCGCGAAAGCGCTGCTAGGAGATTGCGATGTAGGGCTCGCCCCAAAGTGCTGGGCGAGTATAAGTCACCTCTCGGCGTCACTGTGAAAAGTGACGCCTCAGTGCGTTAGGAAATTAAGTAATCTCGCTTCCAAAAAGCGAGCCGCGTCGCAAGGCGAACGCGGCTCGACATTCAAAAACGCGGAAACTCTAATTATTTGCCGCGGATAATCTGCTTGATCGCACCCTTGTGCTCGTGGGCGATGCCCGTCACTTTTTGCGCGTGGTTTTGGTCGCGGACGTGGTATCCCACAACGCTGTGAATGGATTGTCCATTCTTCACATGCTTGATCAGCGTGTGAACTTTCGCTTTGATTGCGGGGTTTTTGGTGTGTTCGCCAATGATTTGGTCGATGGTCTTTTTGCCATGCAGCACGCCATGGACGTGGCCAAGAATCTTCTTGGTGAGGACAGGGTCAGTCGTGAAACGAGCGATGATTTTTTCTGCCTTAGTCATTGTGGGTATTATTTGAGTTGGAACGCCTCTCTCAATGTGGATGAAATCCACGTCCGTGGTTTAAGTGGATTGAAGGGAGAGCGTCAAGGCGAAAAATAAATTTTCTGCCACCCAAATTTACCGAAATCCAGGGAGCCCCTTCTCTGTGTGACCGCGCCAGAAAGCATGAGGATCTCTCTTGGATCAGAGTGGTCAAAAAGGCGGCACCTTGGCCCCCATTCACCCGGCGTTCCGCAACCACGCCAGCAGGATTTCGGTGGAGAACCACCGGACCCGGGGCGGCGCGGTGCCGGGCGGCAGCGCACAGGCGGTCGCCGCACGATATTTTTCCAGAACGCTTAGTTCACAAACGGTCCATGGTTGTGGCATCGGCAGATCAAATTGCGCATGCTCGAAGACCGGACTGCATTTGACGGCGAATGACGGCAATGCAAATTGCAAACCCAGGCCAATTGCTTTCACCACCGCCTCTTTGCAGGACCAGAGCGAGTAAAACGCGGACAGCACGTCCGGCTGTTTTTCCAACCATGCGATCTCATCTCGGTGAAAACAACGCGGCCCCAGCTGGTGAACTCCGATCGGTCGAATTTGCTCAATGTCCACGCCCACCGAACGCCCCACGCTAATTCCGAGCAATAAGTGATCGGCTGAATGGGAGACACTAAACTGCCAATCCTCGTTCTCTGGAATGGCCCGTGCGTCCGGTTGAGCACGAGCCAGCAGCGGTTTTCCCGCCGGAGTTTGTGCAAAGGCCAGTTGCTTGGCTCTCCGCCCCGTGTAAGCGCTCAGCAAGATCCGAAGCACACCTCGTGAAGCCACCGAGCGAACGCGATCCGTTTCGCTAAAATACCGCTGGCTCCGTGCCACTTCTTCGACCGATAGAAAAGATTCCAGCAGGTTCAAATGCGGCCGCAATTCAGCCATGTCGACCAGGAACAAGTGAATCTCATCGCATGGAATCGGGAGGTTCATGGGTCGAGATCGGGACGCAGGTATTTCATGGAACCAGGAAGCCGTCGACCTCTTTACAAGCCCGGCATCCCCGAAATTTTCCGCGACATATGTCCACCGTTACGGCCGAAAGTTGCACCAATCCATGCACCGGATCCACTCACTGGATACTGATGGCCGCCGCGCCTACTCCCGCGGCTCCGTGTGCCACAAATTTCGCACCAGGAAATCCATCCGCCGGCGGCTCCCGTACGGCGTCTCCGCCGCGCCGTGGTTCGATCCCGCCACTGTGAGGAGTTCATAGTCCTTGTTCGCCCGCTGCAGCGCCGCCGCCACCTGCATCGTGCTCGCCGGATCCACGTTGGTATCCAACTCGCCGACCACGAGCAGCAGTTTCCCCGTGAGCTTCGCGGCATGCGTGACGTTGGAGTTGTCCGCGTACCACGGCCCGACCTCGCCCAGCCACGCTTCATTCCACCAAATCTTGTCCATGCGATTGTCGTGGCACCCGCAATCCGCCACACCCACCTTGTAAAAGTCGCCAAAGTGCAGCAGCCCCGCCAGGGCGTTCTGTCCGCCGGCGCTGCCGCCATAGATGCCCACGCGCGTGAGGTCCATCCATGGACGCGAGGTCGCCGCCGCCTTCATCCAGGCGATGCGATCCGGGAAACCCGCATCCTTCAGATTCCGCCACGCCACATCGTGAAACGCCCGGCTCCGCCAATTCGTTCCCATCCCATCGATCTGCACCACGATGAACCCGAGCTCGGCGATGGAGTGCTGCCGCAGCTGCCGTCCCCATTCCTTTGGCACAAAGAACCCGTGCGGCCCCGCGTAAATCTCCTCCACCACCGGATACTTCTTCGCCGGGTCAAAATTCGAGGGCCGGTAAATCACCCCGTAAATATCCGTCTTCCCGTCGCGCCCCTTCGCCACAAAGCGCTCCGGTGCCGTCCAGCCTGCCGTCAAAAGTGGCCCGGCCTCCGCCTTCTCCACCGCGCACACCAGCTTGCCCGTCTCCGCATTGCGCAGCTCCGTCACCGGTGGCAGGTCCACGCGCGAATACGTATCCAGCAGCCAGCGTCCATCCGGCGAAAATTGCCACGTGTGCGTGCCGTCGCCTTCCGTCAGCAGCGCAAACCCGCTCCCGTCAAAATTGACCCGCGCGAGGTGCACGTAATACGGATCCTGCCCGTGCACGATCCCGGCCACGCGCACCCACAGCTGCCGCTTCGCCTCATCCACGCGCTCCACGCCGCGCATCACCCATTCGCCTTTGGTGATCTGGTTTTTCAGCGTTCCCGTTTTGGCATCAAAATTGTAGAGATGATTCCACCCATCCCGCTCACTCGCCCACAACAGATCGCCCGCTTCCGTCCAGCGCGACCACGTCTTCTGCGAGTAGTCCACAAACGTCGCGCTTTTCTCCTCCACCAGCGCCCGGGCGGCCCCGGTGTTCGCGTCCACGGCGACGATGCGCAGCACCTGATGCCCGCGCTGATTGAACAAAAACGTAAACTGCGAGCTGTCCGGCGCCCACCGCAGGTCGGAAAGATCCCACGGATTCTTGAACAGAGCCTCGTCCACCGGAATCGGCTGACGCTTGTTCAAATCAAACAACCGCGGACGCTCCACGGCGATGCGATCGCCGGGCTTGAGATAATTCTGCGTGTGCACCTTCGGCTGCACCTGATCCTTGGGCGATGATTCGATGAACGTCACCGGATGCTCCTGCGCCGGAATTTCCTGCAGGCACACGAGGTGTGCGCCATCCGGCGAAATCAGCATGGGCTCTTTGTAGTGATCCTCCGGCTTCCCGTCGCGCGTGAGCGGAATCTCCTCATTCGTGTCCCGGTTCCGCAGCCACACATTGTTGTCGCGGATAAACGGCCGGTACGGCGACTTCGTCGCCATGGGCCGCCGCGGCGCTTCATCCCGGCGGCGCGGCTCGGTCTTCGGCACATTCCGCGTGCCATCGATGATCGCCTCGCCCCCGCCATCGCGCGCCTCATACACGCCCAGCGATTCGCCCGACGGCGTCTCCACCTGCCACACGTGCCCCGTGAACGTGTGCTGCTCATACTTATCGCCCGGCTTGATCGTCGCATACTTCTGCCGCCCACCCTCCGTGTTGATCCAAAAGCAGATGATGTCTGTCGCCGTCTTGTTGATGAAGGTGAGGTTTGTCTCGTCCGTACTATTCTTGCTCGGCCGCAGCCGCTCCAGCGGCGCGAGTGCCTGACCCACGAGATTCGGCGCCTGATACCCCGCCGTGCGCGTGCCCTTTTCACAATCGATCAGCACATTCTCCGACTTCCCGCCGCCCTGCTCCGCTCGATACCAAAACGCATTGTTCCCCGGCAGCCAGTGCGGCTCCACGTGCGCGCGCAGCACCCTGTTCTCCGTCCGCCGCCCCAGCGACATCGCACGCTCATAATCAGCCTTGGTGCCTTGGGCCATCAGCGGAGCCGCCGCGAGCGCCGCTGCGAGAATCAGGGAAAGGATACGCATGGAAAGGTGGACGTTATATCGAAAAAACCAGCAGGGAAGGCCGCAATCGGCGGCCAGGCGAATCGTCCGCGGAGGTGTGGGGACGAGAGGAGACCGTGGCGCGGTGGTGGCGAGGAGACTCTTCTGGCTGAAATTCATGGTGCAAGAATGCCCTCTGCAAACGGGGCGTCTTGGCGTAAAGATCCCCGCCACGCGTGAAATCCGGCACAATTCTTCCCACCGTTTCCTTCTTGCCCGCCGACTGGCGAACGGCCGAGGCGCTGTTCGATCATTTGCCGGATACGGTTTTTTTTGTGAAGGACGCGGCGGGGCGTTACGTGGCCGTGAACACCTCTCTCGTCGCGCGTTGCGGGCTGCGGCATAAGTCGGAACTCATTGGCCGCTGTGTGGAGGAGGTATTCCCGCGCGATCTCGGGGTGGTGTTCGCGGCACAGGACGAACGTGTTTTGCGTTTACGCCGGCCACTCCACGATCACCTGGAGCTGCATTGGTATGCGCGCGGCAAACCCGGCTGGTGCCTCACCACGAAGCTGCCGCTGCGCGATTCCGAAAACCGGGTCGTTGGCCTCGCGGGGATCTCGCGTGATGTGCGCACGCCGGGCGAGCGCGACTCCATCCCGGCCACGCTGGTGACGACGCTGGAATTTCTCGAAGAGCATTTTGACGAACCGATCTCGGCGGCCCAACTCGCCCAGCGCGCGGGACTGTCGCCGGTGCGATTTGCGCGGCTGATCAAGCGCATCTATCGGCTCACGCCGATCCAATTGATCACCCAAACGCGCCTGACGGCGGCGGCGAGGTTGCTCACGGAGACGGATCGCAGCATTGCCGACATCGCGGTGACGTGTGGCTTCTATGATCATAGCGCGTTCACGCGGGCATTTCGCGCGGTCACTGGGCGCACGCCGACCCAATTGCGGATGAGCCGGGAGACGGCTTAATCTTCGAGCGCGCTGGGCCCCCGTTGTTCCAGGAAGTGGCGTATCTTCACGAACCCCTCCGCTTCAATTCGACGTCCCCACAATCCTCCCCTCCGCATCCCGGTATGTAATCGTCCCCGCCGGCGACTTGTACGCGGTCCCCGTGATGCGCCCATTCCCGTCCCGGTACGTCGTCGTATCCCCGGAGACCGACGCCGTCCCACTAATCCTCCCGCTTCCATCCCGGAATGTCGTGCGACCTTCAAACGTCGACGCATTTCCCGTGATCCGTCCGCTTCCGTCCCGGTAGGTCGTCGTCCCTGCCGGGGACTTGGAGGCCGTTCCCGTGATGCGCCCGCTGCCATCGCGATAGGTTGTCGAATCGCCGAAAGAGCTCGAACTGCCCGCGATCCTTCCGCTCCCGTCCCGCAGCGTCCCCTGGTAGTCCCGGTGAAAAGTTCCCTGTCCGGGCGAGGTGGACGTCTCCCGCGCCACTGAGCGGTCCGCCCGATATTCTCCTCGTTGAGCCGCTTGGCGTTCGCTCCGCTGCTCATTCGCCAGCTCCCGCTCCATGAGCGCATTGTTCGCCTCCTGCTGCCGCACGACCTGAGCCTCCCGTTCCCCGCGTGTCGCCACTCGATGCCCCGGCTCCTCCCATTGGGATGAGGACGGCTCACAGCCAACAAAAAGCAGACTGAGCAGGGTAGGGAAGAGAAGCAGCTTCACAGGTGGTGGTAGGATTGGTGGCGGTTTGACGCGCAAAACCCGGCACCTTATTCAGGGTAAGAACCTTCAAAGAGGAGTCCGGATATGCACTGGAGGGACGGAAATCGGGCGGCCTGGCGTGCCAGAGACGAAGCCCCGGCGAATCCGTACGAAAGGATGTCCAATTCCTGCGTGCAAGCGGCTGGACGTATCAATTTGGCGACAAAAAGTTTGACGGGGTGCGCGGGAGCCCGTTTCACTCCGCCCGCCTTTTTACCCGTCTTACCTCCGTCCACATGCCCAGCCAACACAAGGTTAACGTCGCCATCATCGGTCTCGGCTTTGGTGCCGAGTTCATCCCGATCTATCAGCGTCACCCGAACGCGAACATGTACGCGATCTGCCAGCGCGATCCCAAGAAATTGGACGCCGTGGGCGACGCGTTCGAAATTGAAAAGCGCTACACCGATTTCAAGGACGTCTTGAAGGACCCCAACGTCCACGCCGTCCACATCAATTCACCCATCCCGGATCACGGTTGGATGAGCATCGCCGCGCTCAAGGCCGGCAAACACGTGTCCTGCACGGTGCCCATGGCCACGAGCATCGCCGAGTGCAAGGAGATCGTCGCCCTCGTAAAAAAGACGGGCCTCAAGTACACCATGGCCGAGACCGTGGTTTACGCCCGCGAGTACCTCTTCATGAAAGAGCTGCTCGATACGGGCAAGCTCGGCAAACTCCAGTTCGTCCAGGCGAGCCATCAGCAGGATATGGACGGCTGGCCCAACTACTGGCCCGGCCTCCCGCCGATGTGGTATGCTACTCACTGCGTCGGTCCCGTGTCCGGCCTTGTCGGTGCGCCGGCGGAATACGTCAGCTGCTTCGGCAGCGGCACCATCCGCCCCGAGTTGGCGAAGAAGTACGGCAGCCCCTTCGCCGTCGAGACCGCGCATATCAAATACAAAGGCAGCGACGTCTCCGCCCGCATCATCCGCTCGCTCTTCGATACCGCCCGCCAGTACCGCGAGAGCATCGACGTCTACGGCAGCAAGGCGAGCGTCGAGTGGCCGCTCATCGAGCACCAGCCGCTCACCATGCACACGGCCAAGCTTCCCGAGCCGAAAATTCCGCAGCTCATCAAAACCCCCGATTTCGCCAAGCGTCTGCCCAAGCCGATTCAGGCGTTCACCACCGGTGGCGTCTACGGCAAGGGGAAGAAGAGCCACCTCAGCTTCACGCAGGGCGCGGGCCATGGCGGCAGCCACCCGCATCTCGTCAACGAGTTCGTCAGCGCGCTCGTGGAAAACCGCGATCCCTTCCCGAATGCCAAGCAATCCGCCAACTGGACCTGTGTCGGCCTGTGCGCCCACGAGTCCGCCATGGCGGGCGGCAAAATCGTGAAGCTCCCTTCGTTCACTCTCTAGTTTTTCGCCGCTCTCAGGATTCTAGAAAACTCTCTCTCCATAACAACCAACCCTACCTACAACACACATGTCTGCAAAAACTGAGGGCATCTCCTCCAATGCCAGCCGGCTCCTCTGGGCCGGATTCATGGCGATTCTCGCCGCCGGCGTCGGTTTCGCCGTTCGCGGCGGTATTTTCGATAACTGGGGAAAGGAATTCGGCTTCACCGCCACGCAACTGGGCGCCATCGGCGGCGCCGGTTTCACGGGCTTCTGCTTCGGCATCATCCTAGGCGGCGTGATTGTGGATAAGATTGGCTACGGCAAATTGGTCGCCGTCGCCTTCCTCTGCCACATCATCTCGGCCTTCGTCACCTTTGGGGCGACCAACCCGCAGAACGCGTATAACATGCTCTACTGGGGCATGTTCATTTTCGCGTATGCGAACGGCACGCTCGAGGCCGTGGCGAATCCGCTGGTGGCCACGCTCTACCCGAAGAACCGGACGCACTTCCTGAATATCCTCCACGCAAGCTGGCCCGCCGGCATGGTGCTCGGCACCCTCGCGGGTGGATACCTCGACGACGTTAAGCAGATTCACTGGAAGTGGCAGCTCGCCCTCTACCTCATCCCCACTGCGCTTTACGGTCTCATGTTCCTCGGCCAGAAGTTTCCGAAATCGGAAGCCGCCGAGAAAGGCGCCAGCCTTGGCGAAATGCTCAAGGACGTGGGCGTGCTCGGCTCGCTGGTCATTGCCGGCCTGCTGGCCCTCTTCTTTGGCGACATCCTCAAGGGCATCCTGACCCCGGACGGCGCAACTCCTGAAAAGGCGGAAGCCGCGGCGCAGACAGCCAAGTACATCGGCTACGGCGTCGGTGGCGTCATCGTCATCGGCGTGGGTGTGCTCACGCGCTTCTCCCTCGGTTCCATCCTCCTGTTCGTCCTGTTCATCACCCACTCGCTCATTGGGTCCGTGGAACTCGGCACCGATGGCTGGATTCAGAATATCACGGGCAACCTGTTCACCTCCGAGCAAGGCAAGTACCTGTTTATCTGGACCTCGGCCATCATGTTCGGCCTGCGCTTCTGTGCTCATTGGATTGAGAAGAATCTCAAGCTCTCTCCCATCGGTCTGCTCCTGATCTGCGCGTCGATTGCCTGCGTCGGCCTCCGTTTGGCCAGCGGCATGGAGACCTTCCTGATCGCGATGGTCGCCCTCGGTGTTTACGCGGTTGGTAAGACCTTCTTCTGGCCCACGATGCTGGCCGTTGCGTCTGACCGCTACCCACGCACGGGTGCCGTGGCCATCAGCATCATGGGTGGTATCGGCATGCTTTCCGCCGGCATGATCGGTGGCCCGGGCCTGGGCTACTGCAAAGACCGCTTCGCCGGTGAAGAACTCAAGACCGCCAATCCTGCGGTGTTCGACGAATATAAGGCTCCCAAGCCCAGCATGTTCCTGAACATCGAGTCCACCGCTGCCTTCGGCCTCGACGGCACGAAGCTTGGTGAGGCCAAGGACGCCAAGCAGCGGACGGATAAGCAGTCGCTCGTGGTGACTTCCGACCAAAAGGGCGACCGTCGAACGCTGATGACGGACTCCTACATCCCGTTGACGATGGCGGCCATTTACCTGCTCATCTTCCTCTACTTCAAATCGATCGGTGGCTACAAAGTCCTCCGTCTCGAGGATGAATTGGCCGAGGAAAAGAAGCACTAGGCCAACATCCGACAAGTCTTATCAACGGGGCAGAGCCAAAAGCTCTGCCCCGTTTTTCTTTTGGATCGAGGGACCTGGGCGCCCCCACCACGGGCTCGCAGGAAGCACTTTGGCCCGGTGAGAATTGACGTTGCTCGACTGCTCTCTGCGACCTTCCGGTCGCAGCTACATTTGGCTTACGGTGCCGAAAGAGGCTGAATCGTCACCTTGCTGTCCTCGATGAGGTACTTCGTATTCGTGAGATTCGTCACGTATTTCAGCAACTCGATCGCTGGGACGTTGTGCAGCGTGAGTGTCAGCCGGGTCTGCTTGGTGTCCTCGATCGCTCCAGCTGACAGTTCCACCGGCAGGCCTTGCTTCTTCATCCAGGCCACACAACTTGCGAGGGTTTGTTCTTGGAAAACAACCTCGGGAAACGTCTTGGCTTGCAGCGTGGCGGCCAGTTGTTGTCTGGCTCCCGGTTTTTCGGGGATGGCAGCATTTTCTTTGGCGGTGAGCGGGAGCAGAGAACCGAAAAATGCCAGGAGGGCGAGGGCGAGCTTCATGGGCAGAGATTGAAGCCGAAGCTTCATCTCAATCACGGCCAATCGCATGAACAAAGCGATAGCTCAACCGTCCCAGAAATGTGCCAGCCCGCCAGAAAGCCAAAATCGGAAATCCAAAATCTTAAATTCCCTCCATTTGTGCCAAAATGGCATTGCGTACTCTTCGTAGTTGCGCGACTGGATGCGCCCTCGCTACACAGCACCTTCCTTGCAGCCGACTATCCTCATCGTTGACGACGAAAAGCACACCCGCGAAGGGCTCCGTGCCTCGTTGGAGGATTCCTTCGATGTCTATATCGCCGGCGATATCGCCAGCGCCATGACTGTCCTGGAAAACGAGCACGTCGACCTGGTGCTCACGGATCTCCGCCTCGGGGGGGAGGACGGCATGGTGGTCATCGAAAAGGCCCTCGCCCGCCCGCATCCGCCAGTGGTCATTATGATGACTGCTTATGGTGGAGTGGATACCGCGGTCGAGGCGATGAAGCGCGGCGCTTATGATTTCGTCACCAAGCCGCTGAATATCGACCGGCTGGAAATCCTCATCAAACGCGCCCTGCGCTCCACCTCGGTGGAGAAGGAAGTGGTGGAGCTCAAACAAAAGGTCGACAAGCGCTTCGGCCTCGAGCGGCTCATCGGCCACTCCCCGGTCATGGAAGAGATTTTCGACACGGTGAAGCAGGTCGGACCTTCCCGGGCCACCGTCCTCATCACCGGTGAGAGCGGCACCGGCAAGGAATTGATCGCCCAGGCCATTCACGCGCTGAGCGGTCGGTCGAAGGACAAGTTTGTCGCGGTCCACATGGCCGCCTTCAGCGCGCAATTGCTGGAGAGCGAGTTGTTCGGCCACGAAAAGGGGGCCTTCACGGGCGCCTTCGAGCGCCGGATCGGCCGTTTCGAGCAGGCCAATGGCGGCACGCTCTTTCTCGATGAAATTGGCGAGATCGATAAAAATACGCAGGTGAAACTCCTGCGCGTCCTCGGCGAGGAGCGCACCTTCGAGCGGGTGGGGGGGAACACGCCGATCAAAGTGGATGTGCGCCTCGTTGCTGCGACCAACAAGGATCTGGAGGAGATGGTGGGGAACGAGGAGTTCCGCGAGGACCTCTATCACCGCCTGAATGTCGTCCGCATCCACATGCCACCGCTCCGCGAGCGCAAGGAGGACATCGCGCTGATCGCCGCGCATTTCTTGAGGTCCGCGGCCGAGGAAAACGGGAAGCCCTTCCGCGAGTTGACGCCCGATGCTCTCGCCGCACTGGAAGGTTATCCGTGGCCCGGCAACGTGCGCGAGCTTCGCGCCGCCATCGAGCGCGCGGTGGTGATGGGTAGTGGTCCCAAGCTCACCGTGCGCGATCTGCCTCCACCCGTGCGCGACGGGGGCGCCAATGCCACCGCCAATGGTGGGCTGAAGCTCCCGGCCTTCCGCAAAGGCGGCAATCTCAACGTGCAGGATACCGAGCACCGGCTCATCGCCCGGGCGCTGGAGGAAACCGGCGGTAACGTCACCGAGGCCGCCAAGCGGCTCGGCATGAGCCGCCGCACGCTGCACCGGCGCCTCAAGGAAATGCGGTTTGAGGAATTATCGGGCGGCGCCACGCCGCCGGCCTCTCCCGCGCTCCCACCATTGAACGAACCCGGCAAACCGGAAGACGCTCAGCCGCCTGGCGAAGACGCCAAGCGGCCAGGCGACCCCGGCAATCCGCCGGCACCACCATCCCCAAATTCCCATGGCATCTGAAGTCTCGGCACAAGAATTCGTCCATCAACTCGAGCATGGAAAGGGGCGCTGGTGGATTGCTTTCGGCCTCATTCTCATGCTCGCGGGGGTGCTCTTCACCTCGTTCCTCTTCATCCACGTTTTGCGCGCGATGTCGCGCAACGACCAGCCGATGTTCCGCGGGCTCAATAACGCCAAGGGAATGGAGCAGGCCTGCGTGGCCCGGGAGCTGGCTCGTGGCAATGGCTACTCCACCAAAGTGATCAAGCCGGCGGGCATCGAGCTGATTAACTCGAAGAAGGGCGAGGGGACCTTCAGTGATTTGGTCAACGGCAACACCGCGATTTCCAAAAATATGATTCTCCTCGCGACCGAACTCGCGCGGCCTCGCCTGACGGTGGAGGACGTTCGCGGCATGCTCGAAGTGCCGGCCTCGGAGCGGGGAGGGAAATACAGTCCCAAGGCCCAGGCGCTTCTCTCGGAAATGGAGACGCTTTTTCAGATGACCCCGGAGCAGCGCTCCAACAAGTATGGCCGCGTTCCGGATATTTCCAATGCGCCGCTTGGCCCCTGGCTCAACTCCGTGGCCCTGCGGACCATGGTGGCGTTGAACCAATCCTTCAAGTGGCGCGTGAATGAGGAGGGGCAGGTGGATTTTTGGCGGCTCGGGCAATCGGAGAACGTCTACATTGCCGATCAGACCATCGCTGGCCTGGCCATCCTTCTCTTTTACGCGGCGATCATCCTCAACTACTTCACCATTGCGTGGCTCTTCGATCGCCGCCTCTCGGCTTTCATGGTGGTCATCACCTTGGTGTGCGAGCATTTTTGGAATTTCGCCGGCACTGGCCTGCCGCAGATCCTGCTCCTGTTTCTTTTTAGCGGAGCCATGCTTTGCCTCACGCGCAGTCTCATGGCGCAAACGGGCGGGCGCAGCGGCTGGCCATGGGTTGCCGGCGCCGGCGTCTTGTTTGGACTCATGGCCCTGGCACACCCGCTGTCGCTTTTCGTGACGGTCGGGGCGGTCCTTTTTGTCGGGACGGCGGTCACGCCCAAAAAGGAAAATCAGACGGCCGATCCGGACGCCGAGGAGAATCCGGTGCTCAAGTTCTTTTCCACGTCCGGAGCCCGGAGCCTGGGCATCCTGTTGATTGTCGCGGCTATTTTTGTTCCCTGGCTGATGCGCAACGCGGAGGTCTGCGGGGATTTTCGCGGGCTCTCCTGGCAGTCCCGTTTGTTTGAGATCCGTGGCTCCGAATCGCAAATCATGCGCACCCTCAAGGAGCCGGATGAAACCGTCCAGCCAGTTAATTTCGGTGTGAAGGTGATGGGGGAGACGCTCGGGCAGTTCGACAAGATCTACTATCACTTGGGCAAGGTGCCGATGGCGCTCTTCTTTTTCCTGGCGCTGCTCCACAATTTCAAACGCCGGGAAACCAGGGTGCTTCGCCGGGGCCTCATCTTTATGTGGCTTCCGGCCGTGTTCGGCATGGCCTTCTTCGGCTTTGCCGATTACGATTTGCTCGCCAAGGAACAATCGAACGATCTGCACCTGATCTTCATCCCCTTCTTTGGCGCGTATGGCCTGGCGCTGATCTTGAATCTCTGGAGCCGCCTGGAAGTGGACGGACACCTGCTTAGCAATATCAAGATCCTCGACGGCAGCTTCATTGTGCTCGTCATCAACGCGAGTGCGCTCCCCATGTGGACGCATTTCCTGACGCCAAACACGCTCCCGTTTAGTTTCCCGCCCTATTATCCGCCCGCCATTGCCCGGACCGGCCAATGGTTTACCGAGCGTGACGTCATTTGCACCGACATGCCGTGGGGCGTCGCCTGGTATGGGGATCGCCGAAGTCTTTGGCTCCCCCTCGCGAAGCGCGATTTTGTCACCCTCAATACCTTCACGTTTGATGGGCGGGTCAATGGACTTTTCCTCACTCCGATCTCCGGTTATCGCGGCCTGCAGACCGATATCGATGGTGGCGAATTCCGCGATTGGAGTCTTTTCATTCGCCACGACCGGCGTCTGCTCGATCAGAACGCTCGCGTGGCCGATGCGCTGCCGTTCAACGTGGTGAACGACGAAATCTTCATCATGGGCGCGCGCAATTACGTCCTCTACGCCGACCGCGACCGCTGGTCCGACCGCCAGTAACCAGACCGGGAGCCGGGCTCCCTCGCTTTGAACTTGGGGAAAGTGGCAAGCCCGCAGGCCGTGGTGAGCGAGCCTCCTCTTTATGGGAAAGATCTCCGTTGACGCCCAAGCCCGTCGCATCTAAAAAGACTGCTGCTCTTATCGAGAGTGGCTGAGGGTTCTGGCCCTGCGACGCCACGGCAACCGCTTTCCGTGCCTGAGAGAAATCAGGCAGCCGGGAAGGCCCAGGTGCCCCATCCAGCCTTGCGGCGCCAGCCGTGGGGGAAGATGAGAGCGAAGCCGTTGGATCCTCATCCACCTTCGCCACTCACGACGGGAGCGTGAAATTTACTGCACACCTACATCCCATGGATAAATCCAATCGTCCCTTTTTCAGCAATTTGAAGTGCCGCGAGTGCGGCAAGCTTTACGACAAAAAGGCGATTCACGTGTGTGAATTCGACTTCGGCCCGCTCGAGGCCGCTTACGATTACGACGCGATCAAAGCGTCCATCTCCCGCTCGGTGATCGAAAGCCGGCCGAAGAGCATGTGGCGCTACCGCGAGCTGCTCCCCATCGACGGCGAGCCCACCGTGGGCAAGCAGGTGGGCTTCACCCCGCTCGTGAAGGCCGACCGCCTCGCCGCCGCGCTGGGCATCAAGGCGCTCTACATCAAGAACGACACGGTGAACTACCCCACGCTCTCCTTTAAGGATCGCGTGGTGAGCGTGGCCCTGAGTCGCGCCCGCGAGCTCGGCTTCCAAGTGGTGGCCTGCGCGAGTACCGGCAACCTCGCCAACAGCGTGGCCGCCAACGCCGCCAGCGCCGGCCTGAAGAGCTACGTGCTCATCCCGGCCGACCTCGAGCAGGGCAAGGTGCTCGGCTCGCTCGTCTACGGGACGAATGTTATCGGCATCCACGGCCCCTACGACCAGGTGAACCGCCTCTGCTCCGAAATCGCGGGCAAGTATGGCTGGGGCTTTGTGAACGTGAACCTCCGCCCCTACTACGCGGAAGGCAGCAAGACGATGGGCTTTGAAATTTGCGAGCAGCTCGGCTGGCGCATCCCGCGCCACACCGTGGCCCCCATGGCCAGCGGTTCGCTGCTCACCAAGATCCACAAGGCCTACAACGAGTTTGTGAAGTGCGGCATCGTGGACCAGACCGACTTCTCCATCTACGGCGCCCAGGCTACTGGCTGCGCCCCTATCGCCCACGCGATGAAGCGCGGCACCGATATCGTGAAGCCCGTGCCGAAGCCAGAGACCATCGCCAAGAGCCTCGCCATCGGCACGCCGGCTGACGGCTACTACGCCATCCACGTGATGCGCCAGACCGGCGGCAATGCCGAGGACGTGACCGACGAAGAAATCGTCGAAGGCATCAAGCTCCTCGCCGAGCACGAAGGCATCTTTGCCGAGACCGCAGGTGGCGTCACTGTCGCCTGCGCCAAGAAGCTGATTGCGTCCGGCAAGATTCCGGCAGGCGAGGAAGCCGTTCTCTGCATCACCGGCCACGGCCTGAAGACCCAGGAAGCCATCGCCGGCAAATGCGGTGAGCCCCGCATCATCAAGCCCAGCCTCCGCGAGTTCGAAGAGCAGATCTACAATAAGGACATGGCGGTGGCGTAAGCTGCCGCCTTCGCGCCGCGATGAGCCATATAGCTGCGACCGGAAGGTTGCGGACTATCGCCTCGATTTTTTGGAGATCGCTTTTAATGAGCGACGGTCTCGGAGCTTTGAAAGCGTGCCCGCAGGTTTCCGCCTGCAGCTACATGATTGGGGGCAGTTTCAGTTTTTCAGGAAGGACTGCGGACCTTTACCCTTTCAAACTTTCCAGCTCCTGCCACCGCGCATAGAGCGCCGCCAGTCGGACTTTCATGCTTTCCAATTGCGCCTCGAAAACGGGAAACTCGCGGGAGCGGGTCACATAGAAAGTCGGGTCGGCGAGTGTTGACTCCAGATTGGTGATCTCGGTTTCCGCCGTGAGGACGTCTTGCTCGATCGTCTCGAGCTCGCGCTGCTCCTTGTAGCTCAGCTTGCGCGCCTTCGCTTTGGGTTCGGTTTTCGCGGGCTCGGCGGGCTTTTCGACCGGGGGAGCGGTCAGTCGCGCCGCGTTGGCGGCCAGCAGGGACCGTTTTTCGAGATAGTAGTCGTAGTCGCCCGGCTGAAACTCGATGCGCCCACCTTCCTCGAACGCGAGGATGTGCGTGCAGACGCGATTGAGAAACCAGCGGTCATGCGAGACGACGAGGACGCAACCGCCGAACTCGGCGAGGCCTTCCTCCAGGATCTGCAGCGTGGACAGATCCAGATCGTTGGTCGGTTCATCGAGGATGAGCAGATTGCCGCCGCGCAGCAGGATTTTGGCGAGCAGCAGGCGCGAGCGCTCGCCGCCGCTGAGCAGGCCTACTTTCGAGTTGATGGCTTCATCGGTGAACAAATAGCGCCGCAGATAGCTGCGGACATGGAGCTTCTGATCCCCGAGCACCACCCAATCGCTCTTGCCCGCGATGGCGCTGAGCACCGTGTCCTCGTCGTTCAGCAACTCGCGGTTTTGGTCCACGTAGTTGATCACGGTACGCGTGCCGATGACCACCTTGCCCCACGTTGGTTCGAGTTCGCCCAGAATCGCTTTCAGCAGCGACGATTTGCCGGAGCCGTTGTTGCCCACGATGCCGATACGGGACCCGGCCGGAACCTCCAAGGAGAGCCGGTCGAAGAGGGTACGGTCGCCGAGGCGGATGCCGAGGTCTTCGATGTCGAGCACGCGATTTCCGAGCTTCGGCGGGGGCGGGATGATCATGTCCATGTCGGCCTCACGCGCCGGCCCGGCTTGCGCGGCCATTTCATAATAGCGGGCGATGCGGTCCACGCTCTTCGTGCGCCGCGCTTGCGGGCCGCGCCGGACCCATTCGAGTTCGCGGGCGAGAAACTTCTGCCGCTGCTTCTCCGTGGCTTCTTCGCCCGCCTCACGCTCGGCTTTTACGGTGAGAAAGTTGGAATAGTTGCCCGTGTAAGAATAAAACTTTCCGGTCTTCAATTCCACGATGCGCGTGGCCACGCGATCGAGGAAGAAGCGATCGTGGGTAACGAGCAGGCAGGTGCCCGTGTAGCTGCGGAGAAAGCCCTCCAGCCATTCAACGCTGCGGGTATCGAGATGGTTCGTCGGCTCGTCGAGAATCAACAAGTCGGGCTGGCCGATGAGCGCACGGCAGAGCGCGACGCGCCGCTTTTCTCCGCCGCTGAGCCCAGCCGCGAGGCGGTCGCCGGCGGGCGCGTGCAGGTTGGTCAGCAGCGAACGCAACCGGGAATCAAGGTTCCACCCATCATGCTTGGAAATTTCGTCGAGCAGCACCGAAGCGCGGGGAGACTCCGGCGGCGTCCGCTCGTATTCATCGAGAAAGGCCTGCACATGCGCCGCGCCAACCAGGATATTGGCCTCCACCGTCGCTGAGTCATCGAGGTCGAATTCCTGCGGCAGCCAGCCCATCAGCGCACCGCGCCGCCGTGTCACTTCGCCGGCATCCGGCTCCGCGGCTCCGGCCGCGATGCGGAGGAAGGTCGATTTACCGCAGCCATTGCGCCCCAGCAGCCCCGCCCGCTCGCCCTCATGCAGGGCGATGGTGGCGGAATCGAGCACCGTCTGGACCCCGTATCGAACAACGAGGCCGTTGGCGCTAAAAACTGGTGTGGCATTGGACATCTGTGTTCTATGCGTGCAACCCCGCCATCGCGCAACTGCGGGAACCACAAAAAACCCGAGCGGGAATAGGGACAGCGCCGATTACTCTCATCGTTACCTCACAACACCATGAATTTTGCCCGTTTCTGCGCGCGCGCCTACCAGGGATTCGTCAAAGCCACATCGTATCTGCAGTCGCCGCTGCTCCTCCTCCTGCGCATTTATTTCGGCTGGCAGTTGCACCAAACGGGCTCCGGGAAGTTGGAGAACATGGAAAAAACGATCGGCTTTTTCACCTCCCTGAACATCCCTATGCCGAAGTTCAACGCGTACTTGGTGGCCGGACTGGAATGCTACGGCGGCTGGCTGCTCATGGTGGGCCTGGCCACGCGCCCGATGGCGCTGGCGTTCGTCATCGCGATGTCCGTCGCTTACTACACGGCCGATAACGAGGCGCTGCACCAATTCTGGAAGGATCCGGACAAGTTCATGGGCGCTGCGCCGTTCCCATTTCTTTATACGGCGCTGGTCCTGCTGGCCTTCGGCGCCGGCGTCTTCTCGCTCGATTGGCTCATCGGCAAATTTGCCGGCAAGAAGCTGCTGGGGAAAGCGCAGTAGCTGCGCGACATAAGGTAGCTGCGACCGGAAGGTCGCGGGCATTTTTTTCCGGCATCGGCAGTCGCGGTTAGCCCAAGGGCCACACCATGCTCCGATACAGGAAAAAAGCCCGCAGGCTTCCGCCTGCAGCTACATTAAGCGGGCACCGCTTTCTGAAACCGCGCTAGACTAGCTCTTCGCCGAGCGTCCCACGCCGTAGTAAATGAATCCGAGCCCGGTCATCGTCTGTGGGTCGAATTGATTCCGGCCGTCGAACACGAGCGGCGTGTGCATTCGCTTCTTCACCTCTTCGAGGTTCACCTGGCCGAATTCCTTCCACTCCGTTGCGAGCACCAGCGCCTCGGTGCCTTCCACTGCTTCCAGCGGCGAGGACGCGAGCTTCACGCTCTCCGGAATGAGTTTGAATTCGCGCGCCTTCTCCATGCCCTTCGGGTCGTAGGCGGTGACGTGCGCGCCTTCTTCCACGAGCCGGTTGATGAGCTCGATCGGCACGCTGTTGCGCACGTCGTCGGTGTCCGGCTTGAAGGTGAGCCCCCACACGGCGATCTTCTTTTCCTTCAGCACCCACAGGCCGTCGCGCATCTTGCGCAGGAACCGCTCGAGCTGCGCTGCGTTGATGCGCTCCACTTCCTTCATGAGGTTGAAGGGCACGCCGAGTTCCTCGGCGATGGCGATGAATGCTTTCACGTCCTTCGGGAAGCAGGAGCCGCCATAGCCGAGACCCGCATTGAGGAAGTGCCGCCCGATGCGCTTGTCCATGCCGATGCCGTCGGCCACGAGTTCCACGTCCGCGCCGCTTGCTTCGCAGATGGCAGAGAGCGCATTGATGTAGCTGATCTTCAGTGACAGGAACGAGTTCGCGGCGTGCTTGATGAGTTCTGCACTGGCGATGTCCGTCACGAAGATCGGCGCCTTGAACGGCTCATAAATGCGCTTCATCAAGTCCGTCGCCTTCTCACTATTACTGCCGAAGACGATGCGGTCCGGTTCCATGAGGTCCGGCACCGCGCAACCTTCGCGGAGAAACTCGGGGTTGCTCACCACGTCGAACGACGCTTCGCGGTTGTAGCGTTGGATGGTCGCATACACGCGCTCGCCCGTCTTCACCGGCACCGTGCTCTTATCCACGATCACGCGATATTCGCCCGGCTTGAGCGCCCCGGCGATCTCGCGGGCCACGCGCTCAATGAAAGTCATGTCGACCGAGCCATCCGGCTGGGGCGGGGTGGGCACCGCGATGAAGGCCACCTGCGAGCCGTCCACGCCTTCCTGGATGCTGCTGGTGAAGCGCAGGCGCTTCGCCGCCACATTGCGCTGCACGAGTTCTTCCAAGCCGGGCTCGTAAATCGGAATCTTGCCCGCGCGGAGCATGTCCACCTTGCGCTGGTCGTTATCCACGCAAATGACGCGGTGGCCAACTTCCGCGAAACACGCGCCGGTCACGAGACCGACGTACCCAGAGCCAATGATGCAGAGATCCATGTGTATGCTTCTTTTTGTAAAAAAGGGGCGCGTTTTATGGGGGCACGCCGGGCACACAGCAAGGGGAACTTTGCTCGGTGTCTCCCGGAAAGTATCCGTTCTTGAGGCGAAGATTTTTCGAGTGGCGCCTTGGTGGCGTGACGCTCGGCCTCGCGCCGAGCTTTGGAGTTGCCCACCCCTCACCGGATCGGACTACTTCCCTACCATGCGCCGATTGCTCATCGCCACGAAGAATGCCCACAAAACCGAAGAAATCCGTGCCATGCTGGGCGGAGCGTGGGAGGTGGTGGACTTGACGGCTTACCCGGAAATTCCTGCGCCGGATGAGACGGGGACCACGTTTGCCGAGAACGCCCGCATCAAAGCCGAGGAGGCTGCACGGATTTTTCCGGGCGTCGTGTTGAGCGATGACTCCGGGCTCGAAGTCGATGCGCTCGGCGGCGATCCGGGTGTGCACAGTGCGCTCTATGCGGGAGCGCATGGCGACAATGCAGGCAACCGCGCGCGCCTCAAACGCGAGCTTGAGGCCTGTGCCAAGCCGCAGCCGTGGCCCGCGCGTTTTCGTTGCGCGATGGCGCTCGCGGAAGGCGGAAAGACGGTGGCGGAATTTGATGGGCGCGTGGAGGGCAGGGTCATTGCCGAAGAGCGCGGCGCCGGGGGCTTCGGCTACGACTCGATGTTCATCCCCGAGGGGCATGAGGGCACTTTCGGCGAGCTGCCAGCGGCGGTCAAAAATGGCCTCAGCCACCGCGCGCGTGCCTTGGAGAAGGTCATCGAGTGGCTTGGAAAGCGGCCGAACGCGTAAGCCTGTCCTGGTGGGACTACCTTTCGAACAGTTTATCCCCGCGGCTTTTCAAACGCCATCGTCAGCCAGCCGGCGATCATCAGCAGGCCGCCGGTGGGCGTGACGATCATCCCCAGCCACCGCGGACCGCCGAGGGCCATGGTATAGAGCGAGCCGCTGAAGAGCAGGATGCCACCGAGCATCAGGCGCCACGCCCACGCGCGAAATTGCGCGGGTTGCGAGAGCACGAGCATCACCACGGCGTGCGGCAGATGATACGCCACGGCCGTCTTCCACCAATCGAGGTGCTTGGGTCCTTGGTCCGGCGGCAGGCTGGCGAAAAATTTCTCCAACCCATGCGCGCCAAAGGCGCCGAGGGCGACGGCGAGCAGGCCGACGATGGCGGAGATACGGAAGGCGGTGGTGGCGGACATATGTGGCAAAGTGAATTTCCCCTCGTCAGTGCTCCTTAGTCTCTTTTCACTGCGCGGCATGGACTGGACGCACTGGCAGCCACGCGAATACGCCAATCTTTGCTTCATTGTGAAGGGAGGAGACGTGCTGCTGATTCGAAAGAAGCGCGGCCTCGGCGCCGGAAAAATCAACGGCCCTGGTGGCAAGCTCGAGCCGGGCGAGACGGCGCTGGAGTCCGCGGTGCGCGAAGTGCGCGAGGAAATCGGCGTCACCGTGCTCGGCGTGGAGGAGCGCGGCGTGCTCCGCTTTCAATTCGTGGATGGCTACAGCTTGCACTGTGTGGTTTTCGTCGCCGGCGATTTTGAGGGCGAGCTGTGCGAGACGCCCGAGGCCACGCCGCTGTGGTTTGCCATCGACCAAATTCCTTTCCAGGAGATGTGGGAGGATGATCGCCACTGGCTGCCCGAAGTGCTTGCGGGGCAGAGTTTCGAAGGCTGGTTTGTTTTCGATGGCGACAAGATGTTGGAAAAGCGCGTCGTGTTTTCGCCGCGATGAAAGCGATTGTTGCCGGTGTGGGCTATGCAGGACTGGCGGTGGCGCGGGCGCTGCTCGCCGCGGGTTGGGAGGTGCTGGGCCTCACGCACTCCGCGGAATCCGCGGAGCGTCTCGCGGCGGAATTTCTCGCGGCGGCTTGTGACATCACCCAGCGGGCCTCCGTGGAGGCTTTGCTCACCCACGGCGCGGCCGGGGCGGAGGTGCTCATTCATTGCGCCAGCTCCAGCCGTGGCGGTGCGGAGGCGTACCGTGCGGTGTATTGGGAAGGGGCGCACCATCTGCAGGAAGTACTCGCGCCGCGTCGATTTCTGTTCACCAGCAGCACGAGTGTCTATGCGCAGACGGATGGCAGTTCGGTGGAGGAAACGAGCCCGGCGGAACCGACACGGGAGACCGGCCGCATCCTGCGCGAGACGGAGGAGTATGTGCTCGCGCGGGGTGGCATCGTGGCGCGCCTCGCGGGAATCTACGGGCCCGGGCGCTCCGTGCTCCTGCGGAAGTTTTTGAGCGAGACGGCGGTGATCGAGGGCGATGGGCAGCGGATGATTAATCAGGTGCATCGTGATGACATCGCTGCGGCTCTGCGCGTCCTTGCGGAAAATGGCGAGCGGGGCATCTACAACGTCTGCGACAACGAGTCGCTCCCGCAGGTGCAACTCTACACGTGGTTGGCGGAAAAGTTTGGCCGTCCATTACCTCCCCGTGGGCCCATCGATCCGAATCGCAAGCGCGGGTGGACGAGCAAGCGGGTGAGCAATGCCAAGCTCCGCACGCTCGGCTGGCAGCCCCGCTGGCCCACGTTTTTCACGGCCGTGGAGGGCGACCCGGAACTCGTCCGCCTCGCGGAGGAGCAAGCCGACGCTGAACTTTCGGGCACGAACGAAGGGTGACTTTTGGTGGCGTGACGCTCCGCGTCGCGCTTGGGCAAACCGCGGCAAACGAGGCGCGACGCGGAGCGTCACGCCACCAAGGCATTAGGGCCTTTCTCTTTTCGGGCCAAAATTTTCCAGGCCCCTCGCGCTTGCAGTTCGCAAACGGCCTGTTGAATCCTTTTGGCATCATGCTCCGCTCCGTCCTCCTCCTTTCCCTGGCGCTCTGTGCCACTTCCGTCGCTGCCGATAAACTCGAGAAGTGGCTCTATAAATCGACGAACCTGCTCGTGGACAAGAATGTGGGGGAACTCGACCAGTTGTTCACCAAGGGCGAGGCGGCGGGTTACACCCACGTGCTGCTGGCGGACTCCAAGTTTGCGAAGCTCGGGACACTGGACCCGCGCTATTTCAAAAATGTAGAGAAGGTGAAGGCCTCCGCGGCGCAGCATCATATCGAGATTGTGCCGGCGGTGTTCTCGATCGGGTATTCCAATGACCTGCTCTTCAATGATGTGAACCTCGTGGAGGCGCTGCCGGTGAAGAATCTGCCGATGGTGGTGAAAGGCGGCGTGGCGGTGGTGGACGACCCGGCAGCACCGACTCTGCCGGGTGGAAATTTTACGGATCCGAAAAAGTGGGGCTTCAAGGATGATACTGTCACCATCGCCAATGGCACGGCCACGATCCAGGACGCCAAGGGCAATGCGCGTTTCACGCGCAAACTGACCCTTGCGCCGAATCGGCAGTACCACCTCACGTTTTGGGTGAAGACGGAGAATTTCACGGGCCGTCCCGAGGTGATGATCCTGCCGCCGGGCGGGGCCTCGCTCACGTGGGATAATTTGAAAACGAAGAAGACGATGGACTGGACGCAACAGCACGTCGTTTTCAATTCGCAGGGTAACACGGAGGCAAATTTGATGATGGGCGCGTGGGGCGGAGGGCAGGGGACTTTGCAATGGAAGGACGCGACGCTCGAGGAGGTCGCGTTTGTGAATATGCCGCGGCGTCCGGGATGCCCGCTCGACATCACCACGGTGGACGGCAAGGCGCTCGCGGAAGGGAAGGATTTCGAGCCGCTGCACGACACGGAGATGGGCATGCATCCGTGGGCGGGCGAGTTTGACGTGTTTCATCAACCGCCGGTGCTCAAGACCAAGCTGCCCGACGGCACCAAGCTCCTCGCGAGCTACTACCACGCCGCCACGGTGTACGACGGGCAGGCGATGATTTGCCCGAGCGAACCGAAGACGATGGAACTCCTGCGCGATCAGGCCCAGCGGATGCACAAGCTGTGGAACGCCAAGGGCTACATGATGAGCCACGATGAAATTCGCATCCTCAACCATTGCGGAGCTTGCGAGGCGCGTCATCTCACGCCTGGCCAAATCCTCGCGGAGAACGTGAAGCAGTGCGCGGCGATTTTGCGCGAGGTGAACCCCGGCGGAAAAATTTACGTGTGGAACGACATGTTCGATCCCAACCACAACGCGAAGGAAAAGAACTACTACCTCGTGAAGGGTTCGCTGCTCAATTCCTGGGACGGGCTGGATAAGGACGTGATCATCCTCCCGTGGTATTTCGAGAAGCGCGCCGAGAGCCTGAAGTTCTTCGCCGACCGCGGGAACAAGCAGGTCATCGCGGGCTACTACGACGCCAATCCCGCCAAAGTGAAAGACTGGCTCGCCGCCGCGAAGGGTGTCCAGGGTGTCGTGGGCGTGATGTACACCACCTGGAAGAATAACTACTCGGACATGGAGGCTTTCAGCAAAGATATCGACGAGGCGGCAAAGTAGCTCTGAAACTCCCTCTTTCGCCTCGACATGTCGTTGCCGGCCTGACACCTACGCGCCCCATCCTATGAACCTGCGTCCCATTGCCACCTCCGTTGCCGTTCTCACCCTTGGTATCAGCCTCGCTTTCGCGGCGGATGACAACAATCCAATCAAGAAGTCGATGGATTACACCCACAAGGCGCCGAAGGGGGAGAAGAAGATTTCCGAGAAGATCATCGATGGCACGGCGACGGATGACGAAGTGAAGAAGAGCCTCGAACTCTACAAGGCCGCCGCGGATGCCAAGCCGCCGAAGGGCGAGCAGTCGGCCTATAAGGAAAAGATGAATAAGCTCGTCGCGGCCACCGAGGAAGTGGCGGCGAAGAAGGACGGCGCGGCGGGGCACTACAAGGAAGCCGTCAACTGCAAGGCCTGCCACAGCGAGCACAAGGAGAACCACTAAGTCCGCACTGCAGCCGGAAGATGGGATGAGTCGCCCCTTCAGGGCGCGCTGATCTTTATGCTCGATCCCAGGGCTTGCGCCCTGGACTGGTATGAGTCGGAGCTTCGGCCCTCAGAAATGCACCGTGCGGAATGCCGCAAGGCTTTCGGCGGTTTGCGAAAAGTCGTAGCCAAAATCCGCAACCTCCCGGCTGCGGCTACAGACGCGCCAAGCATGGAGATTGGCTACATAATGCTCTCAGGCTTTAGGCGGTCTTCGCCACGGGCAGGAGCATCAGGTGGGCGCTGGGCGTCACGTCGCACTCGGGCCAGAGTTCGTCGAGCACTACCTGGATTTTCGCGGACTCGCGGCCGAGCACGTTGTGGATGGCGGCGAGGCTGGCGTAGTCCTCCACGGCGGCGTCGTCTTCGAGGCGGCGGGTGAGTTCGTGGGCTTTATGGGCGCCGAGAGCGCCGAAGGTGCTGAGCAGCGTGTGCGCGGCGTGCATGATGGGCGCCGGGCAGCGGTGGGAGATGCCTTCGTGGATCTGCTTGAGGAAGCGGGGCGTGTCGCGGGCAAATAGGCTGGCGACTTCGCGCAACGTGTCCTGGTCGCCGTCGAAGCGTTCATAGAGCGCTTCGCGATCGAAAGGCGGCTCGTCCTTGGCGGGGGCGGGAGCGCTGACGGTTTCACGCATGGTGGCGGAGGCGGCTTTGGCGGCGGGCCGGGCTTCCGTGTGAGAAGTCACGCGATCGACGAGCTTGAGCAGCAGCTCCTTTTGCAATGGTTTGGAGAGGTAGTCGTCCATGCCCGCTTCGAGGCAGCGCTCGCGGTCGCCGGCCATGGCGTGGGCGGTCATCGCCACGATGGGCACGTGGCGGCCCGTCTTCTCCTGCTCGTCGCGGATGCAGCGGGTGGCTTCAAAGCCATCCATCTCGGGCATCTGGACGTCCATCAAGATGAGGTCGATGTTCGGGTCGCGGGAGGCTTCGAGAGCTTCGCGGCCATTCGTGGCGCGGATTAACTCGTGGCCGCGCTTTTCCAGGATGCCCGCGGCGAGGGCGCGGTTCACCGTATTGTCCTCCGCGAGCAAAATGCGCAGGCCACGCCGCGCGGGATTCGCGGGCTCCGGGGCGGGGGCCGGACGCACCGCGCGAGGCGTGCTGCGCGAGAGCAGGATGGCGCCGAGCAATTCCGCCTGGGCTACCGGCTTGGTGAGAATGCCGGAAATGCCGAGGGCCGTGCAGCGGGCGACGGCCCCTTGCGGCGGGGCGGAGGGCAGCATCATGACCCGGGCGGTGTTCAAATTCGGATGCTCCTGGATGCGCGCGGCGAGCGCGAAGCCATCGAGTTCTGGCATGGCGGCATCGATGATCACCACGGCGAAGGGATTGCGGTTGCGGGCCGCGCGGGCGAGTTCGTCGAGCGCCGCCGAGGCGGTGCCGACGAGCGTGGGGCGCATCTGCCAGTTGGCCAGCATGCCGCCCACGATGCGGCGGTTCGTCGGATTGTTGTCCACCACCATCGCGCGTAGTCCGGCGAGCTCCCGCGCTTCGTCGATGGCCGGCAGAAGCGGCGATTCCTTGAGCGGCAGCGGAGCGGTGAAGTGGAAAGTGGTGCCCGCGCCCGGCTTGCTCTCCACCCACATGCGGCCGCCCATCTTTTTCACGAGCTCCACGGCGATGGCGAGGCCGAGTCCGGTGCCTCCATGGGTGCGGGTCGTGCTGCCATCCGCCTGGGCAAAGGAATCGAAAATGACGGCCTGCTTCGCGGCCGGGATGCCGATGCCGGTGTCTTCCACGGAGAAGTGGAGGCAGGACTCGACTTCCTCGCTGAACTGCACGCGCAGCATCACTTCGCCGTGCTCGGTGAACTTGATGGCGTTGTCGATGAGGTTGATGAGGATCTGGCGCAGGCGGGTGGGATCGCCGATGACCGTCTCCGGCACTTCCATCCCGATGTCCGCGCTGAGCTCCAGGCCCTTTTGTTCCGCGCGCATGGCGAGCGGTTTGAGCATGCCGCCAATGCAGTCGCGCAGCCCAAATTCGATCGACTCCAGATCGAGCTTGCCCGCTTCGATTTTGGAGAAATCGAGGATGTCGTTGATGAGTGCCAGCAGCGATTGCGCCGAGGTCTTGCTCATCTCGAGATACTCGCGCTGCTCGCGGGTGAGCTCGGTTTCGAGCACGAGGTCGGTCATGCCCAGGATGCCATTCATCGGCGTGCGGATCTCGTGGCTCATGTTCGCGAGGAAACGTGATTTGAGCTGGGCCGATTCCAACGCGGCGTTGCGGGCATCGACCAGGGCCGCGGCGGTTTTCTTTTGATCCGTGATATCTTCCACGGTGCCGACGTGACCGGCGATGGCGCCGGATTCCGCGAGGATCACGCGGCTGCGCGTGCTGATCCAGCGCATCTCGCCGGTCGGGCGCACGTAGCGGTGTTCGCAGTGAAATTCCTGCCCCGTGCGGACGGCATCCACCCAGGCCTGCATCACCCAGTCCTCGTCATCGGGATGGATCGCTTTGCGCCAGCCCATGCCCTGCGCCTCGCTCACGGCCAGGCCGGAAAGCTTTTCCCAGTGCGGATTGGCATAGACCCAGTGGCCGGCGGCATCGCTTTCAAAAATGCCGATAGGCGCCGAGGCGTTGAGCGTGCGGTAACGGCGCTCGCTGGACTGGAGATGCTGGTGGGCCACCTGCAACTCGCGCGTGCGGAGGTCTACCGTGTTTTCCAGTTCCTCCAAATTGCGGCGGGAGGATTGCAGCAGCGCCCACTTTTCCGTGAGAGCGTGAGCGAGCTGCAGCACTTCGATGGTGTCGAAGGGTTTCTTCAAAATCAGCACCGACTCCGGGTGCCCGAGCTTCTCCTTCACGTCCTCCCACGATTTGTCCGAGTAGGCGGTGCAGATCACGATTTGCAGATCGGGGTCCACTTCCCACAGCTTGAGCGTGGTCTCGAGCCCATCCCAGCCGGGAGGCATGCGCACGTCGGTAAAGACGAGGGAATAGCGGCGGCCTTCCCGCACGGCGAGCTTCACGAGTTCGAGCGCCTCGGCGCCCTGGGACGCAAAGCTTAGATCGAAGGCATTGGCCGGCGTGGAAGGCGCCTCCTCGCCGAAGAGCGATGCGGCTAGGACAGCGAATTCGTCGTGGGCCGTGGAGCGGCCGAGGATTTTGCGGAAGTCATCATGAATCGCCGGATTGTCGTCGACGATGAGCAGACGATGGTGGGGCGCCGGGGACAGGGCGCCCGCAGAGGTTTTGGACATAACAGTATGGGAGCGATCAGACATGGGTTACTTTCTTTCGGGGTGGGGGTTGCAGGGGTAGGTCGAGAGTGAAGGTGGCGCCGAGGCCGGGGCCGTCGCTGTGCGCCGCGAGACGGCCGCCCAGCTCCTGCGCGGCGAGCACGGCGCTGTGCAGGCCGTAACCGTGGCCGTCTTTGCGGGTGGTGAAGCCGAGGGCGAAGATGCGTGTGAGATTCTCCGCCGGGATGCCGACCCCATTGTCGGCCACGGCGATGCGGACGCCACCTTCATGCTGGCCCACGCGGACGGTGATCTGTTTGTCGCCGCGTCCGCTTTCATCGCAGGCGTACTTCGCGTTGCGGATAATGTTCACCAGGATCTGCAGCACCTTGTGCTTGTCGATTTTGATGAGGGGCACGTCGGCGTATTCGCGAACGGCCTGCACCTCGTGGCGTTTCAGCGCGCCGGCATTCATGCGGAGGCCGTCCTCCAGCAAATCGATTGGCTGCACGATCTCGGTGACGCCGGAGACCTTCCCGTAGTTCTGCTGCATCGCCACGATCTCCTTGATGTGGTCGATATTGTTTCCGAGCGTCTCGAGCTCATCCAAAACGGAGTTTTGCTCGGTCTGCATCCGCTGGGTGAGAGCGGTGAGGAACGCGGGGATCTTACGGCCGGCGGGATCGTTGGCCACGTAGTCGGCGATGCGCTCGCCCTGGTCCACCAGCGCGGCAGCGGTGCGGGCGAGGTATTCCAACCCGGATTTGCGCACGGCAGTCGAAATCATCGAGCAGGAGATGTTCACGCTATTCAGCACGTTGCCCACGTTGTGGAGAACACTCGTGGCCACCTCGGCCATCCCGGCCTGGCGGGAGGACTCCAGCAGTTGCTTGTGCAGGTTCTCCAGCTTGGCTTCCGCTTCCTGGCGCTCGGAGATTTCAGCCTGCAACTCGGTATTGGCGCGGGTGAGTTCGGCGGTGCGTTGGGCCACGCGAGACTCCAATTCCTCATTCGCTTTGCGCAGCGCTTCCGCGGCTTCCTTTTGCCGCGTGATATCACGCACCACAGCGGTCTGGAAGCGCCCCTCCTTGGTGCTCCACCAGCTCAAGGTGAGGTCCATCGGGAATTCGGTACCATCCTTGCGCAGACCTTGCCATTCCACGGGCATGACCACATGGCTGGGGCGGTCGGGGCCCGGGTGGTTCGCGTGCTCCTTCTGCTCCTCCAGGCACTCGGCACGATACCGCTCCGGCATGATGAGGCTGAGATGCCGTCCCATCACTTCCTCCTCAGTGTAGCCAAAAATGTTCTCGGCGGCGCGATTCCACAGGATGATGTGGCCGCGGCGGTCGGCGGAAATGATCGCCTCGCCCACGGACTGAGTGACCGAGCGAAACTTCAGCTCCGAAACGCGAATGAAGTCCTCGGCCCGCTGGCGCTCTGTGATGTCCTGGCAAATGCCGACGACCCGCACCACCTGGCCCGTCTCGTCCAGCACCACATCGGCGCGGCTGTGCACGATGCGCAGGGGTTGGTTCGGCAGTTGCAGGCGGAAATTGAGACGGCCGGATTCCTGCGTACTCCGCACCTTTTCGATCCACCCGATCACCGTGGGGCGATCTTCAGGATGGATGCAGGAAATCAGGAGATCCCAACTCGGCGTGCAGTGTTCGAACTGCAGGCTCAGCAGGCGGTATTGTTCCGCCGACCAGACCATGGTGTTCCGCGCGAGGTCCCATTCCCAACTGCCAACGTGCGCGACATGCTGGGCCTGCTCGAGGCGCCGCTCACTGGATTCCAGCCGGGAGCGCCGGACCGAGGTTTCGCGCATGTCTGCCAGGCCTTGCTGGATCGAGAACACGAGGAAGATATCTTCAAAGAGCACCCAGCCCGCGTGCTCCAGCCAGCGCCAGTTGTTTTCCGTCCAAATGCCAAAGACGGACTGCGGCCAGAAAAAGCCGCGCACGGCGTGGTCGGCCGCAATGACCCCGGTGGCCGTAGCGAGCACGCGCCAGTCGCGATAGAAAGAAAGAAAGGCGAGCGAACCAAAAACGTGGAAGTGCGTTTCGATGCGTCCCCCGGTGAGGTGGATGAGGAGCGCGGAAAACAGCATTTGGCCCGCCGCCATGCAGTGGCGGGTGATGGCGCGTCCAGGCCGAAGCCGCGCCAGCGTGACGGGCAGCGAAGCGATGGCGCCGCCGAGCAGAATGGCCGCCCACACGTGCCAGTGCACCATGCTCTGCGCGCCAATCCACGTGCGCGGTGAGAGCCAGAGCGCTGCGGCGATGCCGGCGACCCACTGAATGAGCATGAGTTTGGCGAGCCGCGCATCGGTCCGGGCATGGAGCACGTGTTCATGGTGCTGAAAGAGCTCCTCGGCCCGCTCCGCGCCGCTCTTTCCCCGGGTAGTTTGGAAAATCACTTTTTGCATGTGGGTTCTCCAAGAAATTTTCCGAGGGCCGGGCCCTCAAACATGGGGCAGCCAAAAACGGGGCGGCGGTGCGTGGGCGGGCGCTGGCCTTGCACGAGGGCCGCGATGGAACTGCGCCCGGGGTTCTCGCCGGCGTGACCGCGCGCGATGGTGATGCCGCCTTCGTAGAGCAGCTCGCCGCCAGCGCTATAGAGCAGGGCTTCACCCGAGGTCTGTACCTGGAAGCGGGCCGCCTCGATGCCTTCGCGATCCCGCAGAACGCTCACACCCGGGATGCGCGCGGCGGTGGACCAGAGATCGGTTTCAACCCAATCGTCCGACGTGCCGGGGGGCTGGATGAAGGCCACCTGAACGCGAAGCGGATCGTGCAATTGCGCCATCAGCATTTCCAACTCGCCGATCGTTGCACGACTGCAGGGGCATTGCGGATGCAAGAAGAGGACGAGCGTTGGTTGCGCAGGATCGTGCGAAAGAGTGGTGCCGACGGGCCAGTGCCTCGGCGAGGGAGCGACGACGCCTGGCGTGCCTTTGTAGGCGGCGAGCAGGACCATTCCGGTCGACACCAACGCCAGCCAGCCCGCGGCTAAGATCCTCAGGCGCAGCTTGCTCATCGGCGTGGGGACCCGAAGAGGAAGGGCAGCTTCTCGTGCTGCGGCGCATGGGGCTGCCGGGGCTTGGTGCCCGGAGCCGATGGGCGGCGCTTCTGGCAGCCAGGTTGAAATTTCGAGAACTTGGTCATGCCATTTGCGAAAGCCAGCAAGGTGCCGCCCCGCTCTCAGGGAATCCCGCATTCGATGGGGGGAAGATTGCTGAGGGGTGCTCGGGCCGGACCGTTTGCGCTCCGAACACAGGGTGTTCGGCGTTGAATGTTGGGCGCGCAGTGTTAGGGTGCCCCTCTTTTTCCATGCCCCGCGTCTACCTGAAAACCTACGGCTGCCAGATGAACGAGCGCGACAGCGAGCAAGTCGCGCGCGACCTCGTGGCGCGTGGCTATGAACTCACGGAGAATGAACGGGAGGCCGATGTGGTGTTGATCAATACGTGCTCCGTGCGCGACTTGGCGGAGCAGAAGGCGTTGGGCAAGATGGGCATGCTGGGGCGGTTGCGGCAGAACAAGCCGGAGATGGTCTTTGGGTTTCTCGGGTGCATGGCGCAGAGCCGCGGGGCGGAGTTGACGCGCGATATCGCGCACGTGGACCTCGTCGCGGGAACCCAAAAGTTCCACCGGGTGGCCGACCACGTGGACACGCTCTACCAGCGCAAGCTGGCCATGCGCGACCGGCTCATGGACGACGAGCGCTTTAGCATCGTGGATGTGGCGGAAGAGGAGGGGAGCCAAAGCACCATTCGCGAGCACACGCTCACGGAGCGGCAGAGCACGGCGTTTGTGAGTATCATGCAGGGGTGCAATATGCGCTGCACGTTTTGCATCGTGCCGGACACGCGCGGGTCCGAGCGGTCGCGGCCGATTGCGGAGATCGTGACGGAAGTGGAAGGGCTGGTGGCGCGGGGAGTGCGCGAGGTGACGCTGCTGGGGCAGATCGTGAATCTATTCGGGCGGCACGAGTTTGAGAAAGTAAATGGGCTGTCGCCGTTCGTGCAGCTGCTGGAGGCGGTGCACGCGGTACCGGGGCTGCGCCGGCTGCGGTTTACGTCGCCGCATCCGATCGGGTTCCGCGCGGATCTGGTGGACTGCTATGCGCGGCTGCCACGGCTGATGCCGCACGTGCATCTGCCGCTGCAAAGCGGGAGCGACCGCCTCCTCAAGCTCATGCACCGGGGCTACACGGCGGAAAAATTTCTCACGCTGGTGGAAAAGCTGCGCGCGGCGCGGCCGGATATCGCGGTGACGACGGACATCATCGTGGGCTTTCCCGGGGAGACGGAGGAGGACTATGCGGCGACGCGCGCGCTGTGCGAGCAGGTGCGGTTCGATAATGCATTCATCTTTAAATACAGCCCGCGGCGCGACACGCCGGCGGCGACGATGCCCGATCAACTTCCCGAAAAGTTGAAGGAAGATCGCCATGCGGATCTGCTGGCGTGCATCAATGCGGTTGCGATTGAGAAAAATGCGGCGCTGGTCGGGACGCGGCAGGAGATTTTGTGCGAAGGGCCGAGCAAGACGAATGAGCAGCGGCTGATGGGGCGCACGCCGCAGAATAGGATCGTAATCTTTGAGGGGAGTGAGCGGCACATCGGCGAGGTGTTTGAGGTGAAGATTGAGCGGAGTGCGGGATTTTCGCTGTACGGGGATCCGGCGTTGTTGTAGGGGAGGCTTCGGAAAGGATGTGAACTCATCTGCAACCTTCCGGTTGCAGCTACATCGCTGGGGAAAAGAGAACGATCCTCCCGAGAAACGCGGTCCAAAGACTCAGGCGATCGGGCGATTGATCCATCCGCACCTCCACGACACCACCAAGCCTCCTTCCCAATACACCGTACCATCCTGCCATGAACATGCTCTTTCCTCGCCGGCACACGCGTCGCGATTTCTTGAAGATGTCTTTTGCCGCCTCCGTGGCGCTGACCGCCGGCGTGCGGGCGGACGCCGTGAAATTTGGAACGGGCGCGACGACCTTTCAGCTCGATCCGGAGTGGGGCAAGCTGCCGGACGGGATGAAGTACGGCTGGGGCTGCGGCATTGCGGTGGATTCCAAGGACCGCATCTTCGTGACCAGTCGTTCGGAGAATCCATGCGTGGCGATCTTCGATCCGTCGGGCAAGCTGCTGGAGACGTGGAGCGCGGATTTCAACGAGAAGGTGGGACTGCAAAAAGGGCAGGTCGCGGCCACGGCGCATTGCATCTACATCAGCAAGGAAGGGGATCAGGAATACATCTACTTCACCGAAAACGCCGGGCCCGGTGGCATCGGCAAGCGCGTCTACAAGACGGACATGACGGGGAAGATTTTGTACACGATTGGCAATGTCCCAGCGGAGGACGCCACGCACCAGAAGTTTGAATGGACGAACCCGACGGACGTTTGTGTGGCGGCAAACGGCGACATTTACACGGTGGACGGATACGGCAGTCAAAAGGTGAGCCGCTTCGACAAGAACTGGAAGCACCTCAAGACGTTTGGAAAAAAGGGGAAGGGCAATGATGAGTTCAATACGTGTCACGGCATCTGGGTGAACACGCTGAAGAGCGAGCCGGAGATTTATATCGCCGATCGCGAGAGCGGCCGGGTGCAGGTGTATGACCTGGAGCTCACTTATAAACGCACGGTGAAGCCGCCGGGGCTGCGCCGTCCGTGCTGTTTCTACCAGCATGATGGGCTGCTCTATATTCCCGATCTCGGTTCGCAAGTGCTCGTGCTCGATAAGGACGACAAGCTGGTGGCGACGCTCGGTGATGGCGGCGCCATCCCGAAAGACCAGAAGGATAAGAACCCAGAGTTTAGCGCGCCGCACGCGCTGACGCTGGATAGCAAAGGGAATCTCTACGTGTTGGAGTGGGTGCCGTACGGGCGGGTGCGGAAGTTTGCGAAGGTGTAGGGGAATATTCTCCGCTGCCCTGCGACCTTCCGGTCAAAGCTACATTGTTCTCTACTCGGCTCGATCAGGGCTCGAACCATTCGGGCGCTCTGAGAAATTAGACCGCAGCCTTCCGGCCGCAGATTCATTTAGGGCAGGTGCCGCGCCCGGTTTCGATTACCGCCGCGGGAAGAGGGAGGAGGAGGGTTGCAGGGAACTGCCTTGCAGGCCACCACTACGCGGCTGTGGCGGTGGTGGTGCGACTACGGGCTTGGGGGTTGGCGTCGGCGTCGGTGTGGGCGTCGCCGTCGCGACGGGGGGAGTCCTTGGCGGTGGGCGGTTGGCGGCTGCTTTTTCTGCCGCTTTTTCCGCGGCGTCGGTGGCGGCGGCTTCGGCTTTGAGGCGGCCTTTCCATTCGTCGGTCTCCCACGGATTCGCGGGGTTCCAGCCGCGCTCGGCGGACTTCACTTCGAGCCGGGCTTTGATGCGATCGGGCTTGCCGACCGGCGGCAGCGGCTTGAGTTGCGGGGCAAAGTACATCACCGCGCCGGCATTCATCACGTCTGGCGCGGCGGTGGAGGCGGGGGCATTGAAAAGCTGGATGCCGGTGCGTGGGACGGCTTTGAGTTCGATGTCGTTGCGCAGGCGGCGGATCTCCGAGTTGATCAAGCTGACATCCGGCCCGCCGCAGACCATCCCGCCACCGCCAGCTTTGGGAGCGATGTAGGTGATGTTGGAGGTGAGAGGCAGGATGTCGCGGTTCTGGTCGCTGGAGACCACTTTTTCTTTGTACGAAGCCGCATCGAAATCGCCCATGGCGATGAACGTGTAGTTCCCTGGTCCGATGTCGAATTGGGAATCCACTTTGGGGCCGAAGACCTTCTGGTCCTTGGCTTCAGGCGGGAGGGGGGCCCAGCCGATGTACTCGCGCGGCCGATGCCAGCGCCACGAAACCCAGGCGGGCGCCCATTCGCTGCCGGGCACCCAGACCCAGCCCGCGCCGCCAATCTTGGCCCAGCGACCGTAGTGGTAGGTGGCCCAGCCAAAAGATTCGTTGCTGAACCACGACCAGCCGTAGTCGGTGAAAATCCAATGGCCGTCCACGTAAGGCCGCCAGTCCTGATCTTTGATCGCGGCAAAGGGGCGCCAGACAAAGCCGTAGCGGTCCGTGTCGAACCAATCGCCGGTGCCGCTGAGGGCGGCGTAGAAAACGGAGGTCGTCTCTTTCATCGCGGCCTCCTGTTCCCGCTTGGCCGTTTCCGCGCGGGCCTGGGCCTCGGCGGTGGCTTTCTCGGCGGCGATACGTTCGGCGTCGGCCTTGGCACGAGCCACATCCAACTTCCGGCGCTCTTCCTCGGCGCGGGCGCGGGCTTCCTCCACGGCGGCGCGTTGCGCTTCGAGCGAGTCGGCCGCGGCCATCTTGTTCTTCTCGTCCGTGATTTTGGCGCGCTCCGCTTTCAGGGCGGCCGCGTCGCTTTGCAATCGCTGGCGCTCAGCCTCCAGGCGGGTGGCCTCGGCGGCGGTGGCCGCGCGATCCGCGGCGGCGGCTTCCAATTGCGATTTCAGGGCTTGCTGCTCGGCGGCCTGCCGCTTTTGCGCTTCGGCTTCGCGCTCTGCAGCGAGGTGCGCTTTTTCCTTTTCGGCGGCGGCGAGGCGCTCCTCCAGGGCACGACGCTCGGCTTCCGCGGCGGCGTTTTTCTGGGAGTCGCACGCAGCCAGCAAGGCCACAGCAGCGGCGATGAACAGGAGGTATTTCACGGGGCCAATCTCCAGTGGAATGGCCCCAAATCAAGCCGGTAGTGGCGAAGCCCAGGGTTCAACATCAGAAGTGAGATGCCGCACGTCGCATGCCGTGCGGCCTGAAAAACGACACAAGCGGCGCCCGTGTGAGGACGCCGCTTGTGGCAAAAGCAGGTTGCTGATTTAGACCACCGGCGGAGCGGGCGGCGGGGGCGGGTTGTTTTCGCTGGACGATTTGCCCACGAACATCGGGATCAGAATCGAGAAGATCGCGAAGATGATCGCGACGACCACCGCGAAACCGATGATCGTCAGCAAGAGGGAGCCGAGCTTGAAGTAGGTCCAGTCCAGCGTGCCGGAGAGGAGTCCTTTTTCGGCGCCACCGGTGACAAAGCGAAGCAGCGGCAGAATCAGAACATCGAAGAGCCGATCGGCGAATTGGTAGACAGCCATGCCCACGGCCACACCGGCCGCCACACTCATGGCATTGCCCTTCGCCAGGAAGGCTTTGGAATCAGAGAGCAAGTTCATACGGGGCGGGAGTCGAACGCTTGCCTCCTCGGAAGTAAAGCCGGAAGATGGAAACGATTACGGGGCGCGGGAGTGGAGCTTTTTTACGGTAAATTCGCCAAAATGGGGGAGGCGAAGGGGGAGCTGCGAGCGGCCTCAAGCGACAGGATGCCGCTTCCACGAGTGGCGCTCAAAAATTTTGGCGGGTGCTTATTCGGACTGCTCTTCCATCTTTTTCAAGATGTCGGTGCGGTCTTCCACTTCGTCCCACACGTCCTGCGCCACGTAGATGGGGGCGCTCTGCTGGATGGCCATGGCGATGCAGTCGCTGGGGCGGCCATCGATTTCCACGATCTTGCGGGCGTGCAACTCGTTTTCCGCGCTGATGATCAGGCGCGCGAAATAGGTTTCGGATTTCAGGTCGTTGACGATCACGCGCTCCACTTTGCCGCCGAGCGCGGCGATGATGTGCCCCATGAGGTCGTGGGTGAGGGGACGCTCTTTCGGCGTCTTGTTCATGAACATGGCGATGGCCGCGCCCACGCCTTCGTCCACGTAGATAATAAAGACTTTGTGCTCGTTGCCGACGAAGACGGCCCGCCCGTTGTTGTATGGGAGGATGGCGCGCACCTGGACTGGCACAACCTGTTTGCTCATGCCCGAAAGGAACGGAAAAACCGGGCGCGGCGAAAGGAGAAAGTGAGACGGTATGGGGTTTTCCGAGGATATCTAACGGGATTAAATATCGAGGATATCTGTCCGGTTTTCTTTTTTTTTGGGAACGGGGCGGGGGAAAATCTTCGCCCTGGAAAGCAGGGCCGGTTACCGTGGCCGTTCATGCTCCGTATTCTCCACACTGCTGACTGGCACCTGGGACTGTTGTTCCACGGCTATGAGCGGGATTGGGAGCATGCGGGCTTTCTGGAGTGGTTGTTGGGGGTGATCGCCGAGCGGCAGCCGGATGCGCTGCTGCTGGCGGGGGATGTCTTCGATTCCGTGAATCCGCCGGCGAGTGCGCAGCGGCGCTACTATGACTTTCTGGCGCGCGCGCATGCCGCGCAGCCGCGGATGCAAATGGTGGTGATTGCGGGGAATCACGATGCCGCCTCACGACTGGAGGCACCGCAGGAGGTGCTGCGCGGGCTGAATATTTCCGTGATTGGCACCGTGCCCCGCGATGGCGCGGGAGAAATCGATGCCGCAAAAATGGTGGTGCCCCTCCACAATGCGGCCGGCGCGGTCGAGGCTGTGGTGGCGGCGATTCCATTTTTGCGTCCGCATGATGTGCCGGTGCTGGCGGAGGCAGCGGATGCGTTTTTGGAAGGCGTGGTGGAGTTGCACCGGCAGACCATTGAGGCGGCGCGACTGGTGGCGCAGGCGCACCCGGGGGCCGTGCTGCTGGCCATGGGGCACTGTCATTTGATGGATGCATCGGAATCGCCGGAGTCGGAGCGGCGGATCGTGCTGGGCAATGCCGAGGCCCTGCGCGTGGAGACATTCCCGGACGAGGTGGCATATGTGGCGCTGGGGCATCTGCATAAGCCGCAGGAGTTGCACGGGGGGCGAATTCGCTATAGCGGCAGCCCGCTGCCGTTTTCTTTCACCGAGCATGAGTACCGGCATCGCGTGCTGGAATTGACCGCCGAGGCCGGAGCGGTGGCGGTGGAAGAACTCGGGGTGCCGCGGCACGTGGCTTTGCTGCGCCTGCCAAAGGACGGAGCGGCCTCGCTGCCGGAAGTGCTGCGGGTGCTGCGCGAGACGGAATTTGATGCAACGCTGCCGCCGGAAGCGTGGCCGTTTTTGGAAGTGCGGGTCCTCGACGACGGGCCGGACCCTACGCGCCGGCGGAGGGTAGAGCAGGCGCTGGAAGGCAAGCCGGTGCGGCTGGTGCCGCTGAAACAGGAGCGCGTGCGCAGTGGCGAAGCGGCGAGCGACGTGGATGCGCCGCTGCCGGGTTTGGCGGATTTGAGTTCGCTGGATCCCGTGGACATCATGGCCGAGGCGCATCGTGAGAAGTTCCATACCGAGCCGTCGCCCGCGCTGCTCGCGGCGTTGCGCGAAGTGCTGGCAGCGGAGCCGATGCTGGGGGAGGGCGCGCGATGAAGATTCTTCGTATTTCGCTGGAAAACCTTGCTTCGCTCGTGGGCCGGCACACGGTGAATTTCACCCGCGAGCCGCTGCGCTCGGCGGGGCTGTTTTCGATTAGCGGGGCGACTGGTTCCGGCAAAAGCACGCTGCTCGATGCACTTTGCGTGGCGCTGTACGATGAGACGCCGCGGCTGTCGACGGCGGGCGGAGAAATGCTGCGCGACGGGGAGGCGGAGATCAGCCAAAACGATCCGCGGAACCTGCTGTCGCGGGGGAAGGGCGAGGGCCTGGCGGAGGTCGCCTTTATCAGCGTGGATGGGGCCACCTACACGGCCAAATGGAGCGTGCGGCGCGCGCGCGGAAAAGCGGACAAGCCGCTGCAGCAGTCTGAAATGGTGCTGTTCCATGGCGATGTGGCCAGCAGCGGCGGGGCGGCCGGTGTGCCCGCGCAGGGCGGACGCAAACGGGAGGTGCTGCGGGCGATCGAGGAAAAGATCGGGCTGTCGTTTCATCAATTCACGCGTGCCGTCCTGCTGGCGCAAAACGAGTTTGCGACGTTCCTGAAGGCCAGCGACCGCGAGCGCGCGGAGATTTTGCAGGCGCTCACCGGGACCGAGCGCTTTGAGGAAATTTCGAAGAGCGTGTACGCGCGGTGCAGTGCCGCACGGATGGAGGTGGTCGCCGTGGAAGCGCGACTCGCAGGCCAGGCGCCCATGCCGGTGGAGGCGCGGGCAGCCGCGGAGTCGATGCTGGCGGGCTTGGAGGCGGAAGTCGCGGCAGTCAAAGAAAAGGTGGAAACGCGCGCCGGGCATCTGGGGTGGTTTGCGCGCTGCGCCGAGGCCCGTCGGGATCTGGAAAAAGCAGCGGTGCGCCATGCCGCGGCTTTGCGCGCAAGCGAGGAAGCGCAGCCGCGACGGCGGGAGCTGCGAGAGGCGGAGACCGCCGCGGCCGAGGCGCGGGTGCTGTGGGAGGCGGAGCAGGGCGCGGCGCGGGATCAGGAGTTGGCGGAGAAGCGGCAGGCCGACGCGGCGAAGGCGGATGCGCTCGCGCAGGCGGCGCGGCAGGAAACCGAGCAGCGCCACGCCACGGCGGTGCGGCAATATGATGATGCCGCCACGGCGCTGGAGGCCGCCAAGCCCACTTTGCAGGCGGCGCGGGATTTGGATCATCAACTCGCCATCCGAACGGAAAAGCTGGCCGCGGCGACGCTGCAGCGCGAGCGCGCGGAGGGGGAGTGGAAGTTGGCGCAGGCCAATGCTGGAAAATTGGAACGCGATCGGCAGCGGGCCCACGACACGCAAGAGAAACTGATGGCGCAGAGCGCTCTGCTGGTGCCGCTCAGGCCGCTGCTGCCCGACGCGCAGGCCTGGCTCGATCGGCTGGAGCGCGCGCGGAAAGAGCAGGAGGCGCTGGCGGCAGCCCGGGCAAATTTTGCCACCCAAGCGGCAGAGGGAAAGAAAGCGGCGGAGGCGCTGGCCGCGCGGCGCGCCGAGGAAGCTCCGCTGCGGCAGGTGGTCGAAGCGGATACCCTGGCGCTGGCGTCGGCGGAGGAGAAGGTTCGGGCGGTGGATGCGGATCAACTGGCGGCTTCCCGGCAGGCGGCCGACGTCGCGCGCACGGCGCTGCGGGAATTTGGCGAGTGGTGGCGGGAAATCGAAGAGTGGCGCGCGAATGGGAGGCAGTTCGACCTGGAACTTGCCCAGGAGCGCGCTTTGGAGGAAGCGGAGACCCGGACGCTCGCCGAGTTGGAGGAGAAGCAGCTCCCCGCGGCGGAAGCGGCGTGGGCACAGGCGCGCCGTTCGTTGGAACGCGCCCAGGCGGAGGTGGCGGAGGAGGCCGTGCGCCTACGCTCGGCTCTGCAAGTGGGGGAAGCCTGCCCGGTGTGTGGTTCCCGGGAACATCCGTACGCGGAGGAGACGCCGGACAGCGCGGCGCTGCGGGCTCTGCGAAAGGAGGCCGCCGAGCGCGAGCAGGAGTGCCGCACGCTGCGAGACCGCCAGGCCCAGGCGAAGGCTGCGCTGCCGCATCGGCGAACGGCTCTCACGGAAAAAGCGCAAGCGCGGGCCATGGCGGAGGCCAGGCTGGGGCTGCTGCGTGGCAGGCAGCATCCGCACGCACTGGCGCAGGCCATTCTCGCGGAGCCGGAGGAAGACCGAGCCACGGCCACGGCCGCGCGCCTGGAGGAACAGGAACAAATTTTAAAAGCGCTTGAAGCCGCGGAGGCGGCTCGACGGTCGAATGAAAAGGCCGTCGTCACGCTCCGCCGGAAAAAGGACGAGGTTGTGGCGAAGCTGGCGGAACTCGAGAGGAATCTGGCTGCGGCGGAAAAGGATGGGGCACGCCACCAATCGCTGCATGAAAGCGCGGCCGCCGAATTGGCCCGGTGCGAGCAGGCCGGGCAGGGGAGTGTCCGGGAGTTGGAGCCGCTGTGGACGGCCTGGCCGCGTGCGCGGGAATCTTTTGCCCGCGATGCGCAGCAAAGCCGAGGGGCGGTAGCTGCGGATTTTGATCAGCTCCGGGGTCTGGAGCGGCAGAGTGCGGAGGGAAAGGATCGACTGCGGGAACTGGAGGCCGCGCTCGACCCGGCACGGACCCGTGTGGCGGAGACGGAGGCCGGCGTGGTGGAACGAAAGAAGGAGGAGGAGCGTTCGCGAGCCGAACATGAGAGCGTCAGCCGGCAGCGCGCCGCGATCTTTTCCGGACGGGCGGCGACTGCCGTGGAGGCCGAACTGGCCGATGCGGTGCGACTCGCCGGACAGGCGCGCGAGCGAGCACTGCAGGCAAGCGGGGAAGCGGGAAAGCAGGCGGCCGCCACCGGCGAAGCGTTGCGCACCGCGGGGCAGGCGCTGGGCGAAATCCGGACCCGGCGCGCGGAGGCGGGAACGCGGCTGGAGATGTGGCTGGGCACTTTCACGGCTCGGACGGAGCGGGCGCTGGATCGCGCCGGGCTCGGCGCGTTGCTCGCGCGGGACGAATCTTGGTTTACGAATGAGCGCCGCGCCTTGCGTGAACTGGAGCACGCGGTGAGCGATGCTGCCGGCGCTCAGTCCGAGCGCAAACAAATGCTGGAGCAGCTGGAGCGGGCGCGGCCCACGCCGGAGGAGGAGTCGGTGGTGCAGGCGGATGCGGATGCCCAGCGAACGGTTCTGGTCAGCGTCGAGGCCCGCCGCGACGCCGCCCGCGCACAAGTGCTGGCGGATGATCAGCGCCGGCGCGAGAGCGCGGAGCTGGCGCAGCTGTTGGAAGAAAAGCGCGCTGCGGCCGACCCGTGGGAGCGCCTCAATGAGCTGATTGGTTCCTCGGATGGCGCGAAGTTTCGCGGCATCGCGCAGCGCCGCTCGCTCGACGTGCTGCTCGGCTATGCGAATGTGCAGCTCACGCATTTGAGTGGCCGCTACCAGCTCGAGCGCCTGCCCGAGTCGTTGAATCTCATCATGCTCGATCGCGACATGGGGGATGAGCGCCGCTCCGTGCATTCGCTCTCGGGTGGGGAATCTTTTCTCGTTTCCCTCGCGCTGGCGCTGGGCCTCGCCTCGCTCACGTCCAACCGCGTGCGCATCGAATCACTCTTTATCGACGAAGGCTTTGGCAGTCTGGATCCGGAGACGCTGAATGTCGCGATGGCGGCGCTCACCCGACTCGAGGCGCAGGGCCGCAAGGTCGGCGTGATTTCGCATGTGACGGAAATGACCGACGCGATCCCCGTGCAGATCCGCGTGGAGAAGGGGCGCTGGGGCACCTCGCGCGTGGTGGCCCCGGGTGGTGTGGTGGAGGAAGCGCCGCCAGCGGAAAGCCAGAACGAACTTCCGTTCATCCTGCAGGCCGAGGTGGAAACGGTGGACCTGCCCGCGCTTACCGCCGCGGCGCTCGCCATTCTCGAACGCGAGCGCACTGCCGGGAAGGACAAGGTCTCCGCGCGAGCCCTCCGCAAGGAACTCGCTTGCAGCGAAGCTGCCTTCGAAGCTCTCCGCATTGCCCTTGCTGGGAAAGTCATTCCCGAGGGCCGCAGCCTGAAACTCCCGTAAAACGGGGGCGCAATCCTGAAGTTGTTCGCCAAAGCGCGCCAGGCTCGCATAACCCGATTGAACTACCTCCCCCGCATCCTTTTAGGTTGCAGATGTCCGTATTTTCCCTCATGCAGCGCGCCGGACCACCCACTGCCATGATGGATACCTCATCACTCCGCGTCATCTCGTTCCTCCGCGATCTTTCGGAGGAAGATCTAGGCAAATTCGCCTCGCTGCTCACGCCCCGGGAATGCAAGCCCGGCGAGCGCATCCTCGAGGAAGGCGTCGCACCCGATGCGTTCTACATCGTGGCCGACGGCGTCGTGCACGTCCGCCGCCGTGCCAATACGCGCGAGATGCTGCTCGCCCGTCTGGGCCCGGGCGCCTTCTTTGGCGAAATCAATCTTTTCGACCCTGGGTTGGCCACCGCGAGCATCTACACGATGAAGCACTCGCGCCTCGCGGTGATTCCCTACACCGTCTTCCGCAAGTTCATGGAAGACAACCCGGCCGCCGGCTACAAGATCGCGAGTGGTCTCATGGGCGAGATGGCCCGCCGCCTGCGCGCCACGAGCGCCCGCCTCGTGAATTCGATCTTCTGGTCGGACAAGGCAGGGACGTAGTCGCCCACCGCCCGGGCGCCAATTATTTCCGGACATCCGATGTCCCGTGTTGGACGTTGGCTGTTGTGCGTTCTCCCAAAATTCCCTTCCCACCCCCCGGGGGACTCTGGCAGGCTGTGACATGGCAACACTCGACGCCCAATTCTACAAGCCGGCCGACGAATTTTTCCCCGCCAATACGTCGGTTGCCCTGACCTACGACGACGTCACGCTGGCCACGCTGCATAGCGACGTCCTGCCTCGCGAGACCAATCTCGATACCCAGCTGCACGAGCGTCTTTCGCTGCACCTGCCCATCGTCTCGGCCGACATGGATACCGTCACCGAGGCCCCCATGGCCATCGCCATGGCGCGCGCGGGCGGCATGGGCATCATTCACTGCAACATGCCGGAGCGCCAGCAGCTCAGCGAGGTGAGCCGCGTGAAGAATCACGTGCACGGGCTCATCGGCGAGCCCATCCAGGTGCGCCCGGAGCAGGAGATTGGCGAGATTCTGGAAATGATTGAGGAGCGTCGTTTCGGCTTCAGCACCTTCCCGGTGGTGGATGAAAAGGGGACGCTGCTCGGCTTGCTGCCGGGCCATGTGGTGCGGGCGCGCTATGCCAGCCGGCAGGTAGGCTCGTCGATGATGCCGCGCTCGCAGGTGCAGACCATTCACGAGCGCGAACTCGGCCAGGACCCCATTGCTGCAGCCGATAGCTTCTTCGGCCAGCACGTGGGCATTCACAAGCTCCTCGTGGTGGGCGATGGCGACCGCCTTCGCGGTCTCTTCACGCTGAGCGATATTGAGCGCATCCTGCACGAGCGCGGTTCGCAGTTGAAACCCGCGCGCGATGCCCGTTTCCGCCTCCTCTGTGCGGCGAGCTTGCTCGCGGTGCGCAAGGCCGACGGCACGCTGGACCGTGACCGCATCCTCGGCCACGTGGCCGCTCTCGTCGAGCGCGGCTGCGACGCCGTGGCGGTGAGCACGGCCCATGGCCATAGCAGCGGGGTGGGGGATACCGTGAAGCTCATCCGCGGTGAGCACAAAGACCTGCCGATCATCGCCGGCAATGTCACCAGCGGGGCGGGCGTCGATTTCCTCGCCGATGCCGGCGCGAACGTGATCAAGATCGGCCAGGGCCCCGGCTCCATCTGCACCACGCGCATTGTCGCGGGCGTGGGCATCCCGCAGCTCACCGCGCTCTATGTGGCCAGCCGCGCGGCGGCGAAGCGCGGCGTCACCGTCCTCGCGGATGGCGGCATCGTGAAGAGCGGCGACATCGTGAAAGCGCTCACCCTCGCCAATGCGGTCATCTGCGGCGGCTTGCTCGCCGGCTGCCCCGAGGCGCCCGGCCAGATCATGGAAATCAACGGCAAGCTCTACAAGCAGTACCGCGGCATGGGCAGCCTGGCCGCCATGCAGGCCGGCAGCGCCGCCCGCTACGGCCACGCCACGCGCGACGCGAACCGCAAAGTCACCGCCGAGGGCGTGGAAGCGCTGAAGGAAGTCAGCTCTTCCGTGGAGACTGTCCTCACCCAGCTCCTCGGCGGCGTGCAAAGCGGCCTCGGCTATCTTGGGGCCAAGAATCTCGCTGCCCTCCGCGAGAAAGCGCGCTACATCCGGGTGACGAGCGCGGGCATGAAGGAAAGCGCGCCGCACGATATTATTGAGGTGAAGGCGGCGACGTAAGATGCTCGGGTGCCCGCCGGTTCCTGGTCAGCCGCTGGCCGTTTTGTCGGCGGGATCGGTCCATTCCGGAGCGTATTACGAACTGGTTCATCATGGAGTCGTTTGGCTCGGGTTCATCGTCGAGATGTTTGTTGCGAGCTGGGTGTTGCTGCTGGCCCACGAACTCGGCCATCTCGTGGCCGGGCATCTGGTCGGGCTCCGCTTTTTCGAGGTGAAGCTCGGGGCCGGCCGCCGGATTGGCGTCACGCGGTCCCGTGTGGCCGTCACGGAGTGGAGTTTCTGGCCGGTGCTGGGACTCGTGCGCAGCTTTACGCCTCGCCACGAGATTCATCAGCTCCGCGCCGCCATCTTTTATCTCGGGGGACCTTTGGCCAGCTTGCTCATGGTGGCCGCGGCTTTTTGGTGGCGCCGTTCGGTCGAGGCCGCCGGCCCGGACGAATGGTCCAACAGCGCCAGCCAACTGGCTCTCTTTCTCGCGCTCGGCTTTTTCGCCATCTCCCTTTGGCCCTCCACGCAAATCGTCCATTTGGGTGTCGTCATTTCGGATGGCGCCATGCTTTGCGATTTGTTCCGGCCCAGCCGCGGAGAGACGGCTTTGCACATCGCCTACGCCAAAATTTTGCATGCGCATGCTTTGCGCGCGCACGGATTGGAGGACCAAGCCATCGCCCTTTGTGGAGAGGTCTTTGGGGATCCGGCCTTTGACGATTCCTGGTCCATGCGGCAATCGCTCGTGGTCCTTGCCAGCAACATTGGTTTCGCGGAACAAACGCTGCCCCTCATTCGCAAGGCATTACTAGTCCCGATCGAGCGGCCGAAAGAGTTTGCGGTGTTTGCGGACTCTTTCGCCTCCGGCGTTTTGTTTCGTGATCAGCCTCCATGTTTCGAGGAGGCATTATTGCTCGTGCGCCGGGCCTCGGAGTTGTGCCCCGAGTTGCTGACGTTGAAAGGGACCATGGGCGGGCTGTTGTTTGAAATGGGCGAGCGCGATGAGGCCCGTCCTCTGTTGCAGGCCTGCTACGATGGGAATGGCAGTCCGGCGGACCGTGGAATCTCCGCGGCTTATCTCGCCCACTATGCCCTGGCGGAAAAGAATGCGGACGCCCTGAACAACTATGTGCGCGAGGCAAATCGGCAACTCCGATGCCAGCCCTTGGTGGAGAGGGTGCTGGCGAATCTGCGCGCGCAAACAGCTACCAGCTCACCCGCAGCCCCGTCGTAAACGTCCACTCGTGATAATCGCCGTCCACGCGCGGGCTCGCGTTTAGATTTGCGTAGGAAATGCCGGACTGCAGCTTCAACCGATGGCCGTAGAAGTAGTAGTTGAGCCCGGCGTAAACCTCCCGCAGCGTGTCGCCGCGGGCGAAGACCTCGTCGTAGTGCTCCACGCGCAGCCCGTCGCGGCTGTCGCTCTTCATATACGTCCCGCGCAATACCGCCTGCAGCCTTGGCGTGATGTTGTACCACGGCATGATCGACGCGCCCCACACATCGCCCTGCGGGCGATGGCCTGTCGCATACACCAAGTCCGTCGACACTCCATAGCGCCCTTTATCGAGCTGAAAGCTCAGCGAAGCGATGTCGCCGAACCGGCGGTTTGATTCCCCATCCTCGCGGTGCTCGCTGTTCACGTAGTCCAGCCGCAGCACGGCCTCACGGGCGTGGAGCGCATCGGCGAAATCATAGCCCAGGCTGGCGACGAGAAAGTTGCTCCCGGAAAACGTCCCGAACTCCCGCGACCGGTTTCCCGCGGTGAAATATCCCGCCGAATACTCCCAATTCCCCTTCTTCCCTCCCACGCGTGCGCCGTTGAAGAACTCCGTCACCGACCACACATTGTTCCAAATCTGGCTCCGATCCAACGTCAGCAACTCGTTGGAGGACGTTCCGCCATCGAGCGTGAAGTGCACTGGTTGCTTGCCGAGCGTCACCTCGAAGGCCCGGCTGAACTCATAGGAAAGATAGGCATCGGTGAGGTGCTTATCCATCTCGTTGCCGTTGTTCGGATCGAGATCCGCTTCCACGTGCAGGCGCAGCTTTTTGAACCAAAGGGAGTCAATCCCCAGTCGCATCTTGACCACTTCGGCGCCGGAATCGTCGTGCTTGTTGTTCTCGATGTCGAAGAGGTCGCCCTGAAAGCGTCCGGCGATACGCAGTTCGTTGAGCATGTCGGACTTCTTGTCCTTCACGAGAGTGGGGGCATCCCAGACGTCATCGAGGACGGAGGTGACAGGACGACGGTCGATTCGGCCGTCGATCGGTGTTCCCGCAGAGGCGGAAAAAGTAAGGGTGCAGATGGCGAATGTGGCGAAGAGCGGAGTTTTGAGCATCGCAGGCGGTGGCGTTTGTCACCGGGAAGTGAACCCCGCCGAGTTCATGCGCCGAATGTGGCGGCCGCATGGCGCCCATGTCGCCATCACGAAGGGATCGCGTAGCGGTCTGGTTGCATCTATGGCGTTCCCGTTACGCATGTGTCGGTGAATGCTCCGTGGCTGCGTGGGCGCTTTCACCGAGAAGGCAGCGAGAATGGGGAGCGCCAGAAAGTGGAACGGCTTTTTAAGCCGTGGCCTTCTTCGTGATCCAAAGTCGAGGCAGGTAAAGAATTAGGATGCGGGACCGCCACGGCTTGAAAAGCCGTTCCACTTTCTGGCATCTCGCTAAGGCTTGCTCCTCCGCCCCTTTTCCCCGCATGCTCCCGTCCATGCCCCGCAAGACTAAAGCTCTCGCCGTCGCTCATCACACGCCCGCGGTCGTCCCGGTCGCCAAGCGGATCCTCTCCTTCGGCGGCAAGTGGGCCTATGCTCCGGCGCCCGAGTCCGTGGCCGTGAAGCCCGACGCCAAATACGATCTCTTCATCGGCGGCAAATTCGTGGAGCCCTCGACGGGCGCTTATTTCCCGGCCATCAATCCCGCCACGGAAAAGCCCATTTCCCAGATCGCCGAGGCCGGCAGTGCGGACGTGAATGCCGCGGTGGCCGCGGCGCGCAAGGCCTTCGAAAAATGGAGCAAAGTCTCCGGGCGCGAGCGCGGCAAGTATCTCTACCGCATCGCCCGCATCATCCAGGAGCGCGCCCGCGAGCTGGCCGTGTTGGAGACGCTCGATGGCGGCAAGCCGATCAAGGAATCGCGCGACTTCGACCTCCCCATGGTCGCGGCGCACTTTTTTTACTACGCGGGCTGGGCGGACAAACTTCGCTACGCGCTCCCCGGCCGCGAGCCCAAGCCGCTCGGCGTTTGCGGCCAAATCATCCCGTGGAATTTCCCGCTCCTCATGGCGGCGTGGAAACTCGCGCCCGCGCTCGCCTGCGGCAACACCGTCGTTCTCAAGCCGGCGGAGAGCACCAGCATCACCGCCATGCATCTCGCGCGCATCCTGCAGGAGGCTGAGCTGCCCGAGGGCGTGGTGAATATCGTCACCGGCGCCGGCGAGCCCGGCCGCGCACTGGTGGAGCATGGCGACGTAAACAAGATCGCCTTCACCGGGAGCACGGAGGTCGGCAAGCTCATCGCCAAGAGCACCGCCGGCACGGGCAAGAAGCTCACGCTCGAACTCGGCGGCAAGGCGGCTCACATCATTTTCGAAGACGCCCCCATCGACCAGGCCGTCGAGGGCATCATTGGCGGCATCTTTTTCAATCAAGGCCACGTCTGCTGCGCCGGCTCCCGCCTGCTCGTGCAAGAGGGTGTCTACCGCACGGTGATGAAAAAGCTCCGCGACCGCGTGTCCACCCTGCGCGTCGGCGATCCGCTGGATAAGAATACCGACATCGGCGCCATCAATTCCAAACCGCAGCTCGAAAAAATCCGCGAGCTGGTCGACGCTGGCGTGGCCGAGGGCGGCGAGCTTATCCAGCCCTCCTGCCGGCTGCCGGAGCGCGGCTACTGGTTTCCGCCGAGCATCATCACCGGGGTCACCGCCAGCCACCGCATCGCGCAGGAGGAAATCTTCGGCCCCGTGCTCAGCGTCCTCACGTTCCGCACGCCGGAGGAGGCGATCGAGCGCGCCAATAACACGCCCTATGGCCTCAGTGCCGGCGTGTGGACGGACAAGGGCAGCAAGATTTTCAAAATCATCTCCAAGCTGCGCGCCGGCGTCGTTTGGGCGAATACCTACAACAAATTCGACCCCACCAGCCCCTTCGGCGGCTACAAGGAAAGCGGTTTCGGCCGCGAAGGCGGCCTGCAGGGGCTGTGGCCCTATCTGATGTAGCTGCGACCGGAAGGTCGCGGGCTGGCAATTCCCAGGGATGCCCGCTCCCATAGGCCCTCTGGGTCTCATGGCTTACCCGGGCGAAAACTGAAGATCGTCGTAAGTTCCCCCCAACATCTTTCGTATCCGAACGGTTGTTTCATCGGGAATCCCGTTGGCGTTGCCAGCGCCCCCGGCTATCACTTCCTTCGCATGAAAGCTCTGACGCGTCCCGCCCTGCTCGCCGCCGCTGTTGCCGCCACGCTCGCTCTCGCCGCGTGCAGTAAAAAAACCACCTCCGAGGACGTCCCGCAGCCCGATTCCGGCAGCTCCGCCGCTCCTTCGAATGAGGAGCCCGCGGCGCCGAAAGCTTCTCGGACCGCCCAGACTGCGCCGACCTCCACCGATACGGCTCCGCCACCCGTCGCCTCCGGGCAGCCGGCGAAGAGCGCGCTCGAGGGCGTGCTCACGCCCGAGGAGATCTCCCGCTACGAGGCGTGGTTTAAAAAGTACAATCTCACCTTCGACGCGGGCACGCTCGATCTCGATTCCGACGGCGACGGCTACACCAACCGTCAGGAGTTCGAAGCCGGCACCAATCCACGCGATCCGAATTCCGTGCCCGGCGTGATGGACGGCGTCTCCGTGAAAGTCGTCAATAAGGTGGAAGTTCCCCTCATCCTCGAGGACGTGAACGAAAAAGGGACCACGGCCACCATCAAGCACACCGGCGATGGCACCGTGGAAAAAATCGGCGAGGGCGCACAGCCGAAAGGCACGCCTTACAAGGTCTCGCGGGTGCGCTATGAAAAGAAGGCCGACAAACACGGCGAAATGGTCGACGTCTCCAACGTGACTCTCGAAAACACGAGCACCAAGGAAACGGTGATGCTTGTCCGTGAGCTCCCCGCGCTGAGCAGTGAGACCCACGCCATCCTCGTGGGCAACGGCGTCGAGCAAAAAGTCCACGTCGGCGATGTCGTCACCCTTCCCGGGCAGGGTAATAAGCGCTTCACTGTCCTCGACCTCCGCCCCGACCAAGTGCTCGTCGAAGATAACGAGACTAAAAAGCCGATCACGATCCCGAAGAGGTAGGGGGTAACGGATGGGGCGAAGCGAAGGTAAGGATGGCACGCCGCGCGCCAGCCCTACCCTCACTGTTGCTGCTCCGCGGCGCTTTCGTTCGGTGACGACTTTTCTTAAATCGCTCCAAGTTTTAGCGGTAGCCGGTTCTCTACGGCGCCGTGATCGCCTTCCGGATCCCCGCCAGCGGCGCATCGTCGTGGAAGACCGCGCTCTTCCCGCGAATTTCCACCCCTAGCTCCTTCCAGAGCCCGGCCAGATCCACCGTGACTGGTTGTCCCTTCATCTCGTCGTACAGTTCCCGCAGCACGGGCACGCCCGTTGCGCCGTCGCCCACCGCGATGACTTGATCCAGTTTCCAAAACTTGTCCAACGTTCCCCCGCCGACCGCGATGGCGCGGAGCGCGTGCTCCAGCCCTTTTTTATTCCCGGTGCGTTTGCGGATCTCCACGTCCGCCCGGAGGCAGAAAATCGCGCCGCCCCAATAGGTGCGTCCCCAGGTGTGCGTGTTGTCGAGCCCGCGATCACCCTCGCGCGGCTGTCCTTCCGGTGCGCCCTCCACGAGTCCTGCCCAGGCCGCTTCCGGCGTAATCAGCCCCGCGCGGGCGCGCGCAAACGGCTCGACATACGTGGAGATCCCTTCCTCCAGCCAGTGCGATTTCTGCGGCACGGAAGGGAAGCAAAGATGGAGCATTTCATGGGTGAGGATCCAGTCGTCGGCCAGCGTCGCATTCGTGGCCTCGCGGCCCACGGAGATATCGACACTCAGCCCGCCATCATCTCCAGCCCGGCCATTGCGCGCCTTGCGCCCGTTCGTGGTGGTCACCCGCAGGACCACTCGTTTTACCGGAATCCCTCCATAATACGTCGCGACCGCTTTCGCGGAGTTTTCGATCCATTGCCGCGCCGCGGGCGATACAGAATCGTCTGGCGTGGGGCGAATGTCGATGACGGTGCCTCGAACTGAAAGCTCCTCAGCTCTCGCGGGAGCTGCTTCCAGTTGAGCCAGCAGCGCGACTGTCAGCAGAGAACGGATCATGTTCATACCTCCATCATGGCGTTGGATCCGTCGGGTGGATGGATGGACTTCGCAAGGATTGTTTTGCAGCGTGTCGCTGCGGCGCGGCTAGACTCCCAACCGCTCCAGCAAGGCCGGCGCCTCACGATAATCCGTAATGACCTCGTGCGCTCCCGCCGCCAGCAGGATGTCCCGTTTCCACGGATCGAGTGTGCCCGGATGCGTCTCATCGCACGCCACGCCCACGGCATAGCCGCCCACGGCTGCCGTCTCGGCGATTTCCACCGGTCCATCGCCAAACGCCATCAACTGCGAACCCTCGAGGTCTTCATCGCGCAGCAGTTTTTTCACCACTGCGCCTTTGGAAAAGGTCGTGTCATTGGGATCCATCGGGCCGAAAATGCGCCCCTCGAAGTGCTGCGCGAGGCCGAGCAGTTCCGCCTCTTCCAATGCCTGCGGCTGCACCGTCCCCGTTGCCAGTGTGAGCTTCAGTCCGCGCGCCCGCACCGTTTCCATAAAGGGACGCACGCCGGGCACCAGCAGAACATCCGCTGGGTCCGGCGCCCGGCGCAGCGGCGAGAGCCGGATCTCGCGCTGTGCCCCGAGCCGGTGTTGAAACTCGTCCAGATACGCGGTGGCCTCACGCGGTTTGCCACCACGCTCCGTGACCAAATGCACCAGCCGGATCGCTTGATGAATCGTCGGACGCCCATTGAGCCGCATCACTTCATCCCAGGCAAAGCGATGGCGCCCCGGGTCGTTTTCATCCGCCAGTCGCGGCAATTCTTCGAGATACAGATTCACCATCAGCTCCGCCCAGCCGGCGCGGACGAGCGAAGTGGTCCCGTCCCAATCCATCAGGACGTGGCGATATTTAAGCGTGGAAGAAGTAGTCACGAGCGAAAGACAAAATAGACGGCCCCCAACATACAGAGCGCCGCGTAGAGGTAGTCGAGCTTGATGGGCTTTTGCAGAAAGTAGACCGAAAAGGGAACAAACATCGCCAGCGTGATGACCTCCTGCAGAATCTTCAGTTTCGAGGCCTCAATGCCCGCCTGGTATCCGATGCGATTGGCGGGTACCTGGAAACAGTATTCGAAAAACGCGAGCCCCCAGCTCAGCAGGATGGTGATCCACAGCGAGTGGGCCGATTTCCGCAAGTGCCCGTACCAGGCGAACGTCATGAATAAATTGGAGGCCGTAAGCAGCAGGATCGTTTGGAAAAATGGCGGCATCGCGGGAGATTCCACATCCCGCCCGCGCCGTTCAACGCCGCAAATGGGTTTTCGGTTATCGCCCGGTTTCCGGTGGCAATCGTCGCGAGGGCAGGGGACTATACGGCACATTCCATGACGTTTCTCACGATTCTCGGTTCGCTGCTCGCGGGCGGACTACTCTGGGGTTGGCTCAGTTTTCGCGCCCTGCGCCGCCGCGGCAAAGTGGGCTGGGCCTGGGCGGCCCTGGGCTTCGCGCTGCTGCAGGCGGGGTTGCTGGTTTTCATGGTCGGTTCCTCGCGCAGCCTGTTCGGCAGTTGGTCGGAGACCATGCCCCGGGTGCTGAATTCGTGGATCTTCATCTGGCATCTGCTCTTCCTGCCGCCGTGGGTGATCTGGACCATCGCGAAGGGACTCTCGGCGCTGGCGAAAAAGATTTCCGGCTACCAGGCGCGCGAGACCGCGCCCGAGCCGGCGACCGGCTGGTCGCGCCGCCAGTTCCTCACCGCCGCCACCGTTTTCACGCCGCCCTTGATTACCGGTGCGACGGCTCTCGCATCCGAGAATTGGCTCGAGCAATTCCGCGTGCGCCGGCTCGTGGTGCCGATTGCCAATCTGCCCGCGGCGCTGGATGGCCTCACCATCGCGCAGGTGAGTGACGTGCATGTGGGCCGCTTCACGCATGGTCGCTTACTGGAGCGCGTCGTGGAGGAGACGAATCGGCTCGAGGCCGATGTCGTGGCCCTCACGGGCGATCTGATCAACGACACGTTGCGCGCCATGCCGCCCGCGCTGGAATTGGCTCGGGGCCTGCGCGCCAAACAGATCGTGGTGGCTTGCGAGGGAAACCACGATCTGATCGAGGACCCCGAGCGCTTTTACCGCGAGGCGGAGAAGGGCGGACTGCCGCTGTTGCGGAACGACGCGGCCACGATGACCTTCCGCGGACAAAAAGTGCAGTTTCTCGGTCTGCCATGGGACCACACGCCACGGAAGACGCACGAAAGCATGCAGGCCCTGCTCGCCCACCGCGATCCCGCCGCCTGGCCCATCCTGCTGGCTCATCATCCGCATGCGTGGGACGATGCCGGCGATATCCCGCTCACCCTCTCCGGCCATACGCATGGCGGTCAGATCATGTTCAATGAGCGCGCCGGTTTCGGTTCGCTCTTCTATCGTTACTGGAGCGGCCTCTACACCCGGAAGCAGAACGCGCTCGTCGTTTCCAATGGTGTCGGCAACTGGTTCCCCGTGCGCGTCCAGGCGCCGGCGGAGATCCTGCACCTTACGCTGCGCCCGGCGACGGCGGTGTAGCACCGGGGGGGGGCGCGATCTTGGAGCAACGGTGTGACGCGGTTGCTTCCCACCGCACCAAGATCGCGCTCGCCACTGCGAGCGCCTGACAACCGTTCCGCGCTGGCGTCCGTATCTCCTCTCGCTATCTTTTCTTATGGCTACGACCGCACAATTTCCGGAAGAGCAATCCGAAGACGGTGAATTTCAGCGGCAGGAGGATGCTTTCCGCGACTGGGTCTCGAGCGACGGTTCCACTCCATATCCCGCCGTAGCGGGCCGGTATCATCTCTACATCTCACTCGCCTGTCCGTGGGCCAGTCGCACGCTGGTTGTCCGGAATGAAAAGGGCCTGCAGGAAGCGATTGGCGTCACGGTGGTGGACCCGATTCGCGATGAGCGCGGCTGGGCTTTTCGCGAAGGTCCGGGCTACGAAAAGGACCCGCTCAACGGCTTCCTCTTCCTCGCCGAAGCATACATGGCCTCGGAGCCAAAGTTTGCCGGCCGCGTGACCGTGCCCGTGTTGTGGGACAAGCAGACCCGCCGCATTGTGAACAATTCCGAGGATGACATCTGCCGCATGTTCAACGACGCCTTCCCCGGTCTCGCCAAGGCGGACGTCGATCTGTTCCCGAAGCAGATCGAAAAGGAGCACGCCGAGCTTGCGCAGTTCATTTACGAGAAGGTGAACAACGGCGTCTACCGCGCCGGCTTTGCCACCCACCAGCGCGCGTACGAATCGGCCTGCTTGGAACTGTTCGTCGCTTTGGATGTCTTGGAGCAGCGATTGGCCAGCCGCCGCTATCTTTTCGGCCGTCAAATTGTAGAAGCTGACTGGCGCTTGTTTTGCACGCTCATCCGTTTCGATGCCGTCTACCACGGCCATTTCAAATGCAACCTCCGCCGCATCATTGATTACCCCAATCTCGACGGCTACCTGCGCGATCTCTACCAGCGTCCCGGCATCGCCGACACGGTGAACCTCAACCACATCAAGCGCCACTACTACGTGACGCATGATGACATCAACCCCACCCGCATTGTCCCGATCGGTCCGGCCTTGGACTTGATGCGCCCACACGGACGGGAGAAGTTGTAAGCGTCGCCTCGTGTAAGGATGGCCAAATCCACTTCTCAAAAGTGGGGCCGGACGTCAGCCTCGCGCGTATCCTGGATGTGACTGAATCCGAACCCATCCCTACACGCGTAGAGAGTGCAGACGCGTCTGCTCCGCTAACGCAGGGCACCGTGTGGCTGATGGCCGTCACGGTCGCGGTGGTCGTCGCCAATATTTACTACATCCAGCCGCTGCTCGGGGACATCGCCGCGACCTTTGGGCTGACGGTGGCGAAAGCCGGTTCGCTGGCCATGTTGAGCCAGGCCGGCACGGCACTGGGGATGCTCTTCTTTGTGCCGTTGGGGGATAAATTTCCGCGGCGCACCCTCATTCTAATCCTGCTCGCCGGAGCCATCCTTTCGCTTCTCCTCATGACGCTGGCGCCCACGGTGGCGTGGCTAGCGACCGGCGCTTTTCTCCTCGGAGCCTTCGGCGCGTGCGTGCATGTGGTGGTCCCCCTGGCGGCGCATCTCGCGAATCCCGCCCAGCGGGGGCGGGTGGTGGGGACGGTCTTCGCGGGTATTTTGATGGGGGTACTGCTCGCGCGGACCTTTAGCGGCATGGTGGGGGCCTGGCTGGGATGGCGCGCCGTCTACGGTCTCGCTGCCGGAATAATGCTCGCCCTCGCCGCGGTCGTGCGCCTCTATCTTCCTTCGCCCCGTCCGCATGTCACCGTGACTTGGCGGGAATTGATGGGCTCGCTGTGGTCCCTGGTGCGGAGGCATCCGGAATTGCGGGAGTCCGCCCTGCTCGGCGCGGTGTTGTTCGCGGGGTTTTCAGCCTTTTGGACCACACTCGTTTTCTTCCTCGGCGGTCCGCCCTACCAATATTCCACTCCGAGTGCGGCGGCTGGTCTATTCGGCCTCGTCGGTGCTTTGGGGGCGGTGGCTGCGCCGCAAGTGGGTCATTTGGCAGATAAGCACGGTCCTCGTTTCACCATTCGTTTTGCGCTCTGGCTGACGTTCGGCGCCTTTCTGTTTATGGGGCTCACGGGGTGGCATCTGGCCGGTCTCATTGTGGGCGTGCTCCTGATGGATCTCGGCGTGCAGAGCGGACATGTTTCCAACCAGGCGCGCATTTACGCCCTCGATCCCGCCGCGCGGAGCCGGCTGAATACCGTCTACATGTTCTGCTATTTCCTCGGCGGTGGCACGGGCTCCTGCCTCGGCGCGCTGTGCTGGCACTGGGCCGGATGGTGGGGCGTGTGCGGTTTTGCGAGCGCCGCGGTCGGGTTGGCGTTGGTCGTGGAGTTTTTGCATGGACGCGCCCCAAAGACCGCTGCCAGCGGAGATCGGGTTCGTTGAGGAATGGAAAGATAGGAGCGTAGGACCAAGGTCCGATGGGACCCAGACGGTTAGAGTCATTACATCCATCGCGCCTGCCTTCTCTCCGGCAGCGCCCTCTCATCCATGAAAATCACACCCATCGGTGCCGCTGGCGGCGAAGTCACCGGCTCATGCTATAGCGTCCAAACCCGGAATGCGCGCATCCTTGTCGATTGCGGGCTGTTCCAGGGCGGCAAGAAATCCGAGGCTCTCAATCGCCCGCCGACGACCCCCAATCGGAAACTGGATGCGGTCATTCTCACGCACGGCCATCTGGATCACACCGGCCGTCTGCCGATGCTCGCTCGCATGGGCTACGGTGGTCCGGTCTACGGGACGCCGGCCACGCTGGATATGACCGGGCTGATTCTGCGGGATTCGGCGCGGCTGCAGGTCTCGGAGAACGATCGCCGTAATCGCAAGCGCATGCGCATGGATCAGCCGCTGCAGGACCCGCTCTATACGCCGGAGGATGCGGAGGCGATTCTCACGCGCCTGCGGCCGGTGCCGTATCAAAAGCCCTTTGAGGTGGCGCCCGGGATCAAAGCGGTGTGGGCGGAGTCTGGCCACATGCTCGGCTCGGCTAGTATCCAGTTGTTGGTGGAGGAGGACGGGCGGACGAAGCGCGTTGTGTTCTCCGGCGACATTGGCCCGCGGAGTGCGCCCATGCTGCGCGACTATGAGCCCTTCCAAAATGCGGACCTCGTCTTTCTCGAGTCGACCTATGGCGGACGCGACCATCGGTCGTTCGCGGACACGGTGGTGGAGTTTGAGCGGATCGTGATTGATGCGGTGAAGCGCGGGGGCAAGATGCTCGTGCCGACGTTTGCGGTCGGTCGGGCGCAGTTGCTCATGCTCCTGCTTGGGAAGATGTTCCGCTCGGGCAAGGTGAAGCCGTTTCCGATCTTTCTCGATAGCCCGATGGCTATCGAGGCCACCAACATCTACGTGAAGCATCGGGACATCTTCGATGACGAGATGAAGGCGTACATCCAGAACCGGCCGTTGCGGCAGGACCTGAAAACGATGAAGCCCACGCCGACGGCGGATCAATCGAAGGCGATCAATGACGTGACGGGCGCGTGCCTCGTGATGGCTGGCGCCGGTATGTGCAATGCCGGGCGCATCGTGCATCACCTCAAAGCGAATCTATGGAAGCCCAGCACGCACGTGTTGATCGTCGGCTATCAGGGCCACGGCTCGCTGGGCCGACGGTTGGTGGATGGAGAGCCGTTTGTCAGCATTTTTGGCGAGAAGATCGCGGTGAAGGCCCAGGTTCATACGCTGGGCGGATTCAGCGCGCATGCGGGGCAGACGGATCTGCTCCACTGGTTCAGCGTGCTGGCGCCGTCCAAGCCGCGAGTGGTCCTCACGCACGGGGAAGACAGTCAGCGGGCGGCGCTCGCCAAGCTGATTCAGCAGCGCTTCCGGTTGCCCTCGGTCTCGCCCGCGATGCGCGACGTCGTTGAACTTTAATCGAAACCACCACACGGAATCATGAGCACGGAACCACAAATTTTTGGGCAAACGGACATTGTCAAACTGAGCGACGAGGATGCCGCGGTCGCGCTGCTGGAAAAAGCGGTGGGCGGACTGTGGGAGGTGGTGAATGACCTCACGCGCTTTCGCCGGACCACGCGGCAGAACTATCGTGTCACCATCTTTGGCTCGGCCCGGTTGCAGCCGGGGAGCAAGGCCTATGAAGGCGTGAAGCAACTGGCCGGTGAACTGGCCAAGATGGGCTGCGACATCCTCACCGGCGGCGGGCCTGGCCTGATGCAGGCGGCGAATGAGGGCGCACGCTCGGCGGGGGACGAGGCCAAAGGACGCTCCATCGGCATCAATATCGAGCTGCCCTTCGAGCAAAGCGTGAATCCTTTTGTCACGGAGGCCTTCTCGCACCGCACGTTCTTCTCGCGCTTACACCATTTCATGATCGCGTCGGATGCCTTCGTGGTCGTCCCTGGCGGAATTGGCTCGCTGCTGGAGCTGTCGCTGGCCTGGCAGCTGTTGCAGGTGCGTCACCTCTACAACACGCCGCTGATCGTCATCGGCAAAATGTGGGCGGAGTTGGTCGAGTGGGGCAAACGCCACATGCTGATGGAAGGCAGCGAGCTCGCCTCCGACGTGGATTTCCAAATCCCGCGGAGCGTGAACACCGTCGAAGAAGCGCTGGCGCAGATCCGCACGAATCGGGAGGCGTGGCTGGCCGCGCAGAAGCAGGGCGGATAGACTCCGGTTTCTCGCGGGAGAGGCGGCGTTACTCCAGGAACCGCACGTGCCCCGTCTCGATATCGTAGACCGCGCCGATCAGCTTCACGCGTCCTTCCGCTTGGCGCTCCCGGCCTTCGGGAGTGTCGAGAATCTGGCGCATGCTCCAACGGACATTGGCTTCGACTCCCTGCGCGAGCAGGGCGGCGGGTGTCTGGTTTTCCGTGAATTCAGGCAACCCGGGCAGGATGCCATCGATGAGCAGCTGAATGCGGGAGAGCTGCCGGGTGCCGCGGATTTTCGTATCGATTGCCGCGGCGACCGCGCCGCAATGCGTGTGGCCCAGCACGATGAAGAGCGGCGTGCGCAAATGGCGCCCCGCGTATTGCAGACTGCCGGCGACCTCCGCCGACATCACGTTTCCGGCCACCCGAATGATGAACAGTTCGCCGAAGCCCGCATCGAACACCAGTTCGGGCGGGACGCGTGAATCACTGCAGCTCAAAATGGTCGCATAGGGTTTCTGTCCGCGCGCCAGCTCCGCGAGGATCTCCTTTTGAACGGTGGGAAAACGGGCCGCGCCGGCGACGAAACGAGCGTTGCCGTCTTTCAGGCGCTGCAGCGCCTCGTCACTCGTGCAGGGAGATTCGGTGTGCGATGACATTAAAGGGGCATGAAGGGTTGGGCGACTTTCCCAGAAGTGTCCCCGGCGGGAATCGAACCCACATTAATGGTTTAGGAAACCACTGTTCTATCCATTGAACTACGGGGACGGCTGACTATCTGTAACCTATGTCTGCCTCGTTTCTCGAAAAGGCCACGGCGCGATTTACGGTGAAAGTTCGACCGCGGTATTCCGAGCAAATTCGGCGGGGAAATATTTCATAGGATTGAAGGATCGGCAATGATTCTGGCCGCTTTTTTCCGAGTTCGGGATTGGCTTTCGAGCCGGGGAACGGCGAAAACGGATTCTCCAGGTAGGCGCTGAACCGTCGCGCCGCGCGTAAAGATTTCCGACTATGCTCTCGCCACATGCTTCCACGAAGCCCGCGTCCGGGCGGCGATTCTTGTTTCAGGCGACCCGTGCCTTGGGTTTCGCCGCCGTCGCCGCTGCGCTGCTGGCTGGCTGCGAACAGAAACCGGGCGGGCCGCCGGGTGGCCCCGGTGGTGGACCGGGCGGATCGATGGGGCCGATGGAAGTAGGAGTATTCACCGTGGAGCCCAAACAGGTGGCGCTGACGCAGGAATTGCCCGGGCGTATTTCGGCGCTGCGGATGGCCGAGGTGCGCGCGCGGGTGAATGGCATCGTGCAAAAGCGGCTCTTCACTGAGGGGAGCGATGTGAAGGAGGGGCAGTTGCTCTACGAAATTGATCCCGCTCCGTACCAAGCGGCGCTCGATAGCGCGAAGGGCGCGCTCGCGCGCTCGGAAGCGAATTTGACCATGACGAGCCTCAAGGAAGAGCGCTCCAAACAACTCATCGACACCAAGGCGATCAGCAAACAGGAGTACGATGACGCGGTGGCCGCGCAGCGCTCGGCGAATGCGGACGTGCTGTCCGGACGGGCAGCGGTGCAGACTGCGCAGATCAATCTCGACTACACCAAAGTGGCGTCGCCCGTCGGGGGGCGGATCGGCATTTCGCAGATGACCGAGGGCGCGTATGTGCAGGCCAGCGCCGCCACGCTACTCGCCACGGTGCAGCAGCTCGACCGCGTGTATGTGGACGTGACGCAATCGAGCAGCGAACTGCTGCGGCTGAAGCGCGAACTGGCGAGCGGAAAGCTGAAGGTGGACGAAAAGGGCCAGACGCAGGTGAAGCTGCTCTTTGAAGACGGCACCGCGTATCCAGAGATGGGCACGCTGGAGATGTCGGACGTGACCGTGAATCCGGCGACGGATTCCGTCACGATCCGCGCGGTATTTCCCAACCCACGCCGGGAGCTGTTGCCGGGCATGTTTGTGCGGGCGCAAATCCAGGAGGGGAGTTCGCCCGATGCGATCCTCGTGCCGCAACTCGCCGTGAGCCGCAACGTGCGGGGCGAACCCACGGCGCTGGTCATCGGAGCGGAGAATAAGGCCGAGCTCCGCATGTTGGAAACGTCGCGTGCCGTGGGCAATCAATGGCTGGTCACCTCGGGCCTAAAGGCTGGCGATCAGGTGATCATCGATAGCTTCCATAAAGTCCGCCCGGGCGTGCCGGTGAAACCAGCGCCTCCCGCCGCCAACCCGCCGCCGCTGGGGTCCCCGGCCGCGCCGGGTGCACCAAAAGCAGGAGCCCACTAGCACGCAGACCTCGAAAGGAATTCGCTGATGTCCAGATTCTTCATCGATCGGCCGGTCTTCGCCTGGGTCATTGCGATCCTCATCATGCTGGCGGGGGCGATCTCCATCACGAGCCTGCCTGTGGCGCAGTACCCGGGCATCGCGCCGCCAACCATCACCGTGACCGCCACATACCCGGGTGCCTCGGCGAAGACGCTGGAGGACACGGTCACGCAGGTCATTGAGCAAAAGCTGAACGGCATCGACAACTTGCGGTACATCGAGTCGGCGAGCACGTCGGACGGCACGGCCACCATCACTGTCACTTTTGAAGGGGGGACGAACCCTGATGTGGCGCAGGTGCAGGTGCAAAACAAAGTGGCCCTCGCCACGCCGCTGCTCCCGCAGGAGGTGCAGCAGCAGGGCGTGCAGGTGGCGAAGTCGGTGCGAAACTTCCTCATCGTGGTCGGGCTCATCTCCGAGAACGGTGCCATGACGGCCACCGACCTCGCGGACTACAACTCGAGCGTGATGCGCGACCCGATCAGCCGTCTGCCGGGCGTGGGTGAGATTCAAACCTTCGGCACCCAGTATGCGATGCGCATCTGGCTGAACCCGGATCGGCTGAACAAATTCCAGTTCACCACGGCGGAGATTATGGCGGCGATCCGGGCGCAAAATGCGCAGGTCTCGGCCGGGGCGCTGGGCGCACTGCCCTCCACCAAGGGGCAGCTCCTGAACGCCACGATCATGGCGCAGAGTCGGTTGCAGACGAAGGAAGAGTTTGAAGCCATTCTGTTGCGGGTGATGCCGGACGGCTCCCGCGTCTTTCTGCGCGACGTGGCGCGCGTGGAGTTGGGCAGCGAAAACTACAACGTGACGGCCCGCTACAATGGGATGCCGGCGAGCGGTATGGCGATTCGTCCTGCGCTCGGGGCGAATGCGTTGGAGACCGTCGACGTGGTGAAAAAGAAGGTGGCCGAGCTGTCCCAATTTTTCCCGCCGGGGGTGAAGGCCATCTTCCCGTATGATACCACACTCTTCGTCCGGATCTCGGTGATGGAGGTGGTGAAGACGCTGCTTGAGGCCATCGTGCTCGTGTTCGTGGTGATGTTCCTCTTCCTGCAAAATTGGCGCGTTACGCTCATTCCCACCATCGCCATTCCGGTGGTGCTACTCGGCACGTTTGGGGTCATGGCGGCGACGGGCTATTCCATCAATACGCTCACACTTTTCGGCCTCGTGCTCGCCATCGGCTTGCTGGTGGATGACGCCATTGTGGTGGTGGAGAACGTGGAGCGCGTGATGGATGAGGAAGGTCTGCCGCCCAAGGAGGCGACGCGCAAATCGATGGATCAGATCAGCGGCGCGCTCGTCGGCATCGGCCTGGTGCTATGCGCGGCCTTTGTGCCCATGGCCTTTTTTAGCGGCTCCAGCGGCGTCATTTACCGGCAGTTCTCCCTCGTCATCATCAGCTCGGTCACGCTCTCGGTATTCATCGCCCTGATCCTCACGCCGGCTTTGTGCGCGAGCCTGCTGAAGCAAATGCCCAAAGGGGCTCACGAGCGAAAGCGCGGCTTCTTCGGATGGTTCAACCGGGCTTTTAATCGCACCAACGATCGTTACGCGCGCAGTGTCGCCGTTTTCCTGCGGCACAGCTTTTTCGCGCTCCTGTGCTACGCGCTCATCGCCGCGGCGGTGGTCTTTCTTTTCTCCCGCGCCCCCACTGGCTTCTTGCCGGATGAAGATGCGGGCATGCTCTTCGCCATGGCGCAGCTCCCGCCCGGCTCCACGCGCGAGCAGGCGGACGAGGTCCTCAAGAAAATGGAGAAGTACTTCTTCGAAGAGGAGAAGGATGTGCTGGAGGGCGGCTTTGGCGTGCTCGGCTTCAGCTTCAGCGGCAATGCGCAAAACCAGGTCCTCATGTTTTTGAAACTGAAGGACTGGGACCAGCGCAAGCTGCCCAGCCAGAAAGTCTCGGCCATCCAGATGCGGGCCATGGGCAAGTTCATGCAGATCAAGGAGGCCTTTGCCCTCGCCTTTGCTCCGCCCGCGGTGCTGGAACTCGGCACGGGCCGCGGCTTCGACCTGCGGCTCGTGGATCTCGGCGGACTCGGGCACGACGCCCTCATGAATGCGCAGGGGCAGCTCCTGGGCATGGCGATGCCGGACCCCATCTTTGGAAAAAACACCGTCCGCCCGAATGGCCTCGCGGATACTTCCGTGTACCAAATCGATATCGACGAGGAAAAGGCCAGCGCGCTCGGCCTGTCGCTCTCGACGATTAATGAATCGATGAGCACCATTTTGGGGTCGAGCTATGTGAATGACTTCATCGACCGGGGGCGCGTGAAGAAGGTGATGGTGCAGTCCGATGCTGCGTATCGCATGCTGCCGGAGGACATCAATCGCTGGTATGTGCGCAACACACAGGGCGGCATGGTGCCGTTCTCCGCCTTTGCCTCGGGCCACTGGGCCTCGGGCTCGCCGAAGCTGGAGCGGTTCAATGGTTCGCCTTCGGTCTCCATTGTGGGCGAACCGGCGCCGGGCCGCAGTTCGGGCGAAGCCATGCGGGAGATGGAGAATCTCGCCAAGAAATTGCCGCCGGGCTTCAGCGTGGCGTGGGGCGGGCTTTCCTATGAGGAGCAGCTCTCCGGCTCCAAGTCGGCCACGCTCTACACCATCGCGCTGCTCATGGTCTTCCTGTGTCTCGCGGCGCTGTATGAGAGCTGGGCGATTCCGTTCTCCGTGATGATGGATATGCCGCTCGGCGCGCTGGGCGTGGTCGCGGCCACGAGCCTGCGCAATATGCCGAATGATATCTATTTTCAGATCGGCTTGATCACGATCATCGGTCTCTCGGCGAAAAACGCGATCCTCGTGGTGGAGTTCGCGAAGGAGCATTTTGATCAAGGGGCCACGCTCATTGATGCCGCGCTGCACGCGGTGAAGCAGCGGTTGCGGCCGATTTTGATGACGTCCATTGCCTTCGGTCTCGGCGTGCTGCCGCTCGCATTGAACAAGGGCGCGGGCTCCGGCAGCCAGAATGCCATCGGTACCGGCATCGTGGGCGGCGCGGTGACCACGACGCTGCTCGGGTTGTTTTTCGTTCCGCTCTACTTTGTCACCATTCTACGGTTGTTTCGGGTGAAACCGACGAAGGCGCATCTTGGAAAGGGCGGCAATGGAGAACCGCCGCATGAGGAGCGCCCCGTCGCGGTGGCTCAGGAGTCGCCCAATGGCGCGGAGGAAAATGGGAATCGCGATTCGCTTTGACAGGTAGCACAGGCAAGGCGGACATCGGCTCGTAACTGATGAATGTCTTTCGCTCCACGTGGTCCTTTCTTTTGTTTGCGGGTTGTGCGGTGCCCGCGCTGGGGGCTGGGGCGAGTGAATGGGTGGCGGAAGGCGCCGGCGGGAAGCTCGTGTATAAGGCGCTTCCGGCTGGGGACCGGATCATGGACTTTTCGTTTGCCGGATACGGTGGAGGAGGCGTCGCGCTGCCGGTGGCGCCGGTGAAGAAGACATTGCGGCCGAGTGGCGGCGATGACACGGTGGCCATTCAAGCGGCACTGGAGGAAGTGGGGCGCTTGCCGGTGGAGCGTGGCGTGCACGGCGCGGTGTTGCTGGAGGCCGGGAACTATCAGTGCAGTAGTGCCCTCCAGATTAAGACGAGTGGCGTGGTGTTGCGCGGGAGCGGCAAGGGGAGCACGACGCTCGAGTTGATCGGCAAGAAGCATGCGGCGATCGTCATTTCGGGCAGTGGCAAGAGCCGGACGGTGGGCGAGGCGGTGCCGATTACGGATGCGTATGTGCCAAGCGGGGCGACGAGCTTCAGCGTGCGGGATGGCTCGGCCTTCAAGGCGGGGGATACCGTGGTGGTGCAGCATCCGGCGTCGGAGGCATGGGTGAAATTCATGCAGATGGATGGGCTTAAGCGGAACGGGAAGGAGGAGCACTGGGTCTCGGGGAGCATCGACTGCGAGCGGGCGATTGCGGCGGTGGATGGGAACAAGATCACGGTGGCGATCCCGCTGCCGGATGCGCTGGATGCGAAGTATCTGAATCCGCCGGGGGCATCCGTGGTGAAGGTGGCGGGCGCCGCACCGGTGATGCAGGTGGGCGTGGAGAATCTGCGGATTGTCTCGCCGCCGCAGAAGGTGGCGATCGATGCGCCGCATTATGGCGGCATCAGTGTGCGGATGGGGGAGGATGTGTGGATTCGCGACGTGGAGATCGCGGATACGGTGGGCGCAATTTCGTTCGACGATGATTCACGCCGGGCGACGGTGACGGGGGTTTCGGTGCAACACACGGTGAGCACGGTGGGGGCGGCGAAGCCGGCGGATTTCAGTGCGGATGGGTCGCAGATTCTGTTCGACCGCTGCATGGGACAGGGGAACGGTCTATTTTACTTCGTCACCGGCGCGAAGGTTTGCGGGCCGAATGTGGTCCTAAACTGCACCTTTCATGGCAATGGGCACATCGAACCGCATCAGCGCTGGGCGACGGGGTTGCTGGTGGATGGCTGCAAGGTGCCGGAAGGCGGGATTGATTTCATGAATCGGGGTGAGATGGGCTCCGGGCATGGCTGGACGATTGGCTGGGCGGTGGCGTGGAATTGCGAAGCCGGGAGTTTCACGATTCAGCAGCCGCCGGGAGCGGTGAATTGGGCGATTGGCTGCCTGGGCCGGCGGGTGCTGCAGGCGCAGCCGTTTGGCAAGGAACCGAAACTAGCCGAGGGGATTTTTGAATCGCATGGCACGCCGGTGACGCCGGGGAGTTTGTACCTGGCGCAACTGCGGGCCCGGCTGGGAGAGCGAGCGGTGAAGAATATCGGGTATTAGGCGGAGCGGCTATTTCGCGAGAGGCTGGGTAGCAAATTCCACCCACCGCGTGCTGACGTTTTTGCCGGTGGCGAGGTGCCAGGGTTCGGATTTTCCGGGAAGGAAGGTGTGGCTATCAGCGTGGTGGCCGGCGACGTCGGTCCAATCGTAGGTGACCTTGGTGTGGTCGGCTGTGGTGGTCTGGTAGAGAAGGGAGACGTCGGCGCGGAGATATTTTTTCCCGCCAGTATTTTTAAAGCGGATCTGGAGAGGTTGATCCGTGGGCGGAATTTCCACGGAGCCGTAGCAAAAGCTTTGCGACCAAAAATCCGATGGCTCTTCGCCGCGGCGCGGGATGCTCCAATCGGCCACCACGGGCTTCCAGGTGACGCCGTTATCGGCGGAGTAGTCGATGCGATATTTGATGTCGGGCGCGGGCGGATTGCTGGAGGCGACCTGGCCGGTGGCGTAGAGGGCCACGGCCTTCTCGTGGCGTGGCGCGACGAGGCCGAGGGTGACAGTGGGGGAATCAAACGCGCCGCTGACGACGTGCGTTTTGGCTTGTTCTTTGTTGGGCCCCGCGCGGAGCTCGGCGCGGTGGCCGGCGGCGAAATCGATGGTCGTGCCATCATCCTTTAAGCGCGGGAAAGTGGCGGCGTTGGCCTGACAGACGGTGGTGATGGTGAGGCCCGTGCCGGCGAGGGTTTTTGCACCGGCGCCAAGGCGGAGGAAATATTGGCGATGACCTTTCACGAGATCGGTGAGGTCGAGACCATCGTGGAAGGAGCCGGCATCAAGCCAGGTGTGGCCTTGATCGACGGAGAGAGAAACGGGGCAGGTCGCGTTGCCTTGCAGCACGAGGCCGTTTTTTCCGCCGGTGTCGTAGACGCCCCACGGTTTATCGTTGGGCGGCGTGGCGGCGATGATGTAGGGCGTGTAAAATTCGAAGGTGACCTGCTGATCTGTCTCCTCGGTGACGCCTTCGCGGTAATCCGAGCCCTGGAAATCCGGGCGATAGGTGTAAACGGCGTTGGCGTAGCGGGCCTGCCCGGGGTGGTAGCCGGTGCCGTCCTTCGAGCCGGGCATTTTCTCCGGCTGGTTCACCCACGTCTGCGAACGCTCGGGGCCGGGGATACCGCCGGTCTTGTAATTGCGGCCCCAGAACACGAAGGTCTTGCCGTCTTCGAGTCCTGGCTGGAAATAGCGGCGGAGCGTTTCGCCGCGACGAAGGTGCACAGTGGGTGGCGCACCCGCGTAGCCCGCGAAATACTCGGCAGTGGAGTATTGGCTGTAGACGCCGCCATCGCCGGCATCGAGACCGCAGACGAGCCAGCCGTGCTGTTTCTGCGGCTGAAATTTGCGGTCGGTGAGCTGCTTCAAATTCCCCTTCACCTCGGGGATGGAGAGGAGGCGTTTGCCTTCGGGATCGAAGACCACGGTGGAGATATCGTGGTCGAGCAAGGCCCAGCGGCCTTCGCCGTAGGCGCCGCCGGTGAGAAAGACTTCGAAGGAATTGTGGCCGGAAACTCCGAGGTCGCGCCCGCGACCGGGGCCGAGGAGATACTGCATTTCGGCGGTCCACTGTGCATGCGTGGTGCCGCAGAGACCGAAGCCGTGCGCGTAGAGGCCGGTCCAGTAGTCGCGCGTGCGCAGATCGCCCTTGGTGAAGCCCTGGCCCCAGAGATCCTCCGTGCCCTCCTCGCCGTGGGCGAAGTGGGTGTTGCGCCAGGCCCAGGAGGCGAGCGCTTTTTCCTCCTCCGTCTTCGGGTCGTGGCCCGTCATACGCCGGTATTGCTCCGCCTGGGTAGCGAAGAGGCGCTCGAAGGTGGAGCAAGCGAGCTCTCCGGGATACCACGGGTGGTCAGTGCGGATTTGCGGATCGCCGACCTCGGCGCGGACGAAAAGCGGCAGGAAAGCGAAAGCGAGGGTGGGAGTGAGCTTCGGCATGTTGGAATGAGTGTGGGAGCGGCGAGGGCTTAGGGAGGAGTATTCAGTTTTCAGTATTCAGTGGGCGCCGCGTGATTTTGAGAGCGTGCTGAGGAATGGGAACTCCGAACTGATCCGCTGGCGCTCGGAAGGACACTGAATACTGGCCCAATAGGCCAAATTCCTAAGGAAAAAAGGGAGGGGCGGATGCTATGAGGCGACAGCGATGACGAAAAAAATGTTTGAACGAACGGGCAGTTTTATAGTCTCGCCATCCCGCGCTTGCGGCAAAAGCGGCGCGACTACCCTACTGATATAGTCCATGATCCAAGTCCAAAACCTGCGAAAGGAATTTGGCCCGAAGGTCGCGGTGAACGGCATTTCGTTCACTGTCGAAAAGGGCGAGGTCCTTGGTTTTCTCGGGCCAAACGGCGCCGGGAAATCCACCAGCATGCGCATGATCACCGGGTTCATTCCGCCGACGGAAGGCTCGATTAAGATCGGCAATTTCGACATGCTGGAGAATCCCATCCCGGCGAAAAAACTGATCGGCTACCTGCCGGAAAATGCGCCGTCGTACAACGACATGTCGGTGCAAGGCTTCCTAAACTTCACGGCGGAGCTGCGCGGGCTGCGGGGCGATGCCAAGAAGAAGGCCGTGGGGCGGGTGATTGAGATGTGCTTCCTGGAATCAGTGCGGCACCAGAGCGTGGAGACGCTCTCGAAGGGCTACCGCCACCGCACGTGCTTTGCGCAGTCGATCATCCACGATCCGGAGGTGCTGATTCTCGATGAGCCGACGGACGGCCTGGACCCGAACCAAAAGCACGAGGTGCGCGGACTCATCAAAAAAATGGGCGAGACGAAGGCGATCATCTTTTCCACGCACATCCTCGAGGAAGTGGAGGCCGTGTGCTCGCGGGCGATCATCATCGACCGCGGGACCATCGTGGCGAACGGCACGCCGCGCGATTTGAAGATGCGCTCTGAAACGGCCGGTTCCATTCTCGTGAAATTGGTCGACGGCAGTGGACAGATACTGTCGGCCAAGCTGGACGGAGTCCAGGGCGTGGAACGCACGGCGGTGGTCTCGGAGCGGCCGCTGACGGTACGGGCGTATCCGCGCAAGAACACGGGCAGCGACGACGTGGCGCGCGCGATCGGTGAACTGGCCTTGAAGGAGCGCTGGCCGCTGGTCGGCCTCCACGTGGAGGAAGGCCGGCTCGACGAAGTTTTCCGCAGCATTACCATGCCTGACACCAAGCAAAAGGAGGCGGCCCAATGAGGAACATCTGGACCATTCTAAAGCGCGAACTCGGCGGCTACTTTGCGTCGCCGGTGGCGTTCATTTTCATCGTCATCTTCCTGCTGCTCGCGAACTTTTTCACCTTCATGGTGGGCCAGTTTTTCGACGCCGGGCAGGCCAACTTGCAGGCGTTTTTCCTGTGGCATCCGTGGCTGTATCTCTTCCTCGTGCCAGCGGTGGGCATGCGCATGTGGTCGGAAGAGCGCCGGCTCGGGACGATTGAATTGCTGCTGACCATGCCGATGACGGCGGGGCAGGCGATTATCGGCAAATTCCTGGCCTCGTGGATCGTGGTGGGCATTTCGCTGCTCCTCACGTTCCCGGTGATCATTACGGTGAATTACCTCGGGCATCCGGACAACGGCGTGATCATCGCCGGATATCTCGGCAGCCTGCTGATGGCCGGGGCGTATCTCGCGGTAACCGCGATGACCTCCGCCATGACGCGCAACCAAGTCGTAAGCTTCATCCTCGCGGTGGTCATCTGCTTGGTGCTGATTCTTGCGGGCTTCCCGCCGATTACCGAACTGGTCTCCGGATGGGCGCCCACGTGGCTGACGGACGGCGTGGCCTCCTGCAGCATCTGGACGCACTTTGAGAACATCAAGAAGGGCCTGCTCGATTCGCGGGACCTGCTCTACTTCCTGTCGCTCATGGGCTTTTCGCTCTTTACCACGAGCGTAATCATCCGCGCGCATCGCGCCGGTTAACCTCCAATTTTTTACTCTTCCCAAGCATGAAGAAAGGTCTCGAAACCTGGCTCTATTCCACGATTGGCGTGGTCGCGATGTTCGCGGTGATCGTGGGCATCAATCTCATTGGCAACCGCGCGAAAGTCCGCATGGATTTAACGGCGGAGCACGCCTACACGCTGGATCCCGGCACGCGCGCCATCCTGACAAAACTGGATACGCCGGTGCAGGTGCGGCTTTACTGCTCGCGCAGCGAGCCGTCCATGCCGGTGACGGTAAAGCAATACGCCCAGCGCGTGGAAGATTTGCTCAACGAATTCCGGCAGGTCTCGAAGGGGATGGTGGAGATTCAAAAGCTGGATCCGGTGCCGGACTCCGATGCGGAGGACTCGGCGCGCATCGACGGCATCGAGCCGCAGGAAACGGGGCGCGGGGACCAGTTTTACATCGGCGCCAGCGTGACGATGCTCGACCAAAAGGAAACGCTGCCCGTGCTCAATCCCGCGCGTGAGCGGCAGCTGGAGTACGATCTGGCGCGGGCAATTTCCCGCGTGGCCTCGCCCTCAAAGCCGGTGGTGGGCATCATGAGCCCGCTGCCGTGGCAGGGAATGAATAACCCGATGATGGCGCGCATGGGCCGCCGGCCGCAGCCGGAGTGGGTCTTCAGCTCGGAGCTGCGCCGCGACTTTACGGTGCGCCCCGTGGAGATGACGGTCGATAAGATCCCGGAAGATATCAAGGTGCTGCTGGTCATCCATCCGCAGGGAATCAGCGACACGGCGCAATATGCGATCGATCAATTCGTGCTGCGCGGGGGCAAGCTGATCGCCTTCCTCGATCCGATGGCGGCGTTTGATCCCTCGGGCGGCGGGCCATCCGGCGGCGCGAGCAGTTCCTCGCTGCCGAAGCTGCTGGCGGCTTGGGGGCTCTCGTTTGATGCGACTCAGGTGGTGGCGGACAAAACCTACGCCTACACGGAGGGGCAGCGGCGGGATCCGTTGATTTTGGAACTGGTGGATCCAGCGTTGAACAAGGACGACGTGGCCACGAGCAGTGCGCGGAATTTGATCCTGCTGCTCACGGGCGCTTTCACCGGCACGCCGGTGGAAGGGCTGAAACAAACGGTGCTGATGAGGTCATCCAACAAGGCGCAGTTCATCGATCCGATGATGGCGCAGCTTGGCCCGGACGCCGTGATGAAGGGGCTGAAGGACACTGGGGCCGAGTATAATCTCGCGGTGAAACTAACGGGGAAATTCAAGACGGCGTTCCCGGGGGGCAAGCCGAAGGCGGAGACGCCGGAAGGCGAGAAGCCCGACGAGAAGAAGCCGGAGCCGCCCGCGGAGCCCGGGCTGAAGGAATCGAAGGTGGAGACGACGGTGTTGCTGGTGGGTGATTCCGACATGGTGCAGGATCAGGTGGCCGCGCAGGTCTATATGACGCGCGATGGCATGGCCGCGCCGCGCTGCGGCAATCTCGCCTTTGCGCAGAGCGCCGTCGACCAGATGGCGGGCGACGAAAACCTCATTGCGGTGCGCAGCCGCGCCTCGAATGAGCGGCCGTTTACGGTCGTGAAAAAGATTCAGAACGATGCGGAGGAGAAATACCGCAGCGCGTTTGAGGAGTTTGCCAAGAGCCGGAACGAAATCGCGACCAAGCTCTCGCAATTGCGCGGCGCCGCGGCGGAGCGCGGGCAGGAGGCCGTGTCCGCGGAGAAGCGGAAGCAAATCGACGCCTACAACAAGAAGGTCGGCGAGATCAACAAACAGGAGAAAGAACTCAGAAAGAACATGATGGCGGACATCAATTCGCTGAAGACGCGCACCACGTGGCTGAATCTCGCGCTGATGCCGCTCTTCGTGATCATTTTGGGCGTCACGCTCGCCATTCTACGGCGTTACAAACAAGCGGCCCGCTAACTCTTTTCCTCTCCATTCATGAAAGGCAAATCTCTGGCAATCATGGTCGCCGCCGCGGCAGTGGTCGGCGGCGTTGGTATTTATTTTTACACGAGTTCGGGAAACTCCTGGCGCGACAGCGGCAATGTGGCTCCGGGAACGAAGGTGCTGCAACTCGAGCCCGAAAAAGTGGGGCAGGTGATCATCAAGACGCACGCGGCGCAGCTGCATCTTATCAAGAAAGGAGAGGAGTGGACCGTGCAGGAGCGGGGGGGCTATCCGGCGAGCACGGAGAACGTGAACAAGCTACTGCTCAAAGCGTGGGAGATGAAGGCGCTGCAGGAGGTAAAAGTGGGTGCATCGCAGTTCGGGCGGCTCGAGCTGGAAGCGCCGGAGAAAGATGCGGGCTCGGGGACGCTGATTGAGTTCAAAGACGGCAATGGCGCGCCGCTCGCAGGGATGATGGCCGGCAAGCGGTACATGAAAAAAGCGGGCGAGGAGGTGAACCCGATGGGCCTCGACACACCGGGTGGGTATGCGGCGGGGCGCTATGTAATGCCCACGAGTGCGGGCGCCAAGGTGTGGCTGGTGTCGGAGACGCTGGAGGCAGCAGCGCCGACGCCGGACCAATGGCTGAACCATGATTTTATCAAGCCGGGCAACATCGTGGGGCTGGCGCTGGCGGGCAGCACGCCGGAGCGGCACTGGAAGCTGACGCGGACAGACGCCGCGTCGCCGACATGGACGCTGGAAGGCGCGAAGCCGGAGGAGACGCTGGATTCGGGGAAAGTATCGCCGCTGGCAACGGTGCTGACGAGCCCGGGCTTTACCGACGTGCTCGCGCCGGATGCGAAGCCCGCGGATACAGGGTTGGACAAGCCGGAGGTGCTTACGGTGGAGACGACGGACCACATCACGTATACCCTCAAGGTGGGGAAACTGACGGGAGAGAATTATCCGGTGACGGTGGAGGTGGCATATAATCCAGCCAAGGAGCGGACGACCGGCAAGGACGAGAAGCCGGAGGACAAAGCCAAGCTGGAGGAAGATTTCAAAAAGGCCCAGAAAGCGGCGCAGGAGAAATTTGAGGGGGAAAAGAAATACCAGGGGCGCCCTTATTTGGTGTCGAAGTTTACGGTCGAGCAGTTGGTGAAGGATCGGTCGAGCTTCATGCAGGAGAAGAAGCCGGAAGGGGTGGCGCCCGGAGTCGGGCCGTCGGGAGCGCCCGCGCCGCTTTTTCCAGCGCCGGGCGCGATGGTGCCGCCGAATGGAGGAGCGCCGCGGAGGCCGATTAGTGTGGCGACACCGCCGGTCTCGGTGCCGGCAAACCCGGCCCCTGCACCGGCTCCAGCCCCGGAGGCGGTGAAGCCGCAGCCGAAACCGCCCGTGGTGAATCCGCCGAAAGCGGCGGAGGACGCGAAACCGGCGGCGGAGTCAAAGCCGGCGGCAGCGCCGGGGAAGCCGGCGGATGCGGGCAAGAAGCCGAACTGACGGGCGTTCGTTAAAATAAAGACACAAGTTGCGGGGAACGCGCTCGCGTGGCTGAAGCAATGTATCTGCGAGCGGAAGCTCGCGGGCTGCGGTAGCGATTTTTTCGAGAGCGTTACGTCTCGCACGGATGCGCCTCAAAGTCAGACCGCGACCTTCCGGTGGCAGCTACATGATCTCGCGCCGTCTTTGAGCCGGTGTGACGCGAGGAACCAAATATTCCCGGGGCGAGAGCGCCCCGGCTCCCAGTGATTGGCGTTGGTCAGCGCGATTTCTTAATTAAGTAATTGCTTAATTAAGAATGCGCTACAATATAGCACTCATGCACAGTCTCACTGCCCTTGCTGATCCGACCCGGCGCCGCATCGTGGAGATGCTGGCGGATGGGGAGCGGGCGGCGGGGGAAATCGTGGCGGAGTTTCGGATGACGGCGCCGGCGATTTCGCAGCATTTGAAAGTGCTGCGTCGGGCTCGGCTCGTGACGGTGCGGGCGGAGGGGCAGCGGCGCATCCATTCACTCGACCGCACGGGGCTCGATGAAATCGAAGCCTGGGTGGCGCGAACGAAGCGTTTTTGGGAAAGCCGGCTCGATGCGCTGGAGCGCGAACTCCACGCGGAGATAACGCAAAAGGCTGCGGCCAAGCCCGCGGCGAAGAAGCCGAAGAAGAAAAAATGAAATGGCCGGGCAGCCCCGCGGTTTCCCAGGCCGTGACGGCCAGAGCGGGAGCCCAGGCGCGATTTTGTCTCACACCTCACATGCCATGAAAACTGAATCCCATCCGGTGATCCGGGTCACCCGCCACCTTCCGTTTCCCGCCGAGCGCGTTTTCGACGCGTGGCTGGATCCTGCCTTTGCGGGGAAATGGCTTTTTGCCACGCCGAACGGGCAGATGATTCGAGCAGAGGCGGATCCGCATGTGGGCGGACGCTTTACCTATACCGAGCGGCGGGGTGCCGATGAGGTGGAGCACACCGGGGAATTTCTGGAGATCGAGCGGCCCCGGCGGCTGGTGTTCAGTTTCTCCGTGCCAAAATTTTCCGGCAATGTGGACCGTATCGTGGTGGAGATTGAGCCGAAGGGCGCCAGTTGCGTGCTCACGCTGACGCATGAATTGAAGCCGGAATTTGCGAAAATGGCGCCGCGCTCGCAGGATGGCTGGACGCAGATTGTGGCGAGGCTGGCGGCGAATCTGGGCGACGAGCGCGCGGCGATGAACAACACGCCCGCTGAATTTGCGGGACCGGGCGAAGTGCGGCTGGTGCGGTTGCTCCCCGGGCCGATCGAGCGGGTGTGGGATTTCCTGATCGATGGGGAAAAGCGCAAGCGGTGGTTTGCGGGCGGCACGATGGAGCCGCGCGTAGGCGCACGGGCGGCGCTTCGCTTTCACCACAAAAATATCGCAGGCGATGAACAGCCGCCCGAGGGGTATGCGAACGTGCATGACCCGGGTATTACGATGGAAGTAGAGGTGACGCAGTGCGAACCGCCACGGCGTCTGGCCTTTAGCTGGATGGAGGACGGCACGGGCAAAGGTTCCGAAGTGGCCTTTGATCTGACGCCCCAGGGCGAAGAGGTGCGTCTGCTGGTGACGCATCGGCGGCTGAACTCGGATGAGGAGAGGGCGAATGTTTCCGGCGGGTGGCATGTGCACTTGTCCATTCTCACCGCACTGCTGACGGGTGATACGCCACCGCCATTCTGGGCGATGCATGGGCGGCTGGAGGCGATGTACCAGAAGATGCTGGAGGACGGCGGAAAGTAGCAGGGGCATGCTGCGGACTGCGGCAGTTTGCTGCGTCGCGCTGGAGGTTCCGACCTTTGAATGGTTCTCCCTCCCACACGCAGCAAGCTGCGCCCGCCACACAGCGGCAGCAAGCTGCCGCAGTCCACGGCGCGTTGCTTCGCGCTCGCCAGCTTGGGGCAGTGCGCTACACCGGCGGGGATGCGTACGCTTCTCCTCTTGCTCCTCCTCGCGGTGGCCGCCACGGCGGCGGACAAACCGAACATTGTTCTCATCCTCGCCGATGACCTCGGGATCAACGATCTCGGGTGCTATGGCCGGAAGGATCAGTCGACGCCAAATCTCGATCGGCTCGCGACGGAGGGGATGCGCTTTACGTGTGCGCTGTGCGCGCAGCCGATTTGCTCGCCATCGCGCGCGGCGCTGCTGACGGGCAAATGTCCGGCGCGACTGCACCTCACGAATTTTCTACCCGGGCGGGCGGATGCGCCATCGCAGAAGCTGAAGCAACCACGTATCGACGGGCAACTGCCGCTGGAGCAGACGACGATCGCGGAGCTGCTGCACGACGCGGGCTATGCCACGGGGCTCTTTGGCAAATGGCACCTCGGTGGCGCGGGGTTTGGGCCGAAGGAGCAGGGCTTTGACACGGTGCTGATGACGCCGGGGAATACCACACCGTCAGCGACCGAGGGTGGGAAGGGCGAGTATGCGATTACCTCGGCGGCGACAGCGTTTATTGAGGCGAACAAAGAGCGCCCGTTCTTCTGCTACATCGCGCACAATTGCCCGCACATTCCGCTCGGGGCGAAGGAAGAGCTGATTAAAAAGAATGCGGCGGCGTTTCATCCGACGTATGCGGCGATGATTGAGACGCTGGACGACAGCGTGGGACTGGTGCTGCGCAAACTGGCGGACCTCGGGCTCACGGAAAAGACGATCGTGATTTTCACGAGCGACAATGGCGGGCTCCACGTGCTGGAGTTTCCGGGGACGCCGGCGACGCACAATACGCCGTATCGGGCGGGTAAAGGCTTCCTGTACGAAGGCGGGCTGCGCGAGCCGTTGATTGTGCGTTGGCCGGGCACGGTGAAGCCGGGCTCGCAGTGCGATGCGCCGGTGGTGCTGACGGATTTGATGCCGACCTTCATGGAGGCGGCGGGGATCGATCCGGCGAAGTCCACGGGGCCGCTGGACGGGACCAGCATCCTGCCCCTGCTGCGCGGCGGGACGATGCCGGCGCGGGCGCTCTACTGGCATTTTCCGCACTATACGAATCAGGGCAGTCGGCCAGCGGCGGCCGTGCGGGAGGGAAATTGGAAGTTCATCGAGAACATGGAGGACAACTCGGCGGAGCTGTACGACCTCGCGAAGGATCCCGGTGAAGACAAGAATGTGGCGGCGCAGAATGCGGAAGTGGTGGAGGGGCTGCGCAAGAAGCTGCACGCCTGGCAGCTGAGCGTGGGTGCGCAGATGCCGGAACCGAATCCGGAATTCGATGAAGCGAAGCATCGCGCGCTCTATGTGGACCGGGATGTTTCGAAGCTGAAGGCCGGCGCCACGGCGGCGGCGATTGAGCCGGCGTGGAAGGAATGGCGCGCGGCGATGAATGCGGCGGTGCAAGGGGGCAAGCCGGACGTGACGCCGGCGAAGGGAATCATCCAGCTCCCGGCGAGTGCGGCGACGGTGCATGCGGAGAAGCTGCGCTACGAATCGCAGTCATTCAAAAACACACTCGGGTTTTGGGTGAAGAAGGAGGATTGGGCGGAGTGGAACGTGGCGGTGCCGGTGGCGGGGAAGTATGTGCTGGAGGTGCTGCAGGGCTGCGGAAAAGGGAGCGGCGGGGCGGAGGTGGAGTTTGCGATTGGGGAGAAGACGTTCACGATGACGGTGCAGGAGACGGGGCACTTTCAGCACTTTATCCGGAGAACGCTCGGGGTGGTGGAACTGCCGGCGGGCAATGCGACACTGACGGTGAAGCCGAAGACGAAGCCGGGAGCGGCGGTGATGGATATGCGGGAGGCGCGGCTGGTGCCGGAGTGAAGAGAGGCAATCCCGGGGGCGAGGTCCCCGGCTCTCAGTGAGGCGGCTTCGGTGACTGCTCGTGGGGCGGCTCAGTTTTAACCCAGCGAGGGTAGGGCTTTCGCTAGGACGCGGGCCAGATCGGCGGCGGCGCGTTTGCCGGTTTCGAGGACTTCCTCATGGCCAAGGGTGCCGGGGTGGAGACCGGCCGCCCAATTAGTGAGGCAGGAGAAGCCGGCGACTTCGAGCTTGAGCGCGCGGGCCTGGATGGCTTCCAGCACCGTGCTCATCCCGACAGCGTCGGCGCCAAGTGTGCGGAGCATGCGGATTTCCGCGGGGGTCTCGTACTGCGGGCCGAGCAAGCCGGCGTAGACGCCTTCATGCAGCGTCACGCCGAGCTCGCGGGCGAGCACGGCGAAGATGCCGCGCAGACGCCGCGCGTAAACTTCGCTCATATCGAAAAAATTCGGTCCGCCGGTGAGAGGTGAGGTGTGGGTGAGATTCAGGTGATCGCTCAGCATCATCCAAGTGCCCGGAGCAAAGGTGGAGTTGCAGGTGCCGGCGGCGTTCGTGAGCACGAGTTGCCGGATGCCGCGCTCGGCCATCCAGCGCACGTGGGCGGTGACTTCCTGCGCGGTCCAGCCTTCGTAAAGGTGCACCCGGCCCTGTGCGGCCACGGCGAGCACGCCGCCGATTTTGCCGAAGACGAACTTGCCGGCGTGGCCGGCGACTTTGGATGACGGGAGCCCAGGAATGTCCGCGTAGGGCACCGTGGCCTCAACTTCCATTTGTTCGACGAAACTGCCGAGTCCGGACCCGAGAACGAGGCCCAACGTGGGACGGAGTGATTGCCAGGACATGGGGGGAGGATGACCGGCGCCGCCCATGGTTTCAACTCTACACCTTCTTCCGGTCGATCCACTTTCTCCCTGTCGCGAGAGCGGCGAGGGTTTCGGCGACGCGGCGGTCGCGAGTTTCGTCGCGTTTTGCCGTGGAGACCCAGACGAGGTATTCACGCTGGTAGGTGGGCCGGAGCGACTCGAAAAAGGCGGCGGCCTTGCGGTTGGATTTCAGCGCCTCGGCGAAAAACCTCGGCACGGGCCAGGGCTCGCGCGGCACCTTTGGGACGCGTGGGAGGGAGGGCTCGGCGTCGAGCTCCACCGCGGCATGGAGCAGGCGGCGAAGCGCGGTGGTATTCAGTCTCTCCAGGGAGGCGAGGCGCACGGAGCGGATGCTCGTGTTGCCTTCGCTGCTGCTGGTAAAGAGAGAGGAGGGATCCGCGAGTTCAACGCCGCGGAAGAAAAAGATGGAGAGATGCTTTTGGCAGGCGGCGATGCCGGCCACGAGCTTGCGTCCGCTGAAACACAGGTTGTTCCATTTCACGGCTTCGCTCAAATCGGGCTCCCACGTGAGAAACCACTCACGGAGCTGCGCGGCGGCGGGGCGGGAAAATTCCGGTGCTCGGTCGAGCCATTCGTCGGGGTCGGTGGTTTTGGCGCGGCGGACATCCATGGCGGCTCAGCGGTACTGCTCGTTCCGACGGCGGCCGCTCTGCAGCATGGTGACGGCTTCGGCGAGCCGGCGGGTGCGGGTTTCCTCGCGCTTGGCGGTGGTGATCCACTCGATGTATTCGCGGCGGCAGGAGGGTGGCAACGTGTCCCAGTTCTCCTGGGCTTTTTTGTCCGCGCGGATGGCTGTGGCGAGGTCGTCTGGCAGCGGGAGCTCGACGCGCTTGGGCTTGGGGGCGGCTTTGGTGTCGCCGTCGGCGTCGATCTTCACGGCGGTGCGGATGAGTTTTTCCAGGGCCTTCGTGGGGATGTCGGCGAGGTCGCTGAATTTGATGCTGCGCGAGGAGGCGTTGCCTTCACCGTGGATGAGGAGGCCGTCGGGGTCGGGGAGGAGGCTGCCTTTGAAAAAGTGGAGATGGGCGTGGGCTTTGAAGGCGCCGAGGCCGCAGACCATGGCCTGGCCGCTCCAGACGGGGCTGTTCCATTTGAGTTCCTCGCGAAGGCCCGGCGCGGCTTTGCGGATGAGGGCGGCAAGTTTTTCGCAAATGGGCCGGATGGTGTCGTTGGCGCCGGCGATATAGGCGTCGATGCTTTTTGGAGCTTTTTCGCTGGGCATGGCGGAGCGGTTTTTACGCGGGCGTGGGGAGTGGTGCTAGCTTTTCACGATGGGCGGGGAGCCGCCTTTTTGTCCGTCGGATTTGGAGAGGACGGAGACGTGGCCGTTGTTTTCGAGCACGGCGAGGTGGACGTCGTCGGGTGTCTCGCAGCCGGCGGCGCGGAGGGCGGTGATGAGGTCGAGATCGGTGATCTTTTCGCGCTCCAGGACCTTTTTAAACACGCGGCCGTTGTAGATGAGGACCTCGGGCTGGCCTTCGAGCAGGTTTTCCAGCCGCTGGCTTCGATAGATGAGGATACCCACGAGACCATTGAGGGCGACGAGGGTGGCCGCGAGGATGAGGCCGGCGGTGATGGAACCATCGTTGGCGTTCATGGAGTTTTGGACCGCGTTGCTGAGGATGAGAAGGAGCACGAGGTCGAAGGGGGCGAGCTGGCCCACCTGCCGGCGGCCGGTGAGGCGCAGGAGGAGGAGGAGGAAGAAGTAAATAACCACCGCGCGCACGACGAAGTGCCACCAAGGGACGGAGAGCTGCCACATACGGTGGGGAGTTTTGGGGAGAAGGAGGGGGGATGGCAATCCGCGAAGGCGGCGGGGACCGGCGCATGGGGCCGATAGGTCAAATGGGACTTATGGGTCCGATGGCTCAGCGTTTTCTCGCAAAGACGTTCTCGGAATCGGGGGTTGTAAACGGTCTACAGACCGCTATGCGCGCACCGATGAATCCCGTCCGCCTCCTTGCTTCTCTTTCGCTTGGCTTGAGTGCCGTCTCCGTCCTGGCGGTGACGCCGGCCGATCAACTCAAGGTGCCGGAGGGGTTCAAGGTGGAACTGCTCAAGGAAGCGGGGCAGCGCGATGGGTCGTGGATTTGCATGGCGGCGGATGACGCAGGGAGACTGTATATTTCGCCGCAGGGGAGCATTCCGGAGACGGGTTTTAGCAAGGATGCCAAGTGGGGCGGGCTGGTGCGCGCGACGGTGAATGAGAAAGGCGTGGAGAAATGGGAGCGGGTGCCGGTGCCGGTGGGGGATGCGATGGGGATGCTGTGGGCGTTTGACTCGCTGTATGTCTCGGGCAATGGGCCGGAGGGGCGCGGGATTTATCGCTGCAAAGATACGAATGGCGATGGCCTGCCTGATGCGGCCACGATGTGGAAGAAGATCCCCGGCGGGGCAGGGGAGCACGGAGCCCATGCGCTGGTGCTGGGGCCGGATAAAAAGAGCATCTACATCGTGAACGGAAATTCGGCGGGGATCGTGGATACGCTGGCGCCGGAGTCGCCATACCGCAATTGGGGCGAGGATGATTTGCTGCCGCGCGTGAAGGACCCGGTAGCCACGTTTTTCGACAAGGTGAAGGCGCCATATGGGTGCGTCTACAAAACGGACGAGAATGGTGCGAAGTGGGAGATTTATGCGGGCGGCTTCCGCAATCCGTACGACATCGATTTCAACGCGGACGGCGAATTGTTCACGTACGACAGCGACATGGAGTGGGACCGGGGCCTCCCGTGGTACCGGCCGACGCGCATCCTGCATGTGGTGCCCGGCGGTGAATATGGTTTCCGCGAGGGCACGTCAAAGTGGCCGGACTGGTATCCCGATTCGCTGCCGTCGGTGTGCGACATCGGCGTGGGCTGCCCGACGGGGGTGAAGTTTGGCACGAATGCCAAAGGCTGGCCGGCGCAGTATCGCGGGGCGTTCTTCATCTGCGACTGGACGTATGGACGTCTCCTCGCGGTGCACATGCACGAGAAGGGTGCGAGCTATACGGCGGAGAATCCGATCAAGAGCTATTGGTTTCCGAAGGACGCCGAGGCGAGCAAGGATGTGGAGGTGTTTCTCTCGGGGAAGGGGATGCCGATTACGGACGTGGAGTTTGGGAAGGACGGGGCGATGTTTCTCACGGTCGGCGGGCGTGGGACGGCGGCGGGGCTGTACCGGGTGAGTTGGGCAGGGAAGCAGGTCGAGGACTCCAAAGTCGCGAGTGGGGATGCGGCGAATGCCAAGCTGCGTGAAGCGGTTGTGGGGACGCTCAATGGGCATGGTGGCGGGAGCCGCTGGCTTACTATTATACCACAATTGGCGCAGAAAGATCCATTCGCTCTCTTTGCGACCGTGTTTGATTTTGGCGGTCGAATCAGTCTTCAATCGCAGCAGGACGTCACCGAGCGGTTTTCAATTATAAGGAATGCTAGGCGGATGTTAAACGGAACGGGTGGTGGAACCGAAGAAGAAAGGAAGCGGAAGGCGCTGGCCTTTGCTCTCGCCGGCGCCCGAATGTCTCCGCCTGTTTCCGAGGAGGAGATTTTCGAACTGCTCAAGGAGATGCCGCTGGCGGCAATGCCGGATGACTTGAAACTCCTCAAGCTGCGCGTCATCGAGGTGTGTCTTGCCCGGCAGGGGCGGCCTTCGGAGGAATGGGTCAAGACGGGCTTGGAAAAACTGCTGGCTGCCTATCCGGCGAGCAGCGCAGAACGTTCGTCCGAGGCACAGTGGAGGCTGAATCGTGAGCTCAGCCAAATTCTGGTGTGGTTGAGTAATCCCGAGTTGGGCGATTCGATGGCCAAACCGGATGCGGAAAAATCCTCTCCCAATCCCGCGGCGGAGCCGCTCCCTAATCCGGGCGCGACCGTTCACTCGGGCCGCAAGGGCGCGGACTTCCAGGTGGAGATGGGTCGGCAGATTATCGAAAAGACGCTGGCGCTGCTGGATGCGGCGGCTTCGCAGGAGGAGCAGATTTACTATGTGACGTGCCTACGCTGGGGCTATGGCTGGACGCCGGAGCAGCGCGTGCATTACTTCCGTTGGTTCCGTGAAAAGGCCACGCGCTACAACGGGGGCAATTCCTTCGCCAAGTTCCTCGACAAGATCCGCGAGGATGCGGCCTCGCGCGTGCCGGAGGGCGAACGCGCGGCACTGGCCGAGTTGCTCGGCCCGGCGGCGGCGCCGAAGATCGTCACGCCGGTGAAGCCGCGCGATTTCGTAAAGGTCTGGACGCTGGATGACATTCAAACTGCGTTGGCGGGACTCAAGGATCGCCAGCCGAATGTGGCGCATGGCAAGGAACTCTTCGCCGCGGCGCAGTGCGCGAACTGCCATCTCTTCCGCGATACCGGCGGCAATGTCGGGCCGGACCTTACGGCCGTGGCCCAACGGTTTGGGCGGAAGGACATCCTCGAGGCGATTGTCGACCCAAACAAAGTGGTGAGCGATCAGTATGCGATGATCACGCTCACGGTGCAGAAGTTTGGCGGCGGCGGAACGGACCAGGTGAGCGGGCTCGTGAAGGAGGAATCGAGCGGGGCGATCACCTTGCTGACGGATCCGCTGGCGGGAAAAACGTCCACGTTTTACGAGAATGTGATCGTGAAGCGCGAGAAGGCCAATGTGAGCATCATGCCCCCGGGGCTGCTGAATACGCTGACAGCAGAGGAGGTGGCGGACCTGCTGGCATTTTTTGGGAATACCAAATGAGCGCTGTCAGCGGCTTTTAATCCCCCAGCTTAAACGCCACCACCGACAACGGCGGCAGCGTGATCGTCAGCCGGTGGCTGCGGTTCATCCAGGGGATGGGCTCGGCGTTTTGGCCGCCGAGGTTGCCGACGTTGGAGCCGCCGTACTCGGCAGCGTCGGTGTTCAGGATTTCGTGCCAGTAGCCGCCACCGGGGACGCCGAGGTGGTATTCCTGGCGGATTTGCGGGGTGGCATTGAGGACGAAGACGATGGTCGTGCCGTGCCGCGCGCGGCGGAGAAAGGCGAAGACACTGTTGTCTGAATCGTGCAGGTCGATCCACTCGAAGCCCTCCCAGCTGTCGTCCTGATCGAAGAGCGCGGGCTCGTTTTTGTACAGGTAGTTGAGCTGCTTGATGAGCTTTTGCGTGCCGGCGTGCAGGGAAAACTCCAGCACCCACCAGTCGAGCGAGCGCTCGTGGCTCCACTCGTTGCGCTGGCCCCATTCGCCCCCCATGAAGAGCAGCTTTTTGCCGGGGTGCGCCCACATCCAGGCGTAAAGCAGGCGCAGATTGGCAAACTGCTGCCATTCGTCGCCCGGCATTTTATTGATGAGCGAGCCTTTGCCATGCACCACTTCATCGTGGCTGAGCACGAGGATGAAGTGCTCGTGAAACGCGTAGATGAGCGAGAAAGTGGCCTGACCGTGGTGGAAGCGCCGATAGATGGGGTCGAGCGCCATGTAGTTCAGCGTGTCGTGCATCCACCCCATGTTCCACTTGAAGCTGAAGCCGAGACCGCCGAGGAAGACTGGGCGCGAGACGCCAGGCCACGCGGTGCTTTCCTCCGCGATGGTCACGGCGCCGGGATAGCGCTCGTGGCAGAGCTCGTTGCAGCGCTTCATGAAATGAATCGCCTCCAGGTTTTCGCGTCCGCCGTGGACGTTGGGCACCCACTCGGTGCGCGAGTAGTCGAGGTAGAGCATGGAGGCCACGGCATCCACGCGCAGGCCGTCGATGTGATACTCCTCCAGCCAGAAGAGCGCGTTCGCGATGAGGAAATTGCGCACCTCGTTGCGCCCATAGTTGAAGATGAGCGTGCCCCAGTCCTGGTGCTCGCCCTGCCGCGGGTCGGAGTGTTCGTAGAGCGCAGTGCCATCGAACTTCGCGAGCCCATGTCCGTCTTTCGGGAAATGTCCGGGCACCCAGTCGAGAATGATGCCGATGCCCAACTCGTGCGCGCGATTCACGAAATGGCGGAAATCATCCGGCGAACCGTGACGGCTGGTGGGGGCGAAGTAGCCGCACACTTGGTAGCCCCAGGAGCCTTCGAAGGGATATTCCGCCACCGCCATCAGCTCCACGTGAGTGAAGCCCATTTCCACCACGTAATTCAGCAATTCATCGGCCAGCTCGTGCCAGGTGAGGAAGCGGTTGTCCTCGCCCTTACGCCGCCAGGAGCACGGGTGCACCTCGTAGACACTCATCGCTCCGCGATGCCACTCCGTTTTGGCACGACGCTCCATCCAGGTTTGGTCGTTCCACGCAAATTTATCGAGCTTCCAGACCATCGAGGCGGTCTCCGTGCCGTGCTGGCTGAAGAAGGCGAAGGGGTCGCTCTTCACGTGCAGATACCCGTCGCGTCCGTAGATCTCGAATTTGTAGTGCGCGCCCTCGGCCACGCCCGGGACGAACATTTCCCACACGCCGCTCGGCACCGTTTTGCACATGAGATGGATGCGGCCATCCCAGCCATTCCATTCACCGACCACCGAGACGCGTTTGGCATTCGGCGCCCACACGCGGAAGACCGTGCCCTGCACGCCGCCGCGGGATTCGAGATGCGCGCCGAGCCTTTTCCACAGGTCTAGGTGATTGCCCTCGCCGAAAAGATGCGCGTCCACGCCGCCCCACTCCGGCGGGAAAGTATAGGGGTCCTCGGCTTCCCACACCGTGCCGTCGTGCGCGGTGAAGCGCAGGCGATAGTGGAACCGTTTCTTCATCCCCGCCAGCCTGGCTTCAAAGACGCCCGCTTTGTCCACCGGTTGCGCCATCCACGTGTGCTGGGGATCCGCCGCATCCACCACGCTGACGGCCCGCGCATCCGGCCGGAAGACCCGCACCACCAGTTCGCCTTTGTGCTCGTGCATCCCGAGGATGGAGAAGGGGTCGCCGTGTTCCACGCGCAGGAGAGCTGCCAAATCCTCGGTTGGTATGGTGGTCATGGGTCTTCGTTACCCATTTCGAGTGCGGCCCGGCAAGCGCGGGTGTATATCTCCTAACCAACCGTAACATTCCCTCGTTCCTCCCGCATTGCTCCCGGCACGCCGTTCGCTTATAAGCGGCCAGCCCATGCGAGTCGCCGTTTGTATCACGAGCCACAATCGCCGTGGCGAACTCGCACGCACCCTGGGCGAGGTCGCCGCGCTCGTGCCTGTCCCGGCGGAAATCATCGTGGTGGCCGACGGTTGCAACGATGATACGGCAGATTTTGTCCGCCGCGAATACCCGCAGGCGCGTCTCCTCGTGCATGAGCAGGCCCGGGGCTCGGTGGCTTCGCGCAATGAAATGGGGCGCGCCACCACGTGTGACGTGTTTCTTTCGCTCGATGACGATAGCCATCCCGTCGAACGCGACGCCATCGGGCGCATCGCGGAGCTTTTTGAAAAGAACCCGCGGCTGGCGGTGGCCGAGTTTCCCCAGCGGACGGACGAGCATCCGCCTTCATTGGAGCAGACGGATTTCGGCCCGGGCCGTTTTATCGGCAGCTATGCGAATAGTGGAGCGGCGATCCGAAGGGTGGCGTTTGAGGAACTCGGCGGCTATGAGGATGCTTTCTTCCACATGTATGAGGAGCCGGACTTTGCTCTCCGCTGCTGCGCGGCAGGCTGGCAGGTGCGATTCGAGCCCTGCCTGCACATCCGCCATCATTGGACGTCCTCGCAACGCAGCGAGGTGCGAAATCACCATCGTCATGCGCGCAATGAATGGTGGAGCGTATTGATGCGCTGCCCGCTGCCGTGGGCGCTGGGCGTGGCGGCCTTTCGCAGTGCGCGCCAGTTTGGCTATGCCATCCGGCGCGGCTGGGCGCTGCGCGAACCGGTCTGGTGGTGGCAGGCGATGAAGGGCATCGGCTCCTGTCTGCGTCGCCGTCGCGCGCTGTCCTGGAAAAAATACCGTGCCTGGATGCGGTTGGTGCGCACGCCGCACAGCGATGCCGCGCGGTGGGAAGGAGACTTTGCGTGACCCCCCCCGTGTTGCCCCACTCCCTCCCATGAAAATCAGTTTCTCCGCCACCAATCCCTGCCACATGTGGCCGACGGCGCGTGCCGTCGCGGAACTGGACGGGCTCGGCCATTTCTATTCCGGGTATCCCGCGTGGAAGCTGCAGGACGGCGACATGCCGCACGTGCGCTGCTACTCGTGGCGGACGAATATCGTCTACGGCCTGCTCAAATATGCGCCCCGCTGGCTGCGCCCCCGCTCGCGTCGCCTCTTTTTGTGGCAGGACACCGGCTTCGACCGCTCTGTGGGCCGGCACTTGGAGGCCTGCGATTTCATCCATGCCATGCCCGGCCAGGCGCTCTGCACGTTTCGCGCGGCGAAGAAGCTCGGTATTCGGACGGTGCTCAACCACGCCACCGGGCCCGTGCGCGAATGGGTGAAAATCATGCGCCCGGAGTATGAACGCATCGGCCAGAAAGTGGAGGAGGTGAGCCCATACGATGCCGCCTACTTCGCCCGTGAGGATGAGGAATATGCGCTGGCGGACTATCACTGCGCCGCGAGCACCATCGTGCGCGAACAGCTCGAGGGGATGGGGATTCCGCGCGAACGCATCTGGGTGGTGCCCTATGGCGCGGATACCGGTGCGCCGGTCTTTGTGCGGGGGGAAAATGACCAGCCGCCGGCGGGGTTTCGGATCCTTTTCGCCGGGCAAATCGGCATCCGCAAAGGACTCCGCACGTTGCTGGAGGCCCTCATGCTGGCCGGGAAGTCGGGGTGGCAGGTCGACTTCGTCGGCGCGCGCCTGCCGGAAAGCGACACCGATTTCGCGGCCTACACCGGATCCGTGCCATTTCATTTCCACGGCGCGCTGCCGCAGGAGCGCGTGGCGGAATTCATGCGCGGCAGCAGTGTGCTCGTGCTGCCCTCGCTGGAGGAAGGTTTCGGCCTCGTGATTCCGCAGGCGCTAAATTGTGGATGCCCGTGCATTGTGAGCGATCGCGTGGGCGGGAAGGATTTCATCCGCGAGCGCGACAACGGTTCCATCTTTCCCGTGGGCAGCGCTGAGGCCCTCGCCGCGGAACTGCGCTGGTGGTCGGAAAATCCTCGCCGGACGGCGGATAACTTCACATGGACGGCGGGGGCGCGCACACTTATTGCAGAGAGCGAGGCCGCACGATGAACATCTTTCCGAGACCAGCGCCACGCCGGCAAAACCCCGTCCCCGCCCAAACTTACACCGGCGGGGCGCAGCGGACGGCCGAGGAGTGGGAGCGCCCTTGGCCGCGGCTGGATGCCACGTTTGTCGCGCTGATGGGGCTGCTCTTGACGGCGTTCTCGCTTGATTCCGCCGGGCGTCTCCCGTCCGATCTCGCCCGCGCGGGCGCCTATGGCGTGGGAATCACACTGCTCGTCAGCTTTGCGCTGGAGGCCCGCAGCGGGCTGAAGAATCTCGTGCGCGCCGACCTCATGGGCATCGTGGCGCTGTATTATCTCACGCTCTACGAGTTCCTGTTTTACCAGCCGTACTTCGACAAGCAGATCCCCAATGTGGAGCCGGTGCAAAAGGGGCTCTGGGCCATCTTTGTCGGTTTCGCGGGCCTCTTCATCGGGCGCCACTTGCTACCGCGGGGCAAGCAGCCGTTTGAGAAAATCATGACGCGCGACGTGCCGTTCAAATGGCTCATGACCATCTACTGGGGTGCTCTTTTCTTCGGCTTCTTTTACATGATGCTCTCGGTGGACTTCAACGTCGTCTCGTTCGTCGACTACCTGATGAAGCCGCGCTTTGAGCAGCCGTGGGGGCGGCCGCGCCTCGGCGACTGGAAGGCGCTCCTGCATGAACTAGAGTTGCTCCTGTACCTCGTGCCGCCCGTCGCTGGGCTGATGCTGGCGCGGCGGGAGAAGTATCCGGCGGTCATGGTATTCGCGGTGGTGCTCGGGTTTTTGTGGACGCTCTTCTACGGCTTCCTCAGTGGCACGCGGAGCTTGTTGGGCACCTTTCTCGTGACGTTCATGATCGCCTACACGTTTGCCGCCGGGGTGCATCGGCGAAAGGAGTCCATCCTCATCTGCGTCGCGTGCGCATCGATGATGGTGTTCTCGACGAAGGCCATGCTGCAGATGCGCACCATTGGGTTCAAAAATTGGTGGGAAGGACGCATCCCAGCTATCGTGACGCGCCAGAGCTCCGCGGTGTTCGTCGACGACAACCTCCTCGCGATTTCCACCCTCACGAAGTATTTCCCGGATCAAAACAATGGCCACTACCTCGGCTTTGAGATCCCCTATCTCGCCATCATTCGGCCCATCCCGCGGGAGCTCTGGCGCATCATGCTCCCCGGCGAAAAGCCGACGGGGCTCTCCATCAGCATCGAGAAAATTTTTGGGATGTCCGGCGTCACGATCGCGGCAACCTTTGTGGGCGAGGGCTACATGTCGGGTGGCTTCATCGCGGTGCTTTTGATGGGGATCACCCTCGGCTGGCTGGCGGCGTGGTGGAACCGGCTTTCTTCGCCAAGAAATTCGGAGTTGGGGATGCTCATTTACGCTTCCGGGTTCTTTGCGGTCACCATTACCATGCGCTCGTTGTTTGCGCTCACGACAGCCGTGCTGCCGTGCGTGGTGGGGCTCGTGGCGGGCAAATATCTCCTGCCGGCGGTGAAGCGCGGCCTGGGGGGCAGGCGTGCGCCCGCGGTCCCGCCGAAACTGCGCCAACCGCCACCAAAACCGTGACGGCCAAACCCGCCCGCGCGCATGCGGATCAGCTTGATTTTCTCGATGGCCTCCGTGGTCTGGCCGCGCTGTGGGTGCTGCTGCACCATGCGCGCTGGCTGCTGTGGGAGGGTTGGGAACCATACCAGCAGCATGCCGCCAGCTATTCCGGGTGGGACAAGGCGCTCGTCTACCTCCTCGCGCCGCTGCGCTACGGGCATGAGGCGGTCATCTTCTTTTTTGTGCTGAGTGGGTTTGTGATTCACTATGGCTACGCGAAGAAGCTCGCGGCCTATCACGCGTGGATGAACCGGCCCCGGACGCCGGAGTGTGACGAATGGTCTTCGCATCAGCTGCCGGCGGGCGAGGTGCATTTTGGGTGGTTTAGCTATTTTCGCCGCCGCGCGCGCCGATTGTATCCGCCATTGATCTTTGCCCTGGTGGTCACCTTTGCATTGGACTACGCGGGGACGAAGCTGGGCTGGGGCATCTACCGGCAGCAGACGGCCTACCCGCTCATCAATGCGGAAATTCAAAGTAACATCGGCTTTGGCACCGCGTTGGGGAATCTCGGCTTCCTCATGCATGGCTGGGTCAATTGCTATGGTTCCAATGGCCCACTGTGGTCGCTGCATTTCGAGTGGTGGTTTTACATGGTCTATCCGCTGCTGTGGCTTTTTGTGCGGCGCTCGCTCGGCGTGGCCACGGCGGTGGTGGGACTTCTATTCGTGCTCAGCCTGCTCGTGCCGCCTGGGCCCTTCCGCGCGGTGGCCCAGATTTTCACGGCGCTGCTCACGTGGTGGTTTGGCGCGCTGCTGGCCGAAGTTTTTGTGGGGCGTATCAAAGTGCGGTGGAGTTGGCTGGCCCCGCTTGCCCTGCTGCTCCCCGCGCTGCCGTTGTTACTGCCCCGATTGAAGGCGCACTGGCCGGTCGCTTTCAGTGGGTGGGGCGCGGATACGCTCTACGGTCTTGGCTTTTCGGGGCTACTGGCGCTGTGCTTTCTGGTGCGCGAGCGGGGCTGGCATCTCCGGTTCTTGGAGCGACTCGAACCGCTCGGTGCGATGTCGTACACGCTCTACATTGTCCACCTGCCGCTGCTCGTTTTCATGAGCGGCTGGCTCATGGCGCGCTCGCCGGATTGGTCCACGGGTGGCTCTCTCCCGCGGCATTTCTGGTGGTTCTTCGCCGGCTCGGCGGTGTGCCTTTTTATCGCCTGGTGCGCGCACTTCTTTGTGGAGCGGCCTTTTGTGCGCAAGAAATGAACGGCATGATTCGCGTGGCCTGCATCAGTGTCGTTCCGTCGCCTTACCAGCGCGATCTCTTCGCCGCCCTGGCGGCGCGACCGGAGGTGAGCCTGCGCGTTTTCTACATGGAGAAGGCGGCGCCAGATTCCCCGTGGCCCGAGCGCCCACTCGCCGCCTATGAGAGCTACCTGCGTGGCTTTTGGTTTCACGTGCGCCATGCACGCGTGCATCTCAATTGGGGCCTGCCGCGAGCGCGCGACTATGATGTGATCGTGTGCAATACGCTCATGTCGCTCACCGGCCAGTGGCTCATGCGGGCGAAGCTCCGGCGGTCGCGCTGGCTTTTCTGGGGCGAAAAACCGGGCGCCCGCTCGCGCAAGCATGACGCCCTCACGCGCCCGTTGCGCCGGGCGGCGGGGATCGCGGCCATCGGCACGTGGGCCGAGCGCGAGTATGCGGCGCGCTTTCCCGGCGTGCCGATTTTTAACATTCCCTATCACTGTGATCTGCAGCCTTTCATGGAGGCCCCGCGCGCCCCACGTGAGCCGGGCACCGTGACGTTCCTCTTCTGCGGACAAATGATCGCCCGCAAGGGGCTCGACTACCTGCTCGCGGCCTTCGCGACGCTGCCGGAAAATGCCCGGCTCCTGCTCGTGGGCCGCGAGGCCGAGCTCCCGCAAATGCTGGCGGCCCTGCCGGAGACCGTCCGGGCGCGCGTGCGCTATGCCGGTTTTCAAGCCCCGGAGGCGCTGCCCCAATTTTTTGCGCAGGCAGATGTCTTCGTGCTGCCCAGCCGCTACGATGGTTGGGGGGTGGTGGTGAACCAGGCGCTCGGCGCCGGCCTGCCCATCATCGCCAGCGACCAGGTGGGTGCGGCCCATGATCTGGTCACTCCCGGCGAAAACGGCTTCCACTTTCCCGCCGGGGATGCCACGGCGTTGGGGCAAACGATGCGCCGCTTTGCTGAAACGCCTACGCTCTGTGAAATCATGGCCGCTTTTTCCCGCCGGCGCGCGGCGGATTGGCTGCCGGAGCGCGGAGCTGACCGTTGGGTGCGGGCCTTGCTACAGATCAGCGCATGAAAATCCTCCTCGCCAGCACCAGCAGCGGCTCCCGCGGGGGAGGGGAGCTCTATCTCCTCTACCTCGGCCGGGCTCTCGCGCGCCGTGGCCACGAGGTGGCGCTGTGGTGTTCCGCGCACCCGCGCATGGATGAGCTCGCGGCGCTCTTCACGCCCATCGGGCTCGTGCATCGCAGCGAGTACAAAAATACCTACGACTACCGCACGCGCAGCGTTGCGAGTTATCTTAATTTTCGCGGGGCCAAGCGCATTGCGCGCGAGTGGAGTGAGCTGGCCCCGGATCTGATCCACGTCAACAAGCAGAATCTTGAGGACGGCCTCGATCTGCTGCACGCCGCCAGCCGCACGCATCTGCCGTGTGTGGCCACGATCCATTTGACCCAATCCGCCCGATACTTAAGGGCCGTGCTCGCCGGCCTGCGCGATTACGTCGCTCGCCGCGCCTTGCGTGCCTGGCGCTGGCCCATGGTCTGCGTGCTTCCTGAGCGCGAGCGGGACCTGGTGTCCTTCCTCGGCCCGCGCAAGGGCATCCATAGCATCGCCAATGGCGTGGAGCTGTACGACCTCGCTCAGCGCCCCGCCATCCGCGAGGCCAAGCGCGCGGAACTCGGCATCGTCGGCGACCAGCTTCTTTTTGCCGCTGTCGGCCGGCTGGTGCCGCAAAAGCGCCCGCTCATCTTCCTCGAACTCGCCGAGCGCATCCATGCGGGCCTGCCACATGCGCGCTTTGTATGGGTGGGCGACGGCGTCCTCGCGCCCGAGTGGGACGCTTGGGTGAAGCAGCGCCATCTCGGCCACGTCATCCGCCGCACCGGCTGGCAGAAAAACGTGCGCGATTTCCTTTTCGCCACCGACGTCTTCCTGCACACCGCCGAGTTTGAGGGTCTGCCGCTGGCCATTCTGGAGGCGCTCAGCGCCGGGCTGCCCTGCGCCATCACGCCAAATCTGCTCGCCGAGATGCCCTTCCTCATCGATGCCCAGGCCATCGCACTCGGCGAGGACGATGCCTGGGTTTCCATCCTCGGTGATGCCGCGCAGCTCGCGGAATGCGGCACCTGCGCACGCCAGCTGGCGGAGGAGCAATTCTCCTTCGACATCATGGCCTCGCGCTACGAGGCGCTGTACCAGAGCGTGCTCCCGCGTTCCTCATGATCCTCCATTTTCACGAGCCGCCTCCCGCGCAAAAGGCCGGCGGCATCGACGCTGCCATCGTGAGCCTCCGCACGGCGTTGGAAAAGAATGGCGCCACCATCGCGATGAATCCGGCCGATCCCAGTGGCGCCACCGGCGTGCATTTCCACGGCCTGTGGCAGCGCCGCTATCCCGCGCTTGCCGCAGAGTACCGCCGCCGCGGCATCCCGTATGTGGTCAGCCCGCACGGCATGCTGGAGGCGTGGGCCTGGCGGCATCGCTGGTGGAAAAAATTTCCCTACTGGCATCTCATCGAAAAGCGCTGGGTGCACCGGGCCGGCGCCGTGCTCGCCACCGCGGAGCTCGAGGCTGCGCGGCTGAATGAATTTCTTCCTCATACCCGCGTGGAAACCATCCCGCTCGGCCTCACGGGCGAGCACCGCCCTGACTACGCCGCCGCCCGCGCCCGGCTCGGCTGGGGCGAGGGCGAGACCGTCCTGCTCTACCTTTCGCGCATCCACGAAAAGAAGGGACTCGATCTCCTCCTCTCCGGCCTCGCCGAACTCCACAACACCTACCCAGCGTCCACGCGCCTCGAAATCGTCGGCCCCGAGGAGCAGCCCGCCTACATCGCGCGCTGCCGGGAATTCATCCAGGCCCACGCCGCCCGCCTCCCACGCATCACCTGGCATGGCGCTGTATGGGGCGAAGAGCGCTGGCCCTACCTCCAAGCCGCCGACCTCTTTTGCCTCCCCAGCCATTCGGAAAATTTCGGCCTCGCCGTGCTGGAGTCGATCCAGGTCGGCACACCCGCTCTCACCACCACCGAAACTCCGTGGGCCACCGCCCTCGCTGACCGCGGCTACATCGGCGTGCCCACTGTGGAAGGAACCAAAAAGTCTCTCGCCCGTTTCTTCGCCGCCCAAGCTCCGCCACCCCGCGAAGCCCTCTCCACTTGGGCCTGGAACACCTACCACTGGGACACCCTCGCCTCCCGCTACACCAACTTGTACCGTTCTCTTTCCGCCTAGCTGATGTCAGTCCCCGCGCCCAATAGCCCTGAGGCCCTCCGCAAAGCCCGCAAGGTGCGCGACATTTTCTTCCTCATCGCCATCCTCAATATCGTCCTCATTTTCATTGTGATGTGCACTCACCATGAGGATGTGCCGCCCGCGTCAACCCCCACGCCGTCTCCTTCGCCAGCACCAAAGTAAAGATTCCGCTTGGTTCCCCGAGGGAAAGCGCCTTTAGTCAGCCGACTATGGGTCACTGCAAAGGTAAAGATAACGCCAAGAAAACCGCCGCTCGCCGCAAGAAAGCCGAGCGCCTCAAAGCTGCCAAGGCCGCTGCGCCGGCGAAGTAGTCGCCTCCGGGCGGCTGCAAATTTCAAATTGGCGGGTCTGTAGACTGCGCTGTGCCCATGGCCAGGGATTATCTGGGCATTGCGCGCCGTCGCACCTTGAAGGCGGGAGCGTGGGAGACTCGATCCTGGGTGGCCGAATTCAGGAGTGTACCTTGAAACCTCGTCTCTGAAGATTGATACCGGACGCCCCCCACGTTCACCTTGCACTTTTCTTCCTTCGCCACCATATTCCGCGCCCTTTTTCCGGCTCCATGTCCGAACACACACGCAATTTTTGTATCATCGCCCACATTGATCACGGCAAGACGACCCTTTCCGATCGCCTGCTGGAGTTCACCGGCACGATTCAGAAGCGCGAGTCGCAGGACCAGCTCCTGGACGCCATGGATCTCGAACGCGAGCGCGGCATCACCATCAAGGCCCACCCGGTGGCGATGCGCTACACGGCCAAGAATGGCATCGAGTACAAGCTGAACCTCATGGACACCCCGGGCCACGTAGACTTCGCTTACGAGGTCTCGCGGTCGCTCGCCGCGTGCGAGGGCGCGCTGCTCATCGTGGACGCGGCGCAAGGCGTCGAGGCCCAGACGGTGGCCAACGTCCACCTCGCGATGAAGCAGGGGCTGAAGCTCATCCCCGTCATCAACAAGATCGACCTTCCGAATTCCGATCTCCCCAGCGTGCACAAGCAGCTGGAGGACATCCTCGCCATCCCGCACGACGAGGCGATCAACGCCAGCGCCAAGCAGGGCATCGGCATCGAGGAAATTTTGGAGGCTGTCATTGCCCGCATCCCGCCGCCGGAAAACAATATCGACGCCCGCCTGCGCGCGCTCGTGTTTGATTCGACGTTCGACACCTACCGCGGCGTGGTCATCTACGTGCGCGTGGTAGATGGTGTGGTGAAAGCGGGCGACATGGTCCGCCTCATGGCGACCAACGAAGCCTACGAAGTGAAGGAAGTCGGCATCTTCCGCCCGCAGCAGCCGAAGTTCGTTGCGCAGGAATTGCTCGGCCCCGGCGACGTCGGTTACGTCATCGCCAACATCAAGACGGCAGCCGAGGTAAAGGTGGGCGATACACTTACGAACAGCCGCCAGCCCGCTTCCGAGCCGCTCTCGGGCTTCAAGGAATTGCAGCCGATGGTCTTCAGCGGCATCTATCCCATCAATACCGCCGACTTCGAGCACCTGAAAGTCGCGATGGGCAAGCTGCAGCTCAACGACTCCGCTTTTCAATACATGGCGGAGTCCAGCGTGGCTCTTGGCTTTGGCTTCCGCTGCGGCTTCCTCGGCCTGCTCCACATGGAGATCATCGTCGAGCGCCTGCGCCGCGAGTACGACATGGACATTATCTCCACCTACCCCTCGGTGATTTACGAGGTGGTGAAGACGAATGGCGAAATCCTGAAAGTCGATAACCCGGAAAACCTGCCCGACCCGAGCGTCATCGAGGAAATCCGCGAGCCGGTTGTGCGGTGCTTCATCATGATTCCGAACGAGTACATCTCGCCCATGCTCCAGCTCTGCATGGATAAGCGCGGCGTCGTCGATCACACCGAGACGCTGGACCCGCGCCGCGTCATGCTCACCGTCGATTTCCCGCTGAACGAAATCCTCGTCGATTTCGTGGACAAAATGAAGTCCATCACCCGGGGCTACGGCTCCATGGACTACGAGCACGCCGGCTACCGCGCCGATAAACTCGTGAAACTCGATATGCTCGTGAACGGCGAGCGCGTCGACGCCTTCTCCAGCATCGTGCATCGCGACAAGGCTGAGAGCCGCGGTCGCACCCTCGCCGCCAAGCTGAAGGAAGTCATTCCCACCCAGCTCTACCAGGTGGCCATCCAGGCCGCCGTCGGCGGAAAGATCATCGCCCGCGAGAGCGTGAGCGCGCAGCGCAAAAACGTGACCGCCAAATGCTACGGCGGCGATATCTCCCGCAAACGCAAGCTCCTTGAGAAGCAGAAGGAAGGCAAAAAGCGCATGAAGGCCATCGGCCGGGTGAACATCCCACAGGAAGCCTTCATCGAAGTGCTGAAGACGTCGTAGTGTAGCTGCGACCGGGAGGTCGCGGGCTGACTTCGCTTTTGGAGTTCGAGTTCAAGCTGCCGGGCACCCAATTTCTTGGACAGTTAGAGAGACCCCGGGACCGCTCGCGCTCCCGTGTCCTGCTGTAGCCGTGGCCGGGAGGTCGAGGAGAGCACTTACGGTATTTCATCAATTGCTCTCGAACGGCTTAGGAAAAGTCGCCGCCGAAATCCGCAGCGTTGCTGCTCGCCTCCGCTCGCACCCTTCGGGTTGCCTGCGGCAGGCTTTCTCGTTCCACTCGAATCCGGCTACGGCTACAAACACGAAAAACTTCCAGGACGGCTATCCCTCTATTTGAACCGCTCGGATCGCGTTCCTGTTTGGATGCGGTGCGCGTTTTTGAATCATCCGCGCCCATCCGCGTAATCCGCGGTTTTTAATGGACCGCGGATTACGCAGATGGGCGCGGATAATCTACACCTTCATCCAGCGCTGCGCGCGGTTGGCCCGGAGGATCGCCTCGCACAGCTTCACTTCCTCGTGCCCGTCTTCCGCGGTGGCAAAGAGCTTCTCCGTCTTCCCGCCACTGGCGATGTGCTCGTAGACGCAGCGGTAGTGCATCTTGTGGCTGTCCGGAAAGCCCTCGGCGTGGCCGCCGGGATAGTCGCTGAAATGCGCCACATCCTCGTGAAAGCCGGGGGCAAAGCGCTGCCGCGTTTCGTTGGGTTTGTCGCGATAGCCCACGTGCAGGACATTCGGCTCCTGCAGTTCCCAGCGCGCACTGCCCTCGGTGCCGTAGATACCCATGGAAAGGCTGCACTTCCAGCCTGCCGCCACCTGCGAGATCGCGGCATTCGCATGCACGCGGTCGGCAAAGCCGTGCGGCGCCCGATGGTATTGCAGCAGCACGCTCGCAAAGTCCTCGGTATCCACGACGAAGCTCACCATGTCCTTCGGATTCACCTTCGCAAAAGTCTTCACCTCGCCCTTCGGCCGCATGCGTTTTTTGTGATAGGTCTCCAGCGTGGCGAAGACGCTCTCCACCTTGGCCCCGAGGACGAAGCTTACGGCGTCCATCCAGTGCGTGCCGATGTCGCCCACGGCCCGCAGTTTGCCGCCCTCGCTCGCGAGGAGGCGCCAGTTATAGTCCGTCTCCTTCAGCAGCCAGTCCTGGAAAAAGTGGCCCTGCACGTGGATGATTTTGCCGAGGTCCCCGCGCTGCACCATGGCGCGCATTTGCAGCACCGCCGGGAAAAAGCGGCAGTTATAATTCACCGCGAAGACCAGTCCGGACTTTGCCGCCGCCTTCACGAGATTGCTCGTCTCCTTGGTCGTCATGCCGAGCGGCTTCTCGCAGATGACATGCTTCCCGGCTTTTAGCGCGGCCAGCGATTGCTCCACGTGCGCCTTGTTCGGCGAGGTGATGTGCACCACGTCCACGTTGGGCGATTCCAGCAGCGCTTTGTAGTTGTAATCGCCATACACTTCCGGGATGCCCCATTTGTCTGCCAGCGCCGTGGCACTGCCCGTGGAGCCGCACACCGCCGTGACCTGTACGCCCAGCCGCTTGAGCGCTTCGAGATGAACAGGACCGATAAAGCCAGTGCCGATCAGCCCGGCGCGGAGATGGGAGAGGTGCATGGGCCTGACCAATGCCGCAGCCGCGCCGGAGAGGCAAGCTTACGAAAGAGCATACGCGACATGGGCGGACTTTCACCTAACTCAGCGTTGCCTTTTCTCATAATTTGAGGCTTACCTGAGGCCGATGGCCGCCACTGATTGCACCGGCTACCTCAAGGCTCTTTCCGATCGTACCCGCCAGCGGATCGTGAAGAAGCTGATGGGTGCCGACCATAGCGTGAATGAGATTACCGAGTTGCTGAAGATCTCGCAATACAACACCAGCAAGCATTTACGCGTGTTGAAGGAGGCGCACATTGTGGACGTGCGTGCCGCCGGCCAGCGCCGCGAGTATTTCATCGCCCCCGAGTTCCGCCACCGCCTGGAGCGCGATGGCATGCTCCTCGATTTCGGTTGCTGCAGCTTCCGGATGGATCAGTTGCCCGATTAAGGCGCGGGGGCCTTATTTACCGTCGCCCTCAAGATACTTCGTATCGAGAACAAGGTGACGGATGAACTTCCGCCCATAGGTATGCACAACGTGTAGCTTGCCGTCCTTGGCCTGCATAATGGTCGGATAGTCCATGTCTTGCAGCCCATCGACGGAGAGCACCGGGATGACGGTCTCCCATTTTTCTCCGTCGCGCGATCGAGCGAGCTTCAGGGGCGTCCGGGCGCCCGTCTCGTTGTAGACAAGGAAGTGCCAGCCGTTCACGGTGGTCACGGCATGGAGGCCGACGGCCGTTTTCACTGGGCTGGGCTCAATGGCCGACCACGTCTTCCCGCCATCGTGCGAATTGGTGATGCCGTCGTTTCGGGTGAAAGCGCGCAGGTTTTGGCAATCCGGGGACTGCACGATGAAGGACGGCTGGATGCCTTTGCCTTCCAGCGGGCCGACGATTTGCACGCCATGTTTTTGTCCAGTCCAGTCGCCCGCTTCGTAGATCTCGAAATGCACGCGCCAGCCCAGGTCGGTCTCCGTGCTGGAGCCGCAAAGCAGCCGGCCATCCGGCAGGGCGAGCGGGCGATTTTTCACCGGCCCGGTGGCGTGGCCGCCGGAGGGGCCGAGGATGGGATGCTCCTTCGGATCGACTTGCGGCAGCCAGAGGCGGTCCGACCACGTCACGCCGGCGTCGGTGGATGTCTTCACCGCGCCCCACCAATTTTGGTAGCCCGGCTTCGGGCCTTCGCCGGTGATCTTGTACCACAAATAGATGGTGCCATTTTGCGGATCCGTGAAGAGCACGGGATTCCACGTGGGATAGTCTTTTCCATCGCGGACGCCGTCATCGATCACCACGGGCTCCGACCATTCCTTGGCCGTGGGCGTCTTGCGGCTGAGCCAGATTTTTACGTCCGGATTATTTTCCGCCGTGCCGCCAAACCATGCGGCGAGCAGCGTGCCGTCGGACGCTTCGGTGATGGTCGAGGCATGCGTGTGATGCTTCTCCGGCAGCGGGCCGGTCGGGATCTGGTGGTCTTCCAGCACGGCCCGATCGCGATCGAAGCCGCCCAGGACCATGGCGGATGGAACGAAAGCGAAGAGCATGGCGAGGAGTTTGTTCATGAGAGGAAGAGGTGCCCGGTCTTATTTGCGAGGCGCGACGGGGAGCGTCATGCCACCAGACTAATCACCGTAGCCGTTCGGGTGCGCCACGTGCCAGGCCCAGGCGCTGGCGATGATTTTCTCGACGTCCTGGTAGCGCGGCTCCCAGCCGAGTTCGGCGCGCACTTTGTCGGAGCCGGCAACGAGGCGCGGCGGGTCGCCGGCGCGGCGCGGCTTTTCCACCACGGCGATCTTTTTGCCGGAGACTTTCTCGCAGGTGGAGATGATCTCCTTTACGCTCGTGCCGCCCCCGGTGCCGAGGTTGTAAAAGGCGCTCTTCTCGGCTTTCAGCGCGAGCATGTGGGCCTGGGCGAGATCGAGGATGTGAATGTAATCGCGGATGCAGGTGCCGTCCGGCGTGGGATAATCGGTGCCGAAGACCTCCACGTGCGATTTCTGCCCGAGGGCGACTTTCAGCACGTTGGGGATGAGGTGGGTCTCGATGCGGTGGTCTTCGCCGTAGCGCCCGCTTGCGCCCGCAGCGTTGAAGTACCGCAGCGCGACGAAGCGGAGCCCGTGAATCTCGTCGTACCACCGCAGCATGCGCTCGAAGAGCAGCTTCGATTCGCCATAGGGGTTGATGGGCTTTTGCGGCAGCGATTCGTCGATCGGCACGCGGTCCGGGATGCCAAACGTCGCGCACGTGCTGGAAAAGACGAGGCGCTTGCAACCGACGCCCAGCATGGCGTCGAGCAGATTAAGACCGCCACTCACGTTGTTGCGGAAATACTTGGAGGGATTCGTCATGCTTTCGCCGACGAGCGCGTTGGCGGCGAAATGCATCACGGCCTCGGGGCGGGCGGACTCCATGGCGTCCTCAATGTCGCAGCGATTCTGCAAGTCGCCCTGCACGAGTGTGGCGCGCGGGTCCACCGCGGCGCGGTGCCCCTCCGTGAGATTATCGAACACCGTCACGGCGTGCCCCGCATCGAGGAGCTGCTCCACACAAATGCTGCCAATATACCCGGCGCCGCCGGTCACGAGGATCTTCATGGGGCTATTTGGTCCACGGAGGCGCGCGATGGGAAGCAGGATTCACGGTCTGCCCGGCTCGCGGATCTCCCTTGGCGAGGCGCCGGCACCGGCGCTACACCGAGCCATGCTCGATTTCATCGCCCTTCCGTCCGGTCTGATCATCAATCTCGCGCAGATTGCCTTTCTCTCTCCGGCGGGCAGCCAGCTCGCGGTGAATTTCGCCATCGGCACCAGCCGAGACGCGCTGCAGGTGAATCTGGATGGCGCCGATGCGGCGGCCCTCCTCGATGCACTGGGCCAGCGTCGGGTGAATACAAATCCGACGCGGAAGGCGATGGGGGTATAGCGAGCATTGGCCGTGTAGGTTCCACGTCCGGCTCCCGCCCGCGATGGGTTGGAAACCCGTTCCACGTTGTCGCCGAGCCAGTTCGATTCTGGAACTGGAATGACCGCTTCGCTTGCCACCTCGCGTCCTTCATCCTACATCAAATTCAGATGCCCGCGACTTTCGAAGAATTGAATGGCCTGCGCGCGACCGTGGATCGCGTGACTTATGTCCCCCACCTGGATGCGCCCGCCGACAAACCTTTTCCCTTCGTCTACTTTATCACCATTCATAATGATTCCGAGGAAACCGTGACGATCAAAGGACGCAAGTGGGTGGTGACGGATGTGCAGGGCGGCAAGATTGTGGTGGAGGGCGATGGCGTGGTGGGCAAATTTCCGCGGCTCACCACGGGCGAAAGCTTTTCCTACAACAGCTATCATGTGGTGCCCTGCGACAGCATTGCGGAGGGGGCGTTCATCGGCATCACCGACGAAGGCCGGCCAGTGATGGTGCGCATCCCCAAATTCGAAATGAATCCGCCGGGGGCCGACTAGCCGCGCAGAGGTTTCGTTTCTCCCTCTCCCGTCCCCATGGTTCCGAATCTTTCGCTCTTGTAAGCTCTCCGCCGCATTTCTTCCTTTTTCCCGACTCAATTCTCTCTCTTGTTGCCCGCTCCATGTCGCGACTCTTTGCCCTGATGGTTTTGTCTGTGTGGCTGATGGCCGGTTGTGCCGCTCCGAGAAATTTTTCCGCGCAGTCGGTGAACCGATTGCCCCATGCACCCAAAGTCTGGCTGGTGAGCAATGGCTTTCACACCTCGGTGGCGCTGCGGGCCAAGGATTGCCCGGCGGCGGTGCAGGCGACAGATCGGAAGGCGCGCTACTTCGTCATTGGCTGGGGTGGGCGCGATTTTTACCAGGGGCTCGTCCGCCATCCGTGGGACTATGTGCGTACGGTGCTGCTGCCCACGCCGAGCACGCTGCATGTCATTCCCATTCACACCGATTTGCTGCGCGAGTGCCCGCGGGCGGCGATCATCGAATTCGATGTGGCTGCCTCCGGCCTGGAGGCGCTGCGCGGTCAGCTGAGCATGGATTTCAAGCGCGATGCGGAGGACCGTCTCATCATCGACGGGCGCGGTCGCCTGCCCCTGAGCCATTTTTACAAAGGGACGGAGACGTATTTCATTCCGAAGACGTGCAATGTGTGGACGGCGGGGCATCTCAAGCTCGCTGGGGTGCCGATGACGGCGGGGGCGGCGATCTCGGCGAACATTCTGTGCTGGCAGGGAGCGCGGCAGGGGCGCGTGCTGTCCACGTGGCAGATTCCGCGGGAAACTTTGTAAGCCCTGGCGTCTAAGGTTTTTCCCGCGCCTCTCGTTTCCATTGGCAGCCAGGGCTTTTTCGTGTCCATTGGCGCAGCCTCCACTTCATCCCGATCATGTTCCCACGTTGTTTGACTTTCCTGCTGGCCGCTGGCGTGGCGTTCTCCACGGTGCCCGGGCACGCGGCTCGTCCGCCCGGCATTGGCGGAGAATATTCCGCGGCCATCAACGGCGGCACCTTTGATACGAGCGGGAAGTTTCGCCTGGTGCTGACGCGCAGCGGGCTGGGCTCTGTTTCGCTCATCGCGGGGGACGAGCCGCCTTGCGTGGTCTTTGTGGGGGTCGATGACGGAACCGGCCAGCTCTTCCCGCGCGGCGGCGACCCAGACATGGCCGTGCATCTCGTTTTGGTTCCCAATCCGGATGGCGGCTTCATCGTGAAGGGCGACCTGGAAGACGACGGCAAGATTTTCCAAATCGAAGCGCCGCAGGCGACCACGGTCTCCGGGGATGCGTCAGGGGCGCACACGTTCGTCCTCGGCACCACGGCCACGAAGACCGACCTGGGCAGTGGCACGGCTCGCGTGGCGCGCAATGGCCGGGTGACGGGTGTGGTGCACGTGGGCCCGCACAAGCCGATGAGCTTTGGCGGGCGTCTGACGCCGGAACATCAGCTGCCGCTGGCCGTGCGCTTTGGTTCGTCGGAGAGTTCGCTGACGACCGACCTGACTTTTGGTGAGGGCAGCACGAATGGCGCTGCTACGGTGCACGATGAGGATGTCTCCACGGCGGGCTTTTTCCGGCGGGCGAACTATGTGCCGCGGGCGAAGCCGGTACTGCCGCCGCAAAACGCCACCGACGGCCGCTACACCGTGCTGGCGGCGCTGGTGGATGGACAGCCGGGCGGCTACGTGAATCAGCTCAAGAATGGCCGGTTCACCGAGGTCCTGTTTCACGGTAAGCCCGGCTTTCTGCGCGTGGCGCGGGCCACGGGCCTGGTCATCGGGGGAACGGGTGAACAGACTTTCCGCGGTGTGGTGATGCAGGACCACAACATCCTGGCTGGCGTGTGCAATGGCACGCTGGAGTTTAATCTGAGCCTTGTCCTCACCTTGTCGGACACGGGGCAGACGCACGCCACCGCCGTCCCGGATGATTTGAGCTCGGGCGATACCACGGGATTTGTGTTGGAATGGGTGCGTCAGGATCCCTTAGGGGCGGAAGTCTGGGCGGGGAGTACCGGGCTCGCCCCGGAGGAACTCGAAAAATTGCGCGAATCCTTTCAGAATCGACCGACGGGCGACGCTGGCCTCTCTCGCGGATCGGGACGCCGGTAGCCATTCGGTGTTCGACCAGCGCTCGCCGCGGAAATACAGAACCCGGCGCGATCGAAAACGGCTATTGCCGCGATCGGGATTCGTCTTCAGCATTACCGTCATGAAACGTCTTCTCTCCACCATCCTCCGGTCCGCCCTGCCTGCCTGCGCCCTCCTGCTCTCGGCGCCGCTGGCGGAGGCTAAGCTTAGTGTTGGCGACGATGCGCCGCCGCTCAAGGTCGCCAAGTGGGTGCAGGGAGATCCGGTGGAAACCTTTGCGAAAGGCACCGTGTATGTGGTGGAATTTTGGGCCACGTGGTGCGGGCCGTGCCGCCAGACCATTCCGCACCTCGATGAGCTGCACGAGCAGTTCAAGGACAAGGGCGTGGTGTTCATCGGCCAGGATTGCTGGGAGCAAGACATCGAAAAGGTGAAGCCCTTCGTGAAAGAGATGGGCGAGAAGATGTCCTACCGCGTGGCGCTGGATGATACCTCCGCGGAGAAGAAGGGCTTTATGGCGGTGAACTGGATGGCGGCCGCGGAGCAAAACGGTATCCCCACAGCGTTCATCGTGGGCAAGGATGGCAAGATCGTGTGGATTGGCCACCCGGCGGGGCTGGAGCCGGATTTGATCAAGCAGGTGGTGGACGGATCGTTCGACACGGCCAAGGCGATCGCTTTCCAAAAAAAGCAGGATGCGGAGCGCGCGGTCCAGATGGAGATCGGCCAGAAGATTAATGCGGCGATCCAGAAGGGCGACTGGGATGCGGCCAAGGTGACGGTGGACGGAATTGAGAAAGACCATCCCGACCTGGCGGACAAGCTGGTGGGCGTGCGCTTCCACATCGCCCAGCAAAAGGGTGACAGCGGTGAGGTGGTGAAGCAGGCGAAGCGTCTGATGGCCTCGCCCATGGGGGAAAATCCGATGATGCTGAACCAGGTGGCCTGGGCCATTGGGGGCGAGCTGAAGAATCCGTCGGCCGAGGCGCTCGAAGTGGCCGCTGATGCCGCCGCCAAAGCGGTGGAAAAAACCAAGGGCGGGGAAGCTGCGGTGCTCGACACGCTCGCGCGCATTCAATTCCAGCAAGGCAAGAAGGATGAGGCCATCAAGACCGAAGAGAAGGCCGTGGCCCAGGCCAAGGACACCATGAAGGCGGAGCTGGAGAAGACGCTGGCGTCCTACAAGGATGGGAAGCTGCCGGCGAAGGAAGCGAAGCCGTAAGGGGCTCTAAGAGTCAGAGTGGGTTTCTTTAGAGGCGCGTGTTCGAATGGGAACGCCGCTGCTGAGGGAGCCGACGTCCTCCGTCTGCTTCTAGAGCCGTTCAAGAAAAACTGTAGCCGCTCGCGATGCGGTGTGTGTCTGTAGCCGTGGCCGGGAGGCCGCGGAGAGTGGCTAAGAAATTTCTGAAACCGCTATAAAAGCGCGAAGCGCCAAATACGAGGCAGCGACATCTCACACGGAATATCGCTCTGCCTGCCTATCCGCGCCCATCCGCGTAATCCGCGTAATCCGCGGTTAAAAAAATCCGCGGATTGCGCGGATGGGCGCGGATATTGTGAGTGCGAACTCCACAACTTATTCGGCGTTGAGATGCCACGGCATTTGTTTTGGCGCTTCGCGCTTCATGAAGCCGATTGAAGACGCCGGCGGTCCCCGGGGGCAGCGCGCCCGCTCGGTTGCGCGCCTTCAAAGAGTGCCGTTCAGACCTGTGGCCAGATCGGTTCTAGAAATCTCGTAACCGCTCCCTGCGACCTTCCGGTCGCAGCTACACTGTCCAGCGCAAGATTTGCGCGGCTACCGTTTTTCTGAAACTGCTCTCATGGTGAGGGCAAGCTCGCACTCCAGAGCTCCGCCACATTCGAAAGCCTGAGGTTACTTCGCCGGGGAGTCAGACTTCACCAAGGTCGCAGCGGGCGCGGGGGCGGCGGTGGCGGATTTTTTGGAAGCGTCGAATTGGGCGCGGAGGCGCTCGGCGTCGGCTTTGGCGCTTTGCAGTTCCTTGGCAAGGGTGGCCGCGGATTTCTCGGCGTCGGCTTTGATCTTCACGCCGTCGGCCTGGAGCTGCGGGATGCGCGCCTTCAACTCGGGGAGCTGCTTCTTCGCGTCCTCGATGGACTTCTTCGCGTCGGCCAGCGTTTTGTCGGCGGCGGCGAGCTTGTCGTGGGCGAGTTTATGATCGAGCTGCGCTTTCTTCACGGCTTCGAGCATCTCGGGCGGGACCGGGCCGCCGCCGGCGAGCTTGGCGCGCGCGTTGTTGAGGGCGGTCTCGAGAGGCGTCAGCTTGTTGCGGAGCGCGTCGCGCTTACCCTGCAGGGCGGTGAATTCGGGCGTGCCTTGGGCGAACTTGCCGCGCTCCTCGCGCAGCTTCTCGCGCTCGGCGTTGAGCGCGGCAACTTGCTTGTCGAGGTCGGCGATCTCGGCTTCGATTTTCGGTTTGTCCGGCAACTCGTTCTTTTTGTCGGCCACGGCTTTGTCCGCAGCGGCGAGAGCAGCCGCGGCGGCTTCCTCGATCTTCTTGACCTCGGCATGGGCGGCTTCCTTCTCGGCCAGGAGCTTCGGGCTATCGGCGATGAGCTTCTCGGCATCAGCGGCGCCTTGTTTGGCGAGCTCGGCCTGGCGGAAGGCGTCCTTGGCGGTGGCCAAGAGGTCGTCGTATTTCGCCTGCTTGTCGGAGACCGACTGGCGGGCGTTGAAGACCGTCTGGTACATCTGCGCGCGCTTCCAGCGCTCGACGCCGGTCTTGGAAAGGGTGAGGCGGCTGTTGGCGGCGTCGAGGTCGGCCTTGGCCTTGGCGAGGGCCTGCTCGGCTTCCGTGCCTTTCGGAGCGGCGGGAGCGGCCGCCGCAGGCGCAGCCTGTCCCTTGGCCTTGGCGAGCGTCTCTTCGAATTGAGCGATCTCCGTCTTGCGGGCCTGCACGGCGGCGTTGGCCTTCTCGTATTCCGGCGTGCCTTCGCCAAAGGTAGCGCGTTTCTCGCGCATCTTGACGAGGCCGGCGGTGAGCTTCTCCATGCGCTGCTCCATCTCGGCGATCTTCGCGGCGTCCACGGTGGGCTTGGGCGCGGGCGCAGAGGCCGGGGCCGTGGCAGCGGCGGGATTCTTGAGCTTGTTGATCTCGGCATCCGCGGCCGCGACGGCCTTTTCGAGGTCGGCGACGTTCTTGGGCGCGGCGGCCCGGGCTTTGGCGAGCGTCTGCTGGGCCTGCTGCAGATTCTGGCGCGCGGTCTCGGACTGCTTCTGGGCATTCGCAAGAGCGGCCTTGGCGGCCTCGATTTCCGCCGGGTTCGGCGCGGCGACGGTGGGCGTGGGTGCGGGTGCGCTGCCCTTGGTTTGAGCAGCGGCGAGTGCGGCCTCGGCCTTGGCGAGATCTGGCTTGATGGCCTGTACGGGAGCGTCGGCCTTGGTGTATTCCGGCGTGCCTTCCGCAAACTTCGCACGGGCCTCACGGCGCTTGGCGATCTCCGCAGTCAACTCGTCGAAATGCTTTTTCGCGGCGGCGACCTCGGCCGCAGCTTTGGCCGGATCGGCAGCGGGAGCGGGAGCCGCCGCAGGCGCCTTCTTCTTCTCCGCAAGCGCAGATTCCGCTTTCGTGACTGCGTCCCTCGCGACGGTGGCCTGGGCGGTGAGATCGTTCACGGCTTTCTCCGCGAGACCGGGCGCAGTTTTGGCTGCTTCGAGGGATTTCACCGTGTCAGCTTTGCGCGCCTCGGCGGCGGCGATGTCGGCCTTCAGCTTGGCTTCAGCAGCTTCCTTCTCGGCCTTCACTTTCGCCTCGGCGTCCGTCACCGCCTTTTGCAAAGCAGGGAGGGCGGCGGAGGTTTCGCTCAGCGTCTTCTCCGTGGCGGCGAGCTGCTCGGCGATGCCGGGCGGATTGGCGCTCAGCGCGCCAAGGCGCTTGCCGTCCATCCCGCACACGCGGATCTCGCCGGTCCAGTCGGCGGCGATCACTCGGTCATTGCTGATGGTGCAGCGCGTGGCCAAATCATTGAAGGCTTCGGTCGTGGCGAGGAGCTTGCCGGTCTGGTCCCAAATCTTGGCCACCTTGTCGCGTCCGCAGGTGGCGATGCGGCCATCGGGCGAAAACTCCACCCATTCCACACCGCCGGCATGGGCGGTCCAGGATTTGATTTCCGTGCCCTCCTTGACGTTCCAGAGCGTGACCTTGCCGTCCTCACTGCAGCTGGCGAGCACGCCGGGCATGAAGGCGAGGCCGGTGCAGGACGCCTTGTGGCCGGCGAGGGTATTGAAAGGCTTCGGCTCCGCGCCGGCTTCCCACACTTCCACGCCGCCATTGCGGTCGGCGGTGGCGAGGTATTTGCCATCCGGGCTGTAGGCGATGGCCGTGATCCACTCGGTGTGCTTTTTAATCAGCGCGGTCTGCTTGTTGTCCTTCGTCCGGTAAATCTTCACGCGCTTCTCGGGTCCGCCGAGGGCGACGAATTGGTGATCGGGCGAGATGTCCGCCGCGAGGATGGCGTCCGACTCATTGCCGACGACGCCCGCGCGCTCGCCGGTGGTGACATCCCATAAGACGACCTTGCCGAGCTTGCCGCCGAGCCCGCCTGCGGCGAGGAGCAGCTTCGCATTGCGCGAAAACTTGAGGACGTTCGCGTAGCCTTCCGGAAAGGCGAGCACGCCGAGCGGCTCATTCGTCTCCGTGTGGTAGAGGAAAATTTGCTTTTGCCCGCCAATCGCCACGAGCGGAGCCCAAGGACTGGCCGCCATGGCCATGACCGCCGTGCCGTCGTGTGCCGCCCGGCCAAACGGCTCCAGCGGGAGATCGCCCGGCATGGGCGGCGGACCGTCGGGCTTGGTCAGCGAGACGACCGCGACGTCCACTTTGTTCGCCGCGACGGTGGCGGGCTTGCTGTTCGCGTTTTCGAGCGCGAAGCCGTTTATCCAATCCTTCAGCAGCTTGAGGTCGGCATCGCTGAGCTTGTCGCCCTTGGGCGGCATCTTCGGCTCATCGAGATGCGCGGCCAATTTATACATGAGAGAGCCGTCGCCATTGCCGGGCTTGATCGCCGGGCCGCTCTCGCCGCCAGCCATGGCGTCTTGGTACGTGGTGAGATCGAGCCCCGCCTTTTTCTTGTCGGGGTTGTGGCAGTTTGTGCAGGAATTCCGGAAGAGGGGGAGGATGTGATCCGTGTACGTGATCTTTGGAGCCTGGGCATAGGTGGCGATGCTCAGGCCAAGGAGGGCAGCGGTGGCAAGGGAGTGGCTCTTCATGGACGCTGGAAGAAGTAAGCACGGAAGGTCTGGGGGCTTAGGGGGAAACTGGCGGTCGAGGAGGCCGGAATCAGTGTTCGGTATTCAGACACAGCGATTCAGGGGATTGAGGGATCGAAGCTCGAACCGAAAGCGGCGAAGCATCGCCGCAGTCCGAAGGCGGCTGCGCCGCGGCGATGAGATGCGGACGGGACGGGCTGATGTTTATTCGAGGAGGAGGGTCATGAAGACGCTGTTGGGGTCTTCGCGGTAGGCAGAGAAGGGGGCGCACTTTTGGAACCCGTGCTTGGCGTAGAGGGCATGAGCGGGGTAAAAGTAGGACATGGAGCCGGTCTCCAGGCTGAGGCGAGTGTAACCGCGGTCGGTGGCCTCGGTGATGATGTGCTGGAGCATCCGGCCGGCGACGCCTTGGCGGAGATGGGTGCGAGCGGTGCGCATGGATTTAATTTCGCCGTGGCGCTCGCCGAGGTCCTTGAGTGCGCCGCAGCCGGCAAGAGTAGAACCGTCCCAGATCGTCCAGAACGTGATCTCGGGGCGGCGGAGGCCGTCGAGATTCAGCGCGTGGCGGCTTTCGGGTGGGGAGACGTCGGCCATGCACTGCAGGTGCTCGCGGAGGAGGGCGGCGATTTCGGGGCCGGTGAGGTCGTCGGGTTTAATGATCATGAGGACGGAAAATGAACCGGGGATGGCGCGGATGGGCGCGGATAAATTGGCTCGGAAGCGCGTGGGGTCATGACCCGGACTACTCGGGAAGGAGGCGGATGGGGTCGCCGGCGCGGATGAGACCGCTGACGAGAACGTCGGCGCCGAGGCCGGTGTGCTTGGCGAGGTACTGGAAAATTTCTTTGCGGCCCGTGTGGGTGACGATGTGCATGCACGGTGGCCAGAGTTTGCGGCCGCGCAGGATAGCATGGTCGCCGATTTGGAATTCGCGCCCGATGAGCGATTCCATGGTGATGCCTTGGGTGACGAAGTTGCGCCGGAGGATTTGCGGGTCGATCTCCACGCCGCGGCTGGCGGTGAGGGTGGAGAAGGGTTCCTCGGCGATGAGGGTCACGTGGGCGTCCCACTCGACGACTCCGGTGTAGAAGCCTTTGCCCGTGGCGTAGCGGTCGCCGACGAGGCCTTTCCCGGCAATGGCCTCGATGCTCTCATGCTGGAGCAACGGTGCCTTTGTTTCGAGGGAGGTAAAGATGGAGACGATCCTCGACATGCGGTGGTGGAGGGTAGGGGAGCGGCGGGAACATCCAATGCTGAACATTGAACGTTGAACACCCAATGGGGCGTGGGTGTGCTGTGATTGGGCAGATGGTGAGAGATCTGAGGTGTGGGGAATGGGTCTCCAAGATCGCGTCTGGTGAAGGAAAACGGGCGTGCGTAAGAGCGGTTGGTTTTGGCAAGCTATCAGAATGAGCACGCCGGTTCGATTTTCGATTCGCTGGAAGGAGGAGTTGGTGGGGACGATGGATGAGCACCAATTTGTGGTGGAGATCACGATGGGAAAACTGGTGGTGTATTTTCCGGAGGAGAAGGGATGGGAGGCGTCGGCGCCGGAGTGGGCGATGGGGCAGTGGGGGCGCGTGCAGGCGGAGTTGGAGGCGTGGTGCGCGCAGGAGAAAATTCCGCTGCGGGTGGAGGGGAATGCGTGGGTGCAGTTTTGCTGACGGAGCGCAGAAGGGGTCCGACGTCGGTCAATTTTTGGCGAAAATTTAAACGAACATGGAGCTTCCCAAGTGCGCTGGGCGCGTCAGCATGTGGTTGACGCGATACTCCCGATGCTTGACGATCTCATCGATAAGCTCCGTTCGAACTCGCTGCACACCCGCTACGGCGCGGTGATGGCTCTGCGCAGAGTGGGCGCATCCATGGTGGCTCCGCTGTTGCCGATCGTGAATTCGCCGTTTGAAGGGGGCTACACGCGTCTCGCGGCGCTGGAGGCGGTGAAGCCGTTTTGCATGTGCATTTCGCGGCCGGGGCTGGATGCGTTTTGCGCGATTTTGCGGACGTCCTGTTATGCTTCCCTGAAAATCGAATTGATCAAGGTCCTCGTGGTGCGGCGGCACGTGCACGCCATCCCGAGTTTGCAGCTTTGCCGGACGGACGAAAGTGTCGATGACCGGCGGTCCTTGAACTCGTGGTCTCGTGAGGACGAACGGGTCTCGGGCCATGCGCAAAATGCGATTCAAGCGCTCGAACGATTTCTCACCTCGGAGGATGTACGGTGGATGTATCAGTCGGAAGAGACGCAATGGATCTATGAGACCGAGGTCCACACCTGTCAGGCGAAGGACCACTGGAGCGAGGTCTATGGTGGGTGACGATGCAGGGTGCTGCGGGGAGGGCGCGAACCAAGGATAAACGCATCGTTAAGGAACGGCAGTCGCCAGTGGGAGGTGAGGCTGCTAAGGAATGTGGGCGTATGAAACCGGCACCCTGGAAAATCTCGTTCTGCGCCCTGTTCGCTTTTTCCGCCCTGGTGCGGCCACTCCCAGCGGCGGAGCCGGGGCCGGCGATGACGCGGGTGGAGATTCGCACCATCTCGGATAAGATCGCGCCGGGGTCGTTTGGGTCCAAGCCGAAGGTGATCTACATTGCGGGGGATAAATACACGCGGATGGAGGAAGCGGCGGATATTCCGCATGGGGTGCAGCAGCTGATTGTGGCGTCGGAACCGGATATCTGGATGATCAATCTGCTGAACCACACGGGGCGGCATATTCTCGACGAGGACCCGAATCCGGTGGTGCATCAGAAAATTTTCGGACCGAGTGCGCCGAAGGTTTTTGAGACGCTGGAATTTGGCAAAGAGGTGGCCTTTTTCCATGATCACCAGGCGGCGCCGCTGGCCGCGCGGACGGTGGATGACCAGCGCTGCGAGGCCTTGGAGATCAAACAGGAGGGCTACCGGGTCGTGCTCCTGGTGGGAGGTGAGACCCATCAACCGGTGCAGCTCGAGATCGAAAAGCCCACCGAGACCTACGCCATTCGCTATGTGAAATACGAGACGGGGCTGCCCTTTGACGCGGCGCTATATCACCCGCCAGCGAAGACGAAGATCGTGGAGGCGAAGCCGGCGCCGAAGAAATGAGGAGCCGATGAAACCCAAAGGCACTGATTGGATCGCGTGGGTTTTTCAGGCCGTAGCGGGGCTGGGCGTGGGGGCGGTAATCGGTCTGCTCTGTGTGACCAGCCGGCGCAGCGGGCTGATGGTGAACCCGCCATACCTGGCGAATTATTTGTGGGGCGCGGGCCTGCTCGGCTCGGGGCTGGCGGCGCGTTGGGGGGATTTGCTGTGGACGTCGTACCGCGTGATTCCCATCGATGAGCCGAGCCAGACGTGGCTGAGCAAGTTGTTCGCTTTTACCCTCGGGGCCGCGGGCGTGGGAATGATGGTGCTGGCGCTGGGGCGGAATTTTCATCTCATCGCGGCCTAGAATGGACCCGGCGTTGCGAGTGATTATTGAATTGCCGCTCCGTGAGTTGTGGAACGAAGCTGGGGTGGTAAAGGCGAGCCCGGTGTGGGATGTGGGGATGGAAGAGATTCGCGAGCTTCTCCGTGCGGGGCGCGTGCAGTTTTTGGTGGCGGAGGTGGGGCGACGCCGCGCTGGGTTCCAGCTGCGGAGTGCCATGAGTTTTGGAAGGGTGAGTTGCAAGCGCATCTGGCGGAGCCGGAGGCGCGGGCAGGGCTGGACGGGTTTCCGGGTGAATACCGCTATTTCGCCCGTGAGTGGGCCGCGAATTCTCCAGGAATGCCAATCGTGGTGTGCGAGAGGTCTCACTAATCTGCGGGCTCGCCGTGGGCGTGGGGCTGGGATAGGGAGGCGGAATGAAGTTTGTTTTTGAGAAAGACATCCCGCAATTCCAAGGCAAGGCGGCCCGGGAGCGGATGGCGCTCTATCGCCAAGCCAGCCAGATTGACCGGCGAATCGTGTGGCGGCAGGTGGTTCTGATGTTGTCGGTGTGGGGACTGTTGGTGGTGATGATGATTGTCCACCAGCAGGGCATCATTCCATCGCTGCCGATTGCGGCGGTGCTGTATTTTGGGCTGGCGATTCCGCTGTGGATTTACGGACGGGCCGCGTGGGTGGGACCGCTGATTCTGGCGGCGCTGGGGGAGGAGAGGAAGTAGTCGCGGAGCGTTCGTTCGTTCGCGCCAGCGCTCTACTTCACGCTCTCGTAGCCCGGTTTGATGAGATCGTAGATCACGCGGAGGCGTTCGTCGAAATGGACGAAGGCGCTCTTCATGGCGTTAATCGTGATCTTTTCGAGGTCCTTGAGCGTGAGGCCGAATTGGTCCACGGCAATGCCGAATTCCTTGGTCATCGTGGTGTCGCTCATCAGGCGGTCGTCGGTGTTGATGGTGACGCGGAAGCCGCGGTCGAAATAAATTTTGAAGGGGTGCTCGGCCATGGAGCGGACGGCGCCGGTGTGGACGTTTGAGCTGAGGCACATCTCCAGCGGGATGCGGCGGTCGAGCACGTATTGCGCGAGGGTGCCGAGGCCGGTGATTTGGCCGTCGGTGATGTGCATGTCGTCGGTGAGGCGCGTGGCGTGGCCGAGGCGGTGGGCGCCGCAGAGCTGGAGGGCCTGCCAGATGCTGGCGACACCGAAAGCCTCGCCCGCGTGGAGGGTGGAGAAGAAATTGGCGCGCTGGATGGCGTCGAACGCCTCCTTGTGTTTTTTCGGCGGGTAGCCGGCTTCCTCGCCGGCGAGGTCGAACCCGACCACGCCGCGGTGGCGGAAATCGATCGCGAGCTCGGCCCACTCCAGCGAATCGGTGCGATGGCGCATACCGCAGATGATGAGGCCCCAGCGCACGCCGTATTTTTTTTCACCACGCGCAAAGCCATCGAGGGCGGCCTGCACCACGGCCTCGGGCGTGAGCCCGCGCTCGAGATGGAAGCAGGGAGCGAAACGGGATTCGGCGTAGACCACGCCGTCGTGGTGCATGTCCTCGATGAACTCGAACGCCACGCGCTCGATGGCGGCGCGCGTTTGCATGACCGCGCACGTATGGGCGAAGCCTTCGAGATACTCGGGCAGGGAGCCTTTATTCGCGCCGCGGTGAAACCACGCGCCGAGCTCCTTGGCGTTTGTGGTGGGCAGGCTGGTGTAGCCACACTCGGCGGCGAGATCGATAACGGTTTGGGGTCTCAATCCGCCATCGAGGTGTTCGTGCAACAGGACCTTCGGGACACGAGCGAGGACATGCGAATCAATCGTCATGTGCCGTATGTTCGCTGAAACAAGGGGTGGACGGCAAGGAGGGATGTTGCGGAAGCCGCTGGAAAACACGGATTTTAGGAGAAGCGGGGGACTCCTGGCTCAACGATACGGATTTGCCCTACCGCCAAAGTTTCGCGTGGGCGCGATTTCCATGTGAATGAAATCTGCTTAGTCTGCGTCTTACCTCACAACATGAAACGACTCACCCTCGTCCTAACGGCTATCGTTGCGTTCTTCACCGTGGCGGCGCGCGCCGATGAAGAACTCAGCTTCGACTTTTTCTACGATCAACTCGCGCCTTATGGAGATTGGGAGCAAGTGGCCGATTACGGCTACGTCTGGCATCCTGCCGGCGTGGTGGAGGATTGGGCGCCCTACACGGACGGCTACTGGACCTATACCGATGCGGGCTGGACGTGGGTGAGCTATGAGGACTTTGGCGGCATCGTGTATCACTATGGGCGCTGGGTGCAGATTGAGGGTATCGGCTGGTGCTGGGTGCCGGATTATAATTGGGGCCCGGCGTGGGTCTCGTGGCGCCAGAGCGATGATGTGGTGGGCTGGGCGCCGCTGCCGCCGGAGGCCACGTGGGATGAGGATGCGGGCCTCGGCCTGACGGTGGACACGGATTACGACATCGGCCCGGAGGTGTATCATTTCTGCCGCGTGCGCGATTTCGGCGCGCCGGTGATTCGCGAGGTGTGCTTCCCCCGCGAGCGGAATGTGACCATCTGCTACGAGACGTATAACGTGACGAATTACTGCTACCGTCGCGACTACGGTTGCGTCTTTAGCGCGGGCTTTGATTTTAGCTGGATCGCGCCGCGCTGCGAGCGCCCGCTGCCCTGCCTGCGCCTGGTGCGGAACACGACGAACATTTTCATCGTGGGCAACCGCGGGAACATTTTCATCAACGCGCCGCGGGGCAATGCGCTCATCGTGGCCGCGCCGCCGATTGCGGTGCGGGCAAATTTCCGCCTGCCGAGCCGGCATATTGAAGTGAAGCGGGTAATCGAGCGCCCGGTGGTGATCCGCGGCTGGCGGGGGCTGGACCGTGAAGGGGTGCGCGAGAAGCTGTTGGTGAAGATGCGCGATGAGCATCGCAACGTGGTGGCGCAGAAAGCGCCGGCCAAGCCACTGCGCGGCGGCCAGCTCACAGCGCTGCCGACGGAGGTGGATCTCGCGGCGGCGCCCGTGAAGACACCGGTGCCGGGGCATCGGAACCCGGCGGTGGCGAAAGTGGGCGCGTCGATTCCGGTGGACCCGGAGGCGGTGAAGAATCCGGCGCGCGTGCCGGGCGACCGCAATCACGATGGCAAGCCGGATCGGATTTCGCGGGTGCCGGGGGATCACAATGGCGACGGCAAGCCGGACCGCTCGGCGGTGGTGCCTGGGGACCGGAATGGAGACGGAAAGCCGGATCGCGTGGTGCCGGAGCGTCCGGTGCCGGGTGACCGCAATCACGATGGCAAGCCGGACCGGGTGACGCCTGATCGCGTGGTGCCTGTGCCGGGAGATCGTAATGGAGATGGGAAACCGGATGGTGTCGTGCCGGAACGCACGATCCCGAATCGCCCGGTGCCCGGAGACCGCAATGGGGATGGCAAGCCGGACCGCGTGGTGCCGGAGCGTCCGGTGCCGGGAGATCGCAACGGCGACGGGAAACCAGATCGCGTGGTGCCGGAGCGGACGATTCCGAATCGTCCGGTGCCCGGGGATCGTAATGGCGACGGCAAGCCGGACGGTGTGGTGCCCGAGCGGACGATTCCGAATCGCCCGGTGCCGGGAGATCGCAATGGTGATGGCAAGCCGGATCGTGTGGTGCCGGAGCGGACGATTCCGAATCGCCCGGTGCCCGGAGATCGCGATGGCGACGGCAAGCCGGATCGTGTGGTACCCGAGCGCCCCGTGCCAAATCGGCCAGTGCCCGGCGACCGCAATGGAGACGGCAAGCCCGATCGCAGCGCGGCCGATGCCGGGGCGGAAGCGGCGCGGCAGCAGGCGGAGATGCAGCGCCAGCAGGAGGCCCAGCGGGCGCGGGCGGCGGCGGAACGCGAACAACAAGCCGATGCCCGCGAGAAGGCAGCCGCCGCGGCCCGAGACCGTGCCGCGGACATGCAACGTCAACAAGCGGCCGCAGCCGAAGCCCGTCAACGCGCCGCCACGGAAGCCCGCCAGCAACAAGCGGAGGCGGCGGCCCGTGAGCGCGCCGCTGATGCCCAGCGCCAGCAGCAGGCGGCCGCAGCCGCGGAGGCGCGCCAGCGCGCCGCAGAAGCTGCCCGCCAACAGCAAGCCGATGCGCGCGAACGCGCCGCCGGCGAGGCGCGCCAGCAACAGGCGGCCGCCGAGGCTCGTGAACGTGCCGCGGCAGCCGCGCGTGCCCAGCAGCAACAACAACAGCAGAATCAGGATAAGGATAAGGACAAGAAGGACGACGACCGCGACCCGCGCAAACGGCGGTAGTTTTTCCGACAAACAACTCTCAACGCAGGGATGCTGGAAACGGCATCCCTGTTTTGCTTTGGACCGTTGGCCCGCGAAGCTCCGACGATTCTTTCGGCGAAAGGCAGCTAGGCGTAGAAGGGCGAAGCCCGTCGGTGGATGGCGCCCAGCGGCTGTGCCGCGTTCTCCACAAGTTACCATTGGCTCCGCCGCGCCATGCGAAAGCACACGCCAGAGGCGCTCATGCATTCTCCTCGATTGTCGGAATGTGACGGAACTGCAGGGCGCTGAAAAAAGTCGTGGCCGTAATCCGCAGCCTCCCAGCTGCGGCTACAGACGCGACCAGTAACGAGGCCGGCGATGACTCGATTTAAACCGCTCTAATCGCTGAAGCCGCCTTCGCGGAGGACGACATCATCAAGCGCGATGATGGCGAGGAGGCAGGCGAAGAGAATTCCAAGGACTAAGATGCCCTGCCGGATGATGATGGCGTGGCGCTGCAGCGCAGGGACCAACCATAGAAACTCGAAGGCGTACGCACTGCAGTAGAGGATATTCGCGACGAGCGCGAACTGGAGATAAACGGTCAGATTCTCTCCAAAGAAATGCGCTCGCGGACCGGCGGTGAGGACCACGACGAGAGTCACCAGTAGCTGCGCGACGTTGTACCAGATCCGCCCGCGCTCCCAAAAAATGATACCTTCTTTCACCGTGGAACCAACCGGCCGAGATGGGAGTTCATCATTCATGGAGCGGTGGATTTAGGGCTGTTTTTCAGCATCGCCCGGTAGTTCGCCGCTGGCCAGTCCGGCGCGAACCCAGGCGAGGGCTTCCTCACCACTTTTGAGCAGGCCTTCGAGCTGGCGCGTGGTGACAGCGTCGAGGATGCGCTTGAAATCCGGGCCCGGGGGCAGGCCGAGGGATTTGAGATCGGTGCCCGTGATGAGTGGCGGCGGGATGAGCGGGGCGGAAGCGAACTCTTCCTGCTTGGCGCGGAGGAATTCGTAATTGGAAAGGTCGCCCTTGCTGCTTGCGCAGTCCACGCGGTGCAGCTCGAGCTCCTCTGCGAACAGGGGGCGCGCCATGAATTGCTTGAGCTTCGCCACCCGCATCTCCTGCACGTGCATGAAGTGCATATGGTTTGCCACGATGGCGACGACGGCATCGGTTTCGTCGCGGCTGAATTTCAGGCGCAGCATGATTTGCTCGGCCATCTGGGCGCCGAGTTTGTCATGGCTGTTGAAACGGATGCGGCCGGTCTCATCCACGGAGTAGGTCCCGGGTTTGCCGATGTCGTGAAAGAGCACGCCGAAAACGAGCGGCACGCTGACTTTTTCCAGCAGCAGGCCGAGCATGGCGCGGGTGTGGACGAAGACGTCGCCCTCCGGATGAAATTGCGGGGGCTGCTCGCAGCCGCGCAGGGCCATGATTTCCGGAAGCACCTCCTGCATGAGGCCGCTTTCGACCAGCAAATCGAAGCCGCGCACGCGGGTGGGCGCGGTAAAGATTTTCACGAGTTCCTCGCGGATGCGCTCGGCGCTGACGTCGTGAATGTCCTTGGCATGGTGGCACACGGCGCTCCACGTGGCGGAATCGGTTTCGAAGCCCAGCACGGAGGCAAAGCGCACGGCACGGAGGAGACGCAGCTTGTCTTCGCGAAAGCGGGCCACGGCGTCGCCAATCGCGCGCAGACGGCGGGCGGCGAGGTCGGCGCGGCCGCCCACGTAATCGATGACCTCGTCGGTGAGCGGATCGAAAAAGAGGCCGTTGATGGTGAAATCGCGGCGCTCAGCATCGGTCTGGGGCGAGCTGAAGCTCACGGCGGTGGGGCGACGGCCATCGACGTAGGCGCCGTCACTGCGGAAGGTAGCGACCTCGAAATCGTGCCCGCGCTCGTGGACCACAATGACGCCGAAGTGCGCGCCCACGGCGTAGGTGCGCGGGAAAAGTTTTTGCACCTGCTCGGGGCGGGCATCGGTGGCGATGTCGTAGTCCTCGGGCGCTTTGCCGAGGAGGGTATCGCGCACGCAGCCGCCGGCATAGTACGCGGTGAAGCCCGCGCCGCGAAGGCGCTGCACCAGGGACCGGGCCGTTTGCTCGAGCGAAGCCATGCCGGGAATTATGGGAGAAGTCGGGGACTTGGCCAGCAGTCTGTGTTCAAGGGGCGCAAACGGGTGAATGCCGTGGAGTGCGGCAGCTTGCTGCCGCTGTGGGCCGACGCAGCTTGCTGCGTGGTGGGGAAATACCTCCCGATGGCGAAAGGTTTTCCTGCCGCACGCAGCAAGCTGCGCCCTCCATACAGCGGCAGCACGCTGCCGCAGTCCACGGCGTCCCGCCGCTACCGCCGCAGCTTCCGTACGCGGAAGCCAGCCTTGGCGACCAACTCGGGGAGATTGCGGATGGTCTCGCGATCCTTGTCCTTTTCCGGTTCCGACAATTCCTCCCACGCGATGAGTGATGGGTGCAGCTTGCGGGCGTCGTCGCGCTTTTCGCCAAAGGCCCAGCCGTTTTGCCGGCGGTCGGCCATCCAGCGCGAGTGCTCGCGGATGGAGAGGCGCTCGAGCGTGGCATCGTCGAAATGGATCTCCGAGGGAGACAGGCCCTCGTGGGGCGCGAGCTCGAAGCCGAGCAGGCGGAGCTTCGTGGGGATATCGGCCACCTGGGCACGGTTCGCGTTGCGCAGATTGTCCGGCAGCGTATCCCACGGGCGCAGGGCCGGGTTGTTCTCCAGTGTGTTTCCTTTCGCGCGCTCTTTCGCGCAGTAGAGCTCGTGCACGGCCTTGGCGAGTTCCTCCAGCTCCAGCACGCGGTAGGGGAGGACGCGGTAAATGCGGTAGCGGCCGGGGTAGCCCTTCGCGAGAGGCATGGTGCCGCCGTATTCGCAGACAAAAGGCACGGCGGGCTGGCCGCCGCTGTTGCGTCGAAGCTCGGTATCGAGCGTGGCGAGCGCGGCAAATTCCTCGCTGGCATACGCTTCGCCCTCACGAGCGATAGGCTCGATGCGCGCGGCGCGATTCACGTGGGCGCCGGTGAAGCCGAGGCGGCGGACGACGGGATCAAAGTGCATGAAGACAGGCCCGGTGTGCAGGCCGATGCGCACATTCAGCGGATGCTTCACGGTTTCGCCGTTCTTCGTCTCCTCCCAATACAGGCCGGCGCGCAGCCATTCCGGTCGGCCTTCCTGGATCATGCGAATGAGCTCCAGCGCGAAGGCGCCGGCGTCACGGGCGAAATCGAACACGGCGAAGACGGCGTCGCCCCACGTGTTCAGGCTGCGCGGCCCGTGGTTGCTCCCGGCGGCGAGGCGCGAGACGCGCTCGAGGAAAAGGCCCACGAATTCCGGAATGGCATGCTCCGTGAGCCGGCTATAGCCGACGATATCCGCAAAGAGCATGCTCTTCACCTCGTGCTGCAGAATGGCGCGCTCGCACCGGCGATCGCGTATGTCCGCGTCGTCGAGCGCGCTGGTTTCTCCTCGTCGCGCGATGGGCAAGACGTCGAGCTCATGGCCCAGTTGGGAGCTCCAAAAGCTGGCGTAGGAGGAGGTGCCGCCCACGGCGCCGCCGGTCACTTCATCCCAGAGCACCATGGGCTTCAGGTCCAGCCGGGAGACGCGCGCGATGTGCAGGGCGAGGCCGGCGGTGACCTCCATGGCGTATTCGAAGCCGAGGTCGCTGGAGGGCTCATAGGCCTGGCCGAGCTCGCGCACCGTGGCGGCCTTCTCAAGGTTTCCCTCAAAAATAGGTTTCCACACGGGTTCTCCGGCGCGCGGCTCGAAGGGCGCGACGTTGGTGCGATGAAATTCCTGGCGCGACCACGGCAGCACCACATGCAGCGTGCCGCCGCGCTGGAGCACGGCTTCGCCGAAAAGCAGGTCGGCCCCAGCATCCGCGCCGACCAATCCCACGCGCACTTTCCGCTGCTGCAGCCGTTCACGGATCGCCGCGCGCACCTGTTCGATATTCTCCAGCGGGAAGCGGCGCAGGCTGGAGCCGGGCTTGTCCGGCCGATGCCCGGCGAAGACGACCAGTTCCAACGGCGGAAAGGCCGGCCGGAATAATTCGCGCGTATGGCCGAGGGACTCGGCGAGAAATTCCGTGTGGTAGCGCATGCCGGCAAGGCGGCCGGTGGTGGCCTCCGGGAAATGCTCCAGCGCGGCAAAGGCTGCGGCCGCGGCGTCCACATCGCCAAGGAGGGCGTGGGCGATGCCACAGTCGGCCGTGGTATCGAAACTGGGGCCGGGGTGCTGATCGAGCTTCGCGGCGATTTCCAGAATCAACCGGGCTTTGCGCTGGGCCTCGGCCTTGAGCGCAGGCTCGCGCGCGCTGACGATTTGCGAGGCCGCCGCGGAGAGCACCAGCGGGCGCAATTCTTCCGGGCGCGCCAGCGCGAGTGCGCGATCGTAAAAGGTCAGCGCCTCCTGCGCGGTCTGCAATTTCATCTCCCGGGCCGCCGCATGCGCCGCCTCCTCGCGGAGGATGTCGCCCAGTTGCAGGAGGATCGCCATCTTCAGTCTGGGATCGAGCGGCACCGGAAAACTGTCTTCCGCGCATTCGTCGAGCTGCGCGCGGGCGTCGCGCGTGCGGCCCAGGCGGGTGAGCGCCTCCGCGTAGTGCATCCGCAGTTTCACCAGCGAAAGTTTTCCCGCCTCATCCGCGAGCGCCCAGTGCTGGAGGGCTTCCTTCGCGACATCGCAGACGAGCAGGTATTCCTCCAGGTCGACGGCGCGCTGCACGAAGTGGCGGGCGACATCCAAATCCTCCGGTATCCACAGCACCCCGGCCGCCTGGCGCTTCTTGGTGTCACCGGTGGGCTGCCCTTGCTCCCACAGTGCGTAGAGCTCGCGCGCGGTGAGACCGCTGCTCCTCAGGGATTCCTCTATGCTGGCAGAATTCATGGGTGGGAAGGAGCCTACCGAAGGTAGCTGGGGAAAGGCGAGCTTGGTGGTGGCCGCGGGCTGAGCGCGCGCGAACCCTCATCGTCCGAGGCGCTACAACTCCACGACGAGCGCGGGATCGAAGGTCGCGTTCGGTTCATCCGGATAGGCGCGTGGATTGGCCAGGACGCGGGTAGCGCCAATTTGGAAATCGTTGGAATGGTGGATGTGACCGTGGATCCAGAGCCGGGGTTGGTGCTCTTGGATGAAGTCCTCCATGCGCGAGGCATAGGCACAGCTAAGCAGCTTCTCCCGCCGGTGCGCCGGGAGCGATTGAATGGAGGGTGCATGGTGAGTCACCACGACGGTACGCGCCCCATTGCCATCAGCCAATGTGGCGGCGAGCGCCTCCCGTGTTTTCAAGTGCTGGGCGCGGGTGTCCGCGGGATGGAGGTGGCGGTAATGTGCGTCCGAGTTTCGGATCCGCTGGTAGTCATTCATTACCGAGCCAGCCTCGGCGGCGCCGGTGATCCAGTCGCTATTCAACTCCAGGTCCGACCAAAGCGTCGCCCCAAAGAAAGTCATGCCGCCGAGGGAGACGGTATCGTTTTCGAGCACGTGCACATGGGTCCCCGCGGCCGCGGCCCGCAACTTTTCGACCAGGCGCGGAAACCGCGCACCATAGTACTCGTGATTCCCGAGCACGTAGATGACCGGCACATCCGGCCATTGCTGGATGGCCCAGCGCACGCCGAGGTGCTTGGTCGAGATATCTCCCGCCAGGATCACGACGTCGCAATCCACGCGGGGAATTTCCACCGCGCCGAACTCCATGTGCAGATCGCTGAGAAGGTGCAGACGCATGGCCGGTGGGATGACGAATGACGAATGCGAGCGTCAGTGGGGCGTCGGATCCGGCATGCGAAATTCGGAATTCGTCATTCCGTCATTCCGTCATTTCTTACGCCTTCTTCGCCGTGCTCTGAATGTAGACTTCGCGCAGTTGCTTGAAGTCTACTTCCACGGGCGAATGGGTCATCAGATCCGCACCGCGGTTGTTTTTCGGGAAGGCGATCACTTCGCGGATGCTCTCCGCGCCGGCGATGAGCATCACCAAGCGGTCGAGGCCCAGCGCCAAGCCACCGTGCGGCGGAGCGCCAAAGCTGAAGGCCTTGAGCAGATGGCCAAACTTCACCTGCTGCTCCTCGGCATTCACGCCGAGCACCTCAAACATCTTCGACTGCAAGTCGCGCTCGTGGATCCGGATGCTGCCGCCGCCGAGCTCCACGCCATTGAGCACCACGTCGTAGGCCACGGCGCGCACCTTGCCATACTCGCCCTTTTCCAGCAGCGGCACGTCGTCCGCCTTCGGGCGCGTGAAGGGATGATGCACGGCCACCCAGTGGTTGTCCTCCGGGCTAAAGGCGAGCAGCGGGAAATCTACCACCCACAGGAAGTTCAGCTTGTCGGCGTTCGCCTTGATAAGCCCGAGCAACTCCGCGCAGCGCAAGCGCACGCGGCCCAGGATTTCGCACACGGGCTCCAGCTTCGCGTCGGCGCCGAAGAAGAGCACGTCGCCCTCGGCAAAGCCCATGCGCTCCGCCAGCGCGGTTTTTTCGATCTCGCTGAAGAATTTTACGATGGGCGACTCCCATTCGCCGCCGGTGCTCCATTTGATATAGGCGAGCCCCTTGGCGCCGAACTCCGTCTTCACCCACTCCTCCCATTTCTTGAGCTGCTCTTTGCTCAGCAGGCTCGCGGCGCCTTTGGCGTTGATCGCCTTGATGGTGCCGCCGCCGGTGGCGATGGACGCGAAGACCTTGAAAGTCGAGGCCGTAAAGATGTCCGTCAGCTCCGTCAGTTCCAGGCCGAAACGGGTGTCCGGCTTGTCGCTGCCAAAGCGCGACATCGCCTCGGAGTAGGGCATGCGCGGGAAGGGCGTCGGGATGTCGATGCCGCGCGCTTCCTTGAAGATGCGCACGAGCAGCCCCTCGACGAGCGTCTCGATGTCCTGCTCGGCGACAAAGGATGCTTCGATGTCGATTTGTGTGAACTCCGGCTGGCGGTCGGCGCGAAGGTCTTCATCGCGGAAGCAGCGGGCGATTTGGAAATACTTCTCCAGCCCCGCGACTTGCAGCAGCTGCTTGTACTGCTGCGGCGCCTGCGGGAGCGCGTAGAACGTGCCCGGGTTCAGCCGCGACGGCACGAGAAAGTCACGCGCGCCTTCGGGCGTCGGGTTCGAGAGCACGGGCGTCTCGATTTCCAAAAAGCCCGCCTCGTCGAGAAAGTCGCGCGTGGCCTTCACCACACGGTGGCGCAGCTTCAGGTTGCGCTGCATGTGCGGTGTGCGCAGGTCGAGATAGCGGTATTCCAGCCGCAGATCTTCGTTCACCTTCGGGTCGTCGAGCGGGAAGGGCGGCACCTCCGCCTTGTTCAGCACGCGTAGTTCCGTGGCGATCACTTCGATTTCGCCGGTGGCGAGCTTGGTGTTTTCGGTGCCTTTGAGGCGCGCGGTCACCGTGCCGGTGATTTGCACCACATCCTCGCCCCGCAGCTTATGGCAGCCGGCGAGCGAGCCCTGCTCGTCCTCGGAGCGAAAGACGACTTGCGTCACGCCCTCGCGGTCCCGCAGATCCACGAAAATGACGCCGCCTTGATCGCGCACGGTATTCACCCAGCCGGCGAGCGTAACGGTCTGGCCGATGTGAGAAGCGCGGAGCGCAGTGCAGGATGTGGTGCGGTACATAAACGTTCGTTTCGAAAAAGGGCGCGCAGCATACGCACGAACGCAGGCTTGGCTAGTGCAGAGTGCTGACTCGAACCTTTCCGCAGGTCGGTCCCAAACCTCACTTCCGGATGAAGGTCAGCCGAAGCTCAAACCTCCCGAGTTCCTTTTTTTGGTCATCGGTAAAGGTGACCCGATATAGCGTCGTAGTATCGCCTTCCACGATGTTCTCGCGGAACGATCGGGAGCGGCTGTCCTTAAGAGCTGGTGGGAGAGACAGGCTGGCCGTCTGGGCGATTTTCCCGGGAAAGGGATTTTGAAACTTCGTCCCCTTGATATCCAAGGGGCCATTCGTTTGAGTGGTGGAGACGGAGTAGCCTCCCGACTCCAGCGGAAGGACGGCAATCACCATCTCATTGCCCGCCTTGGGGAAACGGACGTCTTCAGCTCCGTCATGGAACCGCTGAATCGTAGACCCGCTCCAATCAGCCCGCATACCGTCGTATTGATAGCAATACTCCACCTTAATGGAGATCACGTCTTCGGGAGCGGCGATGCGCCACGAGCGGATCCCGAGCAGCGTGCCCAGTTCTTCCGCGGTCAGAGGGCTGGGGGTGATCGTGGGAGATTTGGGCTTGGAAGCGGGCGCCGCTGGTGGCGCATCGGCCGCTAGGACAGAAGCCACGGAGCAGAATCCAAACAGGAGAAGACCGCGGAGAAGTTTCATGGTGGATGGGGGATTTCCCGAGACGCAGCCTATGGCCGTCCGCGGCCTTGTCGAGGTGTGGTTTGGCGCCGGCGCTTAAGCCTTTCGAGTGCGCCGCCTGGACACCAAGGCGGCGGCGAAGACAAGCAGGGCCGCCACGTCCGGCTCCGGCACGGCTGCGAGCCCATTACCCGCGCCATCCAGCACCACGTAGGGTTTTCCGCTCAGGTCCAGCCCGGTGGAGCCCTGCCCGCCGGAAAGGCCAGTGGCGTAGGACCACGTCCACTGGCCGGTATTCACGCTGCCAGTTTGCGTGTTGAAGATGGTGAGCGCGGTGTTGAAATCGGGGTCGTCGAGCGTCACGGCGTCGTAGCGCGGGAAGGCGTTGTAGAGCGCTGCTTGGGCCGCGCTGGCGGCCGTATCGAAGGCGCCGACTTCGTCGAGCAGGCCGGAGAAGGCGTCGGTCGGAGCGCTGCGGTAGAGCGAGCCGATGGCGAACCGGTTGAGATTCGGGAGAAGGACGCTCGTGCTGGCGCCGGAGCCGGTCAGCTTGCCGTCCACGTAGAGCTGGCGCGAGGTATCGGAGGCGAAGACCGCGGTGAGCTGGTGCCAGAGGCCGTCATTGATGTTCACGGAGCCGATATTATTGATCGCGGTCGTGTTGCGGGCGACTTGCTGCCCTTTGTTCGTTGGGTCGAGGCCCAGCGCATAGTAGCTGGAGCCCATGGTGCCATCGCCCAGAAAGATCGCCGCGCGATTGAAGGCTCCGGCATTCGTGGTCTGGATCCAGCAGGTGAGCGTGAAGGGCGTGGTGGAGAGGATGGGCGAGCCGCCCGAATTGTACACGAGCGCTTCATTGGTGTCCGTCTGGCCTGTCGGCGAAAAGCGGATGGCCCCACCGAGGATGCCGCTCGTGCTTTGCCAATCGGCGATGGAGATCGAGGCGGCGTCCTGTGCGCCATTACCGAGCGCGGCATCCCCCGCGATGTTCCCGCTGGTTTCATTCAGCGGGTAGTAGATGAGGAGATTCGCCGAAGCGGTGGGCGCGAGGGCGGCCAGCAAAACGATGGCAGGGTAGAGGAGGCGGGTGCGCTGGTGGGAGTGCATGCAAATGCGATGATACCCAGCAAGGCGGGAACGCTAGGGGAAAAATGATCCAGGCTGGGGGTTGGGCGCCGCGCTCTTCTACCCCGAGGTCGGGTGGTCCTGGATAATCACGTACTGCTTCCACATTTCCACGCCCGTGAAAGGCCAGCGCGCGGCATAGGCGGTGAGGGCCGCTTTGCCCTCGTCATATTCCTCGCCATTCACGCGACAATCCGCGGAGGGAGCGCCCTCCGCATTGCGCAAGGCGAGCAACCGGAGGGCATGAAAGCGGTCCGACTCCATGAAATGCTGAAACGCCTGGCCCGCATTGGTAACCATGCAGCAGGGGCACGCCGGTGGGTGTGGCACGGCGCTGCCGGGCTCCGGTTCATTGGCCCAGGCGCGGTCGGCGCCGGGTTTCATGAGGCTCACCGGACCAAGGATCACCCGGCGCCGGCGGCCATCCGGCAGCGTGAGTTCCATCGCCGTGCAGGTCTCCATCTTTTCCTCCAGCGCATCGAGGATGACGGGCAGGTCGAGGTCGGCCCAGCCTTCAAAGCCGCGGGTCGCGGCGACGGAGTGCTGATATTCGAAAAAAGGAATAGGCATCCGGGTTGGGTGGCGGATCTCCACGGTGGTGCACATCTGCATGCTGAGATCGTCGCCGGGCTGAAAGCTCACGACGCTCGGCAAAAACTGGAGGCCCGTTTCCTCGTCCTGCACCAGCGCGCCGGCCCGGGAAACACTGCGCCCTTTTTGGGTAAGGAGTTTGGCAAAGATCTTCGCGAGATCGATTTCCTCCGAGCGTTGTCCCGCTGGTCCCTGCACGGCGAGCCGGAGCGAGTGTCCCTTTCCGGGATTGCCAGGCGCCAGCCTCGGCTCCGCTGGCGCCTTCGGCGGATCGGTGATGCCGGGGGGCGGACCCGCGCGCAGCGGGGTAGGGGCCGCTGGTTTGCCGAACAGTTTTTTGAGCCAGGAGAACATGCCGGGTGAAGTGGAGGCGCTGTTTGTATCGGGCTGTTCCCAAAATAGAAAGGTGGAGGTATGTGCCAAGGAAGTGGCGGATAATCGCTTGCCAAGCGCCGCGCGCCCGAACACGGGTGAATCCGCCATGAACGAAACCGTTTCGCCATCCGAGTATCTCGTCATTTCTCGCGGGCAGTGGGACGCCGACGCGCCGCGCGAGGAAATCCAGCAGGCTATCGATCAATTTTACGTGTGGCTCGAACGTCTCGTTGCCGAGGGCAAAATGAAAACGGGCCAGCGGTTGGCGAATCGGGGCAAAACGGTGGGCCGGAAAAACCTGCTGCTCGATGGGCCGTACGGGGAATCGAAGGAAGTGGTCGGCGGTTTTTGGTTTGCGGTCGCGAACACCCTCGAGGAAGCCGCCGAGGTGGCCTCGACCAGCCCGACGCTGAAATACGGCCTCTTTTACGAAATTCGCCCGGTGGAGACCGAGCGCTGCCGTGCGACGGATGTGACCACCGAGACGCCGGGGCAGCGGTAGCAGATGGCAGGCCGTCTCATGACGCCACCACCAGATATAGACCCTCAGCAGGGCCTGAAATTCATTCGGACTGGGGGGACGGTCTTTGTGGCCCTGGCCGTGATCATGCTCCTTTTTTTCCGCGCAAGTTTCAGGAGCCCGCCCACTGAGTCGGACGAAGCGCCCTGGATTGGCGCCGAGAACCGGGTGCTCGGTCGAACGCCTTCGAGCATCCTGTGCCTCTATTTCCTCGGGCTGGGGATTGGCTTTTTTCTCCGCCTGCGCCTTGCGTGGAAGGCGGCTTCGTTTTACCCCGCCATGGTGGGGGTTGCCATCGCGGCTGAACTCTGGCGGTCGGGTGGGCCGCCCCCTTTCGGTGGGCGAATCCTTGGCACCTTGGTCGTCATTGTCTTCTTCACCTTCCAAACCGTGCGCTGGTGCCGGGACTTAAAGAGGCACAAATTCCTCTTTGCCTAACGGGCACAAGGGCACAATTTCAGGGCACAACTTCAAGCCGGTCCCCTACTTCCCCGCCTCCGCAAAGTGCGTGAACATCTGCTCCATCGGCAGCCGTGTGAGATCGCCCTGCACATTCTCCGCCAGACTCCGCCGGTAATCCGCCGGAATATTTTTCAGCAGCGCTCCGTTGATGTCGCCCGGCGCGGCCAGGGCCCACCCCGTGGGTTCATGCCGTTGCAGGAGCATGGTGATCTCGCGTCCGAGCTTTTTCACGGCGCGTTTTTCCAGTTCCGCGGTGAGCGATAAGCGCTCGCTCGCCCCGCTGACCTGGCTGCCATTTACGCCGACTGAATAGGCGCCCGCCTTGTCCGTAAGCTGTTCGCCGAGGCGCTGGTATCCTTCCGCGATATCGATGCGCGCGAGCGGATGTGGCGCAGGCCCCCGCGGGCTCTTGGAAACTTCATAAGCCTGCAGGTGACCACAATCGGCAACGAAGAGAAGGGTGAACGGTTTCATGGCGTTGGGCTCTTTTGATGAAGAGGTTTCGTCAGCGATACCCAGTGCGGCTGTATGCCGGGCCGCGAAGGAATGGCGCACCAAAGCCAGGAGGGGAACGCACCCGCTTGTGGAAATCCTGTTTAATCCAGAAATCCTCTCAATCCTGTCTAAAAAGGACCGCGCTCTTTCGGACAGGATTATCAGGATTTACAGGATGAGGATGGCATCCCCAATCATGTCTCCTCGCGTTGCCCTGGAACGAAATCGCGTGTCAAATTGCCGAAACGTGGTATGTGTGGGGGTTCATGTCATTTCGCGCGCTCGCACTCGGGGAGAGAATTCTCAAGGCCATTGAAGAAGCAGGTTACACGGAGCCCACGCCCATCCAGGCGGCGGCCATTCCGCAAATTCTGGCCGGGCACGATCTCATCGGCATCGCGCAGACGGGCACGGGCAAGACCGCCGCTTTTACGCTCCCGATGCTGGCGAAGCTCGCGGGCATGGCGGGGGATGGCGCAGCCAAGGCCACGCGCGTGCTGGTGATTGCGCCCACGCGCGAGTTGGTGGTGCAGATCGAGGAAAACGTGCGGGCGTACGGTAAACATCTGCCCCTGCAAATCGCGACGGTCTTCGGCGGGGTGGGGGAGCGCCCGCAGATGCAGGCCTTGCGCGGCGGCGTGGAACTCGTCATCGCGACCCCCGGCCGTCTGCTGGATCTCATGGGCCGGCGCTGCGGCGATTTTTCCCGGCTCGAATTTCTCGTGCTCGATGAAGCCGACCGCATGCTCGACATGGGCTTCCTGCCGAACATCCGGCAGATCGTGAAGTCGTTGCCGAAGAAGCGGCAGACGCTGCTTTTTTCCGCCACACTCTCGCCGGAGATCGAGCGGCTCACGCACGAGTTCCTGAATCATCCGAAGCAGGTGCAAATTGGCCGCCGCTCGAATCCGGCGGAGACGGTGACGCAGTTTGTCTACGAGGTGGAAAAATCTGCGAAGCCGGCGCTGCTACGGCATTTGCTGCAGGATCCGGCCATGAACATGGTGCTCGTCTTCGCCCGCACCAAGCATGGCGCCGACCGCATCGCCCGCCAGCTTGAGCGCGATGGCGTCACCACCGCCACGCTGCATGCCAACCGTTCGCAAAACCAGCGGCTGCGCGCCCTGCGTGATTTCAAGAGTGGCGCCGTGCGCGTGCTTGTGGCGACCGATATCGCGGCGCGCGGCATCGACGTCGACGGCATCTCGCATGTGGTGAACTACGATTTTCCCATGCACGCGGAGGACTACGTCCACCGCATCGGCCGCACCGGCCGCGCCAACGCCGTTGGTGATGCGATCAGCTTTGTCAGTTCCGAGGATCGCGCCGCACTCCGCTCGCTGGAGCGTTTCATTGGCCGCGGTATTGTGCGCAAAGCCGCGGAAGGCTTTGCCGCGCCGCCGCCCAAACCTCCGGGCGCTCCCGGTGGTCATCCGCAGCGTCCCCCGCAACACCAGCGCCCGCCGCAGCAGGGGCCGCACCGCGGAGGAGAACAGCGTTCCCAACATCCGCAACGCAGCGGCGAGCAACGCAGCGGCGAGCAACGCTCGGGTGAGCAGCGTCCGCAGGGAGCGCCCGGCGAACGCCCGCAACACCCGCCGCGTCCCGGCGGAGGAGGCGGTGGCGGAGGAAAGCGCCGCTTCAACCCAAACTGGCGCCGCCGCTAGGCGTAAAGGGAGCAAAGAGGCGGGACGCGATCTTGGTGCGGTGGGAAGCGACAGCGCCACACCGCCGTTGGAGACATGTGAAAGCCGGAGAGCTTTGCAACTTCTCCGGTTTGATCGCGCCGGCCAATTTCACCATCAAACGGCCAGCAAAGCTTCTAAAGGCGGCGTGGCGCTGGCGCTTCCCGCGCGCACTCCAAGATCGCGTCCCGCCGTTCGGGGACCCATCCAACCCTCCTTCACCTTCCGTATTCCCAAAAACGAATTCCCTCCGGTATTCTCCTGCCAATGCCTGTTGCCCATTTGGAAATCGAGCCGGTGCTTCGCGCCATCAACGGCGCGCAAGCCAACCTTCTCCGGCTGCAGGAGCCTGATGGGCATTGGCGCGGGGAGTTGCTGGTCGACAGCACGCTGTGCGCCGATGTCATCGCCTATCTCCACTGGGCCGCGCGCGCGCCCGACGCCGCTCCGGTGGATGCCGATTTGCAGGCTAAATGCGCGGCGCACATCCGCCGCCGGCAACTGCCGGATGGCGGCTGGAATATTTACGAAGGCGGCGCGAGTGAAATCAACGCGACGGTCAAAGCCTATTTTGCGCTGAAGCTGGCTGGGCATGCCCCCAGCCTGCCATCCATGCGCGAGGCGCGTGCGGCGGTGCTGCGGCTCGGCGGCATCCCGCGGATGAATACCTACAGCAAGCTCTACCTCGCGCTGCTCGGGCAATTTCCGTGGGAGCATCTGCCCACCGTGCCGCCGGAGATGATCCTCTTTCCGCAGTGGATGTTCTTCAATATCCACGAACTCTCGTCGTGGACGCGCGCGATGCTCATCCCGCTCGCCATCATCAACCACTTCCGTCCCACGCGCGCGGTCGGGCCGGAGGAAGCGCTGCACGAACTTTATCCAGCCGGCACGGAGCACAGCGACCTGCGCCCGCGCTGGACGGAGCCACGACTCTCGTGGGCCAATTTCTTTCTCGCCTGCGACCGCCTGCTCAAAATGCTGCGCCACTTCGGCTGGCGGCCCTTCCGTAGCACGGCTCTGCGCCGCTGCGAGGCGTGGATGGTCCGTCGCATGGGTGAGGAAAGCGACGGCCTCGCCGCGATTTTCCCTGCGATGCTGAATGGCCTCATTGCGCTGCAAGCGCTCGGCTATTCGGATTCGCATCCGGCCGTCGCCAAGGCGCGGCGCGATCTGGAGGGGCTCTTTGTCGATGACCCGCGCGATTTCCGCATCCAGCCCTGCCTCTCGCCGGTGTGGGATACGGCCATCGCCACCGTCGCGCTCGGCCGCAGTATCACCGATCACACCACGGACACCGTCCGCCAGGCCGTGGCTCGTTCAGCGGCGTGGCTGGAGTCAAAGGAAGTGCGGTTGCGCGGCGATTGGGCGGTAAAAAATCCCGCGCCCGAGCCGAGTGGCTGGGCTTTCGAGTATCGCAACGATTTCTACCCGGATACCGACGACACCATGATGGTGCTCATGGCGCTGGAGGCCGCACAGGCCGCCGGGGACGCGGTGACCGAGGCGCGCAAGGCGCAATTCGAGCGTGCGCTCCAGTGGTTGCTCTCCTTCCAGTGCCGGGATGGTGGCTGGGCGGCGTTTGACCGCGACGTGACGCAGCGCTGGCTGGAAAACGTCCCCTTCGCCGATCACCGTGCCATCCTCGACCCGAGCTGCGCCGATCTCACCGGCCGCGTGCTCGAGTTGCTGGGGCGCATTGGCTATCCCACCGACGACCTGCGCGTGCGCCGCGCCATCACCTTTCTGCGCAAGACGCAGGAGCCGGACGGTTCGTGGTGGGGCCGATGGGGCGTGAACTATCTCTATGGCACATGGCAGGTGTTGCGGGGTCTCTCTGCCATCGGCGAAGACATGCGTGCCCCGTGGCTCCTCCGCGCATGCGATTGGCTGGAGAGCTGTCAGAATGAAGACGGTGGTTGGGGCGAGACCTGCGCCAGCTACGACGACCCCCGCCTCAAAGGCCGCGGTCCAAGCACTCCTTCGCAAACCGCCTGGGCCCTCATGGGACTCTTGGCCGCTCTGCCGATCGAGGAGCAAGTGCGCCGCAAATCCGTCTGGCGCGGCGTACAATGGTTGCTGGAAAACCAAGCCGCCGACGGCACCTGGCGCGAGGACGCCACGACCGGAACTGGCTTCCCCAAGGTCTTTTACCTCAAATACGACCTCTACCGGAATGCTTGGCCCCTGCTGGCGCTGGCCGACTATGCGCGAGCGCGCGAGGAAGTGGGCGCCTAGGTGAAGCCAATTGGTTCCAATAGCCCTTTGGAGCTGCTTCCTTTTCGCAGTGCAGGCAAGAGTGGACGAGGCGCAGAACGTGGGACCGGTTTCCAACCGGTCGCGGGATGACGGGCGCAGGTGGCGGGTTGGCTTGGACCCTTGAAATCCACTCTTATGGTTTTGGTCGGGGCAGCGTTCGCTCCGCGCCGCCCTGACCGGCTGGAAACCGGTCCCACGTTCCACGCCCGCCCACGTGAGCGTCCTCCTCGGCTCGTTGACTTGGCGCAAGTCCGAAAGCCCTCTCCCAGAAGCAAAATACTTCTCTTTCCCAAAACCCGCCTTTTGTGCCACGGTCCGAGGCCATTCCATGTCCGAGTCGTTCGATCTCGCGCAAAAGCGCGTCCTCATTTTCATCGTTGCTTATAATGCTGAGAAGACCATCAGCAGCGTCCTCTCGCGCATTCCCGAGGAATTGCGGACGCCGAACGTGGAGGTGCTCATCATCGACGACTCGTCCAAGGACAAGACTTTTGCCGCCGGGTTGCAGCACGAGATTCGCGGGGACGGCTACCGCATCACCATCCTGCGCAACCCCGTGAACCAGGGCTATGGCGGCAACCAGAAGCTCGGCTACCGCTACGCGATCGACCAAGGCTATGACATCGTGGCCCTCGTGCATGGCGACGGCCAGTATGCCCCGGAAAAGCTCCCCATGCTGCTCAAGCCGCTCGTCGAAGGGAATGCCGACGCGGTCTTTGGCTCGCGGATGTTGCGGAAAGAGGACGCGCTGAAGGGCGGCATGCCGCTCTACAAGTGGATCGGCAACCAGGTGCTGACCACCTACCAGAACCTCATGCTCGGCTCGCGCTTGAGTGAGTTCCACAGCGGCTATCGCCTCTATTCCGTGGCCGCCCTGCGGAAGATTCCCTTTGAGCGGAACTCGAACGACTTCCACTTCGATACCGACATCATCGTGCAACTCCACTTCGCGGGGATGCGCATCCAGGAGCTGCCGATCCCGACCTTTTACGGCGACGAGATTTGCCACGTCAACGGGATGAAGTACGCGTGGCACTGCTTCAAGACGATGATTCGCGCGGCGTTGCACCGAAAGAACCTGCTCTACGATCGCAAGTTCGACGTCGGTCCCGTGGAGGAAACATACGATCTCAAGCTGGGCTTTGCGTCCTCACATCAGGAGGCTCTCGATTCCGTGGCCGATGGCTCGCGTGTGCTCGATATCGGCTGCGGTCGCGGCTACGTGGCCGAACTCATGGCCGAGAAGGCCTCGCATGTCACCGGCCTCGACCAATACGCGCCGGAGCGTTCGTCCAAGCCCAATGTCGACTACCGCAAGTGGAACATCGGCCAGGAGCGCTGCCCGGTGGACGTTTCCAACTACGATCAGGTCTTCATGCTCGATATCATCGAACACCTGAACGACCCCGAGGGCTTCATGGAAAGCCTCCGCGAGCTCGCGGTGACCAAGCGCCCGGAGATCGTCCTCACCACCGCCAACATCGGCTTTTTCATCACGCGCTTCGCACTGTTTTTCGGCCAGTTCAACTACGGGAAAAAAGGCATTTTGGATCGCACGCATACGCGCCTCTTCACCTTCCGTTCCCTGCGCGAACTCTTCGATCAGACGGGCTACACCATCCACGAGGTGCGCGGCATCCCGGCACCCTTCCAGAAGGCGCTCGGTAAAGGCTTCCTCAGCTGGTTCGCCATGAAGATCAATCAGTTCTTCATTTGGACCCGCATCTTCCGCGGCCTCTTCAGCTACCAGATCTATATCCGCGCCCAGGCCCGGCCGACGGTCCCGGCGCTCCTGCGCCAGACCATCTCCACCAGCGAGCAGTTGCGCGCGGAGATCAAGCAGCAGGCGGCGTAACTCGGTGGCGTGACGCTCCGCGTCGGGGCCTAAAAGCGAACCAAGGCGCTGTGCCTGTGAACTGCGAGCCGCCTGCCCCTCTTGCCGCAAAGGTCGGGATGGCGCCCAGCGCGAAGCGCGTTTGCCACAAGTTTCCATTGGCCGCCGCCGTCCCCAATTTCGCCGCGGCTCGCCGTTTCATCACCAAACGCCTGACGGTCCCGTTCAGCGCGAAGGTATGGGGCGCGGCACAGAGCGTCACGCCGACAAGCTACTGCGGCCGCGAAAGCTCCAGCAGTCCAGAGTCGTACGTCGCATTATACTTCGCCCCAAACTTCACCGGCGTCATCACTCCCTGGCAATTGTAGGTCCCCCGTCCCAGGACGGTGTGAAGTTCCGAGGTCCCTGCAAACTGCCGCACTTGGGAGGTCTGCCCCGCAGGCACCTGCAGCGTCACGGAGTGCGAGGACTCAAACATCCCGCGCCAGCGCGCTTTGAACTCCGCCGTGTATTCCGTTCCCTCGGAACCCGTAGGCGTGAGGATGCACCATAGTTTCCCACCTTCTCCCGGATGCTTCTTGCTCGCCCAGCGTCCCACCCACGCTCCGGCATAAGGGTCTGCCTGCTGCGCCGCATCCGCCTTCTCCCAGCGCGAGTTAAAGCTCGGACTGGAACAGGCGCCCAGCGCCAGCAAAAGCGCGGAGCAAAACACGGCAGCGCAAGCGCGGACCATGAGGCAGGGGAGCAGAGTGCGCCGGTTTACGGGCGATTCTGCGCCGCGGCCGGAGGCTGGGTCGACGCCGTGGCGGACACGCCCTTCTTGGTCATGTCGATCAAGTCAGCGAGAATGTTCAGCGTCTCCTTGCGGATGGGGTCGATGCGGGGCGCGGCCTCGAGGTCATCGGCATCATCATCGTCGTCCGACTTCTTGGCGTTGGCGTCGGGCGGGGGCGTCTTCGACTTATCGTCCTTTGACTTCTCATCCTTCGCCTTGTCGTCCTTCTTCTCCTCTTTCTTTTCCTTCTTCAGCTCGAGCTCCGGCTTGGCCGCATTCTCGAGCGTCACCGAGTAGACGATTTCATTGGTCCCCTTGTTCTTCGCGCGTTCCGTATTGCGCTGCTCCTTGCGGGTCTTGTCTTCATCAAGCTCCGCCCGGCGCGACTTCTCATTCAGCGAAAGCTTGTTCTCGGCGATCTTCTTCTTCGTGCGATCAATGTCCTCCATGATCCACTTGAACTCCTGATCGCCCGCCACGCGCGCCGTCGACTTCTGCTTCAGCTCCGTCTTGAAGAGCGGGCGGTCCTGCTTGTCGTAGCTCACGGGGTTGATCGTGTCATACGGCATCGGCCCTTTCAGCGCGGCTTCGCCAATGTCCGCTGTGTCCCAGAGGGACGGTAGCTTCACGTCGGAGAGCACACCCTGGAGTTGCGTGCTGCCGCCCGAGATGCGGTAGAATTTCTGGATGGTCAGCTTCAGCGCGCCGGCGTCATTGCTGTTCTCCCGGCCATTGAGCGAGAGCTGCATGATATTCCCCAGCTCCACCATCGTCTGCACCGTGCCTTTGCCGAAGGTGCTCGAATCGCCCACGATGAGCGCGCGATTGTAGTCCTGCAGCGCGGCGGCAAAAATCTCACTGGCCGAGGCGCTCAGCTTGTTGCAGAGCACAATCATCGGGCCGTCATAGGCCAGGTTGGAATCCTTGTCGCGGAGCACATTCTCGTGCCCGTTGCTGTCACGTGCCACCACCACGGGGCCTTTCTTGATGAAGAGGCCGGTAAGGTTGATCGCTTCTTCCAGCGAGCCACCGCCATCGCGGCGCAGGTCCATCACCAGACCCTGAATGTTCTCCTTCTTCAGCCGCTCGAGCAGGGCCAGCACGTCCTTCGTCGTGCTGCGCGCACCATCGCTGCCGGCATGCTGCATATCGGCGTAGAAAGAGGGCAGGGTGATCCAGCCGAGGCGCTGCTTGGTGCCATCGGGCAGGGTGCGGTCAACGATCTCCGCCTTCGCTTCCTGTTCCTTCAGTTCCACCTTCTTGCGCGTGATCTCGATGACCTTCTTGTCCGCTGGGTCCGTGGCGTTCACCGGGATGATCTTGAGCTTCACCACCGTGTCTTCCTTGCCGCGAATCATCTCGACCACCTTGTCGAGCTTCATGTCCACGGTCTCGACAAACGGGTCATTGCCCTGCGCCACCGCCGTCACGCGGTCGCCCACCTTGATGTGCCCATCGAGGTCGGCCGGTCCGCCGGGCACCAGCTCGCGAATCTTCGCATAGCCTTCCTCCGAGGTCAGCACCGCGCCAATGCCCACGAGCTGCAGGCTCATGGTGATGTTGAAGCTGTCGAATTGCGACCGGCTCATGTACTCCGAGTGCGGGTCGTAGGTCTCCGAAAGGGTGCTCAGGAAATTGGCAATGATGTCCTCGTCCCCCTGCTCACGCAGGTTGCGCAGAAGCTGGTCGTAACGGCGGTTCAGCACCTTCTCGGGCGCCTCCGTCTTGTCGTCCATCAGCTTGCGGTCGAGGAATTCGCCCTCAATGCGATCCTTCCACAATTGGTCAGCCTCCGCTTCGTCCTTCGGCCAGGGCGACTTCTGCCGGTTCAGCTCCACGGTCCGGTCGCTGGTAAATTCATACTTCTCCCCGATGAGCTCTTTCACCTTGGCCACGCGCTCCTCCACCCGCTTCTTGAACAGCTCAAAAATCTTCAGCGCCGGGTCCACATTTCCCAGCATGATATCGTCGTCCAGCGTCGTCGCGTACTTCGCGCTGAAATTGTCCACGTCCTTCTGGGTGAAGTACAGGTGATAGTAGTCCAGCCGCTCGAGATAGTTCTTCAGCAGTTGCTTTGAGACGGCGTCGTCCAGCTTGCGGCGGCTGTAGTGCGCCCGCTCGAGGAGCTCTCCGATGTTCTTCGCGATTTTCGGGGCGATTTTCCGGTAGTCCTGGTCGCTGCCGGCCTGGGTGGGGAGTGAAAGAGTCAGAGCAATGGACCCAACGAGGGCCACGGGGGTGAGCAGGAAGCGAAACGCGTTCATGAGCTGAATTATCGTTGCAGAGAAGTGTCGGTAGCGTGGCAGAGAACTCCGCTTTGGCAAGAGCGCCGCCGTAAAAGAATTATAAAATCGGTCTCGCCTTAGAGGCGATCTCGCGGGACATGTTCAAAGGTGCCCATCGCGCGTGAGGGCGCGGGGGGACGTAGGCAGGAGTCGGAGGTCAGGATTCAGGAGTCAAAGTCGCGAAAGCGGTGAAATTTCCAACGGGCCCGCGGTGGTCTGACCCTGACTTCTGACCTCTGACTCGCTGGCCTGTCACCCTATCTTCACACCTTTTCTTCATGACTGCTCTTGCCAGAACGTAAAATACGGGCATATTCCGCCCCCTTTTTTCAAGGGGGAATCTTTCACATGTCGCAGCAAAACATTCGTAACATCGCCATCATCGCCCACGTGGACCACGGTAAGACCACGCTGGTCGACTGCTTGCTCAAGCAAGCAGGCACCTTCCGCGCCAACGAAGCCAAGGCCTCGGAAGAGCGCATCATGGACTCGATGGATCTTGAGCGTGAGAAGGGCATCACCATCCGCGCCAAGAACGCCGCTTTCCGCTGGAAGGACTACCACGTGAACATCGTGGACACCCCCGGCCACGCCGACTTTGGCGGCGAGGTGGAGCGCATCATGAAGATGATCGACGGCGTGCTCCTCGTGGTCGACGCGCATGACGGTCCCCAGGCGCAAACGAAGTTTGTGCTCAAGAAGGCACTCGAGGCCGGGGCCAAGCCCATCGTTGTCATCAACAAGATTGACCGTGAAAATGCCGAGCCGCACAAGGTGCTGGATCTGGTGTTCGAACTCTTCCTGGAGCTGAAGGCCAGCGACGATCAGCTTGATTTCCCGATCGTTTACGCCAGCGCCAAGAACGGCTTTGCGAAGCTCGACCTCAAGGATCCGAGCGACAACATGGAGCCGCTCTACCAGACCGTGGTGGACAAAATCCCGCCGCCAAAAATCGGCAGCGAGCCCTTTTTCCAGATGGTCGTGGCCAACCTCGACTATAGCGAATACCTGGGCCGTCTCGCCTATGGCCGCATCGTCAGCGGCACCGTGAAGGTGGGCGACAACGTGGTCTGCCTGCACGGCAACGGCACCAAGTCGAAAGCCAAGGTCACCGCCGTCTTCGGCCACGAAGGCCTCAAGAAAGTGGAAATGCCCGAGGCGGAGGCGGGCGACATCATCGGTCTCGCCGGCTTTGAAGACGTCTTCATCGGTGAAACCATCACCGACAGCGAAGACCGCGCGCCGCTGCCCTTCGTCGACATCGACCCGCCGACCATCACGATGAAGATTTGCATCAACGACGGCCCGCTGGCCGGTCGCGAAGGCAAATTGCTAACGGCGCGCCAGGTGCGCGAGCGCCTCTTCCGCGAGACCCGGACGAACGTGTCGCTGCAAGTGGCCGACACGGACACCGCCGGCCATTTTGAAATCAAGGCCCGTGGCGAAATGCAAATCGCCATTCTCGTGGAGCAGATGCGCCGCGAAGGCTTTGAAGTGCTTGTTTCGCGTCCCGAGGTCATCTTCCGACGCGATGAGAACAATGTGCTGACGGAGCCCTACGAGGAACTCACCGTGGATCTCCCCGGCGAATACCTCGGCGACATCATGCAGAACCTCGCCCAGCGCAAGGCGGACATCACGCACATGGAGCATCACCCCCACAGCGTGGAGCTCACCGCCATCATCCCGACGCGCGGGCTCATCGGCTTTGAAACCGTGCTCGTGAACGTGACCAAGGGTCTCGGCATCATCAGCTCGCTCTTCCACGGTTACGGCCCGCACAAGGGTGAAATCCCGAACCGCAACAACGGTGTGCTCGTGAGCATGGAAAACGGCGTGAGCACGGCTTACGCGCTGGACACCATTCAGGAGCGCGGCCGCCTCTTCATTGATCCGCAGGAGGAAATCTACGAAGGCATGATCGTGGGCGAAAACAGCCGCAACGACGACATGCCGGTGAATCCCTGCCGCGCGAAGAAGCTGACCAACATGCGTTCGCAAGGTGACGGCAAGGGCATCGCCCTGCCGCCCGCGCTGAAGCTCAGCCTCGAGCGCTCGCTCGAATACATCGCGCCCGACGAATACGTGGAGGTGACGCCGAAGTCTCTGCGCCTGCGCAAGAAGATCCTCGACGCCAACGCCCGCAAGCGTTCGGAGAAGCAAGCGGCCGACGTCAGCGCTTAATGTAGCTGCGACCGGAAGGTCGCGGTCTGATTGAGCACGAGGCGGCCCAAATTGGCCGCCGGTTCTCGAGCGTCGATGCGACAACGTGGGCCGGGTTCTCAACCCGGCAGCGCGTAGCGCGTTTCGATGAAGAGCCATACAGCTCAGCGGGGTTTTGCGCACAAGCGTCGAGACCAAAAGCCTCGAGCTATTTCGTGCTTTTTAGCGCGACGCGCCCTCGCTCCGCTCGCCGATGCCGGGTTGAAAAGCGCGGTGCCCGTTTGCCTCTGAATGGTTCCGTCAAGCGTGTGGTGAGCGAATGGCGGGGGCGCGTGCCCCTCTTGGAGAGCAAGCGGAGCGAGCAGCGAGGTAGGGATGGCGCGCCGCCGCCGTCCCCAATTTCGCTCAGGGGTCGGACGGCTTCCTCGGCCAATTTCCGCATTGAAATCGAAGCGCTCCCACTCGCCGACGGGTAGTGAAATGCGTCGGCGCTCTGCGCGAAATCAGGGACGGCGGCGGCGCGCCATCCCTACCTCGCTGCTCGCTCCGCTCGCCCTCCGAGAGGGGCACGCGCTCCGCCATTCAAAGGCCCTGCGCCTTGGCGAGCTCTTCTGTGGCTAAATAGAAAAAAACCGGCCCGCGTTGTGTCTGCTCGCATGTTCGAAAGCGGTGGGGCGAATGAATGATTTCTGTCCCCGCTACTTCACGCCGCGATCCAAATAGATCCGCGAGAGCTGCACGTATTTCTCGGCCCACACTTTGATCCCCGCCTGCTCGTCGAGCGAGAGCTGCTTCACTGCCTTCGCTGGCGAGCCCAGGATCAACGACCCCGGCGGAAACTTCTTCCCGCCCGTGACCAGCGCGCCGGCGCCGACGATGGAGCGCGCGCCGATTTCCGCGCCATCGAGCACAATCGCGCCCATGCCGATGAGCACTTCATTGTCGATCTTGCACGCGTGCAGGATCGCCTTGTGCCCTACCGTCACCAGTTCGCCGACCTCCACGCCATAGTCGTCCGCGAGGTGCACCACGGAGCCATCCTGGATGTTCGAGCGCGGGCCGATGACGATGCGGTGGATGTCCGCGCGCAGCACCGTCTGGTACCACACGCTGGATTCTTCGCCGAGCGTCACCGCGCCAAGAACCGTGGCATTCGCGGCGACGAAGGCGCTGGGGTGGATGTGGGGCGTGGTTCCGAGAAATTTTGTGGTACGTTCGGCAAGCGTCATGCTGAATTGAGGAGCTTTCCCGGGCGCTTATCAACCGAGAACCCGCATTAATACAGCGATTCCGACGGTGGAAATTGCGGGAAAGCTGACAAATGCATGTTGACTTCATTTTGCCCCACTGACAAACACGCCCCCGTTGTCGCTGGACCCCCAGCAACACGTGAGAGTCCAAATAGATCCAAAATCAAACCACACAACACTCATCCATGAACAAAGCAGAGCTCGTCGCGAACGTCCAGAAAGCCCTGGGCAAAGACACCAGCAAAGCCGCCGCCGAGAAAGCGGTTGCCGCCACGATTGACGCCGTCGCCGGCGCCCTGAAGAAGGGCCAGAGCGTGCAACTCATCGGCTTCGGCACGTTCAAGGTTGTGAGCCGCAAGGCCCGCACCGGCGTGAACCCGAAGACCAAGGAGAAGATCAAGATCAAGGCCAGCAAGGCGGTCAAGTTTGCCGCCGGCAAGGAGCTGAAGAGCAAGCTCAAGTAACCAGCAGCGAAACCCTTTCACAAAACCCCGCGGCACGACCAAACACGTGCCGCGGGGTTTTCGTTTGCCGCGATCTTCCTTCTTACTCGCGCTTGCTCTCAGCGCGTTCGGACGCAGCCGGAGAGAGCGCCGGCACGTAATACAAGAAACTGAGCGTCGCACTTGCTCCGGAGTGCGAATCTCGGGAAGCTGCACCAGTCCATGTCCGACCGCGTTACCAACCTACAGGCTGCCAAGGCCCGCTCCGACAAGCTCGCCATGCTCACGGCCTACGATTATCCGACGGCCCGGCTCCTCGCACAAAGCGGCCTCGATTTGCTGCTCGTCGGCGACTCCGTCGGCATGGTCGTCCTCGGTTACCCGGACACCACGTTTGTCACCATGGATGAGATCGCGCACCACACCCGCGCCGTCGCACGGGGCGCGCGGGATGGCGGCGATGGTCCGTTGATTCTGGCCGATCTTCCCTTTGGCGCCGCCGAGACGCCGGAACTCGCGCTGCAGAACTCGCGTCGTCTCATCGAGGCGGGTGCGCACGCCGTGAAGATCGAGGGCGGGCGCACGCATGCCGCGCACTATGCGGCGTTGCGTGAAGCCGGCATTCCCGTGATGGCCCACATCGGCATGCAGCCGCAGCGGGTGCGTATCGAGGGCGGCTATAAGATCAAAGGGCGCACGCCGGAACAAGCCGAGGCTTTGCACACGGATGCCTGCGCTGCCGAGAAGAATGGAGCGTTTGCGGTGTTGCTGGAACTCGTCGTGCCGGCTGTCGCCGCGAGCATTACGAAAGCGCTGAAAGTGCCGACCATCGGCATCGGCTCCGGGCCAGACTGCGATGGCCAGGTGCTGGTCCTGCACGATGTCGTCGGTCTGTTCCCGTGGTTTAAGCCGAAGTTCGCGACGCAGCGCGCCGATGTGGCCGGTGAGATTTCGCGGGCGGCAAAAGAGTTCGTCGCGGATCTCAAGAAAGGATAGGCGCCCTCTTGGTGGCCCGAAGCTCCAGCTCCGGGCTGATCTTATTTGATTTGTTATGCCCGAAGCTGGAGCTTCGGGCCACCGAGGTTCCCGTCAGGACACCCACTGCGGGCTGAAGACCTCCACCTCCACGCCGGGCGAGCCCAGCAGATGCACCAGTGGCCCGTTGCAACTCAGCCCCAGTGGCGCCAACCCTTCGCACGCAACCTCAGCCGATTCGATCTCGCACAGCGGGTAGGGCGTATGGTGCACTTGCCCGCACAGCAAGCGTCCGTGGTGCCGAGCGAAGAGCAGGTAGCGCTCGACGAGAAAGAACTCGAGCGTGCCAGGCGCCGCAGGCTCGCGTGACACGCCGAAGCGGTACGCAAAGCTCCCGGCAGCCTCACTCTGCCAGCGCCGGCTTTCATACCGGACGGTGCGATCCGCGGTGCAGCGCGCCTTCATCCGCGCGTGAAAGTAGGGCAGCCCGAATTGCGCGCGCGCCACCCACACGGCGACGGGTTGGGTACAATCCAGCGAGTAGAACCACACGCCCGGGCGGCCGTCCCGATCGTGCACGTAGGTGCGGACATTCAGCTCCAAAAAGTTGGACAGCCAGGGCATCGGCGGCAGGCCGATGGGCCGGATGCGCCGCATCCAAAAGGGGACCACGCCGAGATAGGCGCGGCCTTCCCACGTATCCACGATGAGGCCGGCGGGTAGCGTGCGCTGCACGGCCGCAGACGGCACTTCCCAGTGCGCGAAGAGCAGGTCCGTCCACGTCTGCGCCATGGCAGCCGGGCGGTCGGGGCGGATTCGGCAGGCGAGGCGTTGGGTCAACGAGGGTGGCGTCGACCCGGGCATGGCGGCTTATTCCCCAGCGAAGAAGCCTACGCGGCGGTAGCGCTCGTAGCGCTCGGCGAGGAGTTTCTCCATCGGGAGTTGGCGCAGTTCGTCGAGATGGCGGGTGACGGCCGCGCGGAGGTTATCGATCGTCTGCTCCTGGTTTTGGTGGGCGCCACCCATGGGCTCGGTGATGATTTCATCGACGAGCTTGAATTCCTTGAGGTCCTTGGCGGTGAGCTTCAGCGCCTCGGCAGCCTCGGGGGCGTGCTTGCGGTGCTTCCACAAAATGGCGGCGCAACCCTCGGGACTGATGACCGAGTAGTAGGCGTTTTCGAGCATGAGCACGCGGTCGCAGACGCCGACGCCGAGCGCGCCGCCACTGCCACCTTCGCCGATGACCACGGCCACGGTGGGCGTGCGCAGGGTCATCATGTCGCGGATGTTCACCGCGATGCTTTCGGCGATGTGCCGCTCCTCGGCGCCGATGCCCGGATAGGCGCCGGGGGTGTCGATGAGCGCCACGAAGGGCATGGAAAATTTCTCCGCCATACGCATGAGGCGGAGCGCCTTGCGGTAGCCCTCGGGATTGGCGCAGCCGAAATTGCGGTGGATGTTCTCCTTCGTGTCGCGGCCTTTCTGGTGGCCGATGACGACGCATTTGTGCTGGCCGATGTGGGCGAGACCGCCGGGCATGGAGTGGTCTTCGCCGAACCGGCGGTCGCCGTGGAGCTCCACAAAGTCACTGAACGAGAGCTGCAGGTAGTCGAGCGTGAAGGGGCGCGCCGTGTGGCGGGCGATCTGCACGCGCTGCCACGCCGTGAGGTTCGTGTACACGTTTTTCCGCAATTCCTCCAGCTTGACCTCCATCCGGCGAATCTCCGGATCCAGGTTTACATTGTGGTCGTGGCTGTGGCGCCGCAAATCCGCGAGCTTCTGTTCCAGCTCGACGATCGGCTTCTCGAAATCGAACGTCTGCAATTTCATTATCATTCCATCGTCACGGGAGCGCCCTTCGGAATCAAGATCGCGATTTCGGCCGCGTGCTCGGGGGCGAGCGCGATGCCACCGCCGTCAGGGCGCCGTCCGCCGCTGCCTTCCACGGGCTGCGAGTAGATCGAGAAGCCGCCGGGGATGCTCGAGGTTAAAATATGGGTGGCGCGAATGTAGGCCGGATCCGTGTTTTTCACCTGGGTGCCGGTCGGGTCGAGCGCCTGCTTGAGAATGATCGTGCCGGTTTGTTTCGGCAGGATGACTGGATTGGGCTTGTTCTGCCCCGGCCACGTGAGGGCCGGATACTGGCGGAAAAATTTGTCGCCATTGGTGACCACCACTTTTTTCTGCTTCTGCCGCAGGATGAGGCGGAAGTCGCAGGCGGGCGCGACCAGCTTCTGGCCAGGATGCAGCATGTCGCGCTGCAGCCGGTTCACATACATGAGCAGCTCGATGGATACCTTGGACTTGCGGGAGATGAGGCCGAGGGAGTCGCCGGGCTTCACCACCACGGTGTTGGTCTCGTTCGCCTTGGTGGCAAAAAACTCGGCGCTGTTAATCTCGCCGATGGCGTCGAGCGCGGCGTCTTTGCTCTTGGACTCCGGGAATTCCTTGATGAACCGCTCAAACGCGGTGCGCGCGGCTTGGGGAGAGCCGGTCTTCCGGAGTTCTTCGCACCGGGCAAATTCCTCGATGCTCGGGTCTGGCGGCGGCGCCGGCGGGGGCTGCTGCTTATCGGCCTGCAGGCGCTGGGCGGGCTCCAGATAGAGCCGGTGCACCGCATAATACGCTCCGCCAAAGACGCCCGCGGCGAGCATCAGGATGATAAGCAGGCGAATCAGCACTTGGGAGAAATGGTAACCTTTGGCGTTCACGGAAAATACGGCGGCGGGATGACCATCTTGCGAAAATCATGCCACGCGCCGTGGCTGCTTCAAAGCAGCCCCCGCCGTTTCCATTCATCCATGTTGCCCGGGGCCGACCGCTGGATCATGTCGGTGGCAAATTTGAGCAGGCAGACCTCCCAGCCCTCATCCACGCCCTGGATCACGGCGCTAAGCGGGTCTTCCGCCCGGTCAACCTCCTCGCGGAGGCGGGTGATCACTTCTTCCGGGGTATTTTGGACCACACGTTCGCGCACGTCGGTCTTTCGAAATTGAAAGCCGTATTTCAGCACCGCCATATCGGCGCCATGCTCGCGCAGCCAGCCCATGAACTCCTCCGCCTTTTCCCCAAAGCCCTCAAGGGCGCGGTGAAAGTGCGACGGGGTGATGATGGACGGGCGTTCCGCGTGCAAGCGACCATCGCGCACCCGCACCTGGCCGACGGTGTCCATCAATTCCGACACGAGAAAAAACCGGTAAACCGTGGAGCCAAAAGTCTCGATCCGATTTTGGGGCGCCAACACGACTTGGGTATTCTCGATCGCGTACTGTATACTGTCCTCGCTGAACATTAGTGCAATACGGTAGCTGCCGGTGTGCCCGGGGCAAAGTAAGAATTGGTCATCGTGGAAAGGATACGCGGGAGGGGTGGGGGATGGATGGAAGATATCCAGTATTCAGTATTCGGTAGGCGCCTCGCGGGCGTCGGGTTGTCAGTTCGGAGTTCCGCCTTTAGGCGGCAGGCGCTCCCGGCCCCAACGCTCACGGTTGAACGCGCGCTTGGGGGTCGTTTGCGCTGGCCGCCTAAAGGCGGAACTCCGAACTGACCGCCCGACGCTCGCGAGACGCCCACTGAATACTGGATACTGAAAACTGAATACTCCCGCGCCTACTTCTCCCCAAAACAGTACAAATTCCCATCCTCCGCCCCGATCACGATCCTTCCCCCCGATACCGCGGGACTGCCCGAAATGGGGGAGCCGGCTTCATAGTTCCAGCGTTGCTGGCCGTCGGCGAGATTCACGCAGTAGAGGCGGCCGTCGTTGCTGCCAAAGATGATGCCGCCGTCGCTACAGAGGACAGGGGAGCTGTCGACGTCGGCCTTGGCGGAGAAAGTCCACTTTTTCTCGCCGTCCTTGCGGTTGATGCAGTGGAGGCGTTTGTCGCGGCCGCCGATGAGGACGACGTCGGCGTTAATCGCAGGCGAGGAGTAGTAGGGGAAGAGGCGGTCGCGGTAGGTCCAGACGCTCGCGCCGGTAGTGACGTCGAAGGCGAACACCTTTTTCGCCTCGTTGCCGAAATAGATCATCTTCCCATCGGCCGCGGCGCTGGCGGCGATGTAGGCCTCGGCTTCGATCTTGCGGATCTCCTTGCGTTCCTTGAGCGAGACGACGTGGAGCACGGCGTCGCAGCCGCCGAAGAGGGCGAGGCCATCGCTGGTGACGGCGGGGGTGCTGTTGACGAAGTTTTCCGTCTCCACTTTCCACAGCTCTTTGCCGGTGGTGGCGTCGAGGGCGTAAAAGGAAAAATCGTAGCTGCCGACGAGGACCCACTTCGCAGATGAATCGGGATCCTTGCACCAGCTGGCACCGGCGAGGATTTTGTCGCCGGTCTCATGGTCCCATTTTTTCACGCCGCTGGCGGCATCGAGGGCATAGAGTTTGCCGTCGGCGGCACCGACGTAGCAGAGGCCATCGAGGATAAGCGGGGTCGCTTCGATGGTGCTCTCGGTCTTGAAGGCCCAGACTTCCTTTCCATCATTGAGGCCGACGCAATGGACGACCCCGCCGAGGTCCCCGAAATACACTTTGCCCGCGACGATGGCGGCGCTCCCGTGGACGGGGTTGCCGGCCTTGAAGGTCCATTTGAGATCGGGCTGCTTGGGCGCCGGTTCGGCGGCGCGACCCTGGAGCTGTGGGTCGCCACGGTGCATGGGCCAGTCAGCGGCAGAGGCCAGGCTGAACGATGCCAGGAAAGCGGCGAAAAGGGCGAGGCGACAACGTGGAGCGGGTTTCTCAACCCGCTTGGGCGAGCGCAGCGAAGTGGGCAGGATCGGGTTCATGAAAGCTCCTTCTAGCGCAGGGTTTCGTAGAGGGCGGCGAAGTCTTCGGCTGCGATGCCGCGGGGATTGAAATTGGCGGTCCATTGACGGGCGGCCTCGTCGGCGAGGGCGGGGATCCCTTCCGCGGTGACGCCGAAATCGCGCAGGCGGGAAGCAAGCTTGGTGACCTCGAGAATTTTTTCGAGCCCGGCGGCGAGGCCCTCGACGTCGGCGGGCAGGCCGGCGGAAGCGCAGAGGCCGAGGTAGCCGTCGCGTGCGTTGGCGAGGACGGAATTGAAGCGAACGATTTCCGGCAGCACGAGGCCGACAGCCTGGCCATGGGGCACGTTGTGGTGCGCGGTGAGCGGATTCGCCGCGCTGTGCGCCGCGCCGAGCATGGAATTTTCGATCGCCAGCCCGGCATAGGCGGCACCGAGCTGCATGCGGCTACGGGCCGCGAGGTTGGCGGGCTCTTCCATGACGACCGGCAGCGCGTGGTAGCAGAGGCGGAAGGCTTCGCGGGAAAAGACCTCGGAGAGCGCGGTGCGTTTGCGGGTGACGGCCGTTTCCACGGCGTGCGCGAGGGCATCCATGCCCGTGCAGGCCGTGACGCCCGCGGGCTGGCTCACGGTGAGCTCGGGATCGAGAATCGCGACGCGCGGCGCAACTTTCGGATCGAGGCACGCCATTTTTTGGTGCGTCGCTTCATCGGCGATGAGCGCGGCGCTCTGGCACTCGCTACCGGTGCCGGCGGTGGTGGGGATGGCGATCATCGGCAGCATGGGCTTGGTGGCCTTGCCGACGCCCCAGTAGTCCTTCATCTCGCCGCCATTGGTAAGGATGAAATTGCAGCCCTTCGCGGTATCCATGCTGCTGCCGCCGCCGAGGCCGACGATGAGGTCGACTTGCCCGCCCTGGGCGATTTCCACGCAGCGCGCCACATCGGTGGTAGTGGGATTTTCGCGCACCTGATCGTCCACGACCACGGTGAGACCCGCCTTTTGCAAAAACTCCTGCGCCCGCTCCGCATGCCCGGCGGCGACGATGCCCCGGTCGGTGACCAGCAGGACCCGGCGCCCGCCAAGGTTGGTGGCGAGTTCCCCGATGCGAGCGAGAGCGGATGGGCCGAAGACGAGCCGGGTGCGCGCCTGCCAGTCGAATGCCCCCAGCAGAATGTCCTCACTATCAATATCGGGAGCAGCAGCTTGGGTCATGTGCGGTAATTCGACTGGATACTATAACGCATGTTCAAGCCGTGAGTGGTGGATAAATTTGGTGGGAGTGCCGGGATAAGGAGGGAAGTCAGGGGTCAGAAGGTCTAAAATTTTTCCGGGAGTGGGGCGGAAATGGCCGCGCGGATAGGACCGATAGGTCTCATGGGGCCGATCGGTCCTATCTGAAGGCGGAGAGAATTCAGCGCGAGGCCGAGCGTCACGCCACCGAGGAGCGGCGGCGGCGCGTGAGCAACGCCAAGCCTCCGAGGAGGAGGGCGGCGGTGGCAGGCTCGGGGACGACGGTGATTTCTCCGGTGGTGCCGAGAGCGGTGGTGTCCCAGGCGAGGCCGGGGGAGAGGGTGGGGAGATTCAGGGTGTCGAACGTGCCCGTGGTGGTGGCGGCATTGAAGAGGTCGAAGGTGTCGCCCTCATGGCCGGTGAAGGCGCCGAGGAAGCTGACTTGCAGAGTGCCGTCGAAAGTGAGGCCGCCGGTGATGTTCAGGCCGTCGTAGCCGGTGCCGCGGGCGAGGCCGCCAAGCTCGATGAGCACGGTACTGCCGCTTTGCAGGGTGAGGTCGCCGGTGAAGGTGAGCACGCCGGGGCTGAGCCCGGGCGAGAGGGTGCCGGCGATTTGCGCGGAGCCGACGGTGCCGGTGCCGGCGAGTGTGGCGCCGTGGCTCACGGTGGTGAGCGAACTGGCGGCGATGCTGCCGGTGACAGTGAGCTGGCCGGCATTCACCGCGGTCGGGCCGGAGTAGAGGTTCGTGCCGCCAAGGGTGAGGACGCCGTTGCCGGCCTTGGTGAGGCCGCCGCTGCCGGAGACTATGCCGCCGAAATTGGAATCGAGATCGCTGGGGCCGCCGATGGTCAACGTGAAGCTGCTGAGATCCACGGAGCCATCGAGCCCATTGATCGCGCCCAGGCCTTGCGTGGCCCGCACGGCAAACAGCCCGGCGTTGCTCATGGTGATGCGGGCGACCGTGCCCAGCGCGGTGGCGTGGCTGGATTCCAGCGTGCCTTCATTGAGATTCACCGTGGTGCCTTCGACGAGACTGAGCGCCGCCGCGGAAAGCGTGAGCTTGCCCGCGCCCGTCTTGCTGAAGGTGCGCGCCGTGCCGCCGTCATTCAGCGCACCGAGCGTGATGGTACTGCCCGCGCCGGCCTGGAAATTCGCGCCGCTGGCGGTGAAGGTGGTGGCGCCAAAGCTCACGCCCGCGGTGCCGCTGCCGACATTCGGCCCCGCGATCAGGCTGAGTTGCTGCGCGCCAATGGAGAGCGTGCCGAGCGCATGGGTGATGGCCGTGGAGGAAGGCGTCGCTTTGTTGGAGAACAAGAGCGCCGAATTCGCCACGACCACATTGTACGCGCTGACCGAGGAATCGGTCGCCAGGTCGAGCACGCCGCCGGCGAGGGTGAGCGTCTGCGCCGTGGTGCCGAGTGCGGAGGGATGCGCCAGGCGGAGCACGCCGCCATCGATCTCCGTGTTGCCCGTGCGCGCGCTGGTGCTGTTCAGGATGAGCGTGCCAGGGCCGACTTTCGTGAGCGCATTGGCATTGGTGGCGAGTCCCGCCGTGAGTGTGATGTTGCCGCTGCCGCCAATGGCCGCACCACCGGTGCCGAGGGTGAGCGTGCCCCCGAAGGTGACGGCGAAGGCGCTGCTGTTGGTGAGCGCGCCGGCGCCGCCCGCGCCGGGGCCGGAGAGGGTGAGCCCCTCGGACGAGGCGAGGGTGACGCCATTCAGATCCAACGTGCCGCCGGAGGCGACCGTGGTGGTGCCCGTGGTATTGCCGAGCGGGCCAGCGCTGGCGGTCCCCGGGGAGCCGAGCTTGAATGTGCCGGCGTTGATCGCCGTCGCGCCGCTGTAGCCGCTGTTGCCGCTGAGCACCCAGGTGCCGGCGCCGTTCTTGGTCACGGAGACGGCGCCCGTCCCATTGTTGTTGATCACCGAGGCCAGCGTATTGTCGAGCGTGCTGGTGCCAGTGAGGACGAAGGTGCGCGTTTGATTGGTCGTGCCGTAAACGATGGTGCCGGTGTTCGTGAATTGCACGGGGCCGGTGCCGGAGGCGTCGAGCGTGCCGGTGCCACCCGCGGTGGAACTGCCGATTTGGAACAGGCGATCCGTGCTGCCGCCCGCGCCGGTGTACTGCAACGTGCCGCCGTTGATGATCAGGCTGGCCGCCGCACTGTTTGAGGCGCCGAGGCTGCTCGGCGCGCCGGCATTGCCGATGGTGGAAATGGAGAGAATGCCGGCATTGATGGTCGTCGGCCCGGTATACGTATTCGCGCTCCCGCCAATGGCCAGCGGGCCGGTGCCGGATTTGATCAGGCCGCCAAACGTGGCCAGAGGCCCCCCGCTGAGGATGCCATTGATCGCTGCATTGGACGTGCCGCCCACGGAGAACGTGACGCTGTGCGCGACGTTGTCGTCGGAGAAGCCCACGTCGCCAAAGGTCGTCTTGCCGGTATTACTGATGGTGACCGTGGCGTCGGCGCCATTGTCGTTATTGAATGAACCGGCAAACGTGAGGTCGGAAGTCCCCGCGATGGTACAATTCCAGAAAACTCCCGGTGTCATGACGGTACGCGGAGTGCCGTCGCCCCGCAGCGTGGTTCCCAATCGGAACGTGCCATTGCCAAGAGCGTAGTCGTTGCCGACGACGACGGTTCCCTGGACGAAATCCGCGCGGCCGGTGAAGGTGTTGTGGCCATTGAGGATGAGCGTATTGCTGCCGCCTTGGAGGAAGCCTGCTCCCGGCTCGCCGCTGATCACCCCATTGAGCGTGAGGGTGAGGGTCGAGGCGCCGCCGAACTGCTGCCCCAGGTTGCTGGAATAGCGCAGGATGATGTTGTTGGGAATGGTCTGGGTCGTGCTATTGGGGCCGGTAACGAAGGTGCCACCCACGCCGGCGAGCGTGAGCGGACCAGTGCCGAGGCTGCTGCCGTTGCTGACGTTGAGTGTGACGTCACCCAGGACGATGCCGCCCGAGAAGGTACTGTTGCCCGTGAATTGGATGGAGCCAGTGGAGAATCCCGTCATGAACGAGAGCCCGCCGGTGCCGGTGATATTGCCCGAGAGCACCGCCGCGCCGGAAAGCTCGACGTCGCGCTGGCCGCTGCCGAGATCGATCGGGTTGGTGAGGGTGAGCGTCTTGTTCGACACGCGGGAACCGAGCAGCAGACGGTTGCCATTGTGGATAAAGCCCGGGTCGCCCCACACCACCTGCGCGCCGCCATTAAGAGTCACGCTGTGATCGGCGCCCTGCGCGGAAAAGCCGCCGTCGCCGGTCCATTGGATCTGCCCGGCCGCCGTCCCCGTGGCGAAGCTCGTGGGACTGGAACTGGTGAGCTCGAGCACACCGCCGTTGAGCTGCACATTGCTGTTGCTCGGGAGCGCCGCGGCGTTGTTCAGCCGCAGCACGCCGCCATTCACATACGTGGTGCCGGTGTAGGTATTCGCGCCGCCGAGGATGAGCGTGCCCCCGCCGGATTTGATCAGGGCATTGGTGCCATTGGCCACGATGGGCGTGTTGATGGTGATCGTGCCGGTGAAGGCGCTGGTATTGGGATCGAAGTCCGTGCGAATCGCGAGGTCCGCATTGTTGCCCGCGCGCAGCGTGGCGCCGGTGCCGCCGGAAATGGTGGAGGAACCGCTGGTCCGCAGCAGCCCATTCACGGTGAGCGTGGCACTCGCCGCCAGGGTGAGATTTCCGCCCAGCTTCAGCGTGGTCATGGTGGCCGTGGCTTGCGCGCTCACATTGCCGGTGGTGCGGAAGTAGAGGTTGGAGCCGGGCGTGATGCTGGTGGTCGTGCCCACGCTCGCCGTATTCGCGTCGCCGCCGGTGCCGTATTTAATCGGGCGCACGTAGCCCGCGGCATCGCGCCAGGCGAAATCGAGGCCATTCGAGTCGTTCACGTTGGCATAGACGCCCGGGCTGATGAAGCCGGTGGCCTGGCTGGTCAGCGTGATTTTGTCGTCCGTGCCATTCGTGCCGTACGGCATATAAAAATAGACGGTGGAGCCCGCCGCCCGCGTCATACTGCCGAAGGTGAGGAACGTGGTATTGGTCGCGAAACTGTCGCCCAGCACCTGCACGCTCGCATCGCCGGAGGCCACCTGGAGCGAGCTAAAAGTCTGCGAGAGATTGGTCGGAGCGTTGAAGTTGTAGGCCAGCGCGTAGGTGCCGCGTCCGCCAATGGCGCCGCCATCCGTGGGGGTTGCGCCGAAGATGAGCGAGTTCGACGAGTCGAAGGAGCCGCCCGACTGTGTGAGGGTGCCGGAGGTGAAGTTTATATTGCCGGTGAGCGTATTCACTCCCGTCGTGGTGATGGTGCCCGCGCCATCAATGGTCACCCCTTGGGTGCCGGCGAGCGGCGCCTCGATGGTGGCGATGTAGGAGGAATAGTAGTCGACCCCGAGCCGCGGGGCCGCGCCACTACTGGTGGCCAGCGTGAGCGAGCCCGTGCCGGCCTTGAGGTCGTAATTGTTGGACTGGAAGCGCAGCCCGCTCACGGTGATGGGGGCATTCACCGTGATGATGTCGCTGAATTGAGGGCCAGCGAAGACCGCGATGGTGTCGATCCCGGGCCAAAACTGGTAGCTATTGCCGTTGTCGGCGGTCCAAAATGGGCTGAGCAGATTCCATGAGCCGTCGCCGCCTGCCGGAAAACCGATGCCGGAGGGTCCCCAAGTGAGCCGCGTTTCAGCTTGCAGGAAGCTGGTGGAGAGGGCCAGCGCGGAGCCGGCGGTGATGGTGATGGCGAGCCAGCGGCGGAGCGCCGGCGGAGCGAGGGGACGGGTGAGTGGGCGTACGAATGCGTACACCCCACGGCTGAGACAGGGTTTCATGAACTTTGGTCGAGTAGTGGTGCCGGAGTCGGGGCGCGCCAGTGGGCCGGGGGAGGCACGATAAAACCGAGGGACCAACCCTTGCGGGCCGCGGCTTCACCAATGAAGGATGCAGGTCATCAAACTAGCGGAGCACTCAAGTTCAGGCGGGGTGGGTTCCAGCAGGGAAAAAGCTTGGCGTCAATTAAATAGTTACAGGATTGACAGAAAACGGGCGGCGTTTTGTCAATTTATAGACATTAAAGACACTGGAGGGGAGGGGGTTACAGGGAAAAGAAGGGGATGAAGGAAAAATTGCGCAGATGTCATCTTTTGGCGACGGGGCCGTCGGCAGGGTGGCATTCTCTTTAAGATCGCTTTCCTCGTCTTCGAAAGCAAAACCGCACCGTTCCCCCTTGCACTCCGCGCGCGGGTTCTCCAACTTCCGCGCCCCAATTTATGCTCAAGACGAACGAAATCTTTTCCCGCCTGCCAGAGTCGGTGTCGGGCCAGCTTTTTGATTACCTGCAAAAGGAACAGCCAAATTTGATCGCCATCGTGGTGGATACGCTGGCGCGGGAGCAGAAGTTGCGTCCGGTGTTCGTCCAGCGGAAATCGGAAACCGATCGCCGTGCGTGGCTGAAGAAGGGCCTCGGTCAAAATCGCCATGCCGGTGACGCCGCGCACCTGCTGCAAATCTGGCTCGTCGGCGCGCAGGCCAAGCTGCTCTGCGAATTTTTGGACGGCCTCGGCATCGCGCACGACGACAACGGGACGATCGAAGAACTGCCCGGCGCGCCGGAGAAAGCGAAGCTCACCGACGTCATCGACAAACTCATGGCCAGCCACGACCCCGCCGTCGTATCCGTCTATCTGCACGCCTTCCAGGCCACCGACGAAAAGGGTTGGGACACGCTGGAAACCCTCCTCGGCGAAGACCCGCGGCTGAAGCTTTAAGGCAGCCGCGACCGGAAGGTCGCGGGCCAGTGTTCGATATCCAGTATTCGGCGGCGTTGCCCGTCTATCGGCCGCGCGTTCGAATGGGAGCGCTGGCCCCGGGAGCGCCGCCGTCCTCGGGCGGCCTCCTCACAGCGCGAAGCGCCAAACAGATGCATCGCCATCTCAGCGGGCGACTGTCGTAAAGAAATCCTTCCCCCTCATCCGTGCCCCTCCGCGTAATCCGCGGTTGAAAGAAAACCACGGATTACACGGAGGGGCACGGATTCATGAATTTCAAATCTTTGGTTCTTTGGTTCCCGAGATAGCAATCCAATCAGCTACGCGCTTCGCACTGCGAGGAAGCCGCCCGAGGACGGCGGCGCTCCCGGGACCGCTGCTCCCATTGGTCGCCGCGCTCTCAAAATCACTCGGCGCCCACTGAATACTGCCCAAAACATTCCCACTGGCGAAATCCCCTCCAGCCGCTATCCTGCCGCCGTGCCACACCCTGACCACTGCCTGCGTCCGCTCTGCGCGAGTATTGCCGTGCTCCTGGCGGCGGTGCTGCCGCTGCGCGCGGGCAATGTGGCCACGGATGGCAGCGTGGGCGGCGCGACGAGCGTCGGGAAAGTGGGGAACGACTTCGCCATCCCGCATACGCTCGGCACGAAAACGGGCGGCAATCTTTTCCACAGCTTCACCCAGTTCAATCTGGATGCGGGCGAGTCGGCGACGTTCAGCGGTCCGGCGGACGTGAAGAACATCCTGGCGCGTGTGACGGGCGGGAGTGCCTCGTCCATCGATGGCACGATCCGCTCCACCATCTCCGGCGCGAATTTTTACCTCATCAATCCCAAGGGCATCATCTTCGGGCCGAATGCGGCGATCGATGTCAGCGGAGCGTTCACCGCCACGAGCGCGGCGTATGTGAAGCTGGCTGATGGCGGGCGCTTTGATGCCATGAATCCCGCGCAGGACGTGCTCACGTCGGCGCCGATTGGGACGTTCGGTTTTCTCTCCACGCCGGCGGAGGTGAGTTTCAATGGGACACAGTTGACCGCGCAAGCGGAGCAGGGGGTGGCCGTGGTGGCGGGGAAGGTGACGATGACCAACAATACCAAGATCACCGCTCCGGGTGGGCGCGTGGATCTCGTGGCCGCGCGGACGGCGGGCGAACTGCCGGCGAGTCCCTCGCGGCTCACGCGGACGCAGGCGCGCACCGCGGGCGGGGATATTCAGCTGACCCGCGCCACGGTGGATACCTCGGGGCCGAAGGGCGGGGCGGTGGTGATTCGCGGCGGACGGCTCACGCTGGATCGTTCCACCGTGATTTCAAGCACGACGGGCAGCGGCACCGGTGGCCCGGTGGACGTGAAAGTTTCCGGCGCCGCGACGGTGACGCGGGCGAGCCGCGTGGCGACGCTGACCACCGGCGCGGGCACGGCCGGCGCGGTAAATGTGACCGCGGGCTCGGTACGGCTGGAGACGGATTCGCTCATCGGCAGCCAGGCGAGTTCCACCACCACGACGTCGGCGCGCGCAGGGAATGTGAAGGTGGTGGCGAATTCGGTTTCGATTCGCGATGAGAGCACGCTGTCGGCGTCGACGTTTGGACCCGGGAAAGGGAGCGTGGTGGATGTCGCGGTGAAAGACCTGAACATCCAGGGCAACTCCGGCATTTTTTCCAATACGAACGCGGCTTCCGGCGGGGGCGCGGGCGGCGAGGTGCGCGTGCAGGCGGAGCGCATGAGCCTCACGCAGGGCGGCTCGATTGCGGCGGATACCTCGGGCACCGCGCCGGGTGGTGATGTGCGCATCCACGCGCACGATATTTTTCTCTCGGCGGAAGATTCTCCGTTTAAGACGGGGTTTTTTGCGGACACGAATTTGACCGGCGTAGGTGGTCGCGGTGGCGATATTTTCGTGGAGGCGGACCGGCTGCGGATCACGAATGGCGGCCTCATTTCCACGAAAACGCTCGGGCTTGGGGCGAGCGGTGACACGAATGTGAAGGTGGATTTCCTGGAGATCTCGCGCGGGGCGAGCCGCTTCTTCACCGGGCTCGCGGCGGATACGCCCGTGAACCGCGGCCCGGGCGGCAACATGCACGTGGACGCGGGCTACATCCACATTTTCGACGGCGGCCAGATCTCCGCGAATACCTCGACGAACGGTCTCGGCGGCCAGGGTGGCTCGGTGTTTGTAAATGCTGACCGTATCCTTCTCGAAGGCGGGAACAAGATTCGCGCCTCAGCCATCTCGGCGGAGAGCGCGGCGCCGGGCGCGGGCGGTGATGGCGGCAACGTGCAGGTGAATGTGCGCGACCTGACGATTCTCGATGGCGCCCGCATCTCGGCGAGCACGTTTGGCCAGGGCGCGGGTGGCGATGTGATCGTGCATGCGGATGTGGCGCGCATCAGCAACAGCGATCCGTCGCTCGTCACGGGCATCCTCGCTGGCACGAGTTCCACGGAGTCCAGCGGCGGCGCGGGCGGCACGGTGATGGCGAATTTCGGCCAGCTGACACTGACGACGAACGGGGCGATCACCGCGAGCACCTTCGGCACAGGGCTGGGTGGGGACGTGGTGGTGAATGCGCGGCAGATTGTACTGGATGAAAAGGGGCAGATTTCCGCGGATACCTCGGGCTCTGGCCTCGGCGGCGACGTGGCCGTGACGGCGGACACGCTGCGCATCCAGACCGCCGGCATTATTTCAGCCAGCACCTCCAGCAGTGGCGGGGGCGGCAGCGTGTCGGTGAATGCGCGCCTGCTGACCATGGACAGCGCGGCAAGCATCGCTGCGTCGTCCACCGGCATGGGGGTCGCCGGCAGCGTAAATGTGGTCGTGGAAGAGCCGTTTATCCTCAATGGGGGAAGCAACGTGAGCACCACGTCCGACCTGAGCGACTCCGGCACGGTGTCTATTACCTCGGGCAGCGACATCCTTTTGAATAATGGCAGCGTGACCGTGCGCGCCACGCAGGGAAATGCGGGCCGCATCGAGCTGCTCGCTCCGCGCATGATCTCGCTGCGCGAAGCCACGGTGCTCGCGGAAGCCGGCCTGAATGGCGGCGACGTCTTCATCGACCCGCAGTTTGTGCTCCTCGAGCACAGCCGCATCAGCGCCAACGCCATCCTCGGTGCTGGTGGCAACATTGATTTGATTGCGAATGCCTTCCTCGCCAGCGATGGCGCCGTGACTGCATCCAGCGTGGCCAGCGTGCAAGGCACCGTAAAAATCGAGACCGTGCAGGGCGACATCAGCGGTGCACTGGTCACGTTGAGCAGCTCCTTCGTCAGCCCCAAGACCACGCTCCAAGAGCGTTGCGCCATGCGTCTGGGCGGGGATACGAGCACTTTCCTCGTCGTTGGCCGCGGTGGCGTCGCCCCCGCGCCGGAGGAATCGACGCCCGTGGTGCCGATCATTCTGCGCCGGAATCCTGAGCAGCGGTAGAAGTATTCAGTGGGGCTCTCCTCCCGTAGGTCCCATGTGTCCTATAGGACTTATAGGTCCCATCTCCCGCCTCTGGCGCCCATTGAAAACTGAATACTGAACACTCGCCCCCGCTCCCCTCTTCCGCAAAGCTTCCCCCATGCACCAAGCCGACCACCTCCGCCTCCGCACCTTTCCCACTCGCGCCGACATGGGCCGGGCCGCCGGCGAACACGCCGCGCAGGCCATCAATGCTGCTCTCGCGTCCCGCGGAGCCGCCCGCGTGATTCTCGCCAGTGCCCCTTCGCAGGATGAAACGCTCGCCACGCTCATCACCGCCCCCATCGACTGGTCGCGTGTCACGATTTTCCACATGGATGAATATCTCGGCCTGCCCGCCGGCCACCCGCAGACCTTCCGCGCTTATCAGCAGGCGAAAGTCTTGAGCCGGATCCAGCCGGCCGCCTTTCACGGCATCGCTGGGGAAAGCGCCGATGCCGCCGCCGAGTGCGCCCGCTATGCCGCGCTGCTTGCGGTCGCGCCCATCGATGTCTGCTGCCTCGGCATCGGTGAAAATGGCCACCTCGCCTTCAACGATCCGCCGGTCGCCGATTTCGCCGACCCCGCCCTCGTGAAAGTCGTGGAGCTCGATGCCGCCTGCCGCCAGCAGCAGGTCAATGATGGCTGCTTTCCGACGCTCGACGCCGTCCCCACCCACGCACTCACCCTCACCATCCCCGCGCTCATGTCCGCCCGCACGCTCGTCTGCTCCGTCCCCGGCCCGCGCAAAGCCGCCGCGGTCAAGGCCACCGTGCACGACCCCATCTCGACCGCCTGCCCCGCCACCATCCTGCGCCAGCACGCTGACGCCACGCTCTACCTCGACGCCGCCTCCGCCGCCGGCCTGTAGCATCTTCCTTTCGTGCTTCTCGTGAACCAAAGGAGCCCTGTGCTCCTCTGCTGGAGCAGGTTGAATGGAGCTTTAACCGTTTGAAATTGGGGAAGTGTAAGGAAGCAGCGACCGGAGGGTCGCAGAAAACGGCTCCGACTTTTCGTACACTCCTCTACCCATTCGCGCCATCCGCGCCCATCCGCGCCCATCCGCGTTATCCGCGGTCTCATGCTTTCATCTGCGTCATCTGCGGCCAAATGACCGCGCCCTTTCCATCTCTGTGCCCTTTGCACGCTTTGTGTACTCCGTGGCAATGCGTCTCTGTCTTCCTCGTTCTATGCCTCGGTGATTTTCGCGAACCAAACCGCGCCCCCAAAAGCTTGCGGCGTGGGGCCGGCAGGGCTTTAGTCCCCGGCTCTCTTTCATGAAAGTATCTCTCAACTGGCTTCGCGAATTCGTCGAATTGCCCGCCACCGTGCCGGCCCTCGTGGACCTGCTCACGCTTGCGGGCGTGGAGGTCGAGGATGTGATCTCCACGGGCTGCAATATCCCGAACGTGATCGTCGCCCAGATCGATTCCTTCGTGCAGCACCCGAATGCCGAACGCCTCAGCGTTTGCTCCGTGAACGACGGCAGCGGCACCCCGCGCCAGATCGTCTGCGGCGCTAAAAATTTCAAAGCCGGTGATAAAGTTCCGCTCGCGCTGCCCGGTGCGACGCTCCCCGGCGATTTCACCATCAAGCCCACCAAGATGCGCGGCGTGGAAAGCAACGGCATGCTCTGCTCCGGCGAAGAACTGGGCATTCCGGACGATGCGGATGGCCTGCTGATTCTGCCGCCCGACACGAAAATCGGCACGCCCCTCGCCGAGCTTTATGCCGGCGACACGGTGCTCGATCTGGAAATCACCCCGAACCGCCCCGACTTGCTCAGCATGGCCGGTATCGTCCGGGAAATCAGTGCGCTGACCGGGAAGAAACCAATGTGGCCGCTCAGCCCCCAGATGGAGATTGTCCCGACGGATAGGCCGGTCGTGGCGGTGGAAACCACGGTGCCGTGCTACTACGCGGCCCGAAATATTTGTGGCGTCACAGTCGGCGCGAGCCCGGATTGGCTGCGGGGTAAATTGGAGGCGATGGGACTGCGCGCCATCAACAATGTGGTGGATGTTACCAACTTCGTGATGCTTTCGAATGGCCAGCCGCTCCATGCTTTCGATGCCGCCAAGCTCAACGGTTCGCTGCGCGTGCGGAACGCGCGTGAAGGCGAGGCGTTTCTCGCGCTCGATGGAAAGACGTATCAGCTTCAGCCGAGCGATTTGGTGATCGCCGACGCCGAAAAGGCCGTGGCCATCGCGGGTGTGATGGGCGGAGAAGAAACGGGCGTGGGGCCGCAAACGACGGACGTGGTGCTCGAGTGCGCCTATTTCGATCCGGCGAGTATCCGCCGGACGGCGCGCCGTCTCGGCCTGTCGACTGATTCCAGTTATCGGTTCGAGCGGCGGGTGGATGTGAGCCTTGGCGTAATTGCTGGTCTTTACGCCGCTCGTTTGATTGGCGATATCGCCGGCACGCGGCGTATTTCGGAAGTCGGTGTGGCTCGGAATGAGGAGAGCCTCCAGCCCAGTCCGGGCCATGTCGTCGGGCTGCGCCCGGCGCGCGTCGCGCAACTCCTTGGTATCGAAATCTCCGAGACGCGCATCGCGGAAATTCTCACTGGCTTCGGTCTGACGCAGGTCGGGGAAGGCTGGCGGGTGCCGACCTCCCGCCCCGACCTCACCCGCGAAGTAGACCTCATCGAGGAAGTCGCCCGCGTCGTCGGCATGGACGCCGTGCCCGCACGCACCCAGGGGAAATTTGCTCCCGCGAGTGCGAGCGATCGCAACTACGACCGCGCCATGGCCCTGCGCCGCGCCCTCGTCGCGCAAGGCCTGCACGAGGCCCGCAGCATCACGCTCGTGCCCACGGAGCCCCTCGGCGCCGCCGCGCTCTCCATCGCCCCGGAAAAATTCCAGCGGGTGAAAAACCCGATGATCGACGAACAGGTGGTTCTGCGTCCGCACCTGCTCCATGGCCTGCTCACCGCGGTGCGCACCAATCTGCGCGCGGGCGCCAAGAGTGTGCGCCTCTTCGAAATCGGCCGCGTCTTCTCCACGCAACGCCCCGAGGAATTCACTCATGCCGCTCTCGTGCTCGCCGGACAGACCAGCGAGCGGAGTTGGCGCGTCGGGGAGGGGAAGGAAGCGGATCTCTATGATCTGAAATCCGTCCTCACCACCGTGCTGGGCGCCGGTGTGACGCTGGTGAAAAACGAAAACCCCGCCGTGGCGCTTTCGCTCACCATCAACGTGGCGGGCAAGCCCGTGGGCACCGCCGGCCAGCTCTGGCCCGCCGATGCCCGTGCGCTCGATGCCGCCGGCCCCGTACTCTTTGCCGAGATCGATCTCGTGGCGCTGTGGAAGCTCTCCGCGCCCGATGTGGCGAAGAAGTACCGCGACATCCCGCGCTTCCCCGCCACCACGCGCGACATCGCGATGCTCGCCCCGCTCGCCCTCGCGCATGCGGAGGTGGAGAAGGCGCTGACGAGCGCCAACGAGCCGCTGCTCGCCGGCGTGGAGCTGTTCGACGTCTTCAGCGATCCGACCGGCGCCAAAATCCCGGCTGACAAAAAGTCGCTCGCCTACTCGCTCACCTACCGCAGCCCCGAGCGCACGCTCACCGCGGACGAAGTGAACGCCGCCCACGCCAAGCTGAAAGCCCGCCTGCAGCCGCTCGGTGTTTCATTGCGGGAATAGGCTGCCGGATCGGCGAGGCGCGATCTTGGTGCGGTGGCAAGCGACAGCGCGACACCGCCTTTGGCGACGTCGTGCCTTCCCTGTTGAGAGATCTAGGTCGACGTGGACGCAGCTTGGTTTGCCCCCCTCTCTTGGGAGACGGTAGCTTCCAAAGGCGGTGTCGCGCTATTGCTTCCCACCGCCCAAGATCGAGTCGCTCCGCTCGGAGCCATCCTTTCCAAAAAGCGCGCTCCGCACTTGCCGAGCGACCGCCTCCGCCTGCATACTCTCCGGTTCATGATTTCGCGATATACACTTCCGGAGATGGAGGCCATTTGGACCGAGCAGCGCAAATACGAGATTTGGCTGGAGATTGAGACGCTCGCTTGTGAGGCGCAGGCGGAGCTGGGGCACATCCCCGTAGAGGATGCGCGCGAAATCCGCGCCAAGGCGAAATTCGACCTCGCGCAGATCGAGGAGATCGAACTCCGCACCAATCACGACGTCATCGCCTTTTTGGAAAACGTGGCCAGCTATGTGGGCCCCGCCTGCCGCTGGATGCACCAGGGCATGACCAGCTCCGACGTGCTCGATACCACCCTCGCGGTGCAGATGGCGCAGGCCAGCGACATCATCCTCAAGGATCTCCAGGCTCTCCGCGAGGTCATCGCCAGGCGCGCGCATGAATTCAAGATGGTGCCGATGATTGGTCGCAGCCACGGCATTCACGCCGAGCCGATTACCTTCGGCCTCAAGCTCGCGCTCATGTGGGATGAATTCGGCCGCGCCCTCGAACGCTTCGAGCAGCTGCAGCCGCGCATCCGCATCGGCAAGCTGAGCGGCGCCGTGGGCACCCACGCGCACCTCGACCCGCAGGTGGAGGCCAAAGTGTGCGAGCGCCTGGGCCTCCGCGCCGCCACGCTCGCCACGCAGGTGGTGCAGCGGGACCGCCACGCCGAATTCCACACCGTGCTCGCCGTCATCGCGTCGAGCATTGATCGCTGGGCCACGGAGTTTCGCCACCTCCAGCGCACCGAGGTGCGCGAGGCGCAGGAATATTTCGGCGCCGGCCAAAAAGGCAGCAGCGCCATGCCCCACAAGAAAAACCCCATCACCGGGGAAAAGCTGAGCGGCCTCGCCCGCCTTGTGCGCGGCAACGCCCTCGCCGCCCTGGAAAACGTGGCGCTCTGGCATGAGCGCGATATCAGCCACAGCTCCGTGGAGCGCGTCATTTTCCCGGACTCCTGCATCCTGATCAACTACATGCTCGTCCTCCTGCGCAAGCTGGTGGATCGCCTCATCGTCTACCCGAAGGCCATGCAGCAGAACCTGGAAATCAGCAAGGGCCTCTACCACTCGCAGACCATTCTGCTAAAGCTCACCGAGCGCGGCCTCGAGCGTAAGACCGCCTACGAGGCGGTGCAACGTGCCGCGATGAAAACATGGGAAGGCGACAAGCCGCTGCTGGAAAATCTGTGCGCCGAAGAGGAAATCACCGCGAAGATTCCGCCCGCGGAACTCGCGCAATTGTGCTCGCTGGACCACCATTTCCGCTGGGTCGACGACACATTCAAGAGGCTGGGGATTTAAGGGCGAAGCCCTTCGGTGGATGGCGCCCAGCGGCCGTGCCGCGTTCGCCACAAGTTTCCACTGGCTCCGCGCGGCATGCGAAGGCCATGCGCCGAAGGCCATTTATTTCGACGCTCGAAGCGTTGGTGACGGCCTGTTATCTCACAGGGATTTCAGCGCACACTCGTTGACCGCGCCCACGGTTGGCGGGACACTGGGCGCGCCATGAAAACGTTTACCCTCGCGTTTGCTGCCATCCTCCTCACCATTCTCCCCGCGTTTTCGGAGGCTCCGAGGACTCGGGTGATCGATCAAAAGCTCGCCAACATCGTCATTCCACATCTCGATCTGCGCAATGTGACTGTGGAACAGGCCTTCGCCATCCTGCAGCAGCGAGCCAAGGCGCTCGACCCAGATGGCACGGGCGTAAATTTTGTGCTGAAGATTCCAGGTGCGGACGGAGCACCGGTGCCGAAGAAGTAGATGCGCCAGAAAGTGGAACGGGTTGGCAACCCGTGGCGAGTGCCTCCGACCGGAGAGAGGTTTGGCTAGTTTCGTTTGCCTTGCGCCCCACACGCATCGAGGCCACGGCTTAAAAAGCCGTTCCACTTTCAGCACCCCCTCACACGCGAAGGTGCCCCTCCAAAAATCCCGCTAGATCCAGTGGCCACGCGCTCTTCCACTCCCGCCCATCCGCGCGGAGCGTCGCGGAGTGCAGTGCCTGCCGTGGCAGCAGCAACCGGCTGGCGAGTTCGGGCGTCCATCCCGTCACGATAAACTCCAGGTAGCAACCCTCGCCGGCGGGGCCGTAAAGTTTATCGCCTACGATGCCGTGGCCGCTGTGGGCGAGGTGCACGCGGATTTGGTGCATGCGCCCCGTTTCCGGCCGCGCGCGCACCAGCGTAAAGGGCTGCCGGTTTTGCACCATCCGCTGCTCCACGCGAAAATCCGTGAGCGCCAGCGCGCCCAGCGGATGGATGCACTGTTTCACCCACACCCGCGACGGATGAATCGTGCCCTGCCGCAGCAGCGGGCCCTCCACGCGCCACTCGTCGTCGGTCGGATGCCCGTGCACCAGCGCCAGATACTCTTTTTCAATCGCGCGGTCCTGCATCAGCATGGAGAGTCGGCGGGCGGATTCCCGGTGTTTCGCCACCAGCGTGAGCCCACTCGTCTCGCGGTCCAGTCGGTTGATGATGCTGACCTGCCCTCCATTCGCAATCTCGTACGCGAGCAGAGCGCGGAGTTCGTCCCACAGCGTCGTCTGCGAAGTCGGCTTGCTCGGGTGCGCCTCAAGAAAGGGCGGCTTGTCCACCACCAGCAAATCGTCGTCTTCAAAGACGATGCGAGGGGCATAGGGTGGAAGCAAACGCGGCACAGGTTGGATTTGGTAGTGATGTGGTGCGGGCTCCGGCTCGGGCGTTCGTTGGGCAGCACGCCGCCGGCAGCGAGAGCAGGAGCAAGAATCAGGCTGTTTTTTCCCGAAGCGCGGATCGACTCTTCGGGAAAGAGGACCGACGGAAGGACCACGGTGATCCGCGCCCGGCTTTTGTAGTCTGGCACAGACGCTCCGCTACCAAAAATGACGACTGTGCGACGTTTTTTCGGAGAAGCGATAAATCGTTTTACGATATTAATCGATGAGCTTGGTGGCGTTAATGTAGCTGCAGCCGGGAGGCTGCGGGTGATCCAATTCTCAGGGCTTCCGTAAAACTCGAGACAAAGCAAACAAGCGGCGCGTTCGGCAGTTAGAGCGGTTTGCGAAAAGTCGGAGCCGCTCTCTGCGACCTTCCGATCGCAGCTACATTATTTCCGCCGCCACATGGTCGCCATCGCCACGCTCCACTGATACTTACGCGCATGCTCGCGGATGAGGAAGGGCAGATCCTTCGTCACGGTGAGGGTGAAGTTGCGCCCGAGCGCCGTCTTCAGTCCATCGAGCGTCGTGCGCGGATAGTCGTTGAGATGAAACCCGCCCAGCCAGTTTTTCGCCGGCGTGTAGTCTTCCAGCCACGTGCACGGCGTGGTGAGGATGAGCTGGCCGCCCGGCTTCACCAGGCGCGGCAGCTGTTCAAGGAATTGCATCGGGTTGAGCAGCCGGTCCACGAGGTTCGCGCCGAGCACCACGTCAAACGCGCCGAGGTCTGCGCGCAGCGCATGCGCATCGCCATGCTCAAACCGCACGCGCCCCGCGTCCACCCCCGCCGGCACACGCGCGAGCAGCGGTGTCGTGAGCGTGCCTTCATCCATCCGCAGATACGCATACGAGCCCTGGCTCGCGAGAATCTCCGCCGTCTCGATGAACCGGCGCGAGTAATCGATTCCGATGACCTCCGCGCAATGCCGCGCCAGCTCAAACGTCGAGCGCCCCACCGCGCACCCCAGATCCAGCGCCCGCGCGCCGGCCGGCACCGCCGCCGCATCCACGCACTCCGTCACGCAGCGCACCGCATAGTCCAGCGCCCCCCGCGGGCCCTCCGGCCACGGCAAAATCTCCTCCGGCTTCGCGTAGTGGAAGAGCAGATATTCGTGCAGCAGCTTGTCAGTCTCATACGGATTCATCTGCGGGCACCATCGGGTGGGCGAGGGGACAAGTTCAACCTCGAATGCCCGGGTGAGTTCATCGTTACCCCCCGCCATTGCACTTGAGTCCTTTGCCTCGTCGCGTTTCGATGGTCTCCCGCCATGAAATTTCCCCGTCTCCTCTTTTTGGTGGTCGGCGCTTTCATGGCCGCCGCCGTCGCGGCCCAGACCATCCCCGGCCTGGTCGATCCGGCCCCGTCCATCGATCGCCAAAAGCCGCGCTTCTCCGCCTGGTTGGAAACGGGAAAAGTGACCTTGGACGAAGCCACCGCCCGCCTGAAAAAAGAAGGCCTGCAAGACGCCGAGATCGATGGCGCTCTCGTCTTCGATAGCGAACGCACCTTTCGCGTCGCCTCCTGGCTCGCCCGAAAAGATTCGGAGTTCACCGCCCTCCGAAATATTTTGGCCAATTCGCCGCGAGCTTACGACGGATTTCGCCGGTCGTTTCACAATCTGGCGCTGGCGATTTTGGATCGAACGGTCGCCGATTGGAAAGCCCATCCCCTCAAGCTCGATGGGCCCGAGCCGTGTCTTGAGGAGATAAACCCTACCACCCCGGAAGCCTTTTTCGCCCCGCAGGCGCTCTATTTGAAAGTGGGGTACTCCTTTTTTGATTTATATGAATCGGTGCACCCGCGTCCTTCGCCGATCTCGCGCTGGGATCAGGATACGGCCCTGCGCCAGATTTTGCGCCGCGCGCCTGGGCACCACTGGGAGACCTTGATGGCGCCCTACGATTTCTTGCGCGAGAGCGGGGTTGGGGTATCCGAAAAGTTTGACTTTCTCCACGTGGGTGAGGCGCTTTCCCTCACCGAAAATGGCCGCTACGCCGAGGCCATGGGCGCGCTCTGGCACGCCAACTACAACCCCTATTGTTCCGACGACGTTTTGGATTTGCTCCGGGATTATATGCAGGGATGTGGGGTGGACTGGGAAACGGTGTGCGTGGGGAGCATCGCGAAGTGGGGGACGATGAAAGGACTTCCCCGCTACGATTTTTCAGACCAAAAACGGCCGCTGTGGCTCGATTTCGCGGAAGGAGCTTCTTCCAACGGAATCCGGCAAATGTACGAACTCATCCGTCGCGAAGGCGCGCCGGACGAGTTTGTCCTTCCTTTTTTAGTCGCTTGCGCCACCGGTTCCACTTTCACCGCAAACTACGGTGGTAACTATGCTGGGGAAGACGGTGGCCCCACCCTCATTCCGGGCTTGGAGGAGGAGATTCCTCCTCACCAGCGTCGTCTGAAGGAGACCCGCCTCTCTCGGAAAACCCCGCTCCCCGCCGAGCTTCAGCAGGAGGCCATCGCCCTGTTGCACTCCTATTTGGATGAGGGGCGCGATCCCGAAATCCTCCTGAAGGTGGGCCGCTGCCTCCCCGACGATTTGATTCTCAAGTTTCAGGATTCCTTCCGCGCCCTGCTGCACCACCGCTCTTATCCCGTCGCCCTCGAAGCTCGTACCGTGCTGTCGTGGATCCATTTGGCGGATGAGCAGACGCCCATCACGCCGGCCCCGGCCCCGCTGCGCTTTCAGTTGAGCATCCCCGGGGAGCGCGAAGTGGAAGTGAGCCTTTTTAGCGGCCGTTCCGAGATGACCGTGCGGAGACCGGAAATCGATGGCCGCTTCTCGGTCCCAGTGGATCAATGGTTGAACCTCGCCACCCTCCATTCTCTCCCCCTGCATTCCTGTCCAAAATGGACGAATGCTTCGCCCGTTTTCCCGCGCGTGGGCGGCCGCATCCTCTGGCCCGGGCCGTGGTTCGACGTCGAGCTTCCCGTCGCCTTGCCCCAGCCCAAAGAGATCATGGTGAAACCGGCCCTCTGCGAATTGCAGGTGGATTTTGCCGTTCATAATGGATTGCCGGCTGACGTATCGATGATGGTGGAACTCCAAAAATTCGAGCCTCTGGCCTTTTGGGGCATGGGCCCCTCCGTGTCGATGAACGCCGACTGCCCGCTCACTTTTGCCCGCATTCAGCAGGGCTCCTATCTCCTGCGCTTGCGCGGAAATGGACTGGCCGAGGTGGTGCAACGCATCATCTTGAAGGACAAAGTTCAGCGCATCACCGTGCCGCTGCATACCCCGCATCGCGTCGATGGCACCGCCCTCTACCCCGATGGTGCGACCGCGAGTCTTTCCCAAGTCGGCAGGTTGGAACGTGTGCTCCAGAAAGACGAGCCACCCATCCCGTATGAGGAGATCTCTTGGTCCTTGGCGCCGGGAAAATACCGGCTGGTCATCCTTTCCACCGAAGCCGCGCGAGGGCCCGGGAGTTCCGGTCCCTTGCTCAATGCCCGGCTCCCCGCCCACCAGGAATTCATCCACGAGTTCGAAGTAAAAGAGGACTCCCCCGAGAAGTTGGACCTCGGCGAATTCAAGCTGCTTCCCGTGTCGCGATGAGCACCGTCCCTTCCTTCTCTTCCCAGTTGCTTCGCCTCGTCCTCTCGCTGGCTCTGCTCCTTTGCTCGTCGTCCCTGGTCTCCGCGCAAGAGGTAGACCTTCCTGGCGTGGATGCGCGCTTCTCCCCGGGTGAAACGAGTCCACGTGCGGTCTTGTCTCGCCTTAAGATGCCCAAGGTGGATTTCCAGGACATGCCTCTGCGGGACGTGCTGGAATTCCTACGCCAGGAATTGGCCAAACACCCGGAAGGAGCCTCCGCAAATTGGATCGTAATCTCTGTCGGCCCGAAATCGGCGGAGGCCGGGCGGAATGCTCCTCCCGTCTCCCCGGGTCTCTCTCCGCCCTATGACCTGCCCGCGCCCCGTCCGCCGTCCCTGGACACCCCCGTCACGCTTACGTTGAACAACGTCTCGTTTTACGAACTGCTCAATTATTTGGCGAATCTCACTGATTGCCACCTCCGGGAGGACCGCAATGCCGTCATGTTCATTGTGGAGGATGTCCCTGGCACCGTGGCGTCCAATCGCCCCGGCGTCCCCATCGCCGAGGGCCTCGACGGCCCCGAGTTGGATGCTCTGCTGAATCCATTGCGGGAGACAAAGGTGCCGAAAATCGCCTTCAAAAACACCCCCCTCACCGAGGCCCTGTCTGCCTTGGACCACGAAGCCCGCACCCGCCTCCCCGGCAGCCAAGGCCTGCCCATCTCGATCCAGCTGGGGAAAGGGAAAGCTCCCCACCTCACCCTCGCCGCCCAAAATCTCTCCCTCCTCGAAGCCCTGCGCTACATCACCGAGCTCACCGGCCTGCAATTAAAAATCGAACCCACCGGCTTGGTCATCACCGAGTACCCCCAGTAGTGCCGCGCCACGCCGCCTGCGCCTCCGTCCTATTGGTCCTATTGGTCCTATTGGTCCTATTGGTCCTATAACCGAGATCGGTCCCTCCTCTCTCATTCCCGCCCCAACTGAGCTTCGCTCATGAATTTTTAAAACTGTCCGTCACTTCTCCTCCTTCGCCTCGTCCTCCTTCTCCTCCGTCATGAGCGGGAACGTGCCGAGGTCGATCATCGCGGGCGAATCGGCGGTGATTTCGAAATCGTGGGTCCAGGTGCCTTCACCCGTCACATCGGTGTCGAGGCCGTTGGCAGGGACGGTGGAGCTGTCGCGAATGAGCTTCTGGCCGGGTTTGGGGCCGTCGTATTCCACCCACTCGAGATAGGCTTCGAATTTGCCGACGGGGAAGGACGTCCAGCCTTTGCCGTCAGTGGTGGCAGGGGCCTTGAAGGGTTTGTCGTTCTGGCGGAATTGAAGGTGGAAGCCGTGGCCGGAGTCGTGCGCTTTGGGCACGGTAACGGCGAGGCGTACTTCGTGGCCGCGCTCGAGGCGAACGACGCGGGTGGCGCCGTTTTTGCCGATGTCGATGGTCTTGGAATAATAAGTGGCAGCGCCGGGAGCGGAGACAGCGATGCAGCAGGGGCCAGGCGGGACGTGGTCCAGCGTAATGGTGCCGGTGAAGGGTAAGGTCAGATCAGGCTCGTGCTCCAGCCAGAGGTCCTCGGCGCTGGGCGCGTGGATGAGGGCAAGCTGGGCGGGCGTGGTGGTAGGCACGGCGCTTTGCGGGTCGAGAGCAATGTCGAGCGAGGTGGTGGCTACGGTGGCGGTGTGGGGACGATCAATCTCGCCTTTGACGTTGACCGTGAGATCCAGCCAGGGGCCGGGCCAGTGGTCGTCTTTCACCGGGGTTTTGGCGATGGACCTGAGGTGCACGGAGTCGATTTGCTCGGGGTGGAGTTTGTCGGCGATGGGGACTTTCACCCAACCCTCGGCATCGGTCGTCACCTCGAATGTGGTTAAACCGCCGAAATCGTAGGTAAAGGTGGTTTTCGCCACCGGTTGGTCGCCGGCCAGGACGCGGATGTGCAGCGGCGGGGGCGGCGGCGTAAGGGGCAGGCCCTTGAGGGACAGATGCGCGGACTCCATGACGCCTCTGGCCCGCTGGGAGACGACATAGGACGGATGGCGCAGGAGTTTTTCGAGTGCCGGGCGGAGCTCCGCGAGGATGGGCCGCGGCAGGTGGCCGAGGGTTTCTTCCAGCTCCTCGAACGGGCGCTCTGGACTCAGGTACCAGCCGAACGTTTCGATGAGCGCGCGGCGCGTGTCTTTCGTCAGCTTTTCTTTGCGGGGCAGGGGTGGCAGCGCCTCATGGTCCTCATCGTACCGGAGCTCAAGCAGGTGGAACAGAAAGGTGAGTCCTTGGTGAGGCTCCAGGTTGGCGGTCCGAATGGCCGCCAGGGCGAGTTGCACGCCGCGCTGGGAGCCCCGGGCGGCAAGGATTTCCCGGGAATCGTGGAGGCTCAGTTCAATGGGCGGGGGAACTTCGTTCCCGCGGCCGGCTGGGAGCAGGGCGCCGACGTAAACATCCTCCCAATCCAGCCCGGCGGCGGCGAGAAATTGAGCCACCGATTCATGATAGGACGCGATTTCGGGGAGCCCCGGGAAATCCCTCACCCCGATGCGCCAATCCGAAATATGCCACTGGTGGAGCGCGGCGCCGAGGGCTTCTGCTGGACGATGGGCGTCGAGGAGGGCGAGCAGGAGGCCTTGCTTCATTGAGCCCTCGTTGAACTCCGGATCTTCCTGCGCGTCTGGTCCCTCCGCCTTCAGCGCGGCGGGCAGGCGATGGATGGCGGAGACCTCCGGCTTGGCGAGGGACTGGCGCAGAGCCGCGTGAAGCCGGGGTGGCTGGTCCTCAGTGGCCGGGGCGGGTTCCGTGAGTGGGAGGTTCACGAAGGCGTCGCTGGCACGATGGTAGGCGATCCAGGCGCGCTTGAGCTCGGGATTGGCGGCGACGGCCTCAGGCACCGGATCGTGCGGCTCCGGCAGCGTGATTTTGGCGTGGGTATCGTGCAACTGTTGCGCGTAGCGGCGAAAGCGCGCGGCGGTGTAGGCCGCATAGCACATGGGAAAGTCGAGATCGTCGGGGGGATCCTTGATGAGCAGCTCGCGCAGCTCGGCGAGTTGCTCGTCATCGGCCGTGGAGCAGGCGACCGCGAAGAACGACCACACCAGGATGCCCTCCGCACATTCCCGCCGGAGGACAGCAATGAGCTGTGTGGTGGCCTCGCGGGCGTGGCCGTGTCGCACGGCTTTGACGAAAGCGGCGGCGTCGACGTCCGGTTTGGGGGCGGGCGCATCGTCCGGAGACTCTTTCGGCGCCTTTTTCGGTGGAGCTTTGGCGAAGGCGCCAGCCGCGGCGAAAGTATAGGCGGCGGCCAGGAGGAAGAACCGGATCGGATTCATGGGCTTGCCGGGAGTGAAGGGGGAAAAATGGCGGCCTTCAAGAGCGGTGGGTGGACGTCTTCAGAAGGTTGCACGGGTGGTCTTGCAGGTACGACGCTCAAGCTTCAGTCCACTGAGAACGTCCACCCTGCGTTTTGAGGGCGATACCCCATATATGAAGACGCAAACAGGCCACTTGCTGACAATGGTCGGCGAACACATCGCCGACGGGGAATTCGAACAGGACACGGATTCGCTGGGGACGTTTCGCACGCAGGGAGGATATCCCGACGTGCGGAGCAATGTGATGTATGAGCTGAAGTTGGATGGAGGAACGACCATCAACTTGTACGACGTGCACAAGGACCCGGATGACCGGGAGCATAAGTACCATTTCCGGCTAAAGCCAGTGGGGGACTAACGTCCAAAGAAGATAGGGCCCACAGGACCCATAGGTCTTCAGGGGGCTTCCGAGAGAGGCGTCAGTGTAAAGTGGGAGCTTTATGGCCAAGTTACGGGCCAAAAGCCGAGGTCCAAAAAAGTTCAAAAAAGTCTCTCAAGAAATGGGGAGATGGGGGTAGAATCCCCGAACACCTCTATGTTTCTCTCGAAAGCCAAGAAAAAGTCCGCGTGGGTCCAAAGTGCGTTGGAGCGCTTTGAGCGCCCTTTGCTGCAATATGCGCTGAGCATCGTGCAGGATTTGGACCGCGCGCGCGACATCGTGCAAGAGACGTTCATGCGCCTGCACACGCAGGAGCAGGCGAACATTGAGGGGCATCTCTCCCAGTGGCTGTTTACCGTGTGCCGCAACTGTGCGCTGAAGTCGCTCAAGAAAGAGGACCGCTACATTTACGTGGAGCACGAAGAGTTTGAGCACCGCAAGGTGGAGAGTGTGACGCCCCTGCAGGAAATGGCGCGTCGTGAGACGGTAACCCGTCTCATGGAGCACGTGAAAACGTTGCCGAAAAATCAGCAGGAGGTCGTGCGCCTCCGCTTTCATGGCCAGCACAGCTACCAGGAAATCAGCCAGATCACTGGGCTGAGTGTGGGCAATGTCGGGTTTATCCTTAATGCGGCGATGCGGAATCTGCGGCAGAAGATGGAACGCGACGAGAAGGACGAAAAAATCATTTATCTGGCGAAGCGAGCCGCCTCCTAGGACCAACGACCATGAGAGGGAAAATTACAGACCAAGACCTGACCGACTATGCGCTGAACGAATTGCCGCCGAGTGAGCGGCTCTACGTGGAAAGCATGCTGGGTGTCTCCGAGGAATGCCGCGGGGACGTCTACCAGATGCTGGACCTCGGCGAGATGTTGAAAGAGGGATTTGAAGCGGATGAACGCAAGGACGAGGTGGGTGCCGAGCTGCTGCTGAATGAAGCGCAGCGTGCGCAAGTACTCGATGTTCCGCGCTGGAATCTGATGCACTTTTTTCGTCAAGCGGCAGCCGTCGCGCTGCTCGCCGCCGGCACGGCCTACTTGGTCTCGCACCAAGGCGCCTTCGGACGCGGCGGGTCGGGAAGCGACATGAGTGGGCAGAACTTTGCGAGCAATCCGCAGGAGCTGACGGAACGCGGTATGAAAGCCGGGCTGGCCAATACGAGCCCGGAGGCGCCGGATCCGGAAGACATGCAGTTTGTGATGACGGGTCCGGCCGTGTGCACGCCGCCCACCCTGAGCGACATGCCGGCGATGCCGGAAGTGGTCGGAATGTAAGTTGGTGTAAGTGGCGTGGTGGCGACTCAATGAGTCGCCGCACTGCAGGGCGGTGAACGTGGGACGGGTTTTCAACCCGTCGTGGGGGGCACCGCGAGGTAGTGGTGGGGGTGATGCCTACTGCATTTAAGAGGCAGATCCGTGGACTGATGAGGCCCGGAGGGCGGGTTCAATAAGGTAAAGATGGCACGGCATCCCTACCTTTGCTCGCTCTGCGACCTTCCGGTCGCCGCTACATTGCGCCCTGTTAGATTCCAGCGGCTACTACTTCGACCGAAATGCCCGGCGCGCGGGACGAAGTGGCCGGCTAACAGCGAGTGGCTATTTTAGATACTGTGTCTTGAGCCAGGCGAGGCAGGCGTTGCGGGCGACGAGCAGATGGGTGAGGGGGTAGGCTTGGGCGGCGGAGGGCAGGAGGTGGCGGACTTGCTCGGGGAGTTGGGCTTTTTGTTGTTCGGTGAGGGAACCGATAGGGATTTGGCGGCTCGCGGAACGGGCGAGAGCAAGTTCGGTTTGGGCGGAGAGGAGAAAGTCGGCGAGCTTGCGGGCGTCGTCCAGATGCTGGGTTCCGTGGATGATGGCGACGGTGTTGGGGATGCAGATGGTGTGTTTCCCATCGACCAAAATCGGCTCGGCGGCGACAGGTTTTTTCTGGTCGAGGGCTTCGAAGTAGTCGTCGGTGTCCGTGTAGCCGGCGCCGCATTCCCCGGAAGCGACGGCGTCGCGGACCATGGCGTTGCCGGCGAATTCGCGGAGGCCGAGGGCGCGGAATTCGGTGTGCCAGAATTTGAGTTTATCGGCCCCCCAGAGATCCCACAGGACGGCGTAGTGGGTGAGGGTGGTGCCGTAGAGCGGCTTGGCGATGGCGAAGCGGTCGTACTTCTTTTCCTTCGGAGGCGCGGGGGAGGCGCCGTCGAAAGCATTGTCGATGTCGAGCAGAAGATGGCCGTCAGCGGTAGTGTAGGGCTGGGGCTCGAAGCGAGTGGGCTTTTCGGTGTGGTGGATCTTCATCCGCAGGCGCGCGGCAAAGCCGGCCCAGCGACCCTTTTCATCGCGCAGATTGGCGGGGATGCGGTGCCAGCCGGAGCCTTGGTAGGGTTCAAGAAGATTGCTCTCGGCGAGGTCGAGCGTGCCGAGGAGTTCGTTGTTCCAAAAGACGTCGCAGTGCGGATGGGCGCCGTCAGCTTTGATCTGTTCGACGAGGCCGAGGGACTTGGTGGCCTCGGTGTCGTATTTGACGATGACGGGAATGCCGGTCTCCTTTTCGAAGCGGTCAAGGATCGACTGGGCAAACTCGGCGTCGTGGGCGCAGTAGACGACGAGCTTTGGGCGGTGGGTGCTCTGCCAGCCGAGGAGGAGAAGACCGAGACCGAGGATGAGGATGAGAGTGGCTTTGGTTTGGCGGAGGTTTTGCACGGGTTGGGGAACATCCAACATCCAACGGGGAACATCCAACACTCAATGAGCGACGCGGAGGCGAAGGGGGCGGACTACTTGGTGTTGGCAAACCTCCAGGGGATGGACCTTAGCGTGGGAAGGTGTGCGTCGACGTCATCAATGAGAAAGGGATTGATGAGGATGGTTTTAAACCACGAAGAAGAGCAGTTCAGCGTCCAGAGGTAGAAAAACTTGGTGGCATGGAAGCCTTGCTGGGCTTCCTCGGGATGCTGCTGGAACAGGTAGCCAAGAAACGACTCCATGAATTGGAGGTTTTCGTCTCTCGCGGCATCGCTCAACCGAAAGAAGAAATCGCACACCTTGACGCCGAGACAGAGACGCTCTTTCCCAGCAAACCTTGAAAGGGGGCGGATGCTGAGGAGCAAGAGATCGCCAAGCCAGCGAAACATGGGGCGAGGAGAAGCCCGGCGGCAGCGGACGGCAAGGGAGAAGATCAGCCTGCAACTTCCCGGTCGCAGCTCCATTAGGGGCGCGGCGTCTGGGCAGAGCAAACCCTCCCTGATAGGGCGGAGTTTTTGGGCGGTATTGGAGCCGGAGTGAGTGCGGCGGGGGAGGAGGGGCTTTGACTAAGCCTTCTCCTCGACTTCTTCGATTTCCTCTTCCTCCTCGTCTTCTTCGTCGTCGTCCTCATCCTCGTCGTCCACATCCTGAAGCGCCACTTCGTGGTCGCTGAAGAAGTGACGCTTGCGCTTGCCGGGCGGGAGCGGAACGATCGTCATGAAGCAGTTCTTGCCCATGAGCTTGGGTTCGGCTTCGGGATGGCCCATCAGCTCGAGATCCTTTTTGATCTTTTGCATGAGTTCCATGCCGATTTCCTTGTGAGCCATTTCGCGGCCACGGAACTGGAGGAGCACGCGGACCTTGTTGCCTTTGTCGAGGAACTCCTCGGCGTGGCGCAGCTTGGTGACGTAGTCATGCTCGGCGATGTTTACGCGGAACTTGATTTCCTTCAGCTTGCTGGCCGCGTTTTGCTTGCGGTCCTTGTCGTGCTTGGCGAGGTCGTATTTGAACTTGCCGAAGTCGACGATGCGGCAAACCGGAGGGTTCGCCGTGGCGGCAACCTCGACGAGGTCGAGGCCGTGTTGCTGGGCAGCCCGCAGGGCGTCCTGGATTTTCATGACTCCGAGCTGCTGCCCGGTGGACGCGACAATCACGCGCACCTCACGCGCGCGAATGCGATGATTCACTCGAATCTGATTAGCTTGTATATCGTTATCAGGGTGAAGCCGGGGACCGGGGAGCGCCGGCGCGGCCTAGTTATTTTGGTTGTATCGCCGCAACCTTCCCAAAGAGGTTTTCTCCGGGAAGATCGTCTCCAGCTACACCGCGCTGGCGACTGCGCGCGGGGTAGGACACGCACCATTAGTGGCCGCGCCCACAGCGTGTATTTACGGTTAGACGGGGCGGGTCGCAAGGGGATTTTTGGGCTGGCACGAAAATGAAACGGAAGGGGACAGAGGGCTGAGGGCGAGGGGGATGACGGTAAATGGGGGGAGGGCGTATAGGGCCTATAGGACGTATAAGTCCTATGTGAAGGAGCATGGAATTGAAGGGAATGGGAATGGCGGAATGGATTTCGGCGTTGGCGGCAAGGGGCGGATGGCACAAAATGCGGGGGAATGGCTGCGCACACGGATATTTTTACGATTCACACCCGGGGGAAGGGCACAACGGAGATTACGGAGGAGGTGGCGCGGGTGGTAGCGAAGAGCGGGATTAAGACGGGGACGGCCACGGTGTTCATCCAGCACACGAGTGCGTCGCTGATTATTTACGAGAACGCGGATCCGTCGGCCCGGACGGACCTGCATGAGTTTTTCGAGCGGCTGGTGCCGGAGGACAGCGACTATTTCGTGCACACGGACGAGGGCCCGGATGACATGCCCTCACACCTGCGCATGGTGCTGACGCGGACGTCGGAAGTGGTGCCGGTGGCGCAGGGGCGGATGACGCTGGGGACGTGGCAGGGGATCTTTTTGTTTGAGCACCGGCGAGCGCCGCACGCGCGGAGGGTGGTGGTGGCGGTCGTCGGAGAATGACGAATGACGAATTGCTGATTTGGGTAGGCGTGGAAGCATGGGACCGATAGTCCCCATGGGACGCATAGGTCCTATGGGAGAGGCGCTCGCTGGATACTTTGCCTCCGGCTTCAGAGATCGTAGCGGTCGTCGATCATGGGGCGCTCGGGCGGGGTGGGGAGATGGAGCGGATCTTCGACTTCACGGGCGCGGGCGTGGGGCATCTCGGGGGCGGTGCCGGGGATGCGGGGATTGCGGATGGAATCGGGGGCGAGGGCGCTCCAGCGCAGGACGAGCTGGCCTTTTTCGGTACGGATGTCGGTCAGTTGGGTGACCTCGAGGACGGCGAGGACGCGGCGGCGGAGGCGGTGATTGGGAATGTCGTACGGGAGCTCGTGGACAGGGACGCTGTGCTCGTTGCGAAGGCGATTGAGCAGGCGCACGGCGGGCGCAACCGCGGAGCGGGGAAGCCAGGCCCAGGCCGTGAAATTTTGCAGCATGGCGACGGTGAGGCGGGGGAAGAAGAGGAGGATTTCGTAGAGCTGGTAGAGCTTGGAGCGGTCGTCCTGCGCTTCCTCGTGGCGGTGCAGCCAGGCATCGAACATGGCGAGGAGGGAGGCGACGCCGGCGACGAGGAAGAAATTCTCGGTGTAGGTGTTGGGGCGATCATACACGCCCTGGCGGACGGCGGTGGCGATCATGGTGATCCAAAAGCCCAGGCCGTAGAGGAAGAGCCAGCCGATGGCGGAGACGGCGAGGGCTGCGCCGGAAGCCGCGACCACAGCGATATTATGCTCGCGCACATGGGCGCGAAGAAGTTTGGCGGGATCCGGCGGCACGCGGGGAATTTCAGTATTCAGTGTGCGGTGTCCAGTGTTCAGTGGGGTTGGGGTGAAATTCGAGGGCGTGAGATGGATCTTGTGGAGAATGGAGACAGACCAACTCTATGAGGAAGCGCTGCGAGATGCGCGGCTAGAAGCCGCGTCTACGGGCCCGGTCGGAGTTGGTCGGCGAAGACTTCGAATTGAGTTTCGCCGGCGGCGGTGGAGACGCCCCACGGGCGATCGGTGTCGATGAGGCAGCGGCGGCGACCGGTTTCGTCAGTCCATTCGCGGAGGATTTCGCAGGCGACGACTCCAGGCTGGGGATAGGAGCTCTCGGCGTCGAGGAAGGCATCAGTGAAGACGGGGACTTTATCGACGAGGAGCCACGCGCGGCCGGAGGCATCGCGCAAAGTGCATTCCACGAAGCCCGGTTGGTGCGGATCGATGAAGCGGGTGATTGGGATGTCGAGGAGGGGCATGGAGAGAAAGAAGAATGTTCTCCAAAAAGATCCGCCCGCGACCTGCCGGTCGCAGCTACATTATTGGCGCTTCGTTAAAAGGTGACCGTGAGCGTCAGCAGCACATTCCACAGCACATCGTCGGCTTTACCCTCGCGGTTTTTGGGGCCGGCGTTGTCGACGAGGTTGGTGTTGCGGCGGTAGATGTCCTTGTAGCCATCACCGGGGAAGAAGAGACCCACGCCGGTGCCGACGATGATGTTGTCGGTCAGGAGGGGGCGGTACTTCACGCCGAAGCTGAGGTCGAAGCCGAGTTGGTCGCTGACTTTGTTGGTGAGGAGCGCGGTTTGGATGGGCTCGGTTTTGTCGAACCAAATGTAGTTCGCGTTCATGAACCCGCGGAGCCTGGGCGTGATGTCGGCATCGATGCCGAAGCCGAGGATTTTCACGCCGGGATTGACGAAGTTCGACTGGCCTTCGGTTTTGCTGCTGCGGAGGCTGGGCAAGAGGCTGTCGGGGTTCTTGAGATTAACGGAAGTGCCGGCGAGATTAATGCCTTCGTGGACGTACCAGCTGAACGGGCCGCCGACGAAGAAGGGTGCATCGACGATGCTGTCGAAGCCCTCCCCCTTGTCGTCGGTGGGATTGCCGTCGCCGCTCGCCCAGAAGCCGCTCAGCTTATAGCGAATCCAATCGCGATCGTAGCTGAGTTCGACGGCGGCCATCTGCGCATTGACGGCGACGCGGCGGCCGGCGATGCCGTTGTCCTCGTCTTCGCCGAGGGCCCAGTAAAAGGCGTGGTTGATATTGAAACGGCCGATGTGGCCGTCGCCCGTCCAGCCGAGATAGTAGGAGCGGACGTCGTGCTCCTTGGTAAAATTGCCGAGCGGCGCGGGACGAACGAGGAAATCGTTTTTGTCGTAGTGCGTCTGGCCGTTGTCGAAACTGGCGTGGAAGGAAAACTGGGTGGTGTAGCCCTTGAAAAAGAAATCCTGTTTGAAGACGTTCGCGATGAAGACCTGCTGGTCGCGCAGGTCGAGCGTGTTCAGGCCGCTGTAGGTGTCCTTCTCGAGCATGTCGAAGAAGAGGACGTTGTACTGGATGCGGTTATTGTCGGCATTGCCGAAGAGGCGGGCGCCGAGGTTGGTGTCGTTGAAGATGAAGCCGCGGAAGTCCGAGACGAAAGGCTGGATGCCGACGCGCGACGACATGAAGTCGTAGTTGTCGCTCTTGTCTCCGAGATGGTACTCGAAGAAGAATTCCTGCAGCGCGACGAAATCCTTATGGCGATAAGTGTTCCGCGTGCCCTCGAAATCCTTCTCGTGGTCGGGATTGGATTGGCGGTTCAGCGCCGCCCGCGCGCCGCCATCGACCGGCTCATTCGTGATGGGATCGACGCGCTTGAATTTATTCGGTGCGCCGGCGGGCTTGAGCTGCGGGTAGATGTAATTGAAGAGGTCGCCGGGGCTGATGACCTTGCCCGCCTGCCGCAGGACGGTGCCGGGGATCTTCAGCGTGCCATTGAGCTGGGAGTTGACGCCTTCGCCATTCGGGCCGTTGGCGCCGATTTTGCCGATATGCGGATTGCCGCCGCTGACGCGGTTGACGCCACGGGGATCGGGATCGAGGAGGTTTTGCTCCTGCACCCAGATCCAGTTGTCGTTTTTCACCACCTGCGCGCGGAAGAGCCATTCCACTGGCTTGAAGGCGGTTTCGCCCTTGAAGATTTCGAAGGAGAGCGACTGGTCGTTGGAAATGAAACGCTGCTCCCCACGACCGAAGAATTCGGAGCTATTCGGCGTGGCGGCGCTCACGCCGCTGCCCACCGGCAGTCGCCGATACTCGAACAGCGCGAAGTCCTTCATCGTGACGTTCAGGAAGATGTCCTGCCCGATGATGGGCGTGTCGCCCTTGAGCTTCGACTGCGTGTAGGGATGCCAAAAGCGGATGTTCTCGCGGCCATCGGGATACGGGACCTCGTGGCTGAGATCCATATAGCGCACCCACTTTGGATACGGGATGGCCCAGCGGCTTTCCATGGGCGCGGAGTTCGGCAAGAGGCCGAGTTTCTCCTGTCCCATGGGATACTCGCGGTAGTGGAAAATGTTGTCGCGCGGGATTTGCGAGCGCACGCCGCGGCGCGGGCTGCGCAGGCCGTCGTTCAGGTTGTCGAAGCGCGGATAGAAAAAGTCGTCGCCAAAAAGGCTTTCGCGCGGGGCGAGGGAATCCGGGCCACCGGCATTCGGCGGAAGAGGCGGCGGTGTGGTGGGATTGACCTGTGGGGTGCCGACTTCGCCGAGATCGAGAGCGTTGGGCGCGGTGGGCTTGAATGTGGGTTTGGGAAGCTCCGGCTTGGCGGCCTCGGCCGGTTTATTGAGCGGGGTGGTAGGCGCTTCCTTGACGGGCTTGGCCGGAGGATGCGGGACCGCGGGCGTGCCGCCGGTGGCCCCGGGGTCAGGGTTGAATTGCTTCGGAGATTTCGGCGGCGACTTCTGCGGAGGCGTGAGTTGATCGTCGGCAATGGATACGCCGATATCCACGCGCACCGTAGGCTGTTCGCGTTGGCGAAAGGTCGGATTCGCGGCCCAAGCGCTGGAGCCCAGCGTGATGGCGAGGCAGACTGCGATGGGATGGCTGCAAATTGGTGGGCGCAAGGAACCCATGAGCGAGGGGGTTTTACCCAACCGCATTAGAAAATTGCAACGCGGGATTGTAAGGAGAGCGGAAACTTTTTTGGGGAAGAGGAGGGAAGGGTATTCTGTTTTCAGTGTTCAGTCTTCAGGGGCGCAGCCGAGCGTCGGGAGGTCAGTTCGGAGTTCCGCCTTTAGGCGGCGAGCGTGTGTTTTCACGGGCACGGGTCCATGGAGGAGCGCCGCCATCGGCACGGGATCGGCAGCGGCGCTGACATTCGCTTTCGCGCCGATGGAGACACACGCTTGCCGCCTAAAGGCGGAACTCCGAACTGACGGCGCTCCCATTCCCCAGCGCGCTCTCAAAATAATGCCGCGCCCACTGAATACTTGCGCTACACGCGGCGGCGGCGCTGGAAGGCGAGGAGGAGGCCGAGGCCGCTGAGCAGCGTGAGCGTCGTCGCAGGCTCAGGGACGGCGGTCAGGTTAAGATCCACATTGCCGAGGCCATCGTAGGTGAACGTGCTGCCGGTGTACTCGGGATTGAGAGCGACCCAATGGGCGATGTCATCCAATCCGGGTTCAGAGCCAGTGAGGCCGACGATGATGTTGTCGTAAAAACCGGCGGAGGCGCCAGAGTTGAACAGGAAACCTTGCGCGGTTTGATCGAAGGCGAAGAAGCCGGCAGCGCTAATGAGGCTGGAGTGCGTGCCGCCCGGTCCGAGGGTGAGGGCGATGGTGGCGCCATCATCGAGAATGAGCACGTTGGAGGAAGTGAGGCCGCCGGTGGCGCTGACGCCATCGCCGCCGCGCAGGGTGGCGCCCGGCAGGACCTCGACGCTGCTGATCGAGCCGGTGCCGCCGAGGGTGCCGGCGTTGACAGTGGCGCTGCCGGTGATGGAGCCATTCACGAGCAGGGTGCCGGCATTGACGGTGGTGCTGCCGATGTAGCCGTTGGAGGCGCCCAGGATCAGTTTGCCGTTGCCGACTTTAGTCAGCGAACCGGCGCCGGTGGCGGGACTGTTGATCACGAGGTCGCCCGCGCCGCCAATGGTGATCGTATTATTCAAGACGACACTGCTCGGGACCGCCGTGGCGACGGCGGCTTGCGTAGAGGTGCCGGCATCGATGGAGACCGACGGCGTGCCGGTGTAGCCGGTGCCGGGCGCGGTCATTTGAATGGCGGCGACCTGGAAGTTATTGGCATTGCCGGTGCCGGAGGGCAGCGTACCGGCGGCGAGCACGGTGCCGCCGGAGAAGGCAATCGTGGGCGCGGAAGTGAAGCCGGTGCCGCGCGAATCGTTGGCAGGGCCGGTGCTGCCATCGAGCACCGTGATGCCGATGACGAGGCCATTGGCGTCGAGGACGGCCGTCGCTGCCGCACCCTGGCCGCCGCCTCCGGTGATGGTGACCGTGGGGGCCGCGGAGTAGGTTTGCGTGCCGGAATCGATGATAAAGCTGGCGGTGGTGACGCCGAGGAGCGCGACCGCCGTGGCGCCGCTGCCATTGCCGCCGTTGATGGTGACGGCTGGCGGGGTGCTGTAGCCCAGCCCGCCGCCGCTGGCGCCGCCGGAGATATTGATGCCGCTGACGCCGGAGCCGACGCTCGCGGTGACGCCCGCATTGCTATTAATCAGCGCGCCGTTCCCGCCAATGCCGGAGCCATTGAGGGTGACGAGCTTGTTCACGGAAGTCTGACCGTTGAGATCGAGTGTCGAGCCCGCGCTGACAAAGGCCCCGCCGGCGACGTTACTGATGCCGCCAAAGCCGAGCGCATTCGGGTGGCCGAGTTTCACGGTGGCATTGAGGCCGAGGCCGTTGCCAATCGTGGTGACGCCGGAAAACGTGTTATTGCCGGAGAGCGTGGTGACGCCGGTGCTATTCACGTTCAGCGCGCCGTTGATGGAAAAGCCATTCGTGATGGCTCCGGAGAAGACGATGTTGCCGGTGCCTTGCATGGTCACGGTGCGGTTGCCGTTCGGGCTGGGCGCCGCGTTGTTGCGCATCGTGAAGGTGCCCCCGAACGTCGTGGTGCCCGTATTGTTCACCGTGAAGGTGGATGCGCCGGTGCCGGTCCATTGCACGGAGCCATTCAGCGTGAGATCATTCGTGCCGCCGATGGTCGCTCCGCCCGAGAAAGAGGTAATCGGATTCGCGATGGTGCGTGGGCCGCCCACGGCCATGAGCGTGCCATTGGTGAAGGTGAAGTTGCCGGTGCCGATGGGACCGCTGGTCAGCGTGCTTCCGGGAGCGGCGGGCGTGGAGTCCGCGCCGATCCCGAAGGTGGCGGTGGTCGTGGCGAAAGTCGTTCCGCCGGAGTAGGTGCTGCCGCCATTGTTGAAATTTACCGAACTGCCGGCGCTGCCTTGCACGACGAGCGCATGGATGATCGAGGCGGCGCCATTGGCGATCACTCCATTCACCACGGTGTTGCCGGTGCCGTTGAACGTCAGGTTCCGGGCGGTGGTATTGTCGTTATTGAGATCCACGTTGTTCAGGATCAGCGTGCCGGTGGTGAGATTGTTGGTGATGGTGCGGTTGTTGCCGCTGTTGCCGGTAATTTTGCCGCCGAACTCGAGAGTGTTGTTGCCGATGGCGGTGAGCGTGTTGGCGAGGACGGCATTCGGGATTTTGTTGGCGCCGCTCAAATCGGCCAGGCCCTGGATGCGGCCGGTGGTCGCCGTGAAGGTGCCGCTGCCGAGGACCGCGGGATTCGAGAATTGCAGGGTGGCGTTGGCGTTGTTCAGGGTGACGCCGCCGGTGAAACTGTTGGCCGCGTTGGTCAGGGTGGTGAGGCCGGTGCTGGTGATGACGAGCCCATTGGCCGTGGTGGTGCCGGTGCCGTTGGCGATGATGCCATTGACGATCGTATTGCCGGTGCCGGCAATGGTCAGCGTGCGCACGGTGGCGGCGTCATTGCTGATGTCGACGTCATTGATCGTCAGCAGGCTGCCGGTGGCGTTGCTGATGCCATTGGTGAGAACACGGCTGCCGCCGGTGTTGCCGGTGAGCTTGCCGCCGAGTTCGATGTTATTGCTGCCGCTGAGCGTGGGATTGCCGGAGAGCAGGAAACTATTCGCGAGGCGATTCGCGGCGCCGCTCATGTCGACGGAGGCCTGCAGCGTCCCGCCGCCGAGGGTGAAAGTGCCGGTCCCGCCGGCTGCTTTGTTGCCGATGATGAGGGTGCCTGCGGTGACGCCGAGACCGCCGCCAAAATTTGCGCCGGCCGCGTTGGGGATGATGAGCGTGCCGGTGCCGCCTTTGCTGAAACTGCGTGTGGTGTTGGAGGCATCGGGCGCCACTCCGGCGATGGTGACGGTGGCGGTGCCGTTAATGGTGAAAGTACGATTCGCGCCACTCATCGCGACCGTGCCAGTGCCGAAATTTAGGCTGCTGGTGCTCGCCGCCGTGCCGTAGGTGAGGCTGCCGCCGCTGAGCAGGATATTGTTGTTGGGCAGCGTGAGTGCGGACGTGGCGCTGGTGTTTTCAATCGTGGCGTTGCCCGAGAAAACAAGCGTGCCGGTGCTGATGGCGTTGGCGCTGCCGATATTGAGCTGTCCGTTTGTGCCGATGGTGGTGGCGCCGGCGTAGGTGTTGTTTCCCGAAAGTGTGATGGTGGAGGTGCCGGTGCCGCTGGAGGCAAACGTGAGGCCGGTGATGGCGTTGGTGCTGGAGATATTGCCGGAGAGGATGAGCGTGCCACCGCGCACTTGGGTGATCGTAGCCGTCGTGCCCGCCGCGCCGCCGAGCACGAGGCCGGCGCTGATGGTGTTTGTGCCGCTGGCGTTGGTCGCGTTGATAGCGCTGGAGTTGCCGGTGCCGGTATTGGTGAGCGTGAGGAGGGAGGGCGTGATGGCGCTGGAGAGTGTCCAGCCCGCGGTGGCCGTGGAAAATGTGAGACCCTGGATGGTGAGTGGACCGCTCAAATCGGGCTGCGCCGTGACTGGGGAGCTAAAGGTGGCATTGTCGGCGGGGCCGGGGATGCCGCCGGTCCCGGTGCCGCCGGTCCAGTTCGCGCCGGTATTAAAATCTGTGCCGGTACTATTCCAGGTGGCGGTGGCAGCGTGGGCCGAAGGACCAAGTGCGAGGGCTGCGGCCACGGCGAGGGTAAGACGACGCGCGGAGGTAGGACGGATGCGTTTCATTGTTCGGATGGGCGGGGTGGTTCGGGAGGCAGGACTCCCGATGGTTGGATGTGGAACTGCAATAGGGAGGGCGGCGACCGTCGTCAACAGAAATGCACTTTTATGCACATACAGGTTACAGAAGATAACAACGATGCCATCCGCTGCGTTTCCACATACGGACGAAGGCGCATGGAAAAAAGGCCATCGGAAACCCAGGAAATAAGGAGAAAATCTTTCCGGAGGCCCAAGCCTTCTGGCACTTTGACGGTGACGCTTTGTTCAGCATCGATGCCAAATTTGAATTGCACAAAAATGCTCGGCCCGCGATTGGCGCTTCAAAACAGGAGGGGGTTTTCACTCTCGGCGGTAGAAGGGAAGAAAGAGAGACGTTTCGTGTAATGCTTTCGAAGGCGCCGGGACGACCGCGCTCCTGGGACCGCAGTCAGGGTCGCTCACATGCCGGACAGCCGTTTGCAGACGTAATGCACGCTGGACAGCGCGGGGCGGCAACCGGCATGAGTAGGGCGATGACGCTCCAAGAGCTCCAAGCCATTTATCATACGCCGTTTTTCGACCTGATTGCCCGTGGGCGGCAGGTCTATACGGAGCACTGGAAGAATAATGAGGTCCAGCTGTGCACCCTGCTGTCCATCAAGACGGGCGGATGCTCGGAGGATTGCGGATATTGCGCACAGAGTTCACGGTATTCCACTGGTGTGCAGCGCGAGACGCTGATGACGCCGGACGCTATCGAGGCGGCGGCAGTGCGGGCGCGGGAGAATGGAAGCACCCGCTTTTGCATGGGGGCGGCGTGGAAAGGTGTGCGCAGTGGCGACCCGCGGTTTGAAAGCGTGCTGGAGAGCGTGCGGCGTGTCTCGAAGCTGGGGATGGAAGTGTGCGTGACGCTGGGCCAACTCGGTGAGAGCGAAGCCCACGAGCTGAAGAAGGCGGGCGTGACGGCCTATAACCACAACATCGATACCTCGCCGGAGCACTACCCGAACATCGTGTCGACGCACACCTTCCAGGATCGGCTGAACACGATCGGGCACGTGCAGAATGCCGGGATGAGCGTGTGCTGCGGCGGCATTATCGGCATGGGCGAGACGGAACTGGATCGGCTGAAGATGCTGGAGGTGCTGACGAATTTTGACCCGACGCCGGAGAGCGTGCCGATCAATTGCTTAATGCCGATGCCGGGCACCCCGCTCGCCGAGCAGCCGCCGGTGGATATCTTCCAGCTCGTGCGGCTGGTGGCCACGACGCGTATCGTGCTGCCGCGCGCCAAGGTGCGGCTGAGCGCGGGCCGCACGCGGCTCTCGCGCGAAGGACAGGCGATGTGTTTCTTCGCCGGCGCCAACAGTATTTTCTACGGGGAGAAGTTGCTCACCGCGGCGAACCCCGGCGTGGATGCCGATCGCAGTCTGCTGGAGCAGCTCAATCTCACCCCGCAGGAAGCTTTCCAAGGTGAGCACGGTCCGCACATCCACGAGCATGAGCACTGCAGCACGCCGATGGCGTGTTTGACGTAGAGCCTCGCTCGGGGAGAATAGGGAGTGTGAAGTATCTCCTCCTGGCCTTCGCGGCATTCTTTGCTCTCGGCACCTGTCAGCCGAAGCGAATGCCCGATGCCAGAGCAAGGCTGGCAAAATTGAGCGCCTCCAGCGAGGTGCGGCTTTTCTCGCTCCGGGGAAATCCTTGGGTGAAGACCGTGCGCCTGGGCAAATATCCCGAGTTTTTGGCATGCCTGCGTGGCGCGGACTTTGTCGGGGTCCGGACGATCAAGCCCAACAGCAATCAGCTCTTGGCAGAATATGGCCTGACCTCGCCTGATGGTAGCTTGGCGATTAATTCTTACCCCAGCTTCGCGCCTTTGGACTTGGAGATCACGCGGGAGGCAACGCACGAGATAGACCTCTACCGATCGTCCGCTCCTTCGTTGCGGGCAGCTTTGGATAAAGTGATGGTGGCGGAGTTTGGGCAAGAGTGGTTGTCGGGAGAGAAACGGTAGGATCTGCCCAGTTTGCTAGATGGCACTTTTGCGGCTGCGGTTTCGAGGACCAAAGGTCCGATTCATACCAGCCCAGGGCTTGAGACCTGGGACCCCTATTCAAATAGCGAAGGGGCGACTCATCGATACGCTCGGACATGGGATGAGCCGCCTCTTCAGGGCTCGGGCCGAGAGATGATATCGATTCCCAGGGCTGGCGCCCTAGGCTGGTATGAATCGGACCTTCGGTCCTCAACAACACTCCGCACAAAAGTCCCGTCCAGGCTCTAGACGGGGCCGCGCCTAAGGCCTTCGCGGCAAACGAGTCATACTGGATTCATGCACCCAGAACTCCCGGCCTCCTTTTGGAGGAATTGCTTTGTCGTCTGCCTATGGCTCGCCTTTGTGAGTGGCGGATACCTCCACGCGCAAAAGCCTCCAGCGTCGGCGGAATTGGCGACATCCCGGCACACCGGCGTGCCGATCACTTTTGAGTTGTGGTCCTGGGGCGAGGACGAGGCGGGGCGCAAGAAGCTGCGCGATTTACGCGACGGCGACCGGGTGCCGTTGGAAGGATTGCCGGAGGTGGTGCAGTTTCGTTTCCGCATCGCCGCGGACCACAATGGGGTGACGTTCAAAGGACGCTCGGCGGACGGAGAGCATCGGCTGGGGTGGTCGGAGGACAAGCTCACCGGCAAGCCCGGCGAAGCCGCCGCCGAGCGCATCTACCGAGCGCAGCCGGATGGTTATTTTCCGCAACCGTGCCGCTACGCGCTGGATGTGCAGGGGCGCAAGGATGGTGCCGTGGTGGGCGAGGCGGTCATCAATGTGGAGTTTGTGAAAGCGCCGCCGAAGCCGATCGTGCGTGCGCCGGTTTACGCGAATGCGGTAGGCAACAAAACTCCGCTGCCGGCCGCCAAGCAGTCGGGGGCAGCCATCCAGTATGAGCTTTGGCAGTGGGAGAAGCAGGACGGCGTGAAGAAGCTCGCAGACCTCAAAGACGGCGCGAAGCTGGCGGTGGAGACGCTGCCTTCCAGCGTGCAGTTTCAGTTTCGCGTGCAGGCGGACTTTGACGCCATCACGTGCCGCTGGCGCTCGACCGACAGCTCGCCGGAATCCGTGTGGCCGCAAAAGAACCTGCCGGCGGGGTCTTCGGGGAAGCCTTTCCGCTCCAGCAATCTCGGCTTCTTTCCGCAGATCGGGCGCTATGCGCTGGAGGTGCGTGCGGAGCGGGCGGGGCGCGTGGTCGCGGACGGCTGCATCCAGATTGAATTGGTGAGCAATCGGCCGGTGCCGGCGAATACGAGCTACCTCGCGGGGAAGAAAGACTGGAAAGGGAATGCCATCACCACCTCGACGCCGGTGGTGCTGGGTCCGCTCAACGAAACGCCCGTGCTCCGCGATAACGATTATGCTTTCGCGCCGCAGAAAGCGTACTCGGTGATTAACTGGGAGCGCTTCCCACCCTTCCGGTTGAATGCGCGCTTTCCGCTCGTGTGGGCTTCGCGCCGGTTTACGGACGAAGCGCAGTTCGGCGGGCCGCTGAACCGCGGCTTCACCACGCTGGCGAATATCCACCCGGAGCAGGACAATCTGCGCATCAGCGAACGCTCGTGGTTTCACTACCCGGGGCAAATTCTCGGGATGATCGATACGCTGCTCAAAAAGGATCCGGAGCAATACGCGGATCTGCGCGGATGGAAGGAGTGGCGCTCCGCCTTCATTGCGCCCGACCATGCCGCGCTGCTCGGAAAGATGTGCTATGAAGGTTGGGGTGTGGCGGGATGGGGGCCATACGATCCCGGGATTTACGGCTGGGATGAAGAGGAGATGTTTGCGCCCTCGGCCACGCGCGTCATCAAGGAGCATCCCGAGCAGATGCCGGAAAAGCTGGTGCAGAAATATCGCGACAAAATTCTCGGAAATGATGCGGGGGCGAAGGCCGCGCTCGAGCGCGACTACGATGCGGCGATGGCGGAGTTTGTCGGCGACACTTATCGCGGCGCGCGCGAGGCCGCGGCCCAGCGCGGGCGCACGCTGAAGATCTGGCACTATGGTTCCCGGGCTCCAGGGAAGGAACTCTTCATGTTTGTCGGCGGACTGCAGGGGGTGGAGATCAATCCCAAGACGGGGAAGTATCGCTACGAGGAAATCGACGCGCTCCACGAATGGTTTCGGAAAGGGCGCTCCATTGATTTCGACGCCACGAGTTACGCGCGCGAGATCGACTACTTCCACACGGACTTCTATTTCCACGTGAACTTCCCGCAGTCCGCGAGCCTCTACGAAAAGGATGCGAAGGGCTATGTGCTCGATGAGAAAGGCCGGCGGATTTTGCGGAGGGATCTGATCACCGAGGACGTCTACGCGAAGCCAACCACCATCGGCCTGGAGGACTGGAAATGGGGGCCGATCTTTTTGCGGAGCTTCATCGCCAAGGAAGAAAATAACCAATTCTGGTTCAACGGCGGCAAATACTACCAGACGCCTGGGACGCAGATCACCGACAAGCAAATGCCGCCCTACATCCGGCCCGGGACCCAGGAGACGTTTGGCGAGATTGCGCGGCAGGGCTCGCGTCCGGTGAATCCCTATCTCGCGGAAGCCACGACCATCCTGACTTTCCTCACGGGCGCGGAGGCTCTTTTCGTGTGGGATGAGCCGCGGCCGTCGACGCCAGTGGGCCAGACCACGAACGACAAGACGGAGATTTTCGGCGATTTGGAATTCGCGGTCAAAGGTCTTCACCGCGTCTCCCAATTCAATACGCTCTTCGATGGGACGTATTCCTTCATCCGCCCGGTGCGCCACTACAATACGCATGACCGCGACCAGCCCATCATCCGCGGCCTGGTGAATGGACGCTATTTGCTGCTAGCATTGCTGAATCCGGCGCTCGATCCCGGCGAACAGCAGGAGGTGGAGATTTGGTACGACAGCCCCTACGCCACGCGCGGCGCCGGCAAATGGAAAGGGCAGGCCACCATTCAGGCCCGCCGCACGCATCTCTTCCAATGCAAGCTGCCCGCGTTGCCAGCCGGCCAATCATACGACCCGAGTAAACTCTATTTCCGATACCGGCTGGAAGATGGGAAATACACGGCCACGTTCACGGTGACGGGGAACTACGATGTGAAGTATCCGTACGCGGAATAGGCCGGAGTGATTCTATTGCAGAAGCGCGGGGTCGGTGCGGAGCGGGGGCGTCATTCCTTCAAGTTGGATGTGGTGAAATGTTGGAAGATCCTCCGGTATCCAAGAAAATATTTGACAAACCGGTGGCAGCCTGATGACCTCCCTAGACGTGTGAACCCGAGGTCGCTGGCATACCAGCGATGCCTCTGCAGCCTTGAGCCAGTCAGCTCTGAACAATCAACGGTTACCTTTATGCCACACGATTCTTCCATCCGGCCGAAGCGCTCGCGCCATCATCTCAAAGTTCTTGCCGCCGCTGCGGCTGCGGCTGCCTTGAATGCCGGCGAGCAGGCATCGGCGGCGATGGTGGGGATTCATTTCCAATATATCTACAATGGCGGCACCGGCGCGACGATCAACACCGCCAGCTCGGTGGTGTTTGCGGGCGTGCCGTCGGCGCTTTGGAACAACATGGCGCCCGTCGATATTTTTGGGAACACACCGCTGTCGCAAACGGGGCAGGCGCTTACTACTCCGGGAGCCACGGGAATTACGCTGGATTACTCCGCGCAGAATGCTTGGGCGCCATATGGAGCCGTGACCGACCAAAACGCCGCGTATTTCAGTTACCTGGATGACACGGTGGGCGCGAACTACAGCGGATACAAGGTGACCATCCACGGACTGTCCTCGCTGCTGGGTGCGGGCGAAGCGTATTCCCTCACCGCGTTGCAGGCGACCGACACGACCAACGCCACCTTTGGGAGCGTGTTTATTTACGCCGGAACGGATACGACGGGCACTTTGTTGGCCACGCTGACCGACGCCGCACCGTTCCAATTTCCTGGCGGAGCCGGCACGTATGGCGACACGAATGCCTCGCCGGCGCTGACCACGGACACGATCACGATTGTCGGCGCGCCGCGCAATGGCGACCAGCGCAGCACGCTGGCGGGCCTAGCGATTACGACGGCGGCGCCCGAGCCCGGCTCGGTGGTGCTCGTTCTGGCCGGTATGACGTTTTTGGTGCGGCGGCGAGGAGCCCGAAATCACCACGCGTAGCCGAGTTGCTCCATCAAGGGAGCGAGGCGCTCGCGGAATGGGGCGAAGTGTGCGGCGTAGGCCCGCCAGCGGCCGACCGCATTGGTGCGGACCTTGGTGCCAAGCTGATGATACGTGGGGGTGCGAATGAAGGTTTCCGCTTCCAGTGCTTCGGAAGCAGGCGTGGCGGAGCGAGCGCAGCCCAAAAAGGTGAAGATGCCGGGCATGGCATCCTCTGGGTGCGCGACGAATTCCTCATAGCGCACCTCAAGCCATTGCGCGGGCGGCAGGAGGGCCCGGAGGCACACCCAGTGGCGCATGGTTGCCTCCCAGGCCGCCACGGCGCCAGCGAGGGAGTGGCAGGCGACGCCCAGCCGCGTCCAGCCGAAGTCCTGAAACAAGCAGCTGAGAAGGACGTCGCGCGGGTCGCGCAGCATGACCAAAAAGCGGGCCTCGGGGAAAAACCGCAGGATCCCATGCAGGCCATCGGTGAGGGCGGGATTTTTATCCAGCAGGAGGCGCGTGCCGATGGGCTGAGCGAGGGCACCTTCCATCAAGTCCCAGTAGCGCCGGCGGACGGAGCCGGCATCGAAGCCGGGTGATGGCTCCGCGAGAAAGTCGGGCTCCACGCCGGGATGCGGCGTAAAGAGTTCCACCATGCAGCGCTCAAACACCGGATATTCGGAGGCCGCCGCAATGTCGGGATGCGCATCGAGCAGGCGTTCCATCACGGTGGTGCCGCTACGTGGATGGCCGAGCAGAAAGGCGATGCGCCGGCGCGGGAGCGCCGCCGCCTGCCGGTTCCACGTTTCCACATGATCGCGGGAGAGCGCGCTCTCGATGCGCGCGAGGAAGGAGAGATGTTTGGGAAACAGGCGGCGCTCGAATTCACCCTCCGGATGAGTCGCCAAAATCGCCTTGGCCCGGAGGAGGTGCCTCCATGCTTCGTCCGGTTGTTGCGCGCCATCCATGGCGCGGGCGAGTTCCAGCTCCATCTGGGCTTGCACAAACGGTGAGAGTTTTGGCTGGGCGAGGACGCGCCCGGCCCACTCGGCGGCCTGTGCAAATCGGCCCTGGCGCCGGGTAATGGTGATACGGATGGGCAGGAGCGCGGGTAATTGCCGCACGGCGGACGGAAGGCCATCGAGAATGGTCTGCGCCTCGGGCAGGCGGTTCGCCCGCTCCAGCGCTGCGAGCTGGTGGGCGAGGAGTTCGGGATCCTCGGGATCGAGGGCGCGGCCCTGGTCGTAAGCGGCCAGTGCTTCCTCCGGAAAATGATGAGCGAGCCACGCATCGCCGATCATTTGGAAAACCAGCGCATCGCCCTCGGCGCGGTCGGCGGCTTCGGCCATCAGCATCCGCATGGCGGGAAAGGCCAGTTGGAAGCCTTCGCAATGTGCCGCTTCGATGAGGACAAACGGATTCGACGGATCGCGCTGGAAGACCGTGAGGAAGCGCTCAAGGGCGTCGCGATGATTTCCGCGGCGGCGCGCATGAAAGGCATCCTCCAGGACTCGCTCATCGGGCACACCGGAAAGATCAGGACGATCGACGACTGGGATCACTCGGAGAATATTACGCGCGCACGATTAAGGCGGCAAGAGTGTGGCTTATTAGATGAGCCCGGAGCTGGAGCTTCGGGCCACCGAGCGCCCTACGCAAAAATCGCCGACTGCACCTTGCCTTCGCTGGCAGCCACGGGGCGCGCGTCCGTCGTGTGGAGCTGGGTGTGGGGATCGATACCCAGGGCGTGGAAGATGGTCGCGGCGAGGTCGTCGGGCTTCACGGGGTCTTGCGCGGGGTAGCTGCCGGTCTTGTCGCTGGCGCCGTGGACGTAGCCGCGCTTCACGCCGCCGCCCGCGAGGAGGGCGGTGTAGCACTGCGGCCAGTGGTCGCGGCTGGCGGCTTTGTTGATCGTCGGCGTGCGGCCAAACTCGCCCATCCACACCACCAGCGTGTCCTTCAGCAGGCCGCGGTCCTCGAGATCGGTGAGCAGGGTGGGGAGGGATTGCTCGGTGATCGGCAGATGGCGCTGCTCGATGATGGGGAACATGCGCGTGTTATTGAAGCCATGCGTGTCCCAGCCGCCGCTGTCCGTCCGCTGTCCGCCAATGTTGTCGGAGAAATAGACGGTGACGAACTTCGTGCCGGCCTCCACGAGGCGGCGCGCGAGCAGGCAGCTCTGGCCATAGGGATTGCGGCCATAGGCGTCGCGCACTTTATCGGGCTCGGCGGAGAGGTTGAAGGCTTCGCGCAGCTTCGGGCTTTGCAGCATGGCGAGGGCGCGGTCGTAGTAGCCATCCATCCCGCGGGCCTGCTCGGAGATATCCATCAGCCGGGCCTGGGCATCGACGAGCTGCTGCAGTTCACGGCGCGCGTGCATGCGCTCGATGGAGAGGCCCTGTGGGAGCGTGAGCTCCGGCAGGGCGAAGCCGGGCGAATTCGGGTCCTGCAGGACGAGGAAGGGATCGTGCTTTTTGCCGAGGAAACTGGCGTGCTGGCCGGGTGTGACCGAGCCATCCGAGATCACGTACGGGTACGAGACGGCGGTGGGCATCTCGCCGGAAGAGGGCGCGAGTTTATCGACGAGGCTGCCGTAGCCGGGGAAGAGATCGAGCGAATCACGCAGGCGCTGGTCGTCCGTCGCGGGCGCATGCCCCGTGAGCGCGTAGTAGCCCGCGGAGTTGTGATTTTTCATCGTGTGCGTCATCGAACGGATGAGCGTCACGCGGTCCATGATCTTCGCCGTGCGCTCGAGTTTCTCGCACACCTGGATGCCGTCGGCCTTGCTGGAAATGGGTTTGTACGGCCCACGGATGCCCTCGGGGGCGTCGGGCTTCATATCGAACATGTCGAGATGCGACGGCCCGCCCCACTGGAAAAGGAAGACGACCGACTTCGCGCGGGCCTTCAGTTTCGGCGCCGCCGTGGCGGCCGCCTCCGCGCGAAGCAGCGCCGGGAGCGTGAGCCCGAGCAGTCCGAGCCCGCCCACCTTCAAAGCATGCCGCCTGGGCATCGGCGCGGAATGAAAGCTGGAGCAGGCAAAAGACATGGCGAAGAGCATAAGCCGGAACCGGCGGGGGGATAAGGGGAAAATTGCGAGGAGAAGCGGAGAGATCCCAGTCCCTACCACTCGTACGCCAGCTCGCCGCTTTGGGCGCGCACGGCTTTGCGCCCCACCGCCGTAAAGGTCGCCGGGTCCTTCGGGTTTTTGGTGCGGACGCGGACGTAGACGATCACAGTATTGTTGGAATTCGCGATGTCGAAGCCGAGGGCCTTGTACTGGGCTTTGGGGAAATCGACGAAGCCGATGAAGTTTGGCTTGGCGGTATCGTGCACGAGGGCGTGCATCTGGCCGCCGGCGATTTCCTTGGCGAGGGCATTGGCCGTGGAGAGTTGCAGGCGGACGATTTTGCCGTTGAGGGTCGCCTTGTTTTGCTGGAGGGCGGTGAAGTCGTAGATGTTCGGGTCTTCCGGCTCGGCGGGTTTGTCGGCGACCGGCGGGGGCGGGGTGTTGGTGGGGGCGCCGATAATCGGGGACTCCTTTTCGCCCGGCTTGGGCACGTCGCCGGCGTTTTTGACGACGGCGTTCACGAGAAACATGTACTGGTAGTTGATGTTCACCTTCACACGCATCTCGCCGCTGCGCATAAGTCCGGCGTAGCCGATGAGGAAAGAGTCGTCGTTGTTGCCGATTTTCCACGGGCGGAAGACGAATTGCGGGTAAAACATGCCGGTACTGTTCTCGCGGCGGATTTCATAAAAAAGGCGCTCGCTGTCGCCATCCTTTTCCCGCTTGAGGAACGTGATGACGTTGCCGCCCTGCGTCTTGTCTTTGGAGATAGTGCGGTTGTTGATCGGAGCGTCGGCGAAGCCGATGAGGGCATCGAGCTCGGTGGCTTTGTCCGCTTTTACCTTTTTGCCGGTCTCGGCGAAGTCGTCGGATTTTAGCCAATCCTTGCCTTTTTTCCGGGCAAAGGTGCCATCCTTCGTTTGCATTCGCTCGACGGTGGGATAGCGGTCGTACCGGAACTCCTCTTTCTTTCCGCCCTCGAAGGGCTCGATATTGACCAGGGCGATGAGGTGGTTTTTGGCGATGACGTCCTGCGTGTATTTCAGGCTTTTGGTGAAGCTGTCCGCATCAGGGTCCGCGGCAAAAAGGGGACTAGCCAGGAATGTGAAAAGAGCACCTGCTCCCAGGCCCAGAAGGCGCGAGGTCATTTTCATGCCGCAAGGGTGGCGCAACCGCGCCGGATCACAATGGGGAAAACGTCATTCTTTGGGAGGAGGGATTCCAAGGGCGGGCGAAGCGGCGATGGTGCGCCGTAGACTGCGGCTGCTTGCTGCCGCTGTGTGGAAGGGTGCAGCTTGCTGCGTGGGGTGGGAAGACTCTTCGAAGTCGGATGGTTCCCCCGCCGCGACGCGGCAAGCTGCGTCCACCCACAGCGACAGCAAGCTGCCGCAGTCCACGGAGCAATCGCTGCTTCGCCGACATTCCGTGGGATGACGCTCGCAAAAACAAAAGCGCGGCTGCGTTTTCACGCAGCCGCGCTTTGAGAATCGGTAGCCTGGAGAAGCGGCGAAATTACTCCGCCTTGTTCAGCGACGGATCATCTTTCTCCACGCCGCTGTTCCAGTATTTCTGCATCTCCTCGGGGCTGGGCGTCTTGAGCGGGCTCACCACGCGGAAGCCGAGGAACTGGGCATCGGTGTGGTACCAGTAGCTCTTCGGGAGCTGCGGGTCCTGGCGCTTCCAGTCGGCGGTGCTGTGGCGGCGGGCAGCCACGCGGAGCTTGAGCGGATCTTCATCATCCCAGGAGCCGCCGCGGGCGCTGTGCGGGTAGGGCAGGGTGGCCTTGTTCCACGGGTTCGAGGATGCGATTTTGTCGTAGTAGTGCTCGTCGTACTGATCGAGCGTCCACTCGCAGACGTTGCCGAGGATGTCGTAGAGGCCCCACGGATTCGGCTTTTTCTTGCCGACTTTCTGATACTTGAAGTCGCTGTTTTTACCCCACCAGCAGTAGTCGCCGATTTGCGCGGCGTCATCGCCCCAGAAATAGGCGGTGGTGGTGCCGGCGCGCGCGGCGTACTCCCACTCCGCCTCGGTGGGCAGGCGGTAGAAGCGGCCAGTGCGGGCGCTCAGCCACTGGCAGTATTTGTTCGCCGCGTGCTGGGTCATGGAGATGGCCGGGTAGCCGTCGGTGCCCATGCCGAAGCTCATTTCCACATACGGCGCGCTCGGGCGCGAGGAGGCGTCGGAAGCCTTGATGTTGTCGGCGGCGCCACCGGGGATTTGCTTGCCGGCGCGGATGCGCTTTTCCTCCTCGGGATACATGAAGAGGAGATACTCGTTCCACGTCACCTCCATCTTGCCCATGTAGAAGGGATCGATGGCGATTTCCTTCTGCGGGCCTTCGTCGGGTTGGTGGCCTTTCTCGTTGTCCGGGCTGCCGATTTTGAATTTGCCACCGGGAATCGGCACCATGTCGAAGGACACGTCGCTGCCGCTGATGGTGGTGGTGAAGGGCTTCATCTCCTTCTCCGACGCTTCCTTCGTGTTCGCGAGGATGAGCTTGTGAATGTCCGAGATGAGCAGCGGGTTGTCGTTCGGGTAGCGGGAATCGCCGGCCTTGCGGGCGATGAGCGTGGTGCCCTCGGCCCAGCCTTTGGCGCCTTCGTCGATCCACTTCTTCAGGATTTCGCTCTCCTCCTTGGTCAGACGGCGGCTGGAGCCTTTCTTGATCTCATCCGCGGGCGGCATGAGCTTGTCGTCGTCGTCCGCGAGGATGGTGGTCTTGTAAAGTTTGCTGGTGTCGCTCTTGCCGGGCACAATGTATTTGCCGCGAATGGCCGCCTTGGCCGTATCCATCACGTAGTCCGTGTCGCCCTTTTCCACGGCGGTCGCCTTGGGGTTGTGGCAGCGCACGCAGTTGAGTTCCAGGATGGGCTTCACCTCTGCGTTGAAATCCACGGCCGCCGACGCGGCGAGTGGCACGAAGATGGTGGTCGCGAGGATGAGTTTTGGAATCATAGGTGAGTGAAAAGGTCCGCCATCTTGGCTGGCGGGGCGCGGCTTATCAATGCCCGTCATCGAATCGTCAAGGACGGTCGTTGAGTGAATCGGTTCCTCCTTTCCCATACAAGGAAGGGAAAAACAACGATTCGGTATACCGGAATTATTTCCGATAGATGTGACGCCTTGTCAACCCGGCTGATTTCACTCCTCTTAGGTCCTTTGTCTTCCATGAGGAATGCCGATTCGTCACCACATGGCCGCGAATTGTCCATGCGCATGGTTTCGCTGGCACCCCCAAACTCCCCCGATTACTCTTCCACTTCGTGTCTGCATCTTACTCGATCCACTACGTCTGCCAGCGCTGCACGAATTGCTGCCGCTGGCCCGGCGTGGTGAAAGTGGAGGACGATGAAATCGCGGCCATCGCGGCGTTTGTCGGCATGGACGAGGATGAGTTCATCCAGCAGCACACGCGGCTGCGGCCAGATCGGCGTGGGCTCTCGCTGCTGGAAAAACCGGATGCCTCCTGCGTGTGGCTGGAGGGGCGCGATTGCCGGCTGCAAGCGGTGAAGCCGCGGCAATGCCGCGCCTTTCCGAATGAATGGAATTTCCCCGGCTGGCGGGAAAAGTGCGAGGCCGTGCCTACACTCCGGGCGGCGGTGTCTTCGGCTGCGCCCCCTGCATCTGCGCCATCTGCAACTGGAGATCTTTAATCGCGGCAACCACGTCATCGAGCGTCGCCGGCGGCTTGGCTTCCTCGCCTGGCGGTTTTGGTTTTTCGAACATCGTCATCAAGCGGTTCATGGGCTTCACGATGAAGAAGAAGACCGCGCCTGCGGTGATCAAAAAGGAGATGATGGCATTAATGAATCCACCGATTTGAATTTTGATCGGGCCTGGCAGGACATAATCAAATTTTGGCTGCCCGCCGCAGGCTCCCAAAATGGGTGAAATAATGTGCTCCTGCACCGCCTTCACCACATCATTAAATGCCGCGCCGATAACGACCGCGACCGCGAGTTGCACCACGTTCCCCTTCAGGATGAAGGCCTTAAATTCCTCAAGGATCTTCTTCATGCTCTCCATGCTTGGTCGCTCCGTGATGAAAAGTAAAGTTTGCAATGCTGTGTGTGTTGATGGGTTTGGACGGGGATGAGGCCAAAGCGAATGTAGCTGCGGGCGGGAGCCCGCAGACGTTCGCAAGGTCTGTGTGAGAGCATCTGTGCGCTCCCGCTCGCAGCTATATAAATTGCGGCGACTCCTTTCTGGTCTTGGCGGGCCGTCCCACCGCATGCTCCCGCGCATGTTCGATACGCTTTTGCGGCAGACGCTGCTGCTCCTGCAACCGATTGGCCTGCTGTGGATCTGTCTCATCATCCTCACGCTGGTGCTGCTTTTTCGCCGCCGGTGGAAGTCGGGCACGTTTTCCTTTCTGATCACCGTGCTGGTGACGATGTGCGGCTGCACCGACTTTCCGGGTTGGCTGCTGCGTGGGCTGGAGAAGCCCTGGGCGGGGGTGAAGATCGAGGAGTTGCCAAATTGCGATGCGGTGGTGGTGCTGGGCGGTGGGGCGGAGCCCTCGCGCTTTGAGGCGGGCGGCGTGCATCTCACGAAGGCAGGGGACCGCATCATCATGGGGCTGGATCTCATCCACCGCGGGAAGGCACCGGTGATCGCGTTTGGCGGTAATGCGGTGGACTTCGAGGGCACAAAAAAGGTGGAGGCGGATCTGGTGAAAGGCCTGCTGGAATCGTGGAAATTCCCTTCGGCGGAAATCGTGAGCCTCGGCGAAAATGCGCACACGCGGCAGGAGGCGGAAAAGGTGCGGGCGCTGGTGGACCAGCGCGGCTGGAAACGGGTGCTGCTCGTTACTTCAGCCAATCACATGACGCGCGCCGCGGCGGTCTTTCGCACGCTCGGGATCGATGTGGTGCCGGTGCCGTGCAACTTTCTCACCACCGTCAGCACCGCGCCGAATGGACCGGTTTTCACGGTGCCCAATTGGGCGGGTTTTGAGAAAATCGGCGCCTGGGCGCATGAGTGCACCGGCTGGTGGATCTATCGCTGGCGGGGATGGATTAAGTAGAGGTGAGCGAACGGCGGAGCGGTGAACACCGCCCCGCGGTGCGTCAGTTCTGCGACGGATCGTCCGGCGCTTCGGCCACCATTTTAAACCACGGGCCGAAGGAACTGGTGAGGTCGCGCCAGACGCGGGGGGCGCGCTCAAGGTCGAGGACGTCTTCCATGTCGGCCTTGTGGACGAGCCAGGCGCGCTGGGCGAGCTCGCCTTCGAGCTGTCCGCCGCCCCAGCCGCTGTAGCCGACGAAGCCGCGCACGGTGTAGTGCTGGGCGTTAGTGAGCTCGGCGGCTTCCTCGAGCGAGATGTGGTGCCGGCACTCGAGGTGGTTCGTTTGCGGATGCCAGCGAAAGGCGGCGAGCACGAGCTGGTCGGTCTGCACCGGGCCGCCCTGCAGCACGGGCACCCGCGAGAGATGGCCCATGGGTCCGTCGCGGAGGAGGTCGCCGATGACTTTGCCGGTGGGGCGATTGAGGATGAGGCCAAAGCAGCCTTCCTTCTCGTTGTGATCCGCGAGCAGCAGGACGCTTTTGTGGAAATTCGGGTCCTTAAGGCTCGGATGAGCGATCAGGAAACTGCCTGCAAGGCTGGGCGTCTTGGAAGCCGGTTCGCGCACGCGCGAAACATACGGAGGAGTGGCGAATTGTCGAGTATGGGGAAGTACGTAGCACGAATGGAGGAGGCGTGGGCGGGGGGATTCAGTATTCAGTATTCAGTATTCAGTGGGCGCATTCGAGCGTCGAAAACTCAGTTCGGAGTTCCGCCTTTGGGCGGCCTGCGGATAATTCCTCCTGCGCACAATCGAGCGTAAACGCCGCTACCGGGAACGCGACAGCGCTCACTTTCGGACTCGCGCCCGTGGAGACCAACCTTGCCGCCTAAAGGCGGGAACTCCGAACGGATCGCGCCATGCTCGAACGCGCCCACTGAATACTGAACACTGAACACTGAATACTGATCTACCCCTTCGCCAAAAAGAACCCGCGCTGCCGTTCACTAATGGGCATGCCGAGTTTCTCCATGACGGAGAGCATGTCTTCCCACACGAGGCGCTTGTTGGCCTGCTGATCGGCGCTGGGGCGGAGGAGAAAGGATGGGTGGAACGTGGGCATGAGGGGAATGCCGTGAAAGTCGCGCCACTGGCCGCGCATGCGGGTGATGCCGGCCTTCTCGATATTGAGCAGGCCTTCCACGGAAGTGCCGCCGAGCGCGACGAGGACGCGGGGCTGGATGATGTTGATCTGCTCGAGCACGTAGGGCTTGCAGGTGCTCATCTCCTCGGGCGTGGGCTTGCGGTTGCCGGGCTCGCCCTCGGGCATATTCGGGCGGCACTTGAGGATGTTGGCGATGAAGACATCCGAGCGGCGCAGGCCCATGGTCTCGATGATCTTGGTGAGGAGTTGTCCGGCGCGGCCGACGAACGGCTCGCCGAGCAGGTCCTCATCAGCGCCCGGAGCTTCACCGACGAACATGAGCTGTGCCTCGGGATTGCCGACGCCGAAGACGACCTGCTTGCGCGCGCGGACGAGGTGCGGGCATTTGGTGCAGGCGAGCACCGTGGGCCGCATGGCGGCGAGGCGCTCGGCCTTGGTACCGGTGGCCGGGGCGAGATGGGTGGCGCCGGGGAGCTCGCGGGTAGCAGCGGAAGAAGATGGAGAGCTGGCCGTGGGAGTTGGGTGGGGGGCGGGCTCGGAATGAGCAGGTGAAGCGGGCGCCTGGCGTGGCGCGGCCGTGGAAGGGGACTCGGCCATGCGCGCAGCAAAGGCGGCGGCGAGATCGGCGGCAGATTGGCGGGATTCGGTGCGAGGCTCGGCGGTGTGGTCGGGCGCGGAGGCTGGGCGCTGTTCGGGAGCGGCGGGGCGAGAAGCTGCGGGTGCCGCGGGTGCCGCGGGTGCCACGAGGCGGGCCGTCTCAGCGAGACGGGCCAGGGTTTCGCGCGAGGCGTGCAGCGGCACGCCCAGTTCGTGCAGGGTGTGCAGGGCACTTTGGACAATCTCAGTGGCGCGCTGGCTTTCGCTCATTGCGGAAAAGTGTACACGGTGAAGAAGTGGCGGGAAGTGTGGAATGTGCGGCAGCTCTTGGCACCAAGAGCTGCCGCTTGCGCTCGAATGTCTTTAGCTATCGGCGAGCGTCACTCCCGCCGCGCGGAAGTCTTCCGGGATGGGCGCGACGAAATGTTTCCGCTCGCTGGTGCGGGGATGGGTGAAGGCGAGCTTCCAGGCGTGGAGCATCTGGCGGGTGAAATCGCCGCGTTTGCCGTAGACTTCGTCGCCGAGGAGCGGGTGGTTGATGTGCTTGAGGTGCACACGGATTTGATGCGTGCGGCCGGTGTACAGCGTGCACTCGACGAGCGATCCGCCGGGCACCTCGGCGAGCACGCGCCAGCCGGTGCGAGCTTCGCGGCCTTTGTCGGGCGCGACGACGGCCATCTTCTGCCGGTGGACGGGATGGCGGCCGATCTGCGTTTCGACGACTCCGCTCTTGCTGGTGAAGCGGCCAGTGGCAAGGGCTAGGTAAATTTTCTCTACGTCGCGGCCGGCGAATTGTTTGGCGAGGGCCTGGTGGGCGGCGTCGGTCTTGGCGGCGACGAGGCAGCCGCTGGTTTCCTTGTCGAGGCGGTGGACGATGCCGGGCCGTTCCACGCCGCCGATCCCGCTGAGCGAGGTGCAATGGTGCAGCAGCGCATTCACCAGCGTGCCGCTGGCGTGGCCGGCGGCGGGGTGGACGACGAGACCGGGAGGCTTGTTGACCACGATCACGTCGTCGTCTTCAAACAGGATCTCGAGCGCGATCTCCTCCGGCGCGTTGCCGCTGGGCGCGGGGGCAGGCTCGCGCAGCGTGATGCGATCGCCGGCGCGGAGCTTGGCGTTCGGCTTGGTCGCAGCGCCGTTGAGCTGCACGTGGCCCTCTTTCACCAATGTTTGCAGGCGCGAGCGCGAGAGCTCGGCGACTTTCTCGGCGAGGAAGTGATCGAGCCGCATCGCGGCATCGGCGGGCTCCACCAGCAGCTCGCGCTCGATCATTTGGCGGCGGGCAGATGGGCGTCGTGCGCCGCGCGCGAGACGACGCCGCGGATGCGGTGGCGGATGGCCAGGAGTTGCAGCAGGAGCAGCAGCAGCAGAGCCGTGGCTCCGGCGCAGACCCAGATGCCGGGCGAGTGCTCCAGCAGGAAGTGCGCGGCGAGACCGAAGAGCGCCACCCCGATGAGCCCGTAGAAAGGCAGCGCGGGGCTGGCCCGCAGGCGGACCCGCGTGAGGCATTTGCCGCGGCCGTGGTCATCGGTAACCGTGGAGACGGCCACGTTCCACCACATGTTGCCACGAATGAGCACATCCCAACGGCCCCAGCCGGGGTCGCTCACGTAGCGCCAGCCTTCCGTGAGGAGGCGGTGGAAAAGCGCGGCGATGAGGACGTCGCGGCCCAGCCCAGTCTCGCTCCAAAACGTGAGGGCGAGCGTGGGCTTGGGCTCCGGTTCCTTGGCCTTCTCCTTCCCGTCTTCGTCTTCCTCCTTGATGACGCGGCGGGCCGGTGGGAAAAGGCGCGCGCGCCAGCGGGCGCGGCCGCGGGCGATAGGTTGGAGAAAGGCGAGCCAGCCGACGAGGATGCGGGCGGCGAGGCCATCGTACTTCGGCTCGATCCGGGCGGCGGCCATCCAGCTCAGCGCCACGGTGAACGAAGCGAGCAGCATGAGAATCGGCACCGCGCGCAGCCACGGAAAAGCCAGGCTGACCACGCCGGTGAGCACGGTGAGCACCAGCCACTCGATGCTGCCGAGATAGGCCCCCGCCGTGGAGATTGGCGCCGGGTAAATCGATTGGAACAGCGCGCGCCCGAAGGTGCCGTGATAGACCACCGGCTGGCTGAAGATCCAGGACAGGCGGGGGCCGCCGTAGATGACGCCGCGCCATTTGGCAGAACCGATGGACGTGAAAAAGATGGGGTGCTTGAAGCGCAGGAGCGCCTCCGCTTCGCCGTAGCCGGCCTGCTGCGCGATGAAGGCTGGGACGCTGAAGCGCCGGTGATGCCAGACGACAGCGCCCGGCGAAAACGCGATCACGCCGCCGGTAGCCTGGATGCGCCAGCAGAAATCCACGTCATCGCCCGCGCGCCGGAAGGCGGGGTCAAAGCCGCCCGCGGCATCGAAGGCCCAGCGCCAGAAGGCCATGTTGCAGCCGGGGATGTGCTCGGCCACGGTATCAGTGAGGAGCACGTGCGTCGGCCCGCCGGGGCTGGCGGCGACGGCGGCGGGCGTGAGCCCTTGCGCGGGCGGCGGGAGATTTGGGCCGCCGACGCCGGCGTAATCGCCGGAGAGCAGCGTGGAGACGAGATGGTAGAGCCAGTCGGCGTCCGGCTCGCAGTCGGCATCCGTGTAGGCAAGAATGTCGCAGGCGGAAGCCTCGGCGCCGGTATTGCGCGCGGCGGAGAGGCCGAGATTGCCGGGGTGCGAAATGAGCGAGGCGGGGCCGGGCGTGGTGGCGCCCTTTTCTCGCTCCTCAAGCCATTTCTTCGCGACGAGGACGGTGTCGTCCTTCGATCCGTCATCCACCACGATGATCTGGTAAGCCGGATAGCGCAGTTTATCGAGCGCGCGCAGGCAGCCGCCCAGCGTGGCCTCGGCATTATAGGCGCAGACCACGATGGTCACATCCGGCCAGCGCGGCAGCGGCGCATGCGCCATCGGCGAGTGCGGCTGATTAAACAAGCGCCGCAGGAACAGGCAGGCCACCCGCGGGTCCCGCCGCGCCGTCACGAGGCCGAAATTCCAGTCCTCCACCAGTGCGCCGCCATTGTACCACTCATCGGTCCACGTGAAAATGATGGTGCCGACAGCCCCGGAGCGGATCGTTTCATCGTGCTGCCAGGAGAGTGTCTGCGCCTGGACCTCTTCGCCGTGGCGGATGGTATCGAGGCCGAATTCACCGATGAGCACGGGGCGGCCGTCGGCGAGATTGTGCAGGCGGGCAAGGTAGCGCGCGTAATCGGCGCGGCGCTCCAGGAAAATATTGAACGTGAGGAAGTCCGCCTTGCGCGGAACGAGATATTCCGTGGGCGGAAAACTCGCGTAGCTGGCGAGCGCTTTCGGGTCCGCCTTGTGGACCACGTCGATGAGCCGATCGAGGAAGGCGCACACTTTCCGCTCGCCCATCCAGCGCACGACATCGGGAGCGATTTCGCTGCCGACCAACCAACCGAGCATGGCGCGATGGCCGGCCACGGTGGCGACCGCCTCGCGCAGCTCGCGCTCCACTTTTCGGCGCTTGAGTGGGGAGCGGAGCGTGTCGCCGTGCTGTGGCCAGTGGATGGAGGCGAGGACCCGCAGGCCGTGCTCGGCGGCGAGGTCGAGCACCCAGGTTGGCGGCGGGTGGTAGACGCGGATGCAATTCGCCCCGAGGGCGCGCATCTGCGCGAAGTCAGCCTTTACCGAGGCCTCGAAAGGCCAGGGCGTGCCATCGGGCTGCGGCGGAAACGGGCCATAGGCGACACCGTTCACGAACCATTTGCCGGAATCATCATGGAGAAATTTTCCATGGGCGCGGATTGGGCTCAGGGCAGGTGTCGGTTCTGGCATCGGATGGATTCGTGCTAGCGGCGGCGGCTCCGCCGCGCAAGTCGGGTCCTCTAATACGACAACTGGCATCGTTTCGTAAACGGTCCAGTGGGAGGGGGTATTAGTAGGGGCGGTGCGTGCTTTTTTCGGAGGACATAGGACCTATGGGACCCATAGGACTTATAGGGCCCATGCTTTAGCCGAGGTAAAACCGGGCGCAGTTGCCGCCGAAGACGGCGTCGCGCTGGGCGGGGGTGAGGGGAGCGGTGTATTCTTCGATGACGCGGTGGACGCGTTCGTAGCTGGCGGCGAGGAGGCAGACGGGCCAATCGCTGCCCCACATGAGGCGGTCGGGGCCGAAGGCTTCGAAGACGACGTCGAGGTAGGGGCGGAGATCTTCGGGTTTCCAGTTTTTCTGGTCGGCCTCGGTGACCATCCCGCTGACTTTGCACATCACGTGCGGGGCCTTCGCAAGTTCGCGGATGTTTTCGCGCCAGGGGGACATGGTGCCGTCTTTGATTTTCGGCTTGGCGATGTGGTCCATCACGAAGGGCTGCTCGGGAAATTTGCCGACCAGCTCGATGGCGGCGGGGAGCTGGCGCTCGTAAACGAGGAGATCGTAGCGCAGGCCAAATTGGTGCAGGTGGCCAATGCCGCGAACGAAATCGCCGCCGACGAGGAAGCGGTCATCCGGCTCATCCTGCGCGACGTGGCGCACCCCGGCGAAGCGCGGGTGGCGGGAAAGGCGAGCGAGGTCCTCGATGACTTTCGGCGAGCGCAGATCCACCCAGCCGACGACGGCCTTAATGCGCGGGTCGGCATCGGCGAGGCCGAGGAGCCAGTCGCTTTCAGCAATCGTTTGCCGGGCTTGCACGACGATGCTGCCATCGAGGCCGAGGGGCTTTTGGAGCTCGGCCAGCTCGGGCGGGAGATGGTCACCGTGCAACGGCGAGCCCTTGGGAATCCACGGATACTGTTCCGAATCGTAGCGCCAGAAGTGCTGGTGGGAGTCGAGATGCATGGCGGGGAGAAAAGTATTCAGTCCACCGAGACCACCGCCTTAATCACCCCGGTCTCCGGCTTCAGCCATTGCGGGATGGCGGTGGGGAGGTCTTCAAGTTTGGCGCGGTGGGTGATCCACGGGCGGGTGTCGATTTCGCCTTTCTCGATGTGTTGAATAATGCGCGGGAAATCGGCGGGGTGGGCGTTGCGGCTGGCGAGGAGGGTGAGCTCGCGGCGGTGCATCACGGGGGCGTGGGGGAATTGCAGTTCGGCTTGCGTAATGCCGACATACACGACGCGACCGGTGAAGCTGGCGTAGCCCAGGCAGGTGCTCATGGCGGCGGCGCTGCCGGTGGCGTCGATGACCACCTGCGCGAGCGTGCCGCCGGTGAGGGCGCGCAATTGCTCCAGCGCGGCGGCGTCGTTGCCGGGCGTGAGCTGGATGGTGTCCGGCACGCCCATTTTCTCGCGGACAAAAGCGAGGCGGTGCGGGGCGAGATCCATCACGATGGGATGGGCGCCGCTGAGCTTCACAAATTCCAGCGCGCTGAGGCCGATGGGGCCGGCGCCGATGACGAGGCAGTGCTCGCCCGCGATGGGCGCGCCGCGGTTCACCGCGTGGCAGCCGATGGCGAGGGTCTCCACCAGTGCACATTGCTCGGGCGAGAGCGCATTCGCCGGGTGCAGCTTGCGCGCGGGGATGACCATGCGCTCGGTCATGCCGCCGTCCATCATCACGCCGAGGACTTTCAAATTTTCGCAGCAATTCCCGCGGCCGATGCGGCAGGGGTAGCACTGCTGGCAATTCATGTACGGTTCCACGGAGCAGCGGTCGCCCGCCTTCACGTTTTCCACGCCCGGGCCGACGGCGAGCACCTCCACCCCGAGCTCATGCCCCGGGATCCGCGGGTAGCTGAAAAAGGGCATCTTGCCGAGGTAGCCACTGTAGTCCGTGCCGCAGATGCCCACGCGGTGGATGCGCACGAGCGCCTCGCCCGCGCCCGGGCTGGCAGGCTCAGGGATATCGATGGATTGGAAAGATTGCGGCTTTTCGAGTTGGAGTGCTTTCACGGAGTGGGCGGAAAGGGGGAACATCCAACACCGGGCGCGGAACATTCAACCTTCAAGTTCGGTCACGGGGCGCGGCCGCTGATCGCGGACAATGGTCCTGCATCATGACCAAAAATTTACCCTCGCCGTCCCGCCTCGCTCTTGCTCCACTGCGCGCCCTTTTCCAACACCCATACCCTTCAATGAGCACCAAAAAACCACTCAATATCGGCATCGTCGGCTACGGATTCATGGGCCGCACCCACGCGAATGCGTACCATAATGCGGCGAACTTTTTTAATCTCCCCCTGCAGCCGGTGCTGAAGGCCGCCTGCGGACGCGATGCGGCCAAGGTGAAGGCGTATGCGGACAACTGGGGCTTTGAGAGCACGGAGTCGGACTGGAAGGCGCTCATCGCGCGCAAGGACATCGACGCGATTGACATCTGCACGCCGAACGACAGCCATGCGGAAATCGCCATCGCCGCGGCCAAAGCCGGCAAGATGGTGCTGTGCGAAAAGCCGCTCTCGCTGAATGGCCCGCAGGGCGAGGAGATGGTGAAGGTGATCGAAGAGGCGAAAGTGCCGAACACCGTGTGGTACAACTATCGCCGCGTGCCGGCCGTGACGCTGGCCAAGCAGATTATCGACTCCGGCAAGCTCGGCAAAATTTTCCACTATCGCGCGAATTTTCTGCAGGATTGGACGATCTCGGCCGAGCTGCCGCAGGGCGGCGCGGGCCTCTGGCGTCTGGATGCCGCGGCCGCCGGCAGCGGTGTGACGGGCGACCTGCTCGCGCACTGCATCGACACCGCGCTGTGGCTGAACGGCCCGATCGCCAACGTGACGGCGATGACGGAGACCTTCATCAAGCAGCGCACGCACACCCTCACCGGCAAGGTGCAGGAGGTGAAGATCGACGACGCCTGCACGTTCATGGGCCACTTCACGAACGGCTCGCTCGCCCTCTTCGAGAGCACCCGCTACGCCCGCGGCCACAAAGCGCTCTACACGCTGGAAATCAACGGCGAGAACGCGTCCATCCGCTGGGATCTGCATGACCTGCACCGCTTGCAATATTTCGACCACAGCGACGAAGGCATCGTGCGCGGCTGGCGCAGCGTGCACGTGACGGACGGCGACCAACCCTACATGAAGAACTGGTGGGTGCCGGGCCTGCAAATTGGCTACGCCGAAACTTTCACGCACCAGGTGGCCGACTTCATCACCGCCGTCGGCGAGGGCAAACCCTGCCGCCCGACCTTCCGCGACGCGCTCGAGACGCAGTACGTCTGCGACGCCGTGCTGGAATCCGCGCGCACCCACCAGTGGGTGGAGTGCAAGCACGCGTAAGCGCGGGGCGAACATTCAACGCCGAACGTTCAATCCGTGCGCGTTGAAAAGTCGAAGCGTCCCCGAAAGCGCGGGGCGCCACTTGGAGCAACGGTGGCAAGCGATAGCGCGACACCGCCTTTGGACGTTTCCGAATTCACATCGGAGGGTCCTATTTCATTCCGTTCGATTGCAGCCGAGCGCGGATTGCTGCGTCTGGTCCGGAGGACACAGCCGCGCTCCGATATCGCGGTCGTCCAGCTTCCGATGTTCGATGATCTCCAAAGGCGGCGTCGCGCTGTCGCTGCCCACCGCATTCCAAGTGGCGCTCAGTGTCTCGCCACATCGTAACAAATGAGTTCTTCCGGCGTGCGCACGTAAAGGTGGCCGTGGGAGAGGGCGGGGGCGACGATATCGGTGATATTCACGGTGGGTTTCCACACCTCGTGGGTGTGGACTTCGCCGCGCTGGTGGTAGCCCTCGGGCGTGGCTTCCACGAGGCGGAGTGTTTGATAGCAGCGGACGAAGAGCAGGCCATCGGCGACCAGGGCGGAGGTGCCGGTGCGGAAGTTGGGCTCTTTCCAGCGTTGGGCGCCGGTTTCCAGATCGATGCACGTGAGGGCGAGGTGGGCACCGCTGGCGATGACGTCGCTGTCGCCGGGTTGGTGTCCGGTGAAGCCGTAAAGAAAGCCGTCCTGCTCGACGAATTGGTGCACGGCGGTGTAGGTGGCCTGGTCTTTGCGCCAGAGTATTTTGCCCTCGGCGCCGGGCGTGTCGCGGTCGAAGGCGACGACGTGCATCCAATCGCAGTCGGGCGTGTTCACGATGCGGTGGCCGACGACGAGTGGGGTGGTGGGCGAGGTGCCGCGCATCGTGGGCTTCATGCAGTCAAATTTCCAAATCTCCTGGCCGTCGCGGATGCGCAGGGCTTTGAGTTGGCAATTGGCGCCGATGATGAGGGCGTGTTCGCCGAAGATGGTGGTGACGGCGGGCGTCTGTCCCTCGCCCTTGAGCGAGCCGGGGAGATGCGGCTCGCGGTAGGTCCACAGGATTTTGCCGGTGGCGGGCTCCATCGCTTCGCAGATCGCTTGCGGCACTTTCTCCGGGTCGTCCTGGGCGCAGGCGTTGTCGCCGTACCAAAGGATGAGTTTTCCATCCACGACGATGGGGGAGAAGGAGAAGCCTTTCTCGCCGGAGAAGGTCCAGCGCGTGAAAAGATCCTGATCCCACACGGGACGGCCGGTGGTGGCATCGAAGCAGTGCAGATGGCCGCCGGGGCCGAGGGTGAAGACGCGGCCCTCGCTAACGCACGGCGTGGCGCGGATGCCGCCCTTGGCCCAGCCGATGTTGCGCTTCCAGTAAGGCGGCGTCTCATAGGCCTGACGCCAGCGCTCGGTGCCGTCCTTGGCGCTCAGACAGGCGGCGACTTCCTCGGTGCCATGGAGATTAGAGGTCCAGCAGAGATACACGGAATCACCGATGATGGCGGGCTGGCCCCAGCCCTGGCCGATTTTGGCGCGCCACAGGACGGGCGGGCCGTCGGCGGGCCATTCGCGCAGCAGGCCGGTCTCGGGAGACGCGCTGGTGCCGAGCGGGCCCTGGAAGCAGGGCCAGTCGGAGGCGTGATCGAGAGCGAGGGCGCTGGCTGCGAGGGTGGCGAGCGCGAGGAGAGCGAGGGAGGCACCGGGAGGATGCATGAAAGCGATCACCCGTGGGACTGGTCCGTGTGAGGGAATTTCAAATGGGCGATTGGCGAGGCGCACCGTGGACTGCGGTCGCTTGCTGCCGCTGGGTGGAGGGCGCAGCTTGCTGCGTGAGGTGGGGAAGCGTTTCGAAGCGGAGAGCGCTTTCCTTACCACGACGCAGCAAGCTGCGCCGACCTGCAGCCGCAGTAAGCGGCCGCTGTCCACGGTGTCCCTCGCTCTTCGCCTTGCTCGTTAAAAATTACCGCCGCCAGATCCGCACTAAAGGCTTCCCACCGAGCGCCCAAATGAGTTTATCTACTGCCCACGCGATGAACTCCCGACTGCTGGCCATCCTGATCATTGCCACCATGCTCACGCCTGCCGTGCCGACGTGGGCGCGCGAACGGCTGGAGCTGGATGATGTGCAGCAGATTCTGGCGCAGGGCATTCACTATGCGCGGCAGCACTCGGGGCACAGCATCATTGCCATTGTGGACCGGGAAGGTTTCACGCTGGCGTGCTGGGATGTGGATGGCGGCACGCCGCCCAGCTTGGGCATCGTCAGTGGCGCCATCGCGCGCGCGGGCACCGCGGCTTTTTTGAGCAGCAACCAGAATGCCTTTAGCTCGCGCACGGCGGGCTGGATCATTCAGCAGCACTTCCCGCCGGGGGTGCGCAATACGCCGCCGGGACCGCTGGTGGGCGTGGGCTTTTCGAATCTGTTTTTCAGCGACGTCAACGCGATCAAAAAAATCCCGCCGGGATTTGACGGCGGCGCGCTCGTGCCGGTGCGGTTCAGCTCACCGGGCGTCCGGGCGCCGCTGGTGCTCTTCGGCAGTTTGCAAGACAGCCCCGGCGGCGTGCCGCTGTATAAGAATGGCGAGCTCGTGGGCGGCGTGGGCGTGTGCGGCGATAATGATCCGACCGACCTCTCGGCCGCGGCGGCGATTTTGCTGAAGGATACCCAGCGCGATGCCACGCCGGGCTTCAAGTTTACCGAAGATACCGATGAGCTCGTGGCGCTGGCGGCCCAGACGCATTTCCGCCCGTCGATGGAAATTTTGGGCAGTAATGCCTTCGTGGCCGGGGTGCGGCTGGCCTACGTGACGCCGCGCCCGGAGAACTATCCAAAGGTGGAGGACCCGGAACAACTCGGAGGTCATGGGCTGCCGATCGCCGGTTTCGAGCCGCAGGCGGCGCCCGACTTTTACCCGTACGAGCACGACACGCTCGGGGGTGTGGACGGAGAGATTCGGTTTCCGTTCCGCGGGGACCCGACGCCCGGAAAGATCGGCAATGCCTCGCGGCTGACCCTCGACGAAGTGCGAACGATCATCGCCGCCGCCGCGTCGCGCGCCAGCAAGACGCGCGCGGGCATCCGGCTGCCGGCGGGGACGAGCGCGAAGGTGTTCATCACCGTCGTAGGAAATCCGCACCACGCGGGCGACAAGCCGCCGATCCTCGGCGTGTTTCGCACGGGCGAAGCGACGATGTTTTCGTGGGACGTGGCGGTGCAAAAGGCGCGCACGGCCATCTTTTTCAGCAACAGCCAGCTCGCGCAGAGCTCGCGTACCGTGGGCTTCCTGGCCGAGCGCTACTTCCCCCCGGGGCTGGATGGGCGGCCCTATGGCCCGTATTTCGGCTTCCAGGATTCGGTGACGCTCTTTGCGAATCCGACCACGCAAGGTTTTCCGGCCAACCCGAACGTGCCGAATGGTATCACGATTTTCCCCGGCGGCTTCCCGCTGTATCGGAATGGGATGCTGATTGGGGCCATCGGCGTCTCCGGCGATGGCGTCGACCAGGATGATATCATTTCGTCTTCGGGGGCCGGGGTCATGCCGGCGCCGCGGGAGATTCGAGCGGACCGGTATACATACAAAGGCGCACGTCTGCCCTACGCCAAGTTCCCTCGCGATCCCGAGAAATAGTGGCGCTGCCACTGGAAGGCTGCGGTTGGACCGAAGCGCCGCTGAATGGCCTGAATGACTTTTTCCTTTCGCCGACGGCACAATCCTGTTTCCTCCCCGGCTGCAAATGAAGAAAGCGCTCATTACTGGCATCACGGGGCAGGACGGCAGCTACCTGGCGGATCTGCTCCTGGAAAAAGGCTACGAGGTTCACGGCATCATCCGCCGCGCTTCGACGTTTAACACGGCGCGCATCGATCATTTGTACCAGGACCCGCATGTGAACGGAGTCCGGATGTTTTTGCACTACGGCGACTTGAGCGATTCGCTGAATCTCACGCGCCTCATCGACCGCATCGGGCCGGAGGAGATTTACCACCTCGGCGCGCAGAGCCATGTGCGGGTGAGCTTCGACATCCCGGAGAACACGGGCGACATCGTGGCGCTCGGGACCATCCGCATCCTGGAGGCGCTCCGTGAGAGTCAGGTGCGCGCGCGGTTTTATCAGGCGAGCAGCTCGGAGATGTATGGCAAAGTGCAGGCCGTACCGCAGACGGAGACCACGCCGTTCTGGCCGCGCAGCCCCTATGCGGTGGCGAAAGTGTATGCCTACTGGGCCACGGTGAATTACCGCGAGAGCTACGGGCTCTACGCCACGAACGGCATCCTCTTCAACCACGAGAGCCCGCGCCGCGGCGAAACGTTTGTCACCCGCAAGATCACGCGCGCCGTCGCGCGCATTAAGCTGGGGATGCAGAAGGATCTGTATCTCGGCAACCTCGATGCGAAGCGCGACTGGGGCTACGCGAAGGAATATGTGGAAGGCATGTGGCGCATGCTGCAGCAGCCCGAGGCCGACGACTACGTGCTCGCCACGAATGAGACGCACAGCGTGAAGGAATTTTGCCAGGTGGCTTTCGCCCACGTCGGTCTCCACTGGGAGGACCACGTGAAATACGACCAGCGCTATGAGCGCCCCGCCGAGGTGGAACTCCTCATCGGCGACTACAGCAAGGCGAAGCAGAAGCTCGGCTGGGAGCCCACGACAAAGTTCGCCGGCCTCGCCGCGCTGATGGTGGACGCGGATCTGGAATTGGCGAAGCGAGAGGCGCGGTAGGCCTTTCGGGAGAAACTTCATCAAAAGACGAAGCGCCCTTTGGACTGCGGTGGGAAGCGACAGCGCCACGCCACTTTGGATGGGGGCGCAGGCGGTGGGCTGAAGGAGGGGTTCTCGAACGAGCTTCGAAGGATCACATTTCAGCACGTCTTCTCTTTGGCGCATGTCGAACAGTTGCTGAACTCCACCGGCTCTGGCAGATCTTGAGGATGAAGAATCTCCCGGCTGTTCTGGCGTTGTTGCTTCTCCTTCTTTCCTCTTCGCCAGCCAAAGCGGGGGAATTCACGTTTCAGTTCGGCTTCTTTCCCAATGCCAAAGCCAATCCTGAGGATCCGTGGGAGATGCAACTCTTCATTCAGTTTGAAACCCAAGGGTGGGGAGACCGGCTCAAGGATTTGAAGGAAAAGGATGTCCTCATCGTCGTCCGGACCAAGGAGAAGAAGGTGCTCTATAAGGAGAATTTGAAGGTCACGGCGAGCGATCCCAGAGCGGTGATCACGTGGCAAAACCGGGAATCAGTCAGCGCCGTGGTGGAAGATCCTCAAGGCAAGGTGCACCTAGAACGGAAGCTCGTTTGGGACGCTGAAAAGAAGCAGTTCAAGAAAGCCCCCGACCAGAAGTAACCCCGCTCCTACAAATGCGGAGCGGCGGGTTTAATGGGCGTGGCGAAGGCCGGGACGCCTTTTGTGTGGAGCTTGCGGCGATAGACGCCCGATGGACTCGGATATACGCCCACGGCGTAGAGGGTGTCGAAGTTAGCTCCACCCAAAGCGACGGCCGTGGTCCTCGGAAAAGGTGGGGGTAAGATGCAATTGACGCGTCCCGCTTGGTCGCAGACCTGGATGCCCAGCGTGGTCGCCACATAAAGACGCCCCGCGGCGTCTACACACATCCCGGAGGCGCCGGAGCCGGTCTCGGTATCCGGCAGGTGGAGATGAAAATAGGGCTGTTGGTGGGTGAGTGAGCCGTCCGGTTGAATTTGAAAGCTGTGGACAAAAGGACCGGCGTAATCGGCGACGTAGAGTAAGGAGTGATCGGGCGAGATGGTGAGCGCGCTGGGGGAGTTGATGCCCTGCGCTTCCGTGAAATGTTTTTCGCCGTTGGGAGAGATGAAGCAAACCGCTTTGGTGGTGGGGGAACTAGGTCCTGAGACCGTGTATGCGGAGCCATTGGGCAGGACGATCAGATCGGCACCATCAAAGGATGGGACCCATACCTTGGGCTGACCATCCCGAGTAATGGCAAACAAGCTCAGACCTTCATTCACAGCGTAGGCTGGAATGATCCTGTTTGGGCCAAAAATTTCTCGGCGAACCAAGCCGTAGCGCTGGCCATCGGGGCCAAAGGCTTGCGTAAACCGATTGCCGTGCCGCACCAACTCGACCCCCTCGATGGCCTTTCCGATCTGCCCATTTGGTTCCACGCGGACGCCGCCCTTTGCAGTTTGAAAGATGACGGCGCCGGTGGGGTCCGTGGCCAGGCCCCACGTTTCCTCAGTCGAAACGACCTCCCATCCTTCGCCGGGAATCAGGATCTCATTCAGGAACGCATTTCCCGTCTTCCCGATCTGCGGCTCTTTCGGCCAGTCCTTCCAGATCCACCGCACGGCGTCGGGAAAGATTTGATCGCCTTGTTTGGCGTTGTGGCCTTCCTGGCCCCAGGCGTGGTTCACCTCGTAGCCGGCGAAGGCGAGGGCGCGCTCCATCATCTGGTTGGCCATCCACCAATCGCCGCCGTAGATGTTTTGGTCGTGGTCGCCGTCCTGCAAAAAGACGCGCAGGCCCTTCGGCTCGTACTTGCGGATGAGGGTGGGATAGACGTCGGCGCCCTGCAAACCCACATAGGTGCCGATGGTGGAGAAGACGCGGCGGAATTCCTTGGGCCGTTCCCACGCGGCGGTGAAGGCGCACACGGCGCCGCTGCTGGAGCCGCCGATGCAACGGTCGTTGCCGTTTTTGCTGAGGACGATGGGGCGGCCGTCGCTGGTCTTTTGCTTTTCGACGAAGGGGAGCAGTTCCTCCAGGACGAAGCGGGCGTAGGCGTCGCCCAGGCCGTCGTACTCGCGGCTGCGGTTAAAGCGGTCGAGCGCGGTCTTGCCGTCGAGGGCTTTCACCACGCCGGGGGAGGCGGCGATGTAGACGGTGACGGGCATTTCGCCGCGGGCAATGAGGTTGTCGAAGACGACGTCGGCCTTGTGCTGGAGGCCGTCCTGGTTCACCCACACGCAGGCGGGCTTGGCGGGGTTGTATTGCTTGGGGACGTAGACGGTGACCCGGCGCGTGGTGCCGGGGAAGATTTTGGAATCGGAGAATTCGAAGCTGAGCTTCTCGCCCTTGGGCACACCGTCGTGCGGCTTGGAGTCTTCGGTGATGGGGTAGTCGACCGCGAAGCTCGGCGCGGCGGCGGCGAGGACGGCGGCAACGGCGTAGGAGAGGGCTTTCATGTGCGGCAGGGTGTACGCGGCGCACGCGGGCAGGGGCAAGCGCCGACGAAGCTTGCGCCGGGGACGTCGCACGGCGATCCTTGGCGCATGCCGCGCCTCTCTTTCCAAGTGACGATTCCGCCGGACCCGAAACGGCAGCAGGTGGTGATCGCGGGCACGGACCCGGCGCTGGGCAACTGGCAGCCGGAGCGCGGGCTGATGCTCGACCGCGATGCGGATGGGGTGTTTCGCGGGGCGTGCGATTTGCCTTATGGGATTGTCGAATTTAAGATCACCCGCGGGACATGGGAGACGGAGGAGGCATTCCAGGACGGACACGCGACCTATAACTATCAGTACCTAATGGCTCACGATCTGGATCTGAAACTGGTGGTGGAGCATTGGAAGGATGTGCCGCCGGTGCCGCTCTCGGTGCGGGAAGGGCGGACGATCGATATCGAACTCGATGCCACGCAATTTGGGCATCACCGCCGCGCGGTGGTGTGGCTGCCGCCGGGCTACATGCGGAGCCTTGATAGCCGGCATCCGGTGCTCTATCTGCTCGATGGACAGGACACGCTGCACGCGCTCGGGTCGGCGGAAAATGAGACGCTGAGCGCGGAGATCTGGGTGCGCCGGCTGGCGAAGCAGGCGCTCATCCCGGAGCTGATTCTCGTGGCGGTGTTTCACGGGGAGGATTTCGGACAGCGTGATGAGGAATTGTCGCCGCAATGGATGGGGCCGAAGATGGCGGACTTTTTGGTGAACGACCTGAAGCCGTTCATCGATTTCACGTTTTGCCGCGACCGCACGCTGGTGGAGCCGGCGCACACGGGGGTGCTGGGCTTTGGGCTCGGTGGGTCGCTCGCGCTGTGGATGGCGCTACGGCATCACGATTCGGTTGGCCGCTTTGGGGCGCTGTCGCCGTTTTACGAGGACCTGGCGTCGGACACTCCGGAGCAGTGCTATCTCGCGCACGAACTGCGCGCGACCCGCGGGCTGAAGCCGGGCGGGCTACGCATTTACATGGACCACGGGACGCTGGGCGGGGACCGCGAGAGCCATCTGTACCAGCACAAGATTTCCGAGGCGCTGCGGGCCAAGAAATTTGCCGAGGGGAAGGATTTCCTCGTGAACGTGGCGCATGGGGCGGAGCATGCGCTGACCGCTTGGCGGGCGCGGCTGGGCGCGGCGCTCACGTTTTTGTTTGGAGAATAATCAGCGAGGCCGGAGAATTTTGCGCGCGCTTCCGCTTGCGTGCGCGCGATGGAAAATCGAGCATCTTGCACCGTGCCTATCGCCGAACTCCGCCAAGTGACCAAAGCCTATCGCACCGCCGACGCGCCGGTGCTTTCCGGATGCGACCTCGCCATCGGCGAAAGCGAGACCGTGGCGATCATCGGCCCGAGCGGCTCGGGGAAGAGCACGCTGCTCAATTTGCTCGGGGCGCTGGACCAGCCGGATGCGGGCGAGGTGATCGTGGCCGGAAAGGAGCTGGCGAAGCTGAAGGTGGCGGAACTCGCGGAGTTTCGCAACACCGCGGTGGGGTTTGTCTTTCAGCTCCACCATCTGCTGCCGCAATGCACGGTGCTGGAAAATGTGCTGGTGCCGACGCTGGCGCGGAAGGCCTCCACGGCGGAGCGGGAGAAGTTCCGGGATCGGGCGCGGGAGCTATTGAAGGCGGTGGGACTGGAGCACCGGCTGGATCATCGACCTGGGCAGATTTCCGGGGGCGAGCGGCAACGCGCGGCGGTGGCGCGGGCGCTGGTGCTTTCACCCAAGTTGCTGCTGGCAGATGAGCCGACAGGCGCGCTGGATCATGCGAATGCGGGGCGGTTGATGGATTTGTTGGCAGAACTGAACCAGCGGGAGAAGGTGGCCATCGCGATGGTGACCCACGCCGCGGACCTGGCGCGGAGGATGTCACGGGTGCTGGAGCTTAAAGAAGGAAAGCTGGTGGCGGTATGAGCGCCAACGGCTGGTGGCCAGAAAGTGGAACGGGTTTCCAACCCGTGGCTGGCGAGCTAAGCGAGCTTGCTCGAACCTTTTACGTAACTTTGAAATTCGAGCCCTCGGGCCACAGGTTGAAAACCTATTCCATTTTCTGGCGCTGATGAAATTCAGGACGCTCATTTGGCGATCGGTCGGGTTTTATTGGCGCACGCATTTGGGCGTGGTACTAGGAGTAATGCTGGCGGCGCTGGTGTTGACGGGATCGCTGATGGTGGGGGATTCGGTGAAGGCCACGCTGCAGGCGCAGGCTCTGGCGCGCGTGGGGAAGATTGAGCAGGTGCTGACGACGGGAGAGCGGTTTGTGCCGTGGGTGGAACGATCGGGACGGCGCGCCTCGGTGGTGAACCACATGCTGGGAGCGCAGGTGGATGCCGGGATTCTGCTGGTGCAGGGATCGGCGGAACGGGTGGATGGCAAGGCACGGGCGAACCGGGTGCAACTGGCGGGGGTGAATCGTGATTTTTGGGAGCTGTCGCCTTCGGGGAAGGATGTGCCGCTCCGCGCGGACGTTTCCCCGATGGATACCGAGGTTGCGCTGAACCAAAGGCTCGCGGGACAGCTGGCGGTGGGCGTGGGGGATAATATTTCGGTGCGGATTGAAAAGCCGGGGGCGATTTCCAAGGATGCGCCGCTGTCCGGCGAAGAGAGCGAGATGATCGTGATTAAAGCGCGAGTCGCGGCGGTGCTGGGCGATGCCGATTTCAGCCGGTTTGCGCTGGTGTCCGGACAGGTGACGCCGGCGTCCGTGTTTATGCCGCTGGATTTTTTGCAACGGCGACTGGGGCTGGTGGCGAGGGTGAATATGGTCCTGAAAGCTCATCGAGAGCCACCGGTGCAGCAGGAGTCGACGTGGGAAGGATTTTTGGAATCCCTCGGATTAAAGCGCCGGGCCAACGTGCCCGTAACGCGCATTCTCGATGACCTTGAGTTGGTGGATGACGCTGGAAAAGGGCCGGATGCGCTCGATTTGCGGGCCTTCGATTTAGAAGTGCGTGAGCTGCCGGACGCCCATGGGATGGAATTGCGAACACCACGAATCTTCCTCGATGAGGCTTCCGCAGCGGCCGCACAGGCGAATGAGGAAAATCGGGATCGCCGTGGGTATGACGGCGGGAAGGATCCGATTCCGGGTCCGTCCCGAGGCGTACGGGCGCTGACGTATTTCGTGAATGAACTGCGGGTGGGGGATGGGACGGATCCGAAGGCGAAGGCGACGCCGTATTCGATGGTCACGGCGATTGAGGCGCCGTCGAGCGGGTTTGTGCAGGCGGAGCTGGCGAGCGATGAAATTCAGATCACGCGGTGGCTGGCGGATGATTTGGGCATTGGGCCCGGGGACAAGGTGACGCTGAAATATTTTGTGATGGGGGAGCGGCGGCAGCTCGTTGAAAAATCGCGGACGCTGACGGTGTTGGCGCCGATCATTGAGATGAATGAGCCGCAGTTGAACACCTCCTGGATGCCGGATTTTCCGAATGTGCCGGATGAGAACGGGCTGAAAAAGTGGAAACCGGGGTTTCCGTTTGAAGCGGAGCGGATTCGGAAAAAGGATGAGGACTATTGGAAGGAATACCGCGGAACGCCGAAGGCGTTTGTGAACTTGCAGGTGGGGCAGGAGATGTGGGGGAATCGCTGGGGAAATTTGACGAGCATCCGGTATCCGGCTGGAACGAAGCGGGAGCAGGTGGAACGGGTGGCGGCGTTTGTGGATCCGAAGGCGATGGGCTTCCAATTAGTGAAGCTGCGGGAGCAGGCGCTGGCGGCGACGGATGCGCCGGTGGACTTCGGCGAGTTGTTTGCGAGCTTTTCGTTTTTCCTGATCGTCGCGGCGGCGGTGCTCACGGGGTTGCTGTTTACGTTTAGCATTGAACAGCGGGCGACGGAGGCGGGGCTGCTGCTGGCCGTGGGCTGGCCGGCGAAGAAGGTGCGGCGGCTGTTTTTGCGGGAGGGGATTGTGCTGGCGCTGATCGGGTCGCTGCTGGGCGTGGGTGGGGCGATTGTTTATACAGAGCTGGTGCTGCGGGCGCTGGCGGGCGTGTGGAGCGGGGCGACGGGCGGGACGCAGTTTGTCTTTGCGCTGTCGCCGGTGACGATTGGGATTGGGGTGATCAGTGGGGTGATCGTGGCGTGGATCGCGATGTGGCTGGCGAGCCGGAAGCTGTTCAAGAAGCAGGCGGGGAAACTTTTGCAGGGCGGGGGAATGGAGGAAAAGATCGGCAAGGTCGAGAATGATGGCCCGCGAGCTTCCGCTCGCAGCTACCTGAAGCTCGTTGCTCCGATTTTGGCGATTAGCGCGGTAGGATTGGCTGTGGTGGCGCGGGGCAATCCGGGAGCGTTCTTTGGGGCGGGGGCGCTGCTGCTGATGGCGGGGATCTTTTTTGCGCGCGGGCTGCTGCGGCGAGTGGCGATGGGGACGGGAGTGAATTCGATTTCGGAATTAGCGGCGCGAAATACGTCGCGGCGGGCGGGGCGCAGCCTGGCAACGATTGCGGTGCTGGCGAGCGGCGTCTTCATGGTGGTCGCGGTGGATAGCTTCCGGCAAGGGCCGCTGGATGACCCGACGAAGCATGACTCGGGGACGGGCGGCTTTGCGCTGGTGGGCGAAAGTAGCGCGCCGATTTACGAGGATCTGAATGCGCAGAGCGGGCGGGAAAAATTGCTGCCGGATTATGATCAGCTGCCCGCGGGGCTGCACGTGGTGCCGATGCGCGTGCGCGAGGGGGATGATGCGAGCTGCTTGAATCTCAACCGCGCGCTGCAGCCGCGGCTGCTCGGAGTGAAGCCGGAGGATCTGGCAGGACGCTTTGCGTTTGATGTACCGTCCGGTGCGAGTTGGTCGTTGCTCACGAGCGACAGCGCGGAGGTGCCGGGAATCGTGGACGCCAATACGCTGCAGTGGGCGATGCAGAAGAGCATCGGGGATGTGCTCGATTATACGGACGAGCGCGGACAGCCGCTGAAAGTGAAAATCGTGGGGACGCTGGCGGGCTCGATGTTGCAGGGGCAGGTGCTGATTTCCGAAAAGCGTTTTACAGAGAAATTTCCGAATGCGGCCGGGTATCGGTTTTTCCTCGTGGATTGTCCGCCGGCGCAGGCGGCGGCCGCGCGGGAATCACTGAGCCGGCAGTTGAGCGATCGCGGGCTGGAATTGGTCCCGGCGGCTCAGCGATTGGCTGATTTCAATGCGGTGGAAAACACCTACCTCTCGATTTTCCAAGTGCTCGGCGGGCTCGGGATGCTGCTGGGTAGCGCGGGCGTGGGCATCGTGGTGGCGCGCAATGTCCTCGAGCGGCGGCGGGAATTCGGACTGATGGAAGCCGTGGGCTTCGCGCGCCCACAGCTCTCCGGCTTGGTGCTCACGGAGCATCAATGGCTGATTGCGGGGGCGCTGGGGATTGGCGCGGTCAGCGCGCTGCTGGCGGTGTGGCCGCAGTTCACGCACGGGGCGGGTGGAATTCCGTGGGGGCAGCTCGGCCTGCTTTTTGGCGGGATGGCGATCATCTCGGTGCTGTGCGCGTATGCGGCGACGAAGGTGTCGCTGCGCGGCTCGCAGTTGGGCGCCTTAAGGAGTGAGTAGGAGACCGAGAAGCGCGCCGATTTGACATCCCGGCGTGGGTGTTTAAGAAGGAGGCTGCACACATGCCCACGCTGACTTTTACCAAGATGAACGGAGCCGGGAACGACTTCGTGATGGTCGATAATCGGAACCTGACGTATGCGCTCGACCAAGCGGCGATTGCGCGGCTGTGCGACCGGCATCGGGGCGTGGGCGGCGATGGGCTCATTGCGGTGGAGCCGGCGGCGCAGGGCGGGGATTTCCGGATGCGCTACTACAATGCGGATGGCGGCGAGGCGGAGATGTGCGGCAATGGCGCGCGGTGCTTCGCGCGGTTTGCGGGGAAGCTCACGGGGAAGAGCGATAAGCTGACGTTTGAGACGCCGGCCGGCGTGATTGGCGCGGAGTTTGTCGGCGACCATGTGCGGCTGGCGATGTCGGCGCCGCATTCGTTTGCGGACGGGGTGGAACTGCTGGCGGCGGACGAGAAGGTGAAGGTGTATTTTTTGAACACAGGCGTGCCGCATGCAGTAGTGTTCGTGGAGGATTTGGAGAAGACGGACATCGTGCGCATCGGGCGCGCGCTGCGCTATCACGCGCACTTTGCGCCGAAGGGGACGAACGCGAATTTTGTGCAGGAGCTGCCGGGCGGCGGTATCGCCATCCGGACGTACGAGCGCGGGGTGGAAGACGAGACGCTGGCCTGCGGCACGGGGGTGTGCGCGTCGGCGCTGATCTTTGCGCGGCTCACGGGAGCGCGCGGGCCGGTGAGCGTGCGCGTGCAGGGGGGCGATACGCTGCAGGTGGGCTTTAAGGACGACGGTGAGGGGTGGAAGAATGTGACGCTCATGGGGCCGGCGGACTTTGTGTTTGAGGGGGCGGCGGAAGTGTAAAGAGATTGCTGATTTGGCGGGGCAGTCTTGCTTCGGAAGATAGGCTCTGGCAGAGGTGGGGGGCATGGCGCGGATTTTTCTGAGTGCGGTCACGAGTGAGTTGGGGCCGGCGCGGGAAATTGCCGCGCGGGTGCTGCGCACGCTGGGATACGAGCCGGTGTATCAGGATGAATTTCCGGCCGGAGCGGGAGATTTGCGGGAATTTTTGCAGGGACTGATCGATCCGTGTGCGGCGATGATTCAGCTCATTGGGTTTCGCTACGGCGCGGAGCCGCCGGACGTGGACGCGGCGTATGGGCGGCGGAGCTATACGCAGTACGAGGCGGAGTATGCGCGGCGCGCGGGGAAGAAGGTTTATTATTTGCTGCTGGACCGGGAGTGTGCGGTGACGTGTTTGGCGGCGGAGGATCCTGTGCTGGCGGGCTTGCAGGCGGCGTATCGGCGGGAAGTGGAGGATGGGAGCCATCTGTATCATCCCGCGAGCACCTTGGTGGAGCTGGAGCTGAAGATGCATCAGCTCCACAATGAGCTGCGGGCATTTCGGGAACGGATGGAGCGGCGGCAAAAGCGGACATTTGCGCTGGTGGGCATCGGTGTGGTGCTGGCCGCGCTGGTGGCGTTTTGGGTGTGGAAGATTCAGCGCGACCAGCAACGGCAAGGGGGCTCGCTGGCGGGCGTGGATCAAAAGATTGATGCGTTGCAGGACAAGCTGCTGTCGGCCCTGCGGCAGGTGCCGGCGCGAGTCGGGCTGCCGCCGCTCGACCCGACGATGGGCGAAGCAGCGCGCTGGCTGGGGGCCTACACACAGCTGGAGCAGGAACTCAATTTGCCGCCGGGGACGCTGGAGCGCGAGTTGCCCAAGCTGGCGGACCGGCTGCTGGCGGGGCCGGACACGAGTGCGCTCGATCGCGGGAATGCACTCTTTGTGCAGAAACTGTATGGCGATGCGGAAAAGGCGGCGGACGCCGCGATTCAGAAGTCGATCGCGGCCGGCGGGCAAGCGGTGCAGGACATATTGGCGGGCTATCTCCTCGCGGGTCGCAGTGCCCGGGAGCAGGCGGGGAAAGGGGACGCCAAGACGCATTGGACCCGGGCGCTGGAGCATTTCCGGGCGGCGGCGGCGCTGACGAGCCGCGAGCGCGATCCGGTGCAGTGGGCGGTGGTGCAGCATGAAATTGCTTTTGAACTGGCAAACCTGGGGCGCACGTCGGAAGCCATCCCGGTTTTGCGGGCGGTGGTGGCCGAGCGCGAAGCGGTGCGGGGACCGGAGCATGCCGAGACGCTGAGCAGCGCCAATAATCTCGCGGTGATGCTGGAGCGCCAGGGCGACTACGCCGGGGCGGAGCCCTTGTATCGGCGGGTACTGGCGGCGAATGAGAAAATGCTGGGGCCAAATGCCCCGGATACGCTGCGGAGCGCGGGAAATCTGGCAGGGATTCTGTATAAAAAAGGCGACCGCGCGGAGGCGGAGAAGCTTTTTCGCCGGGCTTATGAGGGAAGCCAAAAGACGCAGGGAGAGGAGGCGGCCCCGACGCTGATTTGCGCGAACAACCTGGCGTTCGTGCTGGAGAACCGGGGCGAGCAGACAGAGTCGGAGCGCCTCTTCCGCATGGTGCTGGCGACGCGCGAGCGGGTGCTGGGGCCGGAGCACCCGGACACGCTCTTGAGCGGAGGAAACCTGGCCTCCGCGCTGGAACACAAGGGCAATCTGACGGAGGCGGAGGCGCTGCTGCGGCGGGTGCTGGCCTCCAGCGAACGGAGCCTCGGAGCGGAACATCCGGACACGTTGCAGCGAATGAATAATCTGGCCGATTTGCTGGAGACCAAAGGGGATCGAGGGGAAGCCGAGACCCTGTGCCGGAAGGCGATGGAGGGTCGGGAACGGGTGCTGGGGAAGGACCATCCGGCGACGCTTTCCAGCGCGAACAACCTCGCCTTTCTGTTGAGCGCCAAGGGCGATCGCGCCGGGGCGGAGCAGTTGTACCGGAGGGTGGTCGAGGCGAGCGAGCGGACACTCGGGCCGGAAAACCCGGATACGCTCCTGTGGAGCAATAACCTGGCATTTCTTTTGAAGGAGAAGGGGCAGGTCGCGGATGCGGAGGCGCTTTATCGAAAAGTGCTGGCGGCCCGGGAGCGGAAGTTGGGCGATGAGCATCCGGATACCATCCTGAGCCTGAATAATCTCGCGGGATTGCTGTCGGCGAAAGGGGCGTCGGAGGAAGCGGAGAGGTTGTACCGGCGGGCACTGGACGCGAGCGTGAAGACGCTGGGTGTGGAGCATCCGGATGCGTGCCTGGCGGCTTTCAATCTCGGCGCATTTTTGGATTCGCGCGGACGAAGCGAGGAGGCGAAACCTTTGGCTAGGCAAGCATACGCGGGATGGCTGCATCGCAAGGGCGCGGATGACGCGGACACAAAGGACGCGGCGATGCTGCTGCGGAAATTGGGGGAAAAGGTGCCGGAGAAATAAGGTGGTGGTGCAACCGAGTTGGCGTTGCCAAGTTCCGGCACCGCCTGCGGGGCGCATTCTGCACTGCTCGTTTCCGGGGGCTAAGGCCCCCGGCTAGTGCCCGTCGGCCCTTCGGGCCGGAGACAACTTCTGGCATTCGCCAAACCGCTTTTAGTCCGTGATCACGACGATGCCCGTTGGTGCCGTTAGGGCCGCGACCGTTTGTTCTGCGGCTCGGTCGATGTGGACGCGAGGTTCTACGGTTGGCTGCTGGGGGTAAAAGGTGCCGGGTCCGTGAAACATCCCGTAGCGCAGGATCACGCCGCCTTCGGCCAGAACGGCTCGCTCCAGTTCTGCGATCGCCGCCGCGGCCGTCTCATTCGACAATGGCCAGGCGACGCTTTGAGCCAGAATTTTCGGCGACCCACTCTGCCGTGCGGCCTCGATGAGATTCTGGTTCCCTTCGGTTCGGATTCGAGCGTTCCGTTCGGCGTATTGAGGGATCTGCGCCGCGTCATCCGGCAGATCCGTCAGCTCGTTCAAGATGACCTGGGGTTTGAAGTCACGAACCGCCTGGATGAGGGCTTCCCGGTCGAAAACGTCACCAATAACTGGCTCGGCGCCATTCTGCCGCAGCGACTCCGCTTTGCTGGCCGAGCGCGTGAGTCCGCCGACCACATGGCCGGCCTGAACCAGCATGGGAACCAGTCGCTGTCCAATTACGCCCGTGGCGCCGGCTAGAAATACGCGCATGCGATGATGATAAGTAGCGCCTGATCTATTCGCCCACCGCGCTTTCGCTGCGGGGCTTGGTCATCTCGATGGGAGCGAGAGCGGCGGCACTCTCGGTGTGCGGGAGGTATTCTCGCATTTGGATGTAGAGCGGCGTGAGGGTGGCGATGTCGCAGGTCGTCGCGGTGAGCGTGTAAGTGGTGATGAAGTCTTCGTAGCTGCGAGCCCGCCACAGGCGGCCGGCGGGATCGATCACGAGAGAGTGGCCGACGCCGCCCCGGAAAATCCGCGAGCCGTCGGTCCCATCGAAGAAGGTGCAGGTCCAGGGCCGTTCGTGAGGACGTGCGGCCATGAACGCTTGGATCTCGTTGACCAGTTGCTCAAAGAGAGCGACGCGCGCGGATAGCGCCGCCTGGAGTGTGGAGGCGATGGCTTGGGCGAGCAGGGTGTCCGCCGGGGACGTCACGACGACCGAAACGAGAGGCGGCGTGGACGTTTCAGAAGACATGGTGGCTCTATACATCAGCCCGCGCCCTTCCGGGCGCGGCTCCATTCATTAGCCGCCGGCCGCGCCGTCGCCGCCGGGCTTGGTCATTTCGATGGGGTCGAGGGCGGCGTCGAGTTCGGCAGGCGGGAGGATGTTTTTCTCGATGCAGAGTTCGCGGACCGTCCGGCCGGTCTTGGCGCTTTCCTTCGCGATGTCGGCGGCGGCGAGGTAGCCGATTTTCGGCACGAGGCTGGTGACCATGGCCATGCTGAATTCGATGAGTTCGTTGCAGTGCTCCTTGTTGGCTTGGATGCCGTCGATGCAGCGGGTGCGGAAGACATCGACCACGGAGGCGAGGAGACGGCAGCTCTCGAGAATGGCGTGAGCGATGACGGGCATGCCGACATTGAGCTCGAAGTTGCTGAGCTGCGCGGCGGCCCAGGTGACCACGGCGTCGTTGCCGATGATGCGGGCGCACACTTGCAGCACGGCCTCGCACATCACGGGGTTCACTTTGCCGGGCATGATGCTGCTGCCGGGCTGGGTCTCGGGGAGTTTGATCTCCGAGATGGCGCAGCGCGGGCCGCTGCTGAGCCAGCGGATGTCGTTGGCGATCTTGGTGAGCGAGACGGCGATGGTCTTGAGATGGCCGCTGGCCTCCACGAGGCCGTCCTTCGCGCTTTGCGCTTCGAAGTGATCCTTCGCTTCGCGGAATTCATTGCCGGTCAGGCGGCCGAGATGGCGGCAGACGATGCCCGCGAAATCGGGATGGCAATTCAGGCCGGTGCCGACGGCGGTGCCGCCGATGGGCAATTCCTCCACTTCGTGGATGGCCTGGCGTCCGCGCACGACGGCCAGCTCGCACTGGCGGGCATAGCCGCGGAATTCCTGGCCGAGGCGCACGGGGGTGGCGTCCATCAAATGGGTGCGGCCGATTTTGATAATGTCCCAAAATTCCATCGCCTTGCGCTCGAAAGCGGCGTGGAGCTTTTGCAGCGCGGGGACGACGAATTTGCGCAGGCGCTCGGCCACGGCCACGTGGATGGCGGTGGGGATGACATCATTCGACGACTGGCCCATGTTCACGTGGTTGTTGGGGTCCACGGGATCGCGCGAGCCGAGGGGCTTGCCGACGAGCTGTGAGCAGCGGTTGGCGATGACCTCGTTGGCGTTCATGTTCGTGGAGGTGCCGCTGCCGGTCTGGAAAATGTCGATGGGGAAATGCTGGTCCAGCTTGCCCTCCATCACTTCCTCGGCGGCCCGGGCGATATGGCCGGCGAGCGTGGAGTCAAGCTTTCCGAGCTCGAGGTTTGCCTCGGCGGCGGACCACTTCACCATGCCGAGGGCGCGGATGAATTCGCGGCCGAAACGATAGCCGGAGACGGGGAAATTGAGCACGGCGCGCTGGGTGGTGGCGCCATAGAGTGCGTCGTCAGGCACCTCCATGGTGCCCATGCTGTCTTTTTCGGAGCGAGTAGTCATGTGGGTCAGGATTTGGGCGAGTGTTCGGCAGGAAAAAAGAAAAATTTGCGGGTGCGGTGGCTGAGGCGCGACTCCAGCCTGTGCATTTGTTGGCAAAGGTTCAAGCGGCAGATCGGGCCTCCCGGGCAGGGGAGCGGAGGGAAGGTGGATAAGGCCGGCCACCCGGCGGGATGCGATTCTTTCTCCTGGTCGTCCGTTCCCAGGGAACAATACCAACGTCTAACTGTATAACTCGGTGGTAAATTTCCTTGGATTTTCCGCTTTTGAAGGTTGATCTTTGATATGGACGGTGTTCCATTCCAGCTACTCCAGAACGTTCCCACTCGGGCTGGGGAATTCGCGCCGTCACGCGTGTTTGCGAAAACCATTATCCTGTCTTCCCATGAACGTGACTCGTGCCATTCTCGCGTCGTCGGTTGCTGCTCTGTTGGCGGCAACTCCAACCATCGCTGCTTCTCTCACCTGGGATCTGACCCCGGGAACGGTCGGACCCGGTGACAGTCTGATCACCGGCGGAACCGGAACCTGGGACACCACCACCGGCTTTTGGACGGTCGATGGTGGCGTGACCGATCAGGCGTGGAACAATGCCAATCTTGACCAGGCGATTTTCGGGGGAACGGCTGGGACGGTGACGCTGGGGGCGGCGATTACGGCAAATGCGCTCACTTTTAACTCCAGCGGCTATGTGATTACGGGGAATACCCTCACGCTCGCTGGGACCACGCCGACCATCACCATTGCTTCCGGGCAGGCGGATACCATTCAATCCATCCTGGCGGGGACGGGTGGACTGGTGGTGGCGGGTGGCGGCAATCTTACGCTGACGAGCTTTAATACCTACACCGGGGGCACCACGGTGAACGGTGGTTCCACGCTGACGCTGGGAACGGCGAACAGCGGGACGGGGACGATTCGCGGGACGCTGACCATCAATGCGGCGAGCACGGTGGTGTTGTCGGGCGTCGATGCCCTGGGTTATACCGGAAATTACGTCAATCTGGTGAACGTGAACGGGGGCACGATCGATAATGCCACGAACGGGAACAATGCGTACGCCACGAATTTCGTCCTGACGGGCGGGGCGATGACCTCGACGGGCGGCGGGCGGTATAATTTCGACGCGGCGAACAATTTCGGGATCACGACGCTGGCGAGTTCCACCTCGTCGACGATTAGCGCGCCCATTTTGATCCGCACGGGGACGCTGGTCTTCAATGTGGCGGCCGGGACGGTGTCCGGCGGGGCCGATCTGGCCGTGACGGGCGTGATCAGTCAGTCCGGAACGAATGGCATCACCAAGAACGGGAATGGGGTGATGTCGATGGGCGCAGCGGCGACCTATACCGGCGGCACGACGATTAATGCCGGCATCCTGGACCTTGTGGCGGGTCCGGGAGGCGGGACCGGGGTGATTCGTGGAGCGGCGACGGTCAATGCCGGCGCCATTTTGCGGCTGAGTTTTGCGGATGCGGTGGGGTATAATAATGGGGTCTCGGTGCAAACGCTCAACATCAGCGGCGGTACGGTGAACGTGAATTCCACGGGCAATCAGACGTTCTCCAACATGAACCTGACGCTGACGGGCGGGAGCCTCACGGGCATCGCGGGCAGCAACATCGATATTTTTACCAACACGGCGACGAATACGACTATCAATTCGGCGCAGTCGGCGAATCCCTCCATCATCAGCGTGCCGACGCTGGGGCTGCGGCAGAATGATACCATCTTCAACATTGCCGATGGCACGGCAGCGGTGGACTTGCGCATCGATAGCGTGCTCACCAATGGCTCCGCGAATCAGGGGAATCACAACCTGGTGAAGAATGGTACGGGGAATCTGCAGTTCACGGCGGTGAACACCTATACCGGCACCACGCGCGTGAACAATGGCACGCTCTCGTTGAATGGCACGGCGGTGCTGGCTTCGCCGACGATTACCATTGCCGCGGGAGCGCTGTTTGATGTGTCGGGGCTGAGCGCGGGCAGCTTTCTGCTGGCGGCCGGGCAATCGCTGATTGCGGGACGCGTCTCGGGAACGGGCAACGATGTGGTGGGCAATCTCGATGGGGGCACCGGCACTCTCGATGTGGCCGGCAGTCCCACGCCGGGCACGCTGACCGTGGGCGGCACGGGGAATGGGAATCTGACGCTCAGCGGCGGCACGGTGAACTTCGACCTGGCCAACGTGGCCACGGTGGGCGGCGGCGTGAATGACTTGGTGAAGGTGAATAATCTCACCCTCACCAACACTACGAACCTCGCGATTAATAAAATCAACGGGGTGCTGACGAGCGCGACCTACACGCTGATCAATTACACCGGGACGCTCACGGGCAATGCCTCGAACCTCACGCTGACCGGTGCCGCCGGCGGCACGACGCGGCAGACGTTCACGATCGATACCACGACCACAGCGGGTAGCGTCTTGCTCAAAGTCTCAGGCACCTCCGCGAACCTCGTATGGGTAGGTGATGACACCCTCAACTATTGGGACATCGCGACCACTGCGAATTTCAAGAATGGCGCGGCGGCGGACAAATACTTCGACGGGGACAGCGTGACTTTTGACGACACCGGCTCCAACTCGCCGGATATCGTGATTCCCGCGAACGTCGCGCCTGGCGCGCTGGTGGTGAACAACACCACCAAAAACTACAACCTCAGCGGGGCGAACATCGTGGGTGGCACCGGGTTGACCAAAAATGGCAGCGGCACTCTGCTCCTGGTGATGACCGGCAACACCTTTACCGGGCCGGTGGCGATCAACAACGGCGTCGTGGGCTCCTTCTCCATCGCCAATGGTGGGGTGGCTAGTTCGCTGGGGGCGGGGACCGCGATTACGCTCGGCGACGCCACCCATACCGGCACCCTGCAGTTGCTCGGGGGCGGGGGGCCAACCAATCGCACCATCACGGTGAATGCCGGAGGCGGCGTTCTGGATATGCCGGATGTGAGCGTCAATTTGACGGCTAATGGAGTCACTACCTTGAATGGCACGCTGACCAAGTCTGGCAACGGCACGCTTACGATTCAGACGGGGATTACCGGGCCGGGCTCCCTGAATATCACTGGCGGCACGGTCACCGCGAATGCCTTTAGCAGTTTTGCGGGCAATCTGAACATCACGGGCGGCGCCACCTTCACCGCGAACGTCGGGCTGGCGAATGGAGTGACGACCGCCGTGGGCGCCGGGAGCGCGGCACGGACGATCACCGTGGGGACCGGTTCCACGATGACCTGGACAGTCAATAACATCTTCCAGGGGGGCGGTGGCTCGGCGACGGCTCTGCCCACGATCGTCGTGGATGGGGGCACGTTTAATTCCACCCGCTTCAACGTGGTGGGCAATCTCGTGCTGAACAACGGGGCGACGCTGGTGCAGAGCGCCACCGACGGTCCCGGCGCGTACGAAGGCTACCAATTTATCGGCACGGTAACGGTGGGTGGTACTACGCCCTCGACGATCAGTTCCGGCAATAGCAAAGGGAACCATCTGCGGGGTGGTGCGACGACCAACTTCATCGTGGCGGATGTGACGGCCAACGCGAATGCCGACCTCACGGTTTCCAACGTCATCAAGGATGGCTCGGGCGACTATCCAGGCATCGGCACGCTGCAAAAATCGGGGCCGGGCACGATGCTGCTCACCGGGGCGGAAACCTACACGGGCGCCACGAATGTGACCAATGGCGTGCTGGCGCTCTCTGGCGCCGGCCATCTCGCGTCAGCAACCATCACCGTCTCGGCCGGAGCGACTCTGGATGTTTCGGCCGTGGGCGGTTACACCTTCAACACCGGCTTGACGCCGAATACCGCCCAGACCGTGAACATTGCCTCGGGTGGTACGTTGGCGGGTCCATCGACCGTGCCGGTGGGCAGCACGCTCATCGCGGGACATGCCACAGGGACGAATACGGACATCACGGGCGATCTGACTTCGCTTGGCACGCTCTTCGTGGGTGGCACCGGGACGGCGGGAACGTTGAAAATTGGCGCCGGCGGGTCCACGCCGGGCAGTTTGTTCTTCGGCAGCGGCACGGTGAATTTTGATCTGGCGGGGACGAATACCGTGGGCGGCGGGGTGAATGATCTCATCATTGCTCCCGGCGACTTGTACCTGCCGGGCAACACGACCATTAACGTCACTCCGCTGACCGGCGGATTAACTACGGGCAGCTACACCCTTATGACCTACGTGGGCACGCTGTTCGGGGACGCGACGAATTTGACGCTCACCGGCGTGGCGAATACGGCGCGCCAGACCTTCGCGCTCAGCACGGCCACGGCGGGTTCCATCCTTCTGCAGGTCACCGGCACACCGGGAAACCTCGTGTGGGTGGGCAATGGCACTACGAATGTGTGGGATCATACGACGGCCAACATGTTCACCGGGCCGGCGGATAACCGCTTCTTTGACGGCGACAACGTGACCTTCAATGACACCGGCTCCAACAACCCGGCGGTGCAATTGAGCGGCAGTCTCGTGCCATCCGCGGTGACCTTCAACAACAGCACGAAGGACTACACTATCGCCGGGACGGGGAGCATCGACGGCGCGACTGGCATCACCAAGAATGGGACGGGGACCCTGACGATTTCCTCCACGAATAATTTCATCGGTGCTGTGGCGATTAACTCCGGCACCGTGGCGGTGTCGACGATGACCAATGGCGGCGTCGCGGGGCCATTCGGCACCGGCACGAACGTCACGCTGGGTGATGCCACGCACACGGGCACGCTGCAATTGGCCGGCACCGGCATTACCGCGACGACCAATCGCATCCTCACGCTGAACACCGGCGGGGGCGTGGTGAACGTACCCGATGCGGCGAGCACTCTGACTTTGACGGGCATCATGGGTGGCGTCGGCAGCCTCACCAAAACGGGCAATGGCACGCTGACGCTCTCCGCCGCCAATACGTTTTCCGGAGGGGCGATCGTGAATAGCGGCACGCTGACGCTCACGGTGGGCGGCATCGCGGGCACGCTGAGCAGCCCGCTGACGATCAATGCCGGGGCCACCGTGATTTCGAACGCGACGGATACCCTCGGCTACGGAGCCACGCGCGCCACGACCATTACGATCAATGGCGGCACGTTTACGCACACCCCGGCGATCAATCTTTCCGTCTGGGGTATGACGGTGAACATGACGGGCGGTCTCTTCCAGGCGACGGATGCCGGGGGCCGGCTCGACTTTGGCACGGACAACAATGCGGGCAACGTGCCGTCGGTCGTGAATACCTTTGCGAGCACCGCCACGGCGACCATTGGCGGCACGCATGTGAATCTGCGGCAGGCCAACACGACCTTCACCGTGGCCGATGGCGCGGCGGTAACCGACCTGCTGGTGAGTGCGCCGATCAGCGAAGGCATCGGCGGAGCCGGCATCACCAAAGCCGGCCCCGGTACCATGGTGCTCTCGGGCGCCGGCAGCAGCTTCACGGGGCCGACCGTGGTCAATGCGGGCACGTTGCTGGTGACGGGCACGCTTTTCGCCACCAGCCCGGCGAATGTGGTGGGCGGCACCCTTGGCGGAACCGGCACCATGGGACCAATCAATGTATCCAGCGGCGCGACCGTGGCGCCGGGCGTCGGCGGTCCAGGCCTGCTCACCGCCAATGGCCTGACGATGGTGGGCGGCGCGGTGCTAAACATGGAGCTAAACGCGACGACACCGGCGACAGGCTATGACCAACTGAGCGTCGTCGGGGCGGTGGACGTGACCGGCGCCACGCTGTCGCTCGGGGGCACCTACAATACCGGCGGCAACAGCCTCTTCTTCATCCTGCTTAACGATGGCCTCGACGGCGTCGCGGGCACGTTCAATGGCCTCGCGGAAGGCGGGCATGTGCTCTCCACCGCCGGTCAGGATTTTGTGATTACCTATCAGGCAAATGGCGAGGGCTCGAGCTTCACCGGAGGCAATGACATCGCGCTGATGGCCGTGCCCGAACCGGCCGCAGGACTGGCGTTCCTCGGCGGACTCGGGGCGCTGCTGATGCGGAGGCGGCGCCGGTAGACCGAGTTTCGGTAGATCCGTTCGGAATTCTGCCTTTAGGCGGCGAGAGCGTGAATCTCACGGGCGTGGTTACGAGTGTAAGCGCGGCTGCATTTGAGGCCTGACGCTCTGCTTCGGGTCTAAAGCTGTTTCAGAAAGACTGGGGCTGCCCATGTGTGTCTGTAGCCGCAGCCGGGAGGCTACGGACGGCGGCGGCGACGTTTCTGAAACCGTCTTCACGCAGTCGGCGCAGGAGGCTTCTCCCAAGTGGTCGTGAACCGGACCAAAAAATTCGAAGCCGCTCTCCGCAGCCTCCCGGCTGCGGCTACGGACGCACCCAGAAGGTCACAGTCCTTATGCAACAAGTCCCGATCGGTCATTCTTTTGATCGACCCGACGCGGAGCGTCGGGCCACAACTGCAGCCGCGTCCTCCTTCGGACACGTTCTGCAGCTTCCTCTCTAACGCGATCGACTATACAGCGTCACCCAGTTCTCTAAGAGCAGGATTATAAGTCACTTAGCGTGTGGGTCTTCTGCTGAAATGAATTTGTAATGGAGAAAAGCGAGGCCGGCGCGCAACTCTTCGCTTATGCAATAGTTGCATCCCGACACTATTTGCATGGTGAAAGATCAACCCACGACCACTCAGGAGTGTGCCGCCGCCGTTTTGGAAGCGGTGCCTCACCTCATGCGGGTGCTGCGCGCGCAGGTACGATCGGCCACGATGCCGGACCTCACTATTCCCCAATTCCGCACTCTCGCTTTTCTTGGGCGGAATGAGGGGGCGATGCTGGTCGATGTGGCCAATTTTCTGGCGCTGACGCCGCCCTCGGCGAGCAAGCTGGTGGACGGGTTGTTTTCCGCGGGGCTGTTGGATCGGGAGCAACCGAGCGACGATCGCCGGCGCGTGGCCCTGCGGCTGACGGCGGAGGGGCGCCGCAAATGCGAGGCGGCGGTGCGGGCGTCGGAGGCTTATTTGTCGGAGCGCATCGAGCGGCTCGAACCGCAGGTCCGGGGCGAAGTGCTGCGCTCCATGCGTGCCTTGCACACGCTTTTTGAAGACCCGCCGGAGACGTGCCGTCCAACTTCGCCCAAGCGGTCCGCCAACGCCTAATTTTCCACCGCCATGCGCTCCTCCTTTCGCCACCTCTCGCGCCTGCTCGCTTTGCCGGCCGCGGCTTTTTTGTTGTCCGGCTGTCCGGACAAGCCGGCCGACGCCAAAGGCAAACCCACGGCCCCGCCGCCGGTGCCGGTGCAGACCGGACAGTCGTCGAAAAAAGATATCCCGGTGGACGTGCGGGCCATTGGCAACGTGGAGCCGATTGCGAGCGTGGCGATCAAAGCGCAGGTGGCCGGCGAGTTGATCGATGTGAGTTTTACCGAGGGGCAGGAGGTGAAAAAGGGGCAGCTGCTGTTCACGATCCAGCCGAAGCTTTATGCGACGCGGCTCGCCGAGGCGAATGCGAACCTCGCGCGCGATCGCGCCACGGCCACAAATGCGCACGGCGAGCTTTCGCGGCAGGAAAAGCTGGATAAGAACGGAGCGGGCGTGAAGGAGGAGCTGGAAAAGGCGCGCGCGCAGGCGGAGGCGGCAGACGCCACGGTGCGGGCGGATGAGGCGCTGGTGCTCATCGCGGAGACACAGCTGGGCTATGCGACCATCAAATCGCCCATCGAGGGCCGGACGGGAACGATCAAGGTGCGGCCGGGGAATTTAATCAAGGCCTCAGCCGACGACGCCATGACGACCGTCGTGCAGTTGGAGCCGATCTACGTGACGTTTTCCATGCCGGAGCAGCATCTCTCGGCGATTCGGAAGGGAATGGCGGAGCGAAAAATCGGCGTCACCGCCTATGAGCCGCGGAGCGGGAAGAAGCTGGAGGACGGCGAACTGACGTTCATCGAAAATACGGTGGACCCGACGACGGCGATGATTGTGCTCAAGGCCACGTTTACAAACCGGGATCGTGCGCTGTGGCCGGGGGCGTTTGTGGATGTGGTGGTGCACCTCGATGTGGAGCGCGAGGCAGTGGTGGTGCCCTCCACGGCAGTGACCATCGGGCAAAAGGGCACGCAGGTTTACGTGGTGAAGAGCGACGGCACGGCGGAGCTGCGCAACGTGAAAACCGGGCGGACGGTGGATCAGCAGACGGTCATCGCCCAGGGGATGGAGGCGAATGAAAAGGTGGTGACGCTGGGACAATCGCGGTTGCTGCCCGGCTCCAAGATCGTGGAGAAACCGGCCAATCCGGCGGGCAAAACCGCGGAGGCCGATGGCAAGGCGGAGGAAAAGAAAGGAGGCGCGTGAGCTTTACCGATCCCTTCATCAAACGCCCCGTCATGACCACGCTGGTCATGCTGGCGATTCTTGGCTTCGGGCTGTTCGCTTTCCAGAAGCTGCCGGTGAGCGATCTGCCGAACGTGGATTTTCCCACGATCCAGGTTTCCGCGAGTCTGCCGGGGGCGAGCCCGGAAACCATGGCCGCCTCGGTGGCCACGCCGCTGGAGGCGCAGTTCAGCACGATCGCGGGCATCGATTCGATGCAGTCCTCCAGCGCGCAGGGCAACACAAACATCACCATTCAATTTACGCTCGATCGCGATATCGACGGCGCGGCGCAGGACGTCCAATCCGCCATCGCTGCGGCGCAGAAAAAGCTGCCGCTGGACATGCCGAGTCCACCATCTTTCAAGAAGGTGAACCCAGCGGACTCGCCGATTCTCTATCTCGCGCTCACGTCGCCATCCATGAGGCTTTCCGAGGTGGATGACTACGCGGAGACCTTTCTCGCGCAGCGCATTTCCACGGTGCCCGGCGTGGCGCTGGTGAATGTGATGGGCCCGCAGAAATATGCCGTGCGCGTGCAAGTGGACCCGCGGGAACTCGCCACGCGCGGCTTGGGCATGGACGATGTGGTGGCGGCCATCCAGGACGGCAACGTGAACCAGGCTACGGGCATTTTGAACGGTCCGAATCAAGCGACGACCGTGCAGGCCACCGGGCAGCTGCAGGACGCGGAGAGCTACCGCAAATTGATCGTGACCTATCGTAACGGTTCGCCGGTGCGCCTCGAGCAACTCGGCGAAGTGCTGGACAGCGTGGAAAACACGCGCATCGCGAGTTGGTTCAATGGCGTGCGGGGCATCGTGATTTCGATCCAGAAGCAGCCCGGCACGAATACCGTTGCGGTGGTGGATGCGGTGAACAAGCTGCTGCCACGCTTCCGCGAGCAATTGCCGCCGGCGATTCAGCTGGAGGTGCTGTCGGACAAATCGCTGACCATTCGCGCGAGTGTGCACGAGGTGGAGTTCACGCTCATCCTGTCCATCATCCTCGTGGTGCTGGTGATCTTCCTCTTCCTGCGCAATGTGCGGGCGACGATCATCCCCTCCGTGGCGATGCCGCTTTCGGTCATCGGCACGTTCATGGTGATGCACCTGCTGGGCTTCAGCGTGGACAATTTCTCGCTGCTCGCACTGACGCTAGCGGTGGGCTTCGTCGTCGACGACGCCATCGTGGTGCTCGAAAACATTGTGCGCCACATGGAGGAAGGGGAGACGCCCATGCGGGCGGCGATTCTGGGTGCGGGACAGATTGGTTTCACCATCGTGAGCATGACGCTCTCGCTCGCGGCGGTTTTCATTCCGGTGCTCTTCATGGGTGGCATCATCGGGCGGTTGCTGCATGAGTTTGCCATCGTGATTGCGGTGGCGATCCTGGTGTCGGGCTTTGTGTCGCTGTCGCTGACGCCGATGCTGTGCTCGCGCTTCCTGCGCGCCCACAACAAGGAGCACCACGGGATTTTCTACCGCGCGATGGAGCGCGTGTTTGACGGCATGGTCTGGCTGTATGAGCGCACGCTGCGGGTGGCGGTGCGCCAGCAGTTCCTGATGATTCTCGTGGCGCTCGCCACCGTGGGCGGAACGGCGTGGTACGTTATGAAGATGCCGATGGGCTTCCTGCCCAATGACGACACCGGCCAGATCTTCGCCACCACGGAGGCCGCGCAAGGCGTGTCGTTTGACCAAATGGCAGTGCTGCAAAAGCAGGCGGCAGATCGGCTGATGAACAAGCCGTACATCGAGGGCTTCATGTCTTCCATCGGCGTGGGCGGGCCAAACAACACGGCCAACACGGGACGTCTCTTTTTAAATTTGAAGCCGCGTGCCGAGCGGAAGTCCGCGGACGAAATCGTGCTCGAGCTGCGCAAGGAGCTTGGAGACATTCCGGGACTGAAAGTGTTTCCGCAGGTGGTGCCGGCGATCCGCATCGGCGGATCCATTCCGAAGAGCCAGTATCAATACACGCTCTTCGGCTCGGATCTGGCGGAGCTCAATGCCACGGTGCCGAAGGTGGAGGAAATCATGCGCGGGCTGCCGGGCCTGCAGGATGTGACGAGCGATTTGCTCGTCACCAATCCGCAGGCGCTGGTGACCATCGAGCGCGACAAGGCCAGCGCGCTGGGGGTCTCCGCGGCGCAGATCGAGACCGCGCTCGGCAATGCTTACAGCTCCCGGCAGGTTTCGACGATCTATACGTCCACCAATCAGTATCAGGTGGTCATCGAGGTGCTGCCGCAGCATCAGAGGAGCCAGGTGGATCTCTCGCTGCTCTACGTGCGCTCGAAGACCGGGAAACTGATTCCGCTGACGGCGGTGACGAAGATCGGCCAGAACACCGGCCCTCTCACCGTCTCGCACCTCGGCCAACTCCCGGCGGTGAATATTTCCTTCAACCTCGCGCCCGGCGTGTCGCTCGGCGACGCACTTCCGCGCGTGGAGGCCGCGGTGAAGCCGGAGCTACCTCCGAGCGTGACCACCAGTTTCCAAGGCACGGCTCAGGCGTTTCAATCATCCATGCAGGGCCTCGGCATGCTCATCGTGATGGCCATCGTGGTGATCTATCTCATCCTGGGCATCCTGTACGAGAGCTTCATCCACCCCATCACCATTCTCTCCGGCCTGCCGTCGGCCGGTCTGGGCGCGCTCATTTCGCTGAGCTACTTCGGCTATGAGCTGAACGTTTACGGCTTCGTGGGCCTGTTGCTGCTCATCGGTATTGTGAAAAAGAACGCAATCATGATGATCGACTTCGCGCTCGAGGCGCAGCGCAAGCAGGGCAAGTCCCCGGCGGAAGCCATCTTCGAGGCCTGCGTGGTCCGGTTCCGCCCGATCATGATGACGACCATGGCGGCCATCATGGGCACGCTGCCCATCGCCCTGGGCATCGGCTCCGGCAGCGAGGCGCGCCGGCCGCTCGGCATTGCCATCGTCGGCGGATTGCTCGTCTCTCAACTCATCACTCTCTATATCACCCCGGTCATTTACGTCCTGCTGGAGCGCATCTTTAGTTCAAGCAAGAAAACAGGTCCGGACGACGAATCGCCCGCGACTCCTTCCACCCACGGGGTTGAAGAGCCAGAACTCGCTGAAGCCACGAACCGTTAGCCCTGTCCGCACGCATGAAAGTCATCATCATCTTCTTCCTCATCATCGGCCTCAGCGTGGGCGGATTCTTCTATCTCAAGGGGAATAAGGACGAAGCGCCGCAATACCAGACCACGACGGTGACGCGGGGCGACATTACCCAGGCCGTTTCCGCCACGGGCACCCTGAACCCCGTTTTGAAAGTCCAGCTGGGGAGCCAGATTTCCGGCAACATCCAAAAGCTGAATGCGGACTACAATTCGGAGGTGAAGGCCGGGCAGGTTGTCGCGCAGCTGGATCCTTCCACCTTTGCGGCCGTGGTTCATCAAGCCGAGGGTGATCTGGAAAGCGCCAAGGCGGCTCTGCGCCTCGCCGAGTTGACCGCCAAGCGGCAAAAGGATCTCACCGAGCAGAAAATCGCCACTGCCGCCGCCCTGGATGACGCCGAGGCCGCGTTGCGGCAGGCGTCGGCGCAGGTGCAAATCAAGACCGCGCAGTTGGAAAAAGCGAAAGTGGATCTGAGCCGCTGCACGATCTACTCCCCGATTGATGGGGTGGTCATTTCGCGGAGTGTGGACGTCGGCCAGACGGTGGCCGCGTCGCTGTCCGCGCCGGTGATTTTCGTCCTCGCGAATGACCTGCGCAAAATGCAGATCGATACGAACGTGGGCGAAGCTGACGTGGGCAATATCGAGGTGGGCCAAACGGTGAACTTCGACGTCGATGCCTTCCTCTATCGCAAGTTTCACGGCCGGGTGTCGCAGGTGCGCATCGAGCCGATCACGGTGCAGAACGTCGTGACCTACGACACGATCATCGAGGTCAGCAACGAGGACCTCAAGCTGCGCCCGGGCATGACGGCCAATGTCGCCATCGTCGTCGCGGAACGGCACGACACGCTGAAAATTCTCAACGCAGCGCTGCGCTATCGTCCGCCAGATGCGCAGAAGACCGGCGGTCCCGGCGGTGCCGGCAGCGCGCCCGGTGCGAGCGGAAGCCCTGCAGGGACTCAAGCCGGGGGCACCGCACCGGGGGGAGCAGCGCCGGCTGGGACGGCTGCGGCGGGAGCTTCGCCGCGTGGTCCTGGCGGAGGCGGTCCCGGAGGTCGTCGCGGTGGGGGACCGGGCGGACCCGGTGGTGGCGGCGGGCACCGGCGCGAAGGCGGCGGGCCCGTGGAGCGCACGATCTATCTGCTGGTGAACGGCCAACCGCAGCCGACCAAGGTGAAGCTCGGCATCACCGACAGCATTTACACGGAAGTCCTCGAGGGATTGAAGGAAGGCGATGTGGTCATCACCGGCACGGCCACTCCGGCCGGAGCCGATCCGGCCGCTGCCACCCAGCGTCCCGGCGGCAACAGCCCGTTTAGTGGCGGCATGCGGAGATTCTAATCGGCACCATGCATCCGGTCATCAAACTCGACGCCATCGAGAAGATCTACCAAAGCGGCGACGTGGAAGTGCACGCCGTCCGTGGCGTCTCGCTGGAGATTCAAAAAGGCGAGTTTGTCGCCATCATGGGCGCGAGCGGCAGCGGCAAAAGCACGATGATGAATACGCTCGGCTGTCTCGACCGGCCGACGCGCGGGACGTACTGGCTCGATGGCACGAATGTCTCTGGATTCCGGCGGGATGAACTCGCCGATCTGCGGAATGAAAAACTCGGCTTTGTCTTTCAGGGTTTCAACCTGCTCGCGCGGACGACGGCCTTGGAGAACGTGGAATTGCCGATGCTCTACGGGCATCGCAGCCGGCCGAGCGCGCGCGAAATGCGCGAGCGGGCGATGCATGCCCTGAAGATTGTCGGCCTGGAGGCCCGCGCGGGCCATTTTCCCAGCCAGCTTTCCGGCGGGCAGCAGCAGCGCGTGGCGATTGCGCGCGGACTGGTGAACAATCCGCAGGTGCTCCTGGCCGACGAGCCGACGGGCAACCTGGATAGTAAGACCTCCATCGAAGTGATGGGCGTATTTCAAAAACTGAACGATGAGGGGATCACGATCGTGATGGTCACCCACGAGCTCGACATCGCCCACTACTGCAAGCGCAACCTGATCATGCGCGACGGAATGGTGGTGAGCGATGTCCAGGTGTCGCCCCGCAGCATCGCGGCGCAGGAATTGGAAAAACTCATGGCCGCGGAACGGGAAGCCAAATTGATCGCGCATCACTAGCCATGCGGTTTGCCTCGACCATTTTCATCGCGTTGCGCGCCCTGCGGCGGAATGTGCTGCGGTCCATCCTCACGGCGCTGGGCATCATCATCGGCGTCGCCGCGGTGATTGCGACGTTCAGCATCGGCAATGGCGCGAAGGCGCAGATCGAAGCCCAGGTGGCGAGCCTGGGGCAAAACGTCATCACGGTTTTTTCCGGCAGCTTTGGCGGCGGCGGTGTGCGCGGTGGCGGCGGTAGTGCGCCCACCCTGACGGTGGAGGATTTCGAAGGCATCGTGCGTGAAGTCCCCGGGGTGGTGGGCGCCAGCCCGGAGGTGCGGGACCGCAGCCAGGTCCTCGCCAACGGGCTCAACTGGAATACCAGCGTCATTGGCGAGGGGCCGGATTATCCGAGCATCCGCTCCTGGCAGTTTGCCGCCGGGACGATGTTCTCCGATCAGGATGTCCGCGGGGTAGCCAAGGTCTGCGTGATTGGCAAAACCGTGGCCGACCAATTGTTTCCCAATCAGGATGCCGTCGGCGAGACGCTACGGGTGCGGGACATCCCGTTCAAGGTCATCGGGGTTTTGGCGTCGAAGGGCTTCAACCTCTTCGGCCAGGACCAGGACGATACGGTCATCATCCCCTACACGAGCCACATGAAGCGCATTTCCAAGCGCTCCTACCTCAGCTCCATTTTGGTGCAGGCGGAGACGGCGGACTCAATCGATGAGGTGCAAAAAGGAATCACGGATCTTCTGCAGCAGCGGCGCAACGGCAAGGATCCGGATTTCACCGTCCGCAACCAGGTCGAACTGGCGCAGACGGCCACGGCGAGTTCGAAGACGATGACGGTGCTCCTCGCCGCCATTGCCAGTGTGTCGCTGGTGGTGGGTGGGATCGGCATCATGAACATCATGCTCGTGAGCGTCACGGAGCGCACGCGCGAGATCGGCATTCGCCTCGCGATCGGCGCCCATGGCGGTGATGTGCTGATGCAGTTTCTGATCGAAGCGATCATTCTCAGCGTGCTGGGTGGCATCCTCGGCGTGCTGCTGGGTGTGGGCGCTTCCCAGATCATCTCCAAGACGAATGGCTGGCCGGTGCTCGTTTCGACCGCTTCGATCTTCGCGGCCGTTTCTTTCAGCGCTCTCGTCGGAATTTTCTTCGGCTTTTATCCCGCCCGGAAAGCGGCGCAGATGGACCCGATTGAGGCGTTGCGGTACGAGTGATTTCCATGCGGGCAGCCGGCTTGCCCCGGCCATGACCTCGTGGTAATATCGTCTTTGATGGATAAGCCGGAAACCCAGCCCGTCTCGACGGACGGAAAAATCTCCGACGACTACGCCGCAAAAATCCGGCGGTGGGCGGCGAATCCTCGTGTCATCCCGTTGCCGCCCGGCCCGCCCATTCCAAAATTTGGAGTAAAGCGCTTTCGTTCCCATGCTGAGATGAATGCTTGGAAGGAAGAGTTGCTGAAACAGATCGCCGCCAATTCCGGTGGATGAGTTTTTCAAACGATTGAACTCGGCAGGTGTTCGTTATCTGCTGATTGTGGGGCAAGCCATGCGGCTTCGCGGGATGCCGCGCTTTTCCATGGATTGGGATCTCTTTGTTCCTCCGCGCGACGCGGAGAATTTCCGCCGCCTCAACGAAGCGCTTGAAGATATCCTGGACGAGGTGATTGAACCTCTCGGTCCGAAGGGAGAGGGATTTGTCCAAACTTTCACGACACGTTGGGGCACGGTCCAATTTCATCTCGTGGTTCCAGGGCTCCGCGATTTTTCCGAAGCGGAAAAGGCATCTGAGATACGCGAAGGCCCAGAGCAGGTTCCAATTGTTTGCCTTTCGGGCAGAGATCTTTTGGCCGCGAAGGAAGCCGCCAATCGCCCACAGGATCAAACAGACCTCGTATTCCTTCGGGAGCAGCAGAGGCTTGGACGCTTGTGATTCATATTTTCATCCATGCACGCGCCTGCCGTTGATTCTCCATTGCCGCCTTCACCGGGAGGAAAGCCGGTTTATTTGCGCGACTTGGATTTTGGAGTGCTGGCGCAGTGCATTCATTGCGGGCTGTGTTTGCCGACGTGTCCGACGTATGACGCGACGAAGCTGGAGCGGCATAGTCCGCGGGGGCGCATCCAACTCATGCGCAATGTGGCCGAGGGGCGGCTGGACGTGACGAAGACTTTTGCCGAGGAGATGTATTTTTGCCTCGGGTGCCTTGCCTGCGAGACGGCTTGTCCGGCGGGGGTGGACTACACGCGCATGTTTGAGGAAGCGCGTGCCGATGCGGAACAAGCGGGGGTGCTGAATACGGCGCAACGCTCGTGGGTGCGGGCGCTGGTGCTGCGCGGGCTTTTTACACGGCCGTGGCTGTTGCGGCTGCTGGGGCGTTTGCTGTGGATTTACCAGGCGAGTGGGCTGGAGAAGCTGGTGCGCGGATCCGGGCTGATGCGGCTGGCGCCCAAATCCCTGCGCGAACTGGAGCCACTGGCGCCGCGGATTCGGCGGGAGTTTTCCGATGAGCTCATTCGCGAGATCGAAACGCCCGCGGGCGCACGCCGGGCGCGCGTGGGTTTCCTCACGGGATGCGTGCAGGATCTCACGTATTCGCATGTGAACCGGGATACGGTGGACGTGCTGCTCGCGAATGGCTGCGAGGTGGTGACGCCCCGGGCGCAGCCCTGCTGTGGGTCGCTGCATGGCCACAATGGCGAGGTCGAAACCGCCCGCCTGATGGCGCGGCGCAATATCGAGGCCATGGAACGCAGCGCCGGCGGGTCGCTGTCGGAATTGGATGCCATCATCAGCAATGCCGGCGGCTGTGGTTCCCATCTTAAGCATTATGATCATCTGCTACACGGAGACCCCGAATTTGCGGAGCGAGCCCAAGTGTGGTCCGCCAAGGTAAAGGACGTGCATGAGTTTCTTTTCGCGCTCGGGCCGGTGCCGCCGCCGCATTCGCTTGCACGGGAGGGGAAGCCGCTGGAGATTACCTATCACGAGAGTTGCCACCTGTGCCACGGGCAGAAGATTACGCGGCAGCCGCGGGAATTGCTGAAGCTGATTCCTGGCGTGCAGTTGGTGGAATTGCCGGAGGCCTCGTGGTGCTGCGGCAGCGCGGGCGTCTACAACATCACGCAGCCGGAGATGAGCATGAAGCTGCTGCGGCGGAAGATGGAGAACATCACGAAGACCGGGGCCAAGTGCGTGGCGAATGGGAATCCGGGATGCAGCGTGCAATTGGAGGCCGGGGTGCGGATGCACGGGACGGCGGGCACGGAGATTGTGCACCCCATGACGCTGCTGGCGCGGGCGTATGCGGGGAGGGGAGCGGGCTAAAAGAGTCGGCAGCCGCTCCCGATGCTGTGTGCCGCTGTAGCCGCGGCCGGGAGGCTGCAGACACGCTCGGTATTTCAGAGTGATTTTCGAAGAGCCGTGGCCGAAATCAGCGGCCTCCCGGCTGCGGCTACAGACGCGCTTGGCGTCGGGAGCTGTAACTCAACTTGCACCGCTTTTAGCCCCGACGCGGAGCGTCGGGCCACAAATGGCTACGGCGTGACGACGCGGTAGTGCCGGGCGGGGAGGATGGTGGGATCGGTGAAAGTGACCGTCTGCGCCGTGGAAAATGGCGTGTAGTTTTGAATCGGGTTCCAACTGCCGGCCGTCATGCTTTCGCGGGCTTGGATGGTGTAGGTGCGGCCCGGCTGGACGGCGAAGGAGAGTGTAAAGCCCGTGCCGCTGGCAGCCTTGGTGATGGCCACCGTGGGACGGCTCTGCGGATTGCGCGGGTCCGTGCCGGCGAGGAACTCAGCCAGGTTATTGAACCCGTCGCCGTCGGCATCCTTCGCGGCATCGGTGGCATCATTGGGATTGAGGCCATTCGCCGTCTCCCAGGAGTTTTGCATGCCGTCGTTATCGGAGTCTGTGAAAGTGACGTAGAGGGTGGCCGGATTGGACAGCGCGAAGCCGTAGGAATTGCTCACAATGACCGTATAGGCGCCGGAGTCGGCCACGGTGCAGTAGGGGATGGTGTAGTTGATGTTGGTGGCGCCGGGGATGTTGACGCCATTCTTCCGCCATTGGTAAGTCAGATTCTTGGCGGAGGAGGTGACGGTAAACGTGTAGGGCGTGCCTTGCTCCAGCGTGGCGCCCACCGGGTCGCCCACGATGATCGGCGCGTTATCCGGATAGAGGGACGAGGCTGGAATAATCACCGACGACTGCCCGAAGGGCGTGTATTTGAGCTGAATGAGACCGGTGCCCGTGATATCAAAATACTCCAGCTTGATGTCATAGAGTACGCCGGCGGTGAGGCTGACGGCGCCGGTATTGGTCGTGGTGGTATGAGCGGTGAAGTTGTTGATCACCTGCACATTGTTCACGAACAGCCGCACGCCCTCATCGGACGAGGTCTGGAAGACGCAGGGGCCGGTGGTGGGCACGCGGATCTGGCCGGTCCAGCGCACGGAGAAATTGTCTGAGCCCACGGCCGGGAAACCATAGGCGACGGGCCAGTTTTCCACGCTGTCGTTGAAGTCGATCGCCCCGGCCGCGGCGTGGCTATCCGTGCGTACCCCGGCGGGGGAGCCGGTGAGGGTGGCATTCGGGAAGTAGGAGCCGGTGAGGCCCTGCGAGACGGCCGTGGTGACGAGCAGCGTGCGCGGGGCGCTGGTCGTGGTGCCAAGCGAATTATCGAGCGCGCGCGCGGTGATGGTGTGCGCGCCGCCGGCGGCCGACCACGTGAAGGAGTAGTTGGGCCCCGTGGCGGACTCGCCGATTTTTATCCCGTCCGCGTAGTACTCCACTTTCAGGATACTGCCGTCGGAATCCGTCGCCGTGCTGGTGAAGATCACATTCGAATTCACCGGGACGAGAATGCCGTCATCCGGAGCCGTGAGAGCGACGGCGGGCTTGGCATTCGTGGAGTTGGCCGCACCGGGCGTCACGCCGTCGGCATACCAATTCGCCGGGTCGTCGCCAAAGGCGTTGAGATTGAGGCGCTGCAAGCTCGGGCCGCTGCCGTCGGCGGCATTCGGCCAGGGCGCTTTATCGTTGTAGCGGACGCCGTCGATCACATCGTAGGGCACCACGGTGAGGCCCTGGCCATCGAGGATGGGCGTATCGGGCATTTCCAGGGTGAGGTACTCGCCACTATCCTGCAGCGCGCCGGTGTAAGGGCCGAAGATCTGCACGCCGGCGGGCACGTTGTATTTCGTGCGGAAGGTCGCGGGAGCGATATTCACGATGAGCGCAAGCCCGCCGGCGGGAATGGTCTGGCCGGTGGGGAAGCTGTAGGCGAGGCCACCCACATGCCACGTATTGCTGGGGTTCGCGGCGTCGTAGAGATTTACGGTGCCGCCGCTGATGTTCTTGATCTCCACGTATTCGTCATAGCCCGGATACGGGTTGTACATGATCTCGCTGATGACCAGCGGACCCACCAGCGGGCCGGCATTGGCCGCGCCGAAGGTGTTGGAAATCTGGCGCGGGAATTTCTCTTCGCCGACGCTATTGAGGTAACGGCCGAAGGAGCGGTTCTGTTCCGCGCCAGCGAAGGAAAAGCCGTGCGCGTAGCCGGTGAGATTGCCGGACGCATTGCCGGAGAACACGTAGGCATCGTCATTGGCGCTGTTAAAAGCGAAGCCGGCACCGCCGATGTTGAATTGATTTTCGTTGAAGCTGATGTAGCCGCCGGCCGGGATGGTCATGTTGGCGGGGATGCGGTATTTCTTGGGGTTGCTGGCGTCATCGGTGAGCCACCAGTCGCCGACATTCACAATCGAGGCCGTGGGGTTGTAGAGTTCGATGGCATCGACGGCGCCGCCGCCGGAGTTGCTGAGCAATTCGTTCACGACAATCGCGGGGATGTTGGACGTAGGATCGTCGGCGCGGGGCGAGCCGTAGAGATTAGCGCTGGCCCGCCAGGTCGTGCCGTCGTTGGAATTGTAAACGGTGCCACGAGGCACGACGGTGAAGCCATTCCCGGACGACGCGGCGACGGGCCACGGCGGCTTGTTGTTGTATTGGACGGAGAGGACGGGGTTGCCCGCGACGGAGCTAACGGTGATGGTTTCACCGGAATTATCGAGCGAGCCGGAGGTGAAGACGCCGAAGGTCCCGGCCGTCATGCTTACGCCCGGGTAGCGGGCGGTGAAGGCGGAGAGCTTCTTCACGAGCAAATAGAACTGGCCCGGTGCGATCGTGGTACCGGCGGGGAAGGTGTAGCCGATGCCGGCGCTGAACGTGGCGCCGCCGAGATCGATGGTGGCGGTGCCGGTGTTCTTCAACTCGAGAAACTCGTAGTCGCCGCCGTCATTGCCGCCGGCGGTGGTTGGTGGCGGGTCGTAGTTGATTTCCGTCAAGGCCAGGCCGGTGAAGTCCTGCGCGGTATAGAAGGTGGCTTCGTCGATGGCGCTCCAGGTGGTGCCGGAGCGCAGGCGGGTCCGGATGAACTTGGATGCATTGATGACGATGGGGCCGGAGTAGAGGGTGGCGGTGGCGCTGAGACCACCGCCCATGGCGCGGGGATCGGTTCCATCGGTGGTGTAGTAAATGGACGAGCCGCCGGGTGCATTGGCCGGAGGCGAGAGGGTGATGGACGCGCCCGCGGCCACGGTGCCACCACGCTGGCTCCACACCGGCGGATCGAAGGAGGGATACCAGCCGCGGTTCCGGAACTGGGTGAGGACGGCATTGGTGCGCGCGGGAAGGTAGTTGCTGCGGACGTTGCTGATGGCGGGAGCCCAATTGCCGTCTCGCGTCAAGGCGTTGGCCGTCTTCGCATTGCCCCAGCGGGCGGATTCGCCCACCACGGCGCGGTCGATTTCCGTCGCCCGGGCATTGAAGATGGCCAGCGCTCCGGTCGGCGTAAGGACGCCGCCATTGGCCATGTGCTTGTAGACGAGGTCGGTGAAGAGGGCGCGGAAGTCGGTGGAATTGGCGACGAGTTGCTGAAAGACGTACTGCTGAGAGCTTTTGGAGAGCGCGGTGGCGGCACCTTGCGCGGTGGAATCGCCCGCGGTCCATGGTCCCGTCCGATCCTCTCCGGTGTTCAAAAGCGTATGCTCGCTGTCGTGCAGGATGCCCTTCCACCCTCCGGAAGTGCCGAGGCGGCTGCGCACGGAAAAGACGTTGTTAGCGGAGGTATTGCTCAGGAAGGCGGAGATGAGCGCATCGAGGTTCCCGCCGTAGTAGATGATGAGCATCTCGTCGATGAGGTTCACGTCGTCGAGGTAGACGGGGTAGGCCGGATTGGCGGTGCCGTCGGGGTTGTTGCCCTTCATCTGCTGATAGACGGCGTTCTTGGCCACATCGCCTGAGGCATTGCGCAGGGTCTGATCGGCGAGGGTCCAGTACGCGGCCCAGGCATTGGCGTCGCCGTCGGTGGCCTCGAGGTTGTAGCCGTTGTCCGGGTCGATCTTAATGGTGTCGTATTCGCTGGAATCGCCGCCGAAATAGCTGGCGCCGAAGTTGGCCTCGGGGCGCTCGTCCACGTTGTAAAGTCCCCAGTATTGGCCGTTGAGATACAGGTGGTAAAAGGACCCGTGGCTGCTGGGTTGGCCCATGGCGAGCTGCATATCGCGGTTGACGGGATCCTGGATGAAGATGCCGTTGCCGTCGCCCTGAAAGGACCAGGAATAGTTGTTGGAGCAGCGCAGGTCGAACTTGGTGTACTCAGTGGCGGCGTTGCTGCCGAAGGGCGCTTTTTGATTGAGGGGATACTGCAGCTTGCTGGTGCCGTACTCATCCCGGAAAAAGAAGCGGATGCCGTGCTTGGGGTTGTCGGTGCTGCGGGAAAACCCGCCGCGGGTGCGGATGCCGCAGTTGGCCTGGAAGCCGGTGCTGCCGTCGGGATTGATGAGCTCGATCGACGCGCGGCGCTCCCACTGCTGGGGCGGGGAGATGGGATCGGGATAGCTGGGATCGGCGCTATCGCCATCAGCGCCGGGGTTCACGTAGATACCGTAGCTGGCGTTGAAGAGGTTCTCCTTGTCGGTGACCACGGAGATGGTGGGGATGGACTTCAGGTCATTGATAATCGTGCCGCTGTAGGTGGGGCTGTTCACCACGGCGGGGTCCATGCCGTAGTCGAGGATCTGGCCGTTGATCGGGCCAGTCGGCCAGACGGTGGTGGTTTGGGTGGCGCCGGCGGGGTTCGCGATGACGGGTGCCGCGCCGTTGGAAGATTGGGTGATGACGTCGGCGAGGAAGATGTAAGTGCGGGTGAAGGGGTCGCTGTTATCGAAGCCGGATTTCACGCCGACGGCGCGGATGATGCGGGTGCTATTGATGGTGAGATTTACCGGGCTGGTGCCGCTGGCGGCGGCGGGATTACCCGCCTTGGGAATCGAGCCGTCGAATGTGTAGTAAATGGTGGCGCCCGCGGTGCCGCAGGTGAGTTGCACGGACTGGCTGGTGGTGAAGAAGCCGTGGTCGATATTGACGAGGATGGGGGCGACGCGGTTGTAGGGCGCGGAGACGTTGAAGGCGCCGGGCGTGGCCGTGGTGAGATAGGAGAGGGCGCCGGTGGTCGGGACGTATTCGGCGATTTGCGGGCGCATGAGCAGGTCGCCATCGCTGGCGGCGGAGTTCAGGCCCTGGATGGAAAGGACGTTGGTGCCGGCGACGAGCTGGGCCTTGAAGGCCGTGAGATCCAGGGCCTCGGCGATGAGGGCGGTGCTGTTGAGGCGATCGGACGAGGCGACGGCATTGAAGCTGAGGGCGCCGGCGCCGACGTTGCGGCGGCCGATCTCCTGGCCATTGAGGAAGGCGATGAAGCCATCATCGTACTGCATCAGCAGCGTGAGCGTATTGATGGTGGCGGGATTGGCGACGGTGAAAGGATAACGCAGGAAGACGGTCGATTTCTTCGGACTCGCGTTGTACATCGCGCTGAGCAGGTTCGTGCCGATGAGCGAGCCGTAGCCGCCGGTGGAGCCGCCGCCGACGGGCACGGAGCGGATGGCGAGCCCGCCGCTCGCCGTGTCGCCGATGAGTTTGAAGGTGGCGTCCCAGGCCCCTACGCTGCCGGCGCGGGCCGAGACCTCGCCGCCGGAGCCGCCGCCGTTTTCATAAATCACGGCGCGGATTTCGTAGTCGCCCGCGGTGGCAAAATTGTAGGTGCCCACGGTGTCGCCCATGCCGCGTGGATTGGGGAAGGAGAGCACGGTGGTATAGCTGCCGCCGATGGGGCGAATTTGGAGCGAGCAGCCGTCGTCGCTGCCAATGCAAAACGTCCACGTGCCCGCCGTGGGAATCGTGATGATGCCGGTGCCTTCCACGACGTAGTTGTCGAGATTCGTCGCGGTGTTGAGCGCGGGCGGCGGATTCTCCGTGGTGTAGTGGCCGGGGGAGTCGGAGTTGTTCCAGTTAATGACCGGGTGGTTCACCGTGCTGCTGCTGGCTTGCTGCGAGGGCGTGGCCAGGACGGTCTCCGCCGTGGCGAGGCTGCCGACGCCGCCCGTGGCGAAGACGGTGCGAAACTGCCAGCCCGGCGTGGTATTTTCAAAACCGGCGGCGTTGGTGCCGGACGTCCACGAGGTGTCGGTGAAGGTGCGCGCCGTCCAGGTCGTGCCGAGGGTATCGTTGACGGGGACGAAGTATTTCAGCGCCGCGTTGGTGGCGAGATAGGTGGTGGTATTGACCGTCTGGACGTAGCCGTAAGGTTTATCGGGATACTGGGCAGGGTAGGGGTTGAACTCCGAGGACAGCGTGAGATTGGACCGGATAAGCGCGAGGTAGCCGCCATTCGAACTCAGCTTGAAGTTCGTGTGGAGCGGGGAGGGCGGGCTCTTGCGATCCTTGCTGGACGCAAAGACGACGAGAAAGCCATTGGGCGGGAGGTCGACGGACGGGAAGACCCATTTGGCGAGGTTGCCCGGGGTATCGGTCAGCCGCCAGTTGAGGAGGTTGATCGTGGTGGTGCCGTTGTTGTAGAGCTCGATCCAATCGGAATGCGCGCCATCTTCATCGGTCAGGCCGGCACTATTATTGGCGAGGAACTCTGAAATAATCACATCTGCACGGACCGGGAGGGAAGCGGCGACGAGCAGACCCAGGGAGGCTAGGAGGCTGCGGAACATGTTTGACGGGAAGGAAGGTGCGGCAACGTAACGATTTTCCGTCAGGGGTAAAATCCTTTCGTCGAGGGAATCGCGGAAGCGAGGCTAGATTGCCGAATGGTAATGTTCCGAAGGGGGAATAGGGCCAGTGGGATCCATAGGCCCTATGCGACCCCTATGGGAGGCCATTGGCGGCTGCCTTAGCTGGCGCATGGAAACCCAGGGCGAGCGCTCGGGCGAGTGAGCGGGCGCCCAAAAACCCGCTGGCCAACCGCATTGCGAACCTGAGCGGCCTCTATCCGGACAAGGGAGCGTTACGCCAGACCGACGGAGTGTGAATTTCCGCCCCCCCAAAAAAAAATGGGTTACAGGCTCTAGCTCCGCCGGCGTCGGGCGAGGAGACTGAGGACGCCGAAACCCGCCAAGGCGCCGACGGTGGGCTCAGGAATTACGTTAAGTTGATTGGCCATCCCGGCTGCGGCGGGGTCGAGGCCGCCGACTTGATCGGGGGTTTTCAAATTATCGAAGGTCACGTTAGCGCTATCCGAAGGGAAAACCCACGTGGTTCCGCCGTAGAGGGGATTACTTTGGCGGGTAAATTCACCATAGGGTTGATTATACGCCAGGGTGATGGAGTTGAAGTCAGTGGCTTGCAGCCCTGGGAACCAACGGATTCCCAGTTTGGCACCGGTCGGGATGTCTCCGAGTGCAAATTCCATCTGGCGAGAAATGCGGCCGAGAGTCAAATCGGGGCCGTTCACTAAATCGAATGCGGCGGCGCTCGGGAAATCTCCCGCGGCACTACCAGAATTGAGGAAAGACGCAGTAACGAGCGTGTCGTCGCCGCTCACCCATTGTCCGAGTTGAGAAGTGTTCCCGTCCGCGATGCTAATTTGATTGAAAACACCATCGGCTCCGAGATTCACCAACTGAACCAGCGTGCCGGCAGGCAGCGGATTGCCGGACTGATCTGTCACGGTTCTTGCCGCAAAAGAGATGACGATACTCGCGTGGCTGGCCGCAGAGAGCGCGAGAAGCGAGAGGGCGAGAAGCGAGAGGGCGGCAAGGGAATGACGAATCATGGGTGTGGGTGGCAGGCAAGACGGGGATTAAACGGGCGCTGCGATAAGGGGGAAACTGAAAATCACACAGACTCGTACACTCCAGCGGTGTGAGATGGAGCTAAATTGTCTATCAAGCGTGGGGGAAATGGGAGAAAGCCTCTAGCTCCGGCGTCGACGAAGGCCAAAGAAACCTGCGGCGCCCAGAAGTGCCAAGGCGGCAGTGCCGGGCTCAGGCGCGAGCACCACATTACTGGCTTTGGCCGAATTGGCGCTGTCCAATCCGCCGATGTCGGGAGTTTTGAGACCGTCAAAGGTCACGTTACCCAAGTCGCCAGGAAAAACCCAGAGATCGCCGCCATTCAACGGAGTGGACTGGCGAGTAAACTCGCCATAAGGCTGTCCCGCCGCCAAGGTAATGCTGCCGGGCAAATAGTAGTTGGTCGCTTGAAGTCCAGGAAACCAACGGATGCCAAGCTTGGCCCCCGTGGGGATGGTGTTAAAATCGAACTCAAACTGATGAGAAATGCGGCCAGCAATCGAGTCATTTCCGTTGGCCAAATCAAAGGCGGCAGCGCTGGCAAAGTCGCCTGCCGCACCACCTGGATTCAGATAAGCGACGTTGATCAAAGTGTCATCACCGGAAACCCACTGTCCCAAGGCAGAAACGTTGCCATCGGCAAGGGTGATTTGGTTGAAGACGCCGTCAGCCCCCAGATTAACCAACTGCACCAAGGTGCCGGCGACCAGTGGAGTGCCAGCAGCGTCGGCCGCCGTGCGGGCAGAGAAGGCGATGACGATGCTGGCTTGAGACGTTGCGCCGAGTGCAAGCAGGGAAAGAAGAGAGAGGTAAGAGCGGCGGATCATGAGAAAGATAGGGCTTCGAGTATCGTGGCTAGGAGACTAGGGCGGACTAGTAGTTGGGATCGTTGATCCAGTCACGTCCCGCATTGGCAGCAACCTTGCGGACAATGAAAGCAACCCCGGGTTGGAGCAGATCGCCACCTACGTCCGTGTCGAGGTCGGGGAAAAGACGCCATCCCGCTCCGGCGAGGTAGTAGTAGGTCTTGTTGGGGGCGCGATTGAAGCCAGTTCCCGAGAAGACGAGGAGCTTGTCGCCCGGATTATCGGGATCGACCGAGTCTTTGATGACGCTGAGGCTCTGGTCGGTGTTGTGAAGGCCTGATTGGTTGAGGGACACCGCCGCCGGACGGGCCAGCGAGACGTAGGTGTCATTGCCCTTGGTGCCATTACCACCAGGAATAAAGGAAATGGCGCGAATCATTTCCACGTTGCCAAGGTTGGTCAGCGTGAGCGGGGTGGCACTGCGGCGACGAAACACGATCGCTTCGTTGGGACGAAGGATATCATCTCCCTTGTCGGCAGGTTCGGAGCCCACGGAACGCCAACCGGTTCCGTCAACCGCGCTACTAAGGTAATAGTAGGTCACATTCGCCGCTTTGTTCTGAGCGACGGTAGTGTAGTTGGGCATGAGGATGTCATCCTTCGGCGTATCAAAATCGGGCCGAGGTTGAATGATCGGTGTTCCGTTGCTCTCGAAGACATCGCGAATGCGCCAATAAGGACGGATCTTGAAGCTGTCCCCCGCGGCGAGGGCGGCAGTGGGATTGCCGGAAAGAGGATGTGAAAGGAGGCTGTCGCCTTCGGTGTCGAGCGTCAGCGTGCTGGCATCGTTGTCGACAATCTTATAGTAAAGACCTTTGAGAGCACCGGAGGTGAACTCGGCATAGTAAGTTAAATGCTGGGAGGCGGAGTTGTACTGCCACTGATGGGCAGTCCAGCCGGGGGAAGAACTTCCGGCGAGAGCCGTGAAACCGCTGGCGGTGATATTCCCCGCACCACTTGCGACGGTGCCGGCAAAAACCGCGTCTCGGATCATCGGGAGCGAAAGCACGGTGTCGGAATTGGCGGCCATGGTGACCGTGTAATACCCCACGGGGTCGGTGGTGGCGGACTGAGCCTGAGCCTTGGTGGTGGCGAGGGTGGCGATGGAGCCGGCCAATGCAAGAGCAAGAGCAACTGGGCGCAGCCGGAGGGTGGTGTTCATACGTGAGGTATTTATCTCTGGTTAAATGGCACGCAAGGGCGAAATTGCAAGGATATCGTAAAGGTGGGGATGGGAAATACGTCTATATGAAGGAGACGTTCTTTTCCAACGATTTCTGAGGGAAAGCGGGTGACAATGTGGATACTTCAGCACAGCCGTATTGTCACCATGATTCGTGCGCGACGGGGTCATCCGAAAGGAGGAGGCGGTGGGAAATGTGACAAATGCGTGGCGGAAACGGCAAGCCGGGTGCGGGCGGGATGGGCTCAAATAAAGGCGCGCGCGCGGAAATGAGGCAGCAGAGTGACTCGGCGTATAAGTGGCGGCCCGCATAAAATGCCGAAGAGGCAGGGGGATGAAAGCGAGTTTCGTTCCAGTTTTTGGAGCGCGTTGGGATTGCTGATTGGCGGGGCCGACGGAGGGCGGGGGAGGACGAATGGGGCGATATACGGCTGCTTTCCGGCTCCTGAACTCTGATTCCTGACTCCTGACTCGCTGGCCTCCTATTGCCAGGAGACGAGATCGTCGGGGGGCGTAGTGGCGCCGGGCTGGCGCAGTTTGCCCTCGTAACCGGTGCCGCCGAGGACGCCATCGCGGCCGAGAGCGAGGGCGACAGCGGAAGAGCGCACAAAGTCCTCACGCTGGGCGAGGTCGGAATAGTAGGCGCTGAGGTCGAGCGATTCGTTGCTGTCGGTCTCGAGGACGATGCAGTATTGCTTGCCCCACGGGTCCATGAGCTGGCCACGTTTCTCACTCGCGAATTCGCTGCCGTCCTGGAAGCCGTCGCGCGGGTTGCGGGTATCGACGGCTTTGGGCTGCTCGTAGTATTTGGACTGCTTGGGGTTGAGGGCATGCGCGGTGTTTTCACCACGGTCGATGGCGCGGAGGACGTCGAAGAGGGCGTTGTTGTCGGCTTTGCAGTGGGCATCGCGCTCGCCGAAGGAGAGGTAGGGATTTTCCGCGGAGGTGGAGTCGATGGCGGCCTGCACCTTGGGGTAGAAGCCGTAGTCCTGCTTGTAGTTGTTGCAGGCGTTGACAGTGTTGCGAACGACGGTGGCGGCCTTTTGGCGGAGGGTGGTCTGCCGGGCCGGGCCAATTTGAGGGAAAATTAGGCCCATGAGAATGGCGATGATGGCGATGACGGTGATGAGCTCGATGAGCGTGAAACCGAAGGATGAACGCAGAGGGTGGTGGGTTTTCATCGAAGTTAAGTTTTCGAGGGAGATTCTTCCCGGGAGGTGGCGGAAGAACAATTAACAAAGTCGTTCGATAACAAGGAATTGGATAACAGGCTGGTAAATGATGGAGCTGTTAGCTAAATTTGGTGAAATTTAGAAATGATGGTGGGGGAATAGGTGGCCAGGGGCAGCGAATGAGGCGTGGTGGACGGGCCCTTTGGCATTGACTCAGCGGACGTGGGTTTTAGGGTTTTCGTGTCCCCAAAAACCTGCCATTTTCTCCGCATATGAAGAGCTGCTCGCTCATTTTTTTCGCGTTCTCATTCCTCGCTTTTTCAAGCCTCGGACTGAACGCGGCTGAGCCGGCGGAAATGGCCGCGGCGCGGGAAGCGTATGGCAAGTCGATGAAGCGGGCCTCCCTTCCAATCTACGCCAATTATCTGAAGCAGCTGCAGTCGCTGAAATTGACGTTTGCGCGCTCGGGTAAACTGGATGCGGCCATTGCCGTGGACAACGAAATCAAGGAAGTCAGCAAGCTCCTGGAGGCCGCTCAGGCCAGCGTAGCCGCACAGGCCAGCGTAGCCGCACAGGCCAGCGGAGCTGCGGCGCCGGCGGCAACGGGCGCGGGTGGTGCGGCGCCAGCACCCAGCGTGCCGGGAGATCCGACGGAGGAGGTGGTGGGAAAATGGACTTTCCGTTCCGGGACGCGGGCGCCGGTCTGGCGGGAATTACAGGCGGACGGAACGGTGCTCAAAGAAGGTGGCGGCACAGGGAGATGGGCGATCCAGGGCAACACGCTGAGCATTCGATATGCGGACGGAGCGAGCGAATTCGCCCTCCCGGTGCGGAATGGGAAGATGCAGGGCAAAGGGAGCGACGGGAACGCGATTTTGGCGGAGAAGAATTGAGCGGTGCCTCGGTTGCGCGACGCAGGGCATTACGCCACCAAGAAAAACGGTGTGCGCGTAGGTGCTTTCGCTCCGTTCGAGAAAGGTCGTAACGGCGTCAGGCTGATGAGCCGCAGGGGGAAGCCTGCGGGCTCCCTTTCCTGACGGCGGTCGGCGGGAACATTGGGACGGAGAAGCGCATCGTTGACGCGGGCTGGAAACGGCCCACGCTGATCGACCTATGAAAACGCTGTTCTACAAACTCGTGTTCGTCGGTTTCATCGCGTTGCTGCTGGCCCCCCGGCTGAGTGCCCAAACAGAGTCGTCCCAGTTCTTCCTCAAAATCGATGGTATCGATGGGGAATCCAAGGACACAAACCATCAGGATTGGATCGATGTGGTTTCCTTCAAGCTGGGCGTGAGCCAGCATGGGGTGACGGATTTCGGTGGTGGGGCGGGTGCGGGCAAATCGACGTTTTTGCCGCTCGGCATTTTCAAGAACGTCGATAAAGCCACGCCGGCGCTGTTCCTGGCGTGTGCCACGGGCAAGCATATCCCGACGGTGAAGCTCGTCGCCTCACGTCCGAGCAACAATGGCGACTATCTTACAATCACGCTCACGGACGTGCTGGTCTCCAGCCTGAATAGTCAGTCCGCGGAGGACAGCGGTGGGGTAGACTCGGTATTGGAATCGCTCTCCCTGAATTTTGCGCAGATCCAGGTGAGCTATAAGCCGGAGAATCCAGACCACGTGCTGGGCAGCGCGGTGACGGGGGGCTTTAACGTGAAGCTGAATAAGAAGCTGTGAGGCGAGGCGGCCGTTTGGCCCGGGCGAACGAATTGACTTTGTGCTGGAGGCGCCACTCTCAGGGGACGCCCTGAGAGTGGGAACATCCCTGAATTGCTGCTTGGAAACGAAAAAAGGCCGAGCTACTACTGCCCGCCACGCGTGCAAAAGCCACCAGGACGTTGCCACCTCGTCCCCATCATGCGGGCCTACATTATCAATCTCGATCACGCGACCGAACGTTGGTCGCATATCCAAAATTCCTTTGGAGAAACCAATTTGACGCTGGAACGCGTTTCCGCGGTGGACGGTCGAACGATGTCCCTGCCCGACGCGAGATTTGCGGAGGGCCGCTTTCGCTGGTCCCACGGTCGAGAGACCAATATTTTTGAAGTGGCTTGCTATTTGAGTCACCTCAAAGCGCTGGAGCAGTTTTTGGCCACGGGTGATGAGATGGCCTTGATTGGCGAAGACGACGTGGTGCCAGGACCGGCTCTCGACGCTGTGCTGGCCGCCGCTCTCCACTATAAGAACTCCTGGAATATTCTGCGGCTGACGGGTCTCTCCGGCGGCGGTGTTCAAGTGGTGGGACTTTCCACGGGGCACGCCCTCGCCATCCACACGAAACGTCTCAAAGGGGCCGGCGCATACTTGGTGGACCGCCGCGCCGCGCAGTCGTTTTTGGACAACCTGTTGCCCATGCGCCTGCCCTACGACCATGCCTTTGACCGTGAGTGGGTCTTCGGACTGCGCGCGATGGCCGTCACGCCATTTCCGATTTCGCAAACGGAGAAGCAGTTTCGCAGCTCGATTCAGCGAAATTCCAAGCCGCGGCTTTCGTTTTTCAGGCGGCTGATCGGGACGTATCCTTACCAAGCGTACAATGAGATTTCCCGCAGCCTTTTTCGGTGGGGGCGATTGCTGGGTTTGAAGTTCCACTTTGGTTGGGGAACGGGGAGAGCCCTGCGCGCCGCCGGGCATCTAAAAAGCGCCGCACAAGAAGGTCAGTGATTCGGTCCAGGAATTCGATTTCGAAGAAGGGCTCGGCTCAGGCCGATGGCCTTTATCGTTGAGACGGACGCCTCATGCCGGGCTTCGGTCCGTTCATGAACCGAGTGGCGCGAGTCGGCGGAAGGACACCACCGGTGCACCTTTCTCACGGGAACGCTCCAGATCTACCCGGAAGTCGATGGCCCAATCATTGTGCTCATCGGGATCGATGAGCATCTGCTGGATGCGCCACATGCGTTTGTCCTCGGACGGAGAAACGTAGGTGTGTCGCTCGTTCCGCGCTTCCGGGTCCAGGCGAATGCGGTCGTGCTCCGCCAGATACTCATCCAGCGCCGCCTGCAGGCGTTCGGCCGTCCAGGTCGTTTCTTCTTCCGCTTCCTCATCCCCGGCAGGCACGGCCAAAAGCGCTGCTTCGCAGTCGCCGCTCGCCAGCGCTCGCAGGAAGGCAAAGATGCACGTGCGGACTCCCGCGGTGAAAGCCACGGTATTGCGCGTGATATCGCGCGCCGCCTCTTCCCAACCCGGCGGACGTTGCTCCGGCGCCTCTTCTCCGCTCGGTTGAGCGTGGGGATCCTTGAATCGCTCCCAAGCTTCCAGCAAACTGCTGTCCACCTGCCGGAGCATCGCGCCGAGATAGAGTTCCATTTCGCGCACGGCATCGTTCTTCGCCGTGTCGGGCACCGTCCGGACCAGCACCTTGTGCACGCCAGAGAGATGGCGCAGCAACATCCCTTCGGCTCGTTGCAGGTCGTAAAGTTTGACGTAGTCCGCAAAGGAACGGAACTCCTCGAACATCTCCCGGGCGATGGACTTGGGCCGAATATTTTCCTGCCCCACCCACGGATGGCGCTCCGCGAAGGCGTTGAAGGTGGAGTAAATGAACTCCCGGTTGGGTTTGGGATATTCGAGCTTTTCGAGTTCCTCCATGCGCTGGTGATAGTCCAGCCCGTCCTGCTTCATCTCGGCGAGGGCTTGCGTCTTCAGGCGATCCAACTGGCGGCGCAAAATGAGATCGGGATCTTCGAGGATGGATTCCACCAGCGTCAGCAGCACCAGCGCGTAATCGGGGGCCTGGGGATCCATCATCGGCAGCGTGTCGTGGACGTAGAGCGAGAGCGTCTGGTCCATGGAAAAATCTTCCTGCAAGCCGACGTTGAGCCGCAGCTTCACCCCGGCCGTATTTCGCGGCGCAATCTCGATGATTTTTCGTTCCGCCAGCGCGCGGAACAGCTGCCAGGCCCGGCGCAGGAGCGCCCGTTTTTCCTTGGGCATGGCGTGCGAGCGGCGGATGAGGCGTTGCATCGCGCGGCAGCCATCCTCGTGCGTGCGCGAAAGGACATTGAGCAGCGTGCCGTGGGTGAGCTGGAGTTGCGGCAGCAGCCGCTCCGGCGGCGCGGCGATCAGCCGGGCAAAGGTGGCCTTGTCCCAACTCACATAGCCTTTCTCCGGCGGCTTGCGGCGGACGAATTTCTTGCCGTTGTTTTTCTGCTCCAGCAGCAGGTTTTCGATGACGTGCTCGGGCGCTTGCGCGACCACGTAGCCCACGGTGTCAAATCCCTTGCGCCCGGCGCGCCCGGCGATCTGGTGAAAATCGCGCACATTGTAGATGGCACTCTTCTGACCGTCGTATTTGCAGAGCTGCGTGAACAGCACGGTGCGAATCGGCACGTTGATGCCCACGCCCAGCGTGTCCGTCCCGCAGATCACCTTGAGCATCCCGCGCTGGGCCAGTTGCTCGATGAGGATGCGGTATTTTGGCAGCAGCCCGGCATGGTGCACGCCAATGCCCTGCCGCAGCCAGCGCTTGATCTCCGGTCCGTAGGGGCTGGAGAACCGGTAGCCCTCAAGCGCCTTGGCGAGGGCCGCCTTTTCTTCGCGCGTGGTCACGGCCAGGCTGGTGAAATTCTGCGCGCTCTCGGCCGCCGCGGCCTGCGTCGCGTGGACGACGTAGACCGGCGCGCGGTTTTCTTCCAGCAGGCGCTCCATGGTTTGTGCGATCGGCGTTTGCGCGTACTCGTATTCCAGGGGCACGGGCCGCTCGCCCCCGCGAACGACCGTCGTGGGCCGGCCATTGAGCGCAGTGAGTTCCCGTTCGAAAAAGCTGACGTCACCCAGCGTGGCCGACATCAGAAGGAACCGCGCTTGCGGCATGGCGAGCAGCGGCACCTGCCACGCGCCGCCGCGCTCGCGATCCGAGTAATAGTGAAACTCGTCCATGATGACCTCCTGCACGTCTGCGCGGCCTCCTTCGCGCAGGGCCATATTGGCCAGCACCTCTGCGGTGCAGCAAAGCACCGGCGCGTGGCGATTGATGGACGCGTCGCCCGTAGCCAGCCCGACGTTCGGCGCTCCAAACTGCTGGCAGAGCGCCAGCCACTTTTCATTAACCAGGGCCTTGATCGGGCAAGTGTAGACCGAGCGGCGCCCCCGCGCGAGCGCCTGGAATTGCAGCGCCATGGCGACGAGCGATTTGCCCGAACCCGTCGGGGTATTGAGGATGACGTTGCGGTCTTCGAAAATCTCCATCAACGCCTCTTCCTGGGCCGGGTAGAGAGTGATCCCGGATTGCGTCGCGAAGTCCAAAAAAAGCCCGAGCAGGTCGTCATTTTCCGCCGACTGGCCGGGTGCGGGCAAAAACTCCTGTAAGGTACGAGGCATGCGCATGACATCCCTGCAGCGCGAGGCTCTGGCAAGTTCGCGGTACGGGAGAAGGGATTTTTCCGAAAGGAGGACGCGGGATGCGCGCCATCTCAGAACCAATGTTCCGGACAAGCAAAAGCCCCTGAGTAATCAGGGGCTTTTGAAAGTTTGGAGCGGGTGAAGGGAATCGAACCCTCGTATGCAGTATGGGAAACTGCCGTTCTACCATTGAACTACACCCGCATTGGAAGCGCGGCGGTGTGTGTAGACGAATCTCCGGCTATTGCCAAGAGACAACATCGTCCGGAGCTTCGGTGGACTTTTCCTTGCGGTATTTGCCTTCGTAGCCTTTGCCGCCGAGGATGCCGTCCTTGCCGAGGCAGATGCCCACCGCGCCGAAGCGAACGACGTCTTCCTTCTTGCCGAGATCGGAATAGTAGGTGCCGATATTCAGCTCTTCGTTGCTGTCGGTCTCGAGGATGAAGCAATATTGCTTGCCCCAGGGATCCATGAGCTGGCCGCGCTTGCTGCTGGTGAATTCGCTGCCGTCCTGAAAGCCGTCGCGCGGGTTGTTTTTGTCGGTGGCCTTTTTGCCCTCGTAGTACTTGGTCTGCTTGGGATTGAGGGCGTGGTCCTTGTTTTCGCCGTCATTGGAGATGGCGCGCAGGATGTCGAAGAGCGCGTTGTTGTCCGATTTGCAGTGGGCGTCCGATTCGCCAAAGGACATGTACGGATTGTCGGTGGAGCTGGAGTCCTTGGCGGCGACGACCTTCGGGTAAAAGCCGTAGTCCTGCTTGTAGCTGTTGCAGGCGTTGACAACGTTGCGGACGACGGTGGCCGCGGTCTGCCGGCGGGCGCTATCGCGGGCCGAGGCGAGGTGCGGGAAGAGGAGACCCATCAGCACGGCGATAATGGCGATGACAGTGATGAGCTCGATGAGCGTGAAGGCGAAAGCAGAGGAGGCGCGTGCTGGGTGAGTCTTCATTTCGGTGAGATTGCGAGTAAGACGTTACCGGAGAAGAGGGGAGAGACAACTGAAAATCTCGTTGTATTTGATGTGCGGTGGGGACGCAGTATGGACGGTGTATTGATGAGGAGAGGCGCGCGGAGCCTGGAAATAACGGGGATGCCATTTTGGCGACGCCCCGCAGCAACAGCCACCACTCAACGTTTAACACGGAACATTCAATGGAGCAGGCGACGTTTCGGGGGCGGTGGCGGTCTTTCGCCAAGATTGCGCCGGCGCGAATGGCTTTACTGCCAAGAGACCATGTCGTCTGGGCGCTGGTCCGGAGCGCTTTGCAATCTGCCTTCGTAGCCGGGGCCGCCGAGATGGCCGTCGGGGCCCAGAGAAAAGCAGGCGGCGCCAGGGTGGACGGCGTGGTTTGGGCCAGCGAGATCGGAGTAGAAGAGGCTGAGATCGAGAGTGGCGTCGGAGTCGGTTTCGAGAATGACGCAGTATGGCCGGCTCCAAGGGTCTAAAAACTGTCCCTGGAGGGCAACGGGGAACTCCGGGCCGTCGGTAAAACCGGAGCGGGGAGATCTGCCGCCGTCGGCACGCCCACTTTCGAAATACTTCGTCTGTTGGGGATTCAGGGCATGGCGGGCATTCGGGCCGCGGTCGATGGCACGGAGGACGTCGAAGAGGGCACTGTTATCGATCTGGCAGTGGCCACTTGGCCGATCCCCAAAGGAAAGGAATGGGTGCGAGGGGTCCTTGGCGCCGGCGACTTCGGGGTAGCGGCCATAATCTTGTCGAAAGCTTTCGCAAGCGTTCACGATGTTGCGGACGTGACAAGCTGCCAATTGGCGCGTGGCCGGCGTGGAGCGGGTGCAAAACCCTGGATAAAGCAGCGAAGCGAGAATGAACGCCAGAATGAGGATGATGAGCACCTCCGGGAGCGAAAGCGCGGAGGTGGTGCGGGCGGGCAGCATTCTCATGGAAGGAGAGTTTTCCAGTCAGCCTGCCGATAGCCGCGGCTTTGCCAACTGACAAAGCCGTTCGATTTTTTCCGGATGCTTCTACCCGCCTGTGCCGTCGCCCATGTTGAGCTTCACGTAGTCGGTGGTGAAGTCGGTGGTGTAGACGACGTATTCGCCGCGGCCGAGGTTGAGGTCGACGCAGATGGTGAAGCGCTTTTGCTTCACGATGGGGCGGATCTTGTCGAGCGGGGTGCGGCTCTGCACGCCGGCTTTCACGGCGAGCACGCCGTCATAATAAATGTCCACCTGCTCCTCGCGCATCTTGGCGCCGGAGTAGCCGATGGCGTCCATGATGCGGCCCCAGTTCGGGTCCTCGCCGTACCAGGCGCATTTCACCAGCGTGCTGTTGGCGATGGCCTCGGCGGCCTTGCGGGCATCGGCCAGCGAGGCGGCGCCATCCACGCGCACCTCCACAAATTTGCTCACGCCCTCGCCGTCCTTCACGATCTGCCAGGCGAGTTCGCGGGTGACGTGGTCGAGCGCGGCCTGGAAATTGCGAAACTCCTTGCTCGTGTATTTCAGCGGCTTGTTGCCGGCGGCGCCATTGGCCAGCACGAGCACGGTGTCGTTGGTGCTCATGTCGCCATCGATGGTGATGCGGTTGAACGATTGCTCCACGGACACGCTCACCGCTTTTTGCAGCGTGCGGCTGTCGATGGCGGCGTCGGTGGTGATGAAGCAGAGCATCGTCGCCATGTTCGGATCGATCATCCCGGCGCCCTTGGCGATGCCGCCGATGCGCACGGTCTTTCCGCCGAGCGTGAGTTCCACCGCGATTTCCTTCGCGTAGGTGTCGCTCGTCATGATGGCCTCCGCGGCGGCGCGGCTGCCGGCGGCGTTGAGGCAATCCGTCAGGCCCTCAATGGTCTCCTCCATTTTTTCAATCGGCAGAGCCACGCCGATGCGGCCGGTGGAGCATACGAGCACTTGTTTTTCACGCAGGCCCAGCGCCTTGCCCGCGGCCGCGCACATGCGGCGCGCGTCGCGCAGACCGGTGAGGCCCGTGCAGGCGTTCGCATTGCCGCTATTCGCCACGATGGCGCGCACGTCGCCGGAATTCAAATGCGCGCGCGAGACGCGCACCGGCGCTGCTTTCACCCGGTTCGTGGTGAAGGTGCCGGCAGCACTCGTCTTGTGCTCGGACACGATGAAGGCCATATCCGGCGCGGATTTGTTGCTGGCTTTGATGCCGCAGTACTTGCTGCCGGCGACAAAGCCTTGCGGTGCGGTGACGCCACCAGGAATTTCGGTAAAGGTCATGGGCGGTTTTGAAAAAACGGGCCGTGTGTATGGGTGTCGATGGACCCAAGATCAACGCGAACTTTCACCAGATAACCGGGAATTTTTCGCATGACCCGAGTAGTAGAAATTTGCGGGCCAATCGGGAATATATTTTCGGACGGTCCCTAGTTGTCTACTGCCAGAAGGAAATTTTTTGGTGCACGGAAAATACGAAAGGGATGAGAATATGACGTTCGTATATTTAGGCTGCGGGAGGGGTTCGTCAGGCGTGTGGTGATCGAATAGCGAGCACGGTGCACATCTTGGTAGAGCGAGCCGAGCGAGCCGCGCTGGGCGCCATCCCTACCTGCGCGGCTCGCTCCGCTCGCTCTACCAAGGCGGGCACGCGCGCCGCCGTTCGTTCATCACACGCCTGGCGGACCCGGTCAGCTTTCCTCTGCACAGATACCACCTTCGCCGCTTTCGTGTTTTCGTGGACAAAAATCATCCGTGGGAGCCGGGCCGTCGATGATCACGAGACAGAGAAGGGTTCCTCGGCCTCCTTTTTCTGTTCCGTGGGAATGGGGAGCTTCGCCGGCTTTTTCCGAGGGAGAAAAGGATGGAGCATTTGGCCGAGATAGCTGCGGGGCATCGGCTCCTCCACGCCAAGCGCGGCAGGCTCGTGATCGGGGCAGCGGTAGGTGCCGAAGAGGATGTCCATCAGCGGCGAAATGTTCGCGTAATTGCCGGCCTCGCGTGCCTTTTCGTGGTGCCAGTGGTGCAGCTCCGGCGCGCCGATGAACCAGCGCAGCGGGCCGATGGGCAGTCGCACATTGGAGTGGATGTAGATGGCCCACACGCCGCGAAAGGCGAGCAGCCAGGCCAGCGGCTCGAGCGCAAAGCCAAAGACGAAGGCGGGCAGATTGATCAGGCCGATGGTGTAGATGGAATCGAGCGGGTGCTCGCGGTGCGCGGCCATCCCGTCGAGGTGCTCGGCGCTGTGGTGGATGGCGTGGAAGCGCCACAAAAAACCGACGCGATGCTGCAGGCGGTGACCCCAGTAGATCACGAAATCGCTGAGCAGGACCACCTCCACGGCTTGCAAGCACCAAGGCTGCGAGGCCACCGCCGCGCGCCAGCCCGCGGGCACGATGGCGGTGAGCTGCGCCTGGAAATGGAGCAGCACCCAAAACACGAGGCCGCCCCAGAGCAAGTATTGGCCGAGGAAGAAGAGCAGATCCGTCCACCATTCCGGCCGGAGCAGCCGCTGCTTTTTCGCCGGGAAAAGTTTTTCCATCGGCCAAAAGACGACGGCGAGGAAGAGCAGGCTGGCGCCGGTGGCGAGGAGCTGGAGACCGAAGTTCATGGGCGGGGAGCGGAGGGTTTGACGGATTTGAAATTCACGGCGGGCTGGCTGCTCGGCGCGAGCTCGGGCATGGGCAGTTCGTCGACGGGCTCTTCGGCGTCGTCGTCCGAGACGATGGGCTGGCCGTTCGCGTCTACGATTTTTGCCGTGACGAAGAAACCCGAGCGCACTGGACCCCACGGCGTGAAAAAGATCAGTCCCAGTTTGGAACTCGGTGCCATGAAGGATGAGCGTGGCCTCGGCCAGATGCTGCCGGTGGAGGGCGCGGGCTTGGCGGGAGTTGGCTTTGTGGCGGGAACTGGTGTCTGCGCCGTTGCGGCATTGGGTGGCATCGGGACCGTCGGCGCTGGTTTCTCCAGGAAGCGAGCTTTACCGGGCGAATTGAAGTCGAGCGTCGCTTCGCCCGGCACGCTGGCCACGCTGGATTGTCCGAACAGAAGCATGTCGATCGATTTGGATCCGGGCGCCATGAGAGGGCGAGGCTGCGCGGTGGGAGCGTCGCCATTGCCGTTGGCGGTGGCCGGTTGAGCAGGAGGTTGGGGCGCGGGGATGTTCTCTGGCGTAAAAATGGCCCCGCTTTTGCTACCGACCATCATGCGGGGGCGAGCCTGCGGGGGCTCGATAACAATGACCTGCACGTCGAGATCGGAGGGTTGGTGATTCGCGGGAATGAAAACTTGGGCGTTCTTGAAGCGGCCCATCATCATCAAGGCGCGACGAGCTTCGTCGGCGAGAATGGCGGCGCTGGCATCTTTCCCGGGAAGGGCATCCGTGGTGGCGTTTTGCGGAGGAATCAGGATCGCAGATTTGGAACTCGAAAAGATCAGCGGGGAGTTAGCGCGAGGGAGCCCATCTGCGGCTGCTTGCGGGATGATATTTTTTCCAGCCTCTGCGTTAGCCGTGGTCGGCGGCGCCTGACTATATTGGATGAAGCCTTCGAATTCCACCCCTGCTGGTGCCAGCGAAGGGTTGGGCGAAGGCGGGTTGGAAGCCTCCGCCGTTTTGGTCGGATTGAGGTAGCGGCCGGTTCCAGTTTTCAGATCATCGTGCGCCTGCTCCGGCGTCGTTTCCGTTCCCTTCGCCTTGTTATTCTCAATGGCCCATTAATCCGGCGCGTTGTCGATTTTGCTCAGATCCTCAAGCACCTGCGTGGATTTGGTGCCGCGCATCATGCGCCGGGGATTGGCGACGCGCTGTGAATACACGACGTAGCCGATGAGCATGGACGCGGCGAAGACAGGGACGCTAGATGTTCAGTCCCAGAGAGTGATGGTGTAAAATTTGTGGAGTCACCAAACTCGAAAGCAATATGGGACAAGTATTACATGGCAGCGCCCGCACAACGGCGGCGATTCGTCGGGCGATCCAATCTAGTCA